>Ga0209370_1000007_pt1 | contig 1000021 bp, 918 predicted proteins | sample AgamicAtPrz_FD_187164 | JGI IMG/M metagenome (GOLD analysis project Ga0209370, IMG submission 187164) | Agave microbial communities from Guanajuato, Mexico - At.P.rz (SPAdes) (version 2) | ecosystem: Host-associated > Plants > Phyllosphere > Phylloplane/Leaf | place: Guanajuato, Mexico...
CGATAGAGTTACGGCGGTCATAGCGAGGGGGAAACGCCCGGTCCCATTCCGAACCCGGAAGCTAAGCCCCTCAGCGCCGATGGTACTGCACTCGCCAGGGTGTGGGAGAGTAGGACGCCGCCGGACACCTTTTCACGAAAGGCCACCCCTCATGGGGTGGCCTTTCGTCGTTTTCGGGCCGTGCAGGGCTCGGCAGCCGTGGTGGACCGGCCTGGACGCGCGCCGTGGCGACGCCCCGTGTGGGGTGTCGGGTCCGCGGATGAGACGATGACGCGCAGGTGTCTGACGAGGAGATGGACGACGATGAGTGACGCACGCGAGCGTTCCGGTGGCACGACCGGCGGATCTGACGACCAGCGGAGCGGCGGTCCCCGGCGCACCCGGGTAGGCCGGCCCGGTGGTTCCACGGAGGGCGTTCGGGTGCCCCGGGTCGCGGGGGCGCGCGGACGGGGTCGAACGGACGACAGCGGGTCGACCGGCGGCGCTGGTGGCAGCGGCGCGCGACCGGTGCGTGACGAGCGGGGGACGCGCGGTGCGCAGGGCGGCGCACGGGATGCGGGACGCCCTGGTGCGCGCGAGGAGCGTTCCGACCGTTCCTCCGGTGGCGGTCGCGGCGACTCGTACGAGCGGCGTCCGGTGACGGGCGCAGGATCGCGGGGCGGTGCCGCTGGGTCCCGCGGTGACGACCGGCGCGGTGGTTCCGGTGGGTTCTCCGGGGGCGAGCGTCGGAGCGGCGACCAGCGCGGTGGCTATCAGCGGCGGGACGAGCGCGGTGGGCGGCCCTTCACTGCTCGCGACGAGCGTGGCGGGCAGCGTCTCGGTGGCCGTGATGAGCGTGGTGTCGGCGGGGAGCGGCGCGAGGGGGCGCGTGGCCCGGTCGGCGGCGGGGAGCGTTCCGGGGTGCGGGACGGCGGGCAGCGCGGAACAGGCTCGTTCGGTGGCGGCGCTGGTGAGCGGGGCGGCCGTGGGTTCGGCGACCGCGACCAGCGTGGTGCGCGTCCGTTCGGCGGTCGTGATGAGCGTGGGGGCCGTTCGTTCGGCGACCGCGACCAGCGTGGTCCGCGTGCATTCGGCGCTCGTGATGAGCGCGGGGGCCGTCCGTTCGCCGGTCGTGATGAGCGTGGGCCGCGTGCGGACCGCGATGGGCGGTCTGCCGGGCCGCGGAGTCAGGGCGGTCCGGGCGGTGAGCGGCGCGACGGCGGTCGTCCGTTCGGCGGTCGTGATGAGCGTGGCGGGCGCCCGTTCCGGGCGGGCGATGGGCGCGATGGGTCTGGTTTCCGCTCGCGCGACGAAGGCGCGGCTCGTGGTGGCCGCGACGCGGGGTCCCGCGAGGGGCGCTCGTTCGGTGCGCGAGACGAGCGCGGCGGTCAGCGCTTCGGTGGCGCACGGGACGAGCGCGGCGGTCAGCGTTTCGGTGGTGCGCGGGATGCCGGGCGCGGATCCTGGGGCGAGCGTGGCGGTCGTCCGGGGGCTGGGCGTGACGGTGCTCCGCGGCGGGTCGACGCTGACGGCGCGGCCGGTCGCGACGGGCGACGCGATGGTGGGCGTTCGTTCGGGTCCGGTGGGCGCGATGGGCGTGGCGAGCGTTCCTTCGGTGCGCGGGACGAGCGCGGGCCCCGCCGCGATGGTGCGGGCTTCGGTGGTGACCGGGACCGCGGGCAGCGGTCTGACCGCGGGTTCGGCGCCGGTGACCGAGGGCCCCGTGACGGTGGTGCCCGTGATGGGCGCCGTGGCGAGGACTCGCGTGGCTTCCGTCCCACGCGCGGCGGCGAAGGCCCGAGGGGCGGTTTCCGGGACGACCGTGGTCGTGGCCGGGACGAGCGTCCGGGTGCTGACCGTGGCGGCTTCGGCGGCGATCGTGGGTCGCGTCGGGATGACCGGGGCTTTGGTGATCGTGGGCCGCGTCGGGACGACCGGGGCTTCGGGGACGAGCGTCGGCCGAGCCGTCCGCCGCAGTCCGTGCGGGTGCCCGGTCCGGAGCTGCCCGAGGACATCTCGTTCAGCATGCTCGACCGCGATGTGCGGGCCCGCCTGCGCACCCTCAGCAAGGACAACGCGGAGATCGTCGGTCTGCATCTGGTGATGACCGGGCGGCTGATCGACGAGGACCCGGAACTGGCCTACCAGCATGCCCAGGCGGCGGCGCGTCGCGGCGGGCGGGTGGACGTCGTCCGGGAGGCGGCCGGTCTGACCGCGTACCGCACCGGCCGATTCGCCGAGGCGCTGCGTGAGCTGCGGACCGTGCGACGGTTGAACGGCTCGTCGGAGCATCTCGCGGTGATGGCGGACTGTGAGCGCGGGCGTGGTCGACCGGAGCGGGCGATCGCCCTGGCCCAGTCGCCGGAGGCCGAGCAACTGGACGATGTGGCCAAGGTCGAGTTGGCCATGGTCGTCTCCGGTGCCCGTCTCGACCTGGGGGATGTGGACGGGGCGCTGGCGTCCCTGTCCGGTTTCCGGGTCGGTGGTCAGACGCTGCTGGCGGCCCGGGTGGCGCAGGCGAAGGCCGAGGCGCTGCGGGCGGCCGGTCGGGAGCAGGACGCCGAGGCCGCGACGGCCGGATTCTCGGCGGCGCTGCTGGCGCGTGCCTCCGGTGTCGTCGAGGACGAGGACGTGCTGCTCTACGACCTCGAAGAGGACGAGGACTCCGACGACGGCGACGCGCTGGACGACGAGACGGCGGCATCCGTCGAGCTGGGTGGGGACGACGACACCGCGGCATCCGCCGAGCTGGACGGCGAGGAGGACACCGCAGCGCCCGTCGAGCCGGGCGCGGGGGACGCCCCGACTGCCGAGGTCGTCGAGGACGCGTCGGGTACGCAGGAGTCTGCCCCCGCCCGTCAGGACGTCTCGGATGACGACGCGTCGGGGCCGGATCAGGAGGCCGGGGCCGGTGCCTCGGACGAGGAAGCGGAGGACGCGTGAGCGACGCACGACTGATCGGCAGCGACATCCCGCTGGCCGAGCGTTACGACCTGGCGCTGGTCGACCTGGACGGCGTGGCCTACAAGGGTCACGAGCCGATCGCGGGGGCGTCCGCCGGTCTCGGCGGTGCGCGCGCTGCGGGCATGCGGCTGGTGTTCGTCACCAACAATGCGTCCCGCGAGCCGGGGTCGGTGGCGGAGCAGCTGACCGGGTTGGACATCCCGGCGCAGGCGGGGGACGTGATGACCGCGGCGCAGGCATGTGCGCAGCTGCTCGGCACCCGCCTGGCGCCGGGCGCGAAGGTGCTGGTGGTCGGCGGCGCGGGGATGTACACCGCGGTGCGGGAGGCCGGCTTCACGATCGTGGACTCGGCGGATGACAAGCCGGACGCCGTGGCGCAGGGCTTCGCACCCGAGCTCGGTTGGGCCCAGTTGGCCGAGGCGGCCTACGCGGTGGCCGGTGGTGCCTGGTTCGTCGCGAGCAACCTGGACCTCAGCCTGCCGACCGCCCGGGGCTTCGCGCCGGGCAACGGTGCACTGGTCGGCACCGTGACGGCGGCGACCGGTGTGCGGCCGGACAGCGCCGGGAAGCCGGCGTCGACGATGTACGAGCTGGCGGTCGACCGTGCCGGGGCGTCCCACCCGCTGGTGGTCGGCGACCGGTTGGACACCGATCTGGCGGGCGCCCGGACCGGGGGCTACGCCGGACTGCATGTGCTGACCGGGGTGTCGACGGCCCGGGACGACGTGTTGGCCGATCCGAGTTTCCGCCCGCACTTCATCGCGGCGGATCTGGGCGAGCTGTTGCTGCCGCATCCGGAGCCGGTGCAGGTCGCCGAGGGCTGGTGGCAGGTGCGGGACGCCGCCGCGCGGGTCACCGACCGGCGGCTGGAGCTGCACGGAACCGATGGCGGTGCCGATCGCGGTGTCGACCTGGTGCGCGCCGCCTGTGCGGCCGCCTGGGCCGCCGTGGACTCCGGTGCCGGGCTGGACGCGGACAGCGTGCCGCAGTTCCGGATCGGGAACTGAGTCCGCGACACCCCGTCACTCGCGGATGACGGGGTGTCGCGGACTGGGGACCACCACGGCCTCGACCGCCCCGACGTCGGTGGGCGCCGGTAGCGTGGGGCCAGAGAGGAGCGGTGATGGAATCCACGGGTGACGAGCAGGTCGACGGACTGGTGCGGCGGCTGGCCGAGGTGAGTGAGTTGTCGCCGCGTGAGCAGCTGGACGTGTTCGAGGCGGTGCACGCGGGATTGCAGGGACGGCTCGCGGAGGCGGAGGGCTGAGCGGCGTGCGGGTGGATGCGGTGCTGGTGCGGGACGGGTTGGCCCGGTCGCGTCGGCATGCCACCGAGCTGATCGAGGCCGGTCGCGTCACCGTCGACGGGCGACCGGTGCGGCGCGCGTCGGCGACCTGGTCGTCCGGGCAGGTCCTCGGGGTCTCCGGCGACGAGGCCGACGACGGGTACGCGTCGCGCGGCGCCTACAAGCTGGTCGGCGCACTGGACGCGTTCGGGGTGGATCCGGCCGGACGGGTCTGTCTGGACGCGGGTGCCTCCACCGGTGGTTTCACCGATGTCCTGCTGCGCCGGGGCGCGGCGCAGGTGTTCGCGGTCGACGTGGGCCACGGCCAGCTGGTGGACCGGCTGCGGTCGGACCCGCGGGTGGTGGTGCACGAGGGGATGAACGTCCGGGAGCTGGTCGCCGGGCAGTTCGATCCCGTACCCGAGCTGGTGGTGGCCGACCTGTCGTTCATCTCGCTCACGCTCGTGTTGCCCGCGTTCGCCGCGGTGGTGGCACCGGGCGGTGACCTGGTCCTGATGGTGAAACCGCAGTTCGAGGTCGGCCGGGAGCGACTGGGCTCCGGCGGGGTGGTGCGCAGTCGCCAGCTGCGGATCGAGTCGGTGCTGACCGTCGGTCGGCGGGCGCAGCAGCTGGGTCTGGGCGTCTTGGACGTGGCGGCGAGCCCGTTGCCCGGTCCGAGCGGGAACGTGGAGTTCTTCCTCCGGCTGGGCGCCGGGGAGTCGAGTCGGGAATGGGAGCAGCGCGTGGAGCAGGTGGTCGCATGACCCGCCGGGTCCTGGTGGTGACGCACAGCGGTCGCGCGGAGGCGGTGACCGCGGAGCAGGAGACCTGCGCCGCGCTGGAGGCGCACGGCTTCGAGCCGGTGCGTGCCGGGGACGACATGCCCGGGATGAGCTTCCACAACATCGAGCTGGCGATCATCCTCGGCGGTGACGGCACGATCCTGCGCGCGGCGGAGTTGGCCCGCGCCGCGGGTGTGCCGCTGCTCGGGATCAACCTGGGCCATGTCGGCTTCCTGGCGGAGAGCGAGCGCGACGACATCGTGAACGCCGTGCGTCGGGTGGCGGCGGGCGACTACGGGGTCGAGGAGCGGACGACGCTCCAGGTCCAGGTGCAGGTCCCCGGGGCGAAGGACCCGATCGTGGGGTGGGCGCTGAACGAGGCGGCGCTGGAGAAGGCCGAGCCGGCCAAGATGGTCGAGGTGGTCATCGAGGTCGACGACCGGCCGCTGTCCTCCTTCGGCTGCGACGGCGTGGTGCTGGCGACCTCCACCGGGTCGACGGCGCACGCGTTCTCCGCGGGCGGGCCGGTGGTGTGGCCGGAGGTGGACAGCCTGATCGTGGTGCCGCTGTCGGCGCACGCGCTGTTCGCCCGGCCGCTGGTGGTCGGTCCACGCAGCGTGATCGCGGTCGAGGTGCTGACCCGGTCGCCGTCACCGGCGGTGCTGGTCTGCGACGGTCGACGCCGGATCGAGGTGCCGGCCGGGTCGCGGGTCGAGGTGCGGCGGTCCCCGGTGCCGGTGCGGCTGGCCCGACTGACCCCGGCGCCGTTCACCGACCGGCTGGTGCAGAAGTTCGACCTGCCGGTGGTCGGCTGGCGCGGGCGGTCGGACGAGCAGTAACCACCCGGACCATCACGACACGACGAGACGACGAGGGCGAGAGTGTTCGACGAGATCACGATCAGTGACCTGGGTGTGATCGGCGAGGCCCGGATCCAGTTGCACCCGGGTCTGACGGTGCTGACCGGTGAGACCGGCGCGGGCAAGACGATGGTCCTGACCGCGCTGAACCTGCTGCTCGGCGGCAAGGCCGACCCGGCGACGGTGCGGATCGGTGCCGAGTCGGCGGTGGTCGAGGGCCGGATCGTGGTGCCGACGGATTCGACGGTGGCCGCCCGCGCGGAGGAGGCCGGAGCAGCGCTCGACGACGACGGCAGCCTGCTGCTGGTCCGCACCGTGGGTGCCGGGACCGACGGCACTCCGGGTCGGTCGCGGGCGTACCTGGGCGGCCGGTCCGTGCCGCAGTCGGTGCTGGCCGAACTCGCCGACAGCCTGATCACCGTGCACGGGCAGATGGACCAGACCCGGCTGCGGTCGGCGGCGCACCAGCGGGACGCGCTGGACGCCTACGCCGGTCAGGCGCACGGCGGGTTGCTGGACGAGTACCGGGCGACCTGGGCCGAGCGAGGGCAGGTGCACGCGCAGATCGAGGACCTGACCTCGCGCAAGCAGGAACTCGCCCGGGAGGCGGAGCTCTTGCGGCTCGGCCTGGCCGAGGTGGAGCGGGTCGACCCGCAGCCGGGGGAGGACCTGGCGCTCACCGCGGAGATCGAGCGGCTGTCCCACGCCGAGGACCTGCGGCAGGCGGCGGCCGGCGCGCACCAGATCCTGATGGGTGAGGAGGACGCCACCGCCGACCTGTCCGCGACCGGTGCGGTGGAGCAGGCGCGTCGGCGGCTGGAAGCCGGCGGCGGGCACGACCCGAAGCTGATCGAGCTGCGTGACCGGGTCGCCGAGGCCGGGTACCTGCTGGCGGATGCCGCGACCGAGCTGTCGTCCTACCTGCAGGACCTGCAGGCCGACCCGGCACGGCTGGAGCAGGCACTCGGTCGACGGGCCGAGCTGGTCGCGCTGACCCGCAGCTACGGCGAGGACATCGAGGCGGTGCTGCGCTGGTCGCAGGAGAGCGCCGAACGCCTGCTGCAGATCGACGGCGGCGAGGACTGGCTGACCGCGCTGCACGAGCAGCGTGACGGGCTGGACCGGCGGCTGACCGAGCTCGCCGCACAGATCGGGGCCGCACGCCGGGACGCCGCCGGGCGACTGGCCGAGACCGTCTCCGAGGAGCTGGCCGGGCTGGCGATGGCCGGTGCGCGGCTGGAGGTCCGGGTCGCCGACGCGGGCGAGCTGGGTCCGCACGGTGGAGATTCGGTGGAGATGCTCCTGCTGCCGCACGCCGGTGCGCCGGCCCGCCCGCTGGGCAAGGGGGCCTCCGGCGGTGAGCTCTCCCGGGTGATGCTGGCCCTGGAGGTGGCGCTGGCGACCTCGCCGGATCAGGGCGACGACCGGCCGGGCACCTTCGTCTTCGACGAGGTGGACGCGGGGGTCGGCGGCCGGGCCGCGACCGAGGTCGGACGCCGGTTGTCGGCGCTGGCCACCGGGGCACAGGTGCTGGTGGTGACCCACCTGGCGCAGGTCGCCGCCTTCGCCGATCGCCACCTGGTGGTGACCAAGTCCCGCGGCGGAGCGGACGGCAGCGCGGACGTGGTGACCGCCTCGGACGTGCGTGCGGTCGAGGGCGAGGACCGGGTGAGCGAGCTGGCCCGGATGCTCTCCGGCGACGACTCGCCCGCGGCGCGCGCACACGCAGCAGAGCTATTGGTGCAACGAAACATGGCACGATGAACGGCGATGAAACTCCTGCCCTCGCGCCGACGCCCCGCCGCTGCCCGCGCGGGTGAGATCGTCGGACCCGCACGGGTCGATCCGCGGACCAAGGCGCTGACCAAGCGACTGCGCCCTGGTGACATCGCCGTGATCGACCATGTCGACATCGACCGGGTCGCCGCCGACTCACTCGTCGCCGCCGCACCTGCCGCGGTGCTCAATGCTGCCCGTTCCACCTCCGGCCGCTACCCGAACCTCGGTCCGGGCATCCTGGTCGAGGCGGGGATCCCGCTGATCGACGACCTCGGGTCGGACATCATGACCGCCCGCGAGGGCCGCGACCTGCGGATCGTGGACGGCAAGGTCTACGACGGCGAGACGCTGCTCGCCGAGGGCGTGGTGCAGACCGAGCAGACGGTGGCCAGCGACCAGGAGGAGGCCCGCGCCGGGCTGTCCACCCAGCTGGAGTCCTTCGCCGCCAACACGATGGACTACCTGCGTCGTGAGCGGGACCTGCTGCTCGACGGCGTGGGCGTGCCGGACATCACCACCCAGATCGAGGGACGTCAGGTCCTGATCGTGGTGCGCGGCTACCACTACAAGGAGGACCTGGTCACCCTCCGGTCCTACATCCGTGAGTACCGCCCCGTGCTGATCGGGGTGGACGGTGGCGCCGACGCGATCATCGACGCCGGATGGACCCCGGACATGATCGTCGGCGACATGGACTCGGTCTCCGACCGGGCGCTCAAGTGCGGTGCGGAGATCGTGGTGCACGCCTACCGGGACGGCCGCGCGCCGGGCCTGAGCCGGGTGGACCAGCTCGGCGTGCCGCACATCGTGTTCCCGGCGACCGGCACCAGCGAGGACATCGCGATGCTGCTCTCCGACGACAAGGGCGCGGAGCTGATCGTCGCGGTCGGCACGCACGCCACGCTGGTCGAGTTCCTGGACAAGGGGCGCGCGGGCATGGCGAGCACCTTCCTGACCCGGCTGCGGGTCGGCGGCAAGCTGGTGGACGCCAAGGGCGTGTCCCGGCTGTACCGCAACCGGATCTCCAACGTGCAGCTGACCCTCCTGGTGCTGGCAGGTCTGCTGGCGCTCGGGGTGGCGCTGGCCTCCACCACCGCCGGGCAGACCCTGATCGGGTTGCTCGGCGCGCGCTGGGACGACCTGGTGCGCTGGTTCGGCTCCCTGTTCGGGGGCGCGTGATGACTGACTCCTGCTACCGAGAGCCCTCGCTGTGATCGACTTCCGTTACCACCTCGTCTCGCTGATCTCGGTGTTCCTGGCGCTGGCCGTGGGCATCGTCCTCGGCGCCGGTCCGCTCCGGGAGAGCATCGGCAACACGCTCACCGGCCAGGTCGACCAGCTCCGGGAGGAGAAGGACGCGCTGCGCACCGAGCTCGACACCTCGAAGGCGGCGACCACCGCCGCCGAGGACTACATCGCCGCCGCCGGACCGTCCCTGGTGGACGGCACGCTGGCCGACCGCAACGTGGCCGTGGTCGCGATGGGCACGGTCGACGACGAGTCGCGGCAGGCGATCGAGGACCAGCTGACCGCCGCCGGTGCCACGGTGACCGCCGACGTCACGCTGACCGACTCCTGGTCCGACACCGACCTGCGCAGCTTCCGGCAGGCGCTGGTCGCCAACCTGACCTCCTACCTGGACCCGCAGCCCCAGTCGGGCACCGGTGCCGACACCGCGCTGGCCGAGGCGCTGATCCAGGCGCTCACCGGTGCCGATGCCGCCGACCCGACGAAGGTCAGCGGCGACGCCACCACCCTGATCAAGCTGCTCACCACCGGGGACGACCCGCTGGTGCAGCTGGCCGCGGATCTGAGTGCTCCGGCGGACGACGTCCTGCTGCTCACCGACGACATCGCGGCTCGGACCACCGCGTCGAATGCCGACAAGGACCAGGTGCAGGCCACCCAGGACTCGATGGCGGCCTTGGTCCGGGTGACCGCGGCCCGCGCGGCCGGCGCCGTGGTGGCCGGTGGGCCGGTGGCCGACGACGCGCTGATCTCCGCGATCGTCGCCGACAGCGAGCTGGCGTCCGCGATCAGCACGGTGAACGCCGCCGGCACCATCGCCGGGCAGGTGTCGGTGCCGCTGGCCCTGAACGCCGACGCCGGTGGCTCGGTCGGCCACTACGGGTCCGGTGACGGCCTCACGGTGATCCCGACGACGACGACCCTCGCCCCGGTGGACCGCAACCCCACGGCCGACGCCAACGCGGCGGACCCGAACGCGGGCGACGCCGCGGCGGACGGGGCGCAGGGGTGACCAGCGTGCTGCGCCGGGTGATCGCCGCGACGACCGCCCGGATCACCACCACGGCCGTACGCGGTCTGCTCGAGGACGAACCCCCGGGCGGCCCGCGGCAGTGGCTGCGCACCAATCACCGCGGCGAACCGGTGAGCCTGCTCGGCGGGCCCTCGGCCGCTGCCGGGGTGCTGGCCGGGGGACTGGTCGGGGCGTCGAGCGTGCGGGACGGTGCGGCGCTGACCGTGGCCACGGTGAGCGGCACCGGCTTCGGCCTGGTGGACGACCTGACCGAGGATCGCACCGGGGCGGTCGCGAAGGGGCTGCGCGGTCACCTGGGCGCGCTCGCGCACGGTGAGGTGACCACCGGCGGTCTCAAGGTGCTCGGCATCGGTGCCGGCGCACTGCTGGCCGCCGCGTTGAGCCAGCCGCACGGTCCCCGCCCCGCCGGCCGTGGCAGCCGGGCGCTGCTCCGGCTGACCGAGATCGGGCTGGACGGCGCGCTGATCGCCGCCTCCGCGAACCTGGTGAACCTGCTCGACCTGCGACCCGGCCGGGCGCTGAAGGCAGCGGCCATCGCCGCCGCACCGACGGCTCTGGTCGGTGGCCCGGGATCGGGTCCGGCCTCCGCCGTGCTGGGTGCCGTCGTCGGCGAGCTGCCGGACGACCTCGCCGAGCGCGACATGCTCGGCGACTCCGGCGCGAACGGGATCGGCGCGGCGCTGGGCGTGATCGCCGTGCGGCGACTGCCCCGCAGCGCACGGTGGACGGTGCTGGCCGGGGTGATCGGCCTGACCGTGGCCTCGGAGAAGGTGTCCTTCACCCAGGTGATCGCCCGGACCCCGGTGCTGCGCGAGATCGACGGCTGGGGTCGTCGACCGGCCGAGCCGACGACCGCGGCCGCCTCGGCCTCCGACGCCGGGTCGCCGTCTGACGGGTCGCCGCTGACGTGAACCGCCGCCGACTGCTGTCGGGGCTGGCGGGTGCCGCGGCGCTGATCGCGGCGGTGACCGTGGTCAGCCGACTGCTGGGCTTCGTCCGCAGTCTGGTGTTCAGCTCCGCGGTGGGGCTCACCGGGATCGGTGGCGCGTACAACGCGGCGAACACGATCCCGAACGTCCTGTTCGAGGTCGCCGCCGGTGGCGCGCTGGCCGGAGCGCTGATCCCGGTGATCGCCGCCCCACTGGCCCGGGGGATGCGCGACGACGTGTCCCGGATCGCCTCGGCGATGCTGACCTGGACGCTGACCGGCCTGGTGCTGATCGGTGGGCTGCTGGCGGTGTTCGCGGCGCCGGTCGCCCGGTTGACCGCCTCGCACAGCGACCCCGAGCTGGTGGTCTTCTTCCTGCGGGTGTTCGCGGTGCAGATCCCGCTCTACGGCCTCGCGGTGGTGCTCTCCGGGGTGTTGCAGGCGCAGAAGAAGTTCTTCTGGCCCGCGTTCGTGCCCGTGCTCTCCAGCCTGGTGGTGATCGCCACCTACGCCGGGTACGGGGTCCTGCTGCGGCGGGACGGGGTGCCGGTGACGGCGGGCCCCGACGGGTTGCCGGACGGGGCGATCGAGCTGCTGGCCTGGGGCACCACGGCCGGGGTGCTGGCGATGGGGGTGCCGCTGCTGGTCCCGGTCCTGCGGTCGGGGGTGCGCCTGCTGCCGTCCTACCGGTTCCCGGACGGGGTGGGCCGACGGGCGTCGAACCTCGCCCTCGCCGGGGTCGGGGGACTGGTGGCGCAGCAGGCGTCGGTGCTGGCGGTGCTCAAGCTGGTGGACGTCTACGGTGACGCGCCGACCCTGGTGGCCTGGCAGACCCTGATCCAGCCGGTGTACCTGCTGCCCTACGCGGTGCTGGCGGTGCCGCTGGCGACCAGCACCTTCCCGCGGCTGGCCGAACGTGCCGGACGGCCGGGCCGAGAGGGCTTCGCATCCCTGACCGCGCTGACCACGCGGGGGGTGCTAACCGCCAGCACGGTGGGCGCGGTGGCGCTGATCGCCGCCGCTCCGGCGGTGACGACCGTCTTCGGCAGGGTCGGGAACGGTGACGCCGCACTGCTGGCGTCATTGACCGAACCGCTGTCGCTGATCGCCCCCGGGTTGCTGGGCTTCGGGCTGATCTTCCACGTCTCCCGGGCGTTGTACGCGCTGGAACGCGGGCGGCTGGCGGTGATCGGCGCCAGCGTCGGCTGGGCGGTGGTGATCGTGGCGTCCTGGCTGGGTTGCCTGCTGCTGGTCGGCAACGGCACCGACGGGCCCGCGACGCTGCGGGCGCTGGCAGCGGGGAACAGCATCGGCATGCTCACCGCCGGTGTGGTCCTGCTGACGCTGCTGCGCGGGGCCGCCGGGGCGGAGGCGGTGCATCGGATCGCCCGGTCGGCGGCTGTCCTGATCCTGGGCGGGGCCCTCGGGTCGGTGGCCGGTCGCCTGGTGGTGGACCTGCTGCGCGGTGACGGGGTGGTGTCGGCGGTGCTGGCGGCCGTGGTCGGTGCCGGGATCGGAGCACTGGTGCTGCTGGCGGCGGTGTGGCTGACCGATCGGAGCGCGATCACCGGATTGCTGCGCCGGGGACGGAAGGGATGAGCATGCGGGTGGTCCAGGTGTTGGGGTCGAGCGCCGGCGGGGTCGCCCGCCACGTCGCCCAGGTGGTCGCGGAACTGTCAGCGGCGGGGGACCGGGTGCTGGTCGCGGGCCCGTCGTCGGTGCGGGCGACCGTGCTGCCCGAGGGCGGCGCCTTCCAGCCGGTGGAGATCGCCGACCGGCCGCACGCCTCGGACCTGACCGCGATCCGTCGACTCGCGGCGGTGGGTCGGGAGGCCGACGTGGTGCATGCGCACGGACTGCGCGCCGGAGCGTTGGCCGTGCTCGCACTGCGGACCCGTCGGCATCGGCCGCGGATCGTGGTGACCCTGCACAACCTGCCGGTAGGGGGCCGGGCGATCAGGACGGTGTCCGCGGTGCTCGGCCGGGTGGTCGCCCACGGCGCGGACGTGGTGCTCGGCGTCTCCGGTGATCTGGTCGCGCTCAGTGCCGCCCAGGGTGCCCGGCGGGCTGAACGGGCACTGGTGCCCGCCCCGGCCCGTCGTACGGCGTCCAGCAGCGCCGAGCAGACCCGGGCCGAGCTGGGTCTCGGCTCCGAGCAGCGGGTGGCGGTGACGGTGGCGCGCCTGGCACCGCAGAAGGGGCTGGACACCCTGGTGTCGGCCGCCGCCCGGGTGGAGCTGCCGGGCTTCGTCTGGCTGCTGGCCGGGGACGGCCCGCTGGAGTCGTCGGTCCGGGCACAGGTCGAGGCGTCTGGTGCCCCGGTGCGGGTGCTGGGTCGACGCGCCGACGTGCCCGAGCTGTTCGCCGCCGCGGATGTCGTGGTGTCCACCGCCGTCTGGGAGGGCCAGCCGCTGGCGGTGCAGGAGGCGCTCGGCCAGGGCGCGGCGGTGGTGGCGACCGATGCCGGGGGTACTCGGGAGGTCACCGGCGACGCGGCGGTGCTGGTCCCGGTGGGCGACGACCGCGGGCTGGCGACGGCCGTTCGACGGGTGCTCACCGACAGCGACGAGCGCGACCGACTGCGTGCGGCGGCTGCCGCACGGGCGACGGAACTGCCCACCCCGGCCGATGTTCGTGCCCAACTGCGGGCGATCTACCAGGGGTGACGGAACGCACCCCACCGGATCGGCTCCGGTGGGGTAGGGTTGAAGCCCGTGGCAGAGCGCGCAAATCGACTCTCCGGGCGGTCGGAATCCGGGACCCGGCACATTTTCGTCACGGGAGGCGTCGCCTCCTCACTTGGCAAGGGCTTGACGGCCAGCAGTCTGGGGCGACTGCTCCGGTCGCGCGGCCTGCGGGTCACGATGCAGAAGCTCGACCCCTACCTGAATGTCGACCCTGGGACGATGAACCCGTTCCAGCACGGCGAGGTCTTCGTCACCGAGGACGGCGCGGAGACCGACCTGGACGTCGGCCACTACGAGCGCTTCCTGGACGTGAACCTGGTCGGCTCGGCGAACGTGACCACCGGTCAGGTCTACTCGCACGTGATCGCCAAGGAGCGGCGCGGCGAGTACCTCGGTGACACCGTGCAGGTCATCCCGCACATCACCGACGAGATCAAGAACCGGATGCGGTCCCAGGCCGCCGACGACGTCGACGTGATCATCACCGAGATCGGCGGCACGGTCGGCGACATCGAGTCCCAGCCGTTCCTGGAGGCGGCCCGACAGGTCCGGCACGAGCTGGGCCGGGACAACGTGTTCTTCCTGCACGTGTCCCTGGTGCCCTACATCGGCCCCTCCGGTGAGCTGAAGACCAAGCCGACCCAGCACTCGGTGGCGCAGCTGCGCAGCATCGGCATCCAGCCGGACGCGATCGTGCTGCGCTCGGACCGCGATCTGCCCGCCTCGATCAAGGCCAAGATCGGCCTGATGTGCGACGTCGACACTCAGGGCGTCATCTCCTGCAAGGACGCGCCGAGCATCTACGACATCCCGAAGGTGCTGCACGCCGAGGGCCTGGACGCCTACGTGGTGCAGCGGCTCGGCCTGCCGTTCCGTGACGTGGAGTGGGCCGGCTGGGAGGACCTGCTGGGCCGGGTGCACGGGTCGACCGACTCGGTCGAGATCGCGCTGGTCGGCAAGTACATCGACCTGCCGGACGCCTACCTGTCGGTGACCGAGGCGCTGCGGGCCGGCGGCTTCCACCACCGGGTGAAGGTCAAGATCCGCTGGGTCCCCTCCGACGACTGCCAGACCCCCGAGGGCGCGCAGTCCGCGCTCGGCGGCGTGGACGCGGTGCTGGTGCCCGGCGGGTTCGGCGTGCGCGGCATCGAGGGCAAGCTCGGCGCGCTGCGCTGGTCCCGGGAGAACGGCGTGCCGACCCTGGGCATCTGCCTCGGCCTGCAGTGCATGGTGATCGAGTACGCCCGCAACGTGCTCGGCCTGCCCGGGGCGTCCAGCTCCGAGTTCGACGACAACCCGACCGACCCGGTGGTCGCCACCATGGCCGAGCAGCTGGCGATCGTCGGCGGCGAGGGCGACCTGGGCGGCACAATGCGCCTGGGTGCCTACGACGCGGTGCTGAACGACGACTCGGTGGTCGCCGAGGCCTACGGCAGCACCCGGGTGTCCGAGCGGCACCGGCACCGGTACGAGGTGAACAACTCCTACCGCGACCAGCTGGAGGCGGCCGGTCTGGTCATCTCCGGGACGTCGCCGGACTCCTCGCTGGTCGAGTTCGTCGAGCTGCCGCGCGAGGCGCACCCGTACTACGTGTCCACCCAAGCCCACCCGGAGTTCAAGTCCCGGCCGACCGACGCGCACCCGCTGTTCGCCGGCCTGGTCGGCGCCGCGCTGAAGGCCCGGGGCTGAGATGACCGCCGAGACCGCCGATCAGCACGCGCCGCGGCCGGTGCTGGAGCACGAGCTGCTGCACCACGGCAAGATCTGGGACCTGGTCTCGGAGCAGGTCGACCTCGGCGAATCGCAGGTGGTCCGGGAGTTCGTCGACCACCCCGGGGCGGTGGCGATCATCGCGCTGGACAACCAGGAGCGGGTGCTGCTGTTGCGGCAGTACCGGCACCCGGTGCGTGCGGAGCTGTGGGAGCCGCCCGCCGGGCTGCGGGACGTCGAGGGCGAGGCGCCGGTACTGGCCGCCGCGCGGGAACTGGCCGAGGAGGCCGACCTGCGTGCCGGGCAGTGGCACCTGCTCACCGAGTTCCACACCAGCCCGGGTGGGTCGAACGAGAGCATCCTGGTCTACCTGGCCCGCGACCTGTCACCGGTGCCGGAGGGCGAGCGCTTCAACCGCGAGGACGAGGAGGCCGGGATGGTGCCGGTCTGGGTCCCGCTGGACGATGCGGTGGACGCGGTGCTGACCGGCCGGTTGCACAGCCCGTCGGCCACGGTCGGCATCCTGGCCGCCGCGGCGGCCCGGGATCGCGGCTGGATGACGCTGCGCGAAGCCTGACACCGAAGGCCCCGGAGGATCGTTCCTCCGGGGCCTTCGTCGTCCGGGACCGGTGTGGCGGCGGGGACAAGCGCGATTCCAGGCCCGGCGCGGCCCCGGGCCTGTCGCGGCTCCGGTGCCCAGCCTGACCCCGGGGCTGTCGAGGCCCGGGCCGGTCGGGACCGCGGGCGAAGTCGGCAGCTGGCGCCAGGACGGGCGTGGCGTGGTGCCGACTTCGGGGGTCAACTGCCGACTTCGAGCGGGTCGGGGGTGAACTGCCGACTTCGGCGCGGGCTGCCCGGGAGGCGGTGTGCGGCGGGCTACCGGGCACGCGGCCCGCGCGCCCAGTGGGCGCTGCGCGGCCGGCCTGGGGGCGCAACGGAGGTGGTCAGGCGCGGGTGCGGAAGGCCATCAGGTAGCGGGTGGACCCGGCGGTGAGCATCCCGGCCGCCGCCATGTGCAGCAGCACCAGCACGATCGGCAGGTCGGTCGCCACCTGGACGTAGCCGATCACCCCTTGCAGCACCACCAGGCCGACCATCATCGCGCCGAGCCGGGGGACCGGACGGGGAGCGCGGCGGTTGAGCACCAGCAGCGCGACCAGCACGGCGACGAACAGCCAGACGGCGGCCGCGTGCAGTCGGGCCATCAGCAGCGGGTCGATCGCGAAGCGGTAGCCGACCTCCTCGTCGCCGGAGTGCGGACCGGCGCCGGTGGTGATCGCCCCGAGCACCAGGACCACCGCGAGCAGCACGGCGAACACCGGGGCCAGCCGACGCGACCACTGCCCGACGGTGGGCACCGCCGGGCCGTCGCCCTCGGCCGACCGGTCCAGCAGCACCGCGGAGGCCACGATCAGCAGCATCGAGACCAGGAAATGTGTGCTGACCCAGGCCGGGTGTAGGTCGAAGAGCACGGTCACTCCGCCGATCACGGCCTGGAGTGCGACACCGATCAGCGGGGCGAAGCCGAGCCAGCGGTAGGAGCGGGACCGGTCGCGCCGGGACCAGACCAGCACCGCGACCAGCACGCCGATGATCCCGAGCACCCCGGTGAGGGTGCGGTTCCCGAACTCGATGTACGGGTGGATCGTGGTCGCCTCGTGGAACTTCGGGGTGAAGTGCCCCGGCTCGCACTGCGGCCAGGTCGAGCAGCCCAGACCGGAACCGGTCAGACGCACCGCGCCGCCGGTGACCACGATGGCGATCTGCGCGATCACGTTGGCGATCAGCACCGGACGGGTCAGGCGGTCACGCCAGATCGCGAAGGTGCTGGGGGCGGCGGTGGCGGTGTCGACCTCGGTACGGCTCACCGGTCCAGGGTACGAGGCGGGCCGGGCGGTTCGAGGCGGTTCGCCTGGCACGCGGGTGAGGAACGCGTCACGTCACGGACCTCGGGGGAGGTCCAGCGGTGGGTGTTGCAGGGCCGTCGGACGCGCCCGGCTAGGACCAGCGGAACCAGCGCCGCACCCCCGCGCCGAGCAGGAGCGTCCACCCGGCCAGCACCAGCAGGTGCACGGCGGGGAACCCACCGTCGACCAGCGCCGTGCGCAGTGCCTCACCGAGCGCGCCCGGCGGCAGCCACACCGCGATGTCGGCCCACCAGCCGGGCAGGTCGGAGACCGGCAGCACCACACCGCCGACCACGGCGAGCAGCACCAGCAGCAGGTTCGCCGCCGCCAGCACCGCCTCGGCACGCAGGGTCCCGGCCAGCAGCAGCGCCAGCGCGGTGAACGCCGCGACCCCGAGCAGCAGCGCGAGCACGGCGGTCGCGATGCCGGCCGGGGCGGGTCGCCAGCCGAGCACCAGGCCGACCACGCCGACCGCGATCACCTGCACCGCCGCCACCGCGAGCACCGCCACCGCCTTGCCCGCCAGCAGCCCGCCCCGGCCGAGCGGGGTGGTGGCCAGCAACCGGAGCACGCCGTTGCGCCGGTCGAAGGCGGTGGCGATCGCCTGCGAGGTCATCGACCCGGCCATCACCGCCAGCCCCAGGATCCCGGGGGTGACCACGTCGATCCGCGCGGCGGCGCCGACGCCGACGTCGACGAAGGACGACCGGCCGAGGGCGATCAGCGCGACCACCGGGATGATCAGGGTGACCAGCAACTGCTCGCCGTTGCGCAGCACCGCCAACGTCTCGAACCGTCCCTGGGCCAGCACCCGGGTCAGGGAGGGAGCAGCAACGCTCATCGCAGATTCCGTCCGGTCAGGTCGAGGAACACGTCTTCCAGAGTGCGGCGTCCGGCGTCCAACCGGGTGATCTGCACCCCGCGCTCGGCGCACCAGGCGGTCAATGCCGCCAGCAGGGCGGGGGAGGCGGGCAGGTCGACGGCGTAGTGCCCCGGTGCCCGCTCCTCGACGGCGGTGGTGCGGGCGGGCGGCAGGCCGGGCAGCGCCCAGAGCACCGCGTCCAGCGTGGCGACGTCGAGTCCGGGGTCGGCGCGGAAGGTGACCGAGGTGCCGCCGGTCGCCAGCTCGTCCACCGTGCCCTCGGCGATCACCGCACCGTGGTCGACGACCGCCACCCGGTCGGCCAGCTGTTCGGCCTCGTCCATCAGGTGGGTGGTGAGCAGCACGGCCACCCCGTCGGCGCGCAGCTCGGCGACCAGGTCCCACACCGCCCGGCGCGCCTGCGGGTCCATCCCCGCCGACGGCTCGTCCAGGAACACCAGCTCGGGTCGGCCGACGACCGCCGCCGCCAGTGCCAGGCGCTGCCGCTGCCCGCCGGACAGCCGTCGGACCGTGGTCCGGGCGAACGGGGCGATGCCGAGCCGATCCACCAGCTCGTCCACCGGCCGCGGGTCGGCGTACATCGACGCGACGTGCCGCAGCACCGCCAGCGCGGGTGCCCCGGTGGGCAGCCCGGCGTCCTGCAGCATCACGCCCACCCGGGGCCGCAACGCCGCGGCGTCGGCGACCGGGTCCAGGCCGAGCACCCGGATCGTGCCGCCGTCCGGGGTGCGCAGGCCCTCGCAGCACTCGATGGTGGTGGTCTTGCCGGCACCGTTCGGTCCGAGCACCGCGGTGACCTGCCCGGACGATGCCGTCAGGTCCAGGCCGTCGACGACCGCGCGACCGTCGTAGCGTTTGACGAGGCCCCGGACCTCCAGGGCGGCTGAGGATGACACTCGGGAGAGTGTAGGAGCAGCGCGGATGTGAGGTAGTCCTTCCTTGCGGGGAACGAATTCGGCAACAAGGATGTTGCCGATATCGACCGGCGAAGGGAGGGGTGGCATGTCATCGTCGTCCCCCGTCCTGGGTGCCCGTGCCGAGCTGGACGCCGAGGAGGCCGGAACCCGTCGTCGGGTGCTCGACCTGATCGCCAGCGATGGCCCGGTGTCCGCCGCCGAGCTCGCGTCGCACCTGGACCTCACCGCCGCCGCCGTCCGTCGCCACCTGGCGCTGCTGGAAGCCGACGGATTGATCGGGGTGCACGCCGGTGGTGCGTCCGGTCCGGCCCGTCGCGGTCGTCCGGCCAAGCGCTACGTGGTGACCACCGACGGCCAGTCGGCGCTCAGCCAGCAGTACTCCGAGCTGGCCACCCAGGCGATGCGGTTCCTGGCCGAGATCGGCGGCGCGGACGCCGTGCGCGACTTCGCCGCCCGTCGGGTCCAGGAGCTGGAACAGCGACACGCCGGGGCGCTCGCCGACGCCGGGGCCGATCTGACCCGACGTGCCGAGGTGCTGGCCGAGGGGTTGTCCGAGGACGGCTTCGCCGCCAGTGCCCGACCGGTGCCCGGCGCCGCCGCGATCCAGCTGTGCCAGGGCCACTGCCCGGTGCAGTCGGTGGCGGCCGAGTTCCCCGAATTGTGCGAGGCCGAGGCCCGGGCGTTCTCCCGGATGCTCGGCGTCCATGTGCAGCGACTGGCGACCCTGGCGCATGGTGGACACGTCTGCACCACGAACATCCCGATCATCCCGGTCCGCCCGGACGACGCCGCCCCCACCCCCGTGAGGACACGGAAGGACGATTCAGCATGACCACAGAGCCGATGACCCAGGACGAGGCGATCGCCTCGATCGGGAACTACGAGTACGGCTGGCACGACGCCGACACCGCCGGGGCCCTGGCCCGTCGTGGTGTCGACGAGGACGTGGTGCGGGAGATCTCCCGGTTGAAGAACGAGCCGGAGTGGATGCTCAAGACCCGACTCAAGGCGCTGCGCCTGTTCGACAAGAAGCCGATGCCCTGGTGGGGCGCGGATCTGTCGGGCATCGACTTCGACAACATCAAGTACTTCGTGCGGTCCACGGAGAAGCAGGCGACCTCCTGGGAGGACCTGCCCGAGGACATCAAGAACACCTACGACCGGCTCGGCATCCCGGAGGCGGAGAAGCAGCGCCTGGTCGCCGGGGTCGCCGCCCAGTACGAGTCCGAGGTCGTCTACCACCAGATCCGTGAGGACCTGGAGGCGCAGGGCGTGATCTTCGTGGACACCGACACCGGTCTGCGCGAGTACCCCGAGCTGTTCGAGCAGTACTTCGGCTCGGTGATCCCCCCGGGCGACAACAAGTTCGCCTCGCTGAACACCGCCGTGTGGTCGGGTGGCTCCTTCGTGTACGTCCCGCCGGGTGTGCACGTGGAGATCCCGCTGCAGGCCTACTTCCGGATCAACACCGAGAACATGGGCCAGTTCGAGCGGACGCTGATCATCGCGGACGAGGGTTCTTACGTGCACTACGTCGAGGGCTGTACCGCGCCGATCTACCAGTCCGACTCGCTGCACTCCGCGGTGGTCGAGATCATCGTGAAGAAGAACGCCCGGGTGCGCTACACGACCATCCAGAACTGGTCGAACAACGTGTACAACCTGGTCACCAAGCGGGCGACCGCCGCCGAGGGCGCCACCATGGAGTGGGTCGACGGCAACATCGGCTCCAAGGTCACCATGAAGTACCCGGCGATCTACCTGCTGGGCGAGCACGCCCGTGGCGAGACGCTGTCGATCGCCTTCGCCGGTGAGGGCCAGCACCAGGACGCCGGCTGCAAGATGGTGCACGCCGCCCCGCACACCTCCTCCTCGATCGTGTCGAAGTCGGTCGCCCGCGGTGGTGGCCGGACCTCCTACCGCGGTCTGGTGCAGGTGCTGGAGGGCGCGTCCCACTCGGCGTCCAACGTGCTCTGCGACGCGCTGCTGGTCGACCAGATCTCCCGCTCCGACACCTACCCCTACGTCGACGTCCGCGAGGACGACGTGTCGATGGGGCACGAGGCGACCGTCTCCCGGGTGTCCGAGGACCAGCTGTTCTACCTGATGTCCCGCGGCATGACCGAGACCGAGGCCATGGCGATGATCGTGCGCGGGTTCGTCGAGCCCATCGCCCGTGAGCTGCCGATGGAGTACGCCCTCGAGCTGAACCGCCTGATCGAGCTGCAGATGGAAGGGGCCGTCGGCTGATGTCGACCACCACACAGAACCTGTCGACCGACCACTCCCGCGCGACCGCCGACGAGGCGCACTCGCACGGGGTCGGCTCGGCCCCGGAGTCGTCGCGTGCCGCGCGGCTGACCTCCTTTGAGGTGACCGACTTCCCGGTGCCGACCGGCCGCGAGGAGGAGTGGCGGTTCAGCCCCGTCGACCGCCTGGCTCCGCTGTTCGCCGCGGACACCGACGGCAAGCTCACCGGCCACGGCGTGCTGACCACCGTGGTGGACGCGCCCGAGGTCGAGGTCGAGATCGTGGACCGCGACGACACCCGCCTGGGTCTGGCCGGCAAGCCCGGTGACCGTGCGGCCGCCGTCGCCTGGGCCTCGGCCAGCCGCGCCACCGTCGTCACCATCCCGACCGAGGCGGTGGCGTCCACCGTCACCTCGGTGCGAGTTGAAGGGATCGCGGGCAACAAGGACACAGACGAGCCGAGCGCGGCGCACATCCTGGTGCACGCCAAGCCGCTGTCCCAGGCCACCGTGGTGCTGGACCACGTCGGCCGGGCGAACCTCACCGAGACCGTCGAGGTCGTCGCCGAGGACGGTGCGCACCTGACCGTCGTCACCGTGCAGGACTGGGCCGAGGGCGCCGTGCACAACGCCGCGCACCGGGTCCGGATCGGCCGCGACGCCACCGTCAAGCACATCGTGGTCACCCTGGGCGGCGACGTGGTCCGGCTGACCCCGGACGCGGAGTTCGTCGGTGAGGGCGGCTCGGTGGAGATGCTCGGCGTGTACTTCGCGGACGCCGGGCAGCACCAGGAGCAGCGGCTGTTCGTCGACCACGCGGTGCCGAACTGCAAGTCCCGGGTCACCTACAAGGGCGCGCTGCAGGGCGAGGGCGCGCACACGGTGTGGGTCGGCGACGTGCTGATCCGCGCGGCGGCCGAGGGCACCGACACCTACGAGCTGAACCGGAACCTGGTGCTCACCGACGGGGCCCGCTCCGACTCGGTGCCGAACCTGGAGATCGAGACCGGTCTGATCGAGGGCGCCGGCCACGCCAGCGCCACCGGCCGGTTCGACGACGAGCAGCTGTTCTACCTGCAGGCCCGGGGCATCCCGGAGACCGACGCCCGCCGTCTGGTGGTGCGCGGCTTCTTCGCGGAGCTGATCAACGAGATCGGCGTGCCCGAGGTCGAGGAGCGACTGATCGCGGCGATCGAGCGCGAGCTGGCCCAGTCGATGTCGGAGTTCGCCGACGCGCTGGCGGCACCCACCGGTGGGGACTTCGCCTCGGACGTGACCGACCAGACCGACGCCGAGCGGGCGATCCTGTCCGAGCCGGCCAGCGTGACCAGCGCGGACGAGCAGCTGTGACCGCTCAGCTCGCCTGCTACACCGCGGATGTCCCCGAGGCCGGCACGCTGCGTGTCGAGCTGGAGGGGCCGAACGGCACCGTCGAGGTCGCCGTGGTCCGCGCCGAGGACGGCACCCTGCACGCGATCAGTGACATCTGTTCGCACGGCGCCGTCTCGCTGTCCGACGGTGAGGTCGAGGGCTGCACGGTCGAGTGCTGGCTGCACGGCTCGCGCTTCGACCTGACGACCGGTGAGCCGCTCGGCCCGCCCGCCGTCCGCCCCGTCCCCGTGTACCCCCTGACCGTCGACGGCGAGCGCGTGCTCGTCGACGTCGGCTGAAAAGCTTGCACCAGACTTTCGAGGAGATAGAGATGTCCACCCTGGAGATCCGCGACCTGCACGTCAGCGTCGAGACCAAGGAGGGCCCCAAGCCCATCCTGCGCGGTGTCGACCTGACCATCCGCTCCGGCGAGACGCACGCGATCATGGGGCCGAACGGCTCCGGCAAGTCGACCCTGGCGTACTCGCTGGCCGGTCACCCCAAGTACCAGATCACCTCCGGCACCGTCACCCTGGACGGCGAGGACGTGCTGGAGATGAGCGTCGACGAGCGTGCCCGCGCCGGGATGTTCCTCGCGATGCAGTACCCGGTCGAGGTGCCGGGGGTGTCGGTGTCGAACTTCCTGCGCACCGCCAAGACCGCCATCGACGGTGAGGCTCCGGCGCTGCGGTCCTGGATCAAGGACGTCAACGTGGCGATGGAGAAGCTGCGGATGGACCCCGAGTTCTCCGAGCGTTCCGTGAACGAGGGCTTCTCCGGTGGTGAGAAGAAGCGGCACGAGATCCTCCAGATGGAGCTGCTCAAGCCGAAGATCGCCATCCTGGACGAGACCGACTCCGGCCTGGACGTCGACGCGCTGCGCATCGTGTCCGAGGGCGTCAACCGGGTGCGGGAGACCTCCGACGTGGGCGTGCTGCTGATCACGCACTACACCCGGATCCTGCGCTACATCCAGCCCGACTTCGTACACGTGTTCGTGGACGGTCGGGTCGCCGAGGAGGGCGGCCCGGAGCTGGCCGAGCGGCTGGAGAACGAGGGCTACGACCGGTTCCTGACCACCGGCGCCTCGGCCTGATCCCTCGCATCCCCGATCATCCAGACGAACGAGGACTGATGTGACGACGACCCTGGGGGCGGCCGAACTGGCCGCCGTGCGCGCGGACTTCCCGTTGCTCACCCGGACAGTGCGCGACGGCAAGCCGCTGGTGTACCTGGACTCCGGCGCGACCTCGCAGAAGCCCGAGGTGGTGCTGGACGCCGAGCAGGACTTCTACACCCAGCGCAATGCCGCCGTGCACCGCGGTGCGCACCAGCTCGCGGAGGAGGCCACCGAGGCCTTCGAGACCGCGCGCGCCCAGGTCGCCTCGTTCGTCGGCGTGGACGAGGACGAGATCGTCTGGACCTCCAACGCCACCGCCGCGATCAACCTGGTCGCCTACGCGATGTCCAATGCCACCGCCGGGCGCGGGGGAGCGGCGGCCCAGCGGTTCGTGCTCGGCCCCGGGGACGAGATCGTCACCACCGAGTTGGAGCACCACGCGAACCTGGTGCCCTGGCAGGAGCTGGCCGCCCGCACCGGCGCGACCCTGCGCTGGTTGGGCGTCACCGACGACGGACGGCTCGACCTGTCCGAGCTGGCCACCGTGGTGAACGAGCGGACCAAGGTGCTCGCGTTCACCCACGCGTCGAATGTCACCGGTGCGATCACCGACGTCGCCCCGCTGGTCGCCCGCGCCCGCGAGGTCGGCGCCCTGACCGTGCTGGACGCCTGCCAGTCGGTGCCGCACCTGCCGGTCGACCTGCACGCCCTCGGCGTGGACTTCGCCGCGTTCTCCGGACACAAGATGCTCGGACCGACCGGTGTCGGCGCGCTGTACGGCCGTCGCGAGCTGCTGGAGGCGATGCCCCCGGTGACCACCGGTGGGTCGATGGTCGAGGTCGTGACCATGGAATCGACCACCTTCGCGCCGCCGCCCCGCCGGTTCGAGGCCGGCACCCAGATGGTGTCCCAAGCGGTCGCGATGGGTGCCGCCGCCACCTACCTGGCCGAGCTCGGGATGGACGCGGTCGCCGCCCACGAGGCCGAGCTGACCGCCGCCCTGCTGGACGCGGTGGCCTCGGTGCCCGGCGTGCGGATCATCGGCCCGACCACCCCGGAGAACCGGCTCGCCGCGGTGTCCTTCGTGGTCGACGGGGTGCACGCGCACGACGTCGGCCAGGTGCTGGACGACGCCGGGGTCGCCGTGCGGGTCGGTCACCACTGCGCGCAGCCGCTGCACCGCCGGTTCGGGGTCGCCGCCACCGCCCGCGCCTCGGCCGCCGTCTACACCACGGTCGAAGAGATCGCGGTGTTCCGGGAAGCTCTGGCCGGGGTCCGGACGTTCTTCGGTCTGGAGGACTGACATGAGCACCGGAATGGAATCGCTGTACCAGCAACTCATCCTCGACCACGCCAAGCACCCCGCCCACCGCGGCGAGCAGGAGGCGTACGACGTCGAGGTGCACCACGTGAACCCCACCTGCGGTGACGAGGTCACCCTGCGGGTCCGGGTCGACGGCGGGAACATCGCCGAACTCACCTGGACCGGCCAGGGCTGCTCCATCTCCCAGGCATCCGCCTCCGTGATGGCCCAGGCCGTCACCGGCCGCCCGGTGGACGAGGCGATGGAGCTCTCCGGCGAGTTCCGCGACCTGATGGACTCCCGGGGTGAACTGCCCGACGGCTGGGAAGCCCGGGCCGACGACGAGAACGACCCGCTGGGCGACGCCGTCGCCTTCGTCGGGGTCGCCCGCTACCCGGCGCGCATCAAGTGTGCTCTCCTGGGCTGGTCGGCGATGAAGGACGCGGTCTCCCAGGCCGCCGTGAGCGAGGAGACACGATGACCGAATCCGTCCAGGCCGCCCCGCCGAACGCGGCCGACATCGAGGAAGCGCTCCGCGACGTCATCGACCCCGAGCTGGGCGTCAACATCGTCGACCTGGGCCTGATCTACGGCATCGCCCTGGAGCCGAACCGGCACGTCACCATCGACATGACCCTGACCTCGGCCGCCTGCCCGCTCACCGACGTGATCGAGGACCAGGCCGGTCAGTCCCTGGAGGGGCTGGTCGACAGCTTCCGGATCAACTGGGTGTGGATGCCGCCGTGGGGGCCGGAGCGGATCACGGACGACGGGCGCGCGATGATGCGGGCGCTGGGGTTCAACATCTGAGGCAGTGACGTGGGGGAGCGCCCGTCGGGGAACCGGCGGGCGCTTCGTCGTGTCCGGGCACCGCGTCCGTGCCTGGGCCTTGGGTCCGTGCCGGGGCACCGCGTCCAGTTCGGCGCGTCGGCCCCCAGGTCGTGAGCTGAGGTGCCGATCTCGGGGCCGGAGTGCCGAACTCGCGCTGGGGCGGGGCGGGAACTCGGTGTGCTTCGCTGCCCCGAGCGTGAGGTGATGGGGCTGCGGCGTCAGAGGGTGGCGGCCGCGAAGGTGTCGCACGCCCCCAGCGTCCCCTGCTCGTACCCGGTGGTGAACCACCGCTGCCGCTGCTCGCTCGACCCGTGCGTCCAGCTGTCCGGGTTCACCCCGCCGCCGGACTGCTGCTGGATGTGGTCGTCACCGACCGCGGCGGCCGCCGACAGTGCGTCGGCCAGCTCAGTCTGGCTGATCGGTTCCAGGTAGGTCACCCCGGTCTGCGGATCCTCGGTGGTCGCCGCGTGGCCCGCCCACAGCCCGGCGTAGCAGTCGGCCTGGAGTTCGACCCGGACCGAGTCGGAGTCGTCGCCGGTGCCGGAGCGGTCGGTGCGGTCGAAGACGCCGGTGAGCTGCTGGATGTGGTGGCCGTACTCGTGGGCGACGACGTACATCTCCGCGAGGCTGCCGCCGGAGGCGCCGTACTGGCTGGACAGCAGGTCGTAGAAGCCGAGGTCCAGGTAGATGGTGCGGTCGGGCGGGCAGTAGAACGGGCCGGTGCTCGCGGACGCCTCGCCGCAGCCGGTCGACGTGGCCTGTTCGAAGGACACCACACCGGGCTGCACCTGCTCCGGGGAGACCGCGACGCCCGCTGCGGGGAGCGAGTCGGCCCAATACGTGTCCAGCGCCTCGATGGTCGCGTTCAGGCGGCATTCGCGCTGGCTGTTGGCCTGCTCGGCGTCGCAGGCGGCGATCACGCCCTGCTCCTCGGTACCGCCACCCCCGTCGCCGGACAGCAGCTGGGTCGGGTCGCCGCCAAGCAGTGCCACCAGCAGGACGACGACCAACCCGCCGACCCCACCGCCGATCGCGACGCCACGGCCACGGCCACCACCGCGCCGGGTCTGCACCCGACCGCCTTCGAACTGCCCGCCTTGCTGGAACGTCATGTCCGGGACGGTAACGCCGTGCCTGGCACCGCGCGCGGCGGGCTGGTGGCCGGTCTGCGGGTCAGGAGCGGGATTGGGCCCAGGCCAGGGTCTGCGCGACGTAGGCCGACGTCGCGGGGGTGTAGGGCAGCCGCGTGGTGTGTGCCAGGCCGGATGCCCGGACCGTGACCTCGATCCAGCCGTTCCAGGTGGTCTCCTTGAAGAGCAGGAACAGCAACCCGAGAGGGAAGAGCACGACGGCCAGCACGATCGCCCAGACCGGGATCCGTTGCCCGGGGTATGCCTGATCCGATGCTGTCCACTGCGCACCGGCCAGTGGGGCGGAACCCCACGGCGTGGTGATCCAATGCTCGGACAGCACGATGTCGCCGAGATGGGCGAGAGCGGGCTCAGGGAAGGAGGCGTAGGACACGCCCCGATCCTGGCGTGGCGGCGGCGCTCAGTCCAGAATCCCGCGCGCCGCCAGCGCCTCGCCCTGATCCCGGGCGCGTCCGACCACCCGCAGCACCGCCGGGGTGAGCCACAGCCGGGGGTCCCGCGACAACCCTCGCGCCCGGGCGGCATCCCGCACCTCGCCGACCACCCGGGCGATCTCCGGGACCGTCCGCAGCAGGAGAGTGACGGCCAGTGCGAGGGCGTCCGGGTTCACGCGCACCCGGCGCAGCGGGCGGACGGCGGCGGACAGCACGTCCAGCAGCTGGTCGGCGGGGGTGGTGGCGGTGAGCACGGCGGCGGCCAGGACCAGGGTGAGCAGGTCGGCGGCGACCTCGACGGCGGCGGCCGGGGCGCGGGCCCACCACTGGTAACCGGCGGCGAGGGCGGCGGTGACCAGGATCGGCAGCAGCGCCCGGGCGGTGGCGCGCACCGGAAGCCGAGCGAGGGCTGCGCAGGTGATGACGGCGGTGAGAAGGAGCAACGCGGACAGCGGGCCGCGGAGAGCGACGACCGCGATGCCGAGCAGGGCGAGTGCGAGCAGCTTGGCGACGGTGGGGCGGGTTGTCGACGCGGCGGGCGCACTGTTCAGCCGCGTCGCGGCAGGGTGGCTCGGCTGGCTCGGCTGGCTCGGCTGGCTCGGCTGGCTCGGCTGGCTCGGAACGGATGCGTCGTGCTCCGGGTGCGCGGGCTGCTTCATCCGCGACGGGCCTCATCGTCCACGCCCATCAGCAGGCGATATGTCGCCAAAGTCGCCGCCGGGGCGCCGTCCGCGACGATCCGGCCGTCGTCGACCACCAGCACCCGGTCGGCCCGAGCCGCCGCGTCCAGGTCGTGGGTCACCAGCACGACCTGCTGCGACAGCCCGGCGATCAGGTCTGTGACCACCCGCCGCCAGCGCAGGTCGAGCAGCGTGGTCGGCTCGTCGCAGACCAGGATGTCCGGTTCGGTGGCGAGCACGGCGGCCAGCGCGAGCAACTGGCGCTGCCCGCCGGAGAGCGCGCGCACCGGAAGGTCGGCGCGCTCGGCCAGCCCCACCCGCGCCAGCACCTCGCGGGCCCGCGCGTCCCGGTCGGCGGCCGGCACACCGGTGCGGCGCAGGGACAGCGCGACGTCCTCGACCGGGGTCGGCATCACGATCTGGGCGTCCGGATCAGTGAAGAGGAAACCGACTCGGCGACGCACGGCGTGACCGTCGCGGCGGGTGTCCAGACCGTCGATCAGCACCTGGCCCGCGGCGGGTAGTGTGAGGCCGTTCAGCAGGCGGGCCAGCGTCGACTTGCCGGAACCGTTGGCTCCCACCACGGCGATCCGCTGCTCGGTCAGGGTGAGGTCGACCGGGCCGAGGATGCGCAGCGGTCCGTCGCGGTGTGCGATCGTCCCCGTGGCGGGACCGGCACGCCATCCCCGACGGCCCCGCTCGTCGGCGGACCGCGGTGGATCGGCGGTGACCAACGCACCCCGCAGCTCGATCACCGGCGCCGCAGCTCCGGGTACGCGCGCAGCACGGCGGCGGCGACCACGGCTGCCAGCACGTTCTTCACGACATCGCCCGGGAGGAACACCGCCCCGGCGGTCAGCGCCTCGGTCGGCGACAGGCCCAGCCGCCAGCCCATCACCGCGATGCCCAGCGGGTGCACGACCAGCAGGCTGGCGACGGTGGCGGCGGCGAACAGGGCGGGTACCTGCCACCGTCCGGCGACCCGACGGGCCAGCAGCGATCCGGCACCGGCGATCGCGGCAGCCAGGGGGAAGGACAGCAGGTACCCGGCCGACGGCCCGGCCAGCACACCGAGGCCACCGACCGCACCGGAGAGCACCGGCAGCCCGACCAGGCCGACGACCACGTACAGCAGCAGCGCCAGGAACCCGCGCCGCGGCCCGAGGACCAGGCCGGTGAGGGCCACCGCGAAGGTCTGCAGGGTGATCGGGACCGGACCACCGACCGGGATCGCGGGCAGCACGGCGCACACGGCGACCAGGGCGGCGAAGGACGCGATCAGCGCCAGATCCGTCGCCGCCGACCGGCGGGTTGCCGGGGCCGGGAGTGTGGCGGACGCGGCCGGGGCGGGGAGGGCGCCGGACGTGGCCGGGGTGGCGAGCGCGGCCGACGTGGCCGGCGCGGGGAGTGCACCGGGCGTGGCAGGGGTGGTGTGCGGCTGCGGGTCGGTCACGGGGCCTCCAGTCGTCGGTGCGGGGGTGCACCGAGCGGCCACGCTAGTTCGCCGGACCACCGCACAGCACTCACCGCACGGACAGAGCCCCCGGCGCGGAGTTGGAGGAATTCGCCAGCGGAGAATCTGCGTGCTCCCTCACCCGGGCCGCCCGTAGACTGGGCGGCGTTTGTGTCGACGGTGGTCGGCACCAGGAGGTTTCCGCACAGTCGCCGAGCCCGTCCGGACGGCGCACCCGCCACCGGTGGGCCGGTGCCGCGATCGGGCACGGCCCGTCAGGAGTAACACGGTGATCACAGCGCAGGGCGTCGAGCTGCAGATCGGGGCACGCACGCTGCTGTCCGCCACCACCTTCCGGGTCGCGGCGGGGGACCGGATCGGGCTGGTCGGTCGTAACGGTGCGGGCAAGACGACCCTGACCAAGACGCTCGCGGGGGAGACCCAGCCCACCGGGGGCACGATCACCTCCGCCGGGGACATCGGCTACCTGCCGCAGGACTCCAAGGCGGGCGACCCCGCCCAGCTCGCGATGCACCGGGTGCTGTCGGCCCGTGGACTGGACGAGGTGATCGCGAAGATGCGCGCCACCGAGGCGGAGATGGCCTCCGAGGACGACGCCGTGCGCACCAAGGCGATGAACCGCTACGAGAAGCTGGAAGCGCGCTTCACCGCCGGTGGTGGCTACGCCGCCGAGTCCGAGGCGCACCGAATCACCGCGAACCTCGGTCTGGACGACCGGGTGCTCGGCCAGACGCTCGGCACGCTCTCCGGTGGTCAGCGCCGACGGGTCGAGCTGGCCCGCATCCTGTTCTCCGGCGCCGACACCCTGCTGCTGGACGAGCCGACCAACCACCTGGACGCCGACTCGATCAGCTGGCTGCGCGACTACCTCAAGGTGTACCCGGGCGGGTTCATCGTGATCAGCCACGATGTCGAGCTGTTGCGCGCCACCGTGAACAAGGTCTTCCACCTGGACGCCAACCGGGGCGAGCTGGACCAGTACAACCTGGGCTGGGACGCCTACCTCAAGCAGCGCGAAACGGACGAGAAGCGCCGTCGCCGAGAGCGCGCCAACGCGGAGAAGAAGGCCTCGGCGCTGATGGCGCAGGCGGACAAGATGCGCGCCAAGGCCACCAAGACCGTCGCCGCCCAGAACATGGCCCGTCGTGCCGAGCGTCTGCTGTCCGGCCTGGACGAGGTGCGCGCCCAGGACAAGGTCGCCAAGCTGCGGTTCCCCGAGCCGGCGCCCTGCGGCAAGACACCGCTGACCGCCGCCGACCTGTCCAAGTCCTACGGCTCGCAGGAGGTGTTCGCCGGGGTCGACCTGGCCATCGACAAGGGCAGCCGGGTGGTGGTGCTCGGACTCAACGGTGCGGGTAAGACCACGCTGCTGCGGATGCTCGGCGGGATCATGGAGCCGGACACCGGCGAGGTCATCCCGGGCCACGGACTGAAGCTCGGCTACTACGCCCAGGAGCACGAGACCCTGGACCTGGACCGGACAGTGGTGGAGAACCTGCGCTCGCAGGCGCCCGACCTGACCGACACCCAGGTGCGGTCGGTGCTGGGTTCGTTCCTGTTCTCCGGCGACGACGCGGACAAGATCGCCGGGGTGCTCTCCGGTGGCGAGAAGACCCGTCTGGCGCTCGCGGCCCTGGTCGTCTCCAGCGCGAACGTGCTGCTGCTGGACGAGCCGACCAACAACCTCGACCCCGCCTCGCGCGAGGAGATCCTGGCGGCGCTGCGCTCGTACACCGGCGCCGTCGTCCTGGTCTCCCACGACGAGGGCGCCGTCGAGGCACTCCAGCCCGAGCGGGTCGTCCTGCTGCCCGACGGCGACGAGGACCTCTGGAACCCGAGCTACCTGGACCTGGTCACGCTGGCCTGACCGCCTGACCGCCTGACCGCCTGACCGCCTGACCGCCTGACCGCCTGACCGCCTGACCGCCTGACCGCCTGACCGCCTGACCGCCTGACCCCGGGCGGGGGCGGTGGTCAGTGCCGGCGTTCAGGTCCGGACGGGCGGCTCGGTGTGCGCGATCCGGGAGGTGTCGCCTGCCGCGCGTCGGGCAGCCAGGAGCATCCCGCCTCCCACGGCGGCCTGCGCGACCAGCGCCGCGACAGCGGCCGTACTGCGCGGGGTGTCCATCCACACCGAGGGTGGCAGACCCGGCAACGGTGAGGCGATCGCGAGCACCCCGGCGGCGATCAGCAGCCGCCCGTCACGGCCGCGCGCACCGAGCACCGCCAGGGCGAGGGCGAGCGGAGCGATCGGACCAGGCAGGTACAGCAGCACGACCGGGGTGGCGAGCAGGCACAGCAGGGCCGTCAGCACCGCGGTCAGTCCGTACCCCGGTGCGCTGTCGGCGGCGTCGGCATCGCGCGGCAGAGGACGTGCAGACACCCGCGAGGACGGTCCGCCGTCCAGGCTGCCCTCGGAGGCGTGCGGGCGGGTGCCCGGGCCCCCAGGGCGCCGATCGCGGGAGCCCAGCAGCCAGAGCAGCGCGGTGGCGGCGGGTGGTCCCAGCATCCCGAGCAGCATGCGGTGCGACGACGGCACGACCATCTGCCCCACGACCAGCACCAGCACCGCCGAACCGATCACGGTCAGCGGCAGCGCGCGCCTTCGCCCCCGTTCCATCCCCCCACCCTGTCAGACCCCGCCCCAGGACCGGGCGATGGCACCCTGCCGCGTGCGAAAGCGCGGATCACGTGCGCAGTCGCAGCACCCGAGGCGATTCGGAGCGGCACGTGGATCGGGACACACCCCCTCGACGCGACGGACGCCGCCCGGCCTGCTCGGAGTGCCCGGTGATGGGGCCGGGCGCTCAGCGCAGCTGCGCGTCGATCAGCGCGTCCTCGGTGTCCTCGTCGGAGACCCGGCGGGTGCGCGGGGCGCGCAGGTTGCCCTGCTCGTCGGGGATCAGATCGCCCAGCGCCACGCCCGGCCCGCGGGGGATGCCGCGCTCGTCCCGGATCTCCCGTCGTGCCATCCAGCCGAACCCGACCAGGGCACCGATGCCGAACGTCCACCACTGGAACGCGTAGGACAGGTGGGAGCCGGGGACGGTGCTGGGGGTGGGCAACGGGCCGAGGGCGGTGGCGGCGGTCGGTGATTCGCTGACCAGCGCGCCGTAGGCGGTGTACGCGTCGAGTTCGCTGTCGCCACCGGCGGCGAGCACCTGGTCGACGTTGATCGCCTGCACCTGTCCGGCCGGGGCGCTGCGGGTGCTGGCCACCTCCTGCGGTCGCAGCCGCGCGGTGACCGTGACCTCGCCGGCGGGCGGTGCGGGGACATCGACCTCGCCGGAGGCGTCCGCGTCCCAGGCGACCCACCCCCGGTCGACGACCAGGGTGCTGCCGTCGTCCTGCACCAGGGGCACCAGGACGTGGAAGCCGGGCTGGCTGTTGACCGGTCGGTTGCGCAGCAGGACGGTGCCGTCGACGTCGTAACGGCCGGTGACCGTCACCGGGTGCCAGACCTTCGCCGGGTCGAGGGCGTCGTCGACGGTGGGCAGCAGATCGGTCAGCGGGACCGGGTCGGCGTCGTAGTTGGTCTGCACCAGCCGGATCGCGGCGTCGCGGTGCACGTGCCGGTTCCACTGCCAGCGGCCGAGGAAGGTGCAGGCGGTGGCCAGCACGACGGCGAGCAGGACCAGTCCGACGGCGCGGCGGGTGGCGGGGGACAGCGTCATCGGCCGAAGGCTCCCGGCCGGGTGCCCAGGTCCATCGAGTCCAGGGCCGCGACCCGCACCGACTCCTTGAAGAACAGCCGTGCGCCCAGGTACTCCTCCAGCTGGACACGGTGGTCGTCGCACGCCAGCCAGACCTTGCGCCGGTCCGGGGTGTGCAGCTTCGGGTTGTTCCAGAGCACGCCCCAGGTCGCGTCGGCGTGGCAGCCCCGGGCCGAGCAGAGCAGCTCGGGTGCGTCGTCGGCGGTCGGCTCAGCGGTCATCGGTGCTCCGCTCGTCGGTGGTGCGGTCGTCGGAGTCCCCGGACGCCCGGCTGGCACCAGTGTCCTTCGGCGCCGCTCTGTGGTCGGTGGTCCGGCCGTCGGTGGGACGCGGCGCGGCCGGCCGGGTGGCGGGTCCGGCGCTCAACTGCGGCAGGTCGACCGCCGTGCCCCCGGCCACCCGTTCCCGACCGGCGTTCGCGAACAGCACGGCGGTGTACGGCAGGACCACGGCGCCGACGATCAGCAGGATGCTCACCCAGACCGGGACGTGCCGCCAGAGCAGCACCGCGAGCAGGAAGCAGGCCACCCGGACGCCCATCTGGAGCAGGTACCGGGAGGCGCGGCGCGACTGGTCGGCGGCCAGCGACTGGGGAGCGCTGGTGACGCTGACTGCGGGAGGGGTCCGCCTGGGCACATCTGATCGTAGGCGTGTCCTGCGCGCAGCGACGGGTCGAGGATCGTGGCGCTGGTCACCGGATTGTGCGATTCGGACAACGACCGGCCCGCAACCTGTGCCGCCGTGTTGCACGGTCTGCGCCTGCGGACTCGGTTAGCGTCGATGTCCGTGACCCAGACCCCAGAATCCCAGCCCCGCAGCGTGCTCGTCACCGGTGCCACCCGTGGCATCGGACGGGCGATCGCCGAGCGCTTCGTCGCCCAGGGCGACCGGGTCGCGACCCTGGTCCGCTCCGGCGGCGACGTGCCCGAGGGCGTGCTCGCGGTGCCCGGTGACGTGTCGGACACCGCCGCCGTCGACGCCGCCTTCGCGCAGATCGAGGCGGAGCACGGTCCGGTCGAGGTGCTGGTCGCGAACGCCGGGGTCACCCGCGACGGTCTGCTGATGCGGATGACCGACGAGGACTTCGAGGCGGTGCTGGACGTCAACCTGACCGGGGTGTTCCGCTGCGTGCGCCGCGCCTCGAAGGGCATGATCCGGCTGCGTCGCGGACGGATCGTGATGATCGGCTCCGTGGTCGGCCTCTACGGCAACGCCGGGCAGATCAACTACACCGCGAGCAAGGCCGGCCTGGTCGGCATGGCCCGCTCGATCACCCGCGAGCTCGGCGCCCGTGGCATCACCGCCAACGTGGTTGCGCCCGGCTTCATCGAGACCGCGATGACCGAGTCGCTGCCCGACGACCGGCAGCAGGCGTACCTGTCGTCGATCCCGGCCGCACGGTTCGGTGCTGCCGACGACATCGCCGCCGCCGTGGAATTTCTCGCCTCGCCCGCCGCCGGGTACATCTCCGGTGCCGTACTGCCGGTCGACGGCGGCCTCGGCATGGGCCACTGAACTTCTCTCACGACTACAGGACAGGACGACGACTCATGGGTCTGCTCGAAGGCAAGAAGCTGCTGGTCACCGGTGTGCTCACCGACGGTTCGATCGCGTTCCACGTCGCGCGGCTGGCGCAGGAGCAGGGCGCGGAGGTCGTGCTCAGCTCCTTCGGCCGCCAGTTCCGGCTCACCCAGGCCATCGCGCGCCGGTTGCCGAAGGAGGCGCCGGTGGTGCAGCTCGACGTGACCAGCGCCGAGGACCTGGACCAGTTGGCGGCCCGGGTCGGTGAGCACGTGGACCGCCTGGACGGTGTGGTGCACTCGATCGGCTTCGCGCCGCAGTCGGTGATGGGCGGCAACTTCCTGGCCGGCGAGTGGCAGGACGTGGCGACCGCACTGGAGATCTCCGCGTTCTCCTTCAAGTCGCTGGCCGTCGCCGCCAAGCCGCTGATGGTCGAGGGCGGATCGCTGGTCGGCCTGACCTTCGACGCGCGGTTCGCCTGGCCGGTCTACGACTGGATGGGTGTGGCCAAGGCCGCGCTGGAGAACACCTCGCGCTACCTGGCCCGCGACCTGGGCGCCGACAACATCCGGGTGAACCTGGTCTCCGCCGGGCCGATCCGCACCACCGCCGCGAAGTCGATCCCCGGCTTCGCCGCGATGGAGGAGAACTGGGGCGAGCGCGCGCCGCTGGGCTGGGACGTGAACGACCCGGAGCCGACCGCCCGTGCGGTGGCCGCCCTGCTCTCCGACTGGTTCCCGATGACCACCGGAGAGATGGTGCACGTCGACGGCGGTGTGCACGCCATGGGTCAGTGACGTGCGACCCTGTTCCGTGTGACCCCTACCTACCAGCTCGTCCTGCTGCGGCACGCCAAGGCCGAGGCCGCTGAGTCGCTGGCCGATCACCTGCGTCCGCTGGCCCTCGACGGGCGTCGGCAGGCCACCGGTGTCGGCGCCGCGCTGCGGGACGCCGGCCTGGTGCCGGAGGCGGTGCTGGTGTCCTCCGCGGTGCGCACCCGGCAGACCTGGGACCTGGTGCGCACCGGGCTGGAGGTCCCGGCGGAGGTCGCCACCCTGAGCGACGCTGTCTACGACGCGGGGGTGCGTGAGCTGCTGGAGCTGGTGCGCGCGGTGCCGGAGTCGACCCACCGCCTGCTGGTGGTCGGGCACGAGCCCACCGTCTCGCAGACCGCCGCCACCCTGGCCGACGCCGCGGCGTCCGACCTGGCGGCCCTGGCGCGGGTGCGTGCCGGGGTGCCGACCGCGACGTTCAGCGTCCTGGAGTCGGCCGCGCCGTTCGCCGCCTGGGCCCCGGGCGCCGCGCACCTGCGCGCGGTCGTCGCCCCCGCCTGACCACCAGCCGCCCTGCCCGGCACCCAGGCGTGTCCGTCGTCGCGGGTCGGGTTGGCCGGGTCCCCGGCGTCGACTTCGGCACCCCGGCGTGTCCGTCGCCTGGGGTCGCGCTGGCCGGGTCCCCGGCGTCGAGTTCGGCACCCCGGCGTGTCCGTCGCCTGGGGTCGGGCTGGCCGGGCCTCCGGCGTCGAGTTCGGCACGTCGGCCCCCAGGTCGTGAGCTGAGCTGCCGACTTCGGGGCGGAAGTGCCGACCTCGCGCTCGAGGCGGGGCGGGGCTCGGGCGCTGGGCGGGGCGGGCGCGCGCTCCGGGTGGCGGGGGCGCGGGTGTTGGGCGGGTGGCCTGGTGGGTCAGGCGGTGAAGGGCGGCAGGTCGAGTACCGCGTCCAATCGGCCGTCGACGGAGGCGTCCGCCTGCGCCGCGACCACGGGCTTGGCGTTGAACGCCACGCCGAATCCGGCCGTGGCCAGCATGTCCAGGTCGTTCGCCCCGTCGCCGATCGCCACCGTGTCCGCCAGGTCGATCCCGTCGGCCTCGGCCCAGTCGCGCAGGGTCCGGGCCTTCACCGCGCGGTCGACCACCTCTCCGGCGACCCGGCCGGTCAGGTGACCCCGGGCCACTTCCAGGGCGTTGGCCCGGGTCCGGGTGATGCCGAGCCGTTCGGCCAGCGGCGCCACGACCTCGATGAAGCCGCCGGACACCAGGCCCACCGCGCAGCCGCGCTGTCGCAGGGCCGCGATCAGGTCCTCGGCGCCGGGGGTCAGCTCGACCTCGGCCAGCACCTCGGCGAACACCGACTCGGGCAGACCCGCCAGGGTGGACACCCGCGCCCGCAGCGAGGTGGTGAAGTCGAGCTCACCGCGCATCGCCCGCTCGGTGACGTCGGCGACCTCGGCCAGCGACCCGGCGCGCGCGGCCAGCAGCTCGATCACCTCGGCGGTGATCAGGGTGGAGTCGACGTCCATCACGACCAGGCGCGGGAAGGAGTTCACGCGGGCAGGGTAACCGGAATCACCCTGCCCGCCGGTCGGTCGTCTAGCTGGTGATCACCGTGTTCTTCGGCACCACGGTGATCCCGGACTCGGTGACCGTGAAGCCGCGTGCCAGGTCCGCCTCCCGGTCGATGCCGACCCGTGCCCGCTCCTCCAGGATGACGTTCTTGTCCAGGATCGCCCGGTGCACCTGGGCGTACCGGTTCACGATGCAGCCGTCCATCAGCACCGAGTCGGTCACCTGCGACCAGGAGTGCAGGTACACGCCCGGGGAGAGCACCGAACCGGAGACCGTCGCGCCGGAGACGATCACACCGGGGGACACGATCGAGTCGGCGGCGTGACCGAGCCGACCGGCACCGGCGTGCACGAACTTGGCCGGCGGCAGACCGGTGTACCCGGTGTAGACCGGCCACTGGTCGTTGTACAGGTTGAACACCGGCTCGATGGAGATCAGGTCCTGGTTCGCGTCGTAGAAGGAGTCCAGGGTCCCGACGTCCCGCCAGTACTGCCGGTCGCGGTCGGTGGACCCCGGCACGTCGTTGTGGATGAAGTCGTACACCGCCGCCGTCCCGCGCTCGACGAAGGCCGGGACCAGGTCCCCGCCCATGTCGTGCCGGGAGGTCGGGTTCTCGGCGTCCTCGGTGACGGCGCGGATCAAGGCGTCGGTGTTGACGACGTAGTTGCCCATCGAGGCCAGGATCTCGCCGGGGGAGTCGGGCAGGCCGACCGGGTCGGTGGGCTTCTCCCGGAAGGCGGCGATCTTCACCGGGTCGTCGGCGTCGGTCTCGATCACCCCGAACTGGTCGGCCATCTCGATCGGCTGCCGGATGCCCGCGACGGTGATCTCGGCGCCGGAGGCGATGTGCTGGTCGACCATCTGGGAGAAGTCCATCCGGTAGACGTGGTCGGCGCCGACCACGACCACGATGTCCGGCTTCTCGTCGTCGAGGATGTTCAGGCACTGGTAGATCGCGTCGGCGCTGCCCAGGTACCAGTGCTTGCCGACCCGCTGCTGCGCCGGGACCGGGGAGACGTAGTTGCCGAGCAGGGTCGACATCCGCCAGGTCTTCGACACGTGCCGGTCGAGGCTGTGCGACTTGTACTGGGTCAGCACGACGATGTGCAGATACCGGGAGTTGACCAGGTTCGAGAGGGCGAAGTCGACCAGACGGTAGATACCGCCGAAGGGGACCGCGGGCTTGGCCCGACTCTCGGTGAGCGGCATCAGCCGCTTGCCCTCCCCACCTGCGAGGACGATTGCCAGGATGCGCGGCGCTGCCATGCCCCCGACCCTAGGGCTCGCCGCGCTCCCGAGCGAGGGGAACCGCCGGATTCGCGCTAGCGTGTCGCGAACGCGCACCGGCGCGACACGGACGGAGGAGCTGTGCGAGTCGATCTGCTCACGCGGGAGTACCCGCCCCACATCTACGGCGGTGCGGGGGTGCACGTGGCCGAACTGGCCGCGGTGCTGCGCGATCGGCTGGACGTGCGGGTGCACTGCTTCGACGGCCCACGCGACGAGCCGGGGGTGACCGGTCACGACGTGCCGGCCGACCTGGTGGGCGCGAACCCGGCGCTCGGCACCTTCGGGGTGGACCTGAGCATGGTGGCCGGGATCGAACCCGGTGCCGAGCTGGTGCATTCGCACACCTGGTACGCGAACCTGGCCGGGCACCTGGCCGGTCTGCTGCACGGGGTGCCGCATGTGGTCTCGGCGCACAGCCTGGAGCCGCTGCGGCCGTGGAAGGCCGAGCAGCTCGGCGGCGGCTACGCGCTGTCGTCCTGGGCCGAGCGGACCGCCTTCGAGTCCGCGGCCGCGGTGATCGCGGTCAGTGCCGGGATGCGGGACGACATCCTGCGTTGTTACCCCGACCTCGACCCGGAGCGGGTGCACGTGGTGCACAACGGGATCGACCTGACCGGCTGGCAGCGGCCGACGGACGAGGCCGCCACCGCCCGGATCGCCCGGTCGCACGGCATCGACCCGGAACGACCGGCGGTGGTCTTCGTCGGTCGGATCACCCGGCAGAAGGGGCTGCCGTACCTGTTGCGCGCGGCCGAGGCGCTGCCGCCGGAGGTGCAGCTGGTGCTGTGCGCCGGTGCGCCGGACACCCCGGAGATCCTGGCCGAGGTCACCGCGCTGGTCGACGGGCTGCGCGCCCGCCGGGACGGGGTGGTCTGGATCGAGCAGATGCTGCCCCGGGACGAGCTCATCGCCGTGCTCGCCTCCGGCACCGTCTTCGTGTGCCCCTCGGTCTACGAGCCGCTGGGCATCGTGAACCTGGAGGCGATGGCGGTGGGTCTGCCGGTGGTGGGTTCCGCCACCGGTGGCATCCCGGAGGTGGTCGACGACGGCGTGACCGGGTGGCTGGTGCCGATCGAGCAGCTGACCGACGGCACCGGGACCCCGGTGGACCCGGACCGGTTCGTCGCCGATCTGGCGGCGGCGCTGACCGAGGCGGTGTCCGACCCCGACCGTGCCCGTGCCTGGGGTCGGGCCGCCCGTACCCGGGTCGAGGACCACTTCTCCTGGGACGCCATCGCCGACCGGACCGTGGAGGTCTACCGCTCGGTGCTGGGCTGAGGCCGACGGCGCGGCTCAGCGCACGGGCGGCGCCGGGTGGGTGGCGACGGCCAGCGCGCGCCGGGCGGCCCGGTCGACATCGCGCAGGGCGGTGCTGCGCTGGTCCACCTGCCACAGGTTGACCGCGGCCCCGTCGTCCCCGGTCGCGAGGTCCACGATCGCCCGGAGCCGGGCGGCCTGGGTCAGCACCCGGACCCGGCGCTGGTCCATCCCCGGCGGAAGCGACCACCGGGGATCGGCCCCGGCGCTGAGGGCCGCGATCTGCTCGGCGGCGTCCTCGCGCCACCGCGCGACGTCCAGGGAGGTCAGCGCCTCGGTGGCCCGGGACAGCGCGCCGGTCAGCTCGCGCTCGGCCTCGCGCAGGGTGCCGACCTGGCCGACCAGGGCGTTCTGCCAGGCGGGCACCCGGGACACCTGCCAGGTCACCAGGTATCCGGGTTCGTAGACCGAGCCGAAGGACTGCACCCGTGGCACCGCCGCCCAGTCGCCGTCGACCGTGCTGACCAGCACCGCCTCGCCGGCCTCCTGCGCCGCTCCGGCGACCGAGGCGGGCGCTCCGGCGGGGTCCCCCGGGGCGGGCAGCACGGCCGCGACGGTGCGCGGGCCGGAGGCCCAGACCGCGACCAGGTCGGCGAGGCTCGCCGGGGTGTCACCGTCGTCGGTGGTGGACACCCGGTGCGGTTCGTCCTCGCCCTGCACGGCGTCCAGCAGGCGCTGGACCGGGCCGGAGCCGGGGGAGGGTTCGGCCAGCCAGAGGGCGAGCAGCACGGAGCGCGGCAGGGTCAGCGAGTCCACGCCACCACGGTAAGACGCCGCCGGGCGGGTCCACGCCACCACGGCTCGTCTCCGGCCGTTAGGGTCGTGACCATGACCGACGTGCTCGACCTCCAGGACGTGTCCATCCGCCGCGGCACCACTACCATCCTGGACGGGTTGTCCTGGCGGGTCCGCGAGGGGGAGCGCTGGGTGGTGCTGGGCCGCAACGGTGCGGGCAAGACCACGATGCTGCAGATCGCCTCCGGTCGGATGCACCCGAGCTCCGGCACCGCCGAACTGCTCGGCAGCCGGTTGGGCCGGGTGGACGTCTTCGAGCTGCGGCCGCGGATCGGTCTGGCGTCGGCGGCCCTGGCCGAGCGGATCCCCGGCGACGAGCTGGTGCGCGACGTGGTGATCACCGCCGCCTACGGCGTGACCGGTCGGTGGCGGGAGAGCTACGAGGCGGTGGACGAGGCGCGGGCGGCGGATCTGATGGCCGCCTTCGGGGTGACCCACCTGGCGGAGCGGCTGTACGGCACCCTGAGCGAGGGCGAGCGCAAGCGGGTGCAGATCGCCCGCGCGCTGATGGCCGACCCCGAGCTGCTGCTGCTGGACGAGCCCGCCGCCGGGCTGGACCTGGGTGGGCGCGAGGAGCTGATCGCCGCGCTGTCCGAGCTGGCGGCCGACCGCAAGTCCCCGGCTCTGGTGCTGGTGACCCATCACGTCGAGGAGATCCCGCCGGGCTTCACCCATCTGATGCTGATGAAGGACGGTCATGTGCACGCGGCCGGTCCGATCGACGAGGTGTTGACCGACGCGCATCTGACCGCCGCCTTCGACACGCCGTTGCAGGTCGAGCGTCGTGGTGATCGGTGGACGGCCCGGGCGGCAGAATAAAGTCTGCGAATCGCAAAGAATTCCTCTAGGATCATTCCGGACACGGTGTGACCTGAGAGGGAGTGACGATCATGGGCTGGCTGTTGTGGCTCGGTGGAGCGCTGCTGTTGGCGGTGCTGGAGATCTTCACCCTGGACCTGCTGTTCATCATGCTCGCGGCGGGTGCCGCTGCCGGAGCGATCGGGGCTGCCGCCGGGCTCCCGTTGGTCTGGCAGATCGTGCTGGCCGCCGCCGTCGCGCTGCTGATGCTGTTCGCGCTGCGGCCGTTCCTGCTGCGCCACCTGCGCACCCGGGTCGACCTGGTGGAGACCAACGTCGCCGCGATGGTCGGCAAGCTGGGCACGGTCCTGCAGCCGACCGACGGCTCCGGCGGCCGGGTGAAGATCGGTGGCGAGGTGTGGTCGGCACGGACCGAGGACGGTGTGGTGCTGGCAGCCGACGACCAGGTGCGGGTGAGCCGGATCGACGGTGCGACCGCCGTGGTGGCCAAGATCGCCGCCCCGTCGGCCCCGTCGGCCCCGTCGACGACCGAGGACGCCGAGCGTCCCTGACTGTTCGTGGAAGACCACGGTGCCGACCGACGGACACCGTGACCGAGTCGGCGGTCGGTGACGATCAGCCGGGAGGGAGACGTGGTGGAGGACATCAGCGTCGGATCGGTGGTGGGCTGGATCGTTCTGGCCGCCCTGGTCATCTTCGTCGTCGTGACGTTGAGCAAGGCGGTCCGCGTGGTGCCGCAGTCCCGGTCGCTCGTGGTCGAGCGCCTGGGTCGTTACAGCCGGACCATGCAAGCGGGCCTGCACTTCCTGATCCCGTTCTTCGACCGGGTGCGGGCGATGGTCGACCTGCGCGAGCAGGTGGTGAGCTTCCCGCCGCAGCCGGTGATCACGTCGGACAACCTGGTGGTCAGCATCGACACCGTCATCTACTTCTCGGTCAACGAGCCGAAGTCCGCGGTGTACGAGATCGCGAACTACATCACCGGTATCGAGCAGCTGACCGTCACCACGCTGCGTAACGTGATCGGCTCGATGGACCTGGAGCAGACCCTGACCAGCCGTGACCAGATCAACGGTCAGCTGCGCGGGGTGCTGGACGAGGCGACCGGCCGCTGGGGCATCCGCGTGAACCGGGTCGAGCTGAAGAGCATCGACCCGCCGCAGTCGGTGCAGGGCGCGATGGAGCAGCAGATGCGCGCCGAGCGTGACCGTCGTGCGGCGATCCTGACCGCCGAGGGTGTCAAGCAGTCGCAGATCCTCACCGCCGAGGGTGAGAAGCAGGCGGCGATCCTGCGCGCCGAGGGCTCCGCGCAGGCGGCGATCCTGGAGGCCGAGGGTGAGTCCCGGGCGATCCTGCAGGTCTTCGACGCCGTGCATCGCGGCGACGCCGACCCGAAGCTGCTGGCCTACCAGTACCTGCAGGCGCTGCCGAAGCTGGCGTCGACCCCGGCGAACAAGGTCTGGATCGTGCCGTCCGAGCTCACCGGCGCCCTGGGTCAGCTGACCCAGGGCTTCACCGGTGCGTTCTCCGGCAGTGGCGCGGGCGAGTCCGAGCGTCCGGCCGGGGCCTCCCCGGTGCGGCCGGAGGACCTGCCGACCTCCGCGTTGACCGATCCGGCGCAGGCGCTGGCCGAGGCGCGGCGCGAGTCGCAGGCGGCCACCGCCGACGCCACCCGCGCCGGCACGTTCAGTGGCAAGCCGGCGGACCCGGGTGCGGAGGCGGGCCAGCGTCCGCACCGGGCCGAGCCGGAGAACCCGCTGCTCTGAGTCGATCCGTCCCGACGCCCGTCGCACCGATCCCGGTGCGGCGGGCGTCGTCGTGTTCGGCCCGGGGCGAACGGCCTAGGCGAGTGAGGGCTCACTCACTTATGCTGCTGCGCATGGCCGAGAACCGTCGAGCACGTCCGATGAACCGGGACGACCGTCGCGCCGCGATCGCGGAGGCGACGGTGCCGCTGTTGGAGCAGTTCGGGTCCACGGTGACCACCCGGCAGATCGCCGAGGCCGCCGGGGTCGCCGAGGGCACGCTGTTCAAGGCCTTCGACGACAAGCGCGAGCTGCTGATGGCCGCCGCGTCCCGGGTGTTCGACACCAGCGCCGCCATCGCGGAGATCGAGGCGCTGCCGACGGGCACCGATCTCACCGCCGAGGTGCGGGCGGTGGTCGAGCTGCTGAACGCCACTGCCCGGCGGGTGCGCCGGATCATGATCGCGGTGCACGCCCTGGCCGTCGCCGAGTCCGGCGACGCCCCGCCCCCTCGGCCCCATCGTCCACCGGCCCGGGATGCCCGGTCCCGTGCCCTTCAGGAGCTGAACGACGCCCTCACGCGCCGGTTCGACCCCTTCCGCGCCGACCTGCGGTTCCCGCCGCAGGTCCTCGCCCGGCTGCTGCTGTCCACCGTCATGGGTCGGGTCCCGCCCGGGATGCCCGAGGACGACGACCTCTCGGTGGACCTGCTGGTGGACGTGCTGCTGCACGGCACCGCCGCCGCGCCCCTGTCCGACCCGCGCCCCCACGGGAGTTCCACGTGTTGATGAGACTGATCACGGAGTACCTGAGGCCGTACTGGCGTCAGGCGGTCACGGTGATGGTGCTGCAACTCGCCCAGACCATCGCGACCCTGTATCTGCCCACCCTGAACGCCGACATCATCGACAAGGGCGTAGCCGTCGGCGACACCGGCTACATCATGCGGATCGGCGGCGTGATGCTGGCGATCAGCCTGTTGCAGGTCGTCTGCTCGGTCGCGGCGGTGTACTTCGGCGCCCACGTGTCGATGGCCTTCGGCCGGGACATCCGCTCCGGACTGTTCCGCCGGGTGCAGGACTTCTCCGCGCAGGAGGTCGGCGGCTTCGGTGCGCCGTCGCTGATCACCCGGACCACCAATGACGTCCAGCAGGTCCAGATGGTCGTGCTGATGTCGATGACCATCCTGGTGATGGCGCCGTTCATGCTGGTCGGCGGGGTGATCCTGGCACTGCGCCAGGACGTGACGCTGTCCTCGCTGCTGCTGGTCGTGGTGCCGATCCTGGCCGTGGTGGTCGGGCTGATCGTGCGCAAGATGGTGCCGTACTTCCGCCAGATGCAGAAGCGGATCGACGCGATCAACCGAGTGATGCGCGAGCAGCTCGCCGGGCTGCGGGTGATCCGGGCGTTCGTGCGCGAGCGTCGGGAGGCGGCGCGCTTCGCCGAGGCCAACGACGCGCTGTTCGACACCTCGCTGCGGGCCGGGCGGCTGATGGCGCTGATCTTCCCGGTGGTCATGCTGATCATGAACCTGACCAGCGTCGGGGTGATCTGGTTCGGGGCCGGCCGGATCGACTCCGGGCACATGCAGGTCGGGGCGCTGACCGCCTTCATCAGCTACATCATGTACATCCTGTCCGCGGTGATGATGTCCGCGATGATCTTCGTGATGCTGCCGCGGGCGGTGGTGTCCTCGGAGCGGATCGTCGAGGTGCTGGACACCGAGAGCACCGTGGCCGAACCGGTCACCCCGACCGCGCTGCCGGGCCGGGCCGCGGGTCGGTTGGAGCTGCGCGGGGTGGAGTTCCGGTACCCGGGAGCCGAGCGCCCGGTGCTGACCGGCATCGACCTGGTCGCCGAACCCGGGCAGACCACCGCGATCATCGGCTCCACCGGAGCGGGGAAGACCACCCTGCTCAACCTGGTGCCCCGGCTCTTCGACGTCACCGGGGGGCACGTGGTGCTGGACGGCATGGATGTCCGCGAGTTCGCCCTGGACGACCTGTGGCGGCAGGTCGGGCTGGTGCCGCAGAAGCCCTACCTGTTCAGCGGCACCGTGGCCAGCAACCTGCGCTACGGCAACCCGGACGCCACCGACGGCGAGCTCTGGCACGCGCTGGAGGTCGCTCAGGCGGCCGACTTCGTGCGGGAGATGACCGACGGGCTGGACGCGCCGATCGCCCAGGGCGGCACCAACGTCTCCGGCGGTCAGCGGCAGCGGCTGTCGATCGCCCGGGCGCTGGTCCGCAAGCCGGCCGTCTACCTGTTCGACGACAGCTTCTCCGCCCTGGACTTCGCCACCGACGCCGCACTCCGGGCGGCGCTGGTGCCGGAGACCCGGGATGCGGCGGTGCTGGTCGTCGCCCAGCGGGTCGCCACCATCCGCACCGCCGACCGGATCGTGGTGCTGGACGAAGGACGGGTGGTCGGCACCGGAACCCATGACGAGCTGCTGGCGTCCTGTGAGACCTACCAGGAGATCGTCTACTCCCAGTTGAGTGCGGAGGAAGCAGCATGAGCGCGCAGGCACCGGCCCGGGGGCCACGAGGGCACGGCCCGGGTGCGGGCATCGGGATGCCCACCCAGAAGTCGATGGACTTCACCGGCTCGTTGAAGCGCCTGCTCGGCGTACTGCGCCCGGAGCGGCTCCGGCTGTCCCTGGTCGTGCTGCTCGGCATCGCGTCGGTGGCGGCCTCGGTCGCCGGGCCGAAGCTGCTCGGCAACGCGACCAACGTGATCTTCAACGGCGTCGTCGGCTCGATGCTGCCCGCCGGGGTGACCCAGGCCGAGGCGGTGGACCGGCTCCGCGAGCAGGGGCAGACCCAGCTGGCGGACATGCTCTCCGGGATGACCGGGGTGACACCGGGCCAGGGGATCGTGTTCGCCGACCTCAGCGCGGTGCTGGTCTGGGTGATCGTGGTCTACGTGGCCGCGGCGCTGCTCAGCTACCTGCAGGGCCTACTGCTGACCGGGATCGTGCAGCGCACGGTCTACGACCTGCGGCGTCGGGTGGAGGCGAAGCTGTCCCGGTTGCCGCTGAAGTACTTCGACTCCCAGCCGCGCGGTGAGGTGCTCAGCCGGGTCACCAACGACATCGACAACCTGTCCCAGACGTTGCAGCAGACATTCTCCCAGCTGGTCACCGCCGTGCTGACCGTGATCGGTGTGCTGGCGATGATGTTCTGGATCTCCCCGCTGCTGGCCCTGGTCGCCCTGGTGACGATCCCGCTGTCGCTGGTGGTCACGATGCTGATCGCCAAGCGGTCGCAGCCGCAGTTCGTCCAGCAGTGGGCCGCCACGGGCGGGCTGAACGCGCACATCGAGGAGATGTTCACCGGGCACACCCTGGTCACCGTCTTCGGTCGCAAGGAGCAGGCGATCGCGGAGTTCGACCGCCAGAACGAGGCCCTGTACTCCGCGTCGTTCAAGGCCCAGTTCATCTCCGGGATCATCCAGCCCGCGATGGGCTTCATCGCGAACCTGAACTACGTGATCGTCGCGGTGGTCGGTGGCCTGCGGGTCGCCTCCGGCACGATGAGCCTGGGTGACGTGCAGGCGTTCATCCAGTACTCGCGGCAGTTCAGTCAGCCGATCACCCAGATCGCCTCGATGATGAACCTGATGCAGTCCGGCGTGGCGTCCGCGGAGCGGGTGTTCGAGCTGCTGGACGCGCCGGAGCAGGAGGCCGACCCCGCGCAGCCGTCGGCGCTGCCGGCGAAGGTGGCCGGCCGGGTGGTCTTCGACGACGTGTCGTTCCGCTACCGCGAGGACACACCGCTGATCGAGCACCTGGACCTGGTCGCCGAGCCGGGACAGACCGTGGCGATCGTCGGGCCGACCGGTGCCGGCAAGACCACCCTGGTCAACCTGCTGATGCGGTTCTACGAGATCGACTCCGGCCGGATCACCCTGGACGGCGTGGACACCCGGGCGCTGACCCGGGACGACCTGCGCTCGCGGGTCGGGATGGTGCTGCAGGACACCTGGCTGTTCAACGGCACCATCGCGGAGAACCTGGCCTACGGGGTGGAGGGCGTCGACCACGCCGATCTGGTCCGGGCGGCCGAGGCGACCCACGTCGACCAGATCGTCCGGGCGCTGCCGGACGGCTACGACACCGTGATCGACGACGAGGCGTCCAGCCTGTCGGCGGGGGAGAAGCAGCTGCTCACCATCGCCCGGGCGTTCCTCACCGATCCGTCGATCCTGGTGCTGGACGAGGCGACCAGCTCGGTGGACACCCGCACCGAGGTGCTGGTGCAGCAGGCGATGAACGCCCTGCGGGCGAACCGCACGTCCTTCGTGATCGCGCACCGGTTGTCCACCATCCGTGACGCCGACCTGATCCTGGTGATGGAACACGGGTCGATCGTGGAGCAGGGCAGCCACGACGAGCTGCTGGCGGCCGGTGGGGCCTACGCCCGGCTGTACAGCTCGCAGTTCGCGGCGGCCGTCGCGGAATGAGGGAGGCCGATGCCGCCGTTCCTGCGGGGACGGCGGCATCGGTATGTCTGGGTGGCGACGGGGGCGTGACGGCTTGGGGCGGGGGGACTTACCAATCCCTACCGAGTGGTTTGGGTTAGTCTGGGTCGCGTCCGGGTGAGGAGCGATCCGCCCGAGGACTCGCCGTCGCGGCGCCCCGCGGCAGGAGTTCCGGCGTGCAGTCAGCCGCGCGCGACCGGGTTCGTCGAAGGAGACACCCATGAAGTTCGTCGTCGAGGACGACTACGCGGCGCTGAGCCGCACCACCGCCGCCGTGCTGGTCGGCGCCATGCTGCAGGACCGCCGGGTCAACCTGTCGGTCACCGCCGGTGCCACCCCGGCCGGTGCGTACCGGCTGCTCACGCCGCTGCTGGCCGAACGAGGCCAGGACATCGCGAACGTGCACTTCTACACCTTCGACGAGATCCCGAACGGCACCGACCGCGGCGTCACCCGGACCAGCCTGGACGAGCAGCTCTACGGTCCGGCGCTGATCGCGGAGGCGAACATCCACGGGCTGACGCTGGACAATGTGGACGAGATCCGGTCCGACCTGGCCGCGCACGGCGGACTGGACCTGATGGTGATGGGCCTGGGCGGCGACTGCCACTTCTGCGGCAATATGCCCGGCACCACCCGGTACGACCAGGACATCTACGTCTACGACGTGCACGCCGATCTGCCCTGGTACCACCTGGTCGAGGCGATGGACCCGCGGCCGGAGCAGGTGGTCACCTTCGGCTTCCCGATGGTGCTGCGGGCGAAGCAGGCGGTGCTGATCGTCAGCGGGTCGTCGAAGGCGCAGGCGCTGGCCGAGATCCTCACCGGCCCGATCGGTGAGGACCGCCCGGGCACGATCCTGCGCACCCACCCGAACCTGCTCCTGATCGCGGACCGGGAGGCGGCGGCACTGGTCGAGCCGGACGGGCTGGGCGGCTTCCGGCGCCGCTGAGCCCTGCCCCGGGCCGGGCCGGGCCGGTCCGTGGCAGGCTGGGCGGATGGGCGACGAGCTGCGGGTGGTGGCGGTGGTCGCCCGGTGCGGGCTGATCGGGTTGGACGCCTGGCCGACGGTGGCGGCGCATCTGGTCGGGCTGGGTCATGGCGGGGCGCTGCTGGCCGAGCTGGCGGGCGCCGAACGGGGCACCACCTGGTCGGAGCTGGAGGCGGCGATCCCGGCGGCGCTGGCCGAACTCGAGCTGCCGGACGTCCAGCCCGCCGAGGCGGTGAGCGTGGCACTCGGTCTCGCCACGGCACCGTGCGACCGCTGGGAGCTGCTGCGTCAGGTCGTCGAGGTGCTGCCGCTCCAGGTCGGCGCGGTCGAGGTGGAGAACGCCCAGCACGCGCAGGACTGTCCCCGGTGCCGGGATCTGGACGACCCGCTGGTGGGCGACCTGCTGCGGTCGGGGACGTCGCTGGACCTGGACCCCGGGCTGCGCGCGGCGATCCTCGGCGGGCGCTGATCTGCTGATCTGACCTGGGGCCCACCCCAGCTGGTCCGCCCCGACGCGAGGCGCGCCCGCGAGGCACCCGCCCGAGGCCGGCCCACTCGGGAGGCCCGACCCGCGTCCGTCGACGGCGGGGCGGCCTACTCGCCGACCCGGCCGTCCACCTGCTCGCGCAGCAGATCGGCGTGACCGTTGTGCCGGGCGTACTCCTCGACCAGATGCACCAGCACCCACCGCACGGTCGGCGCCTGACCGTCGGCCCACGGGCGGCGCACCGGAGCGTCCAGCCCGTCCTCGGCGAGTGCGGCGTCGATGGCGGCACGGGAGCGGGCGACGGAGTCGTCCCAGAGGGTGCGCAGTTGGGCCGGGCGCAGGGTGCGGGACAGGTGCCAGTCGAAGTCGACGTCCGCGTCCCAGTCGACGTCGGTCCACGGCTGCGGCAGCGGCTCGCCACGCAGTCGCCAGGTCGACCAGGAGTCCTCGACGTAGGCCAGGTGCGCCAGCATGCCACCGAGGGTCATGGTGGAGCGGCCGACGGTGGTGGCCAGTCCGGCCGGGTCCAGGCCGCGGGTCTTCCACTCCAGGGTGGCCCGGTGGAAGTCGAGGTAGCCGAGCAACATCGTGGCCTCGTCGGCTGCCAGCGGGGGTTCGGGGCGACCGTGCTCATCGATCATGCTCGCAGTGTGGCGTGGTCGGGACGGGCTGCACCAGCCGGGAGAATGGTCCGGTGCCCGCGTATCAGATTGTCCCGCTGACCGACCCCGCCGACGAGCGGCTCGCCGACTACCTGCGGCTGACCGACGTGGCCCTGCGCTCCAAGCACGAGCCGGAGAAGGGGCTGTACATCGCGGAGAGCTCGACCGTGCTCACCCGGGCACTCGCCGCCGGGCACCGGCCGCGCTCGGTGCTGGTCTCCCCGCGCTGGCTGCCGGATGTCGAGGAGCTGCTGGCCGGACTCCCCGCCGACGGTGAGCCGGTGCCGGTCTACGTGGGGGAGCCCGCGGTGCTGGAGGCGATCACCGGTTTCCACGTGCACCGGGGCGCACTGGCGTCGATGCACCGGCCGGTGCTGCCGTCGGTGGCGGAGACCCTGGCCGGGGCGCGTCGGGTGGTGGTGCTGGAGGACATCGTCGACCACACGAACGTCGGCGCGGCGATGCGGGCCTGCGCGGCGATGGGCGTGGACGCCGTGCTCATCACCCCGTCCTGCGCCGACCCGCTCTACCGCCGGGCGATCCGGGTGTCGATGGGCACGGTGTTCCAGGTGCCGTGGACCCGCATCCCGTCCTGGCCGGGCGGGGTGGAGCAGCTGCACGACCTCGGCTTCACCGTCGCGGCGCTGGCACTGGACCAGGACTCGATCAGCCTGGACGAGCTGGCGGCCGATCCGCCTCCGAAGCTCGCCACCGTGTTCGGCACCGAGGGCGACGGGTTGAAGCGGCAGACCATCGCCGCCTGCGACGCGACGGTGCGGATCCCGATGGCCGGTGGAGTGGACTCGTTGAACGTGGCCTCCGCGGTCGCGGTGGCGACCTGGGCGACGCGGGTGCTCGACCGGGACTGACGCTCGCGTCCGGGTCACTGGGGGTCAGGCCTCGGACGCCTCGCGGTTGGCCGGGCTGGTCGCGAGCGCCACGCAGGCGGCCAGGGCCAGCGTCCCGGCCACCGCCACCGCGGGGACCCAGCCGCCGCGCACCTCGTCGCCGAGCACCCACAGCCCGACGGCGCCGGGCACGATCACCTCGAGCACCGACATGACGGCGGCGGCGCTGCCCACCGGCCCGCGTTCCAGCGCCCGCAGGTAACCGAGCGTGCCCACCACGCCCCCGACGACCAGCACCCCGACCATCGGCTGCCAGACGATCTGCGCCAGGGAGCCCGAGGTGTCGGCCGCCCGGGCGGCGATCGCCGCGAGCCCGTAGCCCAGCCCCCCGACCGACGCCAGCAGCAGCGGGTGCCCGCGCCGGTAGCCGAGCAGCAGGGTGAGGGTGAGCAGGCCACCGGCGACGGCCGCGCCGACGAGGAATCCGGACGGCGGCGTGGCGGCGGGCTGCTCGCCGGAGCCGAGCGCGAGCACCACCAGGGCGGCGATCACCACCGCCACCGCGATCACGTCCAGCCGCCGCAGCCGCACGTGCAGCAGCCGGGACGCCAGCAGCACGACCACCACCAGGGAGGCCGACACGATCGACTGGACCACGAACAGCGGCAGCCGATTCAGGGCCACCAGGGTGAGCAGCCAGGACAGCCCGTCCACGGCGAAACCGCCCAGCACCAGCGGCTGCACGATCACCGCCAGGCCGGAGGCCCGCCGGGCGGCGACGGCCTGCATGATCGTGGAGATGCCGTAGCCGAGGCTCGCGGCCACCGCGGCGCACAGGGCCAGCAGCATCGGGCGAACCTCCGGGTCGGGGTGGGGTGTCCTGTCGGACGGTAGCGCGGGTACGGCACGATGTGGCGCATGCGAGACACCAGCGAGGACCGGGCGCCGGCCTGGGCGGAGACCGTGGCGCTCTGGGGCGGGCGGGTGCTCCAGTTCTATGCGGCGTGGTTGCTGCTCGGCATGCTGTTCCGCCCGATCGGCCGGATGGAACGTGAGCTGGCGCTGCTGCTGTCGGTGACCAACGTGCCGGTGATCCCGGGACTGTTCAGCGCGGTGCTGGTCGGGCTGGTCGCCAGCGGGTTCCTGCGTCGCCGCCGGATCGCGCTGTGGTTCGTGATCGTGTTCTGGCAGCTGCCCTCGGCCGGGATCATGGCGCTCGCGGTGCTGCTGGACGCGCTCGATCCCTCCGCCGGGGTGCTGGACGGGGTGCACTGGAGCACCTGGGTCGGCGCGGGGGTGGGCCTGGTGCTGACCGTGCTGCTGATCGCCGCGCGGTCGGCGTTCCCGGCCCGGATCGCCCCCGGTGCCTGGTGGCGGGCGGCCGGGGTGGTGCTGACCGGCATCCTCACCGCGACCGGTGTGGTGTGGGCACTGCTCCAGGTGGTGCCCAACACGCTGCCCGGACAGTGGCAGCGGGTCCTCGACGGGCTGAGCGTCTCCCTAGGCCTGAACCCGCACGAGGAACCCTTCGCGCTCTCCGGCGCCGCGCCGGTCGGGCTGGCCTGGATCGCCGGAGGGATCAGCGGCCTCGGACTGGTGGCGGCGGTGGTGGTGTACCTGCACGCCGGACCGGGCGAGTCGGCGCGCACGCCGGAGGACGAGCTCGCGGTACGCCGCCTGTTGCTGGAGTTCCCCGGCGACGACTCGCTCGCCTACTTCGCGACCCGGGACGACCGCTCCACCGTGTTCTCCGCCGATGGCCGCGCCGCGGTGTCCTACCGGGTGGTCAGCGGGGTGCTGCTCGCCGCCGGTGACCCGCTCGGCGACCCCGCCTCCTGGCCGGACGCGATCGACCGGGTGCTGGCCCGGGCGCGGCAGCACGGCTGGGCGCCGGGTGTGCTGTCCGCCTCCGAACGCGGTGCGCGCGCCTACCGGGACGCCGGGCTCTCGGTGCTGACCATGGGGGACGAGGCGATCCTCAGCACGCGGGACTTCGAGCTGTCGGCGCCCTCGATGCGCGCGGTGCGCCATGCGGTGGCCCGGCCCCAGCGTGAGGGGTACACCGTCCGGCTGCGGCGGCAGGCGGAGATCCCGGCCGAGGAGCTGTCCGCCCTGGTCGAGGCGGCGAACCAGTGGCGGCACGGCGACGACGAGCGCGGGTTCTCCATGGCCTCCGAGCGGCTGGGCAGCCCCCGGGACCCGCGCGTCCTGGTGGTCACGGCCCACGCCGCCGACGGGACGTTGCGCGGCCTGCTGAGCTTCGTGCCCTGGGGACGCACCGGGGTGTCGCTCGACTACATGCGCCGGTCGCCTGAGGCGGTGCCCGGGGTGACCGAGCTGATGATCACCGCGTTGGCGACCCAGGGTCCGGGGATCGCGGTGGACCGGGTGTCGCTGAACTTCGCGATGTTCCGCGGCATCATCGAGCAGGGCGAGTCGGTGGCGGCGGGTCCGCTGCAACGGCTCGGCCGCCGGGTGATCCTGTTCGCCTCCCGCTGGTGGCAGCTGGACCAGCTGTACCGCTCGAACCAGAAGTACGCCCCGCGCTGGCGGCCGCGCTACCTCTGCTACGGCGCATCCAGTCAGCTCACCGCTGTCACCCTGGCGGCCGGGCAGGCGGAGGGCTTCGTCCCGGCGTGGACGGTACGCCGGGTGCCCGCCCGGCCGACCCCCGAGCAGGAACGGGAGCTGGGCGAGGCGGTGCGGGAGCAGGAGGCCCGGCTGCTGGCGCTCGCGGTGCCCACCCCCCGGCTCACCGACCAGGAACGCGCCCGGCGGCACACCCTGCAGGTGCTGACCGCAGCCGGGATGCCCGCCTACCCGGTGGCGGTGCCGCGCACCCATGCCCTGGGCGAGGTGGGGCCGGAGCTGCTGGGCAGCTCGGTGTCGATCTCGGGCCGGGTGGTCCGACTGCGCGACTTCGGTGGCGTGTGCTTCGCCGTGCTCCGAGCCGAGAACACCGAACGGCAGGTGATGCTGACCGCCGACGGGGCAGCCGACATCGACCTGTGGCGGCGCGCGGTGGACCTGGCCGACCACGTCAGCGTCACCGGCATCGTCACCCGCAGCCGCACCGGCGAGCTCACCGTCCACGCCACCAGCTGGGTGATGGCGGCCAAGGCACTCACCCCGCCGCCGGACAAGGTGCGCGGCCTGGTCGACCCAGAGACCAGGCTCCGCCTGCGGCACGTCGACCTGGCCCTGGACACCACCGCCAGCCGCACCCTGCGCGGTCGTTCGCGGGCGGTGCACGCCCTGCGCAGCACGCTGGTGGAGCGCGGCTTCGCCGAGGTGGAGACCCCGATCCTGCAACGCGTGCACGGTGGGGCGAACGCCCGGCCGTTCACCACGCACATCAACGCCTACGACATGGACCTGTACCTGCGGATCGCACCCGAGCTGTTCCTCAAGCAGCTGGCGATCGGCGGGATGGAGCGGGTGTTCGAGCTCGGCCGCAACTTCCGCAACGAGGGCGCCGACGCCACGCACAACCCGGAGTTCACCTCGCTGGAGGCGTACCAGGCGTTCGGCGACTACACCACGATGCGGCACCTGACCCGGGAGCTGATCGTGGCCGCCGCGATCGCCGTGCACGGCGAACCGATCTCCCGCCGTGCCGACGGCAGCGTGGTGCGACTGGACGGCGACTGGCCGGTGGTGACCGTGCACGAGGCGGTGTCCCGCGCCGTCGGCACCCCGATCACCCCGGACACCCCGCTGGCCGAGCTGCACCGGGTGTGCGCGGCGCACCAGATCGCCTTCGGGCCGGAGGAGTCACACGGTGCGCTGGTCACCGAGCTGTACGACCGGTTGGTCGAGGGCCGGACGGTCGAACCGACCTTCTACACCGACTTCCCGGTGGAGACCTCACCGCTGACCCGGGTGCACCGCGACGACCCGCGGTTGGCCGAGCGCTGGGACCTGGTGGCCTTCGGTGCCGAGCTGGGCACCGCCTACTCCGAGCTGATCGACCCGGTGGACCAGCGGGAGCGGCTCACCCAGCAGTCGTTGCTGGCGGCGGCCGGTGACCCGGAGGCGATGGAGGTCGACGAGGGCTTCCTGTCGGCGCTGGAGTTCGGGATGCCGCCCACCGGTGGGCTCGGGCTCGGGGTGGACCGGGTCTACATGATGCTGATCGGGGCGTCGATCCGCGAGACCCTGGCCTTCCCCTTCGTCAAGCCGCACCGGCGGGGCTGAGTACCTATTCGGCGACGGTCCGCTTGCCCGGGCTGCGCAGCTCGTCCAGGAACTTGCGCACCCGTTCGGCGTCGGCGCCGAGGTCGGGCAGCGCCTCCACGATGGCCGCCGCCAGCGCGCGCACCGGGACGTTCGCGTCCATCGAGGCCGCCCGGAGCAGGGCGAAGGCGGTGGGCGGGTCGGTCTGCTGGCTGAATGCCACCGCGCCGACCGCCTGTTCGATCACCGACCGCGAGGTGGCGGCTGCCGTGATCGCGGAGGTGGCGACCGCTTGGCCGTGCCGGTCGACCAGGTCGGTGAGGTCGATCAGATACCCGTGCACCTCGCGGTCGCGTCGCTCGCCGACCAGGACGCAGAGCCGTTCACGATGATCGGCGTCGATCATCCGATAGACGGCGCTGAGGGTGACCGGAGGCGCCGCGAGCACCGCGGTCAGGTCGGTGCGGTCGTCGGGGTGGGCGTGTGCGAGCAGCAGGTCGGTGGTGGGGACGACGTCACCCGGGGCGAAGCCGTGGATGCGATAGATCGACTCGGACCACCACCAGGTGCCCGTGTGCGGATCAAGCCGGTAGGCACCGGTCGGGGTGCCAGTCCCGGGTGCCTGTCGTGGGTGGTTCTGTTCCGACAATGTCGTTGCGGCCCTCGTGCTGGTGCGGCGTCACGGGGGCCTTGGCCCGACCCCGGGGTACCGCGCTGGTCAGAGGGTAGGTGGAGCACGACCCGTCACAGAAATCGACGCACCGCGTGTCGCGCAGGAAGTCACATGTCGGGCGTCCGCTCGGGGTCGGCCGCGTCCGGGGTGGGGGACTGCTGGGCGAATGCCAGGTGTCCGCCGAGGAAGCCCGCCGCGCCGACCACGCCGACCGCCGCGAGGGATGCCAGCACCCCGGCGGTCCGGTGGCCGCGACGTCGCAGCAGCCAGGACGCGCCGAAGCCGACGGTGGCCGCCGAGTTCAATGCGGCGTGCACCACACCGACCCGCCGCACCTGCTGGCTGCCCAACGCCCAGTCGGCGATACCGGTGATCGTGGCGGGCGTGGTGCTCAGGATGCCGAGCCCGAGCAGTCGGTCGGCGGCGGCCCTCGCGTCCTTGCCGCCGACCAGGTCCAGGGTGACGCTGCTGAACCAGAAGCCGAGCGGCAGGTCGGTCAGCAGCGGGTGCGCGGCGTGCCCGAGCGGGCGACCGCGCAGGAGCGTGGCCAGGCCCTCGTGGGCGAGCAGGGGGCGGCTGACCGCGTCGAGGCGCTCGACCGCGGGGTCGAGGGTGTCGGCGTTCTCCAGCTGCTCGGCGAGCTGGGCGGGGAGCGGGCTGCGGGGGGAGCTGTGCTGGGACATGGCGGACCTCTCGGGCTGGGGTACTCCGAGCGTCGCCGAGTCCGGGTCGGGGCGCATCCGCACCAGATGCCGACCAGATGGTAGGGTTTGGCCGAACGCGGCACAGAGGAGTGACGATGGGCGAAGCGGGTGCGGCACCGGTCGAGGCGGTGCTCTGGGATCTGGACGGCGTGCTGGTCGATAGCGAGGCGCTGTTGTTCGAGGCCGAGCGGCAAGTGTTCGCCGAGGCGGGGGTCGACCTCACCGCGGAGGTGAAGGCCGGGTTCGTCGGACTCGGCGGCACGGAGGTGCTGGCGGCGCTCGCCGCGCACTACGGGATCGATGCCGACCTGCCGCGCTGGGTCGAACGCAAGATGGACCTGGTGCACGCGCTCTACCCCGGCCTCCAGGCGTTCGAGCCGACCAGCACCCTGGTCCGCGAGCTGGCGGCCGCCGGAATGCCGATGGCGGTCGCCTCCGGCTCACCCCTGTCGGCCATCGACGCCTCGCTCACCGCTGTCGGGCTGGCCGACCTGCTGCCGGTGCGGGTGTCGGTGGACCAGGTCGGCGCCGGGAAGCCGGCCCCCGACGTGTTCCTGGCGGCGGCGCGGCGGCTCGGTGTCGCACCCGAGCACTGCGTCGTGATCGAGGATGCCGTGCCCGGGGTGCTGGCCGCCGAGGCTGCAGGCATGCGATGCATCGCCATCCCGTCGATCATCGACCCGCTGGACCCGCGGTTCGAGCAGGCCGACCTCCTGATCCGCGACGGCATGGCCGCTGCCGACGCCGCCACACTCCTCACCTGGCTGGGCGTGCGCTGAGTCGCACGCGCCGGGGGAGGGACGACACCGGGGGGATCAGCCGCCCGGGCCGGGGCGTCGGGACGGCGGGGCTGACCGCATCCAGTGCGGGGCCGACCGCCGCCCGACGTCGACGGATCTCCGCCCTGGCGTGCGCGAACGTGCCACGGATGCCACCCTGGGGCGTTCTTTTTCCCCCTGCACCGTGAGGTTCCGATGTCCACACTCCGTGAGCGTTGGGGCATCGCCCCCGCCGTGTTCTGGCCGTCCGCGGCGATCGTCGCGGCGGTGGCCGGCCTGACCATCGCCTTCCCGGGACCCGCCGAGCGGTTCATCTCCGCCGTGCAGACCAACGTCGTCAGCGGCTTCGGCTGGTACTACGTGCTGATCGTGGCCGCCTTCGTGGCGTTCTCGATCTGGGTCGGGGTGGGGCGGTGGGGGGACATTACCCTCGGTCAGGACGACGACGAGCCGCGGTACGGCCTCGGCACCTGGTTCTCCATGCTGTTCGCCGCCGGGATGGGCATCGGCCTGGTGTTTTGGGGGGTCGCCGAGCCGCTCAGCCACTTCGCCAGTCCGAAGCCCGGCGTCGAGGGCAGCCCGATCCAGCTCGCGCAGACCGCGATGACCCAGACCTACCTGCACTGGGGGGTCAACGCCTGGGCGATCTACGTGGTGGTGGGCCTGGCGCTGGCGTACACGATCCACCGCAAGGGCCGGCCGGTGTCGATCCGGTGGGCGCTGGAACCGCTGCTCGGTGACCGGGTGAAGGGCCGACTCGGCGACGCGATCGACGTCACCGCGGTGGTCGGCACCGTCTTCGGTGTGGCGACCTCCCTCGGCCTGGGTGTGCTGCAGATCGCCGCCGGGCTGGAACACGCCGGGATCATCGAGTCCAGCACCGGCCTACAGGTGGTGCTCATCATCGTGGTCACCGCCGCCGCCACCCTGTCCGTGGTCTCCGGGCTGGACAAGGGCCTGAAGTGGCTGTCGAACATCAACGTGTCCTTCGCCGGGGTGCTGATGGTGCTGGTCCTGATCCTGGGGCCGAGCCTGTTCCTGCTGCGTGAGTTCGTGCAGTCGATCGGTAACTACCTGTCGTCCTTCCTGTCCCTGACCTTCAACGTCAGCGCCTACTCGGGTGCCGAGGGTGAGGCCTGGCAGGCGAAGTGGACCACGTTCTACTGGGGCTGGTGGATCAGCTGGTCGCCCTTCGTCGGGGTGTTCATCGCGCGGATCTCCCGGGGTCGGACCGTGCGCGAGTTCGTGGGCGGGGTGCTCCTGGTGCCGACCATCGTCACCTTCCTGTGGTTCTCGGTGCTGGGCGGTTCCGCGCTCTACCAGCAGCTGTTCGGCGACGGCGGTCTGGTCGGTGCCGACGGCGAGGTGGTGCCGGAGAACGCGCTCTTCGATCTGCTCTCCGGGCTGCCGGGCGGTGCCGCGCTCTCCATCGGCGCCATCATCCTGATCGCGCTGTTCTTCATCACCTCCGCCGACTCCGGTGCACTGGTCGTCGCCATGCTCTCGGCCGGTGGCAACCCGGACCCCGGCACCCGGCTCCGGGTGATCTGGGCATCGCTGGTCGGCGTGCTCGCGATCGCGCTGCTGCTGGCCGGTGGTCTCACCGCCTTGCAGACCGCGGCGATCCTGATCGCACTGCCGTTCTCCGTCGTGGTGATCGGGATGATGTTCGCCACCTCCAAGGCGTTGCACATCGAACACACCGCCTTCCTCCGGGCGGAACGTCGTCGGGTGCGGGCGAGCATCACCGCCCACGTCACCCAGCACGTCGAGGCGCAGCTGACCGAGGGCGACGACAGCGGGGCGCGGTGGTGGCGCCGGGTGCGAGGCCCGCGCGACTAGACCACTAGCCTGTTCCCCCGTGAGCAGCGATACCTCCACCGACCACCTGGGCACCGGCCTGCGGACCCGGCACCTGACGATGATGGGCCTGGGCTCCGCGATCGGTGCCGGGCTGTTCCTCGGCAGCGGTGCCGGCATCGCCACCGCCGGACCGGCGGTGCTGGTGTCCTACGGGATCGCCGGGCTGCTGGTCGTGCTGATCATGCGGATGCTGGCCGAGATGGCCTCCGCGCTGCCGGCCAGCGGATCGTTCTCGGTCTACGCGGAGAAGGCCCTGGGCCGGTGGGCGGGCTTCACCCTGGGCTGGCTGTACTGGTTCACCCTGATCATGGTGCTCGGCGCCGAGATCACCGGGGTGGCCCAGATCGTCACCGGCTGGCTGCCCGGCGTGCCGCAGTGGGTGGTCGCGGCCGTGTTCGTGGGGCTGTTCGCCGTGGTGAACCTGTCCGGGGTGCGGCAGTTCGGTGAGCTGGAGTTCTGGTTCGCCTTCATCAAGGTTGCCGCGATCGTCGGGTTCCTGATCGTCGGCACCCTGCTGGTCTTCGGCCTGCTGCCCGGCACCGACTCGGTCGGCACCAGCAACCTGCTCGGCCAGGGCGGCTTCGCCCCCGAGGGGATCGGCGGGGTCGCGGCCGGTCTGCTGGTGGTCGTCTTCGCCTTCGGCGGGATCGAGATCGTCACCATCGCCGCCGCCGAGGCCCGCGACCCGCAGCGCGCCGTCGCCCGCGCCACCCGCACCATCGTCTGGCGGATCCTGCTGTTCTACATCGGATCGGTCGCCATCATGGTGCTGGTCCTGCCCTGGAACGCCCCGGCCCTCCAGTCCGGTCCGTTCGTCGCGGTGCTCGACCTGGCGGGGCTGCCCGGTGCGGCGAAGCTGATGGAGGTGGTCGTGGTGATCGCCCTGCTGTCCGCCTTCAACGCCAACGTCTACGGCACCTCCCGGATGGCCTACTCCCTGGCCGGACGCGGCGACGGCCCGGCCGCGCTGCGCCGGGTGTCGAAGCAGGACGTGCCCTGGGTGTCGGTGCTGGTCTCGGTGTTCTTCGCCGTGGTCGCCGTCGCGCTCAACTGGTTGCTGCCGGACGACCTGCTCGGCCTGCTGCTGAACGCCGTCGGCTCCGCACTCCTGGTGGTCTGGGTGCTGATCGCCGTCGCCCAGCTGCGGCTGCGGCCGACCCTGGAACGGTCGGGGAAGCCGATGACGCTGCGGATGTGGGGATTCCCCTGGCTGACCTGGGCCACGCTGGTCGCGCTCGGCGGGCTGGTGGCGCTGATGCTCGCGGACTCGACGGCGCGGGGGCAGCTGGCGGCCACGGCCGGGCTGGTCGGGGTGATCGTGGCGGTGTACGGGGTGACGGCGTGGCGACGGGGGCGCGGAACGCCGGTCTCCTGAAGGCGACATATCGCCTCAGTCGGGCCCCGGATTCGGTGGGGCCCGGTGAGCGGGCCCCGGATTCCGTGGGCCCGGTGAGCCTGGCGGGTTCGTTTGGTTTGTTGGGCTTGTTGGGCTTGTTGGGCTTGTTGGGCTTGTTGGGCTCGTTGGGCTCGGAGGGCTCGTTGGGCCCGGTGGCGAGGGTGGCGGGGCGGCTCAGCCCCGCAGCCCGGCCAGCAGACTGCCCGCGATGACCAGCATCACCAGCGCGATCACCGCGTCCAGCACCCGCCAGGCGTTCGGCCGGGCGAACAGCGGGGTCAGCAGCCGCGCCCCGTACCCCAGCGCGGTGAACCAGACGATCGATCCCAGCATCGCCCCCGCGCCGAACCACCAGCGCAGGTCGTCGTAGCCCGCGGCGACCGATCCGAGCAGGACCACGGTGTCCAGGTAGACGTGCGGGTTCAGCCAGGTGAGCGCGAGTGCGGTGCTGACCACCCCGGCCAAGCTCACGGCGGGTCGCTCGTCCTCGACCGCCAGCACCGTGGGACGTGCGGCCCGGCGGAGGGCGAGGGCCGCGTAGCCGACCAGGAACGCGGCGCCGGCGATCCGGGCGATGGTGAGCACGGTCGGGTGCTGGTCGATGACGACACCCAGCCCGGCGACCCCGGCACCGATCAGCACCAGGTCGCTGAGCGCGCAGACCGCCACCACCGCGGCGACATGTCGCCTGGACAGACCGACCCGGAGCACGAAGGCGTTCTGCGCGCCGATGGCGACGATCAAGGACAGTCCGAAGGCGAAACCGGCCAGCAACGAGGTCATGGCCTGGACGCTAGGGCGGCGCACGCCCAGTAGTCCAATGACTCGGATCGTATGGCCATAAGCTGAACTGATGGAACTGAGCCAGTTGCGCACCCTGCTCGCGGTCATCGACCACGGCTCCTTCGAGGCGGCCGCCGACGAGCTGCGGCTCACCCAGTCCGCGGTCAGCCAGCGCATCCGGGCGCTGGAGTCGAGCGTCGGGCAGGTGCTGGTGCGGCGCACCCGCCCGGCCGGGGTCACCGACGCGGGACAGGTGTACCTGCGACTGGCCCGGCAGATGACCGCGCTCAGCGACCAGGCGCACCAGGAGGCCGGGGGAGCCGCGTCAGCGCCCCGGCTGCCGATCGCGGTGAACTCCGACTCACTCGGCAGCTGGGTGCTCCCCGCCCTCGCGCCGCTGGCCGCCGAGATCGCCTTCGACCTGCACCGGGAGGACGAGGCGCACTCGATCAGCCTGCTCCGCGACGGCAGCGTGATGGCGGCGATCACCACCAGCGGCCGACCGGTGCAGGGATGCACGGTGCACCGCCTCGGCTCCCTGCGCTACCGACCGATGACCGCGCGGCCCGAGTCGTTCCCCGACGGGCCGACCCGGGAGGCGCTCAGCCGGAACCCGGTGGTGGTCTTCGACCGCAAGGACGACCTGCAGGACGCCTACCTCCGGGCGCACCGGGTCGACCCCGCCGCACCACCCCGGCACCACGTCCCCGCCTCCGCCGACTTCGCCGCCGCGGTCCGGCTCGGCATGGGCTGGGGGATGCTCCCAGACACCGAACCGGACACCGGTCTGACCGTCCTGGACCAGCACAGCATCGATGTGACGCTGTACTGGCAACAGTGGTCCCTCGCCACCCGGGCCCTCGACCGCACCGGGGAGGCCGTTCGAGCGGCGGCAGCCACCCACCTGCGGTGATACTGCTGCGATGAGCTTCGCCGAGTGGGTCGCCAGCACCGAGGACCGCGTCGTCGCCCGGGTGGTGCGGCGCCTGGGCCAGCAGGGCTACATCCCGCGGATCGCCGCCTACCCGTCCTACGGCTCGACCAGCTGGGTCCGGGTCAGGGCACGGGTCCTGCTCGGCGACCCGCTGGCCCCCGGACCCGGATCCACCGCCCGCCGCGGCTGGCGCAACCTGATCACCGCCGAGTACCCCGGTGCCGAGGTCGAGATCCGCCAGCCGGACGGCACCCTGATCGACATCGTGCGCACCGATCGCGGCGGGTACGTCGACGCCGTCGTCCCGCTCGCGCTCGACCCCGGACGGCGCACCCTGCTGCTCTCCGTCCCCGGCGGCGACCAGGACGTCGAGGCGCCGATCCACGTCCTGTCCCCGGACGCCCGCCGCGCCGTGGTCTCGGACATCGACGACACCGTGCTGGTGACCTACATGCCCCGGCCCTGGGTCGCCGCCTGGAACTTCCTGGTCCGCAGCGAGACCAGCCGCCAAGCCGTCCCCGGCATGGCCAACCTCTACCAGGCCCTCACCGCCGACCAGGACACCGGCATGTTCTACCTGTCCAACGGCGCCTGGAACACCGCCGGGGCGCTCGGCAGGTTCTTCACCCGGGTCGGTTTGCCCGCCGGAGCCCTCCTGCTCACCGACTTCGGACCCACCGGCACCGCACTCTTCCGCTCCGGCCGCGAACACAAGGCCAACACCCTGGTCCAGCTCGCCGACGAGTTCCCCGACCTGCGCTTCGTGCTGATCGGCGACGACGGGCAGCACGACCCGGAGATCTACCGGGCCTTCGACGAGGCACGGCACGGGCGGGTCGAGGCGGTGGCGATCCGGCAGCTGTCGGCGGTCGAGCAGGTGGTCGCCAGCGGTACGCCGGTGCCGCTGCCCATCGCGCGGGAGGGGATGGCGGGGCTGGAGCGGGGGAACGCGGTGGTGGTCAGCGGGGAGAACGGGACGGTATTGGCGGAGCGGCTGCGGGCGGCCGGGGTGGTGTGAGCTACGGGGCCTGGGCAGGCACGGTGGGCGTCGGCTCGAAACAACCGACCGTCCCCCCCTCGAGCCAGCAGCGGGCGCTGCCCTCCTACGTCGACGGATCGAGGTCGGTGAACTGGCCGCCACCGGAGACGTTCGGCCGCACCGTGTACTCGGACACCCTGCCCAGATTGACCTCCGTCGTCGGTTCGGCGTCCGGTGAAGCGAGCACCCAATGACTCTGATCCACGGAACACAGGGTGATCGTCCCGTGCTGCGCGTCGTACGCATCCACGGCCAGCACCACCGTTGGTAACGGTCCCGGGTACACGGCCGTCCAGCGCGCGGCGCGGCTGCTCACTCTGGCGAGAAGATCCTCTGATGCCTCCCGGACCAGCCACTGATCCTCGTAGTGTCCCGTGGCGAACGCGTGAGCCGAGCGAACAAGATGGTCGAACAGCGTCCACTCTGAGGTTCTCCTGCCGACCAGCTGATGGCGGGGAGCAGATTCTCGCGACCACGCGCAGGGGTCACCACGCGCAGGGGTCACCACGGGCGGCGCTGAATCGGGGCCGTAGCACAATGCGGCGACGGCGACGACGGCCACCACGACGGCGGAGGCGATCAGGAAGCGCGTCAGCTCGCCCCCCGAATTCCTGGGTCCTGTGCACGATTGCCTTCGTCGGTTGGGCGGGGGTGCTGGCTTGTGGGAATGGAAAGGCCGAGGGATTCGATGCCGATGGATACGGGCGGGGGTGCGGAGTCGGATCGGCCGAAACGGTTCGAAGCGCACGGCGGAGCGGATGTTGCTGAGTTGGGTGGCGGCGGCGCTGATGGCTTCCGCGTTGACGATGAGGTCAGTCATGTTCGGGTGTGCTTTCGATGGGTGAGGTGGCGTTGAGAGGCATCTGGACTAGATGGACGCGTCCGGATTCGGCGGAGAGACCGCGGCCTGTGGGATTCTCGATGCCGCGTGGCCGAAGGACCCACCGAGGTCGCTGAACTGGCCACAATGAGGGGGCTGGGCGGATTTTTCGACGGTGAGGGCATCGACGACGCATCAGGAGGCGTCACCATCGTCTAGACGGCCGTGGGATCCGTCGGGCTGGATAAACTCATCCTCGTGCACTACGTCACCGTAGGGTGGCTGCGGGTCGAAGATCCCATACTTGATGTTGTTGGTACTGCAGTCGTCCGCGCTGCGGAGATGTGAGTCAGAGACGAGAAACGTGCCGTCCGATTGTCGCGTGAGGACATAGATCCAAGCGACTCCGGTTTTGTGTTCACCAAGATATGCGACAGGATCGACATCATCATTGTTGTTGATCCACGGATATCCACCTCCGCCGGCGCAAACGTCGACTTCGGCTTTAGTACCGGTGTCTCGGACCTCTTCGACTTTCAACGGGTCTGGACCTGCTGTGAAATAGTAGGGAAAGTCAGCGGAGGCGCCGCCGGGGTCGACAGCAGACCCGCCAGAGAGTTTGGCCTGGCGGGTGATGTATTCCTCGGAGAGGTATAGACGCAATGTGGGGCTGGAATAGTCGTGGGCGTTGTTGGCGGCCGCGAGGATCACCTCGGCATTGATGATGGTGGATACGCGTTCGTCGTCGAGGTTTGGTGGGCCTTCGGGCCAGACGATGGATGGGATGTGCAATCCGTTAGCGTCCTGGGACGGCCAGGTTTGAGGGCTTGCACAAGCAGCAACTACGGCGGTCGCCGTGCAGAGCGCGGCGATGAATGAGAGGCGGCGGTTCACGACATGGCTCCGGGGTAGCGGGTGAGTTCGTAGCGAGACGCGGCTCCGTTGGCGAAGTCTTGAGAGCCACCGCGGATTCATATTGCAGGGTCGGTGTTCTCGAGCGTGTTTTACGTCTCAATGTTAGGGGAGGGTTTGTAGACGGGCACAGGGGAGCTAAGTTCAATGGTCGGTACGGGGGTTGGTTGTGGCGTCGAGTTTCTCCGTGAATCGGACGACGCATAGAGCGCTGCGATAGCGCACAAGGCGGCTGCGACTGTGCATGAGCCCGCTACTATTGCTAGGTGCGAACGGATCCAGTCACGACACGCCTCCTGTCAATGGCCGATCCCGTGTGACGGTCGAGCCAGCATCTTGCAGATCGTTTTCGCTTGGCTCGGATTTGATGCCGACCGTGGTCGGCCAGGCGCTCGCTACCCCAAGCAGTCATCGACCAGGGCGTTTCCCCGAGCGGGAGAGATAATTGGGAGAAAAAACTACTCGACGTAGCTTTGCTTCCATTCCCCGAAAGTCTGCGTCACAACAGGGACGGTGGCGCAGTCCACCGGCGGCGCGGTTTCGGTGGTGTCTCGCATGCGTAGGAAATTTGCTGGGGGGTCGTACGCGGAGAGCTCAGCTCTTTCTGTCTCCGTCAACGGCGATACCGCATAGGTCTCCTGCACTTGAACGTATGTTCCTGTGGATTCGATTTTGTTATAGTACGGAGAGTAGTAGAGTATCTCGTCTCTGGTGCAAATCGAAACCGTGGCGGAGCCATCGCTATGTTCAGTGACCGAAACCGGTGTGAATTGGATTGGTCCGATCGGTACAGGATCCGTTTCGATGCGTTTTCCGGGTGCACCGTTACCGGCCACCGGCGAGTTCCAGTGTGCGACATAGAGGCGGTACTGGGCGAAATCGTTGTTGTTCGTAAGGTTTGCCCATGCTGATGCTGCGTAGGTTTCGCGGATAGTGCGTACCGCTTCGGTGTTCTCGAGAGGGTTGGTTGTGTCGAGTGCTGGTGTGAGTTCGTAGGCGGGTGCGGGTGCACTGAGTCTAATGGTCGGTATCGGGGTCGGTTCTCCGGCGGCAAGTCGGTTTTTGTCAGAAGCCCAATAGAGGGCACCAATTGCACATATCGCCGCCACGACTGCCAATGAGCTAACTACGACGGCTAGGTGCGAGCGTATCCAGGTCACGGCATTTCACCCCGTGCGGAACCGGTATCGTGCTTGTCATCTTCGCCTGGCTTGAATACGTTGTAGTCGCCAGTCGAGTCCGGGTTGGTGCACGCGTTAGATGTAGTGTCGTACTGATTGCCGAGTACTTCGCTCGCCGATTGCTCGAGGTGCTGTTCTTGTTGCGGGGAGAGCGAGATAGAGTCTTCGAGCGATGTAGTCAGACTTTCTTTTCCAACGACTCTTGGTTCCGTTGAAAGGCGCGAAATCTGGTCATCCGTCAGAATCGATAAGTCAAGATCCGTGATGACGCCTTGAACCTGACCGGTTGTGACGCTGATGAGATAGTCCGCGGCAACCGTTCCGGTCGATGCTGACGGGATCAGAGAAATCACACTAAAAATAACATCGAGTGCTTTTCTACGCTGGTCGCTGATCGTGTCTGCGTGTTTGGCAACCTCGGCGCCGTAAGATGCCAGAAGACCTTGCATTGCGCCAATAGAGGCTAGCGCCATCTGCGTTCGGTCGGCGGGCAGGGTGCCCGCGTTCAATTGGTTTATCACGGCGTTCCTCCAGTCTGTCGCGGCGTTCCCAAAAGTAGCGAGCGCCCGCTCGTCGGCAGAGGCAATTCCGATGAGGCGAGCCAAGTTCCCGCGGTTCATATCTAGGGTACGGGTTACCAGATGCCCATTCTCCGAGAGTACGTGGGATGATGCGCGGCCGGAGTTGCCCCCCTCGGCCAATGCGGCGATTTCTGGCGTGTAGGGAGTGAGCGCGCCAGCGATGTTGTGCGCGGCGGTGGGGGTGATGGTGGTGATGGTGTATTGCGGGTTGGCCCCCAGGCCGGAAAGGGCGCGGCTGGCGAATGCTGTCAGGTTGGCCCAGTCGGTGTTGGCGTCGGGTGACCAGCGCCCGTCTTGAAGTGCCGGGGCGTTGGTCATGGCGTCGAGTAGTCCCGTGGGTGCTTCGAAGCCGGTCTGGGACCAGTCGCGCTCGTAGAACCAGTAGTCGATTCGATCTTTCGACTCAGGTGTTCTCGCGTTTCCGAAGTAGGCGAGGGATTCTTTAGGTAGGCGTTCGAGTAGGCCGAATGTTGCTGTGGCGAGGTCGTGGACTTGAGTCGTCCCGAGGAGTGCCGCTGCGAGTCCTGCGTCGCCGGTGAACGCGCCGGTGCCGTGTTCGGTGCCGATCTGTTCAAACCGCTGCGGGTCCTCGACTCGGATCTGATCGAGTCGGTTGATCGCCCCCAGCCCAAGGTTCGGGTTGAGGCCGGAGGCTGAGAGGATGCCGGGGACTAGAACGGCGGTTGCGCTCTGGGCATCTTCGATGGCGTCGATAAGGTCGGAGCCGTAGTGTTGCGCGGTCGCGGGCGACCACTGTTGGCTTGCGATAGCCAGTCCGTTGTTCAGCAGGCTGATCAGGTCGCTGCCGCGTTTGCGGACGTCCTCACCTGCCAGGGCGGCGGTGGAGACCACTGCGGCTTCAAGGTCAGCGAGGCCTTGGGGTCCGAGTTGGCTGTAGAACGTGTCGCACAGCGCGGGGTCGGAGCCGTTTTCGAGCATGAACTGTTGGAGGATGGCGAGGTCGTCTTCGGTGACGGTGCCGTCGGTGAATAGGGCGGTGACGTTGTCGATGAGTTGTTGGGTAGAGAGGCGCCGCCCGCTGGGTCCGGTGCTGAGCGCGTGCCACGCGGTGGCACCGGGTCCGGGGGCGTTGAGGATCATGTGGACGATCTCGTTGTACAGACTGTCACGCCGGTTTTGGATCTCGTCGAGGACGGCTTCCGCAGTGGCCTGAGCTTGTTTTGCGTCGTTGAGCGACCCGTAGATTCCTGTCACGCCGGGGTTGTCGTCTTCGGCGTTGTCGACTGTTCGCTGTGCGCTTTTCACGTCGGCGTGACACGTCCGGTAGTTCGCGACGGCGATTCGGGCTTCTTCTTTGAGTCCGTCGAGTCGGGTGGCACACGAATCGACGGCGTTCGCGAAGCGGTCCCATCCGTCCACGATTCCTACTGAGCTTGTTGCCAGGCCGGTCAGGGTTGTGGCGAGGGCGTCGGAGCCCAGGCCGGTCCAGGTGCCGTCGCTGGTGATAGTGGCTTGGCTGCTGGCGGTGGTGCGGGTGGCGATGAGGGCTTGAGCGTATTCGCGGATTCTTCGTGCGGCTGCGCGTAGTTGTTCGGTGTCGCCGTGCGCGGGATCCAGATTGACCATGAGTTCAGCTTTCTTGGTTGGCGAGGCTTTGGTCTGCTGCGCTGTAGGCGGCGAGTGTGGCGGTGAGCTGGTCGCCGACCGCGGCCCAGCTCTCGCGGATCGATGAGTCTTGGCGGTTCATGGTTGCCAGGGTCTGGTGGAAGGCGGAGGAGACTTGCGCCGATCCGCATCCGTCAATCGATGGGGGAAACGGTTCGAAGCGCACGGTGGAGCGGATGTTGCTGAGCTGGGTGGCGGCGGCGCTGATCGCGTCCGCGTTGACGATGAGGTCAGTCATGTTCGGGTGTGCTTTCGATGGGTGAGGTGGCGTTGAGAGGCATCTGGATCAGATGGACACGTCCGGATTCGGCATACAGGCCTCGGCCTGGGGGATTGTCGATGCGGCGGACCCGGGGGAACTGGGTCCGCACGACCAGGTCGCCGTCACCTTGTTCAGGTTGGAGGACGATCCCGCGGCGCTGGTTCTTGAGTTCGCCGGCCAGGGGCCACGACGAGGCCCAGGTGGACGTCTCGGCTTCGGCGATGATGAGGTGCCCGTTTTCGCGCGCGGCACGGATGATCGCCAGGAGTGGGGCGTCGGCTTCTCCTGTGATGTGGGCCGTGACGCCCTCGATGATCAATGTGTGGCCAGTGCCGTTGGCAGGTTGTTCGAAGAGCGGAAGCAGCTCTTTGGCCAGTTCAGCGACCTCGGTGGGTCCTGCGGCCACGCGGTCCCACAGACCGGGGACGTGAGCGACGATCGACCCGCGTGGCCCTGCGAAGTACAGGGGCGCGTCGGCGTGCCGACGCAGTGACTGGCCCAGGGTGATCAGCGCTGTCGACCGCCCGGAGCCTGAGAGCCCCGCGAGAGTCAGGACGCCTGCTCGGACGAATCCGATTGGAGCGAGGTCGTCGCTGTCGATCCCGAGGACGGGTTGGTCGTTGATGTGATGGGGTAGCTCGTCCAGGCCGATGTGTGTCGGCAGATGTCGGACTGGGGCTGCAGCGTGGGCACCGTCCGCCACCAGTTGGTCGGCGAGTTCCTTGATCGCGTCGGCTTGCCGTTTGGGGGTGATGTGACCGCCGACCGTGGCGATCTGGATCGTGTCCGAGGTCCCGGACAAGACCGCCCGTCCGGCGTTGCTTTCCGGGTTGAGGACATCTTTCGGGACGCCGAGGTTCCCGTAGGCGTTCTCGTCGGCCTGGCGCAGAACGAGGCGTTTACTGATGCTCGCGGCCATCGCGGTTGTCAGTGCGTTCGGACGCTCGGCAGTGATGACGACGTGGATGCCGACGGCCCGGCCCTCTGCGATGAGCCGGAGGAACGAGGCGAAGTGCGTTGGTCCCAGCTGGTTCTCGTACGCGTCACGGAAGGCAGCGATGCCGTCCAGGAGCAAGAAAATGCGGTCCTCATCGCGTCCTGAGAGGTCGCGGTAGGCGGTGAGCGTGTCAGCCCGCGAGCGTGAGAAGCGCAGTGCCCTGTCGTCCAGTTCAGCGGTGAGGTCGGTCAGGACCCGATTGACACGTTCGGTGTCCTGTCCACTGATGACCGACGCGACCTGGGGGATCGCCTCGATCATCTCGAGAGCTCCGCCCGCGAAGTCGAGTGCGTAGATGCGCACCCGACCGTGTGCGGTGGCGGCCGCTACTGCCAGTGTGCGTAGCGTGTTCGACTTGCCCGAACCCGTGCTGCCGTAGATGGCCAACGGCCCGTCATCATCGGGTGAGTAGTCGAAGGGAACCAGCGCCTGCTCAGCCGGGACATCAACCGTGCCGAGCGGAAGCCGGTTGTCCGGATGTGCTGAGGACGTGTCGAGGCGGATCACGGCGGGCATTTCGTCCAGCCAGGGTCGTCGGGGCGCGGGGATACCGGCCTCGGTGGCCGCGCGGCGCAGGGTCTCGACGATGCGGGCGGCGTCGGTGGGGCCGTCGGCGGGTCGGGGCAGGAGCGATTCGGGTGTTGGGGGGATGGTCCACTCTTCGCCGGGTCCGAAGGTGAGGGATTCGATGCCGATGGACACGGGTGGGGGTGCGGAGTCGGAGCGGCCGCCGACGTAGCCGGTTTGGAACATGGCGAGGCGTCCGGGGCCGGTGCGGACGGCGCCGCGGCCGGGGATGCGGGGGTCGAAGTGGGCGGCCATGGGGGTGCCCAGGACGTCGGAGGAGTCGGATTCGTCGGCCATGCGCAGGGCGATGCGCAGGTTGGTGTTGGCCCGCAGGTTGTCTTTGATGACGCCGGCGGGTCGTTGGGTGGCCAGGACCAGGTGCAGGCCGAGGGAGCGGCCGCGTTGGGCGACGTCGACGACGCCGTCGACGAATTCGGGGATCTCCTGGACGAGGGCGGCGAATTCGTCGACGACGATGATCAGGGCTGGTGGGGTGCGCGGGTCGCCGGTGCGTTCGAGGGCGAGCAGGTCTTTGGCTTGTGCTTGGGCCAGGAGGTGTTCGCGGTAGCGCAGTTCGGCGCGTAGGGAGGTCAGGGCACGGCGGACCAGGTGTCCGGCGAGGTCGGTGACCAGTCCGACGGTGTGCGGGAGTTTGACGCAGTCGGCGAAGGCGGCGCCGCCTTTGTAGTCGACGAACAGGAAGGTCACGCGGTCGGGGGAGTGGGCGGCTGCCATCCCCATCACCCAGGCTTGCAGGAACTCGGATTTCCCGGCTCCGGTGGTGCCGCCGACCAGGGCATGTGGGCCTTGGGAGCGCAGGTCGAGGACGAATTCGCCGTCGGTGCCTTGGCCGATGATGCCGCGTAGGTGGGCGTCGGAGTTGCGGCGCACGGGGTCGCCAGTGCGGTTGAGGATGGACCCGGTCTCGTTCCACTGCTCGATGACGGCGCGGGGGTCGGAGGCGATCTCGGCTCCGGCGACGGCGAGGTAACCGACGGCTCGGGGCAGGTCGGATTCGTCGACGGTGAGGGCACCGGCGTCGGTGACACCAGCCAGGTGCCGGGCCAGGGTCATCGCGGCCTTGGCATCCAGGGTTTCGGGGACGATGTCGTACCAGATGCCGTCCTCGGTCCGGCCGGTGCGGGCACCCGTGCCCTCGGTGACCAGGACGGCGCGGCACGAGGCCGGCAGCCGACGCTGGGTGTCGGCGCGCCAGATCACGAGCACTCCGGCGGCCAGGCCTTCCTCGGCGATCCGGACCAGACGCCCGCGTTCGGCCGGCGCGTCGTCCTCGACCAGCAGGACCACCCAGGGCAGGGCGGGGTCGTTGCGCGCACCGCCCACGCCCAGCCGCGCGGCGATCAGCTCCTCGAGCTGGGTGACGACGGTGGCACAGGCCGCCGGGCTGGTCGCGAGGTGTGCCGACAGCGGGGAGTGCGACGAATCCACGTGCGGTAGCCAGGACAGCCACTCCCAGCGCGCGGCGCTGGCGTGGGAGGCGACGCCGGCGATCACCAGCTCGGCGGGCGAGTGCAGGCAGGCGATCTGCGCCATGATCGCGCGGGCGACGGGTTCGGCGGCGGCGAGCTCTCCGGCGATACCCAGCACCCCGAGTGCGGTGAGCTCGGCGACGTGCGGGACATCCGGAACGTCTGCCATCTCGGCCATCGCCGCCTGGAGCTCGGCCCACATCGTGGCATCGGCCTGGCCGCGCGGCGGGGCGTCGATGGTGGTGCGGGACGGGGCGGTCCCGGTGCCGAGCCGGATCGAGCCGAAGCCGGTTTCCCGGGGACGGGCCGACCAGAGCACCGGTGCCATGCCCAGGGCCGCCCCGACGGTCTCGCGGGTGGCGGGGGACTCGGCGAGGCGGGCTTCACGTTCGATGGCGTGATCGGTGGCGATCTGCTGTCGCAGCAGGTCCAGGCCCTCGGCGAAGGCGAGGGTCTCGGCCGCGAGCTTCTTGCGCCCGGTGCTGCGACCGCTCCACCAGTTGCCGAGCATCATCATCGGGCTCAGGACGACGAACATCAGCGACATCGGGTTGCGCGTGACGCTGAACATCACCGTGCCCATGATCACCGGGGCGACCAGTGCCAGCATCGGGAACTTCGTCGGCTGCGGCGGTGTGGGCACCTCGGGTGCGGGCACGTTGCGCTCGGGGTAGCGCTCGACGAGTCGGGGTGAGCGGTTGAAGGCGAGGACAGCGCCGGTCGCACCGACCTTGTGGTGGGAGGCGTCGGGGTCGATGACCAGGACCTGGAGCTGGGTGGTGCCGAGCACGATGATGTCGTCCGGGCGCACCACCCCCCGGGTGACCGGGCCGTCACCGATCAGCACACCGTTGGCCGACCCGGCGTCGATGATCTCGATCTGGTCGCCGACCAGGAGGCGGGCGTGCAGCCGGGACACCTGCGAGTCGGTCAGCTGGAGGTCGCAGTCGGCTCCCCGGCCGATGGTGGCGATGCCCGCACCGAGCTCGATCTCGCGACCGGAGTCGGGTCCCGCCACCACGACCAGTCGAGCGACCGCCACCGAGCCCGAGGTGCCCTCCGAGGCGTCGCGCGCGGACACCACGATGGTCGAGCCGGCACGGAAGCCCGCCTCGGTGAGGCTGGTCGCCCGGCGGATCCGGCGGAAGTCCACGTCGTCGGGTCGATGGATGCGAAGCTCGGGAGCACCGTCGACAGCCGAACTCGGATCGGCGCGGACCAGCGCATCGGCGAGGTCGCCGGCGGTGGCGGTGGCGTCGGTGGTGATGGTGACAGGGGTCGCCGTCGCGTTCGGACGGCGCAGGACGACTCGCGTGCGCATGGTTCCTCAGAGCAGATGCCGGGTGTGCTGGTACCAGCACGACCGCCCCCCTCGGCTGAGGGGGGCGGTCGTGGACGTGAGGTCATCGGGCGGGACGCGCCCGGGACCCGGGGTGGCTCAGCCGCGCAGCTGGGAGGCGATCTGCTGGTCGGTGTCCTGCAGCACCTGGGCGGTGGTCCGCAGGTTCTGGGCCAGAATCTCCAGGTTCGCCACCGTGCTCCTGGCAGCGGTGTTGAACTTCTCGTAGGTCTCGTTGAAGGCACCCGACGCCTGGTCGGTGACGAAGCCGGACGAGACCAGGTTCTGGATGAAGGACTGCAGCTGGTGCAGCTGCTGCTCGAGCTGTGACTGACCGGAGGTCAGCTGGTTGGCGGCGCTGTCGAGCTCGGCGTAGCTGACGTTCAAGTTGGCCATGAATGCTCCCCTGTGTGGTGATCGAACGGACGGAAAATGCCCGGGCGGTGCAGGATAGCCGTCGTGGTTGACTGCATGTGGCGCTGTTCGCGACTATGAACGTTTTTTGAGTGTGGCAACCGTCGCGTGTTCGGCGAACATGGCGGTATGTCCGAATGATGTAGGTGTTCGCGACGGTCTGACTAGGTGGTCGATCGCTTAGCTGAGTGGTGTCACCTAGGTGTTCGATGATGCGAGTCCACGTGCCCTGAGCTGCGAATACGTTACGATCTCGCTGTCACTGTGCCGTGCGACTCGGCGGTTTCCGTCGGTCGTCACCCGTCACTCCAAGGGGATCGTGTGTCCGGGACTCGTTCGTTTCATCCAGCCCGCTGGGGTCGGCGGCGCGTGATTGCTGCCGTCGCCATTTTGGCGATTTTGGCGATTCTCGCCACTGTCTTCCTCACTCGCCCCGCCGCCGCCAATGAGCAGTACGGCCTGCAGACCATCAATGTCGGCATGGACACGAACACCACGATCACCTCCGTCCGCACCGCCAGCGTGACCAAGGACGCCGACGACCACGTCACCGAGACCGTCGTGGACATCGACCCGACCGACGCGGTCGCCGACCTGCCGGTCCGGGTGCAGACATCGTGGTGGCACGACGGTGCCGCCGGAACCGACCTGTCGGCGCTGACCGGGAAGTCGGGCCGGTTCGTGGTGCAGGTGAGTGTGCAGGACCTGACGGCGGAGGCCACCGAGCTGAGCTTCGAGACCGACGGCGCGCACTACCGGCAGCAGGCGCTGGTCGGAGTGCCGCTGACCGTCGTGGCCAGCGCGAGCGTCGGGTCGGGTGACCGGGTGGTGCAGGTGGCCGACGGTGCCGATGACACGCGGGTGACCAACGGGGTGCTCGCCGAGACCACGGACACCGGGCGTGCAGTGCAGTGGGCGGCGTTCCTGGCCCCGCCGATGCTGTCGCCGACGGCCGACTTCACTCTGGTGATCGACACCCAGGACTTCCAGGCACCGGACTTCGACATCACGGTGCAGCCGGGGCTGGTGACCGACCCGTCCGTGTCGGCGCTGGTCGACCGTGCCTTCGGCGCCGACGGCTACTCGGCGCAGTTGGAGTCGTCGACGATCAGCCTGGTGCAGAACGTCAACGGGCAGCTGACCGAGGCGTTGCGGTTCGTGGACGAGGTGCACGAGACGCTGGAACAGGACGTGTCACAGCTCGGCGAGCAGACCTACGGCGAGCTGGAGTCGAGTGCACAGACGGTGCTGGACCACCTGGAGTCGACCGCCGCCGACCTGGAGTCGATCCTGGGCAGCACACAAAGCGGGATCCAGCAGGTGGGCACGCAGACCCACTCCGGGATCGAGGCGGTGTCCCGGTCGATGACCGCGATCCTGGGGAACACCAGGAGCGCGCCGGCCATGACACCGACCGCGATCGCGGGGTGCTCGGTGACGATGCCGGCCCTCGCCGAGGGGGAGGACCGCACGGTCGCGGCTACGGTGTTCGTCGCAGATGCCCAGCTGCGGGCGATCACGGATCTGTTCGCCTCAGGTAACAGAGCGCCCGACGACAACTGCCGGACCGCGTTGCAGGAGATGGTGCGGGCGACGATCGGTGATCCGTCGGTGTTGGACGATCCGGATGCGATGGCGGGCTGTGTCGCGACACCCGCCGATCAGCGCACCGTCGCGTGCACGCTGGCGGTCGCCCGCCGGTCGCTCGAGGACGACCTCGGCGAGCTGGCGGCCATCAGCACCCAGGTGCGTGAGTCCTACGATCAGCTGCCGGTGCAGGGGCTGAACAGCGCGTTGAGCGGTGTCGACGGGCTCGCGGCGACGTTGTCGTCGTTGCGCGATCGCCTGGTCGCTGCCAGCGGCGATGCGTCGAGTGTCTCCTCGGACCTGGCGGCCTGGGCACAGGAGACCGCGGCTCTGGTCGACAGCGCCCGGGAGACCACCCGGTCGGCTCGGACTCAGGTCGAGGCCGCCAGGACGGCGGTCGCCACGCTGCGCGCCACCCGCGACGCACTGTATGCGGGTCTGTTCGGTGGGTCCGACGCGGTGGCCGGTCGTCTGGACGCGATCGCGGCCGCCAACACCGGGACACCATCGGTGGGTGAGTGGTTCGTCGACTCCGAGTACGCAGCCGGCCTGACCGCACTGGTGACATCGGTCGACGGCTGTGCGGCGGACTGGGCGACCGAGCTGAGCGCCTCCTCCTCGGCGGAGGAGATCGTGGCCGCGTTGGGTCAGCTGGATGTCGCCGGGTGCCCGGCGCGTGATCTCGCGGTGGCCAGCCAGGACATGGTGACCGGGTACGCCCTGACGGTCGGCACGATCACCGCGATGGACGCGGATGCGGATGCCGCCACCGACACCCTGGCCGCACTCAGGACCAGCTTCGACACGTTGGACGTGGCGATCGGCGAGGTCGAGTCGCTCACCGTGGACGGTGGCACCCTCAGTGCGGCCCTGACCGCGTTGTCCGACCCGGACGGGACCTCCGGGGTGCTGATCGAGCTGGCAGACAGGGTGCAGACCCTGGCCGACTCGGCCTCCGCCGGCGACATGAGCGCCCTGGCCGCCGACCTGGCAGATCTGGTGACCATCGTCCAGGGGATCTGGCCGGACGATGCCGTGCAGCCGCTCACCGGGACCGGCAGCTGTTCAGCGGATGCGGCCCAGCCGCCCACCGCCGCCGGCCAGAGCGTGATCTGGCTGAGCAATCGTCTGCTCTGTGTGCAGCACACCCTCGGTGAACGCCTGACGGTCCTGGACAACCAGATCGACACCACCACGCGTAGCACCGACTCCCAGCTCGCACTCACCGCGACCCAGACCCAGAGCGCGCTCGACCGCGCGCAGGCGCAGATCGACCTGATGTCCGGCGAGCTGGCGTCCAACCTGGACCAGCAGCGAGCCGCCGCCACCGAGGGGTCGTTGGCGATGATCGCGGCGTCCCAGGCGCAGATGACGCAGGAGCTGGACGCGATCCTCGCCTCCTACGACCTCACGTCCAGCCAGGTGCTGCAGCAGCTCACCGACTCGATGCAGCGGTCGGCCTCGCAGTCGACGCAGGTGGCCGCCACCCTCGATGAAGCCTTCACCAACCTGCTGGCGAACCTGGGATCGCCGGACCCGACCAGCCGCGGCGGCATGCTGGGCAAGCTGCACAGCATCACCACGCAGGTGGGTGAGACCGGCACGGTGCTCGACGCGGTCGGCACCACCACCACCGCCTACGGCAACGTGCGTTCCGGCGAGCTGCGAGACATCGATCTGCGGGCCGCCCAATTCGATGCGGCCGAGGCGCGACGCGCCAGCTACCGACCGTTCGCGCAGGTGGACGACGATCTGGAGACGGTGTTCGTCTTCCAGCTGCGGGGAGAGCACTGATGAAGCGCACGATGATCGCGGGAGTCCTGACCGGTGTGCTGCTCGCGCTGACGGCATGTGGCACCGAGGAACCACCACCGGCGGCGGAGGCGCTGAGCCCGGAGCTGCGCCTGACCCACGGTCAGGACGGTCCGATCCGGATCGGCGTGCTGGTCCCACCGGTGGAGGGCGAAGGGTCGGAATTCCGATCGATGATCGAGGGCGTGCGGATCGCCGGGTACCGCTTCGACCTGGGTGGCACGGAGGTGGAGTACCAGGTGGCGCTGGACGATGGCACTGCCGATGGAGCTCGGGCCGCCATGTCGTCGTTGCTGGACGCGGGGGTGGCCGGCGTCGTGATGGCGGCCGAGGGGGAGCACACGACGTCGGCTCTGGCATTGGCCGACCAGGCGGAGACCGCCGTTCTCCTGCCCTACACCGATGCCGGGTCCGCCACCGCATGGTCGCTGGCACCCAGCACCGAGGCCGTGGTCACCCAGATCGAAGCGGGGTTGGTCGAGGCGGATGCCGAGCGGCCGTATCTGGCGGTCGCCGAAGGGCGTGCGCCGGACATCAACGCCACCAGGACCGGGACACTCGGCGACGCCACCGCGCTGGCGGACGAGATCATCGCGGCCCTGGAAGCACGGGAGATCGACTCGGTCGTCATCGACGCGGCGGCGGAGCAGCAGGCGGCGCTGGTCGTGGCGCTCCAGGGCCGACTGGGTGCCCGGCAGCTGCCGATCGTGCTGACCCCGGAGGCATTGACCCCGGCGTTCGGCGATCTGCTCAGCGCGGGCGGGACCGCAGCGGGGTGGTTGTACAGCGTGGGGACCGACTCCGGCGACCACGTGTCGGCGGCCGAATCGGAGCAGGGGGAGTACGGGGCCGTCTTCTTCGCGGCGCTGCGGTTGGCGGCGGGTGATGTCGACTGCCTGAACGTGTACGGCGACGACAGCTGTGCGGCGGGCGCACCCCGGGCCGATGTGGCCAGCCACGATGCCGCGGTGGCCCTGGTCCGGGCGGTGGACGAGGCGGAGTCGACTGATCCTGCGCAGGTGCGGGTCGCGCTCGAGTCGCTCCGGCTCGACCACACCGACGGCCTGGCCGGCCCGGCACTCGACTTCGGGCGGACCCAGGCGTTGTCGGACGACGACGTCGTGGTGCTGCACGCCTCGACCTCCGACCCGGGGCTGCGTCCGCTCGACCCCCAGGGTGCCGCGGCGGCGTCGCTGTTCTGGTTCGTCGGGAAGGCGTCGTGACCTCAACAGGTGTCGGGCGAGCTCTGGGCAGTCGGTACACCCTGACCGAGCGAATCGGTCAGGGCGCTTCCGGCGAGGTGTGGCGCGCTGAGGATCGACTGACCGGGGAATCGGTCGCGGCCAAGCTGCTCTGGCCGCAGCACAGCTCAGACCCGGAGATCCTCGCCCGGTTCATCAACGAGCGGTCGGTGCTTCTGGGGCTCGACCACCCGCACATCGTCAAGGTGCACGACTTCGTGGTCGAGGGCCAGGACCTCGCGATCGTGATGGACCTGATCGAGGGCCCGAGCGTCGGCAGTGTGCTGCAGGAACAGCGCACCCTACCGGCGTCGCTGGCGGTGCCACTGGCCGCCTCCGTGTTGGACGCCCTGGAGAGTGCGCACCGGCAGGGTGTGATCCATCGGGATGTGAAGCCGGACAACATCATGCTGGCCCGCCCGGGTGAGCCGTCGCCGGAGGACGTCCGCCTGGCCGACTTCGGCATCGCCGGGATCATGCTGGACGAGGCGGCACCGGCGACCGAGCTGATCGGCACCCCGAACTACATGCCGCCAGAGCTGGTCTCTTACGGCAAGTTCGGCCCCGCGTCGGATGTGTACGCGGTCGGCGTCGTGCTCTACGAGATGCTGAGCGGTCGTACTCCGTTCGCCGGGCCGGGGACGAATGTCACGATCGCGATGCGGCAGGTGAACGCGGCGCCTCCGCGATTGCCGATCGACGATGCGCTGTGGCGGATCATCGACCTGATGCTGGCGAAGGACCCGGCGCAACGGTCGTCGGCTGCCTCCACCGCGGGTCTGCTGCGACGGCTGCCGTCCGGGGTCCTGTCGACCGAGGCGCTGCCGGTGCAGGCGGTGCCGGAAGACTGGGTGGACAGCACGATCGTGCTGCCGTCGAAGGTCGATGTCGAGCGTGCCCTCGGCGGCGTGGCATCCGCCGTACCGGATGACGCACCTGCTGCTGGCGGGATGGACGCGACGTCGATCAAGCCCATGAAGCCGTTGGGCCGTCCGACGCCGATGCTGGCCGAATCGGACCAGCCGGACGACTCCGGCGCCACCATGATGAAGGCGGCAGCCCGTCCGGACGCTCGGCTGGCCCCCCGGCGTCCGGAGCAGGCCCGGATGTCGACCGGCAGGAAGGTGCTGATCGGCGCGGGGTCAGCCGTGCTGGTGGCGGGTGCCGGTCTGGTGCTCTGGCAGACGGGCGTGTTCGAGTCGAGCACCACCGACGCCGAGGTGGAGATCACGACGTCCGCCGCGCACGTCAGCGGGACGACGTCGCCCACCGGGCTGCGGATGGATCTGGATGCCGCCTATGACACGAACGCCGGCACGACCGGACTGACAGTGACGGTCTCCGCCGCGCCGAATGCTCCCCTGCAGGGAGACCTGTTGCTGGTCACGCCCGGCGTTGGTGGCACCGGCTGTGCGGGGGTGGTCGAGGAGCAGGGGGTCGTCGCACGGGTCAAGGCGTCGTCGGACGGCCTGGACATCGACTGCGGCTACCGGCTGGAGGACGTCACGATCGCGGCGGGGCAGTCCACGACCATCGACCTGGCAGCGGACCTGGAGCTGGTCGGTGACGACGGGACAGTTCCCGACGACTTCCACGACTGGCTGACCAGCGTCCAGCAAGCGACGGAGGCCGGGCTGTCGGCGGCGACCGGGACGGTGTTCCCGATCCAACGCGTCAGCGGCATCCGGGTCGAGCCGACCGATGTCACCCTGACCGGCTCGTCCACCGTGGTGCCGTACCGCGTGCTGGCGACCTGGTCGTCGGGGGCGGAGGGCAGCGAGACCGAGCTGTTCACTCAGGACACCACGGACGGGATGGAGGTCGATCTGCTCACCTCGCTCACCGGGGGTACCGGGTTGGACGGCGTGACGGTCTCCGCCTGCAACGCTGCCCAGGTGATCGGCATCCGCGTGCTGGCCGAGCAGCCGGAGTCCAGCTGTGAGGTCGCGGTGAGCGTCGGTGCGCTGAGCTCCGGCGAGACGCCGTTCGGGATCAGGATGCGCTGAGCGGGTCGTCGAGTCCCCAGACCTCGCGGAGGGCCAGCCGTGCTGCGCGGTAGCCGGCCATCCCGTGCACCCCGGGGCCCGGCGGTTCGGAGGCGGAACAGAGGTACACCCCCTCGAGCCCGACCCGGTAGGGGCCGTGTCGCCACAACGGGCCGGCGAGCAGTCGACGCAGGGTGAGGGTGCCACCGGCGATGTCGCCCCCGATCAGGGAGCTGTTGTGCAGCGGCATCTGGGCGGCGGGGATGCCCTGGGCGGCGACGACGGTGTCCCGGAAACCGGGGGCGAACCGCTCCACCTGCCGTAGCACCATCGGCACCGGGTCGCGGGTGGATCCGAGCGGGACGTGAGCGTAGGCCCAGATCGGCCGCAGCTCGCCCTGGGCGCGATCCGGGTCGGCGACTGCCGGGTCACCGAGCAGGACGTAGGGATGCTCGGGGTGTTGGCCGCTGGACACCAGGCGTTCGGCGGCGTCGATCTGGCCGCGACCCCCTCCGAGGTGGGCGGTCGCCGACTCGCCGATCCGCGGGTCGGTCCACGGGATCGGTCCCCGCACCACCAGGTCCACCTTGGCAGCGGCACCCGGGCCCGCTCGGTGGCGGGACAACCGGTGCGAGGTCTCCGGTGCCACGGCGCTGCCGAGGGCGGCTGCGACCGTTGGGGGAGCTGTCGCGAACAGGGTCGCGCGGGCCGGGGGAAGATCCGCTGGACCGCGCACCGGATGGTCGGTGATGATGCGGCCGCCGTGCGCCAACAGGTCCGCGATCAGCGCATCGGCGATGGCCTGCGAACCGCCGCGGGGGATCGGCCAGCCGGCACCCGTGTGGGCGAGCCCGGCGAGCAGCACCGCGGTTCCGGTGGCGGTCGGCCTGCGCAGGGGCGCGATCGCGTGGGCGGCTACCCCCGAGATCAGGCCGGCGGCGTCGGGTGCCGTGGGCGGACGCAGGGTGAGGGTCGCGCTGGCGCGGGCGACGGCGACGGTCGGGGCGAGGACATCGGGCCGGAGCTGCGTGGTCGGTGACTCGAGCAACAGCTCGGCGACCCGGGCGCCGTGGTCGCCGAGCGGTCCGATCGTCCGGCGCCACCACGCCCCTCCTGCGAGGCTGAGCTCGTCGACGGTCCGCTCCAGGTCGTGCCACGCCACTGCGGCCCGGCCGCCGTCGAGCGGATGGGCGAAGGATGCCTCCGGGGTGAGCAGCTCGACCCGGTCCGCGAGTCCGAGCGCGCGGAAGAACGGCGACGCCCACGCCATCGGGTGCACCTCGGAACAGGGGTCGTGCCGGATGCCTTCGGCCAGGCCCAGGTCGACGGTGCGTGACCCGCCACCGGCTGTCGGTTGTCCCTCGAGGACGACCACCTCCAGCCCGGCACGCGCGAGGGTGACGGCCGCCGCGAGTCCATTGGGGCCCGAACCGACCACCACGGCGTCGCATGTCATGCCTCGACGGTAAGCGGAGCCGCAGCCGGGCGCAGGTCAGTCGGTCGTGGTCCACGCCGCCGCCGCCCGCGCCACCGACTCCGCCCACGGCGTCCCGACCACGCCGAACACCTCGGTGGTCACCGCCGCGTCCAGCACGTACGGCCGCTCGAACTGCCACAGCACCTCGCGCAGCTCCCGGATGATCGGCACCACCGGCGTCAGCATCGCCACCGCCGCACCGGGCACCCGCCGCAGGCGCGGGGTCGGTGCGTCGACCTGCTCGGCCAGGTCGGTCAGCGCCTGCCGGAGGGTCCGCGGAGCGGCCGCCGGAACGTGCCAGGCCTGCCCCCAGGCCCGTTTGTCGTCCGCGGCGATGGCGAGCATCGCGGCCACGTCCTCGGTGTCGCTGAACGTGTGCGGCTGATCCGGGTCGCCGAAGACCCAGGCGGTACGGCCGTGCAGGGTCGCATCGGCGTACCGGCGCAGGATCGCGCTGGCGACGGTCACCTCGGGCCCGATGTAGTCCGAGGCGCGGATCTCGGTGGCGCGGATCCGTCCCGCGCGGTGCCGATCCAGGGCGTCCTGCCACATCCGGTTGCGCAGGCGGCCCTTGTGTCCGGTGGCGGCCAGGGGGAGATCGCGGCTGATCGGCACCTCGACCGGTCCGTAACCGTAGAGGTTGCCCAGGGTGACCAGCGTGGCGTCGCTGCGTTCCGCCGCGGTGAGCAGGGCGGCGGCCAGCGGCGGCCATTCGGCTTCCCAGCGGGTGTAGTCGCCGGGGTTGGCGCAGTTGACGATCGTGGCCGCACCGGTGGCCAGCGCGGTGAGACGCTCCGGATCGGTGGCGTCGGCGGCGATCCGGGTGACCTGCGGCAGATCGGGGCCGCGGCCGGAGCGGGTGACGACGGTGACGGTGTCTCCGGCGGCGGCCAGGCGGCGGGTGAGGGCGCTGCCGATCGGTCCGGCGCCGACGACCAGACGGTGTGCCATGCTGACTCCTTGTGTGAACAGTGTTCGCGGATGTGAGCACTGTTCACCTTTTGCGCCGGAAGTGCAAGGCTCGGATGGCTGGGGTCGTTCATCCAGTGCCGGGAGATGAAAGGCTGGGGCCGTGGTGGAACACGAGGGCGTCCGTGCGCGGGCCAGACGGGAGTCGGTCCGCAGGATCGCCGACACCGCCCGCGCCCAGCTGGCCGAGGTCGGAGCGGCAGGGCTCTCGGTCCGGGCCGTCACCCGGGAGCTCGGCATGGCGCCGTCGGCGGTGTACCGGTACTTCCCGAGCCGGGACGCGCTGCTCACCACCCTGATCGTCGATGCCTATGCCGGACTGGCCGACGCAGTGGCCGCGGCCGAGAGTGTGGTGGACCGTGCCGACCTGATCGGGCGGTGGCGGGCGGTGTTTCGCGCCGTCCGCGAGTGGGGGCTGGCGCGGCCGCACGAGTACGCGTTGATCTACGGGTCGCCGGTGCCCGGGTATGTCGCACCGGAGGAGACGGCCGAGCCGGCATCACGGGTGCCGGTGCTGCTGGCCGGGATCGCCTGCGAGGCATGGGCCGCCGAACTCGACGGAGCCGCGTCGACGGCCGAACCGAGGACTGTGGCCAGGGCCGAACCGAGGGGCGAGGCAACGGCCGAGCCGACAGCAGGGCCGAAGACCGATGCCGAGTCACGCGCCGAACTGGCCGCCGCCTTCGCCGCCGACTCGGCGCAGCGCACCACCGGTGGATTGGTGGCGGATGCCGAGCGGCTGATCGACTTCCTGCGGGTGGCCCGCCCGGATCTGGTGCTGCCCGAGGTACCGGCCGAACGGGCGCTCGCGGTGATCGACGGCTGGACGGAGCTGGTGGGGACGGTGACCTTCGAGCTGTTCGGGCACTACCGCCGGGTGATCGACGCCCGGGCCGAGCACCTGGACGCCGTGGCCCGTCGCACCGCCGAGCGCGCAGGGGTTAGCTGACCGCGCACCGGATCGCAGAGCGCGCAGGGGTCGGCCGATGGCGTCGCTCGGATTCAGATCGCCAGGTCGTCGATCACCTCCGCCCCGGGCAGTCGGGCCAGGAGGCTGCCCGGCAGTGCGAGCTTCGACCGGCGCAGCCCGGACCCGATGATCACCAGGTCCTCCGCCTCCGGGTTCGGCGCCACGACGCGGGAGTCGATCAGCACCCGGTACTCCTCCGGTAGTCCGATCGGGGTGATGCCGCCGTACTCCATCCCGGAGTCGGCGACCGCCCGATCCATCGGCAGGAAGGACGCCTTGCGCACGTCCAGCAGGCGCTTGACCGCGTTGTTGACATCCGCGCGGGTGGTCGCGCGCACCACGGCGGCGGCGATCCGTTCCTGCCCCTCGCGCTTCCCGGCCACCAGCACGCAGTTGCCGGAACCTGACAGCGGCAGGTCGTAGGCCTCGGTGAGCGCGGCGGTGTCGGCCAGCTCCGGGTCGATCGCGGTGACCACCAGGGCGGTCGCCACCTCCGGCTCGGCGGCGGCCCAGGCGGTGATGGCGGCGGCGATGGGTGCGGCGAGCAGGTCGAGGTGGTCGACGGCGGGGTGCCAGGTCAGGCTTCCGAGAGACATGGCGGCAGGCTAATCCGCCCCACCGACGGTCGGCACCGATCGTCCAGGTCGGTGGGGACGACGCGCGGCCCGCCCGGCTGTGGACAGCTGAGCGGGCCGCGATCACGGGTCAGTGCGCGTAGGTCGGGGTCAGGGTCGCGCGGGCGATGGTGTGGAACAGCGCGGTGAAGGCGGCGGCGGTCGGTGTGGCGTCCGGGCCGAGGTCCAGGTGCTCCACGTCCAGGGCGTGCACCGCGAACACGTAGCGGTGCGGACGGTCACCCTCCGGCGGCGCCGCGCCGAGGTAGCCGACGCTGCCCCCGTCGTTGCGCAGCTGGATCGCGCCGGTCGGCAGCAGGCCGCTCTCGGGGTCGCCGGCACCCTGCGGCAGGGAGAGGGTGCTCACCGGCACGTTCACCACCGTCCAGTGCCAGAACCCGGCCGGGGTCGGGGCGTCCGGGTCGAAGCAGTTCACCAGGAACGACCGGGTCTCCGGCGGGAAACCCGACCACTCCAGTGCGGGGGAGATGTCTCCGCCGTCACCGGTGAACCGGGGGTCGAGCTGCCCGCCCTCTGTGGCATCGGTGCTGGTCAGATCGAAGGTCGGCACCGTCGGAAGCAGGGTGTACGGCTCCGGTGCCTGCGGGCGGTCGAGTGGGGACGACATGGCGCTCCTGAAGGTTGTCGGACGTCTGCGTCATCATGCCGCGCACGCTCCGCGGCCTCGACCGGAAGCCGGATTGACACCTCCGGCAGTGTCGGCGTCTACTGGCAGAATCGAACACATGTTCGAACAGCTGCCATCGGGAGGAGGTGCGGGATGACGACGACCACGGATCGGGAGGAGCGGATCGCCCTGGCCCGCGCCGCCCTGGCCACCGCCGAACTGCGGACCGGTGCCCGGCAGGCGGTGTCGGAGCCGCGGTCCATGGCGTCACCGAGGGTGCCACCTCGGGCGGACACTCAGGTGACGTCGATCCGCGCCGTCGCCCCGCCGCCGCCGACCCCGCAGACACCGACAGTCGCGTCGGCAGCCGCATCGACCGTCGCCTCGACCGTGCACCACGGGTCGGTGCTGCTCACCGATCGGCCACCCCTGCCGGCGCCCCCGGCGCTCACGCCCCTGCTGCCTGACGGCCTGCGCCGCGGCAGCACCATCGCCGTGCTCGGATCGACCTCCCTGGTGCTGGCCATGATCGCCGCCGCCTGCACCACCCGGGAGGCATGGGCGGCCGTGGTCGGACAACCGAGCATCGGACTGCTGGCAGCGCAGGAGGCGGGTGTCGGGCTGGACCGACTCGCCCTGGTGCCACGGCCCGGCCCCGACGCACCCAGTGTGCTGGCGGCGCTGCTGGACGGCCTGGACGTGGTGCTGGTCGGCCCGGGTGCCGCCCTGCGAGACACCGATCGTCGTCGACTGATGGCGCGGGCCCGGGACCGGGGGTCGGTACTGCTGGCCACCACGCCCTGGCCCGGTGCGAGCTGCGTGCTCACCGTCACCGGTGGCCGATGGACCGGGCCGGGGGAGGGCAACGGACGTCTGCGAGCGCGCGAACTGCACCTGACCCGGACCGGACGGGGCGCCGCCGGGGGTCGCCCGGAGGAACTGAGCCTGGTCCTGCCCTACGACGGTCACACCGACCCCTACGGGCTGCCCGCCCCGGAGCAGCCGCGCATCCGGCGCACCGACACCGGCCTGCGGTTGGTCGGATGAGCACCCGCGCCGCACACACCGGCAGCCGCACCACGGTGGTCTGGGCACCCGACTGGCCCGTGGTCGCCGCTCTGGAGGCCAGCGGCACCCCGCTGCACCACCCGGCCGCCGTGCTGGTCGGGTCCCGGGTGCACACCGTCTCCGCCCCGGCCCGTCGGGAGGGGGTGCGCCGGGGGATGCGCCGTCGTCAGGCCCAGTCGGTGTGCCCCGAGCTGGTGGTGCTGCCCGCCGACGACGACCGGGACGCCCGACTGTTCGAACCGATCGCCGCCGCGGTCGAGACGGTGGTGCCCGGCATCGAGGTGGTGCGTCCGGGACTGCTGTTGTTGCCCGCGGGCGGGGCAGCCCGGTTCCACGGCACCGAGGACCTGCTGGCCGAGCGACTGGTCTCCGCGGTGGCCGAACGCACCGGGCACGAGTGTCAGGTCGGCACCGCCGACGGCCTGCTCGGTGCACTGGTCGCTGCCCGCGCCGAACAGCGGGTCGCCGTGGGGGAGTCGGCCGCCTTCCTCGCCCCCCGCCCGGTGGACGAGTTGGTGGCGGCGGCCGTGCAGGACCAGCGCCCGGTGGTCGCCCTGATCGACCTGTTGCGCCGACTCGGCCTGCGCACCCTCGGGGACCTGGCGGCGCTGCAGGGGGCCGAGGTGCACGCCAGGTTCGGTGACTGGGGGAGCTGGGCCTGGACCCTGGCCCGAGGCGATGACCTGCGCCCACCCGCCCGCCGCCGGCCCGAGGCCGATCTGGAGGTGGACACCGCCCTGGACCCGCCCGCCTACCGGGTGGACACCGCGACCTTCGTCGGACGTCGACTGGCCGAGGAACTGCACGCCCTGCTGACCGCGCACGCGGTGAGCTGCGGGCGGCTGCGGATCGCCGCGCGCACCGACACCGGCGACGACCTGGTCCGTACCTGGCGCACCGACACCGGTGGACTCGGTGGGCTCACCGCGGCCCGGATCACCGACCGGATCCGGTGGCAGCTCGACGGCTGGCTGACCGCCGGTGCGTTGAGCGGCCCGGTCGACGCCGACGCTGACCAGCGGGACCCGGTGGGCATCGTGCGGCTCACCGTCACGGCGGAGGACGTCGCACCGGCCGGCGCCGAACAGGGTCGACTCTGGGGTGGTTCCTCCGGCGGTGACCTGCGCGCGCATCGTGCCCTGGACCGGGTGCAGGGGCTGCTCGGTGGTGACGGGGTGCTGACCGCCGTGGTGCAGGGCGGCCGCGATGTCCGTGACCAGGTGCACCTGCGCGCGTGGGGTGCCCAGCAGGAGGTCGCCCGCCCGGCTGATCGCCCCTGGCCCGGTCGGCTCCCGGCACCCGCCCCGGCCACCGTGCCGGAGGAACCGTTCCCGGTGCAGGTGATCGACGCCGACGGCACCTCGGTGGGGTTCGACTCCCGGTTGCTGATGAGTGCCCCGCCCGCCCTGATCCGCACCCGGACCGCCGATCAGCGGACCACCGATCATCGGATCGCCGGCTGGGCGGGTCCGTGGCCGCTGGCCGAGGGGTGGTGGCAGGAGTCCGGTCCGCGGGTCCGGGTGCACCTGCAGGTCACCCTGGACGACGGTCGTGCCCTGCTGCTCGCCGCCCACCCGGACGGCTGGACCTGCGAGGCGGTCTATGACTGAGACCCCGCCCGGCACCACGGCGCCCCGCTACGCGGAACTGCACGTGCACTCGGCCTTCAGCTTCCTGGACGGCGCGAGCCAACCCGAGGAACTCGCCGCCGAGGCGCACCGGCTCGGGCTGACCGCCCTGGCCCTGACCGACCACGACGGGCTGTACGGCGTGGTGCGGTTCTCCGAGGCATCCCGTCGAGTGGGGATGCCGACGGTCTTCGGCGCCGAACTGCACCTGCCGGTGCCCGATCCGACCGGACCCGACGTCCTGGACCCGCCCACCGGCACCCCTGACCCGCGGGCGATCCACCTGCCGGTGCTGGCCCGCGGCGCCGACGGGTACCGGGCACTGTCCCGCACCATCGCCGAGGCGCATCTGTCGGCCGGGGTGAAGGGCGCCGCGCACTACCGCTGGTCCGACCTCGCCGAGGCGGCCGCCGGGCAGTGGGTGCTGCTGACCGGGTGCCGTAAGGGGCCGGTCCGTCAGGCGTTGAACGGTGGCCCGCAACCCGGCCCGGTCACCGCCGCCGGGATCGACCGCGCCCGCACCGAGCTGCACCGGCTGATCGGTCTGTTCGGCGCGGAGAACGTCGTGGTCGAGATCACCGAGGGCGGCGGTCCCTACGACGGGGAGATCGCCGACGCCCTGGCCGCCCTGGCGGACGAGTGCGGGCTGCTGCTGGTCGCCACCGGCAACGTGCACTACGCCAGCCCCGTCGACGCCGATCTGGCGGCGGCGTTGGCGGCGGTCCGGGCCCGATCCGGGATGGAGGAACTGGACGGCTGGCTGCCCGGCGCGCCCAGCGCACACCTGATGTCCGCCGCCGAGATGCTGCACCGGCACCGCCGCCATCCCGAGGCGGTGGGCAACGCCGCCGACCTGGCGGACGAACTCGCCTTCGACCTGCACCTGGTCGCACCGCAGCTGCCGCCGTACCCGGTCCCGGCGGGGCACACCGAGGCGAGCTGGCTGCGGGAGCTGGTCTGGCAGGGCGCCGCCGCCAGTTACGGACCGCGCGACGACGAGCGGGTCGCCGGTGCCTATGCGCAGTTGGAGCACGAGCTGCGGGTGATCGAGGACCTCGGGTTCCCGGGGTACTTCCTGGTCGTCTTCGACCTGGTCGACTTCTGTCGGCGGGAGGGCATCCTCGCGCAGGGTCGTGGGTCGGCGGCGAACTCCGCCGTCTGCTACGCCCTGCGGATCACCGCCGTCGACCCGGTCAGCCACCACCTGCTGTTCGAACGCTTCCTCGCTCCGGAGCGCGACGGGCCGCCGGACATCGACGTCGACATCGAGTCCGCCCGCCGGGAGGAGGTGATCCAGTACGTCTACGCCACCCACGGGCGCACCCATGCGGCCCAGGTGGCGAACGTCATCTCCTACCGGGCTCGGTCGGCGATCCGGGACGCCGCCCGCGCGTTGGGTTACGACACCGGTCAGCAGGACGCCTGGAGCAAGTCGATCGAACGCTGGGGCACGCTGCGTGGTCCGCAGCCGAAGCACCCCTGGTGGTCGGCGGCCGGTCGGAGCGAGCAGCTGAACGCCCAGCAGCAGTACGCCCGCCAGCAGCGCGACCCGGACGGGGTGGTGTGGGGCTGGAACCACGAGACCCTCGACGAACTCCGCCCCGCCGGTGCCCCCACCGCCGACGGGCACGATGTGGTGCCCACCCACCGCCCGCCCCCGGCCAGTGACCTCGCCGAGATCCCGGCGCAGGTGATCGACCTGGCCGACCGCCTGCTCCGGCTGCCCCGTCACCTGGGCATCCACTCCGGCGGCATGGTGATGTGCGACCGGCCGGTGATCGAGGTCTGCCCGGTGGAATGGGCGCGGATGGAGGGCCGCACCGTCCTGCAGTGGGACAAGGACGATTGCGCCGACGCCGGGCTGGTGAAGTTCGACCTGCTCGGCCTCGGGATGCTGACCGCGCTGCGGCTGGCGTTCGCCGAGGTCGCCGCCCGCGGTGGTCCCCAGCTGGACCTGCACGATCTGCCGAGCGAGGACCCGCTGGTGTACGACCTGCTCTGCGCCGCCGACACGGTTGGGGTGTTCCAGGTGGAGTCCCGGGCGCAGATGGGCACCCTGCCCCGACTCCAACCGCGCAGCTTCTACGGCATCGTGGTCGAGGTCGCGCTGATCCGGCCCGGTCCGATCCAGGGTGGTTCGGTGCACCCGTACATCGAGCGGTACCAGGGCCGGGAACCGGTCACCTACCTGCACCCGAAGCTGGAGAAGTCGCTCGAACGCACCCTCGGCGTCCCGCTGTTCCAGGAACAGCTGATGCAGATGGCCATCGACGTCGCCGACTTCACCCCGGCGGAGGCCGACCAGCTGCGCCGGGCGATGGGCTCCAAGCGCAGCCTGGACAAGATGGAGGCGCTGCGGGAGCGACTGATGGCCGGGATGGCGCGCAACGGACTGGACGCCCAGGTCCGCGAGGAGGTGTTCGAGAAGCTCAAGGCCTTCGCCGACTTCGGTTTCCCCGAGTCGCACGCCTACTCCTTCGCCTTCCTGGTCTACGCCAGCGCCTGGCTCAAGGTGCACCACCCGGCGGCCTTCTACGCCGGACTGCTCGCCGCGCAGCCGATGGGCTTCTACTCCCCGCAGACCCTGGTCGCCGACGCCCGGCGGCACGGCATCACGGTGCTGCGCGCCGACGTCCAGCACTCCGTGTCGCTCGCCTCGGTGGAACGCACCGGACCGGAACCCGACGGGGGTGAACCACCCCTGACCCCGCTGCGCTCCGGGGTGGCCGGCACCGAACCGGTCGGGCCCGCGCTGCCCGTCGCCGCCCACGACGCCGACGGGCCGGTGACGGTCCGGGGCTTCGGTGCCGGCCCCGACCCCACCCGAGGCTCCGGGTCGCCCCCGGGCGCCCGCCGCGGTCTGGCCGTCAGGATCGGCCTGTCGTCGGTGCGTGGTGTGGGGGAGAAGGTCGCCGAACGCCTGGTCGCCGAGCGCGAGGCCCACGGGCCGTTCGCCGATCTGCGGGACCTGGTGCGCCGGGTCGAACTGAGCACCGCCCAGTTGGAGGCCCTGGCCACCGGTGGTGCCCTGGAATCCCTCGGTGTCACCCGGCGGGAGGCGCTCTGGGCGGCCGGAGCGCTCGCCCAGGAGGGCCCGGACACCCTGCCCGGGGTCTCGGTCGGGGTCGCCGCGCCCACCCTGCCCGGGATGAGCCAGGTCGAACTCGCCGCCGCCGACGTCTGGGCCACCGGGGTGAGCGTCGACTCCTACCCGACCGAGTTCGTCCGGGACGGCCTCGACAGTGCCGGGGTGCTGCGGGTGTCCCAGGTGTTCGAGCACGACCCCGGTCGCCGGGTGGCGGTGGCCGGGGTGGTCACCCACCGGCAACGACCCGGCACCGCCAACGGCGTCACCTTCCTGTCCCTCGAGGACGAGACCGGGCTGCTCAACATCGTGTGCAGCACCGGTCTGTGGCAACGCTTCCGGCACACCGCCCGCACCGCCCGCGCGATGGTGATCCGGGGCCGGGTGGAACGCGCCGACGGGGCGACCAACCTGATCGCCGAACACCTGGCACCGATGTCGTTGAAGGTCGCCAGCACCTCGCGGGACTTCCAGTGACGACACCCCGCAACGTGCCGCGTCCGCAACGTGCCCGCCCACCACGACGTGCCGCTCGTCCCCGACGTGCCATCGTCTCTCGACGACGTGCCCGCCCCTCGACGCGCCCGCCTCCCGGTGCGATGCTGCGAGGCATGCAGCTCGACGACATCCCGGTCCGGACCCTGCGCGGGGAGGACACCACCTTCGGCGACCTGGTCGACGGTCGCCTCGCCCTGGTGGTCAACGTGGCATCCCGGTGCGGCCTCGCCCCGCAGTACGAACAGCTGGAGGCGATGCACCGCGAGTACGGCCCGCGCGGCTTCACCGTGGTCGGGGTGCCGAGCAACCAGTTCCTGCAGGAGCTCTCCGACGGCGAGGCGATCGCCGAGTACTGCTCGACCACCTGGGGTGCCACCTTCCCGATGCTGGAGAAGACGCCGGTCAACGGCCGTCGCGCCCACCCGCTGTACCAGGAGCTGACCAAGGCACCGGATGACTCCGGCAAGGCCGGGCGGATCACCTGGAACTTCGAGAAGTTCCTGGTCGCACCGGACGGTCGGGTGCGCCGGTTCCGGCCGCGGACCGTGCCGAACGCGCCCGAGGTGCTGGCGGCGGTGGAGGAGCTGTTGACCCCGGTGGCCGACTGAGCGTTGACGCGCTCTGCCGAGCAGGGGGCCGGGCATCGACGACGATGCGGGCCCGCATACGACGAAGGCCCCGATCTGGCGGGATCGGGGCCTTCGTCGTCGCTGTCTCAACGAGTGTCCGGAGGGGGACTTGAACCCCCACGCCCTATACGGGCACTAGCACCTCAAGCTAGCGCGTCTGCCATTCCGCCACCCGGACAGGGTGAATCCCCACGGCCTTCAACCGAACGCGAGGCGCCCGGTTCCGGTGTCGTAGGAACGGTGAGTAAAGATAGCACGGCGCGGTGGGCGGGCATGCATCGCCCCCGAGGTCCAGACTGGAGCAGAGCCGGATCGCACCTGGTCCGGGCGTTAGTGGAGGTGGTGCACCCGATGGCCGAGCAGAACCCACGCCGGGTGGCGGGGCAGCGTCGAGGGCCTGCGGGTGGCGACGAGGAGGGCGTGCCGCGCTGGTTGCGCACCTCAGCGGGGACGACCTGGCGACTGTTGGTGCTGCTGGTCGGGGTCGGGGTGGTGTTCTACGCCACGGCGCAGGTGAAGCTGCTGTTCATCGCGGTGTTCATCGCGCTGGTGCTGACCGCGGTGCTGCGTCCGCTGGTGGACATCTACGCGAAGGTGATGCCGCGCCCGCTGGCGACCGCGTTGGGGCTACTGACCGGGTTCCTGGTGTTCTCCGGGCTCATCTTCTACGTGGCCTACTCGGTGGCGAACCAGTGGAGCGCGCTGTCCGACCAGTTCGGCGCGGGCATCGACCAGATCGTCGACTTCCTGGAGAACGGGCCGCTGCCGTTCACGATCACCAACGACCAGATCGGGCACTGGATCGAGAACGGCCAGACCTGGGTGCAGGAGCACGCCGGGGACATCGCGAGCCAGGCGGCCGCGCAGGCGGGGTCCGTGGTCGAGGTGTTCACCGCGATGGCCCTGGCGCTGTTCAGCGCGATCTTCTTCCTGGCCCGTGGCAAGGACATGTGGACCTGGTTCCTGAACCAGCTGCCGGCCCGGGTGCGTTCGACCTGGCAGACGGCGGGTGGTGCCGGGTGGTTCACGTTCTCCGGCTACACCCGGGGGACCGTGATCATCGCGGTGACCGACGGCATCCTGGCGGCGATCCTGCTGACGATCGTGGGGGTGCCGTTGGCGGCCCCGTTGGCGGTGCTGGTGATGATCGGTGCGTTCATCCCGCTGATCGGCGCGCCGTCGGCGATGGTGATCGCGATGATCGTGGCGCTGGCGGCGAACGGTCCGATCCAGGCGGCGATCGTCGGTCTGGGGATCGCGGCGATCGGGCAGTTCGAGGGCCACATCCTGCAGCCGTTGGTGATGGGCAAGCAGGTGTCGCTGCATCCGGTGGTAGTGGCGCTGGCGGTGACCGCCGGGACGTTGACGGCGGGCATCCTGGGGGCGGTGATCGCGGTGCCGCTGGTGGCGGTGGTCTGGGCGGTCTACTCCCGGCTGCACACCCCGGACCCGCCGATGGTCGAGGAGGACGACGAGGCGGTGCCGGAGGAGTCCGAGGAGGAGTCCGAGCCCGCCTAGTCGGCGTTCTCCACGTCGGCGAGCCAGCTGCCGAGCAACGTCACCAGGGCGGCGCGCTGATCCTGGTCGAGCCCGGCGACCAGTCGGTGCTCGTTGCGGATGTGCGCGGTGAACACCTCGTCGATCAGGGTGCGACCCGCGCCGGTCAGCCGGACCACCCGCCCGCGACCGTCGTCGTCGCGGGCGTGTCGTTCGATCAGCCCGGATTCCTCCAGCCGGTCGAGGCGCTTGGTCATGGCCCCGGTGGTGACCATGGTGTGGCGGGCGAGCACGCCGGGTGCCAGCTCGTAGGGCTCGCCCTGGCGCCGGAGTGCTGCCAGGACGTCGAACTCGCCCTCGCCCAGTCCATAGCGGCGGTAGAGCGCGCGGATGTCGTCCCGGAGCAGGTCGGCCAGTCGGTGCAGGCGGCCGAACAGCCCCTGCGGGGACACGTCGAGGTCGGGGCGCTCCCGCTCCCACTGCTGCTGGATCCTGGCGACGCGATCGTCGGTCATGGTTCCAGAGTACCTTCCGGGGAAGCTATTATCGCTTCCGTGGAAGCTAATCGAGGATGGTGGGCGATCACCGCCGTCGCACCGATCACCTGGGGTGCGAACTACGTGGTGACCCGGCAGCTGCTGCCGGCCGACGCCCTGCTGTGGGGATCGGCCCTGCGCGCACTCCCGGCCGGTCTGGTGCTGTTGCCGCTGGCGCGGGCCCTGCCGCACGGCAAGCAGTGGTGGCAGTCGGCGGTGTTGTCGGTGCTGAATGTGAGCGGGTTCTTCGCGTTGGTCTACGCCTCCGCCCAGCTGCTGCCGAGCAGCATCGCGTCGTCGGTGATGGCGCTCAGTCCGCTGGCCCTGACCCTGCTCGCCTGGCCGCTGATCGGACAGCGACCGACGGTGCGGGCGGTCTCGGGTGCGGTGGTCGGCGCGGCGGCACTGGTGCTGGTGCTCGGCGCGACGGTGGGAGAGATCGACCCGCTGGGCGTGCTGGCGGCCTTCGCTGCGCTGACGTTCTCCTCGGTCGGAGCGCTGCTCGGCACCCGGTGGGCGGCCGGGACGCCGGTGCTGGCATCGACCGCGTGGCAGCTCACGCTGGGTGGGCTGCTGCTGGCGGTGGTCGCCGCCATCGGTGGGCCGCCACCGGCGCTGGACGTGCGCTCGGGGCTGGGCTTCGCGTTCACCAGTCTGGTCGCGACCGCGCTGGCCTACCTGTGCTGGTTCGGCGGGTTGCGCCGGCTGCCGGCGGCGCAGGTCGGTGCTCTAGGGATGCTCAACCCGCTGACCGGCATCCTGCTCGGCACCCTCGCGGTCGGCGAACGGCTCACCGCCGTCCAGTGGGCCGGGATCGTGGTGGTGCTGGCGGCGGTGGCGTGGACCACCTCTCGCCCCCGAGCCGTCGTCCGCCCGGCGGAGGTGACCACGACGACCTCCCTCGTCCCCGTCGAGTCCGGCCGCACGACGTGACCGCATACCCGGCATCGAGAGTGCCGGGTGGCCAGCGGTCGCTGCCCGCGGACCGCCGCGATCGGAGCTCGGCGCGTCGGCGCGCCTGACGATCTCCCGGCCACCCCAGGCCGCCCCGGCCGCCCCGGCCGCCCCGAGATGGGACTACCGAGGCGACCGGCCCGTCACTCGCCGGGGTACCGCTGCGCCCGCAGCTGCCGGGCGAGGTGCGCGGTGTTCCTGGCCAGCGTCGCAGTGGTGGTGGCGACCGACTCGGGCGTCGCGGGCAGGTCGCGATAGTCCACTGACCCCATCGCTTCGCCGACCCAGTACGTCACCGCCTGGGGTGCGAAGGAGTACCCGACGTCGTTCAGCGCCTGGTAGACCTCGGCGCTGACGTGGTGCGCACCGTCCTCGTTGCCGACCACGGCCACCGCGGCGACCTTGTCGAACAGGATCGGGCGGCCGTCCTCCTGGGTCTCGGAGAGTTCGGCGTCCAGACGTTCGAGGGCCCGCTTGGTGACCGAGGAGGTCTGGCCCATCCAGATCGGGGTGGCGATCAACAGGATGTCCGCCGCGAGGATCTGCTCCCGGATCGCGGGCCACTGGTCGCCGTCGCCCATGTCGGTCTCCACCCCGGGGCGGATGTCGTGATCGGCGAGCCGCAGGGTGCTGCCGGTGACGCCGTGCTGGGCCAGCGCGGAGAGCACCTGGTTCGCGAGGTGCTCACTGCTGGACGGGGAGGGGGACGGCTTCAGCGAGCCGATCAGGGCCAGGGCGGTGAGGTCATCTGTCATGGGGACCACTGTGCGGCGGGACGGTGGGGTCGGCGACCCGAACCGTCCCGCCGCGCGGTCACGATGGGCTCAGACCCGCCCGTCCCGCACCGGCCGACTGCCCAGCACGAACCGCACCACGTTCACCGCCGTCCGCTGCACCTCGGCCAGCGTGATGCCGTCCTCCTGGTCCAGGCTGGCCAGCAGCGACCCGTCACCGTGGCCGGTGCCGAAGTCGGCGCCGCCGGGCATCAGCACGTCCACCTGCGCCCGCACCCGGTAGGCGTCGTTGGTCAGCGCCGGGAAGTCGGGGTCGGTGGCGGGCTGCATCCACCAGTCGGTCATCACCAGCCCGGTGTAGCCCCACTCCTCGCGCAGCACGGTGGTGACCAGGTCGTGGTGGTAGTGCGCCCACACGCCGTTGATCTTGTTGTAGCTGGTCATGATCGTCTGCGGCCGCGCCTCGGTGACGACGATCTGGAAGCCGCGCAGGTAGATCTCCCGCAGGGCGCGCTCGGACACCCGGGAGTCGTTGCGGTTGCGGTTCTCCTCCTGGTTGTTCGCCGCGAAGTGCTTGGGGCAGGCGGCGACCCCGTTCGCCTGGATGCCGCGCACGATGGCTCCGGCGATCCGGCCGGTGACCAGCGGGTCCTCGGACAGGTACTCGAAGTTGCGGCCGCACAGCGGGTCGCGGTGGATGTTCATCCCCGGGCTGAGCAGGATGTCGGAGCCCTTGGCGACCATCTCCGCGCCGTGGGCGGTGGCCAGTGCCTGCACCAGCTCCGGGTCCCAGGTCGCGGCCAGTGCGGTGCCGCAGGGCAGCAGGCTGGCGTAGGCGGACAGTCGGATGCCGGAGGGGCCGTCGGTGGTGGTGACCGCCGCGATGCCCCGGGCGCGCAGCGACTCGATGGTGCCGCCGAGCACACCGGCGTTGCCGGGGGCGCCGAGCTTGCTGTCCATCACGTAGTCGCCGCGGGTGAGCGCCTCCAGCTCGACCGGGCTGAGGTCGGCGACCAGCTCCTCGACGGTGGCCCGACCGGCGGCGACGTCCGCGAGGGTGAGGCGGGCCCCGGTCGGTGTCAGTTCGGTCGGCAGGTCGGCGGTGATTCGCTCGGCCCGGTCCACGGTGCTGGTCGGCGTCTCCTCCCAGGTCACCCGGAAGCTGCCGTCCTCGGCGGTGGGACGCATCCGCACGAACGGGTGGGCGGGGTCGGGGGCGATGGCCTGCCGCAGCTGCTGGACGACCCGGGTCTCGTCGACGGTGAACGTCGCCACGGGCAGTCGCTGACCGGCGTCGCGGACATCGGCACCGACCTGCAGGGCGTACTCACCGGCCTCGAGCACCCAGGCGTGCCGGTGACCGGTGGCGCCGGAGTCGTCGTAACTGGCCAGCTCCGCGAGGTCGACGGTCAGGGTGACCACGGTGGAGTCGCCGGGAGCCAACTCGCCGGTCTTGCCGAAGGCGGCCAGGGTGAGGAGCGGCTGACCGAGGGCGCCCTGCGGCCGGGCCGCGTACACCTGCACGGTGTGCCGCCCGGGCCGGTCGCCGGTGTTGGTGACCCGGGTGCGGACGGTGGCGGTCTCGCCCTGGACGGTCGAGCCGTCGTCGGTCAGGTCGAAGGTGGTGTAGCCCAGACCGAAGCCGAACGGGAACTGCACCCGCTCGGGGGCGAAGGTCTGGAAGAACCGGTAGCCGACGTAGATGTCCTCGGCGTAGACGTTGACGTCCGGGTGCCCGAAGTTCCCAGCGGTGGGGTAGTCCGGGTAGCTGAGCGCCACGGAGTCGGTCAGTCGTCCGCTGGGGGAGACGGTGCCGGTGAGCAGGTCGGCCACCGCACGGCCGGACTCCATCCCGCCCTGCCAGGCGAGCAGCACCGCGTCGATCCGGCGGCCGAAGTCCTCCTCCAGCCAGCTCAGGTCCATCGTGCTGCCGATGTCCAGCACCAGGACCACCCGGTCGAAGGCGGCGGTGACCTGGGTGAGCATGGTGCGCTCGTCGTCGGTGAGCAGGAAGCTGCCCGGCTCCAGGGTGTTGTCCCGCGACTCGCCCGCGGCCCGGCCGATGACGACCACCGCCAGATCCGTCCGCTCGGCCGCCGCGGCGACCAGGGTGTCGTCCAGCGGCATCTCGTCGAAGGACCGCGGCCAGGTGCCCCACTCGCCGGGGTCGGGGCGGTGCGCGGCCGACCAGTCGGTGTAGACGGCGGCCAGCTCGTCGTCGACGGCGACGCCGGCGTCCCGCAGACCGTCCAGCAGGTTCCACGAGTACGGGGCGTTCACGTCGCCGCCCGAGCCGTAGCCCACGGTGAAGTAGTCGATCTGCACCCGGCCGAACAGCGCCACACGCGCGTCGGTCGCCAGCGGCAGCGTGCCACCGTTGCGGAGCAGCACTGCCCCGTCGGCTGCCGCGCGCCGGGCGAGCCGGGCGAGTTCGGGGTCGACATGCCGGTCCTCGTCCAGCACCGTGGTCGATGCCTGGGCCAGGGAATCGGGGGTCAGGCCGGTCGTGCCGTCGTTCATGGAAGCGCTCTCCTCGCTGAGTGGTCCGGGCGACGTTACCCGAATTCCGTGGTCCCTCCCCAGGTCGGCTGGCTAGCGTGCCGTCGTGGAGATCCTGCGTGACGACGACCCCCGCGCCCGCCGACTGCTCGACGAGGGGGCGCGGGTGGTGGGGGAGTCCTGGGGTGCCCGTCTGCTGATCGAGGACGTCGACCCGGCCGTGCTGCATGCGCTGGTCCGCCGGGTGGGCGACCGCGGGCTGGACGTCGCCGAACTCACCGCGGACGACGCCGCCGACGTCCACGCGCTGGAGGCCGACACCCGCGATGACTACCCGGTCGGCCCGGCCACCCCACGACCCGACCTGGACGCCGAGGGCGCGCGGCGCCTGTTCGACGACCATCGGGTGTTCGGGGTGCGCGACGGTCGTCTGCTCGTCGGGGTGACAGCCGTGCAGCAGCTGCCGGAACGCGCGGAGACCGCCTTCACCTCGGTGCGGTCCACCCACCGGGGGGCGGGGGTGGCGACGGCGGTGAAGGCGGCCTCGGTGCTCGCGCTCGCGGCGGACGGGGTGCGGGTGTTCGGGACCGGGGGTGCCGGGAGCAATGCCGCCAGCCTGGGGATGAACCAGACCGTCGGCTATCGGGTGACCGAGCGGTGGCTCACCCTCGCACCGCGCTGATCACGGTGTACGCAGCAGGCGGTTCGGGGTGGCGTAGCCCGGGTTGCTGACCAGGTTCTTGCCGCTGCGGTTCATCATCGATGTCCACACCTGGGCGGGCGTGGCGTGCGGGGAACGCGACAGCAGCATGGCGGCCGCACCCGCGACGTGCGGCGCGGCCATCGAGGTGCCGGACATCGACGTCGTGGCGGTGTCGCTGCGGTTCGAGGCGGACAGGATGAACTCGCCCGGCGCGAAGATGTCCACGCAGGAACCCTTGTTCGAGTTCACCCACCGCACGTCGGTCTTGGTGCTGGCACCGACGGTGATCGCGCTCGGAGTCCGGCCCGGGGAGGCGTTGCAGGCACTCTTGTCACCGTTGCCCGCCGCGACGACCACGACGACACCCGCCTGGAACAGGCGATCGACCGCGGCGTCCACCGCCGGACTGGCGACACCACCGAGGCTGATGTTCGCCACCGCGGGGGTTCCCGGCTTGTGGTTCGCGATCACCCAGTCGATGCCCGCGATCAACTGGCTGAACGTGCCGGATCCGGTACAGCCCAGCACCCGGACCGGGACCAGACTGACGTTCTTGGCCACACCGTAGGTGGCCCCGCCCAGGGTGGCGGCGACGTGGGTGCCGTGACCGTGACAGTCGTTGGTGCCCTGCCCGTCCTGGATCGCGGTGTACCCGGAGCGCACCCGACCGCCGAACTCGCGGTGGGTGGCCCGGATCCCGGTGTCCAGGACGTAGGCGGTCACTCCGGTGCCGGTCAGGGCGTAGGTGTAGGTGCCCGACAGCGGACGGGTGACCTGATCCACCCGGTCCAGGCCCCAGGTGGGCGGGTTCTGGGTCGACTGGATCGCGACCATGCCGTCCGGTTCCACGGCCAGGACGGCGGGGTCGGCGTCCAGAGCGGCGATGGCGTCGTCGGTGAGATCGGCGGCGAAGCCGGAGACCTCGGGGAAGACCTCGGCCACGGTGGAGGCGTCGTCCTCGGTGGCCGTGGTGGCGATGGCATCGGCATCCGCACCGGGAGCCAGGGTGACCAGCATCGGTGTGGTCGGCTCGTCGGTGGTGGTGGCAGCCGGGTCAGCCGGTGGCTCGGCGCTCGGCGGAGTCGGCTGCTGGGCCGGATCCGGGCCGAGGAGCGCCGGGTCGGTGCCGGTCTGCGACGCCGGGACGGTGCTCGCGGTGACGGGCTCGGCGGCCGCGGCGACCGCTTCCGGTGTCGGGTCGATGGGTCCGGTGATCGCGGAGGCCGCAGTGGGCGTCAGAGCGCCCAGCAGGCCGGCGGTGAGCACCAGGGCGTAGGCGCGAGACCGCCCGCGCGCCCCGGGGGCGCGGCGGACCGAGGATGTCAGCTGGCGGTGCATGAGGGTTCCTTGCGGGACGACGACAGAGCGACGCCGGGGACCGCGAACGCCGGGGGGAGGCGAGCGCGACGCCCCCCAGCGCTACTGTCCTCATCGGTTCAGAACCGCTTCACTCCAGCCGAATGTGACCGCTCACCCGGGTGAACGAGCAGCTCACCCGTTCGCCGGGCAGTGTCGGTGGTGGCGCGAATCGCCAGGATCGCCCTCAACCAGGACACACCGGGCGCGTCCGTGCGGCGGTCAGGGCACGACGGTGACCGGCCAGTGCGCGTTGCGGACCAGCCGGACCGCGAGCGACCCCGCGATCCGGTGGCCGAAGGAGGCCGAGGAGCCGACCACCACGCAGTCGGCGCGGACCTCGTGGGCCACCTCGGAGAGCACCTGGAACGGGTCGCCCGGGCGGATCAGCAGTTCGGTGTCGACGCCGTGCGTCTCGGTGAGGTGGGCGCGGCGCAGCAGGAACTCGACCTCGTCCTGCGCGGCGAGCATCGCGCCCCGGGCCGCCCCGCTGGCGTCCAGCGCCGAGGCGATCCCACCGGTGGTGCTGCGGGCGTACACCGCCACCAGTCGGCAGCCCTGTCGGCGGGCCTGGCCGAGCGCGTAGGACGCGGCGCGCAGCGACGGATCCGAACCGTCCACGCCCACCACGATCGACGACGGTCCGTCGGTGCCGAGCTCGTAGCCCACGGGTGCTCCCGGGTCCGGGTCCGCCGCGAGGACGGACGGGTGGTGCGATGACGACACGAGGGTATCGGCGCTGGTCCTGGAGGGGGAGCGCCGGTGGCGAGGTCACCGTGGTCAGCGGGTCGCCGTTGTTGCCGGGGTGCGGCCGCTGGTTCAGGTGGCGAGGTCGCGGAGCACGCGGGCGGTGGCCGCGGTGAGCAGCTCCGGACCCCGCCGGAGCGCCTCGGCCAGCGGCAGCCCGTCCGCGATGCCGTGCACCGCGCGGGCGCCCAACGACGACAGGTCGGCGCTGCTGTCCACCCCGCCGCCGAGGACGATCACCGGCACCCCCGCCGCACGGGCCAGGGCGGACACCCCGGACGGCACCTTCCCGGCCAACGTCTGCCGGTCCACCCGGCCCTCACCGGTGAGCACCAGGTCTGCCCCCGCGATCGCCTCGGCCAGCCCGACCGCCTCGGCGACCACCTGCACCCCCGGCCGCATCCGAGCACCCAACGCCAGCAACGCGGCACCCAGCCCACCCGCTGCGCCACCCCCGGCGACCGACGCTGAGCCGCCAGAGCCGCCAGAGCCGCCAGAGCCACCAGAGCCACCAGAGCCACCAGAGCCACCAGAGTCGCGCGACCCCACGCGCACCGCCACCCCGTCCAGCAACCCGGCCATCCGGCTCAGCGCCGCCTCGATGATCGGCACCTGTTCCGGGGTCGCCCCCTTCTGCGGGGCGAAGACCGCCGCCGCCCCCTCCGGCCCGAGCAGCGGATTCGTCACGTCGCAGGCCAGGTCGATCCGGGCGCGGGCCAGTCGGGGGTCGAGGTCGGTCGGGTCGAGGGTGGCGACGTCCAGCGGCACCCCGGGTGGCAGCGGTTCGCCGTGCCGGTCCAGCACCCGGACGCCCAGCTCCCGCAACAGACCCGCGCCGCCGTCACTGGTCAGGGTGCCGCCCAGACCGAGCACGATCCGCTCGGCGCCCAGGTCGAGCGCCGCCCGCACCAGGGTGCCCACCCCGCCGGAGTCGGCCCGCAGCACGTCCCGCGCGCCGGGCGGGACCAGGTGCACACCGACGGCGGACGCGGACTCGATCACCGCCACTCCTCGCTCGGGCAGCCACGCCAACTCGGCCTCGACGCCTGCGCCGAGCGGGCCGAGCACCGGCACCACGATCCGCCGCGCCGCCGTCGCCCACCGGTCGTCCCAGCCGCCCAGCAGCGCCGCGACCGTGCCCTCGCCGCCGTCCGCCATCGGCCGGAGCACGCACACGGCCTCGGGGTGGGCGGCCAGGACCCCGGCTGCCATCGCCCGCGCCGCGCGGGTGGCGCTCATCGACTCCTTGAACGAGTCCGGCGCGAGCACCACCCGCACGGGTCAGCCCGCTGTCGGCGCGTCGGTCGGTGCTGCGGTCGGGTCGTCGCCCGCATCGCCGCTCGGGTCCGCGGAGTCCTCGTCCGCCACCGGTTCGACCGTGGGCCACGCGGTGCGGTCGTGCACCGTCACCGAGGCGTCGGTGCCGATCTCGATCAGCTGCCAGTCCATGATCGACCGGGTGTCCGGGTCGAAGCGCAGCAGGGTCATCTCCGCGGTGCCCTTGAGCGGGCCGATCCGCGGTTCGTTCTCCTGCGCCCCGGCGGTGGAGGAGCTGATGTACCGGATGCCCTCGCCGACCTGTTCCGGGTCGGTGCGCGAGTGCAGGTGGCCGGACAGCAGCGCGGGCACGCACCCGTCGTCGAGCATGCTGGGCACCCGGGGGTTGTGGAACATCACCAGGTCCACCCCGTCCGGGTCCTCGCAGGCCACGTCGTGCAGCCGCCGCGCCACCGCGGAGTACGACTCGTCCTGCTGCTGTTCGATGATCAGCCGAGTGGCCTTGGGGTCGTGGTCACCGAGGATCCGGATACCGCGCACGTCGATCACGCTGCCGTCCAGCACGGTGGCCCCGGCCTTGGCGTACTGGGCGGTCGTCTCCGAGGAGTCGTGGTTGCCGGGGGCGGTGATCAGGTCGACGCCGGACGGGATCGCCCGGGCGAAGGTGGTGACGCAGTACTGCTCCACCGAGGTGCCGTTCATCGTGGTGTCCCCGGCGTCCAGCACGATCTGCGCCCCCGACAGCTCCACCATCGAGGTGATCAGCGGTGCCATGCCGACATTGCAGTGCAGGTCGGAGATCAGCAGCATCGTGATCGGCTCGGACGGTTCCTCGGAGGCGCTCGGCGACGGGGCGGGCGAGCCGGAGGCCGACGGGGCGGGGGACGGCGGGGGCGTCCCGTCCAGCGCGGTCGGCTCGTCGGAGGGCTCGACCGCGGGCTTGGCGGACCAGTCGTCCCAGGCGGCGACCAGGGCATCGTCCGCCTGGTCGTAGAAGTCCTCGTTCTCCCGGTAGGCGTCCACCAGCAGGCCGCCGTAGGTGTCGATGATGCCGCCCAACCGGCCGGTGACCCGGGCGCCGTCCAGCGGGGTGTCGGCGAAGACGGTGGACACCGGGGTGGCGAGCACGGCCGCCCGGCGCTCCCGCACGGTGGACACGGTCAGGGCCAGCGCGACGACCAGCACCGTGGCGGTCACCGACAGCAGCGTCCCGCGGTTGCGACGACCGGCCTCGGCCAACTCGGTCCGGCGCGGTGCGCCGAGCAGCGCCCGGGCCGCGATCACCCCGGCCGCGATCACCAACAGCGCGAAGCCGGTCCGCCAGAGTGCGTCGACGATCAGCGCACGGGCGGCGTTCTCGATGGTCGCCTGCGGGCCGGTGAAGAACTGGAGGTAGGACGCGGCGTCGTCGCTGAGCTGTTGCAGCGTGTCGATGTCGTCCAGCGCGTCGATGTTCTCCGGGATCTCCTGCACCGTCACCCGGGCGCCGAGTCCGAGCGGCAGCGGCGAGTCGAGTTCCACGGTCCCGAGCGGCCCGAGATCCAGGGTCAGCTGCTGGTCGGTGGTGACGTCGTACTGCGCCTCGTGCGGCCCGAAGCTGAGCCGGGCGCTGGCGGTGGTGATCCCGAAGGCGAGGGCCACGACGACGGCGAGCAGGGTGCCCAGCACCCACCCGAGTCGGAGGCGGGCGCGACGGGGGGCGGCGTTCTCGGTCATCCCGATCGACTGTAGACGTGGTAATCCAGTGCCATGACGCAGGACAGTGCCACGGGCGACCGGACGCCGCAGCAGGAGAGCACCCTGACCGTGGTGCTGGCCCTGGCGGCCAATGCCCTGGTGGCGCTCGCCAAGACCGTCGCGGCGGTGCTCACCGGCGCGGCGTCGATGGTGGCCGAGGCGGCCCACTCGTGGGCGGACACCGGCAACGAGGTCTTCCTGCTGGTGGCGCAGCGTCGAGGTGCCCGGCCCGCCGACAGCGGCCACCCGGTCGGCTACGGCCGGGAGATCTACATCTGGTCGCTGTTCGCGGCGATCGGGCTGTTCGCCGTCGGTGCCGGGGTGTCGATCACCCACGGCATCCAGGAACTCGTGCACCCGGAGCCGGCGGAGAACTTCACCGTGGCCTACGTGGTGCTCGGCGTCGCCTTCGTGCTGGAGGGCATCTCCTTCCTGCAGGCATGGCGGCAGGCCAGAGCGGCGGCCGACAGCCGCGACCGCGAGCTGTGGGAGCACATCCTGAGCACCTCGGACCCGACGGTGCGCGCGGTGTTCTTCGAGGATGCGGCGGCGCTGGTCGGCATCGTGATCGCCGCGGCCGGGATCGCGGCGCATCAGCTGACCGGGTCCTCGGTGCCGGATGCCGTCGGGTCGATCCTGGTCGGTGTGCTGCTGGGGGTGGTGGCGCTGGTGCTGATCGACCGCAATCGCCGGTTCCTGGTCGGGGAGAGCGCCGACCCGGAGCTGGAGCGGGCGGCGGTGCGCACCCTGCTCGGACTGCCCGGGGTGGCCCGGGTGACCCAGGTGCGGCTGGAGTTCGTCGGGGCCGGGCGGGTGTTCCTCACCGGCGCCGTCGACCTGACCGGGAATCCCGCTGAGGACGACGCCTCGCACGCCCTGGCCGCCATCGAGCGCGAGGTGGCGCGGACGCCCGGCGTGATCGGGGCAGTGCTCTCGCTCTCCGAACCGGAGGAGCCCGCCCTGCACGGGTGAACCGGGAGGAACCGGTCATCGTGGACGTGTTCCGCGTCACGACCGGGAAATCCTGGCGAAACATGCAGGTCACTGCGCGTACCCTGTGAACGAGGGTGCTTCCGTCCAGGTCGGGCGGTGCGGCACCGCCTGTGGGGGGCCATCTGCGTGGCACTGCCCCACCCTCCGCGGCTCTGGAGACCCTGGGGACCGCGGTCACTGACCAGACGATCCGCCCCAGGAGGGCTTCGATGACCATGTCCCTGACCCGCCGCCCCGCCCGCGCCCTGTCGATCGGCGCCACCGCGCTGGTCGCCGTCGGTCTGCTGGGCGCCTGCGCCTCCGGTAACGGCACCTCCGACGACACCACCTCCGGCTCGGGCGCCTCCGCCTCCGCGGCCGCCGAGGTGACCGTCTACGACCAGACCGGCCTGCTGCTGGTCACCGCGCAGGAGACCTTCGAGGGCAAGGGCCTGACCGTGGACGTCGCCGACGCCACCGGCCAGGGCCGCTCGATCGACGACCCGACCCAGTGGGTCGTCGTCACCCAGGACCCGATCGATGGCACCCTGCCCGCCGGGTCGACCGTGACCCTCACCGCCCGGATGACCACGGACCCGGCCACCCCCGCCAACTGAGGCACCCAGCACCGCCGCACGGCGTCCAGGAATAATCCCTGGACGCCGTGCGCTGTACCCGGCGAGACTTGGTCTCACCCGGTCCGCGCGGCGGTGGCAGCATCCCGCCGCGGAAGGACCGGCCCGGACGCGGAGCACGCTTCCCTCACGAGGGTTGGACGGACGCGGGACGGGTGGCTCGTCACCGACGGTCCTCAACGAGGCCGGGACGGTTCAAGCCGCGCGGGAGAAGGACAAGCGGGCGCGGTGGACGGTGGCGTACGGATGCTGTCCCACACTGACGGCGACCCCCACGAGGGGGTCGCCGTTCCGGTGTCCGGACATCGACGCTCAGGCCCGGTCAGCTCCGGTCAGCTCCGGTCAGGCCCAGTCAGCTCCGGGCGAGCGCCTCGGCGACCAGTCGGTCCAGCTGCGCCCGGTAGCCACCGCCGAACAGCACCGCGTGCATCCCCACCGGGTAGATCTGGTGCAGACCGATCCGCTCCCGCCAGCCCCGCCGCAGCGGACGCACCCGCTGGTACCCGGCGAGCACCGCATCCAGCTCCGGCAGCCCGAACAACGCGAGCATCGCCAGATCGGACTCGCGATGACCGCCGTGCGCCGCCGGATCGATCAGGGTCGCCCCGTCCGGTGTCCAGAGCACGTTGCCGGACCACAGGTCGCCGTGCAGCCGCGCGGGGGAGTCGTCGTCGTCCAGCGCCCCGGACCGCAGCAGGTCCGCCAGCCGTCGCAGGTCCGAGTCTCCGGCGGACCTCGGACCCGGCGAGCCCAGCGCCTCGGCCAACGGCTCGATCCGGCACTCGGCCAGGAATTCGCCCCACGAGGCGTACGTCCCGGACCGCATCGGCCACGGCTGGTCCAGCGGCCCGAAGAACCCGTCACCCGACCACCCGGCCGGCGGGCTGCCGAACGCCGGCGCGCCCGCGTCGTGCAGCACCGCCAGCCGCGCCCCGAACTCCCGTGCCGCTGCCGGGGTCGGTGCCACCGGGTCCAGTCGCACCAGGTCCAGGTGGTCGTCGGCGACCTCGATCACCTCCACCACCGGCGGCCCACCCGGTACCCGGAGCCAGCGGAGCCCGGCGGCCTCGCAGGCGAAGAACCCATGCGGCGCCCCGCCGCGCTGTTTCCGGTAGCTGGCTGCCATGGGTGGAAATTGTGTCACCACCAGGGCGTTTCGCCTGGCAGAGTGCTCGGATGGACCCCTTCGAGCTGACCGACGGCACCGTCCTGCTCCGCATCCCTGGAGCCGAGGACGTCGACGACATCACCCGCATCTGCCAGGACCCGACGATCCAGGAGTGGACCACCGTCCCCTCGCCGTACACCCGCGAGATCGGGGTGGGCTTCGTCGAGGAGTTCGTGGCCGGCGGCTGGACCAAGGGCAGCCCGACCTGGGCGATCCGCGAGCTCGCCGACGACGCCCGCCTGGTCGGCATGATCGGCCTGACCGCCCAGCCGGTGCGTTCGGCGGAGATCGGCTGGTGGCTGGCGCCCGAGGCCCGGGGCCGCGGACTGATGGCCCGTGCGGTGGAGCTGGTGGTGGATGCCGCCTTCGGCCGCCTGGCGCTGGACCGGATCGAGTGGCGGGCGTTCGTCGGCAACGACCCGTCGCGGGCGGTGGCCGAGCGGGCGGGCTTCACCGTCGAGGGCTGCATCCGCGGCGGCGCCGTCGACGGCGAGACCCGGCGCGACGACTGGGTCGGCACGCTGCTGGCGACGGATCGGCGATGATGGCGGGCATGACGACCCTCGATCCCACGAACCCCTTCGCCGCTCCGTCCACGCTGCCCTACGGCCTGCCGGACTTCACCGCCATCCGCACCGAGCACTACCGGCCGGCCCTGCTGGCCGGGATGGCGGCCGAGCGCGCGGAGGTGGAGGCGATCGCCACCGACCCGGCTGAGCCGACGGTGGAGAACACCCTGGTGGCGCTGGAGCGTTCGGGTCATCTGCTGCACGTCGCCGCGACCGTCTTCTACAACGTGGCCTCCGCCGACTCCACCGACGAGCTCGCCGAGCTGGAGGAGGAGATCGCCCCGCTGCTGGCGGCCCACCAGGATGCGATCTTCCTGGACCAGCGCCTGTTCGCCCGGGTGGACGCCCTGATGGGCCAGCGCGCGGAGCTGGACCTGGACGCCGACACCGACTACCTGCTGACGACCCTGCACACCGACTTCATCCGGGCGGGCATCCGCCTGGACGAGGCGGCGCAGACCCGTCTGCGGGAGCTGAACGCGGAGATCACCCGGCTGGAGACCGTCTTCGGGCGGTTGCTGCTGGACGAGACGAATGCCGCCGCCGTCCTGGTCACCGACCGGGCGGAGCTGGCCGGGCTGCCCGAGGACGCGATCGCCGCCGCCGCGGAGGCCGCCACCCGTCGCGGACACGAGGGTGCCTGGCTGATCGACCTGATCCTGCCCACCCAGCAACCGCTGCTCGCCCAGCTCCAGCACCGCGGGCTGCGCGAGCGGCTGCACACCGCCTCGGTCACCCGCGGTGGCAAGGGCGGCGAACACGACACCCGCGCCACCCTGCTCGCGCTGGCCAAGGCACGGGCCGAGCGCGCCCAGCTGCTCGGCTACCAGCACCACGCGGCCTACGTGGTGGAGGACGCCACCGCCAAGACCGTCGACGCCGTGGACGGCATCCTGCGCCCGCTCGCCCCGGCGGCGGTCGCCAACGCCCGCACCGAGGCCGCCGTCCTGGAGGCCGCCCTGCGCCGCGACGTGCCCGGGGCGACGCTGGAGGCCTGGGACTGGTCGTACTACGCCGAGCAGGTCCGCAAGGAGGTCCGTTCGCTGGACGACAGCCTGCTGCGGCCCTACCTGGAGCTGGACCGGGTGCTGACCGAGGGCGTCTTCCGTGCCGCCCACGAGCTCTACGGCCTGAGCTTCACCGAGCGCACCGACCTGGTCGGCTACCACCCGGACGTGCGGGTCTTCGAGGTGTTCAACGCCGACGGCTCCGGGCTGGGCCTGTTCCTCGGCGACTACTGGACCCGGGACTCCAAGCGCGGCGGCGCCTGGATGAACAACCTGGTGGACCAGTCGCACCTGCTGGCCGAGAAGCCGGTCGTGGTGAACAACCTCAACATCCCCAAGCCCCCGGCCGGTGAGCCCACCCTGCTCACCTGGGACGAGGTCATCACGATGTTCCACGAGTTCGGCCACGCGCTGCACGGGCTGTTCTCCGACGTGCGGTACCCCTCGCAGTCGGGCACCGAGGTGCCGCGCGACTTCGTGGAGTACCCCTCGCAGGTGAACGAGATCTGGGCCTGGGAGCCGAGCATCCTGGCCGCCTACGCCGTGCACCACCAGACCGGGGAGCCGATGCCGCAGGCGTGGATCGACACCCTGATCGCCGCCCGGCAGGACGGCGAGGGCTTCGCCACCACCGAGTACCTCGCCGCGGCGCTGCTGGACCAGGCCTGGTACCGGCTGTCGCCGGAGCAGGTGCCGACCGACGTGGACGAGGTGCAGCGGTTCGAGGCGGCGGCGCTGGCCGAGGCCGGGGTGGACTTCGCCCCGGTGCCGCCGCGTTACCGCACCACGTACTTCAACCACGTGTTCGGCAGCGGCTACTCCGCGGGGTACTACTCCTACATCTGGTCCGAGGTGCTGGACGCGGACACCGTGACCTGGTTCGAGGAGAACGGCGGGCTGCGCCGGGAGAACGGCGACCGGTTCCGCAGCGTGCTGCTGAGCAAGGGCGGATCGGTGGACCCGATGGACGCGTTCCGCGAGCTCCGGGGCCGGGAGCCGCGCACCGAGCCGCTGCTGGCCCGTCGCGGCCTGGCGGTCTGAGCGTCCCGGTCTGAGCCGTGGTGGCGCCGGGTACGGTGGGGCGCATGACCCCCCTGCCCGGCGCCGCGCCCACCCCTGCCGACGACTCCCACCTGTCAGCCGCCGAGGCCGAGGTGGTCCGGTTGACCCAGGACCTGATCCGGATCGACACCTCGAACTACGGTGACGGCTCCGGACCGGGGGAGCGGGCGGCCGCGGAGTTCGTGGTCGGGCAGCTGCAGGAGGTCGGCCTCGACCCCGAGCTGTTCGAGTCGGCTCCGGGACGGGCGAACGTGGTCGTGCGGATCCCGGGCGAGCACCCGGAGCGCGGCGCGCTGGTGCTGCACGGGCACACCGACGTGGTCCCGGCCGAGGCGAAGGACTGGAAGGTCGACCCCTTCGGCGGCGAGGAGTTCGACGGCATGGTCTGGGGCCGCGGGGCCGTGGACATGAAGGGGATGGACGCGATGATCCTGGCGGTGGTCCGCCAGATGATCCGCGAGGGCCGTCGGCCCGCCCGCGACCTGATCGTGGCGATGTTCGCCGACGAGGAGGCGGGCGGGAAGTTCGGTGCCCGGTACGCGGTGGACCACCGGCCGGAGCTGTTCGAGGGTGCCACCGAGGCGATCAGCGAGGTCGGCGGCTTCTCGGTCGACGTCGACGGGCAGCGCGCCTACCTGTTGCAGACGGCGGAGAAGGGCATCGCCTGGCTCAAGCTGATCGCCGACGGTCAGGCGGGGCACGGCTCGGCGGTGAACCCGGACAACGCGGTCAGCGAGCTGGCGGCGGCGGTGGCGCGGGTCGGCGCGTACCAGTGGGACATCCGGCTGACCCCGACCGTGCTGGCGCTGCTGGAGGGGGTCGCCGACCTCACCGGTCTGCCGCTGGACGTGGACGACCCGCTGGCGATCGACCGGCTGATCGGCGCGCTCGGCCCGGCCCGGCGCTTCGTCGGCTCCGCGATCCGCACGCTGGCCAACCCAACCCAGCTGCACGCCGGCTACAAGAGCAACGTGGTCCCCTCCCGGGCGACCGCCACCGTCGACGTGCGTCCGCTGCCCGGGGACCACGACGCCGTGCTGGCGAAGGTGCGCGAGCTGGCCGGACCGCACGTCCGCGTCGAGCCGGAGCACATGGACATCGGTCTGGAGGTCCCGGCCACCGGTGACCTGGTGGACACCATGACCCGGGTGCTGCGCGAGCAGGACCCCGGCGCCGTCGTCCTGCCGTACATGCTGAGCGCCGGCACCGACAACAAGTCGCTGGCCCGGCTCGGGATCACCGGTTACGGCTTCGCGCCGCTGCGCCTGCCGGCCGACCTGGACTTCACCGCGCTGTTCCACGGCGTGGACGAGCGGGTGCCGACCGACTCGCTGCGGTTCGGGGTGCGGGTGCTGGACGGGCTGCTGCGCGAGGCCTGAGCGCACGGGCGCGTCGGCATCGGCGTACCGCAGGTCGGCGTCGCAGATCCGCGCGTCGTGCGCCCTCAGTCCGCGTACACACCCAGGGTGGACTCCACCCGGATGATCCGCCGGCGCAGCCACACCTTGCGGTCGCCGCCGGTGTAGATGCTGGTGCGGGCGAGTTCCCACCGCCCGTACTCGGCCTCGTCCGTGAGCAGCCGCCGGGCGTCGTTCCGCGTCGTGCTGCGCGGGATCGACACCACCCGGTACTCGTACTGCCGCGTGTCTGTTGCTCTGCTGCGTGCCATCGACCACCCCAACACTTGCCCGGCCGGACCTATGCCCGTGCCATTGTGCCTGTTCGGGGGCTACCGTTCAGGTCATGGCTATCGATCCCCGTGCGGCACTCGACCGATTCATCGCCGCGCTCGAGGCGCACTACACGGCCGTGGCGACCCGGCAGACCGAGGACGACTCCCGGGTGGACGACGCCTACGACGTGCTGGCCGACGCCTTCGAGGTCTACGACGAGGCGCTGGTCACCATCCACGGCGAGTCGACGCCGTTCTTCCTCGAGGACGAGGACCTCGACGACGACGAGCACGACGATGACGAGCACGATGACGACGAGCACGACGATGCCGACGGCGTCGACGACGATGAGCTCGACTACGACCTCGACGACCACCTGGACGAGGACGAGGACTGACCTCCGCCCTTCCCGGGGGACCTGGGGGTCGGCATCCTGCCGACCTCGGCACCTCGCGCCGCCGCCGCGCCGAGGTCGGCAGTTCGCGCCGCCGCCGCGCTGAGGTCGGCAGTTCGCGCCGCCGCCGCGCTGAGGTCGGCAGTTCGCGCCCGAAGTCGGCAGTTGGCCGGGCCCTCATTGGCGCAGAGTGACGACTTCACGGCTGACGGCGGGCCGAGCTGGCGCGGAGCCGGGTTGGCGCGGGGGTGGCGGAGCTGACGGCGGGCCCGGCTGGCACGGGGGACGGCGGGCCCGGTTGGCTCGGGGGACGGCGGGCCCGGTTGGCTCGGGGGACGGGGGCCGCCGGATGGGGGCCGGTCAGCGGCGCTCGGGGTAGCCCATCGCCGGGGCGCTGACCTCGTCCAGCGCCAGCACGATCTCCGGCGGCAGCACCAGGTCGTCGGCGGCCAGCGAATCGCGCAGCTGCGCCGGGGTCCGGGCGCCGACGATCGACGACGCCACCTGCGACCGCACCCGCAGCCAGGCCAGCGCCACCTCCAGGGGCGTCCGGTCCAGGCCTCGCGCCGCGGTGACCACGGCCTCGACCACGCCCGCCGACTCACCACCCAGGTACGGCTGCACGAAGCCCGCCAGGTGCGGGGAGGCGGCCCGGGAGTCGGCGGGCACCGTGCGCCGGTACTTGCCGGTCAGCACGCCACGGCCGAGCGGCGACCAGGCGAGCACGCCCACGCCCAGGTCGGCGGCCGCCGGCAGCACCTCGCGTTCGATCCCGCGCTGCAGCAGCGAGTACTCGGCCTCCACCGCTGCCAGCCCCGGGTCGTCGCCGAGCAGGGTCGCCGCCCGCGCCACCTGCCACCCGGCGTGGTTGGACAGCCCGACGTACCGAGCCCGGCCGGAGTCCACGGCACGACGCAGCGCGGACACCGTCTCGGCCAGCGGTGTGCGCGGGTCGGGGGTCTGCACCAGCCAGAGGTCGACGTGATCGGTGCCGAGCCGGCGCAGCGAGGCGTCCAACGTGCTCAGCAGCGACCCGCGCGAGGCGTCCACCACGCCGTGCCGCGCACCCGCCTTGCTGCACAACACCAGCTCGTCCCGGTCGACCACCTGACCGATCAGGCTGCCGAGCAGTTCCTCCGCGCCGCCGTCGGCGTAGGAGGCCGAGGTGTCCACCAGGGTGCCACCGGCCTCCGCGAAGTCGCGCAGCTGTTCGGCGGCGTCGTGCTCATCGGTGTCCCGGGACCAGGTGAGGGTGCCCAGACCGAGGTGGGAGACCCGCAGGCCGGTGCGTCCGAGCTGGCGCTGTTCCATGCCCGCAGGTTATCGGCCCCGGCTCCCGTGCTTCCGGGCGCCGCGCGGTTAGGGTGACTCCCCGTGAGCATCTGGGAAGCCATCGTCCTGGGCCTGGTCCAGGGTCTGACCGAGTTCCTGCCGGTGTCGTCGAGTGCGCACCTGCGGATCGTGGGGGAGCTGATCGGCTCCGGTGACCCGGGGGCGGCGTTCACGGCCATCACCCAGATCGGCACCGAGGTCGCGGTGCTGCTCTACTTCCGCAACGACATCAAGCGGATCTGCGTGCACTGGTGGCGGGCGGTCCGTGGTGACCTCGGCTCGGACTGGAAGTCGCGGATCGGCATGCCAGAGGGTCGCGCGAAGGACCCGGACGCGCTGATGGCCTGGTTCATCGCGCTGGGGTCGATCCCGATCGTGGTGCTCGGCGTGCTGTTCCAGGACGCGATCGAGGCGCCGTTCCGCAGCCTGTGGGTGATCGCGGCGACCCTGGTGGTGTTCGCGCTGATCCTGGACTGGGCCGACCGACGCGGCGCGAACGACCGGGTGCTGACCGACCTGACGCCCAAGCACGCGGTGTTCTTCGGTCTGGCGCAGGCGATGGCCCTGGTGCCGGGGGTGTCCCGCTCCGGGGGCACCATCACCGCCGGACGCCTGATGGGCTACTCCCGCGAGGCGTCCGCCCGGTACTCGTTCTTCCTCGCGGTGCCCGCGGTGCTCGGCTCGGGGCTCTACCAGCTGGGCAAGAGCGTCGGTGACTTCGGCACCGCCGGGACCCCCGGGGTCGCGGCCACCCTGGTCGCCACCATCGTGGCCTTCGTGGTCGGGTACGTGGTGATCATCGCGTTCCTGAAGATCGTCTCCACCTACTCCTACCGGCCGTTCGTGATCTACCGGATCGCGCTGGCGGCGGTGGTCGTCCTGCTGCTGGTCTTCGGGGTGCTGCACCCGCTCGCCGGGGCGTGACCCGTCCGGCTCAGAGCCAGCCCGACCGCTTGAACAGCCGGAACAGCACGAACGCGGATCCCGCCATCAGCACCAGCGACGCCGGGTAACCGATCAGCCAGTGCAGCTCGGGCATGTGCCGGAAGTTCATCCCGTAGATCCCGGCGATCAGGGTGGGCACGGCGATGATCGCCGCCCAAGCCGAGATCTTGCGCATGTCCTCGTTCTGCCGGACCGACACCTGCGACAGGTACACCGACAGCATGTCGCCGAGCAGGTCGTCGTGGGAGTCGAGGTGCCGGTCGACCTTGTCCAGCGCGGTGTCCAGCCGCCGCATCCAGCGCATGGTCCTGGTCTCCTTGCTCGACTCCTCCTGGTCGGCGATCAGTTCGGGGAAGGCCGCGAGCAGTGGCACCAGGGCGCGGCGGGCCTCGGCGATCTCCCGCTTGAGGTCGTAGACCACCTGCGCCGGGTCGGCGGCGGCGCGGTCGCCGAAGATCACCCGTTCGGTGTCCGCCACCGCCTCCCCGATGCCGACCTCGACGTCGCTGGCGCGGCCGACCAGGGCGACCAGTGCGGCCGCGAAGACCTGTGCCCCGGGTGGTTCGGGCAGGTGGTCGTCGCCGTCCAGCCGGTCCAGGACGTCCTGCAGCAGGTTCCCCGGGCCCTCCTCGGCGGTGAGGGTCACGTCGTCGACGACCAGGGTGGCCCACATCCCGGTGCTCACCTGCTGGGTGTCGGCATCCCAGTGCAGGGTCTGGCTGAGCAGGAACCGCCCGCCGCCGGGGAGTTTGCGCAACTGCGCCCGGGGCGGATGCCGCTCGCCGGGCACCGCCACCGAGCGCCGGACCGACGACTCCGGGATGCCTGCCTGCCGGGCGGCGTCGGCCAACGCCTCGAAGGAGTCGACATGCACCCACGCGGCGGGCGGCTCGGCACCGGCCAACCGGGGGAGCAGTCCGTCGACGTCGATCTGCTGCCAGCCGTCCTGGCCGTGCACCCATGCGTTCTCCACCCGGGCATTGTGCCGGTTAGGCTTCCGGGGTGCTGACCTGGCCCGCCCCGCAGATTCCCGAACTCCCCGGCGAGGGCCGGCCGATCCAGGTGCGGGACAGCTCCACCGGTGAGCTGGTGGTCGCCGCCCCGGGGCAGGACGCCCGGCTGTACGTCTGCGGCATCACCCCGTACGACGCGACCCACCTCGGGCACGCGTCGACCTACGTGGCCTTCGACCTGCTGCTGCGCGGCTGGATCGACGAGGGCAAGACGGTGCGTTACGCCTCCAACGTCACCGATGTGGACGACCCGCTGCTGGAACGCGCGCAGGCCACCGGCGTCGACTGGCAGGACCTGGCCACCGACCAGATCGCGCTGTACCGGGAGGACATGACGGCCCTCGGCGTCATCCCGCCGGATGTCTACACCGGTGCCGTGGAGTCGGTGCCGGACGTGGTGCGCGCGGTGGAGGCACTGGTCGCCGCGGGTGCCGCCTACCGGGTGCCCAGCGTGGACGCCGGTGACGACTACTACGCCGACCTGTCCGTCGACCCGGACTTCGGGCGGGTGGCCCGCCTGGACGCCGAGACGATGCGGACGTTCTTCGGTGAGCGCGGTGGCGACCCCGACCGGCCCGGCAAGCGACACGAGCTGGACCCGCTGCTGTGGCGTGCCGCCCGCGCGGGTGAGCCCGCCTGGGACGGCGGCACTCTGGGTGCCGGGCGGCCCGGCTGGCACATCGAGTGCGCGGTGATCGCGCGGGACGGCCTCGGTCTGCCCTTCGACGTGCAGGGCGGCGGCAACGATCTGCGCTTCCCGCACCACGAGATGTCCACCTCGCACGCGCGGCTGCTGGACGAGGGTCACGGTGCCCGCACCCACGTGCACACCGGCATGGTGGGGCTGCACGGGGAGAAGATGAGCAAGTCCCTGGGCAACCTGGTGCTGGTCTCCAGGCTCCGGGAGCAGGGCGTCGACCCGATGGCGGTGCGGCTCGCGATCCTGGCGCACCACTACGCCGCCGACTGGGAGTGGACCGACACCGTGCTGGCCGAGGCGGTCGCGCGCTGGGAGCGCTGGCGGGCGGCGGTGTCCGGGAACGGCGGCCCGGCTGCCGACGACACCCTCGCCGCGATCCGCGCCGCGCTGGCCGACGACCTGGACGCACCCCGTGCGCTGCGCGCCGTGGACGCCTGGGCCGAACTGTCGCTGTCCGGCTCGGTGCCGGACGCCGAGCTGGTCGAGGGCGCTCCGGGTGTGATCGCCCGGGCGGTGAACGCGCTGCTGGGCGTGCGGCTCTAGGCGGTCGTGCGCGTCGGCGGGGAGTCCGGCCGGAGGTGGCCGGCGCTCCGCCCGGTCACTGGACGGAGTCGAGCCATGCTCGCGGGTCGGCCGCGGTGCACAGCGAACCGCCTGAGACGACCCAATCGGCACCGTGCGCCGCGCAGGATCTGGCCAGTGCCGGGGTGACCCCGCCGTCGACCCCCAGCTCCCCTCGGGTGGCGGTGGCTGACGCAGCCGGGCCCGGTTGTGTGCCCGACCGCAGCGCAGCCAGCCGCGCCAGGGTGTCCGGGCGGAAGGCCGCTCCGGCCCGGCCCGGGGTGATCGACATCAGCAGCACCACCGTCCCGGCGGGCAGATCCGCCGGCAGTGCGGCGGGGGTGTGCGGGGACAGGGCGATCCCCGGCGTCGCACCGAGTGCCACCACCCGGTCCAGAGCCGCGCGCCAGCCGGTGGCCTCCACGTGCACGATCACCCGCTCGCACACCGCCGCCCAGGCGGCGGCCTGCTCCGCAGGTTCGGTCACCATCAGATGCGCCTCGCCGGGCAGCCCGGTCTGGGCCGTGATCGCGGCCGCCTCGTCCGGGGTGAAGCCACCCGGTGCGGCGAAGTCCCCGTCGGAGACGTCCCAGTGCCAGCGCCGCAGTCCGGCGGCCGCCAGCCGGTCGGCCAGCACCGGGCGTTCGGCGGGCGGCACCGACCACAGCGACGCGGCGACCAGGGTCACCGTCGTCCCTGCTCGACCCGGGGGAGGGTCAGGACCGCCTCGGCGAGGGCGCGGTCGCAGACCAGTTCGGTGACCAGCCCGGCCCGCACCACCGCGGCGAGCGCCCGGGCCTTGCGTGCCCCACCGGCGACGGCCACCACCCGGGGGATCCGGCGCATCTGATCGGGGGAGATGGTCAGGCACCGTGCCTGGAAGTCCGGCGCCACCGCCTCGCCGTCGTCGGCGACCAGGATCGAGGCGACCTCGGCGACCACCCCGCGCGCGAGCAGGTCGGCCTGTTCCCGCTCACCGACCGTGCGCAGCAGCTGGGACTCGGGCGGGTCCCACGATCCGACACTGACCACGGCGGTGGACAGGGCGTCGAACTGGTCGAGGGCGGCGGCGACGTCGGGTTGGCGGCGCAGCGCCTCGGCGGTCTCCGGCGAGTCGACCACCAAGGGGGCGAAGATCGGCCGGGCGGTGCCGCCGGAGCTCAGGGCCACCCGCCGGACCACCTCCACCGGTGAGTCGGCCAGGTCGGTGCCGATCGCCCCGGTCAGCTGCACCACGTCCAGGGGTGGCAGCGGTGGCATCGAGGCGCTCATCGCGGTGAGGGTGCGCCCCCAGGCGAGGCCGAGCACCTCACCCGGACGCAGGGTGGCTCCGAGCAGCTCCGCGGCCGCCTCGCCGACTTGGCGTCGGACTTCGGAGTCGTCGCCGCTGGACTCGATCACCGTGACCCGGGACAGACCCAGGTGGTCCTGGACCTGCGCCGAGATGCCGGGCAGGCGTAGTCCGCCGTCCTGGATGGTGATCGTGACCACCCCTTGGTCGCGGGCCTGTTCCAGCAGCCGGGCGACCTTGAACCGGGAGACGCCCAGCTCCTCGCCGATCAGCTTCTTGGGGGCGTCGTCCAGGTAGTAGCGCCGGGCGGCGCGGACCATCTGCTCCCAGTCCTCCGAAGTGCTCATGTGAGCACTGTAGACCGAATCCGACGCACATTTGTGACATTGAGGGCTTGAGTTGGGTCGCATCGCCGCGTAGTGTCCAAGCAGTCAGGTGAGCGGCAGAACTGCTCACATGAGCACCGGTCCACTGCGAGGAGGCAGAGGCATGGCGAAGCGACGACGGTTCCCCGAAGAGCTCGGGATCGGGGTGGTCATCGTCCTGGTGGTGGCGATCTTCTCCCTGATGTCGCCCACGTTCCGGACAGTGGACAACGCGAACCTGCTGCTGCTGAACGGCGCGGTGATCGCCTTCCTGGCGATGGGACAGGCCTTCGTGCTGCTCACCGGCGGCATCGACCTGTCGACCGGGTCGAACATCGCGCTCACCGGGATGATCGCGGCGCTCACCATGCGGGCCGGACTGCCCTGGTGGCTCGCGGCCCTCGCCGCACTGGCGGTCGGCGCTCTGGTCGGCGTCATCAACGGCGCCCTGATCCACTACCTGAAACTGCCACCGTTCATCGTCACCTTCGCCGCCTTCGGCGTCGCCGCCAGCATCCCGCTGATCCTCACCGGGGCGAGCTCGGTCAACGTGACCGACCCGATGTTCGCGGTGATCGGGCGCGGGTCGCTGTTCGGCATCCCGATGCCGGTGGTGCTGGTCGCGGTCTTCGTGGTGATCCTCACCGTCCTGCTGCGGCTGACCCCCACCGGCGTGCGGATCTACGCGGTGGGCGGCAATGCCGAGACCGCCCGGCTGTCCGGCATCGCGATCGGCCGGGTCACGATGCTGGTCTACGCGATCAGCGGGTTCTGTGCCGGGATGGGCGGGCTGATCACCACCAGCCGCCTGATGGTCGGCTACCCCTCCGCCGGATCCGGCAACGAGCTCTTCTACTCGATCGCCGCCGCGGTGGTCGGCGGGGTGTCGCTGTTCGGCGGAATCGGGTCCCTGCCCGGCGCGCTGCTGGGCGCCATCCTGATCGCCACCGTCTCGAACGGCATGAATGTGGTCGGGGTCCAGTCCTACTGGCAGCCGCTGGTGATCGGTCTGATCATCCTCGGCGGCGTGATCATCGACACCTACCGTCGCCAGTCGTCGCTCAGCGACCTGCTCAGACGGACCCTGCGCCGGCCCGACGGCCCTGCGTCCAGCACCCCCGACGGCCCTGCGCCCAGCACCCCCGACAGCCCCAGTCCGGCGAGCCGCGACACCGCGGCCGCACGGAGCTGATCCCCACCCCCACCAGCACGAGGAGACAGAGCAATGAAGCGACGCCACCTGCTGACCGGCCCCGCCACGATCGGCGTGATCTGGGCGCTGAGCGCCTGCGGTGCCGTGGACACCGGAGCCGGCTCCGGCGGCGGTTCCACCGACGGTGACACCACCGCCGCCCAGGAACTGCCCGCCAGCTGTTCGGACGACAGCCCCTTCCTGGCCGTGGCCCTGCCCAACCTGACCAATCCGTACTACGTGGCGATGAAGCAGGGCTTCGAGGACGCCGGCAAGGAGCAGGGCTTCACCGTCGAGGTGCAGATCGCCGACGACGACGACGCCAACCAGCTCTCGCAGGTGCAGTCGATGCTCCAGAAGAAGCCGTGCGCGCTGGCCCTGAACCCGGTGAAGTCGGAGCCGGCCGCCGCGCTGGTCAAGGCCGCCAACGACGCCGGGGTGCCGGTGTTCGTGGTGAACGTCGGGGTCGACCCGGACGCGCTGCAGGCGCAGGGTGGGCACATCGTGCAGTACCTCGGTGCCGACAACGCCGAGGGCGGCAAGCAGTCCGCGGAGCAGGTCCTGGCCGACTTCGGGGCCGACGCGGAGCTGACGATCGGCTTCGTCACCGAGCCCGACGAGACGCCCACCCAGCAGCGCGACCAGGGCTTCGAGGACGCGATCGCCGCCGACCCCAACGCGAAGGTGGTCGCCCGGGTGGACGGCAACGTCAAGCCGGACGACTCGCTCCGGGCCACCACGGAGATGCTGTCCGGCAACCCGGACATCAACGTGATCTTCGCGTCCACCGGTCCGGCCGCCTACGGCGCGTTGCAGGCGCTGGGCAGCAACTCCACGGTGAAGGTCTACGGGTTCTGCGCCGCGGAGACCGCGCTGACCGACCAGTACCCGGGCTGCGTGGCCCAGGAGCCGGAGGCCTACGGCGCCGACGTGGTGCAGCAGGTCCGGGACTACGTGGACGGCAAGGAGGTCCAGCCGGAGGTGCTGAAGTCCCTCAAGGAGTTCACCACCGGGCAGACCCCCGGTCCGGGTGAGGTGGGCTGATCCGATGCTCGGCGTGCGGAAGATCGTCAAGCGGTACTCCGGGGTCACCGTGTTGCACGGGATCGACCTGGAGGTCCGGCCAGGAGACGTGGTCGGGCTGGTCGGGCACAACGGTGCGGGCAAGTCGACCCTGCTCCGGGTGATCTCCGGCGCCACCACCCCCGACCAGGGGAGCATCGAGGTGGACGGGGTCCGGCAGGACATCGCCGGGCCCCGGGACGCCATCGCGGCCGGAGTCGCCACCGTGTACCAGGAGCTCTCGCTGCTGCCGAACCTGACCGTCACCCAGAACGTCTACCTGGGCGACGAGCGGTCCCGTGCCGGGATGCTCCGCCGGGAGGAGATGCGTACCGGTGCCCGGGAGCTGGTGGCGTCCTTCGGGCTGGACCTGGACGTCGACCGCAAGCTCGGTGAATACCCGGTCGCGACCCGGCAGATGCTGGAGATCGCGGTCGCCACCCACCGCAAGGCGCGGTTCCTGCTGCTGGACGAGCCGACGACCGCCCTGGAGGGCACCCAGGTCGACCGGCTGCTGGAGATGGTCCGGCACCTGGCGCAGGAGCGTGGGCTGGGCATCGTGTTCGTCGATCACAAACTCGACGAGCTGTACGCGGTGTGCAACCGGGTGGCGGCGCTGGTGGACGGTCGACTGCGGATCGACGCCCGGGTGGACGAGGTGTCCCGGGACGACGTGGTCACCGCGATCGCCGGTGAGGAGGCGGCGGCCCCCGCGTCCGCCTCCTCACCGGTCCCGGCCGAAGTGGGCCGGGAGACCCGCGAGGTGGTGGCCGCCCTGCCGTCGAAGGGCCGGGGCGGCCGCCTCCTCGAGGTGCACGACCTGCACGCCGGCGGGGTGCACGGGGTCAGCCTGCGCGCCGAGCCGGGCCGGGTGCTCGGCATCTACGGCCTGGTCGGTGCCGGGCGGACCGAGACCCTGCGCGCCCTGGTCGGACTGAACCCGATCACGGCCGGACGGGTGCTGCTCGACGGGCAGTACCACCGGCCACGTACCCCGGCAGGGGCGCAGCGTGCCGGGCTGGTGTACCTGACCGAGGAACGCAAGCACGACGGGATCGTCCCCGGGCTGTCCTCGCCGCAGAACGTGGCGCTGCCGGTGCTCGGCCGGTACCGGCGGGCGGGATTCCTGGACCGGGCGGCGGTGCAGCGCGATGCCGAGGACCTTTTGGAACGGCTCCGGGTCCGGGGCGACCGGCACGGACCGGTGGTCCGGCTGTCCGGTGGTAACCAGCAGAAGGTGCTCCTGGCCCGGGCGATCGCGCAGCGGCCCCGGATCCTGCTCCTGGACGAACCCACCAAGGGCGTCGACCTGGGCGTGAAGGCGGAGATCCACCGGATCGTCCGGGCCCTCGCGCACGAGTCGGGCCTCACCGTGGTCCTGGTCTCCTCCGAGGAGGACGAGGTGGCCGAGGTCGCCGACGACGTGGTGGTGATGTCGCACGGCCGCACGAGCGGGACCCCGCTGACCGCCGAGGACCGCACCCCCCAGTCACTGCGCCGCGCCGCGTGGAGCGCGGCATGACCCCCGGAGGCACCACCATGACCAGCAGCGCCGAGGACACCCTGCGCACCGCCCGCGAGCTGGTGCGACGGGAGGGGGGCGGCGTGGCAGCCGTGGCCGAGCAGCTCGACGACACCTTCCTGCGGGCGGTGGAACTCGTCGACGCCTGCTCCGGGAAGGTGTTCGTCACCGGTTCCGGCACCTCCGGTGCGGTGGCACGCCGGATGGCCCATCTGCTGTCGGTCTGCGGGACACCGGCGGTGTTCCTGCCCGGGATGGACGCCCTGCACGGCACGATGGGCGCGGTCGCCGCCGGGGACCTGCTGATCACCATCTCCCGGGGCGGGGAGTCGGACGAGCTGAACGACCTCTCGGCCCGGGTGCAGCGCCGCGGTGTGCCGGTGATCGCCCTGACGGCGACGCCAGGATCCACCCTGGGTCTGCTCGCCGACCTCACGGTGGTGATCGACCCCGGGCCGGAGGTCGACCCCGGTGGGGTGATCGCGATGGGGTCGACCCTGGCCACCGCGGTGTGGGGTGACGCCCTGGCCGCCGTGCTGATGCGACGCCGGGGGTACGGCTGGGAACAGGTGTTGTTCACCCACCCGGCCGGGGCGGTGGGCAAGCGCGCCGACCTGCCGGACGAGCTCCCGCCGATCGGCGACCGCTGATGGGCGTGGTGGCGGGGGTGGATTCCTCCACCCAGTCGTGCACCGTGGAGCTGCGGGACGCCGACGACGGTCGGCTGCTCGGCGCCGGACGGTCGCCGCATCCGGCCACCGCGCCTCCGGTCTCCGAACAGGACCCGGAGGACTGGTGGTCGGCGCTCCGGCTCGCCCTGGCCGCCGCCCTGGACCAGGCAGGGCTGACCGCCGACCGGATCGACGCGGTGAGCATCGCCGCCCAGTGCCACGGCCTGGTGCTGCTGGACGAGGCCGACCGGGTGCTTCGGGCGGCGAAGCTGTGGAACGACACGACGTCGGCGCCCCAGGCGGCCGCGATGGTGGCGGACCTCGGAGCTTCCGGCTGGGCGCAGGCGGTCGGCTCAGTGCCCACCGCCGCGTTCACGATCACCAAACTCGCCTGGGTCGCCGCCCACGAGCCCGCGCTGCTGGACCGGGCCCGCCGGGTGCTGCTGCCGCACGACTGGCTCACCTCCCGCCTGACCGGCGAGGCGGTCACCGACCGCTCCGAGGCCTCCGGCACCGGGTACTTCGCCGCCCACGAGGACCGCTACCGCACCGACCTGCTGGAGCGCTGGGTCCGGTCCGATCGGGACTGGGCGCCGATGCTGCCCCGGGTGGCCGGCCCCGACGAGGTCGTCGGACGGGCCGACACCCGGGCCGCCGCCGACCTGGGCCTGCGCGGGGACGTGCTGGTCGGCGCCGGGGCGGGGGACCAGCACGCCGGAGCGCTCGGCATCGGGCTCGGACCCGGACAGGTGCTCTACTCCCTCGGCACCTCCGGGGTGGTGATGACCACCTCCGCGACCCCGGTGCACGACGGCACCGGCTGGGTGGACGGTGTCGCCGACGCCACCGGCGGCTGGTTGCCGCTGATGTGCTCGCTCAATTCCACCAAGGTCACCGACACCGTCGCCCGGCTGCTCGGCGTCGACCTGCCCGGGCTGGCGGCGCTGGCGCTCGCGGCCGAGCGGCGGCCCGACCGGATGGTGCTGGCCGCCTACCTGGACGGCGAGCGGACTCCCGACCGCCCGGACGCGCGCGGGCTGCTGGGCGGACTGCGCTCGGACGTCACCCGCGAGGAACTGGCCCTGGCCGCCCACGAAGGGGTGATCCTCGGCCTGCTCCGCGGGCACCGGGCCATCCGGGCGGCGGGGGCGGCCGCCGACGGCGAGGTGGTGGTCGCCGGGGGTGGTGCACGCTCCGCCGCCTATCGGCAGGTGCTGGCCGACGCGCTGGGCCGCCCGGTGTCGACCCGGGACGCCCCGGAGGCCACCGCCCGCGGTGCGGCGATCCAAGCAGCGGCCGTGCTCGCCGGTGCGCCGGTCACCACCGTGCGCGACAGCTGGGCCCCCGCCACCACCACGACCACCGACCCGGCGGCGGCGCTGCCGGAATCCGTGCTCGACCGCTACCGGGCGCTCGCCGAGTGGCGGCAACCGACCGAGAAGGAGTGACATGCGGCTGTACCTGGACTGCGCCGACCGGGCGGACCTCGGCCCGCTGCTCGACACCGGACTGTTCGCGGGGGTGACCACCAACCCGCTGATCCTCCAGCGCGGCGGCGTCCGACTGGCCGAGGTGCCACAGCTGGTGCGCTGGCTGCTGGACCGGGGGAGCGCGGAGGTGTTCGTGCAGACCACCTCTGCCGACACGACCGCGATCGTGACCGAGGGCCGTGACCTGCGGCGGCTCTCGGACCGGCTCGTCGTGAAGATCCCGGCGACCAGGGACGGCCTGAGCGCGGCCCGGCGGCTCAGCGACGAGGGAGTGCCGGTGCTGATCACGGCGGTCTACCACCCGAAGCAGGCCCTCACCGCCGCCGCTGCCGGGGCGAGGTGGATCGCGCCCTACGTCGGGCGGATGACCGAGCAGGGTCGTGACGGGCAGGAGCAGGTGGCCCAGATGCACCGCCTGCTCGCCGGGACCGGCACCGCGGTGCTGGCAGCGAGCATCCGCAGCACCGACGACGTGCGCCGCCTGGCCCTGGCCGGGGTCGACGCGGTGACCGTGGGTGCCGCGGTGGCGCGGGGGCTGTTCGACGAGCCGCTGACCGATGCCGCGGTGGCGGACTTCGACCGCGCGGTGGCCGAGCTCAGCTGATCCGGCCCGGAGCTGGCGGGTCGGGGACACCGCCGGGGCCACTCACCGGGTGGGCAGGTGTCGCGCGTCGCGGCGGTACATCTGCGCGTGCCGGTGCAGCTCCGGCTGCCCGCTCGCCCGCGCGTGCTCGTCGGTCCAGTCCGCCAGCTCGGCCAGCCGGTCGACCATCGTCGCCAGCACCTCGGCCCGGGTCGGCGCGTCGTCGCCGTAGGAGGCGAGCAGGCTGTCCAGGCGGTGCAGCGGATCCAGGCCACCGGGGGTCGGGGTGTCCGAGCAGAACGAACACAGCCGGTACGCCAGGTAGGCCAGGTCCCACACCCGGGGTCCGGGGGAGGCCATGTCCACATCGATGAACCCGACCAGCCGACCGGCGGCATGGACCATGTTGTACGGCGCCGCGTCGTTCAGGCAGATCACCTCGGCGGGCTGATGGGCGGCCATCCGCCACGGCCCGGCGTCCACCGGGAACCCCTCGGTCGCGTCGTGCCAGATCCGCAGGAACGTCCCCGCCTGCTGCACGGTGCGCGGGTGCCACACCCAGTCCGGCAGCGGGAAGTCGCCGGTGTCGCCCGGGATCCAGCTGAGCATCTCCCGGCCCTGGTCGTCGACGCCCAGCGGGGTGGGGACCATCCAGGCGCCCCGGGCGCGCGCCCAGGCGAGCACGGCGTGCACCGTGGGGGTCCACGGGCCGGCGGTGCGGCGCACGGTGTCGCCGATCCGGACCACCTCGTTGACGTGCCCGCCGTCCAGCGGGTGCTCCTGCGGTTCCGGCGCGGCGGTCATGCTCAGCCCCCTAGGCCCTTGTCCCGGCGTCTCAGGTAGCGCTCGAACTCCTGCGCGATCGCCTCGCCGCTGGCCTCCGGGAGATCGGCGGTGTCCTTCGCCTCCTCCAGCTGGCGCACGTACTCGGCGATCTCACTGTCCTCCCCGGCGAGCTCGTCCACGCCGTCCTGCCATGCTGCCGCGTCCTCCGGCAGATCGCCCAGCGGGATCGGCTCACCGATCAGCTGCTCGATCTTGTGCAGCATGGCGAGCACCGCCTTGGGCGACGGCGGGTGGGCGACGTAGTGCGGCACCGCCGCCCACAGCGACAGGGTGCGCAGCCCCCGGGCGGCCGCCTCGTGCTGCAGCACCCCGACGATGCCGGTCGGGCCCTCGTAGCTGTTCGACTCCACGTCCAGCAGGCCGCGCACCGCCCGGTCCTCGCTGGTCACCGTGACCGGGATCGGCCGGGTGTGCGGCACGTCGGCCAGCAGTGCGCCCAGGGTGATCACCGTCTCGGTGCGCAGGCCGCCGGCGATGTCCAGCAGCTCACCGCAGTACCGGCGCCAGCGCATCGACGGCTCGATGCCGTGCACCAGGACGATCGTCCGACCGGTGCGCGGGGCGGTGGCGACCGCGACCGCGGTGGACGGCCAGGTGATCTCCCGGTTGCCCTCCGGGGTCAGGGCGATCACCGGGCGGTTCACCTGGAAGTCGTGGTACTCCTCCGGGTCGAGCTCGTCCACCTGCTCGGCGCCCCAGACCTCGTGCAGGTGTTCCAGTGCCTGGCTCGCGGCGGACCCGGCGTCGTTCCACCCCTCGAAGGCGGCGAGCAGGATCGGACCGTCACCGGGCAGGGCGGGCATCGCCGCGGGGGTGGTCGACTGGTCGCTCATCCGACCAGCCTAGGACCTGGCGGCGACACCGCCCGGGATGCACCGCGGTGTGGGCGACGGGTGGTGGGATGTCCCGGTGTCCGTCGTCCTGGTCGCCGTCGATCCCACCCGCTCGGGTGTGGTCGAGCTCCGTTCGGCACCCGACACCGCGACGGTCGTGGCCGAGGGGCTCGGGGCCGGCCGGACGGTTCCGCGCGAGCAGCTGGCCGCGTCGGTGGCAGCGCTGGAGGAGGCGGAGCACCCGCGCTGGGTCTGGGACGACACCGAACGCTGGTACCCGGAGCTGCTCGCCGCCGGGGTGCGGGTGCGCCGCGCCCACGACCTGCGGCTCTGCCACGCCATCCTGCGCCGGTCCAGCCGCACCACCGGCACCCGGTTCGCCGCCGCGCCGCCCACCGCCTGGGACGCCGCCGGTCCGACGGTCGAGCCGGCACCGCCCAGCCTGTTCGACGACCTGGAACCGGCCGTCGCCGGACTGCCCGACCCCGCGACCGAGTACCGCGAGCAACTCCGCTGCCTGGTCGATTCCCAGGACGACGGCCGACTGCGCCTGCTGCTCGCCGCGGAGTCCGTCGGCGCCCTGATCGCGGACGAACTGCGCTTCGACGGCCTGCCCTGGCGCGCCGACCTGCACGACGCGCTGCTCACCGACCTGCTCGGACCCCGGCCACTCGAGGGCCAACGGCCGGCCAAGCTCCAGGAACTCGCGCAGGTCATCGCCGCCGCCCTCGAACGCCCCGGGCTCAACCCCGACTCGCCCCCCGAACTGCTGCGCGCCCTGCGGGCCGCCGGGCTCGACGTCGCCACCACCCGCAAGTGGGAGCTGCGCCAGCACGACCACCCCGTGATCGAGCCGCTGTTGGCCTACAAGAAGCTGGCCCGGCTGCTGACCGCCAACGGCTGGGCCTGGATGGACCGCTGGGCGACCGGTGGCCGGTTCCGGCCGGACTACGTGCCCGCCGGGGTGGTCACCGGTCGGTGGGCGTCCAGCGGCGGGGGAGCCCTGCAACTGCCCGCCGGGATCCGGTCGGCGGTGCGGGCCGATCCCGGCCATGTCCTGGTGGTCGCCGACGCCGCCCAGCTGGAGCCGCGGGTGCTGGCGGCGATGTCCGGCGACCGGGCGATGGCCGCCGCCGGTCGTCAGGCCGACCTCTATGAAGCGGTGGTCCAGGCCGGGATCGTCCAGGACCGGCAGCAGGCGAAGTACGCCATGCTCGGCGCGATCTACGGCGCGACCACCGGTGCGAGCGCGATGCTGATGCCCCAGCTCGCCCGGGGATACCCGCAGGCGGTGGAACTGGTCGAACGGGCTGCCCGGGCCGGTGAGCGCGGCGAACAGGTCACCACCTGGCTCGGCAGGTCCTCACCGCTGCCCTCCGCCGACAGCCGGGCCGAGCGACTCGCCGCCGGGGGAGAGGGCGGCGACGAGTCGACCGCCCGGGAGGCCCGACGGCACGCCCGCGACTGGGGTCGGTTCACCCGCAACTTCGTCGTCCAGGGCACCGCCGCCGAATGGGCGCTCTGCTGGATGGCGGTGCTGCGGCAACGGCTGGTCGGGCTGCCCGGGCGCCCGCACCTGGTCTTCTTCCTGCACGACGAGCTGATGGTGCACAGCCCGGTGGACCAGGCGGAGATCGTCGCCCAGGCGGTGCGGGAGTCGGCGGTGGAAGCGGGCCGCCTGCTGTTCGGTGACACCCCGGTGGAGTTCGCGCTGGACCTGGCGGTGGTCGACTCCTACGACCAGGCGGGCTGACCTACCCTGGCACCGTGATCCTGACCGCCGCCGACTGGCAGCCGCTGGCAACCGCCCACGAGGCCCGGGCCGACGCTCTGACCGCCGGGCACCGGGACCGCACCGCCCGGCGGGAGCGGCACGCGATCGACGACTTCCTGTTCGACTACTACTCCGCCAAACCCGGTCAGCTGCGCCGCTGGCACCCCGGCGCCGGTGTCACCCTGCTCCCCGGCGACGGGGTCCCGCACGCCGACTGGCGCTGGTACCGCACGGCGCCCGACGGCTCCGTGACACTGGACGTCGCGGCGTTCATGGCCGACCGGGGCAGCACCGTGCGGTTCGTGCACGGCCTGCTGTCGGCCACCGCGTCCCGGCCGATCGCCACCGGCTGCTTCGGCCTGCACGAATGGGCGATGGTCTACCGCGAGGCACCCGGACAGCACCGCCACGCTCTGCCGTTGAGGCTGGGCGAGTCCGGCACCGACACCGTGGTCGAGACCCACCGGATCCGCTGCACCCACATCGACGCGTACCGGTTCTTCACCCCGGAGGCCGCGCCCCTGAACGCCCTGCGGCCCACCCGCGAGACCCAGATCGCCGACGACCAGGGCGGGTGCCTGCACGCCAACATGGACCTGTACAAATGGGCGCAGAAGCTCGGCCCGCTCTGCCCCGGCGACCTGCTGCTGGACAGCTTCGAGCTGGCGGCCGAGATCCGGGTGACCGACATGCAGGCATCGCCCTACGACGTGTCCGGCTACGGGTTGGAGCCGGTGGCGATCGAGACGCCGGAGGGCAAGGCGGAGTACGTGCGGCGGCAGCGGGGGTTCGCGGAGCGGGCGGCGGTGATCCGGGCGCGGATCGTCGCCGTCGCGGCGGCCGTCGTGAGTGAGGACTCCAGCTAGGCGTCGGCCGAGCCCTCGGTCATCTCCACCGCGACCGTCGCCACTTCAGTACCGGAACGCCGCCACCCGGTCCCGCAGCTCGGCCGACATCCCCGCCAGGTCGCGCACCGCGGTCTCCACCTCGCGCAGCACGTCGGTCGACCGTTCGGCGGCCCCCGCCACCCCGGTGATGGTGCTGGCGATCTCCCCGGAGCCGGTGGCGGCCTCCGCGACCGAGCGGGACATCTCGTTGGTGGTCGCGGTCTGCTCCTCCACCGCCGAGGCGATGGTCAGCTGGTAGTCGTTGATCCGGGCGATGATGCTGGAGATCTCGCCGATCGCCCCGACGGCGCCGGTGGTGTCGGCCTGGATCGCCTCGACCCGGCGGGCGATGTCCTCGGTGGCCTTGGCGGTCTCCTGCGCCAGTTCCTTGACTTCCCCGGCCACGACCGCGAAGCCCTTGCCCGCCTCCCCGGCGCGCGCGGACTCGATGGTCGCGTTCAATGCCAGCAGGTTGGTCTGCTCGGCGATGCTGGTGATCACCTTGATGACGTTGCCGATCTCCGCCGACGAGGCGCCGAGCCGTGCGACCTGGTCGTTGGTGAGCGCGGCGGCGTTGGTGGCCTCACCCGCGACCTTGGCCGCCTGCGAGGCGTTCTGCGCGATCTCCCGGATGCTGGCACCCATCTCCTCGGCACCGGCGGCGACGGTCTGCACGTTCCGCGACACCTGCTCGGCGGCGGCGGCGACCACCCCGGCCTGGTTCGACGTCTCCTGTGCCCGGCCGAGCACCGCCTGACTGGCACCGGACATCTGTGCGGCGGCACCGGCGATGGTGGTGGACACCCCTGCGACGGACGACAGGGTGCTGCGCAGTGACTGCTGGGCGGCGGCCAGGGCGGCGGCCATTCGGCCGAGCTCGTCGGTGGAGCGCACGTCGGGTGCGACCGTGAGGTCACCCTCGGCCAGCGCGTCCAGGGAGCGACCGACCTGACGGACGGTCCTGGTGATCTGCCGGGTGACCAGCGCCGCGATCACCAGCGCGATCAGGACCCCGGCGGCGAGCGCGGCGATCAGCAGGGTGCGGGTGCTGGACACCAGCGCGTTGCCGTGGGCGAACTCGGTGGCGGCGGCCTCCGACTTGGCCTCCGCCTCGCCCGAGATCGCGTCCAGCGCCCCATCGGCGTTCGGGTAGATCTGCTCGGTGTACAGCGCCGACAGCGCGCCGTCGCTCGCTCCCGCGTCCACGGCCGGGACGAACTGCTCGGCGAAGTTCCGGTGGAAGGCGGTGGCCAGGTCGATCGCGTCGTCCACCCGCCCCGGGTCGGCCGCGTGCGGCCGGTAGTCGGCCAGCTCGTCCAGCAGCTGGTCGCCCCGGTCGGCGATCTCGGCCGCCAGGTCGGCCCGGTCCGCGGCGGTGGTGAAGCCGTACTGGTTCGCGCGCACCCGGCTGCCCTGCAGCGTGCGCTGGATCTGGTCCAGCTCCTGCAACGGCTGCACGTCGGCCTGGTACAGGGTGCGCTGCCCCTCGCCGAGCTGCTGCACGCTGCTGATCGCGAGCAGGCCCATGCCGGCGGCGACGATGGTCAGGACGGCGACGATCGCACCGATCTTCTGCGCGATCGGGCGGTTGGCGAACCAGGAGCTGCGGGGGGTCATGCCCGCCTGATCGGCGCCGGGTCACCGTGATCGAGCAACCGGGTCGGTGGGCGTCCTCACAGGGTGAAACCGGCGTGCGGCGGGAACTTTCCACCACCGGCGCCCGGCCCCGCCCCGCCCGGCCACCGCCGTCGCTTCACCTGCCGTCCACCCGCCCGGGTTACGGTGGTCGGAACCCCCGCAGGCCGCCCGACAGGAGAACCCCGTGACCCACCCCGCCCTCCCCACCGCTGTGCTCTGGGACATGGACGGCACCCTGGTCAACACCGAGCCGCTGTGGATGGCGGCGGAGACCGAGCTGGTGCACTCCTGGGGTGGGCAGTGGTCGCACGAGGACGGGTTGTCGCTGGTCGGCAACCCGCTGACCACCTCGGCGAGCATCCTGCAGGAGCGCGGTGTCGACCTGAGCCTGGACGAGATCATCGACTACCTGAGCGTGCGGGTGCGCGCCGGGGTCGCCGCCAGCACCCCGTGGCAGCCGGGCGCCGAAGCACTGCTGCGGGCGCTGGCCGAGGCCGGGGTGCCGCAGGCGCTGGTGACGTCGTCGTACCGCAATCTGGCGCTGCCCTTCGCCGAGGTCGCCGGGGTGTTCGCCACGGTGGTCGCCGGGGACGACGTGCAGCACGCGAAGCCGCACCCGGAGCCGTATCTGATGGCGGCCGAGCACCTCGGGGTGGACGTGACCCGGTGCGTGATCGTGGAGGACTCGCCGTCCGGCATCGGGTCGGCGGTGGCCGCCGGGGGCCGGGTGCTCGCGGTGGAGGTGTTCACCCCGATCCCGGACCTGCCGGAGCTGAGCGTCACCAGCTCGCTGACCGACATCACGGTCGCGGACCTGGCCCGGATCGGTGCCGGTGACGTGCTGGACAAATTGAGCTGACCTGCGCCGACGGTCGGGTCTACCGTCGGCGGCTCTTGTCGTCGTCGTGAAAGGCACTCCCGTGTTCCCCGTCCAACTGTCCGGTACCCGCGCGTCCACCCTGATGTGGGCGCCCGAGCACGAGGTCGAACCGGCCGCTGCGCAGCAGCTGCGCCAGATCGCCGCGCTGCCGTGGGTGCACGGTGTCCGGGTGATGCCGGACGTCCACCTCGGCAAGGGGGCGACGGTCGGGTCGGTGATCGCGATGCGCGACGCCGTGTCGCCGAACGCGGTCGGGGTGGACATCGGCTGCGGGATGGTCGGGGTGCGCACCTCGCTGACCGCTGCCGACCTGCCGGACGACCTGCACCGGCTGCGGTCGCGGATCGAGCGCGAGGTGCCGGTGGGCTACCACGGGCACAAGACGCCGGTGGACCTGCGGCGGCTGCACCCGCTGGCCCGGGGCGCCCGGTCAGCGGAGGTGCTGTCCGGCGAGGACGCGTTCTGGTCCCGGTTCGGCACGCTCAGCGGCGGGGTGGACCGGATCGAGACCCGGGTGCAGCAGCAGATGGGCACCCTGGGCGGCGGCAACCACTTCATCGAGGTCTGCCTCGACACCGAGGACCAGGTGTGGCTGCAACTGCACTCCGGGTCGCGGAACATCGGCAAGACGCTGGCCGAGCACCATGCCGGGATCGCCAAGGGTTTGGAGCACAACCGGGCGCTGCCGGACCGGGATCTGGCGGTGTTCCTGGCCGGGACCCCGGAGATGGACGCCTACCTGAACGACCTGTGGTGGGCGCAGGAGTACGCGGCCCGGTCCCGGGCGGTGATGATCACCATGGTCGCGGAGGCGGTCCGGGCGGAGTTCGCCGACCGGGAGGTGACCTTCGACGAGGCGGTGAACGTGCACCACAACTACGTCGCCACCGAGCGGATCGACGGCGCCGACCTGATCGTGACCCGGAAGGGGGCGATCCGGGCCGGTGCCGGTGACCTCGGTCTGATCCCCGGGTCCATGGGCACCGGGTCCTACGTGGTGCGGGGCCTGGGCAACCCGGAGTCGTACTGGTCGGCGTCGCACGGTGCCGGTCGGCGGATGTCCCGGACCGCGGCGAAGAAGCACTTCACGCTGGACGACCTGGCCGAGCAGACCGCCGGGGTGGAGTGCCGGAAGGACGCCGGGGTGCTGGACGAGATCCCGGGTGCGTACAAGGACCTCGACTCGGTGATCGCCGCGCAGAGCGACCTGGTCGAGGTCGTGGCGCGGCTGCGCACGATCCTCTGCGTCAAGGGCTGACCCGACGGGCCGGCACCGGGGACCTCCCCGGTGCCGGCTCGTGTCGGGTCACCGTCCGACCAGGGACATCCCGTACTCGTCGTACCGGTTCCCGGCGACCGGGATCCGGGCGGTGAGCGCGTTCAGATCGGCCAGCTCGTCGGCGGAGAGAGCCACGGCCGTGGCGGCGGCGTTCTCCTCGACCCGGCTCAGCCGCCGGGTGCCGGGGATCGGGACGATCCACGGCTGCTGGGCCAGCAGCCAGGCGAGTGCGATCTGACCGGGGGTGACGCCCTTCGCCTCCGCGACGGCGCGCACCCGGGCGACCAGTGCCTGGTTCGCGTCCAGGTTCTCGGCCGAGAACCGTGGCACCCGGGTGCGGATGTCGCCCTCGGTGAAGGGCGTCGAGGTGTCGACGGTGCCGGTCAGGAAGCCCTTGCCCAGCGGGCTGAACGGCACGAAGCCGATCCCGAGCTCGGCCAGGGTGGGCAGCACCTCCGGCTCGGGGTCGCGGGTCCACAGCGAGTACTCGGACTGCACGGCGGTCACCGGGTGCACGGCGTGCGCGCGCCGGATGGTGTCGGCGGCCGCCTCGGACAGCCCGAAGTGCCGCACCTTCCCGGCCTGCACCAGCTCGGCGACCGTCCCCGCGACGTCCTCGATCGGCACGTTCGGGTCGACCCGGTGCTGGTAGAACAGGTCGATCACGTCGGTCCGCAACCGGCGCAGGGACGCGTCGGCGACGCGGCGGATCTGCTCGGGACGGGAGTCGACGCCCTGCATCCGTCCGTCGACGATGTTCCAGCCGAACTTGGTCGCGATGACGACCTGGTCGCGGATCGGGGCGAGGGCCTCGCCGACGAGCTCCTCGTTGACGTAGGGGCCGTAGACCTCGGCGGTGTCGATGAACGTGACATCCCGCTCGACGGCGCCGCGCAGCACGCCGATCATGTCCGCGCGGTCGCCGGGGTTCGGACCGTAGCTCTGGGACATGCCCATCGCGCCGAGCCCGATCGCCGAGACCTCGAGTCCCTGGCCGAGCGTCCTGGTGTGCATGGTGAACCTCCTGGGTCGATGACGACCTCAGTCGACCACCGGCGGCGTGACCAGGGGAGTCCCTGCTGAACCGGGGTACTGGGAGTACCCCTCGGTCACCGACCAGGATGCGAGCAATGTGAGGGCGTCCGCGCTGGGGCTGCCCGGCGGGGCGGTGTACACCAGCAGGGTCAGGTCCGGGGCGGCGGCGATCGACAGGGAGTCGTACATCAGCTCGACCCGTCCGACCACGGGGTGCCGGATCTGCTTCACGCCGCCGGTGTGCAGGTGCACGTGGTGCGCCGCCCACCGGGTGCGGAAGTCTTCCGAGCGGGTGGACAGCTCGCCGATCAGCAGGTTCAGCTCCCGGTCGTGCGGCATCCGACCGGCTGCTGACCGCAGGACGCCCACCGTGTCGTCGGCCGCCCGCTCCCAGTTCACCCAGAAGTCCTGCGACGCCGGGTCCAGGAACACGAATCGGGCGTGGTTCGCCGGGCCGGCCGGGCTGGTCACCAGCGGGTGGTACAGCGCACGGCCGAGGGGGTTGGTCGCCAGCACGGTGAGCCGGTCGTCCCGGACCACGGCCGGGGTCCCGGTGATCGAGTCCAACAGCACCCGGATGCTGGTCGGGACGGTGAGATCCGGGGTACGGGCGCGCCGACTGCGTGGCCCTCGGGCGGCCGCCGCCAGATCGCGCAGGTGACGCTGCTCGGCGTCGTCCAGGCGTAGGACCCGGGCGAGCGCGTCCAAGACCTGGTCGGATGCCCCGCCGAGGTTCCCGCGTTCCAGCCGGATGTAGTAGTCGCTCGACATCCCGGCGAGCATCGCGACCTCCTCGCGGCGCAGACCCGGCACCCGGCGGTTCGACCCGTAGGTCGGCAGACCCGCCTGTTCCGGGGTGATCCTGGCGCGACGTGACCGGAGGAAGTCGCGCACCTCCTCGCGGTTGTCCATGCCGACCACGGTACGACGGGTGGCCCCGCGCCAGGAGGCCCTGTCAGGACCTCCCGGTCAACCGGCGAGCGGCACCACCCCGAGCGCCGACTCCACCGCACCGGTGGGGATCTCCGGCGGCACCCCGCCGAAGGCCGGGCAGATGCTGCGGTGCGCACACCAGTCGCAGAGCTTCGACGTGCGCGGGGCCCACTCGCCGGTGCGGGCACACTCCTCGATCCGCTCCCAGAGCGCGCGCAACCGCTGTTCCAGGGTGCGCATCTCCGCCTCGCTGGGCGCGTGCCGCAGCACCGTCCCATCGCCGAGGTAGACCAGCTGCAACAGGGTCGGCAGCACCCCGCGTTCGCGCCAGAGCACGTAGGAGTAGAACCGCATCTGGAACAGCGCGTTGCCCTCGTAGCCGGCTCGGGGTGACTTGCCGGTCTTGTAGTCGACCACCCGGAGCCGCCCGTCCGGCGCGATGTCCAGCCGGTCCACGATGCCGCGCAGCTGCGGTCCGTCGGCCAACTGGGTGCGCACGTTCAGCTCGCGCTCGCCGGGCTGCAACCGGTTCGGGTCCTCCAAGGTGAAGTAGGTGTCCAGCAACAGCCGGGCGCTGGTCAGCCATTCCTGCCGACCCGCCTCGTCCGCGAACAGTTCGACCACCTCGGGCTGGCGTTCCACCAGGGCGTCCCAGGCCGCGGGCACCAGGTCGTGGGCGGCCGCCGGGGTGCGCTGCCCGAGCGGCAGGTCGTACAGCCGTTCCAGCACGGTGTGCACCAGCGTGCCGCGGGCCGCCGCGGAACTCGGCGGCTCGGGCAGTCGGTCGACCACCCGGAACCGGAACAGCAGCGGGCACTGCTGGAAGTCGTTCGCGCGGGAAGGGGAGAGCCCGGGCACCCTGGTCCTGACCGCCTCGTGTCCGGCGGACTCCTCCGCCTCGGCAGCCGTCTCTCCGGGCACCACGACCGGCCCGTCGATGGCGGGTCCGTCGAGCAGCAGCGGGTCGGTGTCGGTCACGGGTCGAGCGTAGGCCCCGCCACCCACACGTCTGCCTCCCGCCACCCGCACGCCGACGCCCCCGGCCCCGCGCGCACAGCCGTCGCGCACCGCGCCCCCGTACCCTGTCCGCCGTGCCCCCTCACACCCGCGGACTGGTGATCGGTCGCGTCGCCGGCGCCCCGATCGTCCTCACGCCCAGCAGCGCCCTGATGGCCGTGATCATCGCGCTGCTGTTCGCGCCGACCTTCAGCACCCAACTGGGGATCGGCACCGGCTCGGCCTACGGCATCGCGGCGGTGTTCGCGGTGATCCTGCTGCTGTCGGTGCTGGTGCACGAGCTGGCGCACGGCCTGGTCGCCGGGGCCTTCGGCCTGCGGGTGCGCGAGTTCGCCCTCACCCTGCTCGGCGGCCACACCCAGCTGACCACCACCCCGCTCGGTCCGGGGGTCGCCGCGCTGATCGCCGTCTGCGGCCCGCTGTCCAATCTGGTGCTGGCCGCGGTGCTCGGCCTCGGGGCGGCGGTGGCCCCGGACGGTGGTGCCGCCTACGTGGTGCTGTACGCGGCCGCCGCGGCGAATCTCTTCGTCGGGGTGCTGAACCTGGTGCCCGGCCTGCCGCTGGACGGCGGCCAGGTGCTGGAATCGGCGGTGTGGGCGGTCACCAGGAACCGGCGCACCGGCACCGTGGTCGCCGCCTGGGCCGGCCGGGTGGTCGCCGTCGGCTTCGTGCTGGCGGTGCTCGGCTGGCAGGCCGGCAGCCGGTGGGGCATCGACCTCTATCAGGTGGTGTGGGCCGCCGTGGTGGGCGCGTTCCTGTGGACCGGCGCGAGCCAGGCGCTGCGCCAGGCCCGGACCCAGCAGCGGGTGGACGGCTTCACCGTCGAGTCCCTGGGCGTGCGCGCGGTGGGCGTGGCGGCGACGGCGATGCTGGCCGAGGCCGACGCCGCGCGCAGTGTCACCGGTGCCGATGCCGTGGTGCTGCTCAGCCCGGACGGTCGGCCCGCGGCCTACGTCGACCCGGCCGCCGCGCAGACGGTGCCCGGTGCCGAGCGCACCCGGGTGCCGGTGACGGCGGTGGCGGTCGGGCTTCCGGCCGGTGCGGTGGTGGACGCGTCCCTGACCGGCGAGGAACTGCTGTCGGCGTTGGCCGCCGTGAGCCGGTTCGCCCCGGTGATGGTCGCGGTGAGGGGGCCGCAGGTGGTCGCGCTGGTGCGTGGCGCGGACGTCGCGGCCCGACTCCGCTCCTAGACTTGCCGCCCGTGACCCATGACGACCTGCCGCCCGTGTCCCACGACGACGCCCGCCCCGTGCCCGACGGCCCGGGATCCGGAGGCGACCAGGGCTCCGGCGAGGAGGGTCCCACCGGTGCCCACCTGCGCCGTGGACCGTTCCGGGTCGGCGAACGGGTCCAGCTGACCGACCCCAAGGGCCGGCTGCACACGATCACGCTGCACCCGGATGCCACCTTCCACACCCACAAGGGCTACTTCCGGCACGAGGACCTGATCGGCTCGCCGGAGGGGAGTGTCATCGCGAACACCGGCGGCATCGAGTACCTGGCGATGCGCCCGTTGCTGTCCGACTACGTGCTGTCGATGCCGCGCGGCGCCGCGGTGGTCTACCCCAAGGACGCCGGGCAGATCGTCGCGATGGCGGACATCTTCCCCGGGGCCCGGGTGGTCGAGGCCGGGGTCGGCTCCGGTGCGCTGACCATGTCGCTGCTCCGGGCGGTCGGTGACCACGGGATGCTGCACTCGATCGAGCGCCGGGAGGACTTCGCCGCGATCGCGCGCGGCAACGTCGAGGCGTTCTTCGGTGGGCCGCACCCCGCCTGGCGGGTGAGCATCGGCGACCTGTCCGACGTGCTGCCGATCGCCGAGCAGCCCGGCACCGTCGACCGCGTGGTGCTGGACATGCTCGCCCCGTGGGAGAACCTGGACGCGGTGGCGCAGGCCCTGGTGCCCGGCGGCGTGTTCATCAGCTACGTCGCTACCACGACCCAGCTGTCCCGGCTGTCCGAGGACCTGCGGGCCGACGGCCGGTTCACCGAGCCGCAGGCGTGGGAGACCATGATCCGGGGCTGGCACCTGGAGGGTCTGTCGGTCCGGCCCGAGCACCGGATGATCGGCCACACCGGATTCCTGCTGTCCACCCGGCGGCTCGCGGACGGCGTGATCCCGCCGGAGCGCAAGCGCCGCCCGGCGCCGTCCAAGGACCTGGTCGACGAGTCCGGCGCGGTGGAGAGCACCCGCTCGCACCTGGACCTGCCGGACGAGGCGTGGACCCCGGAGGCGATGGGCGAGCGGCCGATCTCGGAGAAGAAGCTGCGCCGGGTCCGCCGGGACGTCGGACAGGCCCCCGAGGACCAGTGACACGCCGGTCCACCCGCTGACCGCATCGCGCGGGATGTCCGCCCGCGTGGTTAGCCTGCCGCAACGCCATCAGCCAGGAGGGACCGCGCCATGACGGAACCGACCCCGCAGGAATTCCAGCTGCTCCAGGCCAAGAACCAGCGGTTGTCCGACGCGCTGGTCGCCGCGCGGGACCAGATCATCGAGCTGAAGCGGCAGATCGACGACCTCGCCAAGCCGCCGGCCACCTTCGCCACCTTCCTGTCGCCGCGCGGTGACGGCACGGTGGAGGTGATCTCGGCCGGGCGCAAGATGCACGTCGGGGTCAGCCCCAGCGTCAACACCCGCGCGCTGCGGCCGGGCCAGGAGGTCCGCCTGAACGAGGCGATGACCGTGGTCGAGGCCGGCGGCTACGAGCGGGTCGGGGAACTGGTCACCGTCAAGGAACTCATCGGCACCGACCGCGCGCTGGTGGTCGGACGCGGCGACGACGAGCGGGTGGTCCGGCTGGCGGGTCCGCTGCTCGGCGGCCGGGTGCGGGTCGGTGACGCGCTGACCATCGAGACCCGGTCCAACTTCGTCTTCGAGCGGGTGCCGCGCTCCGAGGTCGAGGACCTGGTGCTGGAGGAAGTGCCGGACATCGACTACACCGACATCGGCGGCCTGGGCCCGCAGATCGAGCAGATCCGCGACGCCGTCGAGCTGCCGTTCCTGCACCCGGAGCTGTTCCGCGAGCACGGGCTCAAGCCGCCGAAGGGTGTGCTGCTGTACGGCCCGCCCGGCTGCGGCAAGACCCTGATCGCCAAGGCCGTCGCCCACTCGCTCGCGGCCACCTCGGCGCAGGTGCGGGGCGAGGACCCGGCCTCGGCGACCAGCTACTTCCTGAACGTCAAGGGTCCGGAGCTGCTGAACAAGTACGTCGGCGAGACCGAGCGGCACATCCGGCTGATCTTCAGCCGCGCCCGGGAGAAGGCGTCGCAGGGTCACCCGGTGGTGGTGTTCTTCGATGAGATGGAATCGCTGTTCCGCACCCGCGGCACCGGGGTGTCATCGGACACCGAGACCACGATCGTCCCGCAGCTGCTGGCCGAGATCGACGGCGTGGAGCGGCTGGAGAACGTGATCGTGATCGGCGCCTCGAACCGTGAGGACATGATCGACCCGGCCATCCTGCGACCGGGCCGACTGGACGTGAAGATCAAGATCGAGCGCCCGGACGCCGAAGGGGCCCGGGAGATCTTCGCCAAGTACCTCACCCCCGACCTGCCGATCCACCCGGACGACCTGGCCGAGCACCACGGTTCGCAGGCCGAGGCGGTGGAGGCGATGATCCACCGCACCGTGGAGCGGATGTACTCCGAGGAGGACGTGAACCGCTTCCTGGAGGTCACCTACGCCAGCGGCGACAAGGAGATCCTGTTCTTCAAGGACTTCACCTCCGGCGCGATGATCCAGAACGTCGTCGACCGGGCCAAGAAGTCCGCGATCAAGGATCTGCTCGCCACCGGGCAGCGCGGCCTGCGGGTGGAGCACCTGCTCACCGCCTGCGTGGACGAGTTCACCGAGAACGAGGACCTGCCGAACACCACGAACCCGGACGACTGGGCCCGGATCTCGGGCAAGAAGGGCGAGCGGATCGTCTTCATCCGGACGATCGTGCAGGAGAACAAGAAGAAGGCGGGTGCGGCGGCACCCCGGCGGATCGAGAACGTGCAGAGCACCGGGCAATACCTCTGAGTCCTCGCTGAGGTCGGTCACAGCGGCGACACAGTGCCGGGTGGGGAGATGGACGTCGTCCGCTTCTCTCACCCGAAGGGGTGCTCATGCCCACCCTTGCCCTGTTCGCCCTCGACCTGGCCGCGGTCGTCGTCCTCACCTTCGTCCTCTACTTCCCCCGACACCGTCGACGTGATCTGGTCGCCGCCTTCATCGGGGTGAACGTCGGGGTGCTCGCCGTGGCCGGTGCGCTGTCCACCAGCACCGTCGGCGCGGGCCTCGGCCTCGGCCTGTTCGGCGTGCTGTCGATCATCCGGCTGCGCTCATCGGAGATCACCCAGCACGAGGTGGCGTACTACTTCGCCGCGCTGGCCCTCGGCCTGCTGGGTGGCCTCGGCGCGACCCTGGGCTGGTCGGCCGCGGCGATGATGGGGCTGATCCTGGTCGCGCTGTACATCGGCGATCACCCTCGGCTGCTGCGCCGCTACCGGCAGCAGACCGTGGTGCTGGACCGCGCCTACCCGGACCGCGCGGAGCTGACCGCCCGGTTGGAGGAGCTGCTCGGTGCCCGGGTCCGGGACGTGAGCGTGCTCCGTCTGGACCTGGTGGACGACGTGACCTGGGTTGATGTGCGGTACGAGGAAGGCGCCCGCGCGATCAGCGCCGCGGTCCCGGCGTGTGCGCTGGTCGATGCCCGATGAGCACCACGATCGTCGACCGCCTGGACCTGGGCCCGATCAGCCTGGCGGAGCTGACCGCCGAGGCCGAGCTGCTGACCAGGATCGACCGGAAGTACGTGCTCCCGGTGGACGCGCTGGCCCCGCTGCTGGCCGAGCTCCCGACCGGCACCCGTTGCCTGACCATCGGCGACCGGCAGTGCTTCGGCTACCGATCGGTGTACCTGGACACCGGCGCCCTGGACGCCTTCCACTCGGCGGCGGGCCGACGCCGACGCCGGTTCAAGATCCGCACCCGCAGCTACCTGGACACCGACAGCTGCTGGTTGGAGGTCAAGACCCGCGGCCCCCGGGGGAACACGGTGAAGCAGCGCCGCGAGCACCCGGATCCGGAGGGGCTCGCCGCCGGACTGCCCTTCGTCCGAGCCGCCCTGTCCGAGGCCGGGGTGCAGCCGCCCGAGGTGCTGGACCTGGCACCGGTGCTGGTCACCGAGTACCGCCGGACCACCCTGCACCTGCCGGACGGCACCCGGGCCACCATCGACACCGACCTGGCGTTCTCCACCCCGTGCGGTGTCGACCGGACCGGCCTCCCGCGCCGGGTGATCGTCGAGACCAAGAGCGCCCACGGTGCCGGCCCGCTGGACCACCTGCTGTGGCGCAGCGGTCACCGCCCGGACCGGATCTCCAAGTACGCCACCGGCCTGCTGCTGCTGCACCCCGACCTGACCGGACGACCCTGGCGCCGCACCCTGCGCCGGGTCGCCGGCTGAACCCCCACCACCCCAAGGAGCTCCGCCATGCGCCGTTCGATCCACACCGTCATCGCCGTCTCGACCGCCCTCACGCTGGCCCTGGCCGGATGTTCCACCCCGAGCGCCGGCCCGGTCGCCGCCACGGTCGGGGCAGCATCGGACACCGCCACCACCGCCGAAGCCGTGCTGGCCGAGAACGCCGAGCACCTGACGTCCGCCGACCTCGATCCGGGCGAGGCCACCAGCACGATCACCCTGACCGGCGACTCGGCCACCGTGGACGGCGCGGGGGTCACCGTGGACGGCAGCACCGTCACCGTCACCGCCGCCGGGACCTACACCGTCACCGGATCGCTGACCGGACAACTGGTGGTGGCCGCCGGGGCCGAGGACGACGTGGTGCTGATCCTGGACGATGCCGAGATCACCGGGTCCACCGGTTCGGCGATCCTGGTCAGCACGGCGAACGCCGTCGGGGTGGAGCTCGCTGACGGCAGCACCAACACCCTGACCGACGCCGCCGGGTACACGAACACCGAGGGTCCGACCGCTGCCCTGTCCGCCGATGTCGACCTGGTCGTCTCCGGCACCGGGGCGCTGTCGGTGAGCGCGAACGCCGAGGACGGCATCGCCTCCTCCGACCGGCTGACCATCGAGGGCGGCACGATCACCGTCGCCGCTGTCGACGACGGGGTGCGCGGCAAGCACTCGCTGGTGGTCAGCGGGGGGACCCTGGACGTGACATCCGGCGGCGACGGTCTGACCGCGAACGAGGACGTGGACGCCACCGAGGGCTACGTCCTGCTCTCCGGCGGCACGATCACCGTGGTCGCCGACGGGGACGCCGTGCAGGCCGAGACGGATCTGGTGGTCACCGGCGGCGCCCTGGACCTGACCGCCGGTGGCGGAGTGACCGCGGCCGTCGACGACGGGGTGTCGACCAAGGGCCTGAAGTCCGGCGTGGTCACCGTGATCGAGGACGGGACGATCACCGTCGACTCCTCGGATGACGCGGTGCACACCAACGGCACCGCCACGGTCAGCGGCGGTGATCTGACGCTGACCACCGGCGACGACGGCATCCACGCCGACACCGCGCTCGACGTCACCGGAGGATCGGTCCAGGTGGCCGAGTCGTACGAGGGGTTGGAGGCCGAGGCGATCACGCTCTCCGGCGGCACCATCGAGGTCACCACCTCCGACGACGGGATCAACGCGGCCGGCGGTGAGACCGAGGACGCCCAGGGCGACTGGTCGCAGAGCACCGGCACCGCCACCCTGGACATCACCGGCGGCTCGGTGGTGGTGCACGCGGGCGGGGACGGGCTGGACGTGAACGGCTCGGCGACCATGACCGGCGGCACGGTGATCGTGCACGGCCCGGAGACCGGTGCGAACGGCGCGCTGGACTACGACGGCACCTTCACCGTCACCGGGGGCGCCCTGGTCGCGGTCGGTGTGGTCGGCATGGTGCAGGAGCCCGCCACCGGCGACCAGGGGTGGATCAGCGCCCAGGTGCAGCTGGACGCCGGGGAGACCGTGCAGATCGCGGACGCCGACGGCACGGTGCTCGCCACCCTGGTCACCGAGGAGTCGGTCGGCTCGGTGGTGGTCAGCATGGCCGGGATCACCGAGGGCGAGGAGTACCAGGTGCTCACCGGTGGGACGGCGGCCGGGGAGGCGGTCGGCGGCTTCTCGCTCGGTGGCGACAGCACCGGGACCAGTGTCGCGGCGACGGTCACCGCGGGCGAGTCGGCTGGCGGCGCGATGGGTGGTGGACCCGGCGGCGGGATGCCCGCGGCACCCGGCCGGAACTGAGCTGCGGCCCACGTCCCCGGCCCCGACGCGGGCGGGGGACGTGCGGCCGTCGGTGCGTCGGGCGTGGGCTGCCGGTCGCGGGTGCGGCCTAGGCTGATGGGGTGACTGTGCGGCGCGTGATGGGGATCGAGACCGAGTACGGCGTCCTGCAACCGGGGAAGGCGCATGCCAACCCGATGCTGCTGTCGTCCCATGTGGTGGCGGTGCACGCCCCGGCCAAGCAGGCCGGCCGCACCAAGGCCCGGTGGGACTACGACGACGAGGATCCGCTGCAGGACGCGCGCGGATTCCACCTGCAGCGGGCGGCCGCGCACCCGTCCCTGTTGACCGACGACCCGGCTCGCCCGGCCCCGAGCGGTGACGACCCGGACTCGGGTGCGGCCACCGGACCCTCGGCGCCCCAGCCCCGCCCCCGCCCCGAGTTCGACGAGTACGAGGACCCGGGCGCGGTCAATGTCATCCTGACCAACGGCGCGCGGCTCTACGTCGACCACGCGCACCCCGAGTACTCCTCGCCGGAGGTGACCGGCCCGCGGGACATCGTGCGCTGGGACGTGGCGGGGGAGCGGGTCATGCTGGACTCGGTGCGGGCACTGGCCTCGGTGCAGGCACTGCCGGATGTCGCGCTGTACAAGAACAACGTCGACGGCAAGGGCGCCACCTACGGCACCCACGAGAACTACCTGGTCGACCGCGCCGTGCCCTTCGGTGACCTGGCGAGCTGGATCACCCCGTTCCTGGTCAGCCGTCAGGTGTTCACCGGCTCGGGCCGGGTCGGCCTCGGCCAGCGCGGGGAGCGGCCCGGCTACCAGCTGTCCCAGCGCGCCGACTACGTCGAGGCCGAGATCGGCCTGGAGACCACCCTGCGCCGCCCGATCGTGAACACCCGGGACGAGCCGCACGCCGACCCGGATCTGTGGCGCCGGCTGCACGTGATCGTTGGCGACGCCAACCTGTTCGAGGTGGCGACCTATCTCAAGACCGGCACCACCTCGCTGGTGCTGTGGCTGATCGAGCAGATCGCCGCGGGACCCGCCTCGCACCTGGCCACCCAGCTGGACGCCCTCACCCTGGCCGACCCGGTGTACGCCTTCGGCCGGGTGAGCCACGACCTGAGCCTGCGCGAACCCCTGGACCTGGCCGACGGCCGGGCGATGACGGCCCTGGACATCCAGCGCGCGTACCTGGCGACGGTGCGCGGACTGCTGCCCGACCCGGACCCGGAGACCGCCGAGGTGCTGGACCGTTGGTCGTCGATCCTGGACCGACTGGCGACCGACCCCTCCTCGTGCGCGCGGGAGGTCGAATGGGTCGGTAAACTGCGCCTGCTGGACGGGATGCGCCGCCGGGAGCAGCTGGCCTGGGACCACCCGAAGCTGCACGCCGTCGACCTGCAGTGGTCCGACGTCCGACCCGAACGCGGTCTGTACCACCGCCTCGCCGCCGCCGGTGCGGTCGAGCGCCTCACCACCGAGGCCGAGGTCGAGGACGCGGTCGTGCACCCGCCCACCGACACCCGGGCGTTCTTCCGCGGCGAGGTGATGGCCCGGTTCGGCAGCCAGATCACCGCGGCCAGCTGGGACTCGGTGGTCTTCGACCTGCCCGGCGCGAGCTCGCTGCAGCGGGTGCCGATGCGCGACCCGCTGCGCGGCACCCGGGAGCACGTCGGCGAGCTGCTCGCGTCCAGCCCGGACGCGACGACATTGCTGGCGAGACTGGGCGGCTGAGCTGTCCACAGGCGGGTGGCGCGGCCCGTGGTCCACACCGTGGTCGCGCCCACCGCGTTCCCGGTGACACCAGGGCCTAGGGTGGGCTGCACGACAGATCGAGGGAGAAGAACATGGCTGGTCAGGAGCACGCACAGGGCGCCCGGCGCGAGGACGAGCCTGTCGACGGATCTGACGACTCCGGCGTCGCGAACGCCCAGGCGACCGCGCAGCAGCGGGACGCCGACGTGGACGCCCTGCTGGACGACATCGAGGACGTGCTGGAGTCCAACGCCGAGCAGTTCGTGCGCGGCTTCGTGCAGAAGGGCGGTCAGTGAGTGAACGGCCGCCTGCCCGCCGCCTTCACCACCCCCGGATCGTCCTCCTTCACCGAGTTCCTGGCCGGGTATGCGCCCGAGCTGCTGCCGGGCCGCGGGACGGCACTGCCGGTGGGTGAGATCCCGGCCGCCCCGCACGGCACCACGATCGTCGCGCTGGCCTTCGACGGCGGCGTGGTGATGGCCGGTGACCGGCGCGCCACGATGGGCTCCCAGATCGCCTCCCGGGAGATCGAGAAGGTCTTCCCGGCCGACGAGTTCTCCGCGGTGGGGATCGCCGGCACCGCCGGTCTCGCGGTGGAGCTGGTCCGGCTGTTCCAGCTGGAACTCGAGCACTACGAGAAGATCGAGGGCTCGTTGCTGTCCCTGGACGGCAAGGCGAACCGGCTGAGCACGATGATCCGCGGCAACCTCGGCCTGGCGATGCAGGGGCTCGCCGTGGTCCCGCTGTTCGCCGGGTACGACACCGACCGCACGATCGGCCGGATCTTCAGCTACGACGTCACCGGTGGCCGGTACGAGGAGCACCAGCACCACTCGGTCGGCTCCGGATCGGTCTTCGCCCGCGGTTCGTTGAAGAAGCTCTGGCGCCCCGGCCTGGACGCCGACCACGCGGTCCGGGTCGCGGTCGAGGCCCTGGTCGACGCCGCCGACGACGACTCCGCCACCGGGGGACCGGACGAGTCGCGCGCGATCTACCCCGTGGTCGCCACGGTCACCGCCGCCGGGTACCTGCGGGTGCCCGACACCCAGCTGGCGGCGACGGTGACCGAGGTCCTGGCAGCCCGCGCCGAGCAGCACCGGCAGCACCGACAGGACGGAGCACAGCGATGAGCATGCCGTTCTACGTCTCGCCCGAGCAGTTGATGAAGGACCGGGCCGACTACGCCCGCAAGGGCATCGCGCGGGGGAGGTCGGTGGTGGTGCTCGCCTACGACGACGGGATCGCCTTCGCCACCGAGAACCCGTCCCGCGCCCTGCACAAGGTCTCCGAGATCTACGACCGGATCGCCTTCGCGGCGGTCGGCAAGTACAACGAGTTCGAGAACCTCCGGGTCGCCGGGGTGCGCTACGCCGACCTGCGCGGCTTCTCCTACGACCGCCGTGACGTGACCGCCCGCGGGCTGGCGAACGCCTACGCCCAGACCCTCGGAACCGTCTTCACCACCGAGTCCAAGCCGCTGGAGGTGGAGCTGGTGGTCGCCGAGGTCGGCGACGGCCCGGACGCCGACCAGATCTACCGGCTGTCCTACGACGGGTCGGTCACCGACGAGCAGGGCTTCGTGGTGATGGGCGGCCAGTCCGAGCGGCTGCGGGAGGAGATCGCCGGGCAGTGGCAGCCCGGGATGCCGCTGGCCGGGGTGCTCGACCTGGCGGTGCGGGTGCTGGGCGCACCGGCCGAGGGGGCGGATGCCGACGACCGGCGGGTGATCCCGGCGGCCCAACTGGAGGTCGCCGTGCTGGACCGGACCCGGCCGCGCCGCGCGTTCCGCCGCCTCACCGGTCCGGTGCTCACCGAACTGCTCGGGGCACAGTGATGGACCGGCGGATCTTCGGCCTGGAGACCGAGTACGGCGTGACCTGCGCCGCCGACGAGGGCCGGGGCCTGTCGGCCGACGAGGTCGCGCGGTACCTGTTCCGCAAGGTGGTCGCCTGGGGTCGCTCGTCCAACGTCTTCCTGCGCAACGGCTCCCGGCTGTACCTGGACGTCGGATCGCACCCGGAGTACGCCACCGCCGAATGCGACGACTGGCGGCAGCTAGTCACCCACGACCGTGCGGGCGAGCGCATCCTGGAGGGCCTGATCGCGGACGCCCAGGTGCGGCTGGAGCACGAGGGCCTGCCCGGGCGGATCCACCTGTTCAAGAACAACACCGACTCGGCCGGCAACTCCTACGGCTGCCACGAGAACTACCTGGTGCGCCGCCAAGGCGACTTCGCCCGCACCTCCGACGTGCTGGTGCCGTTCCTGATCACCCGGCAGATCCTCACCGGCGCGGGCAAGGTGCTCACCACCCCCCGTGGGGCGACGTTCTGCTTCTCCCAGCGTGCCGACCACATCTGGGAGTCGGTGTCCTCGGCCACCACCCGGTCGCGGCCGATCATCAACACCCGGGACGAGCCGCACGCCGACGCCGAGCACTTCCGGCGGCTGCACGTGATCGTCGGAGACTCCTCGATGTCCGAGACCACCACGATGCTCAAGGTCGGGGCGACCGACCTGGTGCTCCGGCTGATCGAGGCCGGGCTGCCGATGCGTGACCTCACCCTGGAGAACCCGATCCGGGCGATCCGGGAGATCAGCCACGACCTGACCGGCATGCAGCCGATCACCCTGGCGAACGGTCGGACCGTCACCGCGATCGACCTGCAGGAGGAGTACCTGGGCCGGGTGACCGACTTCCTGGCCTCGCAGGGGCCGGAGGCGACCACCCCGCAGATCGCCCGCGTGCTCGACCTGTGGGAGCGCGGGCTGCGGGCGCTGCGCACCGACGATCTCTCGCTGGTCGAGCGCGAGCTGGACTGGGTGATCAAGTACCGGTTGATCGAGCGCTACCGGGCCAAGCACGGCCTGGACCTGAGCGACGTGCGGGTGCAGCGGATGGACCTGGCGTACCACGACATCTCCCGGACCGAGGGGCTGTACAACCTGCTCGCCCAGCGCGGCCTGGTCGAGCGGATCACCACCGACGTCGAGGTCTTCGAGGCGATGTCCGTCCCGCCGCAGACCACCCGGGCGAAGCTGCGCGGGCAGTTCGTGCAGGCGGCCCAGGAGGCGCACCGCGACTACACGGTGGACTGGGTGCACCTGAAGCTGAACGACCAGGCTCAGCGCACCGTGCTGTGCAAGGACCCGTTCCGGCATGTCGACGAGCGGGTGGAACGGCTGATCGAGTCGATGTGAACACCGGGTGCACACCGGCCCCTCACGCATGACCAGTAGGGTTGCCCGGTCGTGCAAGCTGGAGGAGAGAGGATCGACGTGCGCCGGATCGTGGCCCTGTGCGCCGCCGCCGTGCTGTTGCTCGCCGGATGCGGTGACAACGCGCCGGAGGACCCCGAGGTGGTGGTGACCGGAGAGGTCGACGCACCGCCCACGGTGACGTACCGCACTCCGCTCAAGGTCTCCGAGACCACCCGGGAGACCGTGTGGGAGGGCACCGGACCCGACCTGGTCGACGGTCGCCCGGTGCTGCTCGACTTCTGGCTGGAGAACGCGAACGACGCCAGCCTGGTCAAGGAGTCGTACACCTCCAGCCCGACCCCGCGGATGTTGACCGAGGAGGACCTGGGCAAGGACCTCTATGCCACGCTCAGCGGCCAGCAGGTCGGTGCACGCCTGGTGCAGATCTCCCCGGCCAGCAGCGCCTCGGCCACCTCCTACCCGACGGTCACCGTGCTGGACGTGCTGCCCACCCGCGCCTCCGGCGAGCCGGTCGCCCCCCGGGACGGGATGCCGGCGGTCACCCTGAGCGAGGACGGCGCGCCGACCATCACGCCGACCGGCACCGAGCCGCCCACCGACCTGACGGTCCAGCCCCTGATCCGCGGCACCGGCCAGCAGATCAGCGAGGGCGACGTGATCACCGTGCAGTACAGCGGCTTCACCTGGTCCGACGGCCAGGAGATCGACACCACCTGGACCTCCGGCAGCCCGCAGACCTTCACCCTCTCTGACGTGCCCGCCTGGTCCGAGGCGCTGCTGGAGCAGTCGGTCGGCTCGCAGGTGATGGTCGTGGTGCCGCCGTCCTACGCCCTCGGCGTCACCCAGTCCGAGGAGTTCGCGGGGCAGACCGTGGTCTTCGTGATCGACCTGCTCGCCACCCGCAGCCCGTCCGCCAGCCCGGCGCCCACCGCCGCACCCACCGAGGGAGAGTGACGTGTCCGTCGCACTGCGGGTGATCCCGTGCCTGGACGTCGACGCCGGCCGCGTGGTCAAGGGCGTCAACTTCGAGAACCTGCGGGACGCCGGTGATCCGGTGGAGCTCGCGGCGACCTACGACCGCAGCGGTGCCGACGAGGTCACCTTCCTCGACGTGTCGGCCTCGTCCTCGGACCGGGAGACCACCTACGACGTGGTGCGGCGCACCGCCGAACAGGTCTTCGTCCCGCTGACCGTCGGGGGCGGCGTCCGTTCGCCCGAGGACGTCGACAAGCTGCTGCGCGCCGGTGCCGACAAGGTCGGGGTGAACACCGCCGCCATCGCCCGGCCGGAACTGATCGGGGAGATCGCCGAGCGCTTCGGCTCCCAGGTGCTGGTGCTGTCCGTGGACGCCCGCCGGGTCCGGGACGGCGCCGCCACCGACTCCGGCTACGAGGTCACCACGCACGGCGGTCGCCGGGGCACCGGCATCGACGCGGTGGCCTGGGCCGCCCGCGCGGCGGAGCTCGGCGCGGGGGAGATCCTGCTGAACTCGATGGACGCCGACGGCACCACCGACGGCTTCGACCTGGAGATGCTCCGCGCGGTGCGCCGCGAGGTGCGCATCCCGCTGATCGCCTCCGGCGGTGCCGGGACCGTTGAGCACTTCGCGCAGGCAGCCGAGGCCGGGGCGGACGCGGTGCTCGCCGCCAGCGTCTTCCACTTCGGCACGCTCAGCATCACCGAGGTCAAGGACCACCTCCGCTCGCGGGGTTTCGCGGTCCGCTGACGCCGGGTGGCGGCTCGGCGCATGCGGCCGCGGCTGCGCGCCGGACGCTCACCGGGGCAGGATGGGCGGATGCAACGCATCGGACTGACCGGGGGTATCGCGGCCGGCAAGTCGGTCGCCGCGGCCCACTTCGCCGGACTGGGTGCGGTGGTGATCGACTACGACCTGCTCTCCCGCGAGGCGGTCGCGCCGGGCACCGCCGGCCTCGATGCCGTCGCCGCCGCCTTCGGCCCCCGGGTGCTGACCGCCGATGGTGCGCTGGACCGCCCGGCGCTCGGCAGCACCGTCTTCGGCGACGACGCGGCGCGGACGACGCTCAACCACATCGTGCACCCGGTCGTGCGCCGACTGGCGGCGGAGCGGGAGGCGGCAGCGGCCGCCGCCGACCCGGACGCGGTGATCGTGCACGACATCCCGCTGTTGGCCGAGTCCGGCCGGGACGACTCGTTCCACCTGGTGATCGCCATCGTCGCGGACGTCGAGCTGCGGGTGCGCCGCCTGGTCGACGGGCGCGGACTGTCCGAGGCCGACGCCCGCGCCCGGATCGCCGCCCAGGTGTCCGACGACGTGCGGGTCGCCGCCGCGGACGTGGTGCTGGACGGCACCGGCAGCCCGGAGGACCTGCGCGCGCAGGTCGACGAGCTGTGGCAGCGGATCGCCGCCGAGCGGGAGGCCGAGCGCGGATGACCACGGTGCTCCTGACCGGCTTCGAGCCCTTCGACGGCCAGCCGGTGAACGCGTCCTGGGCGGCGGTGCGCGAGGTGGCCGCCCTGTGGGCGGGGCCGTCCGACCTGGCGGACCACCTGCCCGCCGCGGAGCCGGGTGATGCAGCCGGGGAGGCTGGACCGGTGGCCGACGAGCGCTGCCACGACGCCCCGGAGAGCGGCTCGGGCGAGATCGCACCCGCCCCGAGGTTGATCGCCCGCATGCTCCCGGTGTCCTTCGCCCGGGCGCCCCGCCGCCTCGCCGAACTGATCGCGGAGCACCGCCCCGGCCTGGTGCTCTGCGTGGGCGAGGCGGGCGGACGCGCCCGGGTGTCCATCGAACGCGTGGGCATCAATGTCCAGGACTCCCGCATCCCGGACGAGGACGGCGCCCAGCCGGTCGACGTCCCGGTGGTCCCGCACGGCCCGGCGGCCCACTTCGCCACGCTGCCGATCAAGGCGGCGCTGCTGGCGGCCCGGGCGACCGGCGTGCCGGTGGAGGTGTCGAACACCGCGGGCACCTACGTCTGCAACACGATCGCCTACACGGTGGGCGACCTGGGGGTGCGGGGCGCGTTCGTGCATGTGCCGCGGCTGCCGGAGCAGATGCCGGCGGGCGCGCCGGCGATGGCGGCGGCGGACGCGGCTCGGGCACTCGTGGCGATCCTGGGCGCGGCGTTGAGCACGGCCGACGACGCGGTGGTCGCCGCGGGCGCGGAGCACTGATCGGCACTGACTGGCGCTGACCAGCACTGAGTAGCACTGAGTAGCACTGACCCGTCGTGGACCGGGCTGCCAGCGCCGGTGTCAGACCCCGGACGTAGGGTCTACCCATGCGTCCCGTCACCGATCTCCAGCGCACCGTCGCCCCGTTCGAGGTGGTGTCCGAGTACACCCCCTCCGGTGACCAGCCGACCGCGATCGCGGAGCTGGCCGAGCGGATCACCGCGGGGGAGAAGGACGTCGTCCTGCTGGGTGCCACCGGAACCGGTAAGTCGGCCACCACGGCCTGGCTGATCGAGAAGCTGCAGCGCCCCACCCTGGTGATGGCGCCGAACAAGACCCTGGCCGCGCAGTTGGCGAACGAGTTCCGCGAGCTGCTGCCCAACAACGCCGTCGAGTACTTCGTGTCGTACTACGACTATTACCAGCCCGAGGCGTACATCGCGCAGACGGACACCTACATCGAGAAGGACTCGTCGATCAACGACGAGGTCGAGCGGCTCCGGCACTCGGCCACCTCCTCGCTGCTGACCCGGCGCGACGTGGTCGTGGTGGCGTCGGTGTCCTGCATCTACGGTCTGGGCACCCCGCAGGAGTACGTCGATCGGATGATCACGCTGAGCGTCGGCGACGTGATCGACCGCGACCAGCTGCTCCGCGACTTCGTGACCCAGCAGTACAGCCGGAACGACATGGCCTTCACCCGCGGCACCTTCCGGGTGCGGGGCGACACGGTCGAGATCATCCCGGTGTACGAGGAGCTGGCGATCCGGATCGAGTTCTTCGGCGACGAGATCGAGGCGATCCAGACCCTGCACCCGTTGACCGGTGACGTGGTCCGCAACGAGACCCAGGTGCACGTCTTCCCGGCCACGCACTACGTCGCCGGCCCGGAGCGGATGGAGCGCGCCATCGCCGGGATCGAGCTGGAGCTGGAGGAGCGCCTCGCCGAGCTGGAGCGGCAGAACAAGCTGTTGGAGGCCCAGCGGCTGCGTATGCGCACCACCTACGACATCGAGATGATGCGCCAGATCGGCAGCTGCTCCGGGATCGAGAACTACTCCCGGCACATCGACGGTCGCGCGGCGGGCACCGCGCCCAACACGCTGCTGGACTACTTCCCGGAGGACTTCCTCCTGGTGATCGACGAGTCGCACGTGACCGTGCCCCAGATCGGTGCGATGTACGAGGGCGACATGTCCCGCAAGCGGAACCTGGTCGACTACGGCTTCCGGCTGCCCTCCGCCACCGACAACCGGCCGCTGCGCTGGGAGGAGTTCGTCGACCGGATCGGCCAGACCGTGTACCTGTCGGCCACGCCTGGCAACTACGAGCTGTCCCAGTCCGACGGTGTGGTGCAGCAGATCATCCGACCCACCGGCCTGATCGACCCGGAGGTGGTGGTCAAGCCCACCCAGGGCCAGATCGACGACCTGCTGGAGGAGATCCGCACCCGGGTGGAGAAGGACGAGCGCGTGCTGGTCACCACCCTGACCAAGAAGATGGCGGAGGACCTGACCGACTACTTCCTGGAGAAGGGCGTCCGGGTCCGCTACCTGCACTCCGAGGTGGACACCCTGCGCCGGGTCGAACTGCTGCGGGAACTGCGGATGGGCGAGTACGACGTCCTGGTCGGCATCAACCTGCTGCGCGAGGGCCTCGACCTGCCGGAGGTGTCCCTGGTCGCGATCCTGGACGCCGACAAGGAGGGCTTCCTGCGTTCGGACACCTCGCTGATCCAGACCATCGGCCGTGCCGCCCGTAACGTCTCCGGCCAGGTGCACATGTACGCGGACAAGGTCACCGCGGGGATGGCCAAGGCCATCGAGGAGACCAACCGCCGCCGCGAGATCCAGATCGCCTACAACACCGAGCACGGCATCGACCCGCAGCCGCTGCGCAAGCGGATCGGCGACATCACCGACCTGCTGGCCCGGGAGGACGCCGACACCGCCGAGCTGCTCGGTGGCGCCGGGCGGCAGTCGTCGCGGGGCAAGGCACCGGTGCCGGGCCTCGGCTCCAAGGCGCCGACCACCGAGCGGGCCAAGCTCGCCGGTGCCGCCGCCGGTGAGCTGGGCGATCTGATCCAGGAGCTCTCGGACCAGATGCACGCGGCCGCCGCGGAGCTGCAGTTCGAGCTGGCCGCCCGGCTCCGGGACGAGATCTCCGGCCTGAAGAAGGAACTGCGACAGATGACGGCGGCGACCGCCTGACCCGAGGGAGCGCGTGATGGACGTTCAGATCGTGATCGACTGCCACGGCCCGCGCGCGCTCGGCGCGTTCTGGATCACCGCCCTCGGCTACGTGGAGGAACCGCCGCCACCGCCCTTCGGCTCCTGGGACGAGGCGATGGACGCCTGGGGGATCGGCCCGGACGGCGACCGTGACCCCGCCTACGCGATCGTCGACCCCGCCGGTCGCGGGCCGCGGATCTTCTTCCAGAAGGTGCCCGAGGCCAAGACGGTCAAGAACCGGCTGCACCTGGACGTGCGGTTCTCCGCCGAGCGCGGCATCGCCCCGAGCGACCGTGCCGCCAAGCTCGCCGCCGCCCGCGAGCACGCGGCCACTCTGGTCGAGGCCGGCGCCACCGTGCTGACCGAGGTGGACGACGAGCGGGAGGGCGCCTGGGTGGTGCTCGCCGATCCCGAGGGCAACGAATTCTGTGTCACATGACACGCGCAGGTCAGCTCGTCGTTCTAGGACTGATGGCCTAGGCTGAGCGCGCTGTGGAGGGGAGTATCCCGTCACGGTGCCCCCGTCATCACGGTCGACTGCGTCGTCGGCCCGGGGTCACCGGCCCGTCAGGGTAGGGAGAGACCTCCGGTACTTCGTCAACCCCTGTACCGGAGGAAACATCCATGTCAGTTGACCTGTGGGTCTGGCTGGTCACGGGCGCCGCTGTGCTCGGCCTCGTCATCTTCGACTTCTACGCGCACGTGCGGACCCCGCACGCACCGACCTTCAAGGAATCGGCGATCTGGTCGGCGGTCTACATCGGCCTCGCCGTGGTCTTCGGCGTCGGACTCGGCGCGGTGTGGGGTTGGGGACACGGCACCGAGTACTTCACCGGGTACGTCACGGAGAAGGCGCTCTCGGTGGACAACCTGTTCATCTTCCTGATCATCATGACCAAGTTCGCGGTGCCCCGGGAGTACCAGCAGAAGGTGCTGCTGGTCGGCGTGGCGATCGCGCTGGTCCTGCGCACCGTGTTCATCCTGGTCGGTGCCGCCGCCATCGAGCAGTGGTCCTGGGTGTTCTACATCTTCGGCGCGTACCTGGTGTACACCGGCATCAACCTGGCCCGGGAGAAGCACGAGCCCGGTGAGGTCGATCATGCGAGCGAACGCAAGGACGGCCTGACGGTCCGGCTGCTCAAGCGGGTGCTGCCCACCGTCGACGAGTACCACGGCGACCGGCTCACCACCCGGATCGACGGCAAGCGGTTCATCACCCCGATGCTGCTGGTGATGGCGGCCATCGGCTCCACCGACGTGATCTTCGCGCTGGACTCGATCCCGGCGATCTACGGCATCACCCAGGAGCCGTACATCGTCTTCACCGCGAACGCCTTCGCCCTGCTGGGCCTGCGCCAGCTGTACTTCCTGCTCGGTGGTCTGCTGGAGCGTCTGGTCTACCTGTCCCAGGGGCTGGCGTTCATCCTCGGCTTCATCGGCGTGAAGCTGGTGCTGCACGCCATGCACACCAACGAGCTGAGCTTCATCAACGGCGGCGAGCACTTCGAGTGGGCGCCGGAGATCCCCACGGTGGTCTCACTGCTGGTGATCCTCGGCACCTTGACCGTCGCCACCATCGCCTCGCTGATCAAGACCCGTCGCGACGGCCGGGACGCCGAGGTCGCTACCGTGTCCGAGGACACCACCCCCGTCGCCAAGGAGAGCTGACCCACCCGCATGGATGTTTCCCCCCTGGTCTGGCTCGTCTCGATCGGCGCAGCACTGGCGATCCTGTTCGTGGACGTGGCAGTGGTCGGCCGACGACCGCACGTCCCGAGCACCGCCGAGTGCCTGCGGTACCTGGGGGTCTACATCGGATTGGCGTTGGTCTTCGCCGGTGTCGTCGCCCTGACCTGGGGGACGGCACCGGCGGGCGAGTTCGTCGCGGGCTGGCTGACCGAGTACTCGCTGAGCGTCGACAACCTGTTCGTCTTCCTGCTGATCATGACCCGGTTCGCCGTGCCACGGCAGTACCAGCAGACCGCCCTCCTGGTCGGGATCATCCTGGCGCTGGTGTTCCGGGGGATCTTCATCGCCCTCGGTGCCACGGTGATCGCGCACTTCTCCTGGGTGTTCTACCTCTTCGGCCTGTTCCTGGTCTGGACCGCGATCAAGGTCGCCCGGGAGGGCGTCGGTGACGAGGCAGGGGAGGACGACGACTACACGCCGCCCGCGCTGGTCCGGATCGTGCAGCGCGTGCTGCCGACCAGCGACCGGTTCGAGGGCGTGCACCTGACCGCGCGGGAGAACGGTCGCCGGGTGATCACCCCGATGCTGCTGGTGCTGATCGCGATCGGCGCCACCGACCTGCTGTTCGCCTTCGACTCGATCCCCGCGGTCTTCGGCGTGACCCGGGAGCCGTACCTGGTCCTGATGGCGAACGTCTTCGCGCTGATGGGGTTGCGCCAGCTGTACTTCCTGCTCGGCGGACTCCTGACCCGACTCCGCTACCTGAACATCGGCCTGGGCGTCCTGCTCGGCTTCATCGGCGTGAAGCTGGTGCTGCAGGCCCTGGCCGAGAACACGCTGCCGTTCATCAACGGGGGCCAGGAGGTCTCCTGGGCACCGGAGCCGCCGACCTGGGTCTCCCTGGTTGTGATCGTGCTGATCCTCGGCGTGACCGCGCTGACCAGCGTGGCGGCCGCCCGGCGGGACGAGCGACGGGCAGCTGTCGACAGCTGACACGCCCGGTGCGGCGCCTTTCCGGGATCGGCGTCAGGTCCGCGTCACCTCTCAACGGGGTCGGTCTCAGCTCGCCCAGGGGCCGATCACGAGCTTCCACTCCCGCACGGTCGTCTCGGCGATCACCCCGGCCCGGGCGAAGGGGTCATCGGCCAGCAGGGCGTCCAGTGCCGCCCGGTCCGGAGCGTCGAACACCAGCAGCGCCCCGGGCTGCCCGTCGGTGTACGGGCCGGAGCCGTGCAGCTGCCCGCGTTCGGCGACCTGCTGCAGGTAGGCGCGGTGGGTGGGGCGGACCTCGTCCTGGAGGTCGGTGCGCTGGTCGTAGCGGTACTGCACGGCGTAGAGGCTCATGGCGTCACGCTACCCGCGGTGGCAGTCTGGGCGACATGATCCTCACCGAGCAGCTGCTGGCCGACATCGCCGCCCGGGCGGCGGTCCACGACCGGGAGAACACCTTCCCGCACGACGACCTGAAGGACCTGCGGGCGGCCGGCTACCTGACGGCCTTCGTCCCGGCGTCGCTCGGTGGGGCCGACCTGAGCCTGGAGGAGGTGGCCCGGGAACAGGCTCGACTGGCGGGCGCTGCCCCGGCGACCGCGCTGTCGGTGAACATGCACCTGGTGGTCACCGGGATCGCTGCCCTGCTGCACCGCTCCGGCGACGACTCGCTGCGCTTCGTCCTGGAGGAGGCGGCGGCGGGGGAGGTCTTCGCCTTCGGCAACTCCGAGGGCGGCAACGACCTGGTGATGTTCGACTCCCGGACCCGCGCCGAGCGGCAGCCGGACGGCGGCTACCGGTTCACCGGGACCAAGATCTTCACCTCGCTCTCGCCCGCCTGGACCCGACTGGCGACCTTCGGCCGCGATGACTCCGACCCGACGAACCCGGTGCTGGTGCACGGCGTGGTCGCCCGCGAGGACGGTGGCACCAGCAGCAAGGACGACTGGGACACCCTCGGCATGCGCGCCACCCAGAGCTGCACCACCGTGCTGGACGGCGCCCTGGCTCGGCCTGAGCGTCTGGTGCGCACCCTGCCGGTCGGCCCGAGCGCCGACCCGTACCTGCTCCGCCTGTTCCAGGTGTTCGAGATCCTGCTCGCGGCCGTGTACACCGGCATCGGCCGCCGCGCGTTGGAGCTGGGCATCGCCGCCGCGCACCGGCGCACGTCGATGAAGCGCGGTGGCGCCAGCTACGCCACCGACCCGGACATCCGCTGGCGGGTGGCGGACGCCGGGATCCTCCAGCACGGCATCGAGCCGCAGGTCTGGTCGCTGGCCCGCGACGTCGATCAGGGCGTCGAGCACGGTGCGCTGTGGTTCGCGCAGGTGGTCGGGCTGAAGGTGCGGGCCACCGAGACCGCCCGCGACGTGGTCGACCGGGCGATCCGGGTCAGCGGCGGCGGCAGCTACTTCGCCGGGAACGAGCTCGGGCGGCTGTACCGGGACGTGCTGGCCGGGATGTTCCACCCCTCGGACGACGAGTCGGCGCACGCGACGGTCGCCACCGCCCTGCTCGGTCCGGCCTGAGCGTTCGCCCGATCCGACCGGGTCAGACGTTCGGGTCCAGCCCCGGCACCTGTTCGCACCACAGCTGGCCGCCGGGCTCGATCCGGTTGCCGCAGGTGTCCGCGAACGCCTGGTACCCGCTGCCCGGTCGGGCCGCCTCGTACAGGTCGTCGCAGGACGTCCAGTCCCCGGCGGCGCATGCCTGGTACAGCCCGTCCATCCGGGCGTCGTCACCCGGGTCGTTCACGCACCAGCGCGCGTCGTTGCCACGGTTGCCGCAGCTCGCCCCGAAGTCGAGGTAGGCGCTGCTGCTCGGCGACAGGGCGTACAGGTCGTCACAGGAGGTGAGATCACCCGCGTTGCAGGCGTCCCAGAGTCCGTCCAGCGTGCTGTCGTCGCCGTAGCCGAGCGGGATCACGTTCCCGGACCCGAGGTCGGTGCAGTACCCGCCGGCGTTCACCGCCTGCCGCCCGGCGCAGCTGGACCCGAACGCCTCGTCGTCGGAGTAGCGCGGCGCGGCGAGGTACAGGTCGTCGCAGGACTGCAGGTCGCCGTCCGCACACGCCGCCCGCAGCTCCGCGCGCTCGGTGTTGCCCGACGCGGTGGTGCCGAGCAGGACCAGCCCGATCAGCAGGTAGAGGCCGACCTGCAGACTGCCCAGGATGATGCCGGTCAGGCCCATCCCGGAGCCGAGGCCGTAGCTGCGGCGCCGGTGCCGGATCGCGGAGACACCCAGCGCGATCGGCAGCGGCCCGAGTCCGACCAGGCCGGTGATCAGGGCGGCGGTGCCGCGACCGTCCCGGGGCGCGCGCACCGGGGGCGGGAAGGCCATCATCGGCGCCGGGGCGGGGTAGCCGGACATCGAACTCCTCGGGACGGGTGCGCGGCGACTCTACCGGTGCGACGACGGGCCGGTCGTGTTCACCGGCCCGTCGTCGCAGGTCACATCTCGTCGGCGCAGTACGCGTACTCCTCGGCGCGGTTGCCGCAGGTGATGCCGAACTGCTCGTACTCCGAGTCCCAGGGCGACTCCCAGGACAGGTTGTCGCAGGCGTCCGGGTCGCCGGCCTCGCAGGCGTCCCAGTAGGCGTCCAGGGTCGGGTCGTCGCCGTACGACTGGGCGTCCGGGTCGATGGCGCTGGAGTCGGTGGTGCCGGTGTCGTCGTCCGGGCCGATGCTCTGCAGCTCGCAGACACCGCCGGAGTCGGTGGTGGTGCCGCCACAGGTGGAGGCGAACTCCTCCTCCGGCGAGTTGATGTCGGCCTCCCAGTACAGGTCGTCGCAGGCGGACATCGAGCCGTCGGCGCAGTTGTTGTACAGGCGGTCGAGCTCGGCGCGCTCCTGGGCGTTCTCGTGGTTGATCGCCAGCGGGATCGCGATCGCCAGGGTCAGGTACAGCAGGGTCTGCAGCCCGCCGTAGATCAGACCGACGATCGCCATCCACTTGCCCTGGGTGGCGTTCTTCTTGGTGCGGCGCAGGCCGATGATGCCGAGCACCACAGCGGCCGGACCGATGCCGAGCACGGCGGTGACCAGCGAGGCGATCGAGGGGCCGTCCCAGCGCGAGCTCGACCCGGGGCCCGGGTAGGGGGCGTAGCCGGGGTAGCTGCCACCGGGTGCGCCGGGTGCCGGGTACCCGGGCTGGCCGTAACCCTGGCTGCCGGGCTGGCCGTAGCCGGGCTGCTGAGCACCGGGCTGGCCGTAACCCTGCTGCGGGGAGCCGTACCCCTGCGGCGCCGCACCGTAGGGCTGCTGGCCGTAGGCCGGTGCGCCATAGCCGGTGGACGAGGTCTCACTGGTGGTCGGTGCCTGGCCGTAGGGAGCCTGACCCGCCGCGGACTGGCTGGACGACGCTGCCTGGCCGTATCCGGTGGGCTGACCGTAGGAGGGTGCACTGGGGGCGTCGCCGGCGGGCTGACCGTAGGACGGCGCGCTCGGAGCCTCGCCGGCGGGCTCGCCGTAGCTCGGGGTCTCACCGCTGCCGGAGCCGTCACCCGAGGCCTGCGCCGCCGGTGTGCCGTAGGCGGCGGTCTGGTCGGCGCCGGACTGCGGGGCGCCGTAGGCCGGGGTCCCGTACGCGGCCGTCTGCTCACCGCTGGGCTGCGCGCCGTAGCCCGGGGTGCCGTAGGCGGCGGTCTCCGGCGCGGCACTCGGCTGGCTCCACCGGGTGAACTGCTCGGTGCTCGCCTGGTCGGAGCCCGAGTCGGCGGTGCCCGACGACTCGCCGGTGTCGCTGGTCGGCCACTCGTGCTCCGGTGCTGGCTGCGACGAGCCCTCCGGACGGGTGCTGTCGTCGTCGGTCGACATGGGCTGTTCTCCTCGGGCACGGCGGGACTGAAACCGCGGACACTATGGCAGAACAGGCGAATCGGACACCATCCGAGACGATCACCCGATCGTGGTCAGCTCACCAGCCGCGCGCCCACCAGTCGGGCAGCGACCCCCGTTCGGCGCCGAGGGTGGTCGGCAGCCCGTGACCGGGATGCACCACGGTGGCGTCGTCGAACCGGGCGAACACCCGCTGCTCCAGGTCGGTCATCAGCGCGCGGAAGTCCTCCGGTGTCCGGGTCCTGCCCGGTCCGCCGGGGAACAGCGAGTCACCGGTGACCAGATGGGTCAGCCCGTCGTCCGGATCGGTCCAGGCCAGGGCGATCGACCCGGGGGTGTGCCCACGCAGGGCGATCACGGAGATCGTGAGCGCACCCACCGTGAGGCGGTCCCCGTCGGACAGCGGGCGGGGGAGCGGAACCCCGGCCGCCGCGGCGACGGGCGCCGCATCCGGTGCCCCGGCCCATGAGCCGACACCGGTCGCCGTCAGCACCTCGGCCAACGCACCCAGGTGGTCGCCGTGCCGATGCGTGGTCACCACCCCCACCGGCTCGGTGGCCCCCAGCAGTGCGAGCACCCGATCAGCCTCCGCCGCGGCGTCCACCAGGAGTCCGGCGCCGGTCGCCGTGCACCGGATCAGGTAGGTGTTGTTGTCCATCGGCCCCACGGCCACCGAGGCGATCATCGCCGCGCCTCGGCCCGGTCGTGCTGGTGCACCGCCCGGACGAACGCCAGGTGGGACAGTGCCTGCGGCAGGTTGCCGATCATCCGGCCGCCCTCCGGGTCGTACTCCTCGGCCAGCAGCCCGAGGTCGGTGGCGATGCCGGTCAGGGTGCGCAGCACCTGTTCGGCCCCCGCGACGTCACCCTGTCGGGCCAATGCGTCCGCCAACCACCCCGAGCACGCCAGGAAGGGGTGCTCGGTGCCCGCGAGCCCGTCGTCGGCACGGTCGGTCCGGTAACGCAGCAGCAGACCCGGCGCGATCTCCAGCTCGGCGCGGACGGCCCGGACGGTGCCGATCATCCGCGGATCGTCGGCGGGGAGGAACCCCACCTGGGACAGCTGCAACAGGGCGGCGTCGGTGTGCCGGACCCCGGCCGACTGCACGAAGCTGCCCAGGTCCTCGTCCCACCCCCAGTCGAGGACCTCGGCCCGGATCTCGTCCCGCACCCGTGCCCAGCGCTCGACCGGCCCGGGCAGCCCGTGCTCGGTGACCGCGTGCACCGCCCGGTCGAGCGCCGCCCAGGCCATCACGGCGGAATGGGTGAACCGGCGCGGAGCGCCCCGCACCTCCCAGATGCCCCGGTCCGGCTCGCGCCAGGTGCCGATCAGCGCCTCGACCAGGTGCGACTGCAGCGACCACGAGTCGGTGCTCTCGGCGATCCCGCACTGCCGCGCGAGGTCCAGGGCGCACATCACCTCGCCGAGGACGTCGTTCTGCACCTGTCCCACCGCGGCGTTGCCGACCCGGACCGGGCGCGACCCGGCGTAGCCCGGCAGGTGGTCGAGCTCGTGCTCGGCCAGGTCACGGCGACCGTCGATGCCGTAGACGATCTGCAGGTCCGCCGGGTCCCCGGCCACCGCACGGAGCAGCCACTGCCGCCAGGCCTGCGCCTCCTCGCGGTAGCCGTGTTCCAGCAGTGCCTGCAAGGTCATCGCCGCGTCCCGCAGCCAGCAGAACCGGTAGTCCCAGTTGCGTTCGCCGCCCGGGTCCTCCGGCAGCGAGGTGGTGGCCGCCGCGACGATCCCGCCGGTGTCCCGATGGGTGAGCAGCCGCAGCACCAGCAGCGAACGCACCACCTCCTCCCGGTACGACCCCCGGTAGTGGCTGCGCCGTGCCCAGCGACCCCAGCCGTCGACGGCGTCGTCCAGGACGGTGGCCTCGTCGGTGGGCCGAGGCGCCGGCTCCCAGGAGGGCGTCCACAGCAGCGACCACTGGGCCTGCTCCCCGGCGCCCAGCGTGAATTCGTCCTGGTGCACGTGACGTTCGGCGTCCGCCACCGGCAGCCGGTCGCCCCGCAGCAGCAACCGGTCCGGGCCGGCCACCGCCTGGATCGCCCCCGGCACCCGGTGCACCCAGGGCTGGACCGCGCCGTAGCCGAACCTGACCACCCACTCGTGCCGGAACCGGACCGTGCCGTCGATCACCCGGACCCGCCGCACGATCTCCGCCCCGTGCTCGCGGGTCGGCAGCGCGTCGGTCAGCACCGCGGTGCCGGTAGGGGTCCGCACCGTGGTGTCGAGCACGAAGGAGTCCCCGCGCCAGGCCCGGGTGATCTCGGTCGCCTCGGGCGCGGTCAGCAGCCACCGTCCGTGCTCCTGGTCACCGAGCAGGGCGGCGAAGCACGCGGCGGCGTCGAAGCGCGGCGGACACCACCAGTCGATCGATCCGGTGCGGGACAGCAGGGCCGCCGTCCTGCCGTCGCCGAGCACCGCGTAGTCGCCGATGGGAGTGACCGTCATGCCGCCATGGTGCACCGACGTGACCGGTCACACCGTTCGAACGGGTGTGCGAGTGTCAGTGGGTCGCCTTACGATGCTGGACGTGAATGATCGACTGGTGGTCCAGGGGGCCAGAGAGCACAACCTCCGCAACGTCGACCTGGACCTCCCGCGCGACAAGCTGGTGGTCTTCACCGGCCTGTCCGGGTCCGGGAAGTCGTCGCTGGCCTTCGACACCATCTTCGCGGAGGGCCAACGCCGGTACGTCGAGTCGCTGTCGGCCTACGCGCGCCAGTTCCTCGGGCAGATGGACAAGCCGGACGTCGACTTCATCGAGGGCCTGTCCCCGGCGGTGTCGATCGACCAGAAGTCCACCAACCGCAACCCGCGGTCGACGGTGGGCACCATCACCGAGGTCTACGACTACCTGCGGTTGCTGTTCGCCCGGGCGGGCACCCAGCACTGCCCGGTCTGCGGCGAGCGGGTGACCGCCCAGACCCCGCAGCAGATCGTCGACCGCCTGCTCGAACTGCCCGAGGGCACCCGGTACCAGGTGCTCGCGCCGGTGGTGCGCGGGCGCAAGGGCGAGTACGCCGACCTGTTCACCGAGCTGCAGGCCAAGGGTTTCGCCCGGGTGCGGGTCGACGGGGAGGTCGCCCAGCTCTCCGCGCCGCCGACGCTGGAGAAGAAGCTCAAGCACGACATCGAGGTGGTCGTGGACCGCCTGGTCTCCCGGGAGGGCGTGCAGCGCCGACTCACCGACTCGGTGGAGACCGCGCTCGGCCTGGCCGAGGGCCTGCTGGTGATCGAGCTGGTCGACGCGGACGCCGACGACCCGGACCGGTTCCGCCGGTTCTCGGAGAAGCGCGCCTGCCCGAACGACCACCCGCTGTCCCTGGACGAGATCGAGCCGCGCACCTTCTCCTTCAACGCGCCCTACGGCGCCTGCCCGGAGTGCACCGGCATCGGCTCCCGCCTGGAGGTGGACCCCGAGCTGGTCATCCCCGACGAGGACCTGTCCCTGGCCGAGGGCGCGGTCGCCCCGTGGACCCTCGGCTCGGCCGACTACTTCCAGCGGGTGCTCGGCGCCCTGGCCGACGATCTCGGTTTCTCGATGGACCAGCCCTGGCGGGCCCTGCCGCAGCGGGCGAAGGACGCCGTGCTGCACGGCAAGGACCACGAGGTGCACGTCAAGTACCGGAACCGCTGGGGCCGCGAGCGGCAGTACTCCACCGGCTTCGAGGGGGTCATCACCTTCCTGCACCGGCGGCACGAGGAGACCGACTCCGAGTGGTCGAAGGAGAAGTACGAGGCGTACATGCGGGAGGTGCCCTGCCCGGTGTGTCAGGGTGCCCGGCTCAAGCCCGAGGTGCTCGCGGTCAAGGTCGGCGGCAAGTCCATCGCCGAGGTGACCAACCTGCCGGTGGGGGAGGCGCGCGAGTTCCTCACCGCGCTGCAGCTCGGGGTGCGCGAGGCACAGATCGCCGCGCAGGTGATGAAGGAGATCGACGCCCGACTCGGCTTCCTGCTGGACGTCGGACTCGACTACCTCAGCCTGTCCCGCCCGGCGGGCACGCTCTCCGGCGGTGAGGCGCAGCGGATCCGGCTCGCCACCCAGATCGGCTCCGGCCTGGTCGGTGTGCTCTACGTGCTGGACGAGCCGTCGATCGGCCTGCACCAGCGGGACAACCGCCGCCTGATCGACACCCTCACCCGGCTGCGCGACCTGGGGAACACCCTGATCGTGGTCGAGCACGACGAGGACACCATCCGGGCCGCCGACTGGATCGTCGACGTCGGCCCGGGCGCGGGGGAGCACGGCGGCCGGGTGATCCACTCCGGTGACTACGCCGGTCTGCTCGCCGCCCCGGAGTCGGTGACCGGCGCCTACCTGTCCGGCCGTCGTTCCATCCCGATGCCGGCCCAGCGCCGCAAGATCGACACCAAGCGTCAGGTCAAGGTGCTCGGTGCCAAGGAGAACAACCTCCGCAACATCGACGTCAGCTTCCCGCTCGGTGTGTTCACCGCGGTGACCGGTGTCTCCGGCTCCGGCAAGTCGACCCTGGTGAACTCGATCCTGTACACCGTGATGGCGAACGAGCTGAACCACGCGCGGCGGGTGGCAGGTCGGCACAAGCGGGTGACCGGCCTGGACCAGCTGGACAAGGTGGTGCACGTCGACCAGGCGCCGATCGGTCGCACCCCGCGTTCCAACCCGGCGACCTACACGGGTGTCTGGGACCGGGTCCGCAAGCTGTTCGCGGAGACCACCGAGGCCAAGGTGCGCGGCTACACCGCCGGACGCTTCTCCTTCAACGTCAAGGGCGGTCGCTGCGAGGCGTGCTCCGGTGACGGCACCCTGAAGATCGAGATGAACTTCCTGCCGGACGTCTACGTGCCCTGCGAGGTCTGCCACGGCGCGCGGTACAACCGGGAGACCCTGGAGGTGCACTTCAAGGGCAAGACGGTCGCCGACGTGCTGGACATGCCGATCGAGGAGGCGGCCGAGTTCTTCGCCGCCGTCCCCGCGATCAGCCGGCACCTGAAGACGTTGGTGGACGTCGGTCTCGGCTACGTCCGGCTGGGTCAGCCCGCCACCACCCTGTCCGGCGGCGAGGCGCAGCGGGTCAAGCTGGCCACCGAGCTGCAGCGCCGGTCCACCGGCCGCACGGTCTACGTGCTGGACGAGCCGACCACCGGCCTGCACTTCGAGGACATCCGCAAGCTGCTGGCCGTGCTGCAGTCGCTGGTGGACAAGGGCAACAGCGTGATCGTGATCGAGCACAACCTCGACGTGATCAAGAACGCCGACTGGCTGATCGACATGGGCCCCGAGGGCGGTTCCGGCGGTGGCGTCGTGGTCGCCCAGGGCACCCCCGAGCACGTCGCCACGGTCGAGGCCAGCCACACCGGCCGGTTCCTCGCCGAGGTGCTCGAGCAGTCCGACGAGGCCGTCAGCGCCTGAGCGTCGCCCGCACGGCCCGCCGGTTCCCTGGTACCCGGCGGGCTGTGCGTCACTCCGCGGTGGCGGGCACCGGCTCGATGCGCACCGGGAAGTTCACCGACCGCGCGATGAAGCAGTGTTCGTGCGCCCGTTCGTGCACCTCCGCCAGTCGGGCGTCCACCTCGGGGCCGACGTCCCCGCGCAGCAGCACCCGGGGGCGCAGCACCACATCGGTGAACGCCCCGTGCCCGGCCGCCTCCACCCGCATGGTCCCGGTCGCCCGGTCCTGGTAGTCGACCACCACGAACCCGTCCGCCCCGGCCAGGTGCAGGAACCAGAGCATGTGGCACTGCGACAACGAGGCCACCAGCAGGTCCTCCGGGGTGTGCCGACCGGCATCTCCCCGGAAGGCGGCATCGGCCGACCCGGCCAGCACCGGCTTGCCCGCCACCCGGATCTCGTGGTCCCGGGAGTAGGCGGTGTACCCGGTGGTGCCCTCCGTTCCGGCACCGGTCCAGATCACGTCCACGTCATAGCTGTGCAGGAGCCCCATCACGACACCGTAGGGGGTGGCCCGTGCACCGGCATGTCACCACCTCTGCTTAGGCTCATCCCATGGCTGATCCCGCGACCTACCGTCCCGCGCCCGGGGAGATCCCGGACCAGCCCGGGGTGTACCGGTTCCGCGACGAGCACGGCCGGGTGATCTACGTCGGGAAGGCCAAGAGCCTGCGGCAACGACTGAACTCGTACTTCCAGGACGTGGCCGGCCTGCACCCCCGCACCCAGGCGATGGTGACCACCGCCGCGTCGGTGCAGTGGACCGTGGTCGGCACCGAGGTGGAGTCCCTGGCGCTGGAGTACTCCTGGATCAAGGAGTACGACCCGCGGTTCAACGTGAAGTATCGGGACGACAAGTCCTACCCGTACCTGGCGGTGACCCTGGCGGAGAAGTTCCCCCGGGTGCAGGTGATGCGCGGCGCCAAGCGGCCCGGCACCCGGTACTTCGGCCCCTACGCGCACGCCTGGGCCATCCGGGAGACCGTCGACCTGCTGCTGCGGGTGTTCCCGGTGCGCACCTGCTCGGCCGGGGTGTTCAAGCGCGCCGCGCAGCAGGGTCGCCCCTGCCTGCTCGGGTACATCGACAAGTGCTCGGCCCCCTGCGTCGGCCGGATCAGCCAGGAGGACCACCACGTCCTGGCCGAGGAGTTCGCCGACTTCATGGCCGGCGACACCGCGCGCTTCACCCGGCGGCTGACCGCCCGGATGAAGGAGGCGGCCGCCGAGCAGGACTACGAGCGGGCAGCCCGGTTGCGGGACGACATCGCCGCCCTGCAGCGCGCGACGGAGAAGAACGCCGTGGTGCTCTCCGACGGCACGGACGCGGACATCTTCGCCCTGGCCGGGGACGAGCTGGAGGCGGCGGTCCAGGTGTTCCACGTCCGGGACGGCCGGATCCGCGGTCAGCGCGGCTGGGTGGTGGAGAAGGTCGAGGACGTCACCGACGCGGAGATGATCGAGCGACTGCTGCAACAGGTGTACGGCGAGGCCGAGCCCGGCGTCACCGGCACCGTGCCCCGCGAGGTCCTGGTGCCCACCCTGCCCGCGGACGTCGAGCAGGTGCAGACCTGGCTGTCCGGGCTGCGCGGTTCCCGGGTCCAGGTCCGGATCCCGCAGCGCGGCGACAAGCGCGAACTGGCCGCCACCGTTCTCAAGAACGCCGAACACGCCCTGGCGCTGCACCGCACCCGCCGCGCCGGTGACCTGACCACCCGGTCCCAGGCGTTGCAGGAGATCCAGGAGGCCCTGGGCCTGGCCTCGGCGCCGCTGCGGATCGAGTGCTACGACGTCTCGCACAACCAGGGCACGTACCAGGTCGCCTCGATGGTGGTGTTCGAGGACGGCCTGGCCCGCAAGAGCGAGTACCGGCAGTTCACCATCCGCGGTTCCGAGGGCGACGGCGCCCGGGACGACACCGAGGCGATGCACGAGGTGATCACCCGGCGGTTCCGGCGCTACCTGGCCGAGCGCGAGAAGGCCGGTGACCTGGAACTCGGCCTGGGGGAGGACCAGACCGCCGAGGCGCTGGCCGACGCCGACCTCGGCGAGGTGCGCAGCGGACCGGTCGACCCGACCACCGGCAAGCCGCAGCGCTTCGCCTACCCGCCGAACCTGGTGGTGGTCGACGGCGGCCCGCCGCAGGTCGCCGCCGCCCGCAAGGCGCTGGACGAGCTCGGCATCGACGACGTCGCCCTGTGCGGCCTCGCCAAGCGACTCGAGGAGGTGTGGGTGCCGGACGACGACTACCCGGTGATCCTGCAACGCTCCTCGGAGGGTCTGTACCTGCTGCAGCGGCTCCGGGACGAGGCGCACCGGTTCGCGATCACCGCGCACCGGCGCAAGCGTTCCAAGGGGATGACCGTCTCGGTGCTGGACGACGTGCCGGGTCTCGGCCCGTCCCGCGCCGCGGCGCTGCTCCAGCACTTCGGCTCGGTGAAGCGACTGCGTGCCGCCACGGCGGAGGAGATCGCCGCGGTGCCCGGCATGGGTCCCAAGACGGCCGAGGCGGTGGTGACGGCCCTCGCGAGCCCGGCCGCCGCACCGGTGACACCGCCCCCGGCGGCATCGTGACCGACGACTGGCATGCTGGACCCATGAGCGACGAGATCTCGCCGATCACGGTCCCGCACGGCATCCCCGCGATCGAGGCGGCGACCACGGCCCCCCGTATCACCGAGCCCCACCTGATCATCATCACCGGCATGTCCGGTGCCGGCCGGACCCGGGCCGGGGCGGTGCTGGAGGACATGGGCTGGTACGTCGTCGACAACCTGCCGGCCCAGATGCTGACCCACATGGTCGGGATGCTGACCCACGGCGGGCCGCCGTCCGCGGACCTGCGACTGGCGGCGATCGTCGACGTCCGGGGCCGGGAGTTCTTCCCGAACCTGCTCGAGGTGCTGGCCCAACTGCGCGAGTCCGGCGTCGACTACAAGATCCTGTTCCTGGACGCCTCGGACGAGGTCCTGGTCCGGCGCTACGAGCAGGTCCGCCGCCCGCACCCGTTGCAGGGCGACGGCCGGATCACCGACGGCATCACCGCCGAGCGCGACCTGTTGCAGGACATCCGGGAGCGCGCCGACCTGCTGATCGACTCCTCCGAGACCAATGTGCACGAGCTGGGCCGCCTGGTCCGCGAGGCCGTGGCCGGGTCCGAGGAGGAGCAGCTGCGGATCAACGTCACCTCCTTCGGCTTCAAGTACGGGCTGCCGCTGGACGCCGACCACGTGGTGGACGTCCGGTTCCTGGCCAACCCGTACTGGATCACCGAGCTGCGGCACATGTCCGGCCGCGACGCCCCGGTGCGCGACTACGTGCTCGGCCTGCCCGGCGCGCTGACCTTCGTCGACCGCTACGTCGACGCGTTGGAACCGGTGCTCGCCGGGTACCTGGCGGAGGAGAAGCGCTACGTCACCATCGCCGTCGGCTGCACCGGTGGCAAGCACCGCTCGGTGGCGATCAGCGAGGCGATCGCCGAACGGCTGCGCCAGCGTGGTCAGCGGGTGACCGTCGCGGCTCGGGACCTGGGTAAGGAATGACGCCGCCGGCCTTCGTCGCACTCGGCGGCGGCCACGGACTGAGCGCCACGCTCTCGGCCCTGCGCCGGCTCACCGACCGGATCACCGCGGTGGTCACGGTCGCGGACGACGGTGGGTCCTCGGGTCGACTGCGCGACGAGTTGGACGTGCTGCCCCCCGGTGATCTGCGGATGGCGTTGGCGGCGCTGTGCGAGGACTCGGACTGGGGCCGCACCTGGCGCGACGTCCTGCAGCACCGCTTCACCTCCGCCGGTGACCTGGACCAGCACGCGGTGGGCAACCTGCTGATCGTCGCGCTGTGGGAGCTGCTCGGCGACACCGTCGACGGCCTGGACTGGGTGGGCCGACTGCTGGACGCCAAGGGCCGAGTGCTGCCGATGGCCGCCGTGCCGCTGGCGATCGAGGCCGACGTCCGGCATCCGGACGGCAGCGCCGGACGGGTCCGCGGCCAGTCCAAAGTCGCGGTGACCACCGACCGGATCGCCCAGGTGCGGCTCACCCCCGAGCGCCCGCCGGCCCTGCCCGAAGCGGTCCAGGCGGTGCGGGACGCCGACTGGGTGGTCCTGGGTCCGGGCTCCTGGTACACCTCCGTGATCCCGCACCTGCTGGTGCCCGAGCTCGCCGACGCGCTGCTGACCACCACCGCCCGGCGGATCGTCGTGCTCAACCTCTCCCCGGAGTCCGAGACCGCGGGGATGGGTCCCTGCGAGCACCTGGACGCCCTGCGCGACCACGCACCCGACCTGCGACTGGATGCCGTGATCGCCGACCCGGGTGCGGTCGAGGACGTCGACGAGCTCGCCGAGCGGACCGAGGGCTTCGGCGGGCGACTGCTGCTGCGTCAGGTGCGGCGCGGCGACGGCACACCCACCCACGACGCCCTGCGGCTGGCGGCCGCGATCAGCGACGTGGTCCAGGACTTCCTCGGTGATGTGGGCAACCCCGCCCGTAGAAGCACGCAACCCGGCCCGGGCACCGGCCGGGGAATGGCAAGATGACGCCCATGGCTCTGACGGCGCAGGTGAAGGACGAACTCGCTCGTCTCCAGGTGGACAAGACCTCGTGCCGCAAGTCGGAGGTCGCCGCGATGCTCCGCTTCGCGGGTGGTCTGCACATCATCTCCGGCCGGGTCGTGATCGAGGCCGAGCTGGACACCGCGGCCGCCGCCCGTCGACTCCGGCAGGCGATCGCCGAGGTCTACGGCCACCAGTCCGAGCTGATCGTGGTCTCCGGCGCCGGGATCCGGCGCGGCAACCGATACGTGGTCCGGGTGGTCAAGGACGGGGAGTCGCTGGCCCGGCAGACCGGACTGCTCGACAACCGCGGCCGTCCGGTGCGGGGTCTGCCGCCCCAGGTGGTCGCAGCCGGCATCCCGGAGGCCGAGGCGGCGTGGCGCGGCGCGTTCCTGGCCCACGGCTCGCTGACCGAACCCGGCCGCTCGTCGTCGCTGGAGGTCACCTGCCCCGGCCCGGAGGCGGCGCTCGCCCTGGTCGGTGCCGCTCGGCGGATGCAGATCCCGGCGAAGGCCCGCGAGGTGCGGGGCATCGACCGGGTGGTGATCCGGGACGGCGACGCGATCTCCGCGATGCTCGCCCGGCTGGGCGCCCGCGAGGCGCTGCAGGTGTGGGAGGAGCGCCGGGTCCGCCGCGAGGTCCGGGGCACCGCGAACCGGTTGGCGAACTTCGACGACGCGAACCTGCGCCGCTCGGCCCGCGCCGCCGTGGCCGCCGGAGCGCGGGTGGAGCGGGCGTTCGAGATCCTCGGCGCCGACCTGCCCGAACATCTGCGGCAGGCGGGGGAGCTGCGGCTCGCGCACAAGGAGGCGTCGCTGGAGGAGCTGGGCAAGCTCGCCGACCCGCCGCTGACCAAGGACGCGGTCGCCGGGCGGATCCGTAGGCTGCTCGCCACGGCCGACAAGCGGGCGCAGGAGTTGGGCATCCCGGACACCGAGGCGGGACTGAGCCCCGATCTGCTGGACCTGTGACTTCGGTCCCTGCAGCACCCTGGCCGCGGGTATAGGCTTGTGGTCGTTCGGAGGTCTGGTTTCGGTCAAGAAACGATGACCAGCAGATTTCCGATCGGGCGTACACCGTCGTGCGCAGTCCATCACCGCTATGAGTGTGTGCCGACACGCGTCGGCGCGTGCCGAGGAGGGCAAGTGACCATCAAGGTCGGCATCAACGGCTTCGGCCGTATTGGGCGCAACTTCTACCGGGCCATCGTCGAGTCCGGAGCCGACATCGAGATCGTCGGCGTCAACGACCTGACGGACAACAAGACGCTGGCGCACCTGCTCAAGTACGACACCGTGCTGGGCCGTTTCCCGCTGAGCGTCTCCTACGACGAGAACAACATCATCGTCGACGGCAAGCCGATCCGTGCGCTCGAGGAGCGCGACCCGGCGAACCTGCCGTGGGGCGAGCTGGGCGCGGACATCGTCATCGAGTCCACCGGCTTCTTCACCGACGCGACCAAGGCCAAGGCGCACATCGACGCCGGTGCCAAGAAGGTCATCATCTCCGCTCCGGCGAAGAACGAGGACGCGACCTTCGTCGTCGGCGTGAACCACACCGACTACGACGCCGCGACGCAGCACATCATCTCGAACGCGTCCTGCACCACCAACTGCCTGGCCCCGGTGGCCAAGGCGCTGAACGACGCGATCGGCATCGAGCGTGGTCTGATGACCACCATCCACGCCTACACCGGCGACCAGAACCTGCAGGACGGCCCGCACCGCGACCTCCGTCGTGCCCGCGCCGCCGCGCAGAACATCGTCCCCACCACCACTGGCGCTGCCAAGGCTGTCGCCCTGGTGCTGCCGGAGCTGAAGGGCAAGCTGGACGGCTTCGCGCTGCGCGTTCCGACCATCACCGGCTCCGCCACCGACCTGACCTTCACCGCTTCGCGTGAGGTCACCGTCGAGGAGGTCAACGCTGCGGTCAAGGCCGCCGCCGAGGGTCCGATGAAGGGCACCCTGTCCTACGTCGAGGACGAGATCGTGTCCTCGGACATCGTGACCGACCCGCACCAGTCGATCTTCGACTCCAAGCTCACCAAGGTGATGGGCGACCAGGTCAAGATCATCGCCTGGTACGACAACGAGTGGGGCTACTCCTCCTCGCTGGTCAAGCTGACCGAGTACGTGGGCGAGCGTCTCTGACGTACCCCTGAGGTCGAACAGCATGCGTCCGCGGATGCCGGGTCATCACGGCCCGGTGTCCGCGGACGCGGCATGTCCGGCCGCATTCACTGCACGCTCGCTCGGCCCCCGCGCGCCGGGCCATCGCACGCTAGGAGAAGCAGTATGAAGACCATCGACGACCTGGGTGACCTGCGCGGCAAGCGCGTGCTGGTCCGCTCCGACTTCAACGTCCCGCTGGACGGCACCACCATCACCGACGACGGCCGGATCCGTGCCGCGCTGCCGACCCTCAAGCGCCTGCTCGACGCCGGTGCCCGGGTGATCGTCACCGCGCACCTGGGTCGCCCCAAGGGCGAGCCGGACGCCAAGTACTCCCTCGCCCCGGTCGCCGCCCGCCTCGGCGAGCTGCTCGGCCAGGACGTCGCCCTCGCCGATGACGTGGTGGGCGAGTCCGCCAAGGCCACCGTCGCCGCGCTGCAGGACGGCCAGATCGCGCTGCTGGAGAACATCCGGTTCGACGCGCGCGAGACCTCCAAGGACGAGGCGGAGCGCGGTGCGCTGGCCGACGAGCTGGCTGCGCTGGCCGACGCGTTCGTCTCCGACGGCTTCGGGGTCGTGCACCGCAAGCAGGCGTCGGTCTACGACGTGGCGCTGCGGCTGCCGCACGCCGCCGGTCTGCTGGTGCTGACCGAGGTCGAGGCGCTGCGCAAGGCCGTCGAGGACCCGGCGCGGCCCTACGTCGTCGTGCTCGGCGGCGCCAAGGTCTCCGACAAGCTCGGCGTGATCGGCAACCTGATCACCAAGGCGGACAAGCTGCTCATCGGCGGCGGCATGATGTTCACCTTCCTCAAGGCCCAGGGCCACGAGGTCGGCTCCTCGCTGCTCGAGCAGGACCAGGTCGAGACCGTCAAGGGCTACCTCGCGCAGGCCAAGGAGGCCGGCGTGGAGATCGTGCTGCCGGTCGACACCCTGGTCGCGCCGGAGTTCGGCTCGGACGACTTCGAGGTCGTCGCCGTCGACGCCATCCCGGCGGACAAGATGGGCCTGGACATCGGCCCGAAGTCCGGCCAGCTGTTCCGCGAGGCCATCCTGGGCGCGAAGACCATCGCCTGGAACGGCCCGATGGGCGTCTTCGAGCGTCCCGCCTACGCCGAGGGCACCAAGGCCGTGGCGCAGGCCCTGGTCGACACCGAGGGCTTCTCGATCGTCGGTGGCGGCGACTCCGCCGCGGCGGTCCGGCTGCTCGGCTTCGACGAGGCCGGCTTCGGCCACATCTCGACCGGTGGCGGTGCGTCGCTGGAGCTCCTCGAGGGCAAGACCCTCCCCGGCATCGCAGTTCTGGAGGACTGATCCTGATGGCACGTACCCCCCTGATCGCAGGCAACTGGAAGCTGAACCTGGATCACCAGGAGGCCGTCCACCTGGTGCAGAAGCTCGCCTGGACCCTCAAGGACGCCAAGCACGACTTCAGCCAGGCCGAGGTCGTCGTCCTGCCGTCCTTCACCAACATCCGCTCCGTGCAGACGCTGGTGGACGCCGACAAGCTGGAGATCGGCTACGGCGCGCAGGACGTGTCGCAGCACGCCTCCGGTGCCTACACCGGTGAGGTCTCCGCGAACCAGCTCGCGAAGCTGGGCGTCACCTACGTGGCGACCGGTCACTCGGAGCGTCGCGAGTACCACAACGAGTCCGACGCGGTCGTGGCCGCCAAGACCGTCGCCGCGCTCGGCGCCGGGATCACCCCGATCGTCTGCGTCGGTGAGGGCCTGGAGATCCGCAAGGCGGGCACCCACGTCGAGTACACCCTCGCGCAGCTCGAGGGCTCCCTGGCCGGGGTCACCCCGGAGCAGGCGGCCACCGTGGTGATCGCGTACGAGCCCGTGTGGGCCATCGGCACCGGCGAGGTCGCCACCCCCGACGACGCCCAGGAGGTGTGCGGCGCGATCCGGGTGAAGCTGGCCGAGCTGTACTCCGCCGAGGTCGCCGACGCGGTGCGCGTGCTCTACGGCGGTTCGGTGAAGTCCGGCAACGCGGCGGAGATCATCGGCAAGCCCGACGTGGACGGTGCCCTGGTGGGCGGCGCCTCACTGGACGCCGAGGAGTTCGCCAAGATCGCCCGGTTCAACGCCTGAGCCGAGCAGCATCGGGTTCCCGGTCGGTGCGGGGGAGTCGTCCTCCGCGCCGACCGGGGCTCACCCGGACGGTGTCATCCGGCTGATCGATCCGCCGCCACACCCTCCGGAGCTGGCCCTGGACGGCGCGCGTCGCCTACCCTGGGCCGCGTTCCACCTCCGGCCGACCGTCCCCGTCGGCCCTGATCGAGAGACACGACACCCCCGTGACTGCCCTGCGCATCGTCCTCCAGGTCCTCCTGGTGGCCACGAGTCTGCTGCTGATCCTGTTCGTCCTCCTGCACAAGGGGAAGGGCGGCGGCCTGTCCGACATGTTCGGCGGTGGCATCTCCAGCAGCGCCGGCTCCTCCGGTGTCGCCGAGCGGAACCTCAACCGGATCACGGTGGGGGTCAGCCTGCTCTGGGCGCTGACCGTCGTGCTGCTCGCCCTGATCGCCCGGGTGAGCTGACACCATGGCCAGCGGAAGCGCGATCCGGGGATCCCGCGTCGGCGCGGGTCCGATGGGTGAGGCCGAGCGGGGCGACGCGGCCCCGCGGGTGCTGATCTCCTACTGGTGCGCGAACGGTCACGAGACGCGACCGAGCTTCGCCGCCGAGGCCGCGCAGGACGCGCCGGAGACCTGGGACTGCCCGCGCTGCGGGTTCCCCGGTGGCCAGGACCAGGCGAACCCGCCGTCGCCGGTCCGCAACGAGCCGTACAAGACGCACCTCGCCTACGTGAAGGAGCGCCGCACCGAGGAGGACGGCGCCGCCCTCCTGGACGAGGCACTCGCAGCCCTCCGCGCCCGCCGCGGCCGCTGACACACGAGAAAGGCCCCCGCGCACTGCGCGGGGGCCTTTCGCATGCTCCGGGGCGAAGTGCCGCCGAGCCTGAGTACGCCCCGGGCCTGAGCGCCCCCCGGCACGGCGTGCCCGCCGGCCCGGAGTACCCCCGGGCCGGAGTAACCGCCCGGGTCGGAGTACCCCGCCCGGGTGCGCCGAGTGGCCTCCGGGCCCGCCAAGCAGGTCCGAGCCCCGCCGAGCACGTCCGAGCCCGCTCAGCACGTCCGAGCCCGCCAAGCAGGTCCGAGCCCCGCCGAGCACGTCCGCGCCCGCTCAGCACGGCCCGGCCTGCCGGGTACCCCCGGGCCCCTCCAAGCACCACCGCGCCCGCCGAGACTACGGAAAAAGACGCGTTCAGGGTCGAGAAGCGTCGGTTTCCGTCATCTCGGCGGGCAACGCGCGGCGGGCGCAGGGCGGGGGAGGCGCGTGCGCGGCCGGGCGTCGGGCCCGGGTGTGCGCGGGGTGGGTCAGGACTGCGGGGCGACGTCCGCGATCGCGGCGGCGTCGACCAGCCAGAGCGTCGCGTCGGTGCCGGTCGCGTGGGCGGCCGGCGTGGTGGACGCCGGGGTGCCCACGGTCAGGGCGGAGGCGACGGCAGCGGCCTTCTCGGCACCGGCGGCGACCACCCAGACCTCGCGTGCGGTGTGGATGGCGTCGAAGGTCAGCGACACCCGCAACGGCGGCGGCTTGGGGGAGTCGTGCACCCCGGTGGTGGTGACGCCGGTGACGTCGACGCCCGGGTGGCCCGGGAACAGCGACGCGACGTGACCGTCCGGGCCCATGCCGAACATCAACACGTCCAGGGTCGGCAGCTCCGCGCCCTGCGGGGCGAGCGACCGCAGCTCGGCGGCGTAGGCGGCGGCGGCGTCCTCGGGGGTGGCGATCCCGGCGCCCTCGTCCAGGGCGGGCATCGGGTGCACGTTCCCGGCCGGCAGAGCATCGCCCAGCGCGCCGATCAGCGCCTCCCGGGCCTGGGTCTCATTGCGGTCCGGGTCGCCGTCCGGCAGGAACCGCTCGTCGCCCCACCACAGGTGCACCTGGGTCCAGTCCACGGCGTGCCGGGCCTCGGAGCGGGCGACGGCTGCCAGGGTCGCGATGCCCACGGTGCCGCCGGTCAGGCCGATGTGCACCGGTGCCTGCTCGGACTGGATGTCGATCAGCTTGGTCAGCAGACGCGCGGCGGTGGCCTCGGCCAGCACCTTCGCGTCCGGATGCACCAGCACGGTGCGGGTCATGCTTTCACCTCAACCTTCGGCAGGCCCTTGCGCAGGACCTCGCCATAGACCTCGTCCGCGTCCAGGCGACGCAGTTCCTCCGCCAGGCACTCCCGGAGCTGACGGATCGGCAACGCGATCCGGTGCTCGGGCTGGTCGGGCTGGCGCAGGGCGGCGGTCTTGCCGTCCGGGCGGTCCAGCACGATCTCCCCGGAGCGGCGCTCCAGCTTCACCTGGGTGATCGCCGGTGCGTCGGCGATCCGTTCGATCTCCACCGGGCAGTTCAGCGCCCACCGCAGCCAGGCGGCCATCAGGTCCACCGACGGGTGGGTGGACTCACCGGAGACCACGGCCCGCTGCACCGGCTCGAAGGGCGGCTGATCCAGGGTGGCGGCGATCAGGCCGCGCCACAGGGTGGTCCGGGTCCAGGCGAGGTCGGTGTCGCCCTCGCGGTACTCGGTCGCCAGCGCGTGCAGGGTGGCCGCCGGGTTGCTGCACTCGGTGGAGTCGGTGATCCGTCGCCGGGCCAGGGTGCCCAGCGGGTGTTCCGCCGGGTCCTGCGGCACCTGGTAGGGCCACCAGGTCACGATCGGCGCGTCCGGCAGCAGCAGCGGCAGCACCAGGGTGTCCAGGTGGCGGGCCTGCGCGGCCGACGGCTTGAGCACCACGACCTCGGAGGCACCGGCGTCGCCGCCCAACCGGATCTGGGCGTCCAGCTCGGAGTCGGCGCCCGGTCCCTCGCTGGTCAGCACGATCACCCGGCACGGGTGCTCGCGGGAGGCGTCGTTCGCCGCGGCGATCGCTTCCTCCGGGTCGTGGTCGCCCACGTCGATCAACAGGGTGAGCACCCGGCCGAGGGCGACGGCGCCGCCCTCGTCCCGCTCCCGCACCAGGCGCTTGTTGATGTCGCCGGTGGTGGTCTTGGGCAGGTCGATGATCACGGTCGCCTCCAGGCTCGTCCGTCACGCTCCATCATCCGGTCGGCGGAGGCCGGGCCCCAGGTGCCGGAGCGGTACGGCTCCGGCTGTCCCTGCTTGGCCCAGTACGCCTCGACCGGGTCGAGGATCTTCCAGGACAGCTCGACCTCCTCGTGCCGCGGGAACAGCGGCGGATCGCCGAGCAGGACGTCCAGGATGAGTCGCTCGTAGGCCTCGGGGGAGGACTCGGTGAACGCGTGGCCGTAGCCGAAGTCCATCGTGACGTCCCGGACCTCCATCGCGGTGCCCGGCACCTTGGCGCCGAACCGCAGGGTCACGCCCTCGTCCGGCTGCACCCGGATCACCAGGGCGTTCTTGCCGAGCTCCTCGGTGGCGGTGGACTCGAAGGGCAGGTGCGGCGCCTTCTTGAAGACCACGGCGATCTCGGTCACGCGGCGACCCAGACGCTTGCCGGTGCGCAGGTAGAACGGCACCCCGGCCCAGCGGCGGGTGTCGATGTCCAGCCGCACGGCGGCGAAGGTCTCGGTGGTGGAGTTCGGGTCGAAGCCACCCTCGTCCAGGTACCCCACGACCCGCTCGCCGCCCTGCCAGCCCTCGGCGTACTGACCGCGGGCGGTGTGCTTGCCCAGGTCCTTCGGCAGCCGGACCGCCGACAGGACCTTGATCTTCTCCGCGATCAGGTCCCGGGCGCTGAACGACACCGGCTCCTCCATCGCGGTCAGCGCGAGCAGTTGGAGCAGGTGGTTCTGGATGACGTCCCGGGCGGCGCCGATGCCGTCGTAGTACCCGGCACGTCCGCCGACGCCGATGTCCTCGGCCATCGTGATCTGGACGTGGTCGACGTAGTTCGCGTTCCAGATCGGCTCGAACATCTGGTTGGCGAACCGCAGTGCCAACAGGTTCTGCACCGTCTCCTTGCCGAGGTAGTGGTCGATCCGGAACACGTCGTCCGGGTGGAAGACCTCGGAGACCACGTCGTTGAGCTCCTGCGCCGACTTCAGGTCGTGCCCGAAGGGCTTCTCGATCACGACCCGGCGCCAGGCGCCCTCCTGCGACGCCGACAGGCCCGAGCGGGCCAGCTGCTTGCAGACCACCGGGAACGCGCTCGGCGGCACCGAGAGGTAGAACGCGTGGTTCCCGGCGGTGCCGCGCTCGACGTCCAGCTCCTCCACGGTCTGGCGCAGCCGGTCGAAGGCGTCGTCGTCATCGAAGGAGCCCTGGACGAACCGGATCCCCTCGGAGAGCTGACGCCAGGTTGACTCCCGGAACGGGGTGCGGGCGTGCTCCTTGACCGAGTCGTGCACGATCTGCGCGAAGTCCTGGTCCTCCCAGTCCCGCCGGGCGAAGCCGGTGAGCGCGAAGCCCGGGGGCAGCAGGCCGCGGTTGGTCAGGTCGTAGACCGCGGGCATCAGCTTCTTGCGCGCCAGGTCACCGGTGACCCCGAAGATCACCAGACCGGACGGTCCGGCGATCCGGGGGAGTCGGCGGTCACGGGGGTCGCGCAGCGGATTGTGCTCCGCGCTGACCTTCGCCGGCTTCACTCGGCCACCTGGTCCAGGCCGGTGCGGACGGTGTCGAGCAGCTCGGCCCAGGACTTCTCGAACTTGTCCAGGCCCTCGACCTCCAGCTGGTCGGTCACCTCGTCGATGGAGATGCCCAGCGCCGCCAGCCGGTCGATGACCCGCTGCGACTCCTCCTGGGTACCGGTCACCGTGTCCACGTCGTCGCCCGCGATGCGACCGTGGTCCTCGACCGCCTTCAAGGTGGCCTCGGGCATGGTGTTCACCGTCCCGGCCACGACCAGCTCGTCCACGTACATCGTGTCCGGGTAGGCCTTGTCCTTGACGCCGGTGGAGGCCCAGAGCGGGCGCTGCGGGTGTGCACCGGCCGCCGCCAGGGCCGCCCAGCGGTCGGAGGCCATGACCTCCTGGTAGACGCCGTAGGCGAGACGGGCGTTGGCGATGGCCGCCTTGCCGCGCAGCTCGGCTGCCTCGTCGGTGCCGATCTCGTCCAGCTTGGGGTCGATCGCCGCGTCCACCCGGGACACGAAGAAGGACGCGACGGAGGCGATGGGTGCCAGGTCGCGCCCGGCCTCCTTCGCGCGCTCCAGGCCGGTGAGGAAGGCGTCGAGGACCTTGCGGTAGCGGTCCAGGGAGAAGATCAGCGTGACGTTGACGCTGATCCCGTCCGCCAGGGCGTCGGCGATGGCGGGCAGACCGGCCTCGGTCGCCGGGATCTTGATGAAGACGTTGGGGCGGTCGACCGTGGACCACAGCGTGCGCGCAGAGTCGATGGTCGCCTGACCGTCCTGGGCCAGCCGCGGGTCGACCTCGATCGACACCCGCCCGTCCTGGCCGTCGGTGGCGTCGTAGGTGGGCCGCAGCACGTCGGCCGCCTCGCGGACGTCGTCGGTGGTGATCGCGAACACGGCGTTGTCGACCGAGGTGGACCCGGCGGCCCGCAGCTCCTTGAGCTGGGCGTCGTAGGCCTCACCCTTGGCCAGCGCCGAGGCGAAGATGGTGGGGTTGGTGGTCACTCCGACCACCCGGTGCTCGGCCACGAGATCGGCCAGGTTGCCGGTGCGCAGTCGTTCGCGGGAAAGGTCGTCCAGCCAGACCGCGACACCTGCCTCACTCAGCCGGTCGAGCGGCGTGGTGCTGCCTGCCATGAAGAAGTCACCTCATTCCGGTCCCGGTGATGGCCGGGACGTCGACTGACCGGGGCGTGAATCCGCCCTGGACGTGCCTGTCGAGCCTAATCCTGGGAACACCGGCTGCGCCGGTCGAGGACGGTGGTCGGACACGCGGCACGGGGTCAGGGCCGGTACTGTGCGGGGGACCGGCCCTGATCGGGACGGAAATCACACTCTGGGACCCCTGTCCCGGGGGGTGGTGCGGACCCTCTGCTAGCGCCGCCGTGCGTAGGATGACGGGACGACCACCCGCGAGGAGGACCGGACCGCGTGCGCACCATCAGCCCTGCCGTCGGCGCCAACGAAGCCGGAGCGACCGCCAGCGCGGCCCGCTCGACGGAGCAGGCGACCCGATCGCGAGGGCTGCGGCGCACCGTCGGCGCCTACGTCGCGCTGACCAAGCCCCGGGTGATCGAGCTGCTGCTCGTCACCACGCTGCCGACCATGATCCTGGCCGAGGGTGGCTTCCCCTCCGCCTGGCTGGTGATCGCCACCCTGATCGGTGGTGCCGCCGCTGCCGGTGCGGCGAACGTGCTGAACTGCTACCTGGACCGGGACATCGACCAGGTGATGAACCGCACCAAGCGGCGTCCGCTGGTGACCGGGGAGCTCACCCCACGGTCGGCGCTGATCTTCGGCCTGGTGCTGACCGTCGCCTCGCTGGCCTGGCTGGCGCTGCTGGTGAACGTGCCCTCGGCGCTGCTGACCGGTGGCGCGATCGCGATCTACGTCATTGGCTACACGATGATCCTCAAGCGCCGCACCCCGCAGAACATCGTCTGGGGCGGTGCCGCCGGCTGCATGCCGGTGCTGATCGGCTGGTCGTCGGTGACCGGCGGGGTGTCCTGGGCCGCCGCGCTGCTGTTCGGCGTGATCTTCTTCTGGACGCCGCCGCACTACTGGCCGCTGTCGATGAAGTTCGCCAAGGACTACGCCAAGGCCGGGGTGCCGATGCTCCCCGTGGTGGCCAAGGAGACCAAGGTCGCCAAGGAGATGATCGCCTACACGGTGGCCATGATCGCCTGCTCGCTGCTGCTGGTGCCGGTGGCCGGGATGACCTGGGTGTACGCGGTGGTCGCCTCGGTGCTGGGGCTGTGGTTCCTCGCCTCCTGCATCGGCCTGTACCGTCGCGCCCAGGACCCTTCGCGCGGCAAGCTGCGGGCTATGACGGTCTTCCACGGGTCGATCACCTACCTCACGCTGCTGTCCGTCGCGGTGGCGGTGGACGTGTTCCTCCCGTTCTGAGTCGAACGCGAGGAGGGCACGGGTGGCGGCACTGCACGCGGCCCTGGACGCCTACCTGGCGCATCTGACCGTCGAGCGCGGGCTGAGCCGGAACACGCTGTCCGCCTACCGCCGGGACCTGGGTCGCTACCTCGAGTTCCTGAGTGCCGCCGGACGGGAATCGGTGGACCAGGTGACCGAGACCGATGTCGAGGACTACCTGACGGCGATCCGTACCGGCAGCGACGGGCGGGCGGCGCTGTCCGCCACCTCGGCCGCGCGGGCCGTCGTCGCCGCGCGGGGCTGGCACAAGTTCTGCGTGCTGGAAGGACTGGCACCCGACGACCCGGCGCGCTCCGTCCGACCGCCGCGCCAGGACCAGCGACTGCCCAAGGCGATCAGCACCGACGAGGTGGAGCGCCTGCTGGACGCCGCCTCGCTCGGCGACGGGCCGGTGCCGCTGCGCGATCGGGCACTGCTGGAACTGCTCTACTCCACCGGCGCGCGGATCTCCGAGGCGGTCGGCCTGGATGTCGACGACCTGGACCTCACCCCGGGCCGGGCGGCGGTGCGGCTGTTCGGCAAGGGCCGCAAGGAGCGGGTGGTGCCGGTGGGCGCCTACGCGGTCGAGGCACTGGAGTCGTACCTGGTGCGCTCCCGTCCGGCGTTGGCCACCGCCGGCCGTGGCGGGTCGCGGGTGTTCCTCAACACCCGGGGGGCACCGCTCAGCCGACAGAGCGCCTGGGCCGTCCTGCACACCGCCGCCGAACGCGCCGGGCTGCCCGCCGCCGTCTCCCCGCACACCCTGCGACACTCCTTCGCCACCCACCTGCTCTCGGGCGGTGCGGACGTGCGGGTGGTGCAGGAACTGCTCGGCCACGCCTCGGTGACCACCACCCAGCTCTACACCAAGGTCACCCCGGACACCCTGCGTGAGGTGTACGCCACCAGTCACCCGCGGGCGCGCCGGAGCCGAACCACCGAGGCAGCGCCCAGCCGCCGGTAGGCTGTGCTGGTGGCACGCGAGGAGACGACCGAGAACGCACTCGACCCGGTGGGGCGCCCCCTGCCGGACTTTCCGGTCCCCGCGACCCTGACGGCGCACGGACCGGCCCGGGTGATCGCGATGTGCAACCAGAAGGGTGGGGTCGGCAAGACCACCACCACGATCAACCTCGCCGCCGCCCTCGCCGAGTACGGCCGCAAGGTGCTGATCGTCGACTTCGACCCGCAGGGCGCCGCGTCCGTGGGCCTCGGGGTGAATCCGCACGAGCTGGACCGGACGATCTACGACCTCCTGGTCGACCGCAGCGTGCAGATCCAGGACGTCATCCGGCCCACCGGACTGGACAGCCTCACCGGGTCGCTGGACCTGCTGCCGGCGAACATCGACCTGTCGGCCGCCGAGGTGCAGCTGGTCAACGAGGTCGCCCGCGAGTCGATCCTCAGCCGGGCACTGCGCCCCGTGCTGGACGACTACGACGTGATCCTGATCGACTGCCAGCCCTCGCTCGGCCTGCTCACCGTCAACGCGCTGACCGCCGCCCACGGGGTCCTCATCCCGCTGGAATGCGAGTTCTTCGCCCTGCGCGGGGTCGCCCTGCTGGTCGAGACGATCGACAAGGTGCGCGACCGGCTCAACCCCCGCCTGGAGCTGGACGGCATCCTGGCGACGATGTACGACCCGCGCACCCTGCACGCCCGCGAGGTGGTGGCCCGGGTGCACGAGGCATTCGGCGACAACCTGCTGCACACGATGATCGGCCGCACGGTGAAGTTCCCGGACGCCTCGGTCGCCGCCGAGCCGATCACCAGCTACGCGCCCACCCACCCGGGTGCGCAGGCGTACCGGCAGCTGGCCCGTGAGCTCGTCGCCCGTGGCGACGCCGCCTGACACCACCCCGCTCGCGGGGACCAGCGCGTTCCAGGTGCACCTGGACGTGTTCTCCGGACCCTTCGACCTGCTGCTCGGCCTGATCGCCAAACACAAGCTCGACATCACCGAGGTCGCGCTGGCCGCGGTCACCGACGAGTTCATCGCGCACATCAAGGCGGCCGACGACTGGGATCTGTCCCAGGCCAGCGAGTTCCTGGTGGTCGCGGCGACGCTGCTCGACCTCAAGGCGGCCCGGTTGCTGCCCTCCGGTGACGTGGAGAGTGACGAGGACCTGGAACTGCTGGAGGCCCGCGACCTGCTGTTCGCCCGGCTGTTGCAGTACCGCGCCTACAAGGTGGTCGCGGCGGACATCGGCGAGCACCTGGCGGACGAGGGGCGCCGGTTCCCGCGGACCGTCGAGCTGGAACCGCAGTACGCGGCGCTGCTGCCCGAGCTGATCTGGCAGATCGGACCCGAGGAGCTCGCCGCGCTGGCTGCCAAGGCGCTCGCCCCGGCGCCCCCGCCGCCCGGGGTGGACATCAGCCACCTGCACGCGCCGCCGGTCAGCGTCCGGGAGCAGGCGCTGGCGATCGCCGACCGGTTGGCCCACCACGGCGGTGTGGCGACGTTCCGTGCCCTGACCGCCGACGCCGAGAACACCCTGGTGGTGGTGGCCCGGTTCCTCGCGCTGCTCGAACTGTTCCGCGACGGCGCGGTCGCCTTCGACCAAGTGGTGCCGCTGGGCGAGCTGACGGTGCGATGGACCGGAGCCGGTGGCGGCGAGATCAGCACCGACTACGACGACGAGGACGACGGCGTGGGTGGCTTCGACGCCCTGGAGGACGTGACCGATGACTGAGACCGTGGGCGTCGAGGTGCACGACCTGCCCGGCGGGGCACTCGCCGCCGCCGAGGCGGTGCTGATGGTCGCCGACGAGCCGGTGCCGGTGGTGCAGCTCGCGACCGAACTGGGGCTGCCGGTGGCCGAGGTGACCGGACTGCTCACCGAACTGGCCGCCGAGTACCGCGGCGAGCGCGGCGGGCGGCCCCGCGGCTTCGAGCTGCGCGAGGTCGGTGGCGGGTGGCGGTTCTACTCCGCGCCGGTCTTCCACGAGGTGGTCGGACGCTTCGTGGTGAACGGTCAGACCCAACGTCTGACCCAGGCCGCCTTGGAGACCCTGGCCGTGATCGCGTACCGTCAGCCGGTCAGCCGCGGGCAGGTGTCCGGCATCCGCGGGGTGAGTGTCGACGGCGTGGTACGCACGTTGACCACCCGCGGGCTGATCGCCGAGGTCGGACAGGACTCGGCGACGGGTGCGGTGCTGTACGGCACCACGGGATACTTCCTGGAGCGGATGGGCCTGACCTCACTGGATCAGTTGCCCCCGCTCGCGCCCTACTTGCCGGAGATGAGTGCCATCCAACAGCTGGACGGGCTCGACGGCAGGGGCGACGTGACGACTGGAGACGTGTGATGAGTGCAGGACGGGGCGGCAACGGCCGCACGGGTGGAGCAGGTGGCGGACGCGGCGGTGCCGCGGGCCGTGGCGGCGGCGCGGGTCGCGGTGGCGCGACGGGCGGCGGTGCCTCGCGGGGCGGTGCCGGTGGCCGTGGAGCCGGGGCCGGGCGCGGGGGAGCCGGTGGTGCCGGGCGGTCCGGTGGCGCGGGTCGTTCGGGGGACGCCGGTCGGTCCGGGGGCTTCGGGCGCTCGGGTGACGCTGGTCGTTCGGGCGGTTTCAGCGGTGCTGGCGGTTCGGGCGGTGCGGGCGCGGGTGGTCGGTCCGGTGGCTTCGGTGGCGCTGGTCGTTCGGGTGCTGCGGGCGGTTCGGGCGCCGGGCGTCCCGGGGCTGGGCGCGCGGGTGCCGGTCGCTCCGGGGCCGGGGCCGGGACCGGTGCCTCGCGTTCCGGGGCGCCCCGCTCCGGCGTGCGCGCCGGTGGTCGCGGTGGCCCCGCGGTGGGTCGTCCCGGGTCGCGCTGGCCGGATGCGCCCAGCGGCTCGCGCGCACCCCGCCGTCCGGTGCAGCCGACCTCGGACGTGCACGACCCCGAGGGCATCCGGCTGCAGAAGGTGCTGGCCCAGGCCGGGCTCGGTTCCCGGCGCGCCTGCGAGGAGCTGATCACCGCCGGGCGGGTCACCGTCGACGGCGAGCCGGTGCTGGAGCTGGGCGTCCGGGTCTCGCCGCAGTCGGTGATCCACGTCGACGGCCTGCGGGTGCAGCTGGACAGCTCCCGGATCACGCTGGCGATCAACAAGCCGCTCGGCGTCGTCTCCACCATGGACGACCCCGAGGGTCGGCCGACCCTGCGCGACCTGGTGCCGGACCGCCAGGAGCGGCTGTTCCACGTCGGTCGTCTGGACGCCGACTCCGAGGGCCTGATCCTGCTGACCAACGACGGCGAGCTGGCCAACCGGCTGTCCCACCCGTCGCACGGCGTGCTCAAGACCTACCTGGTGGACGTCGAGGGCCGGGTGCCCGCCTCGCTGCCCGCCAAGCTGAAGAAGGGCATCGAGCTGGAGGACGGACCGGTCGAGGTCGTCGACGCCCGGATCGTGCAGGCCACGCCCTACGCCAGCCTGGTCGAGATCGTCATCCACGAGGGCCGGAACCGGATCGTGCGCCGCCTGATGAAGGAGGTCGGTCACCCGGTGACCCGGCTGGTGCGCACCCGGATCGGCTCGATCCGCCTCGGCGACCTCAAGCCGGGTCGCAGCCGGGTGCTGTCCAAGGCCGAGGTCGGCGCGCTGATGGTCCAGGTCGGCCTGTGACCGTGGTCCCCGCGGCGACCCGGGGGCCGGTGCGGATCGTCGGCACCGGCCTGCTGGGGACCTCCGTCGGACTCGGCCTGCGCGCCCACGGCGTCGACGTCCTGCTGCACGACCCCTCCCGGACCGCCCTCGCACTGGCCCGGGACGTCGGCGCCGGGCGACCGGCCACCGCCGAGGACCCGGAGCCGAGCCTGATCGTGGTGGCATCGCCGCCGGACGTCACCGCCGACGTGGTGCTGGCCGAGCTGGCCGCGCACCCGCGGGCGGTGGTCACGGATGTGGCGTCGGTGAAGGGCTACGTGCTGCGCGAGCTGCGCGTCCGGGGCGCCGACCTGACCCGGTACGTCGGCTCGCACCCGATGGCCGGTCGTGAGCGCTCCGGCCCGGCCGCCGCGCTGCCCGACCTGTTCCTGGGCCGGCCCTGGGTGATCGTCGACTCCGGGCAGTCCGACCCGACTGCGGTGCTGGCCGTGCGGTCGCTGGCGAACGACCTCGGTGGGGTGCCGGTCACCCTCGACGCCGACGAGCACGACGCCGCGGTCGCCCTGGTGTCGCATGTGCCGCAGGTGGCGTCCAGCCTGGTCGCCGCGCGGCTGCGCGAGGCGGCGCCCGAGGCGTTGGGTCTGGCGGGCCAGGGACTGCGCGACGTGACCCGGGTGGCCGGGTCCGACCCGGCGCTGTGGACCTCCATCCTGGCGGCGAACGCGGCGGCGGTCCGCGAGGTGCTGGCGGCGCTGCGCGACGACCTGGACGGCATCGTGACCGCACTGGGCGACGCCGCGGACGCCTCCGGACCGGAGGACGTGGCGCTCGGTGCGCTGGCCCGGATCGCCTCGACCATCGCCGACGGCAACGCCGGTGTCGCGCTGGTCCCCGGCAAGCACGGTGGCGCACCCCGGCAGTGGGCGGTCGTCACCGCCCTGGTCCCGGACCAACCCGGTGAACTCGCCCGGCTGCTCACCGATGTCGGTGCCGCCGGGGTCAACCTGGAAGAACTGCAGCTCGAACACGCCGCCGGTCGTCCGGTCGGCATGGCGTCGGTCTCCGTCGACCCGGCCCGTTCGGCGCACCTGGAGGCGGAGCTGACGGCCCGCGGATGGAGGTTGGTGCGATGACGCAGCACCTGGTGGTGGCGATCGACGGGCCCTCGGGCTCGGGGAAGTCCACCGTCTCCCGGCGGGTGGCACAGGCGCTCGGTCTGGCCTACCTGGACACCGGGGCGATGTACCGCGCGGCGACCTGGTGGGCCCTGCGCTCCGGTGTCTCGCTCACGGATCAGGACGCGGTCACCGACCTGGTGCGCTCGATGCCGCTGGTGATGGGCGTCGACCCCACCGGCCCCACGGTCACCGTCGACGGCGTGGACGTCGGCGAGGCGATCCGGGAGACCTCGATCTCCGCCGCCGTGAGCGCCGTCGCCACCAACCTGGAGGTGCGCGCCGAGCTGGGCCGTCGCCAGCGGGACGAGATCGCCGCCCAGGCCGCCTCGTCGTCGTTCTCCGGCGGGCGTGGGATCGTGGCCGAGGGCCGGGACATCACCACCGTCATCGCCCCGGACGCCGACGTCCGGCTGCTGTTGACCGCCTCCGAGGCGGCCCGGCTGGCCCGGCGGGCGCGCGAGGTGCACGGCTCCGACGACCACGCCGCCGTCGAGGCCACCAAGGACCAGGTGCTGCGCCGGGACGCCGACGACTCCACCGTGGCCTCCTTCACCGTGGCGGCGGACGGGGTGGTCACCATCGACTCCTCCGACCTGGACCTAGAGCAGACCGTCCAGGCGGTGCTGGATGTGATCGAGCAGCGTCGATGACCGACGTGAAGCTGATGCCGGGCTGGGCGCACGGGATCGGGAAGTTCCTCGCACACGGGGTGTGGAACACCCGGGTGCTCGACGCCGACCTGGTCCCGGCCACCGGCCCGGTGATCCTCGCGGCGAACCACGTCTCGGTGATCGACGGCCCGCTGCTGGCCGGTGCCGCACCGCGACGACTCAACATCCTGGTCAAGGAGGAGATGTTCCACGGGCCGATCGGCGCGATCCTCCGCGGCGCCGGACAGATCCCGGTCGACCGCACCGGGGGCGGGCGCAGCGCGCTGGTCGCCGGGCTGGAGGTGCTGCACCGTGGCGGTGCGGTCGGGGTGTTCCCCGAGGGCAACCGGGGTCGCGGCGACGCCGCCTCCGCCCGCGCGGGGGTGTCCTGGCTGGCGGTCAACGGCGACGCCCCGGTGGTCCCGGTCGCGGTGCTCGGCACCCGGCGCACCGGCGAGGGCGTCAACCACATCCCGGGGTTCCGGCGGCGGCTCTGGGTGCGGTTCGGTGCGCCGATCACCCCGGTGCGCGCCGACGGCATGAGCAAGCGCGAGTCGGTGGCGGCGACCAACGAGGCGGTACGCGTCGCACTCAGCGCGTTGGTGGCGGGGACCCTGGCGCAGGTGGGCGTCGGCCTGCCGGAGGACTGACCACCGGCGCGCGGAGCGGGGAGCTCGGATCGGGCCGAGCGTTCGGTCGATGGCCCCTCGGCCCCGGTGGGACCACCTCATCCATGTGCCACAGCCCGGGCGCAGCTCCCGCGACCCTCCGGCGTGGGCGCGGCAACGGTCGTCGAGGACGCCGAGACTACCGAGATCGTCGCGAATACCGGCGAAGAGCGTCAGTTTCCGTAGTCTCGGCGGGCGCGGGCGCGGGTGCGGGCGCGGGTGGGGGTGCGGCGCGGGTGCGGGCGCGGGTGGGAGTGCGTGTGCGAGGGCGGCCCGGTGTTGGGCTCGGGGGCGTCGGGCTGGGCCTGGCAGGACGTCGATCCGCTCCTCGCGGGGGCGGTGTGGGGCACATCATCACCGATGTTCGCGGGCAGTGCCGATGATCGGGGACAATGGTGCCCATGTCTGACATCCGAGCCGCAGCAGCGGACGACTTCGACCCCACCGAGCAGGCCGAGGAGGCCACCGCGGTGCCGCTGGTCGACGACGCCGAGGACGTGGCTCGCGAGCAGGCGCTGCGCGTCGGCCTGGACGAGTACGAGCTCGATGAGGAGGACGCCGCACTCCTGGGTGAGGACTACGACCCGGACGCGGACGACGCCGAGCCGGAGATCCTCCCGGTGCTCGCGGTGGTCGGTCGCCCGAACGTCGGCAAGTCGACCCTGGTGAACCGGATCCTCGGCCGTCGCGAGGCGGTGGTCGAGGACAAGCCCGGCGTCACCCGCGACCGGGTGAGCTACCCGGCGGAGTGGGCGGGTCGCCGGTTCACCCTGGTGGACACCGGCGGCTGGGAGGTCGACGTCGCCGGCATCGAGGCACGGGTCGCCGAGCAGGCCGAGGTGGCGATCTCGCTGGCCGACGCGGTGCTGTTCGTGGTCGACGCGACCGTGGGCCCGACCGCGACCGACGAGCGGGTCGTCAAGCTGCTGCGTCGTTCCGGCAAGCCGGTGGTGCTGTGCGCCAACAAGGTCGACGGTCCGCGGGCCGAGGCCGACGCCGCTCAGCTGTGGAGCCTCGGACTGGGGGAGCCGCACGCGATCTCCGCGCTGCACGGCCGTGGCACCGGTGACCTGCTGGACGCGGCGATGTCGGCCCTGCCGCGAGTGTCGCAGCACGGTGAGGCACGTCCGGGTGGTCCCCGCCGGGTCGCCCTGGTCGGTCGGCCGAACGTCGGCAAGTCGTCGCTGCTGAACAAGGTCCTGGGCGAGAACCGCGTGGTCGTCGACGACGTGGCCGGCACCACCCGCGACCCGGTCGACGAGCTGGTGGAGCTGCGCGGTATCCCGTGGTGGTTCGTGGACACCGCCGGCATCCGGCGCCGGGTGCACCAGACCAGCGGCGCCGACTTCTACGCCTCGCTGCGCACCCAGGCGGCGATCGAGAAGGCCGAGGTCGCCGTCGTGCTGCTGGACGCCTCCCAGCCGCTGACCGAGCAGGACATCCGTGTGGTGCAGCAGGTGGTCGACGCCGGTCGCGCGCTGGTGATCGCGTACAACAAGTGGGACCTGATGGACGAGGACCGTCGGCCCTACCTGGAACGCGAGATCGAGCGCGAGCTGGTCCAGATCCAGTGGGCGCCCCGGGTCAACGTGTCCGCCAAGACCGGCTGGCACACCGACCGCCTGGTGCCCGCGCTGACCCGTTCGCTGGAGTCGTGGGACCGGCGCATCCCGACCGGCAAGCTGAACTCGTTCCTCGGTGAACTGGTCGCCGCCCACCCGCACCCGCTGCGTGGCGGCAAGCAGCCGCGCATCCTGTTCGCGACCCAGGCATCCACCCGGCCGCCGCGGTTCGTGATCTTCGCGACCGGCTTCCTGGAGGCCCAGTACCGGCGGTTCATCGAGCGCCGGCTGCGGGAGACCTTCGGCTTCGAGGGGTCGCCGATCAGCATCTCGGTCCGGGTGCGGGAGAAGCGCAAGCGCTGATCAGCGCCAGGTGGCATCATCCGACGGGTGCCTGATCAGACCCTGCTCCGCCGTCGCAACCCGCTGCTGGTCATCGGGTTGCCCCGCGATCCGTCCGGGACCCGGCACGTCGCCGGGTTCCTGGCGATCACCGTGCTCACCGTCCTGGTCACCCGGGGCGCCCTGGCGCTGACCGGTTTCCCGCAGCTCGGCGGCGACGGGCTGCACATCGCGCACGTCCTGTGGGGTGGGCTGCTGATGGCGCTGGCGCTGGTCGCCGCGCTGTCCTTCGCCGGGCCGGTGGTGCGACCCCTGGTGGCGGTGGTCGGCGGGATCGGCTTCGGGCTGTTCATCGACGAGGTGGGCAAGTTCGTCACCTCGGACAACGACTACTTCTACGAGCCGACCGCCGCGCTGATCTACGTCGTGATCGTGCTCCTGGTGCTCGCCGCCGAGCTGATCCATCGGCGCAAGCGGGACCCGCACGAGGTCCTGGCCGCCGCCGTCGACCTGGCGGTCGCGGGGATGGCCGGTGGCTTCTCCAAGCGGGCACGGCGGCAGGCCAGGGCGCTGGTGGACGAGGCCGGTGACGTGCCCGGTGCGCGGCAGGTGCGGGCGCTGCTCGACTCGGTGCAGGACGACGCGAAGGAGCTGCCCGACCCGATCGGCGCGGTGGCCTCCTGGATCGTCGGGATCAGCCGCCGGGTGGTGCGGGTGCGGTGGGCGCCGCGGGTGACGGTGATCGTGCTCGGTCTCGCGACGCTCTACACGCTGGGACGCGGGATCGTGCTGTGGTCGACCGGGACGCCGCTGCCGAACTGGGCGCTGGCCGGGATCGTGGTCTCCGGCGCGCTGTCGCTGGTGTTGTCGCTGCTCGGTCTGCGCCGGGTCGGGACCGATCGGGCGGCGGGCTACGAGTGGTTCCGGCGGGCGGTGCTGGTCAACCTGCTGCTGACCCAGATCTTCCTGTTCCGGGTCGACCAGTGGAGTGCGGTGACCGGACTCGCGGTGGACCTGGTGCTGCTGGGGCTGGTCGCGGCGGAGCTCGACGTCTTGCGCGGTCGGCCCGTGGACCCGGACCCGGCGGAGGTCACCGACGAGCTCTGACCGGCTCGCGGCCGGCTCTCCACTGTCCGCACCCGCAGGCCCGGCGCGCTCCGATGCCCCGACGAGTGCCGGTTCTCGATGCCGAAGACGTCGGTGGGGCGGGGCGGGCTGATTCATCCCACGATTTGGGATGGTGAGCGCGGGAAGCCCGCGGAGGCGTAGGTGTAGGGACCATGCTTTCCGACTGGCGGCGGGTCGCCGCGTTGGTGTTCGCGATCGCCTGGGGCGGCAACGAGTTCACGCCGTTGCTGGTGATGTACCGCGAGGTCGGGCACTACAGCGCGCTGACCGTGAACGTGCTGCTCGGCGCGTACGTGCTGGGGATCATCCCGGCGCTGCTGATCGGGGGACCGCTGTCCGACCGGTTCGGCCGCCGTCGACTGCTGCTCCCGGCCGCGCCGATCGGCATCGTCGGGTCGCTGATCCTGGCGGCGGGCCCGTCGTCGGTGGCGATGCTGTCCGTGGGCCGGGTGCTGTCCGGGGTGGCGCTCGGCCTGGCGATGGCGGTCGGGACCACCTGGATCACCGAGCTGTCCGAGGCCGGCACCGGGGCCCGTCGAGCCTCGCTGGCCCTGACGTTGGGCTTCCTGATCGGGGCGGGGATCGCCGGGGCACTGGCGCAGTGGGGGCCGTGGCGGACCGCGCTGCCGTACCTGCTGCACGCGGCGGTGACCGGGGTGAGCTGGCTGCTGGTGCGTCGGGTGCCGGAGACCCATCCGCGCGCGAGCGTGCCCGGTCGGCTGCTGGACGATCTGCGGGTGCCGACGCTCGGGCACCGGAGGTTCTGGCGGGTCGTGGTGCCGCTGGCTCCGTGGGTGTTCGGTGCGGTCGGGTCGGCCTACGCGGTGTTGCCGGGGCTGATGCGGGAGCACTCGGGCGGGGTGCCGATCGCGTTCTCGGCGCTGTTGACCGTGATCACCCTGGGCTGTGGGTTCGGCATCCAGTCCGTGGGCCGGCGGATCGACACCCGGCATTCGGCGCGGGCCTCGGTGGTCGCGCTGGTGCTGATCGTGGCGGGTCTGTCGCTGGCTGCCTGGGCGGCGGCGACCTTGTCGCTGGTGATCGTGATCGTCGCTGCGGCGGTGCTCGGCGGCGGCTACGGCATCGCCCTGGTCGCGGGACTGTCCGAGGTGCAGCGGATCGCCGGGCCGGACGATCTGGCCGGGCTGACCTCGGTGTACTACTCGATCGCGTACACCGGATTCTTCGTGCCGGCGCTGCTGTCGTGGTTGTCGGGGGAGTGGGCCTACCCGGTGATGTTCGGCGGCGGTGTGGTGCTGGCGGCGGTGGCGCTGATCGTGGTCGCCTGCGGCTGGCGTGCGCATCTGCCGACGGGGCAGTCATCGTCGTCCTTGCAAGAAGTTGCGCAAACGGGTGACAAACTCGCGGCCTAGCGGCTAGCTTTTGCGCAACGTCCTGCAATCCGTTGCAGGGCGGGCGCCCCGGCGATGAGGCCCGGGCGTGGGTCGTGTCCACGGACACCGACGAAAGCAGGGGCAATGAAGCTCTCTCGATTCAGACCCGCCGCGCTGCTCGCCACCGCGGCCCTCGCACTGACCGGCCTGACCGGCATCGCCGCACCCGCCACCGCGTCAGCGCCGAGCAACGGCAGCGGCGACGTGGTGCTCAACCTGTTCCAGTGGACCTGGGACTCGGTCGCCGCCGAGTGCACCAGCACCATCGGCCCGGCCGGCTTCGGCTACGTGCAGGTATCGCCGCCGCAAGAGACGATCCGGGGCACCGCGTGGTGGACCTCCTACCAGCCCGTCAGCTACAAGATCGAGGGCAAGCTCGGCACCCGCGCCGAGTTCGCCGCGATGGTGCAGACCTGCCAGTCCGCCGGGGTCGGGGTGATCGTCGACGCGGTGATCAACCACACCACCGGCGCCGACGGCGGGTCCGGGGTCGGCGTCGCCGGGTCGTCGTACGGGGTCGACAGCTTCCCGGGCATCTACGGTGCCGCCGACTTCAACGACTGCCGGTCGAACATCGCCAACTACCAGGACCGCTACCAGGTGCAGAACTGCCGCCTGGTGTCGCTGCAGGACCTGCGCACCGGCTCGGAGTACGTGCGCAACACCCTCGCCGGGTACCTCAACGACCTGATCGGCCTCGGGGTGAAGGGCTTCCGGATCGACGCCGCCAAGCACATCCCGGCCGCCGACCTCACCGCGATCAAGGCGAAGCTCAGCAACCCGAACATCTACTGGGTGCAGGAGGTCATCGGAGCGGCAGGGGAGCCGATCACCGAGTCGGAATACGTCGGGACAGGTGACGTGCACGAGTTCGACTACGCCCGGACCCTGAAGTCACGGTTCGACGGGCAGATCGCCCAGCTCAAGACCATCAGCAACGGTCTGCTGCCCTCCGCACAGGCCGGGGTGTTCGTCGACAACCACGACACCGAGCGCAACGGCGAGACCATGAACCAGAGCTGGGGCGCCAAGTACATCCTGGCCAACGCGTTCATGCTCGCCTACCCCTACGGCTCACCCTCGGTGTACTCCGGTTACCGGTTCACCGACAAGGACGCCGGCGCGCCCGGCGCCACCACGACCTCGGTGCCGGACGCGAACTGCGCGAACCAGTCCTGGACCTGCACCCAGCGCTGGACCGAGATCGCCGGGATGGTCGGGTTCCACAACCAGGTCCAGGGCACCGCGGTCACCAACTGGTGGGACGACGGCGGCAACCACATCGCCTTCGGCCGGGGCAGCAAGGGCTACGTCACGATCAACAACGGGGCATCCGCCGTCACCCGGACCTACCAGAGCCCGCTGCCCGCCGGGACCTACTGCGACGTGATCGCCAGCAAGGACTGCTCGGTGACCTACACCGTCAGCACGTCGGGCACCTTCACCGCCACCGTCCCGGCCTACGGGGCGCTGGCGCTGCACGTGGGGAAGACCGGCACCCCGGGGACGACCCAAGGTGTGACCTCGTTCGCGGTGAACGCCACCACCGTCTGGGGCCAGAACGTCTACGTCGTCGGGTCGATCCCGGCCCTCGGCAACTGGACCCCCACCTCCGGCGTCGCCCTGTCCTCGGCCGGCTACCCGACCTGGACCGGCACCCTCACCCTGCCCGCCGGAACCAGCTTCGAGTACAAGTACATCAAGCGGGACGGGTCGGGGAACGTGACCTGGGAGTCCGGCGGCAACCGGACGGCCACCGTCGGCACCAACGGGTCGCTCACGCTGAACGACACCTGGCGGTCCTGACCCTCTGATCACCACCGTGGCCGATCCCGCGCACCCGGGGTCGGCCACGGTGGTGCTGGTCACTGGTGCGCCGATGCGGGACATCGGGTGGGGATGGGGTAGCCTTGGCGAGGCCCTTGCGGGGGCCATCGGGCTGTGGCGCAGCTTGGTAGCGCACTTGACTGGGGGTCAAGGGGTCGCAGGTTCAAATCCTGTCAGCCCGACCGAGTTCGTTGGTTTACCAACGGATACGCGGTCACCGAGGCGGTGAGGTCGGTCCAGATCGGACCGATGTCCCCGCTGGAGTCACCGCAAGATCAGCGAAAGGCCCCCACACCACACGGTGTCGGGGCCTTCGCGTTGCCTCGACGGCACCCCTACCGCAGGGCAGACGGACAGCCCCGCATGGGATGGGCTGTCGGTGACCGGAGCGCCTGCTGAACGAGCTGAGCGACCGACCTTAGAGTGTCGAGTGCACGATCGGGTGCTTGACGAAGGGACTGGCGTGGCACGGCTCAACCTGAAGGCCATCGAGGAGCGCGTCGCACCCCTGGGCGGTCGCGAGTCCTACGACCGCGAGTTCATCTTCGACCTGCTCCTGGCCTACGGGAAGCCGCAGGGCAACGTCACGCGCCTGCGCAACGGCTCCCTCAGCGTTGCGGTGGACCCAGAGACCGAGGTCGCGCAGAAGAACGTCGTCTACTTCAAGGAGACGACCGATGACCCGCTGGCGGTCATCGACGAGCTGAAGACCTCCCCCGCGGTGGTGCGGTACAGCACCCGCTTCGTCATCGTCACCGACTACAACGAGCTCCTCGCGGTCGACATCAAGACCGGCGAGAACCTGATGATCCCGATCCGGGACATCAACCAGCACTTCACCTTCTTCCTGCCCTGGGCCGGCATGGAAAAGGCCCAATACGTCGCCGAGTCCCACGCCGACGTCAAGGCCGCCGAGCGCATGGGCAAGCTCTTCGACGAGCTGCTCGCCGCCAACCCCGGGCTGATGAACGGGACCAGCGGGCGCCACGCCCTCAACGTCTTCTTCACCCGGCTGCTGTTCTGCTTCTTCGCCGAGGACACCGGCATCTTCACCGAGACTCAGTTCACCAACGCCGTCGGCTCGCACACCCAGGCCGACGGTTCGGATGTCCACGACTTCCTGGCCGCGCTCTTCACCGCGCTGGACACCGAGGACCCGGCCGACAAGCCGCGCCACCTGGCCTCGTTCCCCTACGTCAACGGCAGGCTCTTCACGTTGAGCGCTGGCCTCGAGGTGCCGACGTTCACCAAGGCCGCCCGCGACCGGCTGATCGAACTCGGCACGTTGAACTGGAGCGAGATCAACCCCGACATTTTCGGCTCGATGTTCCAAGCGATCGTCTCGCCCGGCAAGCGCTCGGACCTTGGTCAGCACTACACGTCAGTGCCGAACATCCTGAAGACCATCGAGCCGCTGTTCCTCGACGGCATCCGGGAGCAGCTGGACTCCGGGTTCGACAGCGTCAGGAAACTCGAGGCCCTGCTGGAGCGGATCAGCGCGATCAAGGTCTTCGACCCCGCCTGTGGATCCGGCAACTTCCTGGTCATCGCTTACAAGGAACTGCGCAAGATCGAGCACGCGATCCTCGAGCGTCTCGCCGACCTCGACCCCAAGCACCAGGTGCTCTTCGGCGAGTCCAAGATCAATATCGAGAACTTCTTCGGCATCGAGATCGACGACTTCGCCGTCGAGGTCGCGATCCTCTCGCTCTGGATCGCCAAGCACCAGATGAACACAGAGTTCAAGGAAAAGTTCAACGTCTCGATCCCGCTGATCCCGCTCAAGGAGACCGGACAGATCCAGGCAGGGAACGCGACTCGGATCGACTGGGACTTGGTCTGCCCGAACGACGGTGGTGAGATCTACCTCATTGGGAATCCGCCCTACAAGGGCGCAAAGCAACAGACGAAGGATATGAAGGCGGACTTCCCGCCTGTGTTCGGAAGTCGCGAATACTCGAAGAACCTGGACTACATCGCGCTCTGGTTCATCAAGGGGGCCGACTACATCGAGGGCACCAAATCGGAACTCGCGTTCGTCACCACCAACTCGGTGGCGCAGGGCGAACACGTTGGACTCATGTTCCCCCGGATCTTCGGCATGGGCCTTGAGATTGGGTACGCCTATACATCCTTCAAGTGGGAGAACAACGCGAAGCGAAACGCTGGCGTCACTGTTGCCGTAGTCAGCCTCCGGAACGTCCGAACAGGTGTAAAATACGTATACACCGATGGCGTTCGAATGGATGCCAAGAACATCAATGGGTACTTGGTCGATAGCGACAACGTCTTCGTCTCGAAGCGGTCGACGCCACTCTCGAACCTCCCTCGGATGTCGTTCGGGAGCATGCCCAACGATGGCGGTGCGCTCATCCTGACCTCCGCAGAGCGGGATCAGCTGATTGCATCTGACCCGGCGGCGGGCCAGTTGGTCAAACGCTTCATGGGGGCCAGCGAGTTTATCGCGGACACAGAGCGCTACGCGCTGTGGATCGAGGCTTCATTGCTAGGTCATGCGAGAGAGATCCCGGATGTCGCGAAGCGGATCGAACGAGTGCGAGAACACCGTCTCGACAGCGACCGCGCTTCGACGCGGGCCCTTGCCGGCAGGCCTTTTCGATTCGGAGAAGTTCGCTACAAGCCGACGGATTCGATCATTGTTCCAAGCGTTTCCTCAGAGCGGCGCGAGTACATTCCAATCGGCTACCTCGACGCAGACACTGTCGTTTCGAACCTCGCGTATGCGGTGTATGACGCCGAACCGTGGGTGTTCGCCCTGCTCACGTCACGCATGCACATGACCTGGGCTCGCGCGGTTGGTGGTCGCATGAAGACTGACTATCGTTACTCGAACACGATCGTCTATAACAACTTCCCGGTCCCAGCACTGTCGTCGGCCGTTAAGGAGAAGCTGACCGTTGCCGCGCTACGGATTCTGGACGTGCGCGAGTACCACTGCGAGAAGACCCTCGCGGACCTGTACGACCCGGACCTCATGCCGGACGACCTCCTCCGAGCCCACGCCGAGGTTGATGCGCTAGTCGACTCGATCTACTCCAAGCGCGGCTACGAGACCGACGAGCAGCGGTTGTCGGACCTCTTCGGTATGTATGAACGCATGACTGCTGAAGAAGCCGCAAAGGCTCCGGCGAAGAAGACGAGGGGTGCACGCAAGTGAACGTGATCAGGAAGCCGGTCAACATCGTCGATGTCACCTACGCCCAGACGGGCGCCTCGGTGAACACCGATGCGATGGGCATGCGCGAGATGCAGCAGCGCGCCTTCGCCAAGCGTGATGCCCAGCATCTGCTCATCAAGGCCCCACCGGCGTCGGGCAAGTCCCGCGCTCTGATGTTCATCGCGCTCGACAAGCTCTACAACCAGGGCCGCAAGAAGGTCATCGTCGCGGTGCCGGAGCGGTCGATCGGCGGATCGTTCGCCTCGACGAGCCTCACCAAGTTCGGGTTCTTCGCCGACTGGGACGTCAAGCCCGAGCACAACCTCTGCGACCCGGGCTCCTCGCAGGGCAAGGTCGGCGCGTTCATCGACTTCCTCAACGGTCCGGACGCCGTCCTGGTCTGTACGCACGCCACGCTGCGGTTCGCGTTCGAGAAGCTCGCCCCTGACGCGTTCAACGGCACCGTCCTCGCGATCGACGAGTTCCACCACGTCTCCGCCGACACCGAGTCCAGCCGGCTCGGTGCGCTGCTGCGGGAGGTCATGAACGGCTCGGACGTGCACATCGTGGCGATGACCGGCTCATACTTCCGGGGCGACTCGGTGCCCGTGCTCTCGGCCGAGGACGAAGCTCGGTTCACGCCAGTCACATTCAATTACTACGATCAACTCAACGGGTACGAGTACCTGCACTCGCTCGGTATTGGCCACCACTTCTATCAGGGCCGCTACACCGACGCGATCAGCGAGGTGTTCGACCTGGACAAGAAGACGATCATCCACATCCCGAACGTGAACTCGGGCGAGTCCACCAAGGACAAGATCGAGGAGGTCGGCTTCATCATCGACTCGATCGGGCACGTCGAGTCCACCGATAGCGACACGGGCATCATAACCATCCGCCGGTCCGACACAGGCGCGATGTTGCGCCTCGCCGACCTCGTCGACGACACGGACCAGAAGAGGCGCGCCGACACGCTGCACTACCTGTCGACGGTCGCCTCGAAGGATCGTGGCGCCGTCGACGTGATCCTCGCGCTCGGCATGGCGAAGGAGGGCTTCGACTGGCCCTACGCGGAGCACGCCCTGACCGTCGGCTACCGGGCCTCCCTGACCGAAGTTATCCAGATCATCGGCCGGGTCACCCGTGACTCCCCGGGCAAGGATCACGCCCAGTTCACCAATCTCATCGCTGAGCCGGACGCTTCCCAAGCCGAGGTCAAGGTGTCGGTGAACAACATGCTCAAGGCGATCACGGCCTCCCTGCTGATGGAGCAGGTGCTGGCGCAGAACTTCGAGTTCAAGACCAAGCGCTCGGCCGACGACGACGCGACCCCGCCCGGCGTGATCAAGATCAAGGGCTTCAAGGAGCCGTCGTCGCCGCGGGTCAAGCAGATCGTCGAGACCGACCTCAACGACCTGAAGGCCACGATCCTTCAGGACGACACCTTCGCGAAGGCGGCCGCCGGATCGGTCGACCCGGAGACGACGAACAAGGTCCTGATCCCGAAGATCATTCGCGAGCGGTACCCCGACCTGAACGAGACGCAGGTCGAGGAGTTACGCCAGCAGGTGGTCGTGGACTCTGTGATCAAGAACGGCGAGGTGCGACAGGTCGGCGACAAGCGCTTCATCAGGATGTCCGAGAAGTTCGTGAACATCGACGACATCAACATCAACCTCATCGACTCGGTGAACCCGTTCCAGCGGGCGTTCGAGGTCATCTCGAAGTCCGTGACACCGTCGGTGCTGCGGATCATCTCCGACGCGATCACGGCCACCCGGGTAGAGATCACCGAGGAGGAAGCCCTCTCTGCCTGGCCGAAGATTCAGCAGTGGGCCAAGGTGAACGGTCGCAAACCCAACGTCCGCTCCGAAGACCCGACCGAGAAGCGGTACGCCGAGATCCTGCTCTTCCTGCAGAGGAAGAAGCAGGAGCGGCAGGCCGCCCAGCGCGAGACCGAAATGGCGGACGAGACATGAGTTCCGAAGAAGCCCTGGAGAAGGGAGTCGGCGCCCCAGCCAGCATCGACGATCTGCTGGACTCCGACGTCGATGGCCTGCTCGACGCACCCGTGAAGCCGGCCAAGGTCACCGCCGCCGACCGGCTCGAGCGAGCCTTCCTGGAGGTCGTCGAGTTCCGACGCACTCAGGGCCGCGTGCCGGACTCCACCACCCGCGAGATCGCCGAACGGAAGCTTGGTGCCCGTCTTGACGGGATCCTGGCGAACGAGGAGAAGATCACGGCGCTCAAGCACTTGGACGAGTTCGGGTTGCTGGAGGCGCCGGAAGCGCCCGGATCGATTGACGACCTGCTCGGCGACGATGACCTCGACCTGCTCGGCGATGAGTCGGGCCTCCTGGACGTGTCAGACCTGCCTGTGCGCCGTCAGGTGCACGACAGTGGTGACGTCGCCCGGCGGGAGAAGTCCCGGGACTTCGAGCAGTTTGAGCCGCTGTTCAAACAGAAGCATGCTGAGCTTCGAGCCGGGATGAGCAAGCTGTTGCCGTACTCGGGCATGGCACAGATCGTTCCGGGAGCCTTCTTCGTCTTGAACGGGGTCATGCTGTTCATCGCCGAGGTCGGCGAGACGGAGTACAAGAAGTCAACGGTGCGCGAGAACAAGCGCGAGCGGCTCCGTTGCATCTTCGAGAACGGCACGGAGTCGTCGATGTACCGACAGTCGCTTGCGATCCGGCTGAGCGACGAGGACGGCCAAGTCGTCGTTCAGGCCGAGGTTCCCGAGATCCTCGACGATGACGAGGTAAGTGGCTACATCTACGTCCTCCGGTCCCTCAGCGCCGATCCGCAGATCGCCGAGCTCAACCACCTGCACAAGATCGGCTTCACACGCGGCTCGGTCGAGGCGCGGATCAAGAACGCCGAGAAGTCACCAACGTATCTCATGGCCCCGGTGGAGGTCGTCGCCAGCTATCGGACGTACAACACCAGGGCCTCGGCGCTCGAAAACCTCCTGCATCGGGTCTTCGCGGAGGTGCGGTTAGACCTCACGCAGGCCGACCAAAAGGGTCGAAGCTACGACCCGGCGGAGTGGTACGTCGTCCCCCGCGTGGTCATCGACCAAGCGATCGACCTGATCATCTCCGGAGACATCGTCAACGTCGTGTACGACCGTTCGGCTGAACGACTCGTCTCCCGTGCCCCTGCCAGTCACGCTGACGACTGAGATCGTGTCTGCGCCTGTCGCGCAAAGCCTCACAGCCAGGCCGGCCACAGCCCAGCCGGGTGTCGTCTAGAGGGCGGTTACCGAGGGTGGTTCCGCCTCCACCGCCGGAACCATCGAGGAGGCACTGCCGTCGGCGCCTCCGCCACGTCGCCGACCGGCCATACTCCTGCTGGCTTTGCGTTCGCGAGGCGAACGATCCATTCGGCGCTGGTCCGCCCGTCAGCCCTGTCCAAGGCCATGAGCAACTTCGCGTCGTCGACCTGGTCCGGAGTGACCTTGATCGCCATGACCCCTCGCTTCACGTCGGATGCCCTTCCATCATCGCCGCGCCGATGTGCCAGAGCAACGGCGTCGACGCATGTTCGTCCGGTGCGACGCCGGAAACAGCAGGCCACGAGGCACCCCGCGCGCGACGCGGAGGAGGTGTCGGTGTTCTGACAGTCTTGGGCATCATCGGCGAGTCGGAGGTGTCTCTTGATCAAGTCAGCGAACCAGTACCCGGTACACACGCTCTTCAGCCATGAGGGCAACGTGTTGTACCGGATCCCGCCGTACCAGCGCGAATACTCCTGGTACAAGGCTCAGTGGGAGGACCTGTTCGAGGACCTGATCGAGGCCGACGGCGCCCACTTCTTGGGCACGATCATCACTCTCGACCAGACGACCGACACGCTAGAGGGCAACATCCTCCACGTGGTCGACGGCCAACAGCGCCTGACGACCTTGACCCTGCTCCTCGCTGCGGTCTACTCCGTGCTCAAGGAGCACATCGACGAACTCGACGACGACACCCGGACGGACGTCACGAACCTCGGCCGCCAGCTGGTGCGCAAGGCTGACCAGCAGCCGCGAGTAACACCGCAGAAGCAAGGGCACAACCTCTTCGACTACCTCAAGACGCTCGAGGACGCCGGACTGCCCGTTGAAGGCGAGTGGAAGCCGTACTACCCCAGCCGGCGGATCGCCAAGTGCTACCGCTACTTCCGATCCGCCATCCTGAAGCTGGCCGAGACGGAGGGGCTGACAGAGACGAAGGCTGCGCTTCGGGTGCACGAGGCGGCTCTGCAGGCGGTCATCGTGAAGATCGAGGTTGCCAGCCACGCGGATGCCTTCGTCCTCTTTGAGTCCCTTAACAACCGCGGCATGCCGCTCTCGCCCGTCGACCTGATCAAGAACCACCTCCTGGCCGAGTCCGAGAAGAAGCAGATCATGAACGTCGACCAGGCGTTCAAGCACTGGAACGACATGCTGACGAGCCTGGGCGACAGCTACTCCACCCAGGAGCGCTTCCTGAGGCACTACTACAACGCCTTCAAGGCGGAGCTGCCTGATGTGCCCAACGCCTCCGTCGCCACCAAATCCAACCTGATCCGTATCTACGAGAAGCTCCTCGAGCAGGACCTCAAGAAGGTCGTCGACGCACTCGTCGAGGCGAGCAAGATCTACGGCCGCATCAACTGCGTCCTGGAGCTCGACCAGCCGACATCCCTCGACCGGGCCTTCCAGCGGCTCATGCGCGCCCAGGGCGCGCCGTCCTATGTCCTCCTGATGTGGCTCATGACGAAGCAGGAAGAACTGGAGCTCAGCGACGCCCAGGTCGAAGCCGTTGCTGACCGCCTCACAAGCTTCTTCGTTCGCCGCAACCTGACTGGTTACCCGCCCACGTACGCGCTGGCGAAGCTCTTCATGACGACCATCGACGCCGTCGGCGACGCCCACGGCGACGACGTGCTCAAGCTCGTCGCCGAGAAGCTGAGCGCCGTATCAGCGTCCGACGACGAGTTCCGGACTCGCCTTCTCGGCCGCATCTACGAAGAGAACACCGACGTGGCCCGGTTCGTGCTGACCACGTTGGCCGAGGACGCCATGACCAAGGAGACGAAGGTCGACCTGTGGCGTCAGGAGAAGAACCACTTCGTCTGGACCATCGAGCACATCCTCCCGCAGGGCGAGAACCTGCCGGCAGCCTGGCAGGCGATGCTCGGCGGCAAAGAGGTCGCAGCCCAGGTGCAAGAAGAACACCGGCACCGACTCGGCAACCTCACCGTCACGGCCTACAACAGCAACCTCGGCAACAAGTCCTTCATCGAGAAGCGCGACAGACGGGACTCCAAGGGTCGATACATCGGTTACAAGAACGGCCTCTCGCTGAACGCCGAGCTGGCGGCACGGGAGTCGTGGACAGCTGACAACATCGAGGCCCGGACCAAGGTGTTGGCTGAAAGGGTGATCGAGCGGTTCCCGCTAGCCTAATGCGCCGCGTCGCCCCATCAGATCCGCCGCCCTCACTGGGACGTGGTCGTCCTGGGCGACTTCACGGAGTCTGATCGGTCAGTTCTCGACCTGACGCCGCCCGCCAGATGACGTGGTCCAAGGTTCGCGGGCTGACCTCGAGCTCCTGCGCGGCAGCCATGACCAACTCGACCGCGTGGTTGGTGGTGAGCGTCGCGTCGGCTCCAAGCGCCTGCTGCAAGAACCTCAGGACCATGCGGTCCGGCTTCACCGACGGCCGGCCCGCGAGCAGCAGCAGGTAGGAGTACGTCACACCGGAGCGCTGGCTCGGCAGCCTCTTCCATGCGTTGTGGATGGGGTTGTCCGTGGGGCTCGCCCTGACCACCGCGACCAAATCTTCAACAGTGTCGATGTCGTGGTCGACCATGAGCTGGGCGGCCTGCTGGATGACCTCTGAACCGCCCCGGGTTCAGTGGAGGCTCGGTTCTCTGGTTTCGGCCGTCAGGACGGCCGGGTTCCGACGGTAGTGGTTGGTCTCGTGCTCGGTGGGCGGGATGTCGCCGAGCTCGGTGTGCAGGCGGCGGTTGTTGAACCAGTCGACCCATTCCAGGGTCGCGATCTCGACGTCGTCCAGCGTCCGCCAGGGCCCGCGTCGGCGGATCAGCTCGGTCTTGAACAACCCGATCGTCGACTCAGCCATCGCGTTGTCATACGCGTCCGCGACGGTCCCGATCGAGGCGCGGATCCCCAGCGCGGCGAGGCGCTCGGTCAGCGCCAGGCTGACGTACTGGGACCCGGCATCGCTGTGGTGGATCAGCCCGGTCAGATCGGTGACGCCGGCGCGGCCGCGCGCCCAGGCCGCCATCTCCAAGGTGTCGGTCACCAGGGCCGCGCGCATGTTCGTGTCGGCCTTCCAGCCCACGATCATCCGCGAGAACACGTCGATCACGAACGCGACGTAGACGAACCCCGACCAGGTGCGGACGTAGGTGAAGTCCGCGACCCACAACTGGTTCGGTGCCGTCGCGCTGAACGCCCGGTTCACCAGGTCACCGGCCCGGATCCCGTCCTTGCCCGGGATCGTGGTGCGCTTCGCCCGGCCGCGGACCACCCCATGCAGGCCGCTCGCGCGCATCAGCCGCTCGACGGTGCAGCGAGCAACCGGGTGCCCGAGCCGGTGCAGGTGCCGCCACATCTTCCGCGCGCCGTAGACGCCGTAGTTGGCGGCGTGCTCGACCGCGATCACTTCGCTCAGCGCGGCGTCGGTCACCGATCGCGGCGAGGGCAGGCGGGACTTGGCGGCGTAGTACGTGCTCGGGGCGACCTACAGGACCTGGCAGATCGGCTCGACCCCGAACTCGGCACGGTGGGCGTCGATGTACTCGACTACCTGGGTGACGGGCGGTCGAGCTCCGCCGCGAAGAAAGCCGACGCACTGCGCAGGATCGCGTTCGCCCGTCGCAGCTCGCGGTTCTCCCGCTCGAGCTCGGCCAGCCGCTGGGCGTCGCTGGTCGTGGTCCCGGGCCGGTCGCCGGTGTCGATCTCGACCTGGTTGACCCACCCGCGCAGCGTCTCGGGGTTGATCCCGAGCTGCTCACCGATCCGCCGGCACGCCGCCGGACGGGTCAACGGGTCCTTCTTCGCGTCCAGCACGAGCCGGACCGCGCGCTCACGCAGCTCGTCCGGGTACTTCCTCGGTGCAGCCATGACCCTCATCCTCCGTGGGTTGAGAGCCTCCATGGAAGCCGGGGCGGTTCAGACCTGCTCAAGGGGTCGGGCAACGGCACCTGGAAGGGTACGGATCCCGTGCTCGACTACCTCGAGCAGGTCACGCTGAAGAAGATCCGCTCGAAGGTGAACACCAACCCCACGAGGGCAGCCAAGCGAGATGAGCTCTCTCCCAGCACTGTTCGCCGCTACGAGCTGGCCTACCGCCTGCTGCGCGGACAGTGTGACCAGCCGCACGATCATAAGCATTCGCTCGCTGGTCTGACCCTTCGCGAGGCGATGAAGCCGCGTGCCCTGACCTCCTGCCTCGAGGAGATCGCCCGGTTGCACGGAGCCGTTAACGCCAAGCACGCCAAGATCGTGGCCAAGAAGTACCTCGCCGCCGAACTGCGCGTCGATGAGGTCATCGAGTTCAACCCCCTGACTGACCTCGATGTTGACCTGAGCACGGCGAAGGAACCGCAGTATGCGCGTGGTGGCCGGGCGTTGACTCGTGACGAGTACGCCCGGGCTCTGCGCTACCTCTTGGATGCCGACCCACAGGACGTCGAACGCCCCAAGCGTGGTCGATGGACGCGCGAGCAGCGAGTGATCGAACGAGCTGCGTGCCTCGACATCATCTTGGCCCAGGCGACGACCGGGCTGCGCATCTCGGAGTTGTGCCTGCGGCCGGTGGCCGACTGCCACGTCGACGCAGACGGCACGTTCATCGTCGTCCTCGGTGCCAAGGACACCAAGACGCGTACCGGTCGGCAGGTGGCGGTGCTGGCCCCCGAGGTCAGCCATCGACTGGCGAACCGTCTCGACACTGGCAGTCCGTGGCTCTTCCCGTCACCGTCGGACCCGGAGAAGGCGTGGGATCCGCGCAACCGAGACCGAAAGCTCGCTGCGGTCTACCAGGAGCTCGCCACCGAGCTCGACATCGAAATGTTCGAGCATGAGCGCGGCCACTCGTGGCGGACGACGAACAACACGCTGCTTTACGACCTGCTGCCTGAGGCCACCCGCATCCGACTGTTCGGTCACAGCAAGGCGGTAAATCGCCAGAAGTACACCGCGGTCACGACCACCGACGCCATCGTTGCGGCTGAATTGCCGCTGTTCAGCTTTGCCGCCCCGAAGTCACCTCGGAAGTCACCGCTAGCTCCGTGATGTCACGGGGAGGAGCGGGACTCAGAGGGACGGTGATTCGGACCGAAACCCCTGCATACCAATGGAATCCCCACGATTCCCCGAAGTTCCCGCTATTGGAGCCGGAGATTCAAGGGGTCGCAGGTTCAAATCCTGTCAGCCCGACCGATACGGAAGGCCGTGAACCCGAGGGTTCGCGGCCTTCATCGTTGGCGGAGCCGCGCCACCTCGCCGCATCGTGACGCTTTGGCAGTCCGTCGACGGGTCCGCCCGCGCCGGGCCTCGTGTGGCCGGGATCGCCAGTTCCGCGCGACTCTTCAGTCACCGGTCGAGGAGCGGCCCGGGTCAGCATGCCCGCGACGCCCCAGCACCACGGCGAGCAGTACCAGCGCCGCACTGAGCAGCAATCGGCCGCGCGGGCCGATGACGTCGAGTGCGAACCCGCCGACCAGCGGGCCGACGACCGCGCCGACGTTCAGGGCGGTGGTCGCGAAAGACCCGCCCAGCGTCGGCGCCGCGTGGGCGGCGGCAACGATCCGGGCGATCAGCGTGCTGCCCACGGCGAAGGACAGGGTGCCCTGGGTCAGGATGAGGATCCAGAGCGCGGGAGGCGCGGCGGCGGTCAGCGTCAGCACCACCCACCCGGCGAGGAGCAGCGGCCCGGCGACGGTGAGCAGCTGTCGCCCGTGTCGGTCGCCGAACCGGCCTGCGATCCAGACGCCGAGGAACGCCCCGATGCCGAACATGGCCAAGAGGAACGGCACCGCATGGTCGGGCAGTCCGGCGAGGCCGGTGGCGATCACGGTCAGGTAGGTGAAGCTGCAGAAGGTCGCGGCGTTCACCAGGACCGCCAGCACGAGCGGCCGTCCGAGTGTCGGTGAGCGCAGGCTCGCGACCTCACGTCCGATGCTGACCGCGGAGTCGGTGCCGGAGGTCATGGCCCGGCTCGGGACGGACGCCAGGATCGCGGGCACGGTCGGTACGCAGAGCAGGGCGATCGCCCACAGCGTGGCGCGCCAACCGATCGCCGCGCCGATCACGGCACCGGCCGGCACCCCGGCGATCAGGGCGAGGGTGGTCCCGCCCAGGATGATCGCCAGCGCACGCGAGTGCCGCTCGGGCGGGACGATCCGGGTCACCGTCGACAGTGCCACCGCGAGGAAGCCGGCGTTCGCCAGGGCCGCGACGATCCGGGAGGTGAGCAGGACCGCGAAACTGCCGGTCAAAGCGCCGACGGCGTGCGCGGAGATGAACAGCGCGAGGAAGGTGGCCAGGGCCCACCGCGGGGAGAGGCGCCGTGCGGCGGCGGCCATCGTCGGGGCGCCGATCACCATCCCGAAGGCGAACCCGGAGGTGAGGAGTCCCGCCTGGGCGAGGGGCAGGCCCAGGTCGGTGGCGATCGGCGGCAGGAGGCCGGCCAGGACGAACTCGGAGGTTCCTTGCGCGAAGGTGGCGAGGGCGAGCAGGTAGAGCACAGCGGGCATGGCGATGCCTTCCGAAGCGTGGGCGACCAGGAGTGGCGGCGATGGCCACCGGTGCTTCGGATGCGTGAGCACGCACGCGTCACCGCGCGAGGCTGGGTCGCGGCAGGAGGCGTGGCGGGGACTGGGGCATCTCGGGCTACCGGCGGACCGGCAGCCCTGACCTGTCTGCTTCGGGGAAACTCACCTGGTGAAGCTATCAAACCGGGCCATGCTGCTTCCGGTCGGTATCGCGCGCTGCTCTCCGTCCGTGGGCGCCCGTCCGCCGTCCACGTGGAGACTGTCCTGATGTCCACCAACGCGCCCGGATTCGAACTGACCCTCGCCGATCTGCGGGTGGTGGCCGGTTTCGCGGTGTCCTTCGCCGAGGACGTGCTTCCCGTGTTCGAGAGCACGGTGGCGGACGACCCGCGCCCGCGCTCGGCGATCGCGGCAGCGCTGGAGTTCGTGGACGGTGGGCCGCGTGCCACCCGGCAACGCGTGGCGGCCTTCGAGGCGCATCGTGCGGCGAGGGAGGCTCCGGACGAGGCCGCGCGCTGGGCGGCGCAAGCGGCTGGTGATGCCGCCGCGGCCCCCTACCTGCACCCGATCGCCCAGGCGCACCAGGTCGGCCACATTCTCCGCGCCGCAGCGGGTGCCGCACACATCGCCGAACTCCGGGCGGGCGGCGATCCGTCGGCGTCGAGTGGCGTGATCGCGGACGCTCGTGATCGGGCGACCCCGGCGCTGGTGGACGTGCTGCGCCGCTATCCGCGTGTCCACGCTGGACGGACCCGCGCCGCTCAGCTGATGGCGCTGCTGGACGCCGAGCTGCGCCGGGTGCGCTGAGCGTCGATCATCCGGCGGCAGGTGCGGCAGGCACAGTAGGCACCGCTGCCCCCAGTCGATCGGCCGCCTCCCGCGTCGCCGCCACCAGCCCCTCCGGCCCCACGACCTCGAACCCCGCGTCGAACCGCAGCACCCAGGACACCACCCCCGCCCACGACCACGACCCCACCCGCACCCGGCACCGCCCCGCGGACACCACCTCCAGCACCCCGTCCCCGAGGAACGGCGCGACCCGCTCGGCGGGCAGGTCGATCAGCACCTCGCCCACGCACGGCCACGCACTGCCGCTGTCCGATCCCCGGAACCGTGCGGCGAGGAACTCCTCGGCGCCGCCGCCCGGCAACTCGCGCGGCGGGAACGCGTGACCCCCGGCGAACTTCGGCGTGAGCCGGTCCAGTCGGAACACCCGCCAGTCGTCCGCGCCGAGGTCCCACCCGATCAGGTACCAGCGACCCTGCCGGGCGGCGACGGCGTGGGGTTCGACGCGGCGGGGTGGCCGGGTGGTGTCGTCGCCGTAGTCGAAGGTCAGGGTGCGGCGCGCCTGGACGGCGGTGCTGACGGCGCCGAGGACGTCCGGCTGGACGCGGGGTGCGGGGCCCGCGTCGGTGAACCGGATCTGGTCCAGTCGGTGGCGCAGGTGGGTCGGCAGTACCTGGCGGAGGGTGCGCAGGGCGCGGTCGGCGGCGTCGTCGAGGTCGACCCCGACGGAGCGGGTGTGCTGCAGGGCGATGGCGAGAGCGACGGTCTGTTCGTCGTCGAACAGCAGGGGTGGCACCTGGCTGCCGGCGTCGAGTCGGTAGCCACCGTCGGGGCCCTTGACGGCGGTGATCGTGTAGCCGAGCTCGCGCAGCCGGTCCACGTCACGGCGCACGGTGCGGGTGGTGACGGCGAGGCGGCCGGCGAGGGCGGGGCCGGACCAGTCGCGGCGGGCCTGAAGGAGTGACAGCAGGGTCAGCAGGCGGGTCGGGGTTCCGGTCACGGAGGCAGTCTGCCAGCAGGTAGCGGACCGATCCTGTCCGCTACCTGCTGCACGGTGGTGCCGTGGTCGTCGGCAGTCGGCGGCCCAGCGACGAAGGGCTTGCCATGAGCATCACGACCACGACCCACCTCAACTTCCCGGGCACGGCACGGGCGGCGCTGGAGTTCTACCGCTCGGTGCTGGGCGGCGAGCTCACCTGCGCCACCTACGGCGACCTCGGGATGCCGCAGGAGGTGCCGGGGGCCGACCACCTGGTGTTCGGGCAGGTGGTCAGCGCCGACGGGTTCCGGGTGATGGCCTACGACGTGCTGGGGGCGGCAGCGGGAACGGTCGCCGGCGACCCGGGGACGACGCGGCGGGAGAACGGGACGACGATCACCGACCGGTCGTTCTTCCTCTCGCTGCGCGGGGAGTCGCTGGCCGAGGTCCAGGCGATCTGGGACGGGCTGGTGGAGGGCGCGCAGATCGTCGAGCCGCTGGCCGCGTCGCCGTGGAGCCCGGGCTTCGGGATGCTGACCGACCGGTTCGGCGTGACCTGGGTGATCGACGTCCAGGCGTGAGACGGCGCGGTCGGCCCGGTCCGGTGATGGACCGGGCCGACCGCGGTCGGGTCGTCAGGCGACGGGCGGGGCGGACCTCATGCGGGTCATTCGACGTCGGCGACCGCACGGGTGGGCAGCAGCGGCACCGCGAGCAGGCAGGCACCGATCAGGCCGAGCAGGACGACCAGGGTGACGGTGACCGCGGAGATGTCGCCGTGGGGCAGCTGGGCGAGGAAGACGCTGGTGACCAGGGCGGAACCGATGCCATTGGCGACCTGCTGGACGGCGCTGAGCGAGCCGCTGGCCGAACCGGCCTCCTCCGGGTCGACGTCGCCGAGGGCGGTGTTGAAGATCGAGCTGAAGCAGATGCCCGCCCCGAGACCCATCAGCAGGGTGGCGATGGCGCTCTGCCACCAGGTGATGTCCAGACCGACGGTCTGCACCAGGACCAGCAGGACGGCGACACCGGCCAGGACGGCGACCAGGCCGAGCACCACCAGGCGGCGGGCGAGCTTGACGATCAGCGCGGCGGCGACGCCGGACCCGGCCATGATGCCGACGGTGAGCGGGATCAGGTTCAACGACGTCTGGGTCGGGCTGTAGCCGAGGCCGAACTGGAAGAACAGCGAGATGACGTACATCAGCCCGCTGAACCCCGCGAAGACCAGCAGCCCGACGACCAGGCCGGCGGTGAACCCGCGGTTCGCCAGCAGGCTCCGGGGCAGCAGCGGGTCGGTGCTCCGCGCCTGCCGCCAGACGAATCCGGCGAAGACTCCCACCCCGACCACGATGGCGGTGATGGACAGCGCGCCCCAGCCGGTGCCCGACCCCTCGATCAGGCCGTAGAGCACACCGAACAGGGCGATCACCAGCAGCACGCTGCCGAGCACGTCGATCCGGGTGTGCGGATGGGCCGGGACGGCGGGCAGGTAGCGGACGGCCATCACCAGGGCGACGCCGCCGAGCAGCACGTTGATCAGGAAGATCGGCCGCCAGGACAGCCCGAACAGGTCGGCGTCGATCAGCACGCCGCCGAGGATCGGTCCGGCGACCGCGAACACCCCGAGCATCGGCGCGAACACACTGAACGCCTTCTGCAGCATCGGCTTCGGGAAGGTCGCCGACATGATCGCCATGCCCTGCGGGATGAGCAGGGCGCCGAAGATGCCCTGCAGGGCGCGGGCGGCGACCAGCAGTCCGGGCGACCCGGCGCACCCGGCGGCGGCCGAGGCCAGGATGAAGCCGGTCATCCCGAGCAGGAAGGTGCGGCGCTGGCCGAAGCGGTCACCGAGGCGGCCGCCGAGCACCAGCAGGGAACCGAGGGCCAGGGCGTAGGCGGCGCCGAGCCATTTGATCAGGCTGTCGTCGGCGCCGAGGTCGGTGACGATCGACGGGGCGGCGATGTTGGTGATGGTCGAGTCGATCAGGTCCATCGCGTCGGCGAGCAGGACGACGATCAGCGTGAGCCACACGGTCCGGTTGGACACGAAGCGGGGCGTCGCGGGGGTCTGGGTGGTGGTCATGGGAACTCCTCAATCGGGACGAACGGCATCGTAACGAACGCGTTCGTCCGGACGCAATGGTGCGTAGGATCGGGCGGGTGAAGCGCCCTGAACCGGTGAGCCGCCGCGACCGCCCCGCCAAGCCCCCGCTGTCCCGTGCCGGGATCGTCGACACGGCGATGGACCTGATGCGGAACGAGGGCGCGAAGGCGGTGACGATGCGCCGACTGGCGACGGCACTGGACACCGGCCCCGCCTCGCTCTACGTGTACGTCCGCAACATCACCGAGCTGAACGCGCTGCTGATCGACCGGCACCTGGCCGAACTCGATCTGGACTGGGACGGCCAGGAGTCCGCCCGGGCACGCCTGCACCGGGTGATCGGCGACTACACCCACCTGCTCGCCGGGCAGCCGGCGCTCGCCCAAGCCGCGCTGGTCACCTGGCCGGAGGGGCCGCACTACCTGGATCTGCTCGAACTCCTGCTCCGCCTGCTCGGCGACCTCGGCCTGGACGCCCCGGTCGCGGCACGGGCGGTCGACCTGCTGCTGCAGCACGCCACCGCGTCGGCGGTCGAGTGGGCGGCGCACGCCTCGGAGGACGGCCAGGAGCTGACCGACCTGGAATCGACGCTGGCCGCCGCCGACCCGACCCGGCACCCGCTGCTCGCCGCGACCGGTCCGGAACTGTTCACCGTCGGCAGCCCGGAGTCGCGCGCCGGATGGGCGATCGACGTGCTGATCGACGGGGTGCTGGGCGAGCACGCCCGGCGGCTGCCCGACCGGGAGTCCGCGTGAGCGAGCCTGCTCGACAGCGGGGGCGTGCGGGGATGACCAGCACTACCGTGAGCCGATGGACCCGTGGAGCACCATCGCGCAGGCACGCTTCGTCTCGCTGACCACCTACCGGCGCAACGGCGATCCGGTGTCGACCCCGGTGTGGATCGCCCCGGAGGGCGACGCGCTGGTGGTCACCTCGGAGGCGTCCACCGGCAAGGTGAAGCGGCTGCGGCACGACCAGCGGGTCCGGCTGCGACCGTCTGACCGGTTCGGGAAGGTGGCCGAGGATGCTGTGACGGTGGACGCGCATGCGGTGGTCGCCGGGTCGGACCGGGAGTTGCCGAGGTCGACGGCCGCGCTGCGGAGCAAGTACGGGGTGCAGGTGGCGCTGGTGCTGGGCTTCGAGCGACTGGTGCGCCGGGTGCAGCGCAGGCCGGGGGATCGGGTGATCCTGCGGGTGACGCGGGGCTGAGATGGCCAGGTCGACGGTGGGGCCGGGGTCGACCGGCCTCGACGAGCGCGTGGTGCTGGTCTGCGGCCCAGCGGGCGCGGGGAAGTCGACGCACGCCGCCCGGCTGGCGGCACGCGGCTACCTCTGGCTGTCCTTCGACCGGTTGGCCTGGGAGTGCGGGTATCGGGAGCACCCGGTGTCGGCGGCGGTGGCCGATCGGGTGCACAGCCTGATCCAGGACCGGATGCTCGCGGCGGTCGGCGCCGGGCAGCGGGTGGTCGTCGACACCAGCTTCTGGTCACGGGCGTCTCGTGATCGGTACCGGGCGGTGCTGGCGGCGTCCGGGGTGGTGCCGGTGGTGCATCACCTGGTGGCGTCGGAGGCGACGATGCGGGCGCGGGTGGCGGCACGCGGCGGGGCGGGCCCGGATGACCTCCCGGTGTCCGGGGGGCGCATGGCCGGATACCTGGCCGGGTTCGAAGCCCCCGGGCCGGACGAGGGGCCGATCCGGGTGATCCGCACCGACTGATCCCCCCCGCGAGGTCGACGCGCCGGGCGGTGCGGCGTCGGTCGGCACGCGGGATACCTGCCCCGTGCACGGTCACAGTCCCGTAACGAACACAATCACCCACTTCCCACCACGCCCGCTCATCCGCGTACTGTGACCGTGCACAGCATCGCAAGGGAGCGACACAGCATGAGCGAGTGGACTTGGCCGACCCCGGGGATCTCCTACGGCGGCGACTACAACCCCGAACAGTGGCCCCGCCACGTCTGGGACGAGGACGTGGCGCTGATGCGCGAGGCCGGGGTGAACCTGGTCAGCGTCGGCATCTTCTCCTGGGCGTTGCTCGAGCCGCGCGAGGGGGAGTTCGACTTCGGCTGGCTGGACGAGGTGCTCGACCTGTTGCACGCTAACGGGATCGCGGTCGACCTCGGGACGCCGACCGCGGCACCGCCTGCCTGGTTCTACGCCACCTACCCGGACAGCCGGGTGGTGACCCGGGACGGTGTGGTGATCGGACCCGGTTCGCGCGGGATGGTGTCGCCGAGCTCGGCCGCGTACCGGCGGGCGGCGACCCGGATCGCGGGGGAACTGGCGCAGCGCTATGCCGAGCATCCGGCGGTGGTGATGTGGCACGTGCACAACGAGTACGGCGCACCGGTCAGCGACGACTACTCGCCGCAGTCGGTGGCCGCGTTCCGCGACTGGCTGCGCGAGCGGTACGGGTCGCTGGACGCGCTGAACGCCGCCTGGGGCACCGCGTTCTGGGGTCAGGTGTACGGGGAGTGGGAGCACGTCGGAGCGCCGGCGGCGACCGCCTCGACGGCGAACCCGGCGCAGCAGCTGGACTTCGCGCGGTTCACCGATCACCAGATGCGGGCCTGCTTCATCGCCGAGCGGGACGCGATCCGGGCGCACGCGCGCCAGCCGATCACCACGAACTTCATGGCCCACCAGTCCTACAACACCGACCTCTGGCGGTGGGCGCGGGAGGTGGACATCGTCTCGGACGACCACTACCTGTGGTCGCCGGACCCGGAGGCGCACATCGGTCTGGCGCTGTCGGCCGACCTGACCCGGTCGGTGGCACGGGGCAAGCCCTGGGTGCTGATGGAGCACTCCACCTCGGCGGTGAACTGGCAGGGGCACAACATCGCCAAGCGTCCGGGGGAGATGCGCCGCAACGCGCTGACCCACCTGGGCCGGGGGGCGGACGGGATCCTGTTCTTCCAGTGGCGCGCCTCGCGCTCCGGCGCGGAGAAGTTCCACTCCGCGATGCTGCCGCACGCCGGGACCGGGTCCCGGGTGTTCCGCGAGGTGATCGAGCTGGGGTCCACGCTGGGGTTGCTGGCCGAGGTCGCCGGGTCGCGGGTGCGGCCGCAGGTCGCGGTGCTCTACGACTGGGAGTCGCTGTGGGCGCAGGAGCTGGAATGGCGACCGTCGGACCGGCTCGGCTTCCGGGAGCGGATGCGGACTTACTACGAGCGGCTGTGGCGGGACGGCGTGACCGTCGACTTCGCCCACCCGGAGGACGACCTGTCCGGCTACCGGCTGGTGGTCGCACCGGCGTCGTATCTGGTGACCGACGCGGCGGCGAAGAACCTCACCGGGTACGTCGCCGAGGGCGGGACGCTGCTGGTGTCCTGCTTCGCCGCGGTGGTGGACGAGTACGACGCCGTGCACCCGGGCGGCTTCGGCGCCCCGCTGCGCACGGTGCTCGGGGTGGCGACCGAGGAGTTCCTCCCGATCCGGGGTGCCGCGGAGGTGGAACTCGCCGGTGAGCGGCTGCCCACCGAGGTCTGGGCCGAACACCTGGTGCTGGACGGGGCCGAGACCCGCGGCGTGTACCGGGGCGGTCCGGCGGACGGGATGGCGGCGATCACCCGGCACACCCACGGGTCGGGCACCGGCTGGTACGTCAGCACCGCGCTGTCGGTCGAGGCGCTGGCCCCGGTGGTCGCGGCGGTCTACGCCGATGCCGGGATCGTGCCGCCGGGTCGGCCGGAGGGGGTCGAGGTGATCACCCGGCACGGCGAGACCCATGACTACCTGGTGGCGGTGAACCACCGGGACGAGGACGTGCAGCTGGACCTGGCCGGGACCGAGCTGATCTCCGGTGCGGAGGTCGACGGTCTCCGGCTGGCGGCGGGCGCGACGGCGGTCGTCCGTGCGGGGGGTGATCGCGCAGGCGGACCGGCATGACGCGGCAGTACCCCGCGGCGCGACGAGGCGCCGTGGGCAGTGAGGGCCGCGACGAGGCGGCCCGAGGTCGGAAGGACAGCAAGATGCGGAGAAACTTCGCAGTGGGCCTCGCCGCTGTGGCGACGATGACCCTCCTGGCGGCCTGCGGCGGCGGTGGCGACACCGCCGAGTCCAGCAGCGCCGGTGGCTCGGACGGTTCGGGTGCCGAGCTGGTGATCTGGTCCGATGCCGAGCGGGCCGAGGCGATCAAGAACGCCGCCGCCGACTTCGAGGCGGACACCGGCGCGACGGTGACGATCGTGCAGAAGAACTTCGAGGACCTGCGCGCCGACTTCCTGTCCCAGGTGCCGACCGGCGAGGGGCCGGACATCACCGTGGGTGCGCACGACTGGCTGGGCGAGTTCGTCGAGTCCGGCGTGGTGGACACCCTGGACCTGGCCGACCGGGCGGCCGACTTCGAGCCGGTGACCCTGGAGGCGTTCACCTACGACGGTCAGCTGTACGCGCTGCCCTACGCCCAGGAGTCGGTGGCGCTGATCCAGAACACCGACCTGGTGGGGGACACGGCGCCGACCACCTGGGACGAGATGATCCAGATGGCGACCGACGCCGGGTTCGGTGACCGGCCGTTCATCCTCTACACCAACGGCGCCGAGGGTGACATGTACACCTCCTACGCCTTCCAGACGTCCTTCGGGGCGCCGGTGTTCGTGCAGGACGCCGACGGGTCGTACACCAGCGAGGTCGGCATGGCCGGTGACGCCGGCGTGGCCTACGCGCAGTGGATCCACGACAACGGTGCCGCGGGCACCGGGTACTTCACCGACACGGTGGACTACGACATCGGCAACGAGCTGTTCGCCACCGGCCAGTCGCCGTTCATCGTGCAGGGTCCGTGGACGATCCCGACCTTCCAGGACGCCGGCGTGAACGTCGCGGTGAACCCGATCCCGTCCGCCGGTGGCGAGACCGCCTCGCCGTTCGTCGGGGTGCAGGGCTTCTACCTGTCGGCGCAGTCCAAGAACGCGCTGCTGGCCAACGAGTTCCTGGCCAACTACCTGGCGACCGACGAGGCGCAGCAGGCGCTCTACGACGCCGACCCGCGTATCCCGGCGCTGACCGCGGTGGCCGAGGAGGTCGCCGACGACCCGATCATCGCCGGGTTCATCGCTTCGGCGCAGAACGGCGTCCCGATGCCGAACATCCCCGAGATGGGCGCGGTCTGGGACTTCTGGAACGCGGCGCAGATCGCGCTGATCAAGGGGGAGGACCCGCAGGCCACCTGGACCGGCGCGGTCGGCAGCATCCAGACCGCGATCGGCGGCTGATCCACCCGGACGGGGCGCCATCCCCGCGCCCCGTCCGGCCCCGTCATCGTCCGGCGATCCGAGGAGTCCCCTGCCATGTCCGAAGCACCACCCCGCGAGTCGCACGCCCGGTCGTGGCGTGGGCTGGGCGGCGGGTTCGTGGCGAAGCTGTTGCTGATGATGCTGGTCAACGCGGCCGGCATCACGGCGATCCTGTCCGCCTACACCGCCGGAGCCTGGGTGATCCTGGCCGCGCTGGTGGTCGGGCTGCTGGCCGCCGACTGGATCTACTTCAGCAAGCGCGCCGTCCCGCTGAAGTACCTGTTCCCCGGTCTGGTGTTCCTGGCCGTGTTCCAGATGTTCACGCTGCTCTACACCGGCTACGTCGCCTTCACGAACTACGGCACCGGCCATCTCGGCTCGATGCAGCAGGCGGTGGACGCGGCGCTGATCCAGGACGAGCGGCCGGTGGAGGACTCCCCGCAGTACCCGTTGGCGGTGGTGCGCAACGGCGACGAGCTGGGCTTCGCCATCGTGGATGCTGGCGACACGGGCAGAGTGCGGGTCGGCACCACCGAGCAGCCGTTGACCGAGGTCGAGGGCGCGACGATCGGTGACAACGGCACCCCCGACGCCGTGCCGGGCTGGACCGTCGTCCCGCGGGCCGACCTGTTCACCGACACCGATCTGCAGCAGCAGGTGGTCGCGCTCCGGGTGCCGATCTCCGACGACGCCGAGGACGGCTCGCTGCGCACCCGGGAGGGATCGACCGGCGCGATCTACACCTCCCGGCTGGTCTGGGACGCCGACGAGCAGACCATCACCAACACCGAGACCGGCGTCGTGTACGCGCCCGACGACCGGGGGAGCTTCGTCAGCCCGGACGGCGACCGGCTCGCCGCCGGGTGGTACGTCAACGTCGGCTTCGACAACTTCGTCCGGGCGTTCACCGACGCGACCTACGCCTCGCCGTTGCTCAAGGTGACGCTCTGGACCTTCGCCTTCGCCATCCTGACCGTGCTGACCAGCTTCGGGCTGGGGCTGTTGTTCGCGCTGATCTACAACGACCCCCGGGTGCGCGGCCGCAAGGTGCTGCGGACGCTGATGATCCTGCCGTACGCCTTCCCGGCGTTCATGTCCGCCCTGCTGTGGCGCGGGATGCTGAACAGCGAGTTCGGTGTGGTCAACGAGTGGTTCTTCCTCGGCGCGGACATCGGCTGGCTGAGCGACCCGTGGCTGGCCAAGCTCGCGATCCTCTGGGTGAACCTGTGGCTGAGCTACCCGTACTGGTTCCTGGTCACCACCGGCGCGTTGCAGGCACTGCCCGGTGACGTGATGGAGGCGGCCCGGGTGGACGGTGCCGGGCGGTGGCGGCAGTTCCGGTCGATCACCCTGCCGATGCTGCTGGTCTCCACCGCACCGCTGGCGATCGCCTCCTTCGCCTTCAACTTCAACAACTTCACCATCATCTACATGCTCACCGGCGGTGGCCCGGCGTTCAGCGGGTCCAGTACGCCGATGGGGTCGACCGACATCCTGATCAGCGCGATCTACCAGATCTCCGGGGTCTCCGGCGGTCGGGCCGACTACGGCCTGGCGAGTGCGCTGTCCATCGTGGTGTTCATCGTGATCGGCGTGATCTCCGCGCTGGCCTTCCGCCGCACCCGCAAGCTCGAGGAGATGTGATGACGACCCGTAACCGTCGGTGGTGGGCCGAGGTCGGCTGGAAGTACCCGGTCGGCGCGGTGATCGTGTTCTACGCGGTGTTCCCGCTGGTCTACGCGCTGTCGGCCGCCCTGGACCCGCGCGGTTCGCTGGCCGGGTCGAGTCGGCTGTTCAGCTCGATCGGCCTGGACAACTTCAGCGCGCTCAGCGGCACGATGTTCTGGACCTGGGTGACCAACACCCTGGTGATCGGCGGTGCTGCCGCGTTCGGGGCCGTGCTGATGGGGGCGGCCGCCGCCTACGCGTTCAGCCGGTTCCGGTTCCGCGGTCGCCGTGCCTCGCTGACCACGCTGCTGATCATCCAGATGTTCCCGCAGACGGTGGCGTTCGTGGCGGTGTTCCTGCTGCTGATCTCGCTGGGGAACGTGATCCCGGCGCTCGGCGTGAACTCCCGGATCGCGCTGATCTGCGTCTACCTGGGCGGGGCACTGGGCGCGAACACCTTCCTGATGTACGGCTTCTTCAACTCCGTGCCCCGGGAGATCGACGAGGCGGCCACCATCGACGGTGCCACCCATGCGCAGATCTACTGGCGGCTGATCATGCCGCTGGTGACGCCGATCCTGGCGGTGGTCGCGCTGCTGGCGTTCATCGCGGCCTTCGGCGACTTCATCCTGGCCCGGATCGTGCTCACCTCGGAGGAGAACTGGACCCTCGCGGTGGGGATGTACCAGTGGGTCTCCAACCAGCTGACCTCGCGCTGGGGACTGTTCGCCGCCGGTGCGGTGATCGGTTCGATCCCGGTGCTGGCGCTGTTCCTGTCGTTGCAGCGCTACATCGTCGGCGGGCTGTCGGCGGGATCGGTGAAGGGCTGATGAGACGACTGATGGTGGGGATCCTGGCCGGGGCGCTGGCCCTGGGAGCTTCCCCGGCGATGGCCGACGACGGGCCGGTGGACGCGGGAATCACCGTGCCCCGGGTCGAGGGGATGGGCGCGGACTGGATCAACGGGGTGGACGTCTCCACCGTGCTGTCCCTGGAGGCATCCGGGGTGGTGTTCCGCGACGAGGCCGGGCAGCCCGCCGACCTGTTCGAGGTGCTGGCCGACCACGGCGTGAACTGGACCCGGATCCGGGTCTGGAACGACCCGTTCACCGCCGACGGGGCCGGGTACGGCGGCGGCAACGTGGACGCGGCCCGGGCGATCGAGATCGGGCAGCGGGCCACCGCCGCCGGGATGCAGGTGCTGGTCGACTTCCACTACTCGGACTTCTGGGCGCACCCGGGGCAGCAGAAGCTGCCGAAGGCCTGGCGCGGGCTGGACCTGGACGGCCGGATCACCGCTCTGCACGACTACACCGCCGACACCCTGGCGTCGATGGCCGCGGCCGGTGTCGACGTGGGCATGGTGCAGATCGGCAACGAGACCACCGGTGGCGAGATCGCCGGGACGACCGGCTGGGACGACACCGCCCGGCTGTTCCAGTCCGGGTCGGAGGCCGTCCGGTCGACCCTCGGGCCGCAGGTCAAGGTCGCCGTGCACTTCACCAACCCGGAGCGGGCCGGCCAGTACGCGGCGGCGGCGAAGGCACTGGACGACCGCGGCGTGGACTACGACGTCTTCCTCAGCTCGTACTACCCGTTCTGGCACGGCACACCGGAGAACCTGACCGCGGTGCTGAACCAGGTCGCCACCACCTACGGCAAGGACGTGGCGGTCGCCGAGACCTCCTGGGCGTACACCCTCGCCGACGGCGACGGGTACCCGAACGTGATCCGCACCGAGCCGTCCGCCTACCCGGCCACCGTGCAGGGCCAGGCATCGGCGGTGCGCGATGTGATGCAGGCGGTGGCCAACGTCTCCGGCGGCCACGGGCTGGGCACCTTCTACTGGGAACCCGCCTGGCTGCCGGTGGGCCCGGCGGACCAGGCCGCCGCCAATCGGCTGCTCTGGGACCGGGACGGGTCCGGCTGGGCGAGCCCGGCGTCCCAGGAGTTCTACGACCCCGACGGCGCGCTGGGCGGGGAGTGGGCCGACGACTTCGGCGGCTCCGGCTGGGACAACCAGGCGATGTTCGCCCACGACGGGACCCCGTTGGAGTCACTGCGGGTGTACCAGTACGCGGTGACCGGCTCGGTCGCTCCACGCGAGGTGGACGCGGTGACCAACCCGGCGCTGACCGTGGTGGACGGTGACCCGATCACGCTGCCCACCACCGTGCGGGTCAGCTACAACGACGGCACCAGTGAGGACCAGGCGGTCGCCTGGCGTGGCGACACCGCGTGGATCCTCGGCGCCGGGACCTACCGGGTGACCGGCGTGACCACGGGTGGACACCCGGTGGTCGCCACCGTCACGGTGCTGGCGGATGCGGGCCAGGGCACCAACCTGGTGGTCAACTCCGGCTTCGAGGACGGCGTCGCGCCGTGGACCGGCACCGGGACGGGGTACACGATCAGCTCCACCGACGACCCCTACGCCGGGAACCGGTCGGTGCACTTCTGGTCCGGCAGCGCGTACTCCTTCACCGTGGAGCAGACCCTGACCGGGGTGCCCGCCGGTCAGTACCGACTGTCGGCGCAGGTGCAGGGTGACGGGTCGGGATCCGCCGACGCTACTCGGATCAGTGCCAGCTCCGGCATCTCCTCGGTATCCGCCGACTTCCGGCTTAGCGGGTACCAGAACTGGCAGCAGCCGCAGACGGCACCGCTGGCGGTCGCCGCCGACGGGGTGGTCGTGGTGTCGGCGTCCTTCCAGCGCAGCGCGGGTGCCTGGGGCACGCTGGACGAGGTGGCGCTGGTGGCGGTGCCGACCTCGGCCGCCGGGGACGTCGCACCGCTGCGCAGCCTGGTCGACGACGCGGACGCGATCGACCGGGCCGCGTACACGGCCGCCTCGCTGGTCGCGCTGGACCGGGCGGTCGACCGCGGCCGGTTCGTGCTGGACGCGCCGAGCCCGGGGCAGGCGGCGGTGGACGCGGCGGTTGCCGAGCTGCGGACGGCACTGGCCGGCCTGGAGCGCGCGCCGGATCCGGGCACCCCGGGGACCCCGGACCCCGGCACGCCCGACCCGGGAACGCCGGACCCTGGGACCCCGGACCCTGGGACCCCGAACCCGGGGACCCCAGCTTCGGGAACCGCACAGGCCCCGGGCGCCACGTCCGGTCGCCCCACCTCGCCCACCTCGCCCGCCTCCACGCTGGCCACCACCGGCTCCGGTATGGCCGGACCCGTGCTCGCGGCCGGACTGCTGCTGCTCGGTGGTGTGGTGGTGCTCGGGGCGGTGCGCGCGGTGCGGCGACGGCCCTCGGGTGCCTGAGCGTCAGGAGGGCGCAGGCGGGAGCGGTCCGGGGGCGACCCGGATCGGCACCCCTGCGCCCTCGGGCACCTCGCGGTCGACTGCCCTCGCTGTGCGCACAACGGGTGACGGTGCGCCCAGCACCGCCCCGACCTCCCGCTCCGCGACCCGGCCAGCCCGTAAGGTCGGGCCCGTGGAGTCCTCGACCGGGCGCAGACGCCCGACGATCCGTGACGTGGCAGCCGTGGCCGGGGTGTCCCGGGGCACGGTGTCCCGGGTGCTGAACGGCGGGCACTGGGTGTCCCCGGAGGCCGAGCAGGCGGTGCGGGACGCGATCCGCTCCACCGGCTACGCGGCGAACCAGCACGCGCGCAGCCTGGTGACCGGCCGGTCCAACTCGGTCGCCTTCCTGCTCACCGAACCCCAGCACCTGCTGTTCGAGGACCCGACGTTCTCCATCCTGCTCCGGGCCGCGGCGGAGGCCCTGTCCGCGCGGGAGATGCCGCTGCTGCTGATGGTGGCCGGTGCCCCGCAGGAGCGTCGCCGGATCACCGACTACGTCGCCGCCGGTCACGTCGACGGCGTGCTGCTGATCTCCTCCCATCATGGCAACCCGGTGGTCGGGGATCTGCTTCGCCAGGGCGTGCCGACCATCGCCTGCGGTGAGCCGCTGGGCTACGAGGACCGGATCGGCTGGGTGTCGGCGGACGACTTCGGTGGCGCGCGCACCATGACCGAGCACCTGCTGTCCCGGGGGCGGAGTCGGATCGCGACCATCACCGGCCCGCAGGACACCCCGGGCGGTCTGCGCCGACTGGACGGCTATCGGGACGCGCTGGGGGAGCGGTACGACCCCGAGCTGGTCGCGCACGGCGACTACACCCGCGCCGGTGGACAGCAGGCGATGCGGACCCTGCTGGACCGGCGACCGGATCTGGACGCGGTCTTCGTGGCCTCGGACCTGATGGCGGCCGGAGCGCTGACGACCCTGCGCGAGGCCGGCCGCACCGTGCCGCAGGACGTGGCGGTGGGTGGCTTCGACGACTCGGGCCTGGCGGCCACGTTGGAGCCGCCGCTGACCACCATCCGCCAACCACTGGAACGGATCGCGGCCGAGATGGTCCGGTTGCTGCTCGAGGTGGTGGACGGGGCGGAACCGGCCAGGATCACGCTGCCCACGGCGCTGGTGGAGCGCGGGACGACCTGACAGGCTGTCCCCGCGCGGTCATGCGTATGAGCGCGCGGGGAGGAGAGCCGCGATGGCGCGCACCAGTTCGGGCCGGGTCACCCAGCGCCGGATCGCCGAGCTGGCCGGGGTGAGCCAGGCCACGGTGTCCCTGGTGCTGAACGAACGCGCCGGGAAGAGTCGGATCCCGCCCGAGACCCGGGACCGGGTGCTGCGCGTGATCCAGGAGACCCAGTACGTCGCCGATCCCTCGGCGCGGCGGCTGGCGGGGATGGACAACCGGATCATCGGGGTGTTCACCTACGAACCGGCGTTCCCGACCGGCAGCCAGGACTTCTACGCTCCGCTGCTCACCGGGATCGAGGCCGAGGCCGAACGCGTCGGCTGCGATCTCATGCTCTTCACCAGTGCCCCGGTGCGGGACGGACGGCGGCGCCTCTTCGACGGTCCGACCCGGTTGCGGCTGGCCGACGGCGTGCTGCTGCTCGGGCTCACCATGGATGCCGCCGAGCTCGGCCGGCTGGTGGACGGCGGGTTCCGGGTGGTCGCGGTCGGACGTCGTGACGCCCCGCAGATCCCATATGTGGGGATCGACTACGTGTCCGCCACCCGGGACCTGGTGCGCGGAGCTGTCGAGCTCGGGCACCGCCGGATGCTGTTCCTGCACCTACCGACCGGCGGCGAATCCGTGCGGGACCGGCGCACCGGGGTCCGCGACGGGTCGACCGGCGCGCACCTGATCGAGGTCGAGGCAGGCCCGGGGCAGGTCGACCTCGCCTGGGCGGCGATCGAGGAGCATGCGCCCACCCTGGCCATCGTGGAGGACGCCGCCCTGGCGGCGGCGGTGCTGGCGCGGGCCCGGGCCGCGGGGCTACGCGTCCCGGAGCAGCTCAGTGTGGTGGCGCTGGGTGCGCCGGGGCGGGCCGAGCCAGGGCCGGAGGAGCTGACCCGGCTCGACCCGCCCCGCACCGAGCTGGGCCGCCGGTCGTTGGCGCTGCTGGCCCGGCTGCTGTCCGCCGACGACCGGCCCGACCCCGAGCAGCTGCGCACGCTCCTGGACTGTCCGGTGGTCGAGGGTGCGACCCTGGTGCCGCCGGCCGGCTGACCGGCGGCACCAGGGGCCTCACAGGTAGAGCACCGCCGAGGTCGTGATGCCGCCGATGGCCACCACCCAGACGTACGGCAGTGTCCGCACCAGCACCTGCTGCGGCTTGACCCCGGAGTACTGCGCCGCCCACACGGTCTGCGTGCTGGTCGGGTCGGAGACGCCGAACACCTGGTTGTAGGAGGTCATCAGGCCGAGGACGGCCATCGCCGGGTAGACCCCGATCGCGGTCATCGCACCGGCGATCCCGGCACCGAGACCGAACAGGTTCAGCGGCCCGCGGTACAGGCAGAGCGGCACCAGGGCGGAGAACACCACGACGTAGAGCACCGGGTTGGTCGGGGTGATGCCCTCGACGATCGGGGTGAGGGCACCCACCGCCCCGGGCAGATTCACCGCGGCCAGCAGCATGCCGATCGCGATGAACAGGGTGATCGGGGGAGCGGCCACCGTGAAGCCGTCGTACAGCGAGCGGAGCAGACGGGTCGCCATCTGACTCGGACGGGTGGTGGTGACCACGGCGTAGACCACCCCGGCCAGCAGCGAGGGGATGATCGGCACCAGGAACACCAGCGCCAGGACGATCGGCACCAGCGGCGTGAGCAGCGAGAACCAGGGCGCGTCGCCCAACCGCTGGCGACGGGACGGAGCGCGTCCCCGGGTGGACAGCGCGGCCATCGACCACTCGTGCACCGGGCCGCGCCGGCGCGACTCGATCAGCACGTAGGCGATCGCCGCCACCGCCGCGAACGGGAACAGGTAGAGCATGAACGAGCGCACGTCCGGCACCGGGATGTCCAGCGCGGTGGAGAAGAACTGCCACACCGGCAGCTCGAAGGGCACGCCGGCGCCGATGCCCATCAGGATGGTGCCGGCCGCGGTGACCTTGGGGATGCCGACCGCGATCATGGCCGGGATTCCGATCACTCCGGCCAGCAGCGCGGCGGGTGCCGATCCGGTGACCGACCCGCAGAGCGCGGAGACCAGCAGGATGCCGAGCGCGACCACCACGGGTCGGTCACCGGCGAACTCGACCGTCTTGCGGACCAGGGTGCTGGCGATCGCCGTCTCCCGCAGCAGGGAGCCGAGCCACGAGCCGAGCAGGACCGCGATCATGGTGGACGCGAGTTTCACCGCGCCCTCCTGGTACACCGTGGTCAGCAGGCTGTTCTCGGCGCCGGACAGGGACGCCCCGGCGACCAGGGCGATGGCGGAGGCCAGCAGGGCGAGTGCGAAGGCGGTCGGCAGCTTGCCGGTGAGGATCAGGACGACCCCCACCACCATGATGCCGATGATGACGAATCCCACGGGTCAGTCCTCCTCGATGGCGGCCATCGCCGCCGCGGTGATCAGCAGGGGGGAGCGGGGCAGTCCGAGCACCGCTCCGGCGTAGGCGTGCGCGGCGAGTTCCTCGGCGCCCGCGACGTACGCCCATCGGGTCCACCGGCCCAGCCGCAACGCGGGCACGCCGACCGCCGCGCGCAACTCCGCCGCGTGCCGATGGGTGATCCGCTCGTGGGCTCGCTCGTGCAGGACGGCGGCCGCCCGGACCGTGCCCGGCGGGAAGCGGTCGGTCCAGCCGAGGCGCGCGACCACTGACTCGCAGTGCGCCACGGTGTCGGTGAACAGCTCGATCCGGCCGCGACGCGGCAGATAGCGAGCGACCACGGACCGATCACCGCCCGACCGCTCGACGACCACGGCGCCGTCAGCCGGTTCGGTGTGGTCGGCGGCCAGGTCCGCACCGAACCGTTGGGCGGCGATGCTGATCCGCCGGAGCTGGGCGTCGTCCCGGCCCTCGTTGGTGGGCGTGCCGCGCAGCAACCGGATGCCGAGCTCGACGTCGTCCACCGCGTCCAGCCGACGCAGGGTCCGCGTCATGCCCGACGCTCCAGCACCGCGACCAGGTCCTCGCGGCGGTCCCGACCCTCCAGCTCCGAGCGGGCCAGTGCGATCAGCGAGGACTCGTCCAGCACACCGGACAGATCGGAGATCCGGGGGCCGACCAGCAGGCGCAGCGCAGGGGCCCGGCTGCCGCCGTCGCCGTAGCTGGTCAGGTCAGCGACCGCGCGGGGCAGCAACGCGGTGCCGTCCCCGACCGTGCCCTGCTCGACCCGGGCGTCCGGTGAGGCGAAGCGCACCACACCATCGAGGTCGAGCACCCGGACCGGGTGTTCGGGGCCGCCGCCGAGGCGCCACCAGGGTCGCCGTCGACGCGCCCCGTACACCCGGTGCGCCGCCGTGCTGGCCAGCACCTGCGCCTCCTCGGGCGGCACACGCAGGCTGCGGGCCGCCAGCCGGTGCAGATCGTCGTCGGACAACCGGCTCGACCGGTCCTGGGTGCGCAGCTCGGTCGCCCCGGACGCGACCGCGCGGACGGTGTGGGACTGCGGGTCCACCGTGACGTCGACCGAGACCTCGTGCGGGTCGGCGCCCTGGGCGATCACCGCCTGTTCGGCCTCCCGCCGCACGCCGAGGATCTGCTCGTCGGTGGCGCCCGGGATCACCCGCTCGACCTGCTCGCGGATCAGGGCCAGCGCGACGCCGATCGGACTGATCACCTCGGCGTGGTCGGCGATCCGCCACTCCAGCTCGCCGACATGTCCCGCGAACGGGGTGACCGCGGCAGCGCCGCCACCGCCGCCGACCAGCACCACCTGGTCCTCGGGGAGTCGGTAGTCCTTGATCAGGGCGCGCACCACGTCCAGCACCGGCTCGGTACCGGTGGCCAGCACGCGCTGGGCGGCGTCCCGCACACTGAGGCCGAGGGCCTCGGCCACCGGGGTCAGGGCCAGCGCTGCCACCTCCTGGTCGGCGCGGGCGTAGTCCTGCTCGCCGACCAGCCCGAGGGCGTTCGCGGCGCAGGTCAGGGTCAGGGCGAACCGGCCACCCGGCCCGTCCAGCACCAGGTAGTCCGACGGGTCGCCGGGCACCGGCGCGACGGTGGACAGCCGGGCTCCGGCCAAGTCGTCCGCGGAGGCGAAGCAGGCGTACGGCAACCCCGCGATGTGCGCGCTGCGCGGTCCGACGCCGACGACGCTGCGTGCGCCCAGGTCGGCCCGCACCATCGACCCGCCGCCGACCCCGACCGTGCGGACGTCCAGGGCCGACAGGAAGGTCGAACTGCCGCCGAACTCGGTGTACTGCACCGCCACCCGGCCGTTCCGGATCACCGAGATGTCGGTGGAGGTGCCGCCGGTCTCCAGGAACACCCCGTCGGTGACCTTCTCCTGCATCAGCGCCCCCGCGACCCCCGCTGCCGGGCCGGAGAGCACGGTGAGCAGCGGGCGGCGGCGCATCTCGTCCAGGCTCATCACCCCGCCGTCGCACCGCATCACCATCAGCGGCGCGGTGATCCCGGCCCGGGCGATCGAGTCGGCGACCAGATCGGCGGTGGCGAACATCCGGGGCAGGATCACCGCGTTCAGCACCGCGGTCCGGGTGCGCTTGCTCAGGCCGTACAGCGAGGAGATCTCGTGCCCGGCGGTGACCAGGAAGCCGCGGGACCGGGCGGCGTCGGCGACCAGGTCCTCGCCCTCGGCCACATCCACCGAGAACGGCTCGCTGACCACGACCGACCGGATGCCCGCGGCGTCGAATTCGTCCAGCACGCCGCCGAGCGCCGCCGCGTCGTGCGGGTCGCGCAGGTGCGCGTACTGCACCGGGAGGTGTTTGCCGGGGGCGATCTCGATCTTCCGCAGGCTCGCCAGCCGCTTGGTGAAGGCCGCCGACGCTCCAGTGCCGATCCCGATCAGGCCGACCGGCGCGACATCGCCCTCCAGCAGCGCGTTGGTCGCCTGGGTGGTGCCGTGCGCCAGGAACACCACGTCCCGCGCGGACCGGCCGACCTGGTCGAGCAGCTGGTGCAGGGCGGTGACGATGCCGTGGGCCACGCCGTCCGGGTGGTCGTGGCTGGTCGGGGTCTTGGCCTGGCCGACCAACTGCAGGGTGGCCGCGTCGATCGCGACGGCATCGGTGAAGGTGCCGCCGACGTCGATGCCGACCCGGAGCCGGGCCGGGGCGCTCACGTCCTGGTGTTCCACCACGTTCGTCTCTCCTCCTCGGCGGGGCTGCCGCCGGTCGTGTACCGGATCGCCGTCGACCCGGGTCGTTCAGTAGCCCTGCACCTCGGGCCAGTGCCGCTCGACGCCCTGGGCGTCCAGGACCGCGGCGAAGTCGGCGAACCGGGCCGGGTCGGCCTGGACCTCGCGGGGGGTGAGGCCGTGCCGCAGGCAGTGCACGGCCAACGCGCCGGCGACCTCGCCGACGTTCCACTCCACCGGGTGCAGCCGGTAGCAGCCATTGGTGATGTGCGTGGTGCCGATGTTCTTCCCGGCGGGCAGCAGGTTGGTCACCCGGACCGGCACCAGGGCGCCGAGCGGGATCTCGAACGGGACACTGGCGACGTCGATGTAGTGGTCCCCGGCGGTGGAGGGGTGCAGGTCGATCCGGTAGCTGCCGACCCCGACCGCGTCCGGGTACCGGGTCCGCCCGGTGCTGCCCACGATCGCGGCCGACACGTGCTGCTCGACCACGGTGGTGACGGCCCGGATCCGTCGGGACTCGCGGACGTAGGCGGCCTTGGCCAGACCGTCCGCGCTGCCGGTGACGTCCGGCCGCAGCCGCAGGCCCGGGAATCCGGTGCCTCCGTCCGGTCGCGGCGCCTCGGTCTGCAACCAGTACAGGACGGACAGCGACAACTGCCGGGCCTCGGCCAGCGCACGCTGCCGGGTGGCGTCGTCCACGCCGACCAGCGGGGTGAGCCAGTAGTCGTTCAACGGCCAGTTGACCAGGCAGATGTCGGAGTCGAAGGCGCCGTCGGCGAACAGCTTCCGGGCGAGGATCCGGCGGAACCCCCACAGCTCCTTGTCGCCGGCGTCGGCGCTCTGGTCCGCGCTGACCGCCAACGGGTCCTGGTCGGGATTCGGCTCGAAGCTGCGGGTGCCCGCCTCCAGCGTCCGGGGGTCCGGGGCGGTGAAGCTGAGCAGGGGCCCGGTCCAGAACTCCGGCGCGTACGCGCGCCAGAAGTCGTACTGCTCGGGGCGGGGGATGGTGTGGTCCGCACCCTCGTGGTGCGAGACCGCGAAGCAGAAGGTGATGCCCTGCTGGTTCAGCGGGTCGGCCTGCTCGGGCGCGTGCGGCTCGCCGTGTTCGGCCCGGGACTCGGCGCCGGTGACGTGCTCGACGTCACCGAGGGCCAGGAGGTCGCCGGTCTCCGTCGCATCCAGGACGTACTCGCCGACCAGGGTGGTGGTGCGGCCGTCCCGGTCGACCACGGTGACGGCGGCGCAGGTGTCGCCGTCCATCCGCACGGCGACCGGACGGTGCTCGGTGAGCACGGTCAGCAGCCCGGCGCTGCGGTGGGGGGCGAGCAGCTGATCGATCACCGCCACCGCGACCCGCGGCTCGTGGCAGAGCTTGCTGACCCGGCCGGCACCGGGGTTCAGGCGTGGGTCGGCGGCCGCCTCCGGGCGCAGGGGGTAGTGCCGGCGGTAGTAGTCGCGGATGCCGTCCCGGAGTGATCGGTAGGCAGCGGTCACCCCGAACTGCTCCACCCAGGGGTGCTCGTCCGGCGGCACCGCCTGGGAGGTGAGCTGTCCGCCGAGCCAGTCGGTCTCCTCGGTGAGGATCGCGCGCCGTCCCGCCCGGCAGACCGCCAGGGCGGCGGCGACTCCGCCGAGTCCACCCCCGATGATGACGACGTCCGTGCTCACTGTCATGGATGGTTCCCCGATCGCTGGCGCTGGGGACGGCGTGCACGCACACGCCGTCGTGTGGTGGGGCGAACCGTGGATCACCCGCTGCTCTGGGACCGTAGGCAGTTATGCGTATTAGCACAACAGGGTGTTCCGCCGGGGTCGAAGATCGCCCGTCGGTTTTCCTTTCAACCATCTCCGCGCAGTCGATTCCCTACGACGCAGGGTTCTGACTGGAGGACAATATGGCGGGTGTACGGGTCAAGGTGCTCGGAGTGGCGGCCGTGGGTGCCGCCACGGCGGTGCTGGTCGGCATCGGTTCCCAGGTCGTGCTCGGCCGGGTCGCGTCGGCCAACGAGCAGCTGGCGGAGCTCCAGGAGGTCTCCACCGAGGTCGGCGAGATCCGCACGATGAACGCGGACGTGTCCGGCTGGCAGACCGCCTACGCCTGGGACGCCCGCAAGGTCGGCGGCCCGGCCGCGGTCGACCCGCAGAGCGTGAACCGCGCGGGCTTCCTCACCTCCAAGCAGCAGCTGGAGGCCGCGCTGGACGCGGTCGATCCCGCACAGCTGACCGGTGCGGAGGCGGAGACCTTCGCCCAGATCGAGTCGCAGTGGCAGGACTTCTTCGCCGCCGACGACCAGGTGGTCGCCGCCTACCAGAGCGACGAGCTGGACGCCGGGGACGCCCTCGTGACCGGGGACGCCTACGACATCTACTACAAGCTCGGCGACGCGACGACCACCCTGCTGGACTCGCTGCGCGAGCGGACCGTGGCGGCCACCGAGGACGCCGCCAGCGCCGCCGCCACGGGCCGGATCGTGGTGCTCGTGCTGCTGCTCGCCGGGGCGGCGGTGGCGATGGCCCTCGGCCTGCGGGTCGCCGGGTCGATGGCCAGGGCCGCCGGCCGGGTGAAGTCGACCGCCGAGGCGATGGCCACCGGTGACCTGACCCGGGTTCCGGAGGTGCACACCAAGGACGAGCTGGGCGAGATGGCGACCGCCCTGGCCAGCGCGCAGCACAGCCTGCGCGGCACGATGGCGGGTGTGGTGGAGACCGCCCAGGCGGTGGCCGCGGCCGCCGAGCAGCTGTCCGCTGCCTCCGGTGAGGTCGCCGCCGGGTCGGATCAGACGTCGGCGCAGGCGGGTGTGGTGGCTGCTGCTGCTGAGCAGGTGTCGCGGAATGTGCAGACGGTGGCGGCTGGTGCCGAGGAGATGGGTGCCAGCATTCGGGAGATCGCGCAGAACGCCTCGCAGGCGGCGAAGGTCGCTGGTCAGGCCACGGATGCTGCTGCGGTGACCAATGATCAGGTCGCGAAGCTGGGGGAGTCCTCGGTGGAGATCGGCAACGTGGTCAAGGTCATCACGTCCATCGCGGAGCAGACGAATCTGTTGGCGTTGAACGCGACCATCGAGGCGGCCCGGGCTGGTGAGGCCGGTAAGGGCTTCGCGGTGGTGGCCGGTGAGGTCAAGGAGTTGGCGCAGGAGACGGCGAAGGCGACCGAGGACATCGCGCGCCGGGTGGAGACCATTCAGGCCGATACCTCGGGTGCGGTGACCGCGATCGGGGAGATCTCGACGATCATCGCGAGCATCAACGACTACCAGTTGACGATCGCCAGTGCGGTGGAGGAGCAGACCGCGACGACCACGGAGATGTCCCGGTCGGTGGCCGAGGCCGCGACCGGCTCGGGGGAGATCGCCCACAACATCACCGGCGTCGCCCAGGCGTCGGCACAGTCCAGCCAGACCCTCGGCCAGATGGGTGACGCCGTGCGCGAGCTGGCCCGGATGAGCGAGGAGCTTCGCGGTCAGGTCTCGACCTTCCGCTACTGACTCACCCGGTGGGTACGGCCCGGTCCGGCGCCGTACCCACCGTCAGTCGGGTCAGGCCAGCACGTCCAGGGCGCCCTCGGGCTCCCGCACGGTGCCGACCCGCTCCCGCTGGATCACCGTCGGCTCCGCGGACTTCTGCTCCTGGGCCAGACGGGCAGCGGCCTGCTCGACCGCGACCTGCGCCAGCTCCACGGCGAGCTGGTCGGCCTTCACCTGGTCCTCGCCGGCACCCGAGATGCCGTCCTGGGCCAGCTTCTGCTGGGCCTGCACCAGGGCCTTGACCGCTCGGTCGTAGGCGACCTGTGCGGGGGAACCCACCGCCGGTGCGCGGCTGCCACTGTTGCTGGTGATCGAGATCGTCATGCCCACCCGATCGGCAGGTCGGGCTCAGACCCGAACGGTTTCACCCGACCGGAGGACCTGAGAGGTGACCGTCCGGCGGGAATGCGTCTCGATCGCGACCAGGACGCCGACCAGGACCAGGGCGGCGAGGACGGTGGCCCGGGTGCCGAGTGCGTCCGGCGCGCTGACCAGCGCTCCGACCGCCGCACCGCTGGCGAAGGCCAGCACGATCAGGCTCAGCCGGGCGGCGACCACCTTCTGCGCCGGGTTGTAGCCACTGAGCCATTCGTAGGTCGCGGTCACCAGATTGCGCAGGTTCCCGGTGGTCATCGTGGTGCTGTAGGTGGTCTCCCGCACCAGGCGGAACGTGGTCACCTGTAGCGCCGCCACGAAGGCGACCGCCATCGTGGTCCACGCGGAGGCCAGCGTGGTCGGCAGTGCCGCCACGGCCAGCAGGACGGCGATCTCCAGACCCAGCACGATCCTGGTCGGGTCGCTCAGCCCGGGCAGACCGCGGTGGGCGGCCAGCCACTCGGCGGCGATCAGCCCGAGGATGAAGGCGCCGATGATCGGGAGGTAGTGCGCCGCCTGTGCCCACTGACCGTGGGCGACGTCGATGGCGACGAAGACCACGTTGCCGGTCTGCGCATTCGCGAACACGCCGTCGTGGGCGACGTAGGTGTAGGCGTCCAGGAAGCCGCCGACCACCGCGAGGGCGGCACCGGTGGCGGGGTGCTCGGGGCGGGTGCGGACCTTCATAGCACCATTCTGCACCCAGTCGTCCCATGTCTCTCCGACCAAGGGCCTTGACCTCAACTGCGGTTGAGGTTCTAGGTTCGCAGCATGACCTACGTGATCGCGCAGCCCTGCGTCGACATCAAGGACAAGGCCTGCATCGACGAGTGCCCGGTCGACTGCATCTACGAGGGCAAGCGCTCCCTCTACATCCATCCCGACGAGTGCGTCGACTGCGGTGCCTGCGAGCCGGTCTGCCCGGTGGAGGCCATCTACTACGAGGACGACGTGCCCTCGCAGTGGAGCGACTACTACCGGGCGAACGTCGAGTTCTTCGACCTGCTCGGCTCACCGGGCGGCGCCGCCCGCCAGGGACCGGTGGACGCGGACCACCCGCTGGTGACCGCCCTGCCCGCCGACGTCAACGCCGACCTGCTCACCGACTGAAGGAGTTCCATGTACACCCTGCCCGACCTGCCCTACGACTACTCCGCCCTCGAGCCGCACATCTCCGGCCGGATCATGGAGCTGCACCACGACAAGCACCACGCGGTGTACGTCGCCGGGGCGAACACCGCACTGGAGAAGCTGGCCGCGGCCCGCGAGTCCGGCGACTTCGGCACCATCCCGCAACTGGAGAAGGACCTCGCCTTCCACCTCGGCGGGCACAGCAACCACTCGATCTTCTGGCAGAACCTGTCCCCGGACGGCGGTGGCGACCCCGAGGGCGAGCTGCTGGCGGCGATCGTCGAGCAGTTCGGCTCGATGGCGGCGTTCCGGAAGCACTTCGGGGCGGTGGCGACCTCGATCCAGGGCTCCGGGTGGTCGGTGCTCGCCTGGGACCCGGTCGGCGAGCGCCTGCTGGTGTTCCAGCTGTTCGACCAGCAGGGCAACGTCCCCGCCGGGATCGTCCCGCTGTTCATGCTCGACATGTGGGAGCACGCGTTCTACCTGGACTACCTGAACGTGAAGGCTGACTACGTCGCGGCGATCTGGCACCTGGTCAACTGGGCCGACGTCGCGCAGCGGTTCGCCGCGGCACGGGGCCGCTGACGTGCCCACCGTCTGCGTGGTCGGCGCCGGACCGGCGGGCATCTACGCCGCCCACCTGCTGACCCGGGCCCGGCCCGACGTCACGGTGGACCTGCTGGAGAAGCTGCCGGTGCCCTACGGCCTGGTCCGGTACGGCGTCGCCCCGGACCACCCCCGGATCAAGCGGATCGTCGACTCGCTGCACGAGCTGGTGGCGGCCCCGGCCATCCGGCTGCTGTGCGACGTCGAGGTGGGCCGCGACGTGACGGTCGACCAGCTGCGCGCCCGGTACGACTCGGTGGTGCTCGCCACCGGCGCCGACCGGGACGCGCTGCTGGACGTCCCCGGTCACGACCTGCCTGGCTCCTACGGCGCCGCGGACTTCGTCGCCTGGTACGACGCCCATCCCGACGCCGCCCCGTCCTGGCCGTTGCGGGCCACCGACGTGGCGGTGATCGGCGCCGGGAACGTGGCGCTGGACATCACCCGGATGCTGGCGAAGCCCGCCGACGCCCTGGTGCACACCGACATCCCCGACCACGTGCACGCGGGCCTCGCCGACAGTCGACTGCGGGACGTGCACCTGTTCGCCCGCCGCGGCCCGGCCGACACCCGGTTCTCCCCGCTGGAGCTGCGCGAGCTCGGCGAGCAGCCCGAGGTGGACGTGATCGTGGACCCGGCGGAGGTCGAGCTGGACGAGCACGGTCGCCGGATGGTCGCGCAGTTCGGCCCCAAGCGACAGATCGTCGACACGTTGCAGCAGTGGGCGAGCCGCGAGCCGACCGGGGCGGCACGGCGGGTGCACCTGCACTTCTACCGTGCGCCGGTCCGGGTGGACGGCACCGACCGGGTGACCGGACTGACCGTCGAACGCACCGCGCCGGACCCGCTCGGCCGGGTGAGCGGAACCGGTGAGCAGGAGAGCTACCCGGTGCAGGCGGTCTACCGCGCGGTCGGGTACACCGGCTCACCCGTGCCGGGCGTGCCCTTCGACCCGGTGCGCGGGGCCATCCCGCACCGGGCGGGTCGGGTGCTCGACGACCGGGGCGAGCCGGTCCCCGGGCTGTACGCCACCGGCTGGATCAAGCGCGGCCCGGTCGGTCTGATCGGCTCCACCAAGTCGGACGCGAAGGAGACCGTGGAGTCCCTGGTCGAGGACCTGGTGCCGAACGGGGCCGGGCAGCGGGTGGACGACCTGCTCACCCGCCGCCCGGTCGGCTGGGCAGAATGGCTCCGGGTGGACGCCGCCGAACTCGCCGCCGGCGCCGCCCGTGGTCGGGAGCGCACCAAGTTCGGCACCCGGGACCAGATCCTCGCGGCGGCCTGGGAGCGCGGATGACCCTGCAGCCCGACGACACCCTGTCGGTCGGCGAGGTGAGCCACCGCACGGGGGTCAGCGTCTCCGCGCTGCACTTCTACGAGCGCCAGGGCCTGATCGCGGCCACCCGCACCGCCGGGAACCAGCGCCGCTATCCCCGGCACATGTTGCGGCGGGTGTCGCTGATCGTGATCGCCAAGCGGCTCGGCATCCCGCTGGAGGAGGTCGCCGAGGTGCTGGCCACCGTGCCGCTGGACCGGCCGCCGACCACCGCCGAGTGGCAGCGGATGTCCCGGGCGTGGAAGGTCCATCTGGAGGAGCGACGCCGGACCATCGAGCGCCTGGAACGCGATCTGGTCGGCTGCATCGGCTGCGGCTGCCTGTCGCTGAAGGCGTGCGCCCTGCTCAACCCGGAGGACGTCCTGGCCGAGCGCGGTCAGGGCCCGGTGCGGTTGACCGGGTCCGGGTGAGGGATCAGGGTTTGTCGCTCTGCTCCGACTGGTGCGGGAGCAGCGTCGCGAGCGCGACCAGCACCGCGGGGGTCCGTCGGTCCGGCGCCCCGGGTTCGGGGTCCATCGCGGCGCGTTCGGCCTCCGCGATGGCCCGGGACAGCCGCTCGACGGCCTCCGGGTCCGGGGCGCCGTCGTCGATGGACCGGACCAGCTCGGCGGCGGTGCTCAACGCGGTGCCGGTCGCGTCGTCGGGGTAGCGCCCGGGTCCGGCCGGCCCCTCCGCGAGGCCGGGCACACCGGTGGAGGCGGCGCTGAGTGCCCGGTGCGCGTCCTGCGCCGTGCGCGCCGCCTGCACCAGCGCCTCGGACTGCCGGTCCAGACTGGCTCGCCAGGTGCGGTACCGCCGGGCGTTCCAGTTGGCGCGGGCGGAATCCCGGGCCTGGTCGGTGGCGGTGTCGGCGGTGTCCAGGGCGGTGCGCAACGTGGCGTCGTCCGGCAACTCGTCCGCGGCGATCGCGGCGGCCAGTGCGTCCAGGTGCTCGGCGGTGCGCTCTTGCAGCCGGTCCAGTGCCCGCTGCGCCGGGGTGAGCGGGAGTGCCGGGATCAGTGCGTTGACCCCGATCGCGATCAGCGCCCCGACCGTGGTCAGCCCCACGTAGGCCAGCGTGTAGTCGACCGGGTCGGAGTGCCCGATGACCAGCACGAACAGCGCGGAGGTCGTCACCCAGGACCCGGAGGACCCGAGCAGTCGCCAGCCGGAGGCCAGCACGCCGAGCAGGACCACGATCCCCAGGGACGGGAACTGCGGCAGCGGCAGCAGATCGACGGCGCGGGCCAGCACCGCCCCCACCGCCATCGCACCGATCGCCTGGAACGCCCCCTGGGTCGAGGCGCGCAGCGTGACGGCGGACGCGATCACCGCCCCGAGCGGCGCGTAGTACGGGTACTCGCTCCACGGCCCGGGCACCGCGTGCACCAGCCCCCAGGCGAGCAGCGCGGACACGGTGGCCTTGACCGCGCCGGTGACGCGAGGGTGCAGGGAGAGCCAGGTGCGCAGCGACATATCCCACCAGGGTGACCGTCCGGATCGGGTTCCGCAGGTCGAAGCTGCGACACTGGGCGCATGTGTATCCCGGTGAAGTGCTCCGAGTGTGGCAAGACCACCTGGTCCGGCTGCGGACAGCATGTCGACGACGTGCGGGCGGCGGTCCCGGCCGAGCAGTGGTGCGGTCACGACGGGTCCTGAGACCCGTCCGGTCCGGCGCTGACGTCGCCGGTGCTCGCGCGTAGCCTGGCCGGATGACGACGGCACCGGAGCTCGTCACCTGGCTGCTGGACACCGATCCCGCGTTGCGCTGGCAGGTGCAACGCGACCTGCTGCACGAGCCCGAACCGGTCTGGCGGCAGACCCGGCGACAAGTCGCCGTCCAGGGGTTCGGTGCCCGGCTGCTCGCCCGGCAGGACCCGGACGGCCAGTGGGCGGGTGGTGCCTTCTTCCCCCGTGGCTTCGACGGAAGCGGTCCGGGGCAGCCGTGGACCGCGACGACCTGGTCGCTGACCAGCCTGCGCGAGTGGGGCGTGGACGCCGCGGCCCTCGGTGACACCGCCGCACGCCTGGCCGCCATCTGCTGGGAGTACGACGACCTGCCCTACTGGGGCGGCGAGGTCGACGTGTGCATCAACTCCTGGACCCTGTCCAACGGCCTCTGGCTCGGTGCCGACGTCGACGCCCTGGTCGACTGGTTCGGCGCACACCAACTGCCGGACGGCGGCTGGAACTGCGAGTGGATCGACGGCTCGACCCGCTCGTCCTTCCACTCCACCCTGAACGCGCTGCGTGGCCTGCTCGACTACGAACGGTGCACCGGCGACCGGGACCGCACGGCGGCGGTCCGGCACCGGGGCGAGGAGTACCTGCTCACCCGGCGACTGCACCGACGCCTGTCCACCGGCGAGCCGGTCGGACCCTGGACGACGGTCTTCCGGAACCCGGCGCGGTGGAAGTACAACGTGCTGTCCGCCGCCGACTACTTCCGCGCCGCCGGTCGACACGACGGCACACCGCCCGATCCGCGACTGGCCGAGGCCATCGGGTTCATCGAGGACGCGCAGCGACCCGACGGGCGTTGGGCTCAGGGGCCGGTGCTGGCGGGGGAGGTGTGGTTCGAGGTCGACGTGCCGGAGGGCGAGGCATCGCCGTGGCTGACGTTCCAGGCGCTGCGGGTGCTGGAGTGGTGGGCGGGGCGTTGAGCGCGACCGGCGGGCGGCGCGCTGAGCCTGGCTGGTGAACCGCCCGCTGAGCCCGGCCGGTGGAGGGGTCGCGCAGCCCCTCCACCAGCCGTCGGTTCAGATCAGCCCGCGCTGCACCGCCCGCACCAGACGCCGCGGCACCGCCACCAGCTCGCCGCCGGGCCGACGCGCCGTGACCAGCACCGCCGGACTCGCCTTCCACTGGGCGCGCCGGGCGCGGGTGTTGCTGCGGGAGAGTTTGCGCTTGGGGACCGCCATCAGCCCTGCCTCGCCTTCCAGCGCGGGTTGCGCTTGTTGATCACGTAGGTCTTCCCGTGGCGACGGACCACGATCGACCCGTCCTTCTTCTTCAGCGACGCGAGGGACGCGCGGACCTTCATCGGTCGCCTCCGGTGCCGTAGCGGCGGTGGAACTTCTCCACCCGGCCTGCGGTGTCCAGGACCCGGCCCTTGCCGGTCCAGAACGGATGGCTCGCGGACGACACGTCGACGTCGACCAGCGGGTACGTGTGGCCGTCCTCCCACTCGATGGTCCGGTCGGTGCGGACCGTGGAGCGGGTCAGGAAGGCGTAGCCGACCGATGGATCGCGGAAGACGACCCTGCGGTACTCGGGATGGATGTGCGGCTTCATGGTCCTCACCAACTCGACTTCGTGACACCGGGCAGTTCGCCGCGGTGGGCCATCGCGCGCATCCGGACCCGGGAGAGCCCGAACCGGCGCAGGTGTCCGCGCGGTCGCCCGTCGGCCACGTCCCGGTTGCGCACCCGGGTGGGGCTGGCGTCCCGGGGCAGGGCGTGCAGGGCGGCCATCGCCTCGGCGCGGGACTGCGGTGTGCCCGCCGGGTCGACGCTGGCGCGCTTGAGCTCCCGGCGGCGATCGGCGTAGCGGGCGACCACCGCCCGGCGCTGCTCGTTCTTGGCGATCTTCGACTGCTTGGCCATCAGCGCTCCTCGCGGAAGTCGACGTGCCGCCGGACCACCGGGTCGAACTTGCGCAGGATCAGGCGCTCCGGGTCATTGCGGCGGTTCTTGCGGGTGACGTAGGTGAAGCCGGTGCCGGCGGTGCTGCGCAGCTTGATCACCGGTCGCAGGTCGACGCGCCCGGCCATCAGACCTTCTCCCCGCGGGCGAGGATCCTGGCCACGACGACGTCGATGCCCAGCTTGTCGATGGTCTTGATGCCGCGGGCGCTGACCCGGAGCGTGACCGTGCGGCCCAGGGTGGGCACCCAGTAGTGCTTGCGTTGGATGTTCGGGTCGAACCGGCGCTTGGTCCGACGGTGGGAGTGCGAGATCGAGTGGCCGAACCCGGGAACGGTCCCGAGCACCTGGCAGTAAGCGGACATGGCGCACACACTAACGCTAGTGAGAACCATTCGCAGCAATCGGTTACGGTGGGGCGTCCGTCCCCGCGTCGAAGGAGTCCACCCGTGCCTCGCAAGCCGCTGTCCGTGCTGTCCACCCTCGACCCGGTGCTGCGCGACACCGCGATCTTCGGCCTCGTGATCGACCGGCCCGGGCTCGTGGTGCTCCGGCACGACATCGTCGACGGCGGCATCCGCCGGGTGGTGGTCGACGCCGGAGGAGTGATCGAGGATCTGCTGGTCCCGCTCGCGCACGCCTGCCTGAGCTGCTCGGTGCGCGAGGACGCGGTGCCCACCCTGGAACGCCTGGCCGCCGACCCGCGCTGGGATGCGGTGCTGCTCGCCCTGCCGGTGTCCGCCGAATCCCTGCCGGTGGTCCGCGCGCTGAACGACCTGCGCGGACTGCGGCTCGCCCGAGTGCTCACCGTCATCGACGGCAGCACCGCCCAGGACGACCTGCTCGGCGACGACCTGCTGGTCGAACGGGGGATCGCCCTCACCGAAGACGACGGCCGCGCGGTCGCGGAAGCCGCAGCGGCGCAGCTCGGTCATGCCGACCTGGTCGTGGTCGAGGGGGCCATCGACCCGGTCGGCTCCGACCTGCTCGACCACCTGCGCGCCGCCGACTCCGGGCGGGTCGCCGGTCTCGCCGCCCTCTCCGTCGACGCCGTCGTCGCCGGGACCCACGACCGGACGGCCGGGGAACGCCGCCTCGACCCGCTGGCCGTCGCGCCCCGGCCCCAGGCACCCACCGCTCACGGCGTCTGGACCCTCGATCTGCGTTCGGACCGCCCCCTGCACCCCGAGCGCCTGGTCGCCGACGTCCACCGGCTGGGCGACACCCCGTTCCGCAGTCGGGGCCACTTCTGGGTGCCGAGCCGCCCCGACAGCATCTGCGTCTGGGACGGGGCGGGCCACCAGCTCTCCCTCGGGGCGATGGGGCACTGGGGCGGGCGGGAACCGGCGACCCGGCTGGTGATCACCGGCATCGGGCCCGGGCGGCACGAGCTGGTGGCGGCCTTCGAGGACGTGCTGCTCACCGCGGAGGAGTACGGAGAGGGGATGCACGCCTGGCTGGGGCGGGCGGATGTGCTGGAGCCGTGGCTGGGGGAGCGGTCGGGGGTGTGATCCGTGCCGAAGCTGTGAGCTGACCGATCGGCAAAACCCCTGGGCGTGTCAGACCCCCATGCCTATCCTGTGAACCGATCGCTCGGCTCTGTCCGGCCACACCGTCGCGACCCGGCTCCTCGGGGCGGACGTGCTCGTTCACCAGCTGGTTCGCCCTCTGTGGCGGGCACTCACCCCTTCGGAGACCCCGTGCTCGGCCGACTGCTCTGGCGCTATCTGGCGCCCTACCGATGGTTCCTGCTCGGCGTGCTGGCGTTCCAGTTCGCCTCCGCCCTGGCGATGTTGTACCTGCCGAGCCTGAACGCGGACATCGTGGACAAGGGTGTCTCGCAGGGGGACACCGCCTACATCTGGCGCACCGGCGGCTTCATGCTCGCGGTGTCGCTGGGGCAGATCCTCGCGGCGATCGTCGCGACCTTCTTCGCCGCCCGGGCAGCGATGCAGGTCGGCCGGGACCTGCGCGACGACATCTACGGCCGGGTGTCCGGGTTCTCCGAGCGGGAGGTGTCCCAGTTCGGCGCCGGGTCGCTGATCACCCGGAACACCAACGACGTTCAGCAGGTCCAGATGGTCACGATGATGGGCGCGACCATGCTGGTCACCGCCCCGCTGCTGGCGATCGGCGGGATCGTGATGGCGTTGCGTCAGGACGTGAGCCTGTCCTGGCTGATCGCGGTGTCGGTGCCGACGCTGCTGCTGATCGCCGGGATCGTGATCAGCCGGATGGTGCCGCTGTTCCGCAGCTACCAGACCAAGCTGGACACGGTGAACCGGATCATGCGCGAGCAGCTGACCGGTGTGCGGGTGGTGCGGGCCTTCGTCCGGGAGCCGATCGAGGCGGAGCGGTTCCGTGGCGCGAACACCGACATCCTGGTGGTCGGCCGCAAGATCGGATCGCTGTTCGTCATCCTGTTCCCGCTGGCGATGCTGGTGCTGAACGTGACCACCATCGGCGTCATCTGGTTCGGCGCGATCCAGGTCGATGCGGGCAGCGTCCAGATCGGCACCCTGCTGGCGTTCATGCAGTACATCGGTCAGATCCTGATGGGTGTGCTGATGGCCAGCTTCATGACCGTGATGATCCCGCGGGCGGCGGTGTCGGCGGAGCGGATCACGGCGGTGCTGCGCTCGGAATCGACGCTCAGCGTCCCGGAGCAGCCGGTGCGCGACTTCCCGGAGCCCGGCGCGGTCAGCTTCCAGGACGTGACCTTCACCTACCCGGGTGCCGAACACCCGGTGCTGTCCGGGGTCAGCTTCGACGTGCGACCGGGCCAGACCCTGGCGGTGATCGGGTCGACCGGCGCCGGGAAGACCACCCTGATCTCCCTCCTGCCGCGGCTGTTCGACACCACCTCGGGCGTCGTGCGGGTGGGCGGCGTGGACGTGCGGGACGCCGACCTGGAACGCCTGTGGTCGACGATCGGACTGGTGCCGCAGCGTCCGTTCCTGTTCGCCGGGACGGTCGGCTCCAACCTGCGCCTGGGTAACGAGGACGCCTCGGACGGCGACCTGTGGCGTGCCCTCGAGATCGCGCAGGGCAGCGACTTCGTGCAGCAGATGGACGGTGGCCTGGAGGCCAGGATCGCCCAGGGCGGCACCAACGTCTCCGGCGGTCAGCGGCAGCGGCTCGCCATCGCCCGTGCCCTGGTCCGGCAGCCGGACATCCTGGTCTTCGACGACTCGTTTAGCGCGCTGGATCTGGCCACCGACGCCCGGTTGCGCCAGGCGTTGTGGACCGAGTTGCCGCAGGTCACCAAGGTGGTCGTCGCCCAGCGGGTGTCCACCGTGACCAGTGCCGACCAGATCATCGTGCTCGAGGACGGGCAGATCGCCGGGATCGGCACGCACGAGGACCTGCTGGCCGGCAACCAGACCTACCGCGAGATCGCCGAGTCCCAGCTGTCGGTGGAGGCCGGAGCATGAGCGAGAAGACCACCACCGGGCAGAGCACGCCGGAGCTGACCGAGGAGGAGAAGTACGAGCTGGAGCTGGGCGAGCAGGCCCGGATCGCCTCGGACTCCTGGGACTCGGTCGCCCCCGGCAAGGCCGACAACTTCAAGGAGAGCTTCGGGCGGATGCTCGGGCTGCTCAAGCCGTACCTGGCCGCCCTGATCGCGGTCTCCCTGATGGGTGCCGGCGGTGTGGTGCTCACCGTGCTCGCGCCGCGGGTGCTGGGCAACGCCACCAACGAGGTCTTCGAGGGCTACGTCTCGAACCAGCTGCCGGCGGGGACCACGCAGGAGCAGGCGGTGCAGAACCTTCAGGCCACCGGGCAGGACCAGCTCGCCGCCATGATCGAGGCGATGGACCGGCTGATCCCGGGCCAGGGCATCGACTTCGACCGGCTCGGGTCGATCCTGCTGACCGTGCTCGCGCTCTACCTGGCGGGGGCGTTCCTCACCTGGGCGCAGGGCTTCATCATCAACATCGTCATGGTGCGGGCGATGTGGCGGCTGCGCGAGGACGTCGAGGCCAAGATCAACCGGCTTCCGCTGCGCTACTTCGACCGGGTGCAGCGCGGCGAGCTGATCAGCCGGGTCACCAACGACATCGACAACATCACCCAGACCATGCAGCAGTCGCTGTCCACGGCGCTGACCAGCATCCTCACCGTGATCGGTGTGCTGGTGATGATGTTCTCCATCTCCTGGCAGCTCGCGCTGATCGCGCTGGTCTCCCTGCCGCTGATGGGGGTCATCTTCGGGGTGATCGGCCCCAAGTCGCAGCGGGCGTTCGGCATCCAGTGGCGCAAGGTCGGCCGGTTGAACGCCCGGGTCGAGGAGTCGTTCTCCGGCCACGCGCTGGTCAAGGTCTTCGGTCGCCGCAAGGACTTCCAGGACAAGTTCAAGGCCGAGAACGAGGAGCTGTACCAGGCGTCGTTCAAGGCCCAGTTCCTGTCCGGGATCATCTGGCCCGGGATGAGCTTCGTCGGGAACCTCACCTACGTCGGGATCGCCGTGGTCGGTGGCCTGATGGTCGCCAACGGGTCGATGCGGCTCGGCTCGGTGCAGGCCTTCATCCAGTACGCGCAGATGTTCACCCAGCCGCTGTCCGAGCTCGGCGGCATGGCGGCCGTGGTCCAGTCCGGCACCGCCTCCGCCGAGCGGGTGTTCCAGCTCCTGGACGAGGACGAGCAGTCGGTCGACGACCCGCAGGCACCCGCGCCGGCCGAGGGCGACGGCACCATCGAGTTCGAGCACGTCCGGTTCTCCTACCGGCAGGACCAGCCGCTGATCGAGGACCTGTCGTTCACCGTGCGGCCGGGCCAGACCGTGGCGATCGTCGGGCCGACCGGTGCCGGCAAGACCACGCTGGTCAACCTCCTGATGCGGTTCTACGAGCTGGACGGCGGGCGGATCCTGGTCAACGGGCAGGACATCGCCACCCTGAGCCGGCACGACGCGCGGGCCCGGACCGGGATGGTGCTGCAGGACCCGTGGCTGTTCTCCGGCACGATCCGGGAGAACATCCGCTACGGCCGGCAGTCCGCCAGCGACGAGGAGGTGCTGGACGCCGCCCGGGCCACCTACGTCGACCGCTTCGTGCACTCCCTGCCGGAGGGCTACGACACGGTGCTGGAGGAGGACGCCGCGAACATCTCCGCCGGGGAGAAGCAGCTGATCACCATCGCCCGGGCGTTCGTCGCCCAGCCCTCGGTGCTGATCCTGGACGAGGCGACCAGCTCCGTCGACACCCGTACCGAGCGGCTGCTGCAGCAGGCGATGGCGACCCTGCGGCAGGGGCGGACCTCCTTCGTGATCGCGCACCGGCTGTCGACCATCCGTGACGCCGACCTGATCCTGGTGATGGAGCACGGGTCGATCGTGGAGCAGGGAACCCACGACCAGCTGATCGCCACCGAGGGGGCGTACCACCGGCTGTACCAGTCCCAGTTCGCCGCGGCGGCGGTGACGGACCCGGACACCGAGGAGGCTCCCGTCCAGGCCTGAGCCGGGGCTAGGGTCGCGGACGTGCTCGCCATCGTCGTCATCGTTCTGACCCTGCTCGTGACCGCGGCCGCCGCGGTGTACGCGCCACGGTTCGGTCTGCCCGCGCCACTGATCCTGGTGCTGGTCGGCATCCTGGTGAGCTTCCTGCCGGTGGTGCCCGCCGTCGACATCGAAGCGGAGTGGATCCTGGCCGGGGTCCTGCCGCCCCTGCTGTACTCGGCGGCGGTGTCCATGCCGACGATGAGCCTGCGCCGGGACTTCGGTGCGGTCAGCGGACTGTCGGTGGTGCTGGTGGTCGGCACATCGCTGGTGCTCGGCCTGTTCTTCGCCTGGGTGATCCCCGGCATCGACCTGGCCTGGGGGGTGGCGCTCGGTGCGATCATCAGCCCGACCGACGCGGTGGCGACCAGGATCGTGAAGAACGCCGGCGCCTCACCCCGGGTGGTCGCGCTGCTGGAGGGCGAGGGTCTGCTGAACGACGCCAGCGCCCTGGTGGTGCTGCGTACGGCGATCGCGGCGACCGCGGTGGCGTTCTCGTTCTGGCACGCGCTGGGCACCTTCCTGTACTCGGTCGGCATCGCGGTGGTCATCGGCTGGATCGTCGGGCGGGTGAACGTCCGGCTCCGGGCGCGGGTCACGGACGCCACGGTGAACACCCTGATCAGCTTCACCGTGCCGTTCCTCGCGTCGATCCCGGCCGAGGAGCTGAACGGTTCGGGGCTGGTCGCGGCGGTGGTGGCCGGGCTGATCACCGGGTGGCGCGGTCCGCGGCTGCTGTCGCCGGAGCACCGGCTCTCCGACCGGCAGAACTGGGCCACCGTGGAGCTGATGCTGGAGGGCGTCATCTTCCTGACCATGGGCCTGCAGCTCTACGGCCTGGTCGAGGAGGTGCACGCCGAACACCAGGGAATGGGTACCGCGATCGGGTTGGCCGCCGCGGCCCTGGTGCTCACCGTCCTGCTGCGGGCCGGCTTCGTGATCCCGATGCTGGCCTGGTTGCGGCGCAAGGCGGCCCGGGGTGCGGCGGTGGCGCCACGGCTGACGGCGATCGAGAAGACCCTCGCCGACCCGGAGTGGGCGCAGAAGTTCCTGCTTCGGCAGCGGGAGGCGTGGGCCCGGGGGGAGAACGGGGAACTGCCGGGTCGTCCGGGTGCGGACGGCACACGGTCCGGCCTGCCACGCCTCGGCGGACCCGGCGCCCGGCGGGACGTGCTGAGCACGCAGGGCGCGGTCGACACCCCGTCCAGTGCGGCCCCGGACACCGATCACGCCACGCCCGGCGACGGGGCACCCGGGACCGCCGCCCCGCACGCCGACGCCGGTGCCCGCCCCGACCACGTCCGGGTGACTCGTGACGACGACCACCGGGCGACCCGTGACGACGACGCCCGGGCGACGACCCGTGACGACGACGCCCGGCCGGCTCGTGACGTGGTGCTCGCCGAGGCAACCGCTCGGCAGGCCCTGGCACGCGCCGCGGCGCCGTGGGACCCGACCCGTTCCGCTGCCAAGCGCCGGCCGTGGCGGCGGACCGCTCGGCTGCGGGTGAAGCTCGCCGTGCGGCGGGCACGGCGGGCGCGGCGGAATGGTCGGCCCGGTGCGCGGCCGGAGGACCTGAGCAGGTTCAGCACCCGGGTGCGCCGGATGCTCGCCGACATCGACTACTTCCGGCGTTCGCCACTCGGCAAGCGGGACGGCGTGATCGTGGTCTGGGCCGGGATGCGGGGCGCGGTCACGGTCGCCGCCGCCCAGACGCTCCCGGCCGAGACGCCAGCACGCGCGCTGCTGGTCGTGATCGCCTTCATCGTCGCGGCGCTCTCCCTGCTGGCGCAGGGCGGCACGATCGGCTGGCTCGCGGGTCGGCTCGGCCCGGACGGGGAGGCCGTCGCCCGGCAGGAGGCGGAGACCGCCGCCGAGCACTCCCGTCTGCTGGACCTGATGCAGGCGGCGGGCGAGACGGTGGAGGGCGATGACGAGGAGGCGGCGGTCGCCCGGCTGCGCGCCCAACGGACGGCGCTGTTGGACGCCCGGGACGACGGCACCTTCGACGCGGAGGCGCTGAGCGGTGCGCTGGAGGCGATCGACGCCGAGCAGTTCAGCCTGGAGCTGCGCGGCGGTGTGTGAGGATGCGAGACCATGAGCACCGCCGCACTGAGCCCCGTCCTGAGCCCCGTTCGTCTGGTCCGCGACATCCGGCCGTGGGGTGGTGACCCCACCGACGCGCTGATCGACAGCACCGGGCGGTTCGAGCGCTTCGGTGCTGTCGACCCGACCGGGATCGATCCGGCGCAGGTCATCGACGGTCGCGGCCTGCTCGCGCTGCCGGGCATCGTGAACGCGCACGCACACGTCGACAAGTCGTGGTGGGGCCTGCCGTGGCAGTCCTACGGCGGCGAGGGCGGCACCGACGGTCGGATCCGGCACGAGCGCGCCCGCCGCGACGAGCTGGGCATCCCCGGAGTCCGGCCGACCGCCGCCGTGCTGGCCGAGATGGTCAAGCACGGCACCACCGCGATCCGCAGCCACGTCGACGTCGACCTCGGGATCGGCCTGCGAGGGATCGAGGCGGTGCGCGAGGCGGCGGCCGCCTACGACGGCGCGCTGGACGTGCGGATCGTCGCCTTCCCGCAGGACGGTGTGCTGCGCCGGCCCGGGGTGCTCGACCTGCTCCGGGACGCCGCCCGGGCCGGTGCCGACCACATCGGGGGCCTCGATCCGGCCGGGATCGACCGCGACCCGGTGGGTCAGATCGACGCGATCCTCGGGTTGGCGGCCGAGGAGGGCGTCGGGGTGGACATCCACCTGCACGACCCGGCCGAGCTGGGCGCGTTCCAGATCGAGCTGATCGTCGAGCGGACCGTGGCGCTGGGGTTGCAGGGCCGGGTGACCATCGCGCACGGCTTCGCGGTCGCCCAGCTCCCGGACGGACCACGACGTGACCTGTTGGCGGCGATGGGGGAGGCAGGGGTGTCGATGACCACGGTCGCGCCGCTCCGGCTGCCGCAGTTGCCGCTGGCCGAGCTGGACGCCGCTGGGGTGCGCCTCGGCTTCGGCACCGACGGCATCCGCGACCTGTGGAGCCCGTACGGCACCGGCGACACGATGGGGATCGGCTGGCAGTACGCCCGGTCGTCCTCCCTGGTCCGGGACGAGGACCTCACCCGGGTGGTGCGCGGCCTGACCAGCGGCGGCGCCTGGTCGGTGGGTCGCACCGAGGCCGAGCACGATCTGGTGGTCGGCGGCCGGGCGGACCTCGTGCTGCTGGACGCCGAGAACCCGATGGACGCCCTGGTGCGGACGCCGCCGCGTGAGGTCGTGATCGGCGGGGGTCGGGTGCTGGTCGGCTGAGCGCCGCCCGGCAGGGGTCCCTTCCCAGCCGCCGGGCTCCCATCAGCCGTCCAGCAGTCCCAGCGCGCGCAGCGTCGCCGCGATCCGCGGATCCTCGGGCACCCGCAGCGGTGCGGGCAGGCAGTCCTCCGCCACCAGGCCGAGCAGCCGGGCCACCGCGGCCGAGACCCGCAGCCCGCCGTGCTCGGCGATCAGCGACCACAGCGGTGCCAGGGCGGCCGACCGCGCCTCGGGGTCGTCGTCCCGGGCGACCCCGAGCACCGCCTCCGGCAGGATTCCGGCGATCGAGCTGAACCACAGGTCGCACCCGGCGACCAGTCCGGCGGCGCCGGAGCCGTCACCGGAGACGCCGACGGCCGTGCCCGGTGGGAGCAGCGCCCGGGTCCCGGCCAGATCGGCGGGCACCCCGGGCACCTTGACCGCGGCGATCCCCCTGAGGGCGGCGATGCGGCCGTAGAGCTCGGGGGTGAAGTCGAACCGGGTGGTGCGCGGGTTGTCGTAGATGACGACCGGCAGGTCGACCGCCGCCAGCACGGTGTCGAACAGCCCGACCACCTCGTCGGCGACCAGTGGCTGATACGCCATCGGGGCGAGCAGCAGGGCGTCGGCGCCGAGGTGCTGGGCGTCGCGGGCCAGGTCGATCACGTCCCGGGTGCGCAGGGCACTGATTCCGGCGATCACCGGGATGCCGCGGGCGTGCTCGATGACCGTGCCGAGGGCGGTGGCGCGCTCGTCCCGGGACAGCAGCGGGGCGGCGCCGGTCGATCCCAGCGCCCCGATCGAGTCCACCCCGGAGAGCCGGTCGATGATCCGGCCCAGCGCCGGGCGGTCCACGCGGTCGCCCCGGAGCGGGGTGAGGGGGAACGCCGAGACACCGTGGAACATCGCTCATCCTTCCTGCGCCCCGGTGTATGCGGAGCACCGAGGTCGTCGTGGCCACCACGGTCGCAGACGGACGACCAGGCGCGCGGGAACCTGGCCGTGGCCCACGTGAATGGCGGCACGTTGTCAGGAAAGGTAAGGCTCAGCTAATCTCCCACCTCGTGACCACCCACACAGCCGCGATGGCCGCTCGCGACGTGACGATCGGTTACGGCGGGGACCCCGTCGTGATCGGCGCCGACGTCGATGTCGCGGCGGGCAGGGTCACCGCGCTGGTCGGACCGAACGGCTCCGGCAAGTCGACGCTGCTGCGCGGCATGGCCCGGCTGCAGAAGCTCTCCGGCGGCGACATCGCGCTGGCCGAGACGGACGCCGCGGCGCTGAGCTCGCGCGAGTTCGCCCGCCGGGTCACGCTGCTCGCCCAGTCCCGCCCCACCCCGGCCGGGATCACCGTCCGGGACGCCGTCGAGTTCGGTCGGCACCCGCACCGGCACGGCTGGCGAGGGCTGGACCCGGACGGCCGGGCGGCGGTCGACCGGGCCCTGGTGCTCGCCGGGATCGCCGACCTCGCCGACCAGGACATGGACGCCCTCTCCGGCGGCCAGGTACAGCGGGTCTGGTTCGCCAGCGCGCTGGCCCAGGACACCGGCGTGCTGCTGCTGGACGAGCCGACCAACCACCTCGACCTGCGGTATCAGGTGGAGGTGCTCGAACTGGTCCGCGAGCTGGCCGACGTGCACGGGGTCGCGGTCGGCGTGGTGCTGCACGACCTGGAGCAGGCGGCGGCGGTCGCCGACCGGGTGCTGGTGCTCGCCGCGGGCCGGGTGGTCGCCGACGGGCCGCCCAGCGAGGCGATGACCTCCGCGCTGCTCAGCGAGGTCTACGAGATCGAGATCGAGGCGGGCCTGACCCCCTCGGGACACGTCAGCGTGCGAGCGCCCCGGCTCCAGCTGCGCCGGGTGCGCGCGGCCGAACACGCCGTCATCTGACGTTCTGACCTGTTTCACCGGGCGCGACGCGCAGGCGCCCTCCTCCTCCCTGCGCAGACATGAGGAACCGATGAGCACGCGACGCACGCTGGGGGCGGTCTGCACCGCCGGGGCGCTGGCGCTGTTGGCCGCCTGTGGCACCACCGACGCCCCGGCCGACGAGTCCACCACGACGGCCTCCGGTGCCGGACCGGTCTCGATCACCGACGACCGGGGGGAGAAGGTCGAACTCGACGCCCCGGCGGTCAAGGTGGTCAGCCTGGAGTGGATGCAGACCGAGATCCTGGCATCGCTGGGGGTCACCCCGGTCGGCGCCGCGGATGTGGCGGGCTACACCTCCTGGGTGGGCAACTCCGTGCCGCTGCCGGGTGACCCGGAGGACGTCGGCACCCGTGGTGAGCCGTCGGTGGAGGCCATCGCCTCCCTGGAGCCGGACCTGATCGTCGGCGTCACCTCCTCCATCCCGGAGGGTGCGCTGGACCAGTTCAACCGGATCGCGCCGGTGGCTCTGTTCGACGGTGCCGATGCCGCCGACCCGATCGGCTACGTCAACGACGTGACCACCGCGATCGGCACCCTGGTCGGCAAGGACGACGAGGCAGCCGAGGTGATCGACGACGCGAACGCCCGGATCGAGGAGAACGCCACGGCGATCGCGGACGCCGGGCTGGACGGCACCCCGATCGTCTTCGCCTCGCCCTACGCCGAGGGTGCGAACGTCACCGTCCGGATGCACGGTCCGCGCTCGGCCTTCCAGGCGGTGGCGCTGCAGATGGGTCTGGCCTCGGCCACCGAGGACCCGGGCGACGACGCCTACGGTCTGTCCTACCTGGACGTGGAGGGCCTGACCGCCCTGCCGGCCGAGACCCGCTTCCTGTACTGGGGCAACGACGACGAGGAGGACACCGTCACCACGGTGCTCGCCGACAACCCGATCTGGCAGTCGCTGCCCTTCGTCCAGCAGGGCCACGTGTACCGCGCCGGGGTCGGCATCTGGGCCTACGGCGGCCCGGAGTCCCTGGCGGCGTGGAGCGACGACCTGGTCGCACAGCTCACCGCGGCATGACCGCCGCGCCCCCCATCGTCCGTCCGACACCGGTCGTGACGCCGACGTCCCGCCAGACCACCCGCACGGTGGTCGTGGGTGTCGTGCTGATCGTCTGGCTGCTGGTCGTCGCTGCCGTGCACCTGACCCAGGGCACCGCGGACGTGACCGTCGGCGAACTGTGGGGGGCGCTCACCGGTCAGCACGCCCTGGACCAGGCGGCCGCGGTGGTCACCGCCTCCCGGGTGCCGCGCCTGTTGGCGGGGGTGCTGGTCGGCTGTGCCCTGGGTGCCTCCGGTGCGGCGATGCAGGGTGTCGCCCGCAATCCGCTGGCATCGCCGGACACCACCGGGGTGAACGCCGGCGCCTACCTGGCGCTCACCGTGGTCGCCGCCTTCGGTCTGAACCTCGGGTCGCTGTCCGGGGTGCTGGTGGCGTTCATCGGCGGTCTGCTGACCGCCGGTCTGGTGATGGGACTGTCCGGCGGTGCCGCGTCCTCACCGGTCCGTCTGGTGCTGGCGGGCTCGGCGATCACCCTTGGGCTGCACTCGATCACCTCCGCGCTCCTGCTGCTGTTCCCGTGGGAGACCCAGGGCCTGTTCGCCTGGGGCGCGGGGTCGCTCGGGCAGAACGGGATGGGCACCGTCCGAATGATCTTGCCGGTGGTCGGGGTCGGGCTGGTCGGCCTGATCTGGGCCGGACGCCGGATCGACCTGCTGCAGCTCGGTGACGACGCCGCCCGGTCGCTGGGCATCGACGTCGGACGCACCCGGGTGCTGGTCGTGGTGCTCGCGGTGCTGCTGGCCACCGCGGCGGTCGCCGCCACCGGCCCGATCGGCTTCGTCGGACTGTGCGCCCCGCTGCTGGTCCGGCTCGCCGCCGGCTGGGTGCGGCCGCTGGCGAAGCACCGCCTGATGATCCCGGCGGCCGCCCTGGCCGGGACCGCGCTGGTGCTGACAGCGGATGTCGCGCTGCGTGCGGTCTTCGGCTCGACCCGCAGCGTCAGCATCCCGACCGGCGTGGTCACCAGCATCATCGGCGCGATCGCCCTGATCCTGCTGGCGCGCCGTGCCAAGTCGGCGCTGGAGGCCGACACTCTGGCCACGCTCCGGGCCGGGGGAGCGCTCGCCCGCCGGCTGCCCTGGCTGATCCTGCTGCTTGGCGTCGCCCTGCTGGTCGGCGCGATCGTCGCGGGCGTCCTGCTCGGCGACTCGACTGTGCTGCTCGGCGACGTAAGCAATTGGCTGGCCGGTCGGGCATCGGTCCGCCTGGACATCATCCTCGACTCGCGGGTGCCCCGGGTGCTCGCCGCACTGCTCGCCGGTGCCTGCCTCGCCCTGGCCGGTGCCCTGGTCCAGACGGTGACCCGCAACCCGTTGGCCGATCCCGGCGTGCTCGGCGTCGCCAACGCGGCCGGGTTGGGCGCGGTGACGGTGATCGTCGCCGGGGGTGCGGGCTCCTACGCGACGGTGGTCGGCGGCGCGGTGATCGGTGCGCTGGTCGCGGCGTTGATCGTCTTCGGGATGGCGGCCCGCGGCGGCATGGCCTCGGGGCGGATCGTGCTGGTCGGGATCGGGGTGCAGGCCGCCGCCAGTGCGATCACCACCCTGCTGCTGGTCCGCACCGACCCGTGGAACCAGAACCGGGCGATCACCTGGCTCGGCGGATCCACCTTCGGTGCCGGGACCAAGCAGCTGCTGCCCATGCTGGTCGCCCTGCTCGTCGCGGTGCTGGTGGTCGCCCGCACCCACCGGGACCTGGATCTGGTGCAGGTGGACGACACCACGCCCCGGGTGCTCGGCGTGGCGCTGGCGCGCAGTCGCCGGGTGCACATCGCGATCGCCGTGCTGCTGACCGCCGCCGCCACCGCTGCCGTCGGCCCGATCACCTTCGTCGGACTGGTCGCCCCGCACGCGGCGCGGATGCTGATCGGGAAGCGCCACCGCTGGTTGCTGCCGCTCACCCTGGTGCTCGGGGCCCTGCTGGTGTGCGTCGCCGACACCGTGGGCCGGACGGTGCTCGCCCCCGCCCAGCTGCCGGCCGGGCTGGTCACCGCCCTGGTGGGCACGCCGTACTTCATCTGGCTGCTCTGGCGGATGCGCCCCCGACGCGGCTGATCGGCGCCGTTCCCTGGCACCCGCGGGCTGGTCAGGACGGGCGTCCCGGGCCAGACTGGAGCCCCCTCCACCGAGTACGAACGATGGCGATGACCCTGCTGCGACCCTCTGTGACGCCCCCTGCCGCGTCGACTCCCGGCGTGCCGCCGGGTTCCGGCGGTGCGAGCGCACGCCGGGCCGCCCGTCGACGACTCGCCGGGACGGCGCTGGCCGGGATGCTGCTCACCGGTGTCGGCGTGGGTCCCGCGGTCGCCGGACCGTGGCCCGACCCGCGACCGCAGGGTGATCGGCTGGCCGGTGTGCTGCGGGTCGACCCGCTCACGCCCACCGAGGACCCCGCCTCGCTCGCCGTGGTCGTCAACAAGCAGCGTCCGCTGCCCCTCGACTACGTACCGGCGGCACTGGTCCCGGTCGACGGCGGCACGATCGAGCTGCGCCCGGAGGCCGCCGACGCGCTCGCCGCCCTGCGCGCCGCCGCGGCCTCCGCCGGGATCACCCCGACCCTGATCTCCGGGTACCGGTCCGCGGAGCGGCAGGACGAGGTCTACTCCGGCTGGGTGAGCAGCATGGGCGTTGCCGGTGCGGACGAGGTCTCCGCCCGCCCGGGCTACTCCGAGCACCAGACCGGCCTCGCCGTCGACCTGGGCAGCAGCACCCGCCCGGAGTGCGACCTGGAGCAGTGCTTCGCCGAGACCGCCGAGGGCCAGTGGTTGGCGGCCCATGCCGAGGACTTCGGCTTCGTCGTCCGGTACACCCCCGCGAACTCCGGCCGGACCGGTTACCGGCCGGAGGGGTGGCACCTGCGCTTCGTCGGGACCGACCTGGTCCACCAGCTCCACCTGCGCGGCGCGGACTCCCTGGAGGAGCTCTTCGGCCTGCCGGGCGGTCCGCAGTACCCGAACTGACCTCGGGCACACCCGCACCCCGGGTACCGTGCCGACATGGACGTGACCGGGACGATCTTCTGGGTGAACGGCGAGCTCCTGCCCGCGGAGCAGGCGACGACGTCGGCACGCGACCACGGACTGGTGGTGGGCGACGGCGTCTTCGAGGCGGTCAAGGTGGTGCGCGGCCAGACCTTCGCGCTGCACCGGCATCTGGAGCGGATGACCCGGTCGGCCGCCGGGATGGGTCTGCCGGGCTTCGACCCCGAGCGGGTCCGTCGGGCGGCGGCGGAGGTGATCGCGGCCAACCGCTCGGCGTTGACCACCGACTACGACCTGTTGCGGATCACCTTCACCGCCGGACCCGGGGTGCTCGGCTCCGGTCGGCTCGACCCGACCGCGACGACGCCGACGCTGATCCTCGGACTGACCCCGGGGCACGACCCGGATCCGCAGGTCGGGGTCATCACGGTGCCGTACCGCCGCAACGAGCTCGGCGCGCTCACCGGGCTGAAGACCACCTCCTACGGGGAGAACGTGCTGGCGTTGGCGCAGGCGCACGCGGCGGGTGCCAGTGAGGCGGTCTTCGCCAACACGCGGGGTGAGCTGTGCGAGGGCACCGGCACCAACGTCTTCGTGGTGCGGGACGGCGAGCTGCTGACCCCGCCGTTGTCCGCCGGCTGCCTGGCCGGGATCACCCGGGCGCTGGTGCTGGAGTGGGTCGGCGCCCGCGAGGTCGATCTGCCCTACGACGCGCTGCTCGACGCCGACGAGGTGTTCCTGACCTCTTCGGCCCGCGACGTGCAGCCGGTGGTCGCGGTGGACGGGCGACCGGTCGGCGACGGCACCCCCGGTCCGGTCACCCGGGCCGCGCAGGTGGCGTTCGCCACGGGTCAGGCGCGCTCCTGGGAGCCCTGACCGATCAGCACGCGGCGCTCGCCTGTCCACAGTCGCCCGATCCAGCGGGTCCTGCACACATGAACCACCCTGCCTGGTCATCGACCGCCGGATCTGCCTAGGGTCACAGCGGTGGCACAGGAGGGGTGAGACGTGGGACGGCACGAGAACGTGCGCCGGGTGGGCGACTACCTGGCCGAACGCGGGTTGGTGGAGCGGCAGGTGCTGGACTCGGCCGCGGAGGTGGCCCGCAGCTCCGGCGCGCAGATCGGTGAGGTTCTGGTCGCCATCGGTGCCGTCGACTCCCAGGCGCTGACCCGGGCGCTGGCCGACCTGTGGGGGATGCCCTACGTGGAGACCGCCCGCACCGCCTCCGCGCTGACCGACGCCGACCTGGCGGCCGCCGACGTCGACACCGTGCTGCAGCAGGGCTGGTTGCCCCTGGAGACCCGGGCGGACGGCAGCCGGGTGGTGGCGGTGATCGACGAGCCGGACGAGCTGCAGCGGGACGCGATCCGCGCGGTCCTCGGCGTCGAGCCGTTCCTGGTGCTGGCCGACCGGTGGGAGTTCCAGCAGACGGTGCTCGACCTGTACGGCGCGCAGCTGCGGGACAAGGCGAGCCTCGGCCTGTGGGGTCGATCCCCTGCCCAGTCGGCGCGCACGGTGCTGGTGCCCTGGCAGCGGGTCGCGCTGGTCGTCGGGCTGGTCCTGGTCGCCCTGGCGGTCTGGTTCACCCCGCACGGCGTGGTGGTGACCCTCTCGGTGCTGGTCGGTCTGGCGTTCCTGATCGGCACCGGCTTCAAGTTCTGGGCATCGATCCGTGGCGCACGGATGGAACGCGTCGCCCGCACCGAGCCCGCGGCCCTCGCCGCGCTGCGGGACGACGAGCTGCCGCGCTACACCGTGCTCGTGCCGGTGTACAAGGAGGCGAACATCGTCGCCAACCTGATCGAGAACCTCGGTGCTCTGGACTACCCGGCGCACAAGCTGGAGGTGCTGATCCTGGTCGAGGAGGACGACACCGAGACCCGAGCAGCCGCCGAGGCGGCGAACCCGCCGAGCCACTTCCGGTTCATCACGGTCCCGGCCGGTGCGCCGCAGACCAAGCCGAAGGCGTGCAATGTCGGCCTGGAGTTCGCCACCGGCGAGCTGCTGGTCATCTACGACGCGGAGGACAAGCCGGAGCCGGACCAGCTGAAGAAGGCGGTGCTGGCGTTCCGGGAGGCGGGGGAGGAGCTGGTCTGCGTCCAGGCGGCGCTCAACTACTTCAACGCCGAGGAGAACCCGCTGACCCGGATGTTCACCCTGGAGTACTCGTTCTGGTTCGACTACATGCTGCCCGGACTGGAGTACAACCGGCTGGCGATCCCGCTCGGCGGCACCTCCAACCACTTCCGGATCTCCGGTCTGCGACGGCTCGGCGGCTGGGACCCGTTCAACGTCACCGAGGACGCCGACCTCGGCATCCGGGCCTCGGCGGAGGGACTGCGGGTCGGGGTGATCGACTCGACCACCTACGAGGAGGCCAACACCTCCTACCCGAACTTCGTGCGGCAGCGGTCGCGGTGGATCAAGGGGTACATGCAGACCACGCTGGTGCACCTGCGTCAGCCGTTCCGGCTGGTCCGGGTCGCCGGGCTGCGCCAGACGCTGTCGTTCCTGTTCCTGGTGGGCGGCACCCCGGCGACCTTCCTCGCGGTGCCGCTGCTGTACGCCGTCTTCCTGGCCTCGCTGCTGCTGGAGCCGCACCAGCTCGACGTGCTGTTCCCCGGCTGGGTGCTCTGGCTCTCGCTGTTCAACCTCGGGGTGGGCTCGGCCCTGATGATCTACGTGTCGATGATGGGCGCCTTCAAACGGCGCCGCTACGGCCTGGTCCTGTGGGGGCTGGCCAATCCGTTCTACTGGTTGCTGCACTCGGTCGCCGCGTACAAGGCGTTGTGGCAGTTGATCACCAAGCCGCACTACTGGGAGAAGACCGCCCATGGCCTCACCGGCGTCACCGCCCATCTCACACCCCAGCCGACGCTTCGGACCGAGGGGGCTGGCGCCTGACACCTGGCCGATCGAGCCGTCGCAGCGCTGGCTGCTGCGCCTGGCCCTGGCCTTCCCCTTCCTCCTGGTCGCCCTGCTCACCCAGGGCAGCGGCTTCGTGCCCGTCGCCAACCGCGCGCTGTCCGCGCGCGGGGACCTGATCGAATGGGGCGACACCGGGCTGGGCTGGATGGCGGAGATCTTCCCGCCGCTGTCGGCCGCGATCTCCGCGGTGGTCGGTGGCAGCGACCTGGCGCTGAACCTGGTCGCCGCCGTCGTGCTCGGCTTCGTGCTGCAACGTCTCGCCGGGGTGCTGGCGCGCCGGGGCGTCGGACTGTGGGGCACGGCAGCGGTGCTCGGCACCCTGGTGCTCACCCCGCCGCTCTACTACCTGGCGGCGTCGGACCTGCAGTCCTTGCTCGGGCTGGCCCTCGTGGTGATCGCGCTGGACGGCATCGCCTCCTTCGTCGAGGAGCGGAACACCGAATCCGGGTTCCGGGCCGGGCTCGCGCTCGGGGTGGCCGTGATGGTGGACCCGGGCGCCTGGTTCTACGCGATCGTGCTCGGGGTGCTGGCACCGTTCTTCGCCCGGCGCGCCGGTCGTCTGGGACGGGGAGCGAACCGGGCGACGATCGCCGTGCTGATGTTCCCCGCGATCGGCGCGGTGGCGTTCTGGCTCTACGCGTCCTGGTGGTTCTCCGCCGACCCGTGGGGCGGACTGGAGGCCAGTGCGACGAACGGCTGGTTCCCGATCAGTGCCGCCACCGCCGCGGAGCTGATCGCCCAGGGCATGCTGGCGGTGCCGCTGTTCGTGGTGGCCTTCGGCTTCCGGCTGGTGCGCGACCGGTGGTCGTTGATCGCGCCGCTCATCGCCATCGCCGGGCTGTACCTGTCGCTGTGGTCCGGCCTGCGACAGGCGGGCGGTCAGACCTACGTGCTGCTCACCGCGATGTACGTGCTGCTGTTGGTGGCCCGGGAGCCCGGTCGGCGGCGGCGCCGGGTGATCCTGTGGACGGCGGTCGCTCAGATCGCCGTGGGCTGGGCGGTGCTGCTGCTACTGGCCGACTCGCCGATCTACCTCTGGCTGCGCACGGTCACCGGGTTGTGAGGTCCCGGTGGTCGTGAGCCGATGAGCGGGGTACAACCGTGACATGAGCAAGCACTCCGATCTCACCTCCGACCCCTCCGCCGAGGGCATCGCCGACCAGCGCCTCTCCGAGGCCGAGCTGCGCGCCCGGGACGCCCGCAGCGGCGGTGACCCGACCGGTGGCCCGCGCTCGCTCCAGGACGCGGAGCTCCTGCCCGACGACGAGCAGCTCGCCGCCTCGGACGACTGGGACCAGCCCGAGCGGCTCTGACCGCACCGCGCCGGACAGCAGGAAGCCCCCGGAACCGCTCGGTTCCGGGGGCTTCGCGCCGGGTGGATCAGCCGTGCGAGGCGGCGGCCGCCGCCTCCTTCTCACCATCGGCGCCGTCGGTGGACAGCGCACCGCCGGCCGACTCCAGGTGCGCCCGGACGAACCAGTGGAACAGCTCCAGCTCGTGCAGGTGCCCCACCAGCAGGTCGTTGGTGACCGTGTCCAGCTCCTCGGTGGCCTCCGCGGCGGCGCGGTGGTCCTCGATCACACCGACGTAGACCTCGTTCAGCGCGCCCAGGTGCTCGATCGCACCGGCCCGGCCGATGGAGTAGTCGTCCCACTCACGCGCGGCGACCAGGGCGCCCGGCGTGCCGACCGGGGCGACACCGAGCGTGGCGATCCGCTCGGCGACCGCGTCGACCATCGCACGCACCTGGTCGACCTGCGGGTCGATCATCTCGTGCACCGCGATGAAGTGCGGGCCGGTGACGTTCCAGTGGATGTGCTTGAGGGTCAGCTGCAGGTCGTTGAGGGCGTTCAGCCGCTGCTGCAGGATCTCGGCGACCTTGGCACCGTCCTCCACGGTGAGCGACGGAACGGTGTACTTCGGCAGTTCGGCACGGGCCATGGTCATCCTCCTGAGGATCTCTGGAAGCGTTCACGACCCACCGTGCCGCCCCGGCCCCGACCCCGCAACCGCAGGTCAGTTGAACCCGATCACCCGGCGGGCAGCCCGGTAGGCGAGCAGTGAGACCCGGCGACCGAGCGCGCCGGGCAGCGTGGCGAGCACCCCGATCGCGCTGCGGCGCACCCGGCGGTACAGGGTGGGGTCCTCGGCGCGCAGCCGTGCCCACATCCGGTCGCGGTCTGCCAGCGCCTCCGGGGTCCGGGCGCTGAGCGCGATGATCGACGACACCACGCAGATCGCCCGGAAGTAGTGCACCAGATGACCGCGCAGCCGGGGGTCGGTGTGCTCCACGTCGGCGCGCAGCAGCTGCTCCTGCAGCAGGGCGTTCACCCGCAGCTGCTGATCGAGGCGGCGGACCATCACCGACTCCTGCACCGACTGGCCCTCGCGTCCGATGAAGTACCGGTACAGATCCACGTCCAGGTAGTAGGCCGTGCGCACCCGGGCCAGCGGAACGCAGGCGTAGAGGCTGTCGACGTAGAAGGTGTGCTCCGGCAACCGCAGGCCGACGTCGCGCAGCAGGTCGGTCCGGTAGATCAGGGCGTGCATCATCAGGTACTGGCGTGCCCGCATCCGGCGGGTCTGTCGCCAGGTGAACACCCGGGTGCGGGGGAGCGCGTTGCGGTAGCGGACGACGTGCTTGCGCCGCTTGCCGGTCTTCTCGTACACGACGTTGGACACCAGCAGATCGACCGGCTCGATGACGGCCAGGGTGTCGAGTGCGGCGCGGAATGCCTGCGGGTCCAGCCAGTCGTCGGCATCCACCACCTTGAGGTACCGGCCGGTGGCGTGCGCGATCCCGGTGTTGATCGCCCCGCCGTGGCCGGCGTTCGGCTGCCGGATCAGCCGGACCAGACCCTGGTCGGCGTAGCGCTGTGCCACGGCGGCGGTGCCGTCGGTGGACCCGTCGTCGATCACCAGGATCTCGACCGCCGCGTCGTGGCCGAGCAGGGAGTCGAGGGCCCGTGCCAGGCAGTCGGCGGCGTCGTAGGCGGGGACGACGACGGTCAGCACCGGGTCGGTGGTGGTGCGCGCGCGAGGGGGCAGGGTCCCCAGCGCCACGGACGGGTTCACGGGGAGCTCCTGCAGACACACAGAACGGGACGCTGCACCTTAGCGCAGCGTCCCGTCCGTGGGTGCGGGTCGATCAGCGGTGCGAACGGACCCGTCGGGTCACGCCCCAGGCCGCCGCCAGCAGGCCGAGGCCCAGCACGGCGCTGATCCCGATCTGCCAGTACCGCCAGGCCGGCGGGGTGTAGCTCAGCTCGGCGCCGGTGGCGACACCGTTCATCGCGTTCGAGTTGGCGACCGCGAACAGGATGTTGTGCGTCGCGGTGCGGATGTTCGACACCCCCTCGGCGGAGCTGGTGTCGGCGAGCGACTTCATCGGCTGGAAGGTCAGCATCAGATCGGTGCCGGCCATGATCGCCTGGTCCGGGTACATGAAGTTGTACAGGTTGAAGTCGGTGATTGCGATGCCGTCGAAGCCCCACTCCTCGCGGAGCACATCGGTCATCAGCGCGTGCGAGCCGCCGGCCCAGGTGTTCCCGATCCGGTTGAAGGAGCTCATCACCGCGGTGGCGCCGATCTCCTTGGTGGCCAGGGTGCCCTGGTCGTCGGCCAGGTAGGTCATCTCGGCCGAGGCGTTCTTGATCGGCAGCTCGAAGGCCTTGAGGTAGACCTCGCGGATCGTCTGCTCGTCGGCCCAGGTCGCGATGCCGTTGTTGACCCGGTTGGTCTCCTGGTCGTTCAGCGCGAAGTGCTTGAGGTAGGAGTACACGCCCTTGGACGCCGCACCGCTGACCACGCCGGTGGCGAGCTCACCGGAGAGCACCGGGTCCTCGGAGTAGTACTCGAAGTTGCGCCCGGCGAAGGGGGATCGGTGCAGGTTGACCGCCGGGGCGTACCAGCCGTTGGCGCCGAGGGTCAGCCCCTCGTTGCCGATGGACACGCCCATCTTCTCGGCCAGGTCGACGTTCCAGGTCTGGCCGAGCAGCACCTCGGAGGGGTAGCTGACACCGGAGATCGCGTCGTTGATGAAGGAGCTGAACCCGGCCGGACCGTCGTAGTCGCCGGTGACCTCCTTGACGATCGAGTTGATCGCCCCGGTGTTGTACGCACCGTTCAGGATCACCGAGGTCATCTCCGGCACGGTGAGCTGGTCCAGCAGCGCCTGCCACTGCTCGTCGTCGTAGTCCAGACCGCGCATGTCGATCAGGGTCAGGTCGCCCTCGGCCCCGGTGGTCGGCATGGTGGCGTCGGACGCCTCGGCGGCTGCCTCGGTGTCGTAGGCGTCGAAGGCCGCGACGGTCTCCTCGGAGGCGACCAGGTCGGCGTCGGTCGGCGCGGTCGGGAAGGTCCCAGCGAAGTCGGCCCGGCTCATGGTCCGCGGGTGGCCGTCCTCGCCGGTGAACGCGGCGGTCACGTCGTCGAACTGGTTGGTGACCGGTGCCTGGTCGGACGCGCGGTGGTCCTCGCCGGCGTAGGTGACCGTCTCCTCGACGGTGTAGGTCATCGCGTCGGCGACCACGGTGTGCGAGTCGGAGCGGACGGTGAGCTGGTAGTCACCGGCGTCCAGCACGTAGGCCTGTGCGTCGGCCTGGTCGTAGGAGGCCATGTCCTCGACCGCCAGGTCCAGGGTGAGGGTCTGCGACTCGCCCGGTGCCAGCAGGTCGGTCTTGTCGAAGGCGCCCAGCACCACAGCGGACTTCTCGATGCCGCCCGGGGTGTACGGCGCCGTGTAGTAGAGCTCCACGACGTCCTTGCCCGCGACGTCACCGGTGTTGGTCACCTGGACCTGGGTGCTGATCGTGCCGTCGGACTCGGTGGAGCCCAGCACGTCCCACCGGAAGTCGGTGTAGCTCAGGCCGTAGCCGAAGGGGTACACCACTGCCTGGTCGTAGTCGATGAAGCCCTCGGCGGCTGCGGTCTCGTAGTACCGGTAGCCGACGTAGATGCCCTCCTCGTACTGGACGAAGTAGCCGTTGCCGTCCACGCCCTTGCCGGCGTCGGACGCCAGGCCGGAGACGTTCGAGTACTGGTAGGAGCCGATGTTCTGGAAGGTCGGGTCCTGGGTGAAGTCGGCCGCGTACAGGTCGACGGTGCGGCCGGAGGGGTTCACCTCACCGGTGAGCACCTGGCCGAGGGCGGCGAAGCCGCTCTGGCCGGGGGAGCCGACCTGGAGCACGGCGTCCACGCCGGTGTCGTCCTGGACGGTGCCCAGCTCCATGCTGGTCGAGGCGTTCACCACGACCACCACGGTGTCGAAGTGGGACTGGGCCAGGGCGATGGTGTCCTTCTCGTCCTGGTTGAGCTCCAGCTGGTGCTGACCGGGGACGTAGTTGTCGTCCCAGCCCTCCATGCTGGTCGCCAGGTCGCCACCCTCACCACCGGCACGACCGATGACGACCACGGCCGCGTCGTCGTAGTCGGCGAAGGAGGCCACCGCCTCGTCGGAGTAGTCGGCGGCGGGCATCTCGCCGATGTTGTAGACCGAGTCGGCGGGCAGGTCCATCACGATGTTGGTGCGCGGGGTGTCGGCGGCGAAGTCGCTCAGCTCGGTGTACACCGCGTCGTTGACCTCGATCCCGGACTCCTCCAGGCCCTGCCGCACGTTGACGGCGCTGCTGGTGTCGGTGGAGCCGGAGCCGGAGCCGCCGTAGATCGGGTCGGCGGCGGCACGCCCGAGCAAGGTCACCTTGAGGTCGTCGCCACCGAGCGGGAGCGCGTCGCCCTCGTTCTTCAGCAGGACGATGCCCTCGGCGGCGATCTCCCGGACCAGCGCATCGGCCGCGTCCTCGGCCTCGGCGGCGGTCGCGTAGTCGGCCTTCGAGTACTCGGTGTCCCAGTCCTCAGTGCCCTCGGCGTTGGTGATCGTGTACGTGCCGGTGCCCAGCTGGGAGGAGACCCAGTTGGAGAAGATGCCGAGCGCGATGTTCGCCCCGACCACCAGCACCAGGACGACGCTGAGCACGGGGACCCAGATCGCCAGGAACTTCTTGTTGCTCATCGGCTTCCTTGCCGCCCTGTCCGTCACAGCTCTCCTTCGAGTGGGCGCGCGCGGCTGTCGTAGCCGGCGACGTCGGTGTGTGGGCACAGCACAGCCGAGTCACCGCGCGCGGGTGGGGTGTGGTGCACGATCTGTCGGTTCGGGGCCACGATCTGTCGCCGGGCGCGGCTGGCTACACTCGCCCGGATCGGTCGTGTCACCTGGAAGGCTCTGCTCGCATGGATCTGCTCGTCGTCGGCGCCGGGCTGTTCGGACTCACCGTGGCGGAGCGGGCGGCGCAGGCGGGGCTGCGGGTGCAGGTGATCGACCGCCGGACGCACCTGGGCGGCAACGCCTACACCGAGGTCGATCCGGGCACCGGGATCGAGGTGCACCGCTACGGCTCGCACATCTTCCACACCTCGAACGAGCGGGTCTGGGCGTACGTGCGCCGGTTCACCGCCTTCACCGACTACCGGCACCGGGTGTACTCCACGCACGGCGGCACGGTGTACCCGCTGCCGATCAACCTGGGCACCCTGAACCAGTTCTTCGGCACCGCGCTGGGTCCGGACGCCGCCCGCGCCCTGGTCGCCGAGCAGGCGGCCGAGGTGGACGGGTCGCAGGCCTCGAACCTGGAGGAGAAGGCGATCTCGCTGATCGGCCGCCCGTTGTACGAGGCCTTCATCAAGGGCTACACCGCCAAGCAGTGGCAGACGGATCCGCGGGAGCTGCCAGCGTCGGTGATCACCCGGCTGCCGGTGCGCTACGCCTACGACAACCGGTACTTCTCCGACACCCACGAGGGGCTGCCCCGCGACGGCTACCCGGCCTGGTTCGAGGCGATGGCCTCCCACCCGCGGATCGACGTGGCGCTGGGCGTGGACTTCTTCGACCCGTCCCAGCCGCTGCACCAGGCGGCCACCCGCGGGCAGCTGCCGATCGTCTACACCGGACCGCTGGACCGGTACTTCGACCACAGCGCCGGGGTGCTCGGGTGGCGCGGGCTGACCCTGGAGACCGAGGTGGTCGACACCCGGGACTTCCAGGGCACCAGCGTGATGAACTACGCCGACCCCGAGGTGCCCTACACCCGGATCCACGAGTTCCGGCACTTCCACCCCGAGCGCGAGGACCGGCACAGCCAGGAGCGCACGGTGATCATGCGGGAGTTCTCGCACACCGCCGGGCCGCAGGACGAGCCGTACTACCCGGTGGGCACCGCGCAGGACCGGGAACGCCTGGCCGCGTACCGGGAACTGGCGGCCGGCGAACCCCAGGTGCACTTCGGCGGCAGGCTGGGCAGCTACCTCTACCTCGACATGCACATGGCGATCGCGTCGGCACTGGCGCTCTGGGACCGGATGAGCGCTCAGCGCTGACGCCCGTCGGGGGCGGGCAGCAGCACCCGGAGCGAGAACCAGTTGTCGGCGGCGTGCACCGTCATCGAGCCGCCGTACTTCTCCGCTGTGTACCGGATGCTCTTGAGTCCGTAACCGTGGCTGTCCCGGTCGGCGTGCTTGGTGACGATCTGGCCGTCCTCGGTGCGCAGCTCGCCGGTGAAGTAGTTCTCCACGGTGAAGACCGTCAACCCGTTCCGGCTGTGCAGCGCGAGCTTGACCAGGCGCTTCTCGGTGTCCGGCACCGCTTGCGCACCCTCGATCGCGTTGTCCAGCGCGTTGCCGACCACCGTGCAGATGTCCATCACCGACAGGAAGTCCAGCGCCTGCCCGTCCGCCACGCAGGTCAGGTCGATGTCCCGTTCGGCCGCCGCCATCGACTTGGTGGTCAGCAGCACGTCCAGCACGCCGTTGCCGGTGCGGGCCTGCTGCTCGTAGGTCTGGACGCTGGCTTCCAGCTCGTCCAGGTAGGTGGCCTGGCGGCCGGGATCCATCTCCGCGCGGATCACCCCGATCTGGTGCTTCAGGTCGTGGTACTTGCGGTTGATCCGGTCCATGCTCCGCTTGGAGACCAGGTACTGGGCGTGCTGGGTGCGCAGGATGTCGTCGATCGCCCGCAGTTCGGCGGCGGCCCGCTGCGCCAGGTGCTGACCCTGCTGGGCGTACAGCGCCACGAAGCCGCACAGGTCGACCAGGGTGCGGATGTAGAAGATCTCCAACCCGAGCCGCCCGCTGAACGGGCTGTTCGCGGTCAGGAAGCTCAGGTTGCTCACCAGGAAGGTCACCCCGGCGATGGCCGCGGCCGACGCCAGATCACGCCGGGTGATGTCCAGCGGTGCCTCCGGGCCGAAGTGCCGCCGTTCGATCAGCCAGGCCAGGGCGAAGGCGCCCAGGTAGACCAGCGCGAACACCAGCGCCCGCAGCGCCAACGGGTGCCGACCCTCGACGAAGAAGTAGCAGTGCAGCTGCCAGTGCAGCGCGGCGACCAGTTCGGCCAGCACCAGGGCACGGGCGCAGAAGTACCCGGCCTCGCGCACCGTGACCCGGGCCGCCGCCCAGATGGTGCCGAACATGGTGACGACGGCGAGCGCCATGCCGAAGGACCACAGCGCCAGCGGGAAGGTCCCGGCCAGCATCTGCACCCCGATCTGCGCCCCGAGACCCACCGCGAGCACCGGGACCAGCCGCCGCCAGCGCATCCGCTTGCGCAGCAGGAGCACGTAGACCAGGCAGGCGGACCACTCGGCGAAGCCGGTCAGCTCCCGTGGGATGTCCGGCAGCAGTTGGGTGATCACAGCGGCCGCCCGGCCAGGTAGTCGGTGAGTGCGGCGAGGAACGCCTTCTTCCGGGGGCGGCTGATCACCAGGTCATGGCCGCCGACCAACTGGCAGCTGTTCTGCCGCACCCCCTGCACGTGCCGCAGATTCACCAGGTAGCAGGAGTTCGACCGGAAGAACCCGTGCGCACCGAGCTGGGCCTCCAGGGTCTTCAGCGCACCGGTCATCCCGTACATCCCGGCGGTGGTGTGCAGCACGATCCGGTGCTTGACGCTCTCGGCGAAGATCACGTCGGCGACGTCGACCCGGGCCACCCCGCCGTCCACCGGCAGTAGCAGGTACTCGGCGCTGCGGCGGCGGATCCGCTCCAACGACCGGGCGATCTCCTGGGAGAACGGGAAGTAGGCCACCGGCTTGAGCAGGTAGGACAGCGCGTCGACCTCGTAGCCGCGGATCGCGTACTGGGCCATGTTGGTGATGAAGACGATCACCACGTCCCGGTCGACGGCGCGGATGCGCTCGGCGGTGGCGAAGCCGTCCAGCTCGGCCATCTGCACGTCCAGCAGCAGGATGTCGAAGTCCGGCCGGTAGTGCTTGACCACCTGGGCGCCGTCGGAGAACACCCGGACGTCGAACTCCTCGGCGTGCTCGTCCTGATAGCGCCGGAGGTAACCGACCAGCAGCTGCGCGCTGGCCGGGTCGTCCTCGACGATGCCGATCCGAATCACGGGGTTGGGTCCTCCGACGTCGGGTGCACACCGGCTGTGCCACCGCGGCTGGTGGCCCACCCCTATGCGTCCGGGCGCCCCGCGATGATAGATGACACGTCAGAGGCGATCGAACGGGTCCCCGCGTTCGTCCAGTCGGGCGATCACCTCGGCGGGGGAGAGCTGGGTCAGTCCGGGCTCGACCTCCGGCCACCAGCGCGGTGCCGCCGCCGCCACCCGTTCGCGCCCGCGCAGCGAGTACGGCGTGATCGTGGTCTTGGCCGGGTGGTTCTGCGACCAGTCGAGCAGCACCTTGCCCCGACGCAGCTCCTTCTTCTGGGTCGCCACGATCTGCCCCGGGTGGGCGGCGGCCAGCTCGTGCGCCAGGTCGCGGGCGTACTGCCGGATCGTCATCGCGTCCCGCTTGCCGTCCAGCACCGCGTACAGCTGCAGGCCTTTGGACCCGGAGGTGACCGGCACGGTGTCGGTCAGCCCGTCCTCGGCCAGCCGGTCGGCGACCAGGTGGGCGACTCGGGCGCACTCGTCGAGTCCGGCCGGGGCACCCGGGTCGAGGTCGATCACCAGCCGGTCCGGGTTCCGCAGCCCACCGCGCGGGCCGACCCGCCACTGCGGGGTGTGCAGCTCCAGCGCCCCGGCATTGGTCGCCCACACCAGGCCCGCCACGTCGTCCAGGAAGGGCAGGTCGAGTTCCTTGCCCTCGTCCTCCGCACCGGGTGCCGCGCGCAAGGTCTGCCGCCGGAGCCAGGACGGCGCGCCGCGCGGGGTGTTCTTCTCGAAGAACTGCTGGCCGCCGACGCCGTCCGGGAACCGGATCCTGGTCACCGGCCGGTCGCGCAGTTGGGCCAGCAGCGGTGCGGCCACCCGGACCACGTAGTCGACCGCCTCGGCCTTGGTGAAGCCGCCGGGGTAGAGCACCTTGTCGAGGTGGGTGAGCTTCACGTCCCGGTCGCCGACCCGGACGATCTGCGGCTGGTCGGTCATCGCTGCTCCCACGGGTCGACGTCGGTGTCATCGCGCACGCCCCGGATCACCGGCTGGCGCAACCGCCCGGTCGGGGTGCGGGCCAGGTAGCGGACATCCACCAGCACCCGGGGTTCGACCCACACGGTGCCACGGCTGTCCTCCGGCGGCAGGTCCTCGGCCAGCGGCGAGCTGTCCCGGCGCAACGGGGCGAGCAGCGCCTGCAACCCCATCGCGTCGGTGAGGCCCGATCCCGCCTTACCCAGGTAGCGCAGCCCACCGTCGGGCCCGGGTGCCGCCAGCAGCAGCGACCCGAGGCGGCCCGAGCCGGTGCTCTCCGGCCGCCAGCCGCAGACCAGGGCGGTGCGGGTGGCACGGTGCACGGCCTTCACCCAGTCCGGGGAGCGTCGGCCCGGCTGGTAGGTCGACCCGGCGCGCTTGGCGACCACCCCCTCCAACCCCTGCTCCCGGGTGGCCTGCCAGAGCAGCGCACCGTCGTCGTAGACCGGCGACAGCGTGACCGGCACCGGCAGGTCGAGCCGTTCCAGCGTCGCCCGCCGTTCGTCCAGCGGGCTGCGGGTCAGGTCCACCCCGTACAGGCTCAGCACGTCGAAGACCACGTAGCTGATCGGCAGCCGGGTGCTCAGCCGCAGCGCCCTGGTGCGGTCCCGGACGTGCATCCGTTCGGCCAGGGCGGAGAACGACGGCACCCCGTCCCGCATCGCGACGACCTCCCCGTCCAGCACCGCACCGGGCAACGCGTCCAGGACGTCCAGCTCGGGATAGGCGGCCCGGGCGTCCCGGCCGTTGCGCCCCAGCAGGCGCAGTCGCCCGCCGGTGGTGTCCGCCAGGATGCGCACCCCGTCCCACTTCACCTCGTACCGCCAGCCGGCACCGGCCGGCGGGGCGTCCGGGGGTGTCGCTGCGGTGGCGAGCATGGGCTGCATGGGGCCATCCTGCCCAGAGAACGGACGCTGTCGCGATCCGCCACAGCATCGGCCGCACACGCACCGGAGGGAGTCGACGATGCGCGCGATCTGGAAGGGTGCGGTGGCCTTCGGGCTGGTCAACGTGCCGGTCAAGCTCTACGCCGCCACCGGTGAGCACGAGGTGCCGCTGCACCAGGTGCACCGCACCGACGGCGGCCGGATCCGGTACCGCCGGGTGTGCTCGATCGAGGACGAGCCGGTCGAGATGTCGGAGATCGCCAAGGGCTACGAGACCGACGACGGCCGCCTGGTGGTGCTCGACGACCAGGACCTGGCGCAGCTGCCGCTGACCACCGAGCGGGAGATCGAGGTGCTGGAGTTCGTCCCGGCCGACCAGGTCGACCCGATCCTGCTGGCCAAGACCTACTACCTCGAGCCCGACCGCACTGCCGCCAAGCCCTACGCCCTGCTGCGTGAGGCGCTGACGACCACCGACCGCATGGCCGTGGTCAAGGTCGCGCTGCGCCAGCGCGAGTCGATGGCGGTGCTCCGGGTCCGGGACGACGTGATCTGCCTGCAGACCCTGCTCTGGCCGGACGAGGTGCGGGCGGCCGACTTCCCGATCCTGGACAACGAGGTGCAGGTCCGCCCGCAGGAACTGGCGATGGCGTCCTCCCTGGTCGAGCAGCTGGCGGGGGACTTCGACCCCAGCGGCTTCGAGGACCGGTACGTGACGGCGCTGGAGTCGGTGATCGAGGCCAAGCTCAGCAACGGCGCGGTGCAGGAGCGGCCCGCCGAGGAGGAGGTCGGTGCGGGCGGCACCGGTGGCGAGGTGGTCGATCTGCTGGCCGCGTTGCAGCGCAGTGTGGAGAAGGCCCGTTCGGCCCGCGGGGAGGACGGCGCTGAGCAGGAGGCCGCGCCCGCGAAGCGGACGAGGAAGCCCGCCGCGAAGAAGGCGACCGGTGCCACCTCGTCCGGCCGGAAGACCGCGGGGAAGGGCACCTCGACGGGCACGGCATCGGGCGCGAAGGCGACCGGCTCGAAGTCCACCGCCACGAAGTCGTCCACCGCGAAGTCCACCGCGTCGAAGTCCAGTGCTGCGAAGTCCACCGCTACGAAGTCGACGGCGTCGAAGTCCGCCTCGACCGAGGCGAAGCCCGCCACCAAGCGCGCGGCCGGCAAGACCGGAACGAGCACGACGTCCACCCGCAAGCCCGCCGTGAAGCGCGCCTCCTGATCCATGGCGACCCGCACCCACCCGAACCCCGAGTCCGAGCTGCCCGCCACCGTCGCCGCCGCCCTGCGCCGCGCCGCCTACCTGCTGGAACGCGGCGGTGCCACCTCCTACCGCTCGGAGGCGTTCCGCGCGGCGGTGGCGGCCCTGGAACCCCTGGACGCACACGAGCTGGCCCAGCGGGTGCATGCCGGGACGTTGACCGAGCTGCCCGGCGTCGGATCGCGCACCGCCGAGGTCGCCACCGCCGCGGCCACGGGTGGTCCGCAGCCCTATCTCGACGACCTGGCGGCGAAGTACCCCGAGGACGAGTTGGATGGTGCGGCGGCCACCCTCCGCGCGGCGCTGGTCGGCGACCTGCACGCGCACTCCGAGGCCTCCGACGGTGCCACCCCGATCCAGGAGATGGTGCTGGCGGCGATGGAGCTCGGCCACCGCTACCTGGCGATCACCGACCACTCGCCGCGGCTCACCATCGCCTCCGGCCTGTCCCCGGCACGATTGCGCGCTCAGCTGAACCAGATCGAGGCGCTGAACGCCGCCATCGCCCCGTTCCGGGTGTTGACCGGCATCGAGGTCGACATCCTGGACGACGGATCACTGGACCAGGAGCCGGAGCTGCTGGACCGGTTGGACGTGGTGGTCGCCTCGGTGCACTCCAAGCTGCGGATGGACGGCGCCGCGATGACCCGGCGGATGCGGGCGGCGGTGGCCAACCCGCGGGTCGACGTGCTCGGGCACTGCACCGGACGGCAGCTGACCGGGTCGCGCAAGCGTCCTGCCAGCACATTCGATGCCGAGGCGGTGTTCGCCGACTGCGCCGAGCACGGGGTCGCGGTGGAGATCAACTGCCGCCCGGACCGCCTGGATCCGCCGCACGAGCTGCTGGCGATCGCGGTCGACGCCGGGTGCCTGTTCACCATCGACACCGACGCGCACGCACCCGGTCAACTGGCCTGGCAGGGGGTCGGCTGCCGGCGCGCGGCGGAGCACGGGATCGGGCCGGACCGGGTGCTGAACGCCTGGGACACGGACACCCTGATCGACCACCTGAGTGCCCGCCGGTGAGACACGCCGATCCGCGTCATTGCACGGCAGGGGCCTCATCCCGTTATGGTCTTGGCCGTCGGACCGCCGAAATCCCGCCCTGTGGGGTCACCGGCGCGCACCGATCACCTCGACCATTCCACAAGGAGCACATCCGTGAGCGTGAACCGCACTGAGCTCGTCCAGGCCATCGCCGGTAAGGCCGGTCTGACCAACACCGCCGCCGACGCGGCCCTCAAGGCCTTCCAGGAGGTCCTGGTCGAGCAGCTGTCCGCGGGCGAGTCGGTGACCATCCCGGGTCTGTTCGCTGTCTCCCGCGCCGAGCGCGCCGCCCGTACCGGCATCAACCCGCAGACCGGCGAGCCGCTGGACATCCCGGCCGGCTACCGGGTGAAGATCACCGCCGGCTCCGCCCTGAAGCGCGCCGTCGCCAAGTGATCCGAGGCCCGGAATCCCGGGCCGCGTAGCACTGTTCACGAGCCGGGGACCCGTTGGGGTCCCCGGCTCGTGGCCTACCATGGTGGGCCGTTCCACCGGCAGAGAGAGGAACCCGATGGCCGTCGTCCAGCGCACCACCCGTCAGCGGACGGAGATCCTGTCCCTGCTCGACGACCTGGACGAGTTCCGCTCCGCCCAGCAGCTGCACGACCTGCTCAAGGCGCAGGGCTCCACCACCGGACTGGCGACGGTCTACCGCGCGGTGCAGACCCTGGCCGAACAGGGCGAGGTCGACGTGCTGCGCTCCCCGGAGGGCGAGTCGGTCTACCGACGCTGTGAGCGCCGCAGCCACCACCACCACCTGATGTGCCGGTACTGCGGCACCGCGGTCGAGATCGACGGCCCCGGCGCCGAGACCTGGGCGGACCAGGTCGGCGCCAGCCACGGTTTCTCCGACGTGGCGCACACCATCGAGCTGGTCGGCACCTGCGCCGACTGCCGCGCGAAGCTCGCGGCGGGTCAGGACCCCACCGCCTGACCGGGCAGAATGTGCGGGTGGACATCCTGCACGATCGTGACGCCCGGACCTTCGCCTCCGACAACTACGCCGGGGTGCACCCCGAGATCCTGGCCGCGCTGGCCAGCGCCAACGACGGCCACCAGCGCGCCTACGGTGCGGACGTCTACACCGAGCGCCTGCAGGAGGTGCTCCGCGGCCACTTCGGCGACACCGCCGTCGGCTACCCGGTGTTCAACGGCACCGGCGCGAACGTCCTCGCCCTGCAGACCATGCTGCCGCGCTGGGGCGCGGTGATCTGCGCCGAGACCGCCCACATCAACACCGACGAGAACGCCGCACCGGAGCGGATCGGCGGCATCAAGCTGCTGACGGTCCCGACCCCGGACGGCAAGCTCACCCCCGAGCTGATCGACCGGCACGCGCACGGCTTCGGCGACCAGCACCGCGCCCAGCCCGGCGTGGTGTCGATCACCCAGACCACCGAGGTCGGCACGCTCTACACCCCGCAGGAGATCGCCGCGATCACCGCGCACGCGCACGGCCTGGGCATGCGGGTGCACGTCGACGGTGCCCGGCTGGCGAACGCCGCCGCCGCGCTCGACCTGCCGATGGGTGCCTTCACCACCGACGTCGGCGTGGACACCATCAGCCTGGGCGGCACCAAGAACGGTGCCGTGTTCGGGGAGATCGTCGTGGTCCTCGACCCGGAGGCCACTCCGGGCATCGCCTACCAGCGCAAGGTCGACATGCAGCTGGCCTCCAAGATGCGCTTCGTGTCCGCGCAGTTGGTGGCGCTGTTCGAGGGCGACCTGTGGCTGCGGTCGGCGCGGCAGGCGAATGCGATGGCGGCCCGGCTGTCCGCGGCCGTCGCCGACATCCCCGGCGTCCGGCTCACCCAGCCCACCCAGTCGAACGGGGTGTTCGCCGCCCTGCCCGCCGGTGCCGCCGACCGTCTGCGGGAGAACGCGGCGTTCTTCTACGACTGGAACCGCGCCACCGGCGAGGTGCGGTGGATGTGCGCCTTCGACACCACCGAGCAGGACGTCGACACCTTCGCCGCCGCAGTCCGCGCCGCCCTGCACGTGCCTTCCGCCCTCGCCGAGACTACGGAAAGCAACGCTTCTCGACCCTGAATGCGACTGTTTCCGTAGTCTCGGCGGCACCGGGGCGCACGAAGGGCCGCTTCCCGGGAGGGAAGCGGCCCTTCGGGGCGTGCGGGTCAGTAGCGGTCGCGGGCCGGAGCGCGGCGCGGGCCGGACTCGTGGCGACGGGTGCCACCCTCGCGGTGCTCACGACGCGGGCCCTCGGTGCCACGCGACCCGGCCGGACCACCGCGGCTCGGACGCGGACCGGAGTCGGTCTGGATCCGCAGCGGACGGCCGGCGACCCGGGCGCGCCCGATCCGGTCGAACGCCTCCGGGCTGAGGCCACCGGGGATCTCCACCAGCGAGAAGCTGCTGAAGATGTCGATCTTGCCCAGGTCCTGCCCGGTCAGGCCGCCCTCGTTGGTCAGCGCGCCGACGATCGCACCCGCCTGCACGCCGTGGTTACGCCCGACGGCGACCCGGTAGCGCAGGCCACCGGTCGGACGGGAGGCGTTGCGGGGACGGGCCGGACGGTCGGCGTGGTCGGCGCCGCCGCCCCGCAGGGTGGCACGGGACAGGGCGTCGTCCATGTCGTCGCCCTGCTCGCTGCGCGGCAGCGGTCCCTCGTCGCCGACGGCCAGTGCCGCCAGGGTCGCGACCATCTCGATCGCGTCCAGCTCGGGGTGCTCGGCCAGGAAGTCGGCGGCGGCGGTGCGGTACAGGCTGAGCCGGTCCTTCGCCTGCCGGGCCGGGATCCGACCGAGCAGCTGGGCCACCTTGTGCGCGGAGACGTCGGCGGGGGAGGGGATCTGCACCTGCTCCAGCGTCTGGCGCGTGGTGCGCTCGATCGACCGCAGCTTGCCGTTCTCGTTCGGGGTGACGAAGGTCAGCGCCTCACCGGTGCGACCGGCACGGCCGGTCCGGCCGATGCGGTGCACGTAGGCCTCGGGCTCGCCGGGCACGTCGAAGTTCACGACCAGCCCGATCCGCTCGATGTCCAGGCCACGGGCCGCGACGTCGGTGGCGACCAGCACGGAGATCGCACCGGAGCGCACCCGCTCGACGATCTTCTCCCGGTCGCCCTGGGCCACGTCACCGGAGATGTACGCGGCGGCGACACCGCGCTCGACCAGGGAGACCGCGACGTCCTCAGCGGCGGACCGGGTCCGGACGAAGACGATCGCCGCCTCGGCCTCGGTCACTGCGAGCACGCGGGCCAGCGCACCGGCCTTGTGCCGGAACGGGACCACGGCGTAGGTCTGACGGACCGAGGCCACGGTCGACGACTGCCGAGCGACCTGGATCGCGACCGGGTCGGTCAGGTGGTCGTTGGCGACCCGGCGGATCTGCGGCGGCATGGTGGCGGAGAACAGCGCGACCTGACGCTCCTTCGGCGCCTGGGAGGCGATCCGGTCGACGTCCTCGGCGAAGCCCATCCGCAGCATCTCGTCGGCCTCGTCCAGCACCAGGAACTTCACCGCGTCCAGCGACATGGTGCGACGCTCGAGGTGGTCGATGACCCGGCCGGGGGTGCCGACGACGACCTGGGCACCACGCTTGAGGGCGCGGGCCTGCGGCAGGAACGGCGAACCGCCGTACACCGAGACGACCTCCAGGCCGTCGATGCCCGCGGCGAAGGAGCTGAGCGCGTCGGCGACCTGCTGGGCGAGCTCACGGGTCGGCGCGAGCACCAGGGCCTGCACCTCCGGCAGCTCCGGGTCGACGGCGGCCAGCAGCGGCAGGCCGAAGGCGGCGGTCTTGCCGGTGCCGGTCTGGGCGACACCGGTGATGTCGCGGCCGGACAGCAGCGCCGGGATGGCCTCCGCCTGGATCGCGGTCGGCGTGGTGAAGCCGAGGGAGGTGACGGCGTCCAGCAGGGTCGCGGGCAGACCCAGATCGGCGAAGGTCACCTCGGCGGCGGAGTCGGTGGTGGGCAGGGCAGGGTCAATGACAGTCATGCATCAGCCTTCATCGGGGGGAGACGGCGTCGGTGTGGCCGGGTCGGCTCGTCACCAGTCGCGTCTTCCCCACACCCACATCGAGGCACTCAGCTGGCCTCAGCACACGCACACGGGATTTGCGACGGACTCCGTCAGGAGCCATCAGTCTAGACCCCCGCCCGTCCGCGGTCACCGTGACCTCAGCCACGCAGCCCCAGGCGACCGGCCTCGATGGCGGGGCAGCGGTCCATCACCACGTCCAGTCCCGCCGCCTCGGCCCGGTCGGCCGCCGCCCGGTCGATCACGCCGAGCTGGAGCCACACCGCCTTCGCCCCGATCGCGATGGCCTGATCCACCACGGCACCGGCCAGGCCGGCGTTCACGAACACGTCCACCACGTCCACCGGCACGTCGATCTCGGCCAGGCTCCGCACGCCGGGGGAGTCGTGCACCGTCTCCGCCCGGGGATGCACCGGGACGATCCGGTGCCCGAGTCCGCGCACCAGGGCCGACACCCCGTAGGCGGCGCGGGCGGTGTTGGTGGACAGTCCGACCACCGCCCAGGTGCCCGGAGTGGTCAGCAGACGCTCGATGGTCGCCGGATCGTTGCGCATCGCACCAGAAAAGCACGTCAGGTGCTCCACCACCTGCCGCGCCCGGATACGATGACCGCTGGTCCACACCGCGAACAGCCGACAAGGGGAGGTGCCGTGGCGCAGCCCGAGATCAGCGACCGCGTGTGGACGATCCCCAACGTGATCAGCTTCATCCGGCTGCTGATGGTGCCGGTGTTCGCGGTGCTGATCTTCCGGGGGCACGACGGCTGGGCGCTGGTGGTGCTCGCCGGCTCCGGGGCCAGCGACTGGTTGGACGGCGTGCTCGCGCGTCGGCTCGGCCAGGTCTCCCGGCTCGGACAGGTGCTCGACCCCGCCGCCGACCGGCTGTTCATCCTGGTGACGCTGCTCGGCCTGGCGATGCGCGGCGTGGTGCCGTGGTGGCTGGTCGGGGTGCTGCTGGCCCGGGAGCTGATGCTCTTCGTGCTGCTGCTCCTGCTCGCCCGCCGCGGCTACGGTCCGTTGCAGGTGCACCTGGCGGGCAAGGCCGGGACCTTCGCGCTGCTCTACGCCTTCCCGCTGCTGCTGCTCGCGCACTGGGGCGGCGTGGTCGGCGACCTGGCATCGGTGTTCGGCTGGGCCTTCGCCTGGTGGGGGATCGTCCTGTACTGGTTCGCCGGGCTGCTCTACGTCCGCCAGGCGTGGCCGTTGATCATGCGCGACGACGCCCGCCCGGTCACCGTCTGATCGTGGCGGCTCCGCGACGCAGGGACGCCTCCATGTCGGTGCTGACCGACGTGATGCGCAACCCCCTGGACCCGGGATACCGGGCCGCCGCCGACCGACGCGCCCGGGAGGGCCACCCGCCGCGGCACACCCGGTGGGGGACCGCCGCCGTCGCCGTGCTCGCGGTGGCCCTCGGCGCCGCCTTCACCTGGTCGGTCGTGGCGCTGCGCGCTCCGCAGCCGGGTGCGCTGGCGGCCCGCGAGGTGCTGGCGCAGCAGATCGCCGAGCGCACCGACGAGCTCGACCGGTTGCGCACCGAGAGCACCAGCCTCCAGTCGGAGATCGACGCGTTGCAGTCGGCGGCGCTGTCCGGGTCGGACTCCCCGCTGCTGGACCAGCTGGCCGCCGACCAGCTGAGCACCGGCACGGTGGCCGCCACGGGTGCGGGACTGCGGATCACGCTCAGCGACGCGGAGACCGACGACCCGGAGACCGACCTGGACTCCCGGGTGCGCGACTCCGACCTGCAGACCCTGGTCAACGGGCTCTGGGCCGCCGGGGCCGAGGCGATCGCGGTGAACGGTCAGCGCCTGACCACCACCACCGCGATCCGCACCGCGGGGGACGCGATCCTGGTCGACGTGGTGCCGCTGGTCGGCCCGTACACCGTGGAGGCGATCGGCGATCCGCAGGGGATGCAGACGGCGCTGGCCCGGTCGACCGCGGGGCAGTTGCTCGCGGTGCTGCAGTCCACCTACTCGATCGGCGTCCAGCTGAGCGGCCAGCAGGAGCTGCACCTGCCCGGCGCCGCCGCGCCCACCCTGCGCTCGGCGACCCTGCCGCCGGGTGTGTCGGTGCTGCAGGACCCGGCTGGCACACTGAACACCCCCGACGCGGAGGAGAGCTGAGTGATCGCCGTCATCGGACTGGCCCTGGGCGTGATCGCCGGACTGGTCTTCCACCCGACCATCCCGGCGGAGTTGCAGCCGTACCTGCCGATCGCCGTGGTCGCCGCCCTGGACGCGCTGTTCGGTGGTCTGCGCGCGGTGCTGGACGGGATCTTCGACGACCGGGTGTTCCTGGTGTCCTTCCTGTCCAACGTGGTGGTCGCGGCGCTGATCGTCTTCCTCGGCGACCAGCTCGGCGTCGGGTCGCAGCTGTCCACCGGTGTGGTGGTCGTGCTCGGCATCCGGATCTTCTCCAACGTCGCGGCGATCCGCCGACACCTGTTCAAAGCATGAGCCCGGACCAGGACACCCCGCCGCAACCCGCCCCCGAGGTCGCCACCCGGTCGGCGCGGGACGGCTGGCGCACCCTGGCGCACGCGCTGCGACCCCGGGCCACCCGTGCGCAGCTGATCACCGGCCTGCTGTGCGCGCTGCTGGGCTTCGCGATCGCCCTCCAGGTCAGGTCGACCGGTGAGGAGTCGCTGACCACGATGCGGCAGTCGGAGCTGGTCAGCCTGCTCGACCAGACCACCCGGCAGGCGGATCAGCTCGCCGACCAGGTCGCGGATCTGGAACAGACCCGGCAGGACCTGCGTTCCGGCTCGACCAGCCAAGAGGCGGCATTGGAGAGTGCCACCCGGTCGGCGGCGGCGCAGGGCATCCTCTCCGGGCGACTGCCCGCCCAGGGGCCGGGGGTGGCGATCACCGTCAACGACCCGAGCGGGTCGGTGTCGGCGCTGACCCTGCTGAACCTGTTGGAAGAGCTGCGCAACGCCGGGGCCGAGGCCGTGCAGTTCAACGACCAGCGGATCACCGCCACCAGCCCGATCGTCGGCACCAGCTCCGGGATCGAGGTCAACGGAGTGCCCCAGGAGCCGCCGTACCGCTGGTTCGCGATCGGCGACCCGGACACCATGGCGACCGCGATGGCGATCCCCGGTGGGGCGATCGCCAAGGTGCAGATCGACGGTGGAACCGCTCAGGTCGACAAGCAGGACCTGCTCCAGATCACCGCGCTGCGCACGCTGAGCACCCCGCAGTTCGCCACCCCGGAACCGGATCCACAGGGCTGATCGGCGCGCGCGGGGTGTGCGTGACCCCCGTCGCCGCATAGGCTGTCCGCCAGGACCCCGGCGCAGGTCGGGGCAGGAAAGTGACGCATCCACGCTGGGAGGTGGCATGAGCGAGGAGCAGCAGGTGCCCGGGGCATCCGGGTCCGGCGCGCAGAACGGGCCAGTCGCCGGCAGGCCCGAGGACACCACGCTCGCCTTCGGCAGCATCGGGCCGTTGGACGGCGAGCCGGTCGCCCTGGGCCTGACCGCCGAGCAGTCCGCCGCCGTGCAGGCGCTGCCGCGCACCTCCGCGCTGCTGGTGATGCAGCGGGGCGGCCCCGGGCCCGGCGCGCGCTTCCTGCTGGACGCCGACCGCACCGTCGCGGGACGCAGCACCGACGCCGACATCTTCCTGGACGACGTGACGGTCTCCCGCAAGCACGCCGAGTTCGTGCGTGAGCTGGACGACTTCGTGGTCCGGGACATCGGCTCGCTGAACGGTACCTACGTCAACCGGGAGCGGATCGACGCCGTCGTGCTCCGCCCGGGGGACGAGGTGCAGATCGGCAAGTTCCGGATGACGTTCCACCCGAGCCCGGCGGCGCACCGCGGCTCGACCGACTCCTGATGGCAGCACGCCCGGCACGGGTTCCGGAACCGGAGTCCGCGCCGCAGGCCGCTGAGCAGCCGGCGGCCGCCGGTGCCTGGCCGCGTGGGCTGTCCCGGGCCGCCACGATGCGGATCTCCGACGTGCTGGCCGCCCTGCGGGTCGAATTCCCGGCGGTGACCAACTCCAAGCTGCGCTTCCTGGAGGAGCAGGGCCTGGTGGACCCGGTACGCACTCCGGCCGGCTACCGGCAGTACAGCCCGGCCGATCTGGAGCGCCTGCGCTTCGTGCTGCGCGAGCAGCGTGACCGCTACGTCCCGTTGAAGGTGATCGGCGAGCGGTTGGCCGAGCTGGACGCCGGGGTCGCCGACGAGCCCGCACCGGCTGCCCGGGTGGTGGCTGAGGACGGCGTCGTGCGCCAGGGACCGGGCGACGGTCGGTACACGGTGGCCGAGCTGGCCGCCGAGGTCGGGGTCGAGCAGTCCGTGGTGGCCGACCTGGTCGCCGCGGGCGTGCTGCGGCCCTCGGCCTCCGGACACCTGGACGCCTGGGCCAAGGAGGTGGTGGCCGCCGCCGCCGCCCTCGCCGAGCATGGCGTGCAGGCCCGGCACCTGCGGACCTTCCGCACCGCCGCCGACCGGCAGATCGACCTGGTGGAGACCGTGGTCGCGCCGTGGCGCGGCCAGAACGCCCCCTCCTCGCAGGGCCGGGCCAGCACCACCGCCGCCGAGGTGGGGGAGCTGTGCACCCGCTTGCACACCGCACTGGTCCGCGGTGGGGTCGCCGGTCTGACGGACTGAGCTGCGGCAGCGCCGGTCGTGTCGAGCGGCGCGGGCGCACCCGCCGTAGCGTGAGAGCCATGGACGACGATCTGGTCGAGGTGGAGGTGCTGGGCGTACGCCGGCACCCCGATGACGAGGAGCTGGTCGTCCTCCTGCTGGAGCCGATCGGCGAGCTGGTGGTGCCGATCTCGATCGGCCCGGTGGAAGCGGCGGCCATCGCCACCGCCCAGGCAGGGATCGTCCCGCCGCGGCCGATGACCCACGACCTGCTGCGATCGGTGCTCAACACCCTGCACACCCGCCTCACCCGGGTGGAGATCACCGAGCTGTCCGGCGGCATCTTCCACGCCGCGCTGGTGCTCGGCGAGGAGGAGCGGGTGGATGCCCGGGCATCGGACGCGCTGGCGCTGGCCGTGCGGATGGACTGTCCGGTGCTGTGCGCCGTCGACGTGCTCGCCCAGGCGGGGGTGGAGGCGCAGGTCACCGAGGTGCCGGAGGGGTCGGCCGTCGAGTCCGAGGACGAGGTGGAGCGGTTCCGCGAGTTCCTCGATCAGGTGGAACCAGAAGATTTCGACGACGGCGGCGCGTCGCCTGCGCCGGACGCCGAGAACCGGTAGCTTCAACCTCAGGTCGAAGGTAAGACTCGCCGACGGCGACACGCTCTGGACGTCCAGGTCAGCGGTCGTTGACCGTGTCAGCCCCCAGGCCTAGCGTTGACATCAGACGTACCGCGACAGCCGCGGTTCGATACCTCGGAGGCACCCGTGACCGGCACCGAACAGACGGCTGACGCCGCCGGCAGCATCCCGCAGCGGGCGCAGGGCCTCCTGTTCGGCGACGAGCTGCCCGACCTGGACACCGCCTCCGGCTACCGCGGTCCGACCGCCTGCCGCGCCGCGGGGATCACCTACCGGCAGCTCGACTACTGGGCGCGCACCGGGCTGGTCGAGCCCACCGTGCGACCCGCCCACGGCTCCGGCACCCAGCGGCTGTACTCCTTCCGCGACATCCTGGTGCTCAAGGTGGTCAAGCGACTGCTGGACACCGGCGTCTCGCTGCAGCAGATCCGGGCCGCCGTCGGTCACCTGCGCGAGCGCGGGGTCGACGACCTGGCGCAGATCACCCTGATGTCCGACGGCGCCTCGGTCTACGAGTGCACCTCCGCCGACGAGGTGATCGACCTGGTGCAGGGCGGTCAGGGCGTCTTCGGCATCGCCGTCGGTCGGGTCTGGCGCGAGGTCGAGGGCTCGCTGGCCGAGCTGCCCACCGAGCGGGTGGACGACCAGCCCGCCGTCGACTCCCCGCAGGATGAGCTCGCGGCCCGGCGCGCAGCCCGGCGCAACGCGGGCTGAACCTCTGTCCTCCGCCCTCGGTCCCCACGTGGGGCCGGGGGCGGAGCTGTCTCCGGGCGAGTCGGTCGGGCGGCGGCGTGGGCGCCCTCCCGGTCGTGGCGGCTCGCGATGGTGTGCGGGGTTGGTGCACGGTCGGTGACGTCGGTCCGGGTTCTCGGCCGATTCCCAGACTGCCGACCTAGCGTCGCCGGAACCTCCCGCCGCGTCGCCCCAGGAACCGCCGATGTCCACGCTCACCGTCCCCGCCCCGCTCCGCGCCCCACGATCCGCCCGCTGGTCGGCCGTCCTCGGCGTGGGCGGGATCGGCGTCCAACTGCTCGGCCTCGCCCTGCTCGCGCTGGCACGGGGTCAGACCCGCTACGGCGTCGCGGTGACGGTGGTGACCGCCGGGGTGCTGGCGGGGGTGGGCGCCCTGTTCTGCGGCGGGTGGTGGCTGCGGCGGCTGCGCCGTCGGGCCCGGGTGCTGCGCGCGCAGCGACCGTCCCGGCCCACGGGGATTCGGGCGGCCCGGCGCTCCGAACGGCGGCTGGTCTGCACCGGGATGCTGGCCGGACTGCTCTCCGCCGGCTGGTGGATCCCGGTGTTCGCGCTCGGACTCGGCTGGGTCCTGGTCGGGTCCTGACCGGCGGCGCGGGTGCGCTGGCGCAGAACGCGAGCCGGGAGGGCGTCGGTGGGAGCCGGGAGCCGGGGGGAGCCGGTCAGGTCCGGGGTGCGCGCAGGGCCCGGTCGAGCAGCTGATCGAAGGTCGCCGCCAGCTCGCGGGCACCCTGACCCGGCCAGGCATGCACCGGTTGCGCCGCACCCTGCGCCTGCTGCAACGCCGCCCGCTCGGGCACGAACGGGGTGAGCACCAGCGGTCCGTACAGGCCGCTCAGCTCCTCCAGCCGGAACGCCTGCTCGGTGGAACGCGCCTTCACCCGGTTCACCACCACCCCCAGCGGCTGCAACTGCCCAGCCGGGCCACGGCGCAGCTCGTCGATGGTGCGCATCGCCCGGCCCACCGCGGTCACCGCGAACAGGCCCGGCTCGGTCACGACCACCGCCCGGTCGCAGGCGGTCAGCCCGGTCCGGGTCAGGCCGCCCAGCGACGGCGGGCAGTCCACCAGCACCAGGTCGTAGGAGTTTAGCCAGGCCAGCGCGAACCGGAGCCGGTCGAGCTCCCGGGTGCTGCCGTCGTGGCCGTAGCCGTCGTGCCGAGCGGAGTCCGCCGAACCGACCAGCACGTCCAGCCCCTCGTCGGCCCACGCGCTGGCGGCGATCGCCTGGGTCAGGGTCTCGATCCCGGGCTGGTCCAGGACCTCGGCCACCGTCCCCGCGGCGGGCGCGGCGGCCAGTGCCAACGTCGAGTCACCCTGCGGGTCGAGGTCGACGACGAGGGTGCGCAGACCACGCTCCAGCGCGGCGGACGCCAGGCCGAGCGTGACGGACGTCTTACCGACGCCGCCCTTCAGCGAACACACTCCGAGGACCAGCACCCCCGTACCGTATCCGCCCTGGCCCGGGGAGTGCGCAGCCCGGTCGACGGACGGGCCGCTCCGGGCGATCCTGTCGTCATGACGACCATCACCGCCTGGGGCCACGCCTGCCTGTCCTTCGACCGCGACGACCACCGGCTGGTGATCGACCCGGGCACCTTCTCCGACCTGGGCGTCCTGGACACCGCGGAGGCGATCCTGATCACCCACGACCACGTCGACCATCTGGCGGTCGACCCGGTGGCGGCAGCGGTGGCCGAGCGGGACGACCTGCGCCTGTGGGGGCCGCGATCGGTGGTCGAGCAGGTGGTGGAGGCCGGCGCCCCGGCGGCACGGGTGCACCAGGTCGGCGCCGGCGACGACTGGGTGGCGGCCGGATTCTCGGTGCGGGCGATCGGCCACGACCACCGGGCGATCCACGCCGATCTGCCGGTGCCGGAGAACGTCGGCTACCTGATCGACGACGTGGCCTTCCACCCCGGCGACGCGCTCACCGAACCAGGGGTGCCGGTCGAGCTGCTGTTCGTCCCGGTCGCCGCGCCCTGGCTCAAGCTCGGGGAGGCGATCGACTACGTGCGGGCGGTGCGGCCTCGGCTCGCGGTCCCGATCCACGACGCGATCCTGTCCGAGGCCGGCAAGGGGCTGTCCGACCGGATGGTGGGCGGGCTGGGCGGTGCGGGGGAGTACCGGCGCCTGGAGGTGGGCGACACCCTCGACCTGGGGTGAACCCGCGCTACCGTGACAGCCCGACCCCCGTCCCGAGGAGCCAGCATGTCGGCACGACCGTCCGCCAAGGCACTGATCACCACCGGCCTCTGCCTGCTCGGCGGCTCCTTGCTGTTGCAGGGGGTGTACCTGCTCGTGCAGAACGCCGCCCTGGGTAGCTACTACGGCTACGGCTACGGGTTCGGCTGGGGCGCGCTCAGCCTGTTCAGCACGATCATCTCCCTGGCCGGGTACACCGGCGCCGCTATCCTGGCCGCCGGGCTGGTGGTGAAGTCGCTGACCTCGGCCGGTCGCATGGGATCAGGCGGCGGGGTGGGCCCGACCGGTGCTGGTCTGTACGGCCCGGGTGCCGGGGGCCAGGTCCCGCCGGGCAGCGCGCCGCAGCAGCCGGGTGGGTACGGCGCCAGTGGCTACCCCGCGCCGGGTGGCTACCAGGGGCCCAGCGGGTACCCGGGATCGGCCGGGAACCAGGCGTCGGGCGGGTACCCGGGTGCGGGTGATCACCAGGGCGCGGGTGGCTACCACGCCCCGAGCGGATACCAGGCGCCGAGCGGCTACCCGGGCTCGGGCGGCCACCAGGGTGGACAGCCCGGCACCGGGCAGTACCCCGGTTCGGGGCAGCACAGCCAGCAGGGCCAGCAGAGCCACGACTCGACGGGCACCGACCCGAACGCCCAGGGTCGGCGCTGACCCCCGAGTCCGCGTCCCAGAGACCGGCGTCGGCTCACTCGTCGGCGAGGGGGCGGGACATCAGCCAGGTGGACAGCGGCTGCCGGGCGGTGATCGGGGTCGAGTAGACCCGGTCGCCGACCCGGATCTCCGCGTCGGCCGGAGCCGGGCTGCCCAGCAGGGCCGCCATCAGGTTGCCGATCGTGCCGCGCACCCGTGGTCGGCGCCGCACCCGGCCCGCGAGCAGCTCGGTCACCAGCAACACGACGTCGGTGCGCGGCACGTCGAAGTCCGCGCTGGTCTCCACCAGCACGGTGTCATCGCCGTCCGCGTGCAGCCGGACCTCCACCTCCGGGGTCCCGGGGAAGGACACGATCGTCAGGTCCGGGTCGGCACCCTGATCGGCCTCCTGCCACGGGTCGGACTCCGGAACCGGCGCCGGGGCGCGGTCGTGTGCCACACCCGCTGCCCACAGCGCTCGCACGGTGGCCTGCGTGTCGTCGTCGATTGGCATGGGACCCATCGTGGCGGACCGCGGTGGGTGCGGGCGACATGTCGCTGTGGAAGCGCTGCCATGATGGCTCCATGCAGATCATCAGCGCCGATGTCATCGTCACCAGCCCAGGCCGCAACTTCGTCACCCTGAAACTGACCACCGACGAGGGGGTCACCGGACTCGGCGACGCGACCCTGAACGGGCGGGAGCAGGCGGTGGTCGCCTACCTGCGCGATCACCTGGCACCGCTGCTGATCGGCACCGATCCGCACCGGATCGAGCACACCTGGCAGTCGCTGTACCGCGGCGCCTACTGGCGACGCGGACCGGTCACGATGGCGGCCATCGCGGCGGTGGACATGGCGCTGTGGGATATCAAGGCGAAGACCGCGGGCTTGCCGCTGTACCAGCTGCTGGGTGGCGCGTCCCGGGATCGGGTGCGCACCTACGGCCACGCGAACGGCCGGGACATCCCGGAGCTGCTCGACTCGGTGCGGGCGCGGCTGGCCGAGGGGTACCCGGCGGTCCGGGTCCAGACCGGCGTGCCCGGCCTGCAGCGGGTCTACGGCGTGCACCAGGGCACCGCGATCGCCGCCGAGGTGGACGGCATGCGGATCGACCAGCTCGCCCGCCCGATGGAGGAGGACTGGGACACCGCCGCCTACCTGCGGCACGTACCGACCATCCTGGAGGCGGTGCGCAGCGAGTTCGGTGCCGAGCTGCCGCTGCTGCACGACGCCCACCACCGGCTCAGCCCGCAGGAGGCCGCCCGGCTGGCCAGCACCGTGGAGCGCTACGACCTGTTCTGGCTGGAGGACCTCACCCCGGCGGAGAGCCAGGCGGCGCTGCGGCTGGCCCGGCAGCACAGCACCACCCCGTTGGCGATCGGCGAGGTCTTCAACACCGTCTTCGACTACCAGACCCTGATCGACGAGCACCTGATCGACTACGTGCGGTCGGCGGTGACGCACTTCGGTGGGGTGACGCCGCTGCGCAAGCTGGTCGACTACGCCGGGCAGCACCAGATCCGCACCGGCTTCCACGGACCGGAGGACATCTCGCCGGTGGGGATGGCGGCGCAGATCCACCTCGACCTCGCGGTGCACAACTTCGGCATCCAGGAGTACAGCGGACACACCGAGCTGACCCACCGGGTGTTCCGGCACGGCTACACCTTCACCGACGGGTACCTGCACCCCGGTGACCTGCCCGGCCTCGGGGTCGAACTGGACGAGGAGCTGGCGGCCGCCCATCCGTACGTGCCCGCCTACCTGCCGGTGAACCGTTTGCTGGACGGCAGCGTCCACGACTGGTGAGTCACAGCGGGGACCCGGCGAGCCCGACCACCGGGCGCCGCACCGGGTGAAAGGACGGGCGATTGCGGGTGGTGTGACTACAGATGTGGGTGCATGGGGTCGATGGGAGGGGGACCGGGAGATTCCTGGTGTCCGGCCGAGGGGAGCACCGCCATCGACGTCGAGCTGCAGGCGCCCCCGGTCGACGACCAGCGGTGGGCCGACGCGCTGAGCGATGTGCTGGAGCACCCGACCTCGCATGCGCTGCACGCGCAGCCGATCGTGGAGCTGGCCACCGGATTCGTCACCGGCTACGAGCTGCTGTCCCGGTTCACCGGTCCCTGGCGTACCTCCCCGGACGTCTGGTTCGCCGCCGCGCACCACTGGGGGCACAACCCGGCGTTGCAGGCCAGGGTGCTGCGCAAGGCGATCGCTGCGCGGGACGACCTGCCCCCGAACACCTTCCTGACCGTGAACGTCGACCCGCATCTGCTCGCCGACGACCAGGTGGCGGACGCCCTGCTCGGCGGCAACGACCTGTCCCGGCTGGTGCTGGAGCTGACCGAGCACACCCGGGTGGACGAGGCCGGGCGGGCGATGGGGGTGTTGGCCCGGGCACGTGCGGCCGGTGCGCTGATCGCGATGGATGACGCCGGGACCGGCTACGCCGGGTTGCAGCTGCTGCTGGAGCTGCGGCCGGACATCGTCAAACTGGATCGCGCGCTGGTCACCGGGATCGACGTCGACCCGGTCAAGCGCACCCTGGTCGAGGTGTTCGGCGATCTGGTCGGCCGGATGGACGGCTGGCTGCTCGCGGAGGGGATCGAGACCCGCTCCGAGTTGGAGGCACTGATCGCGATGGGCGTCCCGCTGGGTCAGGGCTGGGCACTGGGCCGGCCGCAGCCCCAGATGCTCACCGCGTTGCCGGCGGAGGACGCCGCGTACATCCGGGCCACCGCCTCGCGCACCTCCCTGACCGGGAACGTCGCCAGCATCGTGCGACCGGTGCGAGCCGGCCGGGACCGCGAGCACTGCGACGTGCTGCTCGCCCCGAGCGGCAAGGTCACCGAGGTGCGCGACCCGCTGGGTCGCTGGGTGCCGGCGATGACCGTGGCGCCCAGCGCGACGGTGGTCGAGGTCGCCCGCCGCGCCATGCTGCGCCCCGAGGGACGCCGGTGGGACCCGCTGGTCTGCACCGACATGAACGGCGCCACGGTGGGCACCATCGCCGTCGACGCTCTGATGCTCGCCCTGACCCAGGGCAGCTGACCCCGGCTCGTCAGGAGCCGGGATCGACACCGAAAGAGGACACACCATGAAGGCATTCCGCTGCGGGGACGTGGTCCCGGGCTGCGCGCGCACGTTCTCCGGCACCGAGGACGACATCCTGGGGCAGGTGGCGCAGCATGCTCAGCACGACCACGGTCTGACCGACATCCCGGAGGCCCTGGTCACCCAGGTCCGGGAGGCGATGACCCCCGCCTGACCCGGCGCGGTCGGGGGCCGGCGTGGTCTCAGCCCCCGACCCGGCGCTGCCGCGCGGACTCGTACAACACGACGGTGGCGGCGTTCGCGGCATTGAGCGAACTGGCCGAGCCGGTCATCGGGATGCTGACCATCCGATCGACGGCCGCACGCCAACCGGCGCTCAATCCGGTCGTCTCATTGCCCACCAGGAGCAGGGTCGGGCCGGTCAGGTCGGTGGCGAACACCGCGGCGTCGCCGTGCTCGTCGGTGCCCAGTACCTGCACCGGCACGCCCGCCGACCGCTGTCCGGCCACCCAGTCGAGCACCTCCGCGGGGGAGGGCACCCGCACGGTGGGCACCGCGAACAGCGACCCGGTGGACGCCCGGACCGCCGCCGGGTCGTAGGGGTCGGCCGCGTGGCCGGTGACGATCACCCCGTCGGCCCCGAAGGCATCCGCCGACCGGATGATCGACCCGAGGTTGCCCGGGCTGGTCGGCCGGTCGAAGACCACCGCGAGGAAGTCCGGGCGCACGGTGATCCGATCCAGGTCGTCGGCGGGGAGCTCGACGACGGCGACCAGCTCGGCGGCGTCCTTCTCCGCGAGCTCGGCCAGCAGCGCGCCGGACAGTGCGAACCGCTCGGCCTGCACCGCCCCGAGGATCTCCCGCGCCCAGCCGGACAGCGGCCGGTCGCCGTCGAACAGCAGTGCCTCGACCGGCCAGCCGTGCTCCAGTGCCAGCGTGATCGGTCGCACGCCCTGCACCACGAACTGCCGGGACCGCTGCCGCTTGTTCCGATTGCTCAGCAACGACTGCCACTGCTGGAAGCGGGCGTTGCGGGTGGTGATCGGCTGCGCAGCGGTGGACATGGGGGCGAGCCTAGGCCGTCGGGGTGCACCGGCACCGAACCGGCCCCGGGCTGCGCAGCGCGGGAGTAGCGTCCCCGGCATGTCGGCAGCCGATCAGCAGCGCTCAGCCCTCCGGTCGCTGATCGAGGCCGACGACCGGCCGGGGGTGCTGGCGGCGCTCAGCGCGGGATCCGGTCTGCCGGGGCCGCGCGCGAACCTGACCCTGATGGCCGCCTTCGCCGACCTCGCCCCCGACGACCTGATCCTCGACCTGGTGGCACGGGACGACGAGTACCTCCGCTGCTGCGGCACCGTGGGCCTGGGTCGGCTGCTGGTGGACGGGTCGGTCCCCGAACGCCCGATCATCGAGCTGCTGCTGGCCCGCGCGGCCGACGACTCCTGGCGGGTCCGGGAGGCGGCGGCGATGGCGCTGCAACGGGTCGGCGACGCGGCACCGGCACGGTTCCGCGAGCTGGTGACCGCCTGGTCGGCGGACGCGGATCCGCTGGTCCGGCGGGCGGCGGTGGCGGCGATCTGTGAGCCACGGTTGCTGCGCGATCCGGACTCCGTCACCACCGCGCTGGACGCCTGCACGACCGCCACGGCGGCGCTGGTCGCCCTGACCACCGCCGCTCGGCGGGATGCCGGACCGCGCACCCTGCGCCAGGCCCTCGGCTACGGCTGGAGCGTGGTGATCGCCGCCGACCCCGCCCGGGGGCTGCCGGTGTGGCGTGCCCTGCGCGCGGAACCGGACCCGGAGGTGGCCTGGATCGTCCGGGAGAACGAGAAGAAGGCTCGCCTGGCCCGGATCCTGTTCCGCTGACGGTCAGTGGCCCTCGGCCGGGACGTAGAGGCCGTCGCGGGCGGCCTGCACCGCCGCCAGCGTCCGGGTCGGAGCGCCCAGCTTGGCCAGGATGTGTTCCAGGTGGGTGGCCACGGTGCGCGCCGTGACGACCAGGACGTGCGCGATGTCGGCGTTGGTGCGCCCCTCCACCAGCAGCCCGAGCACCTGCAGCTCGCGGGGCGTCAGGCCGCGCAGCCACGGAGTCCGCGACAGGAGGGCCAGCCCGCAGAACTCGGCACCGGCATCGTCCGCGCCGCTCAGCACGGTGACCCGGGTGTGCCCGTCGGGCGCGTCGTCGCCCCCGCGGGGCCAGAGGAAGGACGCGGTGATCTGGACATCGCGCAGCCGCCGTCGGGCCGCGGCGACCACCGGAGACCCGCGCGTCAGCAACGGGTCGACGCGCAGACCGGGAAGCGGTTGGCAGCCACCGTCGGTGCGCAGGGCGATCCCCGCGGTGACCTCGGGGACCAGCCGGGCGCCGGCCAGCAGGGAACGCAGGGCTGTCGGTCCGGACCCGGTGATCACGTCCAGGTGGTCGAGACGGTGCGCTGGCATCCGGACCCCTTCGCGGGCGTCGGTGTGGGGTGGAGCTGCACCCGGTGGCACCCTGGCTCGACCCTCCGGCGGCTGCTGATCTCCCTTTCCTACTCCACCGCGGGCCGGGTCGCCTCCGGGCGGCGCAGCACAGGATCGGTCGGTCTGCCGATATCCCCGCGAGCGCGGACGTGGTTCCAATGGAGGTCCAGCCCTGGTGCCCAGCCGGGACATCGACGAGGAGGGGTCATGAAGGCAGTCGTCTACGAGGGACCGCGCCAGATCAGCGTCTCGGACGTCCCCGATGCGCGGATCGAACGGCCGACGGACGTCCTGGTCCGGGTGACGTCGGCGAACATCTGCGGTTCGGACCTGCACATGTACGAGGGCCGGACCGACTTCGAGCCGGGCCGCTGGTTCGGGCACGAGAACCTGGGACAGGTGGTGGAGGTCGGGACCGGGGTGGACAAGATCCAGGTCGGCGACTGGGTGGTGCTGCCGTTCAACATCGCCTGCGGCCACTGCAAGAACTGCGAGCGCCAGCTGACCAACTACTGTCTGACCGCCCAGCCCGAGCCGCACCTCGCTGGTGCCGCCTACGGCTTCGCGGACATGGGACCGTACGGCGGCGGGCAGGCGGAGCTGCTCCGGGTGCCGTGGGGCGACTTCAACTGTCTGCGCCTGGGCGAGGACGCCGAGGAGCGCCAGACGGATTACGTGATGCTCGCGGACATCTTCCCGACCGGGTATCACGCCACCGAGATGGCCGGGGTCAAGCCGGGCGACCAGACGGTGATCTACGGTGCCGGGCCGGTGGGGCTGATGGCGGCCTTGTCGGCGACCATCCGGGGCGCGGGCAAGGTGATGGTGGTGGACCGGGCACCGGATCGGCTGCGCCTGGCGGAGGCCATCGGGGCGATCGCGATCGACGACTCGAAGGTCGATCCGGTGGAGGCGGTCCTGGAGCAGACCCTGGGCCTCGGCGCCGACAACGGCTGCGAGTGCGTCGGCTACCAGGCGCATGAACCCGACGGGCAGGAGCGGGCGAACCTGACCATGAACCGGCTGGTGGCCTCGGTGCGCTTCACCGGGACAATCGGCGCCGTCGGGGTGTACGTGCCCCAGGACCCGGGTGCGCAGGACGAACTCGCGAAGCAGGGCAAGCTCGCCTTCGACTTCGGGACGTTCTGGTTCAAGGGCCAGCACCTGGGCAGCGGACAGGCGCCGGTGAAGAAGTACAACCGGCAGCTGCGCGATCTGATCGCCGGCGGGAAGGCCGAGCCCTCGTTCATCGTGAGCCACGAACTCCCGCTGGCGAGCGCCCCGGAGGCCTACGACCACTTCGACAAGCGGGACGAGGGGTGGACCAAGGTGGTGCTGCACCCGTCGGCCGGGTGACGACGGCACTCGGGTGACCGCGTCCTGGCGAGTGCTCTGACGTGCGGCGCGGCCCGCCCGTCCCGGCTAGCCTGCTCGTGACCCCGGCTGCTGACCTGTCGGTCGGGGCCGAGGGCGAGGGGGCGACGGTGACGGCGATGCAGCGGGAGATCCGCGATGACCGGGGGGATGTGAGTCCCCGGGTCCGGACGGCGCCGACCGGCGGTGACTGGCGGGCGATCGCGTGCTGGTCGGTGCTCTACATCGCCGCCTGCGCCTTCGGCCGCGCCTCGCGCGCACCGGGCACCGAGATCAGTCTGGTCTGGCCCGCCGCCGGGGTGTCGGTGCTCTGGCTGCTGCACCGCGCGTACCGGCCCTGGCGCTGGCTGGACCTGGTCGCCCTGGCGCTGAGCACCGCGGCGGTGGTCACCCTGACCGGCGGCAGCGCGCTGCCGACCCTGATCGGGGCGGGGGCAGCCACGCTGCAGGCGGTGGTCGTGGTCGAAGTGCTGCGACGTCTGGTCCCCGACCTGGTCGCCGCTCGCGGCCGCCAGCAGCTCCACCACATCACCGATGTCTGGTACTACCTCTTGGCGACGGTGACCGCGGCCGTGATCAGCTCGCCCCTCATCGAGCTCGCTCTGACGGTCCAAGGAGCGGGGTCGCAGGGTCAGGCATCGATCCTGTGGATCGCCCGCAACACGGTGAGCGTCCTCGGCCTCGGCACCCTCGGGCTCGCGATCGGCGAGTGGGTGCAGACCCGACGGCGACGGGGCAGGTCGCTGTTGGAGGGATGGGCCGGCGGGCGCAGCTTCGACCTGATCGTCCTGGTGCTGCTCGCCCCGCTCATCTACCTGGTCTGGTTCCTGGCCCTGGACACCATCGCCCTGCTGTTCCCGCTGATCGCCCTGACGGTGTGGGCCGGCTCGCGGCTGCCGGTCCGGTCCGTGGTGCTGCACACCCTGTTGTGCGGGACGGTGGCCGTCCAGCTCACGGTGGCGGGGTCGGGGCCGTTGGTCACGCTGCCGGACAGCACCACCCAGGTGGTGGTCGCCCAGCTGTACGTCGGGCTGATCACCATCATCGGTCTGGCCCTGTCGGTCGCCGGGGAGGAACGGCGGGAGCTGGTCACCGAGCTGGCCTCCGCGCGCGACCGGGCGCAGGAACAGGCGGCGCTGCTGGGCACCGTGGTCGACACCATGTCCGAGGGAGTGCGGGTGGTGGACCGCGACGGCCGGTTGGTGCTGCGGAACCCGACCGCGACGCTGCTGTTGACCGGGCACGCCGACCTCGGTGCGGACGACCAGAGCGATCTTGCCGGGCTGACCGACGTCGACGGCAGGCCGGTGCCGCCCGCCGAGCTGCCGTTCCAGCGGGCACTGTCCGGGCAGCGGGTACGCGACATGGATCTGCTGGTCCGGGTGCCGGGGCAGGGCCAGCCGCGGATCGTCACCTTCTCCAGCTCGTTGATCCCGGACTCCTCCGGCGGTGGCGTGGTGACGGTGCTGCGCGACGTGACCGCCGAACGGACCGAGCTGCGCCGCGCCGCTCAGGTGCAGGCCAGCCTGTTGCCGTCCCGGGGTCCGCAGGTGCCGGGTCTGGACGTGGCGGCCCGGTTCGTGCCGGCCGGGTCGGTGGGCGGCGACTTCTACGACTGGGAGACCCCGCCGGGCGGTGGGCTGGTGCTCACCCTCGCCGACGTGATGGGCAAGGGACCGGCGGCGGCGATCCTCGCGGCCACCACCCGTTCGGTGCTGCAGGCCCAGCCGCGGATGGACGATGTGGCCGGGACCCTGACGGCGACCGAGCACGCGCTGGACGCGGACCTGGCGAACGCAGGGGCCTTCGTGACCCTGTTCCGCGCCTACGTCGATGCGGAGGTGGGCACCGTCTCGTACACCGACGCGGGGCACGGGCTGACCCTGATCGTGCACGCCGACGGGACGGCGCGTCGGCTGGAGGCGCTCGGTCTGCCGCTCGGGGTCGCGCCGGGGGCGCTGCGGACCAGTGCCCGGGCGGATCTGGCTCCGGGGGACCTGCTGATCACCTTCAGCGACGGGGTGCTCGACGCGCTCGGCGGATCGATCGCCGACCTGGATCAGGTGCGCAGCGCCGTGCTCGGCACCCGGACCGCCGAGGACGCCGCCGATGCGGTGATGGCGTTGGTCGGCGATGCGGGGACGGCGGAGGACGACCTGACGGTGGTCACCCTGTTGCGCGCCAGCTGAGCCTCAGTCGCCCCAGGCGCGGGTGATCCGCCACACGTTCTGGCCCTGCTCCCGACCCAGGCTGAGCGAGTCGACGGCGCGCAGGATGAGCCGGATGCCGCGACCGCTCTCCGCGAAGTCGTCCACCGGCTCGGGATCCAGGTCCACCCGCATGGCAGCGCCGGTGTCCCGCAGTTCCGCCGACAGCCCGGCATCGGCGCACCGCAGGACCAGCTCGGCACGGACCGGTTCGCCGTCGGCGCGGGTGGCGTGCCGGACCACGTTCGTGGCCAGCTCGATCACGGCTGCCTCGAACATGATCCGGTCCCGCTCGGGCACGTCCGGCCGCTGCGTCCAGAGCGCGTCACAGCCGTCGTGCACCCGCTCCACCCAGGCAAGGTCGGCGACCGCCGCGACCCGGATCTCCGCCGGGCGGTCAGAGGTCGGCATCGGCCGCGGCCTCGACGGTGTCGTACGGCCGCAGCACCCGGTCCATCGTGGTCAGCTCCAGCACGGTCCGGACCTGCGCGCCGGCCCGGGCGATCCGCAGGTCACCCCCGGCGGTGCGGGCGCTGCGCAGGCCGCCGACCAGGGCACCGAGTCCGGAGGAGTCCAGGAACGTGGTGTCCGCCAGGTCGACCACCACCAGGGTGTTCCCGGCCGCCACCTCCCGGTCGACGGCGGCCTTCAGCTCACCGGCCGCGGTCATGGTGAGGCGGCCCTCGACCCGCAGCACGAGCGCCCGACCCAGATTCTCGACGGTCAGCTCCATACGTCCTCCTTCAGCGTGCCGACTCGGAGGGAGCCGGTTCTTCGGCGGTCTGGCCGCCCGGGTAGCCGCGGTAGCGCAATGCCTGCACCACCACGCTGAGCACGATCAGGTCGTAGCAGACCCAGACCAGGTTGACGGCGGTTCCCACCCACCAGGACAGCCCGAGCGAGGCCCGGATCACCCCGACCACCGCGGCGATCACGAGCACCACCATGGCGGTCAGCTGTGGCCAGACCAGGCGCGCCTGCTGGGTCGGCACCCCGTCGCGCACCTTGGGGGTGACGGCGAAGCCGAGCGGGCGGCCGAACCAGACGTTCGCCGCAGCGGTCCAGGTCGCCTTGATCCAGACCGGGAACAGCGCCAGGGCGTACTGCTGACCGCGCCAGGTCTTCACCCCGCGCGCCGCCACGGCGAACAACAGCTGACTGGCCAGGAAGAACGGGATGAACCGCACGAAGAAGTCCACCGACCACGCGGTCACCGGCAGCACGCCGAAGCAGAGGAAGATCACCGGCGCGGCCAGGTACACCACCGCGGCGAAGCCGGACAGGTAGGACCACATGGTCGCCAGGTACATCAACCGTTGGCCCATCGACAGTCCACGCAGCCGGAGCGGGTTCTGCTTCAGGAACACCTGCATCGTGCCCTGGGCCCAGCGCAGTCGCTGGGTCAGCATCGTGCCGACGTCCTCCGGCGCCAGGCCGTGCGCCAGGCTCTCGTGGTGGTAGACGGTGCGCCAGCCGAGGGCGTGCAGCTGCATCGCGGTGGCCATGTCCTCGGTCACCGACAGGGTGGCGACCGGCATCACCGGCTGGGCCTCGCCGCCGCGGTCGACGTCCACCGCCCGCACCAGTGCCTGCACCGACTCGATCGCGCCGAGCGGTGACCACTCGCGTTCGGCGAGCCGGGCCAGCGCGGTCTCGTCCACCACCAGCGCGCCGATCTGGTCGTCCCGGGCGATCGGCAGCTCGGCGATCGCCGCCAGGTCCGCCTGGATCGACGACACGTCCCGGGCGACGACCCGGGCGGAGATCGCGTCCACCCGGCGCTGGAAGCCGTAGGTCACCTCGGACAGCGGCTGGCGGGCGTCCAGGGCCGTCAGCGCGTCGTCGGCCGCCGCGCGCACCTCGCGCAGCACCTCCGCCTGCGCCGGGTCCGGTGCGCCGCGCCGCGCCCGGTCCAGCATCCGGCGTGAGGTGAGCAGCGCGTCCCGGACCGACCGTTCCGTGTCGCGCACGTAGCCGACCAGCCCGAGTTGCATCAGGGCGTCCCGGCGCAGCACCGCGTTCGAGCCGCAGAAGAAGGCCGCGTTCCAGCCGTCCTTGCCCTGCTGGATCGGGCCGTAGAACAGCGGGGCCTGGCTGCCCAGCGGGTCGGCCTCGGTGACGTTGGTGAAGAACTGCGGAGTCTGCACCAGGGCGACCTGGTCGTCGGTGAAGTACCCGAGCGTGTGGTCCAGGATCTCCGGCGAGGGGATCTGATCGGCGTCCAGCACCAGCAGGAACTCGCCCTCGGTGGCGAAGAGCGCGTTGTTGAGGTTCCCGGCCTTCGCGTGTCGGGGCCGGTCGGTCCAGTCGTCGGAGCGTTCCAGGTAGCCCACACCGGCGGCGCGGGCGGCGGCCGCCAGCTCCGGTCGGGACCCGTCGTCCAGCACCCAGGTGCGATGCGGGTAACGGATGTCCCGGGCGGCGACGGCTGTGCGCATCACCAGGTCGACCGGCTCGTCGTAGGTGGTCACGAACACGTCCACCGTGAGGCCGTCGGCGGGTGCCGGGGGAGCGGGTCGGTTCCTGGCCCGGCACATCGTCGCCCCGAACAACGCCACGTCGATGAACGAGTAGGTCTCGGCCAGCACCAGCGGGACGGCGATCCACCAGGCCGACCAGTTCACCGAGTCCCACCACCGCCACAGGATGTAGTTCAGACCCAGCACCAGCGTCACGGTGACCACGCACCGCAGCACGAACTGCCTCACTCCGCCCCCTCCGGCTCGCAACGGGGAACGGGATCGACCCTGCCCCCGAGCAGAGACAGTAATGACAACCCGTGGTTCGCGCCCCACGACCGGGGCTACCGTCGGGACCATGACCACCGGCTCCGCCACCCCCCCGGACCCTCGCCCCGACGGGATCGCGATCATCGGCCCCGGGGCGATCGGCACCACCATCGCGGCCGTGTTGCACGAACGCGGGCACACCCCGTTCGTCGCCGGTCGGACCGCCGCACCGGCACTGCGCCTGGAATCCGAGCAGGGCGCCGTCGACGTACCCGGCCCGGTGCACACCGACCCCGGCACCGTCGAGCACCCGGTGGACCTGGTCTTCCTGGCGGTCAAGGCGACCCAGACGACCGCGGCGGCCCCCTGGCTGTCCGCGCTGTGCGGCGAGCGGACCGTGGTCTGCGTCCTGCAGAACGGGGTGGAGCAGATCGCCGCCGTCCAGCCTCTGGTCCCCGGGACCGTCGTGCCCGCGGTGGTCTGGTTCCCTGCCGTGCGGGAATCGGCCACCACCGTCCGGTTGCGCGCGGCACCGCGACTCACCCTGCCGGACGTCCCCGAAGCCCGGAGCGTCCAGGCCGCCCTGTCCGGGACCCGCTGCGCCGTCGAGCTGACCGACGACTTCACCACCGTGGCCTGGCGCAAGCTGCTGCAGAACGCCGCCGCCGGGTTGATGGCGCTGACCGGTCGCCGCTCCGGGATGTTCCAGCGCGACGACGTGGCCGCCCTGACCCGGGACTACCTGGCCGAGTGCCTGGCGGTGGCCCGGGCCGAGGGCGCGGCACTGGACCGGGACGACTGCGAGCGCATCCTGGCCGGCTTCCGCTCCGCACCCGCCGATCTGGGCACATCGATCCTCGCCGACCGAGAGGCGGGCCGGCCGTTGGAGTGGGACGTCCGCAACGGCGTGATCCGACGCCGCGGGCAGGTGCACGGGATCGCGACGCCGATCAGCGACGCGGTGGCGACGCTGCTGGCCGCGACCAGTGACGGACCCGGCTGAACCGGTGACGTAGGTCCCGCGCGACGGCGGTCGACCCGCGGCGACGATGGGCCGGTGACCCCCCACCCGCGGACGTTCGAGGACGGCACCGTGCGCACCGAGCGGCTGTTGCTGCGCCGATTCACCCCCCAGGACGGCGACGCGCTGCACGGCTACCTCGCCCGACCGGAGGCCGTGCGGTTCGAGCCGTACGGTGTCCAGGACCGTGCGCAGTGCCACCGGCTGGCCGCGGCCCGGGCCGAGGATCCCGCGTTCTGGGCGATCTGCCGGCAGGACGACGACCGCCTGCTCGGGAACCTGTACTTCCGCCAGGAGGACCCGCACGAGTGGGCCACGTACAGCCTCGGGTACGTCCTGGATCCGGCGCAGTGGCACCAGGGGTACGCCACCGAGGCCGCCACCGGGCTGCTCGACCGGGCGTTCAGGCACGGGGCTGCCCGCCGGGTCACCGCGCGCTGCAACCCGCTCAACACCGCATCGTGGCGATTGCTGGAGCGCCTGGGCCTGCGCCGGGAGGGGCACCTGCGGCAGGTGGCCTCCTTCAGCACCCACCCGGACGGGCGGCCGCGCTGGCACGACGCGTACCTCTACGCCGTGCTCGACGAGGAGTGGTCGACGCCGACCACCTGAGCCGCGCGTAGGGACGGCGCCACGATGCCCGCGTCGAACCGCCGCCCGCCGGTGACGGGTCCGGTCGGTCGACTCAGGCCGGGCGAAGCCCCGCGAGCAGCACGGCGGCGATGGTCCCGCGATCGTCGGAGGTCCCGAGCCGGACCGCGTGCTCGGCCCCGCAGGCCAGGTGCATCAGCTGCGGCAGGGTGAGTTCGGGGCGCACCGCCCCGGCCCGCTGCGCGCGGTCGAGCAGCACGGCGGCGGTCTCGATCAGTTCGGTCTTCGCGCGTCCGACCTCGGTGGACGATCCCTCCTCCGCGAGCAGCACCGGCTGCAACCCGTCGTCGGTGAGCAGCAGGTCCAGCACCGTGGACAGGAACCCGTGGAAGGCGCGGCCCGGGTCCTCAGTGCTCAGGGCGGTGCGCGCGGCGGTGAGTGCCTGCCGGACCGTGTCGGCCGCCAGCGCCTCGACGAGCGCGTCGACGGTGGGGAAGTGCCGGTACACGGTGCCGACGCCCACCCCGGCGGCCCGGGCGACGTCGTTGAGGCGCAGGCTCGCGCGGTCCTGGTCGGCGGCCGCGGCCAGGATGCGTTCCCGGCTGCGGGCGGCGTCGGAGCGCAGCTGTGGCATGCGGGTCACGGTAGCAGAAGCGGATAGCCCATCCGGTATGGTCGCCAGACCGGATAGACCATCCACTTCGAGACGAGGACGCCATGACCGAGACCACGCCCAGCACCGACACCATCGCCTGGGACCCGGCCCACCTGCCACGCCAGGACGGGCGCACCGTCGTCGTCACCGGGGCCACGGCCGGGATCGGGTACTTCGCGGCCGAGCAACTCGCCGCGGCGGGCGCCGAGGTGGTCCTGGCGTCGCGCTCGGCGGCCAAGCTCGCCCGCGCCCGTGACGCCATCCTGACCCGGACCCCGCAGGCCCGGGTCCGCAGCGTCGTGCTGGAACTCGGGTCACTGGCCGCCATCGACGATGCGGTGGCCGCCCTCACTGAGCTGGACCGACTCGACGGGGTGTTCCTCAACGGGGGCGCGATGTCGATGCAGGCCCGCGCTCGCACCGCCGACGGACTGCCCCTGATCCTGGGCACCCACGTGGTCGGGCACCTGCGACTGCTCGCCGGACTGCTGCCCGCGCTCGCCGCGACCGCCGAGGCCCACGGCGGCACGGGCCGGGTGGTGCACGCCTCCACCAACTTCGTCCGGCGGTTCCGCCCCGGATTCGCCGAGCCGGCGAAGGTCCCGCGCCTCGGCATCGTCGCCTACGCGAAGGCCAAGGCGGTGACCGAGGTGCTGGCCTACGAGCTGGACCGCCGCCTGCGTGCCGCCGGTCGGCCGGTCGTCTCCGTGCTCAGCCACCCCGGCGTCGGGGTGGACGCCCGCACCCCGGAGCGGCCCGGGATCCGGGACGCGTCGACGCCGTATCAGCGCAACCCGTACACCCCGTGGGCGCAGGGCAAGGACGCGGCCGCCTGGCCCGGGGTGCGGGCACTGACCGATCCCACCGTGCGCGGCGGGGAGTACTTCGGTCCGGCAGGCAGCACCCGGGGGCTGCCGGTGCGACTGCCGACGCCCGAGCGCACCGCGGCACCCGGCGCCGACGTGGCGAGTCGGGTGTGGGCGCAGGTGGAGGAGATGGCGGGGGTCGAGCTGCGGGTGTGAGGGGAGGTGACCGCCCGGCGCCTCAGGCGTCGCGGGTCTTGAGCGTGAGCTGGGCGGCCAGGGTCGTCCAGAGCGTGAAGACGGCCATCACCGCGAGCCCGGCAGCTCCGGGCAGCGGTCCGTCGGCGGTGATCGTGTAGGAGCTCTGACCGGCGGTGGTGGGCCAGTAGGTACCCGCGAACTCGCCCACCACACCGGGCAGGCCGGGTGCGAGGGCGGGGACGAGCAGCCCCACGCTCACCACGACGGCCAGTGCCCCGGAGGACGAACGAGTGAGGGCACCCAGGGCGACGCCGAACACCGCCGTGAGCACCAGGTAGCCGACCGCGCACAGGATCGCCCGGATCGCGTCCGGGTCGGTGAGGTCGGCCGTCGGCAACCCGGCGGCGGCGAGGGCTGCCTGGCTCGCGCCGACACTGGCGGCCACGGTGAGCACCGCGGTCGCCAGGGCGATCAGCACGGTGATCGCGGTCTTGCTGGCCAGCAGCACGCCCCGGCGGGGGACGATGGCCAGGCTGGTGATGATCTGTCCGGTCGCGTACTCGCTGGTGAAGGTCTGGGCGCCGAGCGTGGCGATCAGGATCTGTCCGACCAGGATGCCCTTGAAGCTGATGCCGGTGGGGTCGTAGTCCTGCGGCAGCTGCGCCTGCCAGTCGGCCAGCAGTCCGCTGATCCCCAGCAGGCTGACCATGACGGTGACCAACACGGTGCCGATCGCCAGGATCCAGGTGGTGCGGATGCTGCGGGCCTTGATCCATTCCGAGGCGAGAAGGTCCATCTCAGGCAGCTCCCTGCTGGGTCGAGGTCATGGTGAGGAACACGTCTTCCAGGGACTCCCGGACGGCGCGCAGTTCGGACAGCGCGATGGCGGCGGTGGCGGCGACGTGACCGACCTGTCCGGTGGTGGTGCCTCGGACGTCGATCCCGTCCGCGCTGGACGGGTCGGGTGCCGCGCGGAGCCCGGCGCGGTCGAGGGCGGAGATCAGGGCGTCCCGGTCCTGCGTGCGCACCCGGACCCGCTCGGTGGTGTGGTCCGTGATGAAGCTGGTCAACGGCTGGTCGGCCAGCAGTCGCCCGCGATGGACGACGATCAGATGGTCGGCGGTCAGTTCCATCTCGCCCATCAGATGGCTGGAGAACAGCACGGTGCGGCCCTGTGCCGCCAGATCGCGCATCAGTGACCGGGCCCACCGGATGCCCTCCGGGTCCAGGCCGTTGAGCGGCTCGTCGAAGATCACGATGCCGGGGTCGCCGATCAGCGCGGTGGCGATGCCCAGCCGCTGCTTCATCCCCAGGGAGAAGTCCCCGGCACGACGGTTCGCGGCCGCGCCGAGCCCGACCAGCTCCAGCACCTCGGCGACCCGGGTGCGCGGCACGGCTCCGGCGCGAGCCACCGCGGCGAGATGGTCCACCGCCGTGCGGCGGGGGTGCACGGCCCGGGCGTCCAGCATCGCTCCGACGGTGCGGAGCGGATGCGCGACCTCCCGCAAGCGCAGTCCGCCGACGGTCGCCGCGCCGCTGGTCGGCTTGTCCAGTCCGAGGAACATCCGCAGCGTCGTCGACTTGCCCGCGCCGTTCGGCCCGAGGAAGCCGGTGACGATGCCCGGTCTGACCTGGAAGGACAACTGGTCGACGGCGGTCACGCGCCCGTAGCGCTTCACCAACGCATGGGCCTGGAGGGACGAAGGGGTGACTGACATAGTCGCGACACTACACCGTGTGGTGTAGTGCTGCACGCTTCGGTGTAGCGTCGGGGGTCGGAACCCGGAGGAGGGATGGTGGCGGTGAGCGAGAAGCCGGTGCGCGAGGGGCAGGCGCACAAGCGCGCGGCGATCCTGACCGCAGCCCAGGAACTGTTCGTCCAGGCAGGTGTCGAACGCACGAGCATGGACGCGGTGGCCGCGCGGGCGGGCGTGTCCAAGCGGACGGTCTACGACTACCACGGGGACAAGCGGCGGCTCCTGCTAGATGTGATCGAGGCGGCGGGGGAGTCGGCGCTGACCACCTTGCGCACCCTCGCCGACGACCACCTCACGAGCACCGAGATCCGGGACGTGGACGCGCTCGCCCAGGCCCTCACGGGCTTCGCGGTCGACCTGGGGCGCTCCCTGCTGATGTCCTCGGACTACGTGGCCGCGGTCAAGCTGATCGCGGAGAACGAGCCGCTGCTGCCCGAGCTCGACGACCACCCCCTCGACCGGTCGCACGCCCGGGTGCTGACCGAACGGGTTGCCCACTTCGCCCGCCTCGGCCTGCTCGACGCCGAGGACCCGGAGCTCGCCGCCGAGCACTTCCAGGCGCTGACCACGCTGCGCGTGCTGAACGAACCGGCCCGCCGACGCGCCGAGCCCGCGACCGTGGAGCGGATCATGACCGATGGCGCACAGGTCTTCGTCCGCGCCTACCGGGCGGCCTGAGCCGTCGGCCCCCCGGCACCGGGAGGAGCGCCCCGACCGGACGGGACGCGCGGTGTCAGAACCGCACCGACCTGGCGGTCACCGGGGGCGGGCCGACCTCCTCGATGCCGTGGTCGCCGCAGAGGTCCGTGGTCACGCTGGCCCGCTCGACCCGGTCCACCAGGAACCAGCGGATGCCCTCGCGCAGTCGGCACCAGCCGATCAGGTACCAGCGACCGCCGGACGATCCGAACATGATCGGCTCCACGTCCCGGGTGGACGCCGCCCCGTCCCCGGCCACGTACCGGATCCGCACCACGCGCTGCTCGGCCATCGCCTGCTCCAGCGCCGAGCGCACCGCCCGGGTCGGGGTCGGCGGGCTGTTCACCCACACCCGGTCGGCGAGTGCCCGCGCCCGCGTCCGGGTGACCGGGTCGAGCACGTCCAGGATCTTGCGCACCCCGGCCGCGGCGGCATCGGCGTAGGGCGCATCGGGGGCAGCCGACACGGCGGCGAGCAGGGCGACCGCCTGGGCAGGGGTGAGCGCGACCGGTGGCAAGGTCGCCCGCGTCGCGAGGCCGTAGCCACCGCCGGGGCCGGGCCGGGACCAGATCGGCGCACCGCTCGCCTCCAGGGCCGCCAGGTCGCGCTTCACCGTCCTGACCGACACCCCGAACTCGGCGGCCAGCCGCTCGGCCGTGCACCCGCGCGCACCACTGCGGCGCAGCATCTCGGTCAGTGCGTGCCACCGTTCGGCCCGCTTCACGGATGCCGTCCAGAAACCATGTCAGAAATGGTGACACACCGTTGTCCTGACGCCGGTCCACCCTCATCCCATGACGAACCGAACCAACGACCCGACCCTCCTCCTGATCCCCGGCCACTGGTTGGGCGCCTGGGCCTGGGAGCAGGTGGTGGACCACCTGACCGCCGCCGGCCGCCATGCCGTCCCGGTCACCCTGCCCGGCCTCGACCCGCAGGACCCGCAGCGGGCCACCCGCACCCTGGACGACCAGGTCGCCGCCATCGAAGCCCTGCTGGACGAGGTGGGTGCGACACCCGAGCGACCCGTGGTGATCGTCGGGCACAGCGGGGCGAACGCCCCGGTGAGCCAGCTGCTCGACCGGCACGCGAACCGGGTCGCCCGGGTGATCTGGGTGGACAGCGGACCGGTGGCGCCCGGGACCGTCTTCGCCCCCGACCTCGACGGTGAGCTGCCGCTGCCGCCGTTCGACCTGCTGCGCGCGCAGGCCAGCCTCGACGGCCTCGACGACCAGATGCTCGCCGAGTTCCGCCGCCGCGCCGTCCCGCAGCCCGGACCAGTGCTCCGCCAGCCGGTGCGGCTCAGCGGCGACGCCCACCTGCGCGTGCCGACCACCCTGGTGTGCTGCTCGCTGTCCGGAGCGCAGATGACGGAGCTCGCCCAGTCCGGGCACCCGATGTTCGCCGAGGTCGCCAAGCTGGAGCACGCCCAGACCGTCGACCTGCCGACCGGGCACTGGCCGATGTGGAGTCGGCCCGCGGACCTCGCCGAGCTCCTGGCCACGGCCTCGACCACCGACGAGGACTGATCGCTGGGAGGGTCGGCACTCGTCGCCCGCGCGGGTAGTGCGCGCCGCCTACGTCGACGCGCACTACCCGCGGCAGGACAGCGAGCCGGAGAACGACAGCCGCGCGTTCCACACCCTGCAACAGGTCGGGATGGTCGAGGGCAGCGGGGGAGGCGGGGCCACAGCACCGGACAGCAGCACATCTCACCCGCGCGATGTGCTGCTTTAACCCGCGACTTCCCTCGCGCGCCGCCCCGGCCGGTCGATGCGACACCGGCAGGGGATCTCGAGGGAGCTTTCATGAGGTGGTTTTCGGATCGGTCGATCGCAGTCAAGATCGGCGCGTGTCTCGGGTTGCTGGCGGCCGTGGCGGTCGGGCTGAGCGCGATGGCGGCGGACCGCCTGGGCCAGCTGTCCGACCAGCAGCGACGGATGTACGTGGAGTCGACCACCCCGTTGACCGAACTGATCACGCTCACCCGGGACTTCGGCGGGGTGCGCGCCCGGGTGGCCGTCCTGCCGTCGCTGCCGCCCGACGAGCAGGAGTCGGCCGACGGTGACCTGGAGACGTTCGTCGCCACGGTCCGCGACGACATGTCGACCTACCAGCAGGAGGCGAGCGACCGCGTGGCGTTCGCCCAGATCGAGCAGCAGCTCGGCAACTACCTCGACAACGTCGACCAGGTCCGCTCACTGGTGGGCACCGGCGACGACGCCGCCGCGATCTCGCTGGTCGTGGGGGACATGCGGGACCTCGCCACCGCCGCGAACGACGGACTGGAGGACGAGGCGAGCGAGCTCGCCGCGATCGGCCAGCGCACCGACGCCGCCGGGACGCGGCTGGAGCAGCGCAGTGTGCTGATCCTGTGGGTGTCGCTCGCCGCGGCCCTGGCGTTGTCCTTCGCCGGCTGCTTCGTCGTCCTGCGTGCCCTGCGACGCAGCGTCCGGGAGGTCGAGCTGTCGCTCTCGGCGCTCGAGGGTGGCGACCTGACCCGCGACCCGGTGGCGCACTCCGACGACGAGCTCGGGCGCATGGCGCGGTCCCTGACCAGTGCCCAGGCGGCGCTGCGCAGCACCATCGCCCAGACCGACGAGGCCGCCCAGAGCGTCGCCTCCGCCGCCGAGGAACTCACCGCCTCGGCCTCCGAGGTCGCCGCCGGTGCCGAGCAGACCTCCGCGCAGGCAGGGGTCGTCGCGGCGGCGTCGGAGCAGGTGTCCCGCAATGTGCAGACCGTGGCCGCCGGGGCCGAGCAGATGGGCGCCAGCATCCGGGAGATCGCCCAGAACGCGTCCCAGGCGGCCAAGGTCGCCAGCCAGGCCACCGAGGTCGCGTCGACCACCAACGACCAGGTCGCCCGACTGGGCACCTCATCGGCGGAGATCGGCAACGTGGTCAAGGTGATCACCAGCATCGCCGAGCAGACCAACCTGCTGGCGTTGAACGCGACCATCGAGGCCGCCCGGGCCGGGGAAGCGGGCAAGGGCTTCGCCGTCGTGGCCGGGGAGGTCAAGGAGCTGGCGCAGGAGACCGCCAAGGCCACCGAGGACATCGCTCGCCGGGTCGAGGCGATCCAGCACGACACCGGCGCCGCGGTGACCGCCATCGCGGAGATTTCACAGATCATCGCCTCGATCAACGACTACCAGCTGACCATCGCCAGCGCGGTGGAGGAGCAGACCGCGACCACCACGGAGATGTCCCGGTCGGTGGCCGAGGCCGCCTCCGGGTCCGGGGAGATCGCGCACAACATCACCGGCGTCGCGTCGGCCGCCGACGCGTCGACCCAGAGCGTGCAGCAGATCGGTGCGGCGGTCAGCGACCTCGCCCGGATGTCCGCCGACCTGCGCGCCGCGACCGCGACGTTCGTGTACCGGGAGAGCGAGCGGCCGCGCTCGGCGTGAAGCGACCGGCGGCGGATCACGCCCGGCGCTCGGGGACCGTCGTTCCCGGGACGTCCGGCGTGACCGTCGCGTCGCTCGCTCGCCGGGGACTCAGCGCCCGGGCACCCGGACCTGGCGCGACGCCGGGACACCCAGCGCCAGCCGGGCGCCGACCTGGTCCGCCAACGTCACCGCGATCCTGCGCTGCTCGGTGGTCGGTCGGACGTGCTGGGTCGACGAGGTCAGCACGAACCTGCCCTGCCCGGTGCCGGCGTGCTCGACCGGCAGCACGATCAGATCGTCGGTCGGCAGCCCGTGCCGGTCCACGTCGACCCGGTTGCCGCGCTGGGTGACCGCACCGTCCCGATGCATGAGGGTCGTCGACCGGGCGCGCCGGTCGGCGCCCTCGAACCGGCAGTCGTCGACGCCGAGCAGGTCGGTGATCCGCTCCGCCACCCGTGCGACCAGCACGTCGGGTGAGGTGTCCGGGAGCGCGACCAGATCCGCGGTGCTCAGCACGCCGTCGAGGTAGCCGGCGCGACGACTCGCTCGGTCCTGCTGACGACGACCCCACAGGGCCACCTCGGTCACCACCAGGCCGACGACGAGCAGCAGCACGGCGATCTCGACCTCGTCGCGGTCGAACACCGTGAAGCTCCACCGCGGCTCGGTGAGGAAGAAGTCGAACCACGCGCTGGCCGACACCGCCGCCAGGACGCCCGCGGTACGGAGTCCGGAGGCCGCAGCGCCGACCACGACCAGCGTCAGCACGAGCGCGCCCACCGCCGCGGTCACGTGGTCACCTGCCAGATGCAGGGCCCCCGCCGCGACCAGCGGCCCGATGAGGGCGAACGCGACGATCGCGCGCTGCCGTCCTCGGTGCCGCGCATTCCGACCTGGGCGCTGCTCCGACCCGTTCTCCCCCATGGCGTGCCTCCATCGGCTCCGACGGACGGTGCCGTGACCGGTCGAGGCGACCGGGTCGAACGGCGCGTCCTGCCTCGATCAGACACCCGCGACAGCGCGACGGAGCCGGTCCTGACGTCTTCCGTGCGGCAGGACGGCGCATGCTCACGATTCCCTGACGGCGGCGCCGCCCGGTCCCGATGTGACGCTCCAGCCCCTCAGCTTCCGGTCGGTCCGTCGAGCGCGGAGACCATCGACGCCGCCGGCCCGCCGACGAGGTGACGGGAGAACGCCTGCGGCGTCGTGGGCCGCCCGAGCGCCCAGCCCTGGGCCGAGTCGCACCCCAGGTCCGCCAGCAGCGCGAAGGTCGCGTGGTCCTCCACCCCCTCGGCGACGACGTGCATGCCCAGCGCGTGCCCGAGCGCGACGGTCGAGCGCAGGATCGCCGCGCACACCGAGTCGGTGGTCGCTGGGGCGACGAACGTACGGTCCACCTTCAACACGGTGAACGGCAGCCGTCGCAGGTAGTTCAACGAGCCGTAGCCGACCCCGTAGTCGTCCACTGCCAGCTGCACACCCAGCGTGGCCAGTGCCCGCAGGGTCCGCTCCCCGCGTGGCACGTCGCGCATCGCCATCGTCTCGGTGACCTCCAGCGTGAGGGCGGAGGCGGGCAGGGCGTGCCGGTCGAGCGCGGCGCGAACGTCCTCCACCAGCCGCGGGTCGTGCAGGTCGTGGGCCGAGACGTTGACGGCGACGGTGAACTCGGGCGAGCTCTCCCGCCAGGTCGCACACCACCGCAGAGCGGTGTCGATCACCGCGAGCGTGACCGGGCGGATCAGACCGGTCCGTTCCGCGGCGGGCACGAACGCGGCGGGTCCGAGCAGCCCGTGCACGGGGTGCCGCCACCGGACCAGCGCCTCCGCGCCCATCACGTCGTGCGTGGCGACGGAGGTGACCGGCTGGAACTCGACCACGAGCTCGCCGCGCTCCACCCCGCCGACCAGGTCGTGCAACAGAGCGGCACCGGCCGGGCCGCCGTCGCCGGTCGCGGCGGGCAGATCGGTGGCGATGCGCTGGGTGCGCCCGCGGGCCGCTCCGAGAGCGACCTCGGCGCGCTCCGCCAGACGACCCAGCGTCGCGTCCTGCTCGGGGGAGACGGCCACGCCGATGGCGGCACCGGTGACGACGCTCATGCCGCTGACGGAGAACGCAGTGCCCAGACGAGCGAGGATCCGCGCCGCCAGGGCATCCGCCTCGGTGTCCTTGGTGTCACCGCTCACCCACACCGAGATCCCGAACAGGTCCCGGTTCATCCGCGCCGCGAGGGCGTGCGGGGGAGCGACATCGGCCAGGTCGCGTGCGACGGCGCGGAGCATCTCATCCGCCCACCGGTGCCCGAGCGTCTCGACGACATCGCGGTACCCGTCCAGACCGATCAGCAGCAGCGCCGGTCGTGCGTCCTCGGCGACGCCCTCCGCCCGGCTCCCGATGTGCTGGTCCAGGCCGGCGGCATTGGCGAGACCGGTCAGAGGATCGGTGACGGCGTCCCGGGCGAGTCGGCTGTTCGTGGCCCGCAGGTCGCCGAGCACGCCCCAGAACCGGGTCATCATCGCGACGACCATCAGCACCCCGATCGTGCAGACCTCCACGACGGGGATCGGCCCGCCGGACAGGTCGGACACCACCAAGGTCAGCGGGACCACGCTCGCCGAACCGGCCATCAGCACGAAGTGCGTCCCGCCGAGCTCGGTGCCGGGGGCGAGCGGCCCGCCGTCGTGCACCGCCTGTCGTCGGGCTGCCTCGGCGAGGAGGACGTACCCGACCAGCCACAACGGGTCCAGGAGGGACAGCTGGTCGGCGCGCACCTGCCAGGTCTGACCGACCTGGAAGAGCAGGTCCGCGATCAGGATCGTCGAGACCGCGATCACCACCAGGCGGTAGGCACCGGTGCGTTCGCGCATCGCGTTGCCCGAACGCGCCAACGTGACGATCAGCAGCGCGTCGCCGACCGGGTAGAACGCGCCGACCAGGCCGGCAGCCGGATCCGCACCCCATCCGTTCAGCGCGGGGTCGAGGACGAGCAGCCACAGGATCAGCAGCAGCCCACCCATCATCAGGAAGGCATCGAGCCACCACACCGGTCGACGTCCCGAGGGCGCCGGGAAGGCGCGTACCAGTCCCATGGCGAGCAGGGGATAGCTCACCAGGTAGGCGAGGTCGGCGATCGACGGGTAGGGCGCGACGTCCAGGCCCCACTCCAGCACCGTCCAGATCACGTCGCCGAGCACCCAGGCGACCAGACCCACGGACAACAGGGCCCAGGCCCGGCGCGGCGGACCGCTCATCCGCCGTCGCGCCCGGACGACAGCGACGGCGGCACCGATCGCCACGGCGAGGAACAGCAGGTCACGCGCCGGGCCGCTCGGCAGGAACGCCTGCACCGCGATGCCGACGACCGCCGCCATCGTCGCGGCGATGGCCGTCCGATCCCGTCGCCACATCACGTCCGGCCCCATCGGCACGTCCGGCGCGGATGTGAACCGTCGCTGTCGAGTTCACACTCGGCAGGTCCGGCCATCATCGCTGGCCAGTGCCACGAGGACCGGTGGCGGCTGGTCACGGGCGCCCGCGGTGGTCCTCCCTGCTGATCCTGAGGAGGTTGTCCTGGGCCGCCGCCCGTCGTTCGCGGTCTCGGTCGGACGATGCGTCGACGCCGCGGACGGCCGCCGCGGACGGTGGTGGGGCGGTCATGTTCCGGCGGGCGATCCCCGAGTGCGCGGCCACCACCGTCGGGGGAGAGGGCTCGGCCGGCCAGGTGATCAGGAGGTATTCCTCGTGCGGGTCGGTGGTGGTGAGGTCGTCGCCCGCGTCGCGGCCGCGCGCGTGCACCCGGAGTCTGAACCAGACGATTCCGGGCGCGACGAGCGCGGCGGCGCTGTCGGGGTCGTCGGCGTAGGGACCGGCCACGGCGACCTGGCCGTCCGTCACGCGACAGTCGACCTCCACGACGTCCTCCCACCCTGGTGACACCTCGGCAGGAGCTCGGTCGGCGCGCTGCACGGTGACCGTCACGGGGCCGGACACGATCCCGGTCCTGATCCGCGCAGCGGCGCCGGGCACCTGCTGCACGAGTCCGCCCAGGACGCCGGTGAGGCGGGGCGAGATGTCAGCACCCCGGAGGTCGAGACCGCGGTCGTCGGCCCAGGTCACGTACTGCATCTGCCCCACCTCACTGGCCGTCGCGGTCAGGTGATCGTCACGTAGAACGCATCACCCTCGATGACTCTGAACGGAACGTACAGCACGCTGTTGAGCTGATTGCCCGCATAGGAGTTCTCGTTCTCGTCGATCATGCAGGCGCTGTACCCCGGTCCGCTGACACCGGTCGGCAGTTGGGGAATCTGGCAGAAGGAGAATGTTCGCCCGCCGACGCCACCCGCACCGGTGAAAGCACCTTCCCACGTCGAGGCGAAGGGGTATTCGTCACACGTCTTGCCGGGCGGTCGGTTGTACGAGCCGAGGCAGGCCGTGTCCCGGTTCTGCTGGCGCAGCGTGGCATTGGTCAGCCGGTGCAAGGGGACCCCGGTGTACCAGGAACCCGGCAGCCCGCTGGTCTCGGCGTTGAGCAGATGGGCACCGAACTCGGGGTATCCGCTGAGCGGGTACGTCAGCTCCGGTGTCGCGCCCGGGATCACACAGCCGACGCTCGTCGACCCGGGCAGCGCCTGGTCGCACCGGACCACCGGCGTCGCGGTGGGGCTGTAGCCCGCCGGGTTCTGGGCCGACGGCGCCTTGAACGTGATCTGCCATGAGGGCGTCGCGGTACCCGAGCTGCCGAGCACCGCCGGCCACTCGAAGTACGACTCCCCGTTCGCGTTGCCGTTCACCCCCGGCACCTGGACGGGGAAGGTCTGACTGACCGGCACGCACGCGGTGCCGCCGCACAGGGCGGTGCCCGAGATCTGGGTGCCCGACGCCTCGCCGGTGATGATGGTGGGGGAGACCTGGACCTGGTTCGCCCACACCGTGGTCAGGCTCTGCACGGTGTACACGTACCGGTAGGTCAAGAAGTTCATCGTGCCGACGACGGAGGTCACGCCGTTGGTGGTACGCGTGACCGTCAGGGTGCCGGCGTAGATCCCGCAGCCTGCCGTGCGAGTGATCCACATCGTGTTGGCGACACCCTGGTCCAAGCACCACTGGGGCAACGGCTGCATCGCCGCGATCGTGACGTCACCGCGCGCCTGGGCGCCTGGTGCGGGCGCCGCCGCGGACCGTGCGGCGAGGTCCCGTTCGGCTGCTTCCAACTCGGGTGGGGTGAGCTCACCGCCGACCGTGACGCACACCTCGAGGCCCTCGCCGTCCGGGCCGGTACAGCTGTCGTCGGGAACCGAGCGCGCCGCAGGCCCGGGTGCCGCCGCGTCGAGCCGGGAGATGGCCGACACCCCGTCCTCGGAGAGCAGCTCGACCACTGGTGGTGAGTCGTCACCGCGTGCGGCGAGGACCGCCGACGGTTCCGAAGCCGTCGGATCAGCAGAGTCGGCGACCGCCGTGAGCGAACCGCCGACCACCATCACCGCGACCGCGACCGTCGCTGTGGTCAATCGTCTGGATAAGCGCTGCATACGTCCCCCTGGAAGTGTGCCGGCCGGCGCCCGTGTGACCCGGCCCCGCCGCCGGGGCCTCCGACGCGCGATATCGCTCGTCAGGGCTCCCGCGGTGCTGCCACGCTAGGGAATAGCCCACAGCGCGTCACCAGGTTGCGCCCAGTTGTTGCACAGTTGACACCTAGGGAATGCGACGCGACGACCGGGACCGGAGACGACGGGTCCTGATTCGCCCGCCTATTCCTGCGGCCGCGTCGCGAACCGCTCGCCCGCGGCCGCGGTCACCGGCGTGAAGAAGTTGATCAGGTTGCCGTCCGGATCCCGCACGAGCAGCGACCGGTTGCCCCACGGCATGTCCGTCGGCGGGTGGACGAAGGCGCTCACCCCACCGCGCAGCGCGCGGTAGGTCTCGTCGACGTCGTCGACCAGGAAGTCCAGCGCGACGCTGCGGTTCGCACCGCCCCGCGCGGCGTCCGCTCCGAGCAGCGGCACCGTGGCGGTGCTGGCGATCGCCAGCGTGCCGGTCGGGGTGCGCAGTTCGGCGAACATCGGGTGGACGCGGGCGGCGGCGATGCCGGTGACCTGCTCGTAGAACGCGACCAGCGCGTCGACGTCGTCGGTGAAGATGCGGGTGGCGGCCAGGTTCATCGCGGTGCTCCTCAGGGGTGGTGGGTCGTGACCGTGGACCGGGTCACGCCGCGACCGTAGGCGCGCAACCGGGCGGGATCTGTCCGGTATTCGAGCGACGATGTGGTCCATGGCTGATCCCGTCGTCCGCGCGTTGCAGCTGCTGGACCTGCTGCAGTCCGCAGCCGTTTGCTCCACGGCCGACCTGGCGCGGCGGCTGGAGGTGGACGAGCGCACGGTGCGCCGGGACGTCGCCCGCCTGATCGCGGCGGGTATCCACATCGAGTCGCTGCGCGGACGTTACGGGGGTTATCGCCTCGCGCCGGGCTCGCGGGTCCTGCCGATCACGTTCACCGGCGACGAGGCGGTCGCCGTCTTCCTGGGGCTGGCGCACACCCGGTCACCGGCGGGGGAGCGGGACGGCGCCCCGCAGACCGCCCTGGCCAAGATCCGGCGCGCGATGCGACCCCAGGACGCGGAGCGTGGCGATGCCGCACTCGCCCTGATCCGGCGGTCGGTGGTGACGGGCCGGGCCGACCCGGCTCCCGGCGTGATACTCACGATGGCGCAGGCGATCGCCTCTCATCAGGTCGTCGAGCTGCGCTACCGCAACGGTGACGGCGTTCCCTCGTCGCGCACGGTCCACCCGATCGACCTGGTCGCCCGATCCGACCGCTGGTACCTCGTCGCCTTCGACGTCGACAGGGGAGCGGACCGCGCCTTCCGGGTCGACCGGATCAGCACGGCCCGTGCGCTGCCGGAGCGGTTCCCCGCACCCGAACGCGGCGACACGAGGTCGTGGCTGGAGGAGCACTTCGCCACCGGGACCTACCGCTGGACGGTCGTGCTGCACATCAACGCCACCGAGCAGCACATCCGCGAGCACCTCCCGCCGTCCGTCGCGCGCCTCCGGCGCCGGGATGCGGGGCCGGGTGACAGCAGCCCCTGGCACCGGGCGGAGATCCACGCCGACGCACTGGACTGGCTGCCCTCGGCCATCACGGGCCTCGCCTGCACCGTGCTGATCGAGGGTCCGCCGGAACTCCGCGAGCTCGTGCGCACGGCGGCCACCCGGATGCTGCGGGCAGCCGCCGACGACGGTCCGACGCCTGCCTCAGCGCCGGCGGTTCCGGAGTCGGCCACGGAGACCCGCCACACTCAGGAGCCCACCCGCGACGATCAACCCCAGCGCGGCGATCGCCTGCGTGGACGTGTGGGCCGACCCCGTGATCGGCAGACCCGCCAGACCCGGTGAGCCCGCGGCCGTACCTGACGCGCCCGGCGAAGCCGCCGCGCCCGGGGAACCTGCCGACCCCGACGAACCCGCGTCAGCGGATGAGCCGCCGGAGCCGTCGCCCGGGTCGGGGATCACCGGCGAGGCGACGACGACCAAGGTGAACTCCCGGGCGTCGGTGCCGTGATCGTTGTTGACCGACACCCGGACGGTGAACGTGCCGTCGGACACCGGGCTGCCGGTGACCTCCCCGGTCGAGGCGTCGAGGGTGAGCCCGGCGGGCAGTCCCTCGGCACTCCACCGCAGGGGACCGTCGCCGTCGGCGGCCAGGGCCGCACGGTAGGCGACCCCCGCCGTGCCACCGGGCAAGGCCGTCGTGGTGATCGAGGGCGCCGTCCCCACCCGGAGCACGAATGTCCGGTCGGCCGTCCCGGAGTCGTTGGCGGCCCGGACCTGCACGGTGAAGCTGCCGGCTGCGGAGGGCGTGCCGGCCAGCTGTCCGGTCTCCGGGTCGAGGGAGATCCCCGGGGGCCACGCACCATCGAGGACGGAGTAGCCGATCATCGGGTCGCCCTCGGCGACCAGCGCGGTCCGGTACGGATCGCCCACCGTGCCCTCCGGCAGGTCCTGGGTCACCCAGGACGGTGCGACGGCGACCTGCACCGTGTAGCGCTGCTCGTCCGAGCCGCCCGGACCGGTGACCCGGATCAGGAACGACGTGGCACCGGCTGCGGACGGGGTCCCGGTGATCATCCCGGTGTCCGGGTCGAGCAGGAGCCCGGCCGGAAGGTCGCCCTCGACGACCTCGAACCGGAGCGGACCAATCCCGTCGGCCTGCACCACGGCCTGGTAGGGCTGCCCGAGCACCGCGCCCGGTACGGTCGGCGTCACGATCTGTGGCGCCGCTGCGTAGACGAATCCCTGCGCCAGCGTCTCCACCGGTCCGGTGGCTGCGGCGTCGCGGTTCCAGATCCAGTGCAGCCGGACATCCACCGGGCCCTCGGGATGCGCCGGGGTGACGACGCTGAGAGTGCGGGGGCCGGTGACCGTGGGGTCGGACCCGCGCACACCGCCGAAGTCCGCGGAGTCGGGAGCCAGGGCCAGGGTCGGCTCCAGCGGGATCGGGAACAGTTGTTCGGTGCCGTTGCCGATGTGGGCGGTCTGGTTGTAGTCGCTGGTGCCCAGCCAGTCACCCGCGGCCGTGCGCACGACCAGTGAGGTGGGGGCGAGGACCAGGGTGTCCAGGGCCGCATCCCCGGGCACCAGGAGCCGGCTGGGGACGAACACCCGGCCGGCGCTGTCGCCCTGGACCACACCCGCACCGTCGGGTGCGGCGACCAGCGTGGCGTCGCCCCACCCCCCGCCCCAGATCCAGCCGGTGCCGTCGGCATCCACCGCCACGGTGCGCGTGCCGGCAGCCTGGAGCCGGACGATCGGCGGCAGGCCCGTGACCAGAACCGGGCTCAGCGCGGGGCCGGTGGTGGTGCCGTTGCCCAGCTCGTAGCTCGCGTTCGCGCCCCAGGCATACACCCGGCCGTCGGCGAGCAGCACCGCACTGTGCCGATGGCCCGCGGCCACCCCGACCACCGCGGAGTCGGTGGGCAGACCCTCGACCGGGCGGATCTGCCCGCTGTCGGTGGTGGTGCCGTCGCCGAGCTGACCCGCGGCGTTGTCGCCCCAGGTGTAGACCACGCCGTTCGCGTCCAGGGCGATCGCATGGTCGTCCCCGGTGTCCAGGGCGGTGAACCGCACGCCGTCGGGCATGTCCGCCGGGACGAAGGTGGGGTTGTAGCTGGGCGCGGTCGCGGCGAGACGCCCATCGAAGTTCGCCCCCGCTCCGTAGACGCTGCCGGTGGGGTCCAGGACCAGGACCGCATAGTGCATGGGATGCACCGAGGCGACGGTCACACCGGCCGGCAGGGCGGCCGGCGTGAACTCCGAGAGCTGCGCGAAATCGCCGGTGCCGAGCTCGCCGTAGCCGTTGTACCCGGTGCTGTAGAGGGCACCCTCCGACGTCACCAGATAGCCCGCGCGCTGGCCCGAGGTGACGGCAGCGACGCTCACCCCGGCCGGCAGCGGAACCGGCATCGGATCCGGCGCGAAGTTCACACCGGATCCGAGCCCGAGCTCACCCACGGTGCTGTTGCCGACGCCCCAGAGCGTGCCGTCGGAGAGCCGGAGGAGCATCTGCCGCTCACCGATGGAGGCGGCACCGACCGCGATCTCCCCGCCGGTGATCGTCACCCTGGTGCCACCGGCCACCGGTCCGCCGTTCGGCGCCACCTCGACCGCCGCCGCGCCGACGGATCCGACCGCCGACATCAGGAGCGCCGCGGCGATACCCACCGCAGCACGCCACCGGAACCGGCGCGGTCCGCGGGTCATGCCGTGTCGTGCGTCCATCACGTCTCCAGATCCTGCGCCGCGTACCGCCGGCGCCCTCGATGAGTCGCTCGTGGGGGAGCCCCCGCCATGGTCGGTGGATCGGGGCAGAGGTCTCGATGCATGGGCGCCATCGGCGTCCGGCCCCGGGGAGTTCCGAGCAATACCTGGGTACGCCGGTAGGTGCCGGAGCGGTCGTCGGCACCCGTGTTTCCACGCAGCTCCTGAGTAGTCCGCACCTCATCCCTCGGTGAGTGGTCACGGAGCCCGGTGCCGCGCACCGTCCTCGGACGCCTCGGGAGCCATCGCCCACGTGCCGGGCGACAGCCGTCGTACCTTCCGCTGGGGCCCACGGGTGAATGACGGAATCCTCCCGCCCACCTGCGCCGCCGCAGCCGGGCACATCGCGGCCGGGGTGGTGATCCCGCACGGCTGTGGCCGTCGCTGGTAGCGCGTCAGGAGCACGGGGGGAGGCGAGGGCGGAGGAGGTGGTCGGCCCTGCACGGGTCGACCACGACCAGGTGTGGCTCACGTGCCGCGGCCGGCGCGTGGCGGTGGTGGTCGACGCCGAGGACCTGGCGCACCTGCACCAGGCGGCCGAGGACCTGGCCGACATCACCGGTGCGTCCGACGCTCGCGGCAATCGACCTGCTCGCGCCACCCCACGGCCATCCGGAGCGAAGAAGCTCGTCGGAGGTGACGGCGAGCGGCGCGTGCGCACCGGCGACTTCCGGATCGTCGACGAGATCCACGACCAGATCCTGCTGGTCCTGCTGGTCCTGGTCGCCCTGGTCGCCCTGGTCGTGCGCCGCCGCGAGATCTACCGCTGATCACCGAGCGACCGACGTAACCGAGCACCTCACCACCCCACCCACCATGACCGCACGCCGCACGACCCCCAGAGGAAAGAGCGTGCACCCGGGCCGCGAGCAGCGCACCCCGGATGGTTCGGCCTGGCGTGGGCGCCGGGACTTCCGAGAGAAGCGCCCCGGGCCTCGGGGATCCAGGCCCTCCGCGAGACCCGGGGCACGTCAGTCCTTTGACCCGCGTTCACCGGGCTTGCGCCCGGTGAACGCGTCACTCCTCAGTCCTCACCGTCCGGCGGGCCCCCGGAACCGACCGGGATGAAGGTGAAGGAGGCGGAGTTGTTGCTGTGGTCGGCGTCGGTCACCTCGTCCGAGATCGTGACGGTCAGCATGGTGTTCGGCCGGGCAGTGCTGCCATCGGTCGACGTGTAGGTCGGGTGATGCACGGTGAGGGCGAACGTCCGGCTCTCCCCGGCGGCGATCGGGGTGGCGATCTCGAACCGGTGGACGCCGTCGACCGTCGTCATGGACACATCGTCCGCGACGGTCCGGTCCCCGTCCAGCAGGCCGGTGACGTTCCACAGGCCGTCGGTGTTGTCGGTGACGAGCAGCACGATCGGATCCGCGCCGTCCTCGGTCCCGACGTTGGTCAGGGTGAGGAAGTGCACGGTGTCACCGGCGTTGAGCCCGTACGGCTGACCCTGCGTATCGGAGGCGAAACTCGGCACGTAGTCGATGGCGGTCGGCGTCACGGACGGGTCGTCCTCGGGTGTCGGCTGGGGCTCGGGGTCCACCGGGAGTGCGGGGTCCGTGGGGTCGGTCGGGTCAGTGGGGGTGGCAGGGTCGGCCGGGGTGCTCGGGTCCGTGGGGGTGCTCGGGTCGGTGGGGGTGGCGGGGTCGGCCGGGGTGGTCGGAGCCGGGTCCTCGACCGGCGTCGTCGGCGTCGGGTCGTCACCGGCGGTCCCGGTGTCGGTGGTGCCAGGGGCCGTCGTCGACGAGGTGTCCGAACCGGCGGGCGTCGCGGTGCGCGTGCTCGTACTGGTGGCGCACCCGGCGCCGGTCGCTGCCTGGGCGCCACCGGCGCCGGTGAAGGACAGTCCAGCGGTCAGGGTCAGCGCGGCCAGCGCGGTGAGCGCGACCCCGGCCCGACGGCGGGCACGTGCGCGGCGAGCGATCACGATCAGCGCGGTGGCGGCCGCGATCATGGTCACCGCGATCACAGCGAGGGGTACTGGATCACTTCCGGTGAGGGCGAGGCAGTTCATCAGGGCTCCGTTCAGGGGTCCGTTGGTTCGAGCTCAGCCTGCGGGCGAGGACCGTCGCCGGAGCGCGCCACTACGTGGAACCACGGGGAGGTCGCGCGGCAGTGCTGACAGGGGAGCCGACAGCTTGGAGGAATCGCCGGGTACCTACTCCACTGGGTGGCGTCCCGGACGAGGGCGCGTGGGTGACCGGGGAACGGGAGCAGCAGCGCGCGTAGCCCTGCCCCGGCAGAGCGTCGCCGTACCGAAGCCCAGGCAATACCGTCCCACCTGACCACCGAGCCATGTCGATCGCGTCCAGCACGGTCTCGGTTCGCATCGTCGGGGCCACGCACCATCCCACGATCGGGGAACAGACGTCGAAGATCACGCGACTTCGCGAACCGCGACGAGGTCGAGACCGCTCGGCACACCATGCCCCGGAGCAGGGTGGGGCGATGCGCAGACCGTGACTGGCACCTCTGCGTATCAGGATCGGTCGTACTCGGGCCCTCCCGCACGCGGGGCGAAGCGCGCTGTGTCGACGGGTCTACCGCCCGCGGGCGGGCTCGAGTCCGGTGAGGATGAGGTCGATGGCGAAGTCCCGGCGCCGCGTCTCGTCCGGCCCTGTCAGGGCGGTCGCGAGGCTGGTGACGTGGGGGAACTGCGTCGGGTCGACCGCCTCGTAGACGGCGCGGATCCCGCTCGCCGGGCCTCCTTGGGCGCTGCGGACGGTGCGTTCAACGGCGGTGGCTGCGGCGAACTGGGCGATCAGGTCGATGGCCAGGGCTGCGCGTTCGGGCTCGACTCCGCCTGCTTCCATCAGCAGGAGCTCGTGCTCGGCGAGGCGGAGGGCACCTGGTAGTGAGGGGATCGTGCCGAGCGCCACCGTGCCGATCCCGGGGAAGGCCCCGAGCGCGTCGATGGTGTTGACGATCGTGCCGGCGAGCGCCCGTCGCCAGCCTCGATCGGCGGGGACGAGTTCGATCTGGCCGTAGACGGCGTCGAGGGCGTGCTCGAGGAGGGCGTCCCGGCTCTCGAAGTACGCGTACAGGGAGGCCGGACCGGTCTCGACGGACGCCGCAACCTGCCGCAGGGTGAGCGTCTCGACGCCGTGTTCGCGGATGAGTGCTAGTGCGGCGTCCAGAATCGAGCGCCGGGAGAGGGGGCGTTTGGCGGGTCGGTCGCGCCGTGACACGGGCTCGGCGGATGACGGCATGCCGCGACACTACCACTTGACACGATCAGGATTCGTGACGAACGTTGTTCGCGAACGCTGTTCGTTTCGAGGGATCGGGTGGAGGCTGTCATGTCGGTGCTTGTGGTGGGTGCGAGCGGGGGAGTCGGGGGCGCGGTGGTGGCCGGGCTCTTCGAGCGCGGCGTCGAGGTTCGAGCGGCGAGCCGGAACCCGTCGCGACTGGTCATGCCGCCCGGGGTGCCGGTCTTCGCCGCAGGCTTGGATCACCCGGTGTCGTTCGAAGCGGCTCTCGACGGGGTGGAGCGGGTGTTCCTCTATGCGGACGTCGCCGAGCCCGAGGCGCTCACGCCGGTGCTGGCGGCCGCGGGGGTGCAGGTCGTACTGCTGTCGTCCTCGGCGGTGACGCGACCTGGTGCGGTCGAAGATTTCAACGGATCCCGGTTCCTGCGTGTTGAGCGGGCCATCGAGGAGGCCGGTCTCGCCCACACGTTCCTGCGCCCGGGTGGCTTCGCGAGCAACGCCGCGCGGTGGAGCTGGGGAGTGAAGGGGGAGAGCGCTGTGCCGCTCCCGTACCCGGACGCGGTCCAGGTCCCGATCCACGAGGCGGACATCGCCGACGTCGCCGTGGTCGCGCTGACCACCGACACGCTGCTCGGGTGCGCGCCGATCCTCACAGGGCTGGCTCGTCTGACCCTGCGGGAGCAGGTGGCGACGATCGGGTCGGTGATCGGCCGCAGAGTAGAGGTGATCGAGCAGACTGAGGCGGAGTCGGCCGCGTTGCTCGCACGTCACGTCCCGGACGAGTGGGTCCGGCAGATCATCAAGGACTGGCGCGAGGCAGTCGGCACCACCCCGCCGGTATCCGACGAGTACCGGCGCATCACCGGGCGCGTGCCCCGCAGCTTCCGGACCTGGGTCGAAGACCACGTGGATCTATTCCGCTGAACCGTCACCCACCCGCTGTCCGGTTCGTCGCTCCAGGTCGAGGACCGGACAACAACGCGGTGGCCGCCGCCGACCGGTGCGCCGGGCTTGGCTGACCCAGGGCCGCTGGTGCGGAGAGCCGTTCAGCTGGCCCCCCGCACCGGTCCGCGGTACCGCCCCGGTGTCGTGCCGGCGAGCGGGGTGAACTGCTCGATGAACTGGCTCGTCGTCGCCCAGCCGCACGTCGCCGCGGTGTCGGTGACGCTCGCCCCGCCTGCGAGGAGCACGAGCGCGCGGTGGACGCGGAGCTGCAGCCGCCACTGCCGATAGCCCATCCCGGTCTCCGCCCGGAACAGCCGGCTCAGGGTCCGCGCCCCGACGCCCGTCGCCTCAGCGATTTCCTGCAGCGACAGCGGGGTGGCGAGGTCGCCCTCGACGAGCCGGGCGACCGTCCGCAGGCGCGGGTCGCGGGGCTCCGGAAGGTGCAGGGGCTGCTCGGGGGCGGCGGTGGCCTCGTCGACGACGACCCGCAGCAGGTGGGCCACCGCGGCGGGGGACCGGGCCTGCCCGGACGTCGCCGCGAGCACGGCCTCCCGGGCGAGCGTGGACGCCACGAGCACCGCAGGACCGGCGGGGAGCTCGGCGGCCAGGGCGTCGTCGAGGTACATCAGGCGCATGTCGGTGCGCCCGTGCGCGCGGTGGCGGTGCACGAACCCGGCGGGCACCCACGCGAAGCGGGTCGCCGGCGCGATCCACGTGCCCCGGTCGGTCGTCAGGGACAGCACGCCGGAGGCGGCGTGCACGAGGTGGCCCTGGCGGTGGGCGTGGTCCGGCGACACCGCCGCGTGCTCGATGAGGAACGCTCCGCCGACCCTCGCGTCGGCTGCGCCGCGCGCCTCGGATTCCAGCAGCTCCGCCCACCCCGGAGTGGCCTGGCGAGAAATAGACATCAGAGGGCAGTTTACGTGTTCCGCGCCGAGACCGCGGCGTGTCTACTCGTCGGCATGACCACGTTCTCCACGACCGCGCCCCGCACGACCCCACCCGCAGCTCGCGACTCCTGCGCCGGGGGTGCCCGATGAGCCTGCGCTCCATCGTCGTCGGCGTCGACGGGCGCGAGCGGTCGTCCCGGGCGCTGGCCTTCAGCCTCGGGCTCGCAGAGCGGGAGCACGCGACGCTCCACGTCTGCTACGTGCGCCCGTTCGTGCACTGGTCGTCGTTCGCGCTCACGTCGATGTCGATGTTCTGCTGGGACGTCGGCGGCCTGCTGCGCGTCTCCGGCGAGGAGGTCGCGGACGAGGTGGCCGCCGAGGTGGCCGACGCGTTCGGCCGCACGGGCGTCCGCGGCCGGCTGTTCCTCCCGGCCGGCGACATCGTGGGCGAGCTCGCGGAGCTCGCGCGTGCGCAGGAGGCCGACCTGGTTGTCGTCGGGCGGTCGCGGCGCCTCGGGGCCGGCCGGTCCTCCGCAGCTCGGCGCCTGACCGACGGATTCCGGCGCGGGCTGCTCATCGCCTCGTAGCACCCCGCCGGGAGGGGAGGGGCCGGCCGCTAGGGCGCATCCCCCTAGACGTTCGGCCCCGGCGCGCCTGCCGTGATCCGCGCGACGAGCCACGCTGGTCGGGCTGCTCGCCGCCCGGCTGCGTGCCGACGGCGTGTAAGCGGGCGAGGTCGTCATCAACGGCTCGGTCGCGGGCCCGACGGTGATCGACCCCGCGGACATCGGGGACCGGGTCTGGGCGATGGCCGCCGAGCGCACGGAGGGGCACAGGCACCTCGCGGGGTAACGCGCCTGACGTCGCCGGAGGCGCGCTCCGCGGGTGCGGTCAGTCCCGCCGCAGCCCCACGGCGCCATGCGCTGCGGTCCCCGTAGCGCCTCCACTGCGTTCGCACTGCTCAGAGCGTGATTCTGCTCGCGCACCGGGGAGGGTTGGCGCTCAGGATCGGTCCTACTCCTCGCCCTCCGCTCTCGGAGCCGCGGGGAGAACGCCAGACGGTGGCGAGTTGGTGCGTCCCGAAGATCGGCCCGGCGGCTGGTACGCGTGCGGCGACGTGCCGAACGCCAGTGAGACGAGGCGGCGGGCCAGGCGCACAGACGCATGCACGGCTTCGGCGCGGCTCCATTCCGCGTCGGCGGTCCAGCGACTTAAGGGCTGGAGCCCCGTCTCTGAGTCCTCATCCTGGGAATCTGCTGTATCACAGGACCAACGCCCCGCGGAGCCTGGACAGAGCAGTGCTGAGATGAACGTCGTGGACGTGGTGGCACGAGTGCGGTGGGCGCCGGTCGGTGCCGGTGGTCGCGTTGCGCGGTGCACCAGCGCCTGGTGGGAGCGTACGGTCGCCGCACGGGAGCACCGGGCACCCCAGGTGCTCGTCCACGCTCTGCTCGAGGTCGTGGTCGACGGCGCCCCCCGGACCATCGACATGAGCCCGACGTGGGGCAAGGCCGTCACGCAGCGCCATGTCATCACGGTGGGCCCGGTCGGGTCACGCATCCTCCGGTGGTGCCCGGTGTTCCGCTACGAGCTGCGAGTGGTGCTCGAACCCGACACCTCGTCAGAAGTGCTGCAGGTCAGCGACGACTTCCAGTTGTCGGGACGGGTCTTCGAGGATCTTGCCGACGTGCCGGCATACACCTGGGGACGCGACGAAGGTGGAGCAGGGGAGATGTGGACGTCGAACTCGGTCGTCGCGTGGCTCCTGGAGCGTTCCGATGTTTCTCCCATCGAGCCTCCTGCCGGGCACCGCGCGCCCGGCTGGAACGCGGGCGCGCTCCTGGCACGCAGCCGACCACAGCAGACCACCGCTAACCGCCCCGCATGACCCCGGCACGCGCAACTGGTCCGTGCGGCCGAGCACGATCACGGGGCGGCGATAGCCATGCGCAACCGTCCCACGGCCGAACCCTGTCCGGGCCGGGGCGAAGATCTCACTGAGGGCGGCCCTTCGTCAGAAGCGATAGGCAGACTACTGTCTGACATAACGTGCATTATCGGCACTGAACCCAGGCGAGTCGGAGCTCGCTATTCGTCTCACCTCGATACGTCTCTGCACCAGTCCGACCAGCGCCGATCAGGCGATCAGGCGATCATCCCCAAGGGTGGCTCAATCGCAACGACGGGTGCCGGGCCTGCGCACGTGCAGGATCATGCGCCGGCGAAGCTCCCCACCCGGCGATCATTGGTTCGCGAGGCGTGGCAATCGCACCGTGAAGGTCGCCCCGCGCCCCTCGACGCTCGCCACCGCGATCGAGCCGCCGTGCGCCTGGACCACAGCACGGGTGATGGTCAGACCGAGTCCGACGCCGGGCACGGCGAGCCGGGTCGCCGTCGACGAGCGGAAGAACCGGCCGAACAGCCGGTCGACTTCGTCAACGGGGATGCCGTGGCCCGTATCGGCGACCGCGAGGACGACGTCCGGACCATCGGCGTGGACGGTCGCGGTCACCGATCCCCCGGCCGGGGTGAACTTGATGGCGTTGGACAGCAGGTTGTCGCACACCTGGGTCAGACGGCCGTGGTCGCCTCGCACCGGGCCGGGCGATGCCCGCACCGTCAAGGACACGCCGGCGCGCGCGGCGACGGGTGACACCGACTCGACCGCGCTGCGCAGCACCTGCCCCAAGTCCAACTCGTCCAGGTGCACCGGGAGCCGTCCGGCGTCGACCTGCGCGGTCAGGAGCAGATCGTCGACCAGCGCGATGAGCCGGTGGGCGTTCCGCTCGGCGACATCCAGCGAGGTGATCTGATCGTCCGTCAGCGGGTCGTCACGCACCAGTTCCAGATGGCCCAGCACCGAGGCGACCGGGGTGCGCAGCTCGTGGGACACCATGCCGACGAATTGGTCCTGCAGGCGTGCGCGATCGCGTGCAGGGGTCAGGTCCGTGGCGACGACCAGGTAGCCGGCTGCCTGGGCGCGATCAGCGCGTCGGGCGGTGATCACCAGCTCCACCGGGACATGTGCGTCATCTCCTCGCACGGCCGTGCCCTCGACCCGGCGCACGCGACCGGGCTCGACCCCAGCGACCAGCGCCGAGAAGCCGGGTCGCCCGTCGTCCGGCTGCCGCGGTTCCAGGGGTCCCTCCCAACCGTCGTCAGGGTCGACGTCGACGAACAGCTCCTCGATACGGCGCCGACCGACCACCCGGCCCGCTGGCGCTCCCAGCAACCGCTCGGCTCCACGGCCCCATATGTCGATCACCCCATCAGGTGTGCAGCCGACCACTGCTTGCTCGGTGACCGCGTCCAGGACCCCCCGGGCGAGACGCTCCGCGGTGTGCAACAGCGCCAGGTGCTCTCGCAGCCTTCGCGCAAGCTCGTTCACGGTCAGCGCCGCGAGGGCGTAGACCACAGGTGCGAACGAGGCGCGCCACGGAGTGAGACCGTCTGACGGGCCGATGCCCAACGCCGGCGGAACGACCAGCACGGCCGCTGCTGCACCGGCTGCTAGGACCACTGCGCCGCGCCCCGGCTCCGAGGCGATCCAGATCAACGGCAGGACGATCAGCGCGGTGAACAACGAGTCCGAGCCCCCGGTCCCCGCCCGCAACAGGCCGATAGCGACCAGCGAGAGCAGCGGAACGATGACCGCCCCACGATCGCCGGCACCCCACGGTTCGCCGACGTCGACGGATTGCCTCCCACGGGCTCGCCGAGCCACGAGCAACGCCCAGCCGGTGGCGATCAGCCAGATCAGCACGCCGACCGTCAGCGGTGCGGGGTCGGTGATCCACGTGCTGGGTGACAGGGCGACCACGACCAGTGCCACGGCGAATCCGACGACGGTCGGCAGGTGCTTCAGTACAACGGCCCGCTCGGACGGCAGGTCGCGCGAGGGCAGATCGGTCACTCGGCCCCCGGGCGCTGTTCACCCGGATGGCCGGGACCGGTCGTTCGGGCGCGCTCGGCCGCAGAGGCCGCCCGTTCTTCCCGGACCCGGGAGACGATCCCCCCGGAGTCGCGGACGAGCTCGAGCGGCTCCACGGCAGTACCGAAGGCGAAACGGGACCAGTACCGGGCAGCCGCACGGATGGCGATGGGGTCGAGGTAGTCACGGATGGCCGTCTGAGACGCGTAGCAGCGTAGGGCGGCGAGCTTGGTGTCCAGATGCTCGGCGACGTCCACGAATCGGTGCGGCCGGAAATCGACGGTCGACGATGGGCTCTGGAAGCAGGCCACGGTCGGGACGGTGCGGGTCGCCACCACCACCGCGTCGTGCACCGCGCGGTGGTCCTGGTGTCGGTCGTGTCGCGTGTGGGTGTAGACGACGGACGGACGCACCTCGGCGACGACGCGCTCGATGATGCCCACGGTGGGCTCCGCATGGGACACCTGGGTGTCCGGTAGATCTTCCAGGAACAGACGCGCACGCAGGACCTCGGCGGCCGCCAGCGCCTCGAGCTGCCGCACGTCGGTGTCACCACCCCGGGCACCGCGGGACAACGTGAGCACGACCAGGTCGTCACCGGCATCGGCATGGGCCGCCAGCGTCCCACCGACGCCGATCTCCACGTCGTCGGGGTGGGCACCGATGGCGAGCACCACGGTGCTGCTGCGGCGCTCCCGCTCCTGACGACCACGCGTGCCGAGCCGCAGGACCACCTCGGTCAATTGCGCGGACGGCACCGGTTTCGTCAGGAACTCGTCCGCCCGGCTGCGCAGCGCACCGACCGCATGCTCGACGGACGCATGCGCGGTCATCACGATCACGGCAGTGGCGGGGGCGCGCTCCCGGACCACCCTGGCGACCTCGAGTCCGTCCGTCCCGGGCAGCTGGATGTCCGTGACGACGACGTCCGGGTCGAAGGCCGCCAGCGTCGGGACCAGCCGGACGGCGTCCGGCAGGACGATGACCCGGCACCCGGCGCGCCGCTCCAGGATGGTCGCGGTCAACGCCGCGACGTCGGGATCGTCCTCGACGACGAGGACGCGCAGTGCCGGCGTGATCACGAGACTCCCCCTTCCGACGGCCGTACGGTGAGGCTGCCGGTGCCGTCATCGTCACCCGGGACCCGACCCGACGCCACCGGTCCCGGAAGAGCCGCGCAACGCCAGCGCCTGCAGCGCCATGATCGTCTTCCCGTCGGCGATCCGGCCGTCGGCGATCATCGCCAGCGCCTCGGACAGCGGCAGCTCGACCCGCTCGATGTCCTCGCCCTCCTCGGCCAGTCCACCGCCCTCGGAGATCAGGTCGTCCCGGGTGTACCGGGCCAGGTAGCAGTGCACGCGTTCGGTGACCGATCCCGGGCTCATGTAGACGTCGAACAGGTGGGTCATCGCGCCGACCCTGACGCCGAGTTCCTCGGCCGCCTCGCGCCGGATCGCGTCGTCCGGGGCGTCCTGGTCGAGCAATCCGGCGGCGACCTCGATCAGCATGCCGTCCGGGTGGCCGTTCACGTAGACCGGGTACCGGAACTGGCGGGTCAGCAGCACGGTGTCGCGGTCCGGATCATGCAGCAGGATCGCCGCGCCGTTCCCCCGGTCGTAGGTCTCGCGCTGCTGGGTGGTCCAGCGCCCGTCCCGGCGGCGGTAGTCCAGCGTGGTACGCCGCAGGACGTGCCAGCCGTCCGAGACCACCTCGACGTCGAGGACCCGGACGTTCGGGTTGGTGGTGAGGTCACGGCCGACCCGGTCGAGCCCGGTGCGGCCACGGGAGTCCGGCTGGTCGATGCCGATGCGTGCGCGTGTCATGCTGCTAGAGTACGCATAAACGTGCACGAACAGGAGACACCATGCTGGCAGCGGAACGACGCGCGCACCTGCTGGGCACGCTGGCGCGCGACGGCAAGGTGGTCGCGAAGTCGATCGCCGCCGAGCTGGGCATCTCCGAGGACAGCGTGCGCCGCGACTTGCGGGAACTGGCGGCCGAGGGTCTGGTGCAGCGGGTGTACGGCGGCGCGTTGCCGGTCTCCCCCGCCGTCGTCGACTACACCGCACGTCAGCGGGTGAACCCGGACAGCAAGCGGCGGGTGGCCCGGGCGGCACTCCGACTGATCGGTCCCGGCATGACGGTGCTGCTGGACGGCGGCACCACGGCGCTGGCGGTGGCCGAGCTACTCCCCCGTGATCTGCGCTGCACCGTGGCGACGCACAGTCCGACCGTCGCCGCCGCGCTGGTCGACCATCCGACCGCCCAGGTGGTGGTCATCGGCGGGGTGCTGTTCAAGCACTCGGCGGTGACCGGCGGCGCCTCGGCGGTGGAGGCGGCGCAGCGGATCAGCGCCGACCTGTTCCTGCTCGGCGTCACCGGGGTGCATCCCGACGCGGGCCTGACCACCGGCGACCCGGACGAGGCGGCGATGAAGCGCGCTCTGGCGGCACGGTCGGCGGAGACGTGGGTGCTCGGTTCGGCGGAGAAGATCGGGGCCGCCTCGCCGTTCCAGGTGCTGCCGTGGTCCCAGGTGGCGGGGGTGCTGACCGACGCCGGGCCGTCACCGACGATGGAGCGACTGCGGTCGGTGACGACCGTGCGCGTGGCGGACTAGCCCCAGCCCAGTCCCCCGTCGGTGGTCAGCACCTGCCCCACCATCCACGAGCCGGCCGGGCTGACCAGCCACCCGATCAGTCGCGCCGGGTCGGACGGCTCACCCCACCGCCCGAACGGCGTGTCCAGGCCGGGAAGCTCCCGGTCGGTGGTCGCCGGGTCGAGGTAGCCGGTGTTCACCGGCCCCGGGTTCACGGTGTTCAGCACGATGCCCAGATCCAGGAGCTCCGCGGCGACAGTGGCGGTGACCCCGGCCAACGCGGCCTTGGAGGTGGCGTAGGCGACCTCGCCCCGCATCGGCCCGTGCTGCTGCCCCGAGGTGAACCAGATGACCTTCCGGGCGCTGGCCGGGTCGATCGCGCGGCGACGGCCGGGGCGGTCGCCGGGCCGCGCCTCGGGCCCACCGGCTCCGAACTGCGCGGCGAACCGTCGGGTGAGCAGCAACGTCGCACGGGTGTTGGCCTGCCAGTGCGCGTCCAGCCGGTCGGCGGTCATGTCCAGGATGGACCCGTCTCCCCCGCTGCGAGCCTGGTTGCAGACCAGGATGTCCACGGATCCGGTCAGGGCGGTGGCGGCGCTGAACATCGCGTCGAGCTCGCCCGGGTCGCGCAGATCGGCGCAGTGATGGGCGGCGACGGCACCGGCGGTCAGGGCCGCCCGCACGCCGTCGTGCACGGCGGTCAGGTCATCCGCACCCCAGGGCTGGTCGGCGTCGTGGGGCGCGTAGTCGTGAGTGACGACGCTGGCGCCGAGACGGGCGAGTTCGACGGCGACGGCGTACCCGATCCCCCGGCGCCGGGACACGCCGGTGACCAGGGCGGTGCGGCCGGTGAGCGAGGTCGCGGTCATGCCGGGACCCTAACCAGGTGACGCGGCGAGGGCCGAGCACTTTTCCGGTTCGCCTGGCGTCGGAGAGCGTCGTCCTGCGCGGAACCGGTCGCCTCCGCGGGCCATGTGACGGCCGACCACCTACCGTGGGGCGATGGGGCGCCTGATCTACTCGATGTTCACCTCGCTGGACGGGTACGCGGCCGACGCGACCGGTGGCAGCACCTGGGGCGGCGCGCTCGATCCGGCGTTGCACGACTTCATCGCGGAGCAGACCCGGTCGGTCGGCACCTACCTCTACGGCCGGCGGATGTACGAGACCATGACGTTCTGGGAGACCGCTCCGCCGGAGCCGGCGTTCGTGCGGCACTACGCCGAGGTCTGGCGGGCAGCCCAGAAGGTGGTGTACTCCCGCACGTTGTCCCAGGTGACCACCGCCCGGACCCGGCTGGAACGAGCATTCGACCCGGTGGCGGTGCGCGCGTGGGTGGATGGACTCGACCATGACGTCACCATCGACGGTCCCACGCTGGCGGCGCAGGCCCTGCGTGCCGGGATCGTCGACGAGGTGCAGCCCTACCTGGCACCGGTGGCGGTCGGTGGCGGACTGCGGTTCTGGCCCGACGGTCTGTGGTTGGACCTGGAACTGCTGGACGAGCGCGCGTTCACCCACGGCACCCGCTGGCTGCGCTACCGGATCGTCGGACCCCGCTGACATACTGACCGCCCCCAGCCCGGCGATCAGGAGCACTGTGCCAGAGTCCGAGGTCACCACCGACCGGCGATCGCTCGTCTCCGACGTGCTGGATCAGCTCGGTCGGACGATGGAGGCCGAGGTGGCGGTCGGCCGGCTGGCCAGGATCCTGGTCCCCGCGCTCGCCGACTGGTGTGTCATCACCCTGGTCGAGGACGACGAGTCCCGCGCGGGTCGACGGCGACTGCGCGACATCGGCTGGTGGCACGTCGACCCCGACCGGCGCGAGCTGGTCCGCGACTATGCAGCCGCCCGGATCGCCGCGCTCACCGACTCCTCGATGCTCATGCACGCCATCGACTCCGGCGAGCTGGTGCACGTCCCGTCCGGAGCGGTGGTGGCCCTCGACCAGGTGCTCAGGCCCGGCCGCGCCCGGGAGCTGGTGGCCGCGCTGGCCCCGGCCTCGCTGACCGTGGCGCCGCTGACCGCCCGGGGTCGGACCCTCGGCGCCCTGACCCTGTTCAACGGCCCGGACCGCGCGGCGCTGTCCCCGGAGGAGCTGCCCGGCTTGGCCGAGATCGCCTCGTCGGCCGCCCTGGCCCTGGACAACGCGCGGCTCTACCGCCGCCAGCGGGATGTGGCCGCCAGCTTCCAGCGCTCGCTGCTCACCGAGCCGGTGCAGCCGGACGACCTGGAGATCGCCGTTCGCTATCAGCCCGCGGCGGAGGCGGCGCGGGTCGGCGGCGACTGGTACGACGCCTTCACCCAGCCGAACGGCGCCACCGTGCTGGTGATCGGTGACGTGGTCGGTCACGACATCGAGGCGGCAGCGCTGATGGCGCAGCTGCGGTCGATGCTGCGCGCCGTCGCGGTGGTCACCGATTCCGGACCCGGGGAGATCCTGCGGCAGGTCGACGCCGCGGCCCACACCCTCCGGTTGCCGGTGATCGCGACGGTGGTGGTGGCCCGGATCGAGCAGACCGAGGACGAGTACCGCCGTGGCGTCACCCGGGTGCGATGGTCCAACGCCGGTCACCCGCCGCCGATGGTGATCGATGCCGCCGGGGAGGTGCTCACCCTCGACGGACACGGTCTGCTGCTCGGAGTGGACCCGACGCACCGGCGGGAGGACCAGGAGCTGGTGGTGGAGCGGGGCACGACCCTGATGATGTACACCGACGGCCTGATCGAGCGCCGCAGCCGGTCGTTGGCTGTCGGTCTGGCCGAGTTGCGCGCAGCCCTGGGTCGACACCGACACCTGGAGCTGGCCGACCTCTGCGACGCCCTCCTGACCGAGCTTCCCGGCGGTCCGGGCGAGGACGACATCGCGATGGTCGGGGTCCGCCTGCACCCACAGCACTGAGTGGTGCACCGCTCAGTCGCCAGTGATCGCGCCCAAATCGCCGAAGCCCGACATTCTCCCTAGGTGACGCCCACCTACTCCGCCCGCGGCCCGGACCGGGCCACCCCCAGCTGCCCCAGGCTTCGGTGACGACCGAAGGACGACGACCGGGGTGGACAGCATGAGAGTGGCTGGGCGTGGCGTGATCGCCACCGTGATGGCGTTGGCGTCTGCGGCGTCGTTCGTCGCCTACGCACAGGCGGTGAGCCCGGAAGCGGGGTCCACCAGCGGCGGCACCGCCGTGACGATCGACGCCCCGCAGTTCGAGTTCGTGCAGGTGGACGAGGGCAAAGCCCTGTCGGTCGGCCTCACCCGGGACAATCAGCTCTACGCCTGGGGCGCGAACCTCAGCAGAGTCCCGGTCCCGGTCGACCAGAGCAGCGTGCTGGCGGGCAAGACGATCACGGACCTGGCCGTCGGCGCGAACGGGACCTATGCGCTCGTCCTGGCCTCCGACGGCACCGTCGCCGGCTGGGGGACGAACGATCAGGGCCAGCTCGGTAACGGCACCACCAGCTCCACGTACTCCACGGTCCCGGTGGCTGTGGACACCACGGGCGCACTGGCGGGCAAGACCATCGTCAGCATCGCGGCCGGTTCCGGCACATCGCTCGCCATCGCGGACGACGGCACCGCGTACACCTGGGGCGACAACACCTCCGGGATGTTGGGTGCCGGACTCGACGGGACGGCGATGATGACCTCTCCGGTCGCCGTCGACACCAGCGGCGTGCTCGACGGTGTCACCCTGGTCCGTGGTGCGGTCACCGACATGTCCGCCGCCGTCGTCAGCGCCGACGGTCGCCTCTTCACCTGGGGCGCCGACGATTACGGCCTGCTCGGTGACGACGGCGCTCACCAGACGGCCACCGGGAGGACGTTCTCCGCGGTCCCGGTCGAGGCCGACACCTCGCAGGCGCCGGACGGCACCACGTTCTCCGAGGTCACCGCCGGGATGTGGACGATGACGGCGTTGACCACCGACGGCGACGTCTACGGCTGGGGCAACGGCCGTACCGGTCAGCTGGGCACCGGCTCCGCCACGAACTGGCAGCTGCCCACGCCGATCACCAGCGGTGCCCTCGCCGACGCGACGGTAGCGAGCGTCGACAGCGGCGGCCTCTACACCCTCGCGCTGCTGTCCGACGGTTCGATGGTCGGCTGGGGGGCGAACGGCTACCAGCAGATCGCCACCGGCAGCACCGACGTGGTGGTTCCGACCACGATGGATCTGAGCGCGCTCGGTGGGGCGGCGGTGATCGACTTCGCGGCCGGAACCGCCGTCCTGGTCGCCACGGACGCCCACAGCACCTGGAGCTGGGGCGCCGGCGGCGCCGGTCAGCTCGGCGACGGGACGTCCATCGACAGCCAGTTCCCGGTAGCGGTCGTCCTGCCGATCGACAAGGTGACGTTCGGCGGGGTGTCCGCCACCGAGATCAGCCGGATCGACGCCGACACCATCTCTGCCGTCACCCCGCCCCATGCGGCAGGCACGGTCGACGTCCGGGTCACGATCGGCAACAGGGTGCTGGTGTTCGCCCAGTCCTATACCTATGGCACCGCGCCGACGGTGACGGATCCCGCGGACGCCACGTCGCCGGCCGGATCGGAGGTCGCCCTGATCGTGACCGCCACTGGTGACGACCTGCCGGCGGTCAGCTGGCAGACCTCGACCACCGGCACCGACGGATGGACCTCAGCGCCCGGGGCGACCCAGACCGACAACGGTGACGGCACCGTGACCAGCACCCTGGTGGTCACGGCGGGTGCCGAGGGCACGGTGACCCACTACCGCGCCGTCGCGGCGAACGCGGTGGATCAGGTGATCAGCTCGAGTGCCGCCGTGACCGCCACTGCCGCCGCCGTCAGCCCGGATCCGACCGCCGAGCCGACCAGTGTGGCGACCGCACCCGCCGTCGAACAGACGGTATCCCCGGCTCCCGACCCGACCGCGACCGCGGAGCCGGTCGAGGACGCGACGCCGGAGCCCTCAGCACGTCCCGACCAGGAGCCGACGTCCGACCCCGATGCCACCGGTCCCGAGGCCACCGGTCCCGAGGCCACCGGTCCCGCCCCGGCGGCAACCGAGGACTCCTCCCCCGAACCCAGCACCATTCCGACGCCGACGGCGGGGCCCAGCGCCGATCCCACCGGCACGACAACGACCGACGACTCCGCCGGTCCTGACGGCACTGTCGGCACTGTCGGCACTGTCGGCACTGACGACCCTGCTGGGGCTGCCGGCACCGCCGAAGCCGACTCCGGCGAGCAGGGACCCCCGGCGACGACCAGCACGGTGGTGACCGATGCGCAGGTCCGCAGCGTGCTCGCGCATACCGGGTCGGATCCGAGCTGGCTGTTCGCCGGTGCCGGTGTGCTGTTGCTCGCCGGGGCGGTCTTCGTCCTCGCCGGACGCTCGGCCGGACCACACCCGACCCGCCACTGAGCACCCCCGTTCCCCTACCGTCTGAAGGGCTGATCTCGGTTTGTTGTCGACAGTTGTGCGCCGTAGCGCGCTCGCAGGAATTCTCGCGGCGGGGGCGACCGCGTCCTTCGTCGCCCTCGCCGCCGTCGCGGTCGACCCGGGATACGGATCCACCGCCGGTGGCACCACCGTGGCGATCGACTCGCCGCAGTTCCAGTTCGCCCAGGTCGATACCAGTGAGGAGGCGTCGATCGGCGTGACCACCACCGGGGAGATCTACGTCTGGGGTCAGGGTCCGATCGCGGGAGAACATCAGCTCGCGACCGTTCCGACCGCGATCGACACCAGCATCATCGGGGACGCCACGATCACCCAGGTGGCGGCGGCCCCCAGCGGTTTCCTGGGGCTGGCCCTCGCCTCCGACGGGCGGGTCTACGCCTGGGGCGAGAGCTGGGGCGGAGTGATGACCGGTGCCACGGACGTCCAGTTCAGCCCGGACTTCACCCCGATCGACACGTCCGGAGCGCTGGCCGGCAAGACCGTGATCGATATCGCGGTGGCCGAGGACGCCGCTGCCGTCGTGACCTCCGATGGAGCCGTCTACGTCTGGGGTGACACCGGTTTCTCGCTGGGGACGGCCTCGGACGAGACCAGCATCTCCTCCCCCACGGCCGTCGACACGTCAGGGGAGATGGCGGGAAAGACCATCGTCGAGGTCGAGGCCGGCGCGCAGACCTTCATCGCGCTCGCGTCCGACGGTTCGCTGTTCACCTGGGGCAGCAACAGGTTCGGCAACCTCGGTATCGGCTCGACCAGCGAAGTGAGCGGTCCGGTCGCGGTGGACACCTCCGCGCTCCCACCCGGAACCGTGTTCACCGCGGTGGCGGCCGGTACCACGAGCTACGCCCTCACCACCACCGGACAGGTCTACGCCTGGGGCCGCAACGACGTCGGGGCGGCGGGCGTCGCCACCGACGCGACCAGCGTGACGCTGCCCACGCTGGTCGACACCGGCGCGCTCGCCGGCGCGACCGTCACGTCGATGCACGCAGGACTCGCCTCGGTGCTGGTGCAGCTGTCCGACGGCAGTCTGATCGGCTGGGGTGACAACCACTCCGGACTCCTGCTGAGCGGCGGTCCGGAGGTCCTGACCACCCCGACCAGGATCGACACCAGCGCGTTCGGGACGGCCACGGTGACGAGCTACGCGATCGGGTACGAGCACGCCGTCGCCGTCACCGACGCGGCCACCGCCTGGGCTTGGGGCGACAACGGGTACGACCAGCTCGGCGACGGCGGCGCCGTCGCGTCCTCCGATACTCCGGTCCCAGTGACGGTGCCGGGTGACGCGGTGACCTTCGACGGGGTGGCCGCGACGTCGGTCACCCGCGTGAACCCGACGACCCTGCAGGCAGTCACCCCGGCACACATCGCCGGGCGAGTGGACGTGGTGGTGACCACGGGCAACGCGGTCTACACGTACCCGGACGCGTACGCCTACGGTTCGCCGCCCGTCATCACCACGGAGCCGGTCGGGGCGACCACCAGCGCGGGTGCGAGCCACACGCTCACGGTGGCCGCCACCGGCGACGATCGTCCGATGATCACCTGGCAGACGTCGGCCAACGGCGTCGGCGGCTGGACCAGTCTCACGGGTGCCACCACCAGCGGGACCGGCGACGAGGTCACCAGCTCGATCACGATCCCGGCCGGCGCTGCCGGGTCGACCGTCTACGTGCGGGCCGTCGCCAGCAACGTGGTCTCCTCCACCAGCAGCACGGTGGTGGCGATCGCCGTCCCCGCGGATCGGGCCCCGATGCCACCCCGGCGCCGACCGACGATCCGGTGCCGACCGACGATCCGGTGCCGACCGAGGATCCGTCGTCGACACCCGCCGGGTCATCGGCTCCCGACCCGACCCCCACCGAATCGACGGCTCCCGTTGACCCGACCTCCCCCGGGTCCGGCACACCCGACGGGTCCGGCTCCACGACCGACCCTGGGGACGGGTCCGATCCCGGCAGCGGCACCGTGACCGATGCCACCGTGCGCGAGGTGCTCGCCCACACCGGTTCCGATCCCCGGTGGTTGCTGGCGACGGGCGGGGTGCTGCTGACGGCCGGTGCGCTGTTCGTGGTGATGAGTCGTCGGCCGGCGTCCGACCGTGGACCGGATCGGGCACCGGTGAGCTGACGCGACACGGTTGTGACGCGGGGCGTCGGTCGCCCCCGTCACAACCCAGCGTGCGGGCTACCGTGGCCCGATGACGAGTGCCCTCGGAGAGTCGATCTGGTCGCAGCTGGCCGCGGCCACCCAGACGCGCACCGCCTTCACCCTGGTCCAGGTCGGCACCGCCGGACCCGACGGACCGCAGGTGCGGGCGATGATCCTGCGTTCGGTCACGGCCCCGCACCTGTTCCTGGCCACCGACCGGCGCACCCCCAAGGTGGCGGCGCTGCTCGCCGACCCCCGGATCGCGATCACCGGGTGGGATCCGGACCAGCAGGTGCAACTGCGGCTGCGGGGCACGGCGGAGCTGGTGGAGGACCCGACGACTCTGGCCCAGGCGTGGGCGTCCTTCGGGCCGGGCACCCGCGCCCTGTTCACCGCGCCGGCACCCGCCGGCACGCCGCTGTCAGCGGCGCCGAGGCGCGACGACGCCGAACCCGTCGAGCGCTTCGGCTGGTTGCGGGTACGGGTCACCGAGATCGACCACCTGGACCTCGCCGGGCCCGAGCAGCGGCGCCACCTCCTCCGACAGGAGGACGACTGGGCCGCGGTGCCGATCGTCCCGTGAGCTGTTCGGCGGCGGGCTGGGGCGGCGCGTGATCAGCAGCTCGGTCGAGAGCCGCTCCGGTCCAGCACCCGGGGGGACCGGACGGCCACCGTCACGGCGTGTGCTCCTGGGCGGAGGTCGGCTCCGGCGGCCGGGGCACCTCGTCGTCGGTGCGGAATCCGATCGCCTTGTGCGACCCGTCGCAGAACGGCTTGATCGCCGACGCACCACACCGGCACAGCGCGACCGTGGCCCGGCGACGCGGGACCGGGCGACCGGAGCTGTCCCGGATCTCGACCTCGCCCCGCACCAGGATCGGGCCATCGGTGCACGCGGTGAGGATCACGGGCGCGGGGCCCGCATCGTGAGGCGTGACCTGGGGTGCGTCGGTCGGTTCGCCGACCTCGGAACCGTGGTGCGCGGTGGTCATCGTGACTCCTGGTCCTGGTCCTGGTCGTGGCGGAGAACGCGGAGTGGGGTGGCGGCGTGCGCCACGCGGTGTCCGGCGTAGCGCACGCCCCCGACCGCGCACAGCGGCAGCACCAGCCAGGCGAGCAGCGCACGTTCGGCGAGCCAGACCGGTGCCCACAGCGCGGCGGATCGCGGGTACACCGAACGACCGCCCTGGCGACGGCGCCCGGCTTCGGCCACCGCGACCGCGGCCAGGGCGATCAGCGCAGGGCCGCCGCGGCGGCGCGTCGCCACCGCGATCGGCAGCAGCGCCAGCTCGGCCAGGAACCGGGGCGGCTGGGCCAGGCTGTCGTAGGCCTGCCGGACCCGCTGGCGCCAGAAGTGCCCGGTGCTGGGCGGTCGGCGCAGGACGTACAGGTCGTCAGCACGGCACATCCGCCCGCCCCGGGCCAGCACCGTGCGGATCAGCTCCAGGTTCTCGAACAGCACGTCACCGTCGTATCCGCTTGTTCCGAGCGCGTCGGCCCGCAGCACCAGGGTGCCGGGATAGTCACCACCCAGACTGCGGTTGAGCAGGCTGCGCGCGGTGTCCCACCGGGCGTGCCAGGGCTGGGGGTGGAACACGTTCTGCGGCCGCACCAGGTCGGCGTCCCGGAGCCGGTCGAGGGCCGCCAGCAGCCCTGCACGGTCGTAGCGCACATCGTCGTCGGCGATCACGATCTGCTCCGCGCGGCGGTGCCGCAGCCCGGTCAGCACGCCGGCGACCTTCCCGTTCAGCGCCGTCGACGGGTCGGGGCGCAGGTGGCGCACGGCGTCCGGGAAGGCAGCCCGGTGCCGGGCGAACCCGGCGGCGGGCGACCCGTCGACCACGGTCACCGGCAGCCACCGCACCAGGCGGGACAGGTAGTCGGCCAGCTCGTCCAGGTGGGTGTCGTCGGTCCAGCGCAGCGGCAGCAGGTACTCCGCGTCGACGATCACTACATCGCCCCGGTGCTCCGGGCCCCGGCGCCGATCAGCGCCGACTCCCCCGCCGACCACCGATCGATCAGATGCGCGCCCACCCGGCCGTCGATGTGCAGGCAGGCGGCGGCGCCGAACATCACCTCGTCCAGCAGTGCGGGCTGTTGTGCCACCAGCCCGCCTGCCAGGTCGCGTCCGGCGATCTGTTCGTGCACCGCATCGGCTTCGACGTGCTCGTCGAAGTACCACGTGACGTCCGCGTCATACCCGTGCCGACGGAAGCCGTTCCCGTACAACCGGTTCGGTTGGGAGGACGTCATCTCGAAGGCCGCCAGGTGCCCGACGATGCAGCCCCGCAGCCGCCGGTGCAGCCCGAACATCGTCATCATGTTCACCGAGGCCAGCGTGATCGCGGGCACCAGGTCGACGTAGTGGCCGTAGCTGTCGTCCAGGCCGAGGCCGCGCATCGTCCGGGCGAACAGCGCCGCGTGCATCCGCTCGGGCCGCCCGCCGCCGTACTCGTCCGCCTGGATCTCGACCAGCGCCGCCTTCGGCTCGCCGAGCAGGCGCGGGATCGCCCAGGTGTGCGGGTCGGCCTCCTTCAGCTGGTAGATCGACCGGTTGATCAGCAGCTCGTGCAGCTGCTCATCGGTGGCCTTCTTGGCGACGTATCCGGACAGGCTCGGACCGCTGTCCCGGCCGGTCAGCGCGAACAGTGCGGCGGCGACCGACTGCTGCTCCGGCTCCGGCCGCAGATCGTCCGGCACCGCCACCGCTGCGCGCAGCTGCGCCTCGAACTCCGCCTCGATCACCGCGCGGGCCCGGAGCAGGTCGGGGTGCCATTCCAGGCCGTCGTCGACACCCTCCAGGCCCTGGTAGTGCAGCTCGTACAGCGCGGTCAGCGCGACCTGGACGTCCTCGTCGGTGGCCAGGTCGGAACTGGCTGCCACCGCACGGAGGGCGAGGTCGGACAGGGCGGCGTCGACGGTGCCGCTGGTCAGGGCGGTGAGGAGACGGTCACTGAACGGCCCGCGGGGGGCTGGTGCGCGCAAGGTGACTCCCGGTGCACGGCGGTGTGCCCCGTGGCATGAGACTCCCGGACGCTATCCCGGCGGACGGTCGCCCGCACTCCGGTGTCGTTGTCACCCGTTCGGGCGTACGGTCGCGCTACACGGCTGATCGGCTGCGGTCCAGCACAGCGGCCGCGGTCCGGTGGCGGGACCGATGGGGGCCACGGTCATGACCGACCTGACCGCACGCATCACACCACGCACATCGACAAGGACGGACGACCACGCGGTCGGCCGGTTCAGTGTCGACCTGCGCACCGACACCTGGTGGTGGGACGACGAGCTGTTCCGCATGTACGGCTTCGCTCCGCACGAGGTGGTGCCGTCGACCGCGCTGGTGCTCGCGCACCAGCACCCGGAGGACCCGGTGGGGTTGGTGGCACGCGTCTCCGAGACCTTCACCACCGGCGAACCCTTCACCGCGGCACACACCGCGGTGGACGCCACCGGCCGCGCGCGGCTGTTCAGCATCACCGGCGAGCTGGCCGAGCAGCGGGTGCACGGCCGGGTCCTGGACCTCACCGAGATGGTGGATCTCCGGGCTCGACGCGCCGCCACGGCATCGATCGAGGCATCGGCCCGCAGCCGCGCCGGGATCGAGCAAGCGGTGGGCGCGGTCGCCCTGGCCGAGGGGGTCTCGCCGGAGGTGGCGTTCCGTCGGTTGCGCACCGTCTCCAACGACGCGAACGTCCCGCTGCGCACCCTGGCGACCGCCATCGTGGAGCAGCTTCCAGCGCTCAGCGCCGACCCCAGTCGACTCCCCCGGTTCCTCCGGGAGCTGTCGGCACCGACCCATCGGCGCTGAGATGGGCGGGCGGATCGAGGTCGGGCACCGCTCCGACCGGACGGTGATCGCACTGTCGGGCGACGTCGACGTCCTGCTGCGCGAGCACGCGGGGCGGGCGCTCGGAGCGGCGCTGACCGCCGGACGGCCGGTGGTGCTCGACCTGTCCGGGGTGACGTTCATCGATTCCTCCGGAATCGGCTACCTCGTGCAGTTCCGCCGGGCGTGCGACGAGGTCCAGCTGCCCTGCACCCTGGTGGGCGCGCCCGCCTCGGCGCTCACCGTGTTGCGGGTGCTGGGGCTGACCGAGCACTTCGGCATCGCCGAGGCCGACGGTGGCCAGCAGCACGGAACGGCCGACGCGCCCCGCCGGTGAGGTCGGACCCGACGCCCCGCCGGCCCGGACCTCACAGCACGGCGAGTCCCAGCACCACCAGCGCGACGACCACGAGCGGCGCCACGGTCCAGAACAGCGCCCGCGACGACTGCGGCTCGCGCCGCGCTGAATCGCGGAAGCCGGGTCGGAGCGGATCCTCCACGATCAGCCTCCGAGCCGTCGCAGCGCCGACCGATGATGAGCGGCTCGAGCACCCGTCTTCTCCGACTCCACGATGAACGCCGGTTCCTCGGCGCTGGCGGTGAAGCGCTGACCGGCGAGCTCGACGTCGCTCTCCCGGCGCTCGACCACCACACCCTGGGTCCGGCCCTGGGAGGTGTTCCAGGACACCCGATCACCGACGCTCAGCGGCTTGGCCATGCGCCTCATGGTGCTCGGTGCCGTCGCGGCGCGCCAGCGCGGGATTCACCCGGTCGGCCGCAGCCGACTCAAGTCGGCCCACGGCGCGGCCGATCACCCGGTCATGGCAGGGATGGACCCGTGGTTGGCGAACCGCTACGCCGGGACCGGCAGCCATGAGCCGAGCCCGGAGGTCGATCGCCCCACAATGCACGAGACGCGGCTGTCCCGGCGCCGTGCCGACGCCGTGCTGCGTGAGGTCAGCGCACGCGTCGCTCCCCGTCGGCGCCGCGCCCGGATGTCGCTCTGGCTCACCGGCACCGTGGCAGCGGCCACGGCGCTCATCACCTGGGCGGTGACCACAGCGCACTGAGCGCCCCGCTCAGTGCAGGAGGCGGCGCAGTTCGGCGAGCAGCGACTCGTCCGGCTCCCCCGGCGGCGCACTCAGCGCCCACCCGTCCATCGCCAGCGCCGCCACCCGTCGCTCGTCGGACAGCGACCGGTGCTGCGGCAGGGCGGCCGGGGACAGTTGCCGGGCGGCGAGGGCGGCGTGCTGGGGCACCTCGACGCCCGACAGCAGCAGGGTGCGCAGCAGGGCTGCGGCGCGGCGATCGTCGGTGAGCACGTCGAGCCGGGAGGTCACCGCGGCCCGACAGGGTGCCAGGTGCAGCGGCGAGAGGTCGTCGAAGCCATCGCTCATCACCCGGTCCAGGACGTCCTCGACCAGTTCCTGCGCCGACCCGTACATGCTGTCCAGCCACTCCGGGTCCCGGTCGGCGATCAGGGCCACCCGGTCCAGGGTGATGCTGCCCGCTCCCCCGGTCCGTGCCAGGGTGAGGACGGCGTCGACCAGCGGTTCCTCGTCGCGCAGCGGGAACCGCTCCCAGCGCTCGGAGAAGCTGCCCAACCGGGTGCTGGGCACCGGGACGTGCGCGTAGTGCGCCACGGCCCGCAGCGACCGCTCCCACCAATCGGCGTCGTCCGGGTACACCCCGCCCAACCAGCCGAGCATGCAGCCGTCCAGCGCCAGGCAGGCGATCCGGGTGCGCGCGTCCACCGTCGTGCCGACCTCGCCCATGATGTCCTCCCGGACCGTCGAACCGACCAGATGGTCTGTAGCCTAGGTCAGGTCGGCTGGACGGACCAATCGGTCGGTACGCTGGGGCCATGGCCGATGCCGCACCACCAGCCCGCCGCCGCGACCCGCTGCGCACCAAGCGCGCGCTGCTCGACGCGGCGGCGTCCAGCGTCGTGACCCACGGGGCCGGGGTCAGCGTCGACGTGATCGCCCGCACCGCCGGGGTGTCCAAGAGCGGGCTGTTGCACCACTTCGGGTCCAAGGAACAGCTGTTCGCCGCGCTGGCCCAGGACGCCTTCGACCGGTTCGCCGCCGAGGCGGAGGCGGCAGTCGAACCCGACGACCTCGCGCCGGGACGCCTGCTGCGGGGCTATCTGCGCGCCACGTTCGCCCAGGCCGCCGACCCGGACGCCGCCGACTACTGGGCGGTGATGGCCCACCTCGCCGTGGTGCCGGCGGTGGCGGAGGCCGCTCGCGCGGACTTCCGGTTCTGGGAGGGTCGGCTGACCGCCGACGGCTTCGACCCGGCCGTCGCGCAGCTGGTGCTGCTGGCCGCCAACGGACTGGAGCTCGGCGAGGCGGTGGGCTGGGTGCCCGGTGGCGACCGCGACCAGCTCCGCGACCGCCTGCTGAAGCTGACCCGGGCCGCCGACACCGTGCGGGACGTGCTGCTCCCCTGAGCGTCCGGCGATTCACCCGGGTGCAGGGACCCAGATCCTGCTCAGCAGCGGTGGCGGCTTCCCGATAGGTGCAGCACGTCCTGCTGATGGTCCGCGTCGTGGACCGCAGGGGGGAGGACGCAGCCCCAGGAGACCGCCGTGACCGACCAGCACCCCCGCCGCACCGTGCGGCTGCCCCTCGCCACCCAGATCATCGGCGTCGCCGCCGTGGCCACCGTGTGCTCGGTGGGCGTGGGCGCCTTCGCCGCCGGACAGCTGTCGGCGATCCGCTCGGAGACCTCGGCGATGGCTGCCGCCGACGCGCAGGTGAACGCCGCGCTGTCGACGTTCCAGGCGTCGCTCTGGCAGGTCCGGATGAGCGCCGGGATGGTCGGCGCCTACCCGGCCGGCGACGGCAAGCAGTCCCAGGTCGATGCCCTGAACACCGGCTACGCCGCCGTGGACGACGCGGCCGCGGGTCTGGAAGCCGCCTACCAGGACGCCTTCGGCGGCAGCCCGACCGGCTGGGACGCCTTCGGCACCGCCTGGGACGAGTACCGCCAGGTGCTCGACGACGAGCTGATCCCCGCGGCGCTCGCGGACGACCAGGTCGCCTACGCCCAGATCCGGGACGAGGGCGGAGCCGGGGAGAAGGGCCGGGCCCTGGTCGCCAGCGTCAGCACCGTGCAGGAGGAGATCGCCGACACCATCGCCACCGAGGCCGACCAGGTCGCCGCCCGAGCACAGCGGTCCATCCTGGTCACCTGGATCGGGCTGTCGATCGGCGCGGTGCTGGCGATCGTGGTCGCCGTCGTGGTCGCCCGCCGGATCCGCCGTGCGGCGGCCGGGGTGCGCGAGTCGCTGGTGGCGATGGCCGAGGGCGATCTGACCGTGGCGGCCCGCGCCGGGTCGCTGGACGAGATCGGTGACATGGCGACCTCCCTGGGGATCGCCCAGCAGTCGCTGCGTGCCACGGTCGGCGGCGTGCGGGACTCGGCGCAGGCGGTGGCAGCGGCGGCGGAGCAGCTGTCGGCGGCGTCCTCGCAGGTGTCGGCGGGCGCCGATGAGACCTCCACCCAGGCCGGAGTGGTCGCGGCCGCCGCCGAGCAGGTGTCGCGGAACGTGCAGACGGTCGCCGCCGGTGCCGAGCAGATGGGTGCCAGCATCCGGGAGATCGCGCAGAACTCCTCGCAGGCCGCCAAGATCGCGGGTCAGGCGACCGAGGCGGCGGCGGTGACCAACGACCAGGTCGCGCGGCTCGGGGTGTCCAGCCAGGAGATCGGCAACGTGGTCAAGGTGATCACCAGCATCGCCGAGCAGACCAACCTGCTGGCGTTGAACGCGACCATCGAGGCCGCCCGGGCCGGGGAGGCCGGCAAGGGCTTCGCGGTCGTCGCTGGTGAGGTCAAGGAGTTGGCACAGGAGACCGCGAAGGCGACCGAGGACATCGCCCGCCGGGTCGAGACCATCCAGGGCGACACCTCCGGTGCGGTGACCGCGATCGAGCAGATCTCCACGATCATCGCGAGCATCAACGACTACCAGCTGACCATCGCCAGCGCGGTGGAGGAGCAGACCGCCACCACCAACGAGATGTCCCGGTCCGTCGCCGAGGCCGCGACCGGCTCCGGGGAGATCGCCACCAACATCACCGGGGTGGCCTCCGCCGCCGCGTCGCAGTCCGACGTGCTGGGTCAGGTGGGCCAGTCGGTGGTGGAACTCGCGCAACTGTCGGCGGACCTGGAATCCCGGGTGAGCCGATTCCGCTACTGAGGATGCGGAGGCGGCCCCGGACGCCAAGACTGGGGCCGCATGAGGGACATCACCGCACATCACGGCCAGTTCAGAACCAGCTGGCCGCACCGGGACGGACCTGGCATCGACCTGCGCGGCCGCTGTGCCGAGCGGATCGGGACGGTGGCCCCGTGACCGAACGGATCGACGACGGACTGGTCTCCGCCCGCCCCCCGGAGCGGTTCACCCTGGTGCGCTCCTGGACGCTGCACGACGTGGATCATCTGAGCGGCGTGCGCCGCGAGCTGCTGGAGACGGTGACCGCCTCGGACGCCGGACCGCAGGACGGCCTGGACGACATCCCGGACCGGATGATCCTGGTCGCCTCCGAACTCGCCACCAATGCGCTCACCCACGGCCTGCCGCCCACCGAGGTCCGGCTGCTCTCCGACGGCCGGGAGTACCTGCTGGACGTGGCCGACCACGACACCGGCAGCACTCCGGCGCTCGCCGGCGAACGGCCGCCGGGCGCGGGGGGCTTCGGTCTCCAGATCGCGCGGCGACTGTCCCAGGCGGTGGGCTGGTACGCCGACGAGTCGACCAAGCACGTCTGGGCGACCTTCCCCGCCCAGCGCTGAGCCGTCGATCAGCGGTAGTCGTCCCAGATCGGTGCCGGGAAGAGCACCTGCTCGAAGTCCCGCCACGCGGTGGGGAGGTCGATGGCCGGGCTGCGGAACATCCTCAGCTGCAGCCCGTCCATCGCCGCGATCGTCTGCTCGACCAACGGCCGCATGTTCGACCAGTCACCGACCTGCGGCGGGATCCGCCACCGGGTGCGGGAGTACAGCTCCCACACCCGGTCCGGGCGGTCGTGGAAGTAGGCATGGGCCGGATGCTCGGGGCTGACCGACTCGGCGCTGAGCACCATGTAGAGCCGGATCAGCTGCGGGTCCTGGGCATTGTGCGCGACCAGGTAGTGGCAGTACGCGGGGAAGGACATCCCGTCCGGGTGGGTGGCGGCCGGGTCCCCGGTGGCGGCGAAGTCCTCCGGGTCGAAGCGCTGGTCGTAGCCCTGCTCGATAATGAGCTGGAGCAGACCCTCCTTGGTGTGCACGTAGTGCAGCAACCCTGCCTGGGTGATCCCGACCTGCTTGGCGACCTCGGGCAGCGACAGCCCGTAGAACCCGTGCCGACTGACCAGCCGGGTGCTGACGTCGAGGATCTGCCGGATCCGCTCGTCCCGGGTCAGGCGTACCCGGCGCGGCTTCTGCGAGGTGTCCGTCACCGGGGCAACCTACCGCGCGTTGACACCGGACCCGTCCCGTTCTACCTTCCCCTTATCTACCAACCAGTCGGTAGGTAGCGGTGGGTGTGCGAGGGGGCGCATCCCGCTGACAGCTCACCGTGGAGCGTCCGTCTCCCACGACCAATGAAGGTTGCCATGGACACGCAAGCCGCACCGACGACGGACTCGACCGCCCCGGCCGATCTGCTCGCACCCGACACCCGACAGCCCTTCACCCGCGCCCGCACCCTGCGGTTCGGCGCCGGGTTCTTCGTCTACGGACTCGCCTGGATCATCGGCCTGCAGATCGTCGCGGCGGTGCTGCTCCCCCAGCGTCTGCGGGACATCGGCGTCGCCGACCCGGTCGCCCTGCTCGGCACGATCAGCGCCGTGACCGCCGTGGTCTCCCTGGTGTCGAACCTGGTGTTCGGCAACCTCTCCGACCGCACCCGCAGCCGGTTCGGGCGCCGCGCCCCGTGGATCCTGTGCGGCGGCATCCTCGGCGGTGTCACGCTGTTCGCGATCGGGGTGCTCACCAACGCGACCCTGATCACCCTGGTCTACTGCCTGTGCATGGTCGGGCTGAACATGATGCTGGCCCCGGCCGTCGCGGTGCTGGCCGACCGGGTGCCGATGAAGCTGCGCGGCACGATGTCCGCGTTCTACGGCGGCGGGCTGGCCGCCGGTGCTCCGCTCGGCTCGCTGATCGGCTCGGCGTTCCTGGTGAACTCCTTCCCCGGCTTCGTGCTCGGTGGCGCGCTGATGGCCGCCTCCGCGGTGATCGCGCTGATCGTCTGGCCCCGGGAGCGCTCGGCCGTCGACCTGCCGCCCGCCGCCGGTGGCCTGATGGAGCTGCTGAAGTCCTTCCGCCCGCCGCGGAAGGCACCGGACTTCTACTGGGCCTTCGCCGGGCGACTGTTCATGCTGGTCAGCTACCAGATGATCATGGCGTACCAGCTCTACATCGTGCAGGACCACATCGGTCAGACCGTCGCCGAGTCCGCCAAGACCATCGCCACCATGTCGGTGATCCTGCTGGTGGTCTCGCTGATCGGCTCGGTGGTCTCCGGCCCGGTCTCCGACCTGATCGGCCGCCGCAAGCTGCCGGTGGTGGTGTCCTCGGTGCTGTTCGCGGTCGGCATCGCGATGCCGTGGATCTACCCGTCGCCGATGGGCATGTTCCTGTTCGCCGGGATCGCGGGCTTCGGCTACGGCGTCTACACCTCGGTCGACCAGGCCCTGAACGTCGACGTGCTGCCGAACGAGGAGGAGGCCGGCAAGGACCTCGGCATCCTCAACCTGTCCACCACCGCCGGTCAGACCATGGGGCCGCTGATCACCTCGGCGCTGGTGGTCGCCACCGGCGGCTACGGGCTGGTCTTCCCGGTCTCGATCGTGGCAGCCCTGCTGGGCGCCTTCTTCATCACCCGGATCAAGTCCGTGCACTGACCCTCGTGCGTTCGCGCACCCCCGCTGAGCCCGTCCGCCGGTCGGCCCGGCCCCCGGACCCGCGCGGTGCACAGAAAGGCCGCCCCTCCCGATGAGAGGGGCGGCCTTTGCTGCTCGCGGTCAGCTCTCCAGGATCACGAGGTCCCACGGGGCGATGTCGAGCGGGTCACCGGCCTCGACCGGCACATCGCCCGCCAGCACCGACCGCCCGGCGACCGGGCTGGCCAGCCGCACCGGCTCGGCGGAGTAGTTCAGCAGGTAGGTGATCGCCCGCCCGGCCGCGTTGTGACCGCGGCGCACGGTGACCGTCCCGGCCAGATCCTGCGCCCAGTCGCCGACCCCGGCGTCCCGGACCGCGAGCGTCAGCGCCGCCCGAAGCAATTCCGGTGAGGTCATGGTGCCCAGGTGCAGCGCCGACCCCTCGCCCACCCGGTGCCGGGTGATCGCCGCGTAGTCCCGGTACGCGTCGTGGGCATAGGAGGCCAGCACCTCGGCACCCTCCGGCACCAGCAGCTCCATGAAGTGCTCGGCCGCCAGCGGTGCCGCCACCCCCGCGAGCTGCCCGTGCAACTCCAGCGCGACCCCTTCCGGCCGGGTGAACTGGTTGTAGCGGAAGCCAAGGGTGTCGACCAGGTCGTGCGGCGCGGTGTCGTGCCAGACCTTCACGTGCTCATCGGCGACAAGACTGCGGAAGGTGGTCACCAGGTGACCACCCTGCTCGACATAGCCGCGCAGGACGTCGACGGTCGACTGCGGCGCGGTGTAGAGCACCGGGGCGATCACCAGGGCGTACCGCGACAGGTCGTCGGCGTCGGCGGGCACGAAGTCCACCTCGACGTTCAGTGCGAACAGCGCGTCGTACACCCAGCGCAGCACGTCGTTGTAGCCGATCGAGCTGCCGAACACCCCGTCGATGAAGCCGGTCTCGATGGTGAACCACTGCAACGCGGTCAGCGCCTCGTTGCTGACCATGATCGCGACCCGGTTCTGCTTGCGCAGGTGACCGAACCGCTCGCCGAGCGCCGCCAGCTCCCGGCCGAACACCCCGGCCTCCTCGTAGGTCGGGTTCGACGCCAGGTCGTGCGACAGCAACCCCTTCCAGTACGTCTCGAAGGAGTGGTGCAGCGAGTGCCAGTGCCAGTACATGACCCCGTCGGCGCCGCTGGCCAGATGGCTGTACGCCTGGAGCCGGAGCTGACCGGGGTACGGCAGCCAGCCGAGCTGGCCCTGCGCCTGCGTCTCCAGCACCAGATAGTTGGCGCCGCCCTTGATCGAGCGGGTCATGTCGCCGCCGAAGGCGATCTCGGTGCCGGTCAGCCGGGACTGGGTCGGGTGGTAGATGTCCACCCCGGCGACGTCGACGGTGGGCGCCGCCTTGAAGTGGTCCACCGACGGTTGCAGACCGTAGGACCAGCCCGGCGTCCAGTCGAAGTCGAAGTTCTGGGTGATCCACTGGTCCTCGCGGGCGTACTCCCGGACGATCCCGGCCTGCCAGGCCAGGAAGTCGACCACCAGCCCGCGCCGGAACTCGTCGAAGGCGGCGCCGAGCGACCCGTTGATCGTGCCGCGGACGTCGGGCACGTCCTCCCACGCGTCGATCCGGTTCGACCAGTAGTCCAGGCCGTACGCGGCGTTCAGGGCGTCGAGGTCACCGTCGAACGTCTGCCGCAGGTGCTTGACGAAGCTCCGCTGCACGCCGCGACCGGCGGTGTCGTGGTACTTGGTCTCGTTGTCGAGCTGGAAGCCGATCACGGCCGGTCGGTGCGCGGTGTGCGCCATCAGCTCGCGGATCACCCGCTCGGCGTGGAACAGGTAGGTCGGGTGGGTGATGTCCATGATCTGCCGCGCGCCGTACCGGCCCTCGCCGGCGCGGGTGGTGGCCAGCACGTCCGGGTGCGAGGCGGTCAGCCAGGACGGCACCGCATAGGTGGGGGTCCCGACGATCACGTGGATCCCGGCGGCCTCGAACGCGTCCAGCGCCCGGTCGATGTGGTGGAAGTCGAAGACGCCTGGCTGGGGTTCCAGCGTGCTCCAGGTCGACTCGGCGATCCGCACCACGTTGATCCCGGCGTCCAGCATCATCCGGACGTCGGTGTCGATCCGGTCGGTGGGCAGGTACTCGTCGTAGTACGCAGCCCCGAACAGCAGCCGGTCCATCGTTCACCCTTCGTCGCGCGCGTCCCGGCCACGATGCCGGGCGGTCGCCGCGAGTCTACCTACTAGTTGGTAGGTAAAGGTCGCCCGGCGACCATCGACTGCGCCAACAGCGTCGACCCGACCACCGCGGCCGGCATCGTCGCCACCGCCCCGCCCGGCACCAGGAAGCACAGCTGGGTGGCGACCCCGAAGCCCAGGGCCTGCCCCCGGTGCGCCCGGATCAGCCGCGCCCGCTCCCGACGGTCGATCCCGCGAGCCAGCAGTGCCCGGGAGGTGAGCTCGGCCGCCAGCAACCAGCCGGTGCAGACCAGACCGGCCACCCAGCCGAGCACGGTGCCCACCACCGGGATCACGCCGAGCAGCGCCGTCAGCGCGCCGACCACGATCCCGCGCAGGATCAGGCCCAGGCCGTCGACAGCACCGCGCCAGAACCCGACCGACCCGGAGGGCACCTGACCCGTGGTGTCCCGCTCCACCGCCTGCCAGATCCGGTCGTAGATCGGCTCGCCCACCGCCAGGGTCAGACCGGTGAAGGTGACGACGATCAGCACCAGCACACCGGCCAGCACCACCGCCTGCGCGGTCAGCTCGGCAGCCCGTTCCCAGCCCGGACTCCAGTCGTCGGCGAACGGGGTCAGCCAGTCACCGATGCTGCCCAGCTGCCAGATCAGCAGAATCACCGCGACCAGCAGCACGACGGCGACCACCACCGCCGGGAGCAGACCGAGCAGCATCAGCCCGGTGCGGCGCCGCCACCAGTCCCAGCCGCGACCCGCCAGCCGGACTCCGTCCATGAACCCGTTCATCGCGGGTCAGGGTGTCACACTCGGACGATGGAACGACCTGACACCCGGATCCACGGCGACGAGCGCACGCTCCTGGACCTGTTCCTCGACTACCAGCGCGCGACGGTGGTGCTGAAGGCGGAGGGGCTGGGCGACCATGACGGCGCTCGGCGGCTGCTGCCCTCGGCCACCACGGTGACCGGGATGCTGCGGCACCTGGCCGACGTCGAGCGCAGTTGGGTCGCCGAGACGTTCGCCGGGCTGCCCTACGACCGCAGGTTCGGCAGCGACGACGACCCGGACGGCGAGTGGCGGGTCACCGAGGCCGACTCCCTGGCCGAGGCGATCGCCGACTACCAGGCCGCCTGCGCGGAGAGTCGGCGGATCCTGTCCGGTCGCGGGCTGGACGAGCAGTGCGTGGCCGGTCCCCCGGCGCAGCTGCGCTGGGTGCTGCTACACCTGATCGAGGAGACGTCCCGGCACGCCGGGCAGCTGGACGTGCTGCGCGAAATGCTGGACGGCGTCACCGGGGAGTAGCGGCCCGCCACATCCGCTCCGGCGGGTGCACGCCGACCGGCAGGCCGTCCACCGGGCCGCGGGCGGCGAAGCCCAGGCGTTCGTACATCCGACGCGAGCCGGGGGTGGTCGCCTCCAGGTAGGCCGGAGCGTGCTCGGCGTCGGCGATCGCCAGCCGGTGGCCCAGCAGCGTGCTACCCACCCCCTCGCCGCGTGCCCGGCCGGAGACCACGACGTCCGAGAGGTACCAGTGCGGCTCGGTGGGGTGCACGTCGGCGAACGCCCGCTCCATCCGCTGCCACCCCCGGGCGCCCGACCGACCGAGCGCGACGACCATCCGCACCCGATCGATCATCGACTCCTCGCGGCCGGCGACCCCGGGTGCGTGCCAGATCGCCACCCCGACGACCTCGCCGCTCCCCCGACGCGCCAGGTCGACCACCCGACCCGGGTCCGACCCGCGCAGCAGCCCGCGGTAGTACCGCCGCAGTCGACCGCGACGAGTCTCCTCGGAGCCCGGCACCACCGCGGCGATCAGCGGGTCGGGGGCGAAGCCCTCGGCGAGCAGCCCGGCGGCGGCATCCAGGTCGGCAGCACCACTGGCGAGGGAGACGGTGACCATGCCGGTCAGGGTAGAGGGCTTCCGCTCGGGGAGCAGCGGTGGCTATCATCGTCGAGTGACGATGATTCCGACCGTGACGGACGTGTTCCGTGCCCTCGGTGAACCCGCTCGACTGAGCATCCTGCGCCACCTGTTCACCGGTGAGCACTCGGTCCGCGAGCTGACCGATCACCTGCACCTCGCCCAGAGCACCGTCTCGGTGCACCTGGGGGTGCTGCGGGACTGCGGCCTGATCACCCTGCGCACGGTCGGCAGGTCGTCCCGGTACTCGCTCGCCGACCCGGACCACCTCGACACCCTGCTCCGCCACGCCGACCGACTGGTCCCGGCGACCGACACCCCGGGAGAGGCACGATGAGCCACGACCACAGCCACGCCGTGCCGGACGACCGCCGCCGACTCGCCATCGCGTTCGGCCTGACCGCCGTCGTGCTGCTCGCCCAGGCGATCGGCGCCTGGTGGACCGGGTCGCTGGCGCTCCTGGTCGACACCGCGCACATGCTCACCGACACCGCCGGGCTGGCGATGGCGCTGTTCGCCGCACACCTGATCCGCCGACCCGCCACCACCCGCCGCACCTGGGGTCTGCGTCGCGCCGAGGTGCTGGCGGCGCTGGCCCAGGCGGCCGTGCTCCTGGCGGTCGGCGTCTACGTGCTGGTCGAGGCGGTCCGCCGGTTCACCGATCCGCCGGAGATCCCGTCGACGGAGCTGGTGGTCTTCGGCGTGATCGGTCTGGTCGCCAACCTCGCGTCCCTGGCGGTGCTGGCGGGTCGGCGCTCGGCGTCCTTCAACCTGCGGGCCGCCTTCCTGGAGGTGCTCAACGACGCGCTCGGCTCGGTCGGCGTGATCGTCGCGGCGATCGTGATCGCGACCACCGGCTGGCAGCAGGCCGACGCCGTCGCCGGTCTGCTGATCGGGGTGCTGATCGTGCCGCGGGCGGTGCGCCTGCTGGGCGAGACCGGTGCCGTGCTGCTGGAGTCCACTCCGCCCGGACTCGACCTGGACGCCGTGCGCGGTCACCTGGAGCGGATGGAGCACGTGCGCGGGGTGCACGACCTGCACGCCTCGCTGATCGCCACCGGACTGCCGGTGATCACCGCCCACGTCACCGTGGACGACTCCTGCTTCACCGACGGCCACACCGCGCGGATCCTGGACCAGTTGCAGGAGTGCGTCGCCGAGCACTTCGACGTCTCGGTGGCCCATTCGACCTTCCAGATCGAGCCGGTGGGGCACCGCGAACCTGGACGCAACCTTTGTGCCACCTCTGACGTGTAGAGGGTATGGACGAAGGACAACCCCGGGACGACCTCCTGGTCGACACCGGACCACCGGCGGACACCGACGCCGAGTTCACCCGCTTCATGGCCGGCGCGACCCCCGACCTGGCCCGGACCGCGTGGCTGCTGTGCGGCGACGCGACCCTGGCCGACGAGCTGGTGCAGGAAGCCCTGACTCGGACGTATCTGTCCTGGCCCCGGGCGCGGACCGGCGACCCGGTGGCGCACGCCCGCCGCACGCTCGCCAATCTGCGGATCGAGACCTGGCGCGGCCGACGTCGCATCCCCGCGGGTGACGGGGAGCGCGACCAGCTCGCCCGTGCCCTCGCCCTCCTGTCCACCCGACAGCGACGGGTGGTCGTCCTGCGACACTTCGCCGGGCTGTCCGAACGTCAGGTCGCCGACGACCTGCGCCTGTCCACCACCACCGTCCGGTCGGCCGCCGACCACGCCGTCAGCCTCCTGCGCGCTGCGCTCGAGCCCACCTCGCCGTCACCCGAGAGGAGCCGCTGAGATGCGCGACGACGACTTCCTCCGTTCGTTGACCGACCGTGCCGAGCGCGCCGTGCCCCCGATCCCCGTCCACACCGACCAGGTCATCCCCCGCGCCCGACGCCGCCGGAGGGTCACTCGCACCAGCCAGAGCCTGGCCGTGATCGCGGTGCTCGGCGCGGTGGGCGGCGGAGTCGGTTGGGCGTGGCAGGACCGTCCCGCACCGGTCGCCGTGGCCTCGCCCACCACCAGTCCCTCACCGACACCGAGCGCCAGCCCGAGCACCACGCCGACCACCCCGCCGACCACTCCGCCCGTCGCCGACCCGGCACCCACGCAGGCCGCGCCACCGCAGACACCGGCCGCGCCACCCATCCAGGTGACCGACGAGCTGCCGTTCTGGCACACCGTGATCGAGGACCACAGAGGCGACCAACCGACGATCGTGTCGGAGACATGGGTGTCCAAGGACCTGAACGGCGCCGTCATCGTCGACGGTCACCAGGAGGACCCGCTGGGGCAGTTCCCGCTGATGCTGTACCTGTACGACCGACTAGGACTCGACCCCTCACTCGACCCCGACCGCTACCCGGAGGACGAGACCGCGCTGCGTGCCGCCCTGACGGCGGCGACGGTCGATCAGGACCCGCGGTCCCAGGAGGGCGAGATCACCGTCAAAGCCTGGAGGATCGTCGAGGCGGGTGGGCTGCTACCGGAATCGCTGCGGCTTGCCGCGTGGAACCTGCTCCTGCACTCGGACCAGACCCGCGTCGTGCCCGGCACCGATATCTCCGGTCGCCCCGGACAGGTGGTCCACTTCGTCTCCAGCGGCGACTTCCAAGTCGTCGTCGATCCCGACCGCCTCCTGGTGCTGCAGATCGGGGGGAACGACGGCCAGGCGCTGCTGGTCACGGCTCACGGGGCGGTAGCGACCATGCCGGTCGCCGCCCCGGACCCGCTGGTGACGAGGAACTACGGTGAATGAGGACGCCCTCACCGTCGACCAGGTGCTCGCCGGTCCATCCGCAGACAAGGACACCGAGTTCACCCGGTTCATGACCACCGCCAGTCCCACGCTGGCCCGGACCGCCTGGTTGCTGTGCGGCGATGTGCACCAGGCCGACGAACTGGTCCAGCAGGCGCTGGTCCGCACCTACTTGTCCTGGTCCCGCGCCCGGGAAGGCGACCCGCTCGCCTACGCCCGGCGCACCCTGGCCAACCTGCGCATCGACACCTGGCGCCGCCGCCGACGAGAAGTGCTCACCGACCCGATCGACCTGCCCGAACACGGCGACGACCGCGACAGCGCACGCAGCCACGACCGCGACGCGCTGACCCGGGCGCTGGCCACCCTCACCACCCGCCAACGGCGGGTCGTGGTGCTGCGGCACTTCGTCGGGCTGTCCGAACGGGAGGTCGCCGACGACCTCGGCATCTCGGTCGGCACCGTGAAATCCACCGCCTCCCGCGCTCTGGCCACACTGCGAGCGGTGCTGGATCCGGCCGGACCCGTCGACGGCGACCGCTGAGGTCGTGCGGCACCACCGGGCGAATCCCCGAGCGCCATGGCGCCAGATGTCCGACGCCGGGCCTACTCTGGCTGGCATGGCAGCAGCACCGATCGTCCTGGTCCCCGGCTTCTGGCTCGGCGCGTGGGCATGGGACGAGGTCGCCGACCTGCTGCGCACCGCCGGGCACGCGGTCACCGCCGTCACGCTGCCCGGCCTGGAGCCGGATCACCCGGACCGCGGGTCGGTCACCCTGGACGACCAGGTCCGCGCCGTCGTGGCGGCGATCGAGGCAGCGGGTGAACCGGTGGTCCTGGCGGTGCACTCGGGGGCCGGGGTGCCCGGTTACGCCGCCACCGACCGCCGACCGGAGCTGGTCGCGCATGCGGTGTACGTCGACTCCGGCCCGGCGACCGGGGCACTGAACCCGGACTTCGCCGCCGCCGAGATGCCGCTGCCGAGCTGGGCCGACCTGGAGGAGGACGGGAACAGCCTGGAGGGGCTCTCCCCGGAGCACCTGACCAGGTTCCGCGACCGGGCGGTGCCCGAACCCGGTGGGCCGGTGCGGCAGGCGCCGGAGCTGACCGGCGACGGCCGCCTGGACGTGCCGACCACCGTGCTGTGCACCTCGCTGACCAGTGAGCAGATCCGCGCCGCGATCAGTGAGGGCTGGGCCTGGATCGGCGGGCTCGCCGAGCTGCGCGACGTCCGGTACGAGGATCTGCCGACCGGGCACTGGCCGATGTGGTCCCGCCCCGCCGACGTCGCGGACCTGCTCGGCCGGATCGCAGGGAACACAGGGAACACAGGGAACACAGGGAACGCGGGGAACGCGGTAACGCAGTGAGCCGGGGATCGTCGGCCCGGCACGGCAGCCTGCCGTGGTACCGGGCCTGGGCCGCCGCGGCGGTGGTCGGTCTGGGCGCCGCCCTGGTCGTTCCGGCGGCCGGGACCGCTCAGGGCGCCCCGGTGGACGACTGCGCGGCCCCGGATCGGACCGTCACGGCGGCGGCCACCGGCAACTCCCCGATCAGCGTCGCCCCGGGTGAGGTGGTCGCCCTGACCGGAGGCACCTTCCCGGGCGGCATCGACCAGCTGCCGGCCGGTGGCACGCTCTGCGTGACCGCCGGGACCACGCTGGCGCCGAGTTACCTGAACAACGGCCAGGGCGCCCTCGTCATCGAGTCCGGCGGCACGCTCACCGCCCCGAACCTCGCCGTCGCCGCCGGGTTCGCCCTCGACAACGCCGGGACGGCGACCCTCGCCGGTCTCGCAATCAACGGCAGCGCGACCCTGCGGAACCGGGCGGGCGCCACCCTCACCATCGAGAGCGCATTCAGCCCCGCCACCGGTGACCTGACCAACGACGGCACGATGGTGGTGCAGGGCACCACGAACCTGAACGGTCAGGTGGCGTTCAGCAACAGCGGTGAGCTCACCGTCCGCGGCGCCCTGACCGCCGACGGCCGACTCGACAACTCCGGCCTGGTCCGGATCGACCAGGGCCTGACCATCAACGGCTCCGGCACGCTGATCAACTCCTGCGGGATCCAGGCCGGTGGTGATCTGATGAACACCGCGAGCGGATCGAGCAACGGCGGACTGCTGCTGGTCGGCGGCACCTTCACCAACAACGGCGGCTGGTCGCAGTCCGAGACCGGCACGCTGTCGGCGGCGGCGCTGGTGGACGACCAGCAGGTGACCGGTTACGGCAGCTACCGCTTCACCGGGACGACCTCGGTGCAGGGCAGCTTCGTCGGCGACTCGGCGCAGGACCCGATCGTGGTGGACACCGGTCAGGACCCGCCGTTCGGCACGCAGAGCGGGCAGATCGCGAACGTGGTCGCGGGCACCGTCACCCCCGGCAGCATCGACGACCACCCGGCACCGGGCTGCGCGGCGGATGTCGACCGGGACAGCGCCGACGTCCGCGTGACCAAGGCGGGCCCCGGCGTCGCCCAGAGCGGTGCGCCGGTCACCTACACCCTCACCGTGCACAACGAGGGCCCGGACCCCGCGACGGGGGTCGTGCTCAGCGATGCCCTGCCCACGCAGCTGACCGACCCGGTGCCCTCGGACGGCGGCACGGTCGCCGACGGTGTGGCCACCTGGACGATCGGCGATCTGGCGGTCGGTGCCACCGCCACCCGGACGCTCTCCGGCGTCGCTCCCCCGGCACCGGCGATCCTGGTCGACACCGCCCGCTCGACGGCCACCACTCCGGACCCGGCACCGGCGAACAACGACGGCAGCACCTGGGCCCAATCGGTCACGACCGAGGTCCAGGACGGGCCGGTGACACCCTCCGGGCCGCCCAGCGCGGTGGATCTGGACCGGACGACCGAGGCCGGCGTCCCGGTGCTCGGTCGCGGCAGCGGTGCGTCCCCGGACGACCTGCGGCTGACCTTCGAACGACTGACGGACGGCGCCCACGGCACCGCGCGGATGACCGGCGGCGGACTCTTCCTGTACGTCCCGACCGACGGCTTCACCGGCAGCGACTCCTTCGACTACCGGGTGTGCGACAGCCAGGGCCTGTGCTCGGCCGCCGCCACGATCACGATCACGGTGACACCCCAGGCGTTGAACGACGAGGCCACCACGCGCCGCTCCCACGAGGTCGTCATCCCGGTGTCCGCGAACGACACCGACGACGCCCGGATCAGCCGCGTGGTGTCCGGGCCGGAGCACGGCGGGGTCGCCGCGATCGACCCGGAGGCGGGGACGCTCACCTACAACCCCGGCGGGTACCTCGGCGATGTCGAGCTGACGTACGAGACCTGCGCCGCCACGGCCCCGTCGGTGTGCGCTCAGGCGGTGGTGACCGTGCACGTGGTGCCGGACAACGACCCGCCGGTCACCGAGCTCACCGTGCTGGAGACCCAGGTCGGCCAGGCGGTGTCGGGGGCGCTGAACGTCAGCGATCCGAACGGCGACCAGGTGGCGGTCCAGCGGGTGTTCGACCCGGTGCGTGGCGACGAGACCACCGTGGGGCTGACCACCACCTACGTGCCACCGGCCGGTTTCGCCGGGGTCGACCTCTATGCCTACACGGTGTGCGACGACGGCTATCCCGGCCTGTGCAGCACCGGCCTGGTGCGGGTGCTGATCGATCCCATCGCCACTGACGACAGTGCCAGCACCGACATCGACACCCCGGTCACGATCGACGCGCTGGCCAATGACGTGGGCGAGGTGGACCCGCCCGGTCTGCTCACCGACCCGGCGCACGGCACCGTGGTGTGGAACGGCACCGCCTTCGTCTACACCCCGGCCGCCGGCTATGTCGGCACCGACGGTTTCGACTACCGGATCTGTGCCGCTGACGGGTCCGGGATCTGCGCCGACGCCACGGTCACCGTGACCGTCGTCGATCCCACCACTCCGGTCGATCCGGGTGGACCTGTGGACCCGGGCGGACCGACCGACCCTGGCGGACCGACCGATCCTGGTAGCCCGGGTGCTCCCGGGACACCGGGCGCGGCGGGTGGTGACGCCGCCCCCGGGTCGAGCACTACCGGATCCGGCACGCGGCTCGCGGTCACCGGTACGGCGGTCGGAGCCCTGCTCGCCACCGCGATGGGCCTCGTCGCCCTTGGCACCACCCTGCGCCGCCGCACCCGGCACCGCGGGCGCTGATCGACGAGACGCGGATCACGTCCGCGCCGGTGCGCAGGACAACTCCCACCCGCCACCCCAGAATGCACGGGTGCGAACCATGGGTGTGGAAGAAGAGTTCCTGATCGTCGGCCCGGACGGTGCTCCGCGCGCGGTGGCCGCAGCGGTGCTGCAGCACGCCTCGGCCGAGCACGGGGACCAGGGTGCGACACCGGGCGGTGCGCTGGAGAAGGAGTTCGCCCAGGAACAGGTGGAGACCTCCACCCATCCGTGCACCGACCTGGACGACCTGCTGGCCGAGGTGCGCGCCGGACGGGCACGGGCGGACGCCTCGGCGCAGCACACCGGCAACCACATCGTGGCCCTGGCGACCTCGCCGCACGCGGTGGATCCGACCGTTGTGGCCGACGCCCGGGCGCGACGGATCATGGACCTGTTCGCCCGGACGGCGCAGGACCAGCTGACCTCCGGTTGCCACGTGCACGTCTCCGTGGCCGACGACGAGGAGGGCGTGCGGATCGTCGACCATCTGCGGCGGTGGAATCCGGTGCTGCTCGCGATGTCCGCGAACAGCCCGTTCTGGCACGGCGACGACTCCGGCTACGAGTCGTTCCGCTCGCAGATCTGGGGCCGGTGGCCCACGGCCGGGCCGACGGCGCCGTTCGGGGACGCCGACACCTACCGCCGCACGGTCGCGGGGCTGGTCGAGTCCGGCACCATCCTGGACGACGGGATGATCTACTTCGACGCCCGGCTGTCGGCGCACTACCCCACCGTCGAGGTGCGGGTCGCGGACGTGTGCCTGGACCCGGAGGACGCCGTGCTGATCGGTGCCCTGGTCCGGGGGCTGGCCGACACCGCGATCGACGGCGACCACGAGCCGGACACCACCCGCGCGGAGCTGATCCGGGTCGCCGGCTGGCGCGCGGCCCGCACCGGACTGCGGGAGGACCTGCTGTCACCGGTCACCGGCACCCCGGCACCGGCCGCCGAGGTGGTCGACCAGTTGGTGTCGCACATCACGCCGGCGCTGCGGAAGAACGGTGACCTCGACCACGTTGAGGCCGGTGTCCAGCGTCTGTTCGAGCGTGGAAACGGCGCTCACCAGCAACGACAGTGGCGTTCGGCCGGTGCCGACGACCGCGAGGTGGTCCGCCGTGCGGTGAACGCCACGCTCTCGCTCGGCTGATTCCGGGCAGGATGTCCCCGCTCAGCGGGCGTTCACCGGACCTTCACGGCACAGTGGAACACACGCGGCCGTTCGCTCGTTGAACACATTTGAGTATCACCCAGCTCTGCACGTCAAGGCACGGAGGTCCCACCATGTCGAACCGGTCCCTGCGCGGTATGCGCATCGGTTCCCACAGCATGGAGTCGGATGAGGGCGTCGACTTCGCCCCGCGGCTCCAGGCGTACTACGACTGCCCGAACGGGCACACGATCATCCTGCCGTTCTCGGTCGAGGCCGATGTCCCGGTGGTCTGGGAGTGCCGGTGCGGTGCCGAGGCACTGCTGCGCGACGCGTCCAAGCCCGAGCCGAAGGCCACCAAGCCGCCGCGCACGCACTGGGACATGCTCCTGGAGCGTCGCACCATCAAGGAGCTCGAGGACCTGCTGGACGAGCGGCTCGACCTGCTCCGCGCCGGCAAGCTGCGTCGGAGCGCCTGACCTTCCGCACCAGCCCTTGACGACCAAGCGGGCCGCCCCCATCACGGGGCGGCCCGCTTCGTCGTGCGGGCGGCGGGGCCGGGTCAGCGGCGCGGAGCCCGGCCGGACCCGATGAGCCGCCGCAGCTGGTTCCACCGTTCCTGGGCGCCCCAGACCGTCACCCGGACCAGGGCCTCGACCACAATGTTCCGGCTCATCTTGGATCGGCCCTCGGCGCGCTCCACGAAGGTGATCGGCACCTCGGCCACCGTGCCGCCGGCCTTGATCACCCGCCAGGCCATGTCGATCTGGAAGCAATAGCCGTGCGAGGCCACCTCGGCCAGGGCCAGGCGCCGCAGCACGTCCTGGCGGTACACCCGGAACCCCGCGGTGGCGTCCCGCACCGGCAGGCCCATCGCGAGCCAGGCATAGACGTTCGCGCCCCGGGACAGGATCTGCCGGTGCACCGGCCAGTTGACCACCCGCCCGCCGCGCACCCAGCGCGAGCCGATCACCAGCGCCGGGGCATCCTCGGCGTCCAGCCGGGTCAGCAGCCGGGGCAGGTCCTCCGCCCGGTGCGAGCCGTCCGCGTCCATCTCCACCACCGCCGGGTAGCCGCGCTCCAGCGCCCAGCGGAACCCGGCCACGTAGGCGGTGCCGAGTCCCTGCTTGCCGGTCCGGTGCAGCACCTGGATCCGGCGACGACCCAGCTCGGCCTCCTCCCGGGCGGCGATCCGCTCGGCGAGCTCGCCTGTCCCGTCCGGCGACCCGTCGTCCACCACCAGGACGTCCACCTCGGGTGCGTGCCGTCGCAGCGCGTCCAGGGTGCGCGGCAGGCTGTCCCGCTCGTCGTACGTGGGCATCACCACCAGCGGCCGGGCAGCGCCCTCAGCGGGCCCAGTGCCGCCGGTGCCCTCAGTGTCTTCAGTGCCCCCGCTACCTTCAGCGCGCACAGCGCTCACAGTGCTCCCTCCGCTCGATCGCCGCGACGCACCCGACGGGCACCGGCCATCCCCGCACCGACCATGACCACCCCCAGGCCGCCCAGGATCCAGGCCGGCCACGGACCCATCCGGGTGGCCGGGGTGAGGGACTGGCGCAGCGGGAGACTGGCGATCAGCTGGTCGGCGGTGAACAGGTCCGAGGAGCGGGAGACCGCGCCGTTCGGTGCGATCACCGCACTCACTCCGACGGTCGACACCTGGACGGTGGCCCGACCGTGCTCCACCGCGCGGAACCGGGACATCGCCAGTTGCTGCGTGGACTCGGCGGACCAGCCGAAGGAGGCGTTGTTGGTCTGCACCACCAGGAACTCGGCCCCCTCGGTCACCGACTCCCGCACCAGCGCGTCGTAGGCCACCTCGAAGCAGATCACGTCGCCGATGGTCACCGTCCGGCCCAACCGGGTCGACTCCATCGGCAGCACGCCGGGCTCGGTGCCGGGGATCATGTCCCGGGTCACCAGGTCGACGGCGGAGGAGAACGGCCGGACCAGCTCACGGATCGGGATGTACTCGGCGAAGGGTGCCGGGTGCTGCTTGGAGTAGCGGGCCACCGGTCCGACCCCCGGCTGCCAGAGCAGTGCGGTGTTGTACCGCCCGTCGCTGTCGGCCGGGTACTCCACGGTGCCGACCAGGATGGGTGCCCCCACCGCCTGCGCCGCCGCGTCGATGTCCGCCCACACCTGGGGATCGGCCTGCGGGTCGATGTCGGTGCCGTTCTCCGGCCACAGCACCAGGTCCACTCCCCCGGCGCCCACCTGGTCGGCGACGGCGGTGGTGCCGTTCAGATGGTTGTCCAGCACCTCGCGCCGGTTGTCGAAGGCGTCCAGGCCGGGCTTCGACACATTACCCTGGATCGCGGCCACCCGCAGCGTGCCGTCCTCGGCCTGGGTCGGCATCGGGACCAGCAGGCCGACCAGCACGACCGCCACCGCGGCACCGACCCGGGTGAGCACGCCGACCAGCGAGAACCGCTTGGCGGCGGACCAGGTCAGCGCGAGCAGCACACCCGCCCCGGCGACCAGCAACGAGACCAACGGCGCACCGCCGATCCGGGCCAGCGCGATCAGCGGCGCGTCACTCTGGGAGAACGCGAGCCGCCCCCAGGGGAATCCGCCGAACGGCACCGCCGAGCGCAGTTCCTCGATCCCGACCCAGAGCACCGCGAAGACGATCACCTGCAACCAGGCATTGCGCCACACCGCCTCGCCGCGCCGCGCCCAGGACCACGCGGCGCCGAACAGCGCGACGAACCCGGCCTCGGCGACGGACAGCGCCACCCAGGGCACCGGACCGACGGCGTCGTCGGCCCAGGTGATCAGCGGCAGGAAGAACGCGATGCCCCAGATCAGCCCGAGCAGGGCGTTCCACCGGGCACTGTCGCGGCGCATCGCCCAGAACAGCAGGCCGACGCCCGGGGCGGCAGCGAACCACCAGCCCAGATCCGGGAAGGCGGTCCAGGTCAGGACGCCGCCCAGCAGTGCCAGGATCGCGCTCCACCAGCGGGAGGGATCACGTGGCTGCACGCCGCGATGCTACGGCACCCGGCTGGGCGGAAGCTGACCGACCGGCCCGCGTGTCCTTCGTACCGCGCGGCTCCGCGAGGAGCTGCACGTTTTCTACTGAACACGCGGGCCCGGTCGGGGCCTCAGGGGTGATCGGGGGGTGTCTCCGCGGAGAGTTCCCGCGCCACGACCACTGCCGAGACGCTACTCGGTGCACAGGTGGTGTCAAGGTGGGCATCGACCCAGCTCACCGGCTTCTCACCCGGTCACTTGGGTAGGAAATGTCCCGATTGACGCCACGTCGCGGCGTGTCCGTCGGCGTGTCGGAATGACTGGGTGGCGACGATCGGGTGAACGCGGCCGAAAGAATTCACACGCCTGTCATCCTCACCCGCCCCGCCGACCTCAGGTGTCCCACCAGCAACCACCGCCGCGCCGTCCTCAGTCCATCCGGTCGTGCAGCACCACACCGGAGCGCACCGTGCGCAGGCACTCCGGATCGGGCACGTCACCGATCAGCTCGGGCAGAGCCGGATCCGGCGCCGGGCGACCCGGACGGCGCCAGCTCGACCGTTCGGCATCCCGGTGTGCCCAGGCCGACGGGTCCACCGACCAGATCGCCAGGTGCGCGGGTGCGCCGACCCGGAGCTGGCCGGCCAGTGGATCGACCGACTCCGCCGGGACCTGCGGGCCGTGCGGACGTCGGGCGCCGCCGCGGCCGGCCGCCCAGCCACCCCGGGTGTGCGCGTCCACCGCGGCCCGGGTGGACAGACGCTGCTCGGCGGTGTGGTGCCCGACCGCCGCCCGCACCCCCGCCCACGGGTCGATCGCGGTGACCGGGCTGTCCGACCCGAAGGCCAGCGGCACCCCGGAGTCGCGCAGATCGGCCAGCGGGATCATCGCCGCCGCCCGTCCCGCACCCAGTCGCGTCGCGTACATGCCGTCCGGACCGCCCCAGGCGGCGTCGAAGGCCGGTTGCACGGAGGCGATCAACCCGAACAGCACGGTCGCCGCCAGCGCCGGGGCATCCAGCAGCTCGGCGTGCTCGATCCGGTGCCCGGCCGCCCGCACCGCGTCCAGCCCCTCGACGTCGGTCGCGGCGCGGACGCCCAGCAGCACCTCGGCCACCGCGCGGTCGCCGATCGCGTGCACGGCGGCCTGCGCCCCGGCCCGGGTGACGGCGGCGATGTGATTGCTCAACTGTTCGGCGGTCAGCTCCAGCTCGCCGGTCGGGAACGGCCAGCCCGCCGGGGCGTCCAGATACGGCCGGTGCACCGCCGCCGTCCACGACCCGACCGACCCGTCGACGCACAGGTCCCCGCCGATCCCGGTCAGACCGGGGATGTCGGCCAGCAGCTCCCGGGCGTCGTCGGCGGTCTCACACCGTTCGCCCCGGTAGCCGAGCACCAGCGGCACCCCCGGATCGGCGCCGAGGGCGAGCAGGGCGCGCAGTCCGGCGCGGGTGTCGGTGAACGGGGCCGAGTGCTCGTGCACCGCCACCACACCCCGGGCAGCCGCCGACGTCAGCGCGGAGCGGATCAGGCGCTCCCGACGCCCCGGGGCGATGTCGGCCAGCGCGTCCTGGGCGACGGTGAAGGCGACGCCGGTGATCAGCCCGTCGGCGCCCCAGCCCGGCAGCGACTCGAGCCCGAGCACCTGGGCGAAGGAGGTGGACACCACGGCCGAGTGCAGATCGACCCGGCCCAGGTAGACCGGTGCGCCATGCGCCGCGGCGTCCAGCTCCGCCCGGGTCGGCAGCCGTCGTTCCGGCCAGCGCTGCTCGTCCCACCCGGTGCCGGACAGCGGCGCGCCCTCCGCCGCCAGTCGTCGGCCGTGCTCCCCGGTGGCGGCGACCCGCACCGTGTCCAGCAGCTCGCCCAGGGAGGACGCCGCGGTCAGGTCGAGGCCGTCGGCGGCCAGCGCGGTGGCGAGCACATGCGCGTGCGCATCGACGAATCCGGCCGTGACCAGCGCCCCGTCCAGCTCCACCACGGTGTCGGCGGTGAGGCCGTCCGCGTGGTCGTCGTCGCCGACCCAGACGATCCGGTCGCCGTCGACCAGGAGTGCGGTGGCACCGGGTGTGGTGGGCGAGTCGACGACGCCGTGGCGGTACAGGGTGCTGCTCACGAGCGGTGAGCCTACGTCCCCGCGTCCGCGATCACGCCCCGCCGCACCGCCGGGATCGCCTTGCGCGCCACCTGCCGGAGCCGCTCATCCGGGGCCGCCTTGGCGACCTGGTCCAGGACGTCGACGACCTGCTTGCACCACCGGACGAAGTCGCCGGCCGCCAGGTCCGATCCGCGCAGCACCGCGTCCAGCCCGCGCCCGGCCGCCCAGCGGTGCACGGCGGTCACGATGCCGAGGTCGAGGGGCTGGGTCGAGGACAGTCGGTGGCCCTGTTCCAGGTCGTCCAACTCGGACCAGATCCTGATCGTGGCGTCCAGGGCGGTGCCGAGCTTGCCCTGCGGCCCGCCCGGCACGGCGGGGTCGCGGTCCCGGTCGTCCCGCCGTGCGGAGTAGACCACCGCCGAGACCACCGCCGCCAACCCCGGGACGTCCAGGTCGGCCCAGGCGCCACGCCGCAGGCACTCCGCCAGCAGCAGGTCGTTCTCGGCGTAGATCCGGCGCAGCCACTGCCCGTCGTCGGTGATGTCGAGGTCCTCGGCGCGCTCCAGGTAGCCGAGGCGGACCAGCACGTCGCAGATCCGGTCGAAGACCACCGCGATCGACCCGGTGCGGCCCTCGATCCGCTTCACCAGCGCCCGGTGCTCGGAGTCGGCGCGGAACCAGCGCTCGGCCCAACGGGCGTGCTGCTCGCGCTCGGGGCAGCCGTGGCAGGGGTGCGCCCGCAGTTCGCGTCGCAGGGCCGCGATCCGCTGGTCCTCGTCCACCACCTGGGGTCCCCGGCGACCGCGCTTGCCCGGCGGCGGCGCCTGCACCCGCCCGGCGGCGATCTCGGCGCGCAGCTGGGACGCCAGGTCGCGCCGGTGCGACGCCGCCCTGGGCGCGAAGCCCTTCGGCACGCGCAGGTGGCCCACCGAGCGCAGTTCGCCGTGCAGATCCTGCGCGCTGAGCCGGATCAGCTCCCGCTCGGTGGTGACGATCAACGGCCGTGCCCCCTCGAAGCCGCCCTGCCCGCCGGCCTCGACCACCACCGCGTGCAGCGGCCGTCGCCCGGTCGGCACCGCGACCACGTCGCCGACCCGCAGCTCCGCCAGGCTCTCGGAGGCGCTGCGCCGACGATCCGCCACCGCCGCCCGGTGCACGCCGCGTTCGAGGTCGGACAGCTCGCGCCGCAGCGCGGCGTACTCGGCGAAGTCGCCCAGGTGGCAGCTCATCGCCTCGGCGTAACCGCTCAGCGCCTCGGCGTGCTGCTGGGCCTGCCGGGCCAGCCCGACCACGCCCCGGTCGGCCTGGAACTGGGCGAACGAGGTCTCCAGCACCTCGCGCGCCCGCGTCCGACCGACCTGCGCGATCAGGTTCACCGCCATGTTGTAGGTCGGCTTGAAGGCGGACTTCAGCGGGTACAGCCGCTTGGACGCCAGCCCGGCCAGTGCCATCGGGTCCAGACCGCCCCGGCCGATCACCACCGCGTGCCCCTCGGTGTCGATCCCCCGGCGTCCGGCGCGCCCGGTGAGCTGGGTGTACTCGCCCGGCGTCAGGTCCACGTGCCCGGAGCCGTCCCACTTGACCAGCTTCTCCAGCACCACCGACCGGGCGGGCATGTTGATCCCGAGCGCGAGCGTCTCAGTGGCGAAGACGACCTTCACCAGGCCCCGGACGAACGCCTCCTCGACGGTCTCCTTGAACGCCGGCAGCATCCCGGCGTGGTGTGCCGCCACGCCACGGGTCAGCGCGTCCACGAAGCCCCAGTAGCCGACCACGTCCAGGTCCTCGGACGCGATCGCCGCACAGCGCTCCTCCGCGATCAGCCGGATCTCCTGCGCCTCGGCCGGCGTGGTCAGGCGTACACCCCCGGCGACGCACTGGGTCACCGCGGCGTCGCACCCGGCCCGGCTGAAGATGAAGTCGATCACCGGCAGGAACCCGGCCTCGTCCAGCACGTCGATCATCACCGGACGGGGCACCGGGCGCGGACCCATCGCCTCGCCACCGCGACGACCACCGCCCGGACCACGGAAGCCCCGGTCGCCGGGTCCACGACGCTTGTGCGGCGGCGGCCCGTCGGCACGGGAGGTGCGGCGCAGCTCGTGGCCGAGCTCGGGGTTGATCGGCGGGTTCTTGCCCGGTGCGGTCGGGTCGACGTGCCCGGCGTAGAGGTCGAGCAGCCGATCGCGGACCAGCACCTGCTGACCGAGCGGCACCGGCCGGTGCTCGGAGACCACCACCTCGGTGTCGCCGCGCACGGTGGTCAGCCAGTCGCCGAATTCCTCCGCGTTGGACACGGTCGCCGACAGGGACACCACCTGCACGTCCGGCGACAGGTGGATGATCACCTCCTCCCACACCGGGCCGCGGAAGCGATCGGCCAGGTAGTGGACCTCGTCCATCACCACATAGCCGAGGCCGTCCAGCGTGCGCGAGTCGGCGTAGAGCATGTTGCGCAGCACCTCGGTGGTCATCACCACCACCGGCGCCTCGCCGTTCACCGTGGTGTCACCGGTCAGCAGTCCCACCTGGTCCGCGCCGTGGCGGCGCACCAGGTCGTGGAACTTCTGGTTCGACAGCGCCTTGATCGGGGTGGTGTAGAACGCCTTGCGGCCCTGACTGAGCGCCAGGTGCACCGCGAACTCGCCGACCACGGTCTTCCCGGCTCCGGTCGGCGCGGCGACCAGCACCCCGGAGCCGCGTTCGACCGCCTCGCAGGCCCGCTCCTGGAAGTCGTCGAGCGGGAAGTCCAGCAGGGTCCGGAAGCTGGCGAGTTCGCTGCGCTCGGCCGCCGCGCGACGACGGGCAGCGGCGTACCGCTCGGCCGGGGAGAGATCGGATTCGGCGTGCACCCGACCACCCTAAGCGCGTCCGCCCACACCGCTCAGGTCAGCGCGAGCACCGCCCCGGGCTCCACCACCGCCGCCAGCGGCAGCGGCCCGATCCGTTCGCCGTCGGCGTGCGCGTCCGGCGGGGCGGCTCCCAGCGCCGGCACCGCCTCGACCAGCAGCCGCCTGGTCCGGGACACGTGCACGTTCGGGTGCCGCAGGTGCCGCCCGGAGTACATCCCGGGGAAGATCCGCACCACCCCGGCGCGGCTGAACGGGCCGGCGATCACCACGTCCAGCAGGCCGTCGTCGATCAGGGCGTCGGGGGCGACCTTGACGCCGCCGCCGATCCACGGGCCGTTCGCCGCCACCACCACGGTCCCGGCCGATTCCCACACCCCGTCGTCGGTGGTCACCCGGTAGCCGTACGGCCGGAATCCGCGCAGCTCGGCCGCCAGCGCGCGCACGTACCGGGCGGGTCCGCGCGGCCAGGTCATGGCATTCGCCCGGGCGTTCACCGCCGCGTCGACCCCGCAGCTCAACGCACCGAGGAACCACTCCCGCGCCGAGTGCGCCGGCGGGCCGACCCGCACCGCGTCGATCGCCCGCGGACCGTGGTCGAGCCCGTGCTCCAGGGCGGCGATCTGGTCCGCCAGACCTCGCAGCGGCAGCCCGAGCGCCCGGGCCACGTCGTTGCCGGTGCCCGCCGACACGATGCCTAGCGGCAGCGCGGTCTCCGCGACCACCTGCGCCCCGAGGTGGACCAGCCCGTCACCCCCGACCACGACCAGCGCGTCCAGCCCCGCCACCGCCGCCCGGCGGGCCTGGGCCGTGGCGCTGAGCAGATCCCGGGCCGTCAGGTCCTCCACCCGGTGGCCCCGGGCGCGCAGCCCGTCCAGTGCCTGCGCCCCGGCCGCACTGCCTCGCCCCTTGCCCGCCACCGGGTTCACCACCACCCCGAGGTGGCTCACGCGGGTTCGGCTCCCTCGAGCGGCGGGTCGGCGGCCTGCCGCTTGGCGACCCGGCGGTCATGCAGCACGCAGACACCCAGCGCGGCGAAGTACAGGCCGCAGATCGGCAGCGCCATCACGATCATGGTGATCGCGTCCGGGGTCGGGGTCATCACCGCCGCGAAGACGAAGGCGAGCAGCACCGCCCACCGCCACCCCTTGGCCCAGGTCTTCGCCGGGACCAGACCGACCAGGTTGATCGCCACCATGATCACCGGCAGCACGAAGGCCAGACCGAAGGCCAGCACGAATCGCATCACGAAGCTGAGGTAGGTCTGCGCGTCGATGAAGTTCGACGCGCCCTCGGGCGTGAAGTCGGTCAGCACCCGCACGGCGGTCGGCATCACGTACGCGGCCAGCGCCGATCCGGCGAGGAACAGCGGGACCGCGGCGGCCAGGAAGCCGAAGGCCGACCGGCGCTCACGGCTGGTCAGGCCCGGCGTGATGAACGCCCACAGCTGGAACAGCCACCATGGGCTGGAGACCAGTGCCCCGAGGAACAGCGACACCTTGAGCTGCATGTCGAAGGCGGTCGCCAGTCCGGCGAAGTTGACCGAGACGTTGCCGCCCCGGTCGGCCGCCGCGTCCAGCAACGGCTGTTGCAGCAGCTCGAACACCGGCTGATAGAGGAACCACCCGGCGACCCCGCCCAGGGCGAGGCCGATCGCGGCGAGGAAGAGTCGTTTGCGCAGTTCGAGCAGGTGCTCGCGCAGCGGCATCCGACCGTCGGGATTGACCCGACGTTGCTTGCGTGCCACCTGCGGTCAGGAAGCGGTGGTGCTGCCGCCCGACGGCGGGTAGGTGGTGCTCCCGGGCTGCTGCACCGGCTCGGCGGACTGCGACGAGGGCGACGAGGGCGACGAGGGCACAGTGGGCTGGGGCGACGGCACGGTGGGCTGCTGCGCGGGGGCCACCGGCTGCGCGGTCGGCACCGTGGGCTGGGGCGACGGCACCGTCGGCTGCTGCGCCTGTGCGACCGGCTGGTTCGGCTGCACGGCCGTCTGCTTGTCGTCGTCGGTGAGGTCCTTGACCTCGGACTTGAAGATCTTGAGGGACTGACCGACGCTCTTCGCCAGGTCCGGCAGCCGCTTGGCGCCGAACAGCAGGACGATGACGACGAGCAGCACGCCGATGTGCCAGGGCTTGAGCGCGTTCATCGAAGATGTTCCTGTCGCTTGAGGACGCTACTGAGGGCCGATCCTAACCGGACCTTCACCCGATCCGATACGTCCGGTTCTCACCGGCTGAGGTCGCGCCAGCGTTCCCGGGTCGCCGCGTCCCGGATCGCGCGGGCGGCCTTGCGCCCCTCGATCCGCTTCCGGTTGGCCGCCCACTGCGCCCGCGCGGACTCCCTGGTCGGCAGTGCCTGTGCGGCGGCCAGCGCTGCCCGTTCGGCCTCCCGCGCCTCCTCGGCGAGACGGCCGGTGGTCTCCGCCAGCTCGCCCAGCACGGTGGCGGCCCGGTCCAGTTCGACCAGCAGCGCCCGGCCCTTGCGCCACAGACTGCGGCCCAGGAAGAACGCGCCGACCAGCGTGCCGATCACCAGCACGGCCCACAGCAGCCACCAGATCACCGCGCGACCTCCGGGTCCTCGTCCAGCACGTCCATCGGACCGTAGGCGTCCAGCGCCGCCCGGGCCACCCCGGCCACCGCCGCGGCGACCTCCGGCGGCCTGACCGCGATCAGGTCGTCGGCGGCGCGCAGCACCAGCGCCTGGACGAAGGCGGGTTGCTCGACCACCAGGTCCACCTCGAAGCTGCCGTCCGGCAGGTTGCGGACCTCCTCCACCGGCACCGTCTCGGCCACCCAGCGGCCCTGAGACCGCAGGTGCAGGGTCACCAGCTCGCCCGCCGGGTCCGGTCGGAACTGGACAGTGGCTCCGCGGCCGGCGCCGGGGTGGTCGTCGGCAGCCTGGTCCAGGACGGTCGCGGCGACGATCCGGTCCAGACGGAACAGCCGCTCGCCCCCGGCCCGGTGGCACCACGCCTGCAGGTACGACCGCTCGTCCGAGGTGGTCAGCCGCAGCGGGTCGACCTCGCGCTCGCCCGCCACGTCCGAGGCGTTCACGTACCGGATCCGCAGTCGACGGCCCCGGGTCAGCGCGTCCCGCACCGCCGCCACCACCTCCGGCCGACCGTCCACCGCCAGCCGGACGTCCACGGCCTGCGCCGCCTCGCCGGTGGCGTCGGTGAGCTTGGCCAGCGCCGAGCGCAGCACCGCCGCCTGCTCCGGTTCCAGGGTGGGAGCCAGGTCGGCGACCATCGCGGTCAGCGCCGCCACTAGGGTCACCGCCTCCCGCGTGCTCAGCCGCAGGGGTCGGGTCATCCCCCGCGACTCGGTCAACCGGAGCACGCCCCGGTCGTAGGAGTCGGCGTCGAAGTCGATCAGGTCCTCCGGGTAGTAACCCGGCGTGCCGCTCATCCAAAGAGTGTCGACATCGGCCATCACCTGCGCCGCCGACACCCCGAAGTGCTCGGCCACCCGGTCCACCGGCACACCCTGCTGCCGATCCAGGTAGCCGATCATCCCGATCAGCCGCAGCAGCCGCTCGCTCGCCCGCTCAGCCATCGACCGATCCCCCGTCCAGTGCCGCCGCCGTGCGCAGCAACCGGATGACCTCGGCCCGCAGCTCGGGCGGATCCAGCACCAGCACCGCGTCACCGTAAGTCACGATCTCCTCGGCCAGCTCCCAGGTCGACCGGTACTGCACCGCGAACAGGTCACGATCGACGGCGCGGGTCGGGTCGACTTCCAGCGCGCGTCCGCGGGCACGCAGCACCTCGGCCCGCTCCGGACGCAGCGCCAGCACCGCCGTCCGCTGCTGGCCGACCTCCCAGGTACGCAGCGCGGACTCGACCTGCTCCGGCTCCGGCGGGTCGAAGGACCCCGGCGCACCGTCGGCACGCACCCGGCCCTCGATCCGGCTCAGACGGAACGAGCGCGGGGCGGCGCGGTCCACATCGCGGCCGACCAGGATCCAGCCGCCCCGCCGGGCGACCAGCCGCCACGGCTCGACCAGGCGCTCGCGCACCTCACCGGTGTTGGCGGCCCGGTAGGTGAACCGGACCCGCTGCCGGTCCTGCACCGCGTCCAGCAGCGGCCGGAACGCGTCGCCACCGGCCCGGACGGCGGGGGCCAGGCCGGAGATCAGCTCGGCGTCGCCCGCGTGCTCGCCGGCCTCACCGACCGCGCGCAGCTTGGTCAGCGCCCGGCTGGTCTCCGTGCGCACCGACCGGTCCTGCCAGAACTCCGCGGCCAGGGACAGCGCCGCCAGCTCGGCGGAGGTCAGCTCGATCGGCGGCAGGGCGTAGGCGTCCTGGTCCACCCGGTACCCGATGTCGTCGCCGTGCCCGACCGCCGTCACGGTGGTCACCGGGATGCCCAGGTCGCGCAGAGTGTCCTTGTCGCGCTCGAACATCCGCTCGAAGGCGTCGTCGCTGGCCGCGTCGGCATAGCCGGCCACGGTGCGACGGATCTGCTCCTTGGTCATCCGCCCCGGGGTGTGCACCAGGGCGATGACCAGGTTGAGCAGTCGTTCGGCAGGGGGAATCGTCTCGGGCATCGGGGACAACGTTAGTGGCCGGTAGCGTGGTGCGGGTGATGACGTGGCGTGCGGGTGAGGTCGAGTCGGTCGGCACCGAGTGGCCCGGTGCCCTCGAACTGCGGGTGCGGGTCACCCTGGACGACGGACCGGTGACGGTGAAGGCGCTCGCCTACCCGGAGATCGTCGGTCGGTTCGCGGTCGGCGACACCGTGTTGCTCAACGTCTCCGCCCTGATGCGCGGCCTCGGCACCGGTGGCTACGCCCTGGTGGTCGCGCCGGGTTCACCCGATCGACTCCCGGCCGACCCGCCCGCCGGGCCCGGTCACCTGGTCAAGGCCCGCTACACCCCGTTGCAGGCGATGGTGCTCGGTGTCGATGACCAGGAGTCGCCGCACCACGACGTCCTGCGGGACGCCGACGACCTGCACGGCACCCCGGTGGTGGTCGCCGACCTGCACTCGGCGGTGCCCGCGATCATCGCCGGTCTCCGGCACGGTGCGGCCCGCGCCGGACGGCCCGCCCCCACCGTCGCCTACGTGATGACCGACGGCGGTGCGCTGCCCGCGTGGTTCTCCCGCACTGTCGCGGGGCTGCGGGACGCCGGGTGGATCGCCTCGTGCCTCACCGCCGGTCAGGCGTTCGGCGGTGACCTGGAGGCGGTCACGGTGCACACGGCACTGCTGGCGGCCCGGGAGGTGGTCGGCGCGGACGTGATCGTGGTGGCGCAGGGTCCCGGCAACCTCGGCACCGGCACGCGCTGGGGCTTCTCCGGCGTCGCCGCCGGTGAGGCACTGAACGCGGCCAGTGTGCTGAACGGCCGACCGATCGCCTCGCTCCGGGTGTCCGGCGCCGACCCGCGCGACCGGCACCTCGGGGTGTCCCACCACTCGCTGACCGCCTACGGCCGGGTCGCCCTGGCACCGGCGGAGGTGGTGGTCCCGGTGTTCGACCCGGATCCGCTCGCCGAGGTCGGTCAGTCGCTGGACGGGTTGGGCCGACGGATCGCCACCCAGGTCCAGACGCTCGGGGAGCGGCACCGGCTGGTCGAGGTGTCGGCCGGTGCCGACCTCTACACCGCCCTCGGGTCCAGTCCGGTCCGGCTGTCCACCATGGGTCGCGGCCTGGACGCCGATCCGGCCGCCTTCCTCACCGCCGCCGCCGCCGGCGTCCACGCGGCCACCGCCCTCACCCACTGACCCCGCTCGCTCTCCCGCCCCGCCGCCCGGGTCAGGACCGCGCGCCCCGAAGTCGGCAGTCCGCGCCCGAGGTCGGCAGTCCACGCCCGAAGTCGGCACTTCGCCCGGTCTCGAACGGCGCGAACACACGACCTCGCCGCCCGCCCACCCCGAGGTCGGCACTCCGCGCCCGAGGTCGGCACTTCGCGCCCGAGGTCGGCAGTCCGCGCCCGAGGTCGGCACTCCGCGCCCGAGGTCGGCACTTCGCCGGGCTCCAGCCGGCGCGTAGTCACGATCTCGCGCGTAGTCGCGATCTCACGCGCAGTCCGTCCTCGCCCCGCTTCGCGCCGGGGGGCTGAGGCGACGGGTCAGTCGTCGCGGGGGGTGCGGGTGCGGGTGGCGACGAGGGTCGCCAGGCGGCGGGCTTCGGCGTCCGCGTAGTCACCGTCGGCGCGCTGGATGCCCATCACCGCGAGGGTGTCCCCGTCGGCGAGGTCGAGCTGCACCCAGGGGCGCCCCTGACCGAACCGGATCGAGACGATGCTCGCCCAGTCGACGGTCCGGGTGGTGGCCAGGTTGCGCACCCGCAGGCCGCTGTCCGACGGCACGGCGCGCACCGTCGCCTGCCGCCAGCAGAACCAGACGATCCCGATGCCGAGCAGCACGAACCCGAGCCGGTCGAGCACGCCGTAGCCGGACAGACCGGTGCCGGGCAGCAGGATCAGCAGCAGGGCGGTGCCGAGCGCGACCAGGGCGGCCAGGGTGCCGGAGACCCAGCGCGCGGCCCGAGGGCGGAACACCGCGGACAGCCCAGCCGCACCGGACCCGGCCATGCCCGAGCCGCCGGCACCCGCGCCGGGCCGCACGCCCCCGGTGCCGGGAGCTCCCGGCCCACCCACGTCGCCCGTCATACCGCGGGCCTCAGAGCCGGCAGGCGTGGATCGAGGTGACCAGGATCGCCCGGGCGCCCAGGTCGTAGAGGGTGTCCATCACCCGGTTGGTCTCCGAACGCCGCACCATCGCCCGCACGGCAGCCCACTCGCCGTTGTGCAGCGGGGACACGGTCGGCGACTCCAGGCCCGGGGTGACGGCCACCGCCTGGTCGACCAGGGACACCGGCACGTCGTAGTCCATCAGCACGTACTCACGGGCGGTCAGCACGCCCTGCAACCGGCGGGTCAGCACGTCCAGCCCGACCGGCTCGGTGCCCTCGGTGCGGCGGATCAGCACCGCCTCGGACTTCAGGATCGGCTCGCCGAACACCTCCAGCCCGGCGGCGCGCAGGGTGGTGCCGGTCTCGACCACATCGGCGATCACGTCGGCGACGCCGAGCCGGATCGCGGTCTCCACGGCACCGTCGAGGCGGACCACCTCGGCGGGCTCGACGCCCTGACCGCGCAGGTAGTCGGCGACCAGCACCGGGTAGGAGGTGGCGACCCGGCGACCGGCGACCTGGTGGACGTCGGTCATGGTGCCCGCCTGGGTGGCGAACCGGAAGGTGGACCGGGCGAAGCCGAGCTGCAGGTGCTCGGTGGCCGGCGAGGCGGAGTCCAGCAGCAGGTCGCGGCCGGTGATCCCGACGTCGACGGTGCCGGTGCCGACGTACACCGCGATGTCACGGGGACGCAGGAAGAAGAACTCGACGCCGTTGTCCGGGTCGGGCAGGACCAGTTCGCGGGAGTCGCGGCGCTGGCGGTAGCCCGCCTCGGTCAGCATGGCGGCGGCGGGCTCGGAGAGCGAGCCCTTGTTGGGGACGGCGATCCTCAGCACGGGTGGGTGTCCTGTCTGTGCGTTCAGGCGGGGGCGATCAGAGGTGGGCGTAGACGTCGTCGAGGGTCAGCCCCTGGGCGACCATCAGCACCTGCAGGTGGTAGAGCAGCTGGGAGATCTCCTCCGCGGTGCGCTCGTCGCCCTCGTGCTCGGCGGCCATCCAGACCTCGGCGGCCTCCTCGACGATCTTCTTGCCGATCGCATGGACCCCGGCGTCCAGCTCCCGCACGGTCCCCGAGCCCTCCGGCCGGGTGATCGCCTTGTCGGACAGCTCTGCGAACAGCGAGTCGAAGGTCTTCACGCGAGTCAGAGTAGACGGTGGAACACTCACCCCTCGACACCGCCCGCGGCCGTGACCTGTTGCGGCTGTCCCTCGCCCCGGGCGCGCCACCAGACCACGAAGCCGGTGATCACCACTCCGGCGTACACCAGGTACAGGACCGCCGACGGGTAGTACCCGGCCGAGAGCAGCAACGGCACCCCGACCGCGTCCACCGCGATCCAGATCAGCCAGAACTCGATCCAGCCGCGCGCCATGCCGTAGGTCGCCAGGAAGCTCCCGACGAAGATCCAGGCATCCGCCCACGGCCCCCACGACCCCAGCGCACGGAAGATCAGCGCGAAGACGACGGTGCCGATCACCCCGATCAGCACGATCTGCACCCAGCCGCGCACCCCCGCCCAGCGCGGGACGACCGCCGGGGCACCCTCGGCGCCCGACCGCTGGGTCTGCCGCCACCGGATCCAGCCGTAGATGGCCACCGCCACGAAGAACACTTGCCGACCTGCCTGGCCGTACAGGTCGCGATCCTGCGGCGTGTGGAACACCCCACCGAGGAAGACGGTGAACAGCAGCACGTTGCCGACGATCCCGACCGGCCAGGCCCACACCTTGCGGCGCATCCCACCGAGTGCCGAGGCCAGGCCGAACAGGTTGCCGATCACCTCGCGCCAGAGCACCGCGTGCCCGGCGATCACCAGCTGGGCGTCGAACAGCCAGCCGAACACCCCGGTCACAGCGCGCGCAGGGCGACCACGGTGGCGATCGCCGCCTCCGCCGCTTCGGCGCCCTTGTCCTCGTGCGAGCCCGGTAGCCCGGCCCGGTCCAGCGCCTGCGCCTCGTCGTCGCAGGTGAGCAGCCCGAAGCCGACCGGTACCCCGGTGCTCACCGCCACGTCGGTCAGCCCGTTGGTGGCCGCCTGGCAGACGTAGTCGAAGTGCGGCGTGCCACCGCGGATCACCACGCCGAGCGCGATCACGGCGTCGGCCCCGGACCGAGCGGCACGCGCGGCGGCGACCGGCAGCTCGAAGCTGCCCGGGACCCGGATCTCGGTCACCCGGGTCACCCCGGCCTCGTCCAACGCCCGGCGTGCCCCGGCGAGCAGACCGTCCATCACCTGGGTGTGCCAGCTCGCGGCGACCACCACCACGCGCAGACCCTTGCCGTTCACCGTCAGCGACGGCGCACCCGCACCACTCATCAGTCCCTCTCCTCGATCAGTTCGTCCTGCGCTCGGTCCAGGCCGGGCAGCAGGTGCCCCATCGCCCGCGCCTTGGTCCGCAGGTAGGCCTCGTTCTGCGGGGTACGGCCGACCTCGATGCCGCGCACCCCGGCGACCCGGAGCCCGTGCGCGGTCAGCCCGGCGACCTTGGCCGGGTTGTTGGTCAGCAGCGTGATGTCGTCGGCGCCCAGGTCGGCCAGGATCGCGGCGGCGGCGCCGTACTCGCGCCGGTCGGCGGGCCAGCCCAGGTCCAGGTTCGCCTGCACGGTGTCCCGTCCGGCGTCCTGCAACGCGTAGGCGGCGATCTTGCCGAGCAGCCCGATCCCGCGGCCCTCGTGCCCCCGCAGGTAGACCACCACGCCCCCTTCGGCGGCGGCGATCGCCAGCGACTCGTCCAGCTGCGGGCCGCAGTCGCACCGGGTGGAGCCGAAGGCGTCGCCGGTCAGGCACTCCGAGTGCACCCGGACCACCGGTGCCGCGGCCAGTCCCCCGGCCGCGACCAGGGCCACGTGCTCGGCGCCGGTGCGCAGGTCGCGGTAGCCGATCACCCGGAAGTCACCGTGCCGGGTCGGCAGGACGGCCTCGGCGCTGCGGTGCACCCGGGGCTGCTCGACCGGCGACTCCGCCGCGGGCAGGTCGCCGTGCTCGGTGCGCCAGGCGATCAGGTCGCTGATGGTCAGCACCACCAGGTCTTCGCGGGCGGCCAGGGCGAGGGTGTCCGACAGGCGCATCATCGTCCCGTCGTCGTGCACCAGCTCGGCGATCGCGGCCACCGGGGTCAACCCGGCCAGCCGGCAGAGGTCGACCGCCGCCTCGGTGTGCCCGGCCCGATGCAGCACCCCGCCGGGGACAGCGCGCAATGGCAGCACGTGCCCCGGGCGGATCAGGTCGTCGGCGCCGCTGCGCGGATCGGCGAGCACCCGCAGGGTCCGGGTGCGGTCGGCGGCGGAGATGCCGGTGGTCACGCCGACCGCCGCGTCCACGGTCACGGTGTAGGCGGTCCGTCGCGGGTCCTGGCTGGACGGGACCATCAGCGGCAGGTTCAGCGCGTCGGCACGCTCGGCGGTCATCGGGGCGCACAGGTAGCCCGAGGAGTGCCGGATCGTCCAGGCCACCCACTCGGCGCTCGCCGACTCGGCTGCCAGGACGACATCGGCCTCGTTCTCCCGGTCCGGGTTGTCGGCGACCAGCACCGGTCGACCGGCCCGCAGCGCCTCGAGTGCCTGCTCCACCGTCCCCCGGCTCATCACCGCTCCCCCGTTCGTCCGGTGTCCGTCGACCCGGCGTCCGACGGGCGGGTCTCCAGCAGCCGGGCCACGTACTTGGCGAGCACGTCCACCTCCAGGTTCACCGGCGCACCGACCGCGAGGGTGCCCAGCGTGGTCGCGGCCAGGGTGGTGGGGATCAACCCGACCTCGAACCAGTCGTCGCCGACGGCGGTCACCGTCAACGACACTCCGGACACGGTGATCGCGCCCTTCTCCGCCACGAACCGCGCCAGCGCCCGATCCAGACCGACCCGCACCGTGTCCCAGCGCTCGGCCGGATCGCGGGACAGCACCACGCCGACCCCGTCGACATGGCCCTGCACCACGTGGCCGCCCAGTCGGGTGTCGGCCCGCACGGACCGCTCCAGGTTCACCGGGGCACCGGCGCTCAGGGCACCCAGGGCGGTGCGCCGCAGGGTCTCCGGCATCACATCGACGGCGAAGCTGCCGTCGCCGGGCAGGTCGGTCACGGTCAGACAGACCCCGTCGACGGCGATCGAGTCGCCGTGCGCCGCGTCCGAGGCGGCCAGCGGGCCACGGATCAGCAGCCGTCCGTCGGCCGAGGCCAGCACCGCGCCGACCTCCTCCACGATCCCGGTGAACATCAGTGCGTCTCCTCGCTGTCGTGTCGTCCCCGCACGTCGTCCTCGCCGCATACCCGGGCGCTGATCAGCACGTCCGGGCCCAGGCGACGGACGTCCTCGGTCGCCAGCCGCAGTCCGTCGGCCAGGGTGCCGATCCCGAGGTCCTCGACCGCCGACCGCCCGGCGCCGAGCAGCACCGGCGCGACGTAGGTCAGCACCCGATCCACCAGACCCGCGCGCAGGAACGCCGCCGAGACGGTGGGGCCGCCCTCGACCAGGACGTGCCGCACCTCGCGCTCGGCCAGCACCGCCAGGGCGGCCGCCGGGTCGTGGCCGGTGATCCGCAGCCAGTCCCCCGGTGCGGCCCGGTCGCCGAGCACCACGCGGAGCGGCTGGTGCGCGGCCGGGGAACCGTCCGGGGTGCGGGCGGTCAGTGCCGGGCGGTCCGCCAGGGCGGTGCCGGTGCCGACCAGGATCGCGTCCACCTCGGCTCGCAGCGCGTGAGCGTGGGCCCGGGACTCCGGCGAGGTGATCCACCGACTGCTGCCGTCGGCGGCAGCGACCCGGCCGTCCAGGGTGGTGGCCAGCTTCAGGGTGACGAACGGCCGGCCCCGCCGCACGGCGACCAGCCACGGCTCCAGCATCGCCTCGACCTGCTCGGCGCCCACCCCGACGACCACCTCGATGCCGGCGGCCCGCAGCAGGGCGGCGCCACCGCCCGCGACCGGGTTCGGGTCCGGGACGGCCATCACGACCCGGGCGACCCCGGCGTCGATCAGTGCCTGGGCGCAGGGTCCGGTGCGTCCGGTGTGGGCGCACGGTTCGAGGGTGACGACGGCGGTGGCACCGCGGGCGTCGACGGAGTTCGCCGGTCGGCCGCCTGGGACCGGCTGCCGCCCGGACAGCGCATCGACCTCGGCGTGCGCGGTCCCGGCCCCTCGGTGCCATCCCTCGCCGATCACCACGCCGTCGCGCAGCAGCACGCAGCCCACCCGCGGGTTCGGTCCGGCGGCGGGTCCGCGCAACGCGAGCTCCACGGCGCGCGTCATCGCCGCCTGGTCGCTGATCGTGCCCACCCGTGCCTCCCGGTCCGTCTGGCTCCGGGGTCGGCGGGCGGGCGCACAGGGGTGCGCAGCCCCGGCGCACGCCCCACTGGGCGTACACCGGCACGACTCCTCCCATCCGGACTTTGACCGTCGGTCCCGGAATTCCACCGGATCAACCGGATCCTCACGAGTTGCCTCGATCAGACCCGGGTCGCGGACTTTCACCGCCGGCTCGGAATTTCACCGACCCCGGAGCACGTGCTCGTTACTGCGGAACAGGATGCCACACGGTTCTGTTCCCGCGGCGGTCCGGCTCAGCGGGCGGCCAGTGCCTCGTCCGCCATCGCGCGCAGGGTGTCGATCTCCGCCGGGATGTCCTCGGCTCCGTAGACGGCCGATCCGGCGACCAGCATGTTCGCCCCGGCCTGTGCCACCGTCGCCACCGTGGACCGGGACACCCCGCCGTCGACCTGGATCCAGGTGTCCAGCCCCTGCTCCTCGATCGCCGCCCGCAGCCGACGCACCTTGGGCAGCGTGCCGTCGATGAACGACTGGCCGCCGAAGCCGGGCTCGACCGTCATCACCAGCACCATGTCGAACTCGCCGAGCAGGTCGATGAACGGCTCCACCGGGGTGGCCGGGCGCAGCGCGACCGACGCCCGCACACCGGCGGCCCGCAGCTCACGGGCCAGCTTCACCGGCGCCTGGGTCGCCTCGGCGTGGAAGGTCACCGACGCGGCACCGGCCGTGGCGTACTCGATCGCCCAGCGGTCGGCGTCCTCGATCATCAGGTGCACGTCGATCGGCACCGGCGACACCTCCGCGATCCGCTTCACCACCGGCAACCCGATGGTCAGGTTCGGCACGAAGTGGTTGTCCATCACGTCCACGTGCGCGTAGTCGGCACGGGCGATCCGGTGCAGGTCGCGCTCGAGGTTGGTGAAGTCGGCGGACAGGATGCTGGGACTGATCAGGGCGCGCATGCGGCCAGGGTAGCCACCGTCGCGGGCCCTGGCTCAGCGCACCGGTTTCAGCGGACCGGCTCAGCCCACCCGGCGCAGCAGGGTCAGGTGCATCGCATCCGTCCCGTGCACGTGCGGCCACAGCTGCGCGTCGTCCCGCTCCGGCAGGTCCAGCTCCGGCGCGATCCGGTGCAGGGCCGCCCGGGCGTCCAGGCGTTCGACCTCCAGACCGGCCTTGGTCGCCGCCCGGACACCGTCCAACGCCGCGAGCCGGGTCTCGGCCAGCACCGGTGAGCAGGTGACGTAGCCGACCACGCCACCGACCCTGACCGCCCGCAGCGCGCTGACCAGCAGTTCCCGCTGCAAGGCGGTCAGCGCTGCCAGGTCCGCCGGGGTGCGCCGCCACCGCGACTCCGGGCGTCGACGCAGCGCGCCCAGGCCGGTGCAGGGCGCATCCAACAGCACCCGGTCGTAGCCGCCCGGCTCGTCGTCACCGACCTGACGACCGTCGCCGGTGCGCACCTGCTCGACCGCCTCGGCCGGCACGGCGGTCAGCGCCTGGGTGACCAGCCGGGCACGGTGCGGCTGCACCTCGTTGGCGACCAGACGGGCACCCCGGGTGGACGCCAGCGCCGCCAGCAGGGCCGCCTTTCCGCCGGGTCCGGCGCACAGGTCCAGCCAGCGCTCGTCCGGCCCGTCGATCGGCGTCTCGGCCAGGGCGAGGGCCACCAGCTGGCTGCCCTCGTCCTGCACTCCGGCGTGGCCGGACCGGATCAGCCGCAGCGCGGCCGGGTCGCCCCCGGCCAGGGTCACCGCCGTGGGGGCGTACCGACCTGCCTCGGCCGTGCCCGCCTGCGCCAGCAGCTCGTCCCGTTCCACCAGACCGGGGCGGGCCACCAGGGTCACCCGGGGCGCGGCGTTGTCCGCGTGCAGCAGCGCGGCCAGCTCGTCACCCGACCGGCCGTGACCGAGCAGCGCCTCCCGCAGCGCCCGGGTCACCCAGGCCGGGTGCGACTCCACCACCGACAACCGGGCGACGGCGTCCTCCCCCGCCGCGTCGCCGATCAGCTCCAGCCACGTGTCCAGATCGCGTTCGGTGATCCGGCGCATCACGGCGTTGGCGAACTGGGCAGCCCCGGCACCCGAGCGCTCCCGCACCAGACCCACGGTCTCCGAGGCCGCCGCGTGCGCCGGGACCCGCATGCCGAGCACCTGGTGCGCACCCAACCGCAGCGCGTCCAGCACCGGCTCGTCGATCGCCGACGGCTCGCGTCCGGCGGCCTGCTCGATCACCGCGTCGTAGCGTCCGCGCAGTCGCAGGGTGCCGTAGGCGAGTTCGGTGGCGAAGCCCGCGTCCCGGCCGGTGATGTTCCGCTCCCGCAGCAGCGGCGGCAGCACGAGGTTCGCGTACGCGTCCGACTCGGCCACGGTGCGCAGCACGTCGTAGGCGACGGCGCGGGCCGGGTCAGTGCTGCGACGTCGCTGGGAGGGGGCGGCGGCGGTGTACTGCCGGGGTCCCCGGCGCTGTCCGTCCGGACCACCGGAACGGCGCTGGCCGCCGGTGCCACCCGAGCGCCCGCCGCCCGCACGCCCGCCGCCGTTCCCGCTCCCCCCGCGGTTGCCCCCGTGCCGCTCGCCGGTCACGCCTGCGCCTCCGCACCGGGTCCGGCCGCGTCGTCGTTCTCCCGCATGCCGAGCAGCACGCCCTCACCCAGCCGGGCACCCCGCGCCCAGTCCGCCGCGTTCATCGCCTTCTTCCCCGCCGGGCGCACCTCGCCCAGCCGGACGGCGTGGGACGCGGTGCCGACCCACACGTCCTTGCGCCCCACGCGCAGCTCACCGGCCGCGAGGTCCGTCACCTCCGGCGCGGGCGTGACCGGGCCGAGGCCGAGGCGGGAACCGTCCGGCAGGCTGGTCCATGCGCCGGGCGCCGGGGTGCAGCCACGGATCCGCCGGTCGACCGCCAGCGCCGGATGCGTCCAGCGGACCCGGGCGTCAGCGACGCTCAGGGTCGGTGCCAGGCTGATCCCCTCGCCCGGCTGCGGCACCGGCGAGACGATGCCGTCCTCGATCGCGTCCAGGGTGCGCACCAGCAGCTCCGCACCGGCCACGGACAGCCGCTCCAGCAGGTCACCGGCGGTGTCCCGGGGCCCGATCGTCTCGGTCAGGGTGCCGAACACCGGCCCGGTGTCCAGGCCCTTCTCCAGCAGGAACGTGCTGGCACCGGTGACCTCGTCCCCGGCCATCACGGCGTACTGCACCGGCGCGGCCCCGCGCCAGGCGGGCAGCACGGAGAAGTGCAGGTTGATCCAACCGTGGACGGGCAGCGCGAGCAGGTCGGCGGGCACCAGCGCGCCGTAGGCGACCACCGGGATCGCGTCCGGCGCCAGGTCACGCAGCCGGGCCTGGAACTCCAGGTCCCGGGGCGTGGTCGGGGTCAGCACCTCGATGCCCTCGGCCTCGGCCCGCTCGGCGACCGGGCTGGGCCGCAACTTCTTGCCCCGTCCGGCGGGGGCGGCGGGTCGGGTGATGACCGCCACCACCTCGTGCCGCGAGGCGAGCAGGGCTTCCAGGGACGGGAGCGCCACCGCGGGCGTTCCGGCGAAGATCAGGCGCACCCGACGATCCTAGGGCGGATGCGGCGCTCCGGTCGCCAGCGGGGTCGCCGCGACCACCCGCCAGCGCCCGCCAGCGCCCGCGCCGACCCGCACCAACCCCGCACCGCACCGCACCGGACCGACTGCGATCCGCGGCGGCCCGCGCCCTCACCAGCCGGGGAGCACCCCGCGCGCGACCAGCTCCGCCCGGAGCGCCCGCGCGTCGGTGAACAGCACCCCGTCGAAGCCCTCGGCCACGGCCGCCTCGACATTGCGCGCGCTGTCGTCCACGAAGACGGTCTCCTCGGGCACCAGCCCGAACCGCTCGCCCGCCAGCCGGTAGATCCGGGGGTCCGGTTTGACCAGGCCCTCCCGGCCGGACACCAGCACGTCGGCGAGGCGACCGATCGCCGGGGCGGCGGGCACCGCGTGGTGGAAGGTCTCCGCCGACCAGTTGGTCAACCCGAACACCCGCACCCCGGCGGCGATCAGCGCGTCCACCAGCTCGGCGCTGCCCGGGACCGGACCCGGCAGGGCACGGTCGAAGTGGGTCACGTAGTGGTCGAGCATCACCCGGTGCGCCGGGTCGGCGATCGTCGCCCGGGCCTCCGCCCACGGCCGACCGGCGTCCTGCGCCAGGTTCAGGGCCGGGAAGTCGACAGCGGTGAGGAACGCGTCGACCTCCGCCGCGGAGTAGGACCCGGCGAAGGCGGACCGCGCGTCCCAGCGCACCAGCACGTTCCCGAGGTCGAACAGCACCGCCGTCACAGCATCTCCCGTGGATCGAGCCGCACCCGGACTGCACCGAGTTCCCGACGAGCGCTGCGCACCGCCATGGACGCGCCGAGCGCACGGGCCAGCTCGCGGCCGGCCGTCACCGGCACCCGCACCAGGGCACGCACCACGAGCTCGTCCTCCGAGCCCGCCAGGGTGAGCTGCACCGGCCCGTCGCCGACCGGCTGTTCGGCGTCCTGCACCGGCACCGGTCCGAGCACGTCACCGCCCGGGGGCAGCGCCACCCGGTCGAGCACCTGGCGCACGGCACCGCGCTCGCCGACCAGCTCGGCCACCCGCACCGCCGGGGGCAGGCCGACCTCGACCCGCTCGGCCAGCTCGCGTTCCGCCAACCCCGCCGGGTCCCAGCGCACCAGTCCCTGGGTCGGCCGCTCGGCGCCGTCACCCACCAGCAGCACCTGACCCTCCGCGCGCACCAGCGCCGCGGCCGCCAGCCAGCGGCGCAGGGCCTCCTCAGTGGCGCGCAGCGACGTCGACCCGGTGCTCACCGCCGCGTCCAGCAGCACCGCCGCCGCGTAGCCGCGCTCGGCCACCGGCTCAGCGCCGATCGTGCACACCACCAGAGCCGGACGGTCGGGCACCCCGGCCAGCACCCCGGTCGCCGACCGGGCGCCCGAGGTGCGCACCGTGACCCCCGGGAACGCGCGTCCCAGCTCCTCCGCCGTGCGGTCCGACCCGACCGACACCGACCTGAACGCGGTGTGCCCGCAGTGGTCGCAGCGCCAGTCGGTCGCCAGCCGACCGCACCACCCGCACTGCGGGGTCGCCTGCGCCGACCCGAGCTGCAACGGCCCGTGGCAGACGGTGCACCGGGCCACCGACCGGCACCGGGCGCAGGCCACCACCGGCAGGTACCCTGCGCGCGGCACCTGCACCAGCACCGGACCGTCGGCAAGGCGCTCGCGGATCGTGCGCCAGGCGGGCCCGGGCAGCCGTGCGGCGGCGGCCGGACCTTCCCGGGCCAGCTCGACGCTGGTGAGGGCGCGCACCCGGGGTGTGCGGCGACGCACCTCCGCCCGGTCCGCCGCCACCTCCCGCACCCATCCCGAGGCGACCAGCGCCTGCGTCTCCACCGAGCGACCGTGGGCGGCGAGCAGCAGCCCGGCGCCCTCCAGCTCGGCACGCAGCGCCAGCACCTCTCGGACATGGGGGTACGGCGCGCGCGGCTCGGCGTGCAGGTCGTCGCCGTCGTCCCAGCAGACCGCCAGCCCCAGCTCGCGCACCGGCGCGAAGGCCGCCGCCCGGGTCCCGACGACCACCCGCGCCCGACCCCGCAGCACCGCGAGGAACGCCCGATAGCGACGTGCCGGACCCTCGTCCGCCATCAGGCGCACATGGCTGGTGTCCGGCTGCGTGGGGTCCCAGGCCGGAACGCCCGCGGACTCCAGCGCCGCGCACACCCGGTCGACGTCCCGGGCGTCCGGCACCACGACCAGGGCACCCCGGCCACCCGCCAGCGTCGCCAGCACGGCCTCGGCCACCGCGTCGGTCCAGGTCTCCCCCGCCGGGCCGGGAAGAGCGACCCAGGCGGCACGGGGTGCCCCGCCCTCACGCAGATGACGCAGGAACGCCGGGCCACCCCGGTAGGGCTGCCAGGCGCGGTCGGTCACGGCAGACGGTTCGATCCGGTCCTGCGCGCCGGCCGGCTCCGCTTCCGGAGTCGATCCCGGCACCTCGGCCTCGGTCCGCGCGTGCCGGGGCGGCACCGCCAGCCGCAGCACGTCCGGCAGCGTCCCGGCGTAGTGGTCGGCCACCGCCCGGGCGAGCCGAGCCACCGCCGGGGTCAGCACCGGTTCGGCGGAGACCACCCGGCGCAGCGGCATCAGGGCACCGTCGTGCTCGGGCTCCGCCACGCGGTCCAGCACGAAGCCGTCCACGTCCTGACCGCCGAACCGGACCTTCACCCGGACGCCGGGCAGTGCGGTGTCGGCCAGTTTGGCGGGTACCAGGTACTCGAAGCTGCGGTCCAGGTGGGCCGGGGACAGCTCCACCGCGACCCGGGCGACCGGCAGGTCGGCGGCGGGCTCGACCTCGACGTCCCGGGCCCGGACCCGGCGCCGCGGCCGCGGAGCCGACAGCCCATCGAGGGTGGGTTGCTCCACCCGGGGGCCGTCGCTCACGCAGCCGCGCTCCGTTCCTCGATCAGCCGATGGCGGCGCGCAGCGCGTCCACCCGGTCGGTCTGCTCCCAGGTGAAGTCGGCCAGGTCACGGCCGAAGTGCCCGTAGGCGGCGGTCTTGCGGTACACCGGACGCAGCAGGTCGAGGTCGCGGATGATCGCCGCGGGACGCAGGTCGAAGACCTCGCGGATGGCGGCGGTCAGCTGCTCGTCGGAGACGGTGCCGGTGCCGAAGGTCTCCACGTACAGCCCGACCGGCTGGGCCTTGCCGATCGCGTAGGCGACCTGGACCTCGCAGCGCTTGGCGAGACCGGCGGCCACCACGTTCTTGGCCACCCAGCGCATCGCGTAGGCGGCGCTGCGGTCGACCTTCGACGGGTCCTTGCCGGAGAACGCGCCGCCACCGTGCCGGGCCATGCCGCCGTAGGTGTCGACGATGATCTTGCGGCCGGTCAGACCGGCGTCACCCTGCGGCCCACCGACCACGAAGGTGCCGGTGGGGTTCACCAGCAGGCGGTAGTCGGAGGTGTCGATGTCGAGGTTCGCGGCTTCGAGCACCGGCTTGACCACGTGCTCGGCGATCGCCGGGACCAGCTGGTCCTCCAGGCGCACCTCCGGGTCGTGCTGGGTGGAGAGCACGATGGTGTCGATCTTCACCGCGCGGTCGCCGTCGTAGGCCACCGTGACCTGGGTCTTGCCGTCGGGGCGCAGGCCGGGGACGATCCCCTCCTTGCGCACCAGGGTCAGGCGCTCGGCCAGCCGGTGCGACAGCCAGATCGGCAGCGGCAGCAGGCTCGGGGTGTCGTCACTGGCGTAGCCGAACATCAGGCCCTGGTCGCCGGCGCCCTGCAGGTCCAGCGGGTCGTGGTCGCTCGCGTCCTGGCGGGCCTCCAGCGCCTTGTCGACACCCTGGGCGATGTCCGGCGACTGCTGGCCGATGGACACCGACACGCCGCAGGAGTCGCCGTCGAAGCCGATGTCCGAGGAGGTGTAGCCGATGCCGCGCACCACGTCGCGGATGATCTGCGGGATCTCCACGTAGGCGCTGGTGGTGACCTCACCGGCGACGTGCACCAGGCCGGTGGTCACCATCGTCTCGACGGCGACCCGGGCGGACGGGTCCTGCTCCAGCATCGCGTCCAGAATCGCGTCGGAGATCTGGTCGCAGATCTTGTCCGGGTGCCCCTCGGTGACGGATTCGGAGGTGAACAGGCGCATCGCGGCATCGGTCATGGGCGACAGGCTAACGAATGCGGCGCACTGCTCGGTGCCTACTGCGCCATTCGGTCCGCGACGACATCCCAGATCGCGTGCGCGACGGTGTCCTTGCTGCCCGAGGCGCCCCCGACCTCGGTGCCGGAGCCGTCCAGCAGGGTCACCGTGTTCTCCGCCGTCCCGAAGGCGACACCGACGCCCACCTGGTTCACCGCCAGCAGGTCGGCACCCTTGCGCAGCGCCTTCGCACGGCCGTGGTCGAGCACGTCGCCGTGTTCGTCACCGGTCTCCGCGGCGAAGCCCACCACCAGTTGTTCGGGCACGGACCGGGTGGCCGCCAGCTCGGCCAGGATGTCCGGGTTCTGCACCAGCTCCAGCGGCGGGACGGTGCCGTCGGGCTGCTTCTTGATCTTGTGCGACGCATGCGCCGCGGGCCGGAAGTCGGCGACCGCCGCCGCCATCACCACCACATCGGCCCGCTGCGCGGCGGTGTGCATGGCCTCGCGCAGTTCGGCGGTCGACTCGACGGACACCAGCGCGACACCGGCCGGGGCGGGCACCGTGAGGTTCGCGCCGACCAGCGTCACCTCCGCACCGCGGGCGAGGGCGGTCCGGGCCAGGGCGACCCCTTGCATCCCGGAGGACCGGTTGCCGAGGAACCGCACCGGGTCCAGCGGCTCACGGGTGCCGCCGGCAGAGATCGCCACCCGCAGCCCGGTCAGATCGCGCCGCCCACCGGTGTGCACGGCCGCCAGGGCCGCCGCGACGATCGCCTCCGGCTCGGGCAGGCGACCGGGCCCGGTGTCCGCACCGGTCAGGCGACCCGAATCCGGCTCGATGACCAGGACACCCCGCTCGCGCAGGGTGGCGACGTTCGCCCGGGTCGCGGCGTGCTGCCACATCTCGGTGTGCATCGCCGGGGCCATCACCACCGGGCAGGTGGCGGTGAGGAGGGTCGCGGTGAGCAGGTCGTCGGCGCGGCCGTGGGTGGCGCGCGCCAGCAGGTCGGCCGTGGCCGGAGCCACGATCACCAGCTCAGCCTCCCGACCGAGCCGGACATGCGGAACGTCCGCGACGTCCTCGAACACCTCGGTGCTCACCGGGTGCCCGGAGAGGGCTTCCCAGGTGGCACGGCCCACGAACTCGAGGGCGGCACGGGTCGGGACGACGCGGACGTCGTGGCCGGACTCGGTGAGCAGACGGAGGATCAGGGCAGCCTTGTAGGCCGCGATCCCCCCGGCCACACCGAGGACGATGCGCATGCTGGGGACTTTCAGTCCTCGGGGTGCTGCGCGGTCAGCAGACCGGCGTCGATCTCACGCATGGCGATCGACAGCGGCTTCTCCTGCGGGCGGGTCTCCACCAGCGGGCCGACGTACTCGAGCAGACCCTCGTTCAGCTGGGCGTAGTACGCGTTGATCTGACGCGCCCGCTTGGCCGAGTAGATGACCAGCGCGTACTTGGAGTCGGAACGCTCCAGCAGGCGGTCGATCGGCGGGTCGGTGATGCCGATGGGCTCGGCGACAGTTCCGGACACGGTTCTCCCCAACATCGAGACAGGATTCGCCGAGCAGTCTACTCGGTCGGCGCAACCGGCAGCCCCATCAGGGACACCAGCTCGTCGGTGGCCCGGTGCACGTCGTCGTTGACGATCACGTGATCGAACTCGGACTCGGCCGCCAGTTCGACCCGGGCGGTGGCGAGCCGACGCTCACGCTCCTCCGCGTCCTCGGTGCCGCGACCGACCAGCCGGCGCACCAGCTCGTCGAAGGACGGCGGTGCCAGGAACACGAACTGGGCGTCCGGCATGGTCTCGCGCACCTTGCGCGCCCCCTGCAGGTCGATCTCCAGCAACGCGGGCTCCCCGGCGGCCAGTCGTTCCTCGACCGGCCGCCGGGGGGTGCCGTAGCGATTGCGGCCGTGCACGAGCGCCGTCTCCAGCATCTCGCCACTGGCCTCCATGGCGTCGAACTCCTCCGGCGACACGAAGTGGTAGTGCACCCCGTCCACCTCGCCGGGCCGCGGGCTGCGCGTCGTCGCGGAGACCGAGAGCCACACCTGCGGGTAACGCGCCCGCAGGTCGGCCGAGACGGTGCCCTTGCCCACGGCAGTCGGTCCGGCCAGCACTGTCAGCCGGGCGTGGGGTCGGGTCATGGGGTGCTCCTGGTTCGTGCGGCGCGAATGGTCGATCCGACGCCACCGCGACTCACCCGAAGCGGTCGACCAGCGCCTTCACCTGGTGCGGGCCGAGGCCGCGCACCCGCCGGGTCTCCGAGATGCCCACCTCGGAGATGATCTGGCGTGCCTTGACCTTACCGACTCCGGGGAGCGACTCGAGCAGGGCGAGCACCTTGAGCTTGCCGATGACCTCGTCCTTCTGGCCCTGGGCGATGACCTCGGAGAGCTTGCCCTGGGAGTACTTCAGCTTGTTCTTGACCTCGGCTCGGGCCTGGCGGGCCGCCGCTGCCTTCTCGAGGGCTGCGGCGCGCTGCTCGGGAGTGAGAGTCGGAAGTGCCACGTCAGTCACCTTCTCGTCGCTGGTCTGCGGGACAACGCATGAGACCGGTCGTTCACCCCCGACCGGGCGGCGCCGGACGGCCTCATCGGTCGATAGTGGCACGCAATCCGCGGTGTGGCACGTCACAGCGCCGACCAAGGATCCGTGCAGCCGCAGGTGAGCCGGGTGCGGGGCGCCGAGTCGACGCCCCGCACCCGGATCGGACCGGGTTCAGCGCAGTGCGCGCTGCGCCTCGGCGCTCGCCAGGGCCGCCGCCCGACGCAGCTCCGCGACGTCCGGCCCGGCCGTCAGCACCCCGCGGGAGGAGGACGCCAGCACGTCGGCCCGCGCCTCGCCGAACACCGCCGCCAGCTCGGCCGCGCCGGCACCCTGCGCGCCGACGCCCGGCGCGAGCAGCGGGCCGTGCACGGTGGGCAGGTCGACGCCCAGACGCCGGGCGGCGTCGCCGATGGTCGCGCCGACCACCAAGCCGACCGAGCCGAGCCGGGCGCCGGAGGCCGCGATCTCGGCACCGTTCAGGGCCGCCGCCTCCCGGGCGATCCGGTCGGCCACCGCGATGCCCTGCTCGTCCCGGGCGTGCTGCACGGCCGGGCCCTCCGGGTTGGAGGTGAGCGCCAGCACGAACAGTCCGCGACCGGTGGCCTGGGCAGCCTGCACCGCCGGGGCGAGCGACCCGAAGCCGAGGTACGGCGACACGGTGAGCGCGTCACCGGCCAGCGGCGAGCCGTCCCGCAGGAAGGCGTCGGCGTAGGCCCCCATCGTCGAACCGATGTCGCCGCGTTTGGCGTCGACGATCACCAGGGTGCCGGTCTGGCGGCCGGCGGCGATCACCTCCTCCAGCACCGCGAGTCCGGCCGCACCGTGCCGCTCGAAGAACGCCGCCTGGGGTTTGACCGCCGCGACCCGTCCGGCGACCGCGTCCAGCACCGTCAGCGCGAAGCTGCGCAGCCCGGCGGCGTCGTCGGTCAGGCCCCAGTCGTGCAGCAGGGAGACGTGCGGGTCGATGCCGACGCACAGCGGCCCGTGCTGGTCCATCGCCGCGGCCAGGCGCGCCCCGAAGGCGCTCACCGGGCCGCCCGGGCCAGGTCGTGCTCCTGCAGCGACGCCACCGCGAACGGACCGGAGCGGGCAGCCTCGATCGCCTGCACCGCGGCGGAGAACTGCTGCACCGTCGTGACGATCGCCTTGTCGGCGGCGGTCGTGGCGGCGCGGATCTCGTAGCCGTCGGCCCGGGAGCCCTGGCCGGACGGGGTGTTGATCACCATGTCCACCTCACCGGAGGAGATCAGGTCGACGATGGTCGGCTCCCCCGCCGGGCCGCGGCCCGCCGAGTTCTTGCGGACCACGGTCGAGCTGATCCCGCTGCGCTTGAGCACCGACGCCGTGCCCTCGGTGGCCAGGATGGTGAAGCCCAGCTCCGACAGCCGCTTCACCGGGAACACGATGGAGCGCTTGTCCCGGTCGGCGACCGAGATGAAGACGGTGCCGGACTCGGGCAGCCCGCCGAAGGCGGCCGCCTGCGACTTGGCGAAGGCGGTCGGGAAGTCCGAGTCGAAGCCCATCACCTCACCGGTGGAGCGCATCTCCGGGCCGAGGACGGTGTCGACCGCGGTGCCGTCGGCGGTGCGGAACCGCTTGAAGGGCAGCACGGCCTCCTTCACCGCGATCGGTGCGTCCAGGTCGATCACCCGGGCGTCGGTGGCGGGCAGGACCCCGGCGGCGCGCAGGTCGGCGATCGACTTGCCGGTCATCACCAGGGCGGCCGCCTTGGCCAGCGGCACACCGGTCGCCTTGGACACGAAGGGCACCGTGCGCGAGGCCCGCGGGTTGGCCTCCAGGACGTAGAGCACGTCGGAGGCCAGGGCGAACTGGATGTTGATCAGGCCACGGACGCCCACCCCCTGGGCGATCGCCTCGGTGGAGACCCGGATCCGCTCCAGCTCGGTCGCGGACAACGTGATCGGGGGCAGCACGCAGGCCGAGTCGCCGGAGTGGATACCGGCCTCCTCGATGTGCTCCATCACGCCGCCGAGGAAGAGCTCGGTGCCGTCGTAGAGCGCGTCCACGTCGATCTCGATCGCGTCGTCCAGGAACCGGTCGATCAGCAGCGGGGGCATGTGCGCCCGACCCGACTGCGCGGCGTCGGCCAGTGCCCGCTCCACGTACTCGGTGAGCTGCTCGGCGGAGTACACGATCTCCATGCCGCGCCCGCCGAGGACGTAGGACGGCCGGACCAGCACCGGGTAACCGATCCGCTCGGCGGTCGCCTTGGCGGCGGCCAGGCTGGTCGCGGTGCCGAAGGCCGGGGCGGGCAGACCCGCCTCGGCGAGCACCCCACCGAAGACCCCGCGGTCCTCGGCGGCGTCGATCGCCTCCGGGCTGGTGCCCAGGATCGGCAGTCCGGCGTCGGCGAGCCGCTGGGCCAGCGACAGCGGGGTCTGGCCGCCGAGCTGGACGATGATGCCGGCGACCGGTCCGGCGGCGCGCTCGGCCTCGTAGACCTCCAGCACGTCCTCGAAGGTCAACGGCTCGAAGTACAGCCGGTCGGCGGTGTCGTAGTCGGTGGACACCGTCTCCGGGTTGCAGTTGACCATCACGGTCTCGTACTCGCCCTTGAGCGCCAGGGTGGCGTGCACACAGGAGTAGTCGAACTCGATGCCCTGACCGATCCGGTTCGGGCCCGAGCCCAGGATCAGCACCGCCGGACGGGTGCGCGGCGCGACCTCGGTCTCCTCGTCGTAGGAGGAGTAGTGGTACGGCGTGCTGGCGGCGAACTCGGCGGCGCAGGTGTCCACCGTTTTGAACACCGGGCGCAGCCCAAGGGCGTGCCGCACCTCGCGCGCCACGTCCTCGCTCATGTTCCGCAGCGAGGCGATCTGGGCGTCGGACAGGCCGTGCCGCTTCGCCTTCGCCAGCACCGAGCGGTTCAGCTCGGTGGCAGCGGCGGTCTCGGCGGCGACCTCGTTCATCAGCTGGATCTGGTCCAGGAACCACGGGTCGATGCCGGTGATGTCGTAGACCTCGTCCACGCTCACCCCGGCGCGCAGCACCTGCTGGACGTCCACCAGGCGGTGCTCGGTCGGCCGCGCGATGGTGCCCTTGAGGGCGTCCAGCTCGGCACCGGTCAGCGCGTCGCCGTCCCAGTGGAAATTGGTGCCCTTCTTGTCGATCGAGCGCAGCGCCTTGCCCAGTGCCTCGGTGAAGTTGCGGCCCAGGGCCATCGCCTCGCCGACCGACTTCATGGTGGTGGTCAGGGTCGGGTCGGCGGCCGGGAACTTCTCGAAGGCGAACCGCGGCACCTTGACCACGACGTAGTCCAGGGTCGGCTCGAAGGACGCCGGGGTGGAGCCGGTGATGTCGTTCGGGATCTCGTCCAGGGTGTAGCCCACCGCGAGCCGGGCGGCGATCTTGGCGATCGGGAAGCCGGTGGCCTTGGAGGCCAGAGCGGAGGACCGCGACACCCGGGGGTTCATCTCGATCACGATGATCCGGCCGGTGCGCGGGTCGACGGCGAACTGGATGTTGCAGCCGCCGGTGTCCACGCCGACCTCGCGGATCACCGCGATGCCGATGTCGCGCAGCTTCTGGTACTCGCGGTCGGTCAGGGTCAGCGCCGGGGCGACGGTCACGCTGTCGCCGGTGTGCACGCCCACCGGGTCCACGTTCTCGATCGAGCAGACCACCACGACGTTGTCGTGCTTGTCCCGCATCAGCTCGAGCTCGTACTCCTTCCAGCCGAGGATCGACTCCTCCAGGAGCACCTCGGTGGTCGGCGAGTAGTGCAGGCCCTGGCCCACGATCCGGCGCAGGTCGGCCTCGTCGTAGGCGATGCCGGAGCCCAGACCACCCATGGTGAAGGACGGCCGGACGACGACCGGGTAGCCCAGGTCCTCGACCGCGACCAGCGCCTCGTCGATGGTGTGGATGATCGCCGACCGGGCGGACTCGCCGCCGCAGACCTCGACCACCTGCTTGAACTGCTCCCGGTCCTCGCCCTTCTGGATCGCCGGGATGTTCGCGCCGATCAGCTCGACGTCGTACTTCTCCAGCACGCCCGCCTCGTCCAGGGCGATGGCGGCGTTCAGCGCGGTCTGCCCACCCAGCGTCGGCAGGATCGCGTCCGGGCGCTCCTTGGCGATGATGCTGGTCAGCACCTCGGTGGTGATCGGCTCGACGTAGGTGGCGTCGGCGAACTCCGGGTCGGTCATGATCGTCGCCGGGTTCGAGTTCACCAGGACGACCCGCAGGCCCTCCTCCTTGAGCACCCGGCACGCCTGGGTGCCGGAGTAGTCGAACTCGCAGGCCTGGCCGATCACGATCGGGCCGGAGCCGATCACCAGGACGGACTGGATGTCGGTGCGGCGCGGCATCAGGCGTCCGTCCCTTCGTTCTGCTGTGCGGTGGTCATCAGGTCCAGGAAGCGGTCGAACAGGTACCCGGCGTCGTGCGGACCGGCCGCCGCCTCCGGGTGGTACTGGACGCTGAACGCGGGCAGGTCGAGCGCGTTCAGCCCCTCGACCACGTTGTCGTTCAGGTCGATGTGCGAGACCTCGACCCGGCCGTAGCGGCCGTCGTCGTAGGGGGCGGTGGACACCGCGTCGACCGGGGCGTCGACCGCGAAGCCGTGGTTGTGCGCGGTGATCTCCACCTTGCCGGTGCGGCGGTCCAGCACCGGCTGGTTCACCCCGCGGTGGCCGTAGCCCAGCTTGTAGGTGCCGTAGCCGAGCGCCCGGCCGAGCAGCTGGTTGCCGTAGCAGATGCCGAAGAACGGGATCCGGCGGTCCAGCACCGCGCGCAGCAGCTCGATCTCGTGGGTGGCGGCCGCCGGGTCGCCGGGGCCGTTGGAGAAGAACACCCCGTCCGGGGCGACCGCGAGCACGTCCTCGATGGTCGACAGTGCCGGCAGGACGTGCACCTCGATGCCGCGCTCGGCCATCCGCGCCGGGGTCATCGCCTTGATGCCCAGGTCGATCGCGGCCACCCGGGCGACGGTCTCGCCCTGGGCCGGGACCACGTAGGCCCGGTCGGTGGAGACCTCGCCGGCCAGGTCCGCGCCGGACATCTGCGGGGACGACTGGACGCGGGCGACCAGGTCCTCGGTGGTGCGGGTGCGCCCGGAGTCGTCGAGCAGCGCGTCGCCGGAGACGATGGCCGCCCGCATCACTCCCCGCTCACGCAGGTGCCGGGTCAGCGCGCGGGTGTCGATGCCGCTGATCCCGACCACGCCCTGGGCGGCCAGCTCCTCGTCCAGCGACCGCTCCGAGCGCCAGTTCGACGCCCGGCGTGCGGGATCGCGGACCACGTAACCCGCGACCCAGATCCGCCCGGACTCGGGGTCCTCGTCGTTGACGCCGGTGTTGCCGATGTGCGGCGCGGTCATCACGACGATCTGACGGTGGTAGCTGGGGTCGGTCAGGGTCTCCTGGTACCCGGTCATCCCGGTGTTGAAGACGATCTCGCCCAGGGTCTCGCCGGTGGCCCCGTAGGCCTCCCCGGCGAACGTCCGCCCGTCCTCGAGGACCAGCAGTGCGTCCGTCATCGTGTCTCCTTGGTGTGTGCAATCAGGTTCGTGACGGCCTCGCGCAACGTCAGCGCGTCAGCCGGATGGCGCAGTCGCAGGCCGGTGTCCAACCGGTGCGCGCCGTGCTGCCAGGTCAGGATCGTCAGGCCGTCGCCGCCGACCACCTTCCCGGCCATGCCGCCGGAGGTGCCCACCGCGAGCAGATCAGCCCGGGCGATGAACACATCCGGCGCCCCTCGTCGTCGCAGCTCGACCCCGGTGTCCCAGACCCGGACGGCCACCACCGAGCGGACCCCGAAGCCGTGGGCGGCGATCCGGTCCAACCAGTCGCCGGAGCGAGTGCTGGACACGTAGGTGCCGACCAGCTCGTCGGTCAGCGGTGCGCCCGGATCGGCCGGCGTCGTCGGTGGTGCCGCGACGTCGGAGGTGGCCCGCACCCGTCGACGCCACCCCACCACCATCAGCACCAGCAGGGCGGCACCCAGGACGCACAGGATCGTGACCGAGACGGCCGGGGGCATCAGCTGGCACCCACGGCGGCATGCCGGGACACCGCGGAGTCCTGCGGCTGCCCGTCGAGCACGGTGGCCCGCCCGCGCAGGAAGGTCGCCACCACCCGGCCGGGCAGCTCGCGCCCGTGCATCGGGGTGTTGGTCGCCGCCGTCGCCTGCTCCTGGGCCACCACCGTCCGGCGCGCGGCCGGATCGACCAGCACCAGGTTGGCGGGCTCACCGACCGCGATCGGCCGCCCCTGGTCCGTGACCCGACCGATGCGGGCCGGGGTGCTCGACAGCACCCGGGCGACATCCGCCCAGGTCAGCTTGCCGGTGTCCACCATGGTCAGCTGCACCACGGACAGCGCGGTCTCCAGGCCGGTCATGCCGAAGGCGGCGGCGGCCCACTCGCAGTCCTTGTCCTCGCGGGTGTGCGGGGCGTGGTCGGTGCCGACGATGTCGATGGTGCCGTCGGCCAGTCCCGCGCGGACCGCGTCCACATCGGCCTGGGTGCGCAGCGGCGGGTTCACCTTGAACACCGGGTCGTAGCCACGGGCCAGGTCGTCGGTGAGCAGCAGGTGGTGCGGGGTGACCTCGGCGGTGACGTCGATGCCGCGGGACTTGGCCCAGCGCACGATCTCCACCGACCCGGCGGTCGACAGGTGGCACACGTGCAGCCGCGAACCGACGTGCTCGGCCAGCAGGACGTCCCGCGCGATGATCGCCTCCTCGGCGACCGCTGGCCAGCCCTGCAGCCCGATCTCCGCCGACACGATCCCCTCGTGCATCTGGGCGCCCTCGGTCAGCCGCGGCTCCTGGGCGTGCTGGGCGATCACGCCGTCGAAGGCCTTCACGTACTCCAGCGCCCGCCGCATCAGCACCGGGTCGTGCACGCACTTGCCGTCGTCGGAGAACACCCGGACCTCGGCGGCCGAGTCAGCCATCGCGCCCAGTTCGGCCAGCTGCTCCCCCGCCAGCCCGACGCTGACGGCGCCGACCGGGTGCACATCCACCCAGCCCGCCTCGCGGCCGAGCCGCCACACCTGCTCGACGACACCCGCGGTGTCCTGCACCGGGGTGGTGTTCGCCATCGCGTGCACGGCGGTGAAGCCACCGACCGCGGCAGCGCGGGTGCCGGAGGCGATGGTCTCGGCGTCCTCCCGGCCCGGCTCGCGCAGGTGGGTGTGCAGGTCGACCAGCCCGGGCAGCAGCACCAGGCCGGTCGCGTCGATCTCGACCGCGTCCTCGGGGGCACGGCGACGGGCATCGGCACCCATCGCGAGGATCATGCCGTCGTCCAGCAGCAGATCCGTGCGGGCCTCGCCCAGCGGTGCGGCATCCGTGATCAGGTACGCGGTCATCGGGTGGCCTCCTGGGTGGTCGGGACGAGGAGTTCGGCGGGGGTCCGGGCCTGGCCGGTGGCGTCGCCGTCACCCGCCAGCAGCAGGTACAGCGCCGCCATCCGGACCGCGACGCCGTTCGCCACCTGCTCGACGATCACCGAGCGCGGCGAGTCGGCGGCGTCGGCGCTGATCTCCAGCCCGCGGTTCATCGGGCCGGGGTGCATCACGATCGCGTGCTCCGGCAGCATCGCCAGTCGACGGGCGTCCAGGCCGTACAGCCGGGTGTACTCCAGCGGACCGGGGAAGAACCCACCGCCCGCCGTCGACATCCGTTCGCGCTGCACCCGCAGCATCATCACCGCATCCGGCCGATCGGCCAGCACCTCGTCCAGGTGGTAGGACACCGCGCACGGCCACGGCTCGATCCCGACCGGCAGCAGGGTGGGCGGGGCCACCACCGTGACCCGGGCACCCAGGGTGTGCAGCAGGTCGACATTGGACCGGGCCACCCGGGAGTGCAGCACGTCGCCGACCACGGCGATGTGCAGCCCCGACAGGTCGCTGCCCACCCCGTCCCGGTTCGCCGCAGTGCCCTTCAGGTGCCGCCGGATGGTGAAGGCGTCCAGCAGCGCCTGGGTCGGGTGCTGGTGGGTCCCGTCACCGGCGTTCAGCACCGCCGCCTCGGTCCAGCCCGCGTGGGCCAGGGTGTGCGGCGCGCCGGATGCCTGGTGCCGGATCACGATCGCGTCCGCGCCCATCGCCTCCAGGGTCAGGGCGGTGTCCTTGAGGGACTCCCCCTTCGACACGCTGGACCCCTTGGCGGCGAAGTTGATCACGTCGGCGCTCAGCCGCTTGGCGGCGGTCTCGAAGCTGATCCGGGTCCGCGTGCTGTCCTCGAAGAACAGGTTCACCACGGTGCGACCGCGCAGAGTGGGCAGCTTCTTGATCTGCCGGCCCTGGGTCGCCGCCATCTGGCTCGCGGTGTCCAGCACGTGCACGGCGGCCGCGGTGTCCAGGTCGGTGGTGCTCAGCAGGTGGCGCATCACTCGCCCCCCTCGATCAGCACCGCGTCCGACCCGTCGGACTCGGCCAGCAGCACCCGCACCCGCTCGGCGGTGGAGGTCGGCAGGTTCTTGCCCACGTAGTCGGCACGGATCGGCAGCTCGCGGTGACCGCGGTCGACCAGCACCGCCAGCTGCACCGCCTTCGGCCGGCCGAGGTCGTTGATCGCGTCCAGCGCCGCACGAATCGTCCGGCCGGAGAACAGCACGTCGTCCACCAGGACCACCACGCGGCCGTCGATCCCGGCCGGCGGCTCGACCGTGCGGCCGATCGCCCGGGTGGGATGCTGCGCCAGGTCGTCGCGGTACATCGTCACGTCCAGCGCACCGACGATCTGCTCGGCGACCACGCCCGGCTCGACCGCCGCGAGTCGCTCGGCCAACCGCTGCGCCAGCGGGACACCCCGGGTCGGGATGCCGAGGACGACGACGTCGGCGCCGCCCTTGTTGCGTTCCAGGATCTCGTGCGCGATGCGCGTCAGTGCGCGTGCCACATCCTGCTCACCCAGCACCACGGTGGATCCACCACCGCCGCCGGGCACACCTGTGCCGGAGCTCATCCGGGCCACTCCTTCCCCGCCTCACTGGACGGTGTTAAAGGAACTGCCTGTCTCCGGCACCCTACCCCGGGTCCGGGCGGGGGCCGCCACCGGGCTCGGGGTGATGTGGACCACGAACCATGCCTGTGGACAACCGGCTGCGGGCCTCCGTCGCCCTGGCCGGGCACCTCGGAGGCGCGTCCGAGTCCCGAACGGCGCGAACCCCGGGGCCCCGCCATCCGGCGGGAACTCCCGGGGTTCACGTGGCCACACCCACCGCGACGGGTCGGCATCGCCGACCGGCGGACCGGAGCGCTCAGCCCAGCAGCGTCGGCTTCAGGTCCACCACGCGGCCGAGCAGACCGTTCACGAAGGACGGGCTCTCGTCGGTGGACAGCCCGCGGGCGAGCTCCACCGCCTCGTCGACGGCGACCGCGTCCGGCACGTCCTCGTTGAACAGGATCTCCCAGGTGCCCAGGCGCAGCAGCACCCGGTCCACCGCGGGCATCCGGTCCAGCGTCCAGCCGTGCGAGTGGGTGGCCAGCACCTCGTCGATCCGGTCCTGCTGGGCGCACACGCCCTCGACCAGTTCCACCGAGTACTGCGGCAGCGCCGCCTCGGTGCCCGGCTGGACGATCCGCTCGGCGAGCAGGGTCATCGGGTCGACGCGGCGCTGCTCCGCCTCGAACAGGACGTCCAGCGCGCGCTTGCGCGCCTTGGTGCGTGCTCCCACGTCAGTCGTTCACGCGGCCCAGGTAGGAACCGTCGCGGGTGTCGACCTTGACCTTGGTGTCGGACTCGATGAACAGCGGGACCTGGATCTGGTAACCGGTCTCCAGGGTGGCGGGCTTGGTGCCACCGGTGGAGCGGTCGCCCTGCAGGCCGGGCTCGGTGTAGGTCAGCATCAGGGTCACCGACGGCGGCAGCTCCACGTACAGCGGGTTGCCCTCGTTGGTGGCCACGGTGGCGATCTGGCCCTCGAGCATGAAGTTCTTCGCGTCGCCCACGACCGCCGCCGGGATGGTGATCTGGTCGTAGGTGTCGGTGTCCATGAAGACGAAGTCGTCGCCCTCGAGGTACAGGTACTGCATGTCGCGCTTGTCGACGTTCGCGGTCTCCACCTTCAGGCCCGCGTTGAACGTCCGGTCGACCACCTTGCCGGAGAGCACGTTCTTCAGCTTGGTGCGGACGAAGGCACCGCCCTTGCCGGGCTTGACGTGCTGGAACTCGATGACCGTCCAGAGCTGGCCGTCGATCTTCAGCACGGTGCCGTTCTTGAGGTCGTTCGTCGTCGCCACGTGACTGCCTTCTGTCAGAGATTCGGGGTCGTGCCCCACCGTGCAGGATCTGCGCGTCCGCATCGGGACGGGGCCGGGCCGCCGACCATCTTAGCGGGTGAGCAGCCAGCGGCCGAGCACACCGACGGCACCGGCCCACAGGAAGGACGCGAGGGTGCCGATCACGAACCGCTCGGAGACCCCGGCGTCCTTGCCGTCGCGCAGCTCCGGGTAGCGACCCAGGCCCTTGATCGCGACCACCACCGCGATACCCGCCGCCTGGTCGGCCAGCAGGCAGCCGGTGACCGCGAGCCGTTCCAGGATGCCGATCCAGGTGCCGCCGCGCAGGCGCTCCTTGGCCCGTCGCACCCGGGCGGGGTCGCCGCGGTCGGCCAGCCGCAGCACCAGGGCACTGACCCACCAGCCGAGGCCACCGCTGACCACCAGCAGTCCGAGCACGAGGAGGGCTTGCCACCAGACGCTCACCCTGTCGCTCCCTCGTCGTCGTTCGAGCGACCATCGTCGGACAGGCCGGCAGCCAGTCGGAGCAGGCGCGCCGCGGCCGGCCTGGCCGCGACCTCCTCGGCCCACATCGCGGCCCGCAGCCGCGCGCTGACTGCCTGCTGACTGATCCCGAGCAGGCCGGCGATGTCCGCCTGGCGCCTCTGCTCCGGTCCGGACATCAGGTCGATCGCCGCCCACCCGGCCGCGCTCCGGCGCGCGACCACCGAGCCGATGATGGCCAGCACGCCCTCTGCCTCGGCGGCCAGGGCGGGATCCGGGCCGCGCACGGCGAGCGGCACCGCACGCTGGCGGGACTTCGCGGCCTCGACCGCCTCACGCGCGTGGATGAACGCGGTCCCCGATCCGGCACGCGATGACGCGGGCAGCGGTCGGTCCACGGTCCCGGTGCCGATCCCGACCGTCCACCCGCCCATCCGGATCAGGAACAGCGCCAGGGCGACGACCAGATCCGCGTCGGCGATCACCGCCTGGACCTCGTCGCCGACGGTCCGCTCGAACGGCAGCACGACGTCGCGAGGGCCGGCGACGGTCAGGGGCGAGTCGTGCGCGAGCGAGTCGAGCACGTGCTCGACCCGGTCACCGACTCGGCGACTGCCCTCCTGATCCACCGTCATCGTCCACATGCAACGACCTTAACGACTTGTGATCGGGAAAACAATGATCCAGGTATGTTCGGGGCCTTACAAGCTCGAGGGCCTGTTGTCAGCCGAGCGACAGGCCCCGCGGCGCCGCGACGCCCCCGGAGATCTCCGCATACGCGGCCAGCAGCAGCGTCGGATCGGGACCCTCCAGCCGCGACGGGCGAGCGATGTCGTCCAACACCACGAACCGCAGCAGGTCACCACGGGTCTTCTTGTCCCGCCGCATCGCCGCGTGCAACTGATCCCAGCGGTCCCCGCGGTAGCTGACCGGCAGCCCCAGACCGGTCAGGATCGACCGGTGCCGTGCCACCACGTCGTCGTCCAGGCGCCCCGCCAACCGGGCCAGCTCGGCGGCGAAGACCATGCCGACCGACACCGCCGCACCGTGCCGCCAGGAGTAGCGCTCCACGTGCTCGATCGCGTGACCGAGGGTGTGCCCGTAGTTCAGGATCTCCCGCAGCCCGGCCTCCCGGAGGTCCTCGCCGACCACCCGCGCCTTGACCGCCACCGAACGCTCGACCAGCTCCGCCAGCACCGGCGACCCGGCCGCCGTCACCGGGTCGGTGATCTCCGCCCCGTGCTCCTCGACCAGCTCGAGGATCCGCGGGTCGGCGATGAACCCGCACTTGACCACCTCGCCCAGACCGGCGACGTAGTCGTGCTTCGGCATGCTCTCCAGCGCCGCCAGGTCGCACAGCACGCCGGCCGGGGTGTGGAAGGTGCCGACCAGGTTCTTGCCCTCGACCGTGTTGATCCCGGTCTTGCCGCCCACCGCGGCGTCGACCATCGCCAGCAGGGTGGTCGGCACATGCACCACCTGCACCCCGCGCAGCCAGGTGGACGCGACGAATCCGGCCAGGTCGGTGGTCGCTCCCCCGCCCAGCCCGACGATCGCGTCGCTGCGGGTGAAGTCCGCCTGGCCGAGCACCTGCCAGCAGAACGCGGCGACCTGTGCGGACTTGGCGGGTTCGGCGTCCGGCACCTCGGCCAGCAGCGCCTGATACCCGTGCGCCACCAGGTCCTCGCGCATCGCCTCGGCGGTGGTCGCCAACGCCGCCGGATGGATCACCAGCACCTTGCGGACCGCCTCGCCCAGCATGCCGGGCAGCTCGCCCAGCAGGTGCCGACCGATCACGACCTGATACGGCTGCTCCCCCGACACCTCGACCCGACGGATCACGCTGATTCCTCCCTCAGTGCGGTGATGCGCTCCACCACCTGCTCCGGCGACACCCGGTCGGTCGACACGGCGTGCGTGGCCAGCTCCTGGTACACCGGCCGGCGCAGCTCCACCAGTGCCTGCCACTGGGACCGGGGATTGCCCAGCGCCATCGACCGCGGCTGGTTGAAGCCCACCCGACCGGCGGCGGACGCCAGCGTCACCTCCAGCAGCACGACGGCGCCACCGCGATCGGCGTAGGACGCCACCGCCTCCCGCACCGCCGGGTCCAGCACCGCGCCGCCCCCCAGCGCCAGCACCCCGTCGTGCTCGGTCAACGCCGCCAGCGCCGCCGCGCGCTCCAGCTCGCGGAAACGCTGTTCGCCGTCCTCGATGAACACCTCCGCCACCGACTTCTCGGCCACCCGCGCCACGTCGTCGTCGGTCTCCCGGAAACCGGTCCCCCACCGCCGCGCGAGCAGCGCGCCGACCGTCGACTTCCCGGCGCCCGGCGCGCCGATCAGGACCAGACGGGGCGCACTCACCGCAGCAGCTCGGGGATCGACGCCAGGTAGGCGTCCAGATTGCGCCGCACCTCCGGCACCGAGTCGCCACCGGTCTTCTCCAGCAGCGCGTCCGCGAGCACCAGGGCCACCATCGCCTCGGCGACCACCGCCGCCGGGGGCACCGCGCAGACGTCCGAGCGCTGATGCTGCGCCTTCGCCGGACCACCGGTCGTGTCCACCGTGTCCAGCGCGCGCGGCACCGTCGAGATCGGCTTCATCGCGGCCCGGACCTTGAGGATCTCCCCGTTGGTCATACCGCCCTCCAGACCACCGGCCCGGTTCGAGCGCCGGTGGATCACACCGTCGGCGTCCCGCTCCATCTCGTCGTGCGCCTGCGACCCGCGCCGGGTGGCGGTGCGGAAACCGTCACCGACCTCCACACCCTTGATCGCCTGGATGCCCATCAGCACCCCGGCCAACCGGGAGTCCAGCCGGCGGTCGGCGTGCACGTACGACCCCAGCCCGCTCGGCAGACCGTAGGCCAGCACCTCGACCACACCGCCCAAGGTGTCACCGGCCTTGTGGCAGTCGTCGATCTCCGCGACCATCGCCGCCGAGGTCTCCGGGTCGAAGCACCGCACCGGATCGGCGTCCAGGCCCGCCACGTCGTCCGGAGTCGGCAGCACGGTGTCCGCCCGCTCCTCCGGCACCGCCACCGGCCCGATCGCCACCACGTGCGACACCAACCGGATCCCGGCCGCCTGCTCCAGGAACTTCGCGGCCACCTGCCCCAGCGCCACCCGGGTCGCGGTCTCCCGCGCCGAGGCCCGCTCCAGCACCGGCCGGGCGTCGTCGAAGCCGTACTTGCGCATCCCGACCAGATCCGCGTGACCAGGACGCGGCCGGGTCAGCGGCGCATTGCGCGCCCGGTTCAACAGCTCCGGGTCATCCACCGGGTCGGCCGCCATCACGTCGACCCACTTCGGCCACTCCGTGTTGCCGATCTCGATCGCCAGCGGACCGCCCTGGCTCACCCCGTGCCGCAGCCCGGCCAGGATCCGCACCTCGTCCTGCTCGAAGGACATCCGTGCGCCGCGCCCATAGCCCAGCCGACGCCGGGCCAGTGCCGCCTGCACGTCGGCCGTGGTGACCTGCACCCCGGCCGGCAGACCCTCCAGGACACCCACCAGAGCGGGACCGTGCGATTCACCCGACGTCAACCAACGCAGCATGGGGGTGATCCTTTCACGGGGGGCGGACAGCGCCGCGCCCCGGTCCACGTGGTGGGCCGGGGCGCGGGGGTGGGGCGGGGGTGGGTCAGCCGTTGGCGCCGAGCGCGGCCTGGCCACCGAAGGACGGGAGCTCTCCGGCCGGCTGTTCACCCGTCGTGTCACCCGGAACTGCGGTCGGGTCGGACAGCACGTACAGGTTCCCGCTGATCTTCAGCTCCACGTCACCAGGCTGGGTGGCCGGGCGGCCGTCCGACGCGTCAGCGGCGTCCTGGCCCTCACCATGGGTGTCGGTCACCAGGAACAGCCGCTGGTCGTCCGCCTGCAGGTCAGCGAGGAACAGCAGCGAGTTCGGGAAACCCCCGAGCAGGGTGATCTCCACCGGAACCGCGACGAATCCCGCCGGGCCGGCCGCGGTGGCCGGGGCCGCCGCCGCATCGGCGGCGGGATCGGCGGTGGCAGCCGATGCCGTGGGCTCAGCCGACGGGGCAGCCGTCGCACCGTCAGCGGGCTCGGCCGCAGCCGCGGCGGCCTCGTCCTGGACCGCGCCCAACGTCGTCACGCCCTGGTTGTCCACCACGGGGACCGGGTCGGAGACGGTCACCGAGACGGCGGCGATCTGGTACGTGGTCTGCAGGGCGTCCAGACGACGCAGGAACTCGTCCACCTGCTCGGTCGACGGGATGCCGACCTGCAGAGCGGCCAGCTCGTCCTTCAGCTCCGGGAGACGCGCCGAGGCGGCGGACAGCTCGCTCAGCCGAGCCTCGAGCATGACGTTCTCCGCCATCGACGACTCACGGCGCTCATGCACCGAGGCGGTCTCATCCAGAATCGGCGACACCCCGAGGAACCAGGTGCCTGCCATCAGGACCACGGCGCCGAGCGCTGCTCCGCCGATCCAGGTGGTGTTCTTCGCGACCATCAGCCCTCACCCTCCTGTGCGGCGTCTGCGGTGAACCGATTCGAGTACGCGTCCGTGTTGATCAGGAGCGACATCTCGATGCGGTAGAACGCCGTGCCCTCGTCGTCCGCCGTCTCCACGGACTGCACCCACGCGGACTCGTACCCGGGGATCGCGTCCAGGTTGTTCATCAGCTGGGCGGTGTCGGGCAGCGTGGTGCTGCGCAGGACCAGTGAGACCGTGCCCGTGGGATCGGGTCGCAGCGGGTTGTCGCTGGCCACCGCGGCGTCCAGAACACTCGGCATCGACAGGTCGAACATCTCGATCTTCATGTCGTTCGGCAGGACTGCGGCGATCGCGCCCACCCGGTCGGCGAACAGCATGTCGGTCGCCATCCCGAGCTCCTGTGCCGAGTGGGCACGTTCGAGCGAGGCCTCCACCAACGGCACCTCCGAGTAGCTGGCGATCTTCACCTGCAGGTCGGCGGTGCGCTGCTGCTCCGCGGCCAGCGCGTCCTCCGCGTTGCTCTGGTTCATCGTGGCTAGGCCGACAGCACCGACGCAGCCGAGCGCGACGACGCCCAGCCCGTAGGCCAGGTAGCGCTTGAGGCTCCGCAGGGTCCGGGCCGAACGCACCTCGGGCGGCAGCAGGTTGACCTGCGGCGATCCCGTGAGCAATTCGGAGGACTGCGTGGGACGTGCCTCGACGGCGGTCATGCTGCCACTCCGTACGCGAGACCGATCGGCAGAGCGACGCGCGACTCCCGGCCGGTGAGATCGGCGCGGAGCTTGCGGCGGTCGATGTCGACCAGCGGGTTGCCGAGCGCGACCGGCAGTCGGCTCGCTGACGACAGGAACTGCCCGAGACCGGGCAGGTGCGCGCCACCACCGGTGACGATCACGCCCTCGATCCCGGCGCCGGGGTGGCTGCCCTGGTAGTACACGAAGGTGTTGCGGATCGACTCGACCAGCGTCCGGGTGACCTCGGAGATCACGCCCGCGGCCGGGTCGTGCCCGGGGGTGGATCCGACGCCGAGCTCGCGCTTGATCGTCTCGGCCTCGCCCAGCGGCACACCCAGGCTGCTCGCCACGGCCTGGGTCACGTTCAGGCCGCCGGAGGGCAGGGTGCGCACCAGGCGCGGCACGCCGTGCGCGGCGACCACGACATTCGTCACCGCGGCGCCGATGTCCACCAGCGCGACGATCCGCTGGGAGAGATCACCCCGGGCCAGCGCCCGCAGCAGGGCGAAGGCGTTCAGGTCGACCATGACCGGACGCAGCCCGGCACCCTCGACGGCGATCACGTTCGCGTTCACGGTGTCCCGCTGGGCGGCGACCAGCATGCCGCGCAGCATCCGGCCCTGCGCCCCGGCGACGTCGTCCGTCGCATGGAAGTCGAGCAGCGCCTCGTCGGTGGACATCGGCAGCGATTCCTGGACCTGATACGGCAGCGCCTCCCGGAGCTGAGCCGGGGGCATCCAAGGCAACTCCATCTCCCGCACGAGCACGCGCTGATTGCCGACGCCGATGACGACGTCCTTGGTGCTGAACTTCGCCTGGGACCACAGCTGCTTCAGCGCGGTGGAGACGGTGGCGGGCTCGGCGACCTCGGCATCCCGGACGGCGCCGGGCGGCAGAGCGACCTCGGCGTAACGGACGAGCGACGCGGCCCCGCGGGTCCGCCCCCGCCCGGTGAACTCCATCTCGGCTGCTCGCACGGCTGAAGTGCCGATGTCGAGCCCGATGACGCGCGTGCTGGCCACGGACGCCGCTCCTCCCTGTCGGATGGTCTTGTCGTGCTATCGGCCCGTGTCAGGGGCTTCTTAAAGGTGTGCGGCCGAAGCCACCCGCTCAGGTCAGGAGACCGAGATACCAAGTCGCGACCGGTTGCCCGGCCACCAGCCCCACGGCCGCACCGAGCAACATCCAGGGGCCGAACGGGATCTGCGTGCGCCGACCCGCCTTGCCGCGGGACATCAAGGCGATGCCGAAGACGCCGCCGAGCAGGAAGGCGGCGAACCAGCCGACCACGAGAGCACCCCAGCCGATCCAGCCGAGGTACAGCCCGAGCACCCCGGCGAGCTTCACGTCACCGAGCCCCATCCCGCGCGGGTACACCAGCACGATCAGCAGGTAGATCCCGAACATCGCGAGGCAGCCGATCACAGCCCGCACCAGTGCCCAGAAGTCCGCGGCACCACCGGGGTTCCAGCTCGCGAGCGTCAGCAGCACCAGCCCGACCGGGTACGACGGCAGCACCAGGACGTCGGGCAGACGCTGGGTGTCCAGGTCGATCAGCGCCAACGCCACCGACACACCGGCGAGGTACAGGAACGCCGGCAGCGCCCACGACAGCCCGCACCACAGGCCGACCGCCGCGAACAAGAGCCCCGTGACCAGCTCCACCGTCGGGTAGCGACGGGAGATCGGCTCACCACAGTCGCGGCACCTGCCGTGCAGCAGCAACCAGGACAGCACCGGGACGTTGTCGCGGGACCGGATCGCATGACCACAGCGCGGGCAGGCGGACGGCGGGTGGACGACGGACTCGCCGCGCGGCACCCGCCACACGACCACGTTGAGGAACGAACCGATCGCGAGGCCGAACAGCCCGCAGAACAGGACGACGAGGGTGGTCAACACGGATCAGCCGGCATCACGGATGTAGCTGAGCGCCCAGGCGGCGGTCGAGGAGTCCGAGGTGGCACCCACCGGGTTGTAGTTCAGGACCGTCGAGGTGCTGAGCGACAGCGTGCAGCCATAGGCCTGGCCGTACAGCGTCGGGGTGGTCTTCACCTCGAGGGGCTTGGCCGAGTAGAGCAGCACCGAGGTGACCGGGTCCTGGGTCCAGGTACCGGAGGTGAGCTGAATCCCCATCCCCGTGGTGGAACAGGTCGATGCGCCAGCCGCCCACGGGCTGACCAGGTAGAGGCTGTGCTTCTTCCCGTCGCCTGACGTGATCCGGAAGTTCCCGTTCTGCTTGATCGAGTCCGCCACCACCACCAGGTCGGCGGACAGCTCGAACCACAGCCCCATGCCGATGGTCACGCCCGAGGGGCACTCCGAACGCGCGTCCAGACGGGTGTTTGTGGTGATCTTGATCGGCGAGCCGTAGGCGTTGCCACCCCACTCCAGGTTGCACGGTGGCGGGTTGTTGCCATTCGTGATGCCGCCGAGCACGGTGCTGCTCCAGGACTTGGCGGCGAAGCCGGTGGTGATCTGCGGGTCGTCGGCGCGCAGGATCGGGAACTGGTTCGCCTCGTCGACGGGGTAGGCGGCCGGCATCGCGACCGTCGCGCCTTCGGCCAAGCGGGCACCGTAGGCCGAGCGCATCTGCTCGTACCAGTAACCGGTGCTGGAGTTGACCCGGCCGCCCACCGACACGGTGGCCACGCTGCTGGCTGGCAACCCGCTCACACTCAGGTTGCCACGCACTGTCAGGGACGTGCCGAGCTTCGTCCCCCCATTGGACATCGAGACGTTGCCGCCCACGTGCACCCATCCGCGGATGTCACAATCGGCGCTGGTGAAGTCGGCATTTCCGCGCACGGACAGGTTGCCGCCGATGATGGTTCCGGCCGCGCAGACGAAGTTGCCCTCGGTCAGCACGTCTCCGTCGACCCGGCACGGGGCACTCGAGAAGGTGGTGGTGCCCTTCGCGTACACCGAGCCCTGGATCACCATGTTCGTGGAGCAGGTGAAACCGCCCTCGGTGAAGACATCGGCGGACTTGGTGTTGGTCGAATCCATCAGCTTGAGGTTCGTGTTCAGGCTGACACCGTTCTTGCCGAAGGCCGCCTTGTTGAACTTCGGCGAACTGCCCGGCTTGGTCAGCAGCGCCTCGACCGTGCGCCGATCACCGGTCGCGTTGCCGACCCCGACCGAGGACGCCGTGCCAGTGGACTGCAGGAAGACCGAACGCGCCGAGGACGAGGGGCAGCCGACCACATCGGCGGCGGTGGCGGTCGCGCTGGTGGACGAGTGGATCTTCACCGTCCAGCCGGTCCCGGTCACGGTACCGGAGGTGCAGGTGTTCGCATCGAGCATCGACCGAACCACGTCGATCCCCGCCTGGGCGGTCGCCTCGGCCTGCACGGACGCCCGGGTGGCGGTGGTCGAGCCGATCGAGCGCATGGTCGCGGTCAGCATCACGGTGACGGTGATCGCGCACAGCAGCATGATCGCCAACACGGTCGCCAGGGCGAAGCCCTCGTCCTCGTCGTGCAGCCGCCGACCCAGCACCCGCATGGTCCGTCCCCTCACGAGAAGCACCCGCCGTTCCCTGTCCGGCCCTGCGGCAGGCGCACCACCTGGGTGTCCATCCGCACGGCCTCGATGTCGTCCGGATTCCCGGTCCTGGAGGCCACCATCGCCAGCTTCACCGATCCATCGGCGGCCAGGCTGAACGCCGGGCGGCCCGAGGTGAGGCTCACGTGCTGGACGGCGACGGTCCACCCGGCGCTCTTCGGGTTGGTGACGGCGTCGAGCTTCGTGCCCTGGGGCGCGTACCGGGTGTAGAGGGTGCCGGCGTCGCCGGCGGTGGGCCCTGGCATGTACTGCCATGCCTGGCACCGCCACTTGTTCGTCGCGTCGCCACCGCCGGTGAACACCACGAGCACGTTGCCGCTGCCCGCAACCTTCGCGCCGTCCGACGTGGTGTTCCGCACTCCGCGCTGGATCGAGGTGAAGGCCGCCTGGATCTCGGCGCTGGACTGCCCGGTGTCCACCACCCGACGCTGATGGCCGAGCACGAGGATCAGTCCGCCGGTGATCATCGCGATCACCAGCAGGCCCACCGCCATGGCGACGATCAGTTCCACCAGGGTGAAGCCGTCCTGGTCTCCGGCCCGCAGCCGCTGCCGCACCGCCCGCCTCACGGGACGTACACCTTGGTCGAGGTGGTGGCCAGCCGCTGGCCGTCCTTGAACAGTCCGCCGCTGCCGACCACGACCACCTGGACGTCCACGGTCGCGGTGGAGCGGGCAGTGCACGCACCGGTGACGGTCACGGTGCGCCGCATCTGCACCCCGCGCTGATCGGTGCTGGTCTGCTTCGCCGGACCGGCGCTGACCAGGGACGCGCAGTTCGCGGTGCCGGAACGCAGGGAGGCCCGGGTGACGTCGGTGCCCGCCGCCGCCAGCTGGGTCGCGGAGGCGATGGTGGTCATCTTGCCGGTGGCGACCACGGTGCCGATCACGAGCGGCGCGAGCACCGCGAGCAGGATGCCCGCCAGGGTGATCGCGACCAGGACCTCGGCCAGGCTGAAGCCCGACTCCTCGTCCGTGGTGGGGGTCATCCGCCCGCTCCCTCGTGTGTGTGGCTGAACACCGGCATCGGGGGCACGCCGTGTGGCGTGCCCCCGATGGACTACTGGTGACCGTGAGGTCAGGACTCGGTGATGGTGCCCGCCTGCGTGGTGGTGAAGGTCTTGCCGGTCGCAGACGTCACAACAAGGGTGAAATCGCCGCTGGACATGGTGACCGAGCTGGAACCCGAGACGAACGTCACGCCGTCGCTCAGGTCGATCTCGACCGGGGTAGCAGTGCCCGTGACACCGGTCGGAGTGATCGTGACCTTGTCCGAGCCCGCGAGGGTGATTCCGGTGGCCGACGGGTTCTCCGACAGCACGACGGCCACGTTGGTCCGCAGGGTCGACAGGTCGGCCTTGGCAGCCGAGTCCTTCGCCTTGTTCTGCTGGTTCAGGTACAGCGGCACCGAGATCGCGGCGAGGATGCCGATGATGATCACGACGACCAGGAGCTCGACGAGGGTGAAGCCCTTCTCGCCGTTCTCCTTCTTCTCGATGGCCTTGCGCACATAGGCGAGCATGACAATTCCGATCTGTTGTCAAAAGGATGCGTACACAGGCAGGCAATGCGTTCGGAAGAATGTCCGGCCGATCCCCGCAACACACTCATCGGAAGCCACGCGTGGGGACTTGAGCCGCCACCGCCGATTCACCCCTACGGGTTACTGGATCAGCTCGAAGATGGAGAACATCGGCATGTAGAGGGCCACGATCATGCCGCCGACCAGACCACCGACGGTCACGATCATGAGCGGCTCGATGAGGCTGGTCAGCGACTCGGTCGTCTGCTGGACCTCCTGGTCGTAGAACTCGGAGATCTTCTCCAGCATGGTTTCCATCGCGCCGGAGTCCTCACCGACGGCGATCATCTGGGTGACCATCGACGGAAAGACGTCGTGTTGCATCAAAGGCTCGGCCAATGACGATCCGCGGCGAACCGATTCGCGGACGTCACGCACCGCGAGTTCGATTGTCCAGTTCCCACTGGTCTGCCCCACGATGTCCAGTGCCTGCAACAGCGGGACACCGGCTCCGATCATCGTGCCGAAATTGCGGGTGAACCGGGAGACGGCGATCTTCCGGGCCAGCGACCCGAACACCGGCGCCTTGAGCTTGAGCGGGTCGATCCGGCGCCGGATGCCCTCGTCGTTCTTGTGCTTGCCCCACCAGGCGAGGAAGACCACCAGCGCGACCGCCAACACGGGCGCCAGCCACTTCATCACCCCGGACAGCCACACCAGGAACTGGGTCGGCGCCGGCAACGAACCGCCGAGGTCGTCGAACATGCCCTCGAAGATCGGCACGATGAACAGCAGCATAGCGATCATCGCCAGGATCGCGACGCAGAGCACGACGACCGGGTAGGCCAGCGCGGACTTGATTTGACCGCGCAGCTTGACCTCGGCCTCGAAGTTGTCCGCCACCGACAGCAGTGACTTCTCCAGGAAACCGCCGGTCTCCCCCGCACGCACCATGTTGATCATCAGCGGCGGGAAGGTGTCCGGGTGCTTCTCCAGCGAGCCGGACAACGACTGCCCGACCTCGACGTCGGTCCGGACCTGCCCGAGCACCTTCGCCAGTGCCTTGTTCTCGGTCTGTTCGGCGAGGATCGACAGGGTGCGGATCAGCGACAGACCGGCGGAGACCATCGTGGCCATCTGACGGGATGCCACCGCGAGGTCCTTCAGCCCGATCCGGTCGCCCAGGCCCGGGATCTTGATCTCCCGCTGCAGGCCGGTGGTCTGCACCTCGGAGACCGACACCGGTGCCAGACCCATGGCGCGCAACCGCCGCGCCACCGCCGCCTGGTCGTTGGCGTCGATCCGCCCCTTGACGACCTTGCCGGACTTGTCCCGGACGGCGTACTCGAAGGTCTTCACCGCGGACATCAGATGCCTCCCTGACCGAAGGTGTCACCGGGGAAGGCGGCGGCAGCGTTGCCGGCGCCCTGCATGCCGCCGGAGAACCGACCGGTGAGTCGGTTGTAGTCCTCGACGTGGTGGGCCTTCTCCAGCCCGACCTCGTAGGTGATCTTGCCGATCTTGACCAGCTCGGCGAGGTGCTGGTCCATCGTGTGCATGCCCTGCTGCGCACCGGCCTGCATCGCGGAGTAGACCTGGTGTGTTTTGCCCTCACGGATCAGGTTGCGGATCGCCGGAGTCGCGACCATCACCTCGGTGGCGACCACCCGGCCGGGCGCGTCGGCCCGCTTGCACAACGACTGGCTGACCACTGCCTGTAGGGCACCGGCCAGCTGGGTCCGGACCTGCGCCTGCTGATGAGCCGGGAACACGTCGATGATCCGGTCGATCGTCTGCGCCGCGTCCTGGGTGTGCAGGGTCGCGAACACCAGGTGCCCGGTCTCGGCCGCGGTCAGTGCGACCTGGATCGTCTCCAGGTCACGCATCTCGCCGACCAGGATGATGTCCGGGTCCTGGCGCAGCACGTGCTTGAGCGCCGCGGCGAAGGAGTGGGTGTCCTCGCCGACCTCGCGCTGGTTGATCAGCGCCTTCTTGTGCCGGTGCAGGAACTCGATCGGGTCCTCGACGGTCATGATGTGCTCGGCGCGGGTGCGGTTGGCCAGGTCGATGATCGAGGCCAGGGTGGTCGACTTGCCGGAACCGGTCGGGCCGGTGACCAGGACCATGCCGCGCGGCAGCCCCGCGAAGTTGGACACCACCGGGGGCATGCCGAGCTGTTCCAGTGGCTTGATCTCGTAGGGGATCACCCGGAACGCGGCGCCGATGGACTCGCGCTGCTGGTAGAGGTTGACCCGGAACCGGGCGTGGCCGGGCACCGAGTAGGACAGGTCGAGCTCCAGGTCCTGCTCGAACTTCTCCCGGTGCCGCTGGGTGAGGACGGAGAACAGCGACCGGCGCAGGGACTCCCCATCCAGCGGTGTGTCGAAGCCGGGCAGCGGGCGCAGCTCGCCGGACAGGCGCACGGTGGGCGGGGCGCCGACGGTCAGGTGCAGGTCGGAGGCACCGGCCTCGACCATGGCGACCAGGATCTGGTCGAGCACGATGTCCTCGGAGCGACGCTGCTCGCCCATGCCGACGCGGGCCTGGGAGCGCATCGCGGCACGGGTGCCGGCGCGCTGGGGCTGGGCGGCCGCGGAGGGCTGCGCGCCGGACTGCGGCGCGGTCGACTGCTGGGAGGCGGTCGGCGGCTGGGCGGCGTGGGGCTGACGGGGGGCGGTCGGCTGCTGGGGGGCGGTCGACGGCTGCTGACCCGGGTACTGCTGGCCCGGGTACGGCGGCATCGGCGCGTGGGGCGCCCGCTGCTGCCCGGTCGGCGAAGGGGGCATGGCCGCCTGAGGCGCGGCGGACTGTGCGGGCACCTGCCGGGTCTGCGATTGCGCTGGTCCGGTGGCGAAGGCCGACCCTCGGGCCGGAGCCGCGGGGGCGATGCCGGGAGTGCCGAGCGGGGCGTGAGTGCCGCCGGGCGCCGAAGCCGTCCCCGGGGACGCGGGATCCCACTGGGCGGGCGCGGACGGTGTCGTCGCCGGGGGTGCCGACACCGGCGGGGTCGCGTCCAGCGGCCCACGGGGTGCGAGCGGTGACCACTGCTGGTCGCCGGGGTAGCCCTCGGTCACGTCATCCTCCGAACCGGCCGCGGGCGCGGCCACCGTCACCCCATCGGACGCTCGGCCACCGAACTGAAGCGATGACCGGCAGCGTCACCCGTCAGGCGACCACCCGGAGGATCTCCTCCACCGACGTCTGACCGAGGACGACCTTCTGCCAGCCGTCGTCGCGGAGCGTGATCATGCCCTGCTGGCGGGCCAGCGCCCCGATCTCGGCGGCGGAGGCGCGGGCGACGGCGAGCCGTTCGACCTCCTCGGTCACCCGCATCACCTCGTGCAGCGCGACGCGGCCGCGGTAACCGGTGCGCGAGCAGGCCACACAGCCGACCGGACGGAACAGCTCGGGTCGCTCCTCCCCCGGCATCCACGGGAACCGGGCACCGATCAGCTCGTCCTCGGACGGGGTGTAGGGCTCGGCGCACTTGCTGCACAGCCGTCGCGCGAGGCGCTGGGCCACGATGGCGTCCAGCGCCGACCCGACCAGGAACGGCTCGATCCCCATCTCGGTCAGCCGGGTCACCGCCGACGGTGCGTCGTTGGTGTGGAGGGTAGACAGCACCAGGTGGCCGGTGAGCGCCGCTTCGATCGCGATCTGGGCGGTCTCGTGGTCACGGATCTCACCGAGCAGCACCACATCGGGGTCCGAGCGCAGGATGGAGCGCAGCGCCCCGGCGAACGTCAGACCCGCCTTCGGGTTGACCTGCACCTGGTTGATCCCGGGCAACCGGTACTCGACCGGGTCCTCGACGGTGATCACGTTGATCTCCGGCTTCGAGACCGCGTTCAGCGTTGCGTACAGGGTGGTCGACTTGCCCGAACCCGTCGGACCGGTCACCAGGATCATCCCGTAGGGCTTGGTGTAGGCCTCCTGGTAGGTCTCGAAGTTCTGGTCCAGGAACGCCAGGTCGCGCAGGTCCAGCGAGGCGGTCGAGTTGTCGAGGATGCGCATGACGATCTTCTCGCCCCACACCGTGGGCAGTGTCGCCACCCGGAGGTCGATCTTGCGACCGTTGTGGGTGACCGACATGCGGCCGTCCTGGGGCTTGCGACGCTCCGCGATGTCGATGTCCGACATGATCTTGACCCGGGAGATCACCCCGCCCTGGATCTGTTTGGGCGAGCGCTGCATCTCGTGCAGCACGCCGTCGATCCGGTAGCGCACCCGCAGGTCGTGCTCGGTGGGCTCGATGTGGATGTCCGAGGCGCGGTCGGAGATCGCCTGGGTGACCAGCAGGTTCACGTAGCGGACGATCGGCGCGTCGTCGTCGACCATGTCGCCGATCCGCGACAGGTCGGTCTCGACCGGCGCCTGCTCCTCCTCGAAGGCGCTGGACAGGTCCTCCATCTCACCGTCGGCGCGGCAGTACCGGTCGATCGCCCGGTTGACGTTCTCGAAGGTGGCGACGACCGGCAGCACGCTCATCCCGGAGACGGTGCGCACGTCGTCGACGGCCACCACGTTCCCGGGGTCGGCGGTGGCGAGCACCAGCGCACCGTCCTGGAAGCCGACCGGCAGCACGGTGTACCGGCGGCACAGCGCGGCGGGCACCATGGTGACCGCCGACCGGTCCACCGGGTACTCGTCCAGGTCGACGAAGGCCATGCCGACCTGCCGCGCCAGCGCCGCGACCAGCTGGCCCTCGGTGAGGATGCCGATCTCGACCAGGGTGCGACCCAGCGACTGACCGCGGGCCATCTGTTCGTCCAGCGCCGCCATCAGCTGCGCTTCCGTGACCAGACCCTCGTCCAGCAAGATCTCGCCGAGCTGCTTCACCGACCGATTCCCTTCCGAGCGGGCTGCACACCCGTCCCGGATGACCCATCGGCACGCTGACGGTCAGGGATGAGCGCTCGGGGGCACTCTCACCCGTTGCGGCCGGTCAGTAGCCGTTCGCGGCCAGCCACTCGTCCATCAGGGCCTCGTTCTCCAGCTGCTCGGGGTAGGTCTCCGCGAACAGGGTCTCGCCGGTGTCGAAGTTCACCGTGACCCAGTAGCGCCAGTTGCCCGGCGTCGGGGACAGCACCGCGTCCAACGAGGCGGCGCCGGGCGCGGCGATCGGGGTGGGGGGCAGGCCGAGGTGCTCGTGGGTGTTGTACGGGTTGCTCGCGTCGTCCAGCTCGGCGCGGGTCGGACCCCGCCTGGTGACGCCCAGCCCGTAGAGCGTGGTGGCGTCGACCTGGAGCATCATCCCTTCGCGGAGCCGGTTCTCGATCACCCGGGCGGTCTTCGGCCGGTCCTCGTCCCGCCGCGCTTCCCGTTCGACGATGGAGGCCTTGGTCAGTACGTCCTGCATCTGGTCGGCCGGCACCCCCCGGGTGTTCAGCTCCCAGACCGTGCGCGCCACCATCTGCGACAGCACCTGGACGGCATCGGCACCGGGCTCCACGTCGTACGTCGCCGGGGACAGCCAGCCCTCGACGCTGGCCACCGGGACCGGGACGCCGAGCGCTGCCGGGTCGGCGGCCGCCGCCCGGTAGTCCTCGACCGGGATCGTGGTCACCTCGTACAGCCGCTGGTAGACCTGCTCGACGGTGTAGCCCTCCGGGATGGTCACCCGAGAGGACACCCGGTTGCCCTGGTCCAGCAGGGCGTTCACCGCGTCGGCCGCCCGCATCCGCTGGTGCAGCGCGTAGGTGCCCGGCTGGATCGCGGTGGCCTGCGGGTTTGCGGTGTACGCGTCACTGAACGCCTGTGCCGTGGCGACGACCCCCGCCTCGGTGAGCGTGGCACCGATCGCGTCCCCGGTGTCACCCGCCGCCACCGTCACCTGCACCTGACCCGAACCGGGTCCGGGATAGTCGACGATCACGTCCGCGGTCGGCTCGGCGGGGTCGAACAGCCCGCCGAACACGCTCCACAGCACGAAGCAGGTCCCCGCGAGCAGCGCGAACACCAGAGCCAGCACGACCCCACCACGACGGCGGCGGTGCGCCCTCGACCTGGCATGCGCCGGCTGCTGACGGAGAGCACGACGGCTGGTCTGGCGCTGCTCGGGGTCGGCGAGGAAGAGGTCGCTCACGCGGTCATCCCTTCGTCGGCCCGCGGCTGGCTGATGCGTCAGCCGCTTACCGTAGCGCCATCCAGCGCCCCGATGGGGTGAACCGCGTCAGTCCGTGAGAGCGCTCTCCAACGCCGACTCCATCGCCGCCACCGGACCGGGCCGACCCGTCATCAGGCGGACCTGCTCCACCGCCTGGTGCAACAGCATCCGCTCCCCGTCCACCGTGACACCACCGGCGCGCACCCACGCGGTTCCCAGCGGAGACCGTCGCGGGCTGTACGCCACGTCCAGCAGCACCCCGGACACCGGTCGACCCGCACCGGACAGCTGGGCCGCCAGCAGATCGGCACCACCCGGCGGCAGGGTGGACACCACCAGATCCGCGTCGTGCATCCCGGCCACGGCCTCGGTCAACGGGCGGAAGGTCGGCTCCACCCCCATCCGGTGCGCCGCGCGGGCGAGCCCACCGGTGCGACCCAACGACCGCGCGTACACCGTCGGGTGTGGGCAGCCCAGCTCGGCCAGCGCCGCGAGGGTCGAGGACGCCGTCGCCCCCGCACCGAGCACCGCGGCGGTCGGTCGCTCCGGCGTCGTTGCGGACATCCCCTCACGCAAGGCCGCCACGATCCCGTAGACATCGGTGTTCGCGCCGACCAGCGTCGGCCGCCGACCGCCGCCCTGCACCAGCACGGTGTTGACCGCACCGACCACCGTCGCCAGCGGTTCGACATGGTCCAGCAGCGGCATGATCGCCTGCTTCAGCGGCATCGTGACACTGAGCCCCGCCCAAGCCGCGTCCACCGACTCCACCAGAGCGGGCAGCTGCTCCTCGGTCACGTCGATGGCCTCGTAGTGCCAGTCGTCCAGCCCGAGCGCCGCGTAGGCGGCACGGTGCAGCAGCGGCGACAGCGAGTGGCCGATCGGGTGCCCCAGCACCGCTGCGCGGCGCGGGCCGGTCACGAGTTCGCTGCCTGCCACGCCCGCAGTTCGTCGACGTACTGCTGGTGCTCGTCGTAGGTGGTGGCGAACTTGGTCTCACCGGTGTCCAGGTTCACAGTGACCCAGAACTTCCAGGTGCCGTCGGCCGGGTTCAACACCGCGTTCACCGATGCGTTGCCGGGCGAGGCGATCGGTGTCGGCGGCAGCCCGGCCACCTTGTAGGTGTTGTACGGGTTGAACGGCGGCTGCGCCCCACTGGTGTCGGCAGTCGTCAACTCGGAACCGGAGATACCCAGCCCGTAGGCGACCACGGCGTCGATCTGCAGCAGCATCCCATCCGCCAGCCGGTTCTCGATCGCCCGGGCGATCTTCGGCCGGTCCTCGTCCAGCTTGCCCTCGCGCTCGACGATGGACGCCTTGATCAGCACGGTCTCCATCTGATCGGTGGCGACACCGGCGGCGGTGAGCTCCTGCACGGTCTTGGCGACCATCGCGCTCAGCACCTGGGTGGCGGACGATCCCGGCTCGAACTCGTAGGTCGCGGGGTACAGCCAGCCCTCGATGTTGTCGACCGCGGCCGGCACGCCCAGCGCGCTGGGGTCGGCGGCGGCAGCTGTCAGCTCGTCCACCGGGATGGTGGTGACCTCGTAGATGCGCTGGTAGATCTGCTCCGCGGTGTAACCCTCGGGGATGGTGACCCGGGAGGAGACCCGGTTCGCCTGGTCCAGGAGCGCGTTGACCGCGTCGGAGGCCTTCATCTGCTGCTTGACGGCGTAGGTGCCGGGCTGGATCGAGGTGGCCTGCGCGTTGGCGGAGTAGGCGTCGGTGAAGGCGCCCACGGTGGCGACGACGCCGAGGTCGACCAGCTTGGTGCCGATCGCCTGGCCGGAGTCGCCGGCGGCCACGGTCACCTGGGCCTCACCGGACCCGGGGCCCGGGTAGTCCTTCACCGAGGACTCGGTGCCGGTGCCGGTGAACAGGTCGCCGAAGACGCTCCAGACGACGAATCCGGTGCCACCGAGCAGGGCGATGACCAGCACGAGGACGACGCCGGTCCGGCGACGCCGGCTCTTGCGCCGCTTGGTCTGCGACACACGGTCGTCGCGACGCGAGCGTCGGCTCGGCTGCGGCGCCTCGTCGTGCTCCTCCTGGTGCGGAGCATCGAGGAAGAGGTCGCTCACTCGGTGGTCCCTTCGATCGGTGCAGCTGGTCCGGAATCCTGGCTGTCCCCCGTGCGCCGCTCGGCGGGCTGCTCCGCCGCCACCGGTTCCCCCGATCGACGACCACGTGAGCGCTCACCGTCCAACGCTGCCTGCAGGATCACCACCGCCGCGGCCTGGTCGACCACGGAGCGATGGCGTCGCCCGGATCTTCCGGACGCGTGCAGCGCCTGATGTGCGGTCACGGTGCTCATCCGCTCATCGACCATGCGCACCGGAACCGGTGCGATGGCCTGCGCCAGCGAACCAGCGTACGCGCGCGCGGCGGCAGATGCCGAGCCTTCCGCGCCGGAAAGATGACGTGGCAGGCCGACATAGACGATCGCGGCGCCGCGTTCGTGCACCTCAGCGACGATCTGTGAGAGATCCGTGGGGATCTGATCGCCGCCGCGGTTGTCCCGCGCCAGAGTCGCCACCGGCGTGGCGATCAGCCCGTCCGGGTCGGAGCTCGCGAGCCCGACCCGGACCGAGCCGACGTCCACCGCCAGCCGGACGCCCCGGATGACCTGGTCGTCGTCCGGACCGGACGCTGCCTCTGTCACCGTCAGGCCGCACCGATCGCATCGCGGACGCCCGAGAGCGCCTCGACGAGCTTCCCGGCGTCCTGACCACCGCCCTGCGCCAGATCGTCCTTGCCGCCACCGCCACCACCGAGCACGGCGGTCGCGGTCTTGACCAGGGCACCGGCACGGACACCCTGCTCGCGAGCGGCGGCATTGGTCGCGATGACCACCACCGGGCGGCCCTTGGCCACACCGCCGACGGCGACCACCGACGGCGCGGACTCGCCGAGCCGGGACCGGACGTCCAGCACCAGGGTGCGCAGGTCGTCGGCAGACGCCTCACCGGCGTCGTGGGTGACCACGCGCACACCGTTGACCTCCTCGGCACCGGTGGCCAGCGCACCGGCCGCGGCGAGCACCTGGGCGGCACGCATGGTGGCGAGCTGCTTCTCGGTGTCCTTGAGCCGGGACATCAGCGACGACACCCGGTCGTGCAGTTCGTCCGGGCGGGCGCCCAGCAGGCCGGAGAGCTGTCCGACCAGTGCGTGCTCGGTGGCGTGGAAACCGTAGGCACCGTCGCCGACCAGCGCGTCGACCCGGCGGACACCGGAACCGATGGACGACTCGCCCAGCAGCGTGACCAGGCCCAGCTCGCCGGAGCGGCGCACGTGGGTGCCACCGCACAGCTCGCGCGACCAGTCCCCGCCGATGGAGACCACACGCACCTGGTCGCCGTACTTCTCGCCGAACAGCGCCATCGCACCGAGTGCACGCGCCTCGGAGATCGGCATCACCTGGTCGGTGACCTCCAGGTCCTCCTGCAGACGGGAGTTGACCCGGGCCTCGATCTCACCCAGCACCCCGGTCGGCACCGCCTGGCCGGACCGGAAGTCGAAGCGCACCCGGCTCGGGGCGTTCTCGGATCCGGCCTGGGTGGCGGTGTCGCCGAGCGACTCGCGGACCGCCTTGTGCACCAGGTGCGTGGCGGTGTGCGCGCGGCTGATCGCCAGGCGGCGGGTGGTGTCGATGGTGGCCACGCCCGGCTCGTCCAGGGTCACCGTGCCGTCGATCAGGCGGCCGCGGTGCACCGGCAGGCCCTTGATCGGCGCCTGCACGTCGTCCACCTCGATGGTGGCGCCGCCGTCGAGCACGATCGTGCCCTGGTCGGCGAGCTGACCGCCCATCTCGGCGTAGAACGGGGTGGTGTCCAGCACGATCTCGACCTCGGCCGGGGCGGTCGCGGCGGGTGCGGGCTGACCGTCGACCAGCAGGCCGACCACCCGGGCCCGGGACTGCGCCTGGGTGTAACCGACGAACTCGACCGGCTTCGCACCCGAGCTGTTCAGGGTGGCGTGCAGGTCCTGGTAGGCGGACAGGTCGGCGCGGCCGGAGCGCTTGGCCAGCGCATCGGCCCGGGCCCGCTCGCGCTGCGCCTGCATCAGGGACCGGAAGGCGGTCTCGTCGACGGTCACGCCCTGCTCGGCGGCCATCTCCAGGGTCAGGTCGATCGGGAAGCCGTAGGTGTCGTGCAGCTGGAACGCCTTGTCGCCGGACAGCACCGGGGTCGGCGTGCTGGGCGCCGCCTTGGCCTCGCTGACCGCCAGGTCGAGGATCGTGGTGCCGGAGGCCAGCGTGCGCAGGAACGACTCCTCCTCGGCGTAGGCGATCCGGCTGATCCGGTCGAAGTCGGTCTCCAGCTCCGGGTAGGCGTCCCGCATCGCGTCCTTGCTGGTGGGCAGCAGGGTCGGCAGGGTCGCCTCCTCCACGCCGAGCAGGCGCATGGCCCGCACGGAGCGGCGCAGCAGGCGGCGCAGCACGTAGCCGCGGCCCTCGTTGGACGGGGTCACACCGTCGCTCATCAGCATCAGGCCCGAGCGCACGTGGTCGGCGACCACCCGCATCCGGACGTCGTCGTCGTGGTTCGCGCCGTAGCGGCGGCCGGAGACCTCCTGGGCGGCGCCGATCACCGGGAACACCTGGTCGATCTCGTACAGGTTGTCCACGCCCTGCATCAGGTACGCGACCCGCTCCAGGCCCATGCCGGTGTCGATGTTCTTCTGCTTCAGCTCACCGAGCAGCGGGAAGTCGTCCTTGGTACCGCCGTCGGCCCGCTCGTACTGCATGAAGACCAGGTTCCAGATCTCCAGGTACCGGTCCTCGTCGACGATCGGACCGCCCTCGGCGCCGTACTCCGGGCCGCGGTCGATGTAGATCTCCGAGCACGGACCCGCCGGGCCCCGCGCACCGGTGGACCAGAAGTTGTCCCGCATGCCGCGGCGCTGGATCCGCTCGTCCGGCAGCCCGGCGATCCGACGCCAGAGCGCGGCCGCCTCGTCGTCGTCGTGATAGACGGTGACCCACACCTTGTCCGGGTCGAAGCCGTAACCGCCGTCGGCCTGCGAGCCGGTGATCAGCTCCCAGGCGAACTCGATCGCCTCGGCCTTGAAGTAGTCGCCGAAGGAGAAATTGCCGTTCATCTGGAAGAACGTGCCGTGCCGGGTGGTCTTGCCGACCTCCTCGATGTCCAGCGTGCGCACGCACTTCTGCACCGAGGTGGCCCGCGGCCACGGGGCGGTCTGCTCGCCGAGCATGTACGGGATGAACGGCACCATGCCCGCGATCACGAACAGGGTGGACGGGTCGGGCGAGATCAGCGGGGCCGAGGGCACGACGGCATGGCCCTTGCTCTCGAAGAAGTCGAGCCAACGCTGGCGGATCTCGGCGGTGCGCATGATGTCCTTCGGGTTGTTCTACAGCAGCGGAGGGGATGGTTCAGAAGAACGAGTACGGTACGTCGCCGTCGTCCTCGGGGTCGTCGGTCGGGCTGTCGGCCCAGCCCTTGCGGGCACGAGCCGCTCGCGCCTCACGACGGGCGTCGGGGTCGGTGTGCCAGGCAGGCGGGGTCACACCGTCCGGCGACCAGTCGTGCTTCGCGGTCGCACGCTCGGCCTTGATCGCGTCGACGTCGGCGTCGCCCAGCAACCCGGCGCGCAGCTCGGCCTCGCGATCGGCCATCCCGGTGCGGAAGTCGGTCCGCGCCTGGCGCAGCGCCTGCTGCACGCCCCCGGCGGTCCGACCGGCGGCGAACAGACCGCGTGCGGCGGCCACCACCGGATCGGCGGGGCGGGAGGTGGTGCGGGGGGCACCCGGAACGTCGATCAGGCCGAGTCGGTGCGCGACGGCCACGGTGGCCACCACGCCGACGCCCACCCAGACCAGACGCCTCATCGGCTCGACTTCTTCCCTCGACCCGCCAGCCCCGACAGCGCCGACCGCACGCCGTAGGAGAACGCCGCGACCTTGATCATGGGTCCGCCGACCGTCGCCGAGAACAGCGAGCTGAGCGCCGACACGTTCTGCGACACGCTCGCCGCCGCGGTGGTGACGGTGTCGACCCGTTCCAGCTGGGTGTTGGCGCTGCTCACCGTGGTGGCGGCCTCGTCCAGGATCGGCACGGTGTGCTCGGTCAGCTCCCGCACCGAGGTGCGCGCCTCGTCCAGCACCCGACCCAGCTTCACCAGCGGCAGGGCCAGCGCGCCGACCAGCAGCACGAAGGCGATGGCGGCGATCAGCCCCGCGATGTCTCCCAGCATCGAAGACCCTTCTGTTCGTGACGAACGTCCGCCGAGCACCTTACCCGCCGGTGAATGCAGCAACGCCCCGACACGGACCACCGGGGGCCGTGACGGGGCGTTGCGTGGATCAGTCGATCAGCGAGCGTAGTACTCGACGACCAGCTGCACGTCGCAGGTCACGGGGACCTCGGCGCGCTTCGGCCGACGGGTCAGCACCGCGGAGAGCTTCTCCAGCTGGACGTCCAGGTAGCCCGGGACGGCCGGCAGCACGTCACGGTGGGCACCGGCGGCGGCCACCTGGAACGGCACGGTGGTCTGGCTCTTCGGCTTGATCTGCAGGGTCTGACCCTCCTTCACGCGGAAGGACGGACGGTCCACGATCTTGCCGTCGACCAGGATGTGACGGTGGGTCACGACCTGGCGGGCCTGCAGGATGGTGCGGGCGAACCCGGCGCGCAGCACCAGGGCGTCCAGGCGGGTCTCCAGGTCCTCGACCAAGGCCTCACCGGTCAGGCCCGGGGCCTTGCGGGCGGCCTCGTAGGCACGGACCATCTGCTTCTCGCGCAGCGCGTACTGGGCGCGCAGACGCTGCTTCTCCCGCAGACGGACGGCGTAGTCGGACTCGGTCCGACGACGGGCACGGCCGTGCTCACCGGGCGGGTAGGGGCGCTTCTCGAAGTGCTTGACTGCCTTCGGCGTCAGGGCCAGGCCCAGCGCACGAGACAGACGCACCTGGCGGCGCGAACGCGTCACGTTGCTCATGTGGTTCTTCCTGTCGTTTGGTTCACGGCACACCGCGGCGGAGAGTTCCACCGGGCGCGGGGTCGACCGTGGTGCAGCGAGTGGTACGGGCTGCGGCTAAGACCCCAGGCGGTCCGCGGGCACACATGTGCCGCGAGGACTGGTCGAGTCTACACGCCCGAGTCGGTGGCCTGGTCCAGCACCGACCGGATCCGGCCCAGCCGCTCGGTGACCTGCCGCTCGTAGCCCCGGTCGCTGGGCTCGTAGTACCGGGTGCCCGCCAGGTCGTCCGGCAGGTACCGCTGCGGGCTGATGCCGATCGGGTCGTCGTGCGGGTACTGGTAGCCCTTGCCGTGGCCCAGGGCCTTCGCGCCGGCGTAGTGCGCGTCGCGCAGGTGCAGCGGCACCGTGCCGATCCTCCCGGCCCGGACGTCGGCCAGCGCCGCGTTGATCCCGTTGTAGGACCGGTTGGACTTCGGGGCGGTCGCCAGGTGGACCACCGCCTCGGCCAGGATGATCTGCGCCTCGGGCATCCCGATCAGCTGCACCGCCTGCGCCGCGGCCACCGCGGTCTGCAAGGCGGACGGATCGGCCATCCCGACGTCCTCCGCGGCGGAGATCATGATCCGGCGGGAGATGAACCGGGGGTCCTCCCCCGCGGCGATCATCCGCGCCAGGTAGTGCAGCGCTGCGTCCACGTCCGACCCACGGATCGACTTGATGAAGGCACTGATCACGTCGTAGTGCTGGTCGCCGTCCCGGTCGTAGCGCACCGCCGCGACGTCGATCGCCCGTTCCATCGTCGCCAGGTCCACCGGCGCGGGGCTAGGCGCACCCGGCTCGTCCAACGCGGCTCCGGCGGCCGCCTCCAGGATGGTGAGCGCCTTGCGGGCGTCCCCGCCGGCCAGTCGGAGCAGGTGCTCCTCGGCGTCATCGGTCAGCTCCACCGACCCGGCCAGACCGCGCTCGTCCGCCACCGCGCGGTGGACCAGGGCGCGCACGTCCTCGGTGGTCAACGGGCGGAGGGTGAGCAGCAGGGACCGGGACAGCAGCGGGGAGTTGACCGAGAAGCTCGGGTTCTCCGTGGTGGCGGCGACCAGGGTGACCCAACGGTTCTCCACACTGGGCAGCAGCGCGTCCTGCTGGGCCTTGGTGAAGCGGTGCACCTCGTCGATGAACAGCACGGTCTCCGAGCCGTCCGCGGTCAGCCGCCGCCGAGCGTCCTCCACCACCTGACGCACGTCCTTGACGCCGGCGGTCACCGCTGACAACTCCACGAACCGGCGGCCCGAGGTGGCGGCGACCAGGTAGGCGAGCGTCGTCTTGCCGGTGCCGGGCGGACCCCAGAGCACCACCGACGACGGAGCCGCCCGTCGCTGACCGGCATCCCCGGGTTCCACCAGCCGGCGCAGCGGCGACCCCGGTTCCAGCAGGTGTTCCTGGCCCGCGACCTCCGCCAGCGTCGCCGGGCGCATCCGGACCGCCAGCGGGGCACCGGGCGCCGGGGCCGGGGTGCCCTGCGCGGTCGAGCCCAGCGCGTCGAACAGGTCCATCCCTCCAGCGTACGCAGCACCACCCACAGCGAGGTCGCCGGGACGCCGCCCGGCCTGAGATGCTGACCTGCGTGTTCGAGAGTCTCGGCCGGGCGGTCGCCCGTCATCCCCGTCTCACCGTCGTCGTCTGGGCGGCGATCACGGTCCTCTGCGGCCTGGTCGCGCTGACCGGTCTAGGCGGAGGCACGCTCTTCGACCGACTCAGCACCGGCGAGCAGGTGGTCCCCGGTTCCGACAGCGCACGGGCATCCGAGCTGCTCGCCTCCGACGACGCCGGTGCGTCGTTGTCGCTGGTGGTCTCCGACGTCGACCCGAGCGCGGACAGGATCGCCGACGCCATCGCGCCCGCCCGGTCCACGGTGCTGAACATCCCCGGTGTCGAGTCGGTGATCGACCCGTACCTGCTGCCGCAGGGGGTGTCGAACCCGGCTGCGGCACCGCTGCTCGCCGCCTCCGGTGACGGCTTCCTGATGGTCGTCGAACTCGACCCGGAGCTGTCCGAGTCGGCGCGGGACACCGCCCTCGCCCGGGTGGAGACCGCCCTGGACGCCGTGCCGGACGCCCTGCACGACGTCGCACCCCGGGCCACCGGCCTGGTCGGCGGCAGCAGCCTGATCGTCACCGCGATCACCGACCAGGTGCGCGACGACCTGACCACCGGCGAGGCGATCGCCCTGCCGGTGGCGCTGCTGATCATGGTGCTGGTCTTCGGCGGGTTCCTGGCCGCCGCGATGCCGCTGGCCGGGGCGATCGCGTCCATCGCCGGCGGGCTCGGAGCACTCTGGGCGCTGTCGCACCTGCTGACCGACATGGAGTCGTCGGTGGTGAACGTGGTCACCGTGCTCGGACTCGGCCTGTCGATCGACTACGGCCTGCTGATCGTCTCCCGGTTCCGGGAGGAACTGACCCGGGCACTCGGCGACGACGAGGGGGCCAGCAACCGGCGTCGACGCGGTGACGGTGCCGTCACCACCGCGCTGGTGCGGACCATCGCGACCGCCGGCCGCACCGTCGCGTTCTCCGCCCTGACCGTCGGGGTGTCGATCGCCGGGCTCCTGGTCTTCAAGCAGGAGATCCTGCGCGCCTTCGGGGCCGGTGCCGTCGCGGTGATCGTCTTCGCGGTGGGCACCGCGCTGACCCTGGTGCCCGCGCTGCTCGCGTTCACCGGCCGTCGACTCGCCGGTCCCACGCTGCTCAGCCGGGTGCCGTTCTTGCGCGGCGTGCTGGCCCGCACCGCCGACGTCCAGCGCGACGAGGGCGCGTTCTCCCGACTGACCGGCCGGGTGCAGCGCCACCCGTGGTGGGTGATGGGCGGCTCCCTCGTGGTGCTGCTGGTGCTGGCCAGTCCCCTGCTGCACATCGAGCTGCGGAACTCGACCACTCAGTTGCTGCCGTTGGATTCCAGCCAGCGCGAGTACGTGCAGATCCTGTCCACCGAGTACCCGTCGTCGGCGAGCCCCTCGGTGCAGGTGGTGACGGAGTCCAGCCTGGACCAGGCCAGCACGATCGCGACCGAGATCGAGGCACTTCCCGGGGTCGCCTCGGTGGACGCCCCGGTGGCCGCCGGGCACGGCGTGCTGATCGGCGTGCACCCGGAGGACACCGATCCCGGCAGCCGCGCCACCCAGGACGTCGTGCACGCGATCCGCGATCTGGATCTGGACGCGCACGTCGGCGGGCAGGCCGCTGTGCAGATCGACTTCGTGGACGCGCTGGCCGACCGGGCGCCGCTGGCCCTCGGGATCGTCGCGCTGGCCACCCTGATCCTGCTGTTCCTGATGACCGGATCGCTGCTGGTGCCGATCAAGGCGCTGCTGACGAACGTGATCTCGCTGTGCGCCTCGCTCGGGGTGCTGGTCTGGGTCTTCCAGGACGGCCACCTGTCCGGGCTGCTCGGCTTCGAGTCCACCGGCGGGATCGAGACCTACGTAGTCGCGCTGGTGATCGCCTTCGCCTTCGGTCTCGCGATGGACTACGAGGTCTTCCTGCTGTCCCGGATCAAGGAGCTGCACGACGACAGGGTGCCGAACGACGAGGCCGTCCGACGCGGTCTGCAGCGCTCCGGCCGGGTGATCACCAGCGCCGCCGCGATCATCGTGGCGGTGTTCGCCGGGTTCGTGGCCGGGGAGCTGCTGGTGATCAAGGAGGTCGGCTTCTCCCTCGCGGTGGCGGTGCTGATCGACGCCACCCTGGTCCGGCTGCTCCTGGTGCCGGCCACCATGACCGTGCTGCGGGAGTGGAACTGGTGGGCGCCGGGTCCGCTGCGCCGGGTGTACGAGCGGATCGCGATCACGCACTGACCACGACCGCCCCGGCCGTCGAGGCAGAGGTCAGCGCGGCGGATCGGCGCGCAGGGTGATCAGCCGGTGGGTCGTCCGGAAGCCCAGGCGGTGATAGATCCGCCGCGCACCGTGGTTGTCGTCCCACATGCCGAGCGAGACCCAGTCGGCCCCGGCGGCCAGCAGTGCGCGGGCAGCACCCGCGGTGAGTGCGCCGCCCAGACCCTGCCCGCGAGCCTCCGGGCGCACCCCCAGACCGTGCAGGTGCCAGGAGCCGGCGCCTTCCCGGTCCCCCGGCCGTGACTCGGCACCGATCACGCCGAGCAGCGCACCGTCCGCCGCCGCCACGCCCCACCACCGTTCACCCGCGGCCAGTGGAGCGGCCTCGGTGGTCGGATTGGCCACTGCCAGGCAGGCGATCGCGGCGTCGCGGTCGGCCGAGGTGAGCGGCCGCACTCGGGACTCGGCCGGCACCGGGGTGGGCTGGTCCCGGATCACCATCCACTCCCAGCCGGTGCGGTTCGGGCGCAGGCCGAGGGCGGTTAGGCGATCCCGGAGGGCGGGCAGTGCGTCGGTGGCGATCCACGCGGCCGACAGCTGGCCGGTGAGGGTGCCGAGGCGCTGGTCGACCAGCGCGGTCACGCCGACGGGGTCGCCCACCGCGAGCAGCACCCGGGTGGGTGGTTCCGCCGCCGGGTCGGTGCTCACCTCACCGGCGGAGTCGTGCTCGGCGACCGCCGGGGCGTCGGCGGGTGCCGGGCTGGCCGAGCGGGCGGCGTAGAGCAGGCATGCGGCGTTCTGGCCCACCGTCGTCTCGACCGCCGCCCACCAGTTGTCCATGTCGAGCACCAGCTCGTCCCGTGCCCACCGGGCCGCATCCCACTCGGCGGCCGGCGCGTCACCCTGCCCGGCGCCCTGCGCTGCGTCGCTCATTCCTCGGTCATCCTGGGTGTCGTCCTCCGGGCATGACACCGGGAGCCGACCGTGCTGGTCGACTCCCGGCGATGGTGTGCTCAGTGCTGGTCCGCGGCGGTGCCCGCGACCTTCGCCTCGGCGATCGTCGACTCGGCCGTGGCGGCACCGGTGTTCGTGGACCCGCTCGGCTCGGGCTTGGCGTCCACGCCGGCCTCCTTGCGCTGCAGCGCGGAGATCGGGGCCGGGGCGCCGGTCAGCGGGTCGTAGCCGCCACCGGACTTCGGGAAGGCGATCACGTCCCGGATCGACTCCGAACCGGTCAGCAGCGCGACCACCCGGTCCCAGCCCAGCGCGATGCCGCCGTGCGGCGGGGCGCCGAACTGGAAGGCGTTCAGCAGCCAGCCGAACTTCTCGTCCGCCTCCTGCTCGCTGATGCCCATCACCTGGAACACCCGCTCCTGCACGTCCCGACGGTGGATACGGATCGACCCGCCACCGATCTCGTTGCCGTTGCAGACGATGTCGTAGGCGTAGGCCAGGGCGTTGCCCGGGTCCTCCTCGAAGCGGTCGATCCACTCCGGGGTCGGGCTGGTGAAGGCGTGGTGCACCGCGGTCCACGCGCCCTCGCCCACCGCCACGTCGTCGTCCTCGCCGGTGGGCTTGAACAGCGGCGCGTCGACCACCCACACGAAGGACCAGGCGGACTCGTCGATCAGCCCACCGCGCTTGCCGATCTCCAGCCGGGCGGCGCCGAGCAGCGCGCGCGCCTCGGTGGCCTTGCCCGCGGCGAAGAACACCGCGTCACCGGGCTGCGCGCCCACCGCGGCGACCAGGCCCTCGCGCTCGGCCTCGGAGATGTTCTTGGCGACCGGGCCGCCGAGCGTGCCGTCCTCACCGACGGTCACATAGGCCAGGCCCTTGGCACCGCGCTGCTTCGCCCACTCCTGCCAGGCGTCGAACCCGCGGCGCGGGGTGGCGGCGCCACCGGGCTGGACCACTGCGCCGACGTAGGGCGCCTGGAACACGCGGAACGGGGTGTCGGCGAAGAAGTCGGTCAGCTCGACCAGCTCCAAGCCGAAGCGCAGGTCGGGCTTGTCGGTGCCGTACTTCTCCATCGCCTCGGCGTAGGTCATCCGGGCGATCGGCGTCGGGATGCGGTAATCGATCAGGTCCCAGAGCGCGACCAGCAGCTGCTCGCCGAGGGCGATCACGTCCTCCTGGTCGACGAATGACATCTCGACGTCGAGCTGGGTGAACTCCGGCTGACGGTCGGCGCGGAAGTCCTCGTCGCGGTAGCAGCGGGCCAGCTGGTAGTAGCGCTCCATGCCACCGACCATGAGCAGCTGCTTGAACAGCTGCGGCGACTGGGGCAGGGCGTACCAGCTGCCCGGCGCCAGACGGGCGGGCACCACGAAGTCGCGGGCGCCCTCCGGGGTGGACCGGGTCAGGGTCGGGGTCTCAATCTCCACGAAGTCGTGGGCGTCCAGCACCCGGCGCGCCGCCTGACTGGCCTTGGAGCGCAGCCGGATCGCGTGGGCGGGGGCGGGCCGACGCAGGTCGAGGTAGCGGTAGCGCAGGCGCGCCTCCTCGCCCACCGGCTCGTCCAGGGCGGTCGACACCTGGAACGGCAGCGGCGCTGCCTCGTTCAGCACCACGACCTCGGTGGCGACGAGCTCGACCTCACCGGTGGCCAGCGCGCTGTTCGCGTTGCCCTCCGGACGGCGACCGACCTCACCGGTCACCTGCAGCACGTACTCGGCACGCAGACCGTGGGCCACCGCCTCGTCCCGGATGACCACCTGGGCGATGCCGGAGGCGTCCCGCAGATCCACGAAGGCCACCCCACCGTGATCCCGGCGGCGATCCACCCACCCGGTCAGGGTGACGGTGGAGCCGATGTGCTCGGCCCGCAACGAGCCGGCGGTGTGGGTGCGCAGCACGGGGGATCCTCTCGGGTGGGGGGGTGATGGCCGCCATGACGGCGACCCGGGCGAGTCTATCGCCGACGCGCGGCGTTCCTGCTCAGAACAGCGCGGCCTGCATCACCCCCGGCAGCGCGGCCTCCGGTGTCGACGCCTGGGCGGGTGACGCCTGGGCGATCGCGCCTCGTCGCCAGCGCCCGAAGGCGGTAGTCCCCTCCGGCGGGTGCGCGAGCCCGTGCCGTTCCCGCAGCGGGCGCACCCGGTCGTGCAACCAGCGCCGGTACTCCTCCGGCACGTAGGCGCCGTTGCCGTACAGACGCCGGTACTTGGCGACCAGCGCGGGCCGGTGTTCGGCGAGCCAGCGCAGCATCAGCGGACGGACCGGGCCACGCAGGTGCAGCGGAATCGTGGTCACCCAACTCGCACCCGCCTCCTTCAGGTCGCCGAACAAGCCGTCCAGATGGGCGGTGCCGTCGGTGAGCCAGGGCATGATCGGCGCGACCAGCACTCCGCACTCCAGTCCGGCGTCCCGTGCGGCGCGGATCAGCCCGAGCCGCGCCCGAGGGGTCGGAGTGCCGGGCTCCATCGCCTGTTGCAGGTCCTCGTCCCCGATCGCCAGGGACACCGCCAGGCTCACCGGCACCTGCTCGGCCGCCCGGGTGAGCAGGGGCAGGTCCCGGCGCAGCAGCGTGCCCTTCGTCAGGACCGACAGCGGTGTACCGGACTCCGCCAGGGCGGTGATGATCCCGGGCATCAGCGCGTAGCGCCCCTCAGCCCGCTGGTAGGGATCGGTGTTGGTGCCGAGGGCGACCAGCTCGTGCTGCCAGGACCGACGGCGCAGTTCGGCGGTGAGCACCTCGACCACGTTCGTCTTCACCACGATCTGGGTCTCGAAGTCCTGGCCCGCGTCGAGGCCCAGGTACTCGTGGGTCGGTCGGGCGAAGCAGTAGGCACACGCGTGCAGGCAGCCCCGCATCGGGTTCACCGTCCACCGGAACGGCACCGCACTGGTGTCGTGGACCTTATTCAGGGCCGACTTGGCGTGCACCTCGTGGAAGGTCACCCCGGCGAACTCCGGGGTGCGCACCGACCGCTGGTGCCCGGTCAGCGCGAGTCCCGGCAGCATCTCCGGCTGCGCCGCCTCGACCTTCTGTCCGTCCCATCGCATGGAGCTATTCGAACACGTGTTCGACTGACCTGACAAGCGCCGATTCCTGGCAGGTCGGGACAAGGCGCCCGGTCGAGTTGCCGGGGCACATCCGCGGACCGACCGTGGGGACATGACCACCGCCACCGCTGACCGACCGCTCCCCGTCGAACGCCGCCGTCGCACCTGGCCGGTGCTGGTCGCCCTGCTGGTGATCAACGCCCTGGTCGCCGCGGGCGGGTCGATCGCCTCCACCTCCGGCGTCGACGGCTGGTACGTCGATGCCGCCAAGCCGGACTGGATCCCGCCCAACGCGCTGTTCGGCCCGGTGTGGACGGTGCTCTACATCATGATGGCCGTCGCCGCCTGGCTGGTCTGGCGCGACGTCGACACCCGCTCAGCCCGGCTGCCGCTGATCCTGTACGGGGTCCAACTCGCGCTGAACGCCGCCTGGACCCCGGTGTTCTTCGGCGCGGAGATCCTCGGCGGCGGGCTGGTGATCATCCTCCTGCTGGAGGTCGCCCTGGTCGCCACGATCGTGGCCTTCCACCGGGTGCACCGGCTCGCGGCCTGGCTGCTCGGTCCGTACCTCGCCTGGGCGCTCTACGCCACGACGCTGAACGCCGCCGTCGCCGCACTGAACTGAGGTCATCCAGCGACGAAGGGCCGCCTCCGGCATCCGGAGGCGGCCCTTCGTGTGGTCATGCCTGCGCGGGCACCACCCGCGGCCACCAGTCGTCCGCCGACGGCTGCCAGCTGGTGGCCTGCGCCTCGACCTGTTCACCCGACCGGATGTCCTTGACCTGGTCGCCGTCCTCGCCGGGGAACCAGACGAACGGGATGCCGCGCCGGTCGGCGTGCTTGATCTGCTTGCCGAACTTCGCCGCCGTCGGCGCCACCTCGACCGGGATGCCGCGCAGCCGGAGCTGGGCCGCCACCGCGTCCGACGCCGGGCGGGTCTTCTCGTTGATCACCGCGACCAGCACGGCGGCCGGGACGGCCCGGGTGGCGCGCACCAGACCGCCGGAGATCAGCCGGGAGACCAGCCGCGAGACACCGATCGACAGGCCGACACCCGGGTAGGTGGTCGACCCGTCGGAGGCGAGGGTGTCGTACCGCCCACCGGAACAGATCGAGCCGAGTTGCTCGTGCCCGACCAGCACCGTCTCGTAGACCGACCCGGTGTAGTAGTCCAGACCGCGGGCGATCTTGAGATCGGCCACGACGACGCCCGGTGCACGCACCGCCGCCGCCTCGATCAGCTGACCCAGCTCGGCCAGGCCCTGCTCCATCAGCGCGGAGTCCACCCCGTGCGTCGACGCGAGGTCCCGCACCCGGTCGATCACGGTCGCGTCCGATCCGGAGATCGCCGCCAGGTCGAGGCAGGCCCGGGCCTGGGTGTCGGTGGCACCGGCCTCGGCGACCAGCAGCGCCGCGACCTTCTCGGCACCGATCTTGTCCAGCTTGTCGATGCTGCGCAGCACCGCCTCGACGTCGTCCAGCCCGATGCCGCGGTAGAACCCCTCCGCCACGCGGCGGTTGTTCACCAGGATCCGCACCTCGGGCACGCCGATCGCCCGCAGCGCACCCAGCGCCTCGGCCATCACCAGCGGCAGGTCGACCTCGTAGTGATACGGCAGCTCCCCCGCACCCACCACGTCGATGTCGGCCTGGACGAACTCGCGGAACCGGCCGTCCTGAGGCCGCTCACCGCGCCACACCTTCTGGATCTGGTAGCGCTGGAACGGGAAGGCCAGGTGACCGGCGTTCTCCAGGACATACCGCGCGAACGGCACGGTCAGGTCGAAGTGCAGTCCGAGCCCGGCGTCCTTCCCGGATTCGCCCTCCTCCTGGAGGCGGCGCAGCACGTACACCTCCTTGGAGGTCTCCCCCTTGCGCAGCAACTGGTCCAGCGGCTCGACCGCCCGGGTCTCGATCCCGGCGAAGCCGTGCAGTTCGAAGGTGCGCCGCAGGGTGTCGAGGACGTGCTGCTCGACGATCCGACCGTCGGGGAGCCATTCGGGGAAGCCGGAGAGCGGGGTGGGGCGTGCCATGCGGGTCATCCTGCCAGGTGGATCAGGAACGGGTTGCCCGCCAGCTCGTCGGCGACCACGCTCGACGGTCCGTGGCCGGGCAGCACAGCCGCGGACCGCGGCAGCCGGGCGACCACCGTGCGCAGGGTCTGCTCCATCGTCGCGTGGTCCCCGCCGGGCAGATCGGTGCGGCCGATGGTGCCGCGGAACAGCACGTCCCCGGTGCAGACCGCCCGGTCGTCGATCAGGTACAGCGTCGACCCCTCGGTGTGGCCGGGTGCGTGCCGGGCGGTCAGGCGCACCGAGCCGAAGGCCAGCTCACCGTCGGCGCCGATGGTCTCGAGCTCCGTCGGCGGCTCCCAGTCGGTGGACAGCCCCTCGGCCAGCAGCGCGGCGTACACCCCGGAGGACGTGCCACCCAGCGGCGCCAGCGGGTCCGCGAGCCGGTACGCGTCGGCCGCGTGCACCGTCACCGGCACCCCGGCCCGGGCGGCGACCCGGGGCGCGTCCCAGACGTGGTCGGCGTGGCCGTGGGTGGCCAGGACGCCGGTGATCCGGAGTCCCTGCTCGTCCACCACGCGGGCCACGGCATCCGCGACACCGCCACCCGCGTCCACCACGACGGTGTCGCCGTCGTCGGCGGCGATCAGGTAGCAGCTCGCGCCGTACACCGGCGCCGTGAGGGTCAGAATCCGCATCCGGCCACCGTAATCCGTGTGGTGGGGCGGTGTTCGGCGCTCCCCTGCCTAGACTGTCCGCTGGCGCCGGACCGCCCGCGCCCCGTGTCGAGCCCGAGGAGTGTGCGTGCCGTCCAGCAAGCGCGAGCGCGAGTACGAGCGCCGCCGGTACGAGAAGTGGCAGGAGCGCCAGGCCGCGAAGCGGGTCGCGCGCCGTCGGCAGCGGATCATCGCCGGGTCGGTCGCCGCGGTGCTGGTGCTCGGGATCGGCGTGAGCACCGCGGTGCTGCTGAACCGCGACGACTCGGACGCCACCGCCGCGAACTCCCCCGCCCCGACCTCGACCGCCACCGCCCCGGCCATCGGCGGGGAGGCACGCACCGGCAACGACGGCACGGTGCCGGACGCCTCGCTGGCCGAGGGCCGCACCTGGACCGGCGACATCACGCTGAACACCGGCGACGTCGGCATCGAGCTGGACGGCAAGGCGGCTCCGCAGGCGGTCGCGAACTTCGTGACGCTGGCGCAGGAGGGCTACTTCGACGGCACCGACTGCCACCGGCTGACCACCGACGGGCTGTTCGTGCTGCAGTGCGGTGACCCGACCGCCACCGGCACCGGCGGTCCCGGTTACACCTTCGGCCCGGTGGAGAACGCACCGGCCGACGGGATCTACCCCGCGGGCACCATCGCGATGGCCCGGTCCTCCGCACAGGACAGCCAGGGGTCGCAGTTCTTCATCGTGTACGAAGACACCGAGCTGCCGACGGACGGCGGCGGGTACACCGTGTTCGGCAAGGTCACGTCGGGACTCGACGTGATCCAGGCCATCGCTGACGCGGGTGTCGTGGGAGGGGCCGCCGACGGCCAGCCCACGAACCGCGTCACCATCGAGGGAGTGGAGACCCAGTGACCGAGACCCCTGCCGACCAGCCCGGCACCGAGAACGCTCCGGCTGCTGAGACCACCGACGCCGCCGAGCAGGCCACGGTCGAGACCGCCGACGCGGCGACCCCCGCCTCGGAGGACGCAGCGACCACTGAGGACGCTCCGACCGCGGAAGCCCCGGTGGAAGACGCCCCGACCCCCGAAGCGCCGGTGGCGGACGCCCCGACCGCGGAGGCCCCGGCCGATGGCTCCCCCGCCGAGTCTGCCGCGCCCGCAGCTCCGGCCCCCGGCGCGGTGAAGCCCAGCGCGCCCAAGCCGAGCGCGATCAAGCCCAGCGCGATGCGCCCGCGTCCCGCCGCCCCCCGTCCGGGCAGCCCGGTCGCCGCCGCGCCCACCACCCCGGTCGTCCCGGCCCCGGTGCCGGACGACTCGGCGGAGGCCAAGGCCGCGGCCGGGTTCGGCCGGGTCGACGACGAGGGCACCGTCTACGTCCGCGAGGGTGACGCCGAGCGCCCCGTGGGGCAGTTCCCCGGTGCCGGCCCCGAGGAGGCGCTGAGCCTCTACGTCCGCCGGTTCCTGGATCTGCAGGCCAAGGTGGCCGTCTTCGAGGCCCGACTGCAGGCCACCGATCTGGCCGTCAAGGAGATCGACCAGACCCTGGCCCGGTTGACCGAGGAGCTGGCCGAGCCAGCCGCCGTCGGTGACCTGGCAGCCTTGCGCGAGCGGCTCGACGCGCTGCGGACCGTCGCAGCCGAGCGCCGGGCCCAGGTGGAGGCCGAGCGCGCCGCCGCCAAGCAGGTCGCGGTCGAGGCACGCACCGCCATCGTGGAGAAGGCGGAGAAGATCGCCGGGACCGAGCCCTCCCGGATGCAGTGGCGTCCGGCGGGCGAGCAGCTGCGTGCCCTGCTGGACGAGTGGAAGGACGCGCAGCGCTCCGGCCCGCGCATCGACCGCCCCACCGAGGAGGCGCTGTGGAAGCGGTTCAGCCACGCACGCACCACCTTCGACCGTGAGCGCCGGCACTACTTCGCCGAGCTGGAGACCCGGAACGCCTCCGCCAAGACGGTGAAGGAGCAGCTGGTCGCCGAGGCCGAGGCGCTGGCCGACAGCACCGAGTGGGGACCGACCGCGGGCAAGTTCCGTGACCTGATGGCGCGGTGGAAGGCCGCCGGTCGCGCGTCCCGGCAGGACGACGACGCCCTGTGGGCACGGTTCCGTGCCGCGCAGGACCGGTTCTTCCAGTCCCGCGACGAGCTGAACGCGGCGATCGACGAGGAGTACCGCGCCAACCTGGAGGTCAAGGAGGCGCTGCTGGTCGAGGCCGAGGCGATCGACGTCTCCGCCGGGCTGAGCGCCGCGAAGCAGGCGATCCGGTCGATCCAGGACCGATGGGAGGCGGCGGGCAAGGTGCCCCGGGCCGATGTCCAGCGGGTCGAGGGCCGGATGCGTGCGGTGGAGAACGCGATCCGCGACGCCGAGCAGGCCGAGTGGAGCCGGACCAACCCGGAGACCCGTGCCCGGGCCGAGGGTGCCGCCGCGCAGCTCGAGCAGGCCATCGCTCAGCTGGAGGACGACCTGGCGGCGGCGCAGGCGGCCGGCAACGACCGCAAGGTCAAGGAGGCGCAGGCGGCGCTGGATGCCCGGCGGTCCTGGCTGGAGCAGGTGCAGCGCGCCGCTGACGAGTCCAGCCGCTGATCGGCCGCTGACCACGAGGGGCCCGGGACGCTGGTCGTTCCGGGCCCTTCGCCTGTCCACAGGCGCGGCACGTCGGCGTCGTCCCCAGGTTCCCGGATCGTGGCTGGTCGGCGGTGTGGTCGGCGACGCAGGGTGAGGTCATGACGTTGACGACCTCGCCACCATCCCCGTCCCTTCCGACCCTCACGTCCGCGATGCTGCCGCCTGCGGCACGGGACGACGGCCTGTTCCGACCTGACGACCTGGACCCGATCACCTGGCAGTTGCTCGTGCATGAGGGTGCCCTCCGGGTGATCGCGCCCTCGGTCGCGATCCCGGTCCGCCGACGACCCACGCCCGAGGACCGGGCCCGACCCTTCGTCGGCGTGCTGCCTGCCGGCTGGGCACTCGGCGGTGCCACCGCCGCCTGGGTGCACGTCGGGGGCGCCGCCGGTCCGAGCGCGCTGTCGCTGACCGGACCGCCGAACACCCATCAGCCCCCGGAGCTGCCCGGACGGGTCCTGCACCAGCAGGAGATGCCGGACCGGGACCTGGTGACGGTCGCCGGGGTGTCGGTGACCTCCCCTCTGCGGACCGCGGTCGACGTGGCGTGCTTCACCGCGCCGAGCTCCGCCGTGCCGCGCCTGGTCGCACTCGCCCACCACGGCGTCGACCTGGACGCCGCCCTGCACCGGCTGGCCGGCCTCGGTCGGCAGCGCGGCGTGGTGCGAGCCGACCGATCGCTCCGGGCCGCCCGGGCACGCTGCTGATCGCGGCGCCGGGCGACGGGCCCGGGAGCGATGCGGTCAGGCACCAGGGCCGACTGTCAGCCCCCCACCGGCTGGTGGTCGGCCTTGGCCCCGGTGATCCGGTAGACGTCGAACACCCCTTCGACCTTGCGCACCGCGGAGAGCACGGAGGCCAGATGCGAGGGCTCGGCCATCTCGAACACGAACCGCGACATCGCCACCCGATCGCGGGAGGTGGACACCGAGGCGGAGAGGATGTTGACGTGGCTGTCGGACAGCACGCGGGTGATGTCCGACAGCAACCGCGACCGGTCCAGCGCCTCGACCTGGATCTGCACCAGGAACAGGCTGCCGGTGCCCTGCGTCCACTCGACGTCCACGATCCGCTCCGGCTGCTGCCGCAGCTGGGTGACATTGATGCAGTCGGTGCGGTGGACGCTGACGCCGTCGCCCCGGGTGATGAAGCCGATGATGTCGTCGCCCGGCACCGGGGTGCAGCACTTGGCCAGCTTGACCCAGATGTCGTCGACGCCCTTGACCACGACACCGGGATCGCCGGTCCGCACCCGCCGGGAGGTCTGCCCGGGGCGCGCGGTCTCGGCGATGTCCTCTTCGGTGCCCGGCTCGCCGCCCATCGCCTGGACGAGCTTCTGCACCACCGAGGCGGCCGAGGCCTGCCCCTCGCCGACCGCCGCGTAGAGCGCGGACACGTCGGCGTAGCGCATCTCGTTCGCGAGACCGACCAGGGCCTCGTGCGAGAGCAGGCGCTGGATCGGCAGGTTCTGCTTGCGCATCGCCTTGGCGATCGCGTCCTTGCCGTGCTCGATCGCCTCTTCGCGGCGTTCCTTGGTGAACCACTGCCGGATCTTGTTCCGGGCGCGCGGACTGGTGACGAAGCCGAGCCAGTCGCGCGAGGGTCCGGCGGTCTCCGACTTGGAGGTGAAGACCTCCACCACGTCGCCGTTCTCCAGCTTGGTGTCCAGCGGCACCAGCCGTCCGTTGACCCGGGCACCCATCGTGCGGTGACCGACCTCGGTGTGCACCGAGTAGGCGAAGTCGACCGGGGTCGCACCCGCGGGCAGCGCCATCACGTCGCCCTTGGGCGTGAAGACGTAGACCTCCCCGTCGGCGATCTCGAACCGCAGGGAGTCCAGGAACTCCGAGGGGTCGGCGGTCTCCTTCTGCCAGTCGACCAGTTGGCGCAGCCAGGTCATGTCGGCGCCGCCCGGCTCCTCGTCGCCGGCCTGGTTCTTCGCGTTCTCCTTGTACTTCCAGTGCGCCGCCACGCCGTACTCCGCACGACGGTGCATGTCGTGGGTACGGATCTGGATCTCCACCGGCTTGCCGCCGGGGCCGATCACCGTGGTGTGCAGCGACTGGTACAGGTTGAACTTCGGCATCGCGATGTAGTCCTTGAACCGGCCGGGCACCGGGTTCCATCGCGCGTGCAGCGTGCCGAGCGCCGCGTAACAGTCCCGCACGGTGTCCACCAGGACCCGCACGCCGACCAGGTCGTAGATGTCCGCGAAGTCGCGGCCACGGACGATCATCTTCTGGTAGATCGAGTAGTAGTGCTTCGGCCGCCCGGTGACGGTGGCCTTGATCTTCGCGGTGCGCAGGTCGCCGCCGACCTGCTCGCGCACGATCGCCAGGTACTCCTCGCGCGCCGGAGCCCGCTCGGCCACCAGGTGCACGATCTCGTCGTAGACCTTCGGGTAGAGGGTGGCGAAGGACAGGTCCTCCAGCTCCCACTTGATGGTGTTCATGCCCAGCCGGTGTGCCAGCGGAGCGTAGATCTCCAGCGTCTCGCGGGCCTTCCCCTCCGCCTTGTGCGCGGGGACGAACTTCCAGGTGCGGGCGTTGTGCAGCCGGTCGGCGAGCTTGATCACCAGCACCCGGATGTCCCGGGACATGGCGATCACCATCTTGCGGACGGTCTCGGCCTGCGCGGCGTCGCCGAAGGTGACCTTATCGAGCTTGGTCACGCCGTCGACCAGCATCGCGATCTCGGGGCCGTACTCGCTGCGCAGCTGGTCCAGCGAGTAGTCGGTGTCCTCGACCGTGTCGTGCAGCAGCGCGGCGGCCAGGGTCGGCGGAGTCATGCCGAGCTCGGCCAGGATCGTGGCGACCGCCACCGGGTGCGTGATGTACGGGTCGCCGCTCTTGCGCAGCTGCCCGCGGTGCGCCTTCTCGGCGGTGACGTACGCACGTTCGATCAGGCTCAGGTCGGCGCGCGGGTGGTTGGTCCGCACCGCCTGCAACAACGGCTCGATCGCCGCGGTCTGCGCCGGGACCCGGCCCTGCCCGAAGCGGGCCAGGCGCTGTCGCACCCGGGCGGTGGCACCGGTGACCGCCGGGGTCTCGCGGGCATCAGGGGTCCGCAGGGAATCCGCCATCACACCCTCCTCCCGTCGGCCCGAGCCGCTCAGCGTGTGCACCACCGTCCCGAGTGGACGATCGCACGATTCTACGACCGGCTCAGCCCACGTTCAGCAGCGCGTTCACCGGATATCCCGTCAGGCGCTCACGGCCGGGCAGGAACGTCAGGTCCATCAGGAAGCTCAACCCCACCACCTCGGCACCGCATTCCTGCAGCAGCTCGATGGTCGCCAGGGCGGTGCCACCGGTGGCGAGGACGTCGTCGACCACCAGCACCCGGGAACCGGCCGGGACGGTGAAGGGGTGCACCTCGACGGTGGCCTCGCCGTACTCCAGCTGATAGTCGCGGTGAGCGACCGGGCCGGGCAGCTTGCCCGCCTTGCGGATCGGGATGAACCCGGCGCCGAGCTCCTGCGCCACCGGGGCCGCGACGATGAAGCCACGGGCCTCCATGCCGGCGACCAGGTCGATCGGACCCGGGATCGCGTGGGCCATCGCCTTGATCGTGGCCGCGAACGCCTCGGCGTCGGCCAGCAGCGGGGTGATGTCCTTGAAGATCACGCCCGGGTTCGGGTAGTCGGGCACGTCCCGGATCAGGTCCTCGATCCGGGCTGCCAGCTTCTCGTCGGTGATGTTCTGCGAGGTGGTCATGTTCAGCGGCCCTTCCGGCGCGGCTGGGCGGATGTGCCCTGGTGGGTGCCCGGACGGATCTGACCGGTCATGCGGATCGGCTCGGCGGCGCCGTCGGACCCGAACTCGGTCACAGCGGCGGTGCGTCCCGCCAGGACCTTGGCGGTGTGCTCCTTGATCGGCCGCTCACGCAGTCGGAACGCGACCTCCAGCGGGGTGGCGAGGAACACCGACGAGAACGCGCCGATGAACATGCCGACGAACAGCGCCAGCGCGATGTCGCGCAGCGTTCCGGCACCGAGCACGAAGGCACCGATGAACAGGATCGCCGCGACCGGCAGCAGCGCGACCACCGAGGTGTTGATCGAGCGGACCAGGGTCTGGTTGACCGCCAGGTTCGCCCGCTCCTCGTAGGTGGCACGGCTCTGCTCGGTGATGGCGATCGTGTTCTCGCGCACCTTGTCGAAGACCACCACGGTGTCGTAGACCGAGTACCCGAGGATGGTGAGGAAACCGATCACCGTGGCGGGGGTGACCTCCCAGCCGACCGCGGCGTACACGCCGACCGTGACCGCGATGTCGTGGAACAGCGCGATGATCGCCGCCGCCGCCATTCGCCAGTTGCGGAAGTACACGGTCATCACGACCGCGAGCAGCACCAGGAAGACCACCAGGGACTGCGCGGCCTTCTTCGAGACGTCCGAGCCCCAGGTCGGGCCGATGAAGGAGGAGGCCACGTCGTCGTCGGTCACGCCGTAGGCGTCCTCCAACGCGGTGCGCACCTTCTCGACCTGCTCGTTGGTCAGCTCGGCGGTCTGCACCCGAATGGTCGAGGAACCGACCGTGGTGACCCGCGGCACCTCCTCCGAGGACACCTCGGCGACCGCGTCGATCGCGGGCTGCTGGTCCAGGTCCTTGACGTTCGACACGGTGAACTGCGAACCACCGCGGAACTCGATGCCCGGCTGCAGGCCCGGCTTGACCAGCAGGATCGCCGAGAGCACGACCAGGATCGCGCCGATCAGGAACCAGAGCTTGCGACGGCCCACGATGTCGTACGACCGGCGACCGGTGTACAGGTCATTGCCCCACTGGGCGAAGTTGACGGCCATCAGTCGTTCCCCTCGGTGCGCTCGGCCGGGGTGCTGCCGTCCGTCGGCGTGTCAGTCGGTGCTGTGTCCCGCGATGCGGCGTCGTGCGGTGCTGTCCCCTGCGCGGCGGCCCGTGCGGCTGCCCGGCGCTCGGCGATCGTGCCACCGGCGACCGTGGTCGCGACCAGCGGGTTCTCGGTGCTGAGTCCGCCGTCCTCGGGGTCCGCGTCGCGGCGCCCGGTGGCGACCCGGCCACGACCGACGTAGCGGGTGCCACCGGTGGCACCGAGCCGACGCGGGTCCAGACCGGACAGCGGATGACCGCTGCCGAAGAACTTCGTCTTGGCGATCAGCAACATCACCGGGTGAGTGAAGACGAAGACGATCAGCAGGTCGAGCAGCGTGGTCAGACCCAGGGTGAAGGCGAAGCCCCGCACCGAGCCGACGGCCAGGAAGTAGAGCACGATCGCGGCCAGGAAGTTCACCGCGTCGGAGGCCAGGATGGTCCGGCGTGCCCGCTCCCAGCCACGGTCCACCGCGGCGACCAGGGTGCGGCCCTCGCGCAGCTCGTCCCGGATGCGTTCGAAGTAGACGATGAACGAGTCGGCGGTGATACCGATCGCGACGATCAGACCGGCCACACCGGGCAGCGACAGGCGGTACCCCTGGGTCCAGGACAACAGGGTGATCACGCCGTAGGTCAGCACCGCGGCGATCACCAGGGACAGCACGGTGACGAAGCCCAGCGCGCGGTACTGGAACAGCGAGTAGATCACCACCAGCAGCAGACCGATCAGGCCCGCGATCAGGCCCTTCTCCAGCTGCTCGGAGCCGAGCGTGGCGGAGATCTGCTCCTCCGACTGCACGTCGAAGGAGATCGGCAGCGCACCGAACTTCAGCTGGTTGGCCAGCGTGGTGGCGGACTCCCGGTTGAACGAGCCGGAGATCTCCGCCTTGCCGTCCGCGATGATCGTGCCCGGGGACAGCGACGGGGCGGAGATGACCAGTCCGTCCAGCACGATCGCGAACTGGTTCTGCGGCGACTGCAGCCCCTGCAACCGGGTGGTGACGGTCTTGAACTCGTCGGTGCCGGTGCCGTCGAAGGACAGGTTCACCACCCACTGGCCGGTGGAGACACCCTGCGAGTTCACGCCGATGCCGGAGGTGGCGTTGGAGATGTGGTCACCGGTGATCTCCACCGGGCCGAGGATGTACTTGATCGTCCCGGTCGGGTCACAGGTGACCAGCGCGGTGTCCGGGTCGGCCGTGTCTCCGCCGGTGAGGTTCTTCGGGTCGGTGCAGTCCAGCTCGTTGAACCGCTGGAGCACGTCCTCGGTGACGTAGTAGTTGATGTCGCTCGGCGACTCCGGGCCGGTGGCGCTGCCGTCGGCCCCGGCGGAGGCGGACGGGCTCGGCTCGGCGGTCGGGTCGTCGGTGGCGGCGGCGTCGCGCACCACCGCATCGTCGCCGGTGGACACGGCATTGCTGAACACGGCGTCGGAGGAGGCCGAGGAGTTCTCGGCGGTGGCACCGTCCGTCGGCTCCGAGGTGGCGACACCGTCCGGGCTGATCGTGGCGTCGGCGTCGGGCGCCCCGGTGGCCGAGGGGTCGGCCGACGGGTCGGTGGTGGCACCGTCGGTCGCGGTCGGCGTCGGGTCGGCGTAGGTCAGCACCGGCCGGAACTCCATCTGGGCCGAGGTGCGCACCAGGTCCAGCGTGGCCTCGCTGGGCTTGCCCGGCAGCGCCACGACGATGTTGGACCCGCCCTGGCTGGTGATCTCGGCCTCGGCGACGCCGGAGGAGTCCACGCGCTGGCGGATGACCTCGATCGCCTGCTGGATCGTCTCGCGGCTGACGCTGGCGTTGTCCTCGGTCTTGGGCGCGAGGATGAGCTGGGTGCCACCCTCCAGGTCGAGTGCCAGCTTCGGGGTCCAGGTCGCGTCAGACCACTTCGTGCCACCGAACAGGGCGGCGAAGAGGGCGACGATCAGGACCACGAGCGTGATCAGCGTGCGCACCGGACGATGCCGGCGGCGTGTGGGAGGGGCCAACGATCTTCTTCTCTCGTGCGCGTACCGCCCGCGGTCTGCGGGCGGTACGGATGGTAGGGCCCCGAGCGGCTCGGTGTGGGGACCTCGACGTGATCAGTTCTTGTTCTTGCGGTCCTCGTCGCCGAAGGGCTCGATGGTCGCGGCCGGCTCGGTGGTCCCGGTGGTGCCCGCGACCGAGCGCTGAGTGGGCTCGAACTCGTCGTGCTCGGCGTCGGCCAGCTCGTCCGCGGTGAGGTCCTCGTCCTCGTCGTCCTCGGTCTCCTCGACCGGCGGGTCGACCAGCTTGGCGATGGCCGCCTTCAGCCAGCGGGACTCGTTGCCGGGGGTGGACTCCAGGGTGACGACGTCGCCCTCGACCGAGACCACGGTGCCAAACAGGCCGGAGCCGGTCATCACCTCCTGGCCGGGCTGGAGGTTGTCCCGGAAGCTCATCGCCTCGCGCTGCTGCTTGCGGGCACGGGTCGACATGAACCACATCGCCGCGACACCGATGACGAGGATGATGATCAGTTCCACAATGCTCCTTCGAAGGACGTCCGCCGCAGTCTAGGCGCCACGGCTCCGGGCCTCCTAACGACTGCCCCCGATGCGAGGTTCCCGGCGTTTCGCCTCAGATCGCCCGAACCGCCCTAACCGAAGAGCGTTCCGCCACCCGCCGGAGCGGTCAGGCCCAGGTGTGCCCAGCCCTCGGCCGTGGCGACGCGACCCCGGGGGGTCCGTCCGATCAGCCCCTCGCGCACCAGGAACGGCTCGGCCACGGTCTCCACCGTCTCCGGCTCCTCGCCGACCGCGACGGCCAGCGTGGTCAACCCGACCGGTCCCCCGCCGAAGCGCACGCACAGCGCCCGCAGCACCGCACGGTCCAACCGGTCCAGGCCGCGTTCGTCCACCTCGTAGACCGCCAACGCCGACCGCGCCGCCTCCAGGGTCAGCTCGCCGGTCCCCCGCACCTCCGCCCAGTCCCGCACCCGACGCAGCAGCCGGTTGGCGATCCGCGGCGTCCCCCGGGACCGGGAGGCGATCTCGGCCGCGGCATCCCGGTCCAGCGGGACCCCGAGCAGCCCGGCCGACCGCATCAGCACCCGCTCCAGCTCCCCGTCGGCGTAGAAGTCCAGGTGCCCGGTGAACCCGAACCGGTCCCGCAGCGGCGCCGGCAGCAGCCCGGCCCGGGTGGTCGCGCCCACCACCGTGAACGGCGGGAGGCTGAGCGGGATCGCGCTGGCCCCGGCCCCCTTGCCCACCACGACGTCGACCCGGAAGTCCTCCATCGCGACGTAGAGCAGTTCCTCCGCCGGACGGGCGAGCCGGTGGATCTCGTCCAGGAAGAGCACCTCGCCCTCCTCCAGCGACGACAGGATCGCCGCCAGGTCACCGGCGTGCTGGATCGCGGGACCACTGGAGACCCGCAGCGAGGCACCCAGTTCGGCGGCGATGATCATCGCCAGGGTGGTCTTGCCCAGGCCGGGCGGACCGGAGAGCAGCACGTGGTCCGGTGTCCTGCCGCGGGCGAGCGCCGACTGCAGCACCAGGGACAGCTGCTCGCGCACCACCGGCTGTCCGACGAACTCGTCCAGGTGCCGCGGGCGCAGCGCCGCCTCGGCAGCACGTTCCAGGTCGTCCGCACCGGCCCGGACCAGCGACTCGGTGGCGTCCTCGTCCACGGGCGCGACGTCCTCAGCCACGGTTGGCGCCCAGACCCCGCAGCGCGGCCCGCAGCACTCCCGCCATGTCCGACGGACCCACGGCGCCGTCCCGGTCGGCGAGGACGGCCGCCACCGCCTCCTGGGCGACCTTGAGGTTCCAGCCCAGACCCACCAGCGCCTCGACCACCTCGTCGCGGTGATCGGTGGCGGCCACCGGGGCCGCACCGGCCCCCGGACCGTCACCGGTCGGCGCACCGAGCCGGTCACCGAGCTCCAGGACGATCCGCTGCGCGCCCTTCTGGCCGATGCCGGGCACCCGCTTGAGCGCCGCCAGGTCCTCGGTGGCCACGGCCCGGCGCAGCCCGTCCGGGGTGTGCACCGCCAGCATCGCCAGCGCCAGCCGCGGCCCGACGCCGGAGACCGACTGCACCACCTCGAAGACGTCGCGCTCGTCGTCGTCGCCGAAGCCGAACAGGGTGAGCGAGTCCTCCCGCACCACCATCGAGGTGGCGAGCCGTGCCTCCTGCCCCACCCGCAGCCCGGCCAGAGTCGTCGGCGTGGCATGCACCAGCATCCCGACCCCGCCGACCTCGACCACCGCGGCGTCCAGCCGCACCGTCAGCACCGTCCCGCGCACCGAGGCGATCACGCCGGGTTCCTTCCGTTCGACGACTCTCGATCAACTGCGCGGCAGTCTGCCACGGGTACGAACAGGTGTACGAACGACACGCAGCGCAGCACGCCGCTCAGGCCCGGACCCGGCGCGCCTTCTGTTCGGCCTCGGCCCAGGCCCGCTGCGCGGCGGTCATCGCACCGGGCGCGCGCTGCGGACCGCCGACGGCACCCGCCGGCCGCCACAGGTGGGTGATCGCGATCGCCAGCGCATCGGCGGCGTCGGCGGGCTTGGGGATCTCGGTCAGATCCAGCAGGCGGGTCACCATGTGCTGGACCTGCGGCTTGTCGGCGCGGCCGTTGCCGGTGACGGCGGCCTTCACCTCGCTCGGCGAGTGCAGCGCCACCGGGATCTTGCGCCGGGCGGCGGCCAACATCGCGATGCCGGTCACCTGGGCGACGCCGATCACCGAGTCCAGGTTGTCGTGGGCGAAGATCCGCTCGATCGCCACGGTGTCCGGCGCGTGCTCCTCCAGCCAGACCTCCAGCTGGTCGCCGATCCGCAGCAGCCGCTGGTCGATGTCCTCGGTGGCGCCCGACCGCGCGACCCCGACCGCGACCATCCGCACCCGTCGACCCGACAGCCCGTCGACGACCCCGAGGCCGCAACGGGTCAGACCGGGGTCGATGCCGAGCACGCGCATGGCACGCAGTCTCTCAGCCCCGGGGCCGAACGCGACGACGCCCCGCCGCATCGAACCGTGCGGCGGGGCGTCGTACCGGACTGCTGGACGGCTCACTCCTCGTCGAGGGCGGCCATCACCTCGTCCGAGGCGTCGAAGTTGGTGAAGACGTTCTGCACGTCGTCCGAGTCCTCCAGCGCGTCGATCAGGCGCAGTATCTTGCGGGCGCCCTCGACGTCGACCTCGACCTGGGTGGACGGGTAGAACACCGAGTCGGCGGACTCGTAGTCGATCCCGGCCTCCTGCAGGGCGGTGCGCACCGCGACCAGGTCGGTGGCCTCGCTCAGCACCTCGTAGAAGTCGCCCATCCGGGTGACGTCCTCGGCGCCGGCCTCGAGCACCGCCATGGTGACCGAGTCCTCGTCGGTGCCCTCGGCGGGGACCATCACGACGCCCTTGCGGGAGAAGACGTAGGCGACCGAGCCCGGGTCGGCCATCTGACCGCCGTTGCGGGTGAAGGCCACCCGCACGTCGGAGGCGGCCCGGTTCCGGTTGTCGGTCAGGCACTCGACCAGCACCGCGATGCCGCCGGGGCCGTAGCCCTCGTACATGATCGTCTGGTAGTCGGCGCCGCCGGCCTCGAGCCCGGACCCACGCTTGACCGCGCGGTCGATGTTGTCGTTCGGCACCGACGACTTCTTGGCCTTCTGGATCGCGTCGACCAGGGTCGGGTTGCCCGCCGGGTCACCGCCACCGACGCGCGCGGCGACCTCGATGTTCTTGATCAGCTTGGCGAACAGCTTGCCGCGCTTGGCGTCGATCGCCGCCTTCTTGTGCTTGGTGGTGGCCCACTTGGAATGCCCCGACATCGGTGCCCTATCCCTTCGATCGCAGTCCTGCTTCGCGGACCATCTCCACGAACAAACGGTGCACGCGCGTGTCGCCGGTCACCTCCGGATGGAAGGACGTGGCGAGCAGCGAGCCCTGGCGCACCGCGACGATCCTACCGGCGACCGGCCCGGATTCGACGCGAGCCAGCGCGGTGGCGGCCGGACCGATCTCCTCGACCCACGGCGCGCGGATGAAGACGGCGTGCACCGGATCGCGCTCGGACTCCGGGATGCCGTCGATCCGCAGGTCGGTCTCGAAGGAGTCCACCTGCCGCCCGAAGGCATTCCGGCGCACGGTGACGTCCAGCCCGCCGAGGGTGCGCTGACCGTCGATGCCGCCCTCGATCCGGTCGGCGAGGAGGATCATCCCGGCACACGAACCGTAGGCGGGCATCCCGGCGGCCAGACGGTCCCGGATCGGCCCGTCCAGGTCGAAGGCGCGCAGCAGCTTGTCGATGGTGGTCGACTCGCCACCGGGCAGCACCAGCGCGTCCACGGCATCGAGTTCGGTGGTCCGACGCACCGGCACCGCTCGCGCCCCGGACGCCTCCAGTGCCGCCAGGTGCTCGCGGACATCGCCTTGCAGGGCCAGCACGCCCACCGTCACAGTCACCCGGACATCCTACGAATCCCCGCAACCCGCCCCCGACCGCGCCCACCCGTGGCAGCAGCCCGCACCGGTCGGACGGTCATCAGCCGACGTCGGCACTTCGCCCCCGAGATCGGCACTTCCCCGACCCGATCGTGGCGCGAACCCACGACCTCGACCCCGGGGGCGGGGGGCGGGGGGCCGGGGGGCGGCGGGGTGGGCAGGGAGGGGGGTCAGGCGGTGGCGGACTCGGGGGACGGGACGGTGAGGTCGGACCAGGCGGTGATCTGGTCGGCGAGGCGCGCCAGGCCCTCCAGCAGGCCGGTGCGCTCGGCGGCCAGGGACACCCGGACCATCCCCTCGCCACCGGGGCCGAAGGCGCTGCCCGGCGACACCGAGACGTGCCGCTCGTCCAGGAGCCGCAGCGCGAAGGCCTCGGAGTCGGCGGTCGCCGCCGAGATGTCGACCATCAGGTAGAACGCGCCCTCGGGCCGGACGCACCCGATCCCGCGCCGCTCCAACAGGGCGACCGCCGCGTCCCGCCGCTCCCGGTAGGAGTCGACGGCGGTGGCGACCTCGTCCTGCGGTCCGGTGACCGCCGCCAGGGCGGCCCGCTGACCGACCGAGGACGGGCAGGCGACGGTGGCCTCGGCGACCTGGCCGAGCAGGTCGATCACGTGCGCGTTCCGGGACACGGCGTAACCGATCCGCCAGCCGGTCATCGCGTAGGTCTTGGAGAAGCTGAAGAAGGTGACCACCCGGTCGTCGGTGTCGAAGGTGGCCGGGCTGACGTGCGGGGCACCGAAGGTGATCGCCTCGTAGCACTCGTCCGAGAACACCCACAGATCGTGTTGGCGGGCCAGCTCCACCACACCGGCCAGCAGGTCGGCGGGATACATCGCGCCGGTCGGGTTGTTCGGCGAGCAGACCACGATGATCCGGGTCGCGGGGGTGATCGCGGCCTCGATGTCGGCCAGCGTCGGCACGAAGCCGTTCTCCGCCCGCGCCGGGTAGGTGCCGACCTCGACGTTCGCGGCGACGGCCGCCATCCGCCAGTTCGGGAACTCCGGGTCCGGCAGCAGGATCTGCTCCCCCGGTCCGGCCAGCGCGCTGATCGCCATCGCCAGTCCGTGCATCGCACCGTGCGAAACCACGACGTCGTCGGCGGTGACCGGGATGCCGTTCACCCGCGTGACCTTCTCGGCCAGCGCCGCCCGCAGCTCCGGCTCACCCGTGCTGGAGGTGTACGCGGTGTGACCGGCGGCGGCGTCCCGGGCGGCGGCCGCGACCACGTGGGCGGGGGTGGTGGCGTCGGGTTCACCGATCTCCAGCCGGATCGCCTCCGGATCGCGCATGGCGAGTTCCATCAGGGTCCGGATTCCGGAGCGGTGGATGCGGGTGGCGGGTGAGGTGGAGATCGGCACGCGCCGAACGATACCCCGAGACGTTACCGCCCAGTACGTTTCAGTCGACCTGCCGGGTCACGCCGTCCCAGCCGGTGAGCAGCGGGCGGATCAGCGCGGCCAATCCGGCCGGGAACACCTCGATCTGCACCGCGTCCAGCTCGGCCACCGGCCACCAGCGCATCTCGTCCAGGACCGCTGCCTCCAGCTCGGTCCAGCCGTCACGCATCAGCTCCGCGGCGCCGTCGACCCGGGCCAGGAAGAACTCCTCGTCCTGGCGGCAGCGCTGCAGCAGGAAGTCGAAGATCGCCGACCGGGACCAGACCGGTCCGATCAGGCCCGCAGGGTCCAGCACCAGGCCGGTCTCCTCGAAGACCTCGCGCACGGCGCCCTCCCGGGCCGACTCCCCCGGTTCCAGACCGCCGCCGACGGTGAACCACCAGCTGCGTTCCGGCTGGTCCACGTCGTGCCCGCGCACCAGCAGCACCCGGTCCTGCTCGTCCAGCAGCAGCACCCGCGCCGCGGTGCGGAACGGCAGTCCGTCCGGGCCGGGCAGCCAGTCGGGGCCCAGGGACGGGACGGTCGCCGGCTGGGCGTCGGAGCCCAGGGACGGCACCGGCCCGCCGTTCCCCACGGGGAGCGACGGGCCGGTGCCGGTGGAATTCACCACCCGCGCTCGGCCAGGCGGTGCGGCACCGGGACGTCGTCCACGTTGATGCCGACCATCGCCTCACCCAGGCCACGGGAGGCGTTGGCGATCACGTCCGGGTCGTCGTAGAAGGTGGTCGCCTTCACGATCGCCGCCGCGCGCTCGGCCGGGTTGCCGGACTTGAAGATGCCGGAGCCGACGAACACACCCTCGGCGCCCAGCTGCATCATCATCGCCGCGTCGGACGGGGTGGCGATGCCACCGGCGGTGAACAGCACCACGGGGAGCTTGCCGTTCTTGGCGACCTCGGCGACCAGCTCGTAGGGCGCCTGCAGCTCCTTGGCGGCGAGGAACAGCTCGTCCTCGGGCAGCGAGGACAGCCGACGGATCTCGTCCCGGAGGGTGCGCATGTGGGTGGTGGCGTTGGAGACGTCCCCGGTGCCGGCCTCGCCCTTGGAGCGGATCATCGCCGCGCCCTCGGTGATCCGGCGCAGCGCCTCGCCCAGGTTGGTCGCACCGCAGACGAAGGGCACGGTGAACTGCCACTTGTCGATGTGGTGGGCGTAGTCGGCCGGGGTGAGCACCTCGGACTCGTCGATGTAGTCGACCCCGAGCGCCTGCAGCACCTGGGCCTCGACGAAGTGACCGATCCGGGCCTTGGCCATCACCGGGATGGACACCGCGTTGACGATGCCGTCGATCAGGTCCGGGTCGCTCATCCGGGCCACGCCACCCTGGGCGCGGATGTCGGCGGGCACCCGCTCCAGCGCCATCACGGCCACCGCACCGGCGTCCTCGGCGATCTTCGCCTGCTCGGCGGTGACCACGTCCATGATCACGCCGCCCTTGAGCATCTCGGCCATGCCGCGCTTCACCCGGGCGGTGCCGAAAGCGGCGTCGCTGCTGGTGGGGGTGGTGGTGCTGTCGGTCACAGTTCCCTCGCAATTGATGTCAGCGGCTAGCGTCCGGTCATCGTAAGCCCGGCCGCGGGTCAGGCGGACGACGATTCCGGCGGTGCACCGGCGGCGCCGAGCGCGGTCGGCCAGGCGTCGTCGAGTTCCAGGGTCTGCGGCATCGGGGCGCGGCCCGCGAGCCGGAAGGTGCGGACCGCCCACCCCCGACGCATCCGCTGCGCCTGGGCGACCGCCTCGTTGTGGAAGCGACGGGCCAGCTGCACCCGGTACCAGGCGTCGGCCAGGGCGTCGAGGAGGTCGGCGCCGCCGGGCTCGTCGCGCAGTTCCGCGATCTCGGCCGGGTCGTCGAGCACCTCGCGCAGGGTGGCCGACAGCTCGCTCTCCAGCCAGCCCCGATCGGCCTCGGGGGCCGGCGCGGCGATCCCGGCGGGCAGCGGTGCGATCCCGCCGGTGTCGGTGCGACCCGCGCTGATCGACGCCCAGGCGGCCTCGCCGATCAGCACCGAACTGACCGGGTCCAGCAGGCCGGAGGCCGACAGCGTGGACGCGGCGGAGGCTCGGCGCAGCAATTGGGTGTCCACCACCGCGCGGGAGGCGGCGACCTTGCGGTGCAGGCGGTCGATCCGGTTCGCGGTGATCCACACCCACCAGACGATCAGCACCAGCACCGTCACCACGACGACGGTGATCTCGCTCCAGGTCATTGGTCGTCACCCCGCCAGCGCCGCAGTCGGCCGCGCACCGACGACGGGTCCTCGCCCACCGGCGCGTGCCCGCTCTCCACCGCCATCTCGTACACGGTGAGGATCTGGTGGGTGACGGTGGACCAGTCGTAGCGCAGCACCGCGGCGGAGCCACGATCCGCCAGGTCGGCGCGCCGCGCCGGGTCGGCCAGCAGGTCGGCCAGCACCCGGGCCAGATCGTCGCCGTCGCCGGTGCGGAACAGCTCGCCCGCCTGGCCGTCGGCCAGCACCCGGCGGAACGCACCGAGGTCGCTGGCCACCACCGGGGTGTGGGCGCTCATCGCCTCGACCAGCACGATGCCGAAGGACTCGCCGCCGGTCTGGGGCGCGACGTAGGCGTCCACCGAGCGGAACAGCGCCGCCTTCTCCTCGTCGGAGACCCCGCCGAGGAACTCGACGGCCTCGGCGTCGTCCCCGATCAGCTCGCGCACGTCCTCCGGCCCGGTGTCGCCCCGGCCGGCGATCAGGAACCGCACACCCGGGATGGCCCGACGGACGGCGGGCACCGCTGCCAGGAGCACCGGCAGGCCCTTGCGCGGCTCGTCCAACCGGCCGAGGAAGGCGACGGTGGGCCGCTCCGGGGTCCCGGTCCACCGCGGGTCGGTGGGCGCGTCGGCGAAGTGCTGGACGTACACCCCGTTCGGGATCACCACGGCGTCCCCGCCGAGGTGGTCGACCAGGGTCCGTCGGGCGTCCTCGGAGACGGCGATCCGGGCGTTGATCTTCTCCAACGACTGCCGGACCAGCGGGTAGGCCACCTGCAACGACCTGGACCGCTGCTGCGAGGAGTGGAAGGTCGCGACCACCGGGCCGTCGGCGATCCACAGCGCGAGCATGGACAGCGACGGGCTCATCGGCTCGTGCAGGTGCAGCACGTCGAACTGCCCGGCCTCCAGCCAACGTCGCACCCGGGCGGCGGTCAGCGGTCCGAAGGCGAGCCGGGCCACCGACCCGTTGTAACGCACCGGCACCGCGCGCCCGGCCGAGGTCATGTAGTCCGGGATCGGGGTGTCGTCGTCCGCCGGTGCCAGGACGCCGACGGTGTGGCCCCGGGCGATCAGCGCCTCGGCCAGGTCGCGGATGTGGAACTGCACCCCGCCGGGGGCGTCGAAGGAGTAGGGACAGACGATGCCGACCCGCAACGGGCGCTCGGGGCTGCGCAGCGCGTCCAGGGCGGCGCTCACTCCCCCGCCTCCGCCTTCGTCCGGGCGTAGCGCTCCGGGTCCAGGTCGGCGACGAACACCCGCTGCAACATGTGCCAGTCCTGCGGGTGACGGCGGATGCCCGCCGCCAGCTCGTCCACCCAGCGCTGGGTCAGGGCCGGGATGCGCTCGGCCTTGGGCAGCTCGGGGTCCGGGGTGAGGATCGGGGAGAACTCCACCACGATGCCCCACCCGGTGCCGGCCGCCCGGCGTCGGGCCCCGTGCAGGCGCTCGTAGCGGATCACGGTGGCACACAGTGGCGCCCCGGTGGACAGCGCGAGGGCGGCCGGACCGGCGGCGACCCGGGCCCGTTCGCCGAACAGGTCCACCTCCACCCCGCGCGATGTCAGGTCGCGGTCGGCCAGCAGCGGCACCAGGCCGCCCCCCTCGCGCCGAATGCCACGGACCAGCTCGCGGAACACGCCGCCACCGGCACCGGACAGCGCGATGATCTCCAGCCCCAGGCTCTCCCGGAACGCCAGGAACTCCTGGAACAGCGCCTCCGGCTTCAACCGCTCGGCGACGGTGAGCGTGCGGCCCAGGTTCCGGGTGGCCCAGGCACCGGCCAGGTCCCAGTTGCCCAGGTGCCCGAGGGCCATCACGACCATCTCGCCGCTCTGCATCCGCTCGACCGCCGACAGGTCACCGTCGAGCCGCACCCGGGCGTCGATCTGCTCCGGCGACACCCCGACCAGGGCGAAGGCCTCACCGAAGTAGCGCATGTAGGAGCGCATCCCGGCCAGCGACAGTCGGCGCAGCGCCTTCGCGTCCAGCTCCGGGCGCACCCGGCGCAGATTGTCCTCCAGGCGGCGGACGCCCTCGCCGTGCCGCAGCCAGGTCACGTCGGCGACCAGACGGAACGCTCCGCGCACCACACCGTCCGGCAGCTTCCCGGTGATCCGCCAGGCGGTGGCGTACGCCTTCGCGACGTCGATCCTCACTGCTGGACCGCCTGCCTGCGCACGGTCGCCATCCGCTGCACCACGGTGATCAGCGACGCCACGGCCAGCAGCCCGAGCACGACGACCAGCACGACCGCGGGCAGGCCGACACCGACCAGGAAGATCGCGACCAGCACCGCCACCAGCCGGTCGGCGCGCTCGGCGATGCCCACCTTGGCGGTCATTCCGAGTCCCTCGGCGCGGGCGCGGGCGTAGGGCACGATCGAGCCGAGCACCAGGCAGGCGAGCGCGAGGCCCAGCCCCCAGTCGCCCACCGCGTCGTCCCGGCCCACGAACCACAGGGTGAGCCCGGTGAAGATCGCCGCGTCGGCGAACCGGTCCAGTGTCGAGTCCAGGAACGCACCCCAGGCTCCCGAGCGACCGGCCCGGCGCGCCATCACTCCGTCCAGGGAGTCGGTGAGCACGAAGACCGTGATGATCAGGCTCCCCGCGAGCAGGTGCCCGGTGGGCAGCAGCGTCATCGCGGCCAGCACCACGATCACGGTGCCGGTGATGGTGACGGCGTCCGGCGACACCCTCCAGCGCAGCAGCCGGTCGGCCACCGGGGTGAAGAACCAGGTGGCGAAGCCCCGCAGGCGATCCATCAGTCGTCCTCCCCTGGCCACGCCGCGGCGAGCCGGGTCCGGGTGTCGGCCAACAGCTCGGGCAGCGCCCGGGTCTGCGCGACGATCGGCAGGAAGTTGGCGTCACCGGCCCAGCGCGGCACCACGTGCTGGTGCAGGTGGGCGGCGATCCCGGCCCCGGCGACCGCACCCTGGTTCATGCCCAGGTTGAAGCCGTCCGGGCCGGACACCGCGCGCAGCACCGTCATCGCGGTGCGGGTGAGGTGCGCGACCTCGGCCACCTCGTCACCGTCCAGCTCGGTGTAGTCGGCGACGTGGCGGTAGGGGCAGACCAGCAGGTGACCGCCGTTGTACGGGTACAGGTTCATCAGCACGAAGGCATGCGACCCCCTCGCGACGATCAGCCCCTCCTCGTCGGAGAGCCCGGGCGCGCGACAGAACGGGCAGCCCTGCTTGTTCTCCCCGCCGATGTACGCCATCCGGTGCGGCACCCACAGACGACCGAAGCCGTCCGGGGTGCCGGCCAGATCGGCGGCGTTCTCCTCCACGGCTCAGACCTGCGCGTGCTCGCGGACCGCGGTGACGATCCGCTGCACGGCGTCGGCCACCGGCACGCCGTTCTCCTGCGAGCCGTCCCGGAACCGGAAGGACACCGCACCGGCCTCGGCGTCCTCACCGCCCGCGATCAGCACGAACGGGATCTTCTGAGTGGCGGCGTTGCGGATCTTCTTGCCGAACCGGTCGTCCGAACGGTCGACCTCGGCCCGGATGCCCTGGGCGCGCAGCTGGGCGACCACCTCGCCGAGGTACTCGTCGAAGGCCTCCGCCACCGGCACCGCCAGCACCTGCACCGGCGCGAGCCAGGCCGGGAACGCCCCGGCGTAGTGCTCGGTCAGGACCGCGAAGAACCGCTCGATGGAGCCGAACAGCGCGCGGTGGATCATCACCGGCCGCTGCCGGGTGCCGTCGGGGGCGGTGTACTCCAGCTCGAACCGCTCCGGCAGGTTGAAGTCCAGCTGGATGGTCGACATCTGCCAGGTGCGTCCGATCGCGTCCTTGGCCTGCACGGAGATCTTCGGGCCGTAGAAGGCGGCGCCGCCCGGGTCCGGGACCAGCTCCAGGCCGGACTCGGTGGCCACCTGCCGCAGGGTCTCGGTGGCCTCCTCCCAGGCGGAGTCCTCACCGACCGACTTCTCCGGGTTGCGGGTCGACAGCTCCAGGTAGAAGTCGTCGAGGCCGTAGTCCTTGAGCAGGTCGAGCACGAAGGTGAGCAGGCTGGTCAGCTCGTCCTTCATCTGCTCACGGGTGCAGTAGATGTGCGCGTCGTCCTGGGTGAAGCCGCGGGCCCGGGTCATGCCGTGGACCACACCGGACTTCTCGTACCGGTAGACGGTCCCGAACTCGAACAGCCGCAGCGGCAGCTCCCGGTAGGACCGACCCCGGGAGTCGAAGATCAGGTTGTGCATCGGGCAGTTCATCGGCTTGAGGTAGTAGTTCTGCCCCTGCTTGGTGACGTTGCCGTCGGCGTCCCGCTCCTCGTCCAGCTGCATCGGCGGGTACATGCCGTCGGCGTACCAGTCCAGGTGCCCGGAGATCTCGAACAGCTGCTGCTTGGTGATGTGCGGGGAGTTGACGAAGGAGTACCCGGCCTCGACGTGCTTGCGGCGGGAGTACTCCTCCATCTCCATCCGGATGATGCCGCCCTTGGGGTGGAACACCGCCAGGCCGGAGCCGATCGCGTCCGGGAAGGAGAACAGGTCCAGCTCGTTCCCCAGCCGGCGGTGGTCGCGGCGCTCGGCCTCGGCGATCCGGTCCAGGTACGCCTTGAGCTCGTCCTTGGTCGGCCAGGCGGTGCCGTAGATCCGCTGCAGCTGCGGGTTCTTCTCCGAGCCGCGCCAGTAGGCGGCGGCCGAGCGGGTCAGCTGGTAGCCGTTGCCGAGCAGCTTGGTGCTGGGCAGGTGCGGGCCACGGCACAGGTCCTGCCAGACCACGGTCTCCGACTCCCGGCCCGCGCCGCGCACGTTCTGGTAGTAGGTCAGCCCGCCGTCGCCGACCTCGACCGAGGCGCCCTCACCCGCTTCGGTAGCGGTGGACTTCAGGCCGATCAGCTCCTGCTTGTACGGCTCGTCGGCCGCCAGAGCGCGCGCCTCCTCGTCGGTGACCTCCACCCGGCGGAAGGTCTGGCCCTCGCGCACGATCCGGCTCATCACCTTCTCCAGCTTGCGCAGGTCCTCCGGGGTGAACGGGGTCTCGACGTCGAAGTCGTAGTAGAAGCCGTCGGTGACCGGAGGGCCGATGCCGAGCTTGGCGGTCGGGTTGACCTCCTGCACCGCCTGCGCGAGGACGTGGGCCGCGGAGTGACGCAGCACGCTCAGGCCGTCCGGGGAATCGATGGTGACCGACTCGACGGTCGCGCCCTCGGGCAGCGCACGGGACAGGTCCCACAGCTCGCCGTCGACCCGGACGACCACGACGTCCTTGCGGTCGGAGAACAGGTCCGCCCCCGTGGTCCCGGTCGCGGCGGTGGTCGGGCTGCCGTCGACGGTGAGGGTGAGGTTCTCGGACACGGATGGGTCTCCTCGGCTTCGGTTCACCGGGCGCCTCGCGCGCCTGGCCACCCCCGATGCTACCGACCGGGACCGACGGGACCGCCGCTGACACGACGAAGGCCCCGATCCGCACGGGATCAGGGCCTTCGACACGCGGGTGGGCGATACTGGGTTCGAACCAGTGACCTCTTCGGTGTGAACGAAGCGCGCTACCACTGCGCCAATCGCCCGGTGTTGACACCACCATACAGACCCGAGGGCCGAAACGAAAAACCGGCCGCACGCTGGCCGGATGGGTCCGGCATGAGGAGTTCGGCCGGGTGAAAGTGCGCAACCGTGCTCGGCCTGGCACCCTCGGGCTGCCATCATGGACCAACCACGAAAGGGGGGTGACGCCATGGCCCAGCACAGTGACGACGTCGTCGAGTCGGTCGCCATGCAGCTGATCAGCTCCGACGCGAGCGTGCTGCCGGTGACCGCCGAGCTCTCCTACCGTGCCAGCGACCCGTACACCGTCCGCGCCGTGTTCAGCAGCCCCCAGTCCACCTCGGTCTGGCTGATCGGCCGTGACCTGCTGGTGCAGGGGATGCTCGCCGACTCCGACGATCCGGCCGGCAACGGCGACGTGCAGGTGTGGCGGGACGAGGACCCGCTGTTCGTGCTGCTCTCCCTGACCGGCATCGAGGGGTCGGCCCTGCTGGCGGCCCCGGCCGACGCGGTGGAGCACTTCCTGACCCGCACCGAGGAACTGGTCGGGATCGGCGGCGAGAGCGAGCGGATGGAGGGCGAGCTGACGGCGCTGATCGCCGCCCTGCTCACCGCCTGAGGTCCACCAGTTCCCGCACCGCCGCGATCACCGGGGTGGTGCCGTGCGGTCTGCCGTCCAGCGCCCGCGCCGGGACGAAGCCGCGCAGCGCGTTGCTGACCGCGAGACCGATGTCCCGACGGTCCAGCACCGTCCACGGCAGGTCGACCTCGCGCACCGGGAGACCCGCCCGCGCCGACCACTCCAGGACCAGCTCCCGCATCACCCCGGGCAGGCAACCGCTGGCCAGGGTCGGGGTGAGCAGCTCGCCGTCCAGCTCCACCCAGACGTTCGAGGTACTGCCCTCGCTCAGTCGACCCCGGGTGTCGGCCAGCACCGCCTCGTCGGCCCCGTGGCGTCGCGCATCGGCCAGGGCCAGGGCGTCGGCGGCGTAGGCGGTGGACTTGTGGCCGGCCAGCGGCGATCGCTCGTTGCGCACCCAGGAACTGCGGTGCAGCGCGGGCGACGGGCGGCTCGGCGACGACTCCGCCACCAGCACCGGGCCGTGCGGCGAACCGACGGTGATCCGCAGTCGCCCCACGTCCGGGCCCGTGACCGCCGCCACCCCGGCGGTGATCGCGTCCTCGTCGACGGCCAGGTCCAGGGCCGCCGCCGATCGCCGCAAGCGGGCCAGATGCCGGTCCAGGGCGAACACCCGGCCGTCGATCACCGCGCAGGTCTCGAACAGGCCCAGTCCGTGGGTCGGCACCGGGTCGGACGCGGGATACACCGGGTCCGCCGGGTCGAGCAGTCGGCCGCGCGCCCAGACCCTCATGCCGTCAGCCCGATCAGTCGTTCCGCCTTCAATTCGGTCTCCGCCCACTCCTGTTCGGGGTCGCTGCCCCAGGTGATCCCGGCTCCGGTGCCGAAGCGCAGCATCCCGTCGGCCCACCAGAACGTCCGGATCCCCACCGCCAGCTCGGCCCGCAGCGCACCGTCCGCAGCCACCTCGCACCAGCCGACCAGCCCGCAGTACGGCCCCCGGGGGGCGGTCTCCAGCTCGGCGATGATCCGCAGCGCCGACGACTTCGGGGCACCGGACACCGAACCCGGCGGGAAGGTGGCGGCGAGCAGCGCGGACCAGTCCTGCGTGCGCAGCTCCCCGCTGACGGTGGACACCAGATGCGCCAGGCCGGGGTGTTCCTCGACCGCCAGCAGCTCGTCCACCCGCACCGTGCCCGGGCGGCAGATCCGTTGCAGGTCGTTGCGGACCAGATCGGTGATCATCACGTTCTCCGCCCGGTCCTTCGCGCTCAGGCCGCCCGGGGTGCGGGCGGTGCCCTTGATCGGCGACGAGGTCACGCGCCCGTCGGCGACCCGCAGGAAGAGCTCGGGCGAGGCGCTGACCACCCACTGCCCGGGCACCTGGACCGCCGCGGCGAAGGGTGCCGGGTTGCCCAGGGCGAGCCGGTCGGCCAGCGCGGCGGCGGACGGTTCGGTCGGCAGTTCGGCGGCGAGCACCCGGCAGAGGTTGGCCTGGTACACCGCGCCGTCGCGGATCGCCGCCCGCACCCGGCGCACACCGTCGGTGTAGGCGGCTCGGTCGAGCGAGCTGGTCCACTGCCCTGGAGCGGTCCACGGCCGGTCGACGGCGGAGATCGGCTGCCGCTCGGCGAACCGCCAGGCGCGGACCGGGCCGTCGAACTCCCCGACCATCACCCAGTCGCCCGGGGTGCGCAGCCGCTCCGGCTCCGCCGCCACATCCGGCACCGACTCCAGGACACCGCGCAGCTCGCGACCACCCATCCGCGCCCAGCCCTCGGTCAGCACCCGCACACGGTAGCCGGACGAGATGCCCGCAGGAGCGTCCACATCGCGGTGATCACGCGGAACACCGCTCGGATTGGACTCCCGCTCAGAAGTTCGCGTACAGTTCAGGACGCACCGGGCAGCCCGGCCGATCAGGTCGGACAGAAGGTGCAATGCGGATGTGGCTCAGTGGTAGAGCATCACCTTGCCAAGGTGAGGGTCGCGGGTTCGAATCCCGTCATCCGCTCGGAGGCAGACACTCCTGGTCGATCGGTCACGATCGCTGAGGACTGAGGTCTCAGGGTGGAGTGGCCGAGAGGCGAGGCAGCGGCCTGCAAAGCCGTATACACGGGTTCGAATCCCGTCTCCACCTCGTATTTCCAGTGGTTTCCACTGGGCGATTGGCGCAGCGGTAGCGCGCTTCCCTGACACGGAAGAGGTCACTGGTTCGATCCCAGTATCGCCCACCAGCAAGGGCCGTTCCGGTTCCGACCGGAACGGCCTCGCTGTTCGTTTGCGGATGTGGCTCAGTGGTAGAGCATCACCTTGCCAAGGTGAGGGTCGCGGGTTCGAATCCCGTCATCCGCTCCAACCGAAGGCGTCCGACTCCCCCGGGGTCGGACGCCTTCGTCGTTGTGCCGGTCGGTACCCGACCCTGGCGTTCGGGTGTCGGCCGCACCGGGCATACTCCTCGGGTGAGCACCCCGGATGTCAGCACCGAGTTCCGTCGCCTGCGCGCCCACCTGGAGCGCCTGGCCCCCGAGTCGGCCGCCACCTTCAACCCGCCCGCCACCGCCGAGGAACTCGACCGGCTGGACGAGGTGCTGGACGGTTCCACCCCGCCGGAGCTGCGCGAGCTGCTGTCGATCGCCAACGGTCAGCACGACCCGGACGGCGTGCACGGCATGATCAACCACCTCAGCTTCTGCTCGGTGGACGAGCTGGTGCGCTTCCACCGGGAGCTGTCCGACGCCAGCACCCGGACCCCCGCCGCCCAGCCGTCCTGGTACCGGTGGTCCGACTGGTCGCCGGACTGGATCCCGGTGATGACCGTGGACGGCGACGCTCTGCTGATCGACCTGGACCCGGGCGAGCGCGGCACGGTCGGCCAGGTCTTCGTCCGGCCGGAGGACCCGGAGCTGGACGAGCCGTTGGCGACCAGCCTCGGCGGCTACCTGGCCCGGGCGAACGAGCTGATCGAGTCCGGCGAGTACGAGCTGGAGGACGACGTGCTGACCATCGTCGAGCTGTACTGACCCCTACGGCCCGGCACCCGGCGCCGGGCCATGTCGGCACCGGGTCAGGGCCGGGTCAGCGCTGGGTGACCCAGCCCGGTCGGTCGGCGTGGTCGACCCGGAGCACCAAGTCGGCGACCGCCTCCGGGTCCACCTCCTCCCGGTAGCGGGCGTCGGTCGCCAACCGCCAGCGCTCCTGCGCGGGCAGTCGGCGGGCCAGCATGTCCGGGCGCAGCGCCAGGTGCACACTCAGGTCGACCGGCAGCCAGCGGCCGAGCAGCAGCTCACCAGCGAGCAGCAGGACGCCGCGCTCCGGCACCGGCTCGGTGCGGCGCCGGGCCGAACGGTCCTGGTCGGCGTCCCAGAGTGCCGGCAGATAGGCCGTGCCCGCCTCCCACGGATCGAGCACCTCGCGGATCAGGGCACCGGAGTCCAGCGCGATGTCGAGCAGGGCGTCCGGGTCGTCCCGGCCGAACTCCCAACGCACCGAGGCCGGTCGCAGGAAGTCGGCGGCCAGCACCACGGCCACCTCGCGCCCGGCCGCGCGCAACGGCTCGACCAGGTCGGCGGCCAGGAGCTCCGGACGGGTGACGGCCCAACCGTCGACCAGGACCCGGGGGCGCTGCCCGAGGCCGAGGATCCGGTCCACGAGTCGGTCCCGGATCTGGGCGGGGCTGACCGGTTCGACACGCACCCGCACAGTCTGCCCCGCCGCTCACTCCCCGAGCACCGCGACCAGTCCGTCGGCCAGTCGCTCGGACCACCAGGCCCAGTCGTGTCCGCCCGGCACCTCCCGGAGTTCCAGGTGCTCGCCGCGCTCGGCGATCAGCGCTGCCAGCTCGTGGTTGGTGCGGGTGAGCAGGCCCTCGTACCGGCCCACCTGCAGGACCGTCCGGGTGGTGCGGGGCGGCAGGGTCCGCAGTCGGTCGAGCACGGCCCGCGGCGCGTCCTCGGCCATGGTCGGCCACCAGAAGGAGCCGGACTGACTCAGCACGGCGCCGACCACCTCCGGGTGCCGCAGGGCGAGCCGGAAGGCTGCCAGCCCACCGAAGGACTGGCCGACGGCGACGGTGCGCGCGGGCATGGTGACCCGGCTCCGCCCGCGGGCGCGCAGCTCGGCGTCGATCAGCGGCAGCAGATCGTCGACCAACCGGTCCAGGTAGTCGTCGGCACCGGCCAGGTCGGCTGAGCGGTGATCGCGGTCGATGGGGTCGATCAGCACTGCAGCGGTCGGCGGGATCGCGTGCCGTCGGTGCAGGTCGGCGAGGATCGGCGCCACCGGCAGCCGCTCGGCCCACATCTGGCCGTCGAAGAGCAGCGCGAGCCCCACCTCGGACTCCTCCGGCAGCCAGAGCCACAGCCGCTGCCGGAGGCTGTCCGGACGGTGCCACGTCAGGGCGGTGGGCGGCTCGGTGGCGGGCAGCGGTGGCGGCTCGGCGCCGAGGCGTGCCACGGCGCTGCGACCACCGAGGGATCCGGTGAACCGGCGCCCGCGGGCGAAGGGGTCCTCACGGGAGCGGGCGAGCACTCCGAGCCACCAGGCGCGGGCCTCGGGGGTGTTCCGCTCCGCCGGGGACACCAGCGGCCCGTCGACCGGGATCAGCGTGTACGACCCGACGTAGTCCGAGTGCACGGCGAACGCCGCCAGGTGGATGTCGGTCCCCGGCACCGGCGTCATGGTGCCGACCCGTGGATCCGTGCGGTCGGTGAGGCCGTTGAGGTCGAGGTACACCGTCGGGTGCACCGACTCGCGGGCCAGGAACAGCAGCGTGGGTACGCCGGTGCGCCGGCCGTTCTCCGTCGGCAGTCCGTCGGGGAAGGACAGCGGGGTGCCGGTGGCGGTGGCCTGCTCCCACCAGATGTCGGTGCCGGGTGTCGCGCCCGGGGCCAGGTCGGGGAGCACCCGCAGTTCCTCGGTGGCGGGACGTCGGCCGGCGGCATGGGTCATCGGCTGTAGCATGAGGATAGGTTAGCCTTACCTATCACCTGACCCGTCAAGGGGTCCACGACACGAAGGATGGTCATGCTCCACACCCGCCGACTGGGCGCCGTCGCCGCCGCCGCCCTGGTCGCCCTGACCGCCGCCTGCTCCGCCGGATCCACCGACACCGGGTCCACCGACACCAGCCGGACCGACCCGGCCACCGGCACCACCGACAGCGCCTGGCCGCGGACCGTCGACCACGAGCTCGGCAGCACCGAGATCGCGTCCGAGCCGCTGCGGATCGTGTCCACCTCGGTGACCCTGACCGGCATCCTGCTGTCGATGGACGCCCCGGTGGTCGCCTCCGCCGCCACCACCCCGGCGGCGAGCAACCAGGACACCGGCTTCTTCGACTGGTGGGCCGAGGTGGCGGTCGACCGCGACGTCGAGGTGCTGTACCAGAACCTGGAGTTCGACGAGGAGGCGGTGATCGCCGCCGACCCGGACCTGATCGTGGTGTCCACCACCGGCGCCGACTCCACGGCCGACCAGTACGACGCGCTCAGCGCCATCGCCCCGACCATCGGGATCAACTACTCCACCTCGGACTGGCAGGACGTCGCCACCGAGCTGGGCGCCGCGATCGGGATGGAACAGCAGGCGCAGGACACCATCGACGACTTCGACACGCACATCGCCGAGGTCGCCGCGGCGATCACCGTCCCGTCGGGCAGCACCAACGCCGTGGTGTTCAACGGCTCCAGCGGCGACACCGCCTTCGCCAAGCCGGACGGGTCGCACGGCACCCTGCTGACGGCTCTCGGCTTCGACGTGGTGGGTGCCGACGACGCCCTGGACACCAGCGATCAGGCGCGCAACGACTTCGCCTTCGTCTCGCTGGAGAACACCGTGCAGGCGCTGACCGGTGACACGGTGCTGGTCATCAACGGCGACGACGACACGGCGGCGGCACTGCGCGCCGAGCCCGTGCTGGCGAACGCCCCCGCGGTGCGCAGCGGGCAGGTGTACGCGCTCGGGAAGAACTCGTTCCGGATCGACTACTACTCCGGCACCGAGATCGCCGACACCGTCGCGCAGCTGTTCGGCTGAGCCGCGCGTGACCCGGACGGCCACCCGCTGGGGCCCGGCGTTCGCGGTGGCGTCGCTGGTCCTGGTCATGCTGGCTCTGCTGAGCCTCATGGTCGGGTCCAGCACGCTGCCGCTGTCGACCGCCTGGCACGCCCTGACCGCCTACGACCCGACCGACGACGCCCAGCTGGTGGTGCACACCCTGCGCCTGCCCCGCACCGGACTCGGCCTGGTGGTCGGCGCGGCACTCGGCGTCGCCGGGTGCCTGATGCAGGCCATCACCCGCAACCCGCTCGCCGACCCCGGCGTGCTCGGTGTCAACGCCGGGGCCGCGGCGGCGGTGGTGACGGCGATCGCGGTGCTCGGCCTGACCACCCCCGGCTCCTACCTGGGTTTCGCGCTGCTCGGCTCCGCACTGGCCGCCGGGCTCGTCCTCGGTCTGGGCGGCGGCATCCGCGGTGGAGTGCGCGGCGGGTCGGCGGTCCGGCTGGTACTCGCCGGGACCGCGGTCTCCGTGGTGCTCGGCTCGGTGACCAGCGCGATCACGATCAACTACCCGGAGGTCTTCGACGTGTTCCGGTTCTGGGTGGTCGGCGCCCTGCAGGGGCGGGGCATGGCGGTGCTGGCGGCGGTCACCCCGATCATCGTGGCCGGGCTGGTGCTGGCCTGGTCGCTCGCCGGGTCGTTGAACGCGCTGGCGCTCGGCGCCGACACCGGGGCCGCCCTCGGCGCGTCCATCGGGCGCACCTGGTCGCTGTCCGGAGTGGCGATCGTGCTGCTCGCCGGTGGTGCCACCGCCGGGGCCGGGCCGGTCGCCTTCATCGGGCTGGCGGCGCCGCATGTCGCCCGGCTGCTCACCGGACCGGATCATCGCCGGCTGGTGCCGCTGTCCGCGCTGCTCGGCGCCGACCTCCTGCTGGCGGCGGACGTCGTCGGCCGGGTGATCGCGCGGCCGTCGGAGGTGCAGGCCGGGATCGTCGCCGCGGTGGTCGGCGCACCGGTGTTCGTCTGGCTGGTGCGACGTCGCCGGATGGTGGCGCTGTGAGCGTCCTGCGCTGGCGGGGGCTCTCCCTGCGGTGGTCGCCGCGCACGGTGGTGATCTGCCTGGCGTTGCTGGTGGTGGCGGTCGCACTCGGCGTGGTCGCGATGGGGCGCGGCACGATCCCGCTGTCGGCCGCCGAGATCCTGGACACCCTGCTCGGCCGCGAGGTGGACCCCCGGACCGGCCGGGTGGTCCTGGGCATCCGACTCCCCCGGCTGCTCACCGCGCTGGGTGTCGGCGCCGCGCTGGGCACGGCCGGGGCGATCTTCCAGTCGATCTCGCGCAATGTGCTCGGCTCCCCGGACCTGATCGGCTTCACCGCCGGGGCTGCCACCGGCGCCGTGCTGCAGATCGCCTGGTTCGACGGCGGACCGCTGGAGGTCGGCGGATGGGCGATCGGGGGCGGGGCGGTCACCGCCGCCCTCGTCTTCGGGCTGTCGGCGTCGAAGCGCTCCGGCGGCGGATACCGCCTGGTGCTGGTCGGCATCGGGATCGGCGCGCTGCTGAAGGCGGTCAACTCGCTCCTGCTCACCCGGGCGAACCTGGATCAGGCGTTGGAGGCGGAGATCTGGTTGCAGGGTTCGCTGAACGGTCGTCGCTGGGAGCAGGCGGTGCCGGTGCTCGTGGTGCTGGCCGTCGTGCTGCCGCTGGTCGCCACCCAGTCCCGTCGGCTGAACGTCCTGGAGATGGGCGACGACACCGCCCGGCAGCTCGGCGTGTCGGCCGGTCGGACCCGGATGATCGCCACCGCCCTCGGGGTCGCCCTCACCGCCGTGGCCACCGCCGCCGCGGGGCCGATCGCCTTCGTCGCTCTCGCCGCACCCCAGCTGGTGCGGCGCCTCACCCGCGCGACGGGTGCCCAGCTGATCCCGTCGGCATTCCTCGGCGCCACCCTGCTGGTCGCCGCCGATCTGCTGTCGGCGCATCTGCCCTTCGCCTGGTCGGTGCCGGTCGGGATCGCCACCGGACTGCTCGGTGGGATCTACCTGCTCTGGCTGCTCACCCGGAAGGACCACACCTCGTGACCGACCGCCTGCGCGCCGAGGACCTCACCCTCGGCTACGACGACCGGGTGATTGCCCGGTCCCTGGACGTCAGCATCCCGAACGACTCGTTCACCGTGATCGTGGGGCCGAACGCCTGCGGGAAATCCACCCTGCTGCGTGCCCTGGCCCGCCTGCTGCGACCCCGCTCCGGCGAGGTGTACCTGGACGACGCACCGATCCGGTCGCGCCCGGCCAAGGAGACCTCCCGGCGACTCGCCCTGCTCCCCCAGTCGCCCACCGCGCCGGACGGGATCACCGTCGCCGATCTGGTCGCCCGTGGCCGGTTCCCGCACCAGCACCTGCTGCGCCAGTGGTCCCCACAGGACGAGGCAGCGGTGCAGCAGGCGATGCGGGCCACCGGCGTCGGCGACCTCGCCGACCGGCCGGCCGGGGAACTCTCCGGCGGGCAACGGCAACGGGTGTGGCTGGCGATGGTGCTCGCCCAGGACACCCCGCTGCTCCTGCTCGACGAGCCGACCACGTTCCTGGACATCGCCCACCAGATCGAGGTGCTGGACCTGTGCCGCGATCTGCATGAGCAGCAGGGCCGGACGCTGGTGGCGGTGCTGCACGACCTGCACCACGCGGCCCGCTACGCCACCCACCTGATCGCGATGCGGGACGGAACGGTGGTGGCGCAGGGGCCGCCCCAGGACGTGCTCACCGAGGACCTCGTGCACCGGGTCTTCGACCTGCCCTGCCGGGTGGTGCCGGACCCGGTGACCGGCACCCCGATGGTGGTCCCGCTGGACCGTCGCTCGGCGGACCCGAGGTCGATCGCCGCTCCGGGTCCGAGCAGCCGTCGCCCTAGGCGCTGAGCAGGACCCCGCGTACGAACGCCGCCTGGCCCGCGTGCTGGATCGCGTCGTCCAGGACACTGACCAGGCGGACGCCCCGGGTGACCGGCGGGTCCCAGCCCGGGTCGATCACGTCGTCCAACTGGTCGTCGGTCAGCCCCGAGACGTACCCGATCGACGCGGCCGTCGCCGCCTGCGCGTAGCCGACCAGCAGCTCGGCGGAGGCCCGCACCGCCGCCACCTGCTGGGGACTGTTCCCGTAGCCGTTGTCCGCGAGGTCGAGCGGCAGCGCGAAGCGGTCGGCCCACCCGTCGGCGACCCACACCTCGTCGGTGCCGGAGAGCTCGGCGATCTGGGCGTCCTGCTCCCGGGCGAGGTGCCAGACCAGCCACGCCACCGTGTTCGCCTGCGGTCCGATCCGCTCGGCCAGCTGCGCCTCGCCGAGTCCGGAGACGGCGGTGCGCACCAGGTCGTCGAGTCGGCCGAATCCCTCGGTCAGGACATCGATTCCGTTCATGCCTGCCACGCTATGCCCGCCGACCTGCACGCGCACGGGCCGCGGCGGACGCCTCCACCCAGGACGTCCGGGCTGCTCACCGGGGTAGCGCCGAGGTCAGCGCGTGGGTGCGGCGCGGTCGCGGATGCCGCGGAGCATGCCCGCGGTCATCAGGGTGCTGGCCCAGGTCATCGCCGCCACCGGGTACCGGGCCCACGGTTCGCGGTAGCCGTACCGCTCACGCACCACCAGCCGCGTGGTGTCCGGCAGCTGACCGGGCCGCAGCACGAACGACCACACGAAGTCGAAGGGCGTGGTCTCCTCGTCCGGCAGTGCGGGCGCGTCACCCTGCAGGACGAGCGCCCGGTCGGGTTCCTGTCGCGCCACCCGCAGCTCGACCCGCTCGGCCAGCCGCACCGGGTCGCCGACCGCGAGGTCCTGCCATTCCGGCACGATCCGATCGGCGGAGTGGATGTCGAGCCCCAGCAGGTTCTCCAGCGCGTCGTAGCTGTAGAATCCACCACGCCCCTGACCCAGCTGCAGCAGCCACGGGAACACCGCGGAGGCGGGCGCCGGCACGGTGATCGCCCGGGTCGCGACCAGGTCGGCATCCGGCAGCAGCTCGTCGCCGGGCAAACCGATCGACCTTTCCACCTGGGTCGCCCCCAGGCGCAGGGCCTGCTGTCGGGCCAGGACGTACCCGGTGCTCAGGGCGGCACCGACCGTGAGGATGCGCAGGAGACGTGGCATGCCTGACACCTCATCATCCGTCGGCCGCCACCGCCAGGGGTCACAGGTCCCGCGAACGCCGAACGGCCCCGCGGCGCAGTGCCGCGGGGCCGTTCGGTGCCGTGCTGATGAGGTGATCAGGCGACGCGGCCGGAGGCCTCGTCACCGATCTTGTGCACCACGACGGTGTTGGTGGAGCCGACCACGCCGACCGGGGTACCGGCCACGACGACGACGTAGTCGCCGGACTCGGCCAGGCCCTGGGCGCGCAGGGTCTGCTCGACCTGCTTGACCATGTCGTCGGTGTGCTCGACCGGCGGCACCTGGTAGGTCTGGGTGCCCCAGGTCAGCGACAGGCGGTTGCGCACCGCCTCGTCCGGGGTGAAAGCCAGCAGCGGGATGGAGCTGCGCAGGCGGGACATCCGACGGGCGGAGTCACCGGACTGGGTGAAGGTCACCAGGTACTTCACGTCCAGCGCCTCACCGACCTCGGCGGCGGCCCGGGTGATCGCGCCACCGCGGGTGTGCGGGGTCGAACCGAGCGGAGCGATCCGCTCGCGGCCCATCTCCTCGGTGGCCTCGATGATCCGCGCCATGGTGCGCACGGTCTCGATCGGGTACTCGCCGACCGAGGTCTCACCGGACAGCATGACCGCGTCGGCACCGTCGAGCACCGCGTTGGCGCAGTCCGAGGTCTCGGCGCGGGTCGGGCGCGGGTTGTTGGTCATCGACTCGAGCACCTGGGTGGCGACGATGACCGGCTTCGCGCTGCGACGGGCCAGCTCGATCGCGCGCTTCTGCACCAGCGGGACCTGCTCCAGCGGCAGCTCCACGCCGAGGTCGCCACGGGCGACCATGATGCCGTCGAAGGCGTCGACGATCTCCGGCAGGTTCTCGACCGCCTGCGGCTTCTCGACCTTGGCGATGACCGGGACGACCCGGCCCTCCTCCTCCATGATCCGGCGCACGTCGTCGTAGTCGGCGGCGTTCCGGACGAAGGACAGCGCGATGATGTCGGCGCCGATCCGCAGCGCCCAGCGCAGGTCCTCGGTGTCCTTCTCGGACATGGCCGGCACGGAGACGGCCACGCCGGGCAGGTTGATGCCCTTGTTGTTCGAGACCGGACCGGCGACCTCGACGCGGGTGACGACCCGGGGGCCCTCGACCGCGGTGACGCGGACCAGCACGCGGCCGTCGTCGATCAGCAGCGGGTCACCGACCCGGGCGTCGTTCGGCAGGCCCTTGTGCGTGGTGGAGACGAGCTCCTTGGTGCCCGGCACGTCCTCGGTGGTGATGGTGAAGGTGTCACCCTCGGCGAGGTAGTGCTTGCCCTCGGCGAACCGGCCGAGGCGGATCTTCGGGCCCTGGAGGTCGACCAGGACGGCGACGGAGCGGCCCGAGGCCTGAGCGGCGGCGCGGACGTTCTCGTACACCTTGGCGTGCGCCTCGGCGTCGCCGTGGCTCCGGTTGATTCGGGCGACGTCCATACCGGCGTCGACCAGAGCCTGGATCTGCTCGGCGGACTCCGTCGCGGGGCCGATGGTGCAGACGATCTTCGCTCTACGCATGGGTAACAGCCTTGGCCTTTCGTGGTGGGCGGTTCGAGGGTGTCCTCGCCGTTCAGGCCGGATGTCCAGACGTCCACGACCGGACGCACCAGGCCGTGGCTCAGTCTACGTCCCCGCACGCGGTTTGCCCTCCCCCGTGCCCGCCGACCGAGACCGATCCCACCCGAATACCCCCCACGTACCCATCCCCACGAGCCCATACCAGGACCTAGGACACAGCGCGGAGCCGAGATGACAGAAACCGACGCTGGAAGCGGGGCTCGAGCGTCGGTTTCTGTCACCTGGGCGCGCGGGGTGCGTGGGGTGCGTGGGGTCAGGCGCGCAGCGCGGTGGTGGCGGTGACGGGTGCGCGGGATGCGCGGGGTGCGCGGGGTGCGCGCGGTCAGGCGCGCAGCGCGGTGGTGGCGGCGGTGACCGGTGCGGGCAACTCGGTGCTGCCGGTCAGGTAGCTGTCCACCGCGGCGGCGGCGGCCCGCCCCTCGGCGATCGCCCACACGATCAGCGACTGGCCGCGACCGGCGTCCCCGGCCACGAACACGCCGGGCTCGCTGGTCGCGAAGTCGGCGGCCCGCTTGATCGTGCCGCGTCCGGTCAGGTCGACCCCGGTCTGCTCGACCAGGTGCTCGGTCTCCGGACCGGTGAAGCCCATCGCGATCAGCACCAGGTCGGCCGGGATGCTGCGCTCGGTGCCCGGGGTGGGCACCCGACGACCGTCCGGCAGGTACTCGGTGTCGGCCAGCGTCAGCGACGTCACCTGACCGTCGGTTCCCTCGAAGGCCACCGTGGACGCGAGGTACGTGCGCTCACCGCCCTCCTCGTGCGAGGACGAGACCTCGAAGACCACCGGGTCGGTCGGCCAGGGCTGGTTCGCCGGGCGCTCGGTCGGCGGCTGCTTGCCGATGGCGAGTGTGGTGACCGAGGCGGCTCCCTGGCGCAGGGCGGTCCCGAGGCAGTCCGAGCCGGTGTCACCGCCACCGATCACGATCACGTGCTTGCCGGCGGCGTCGATCGGCTCGGCGACCACCTTGCCCGCGACCAGCGCGTTCGACTGGTGCAGGTAGTCCATCGCCGGGTGGATGCCGGACAGCTCGCGGCCGGGCAGCGCGAGCTCGCGCGGCACGGTGGAGCCGGTGGCGATCACCACGGCGTCGTAGCGGGCACGCAGCTGCGCCCAGGTGATGTCGGTGCCGATCGCCACGCCGGGACGGAACCGGGTGCCCTCGGCGGACATCTGCGCCAGACGGCGGTCGATGTGCCGCTTCTCCAGCTTGAAGTCCGGCACGCCGTAGCGCAGCAGGCCGCCGATCTCGTCGTCGCGCTCGTAGACCGCGACGGTGTGACCGGCCCGGGTCAGCTGCTGGGCGGCGGCCAGACCGGCGGGGCCGGAACCGACCACGGCGACGGTGTGCCCGGTCAGGCGCTGCGGCACCTGCGGGGTCACCAGCCCACGGTCGAAGGCCTCGTCGATGATCGTGACCTCGACGTTCTTGATCGTCACCGGGGGCTGGTTGATGCCCAGCACGCAGGCGGACTCGCAGGGGGCCGGGCAGATCCGACCGGTGAACTCCGGGAAGTTGTTGGTGGCGTGCAGCCGCTCGATGGCCTCCGCCCACTGCCCGCGCCAGACCAGGTCGTTCCACTCCGGGATCAGGTTCCCGAGCGGACAGCCGTTGTGGCAGAACGGCACACCGCAGTCCATGCAGCGTCCGGCCTGCTGGTGGATCAGGGTCGCCGACTGCTTGTCCTCGGCGACGGACAGGTGCTCGTGCACCTCGCGCCAGTCCATCAGCCGCAGTTCGACCGGGCGGTTCGGGGGCAGCTCGCGCTCCCGGACCTTCAGGAACCCACGGGGGTCAGCCACGTGCCACCTCCAGAATGCTCTCCCACACGCCGGGGGCGCTGGTGTCGAGTCCATCGGCCTGTGCCTGGGCGAGCGCCTCCCGGACCCGGGAGTACTCGACCGGCTGCACCCGGGTGAACCGGGCGCGGACCTCGTCGGACAGGGTGTCGCCGTCGAGCAGCTCGGCGGCGATCTGCGAGCCGGTCAGCTCGCGGTGACGGCGGATCAGGTCGGTGACCAGCGCGGCGTCCTCGTCGGTGAGCGCGGTGAGGGCCAACTCCCCCGCAGCCATCGACTGCACGTTCACCCGCTCCGGCTTGAGGTCGAGCACGTAGGCCGACCCGCCGGACATGCCCGCGGCGAAGTTCCGCCCGGTGCGGCCGAGCACCAGCACGGTGCCGCCGGTCATGTACTCGCAGCCGTGGTCGCCCACGCCCTCGGTGACCAGGGTCGCACCGGAGTTGCGCACCCCGAAGCGCTCGCCAGTCAGGCCGCTGGCGAACAGCTGCCCGGAGGTCGCGCCGTAGCCGATCACGTTGCCGGCGATCACGTTGTGTGACCCGGCCAGCGCGGCCGACCGGTGCGGACGGACCACGATCCGGCCGCCGGACAGGCCCTTCCCGACGTAGTCGTTGGCGTCGCCCTCCAGGGTCAGGGTGATGCCGCTCGGCAGGAACGCGCCGAACGACTGCCCGGCCGAGCCGGTGAGCCGCACGTCGATGGTGCCGTCCGGCAGGCCCTCGCCGCCGTAGCGCTTGGTGACCTCGTGGCCGAGCATGGTGCCGACCGTCCGGTTCACGTTGCGCACCGGGAGCTCGATGGTCACCGGCCGGGCGTCCTCCAGGGCCGGTCCGGCCAGGGCGATGAACTGGTTGTCCAGCGCCCGGTCGAGGCCGTGGTCCTGGTCCTGCACGTGGTGCAGGGCCGAGCCGGGCAGCACCTCGGGCACCGCGAGCACCGGCGACAGGTCCAGGCCCTGTGCCTTCCAGTGGTCGACGGCCTGGCGGGTGTCCAGCAGCTCGACGTGCCCGACCGCCTCCTCGAGGCTGCGGAAGCCCAGCTCGGCCAGGATCTCGCGCACCTCCTGGGCGATGAACTCGAAGAAGGTGACCACGAACTCGGCCTTGCCGGTGAACCGGGCGCGCAGCTCCGGGTTCTGGGTGGCGACGCCGACCGGGCAGGTGTCCTGGTGGCAGACCCGCATCATGATGCAGCCGGAGACCACCAGCGGGGCGGTGGCGAAGCCGAACTCCTCGGCCCCGAGCAGCGCACCGATGATCACGTCCCGACCGGTCTTGAGCTGACCGTCCACCTGGACGACCACCCGGTCACGCAGGTCGTTCAGCACCAGGGTCTGCTGGGTCTCGGCCAGGCCGATCTCCCAGGGGGTTCCGGCGTGCTTGAGCGAGGTCAGCGGGCTGGCACCGGTGCCGCCGTCGTGGCCGGAGATCAGCACGACGTCCGAGTGCGCCTTGGCGACACCCGCGGCGATGGTGCCGACGCCGAACTCCGAGACCAGCTTGGTGTGGATCCGGGCCGACGGGTTGGCGTTCTTCGCGTCGTGGATCAGCTGGGCCAGATCCTCGATCGAGTAGATGTCGTGGTGCGGCGGCGGCGAGATCAGGCCGACGCCGGGGGTCGAGTGCCGGGTCTTGGCGACCCAGGGGTAGACCTTCGGGCCGGGCAGCTGACCGCCCTCACCGGGCTTGGCGCCCTGGGCGAGCTTGATCTGGATGTCGTCGGCGAAGGTCAGGTACTCGCTGGTCACCCCGAACCGACCGGAGGCGATCTGCTTGATCGCGGAGCGGCGCTCCGGGTCGTGCAGCCGCTCCGGGTCCTCGCCGCCCTCACCGGTGTTCGACTTGGCGCCGAGCCGGTTCATCGCGATGGCCAGGGTCTCGTGCGCCTCCTGGCTGATCGACCCGTAGGACATCGCGCCGGTGGAGAACCGCTTGACGATCTCGCTGATCGGCTCGACCTCCTCCACCGGGATCGGGGTGCGCGCACCGTCGCGGAAGGTCAGCAGGCCGCGCAGGGTCATCAGCCGCTCGGACTGCTCGTTGACCCGGTGGGTGTACTGCCGGAAGACGTCCATCTGCCGGGTACGGGTGGAGTGCTGCAACCGGAAGACGGTCTCCGGGTCGAACAGGTGGTCCTCGCCGTCCCGGCGCCACTGGTACTCGCCGCCGGTGGCCAGGCGGCGGTGCGGCTGACGGTTGCCGGAGGCCGGGTAGGCGTCGGCGTGCCGCGCGGCGACCTCGGCGGCGATCACGTCCAGGCCGATGCCGCCCAGGCGGCTGGTGGTGCCGGTGAAGTACCGGTCGACCAGCGCGTGGGACAGCCCGATGGCCTCGAAGACCTGGGCGCCGCGGTAGGAGGCGATGGTGGAGATGCCCATCTTGGACATCACCTTGAGCACGCCCTTTCCGAGGGCCTTGATCAGGTTGGCGACCGCCTTCTCCGGCTCGACGTCACCGAGGAAGCCCGACCGTGCCAGGTCCTCGACGGTCTCCATCGCCAGGTAGGGGTTCACCGCGGCGGCGCCGTAGCCGATCAGCAGCGCGACGTGGTGCACCTCGCGCACGTCGCCGGCCTCGACCACCAGCGACACCTGGGTGCGGGTGTGCCGCCGCAGCAGGTGGTGGTGCACGGCCGACAGCAGCAGCAGCGACGGGATCGGCGCCCGGTCGGCGTCACCCTCGCGGTCGGAGAGCACGATGAAGCTCACGCCGTCGGAGACCGCACGGTCCACCTCGGCGAAGATCTCCTCCAGCCGGTGCTCCAGGGCGGCGCCGCCGCCGGAGACCGGGTAGAGGCCGCGGACGATGGTGCTGCGGAAGATGCCCGCCATCGCCGGGTCCTTGTGCACCTTGACGATCTTGGCCAGGCCGTCGTTGTCCAGGACCGGGAACGGCAGCACCAGCTTGCGGGCGTGCTGCGGGCCGTCCTCCAGCAGGTTCGGCTCCGGACCGATCGCGCCGCCGATACTGGTGACCAGCTCCTCGCGGATCGCGTCCAGCGGCGGGTTGGTGACCTGGGCGAACATCTGGGTGAAGTAGTCGAAGAGCAGCCGCGGCCGGCTGGAGAGCACCGCGACCGGGGTGTCCGACCCCATCGCACCCAGCGGCTCGGCGCCGGTGGCGCCCAGCGGGGTCAGGATGATCTTGAGCTCTTCTTCGGTGTAGCCGAAGGCGCGCTGACGACGGCGCACGCTGGCGGTCGAGTGCGCGATGTGCTCCCGCTCCGGCAGCTGGTCCAGGTAGACCGAGTTCTCCGCCACCCACTGCGCGTAGGGCTTCTGCGCGGCGAGCTGGGCCTTGACCTCGTCGTCCTCGACGATCCGGCCCTTGCGGGTGTCGACCAGGAACATCTTGCCCGGCTCCAGGCGGCCCTTGCGGACCACGCTGGCCGGGTCCAGGTCGAGCACGCCCGCCTCGGAGGCCATCACGACCAGGCCGTCCTCGGTCACCCAGAACCGGCCCGGGCGCAGACCGTTGCGGTCCTGCACCGAACCGATCAGGGTGCCGTCGGTGAACGTGATCGCCGCCGGGCCGTCCCAGGGCTCCATCAGCGTGGCGTGGTACTCGTAGAACGCGCGGCGGGCGGGATCCATCTGGGCGTGGTTCTCCCACGCCTCCGGGATCATCATCATCACCGCGTGCGGCAGGCTGCGGCCGGACAGGTGCAGCAGCTCCAGCACCTCGTCGAAGGACGCGGAGTCCGACCCGCCGGGGGTACAGACCGGCAGCAGCGGCGACAGGTCGCCCAGTTCCTCGCTGCGCAGGGTGCCCTCGCGGGCGGCGACCCAGTTCCGGTTGCCCTTGACCGTGTTGATCTCGCCGTTGTGCGCGATCAGGCGCAGCGGCTGGGCCAGCGGCCAGGACGGGAAGGTGTTGGTGGAGAAGCGCGAGTGCACCAGCGCGATCTCGCTCGCGTACCGGGGGTCGGACAGGTCCGTGAAGAACGGCTCCAGCTGCCCGGTGGTCAGCATCCCCTTGTACGCGAGGGTCCGCGCCGACAGCGAGGCGAAGTACAGCCCCAGCTCCCGCTCGGAGCGCTTGCGCAGCCGGAACGCCCGCCGGTCCAGGTCGACCCCGGCCAGCTCCCGCGAGGGATCGGCGACCACGAGCTGGCGGAAGAACGGCATCGAAGCGCGCGCGCTGGGGCCGACCAGGTCGGCGGTCACCTGCACGTCGCGCCAGGCCAGGACGTCCAGCTTCTCCTCGGCGGCGAGGGCCTCGACGGCACGCTCAGTGGCGATCCGCTCGGCCTCGTCCATCGGCAGGAAGGCCATCCCGATCGCGTAGTGACCGGCCGGCGGGAGGTCGGCGTCGACCACGTCGCGCAGGAACGCGTCCGGGATCTGGGTCAGGATGCCGGCACCGTCGCCGCTGTTCTCCTCGGCACCGACCGCACCGCGGTGGTCCAGGTTGAGCAGCGCGGTCAGACCGGCGTCGACGATGTCACGCCCGGGGGTGCCGCGCAGCGTCGCCACGAAGGCGAAACCGCAGGCGTCATGCTCGGCCGCGGGGTCGTAGAGACCCTGCGACTGCGGGGCGTCGATCGATGACGCGGGCATCTGCACCGTCCTCACGGCCCGGGGGCGGGCCACGTCGAGACCTGTGGGGGGTGGGACGTCGTCGGCCCGGGGTGGGGAGACGATACACGCCCGAAACGCGGGTGTTTCACACCGTCTCAGATGCGGCGGCTACTGCTCCGCCGCGGGTGTGCTGGCGGGCGCCGTCGCGTCGGGCGCCGGGGACTCGGGATCAGGTGCGGCCGAGTCGGCGGAGCGAGTTCCGGTCTCGCGTCCGGGATGACGACGTCCGACCACGACGAACGCTACCAGCGCGCCCAGACCGACGATGATCGACATCCAGACGTTGACCCGCAGTCCGGCGATGGTGTGCGCCGGGTCGATCCTGACCAGTTCGATCCAGAGCCGACCGGTGGTGTAGACGACCACGTACAGCCAGAACACCCGGCCGTGGCCGAGCCGGAAGCGGCGGTCGAGCCAGATCAGCAGCGCCGCACCGGCCAGGTTCCACAGCAGCTCGTACAGGAACGTCGGGTGGAACAGCGTGCCCGGGGCATACCCGGCGGGCAGGTGCGCGGCGTCGATCTCCAGCCCCCAGGGCAGGGTGGTCGGGCCGCCGAACAGCTCCTGGTTGAACCAGTTGCCTAGTCGGCCGACGGCCTGCGCGATCAGCAGGCCGGGGGCGAGCGCGTCGGCGAACACCGGGAAGCTGACCTTCATCCGGCGGCAGCCGATGTACGCGCCGACCGCGCCGAGGGCGACCGCGCCCCAGATGCCGAGGCCGCCCTCCCAGATCGCGAACGCCTTCCAGGGGTCACCCCCCGCGCCGAAGTACTGGTCCGGGCTGGTGATCACGTGGTAGATCCGGCCGCCGACGATGCCGAAGGGCACCGCCCAGAACACGATCTCCAGCACCTCGTCCGGGTCGCCGCCGCGTTCCTTCCAGCGCCGCTGGGTGAGCAGGACCGCGACCACGATCCCGACCAGGATCGACAGCGCGTACGCGCGCAGCGGGAGCGGTCCGAGGTGCCAGACCGCCTGGGAAGGACTCGGGATGGAGAGGATCACCCGAGGACTGTAAACGCTGCGCGGTCCGACCTCGGTGGCGGTCCGACGGCGATCAGGTCACAGTCGTGCGTCGGCCACCCCGGCGGCCAGCGCCGCCGCCACCCGGCCCAGCTCGTCCAGTCCGCTGTCCAGCGCGCGCACGAAGGCGCTGCCGACGATCACACCGTCCGCGTAGCGGGCGATGTCGGCCGCCTGCTCCGGTCGGGACACACCCAGTCCGACGCAGACCCGCGCGGCGCCGGCGGCACGGGTGGCGTCGACCAACCGGCCCGCCTGCGCGCCCACGCTGGTCCGCTCCCCCGTCACGCCCATGGTCGAGGCGGCGTAGACGAAGCCCTCCGAGGCGGCGACCGTCATCGCCAGCCGCTCCGGGGTGGAGGACGGCGCGACCAGGAACACCCGGTCCAGCTCGTGTGCGGTGGAGGCGGCGATCCAGTCGGCGCCCTCGTCCGGGATCAGGTCCGGGGTGATCAGCCCCGCACCACCCGCCTGCGCCAGGTCGCGTGCGAAGGCGTCGACGCCGTACCGCAGCACCGGGTTCCAGTAGGTCATCACCAGGGTGGGCGCACCGGTCGCGGCGATCTGCTCCACCGCGCCGAAGACGTCCCGCACCCGGGTGCCCTGGGCCAGTGCCTGGTCCACGGCGTGCTGGATGGTCGGGCCGTCCATCACCGGGTCCGAGTAGGGCAGGCCGAGCTCGATGATGTCCACGCCGTTGTCGACCAGGGTCCGGGCGGCGGCGACCGATCCGGCCAGGTCCGGGTAGCCCAGCGGCAGGTAGCCGACCAGTGCGGCACGGCCCTCCTGCGTGAGCCGGTCCAGGGTGGCGCCGGTCCGGTTCCGGGTGGTCACGTCCTGGGGCGTCGTCACAGCTGCTCTCCCTCGTCGGCGTCGACCACGTGCTTGTCCTCGACCAGACCGAACCAGGCGGCGGCGGTCGCCACGTCCTTGTCACCACGGCCGGACAGGTTCACCAGGATCACCGGCTCCTGCCCGTCCTCGCGCCACGAGGCCGCCTCGGCGCCGAGCTTGATCGCCCCGGCCAGGGCGTGCGAGGACTCGATCGCCGGGATGATCCCCTCGGTGTGGCAGAGGATCCGGAACGCCTCCATCGCCTCGTCGTCGGTGACCGGCAGGTAGGTGGCGCGACCGGTGTCGTGCAGCCATGCGTGCTCGGGCCCGACACTCGGGTAGTCCAGCCCGGCCGAGACCGAGTGGCTGGGCAGGGTCTGTCCGTCCTCGTCCTGCAACAGGTACGAGCGGGTGCCCTGCAGCACGCCCGGGGCGCCGCCGCTGAACCGCGCCGCGTGCCGGCCGGAGGAGATGCCCGCACCGCCGGCCTCGAAGCCGAACAGCCGCACCGAGGGCTCGTCCAGGAACGCGTTGAACAGGCCGATCGCGTTCGACCCGCCGCCGACGCAGGCCACGGCGGCGTCCGGCAGTCGACCGATCTCCGCCGACAGCTGCGCGCGCGCCTCCTCGCCGATGATCGAGTGCAGGTCGCGGACCATGCTCGGGAACGGGTGCGGGCCGGTGGCGGTGCCCAGCAGGTAGTGCGTGGTGTCGACGTTGGCGACCCAGTCGCGCAGCGCCTCGTTGATCGCGTCCTTGAGGGTCCGGGTGCCGATCTCGACCGGGATCACCTCGGCGCCGAGCAGCCGCATCCGGGCCACGTTCAGCGACTGGCGCTCGGCGTCGACGGCACCCATGTAGACGGTGCACTCCAGGCCGAGCAGGGCGGCGGCGGTGGCCGTGGCGACGCCGTGCTGACCGGCACCGGTCTCCGCGATCACCCGGGTCTTGCCCATCCGCTTCACCAGCAGGGCCTGGCCGAGCACGTTGTTGATCTTGTGCGAGCCGGTGTGGTTCAGGTCCTCGCGCTTGAGGAACACCCGGACACCCGCGCCGACGTGGGCGGCGAAGCGCGGCACCTCGGTCAGCGGGCTGGGCCGACCGGTGTAGGTGCGGTGCAGGCGGTTCAGCTCGTCACCGAAGGCCGGGTCGGCCTTGGCCTTGGCGAAGGCGTCCGCGAGCTCGTCCAGCGCCGCGACCAGCGCCTCCGGCACGAACCGCCCGCCGAACTCGCCGAAGTACGGACCCTCGTGCTGCGCCAGCGGGCCGGTGGCCGGGGTGCGGGTGGTGCCGGGGCGGCCGGATGCTGCGTCGGACACGGTATTCCTCGGGTTTCTCTCGACCATTCCTACTGCCGGACGGCGCGGAGCGACGGGTGCGCACCCGCCGCGACCAGGTCCGCCACCGACTGGCGGGGCGCGTCGTCGGTGACCAGCGCCTCGCCGACCAGCACCGCGTCGGCACCGGCCCGGGCGTAGTCCATGACGTCGTGCGGGCCACGGACACCGGATTCGGCGACCCGGACCACGTCGCTCGGGATGGACGGGGCGACCTTGGCGAAGGTGCCGCGGTCCACCTCCAGGGTCTTGAGGTCGCGGGCGTTGACGCCGACCACGCGGGCTCCGGCGTCGATCGCGCGCATCGCCTCCTCGGAGTCGTGCACCTCGACCAGGGCGGTCATGCCCAGGGAGTGGACCCGCTCCACCAGGGAGGTCAGCACCGTCTGCTCCAGCGCTGCCACGATCAGCAGCACCAGGTCGGCGCCGTGCGCCCGCGCCTCCCAGACCTGGTACGGCGTGACCACGAAGTCCTTGCGCAGCACCGGGATGTCCACCGCTGCACGCACGCTGTCCAGGTCGGCCAGGCTGCCGTTGAACCGGCGCTGCTCGGTGAGCACGGAGATGACGGACGCGCCGCCCTTCTCGTACTCGGCCGCCAGTGCCGCCGGGTCGGTGATGGTCGCCAGCGCGCCCTTGCTGGGGCTGGACCGCTTCACCTCCGCGATCACGGTCACCGCATCAGCCAGCCGGAGCCGGGACACGCAGTCGACCGCGCCGCGGACGTGCGAGGCCCGCTCCTTCAGCTCGTCCAGCGAGGTCGCGGCCTGGCGCACGGCCAGATCCTCGCGGACCCCGGCCACGATGTCGTCGAGAACAGTTGCCATCGGACGTCTCCCCACTTCGGCGGCTCGGTCATCGTAGAGCCGCCCGGCGGGTGGTCGGACCACCCGCCCACCAGATGAGCTGCTCAGTGGTGGTGCGAGGGGGTGTGCTTGCCACCCTGGCCGAAGCCCGCGGCCCGCAGCACGACCCCGGCGACCACACCCGCGATCGCCGCACCCATCCCGACCCAGAACAACCAGACCAGGGAGAAGATCATCGCCAGGGCCGCCACCAGGAAACCGGCGACGACCACGTAGGTGACCGTCCAGGCCGCGACGGTGCGGCCGTGGTTGGTGGGCGGAGCCACCGGCGGGAGGCGCAGCGCCTCCATCCGCGGACCCTGTGCGGTGGCGGCGACGCCACCCCGGGGGTTCTCAGTACGCAGCGGCTGACCGGCCATCGTCTCCCAGCACCTTTCTGACGGAATGTCGCCACCCTAGCCGACGGTGACGGGCGAGGGCGCGCCCGAGGTGGTCAGACGCCGTTCCACCCATCGATGAAACCCTGCGTGAAGGTGAAGATGAAGTACACCGCCGCCAGGCCGAGCCCGATGTACCCGAGCACCAGACCCCAGGTCGCCATCGCGCCGTTGTTCGCCTGACCACGGCCGACCGCGCCCCGGGCCTGATGACCGGTGACGACCGCCCCGATCGCGGCCAGGAACGGGCACAGCGCCCAGAAGCCGACCACGCTGATGATGCCGAGCACCAGGGACCAGATGGCCAGGGAGTTCTTGGGGTAGGTCGCCACCGGCGGGTAGTACCCGCCGGCGGGGAAGCCGGACTGGGGGTACCCACCGGGCGGGGCGTACGCGCCGGGCGACGGGAACGCGCCCGGCTGCGGAGTCGCGGGCTGCTGCGAGTACGGGGCCTGGCTCTGGCCGTAGGGCGCCTGCGCGTACGGGTCCTGGGGCTGGCCGTACGGGGTCTGGGCCTGACCGTACGGGTCCTGGGGCTGGCCGTACGGGGTCTGGGCCTGACCGTACGGATCATGGGACTGGCCGTACGCCGGGCTGCCGAGCGGGGCCGCCGGGTACGGAGTCGTGCCACCGGACGCCGGTGCGTTCTCGGAGCCGGGAACCTGCTCACCACGGGCCCACTGGTCGTAGGGCGAGGGTGCGGCCTGGCCCGGCTCGTCGCTGGGACGGTGCGGGTCCTGCGGGTCAGGGGTGGACATGCTGCTCCTCGCGCTCGGCCGTCGGTCGCAGGACACCGTAGCGGCTGAACCGGCCGAGCAGGTCACCTGTCACCCGGGCGGCGCCAACCACCCCGCCCAGGCGGGCACGTTCCGCGCCAGCCCGTAGCCGAGCAGCAGCACCAGGGCGACCACCAGCCAGCGGTCCGGCACCCGGAACCCGAGCGGCCGGCCCTGCCAACGGCGGAGCGCCCACCAGCCCCACAGTCCGACCAGCACCGGCACCAGCAGCACCCAGAGCGGGTTCATCGCCCAGGCCCCGGCCAGATCACCGACCAGCAGGTCGTGCGTGGCGCGCAGACCACCGCAGGCCGGGCAGTACCAGCCGGTGAGGCCGTAGAGCGGGCAGACGCCCCAGGAGCCGGAGGCATGCGGGTCGCGCAGCACCAGCGCGAGACCGGCGGCACCGATGACGGCACCCGTGATCAGCGGGGCACGGGCGGCACGCAGCCGGGCGACGGCTCCGGTGGGAGCCGTCGCCCGGGACCGCGCGTCGACCGTGGGGGTCAGTTGTTCGTCCCCAGGATGCCGGCCAGGCCACCGGTGATGCCGAGGATGACGACGACGATCAGCCAGGCCACCGAGATCCAGCCGAGCACGATGCCGGCGGTCGCCATGCCGCCGTTGTTCGCCTCACCGCGGGCGACGGCCTTCTTGCTGTTGTTGCCGAGGATGATCGCCGGGATACCGGCGATACCGCAGACCAGCAGGCCGACGATGCCGAGGACCAGCGACCAGACGGCCAGGTTGTTCTTCGGGAAGCCGTACATCGGGGTCTGCGGGCCGCCCTGGCCACCCGGGTAGGACGGGTAGCCGCCGGCCGGGTCCTGGGGCGCACCGTACTGGCCGTACGACGGGGTCTGGCCGTACTGCGGGGTGGAGTCGCCGGTGCTGCCGTCACCGGGCTGGTACGGGTCCTGCGGCTGGTTCGGGGTGGACATCACGTCTCCTCGCGGGGAAGGTTGCGGTCACTGCACCGCAATCGCGGCACAGGCTATCCAGCCAGGCTGCTCGCCGCACAGTGGCGTCTCAGGTCAGGTCGGGTCGTCGCCCCGGCCCAGTGCGTCCCAGGTGGCCCGCTCGTCGTCCTCGGGCGGCTCGCTCCGGCGGGTGACCGGCTGCTGATCGGCCCGCTCGTGCCGCGACGACGGCGCTGCCCAGTGCGCGGACGCCCGCAGCAGCGCGATCGCGGCGATCACGACCAGCACGCCGAGTCCGACCGCGGCCCAGGGCCACGGCGCGAGGGTCACGTCGCCGTCGAGCACCCCGACCCCGGTGAGGTCGGCTGCCCGCTGCTGCGCCCGGTCCACCGCCCCCGTGCGCGCACCCAGGGCCCCGACCACCACCAGCGCGCCGGCGGCCGCGACCACCACGCAGACCACCCAGCGTCCGATCCGGCCGACCAGGCCGAGCGCGATCGCCGCGGCGGCCAGCACCAGCGACGCGCCGATTACGCCGGGGGCGGCGGCCGCACCGGTCACCCGGACGTCGACCGTGCCGATCACCGGGCCGGTGGCGGTGGCGGTGACCCAGGCGGGCAGGGTCACCGCACCGCACAGACCTGCCAGGACCAGGAGCAGGAGGACCCAGGGGCCGCGACGGGTCGGGTTCATCGCTGTACCGGCCGCAGCTGCGCGGCGATCTGCACCGCACGGACGGCGGCGGCCGCCTTGTTCCGCGACTCCTCGTACTCCAGCTCCGGCACCGAGTCCGCGACCACCCCGGCCCCCGCCTGCACGCTGGCCCGGCCGTTGCGGATCAGCGCGGTGCGGATCGCGATCGCCATGTCCATGTTCCCGGCGAAGTCGAAGTACCCGACGGTGCCGCCGTAGATGCCGCGACGTGCGGGTTCGATCTCGTCGATCAGGGCGATCGCGCGCGGCTTCGGTGCACCGGACAGGGTCCCGGCCGGGAAGGTGGCCGTGAGCGCTTGCAGCGCGGTCGCCTGCGGACGCAGCTCGCCGGTGACCGTGGAGCAGATGTGCATGATGTGGCTGTAGCGGTGCACCTGCATGAACTCGCTGACCTCGACGGTCGCCGGGACGCAGACCTTGACCAGGTCGTTGCGGGCCAGGTCGACCAGCATCAGGTGCTCGGCGCGTTCCTTGGGGTCGACCATCAGGTCGTCGTGCAGGCGGCGGTCCTCCTCCGGGGTGGCCCCGCGCGGGCGCGATCCGGCGATCGGGAAGGTGGTCGCCTTCCGCTCGGCCACCTTCACCAGGGTCTCCGGGCTGGAGCCGACCACCGCGAAGTCACCGCCGTGCGCGTCCTGCAACTGCAGGTAGTACATGTACGCGCTCGGGTTGATCGTGCGCAGCACCCGGTAGACGTCCAGCGGGTCGGCCGGGCAGTCGAGGTCGAGTCGCTGGGAGAGCACGACCTGGAACACCTCGCCGTCCCGGATCGCCACCTGACCGGCACGCACCGCGTCCTGGTACTCCGCCCGCTCCGAACGGAATTCCAGCTCCGGGGCGGGGGCATCCGGCACCAGCGCCGACACCGCCGGAGCGGCACCGGTCAGCAGCTGCTGCTGCATCGCGTCCAGCCGGGCCACCGCGTCCGCGTGCGCCTCGTCCACCCGGTCGTCGGTGCCGTCGAAGTTGATCGCGTTGGCGATCAGCCAGACCGACCCGTCCCGGTGGTCGGTGACCGCCAGATCACTGGCCAGGCAGAGCGACAGCTCCGGGACGTCCAGTTCCTCGGGTGCGGTCGCCGGCAGGGTCGGCTCCCAGTGCCGCACGATGTCCCAGCCCAGCGCGCCGACCAGGCCGCCGGTCAGCGGTGGCAGACCGGCGATCTCCGGGGTGCGCAGCACCTCCAGGGTGCCACCGAGCACGTCGAGCACGTCACCCTCGGTGGGCACCCCGGCCGGGACGTCGCCGAGCCAGGCCGCCCGGCCGTCACGGACGGTGAGGGTGGCTCGGGAGCGCACACCGACGAACGACCAGTGCGACCAGGTGCCGTCCTGCTCGGCGGATTCCAGGATGAAGGTGCCGGGTCGTCCCTGGGCGAGGGTGCGGTACAGGCCGACCGGCGTGGTGTCGTCGGCCAGCAGGCGGCGCACGACCGGGATCACCCGCCGCTCGGTGGCCAGCTCGCGGAACTCGTCCAGTGCGGGCCAGGTCTGACCCCAGGGCACCTGGACCGGACCGGCGGCGTCGACGCCGCTCATGCCCGCTCCCCCACGACAGCGCCCAGGTCGCCGCCCGCCTCGAAGCAGGTGCGCGTCCCGGTGTGGCAGGCGGCGCCGACCTGGTCGACCCGGACCAGCAGCGCGTCACCGTCGCAGTCCAGCGCGACCGACCGCACGTACTGCGCGTGACCCGAGGTGTCCCCCTTGCGCCAGTACTCCCGCCGCGACCGGCTCCAGAACACCACGCGGCCCCCGGTGAGGGTGCGGCGCAGCGCCTCGTCGTCCATCCAGCCGAGCATGAGCACCTCGCCGGTGTCGTGCTGCTGGATGACGGCGGCGACCAGTCCGGCGTCGTCGCGCTTGAGTCGGGCAGCGATGGTGGGGTCCAACGTCTCAGTCACAGCAGTGATCCTGTCATGGGCGGTCAGCGGGTCTGGGCGACCCAGGCGGCATGCATCGAGGCGTAGACGCCGTCGGCGGCGACCAGGGTGTCGTGCGGTCCGAACTCGACGACCCGGCCGGCGTCGACCACCACCACCAGGTCGGCGGCCTCGGCGGTGGACAGCCGGTGCGCGATCGTGATGGTGGAGCGACCGGAGGTGAGTGAGTCCAGGGCGCGGGCGATCCGCACCTCGGTGGCCGGGTCGACCGCCGAGGTGGCCTCGTCCAGCACCAGCAGGTCGGCGTCGGCGAGGTAGGCGCGGGCCAGGGCGGCCAACTGCCGCTCCCCCGCCGACAACGACTCGCCGCGCTGCCCCACCGAGGTGTGCAGCCCGGCGGGCAGCTCGCGCACCCAGTCGCGCAGGCCGAGCTCGTCCAGGGCGGCGAGCAGGGTGGCGTCGTCCGGCGCCGCGCCGTCCCGCAGCCCGTAGGCGAGGTTCTCGGCCAGCGTGGCGTCGAAGAGGAAGCCCTCCTGCGGCACCATCACCACCCGGCGACGCAGGTCGGTGGCCCGGATCTCGCGCAGGTCCACCCCGTCCAGCCGCACCGCGCCGTGCACCGGGTCCATCAGCCGGGTGACCAGCTTGGCGATGGTGGTCTTGCCGGACCCGGTGGCACCCACCACCGCGACCGAGCGACCGGCGGGCAGCGCGAGATCGACCTCGTGCAGCACGGTCGGACCGCCCGGGTAGGCGAACCGCACCCCGTCCAGGCGCACCTCGGCCGGACCACGCGGCGAGGGGACCCCGGCCGGCCCCGGGTCGGGGACCTGCACCGGGGTGTCGATGATGCCGAGCACCCGGCGCCACCCGGCGACCGCGTTCTGCAGCTCGTTCAGCACCTCGGTGGCCTGCTGCACCGGGCCGGTGAACAGCTGCACCAGGAACAGGAAGGCGAGCAGCTTGCCCACGGTCAGCGATCCGCCGATCCCGAGGTAGCTGCCGACCACGACCACGAGCGCCAGCACCAGGTTCGCGACCAGCACGCCGGAGGAGAACACCAGCGACACGGTGTTCTGCGCCCGCACCTGGGCGTTCCGGGTGTCGTCGACCCGGGAGTCGATCGTGCGCTGGGTCCGGCGCTGCACGCCGTAGGCCCGGATCGTCTCGGCGCCCACCACGGACTCGGAGACCGCGCCGAGCATGGCGCCGACCCGCTCACGCACGCGGGTGTACGCGGCGTTCACCTTCTTCTGCAGCGGGTGCAGGGCGACGGCCAGCGGCAGGAAGCAGAGCCAGACCAGCAGCGCCAGCTGCCAGGAGTAGATCGCCATCAGCACGGTGGCCACGAAGACCTGCAGGACCGAGACCACCAGCATGATCCCGCCCCACTGCACGAACAGGGAGATGGTGTCGACGTCGCTGGTCACCCGGGACACCAACGAGCCACGGCGCTCGGTGTTCTGGGTCAGCACCGACAGGTCGTGCACATGGCGGAACGCCCGCACCCGCAGGGCGGCGAGTCCGGCCTCGGATGCCTTGAACAGCCGGATGTTCACCGCGGCGGAGCACACCCCGCCGATCACCAGCGCCACCGCCGCACCGGCGACCAGCACCAGCACCCGTTGGACGTCCGGTCCGCCGTCGGCGAGCACACCGGAGTCGATGGTCTGCTGCACCGCGATCGGCACGACGACCTTGCCGCCCGCCGCGATCACCGCGAGCAGGAAGGTGATCCCGATCCCCTGCACCAGCTGTGGCGACACCTGCACCCCGCGCCGCAGGGTGCCGAGCACCCCCAGCTGCTCGGTGTCGCCCAGGGCGCGCTGCCCCTCGGTCGCGCTCATCGCTCGTCCCCCGCCATCGCCTCGTCGTCCAGCGCGTCCGCCCGGGCCTCGGCCCGTCGCTCCGACTCCTGTTCATAGGCGGTCGCCAGCGCCCGGTACCCGGGGTCGCGCTCCAGCAGTTCACCGTGGGTGCCGTGATCGACCACCCGGCCGTTCTCCAGGTGCAGCACCTCGTCGGCGAGGGCCACCGAGCTCATCCGGTACGCGACCAGCAGCACCGTCGGCCCGGCACCGCCGGTGTGCGACCGCAGGCCGGTGAGGATGTCCCGCTCCACCCGCGGATCGACCGCGCTGGTCGCGTCGTCCAGGATCAACAGCCGGGGTCGTCGCACCAGTGCGCGGGCGATCGCCAGGCGCTGACGCTGCCCGCCGGACAGGTTGGACCCGCGCTCGCCCAGCGGCGCGTCGAGTCCGCCGGGCAGGTCGCGCACCACGCCGTCCACCCGGGCCAGCCGGAGCGCGTCCCACACCTCGTCGTCGGTCGGCGCCCCGGCGTCGCCCGGATCGGCCAGCGTGACGTTGCCGCGCACGGTGTCCTCGAAGACGAAGGTCTGCTGCCCGACCAGCACCACCTGGGCGGTCAGGTCGTCCGCCGCCAGGTCGCGCACGTCGATGCCGTCGACCTCGATCCGGCCGGTGGTCGGGTCGGAGAGCCGGAGCACCAACGACACCAACGTCGTCTTCCCCGCGCCGGTGGAGCCGACCACGGCGACCACCCGGCCGGGGGCCACGTCGACGTGCACGTCCCGCAGGATCGCCACCGGACCGGCGGGTCCGGGCACCTCGACCCCGACGCCGGACATCCGCAGCGCGGCGCCCTCCCCGGTCCGGGTCAGCGGCGTGGAGCCGGGCCGCATCTGGCCCTCGGCGTCGACCACCCGGGCCAGCCGCTCCTGCCCGACCAGGGCGCGCGGGATGTCACCGAGCACCCAGCCGAAGGCCCGCACCGGCACCGCCATCAGGGTCAGCAGGTAGGCGGCGGAGACGATGTCACCGGTGTTCACCGCACCGGTGGTCGCCCGCCACACACCGACCACCAGGACGAGCAGCGAGCCCAGGCTGGGCAGCATGTCGATCACCGGGTCGAAGTACGCCCGGACCACGCCCACCCGGACGTTCGCCGCGCGCAGCTGGTCGGCGCGGTCGGCGAACTGTCGCTCCTCGCGGTCCTCGGTGCCCAGCGCCTTGACCAGCAGCGCCGCCTCGAAGGACTCGTGCGCGTTGTCGGCGACCTCGGCGCGCAGCTCCTGCGCCCGGGTCACCGCCGGCGACATCTTGCGCTGGAAGAACACATTCGCCAGCACGGCCAGCGGCAGCACGATCAGCGCCGCCAGCGCCAGGTACGGGTCGGTGGTGAACAGCGCCACCGCGGCGACGCCGATCATCACCACGACACCGAGGGCGAAGGGCAGCGGGTTGAACACGTTCGTCGCGGCCTCCACGTCGGAGGAGGCGTTGGACAGCAGCTGCCCGGTCGGGTGCCGCCGGTGCCAGGACATCGGCAGGGCGAGGTACTGCCGGGTCACACCGCGCCGCCACATCGCCTGCTGGTCCGAGACGCCGATCCCGGCGAACACCCGGCGCCCGGCCACCGACAGCGCCAACGACAGGGCGACCAGCGCCAGAGCACCCCCGGCGAGCCAGATCCGGCCGCGCGCCTCGGCGTCACCGGCCAGCGCGGGGACCACGACGGTGTCCGTCGCCCAGCCCAGCACCCGGCTGACCGCCACGGTGAAGGCGCCGAAGGCGGCCGAGGAGCCGATCGCCAGCACGTAGGTGCCCGGCTGGGAGGCGATGCCGCGACCGAGCAGTAGGGCGGAACGTCGGGTCACCGATCCGGTCAGGGTGGCGGGGCGACGCGGGGTGGAGCGGGGTGGCACGACAGGCCTTCCTGGTCGGCGAACGAGCTGCTCAGGATCTTCTCATGGGGTACAGACAGGCCGAGGGGCCGGCCACCCGCAGGTGACCGGCCCCTCGGACCGTGATGCGTACCGGAATCAGTTACCGGTCAGCTTCTCCCGCAGAGCAGCCAGCGCCTCGTCCGAGGCGAGGGTGCCGGTGGCCTCCTGGGCCGGAGCCGAGGAGTAGGAGCTGCTGCTGGAGGACGGGGTCGAGGAGGACGAGCTCGACGAGGAGCCTGCCACCTCACCCGCGGCGGCCTCGGCGTCAGCCTTGGTCGCGTCCAGCACCTGCTTGCGGTGCGCCTCCCAGCGGGCGTGCGCCTCGGCGTACTGGCCCTCCCAGGCCTCACGCTGAGCGTCGAAGCCCTCGAGCCACTCGTTGGTGGTCGGGTCGAAGCCCTCGGGGTACTTGTAGTTCCCCTCCTCGTCGTACTCCGCCGCCATGCCGTACAGGGCCGGGTCGAAGTCCTCGGAGGTCGGGTCGAAGCCCTCGTTCGCCTGCTTCAGCGACAGCGAGATCCGACGGCGGTCCAGGTCGATGTCGATGACCTTGACGAAGACGTCGTCGCCGACCTGCACGACCTGCTCCGGGACCTCCACGTGGCGGACGGCCAGCTCGGAGATGTGCACCAGACCCTCGATGCCGTCCTCGACGCGCACGAACGCACCGAACGGAACGAGCTTGGTGACCTTACCCGGGACGACCTGGCCGATGGCGTGGGTCCGGGCGAAGGCCTGCCACGGGTCCTCCTGGGTCGCCTTGAGCGACAGCGAGACCCGCTCGCGGTCGAAGTCGACGTCCAGGACCTCGACCGTGACCTCCTGGCCGACCTCGACGACCTCGGACGGGTGGTCGATGTGCTTCCAGGACAGCTCGGAGACGTGCACCAGACCGTCGACGCCACCCAGGTCCACGAAGGCACCGAAGTTGACGATGGAGGACACGACGCCGGGACGGACCTGGCCCTTCTGCAGGGTCTGCAGGAAGGTGGAGCGGACCTCGGACTGGGTCTGCTCGAGCCAGGCACGGCGGGACAGGACCACGTTGTTGCGGTTCTTGTCCAGCTCGATGATCTTGGCCTCGATCTCCTTGCCGACGTACGGCGCGAGGTCGCGGACACGACGCATCTCCACCAGCGAGGCGGGCAGGAAGCCGCGCAGGCCGATGTCGAGGATGAGGCCACCCTTGACGACCTCGATGACGGTGCCGGTGACGACGCCGTCCTCCTCCTTGATCTTCTCGATCGTGCCCCAGGCGCGCTCGTACTGTGCGCGCTTCTTGGACAGGATCAGACGACCTTCCTTGTCCTCCTTCTGGAGGACCAGGGCCTCGACCGCGTCGCCGACCTGGACGACCTCACCGGGGTCCACGTCGTGCTTGATCGAGAGTTCCCGGGACGGGATGACGCCCTCGGTCTTGTAGCCGATGTCCAGCAGGACCTCGTCGCGGTCGACCTTGACGATGGTGCCCTCGACGATGTCGCCATCGTTGAAGTACTTGATGGTCGCGTCGACAGCGGCGAGGAAGTCCTCGGCGGAACCGATGTCGTTGATCGCGACCTGGGGGGTGCCGGACTTGGCGGGGGTGGAGATGCTCATGTAGGGGTGGGCTCCGATGCGGACAGAGACGTTGTGCGGACAGGGATCGGGCCGCTCCGCCGGGTGGCGGTGGTCCGGGTTCGTGCTGGATGGTGCTGGTGATCGCCGTCGCACGGATTGACTCGTGCGGGCACGCGACACCGCCGACCATCCTACCGACGGTTGTGACAGTGGGTCAAAGCCGACACTCAGGCCAGCGCGCGCGCCACGTCCAGCAGATCCCGCGGGACGTGCTTGACCTTGCCCGCGATCTCCGACAACGGCACCAGCGCGATGTCCTCGCCGTGCAGCGCGGTCATCACGTTGGTCTCGCCCCGGCTGATCGCGTCGATCGCGGCGACACCGAACCGGCTGCCCAGGATCCGGTCGGCCGGCACCGGCGAACCGCCGCGCTGCACGTGGCCGAGTACGGTCACCCGGGTGTCGAAGCCGGTGCGCTGCTCGATCTCCTGCTTGACCCGGTCGCCGATGGCGCCGGCGACGATCTCCCCGAACTTGCCCACCGGCGCGTCGTAGCTCATCGCGGTGCCCTCGGCCGGGATCGCGCCCTCCGCGACCACCACGATGGAGAAGTTCGCGTGCGCACGGTGCCGGTGCTTGAGGAACTTGACGACCTTCTCGATGTCGAAGGGCTCCTCCGGTGCCAGCACCAGCTCGGCGCCACCGGCGATGCCCGCGGTGACGGCGATCCACCCCGCGGAACGGCCCATCACCTCGACGATCATCACGCGGTTGTGCGACTCGGCGGTGGTGTGCACCCGGTCCAGCGCCTCGGTGGCGATCTCCACCGCGGTGTCGAAGCCGATCGAGCGGTCGGTGCCCCACACGTCGTTGTCGATGGTCTTGGGGATCGCGACGATCTTGACCCCGGCCTCGGCGACCTTGGAGGCCGCGTGCAGGGTGCCGTCGCCGCCGATGCAGATCAGCGCCTCGATCCGCTCGGCCTCCAGGGTGGACATCACGGCGTCGATGCCGCCGTCCGCCGAGTGCGGGTGGAACCGCGCGGTGCCGAGCAGGGTGCCGCCGACCGGCAGCACGTTGCGGATGTGGCTGCGGGTGAGCGGGATGATGTCGCCGTCGACCACACCGCGCCATCCGTTGCGGAACCCGATGATCGAGTGGCCGTACTCCCCCTCCCCACGCTTCACCACGGCTCGGATCGCGGCGTTGAGGCCCGGGACGTCGCCGCCTCCGGTGAGCAGTCCGACTCGCACGCTGAAAGCTCCTTCATGGTCGGTGGGGGGATGACCCGGGCTGCGGCGCGCGGGTGTGACCAGGCTATCCGGGTCCGGGGCCGCCACGATGAGTCGGAGGTCCCGCGGCGTGTTCGGCGTGGTCAGGGCCGGTGCGTCGGGGCCGCGTCGGGGTCTCACGGCCGCGGGGTGATGCAGCGAGGTCGTCTACCGTCGGGGCATGACTGCAGACCAGCCGGGTCCGATGGCCGACGCCGGGTACCGCGAGGTGGCCGATGCCGCGGCGACCGGGGCCGGGCGGCTGTGGTGGGACGCGAACGCCGCCGAGTACCTGGACGAGCACGGCGAGTTCCTGGGCGACGACGACTTCTGCTGGTGCCCGGAGGGACTGCGCGAGGCGGACGCCCGGCTGCTCGGCGAGGTCCGCGGTCGACGGGTGCTGGAGGTCGGGTCGGGGGCGGCGCAGTGCGCACGCTGGCTGGCTGGTCAGGGCGCCGCGGTGGTGGCGACCGACGTGTCCGGGTCGATGCTGGCGGCCGCGGCGCGGATCGGCGGTGGGTTCCCGCTGGTGCAGGCCGATGCCCGAGCACTGCCGTTCCCGGACGCCAGCTTCGACACGGTGTTCACCGCCTACGGCGCGATCCCGTTCGTGCCGGACGCGGAGCGGGTGCACGCCGAGGCGTTCCGGGTGCTGCGGTCCGGGGGTCGGTGGGTGTGCTCGGTGACGCACCCGATCCGGTGGGCGTTCCCGGACGACCCCTCCGAGCGCGGGCTGACCGCCGACCGGTCCTACTTCGACCGGCGACCGTACGTGGAGACCGACGCGGCCGGGCGGGTGCTGTACGCCGAGTACCACCGGACGCTCGGCGACCACATCGCGGAGCTGGTGGGCGCGGGCTTCGTGCTGGACCGCCTGGTGGAACCGGAGTGGCCCGACGGGCACGACCGCACGTGGGGCGGCTGGAGCCGGCTCCGCGGCGAGCACATCCCCGGCACCGCGATCCTGGTGGCGCACAAGCCCTGACCCCGGCGCTCGCCGAGTGCTGGTCGAGTCACTCCCTCGGGAAACGCGCCAGCACTCGGCGGAGCGGGGGCCCGGCGGTCAGTGGCCCGCTTCGTGCCAGGAGTGCCCCTGGCCGACCGAGACGTCGAGCGGGACGTCCAGCGGGTAGGCGGAGGCCATCTGCTCGCGGAGCAGCGCCTCGACGGCGTCCCTCTCGCCGGGCGCCACCTCCAGGACCAGCTCGTCGTGCACCTGGAGCAGCATCCGGCTCTTCAGCTGCTGGGCGACGAGTTCCCGCTGCACGCCGAGCATCGCCAGCTTGATGATGTCGGCCGCCGAGCCCTGGATCGGGGCGTTCAGGGCCATCCGCTCCGCCGACTCGCGTCGGATCCGGTTGTCGCTGGTCAGGTCGGGCAGGTAGCGGCGCCGGCCGAGGATCGTCGCGGTGTAGCCCACCCCGCGCGCCTCCTGGGCCACGGTGCCGAGGTAGTCGCGGACCCCGCCGAACCGGTGGAAGTAGTCCTCCATCAGCGCGGCCGCCTCACCGACCGGGATCGTCAGCTGCTGGGACAGCCCGAAGGACGACAGGCCGTAGGCCAGGCCGTAGCTCATCGCCTTGATCTTCGACCGCTGCGCACTGGACACCTGGTCGGTCGGCACGTTGAACACCCGGGAGCCGACGTAGCTGTGCAGGTCCTCGCCGCCACGGAACGCCTCGATCAGGCCCTCGTCCCGGGACAGGTGGGCCATGATCCGCATCTCGATCTGCGAGTAGTCGGCGGTCAGCAGCGTCTCGTAGCCGTCGCCGACGACGAACGCCCGGCGGATCTGCCGCCCGGCCTCGGTGCGGATCGGGATGTTCTGCAGGTTCGGGTCGGTGGAGGACAGTCGGCCGGTGGCGGCGATGGTCTGCTGGAAGGTGGTGTGGATCCGGCCGTCCGGGGCGACCGACCGGAGCAGGCCCTCGACGGTCTGCCGGAGCTTGATCGCGTCCCGGTGGGCGAGCAGCGCGGCCAGGAACGGGTGCTGGGTCTTGGTGAACAGGTCCGCCAGCGCCGACGCGTCCGTGGTGTACCCGGTCTTGGTCTTCTTGGTCTTCGGCATGTCCAGCTGGTCGAAGAGCACCTCCTGCAGCTGCTTCGGCGAGCCGAGGTTCACCTCCCGACCGATCGCCGCGTACGCCTCCGCCGCCGCACGCTGGACGGTGGCGTCGTACTGCTGCTCCAGCTCGGTCAGGTAGTCGGTGTCGACCGCGATGCCGATGTGCTCCATCCCGGCGAGCACGCCCTCCAGCGGCAGCTCGACATCGGTGAGCAGGTGGCTCGCGCCCCGGTCGTCGAGCTGCTGGGCCAGCACGTCGGCCAGGTCCAACACCGCCGCGGCACGGATCGCCGCGCGCAGCTGCTCGTCGTCGCCGTCCAGCCCGAGGTCGAGCGCACCCTGCGGCTGGTCCGACTCCGGCGGGGTCAGTTCCCGGTGCAGGTAGGCCAGCGCCAGGTCGGCGAGGTCGTAGCCGCGCCGCTCCGGCTGACACAGGTAGGCGCCCAGCTCGGTGTCGAAGACCACCCCGGCCAGTGACAGCCCGCGGCCGGTCAGCGCGTGCCAGGCCTCCTTGGCCGCGTGCACCACCTTGGCGGCGTCGGCGTCGGCCAGCCACGCGGCCAGGGCCTGCTCGTCCGCCGGGTCGATCCTGAGCAGGTCATAGGCGACGGCCTGGCCACCGGCGGCGAGGGCGATTCCCCAGGCGTCACCGCCGGAGGGCGCGTGCGAGCCCTGGACGTCGACGCCGAAGCGCTGGCCCGCGTGTGCCGACAGCCACGACCCGAGTCCGCCGGCGGCCGGGGTGACCAGCTCGGGTCCGACGGCGGTCAGCGGCTCGTCCACCGGGCCGTCCGGGCCGCCGTCGTCGCCGGGTGCCACCGCCAGCAGCCGTTCCCGGAGCTGGCCGCGGAACTCCAGCTCCTCCAGCAGCTCCAGCACGGCGGGACGGTCCCACGGGCGGCGGATCAGGTCGTCCGGGCCGAGCGGGAGCTCGAGGTCGTCGACCAACCGGTTCAGCTCGCGGTTCAGCACCACCTGATCCAGGTGGGTGCGCAACGACTCGCCCGCCTTGCCCGTGATGTCACCGGCGTGCGCGACCACGCCGTCCAGGCCGTCGTAGGCGGTGATCCACTTCGCGGCGGTCTTCGGGCCGACGCCGGGGACGCCGGGCAGGTTGTCCGACGACTCCCCCACCAGCGCCGCGATGTCCGGGTACCGGTGCGGCGGGACGCCGTACTTCTCCTGTACCGCCGCCGGGGTCATCCGGGCCAGCTCGGAGACACCCCGGACCGGGTACAGGACCGTGACCTGGTCGTTGACCATCTGCAGGGCGTCCCGGTCGCCGGTGCAGACCAGCACGTCCATCCCGGCCGCCGACCCCTGACGGGCGAGCGTCGCGAGGATGTCGTCGGCCTCGTAGTCGGCCTTGGTCAGCACCGGGACGTTCATCGTGCCGAGCAGCTGCCGGATCACGTCGACCTGGCCGCGGAACGGCTCCGGCGAGGCGTCCCGGGTCGCCTTGTACTCGGGGTAGCGCTCGGTGCGGAAGGTGACCCGGCCGAGGTCGAAGGCAACCGCGACGTGGGTGGGCTCCTCGTCCCGGAGCAGGTTGGCCAGCATGGACGCGAAGCCGAACACCGCGTTGGTGGGCTGCCCGGTCACGGTGGCGAAGTTGTCCACCGGGAGGGCGAAGTAGGCGCGGTAGGCCATCGAGTGGCCGTCCACCAGCAGGAGTCGCGGTCGCGTCGCAGCAGTCACGGATGACAACCTATCCGCCATGACCGACAGCACCTTCCCGGACCACACCCTGATGACCCGGATGGGCATGACCCTGGACGAGGTCGGCGCCGATCGCACGGTGGGCCGGATGCCCGTGGTCGGGAACACCCAGCCGTTCGGGCTGCTGCACGGCGGGGCGAGCGCGGCGCTGGCCGAGACGCTGGGCTCCTACGCGGCCAACGCGCACGCCGAGGAGGTCGGCCGGCGAGCGGTGGGCGTCGAACTGAACGTCACCCACCACCGGTCGGCGACGGACGGTGAGGTGATCGGCACGGCCACCGCCCTGCATCGCGGCCGCAGCCTGGCGACCTACGAGGTGGTGGTCGAGGACCCGCGCGGTCGACGGGTCGCCACCGCGCGGCTGACCTGCATGCTGATCGACGCCAGGCCGCGGGACTGACTCTCCGCCCGACCGGCGCGGGCGGCGCGCCGCCGGGCGACCAGGTCGTCGATCCCCCGGGCACGCGGACCCGCCTCGCCGGACAGTCGGCGCTGCAACGCCTCCGTGCTGACCACCCGGTGCGCCGCCGCCGGGGCGAAGCCGAGCCGGGACAGGAACCGCAGCACCCCGCGCGCGCCGGGCAACGGCACCGCGTAGACCTCGGTCGCACCGACCTGTTCGGCGGCCTCGGCCACCCCGGCCAACAGGGCGTGACCGATGCCGCGGCGCCGGGCGGACTCACCGACGTACACCGCCTCGATGGCGACCGACACCTCGTCGGTGAACAGGCTGGGGCCCACCACCCGGGCCAGGACGAGGCCCTGGACCTGGCCGTCCAGCTCCCCGACCAGCGCGACGGCACCGGGCTCGACGGCGAGGGCGCCGACCTGGTGGCGCAGCCGCTCGGGGTCGTCGGTGCACAGCTGGGAGCCGAGCAGCGACTCGGCGCGGGCGGCCAGACAGAGGTCGATGATCGGGTCGACGTCCTGCGGACGGGCCGGGCGTACGACCGCTGCTGAGCGCATGGTGTCCGCGACCTCCTCGTGTCATCCCCCGCTGCTGTGGCCCCGGCATCATGGCAAACCCGGGGTCCTCCTGCCTAGTCGCCGCAGAAACTCATCGCCCTCAACACGACGGAAACGCCGTGGACACACGCTGTCCCTAGCGTCTGCCGGGTTCACAGGCCAGTCACTGGTGACCCGACCGGACGGAGGACCAGGTGCGCTCAGCCGCGACCTCGTTGTTCTTGCTCGTCTTCGCGTTTCTCTGGTTGTCCCCCGTCGCCGCGCAGGCGGCGACCGCCCCGTGCGTCACCGATCCCGCCACCGGCTGCATCAACGGCACGCTCAGCACCTCGGCCCGGGAACCGGCGGCCGGCGTCACGCTGGAGGTGTCCGGCCCCGGCGGCACGGTGGAGGTGACCACCGGGCCGGACGGGAAGTGGTCGGCGCCGGTGACCGAGGCGGGTGAGTACACCGTCACCCTCGACCCGGCGACCCTCCCGGCCGGGGAACAGCTCCGTGATCCCGCCGCCAACCCGCGCACGGTCACCGTGCAGCTCGGGTCCTCGTCCGGGGCACTGTTCGCACTGGGCGCCCCGACCGCCGCGGAACCGGAGCCCAGTGCCAGCGCCACGACTGCCCCGCAGGCCGAGTCCACCTCCGGCGGGGGCGGCTCGAACCGGGTGCTGCAGCAGGCGGTGAACGGCCTGGTGTTCGGCGTGCTGCTGGCGCTGGCCGCGGTCGGGTTGTCGCTGATCTACGGCACCACCGGGCTGAGCAACTTCGCGCACGGCGAGCAGGTGACCCTGGGGGCGATCCTGGCTTACGTCGGCTGTCAGATCCTCGGTCTGCCGCTGCTGGTCTCCGGGCTGCTCGCGGTGCTGCTGGGCGGGGTCTCCGGCTGGGTGCAGGACACCGGGCTGTGGCACCAGCTGCGCAAGCGCCGGGTCGGCACCACCCAGCAGATGATCGTGACCATCGGTCTGTCGATGGCGTTGCAGTACACCTACCAGTTCTTCTTCGGCGGGGGGCAGCTGCGGATCGTCACGACCAACCCGACCATGCTGACGCTGGGCTCGGTGCGGATGAGCGTGACCTCGGCGGTGTCGCTGGTGCTGGCGGTGCTGGTCCTCGGCGCGGTGGCGTACTTCCTGCTCGGCACCCGGGTCGGCCGCGCCACCCGCGCGGTGTCGGACAACCCGGCACTGGCCGCCGCCTCCGGGATCACGGTGGAACGGATCATCCGGCTGGTCTGGGTGATCGGCGGCGCGCTGGCGGCCCTCGGCGGCGTGCTGATGGGCCTGTACCTGAACGCGACCAACTGGAACATGGGCGGGGCGCTGCTGCTGCTGATGTTCGCGGCGGTGACCCTCGGCGGTCTCGGCCAGGCATTCGGTGCCCTGGTCGGGTCCATCGTCATCGGCCTGGTGGTCGAGATGTCCAACCTCGTGATTCCGAGCGACATGCGCTACGCCGGCGCGCTGCTCATTCTCATCCTCGTCCTGCTGCTGCGGCCGCAGGGAATCCTCGGCCGCGCCGAGCGGATCGGTTAGGAGCGACATGGACTGGACACGCATCCTCGTCAACACCGCTGGCGAGATCTTCGCCCCGACCACCGCCGCCTATGCGCTGGCAGCGATCGGGCTGAATGTGCACTTCGGCCTCACCGGGCTGCTGAACATGGGCCAGGCCGGATTCATGCTGATCGGTGCCTACGGCTTCGCGATCTCGACCATCGCCGGCTGGCCGCTGTGGGCGGCGGTGCTGATCGCGTTGGTGGCGGCGGCACTGTTCGGATTGCTGCTGGGCATTCCGACCCTGAAGCTGCGCGGGGACTACCTCGCGATCGTGACCATCGCCGCCGCGGAGATCGTCCGGCTGATCGGCCGCTCCACCGCGCTGACCGAGCTGACCGGCGCCTCCTCCGGCCTGCGCGGCAACAGTTACAAGCACACGTTCCAGGACGCATCGCCGTTCGCCGACGGGAATGTCGCCGTCGGGCCGTTCGAGTACTCCATGAACGCGTCGAACTCCTGGTGGGTGCGGATCGTCGGCTGGGCGCTGGTCGCCCTGGCCTGCCTGCTGATCTGGGCATTGATCCGCTCGCCCTGGGGCCGGGTGCTCAAGGGCATCCGCGAGGACGAGGACGCGGTGCGGTCCCTGGGCAAGAACGTCTACGCGTACAAGATGCAGGCGCTGGTGCTCGGCGGGGTGATCGGGGCGCTGGCCGGGATCATCTATGTGCTTCCCCGCGCGGTGCAGCCGGATTCGATGGGGCGACCGATGACGTTCTTCGTCTGGACGATCCTGCTGCTGGGCGGCGCCGCGACCGTGTTCGGGCCGGTGCTCGGGTCGATCATCTTCTGGGTGTCGCTGATGCTCATCAAATCGGTGATGCGGGCCGGGGTACCGGAGTCGGTGATGCGCACGGAGCAGATCGAGCAGTTCGGCTGGGTGATCGTCGGCGTGACGCTGATGCTGCTGGTGATCTTCCGACCACAGGGCATCCTGGGCGACAAGAAGGAGCTGGCGATCAATGTGCGCTGACCGCGATCTGGTGACCGCCGACCTGACCTTCGTCGATCCGGTGCCGGGGGTGCCGAAGCCGGACGCGATCGTGGTCGCCGACGGGGTGCGCCGCCAGTTCGGTGGCATGACGGCCGTCGACGTCGACCACCTGGAGGTGCAGCGCGGCGGGATCACCGCGCTGATCGGTCCGAACGGTGCCGGGAAGACCACGCTGTTCAACCTGCTGACCGGATTCGACCGGCCGTCCACCGGCACCTGGTCCTTCGACGGCCGCTCGCTGTCCGGGGTGTCCGCCGCGAAGGTGGCCCGCTCCGGCATGGTCCGCACCTTCCAGCTGACCAAGGCGCTGAGCCGGATGACCGTGATCGAGAACATGCGGCTCGGTGCCCGGCACCAGCCCGGCGAGAACCTGTTCACCGCGCTGGTCCCCCCGCTGTGGCGCGCCCGGGAACGGGAGATCACCGCCCAGGCCGAGGAACTGCTGGCCCGGTTCAAGCTGGACACCAAGCGCGACGACTACGCCGGTTCGCTGTCCGGCGGCCAGCGCAAGCTGCTGGAGATGGCCCGCGCCCTGATGAGCCGGCCCACCATGGTGATGCTGGACGAGCCGATGGCCGGGGTGAACCCGGCGCTGACCCAGTCGCTGCTCGGCCACATCCAGGCACTGCGGGACGAGGGCACCACGGTGCTGTTCGTCGAGCACGACATGCACATGGTCCGGCACATCTCCGACTGGGTGGTGGTGATGGCCGAGGGCCGGATCGTCGCCGAGGGACCGCCGGACGTGGTGATGGCGGACCAGGCGGTGATCGACGCCTACCTGGGTGCCCACCACGACACCGATCTGGGCGACGACGCGTTGCTGGAGGGACTGTGATGACCACACTCGTGCACCGGGGCGCGCCGGAGGGTGAGCCGCTGCTGGCCGCCACCGATCTGATCGCCGGGTACCTGCCCGGGGTGAACATCCTCAACGACTGCAATCTGGTCGTGCACCCCGGCGAGCTGGTCGGGATCATCGGGCCGAACGGCGCCGGGAAGTCCACCCTGCTCAAGGCGCTGTTCGGACTGGTGAACATCCGGTCCGGGACGGTGACGCTGGGTGGGGAGGACATCACCAACCACCGGGCCGACTCACTGGTCCGGCGCGGGGTCGGGTTCGTCCCGCAGACCAACAACGTGTTCCCGTCGCTGTCCATCCAGGAGAACCTGGAGATGGGGCTGTTCCAGTCGCCGAAGCGGTTCGCCGAGCGCTTCGAGTTCATCGTGGACCTGTTCCCGGTGCTCGGGGAACGACGGCGACAGCGCGCCGGGTCGCTGTCCGGTGGTGAGCGGCAGATGGTCGCGATGGCCCGGGCGCTGATGATGGACCCGAAGGTGCTGCTGCTGGACGAGCCGAGCGCGGGGCTGTCACCGGTGCGGCAGGACGAGACCTTCCTGCGCACCCGGCGGATCAACCGGGCCGGGGTGTCGGTGGTGATCGTCGAGCAGAACGCGCGCCGTTGCCTGCAGATCTGCGACCGCGCGTACGTGCTGGACCAGGGGTCGAACGCCTACTCCGGGCCGGGGCGCGAGCTGATGCACGACCCGAAGGTGATCGAGCTGTACCTCGGCACGCTGGCCACCGATGTGGACGCGGCCCGGAAGGCACGCACGGAGGACTGAGTGCCGGGCGTCACCGACGCCGAGTGCGCAGGACGCGGGGAGGTCTCGCCCGAGACGCCCGTGGTGCCGCGCACTCGGCGTCGTCGCGTGTCCGGGGGTCACCTGCGCGCGTGGGCGTGATCGTGCGGCTCGTGCTCGTTCTCGTGCTGGTGGTCGTGGTCGTGGTCGTGGTCGTGGTCGTAGTCGTGCACGTGGTCGTGCTCCGGGTCCGGGAACTCCCCCAGGCCCAGCCGCGCCCGCACCTGCGGCCGACGCAGCGGCGGCACGGTCGCCGGCGGTCGGCGCCGGTTCGGCAACTCGTCCAGCAGCCGGGTCACGATCGCGGCGATCTCCTCGACCGCCCGCTCGATCGGCTCGGCGGTGCTCGCGCTCACCGACTGCACGCCGCTGACCTTCCGGACGAACTGACGCGCCGCGGCCTCGATCTCCTCGTCGGTCGCGGCCGGTTCCAACCCGCGCAGCGTGGTGATGTTCCGGCACATGCGGCACACGGTAGGCCCGCCCGATGCCTCCGGCCACACAAGCGCCGAGTGCGGACGAATGCACGGGTCCCGGGCTGGGAAGGGTGCTTTCGTCCGCACTCGGCGGGTGGGGGATCAGGTCAGTCGACGGAGCCTTCGACCGCCTTGACCCAGACGTTCTTGTTGTCGGCGCCGTACTGGTAGACCCCGATGAAGGCGCTGGACGGGTCGTTGTCCTCGTTGAACGGGCCGATGCCCGCCTGGCCGACGTAGTGGATGTCGTCACCGTCGTCGATCATTGTGACGCAATCGGCGAACGTCGTGCATTCCTCGCCGCCGTCCGCTCCGGACACCGCCGCCAGGTTCGCCTGGATGGTCGGACCGTCGGTGCCGCCACCCTTCACCGCCGCCAGCGCCGCCAGGATGGTGGCGTCGTAGGACTCGGGGCCGTAGGCGTAGTCGGTCAGGTTGGGGTCGACCTCCTTCAACCGGGCCTGGAAGTCGTCGCTGGGGAACGCACCCGGGATGGTGCCCTGGGCGCCCTCGAGCGTGCCCGGCTCGAAGTCCGCCGAGTAGTCGGCGGTGTTGCCGTCGACCATGTAGATGGTGGACGGGTCGACCCCGGCGGCGACCAGCTCGGGGATGATCTGCTTGGTCTGCTCGAAGGCCAGGATCACGATCGCGTCCGGGTTGGTGGCCATCAGGGCGGTGACGTCGGTGGCGAAGGACGAGGCGGCCGGGTCGAACTCCTCGCCCGGGTTGCCGTAGACCACGGTGGCCCCGGCGTCCTCGACGGTGGTCTTCACCACGTCGCGCAGCGAGGTGCCGTAGTCGTCGTTGAACACCAGGATGCCGATGTTCGCCTTGCCGTCGCCGGTGATCAGGTTGCCCAGCGCCGCGCCCTGGACGGTGTCCGGCGGTGCGGTGCGGAAGTAGTAGTCCGAGTAGCCGGACAGCCCGGTGGCGGTGTTCGCCGGGGAGATCTGGACGACCTCGGAACCGGTGATGTCGTCCACGACGTTGAAGGTCACCGAGGAGGACGCGGCACCGATGATCACCTGGACGTCCTGGGACAGCAGGTCGGTCACCGACTGGGTGGCGACCTCACCGTGGTCGGCGTCCGAGGAGTCGGCGTGCACCACCTCGACGTCGGAGCCGAGCACACCGCCGGCCTCGTTGATCTCCTGCACGGCGAGGTCGACGCCGGCCACCTCGGGCGGGCCGAGGTAGGCCAGGGTGCCGGTCTGCGGCAGCAGGGTGCCGACGATCAGCGGGCTGCCGTCACCGGAGCCGCCGCCGGTGCTGGTGGAGCCGGACCCGGCGTCGTCGGAGCTGCTGCTGCACGCGGTGAGCACGAGGGCCACGGCACCGGCCAGCCCGGCCACCTGCAGGGCATGTGTCGTACGGATCATGCGGAGAACCCCTCTGGGAGAGTGACGATGGCGGCGACGCTAGGGGTGACGTGTGTCACCCGTGTGTCGGCTGTGTCTCAACCAGAGTTGTTGCGGATTCGTGATGTTCGCGGCCCGGAACGCACGAAGCCCGACCCGTCCGGTGTGGACGGGCCGGGCTCCGCGGTGAGCTCCGAGGGTCAGGTCAGGGTCAGGAAGCGCCGCCGACCTGGTCGATCACGGCGTCGGCGACCTCGCGCATGGTGAGCCGACGGTCCATCGAGGTCTTCTGGATCCACCGGAAGGACTCCGGCTCGGACAGACCCATCTTGGTCATCAGCAGGCCCTTGGCCCGGTCCACGCGCTTGCGGGTCTCGAAGCGCTCGGCCAGGTCGGCCACCTCGGACTCCAGCGCGGTGATCTGCGCGTAGCGGGAGATGGCGATCTCCACCGCGGGCAGCAGGTCGGCCGGGCTGAACGGCTTGACGACGTAGGCCATCGCACCGGCGTCGCGGGCGCGCTCGACCAGCTCGGTCTGGGAGAAGGCGGTCAGCAGGACCACCGGCGCCAGGTGGGCCTTGGCGATCCGCTCGGCGGCGGAGATCCCGTCCAGGACCGGCATCTTGACGTCCATCACGACGACGTCCGGCTTCAGCTCGGTGGCCAGGGCGACCGCCTGCTCGCCGTCGCCGGCCTCGCCGACGACGTCGAACCCGGCTTCGCGGAGCGTCTCGACGACGTCCATCCGGATCAGGGCCTCGTCCTCGGCGACGACGGCACGACGGGCCGGGCGGGCCTCCGGCTCGGCGGCCTTCTGCTCGGTCTTGGTGGGGATGTCGAGGTCGAGCGGAGCGGCGTCTGCCGACTCCGCGACCTCGTTCGGGGTTGCGTCCTGGGTGCTCACGCTGAGGATTCTAGGTCCTCGGGCCGCCCGGGTGCCCGATTCTGCCGCTGTGAGAACGCGCACGGCAGGTCATGGCGTGAGCCGGGCGACCCAGCGGGCGATCCGAGCCGCCCGGGTCCGCGGGGTCGCCGCGGTCACCACCTGGTGCAGGACGGAGTAGCGCTCGGACTTCGCCAGCGCGGCGAACGCCTCGGCGGCACCGGGTGCCGCGGCGAGTGCGTCGACCAGATCCGGCGGCACCTCGATGGTCGACTGCCCGGCGTAGGCACGGTCCCAGCGACCGTCGGCCTGGGCGGCGGCGACCTCGGCCAGCCCGCGCGGGCGCATCCGGCCCTCCGCGGTCAGCCGCGCGATGTACTGCACGTTCCGCGCCGACCACAGGCTGCGGGCCCGGCGTGGGGTGTAGCGCTGCAGGAAGGTGGTCTCGTCCCGGCCGAGTCGCTGACCGTCGATCCAGCCCGAGCACAGCGCCTCGTCCAGGGCCTGCGCGGCGGAGATGCTGGTCGGGTCCGTGGTGCCCTTCTTGGCGAGCAGCAACCAGACGCCGTCCGACGCCGACTCGTGGACGTCCAGCCAGGCACGCCAGGCGGCGACGTCGGGCAGGATCAACGGGTCGTCGGCGGCCATGCCCCCATCGTGCCGCCCGACACCGACACGGCGTCAGTCCTCGCCGGTCTCGGCCCGGAACTCCTCGGCCAGCGCGACCCCCGCGGCGACGGTGGCGGCGATGGCGGCCTCGGGGACGTGCACCAGGCGCAGGCAGCCGCGCACCACGGCCTCGGCGTAGGCACCCCGAGTACCGTCGTCCCCCCACTGGCGCTGCGAGATGATCCCCTCCACCAGGCCGAAGGGCAGTTCGAGGTCGGCGTCCGACAGCGCCGCGGGGTCGGTGCCGTGCCGGGCCAGGGTCGCGGCGGACAGGTCGCGGTAGTGCCCGCGCAGGGCGACTTGACTCTCCCGGGTCTCGGCGAACTCGGTCTCGGCGATGTCCAGCAGCCGGTAGACCACGTGCAGGTTCCACCGGTCGCGCAGCAGGCCGTCCAGGTCGTAGCGGGTGAGCGCGGCCAGGGCAACGGCCGGGTCGTCGGTGCGCCCTTGCAACCAGAGCGCGCACTGCACCGACGGGGCGACAGTGCCCTTGAGCAGGGACCGCAGGATCTGGCTCTTGTCCGGGAAGTGGTAGTACAGCGACGCCTGCTTGATCCCGACCGCGTCGGCGATCTGCCGGGTGGTGGTCTCGGTGTAGCCCTGCTCACCGAACAGGCGGGCGGCGGCGGCGAGGATCTCCTCCCGGGTGGACAGACCGGAGTCGGGTCGCGGGGCCGAACGCGGGCGGCCCCGGCGACGGGGCGTGGGGGTGGTGGTCATCGCAGCTCCTTGACGACGCGGCCGTCCTGGACGACCAGGGTGATCCGGTCCGGGTCCGCGAGGGCGGTGATCTCGGTCACGGGGTCGACGTCGGTCAGCACCAGATCCGCACGCATGCCGGGGACGATGCTGCCGACCTGATCGTCCAGACCCAGCATCCGAGCGGCACCGGACGTCCCGGCGACCAGGGCTGCCATCGGGGACAGCCCGTGGTCGACGAGCAGCCCCAGTTCCGTGAGGTTGGTGCCGTGCGGGGCGATCCCGGCGTCGGTGCCGAGCGCCACCGGGACCCCGGCGCTCAGCGCGGCGTGCAGGCGCTCGCTCGCCTGCTCCTTCATGGTCCGGCGCTTGACCGCGACCCACGGGGCGAGACCGTCGGACAGCGGGCGGGTCAGGGTGGACAGGGTGGGCACCAGCCAGGTGCCCTGCTCCCCCATCAGATCGATCGTCGGGTCGTCGATCTGGTAGCCGTGCTCGATGCTGCGGACCCCGGCTCGAACGGCGGCGGCGATCCCGGCGGCACCCTGGGCGTGCGCGGCCACACCGACACCGCCGTGCCGCTCGGCCTCGGCGACCACCGCCCGCAGTTCGGGTTCGCTCAGTCCGCCGGACTCCGGGTGGCTGCCGGGGCTGCCCATCCCTCCGGTGGCGGCGACCTTGACCCAGTCGGCCCCCTGACGGAGCACCTCACGCACCGCACGGACGAACTCCGCGGGTGAATCCGCGATCGCCCCGGCGCCGGGTCCGGTGTCCAGCGCCAGCCCCTCGACGGTGCGCCAGTCGCCGTGCCCGCCGGTGATGGAGAGGATCCGGATGGCGATCAGCAGGCGGGGTCCGCGGACCAGGTGCTGATCGACCGCCGATCGGTACCCGGAGTCGGCGCCGGCCAGGTCGCGCACCGTGGTCACCCCGGCGTCCAGGGTCGCGGACAGGTGCGGCACCGAGCGGAGCACGAACAGCGACTCCGGGGCCATGACCTCGGCCATCGCGTCCTTGCCGGGCAGCGTGCTGACGTGCACGTGGCAGTCGAGGAAGCCCGGCAGCAGGGTGCGCCCCCGGCCCTCGATCACCCGCAGCCGCTCGCCGGTGGGCAGTTGCCCGGTGGGGGCGACGGTGGCGATGAGTCCGTCGGCGATCAGCACGTCGACGTGCTCGCGCGGCGCGGAGCCGGTGCCGTCGATCAGGCGGGTGTCCCGCAGCAGGAGGTCGGTCACGCTTGCAGGCTAGCGCATTACCTGTCGCCGACAGATTTTACCTCCGGGCAACACGCGGACACTCCCCCGCAACGACCGCCGCCTACTTTTCCGGTCACTGACAGGAAAGCGTCCCGGATCCCCTCCTCCCCCTCCCCTTCCCACCGCGACGCCCGACCGAGAGGCATGCCATGTCCCCCAGCCCCGCACGCCGCCGCCCCCGCACCCTCCTGCTCGCCCTGCCCGCCCTGACCGGACTGCTGGCCCTGACCGCATGCGGCCAGAGCGGCACCCTCGGATCGACCGGCGCGGGCGGCGGCGACGACGTCTTCACCGCCGTCATGCTCACCGGATACACCACCCCGCCGGACCCGGACGTGAACTACGACGGCCCGGGGCTGAACATCATCGAGAACACCTATGAGGGCCTGGTCGCCTACCAGGACGGCACCGAGAGCCCGGAGATCGTGCCGGAGCTGGCCGAGGACTGGACCGTCTCGGACGACGGACTGACCTACACCTTCACCCTGCGCGACGGCGTCACCTTCCACGACGGCACCGCCTTCACCTCCGCCGCGGTACAGAAGTCCTTCGAGCGGCGCACCCAGGTGGACGCCGGTCCGGCCTACATGGTCGGGGACGTCGTCAGCGTCGAGACCCCCGACGACCTCACCGCGGTGATCACGCTCAGCGCACCGAACCAGGCGTTCCTCGACTACCTGGCATCGCCGTTCGGCGTGAAGATGATCAGCCCCACCGTCCTGGACGAGCAGGCGGGTGACGACTTCGCCCAGACCTACCTGACCAGCCACGACGCTGGCACCGGTCCCTACGAACTGACCGGGGTCCAGACCGGCGAGCGGTACGAGCTGACCGCCTACGACGGCTACTGGGGTGACGCACCCGAGCTGACCGACATCGAACTGCAGGTGGCCGAGAACGCCTCCGCCGCACAGTTGCAGCTCGAGCGCGGGGAGATCGACGCGATCCTGGGCAACCTGAACAAGACCTCCTTCGAGTCCTTCGCCGACAGCGAGGAGGTCAGCACCAGCACCTTCGCCAACTTCACCACGCAGATGATCTACGTGAACCCGGCGTCGGCCTGGCTGTCCAGCGTGGAGGCTCGCCAGTCCCTGTTCGCCGGGATCGACAAGGAGTCGATCATCGACGAGGCGATGGGGTCGTTGGAGGTGCCGACCGACCAGCTGTTCCCGCAGGGCATGGTGGACGCCGGGATCGACGAGCAGGGCATCAGCTACGACAGCGCCGCCTGGTCGGCACTCGGTGCGCCGGCCTCCGGCACGGTGCGGATCGCGTACGCCGGGTCCAGCGCCGACGGCAAGGCGGTCGCCGAGGAGCTCGGATCCCGGCTGAGCACGGCGGGCATCCCGGCGGAGGCGGTCGCCTACTCGGCCGGCACCATCTACGGCATCGCCGACGAGGGTGCCGACGGACCGGACCTGGCGGTGTTCTCCGTGTTCCCGGACGCCGGACACCCCGACGCCTGGGCCTCGATCATCTACACCCCGGCCGGTGGCCTCGACCTGTTCGGCGCCGAGGTGCCCGGACTGACCGACCTGCTGGACACCGCCCGGGCCAGCGCGGACGTCACCGCCTACGCACCGGTCGCCGACGCGGTGAACGCCACCCGCTACTGGTTCTCCATCGGGTCGCTGAACAGCACCCTGCTGACCACGCCGGATGTCACCGGTGCCACCGAGGCGCAGAACGTCCTGGAGTACAACGTGCTGCACTTCGCCACCCTGAGCCGGGGCTGACCCGATGACCGACGTCCTGAGCGTGACCGGGCTGGAGGTCCGGCTCCGCCGCGACGGGGAGAGCGTGCACGCGGTGCGCGGCGTGGACCTGAGCGTCGCCCCCGGTGAGGTGCTCGGCCTGGTCGGCGGGTCGGGATCGGGTAAGAGCATCCTGGGCCTGGCGGTGATGGGGCTGCTGCCCGCCACCGCCCGGCCGGAGGTCTCCGGTGCGATCGACCTGGCCGGGACCGACATGATCCACGCCCCGGACCCGGTGCGGCGGGCCACCCGCCGCCGGCACGTCGGCGCGGTGTTCCAGGATCCGATGACCTCGCTGGATCCGACGATGACCATCGGCCGCCAGCTGGCCGAGGTGACCCGGGACCGGGCGCAGGCACTGTCGCTGCTGGCGGACGTGGGCATCCCGCAGCCGGCCGACCGGTTGAAGGCGTACCCGCACCAGCTGTCCGGCGGTCTGCGCCAGCGCGTGATGATCGCGCTGGCGGTGGCCCGACGACCGTCGCTGATCCTGGCCGACGAGCCGACCACCGCCCTGGACGTCACGGTGCAGGCGCAGATCCTGGACCTGCTGCTCGCGCTGCGCGCGGAGATCGACTGCTCCATCGTCTTCGTCACCCACGACCTCGGGGTGGCGGCCCAGGTCTGCGACCGGATCGCGGTGATGCAGACCGGACGGATCGTCGAGTCGGCGGCCGTGGACCAGGTGTTCGGCGATCCGCAGCACGGCTACACCAAGAACCTGTTGCGGTCCCGGATCGACCTGGACACGCCACGTGACCGGCCGCTGGCGGCGATGCCGGTCACCGCCGCCCCGCCTGCCGGGGACGACGACCTGGCCATCGGCGCCGACGGGGTGCTGGACCTGGCCCCCGGCGCACCGACCCCGACCCTGCCCGCACGCTGGCCCGCGCCGCCGATCAAGCCCACGGCGGCCGTCACGGTCAGCGACGCGCACCGCGAGTTCCGCTCCGGACCGCCCTGGCAGCGCCGGACGTTGGCGGCGTTGCGCGGGGTGGACCTGGAGGTGCGGGCCGGGGAGTCGGTGGCCCTGGTCGGCGAGAGCGGCTGTGGCAAGTCCACCCTGCTCCGGGTGGTCGCCGGATTGGAGACCCTGACCTCCGGGTCGGTGACCGTCGCCGACGGCGCCCGCCCGCAGATGGTGTTCCAGGACGCCGGTGCCTCGCTCACCCCGTGGCTGCGGGTCGGGACGATGCTGGACGAGCGGCTGCGCTCGCACGTCACCGGGATGTCCCGTGAGCAGCGCCGGACCGCGGTGCTGGACGCGCTGCGCACCGTCGGACTGCCGGAGGAGACCGCCCGGGCCCGCGGCGACCAGCTCTCCGGCGGGCAGCGCCAGCGGGTCGCGCTGGCCCGGGCGGTGATCGTGCCGCCGACCGTGCTGCTCTGCGACGAGCCGACCAGCGCACTGGATGTGTCGCTGGCCGCCACCGTGCTGAACCTGATCGGTCGGCTGCGCCGCGACCTGGGCATGTCGGTGCTGTTCGTGACGCACGACCTGGCGGCGGCCCGGATCGTCGCCGACCGGATCGCAGTGATGCGGGCGGGCCGGATCGTCGAGGTCGGGCCCACCGACCAGGTCTGCGCGGCACCCGCACACGAGTACACCCGCACCCTGCTGGCCGCGATCCCCGGCCCGCAGCACCGGATCGGAGCCAGCCGATGACCACGATGACCGCCGTCGCCCCCGGGCGAGCAGCCCGCCGCTGGGCGAAGCTGACCGCCGTCCGGCACCGGGCGGTCGGGGTGGACCTGATCGCGATCGGCGCGCTGGTGCTGATCGTCCTGGTCGCGGTGGCGGCCCCGGTGCTGGCCCCGCACTCGCCGATCCTGCGCAGCGGGGACGCCTTCCTGCCGCCGTTGAGCCCGGGTCACCTGTTCGGCACCGACGCCCTGGGCTACGACATCCTGTCCCGGCTGTTGTACGGCATGCGGTCCAGCCTGATCGCGGCCGTGATCGTGATCGTCTCCGGTGTGCTGATCGGTGGTCTGGTCGGCCTGCTGGCCGGTGCCCTCCCCGGCTGGGTGGACACCGTGCTGATGCGCGGCACCGACCTGTTCCTGGCACTCCCCGGTCTGGTGATCGCGATGGCGGTGGCGGCGGCCCTGGGTGCCAGCTTCACCAGCGCGCTGATCGGGGTCGCCGTGGTCTGGTGGCCGTTGTACGCCCGGCTGGTGCGCGGAGAGGTGCGGGCCTGGGCGGCGCGTCCCCACCTGGAGGCGGCACGGCTCGCCGGAACCCCGTGGGGCATCCGGGTCACCCGGCATCTGCTGCCCGGGGTCCGGTCGACCATCGTCGTCGCCGCCAGCCTGGACGTCGGCGGGCTGGTGGTCGCCCTGTCCGGGCTGTCGTTCATCGGCCTGTCGTCACCGGCACCGGCACCCGAACTCGGGGCGATGGCGGCGCAGGGCATGGCCTACCTGCTCCAGGCGTGGTGGGTGCCGATCTTCCCCGGCCTGGCGGTGCTGGTGATCGCCCTGGCCGCCAACCTCGCCGGCGACGGCGTCCGCGACCTGATGCGCGGCCGCTGATGGCCGCCCCGATGAAGGAGATGCCGAGATGGTGATGTTCCTGGTCAAGCGGGTCGGGGCCACCCTGGGGGTGCTGCTGGCGCTCACCATGGCGCTGTTCGGCCTGCAAGAGGTGTCCGGGGTGGACCCGGCCAAGGCCTACGTGGGTGCGAATGCCTCCGCCGATGCCGTGGCCGCCGCCCGCGAGCGCCTCGGGCTGGACGAGCCCCTGGTGTCGCGGTACCTGACCTACCTGAACGGATTACTGCACGGCGATCTGCAGAACTCGTTGCGCAGCCGGACCCCGGTGGCGGAGAACCTGGCGCAGGTGCTCCCCGCGAGTCTGGAGCTGGCGGCCTGGGTGCTGGGGATCGCGCTGGTGCTCGGGGTGGCGTTCGCCGCGCTGACCACGCTGGCCTGGCGGGGCGCCGGGATCGTGCGGGTGGTGCTGCTGTCCGGGGCCGCGGCACCGACCTTCCTTCTCGGCATGGTGGGGCTGCTGGTGTTCTACGCCCAGCTCGGCTGGTTGCCCTCGGGTGGGCGGTCCGGGATCCGCGACGCCCCTGCCGGGCCGACCGGGTTCCTGGTGCTGGACGGGCTGCTGGCCGGGCGGATCGACGTCCTCGGTGACGCGGTGGCGCATCTGGCGCTGCCCGCACTGTGCGCGGCGATCTCCCCCGCGGTCGCCATCGGTCGGGTCCTGGTGGACGGGTTGAAGGCCAACATGTCCGCCGACCACGCCCGCACCGCCCGGTCGGCCGGGATGAGCGAGCGGCAGATCCTCATCCGGCACGCGGTGCGCAACTCCCTGGGTCCGACCCTGTCGATGGTCGGGATCCAGGCCGGGATGCTGCTGGCCGGGCTGGTGGTCGTGGAGAAGATCTTCGACTGGCCCGGGGTCGGCTCCTACCTCGACAAATCCGTCGCCGCCTCCGACTTCCCGGCCATCGCCGGGGTCGCCCTGGTGCTCGGCATCGTCTACGTCCTGCTCAACACCGTCGTCGACTGCCTGCAGGCAGCCGCCGACCGTCGGATCGCGCTCGCCTGAGCGCGACTGAAAGGAATCCCCATGAACGTCACCGGTAACGCCGTCCTGATCGTCGTCGACATCCAGGGCGGAGACGTGGAGCGGGCCGAGTCCCGTACCGAGATCCCGTACATGCCCGGCCGCACCGAACGGGCACCCCGGGTCCGCGCGCTGATCGCGGAGTGCCGGGAGCGGGGTATCCCGGTGGTCTGGATCCAGGAGGTGCACAAGCCCTCGCTGATCGACATCGGTCGGGAGCTGGACGGCTCCGAGGGACCGCACTGCGTGGAGGGCTGGCCGGAGACCGAGCTGGCGCAGGGCCTGGAGCCGCGGCCGGAGGAGTTCCTGATCCGCAAGCGCCGGTACTCGGCGTTCTTCGGCACCGAGCTGGAGATCGTGCTCAAGGCGTACCGGGCGGAGACGGTGATCCTGGTCGGCGGGCTGACCGATGTCTGCATCCACTACACCGCCGTCGACGCGCACCAGCACGACTATCGGGTCCGGGTGGTGACCGACGGGGTGGGCGGCTCCACCCAGGAGGCGCACGACGCGGCGCTGCGCGCGATCCACTACCTGCAGCGCGACGCCCTGGTGACCGCGGAGCAGGTCCAGGACTGGCTGACCACCGCACCGGAGAACCCCGAGGTCGCTCGGGCCGTGGCGCTGGACCGGGTCGGTGCGGTGGTGGGGCTGTGAGCGGCACCGCGAACCCGTCGGGCGCCCGGGACCACGCCCGCGCCCAGGGCGGCACCGTCGTGGAGACCATGCCCACCGTCCCGGCCGCGAGCGCCGGCGACTGGCCGCAGGACGCCGGTGAACGGCTGCACGCCGAGACGGTCGCGGGTGGCAACTACACCAGCCTGGCCTTCGCCGCGGGGACGGTGCTGGAACTGACCGACCTGACCGGTGACGCCTGCGCCCATCTGGTGCTGACCAATGCCGCCCAGGTGGACGAGCGCCTGAACGTCGCGGACACGGTCAAGATCCAGTGGCAGGCGTACCTGGGGGCCGGGTCGATGCTGCTCTCCGACCGGGGCCGGGTGCTGGCGACGGTGCTCCGTGACACCTCCGGTCGGCACGACACCTTCTGCGGCACCTCCACCCGGGCGGCGAACGAACGCCGGTACGGGGACGGCTCGCCGCACGGCGGGACGCCGGCCGGTCACGAGCTCCTGACCCTGGCGGCGCTGAAGCAGGGGCTCGGCCTCCGGGACGTGCCGCCGAGTATCAGCCTGTTCCAGGGCGTGCGGATCGCCGACGACGGCAGCACGGAGTTCATCGGGTCCGCCGGGCCGGGCGCACGGATCCGGCTGCGGTTGGAGCTGCCCTGCCTGGTGCTGCTGGCCAATGTCCCGCACCCGGTCGATCCCCGGCCCGAGTACGTGTCCACCCCGCTCCGGCTGCGGGCGTGGCGGGGGTCGCCGACCACCCTGACCGACCCGCTGGCCACCGCCACCCCGGAGGCGGCCCGGGCCTATGCCAACACCACCGACTACCTGCGCGCGAAGGGGTTGTGACGATGACCGTCGTTCTGGACCAGACAGTGCCCCGTCGTGCCCCGTGGTCGGCGGTGGTCCCGGCCGGGCACCAGCTCACCATCGTGGACCTGGAGGGCAATCAGGCGGTGGACTGCCTGCTGTACGACGCCCACGACACCACCATCCGGTACTCGGCGGCGGCCACCATCGCCGCTGCCCGCAACGTCTACCTGACCACCGGGTCGGTGCTGCGGGCGTCGGACGACCAGCCGTTGATGACCCTGGTCCGGGACGATGTCGGGCGGCACGACACCATCGGCGGCGCCTGTTCCAAGGAGTCGAACTCCCTGCGCTACGGCCACCACACCGTGCACCAGCACGCCTGCGTGGAGAACTTCCTGGCCGAGGGTGCCCGCTGGGGGCTGGACAAGCGCGATCTGGTGAGCAACATCAACTGGTACATGAACGTGCCGGTGGAGGCGGACGGCGCGCTGGGCATCGTGGACGGGTTGTCCTCCCCCGGGCTGACCCTCACCCTGCTGGCGGAACGGGATGTGCTGGTGCTGGTGTCCAACTGCCCGCAGATCAACAACCCGTGCAACGGCTTCGACCCGACCCCGGTGCGGATGATCATCGAGGACCCGCGGTGACCGGCGGCGGCATCCACCGGCCCGGTCGGTGACCAGGTGACGGTCCAGGCTCCCCCGCTGGTGGCCCGCGCCCGGCTCTGGCCGCTGGCCACCGGCACCTTCTCGATCGGCTTCGGCTCCTACGTGATGGCCGGACTGGTGCCGACCGTCTCCGCCGACCTGGGGGTGCCGGTCACCCAGGTCGGCGGTCTGGTCAGCGTGTACGGCTTCACCTACGCGATCACGACGCCGCTGCTCGCTCTCGCGCTGCATCGACTCCCCCGACGGCTGCTGATGTGCCTGGCGCTGGCCGGGTTCGCGCTGACCGCCGTCGCGACCGCGCTGGTCACGACCTACACGGCGGTGGCGGTGCTGCGCGGGCTGTCGGCGGTCGCCGCCGGCGGGTTCACCCCCACCGCCACCGTGCTCGCCGCCCGCCTGGCGCCACCGGGTGGTCGTGGGCGCGCGGTGGCGACGGTGTTCGGCGGCCTGACCACCGCCACCGTGCTCGGCGCTCCGGCAGGCAATCTGCTCGGACCGGTGCTCGGGTACCGCGGGGTCTACGCACTGGTCGCGGTGCTGGCGCTGATCGCGCTCGGCTCGGTGCTGTGGCTGGTCCGGCCACCCGGGTCAGCGCCGGCTGCCGAGCCCCCGGCCGGGCGGGTCGCCGCTCCCGCCGCGGACGTCGCGGGGGGCGAGCCGGTACCGGTCGGTGCGGCACCGGGGATCGGGCCCGCGCTGCCGGTCCTGATCGCCGCGACGCTGCTGGTCTCGATGCTGGAGACCGCCTCGGCGCTGATGGTGCAGACCTACGCCGCACCGATGCTGACGGACCTGGCCGGCATCACCGGCGTCGTACTGTCCGCGGTGCTGCTGGCCTACGGATTGGCCGGAGTCGCGGGCAACGTCGTGGGCGGACGACTCGCCGACCGGTTCGGCGCCGCCCGGAGCATCGTGCTCGCGCTCGGCACCTCGGCGGTGGCACTGGCCCTGCTCACACCGGCCACCGGTTCACCGATCACTGCGGCCGCCGTGTTCGCGCTCTGGGGCTTCGCCGCCTGGGCGATGAACTCCCCGCTGCAGAACGTCCTGCTCGCGCTGTCCGGACGGCACGGCCAGCTGGTGGTGGCGCTCAACTCCTCACTCATCTCCCTCGGCACCGCGGTCGGGGCGCTGGCCGGGGGCTGGGTGATCGCCGGGGCGGGCTACCGGTGGCTGGGCGGCGCGGCGGCAGGGCTGATGGTGCTGGCGGTGCTGCTGGTGGCGGTGCTGGGCCGACGGCCGGCGGTGCGGGCGGTCTGAGACCGGTCCCGCGGCGCCGGACGCCGACCCCTCACACCCCGCCGCGCAGGGCCGCGATCGGCTCCACCGAGGCCGCCTTGAGCGCCGGGTAGATCCCGGCCAGGAGGCCGATCACACCGCCACCGGCCGCCGCGCCGAGCACCACCCAGATGTCCAGGATCGGCGTCCAGGACTGGGCGGCCGACACCGCGACCACCGAGGCCACCCCGAGGGCGGCACCGACCATGCCGCCGAGCAGCCCCACGGTCGCCGACTCGATCATGAACTGGCTGGCGATGTCCCGGCGCCGGGCGCCGAGCGCTCGCCGCAGACCGATCTCCCCCACCCGCTCCATCACCGAGAGCAGGGTGACGTTCGCGATCCCGAGGCCACCGATCAGCAGGGCCACCCCGCCGAGCGCCAGGAAGATCGTGCTGATGTCGGCCTGCACCTCGCTGCCCACCGCGGAGCCACCGGCCGGCACCTGCATGCTGACCACCTCCGGGTTGTTGGGCGCCAGGGCGATCGGCACCTGATCGGCGACCAGCGGTCCGGCACCCACCGCGATCCGCAGGTGCAGTTCCTCCGGCGCCGCCAGGGCGAAGTCCTGGCGCGCGGTGCCGTCCGGCAGCAGGAGGGCGTCCAGCAGGTCGGTGCGGCGCTGCATCCCGTCGATGATCCCGATCACGGTGTACGCCCGGTCGCCGATGAACACCGACGGCTGGCGATCGACCCGGCTCACCCCCAGACGTTCGGCGGCGCGGGCACCGAGCACCACCACCCGGTCGCCACGCTGGTCGTGCCCGGTGTCGAAGAACCTGCCGGTGACCAGGTGACCACGGACCGCGTCCAGCAGCCCGGCCGATCCGGCCAGCACCACGGGGGCGGAGGTCTCCGGCGCCGACGGGTCGTTCACCGGCACCGCCGTCACCGTCGCCTCGCCGATGTCGACGGTGGCGATCAGACCGGCGGCCTCGATCCCGTTCAGCCGGGCGGCACGCGAGTCGGCGTCCCAGGGCAGGGACTGGGTCGCCCGCTGGCTGCCGTCGGCGGTCCGGGTGGTCGCCGGGCTGGCCAGCGCCTGCGTGGCGGCCACCGCGTCGAAGCGTCGGGCGATCTGACCGGCGGCGGTCTGCGCCAGTCCGACCGTCACCACCACCGACGCGATGCCCAGCACCGTGCCGAGGATGGTCAGGAACAGGCGACCGGGGCGCGCGTCGATCCCGGCCGACGCCTCCCGGAACAGGTCCCGGGCGCCGAAGCGATCGCTCATCACGCCACCTCGGTCAGTCGGCCGTCGGCGATCCGCACCCGGCGGTCGGCACGGGCGGAGACCACGTCGTCGTGCGTGATGACCACCAGGGTCAGGCCGTCGTCGTGCAGCTCGTCGAAGAGTTCCAGCACCCCGGCCGAGTTCTTCGTGTCCAGGTTGCCGGTCGGCTCGTCGGCCAGCAGGACCCGGGGCGAGGCGACCACGGCCCGGGCGACGGCGACCCGCTGACGTTCACCACCGGACAGGGTGGTCGGCAGGAAGTTCAGCCGGTGGCTCAGATGCACCCGGTCCAGCGCCGCCAGGGCCCGTTCCCGGCGTTCGGCGCGCGGTACCCCGCTGTAGAGCGTGGCCAGCAGGACGTTGTCCAGCACCGTGCGGTGCGGCAACAGGTGGAACTGCTGGAACACGAAGCCGATCCGGCCACCGCGCAGCGCGCTGCGCCGCGCCTCGGAGATGTCCTTCGTCGGCTCCCCGTCCAGCAGGTACTCCCCCGACGACGGCCGGTCCAGCAGCCCGAGCAGGTGCAGCAGGGTCGACTTGCCGGAGCCGGACGGACCGACGATGGACAGGTAGTCCCCGGCCGCCACCACCAGATCGCTGGGATGCAGGGCGTGCACCGGCGGATCACCGGGGAACACCCGGGCGACCTCCCGCAGCTCCACCACCGGCGGGACCGGCGCCGCCGGGCCGGTCAGCTCGGCGAACACCGGGTCGAGGGCGGTCACGCGTCCTCGTCCGCGGTCGCGTCGCCCGATGCCTCGGAGCCGTTCTGGCCCACGACCACCAGGTCGCCCTCGGCCAGCCCGTCACCGGTGACCTGGACGTACCCGCCCGCCGCCAGGCCGGTCTCCACCTCGACCAGGGAGGTGGTGCCGTCGTCGGCCATCAGCTCCACCCGCGACTCGCCACCCGGCCCGGCGGTCAATGCCGCCAACGGCACGGCGAGCACCGCGCCACCGGTGGACGAGACCGGGATCGACACCCGGACGTTCGACCCCTGCAACGCGGCGGTCTGCTCCGGGGTCAGCTCACCGGGTTGCATGGTGACCTTCTTGCGACCGGCGGTGGACTTGTCCTCCTTGCCGCCGGACTCCGGCTCGGCGATCTCGGTCACGGTGACCGGGACCGCGGTGCCGTCCACGTCGATGCTGCCGGTGGTGCCGACCGCCAACAGGGCGGCATCGGCGTTGGCCGCGGTGCCCACCACCTGCAGGGTCGCCCCGGACACCTTCATCACCGAGCCGTCGACGGTGCCGCCACGCTTGACGGTCACCTCGTCGACCCGGCGCGGCAGGGTCTCCAGGTACACGATCTCGCTGGCGGGCAGGGCGACGACGGTGGCCTCCCGCGCCTCGGCCAGGGCGGTCTTGGCATCGGCCAGGTTGTCCTTGGCCGCCTGCACGCTGGCCGACTCGGCGCTGGTGTTCGGCGCCGCGTCCAGTTGGGCGCGCTCGGCCTGGGCCACGCCGACGGCATCCCGGGCGTCGTCCACCGCCTTCGAGGCCGCCGCCTGTTCCCCGGCCGTGCAGCCGTTGGCCGGGCAGGCGGCCAGCTCGGCCTCCGCCACCGTCACCGCTCGCTGGGCGGACCGCACCGCGGCATCCGCGGCGGCGACCTCGGCGGTGGTGGTCGACCCGGTGCGGGCCGATGCCAGCGCGCCCTCCGCGGAGGTGAGGTCGGCCTGCGCCGAGCGCACCATCCGCTCGGCGTCGGTCACCGCCTGCTGCTCCTCGTCGGAGGCCGACGGCACCGGGTAGCCCGCGCGGCGGTAGAGCTCGGCGACCCCGTCGGCGGTCGCCTGGTCGTAGGTGTCAGCGGTCGCGTCGCCCGCGCCGATCCCCAGCGCCCCCAGCGCCGCCTTGAGCTGCAGCACGTCCGGCCCGGAGACGCCGATCCGCAGCGTGCGGTAGGTGGGCAGGGTGCCCGGCAGGACCAGCACCGGACGGCCCGCGATCTCCAGCGCCACCGAACCGGCGTCGAGCGTCGCGCCGACCTCCGGCACCTGTCCCGTGATGACGGCACGCTCCCCGAGCTCGGCGGTCTCCACCCGCAGGTCCACCGCGTCGTCGAAGACCACGTCACCGCGGATCGTCACGTCGTTGCTCAGTTCCCGGTTCTCCACCGGCACCGTGATCGGACCCGCCTCCGGCGCCGCGGTGCGCGCGGCTGCCTCGGCCGGGTTCACGATCAGACGGGACAGTCCCAGTCCGGCGATCAGACTCACCACCGCGACCCCGGCCAGGACCAGCAGGGTGCGGTTGCCGGTGCGCCACGACGACCGCGCCTCGGTCGGTCGCGGCTCGGCCGGTGCGGCGTCCAACGCGATGATCTCGGTCGGCTCGTCGCCGGTGTTGTGCCTGCTCACTTGCGCTTCGCCTCCGCGGCGTCGGCCCAGGCCTGCAGCTCGGTGCGGTGCTGGTCCACGAACTCCTGCTGCAGCTCGTGGTCCACCTCCTGGCGCTTGGCGATGTAGTCGACGTTCTTCTGGCAGGTGAAGTCGGCGACCGCCTGGGCGATCTCCTTGTCGGTGAACGCCTTCAGCTTGGCCTCGTCGACCTCCGGCGCCGGCGGGCCGTCCGGGTTGGCGTCCCAGTCCCAGCTCTCGGCCTGCGCGGTGTACTCCGGGTCGTCCCAGCCCTGCAGTGCGTTGTACTCGTCGTAGAGGGCGTTGTTCCCCTCGTTCACGCTGGTCAGGCCGTCGAAGCCCTCGTCCGCCATGCAGGAGGCCCAGGCGTTGTTCAGTGCGGTGACCCGGGAATCGGCCTCGACGGTCTCGTAGAAGCGGTTGACCTCGTCCTCGAGGTCGGCGTAGTCGGCGCCGCCGTCGCCGCTGTTGTAGACCTCGTGCTGGGCGGAGCCGTAGCAACCGGCGGTGGTCCAGTCGTACTCGGTCGTGTCCTCACCCTCGACGTACTCCACCGGCGGGCCGTACAGCGCCTCGTCGTAGGCCGCCTGCTCGGACTCGGACATCGAGTCCCGGTACTCCTGGTTGGCGTCGACGTACTCCTCCGTCTCGACCGGCTGCCCCTCGGAGTTCCACGGATCGGTGCTGATTCCGTAGCCGTACTTCTGCGCGAATTCCAGGGTTCCCCATTCGACGTCGAGGTCGTCCCCGAGGATGACGGAACCGCCGCTGTTCTCCTGCGGGGTGTAGTCGAATCCCTGTTCCTGCATGCAGGTGGCGACCAGTTCCTCCACCTCGGCGTTCTGCCGGTCGGATTCCGCCTGCATCTCCTCCTGGGAGCGCTCGTCCTCCTCCAGGCTGTAGCCGTAGATCTTCGCGGTGAACTCGTCCAGCGCACCCGGGGTCCACTCGGTGCTGCCACCGCCACCACCGTTGCCGCCGCCGGAGCAGCCGGTCAGCGCGACGACCAGGCCTGTCGTTGCTGCGGCGAGGACGAGGACCCGGCGCGGGCGGGGTGTCGACATGGAGGACTCCGTTCGTGGGGACGTACGACTGGCGCAGGACGACAAGTCGGGCTATGAGCTGACTGTGACCCTAGCGACGCGGACGCCCGCGCGAGTCCGACCTGAGGTGGAGATTGCCGGGAGACTTCCGGTGGATGCCAGAGCATTGCCGGTGAATGCGTGGTGCCGCCCGGCGATTTGAGTGGAACCAGCGCCGCGGTAGGTGGTAAATGCCCGGCGAGGCGCGCCCGCCCGTGGGTACGACAGAGGCCCCGACCGCCGAGGTGGCGATCAGGGCCTCGTGCACGGGTGCCCCGAGTGGGATTCGAACCCACACTGGATCGGGTTTGAGCCGAACGCCTCTGCCGGTTGGGCTATCGGGGCCGTGTGCGCCACCCATCCTAGCGGCGCGTAGCGTGCCCCCGTGCCCGTGACGCTCTCCCCGCCCGACCTCGCCGCGCTGATCGCACGCCTGCGGGCCGCCGGGTGCGTCTTCGCCGAGGACGAGGCGGCGCTGCTGGTCGAGGCGGCGCGGGACGGGTCGGCGCTGGAGACCCTGACCGCGCGACGAGTGGCGGGTGAGCCGCTGGAGCCCTTGCTCGGCTGGGTGGCGTTCGCCGGGCGCAGGGTACGGGTGGCACCCGGCGTGTTCGTGCCACGCCGGCGCAGTGAGCTGCTGGTGCGTGCGGCGGTCGCCGAGTCGCCCGCGAGCGCCCGTCCGCCCACCGTGGTGGACCTGTGCTGCGGGGTCGGCGCCATCGGGGTGTCGGTCGCCCTGGCACTGCCGGGCAGTCGATTGTGGTGCTGCGACCTCGACCCGGCCGCGGTGGCCTGTGCGGAGCGGAACATCGCCGAGGCCGGGGTGTCCGGGACCGCGCTGGTCGGTGACCTGGACGCCCCGCTCCCGCCGGAGCTGAGCGGCCGGGTGGATCTGCTGACCGCCAACACCCCGTACGTCCCCACCGACGAGATCGCGCTGCTGCCGAGCGAGGCCCGGGCGCACGAACCGACGCTGGCGCTGGATGGCGGCGTCGACGGACTCGCCCTGCACCGACGGGTGGCGGCGCTGGCACCGCGCTGGTTGCGGCCGGGCGGTGTGCTGCTGATCGAGACCTCGGCGCGGCAGGCGGAGCGCACGGCGGCGGCATGCGCGGCGGCGGGGTTGCGACCCCGCGTGGTGACGGCGGACGACCTGGGCGCGACGGCCGTGGTGGCGGAGTGTGGCTGAGCCGTCGGGGCGCCCCGAGCGGGGAACCAGGCACGATGGAGTCATCGCGGCCGGCCCACGGCGCGATTCGGCAACGGTGGAGGACGAGATGACCCGGGCACTGGTCGTGGTGGACGTGCAGAACGACTTCTGCGAGGGCGGCGCGCTCGCCGTGACCGGGGGCACCGAGGTCGCCCGGGCGGTGACCGGGTACCTGGCAGCCCACGCGGCCGACTACGCGCTGGTGGCCGCGACCGGTGACTGGCACGAGCCGCTGCCGGACAGCAACGACGGGCACTTCGCGGTCGACGGGGCACCGGACTACGTGACGACCTGGCCGGAGCACTGCGTCCGGGACACCACGGGCGCCGCCTTCCACCCGGAGCTGCGGCTGCCCGCCGACGTGGTGCTGGTGCACAAGGGCCAGGGCCGTCAGGACTACTCCGGTTTCGCGGGTGAACTTGTCGGCCGGGACGGCGACCTCGCCACCGCCCTGCGCGCCGCCGGGGTCACGGCGGTGGACGTGGTCGGCCTGGCCACCGACCACTGCGTCACCGCGACCGCCCTGGACGCGCGGGACGCGGGCTTCGCCGTGCGGGTGCTGACCGACCTGACCGCCGGGGTGTCGACCGCGACCAGCATCGCGGCCCTCACCCGGCTCAGCCGCGCCGGGGTCGAGCTGGCCCTCGCGGGGTAGCGCGCGGCCGTCGCCCGTGCGGGCAGGTCAGCCCTGGTCGGCCCGCAGCCTCCCGGTCGCCCGGAACTCATCGGCGATCTGCTGCGCCTGGGCCGAGATCAGTCGTCGATAGGTGTCGTAGGCGCCGTCGATCCGGTCGGGAAGATCGCCGCGATGACGCGCCAGTTGCCAGTCCCGCTTGGCAGCGGCGATATCGGCGTTGGTGATCACGACCCGCTCGTCCTCCTCCATGCGCAGCAGGATGCGTCCACTTTGTCCGTTTTGCGAGAGTCCGGCGGGGTGAAACCGCAGGCCCGCTCGCGCTGCGGAAACACCACTACCCCTGGCACTCTGACCCAGTGAGGACGAACGCATGAACATCTGGCCGGGCCGCCCCTACCCCCTGGGCGCCACCTACGACGGTAGTGGAACCAACTTCGCCCTGTTCTCCGCCGTCGCGGAGCGGGTCGAGCTGTGCCTGGTGGAGGAGGACGGCACCGAACGCCGGGTCGACCTCCCCGAGGTCGACGCGTACGTCTGGCACGGGTACCTGCCGGCCGTCCAGCCGGGTCAGCGCTACGGCTACCGGGTGCACGGCCCCTACGACCCGGAGGCCGGTCACCGCTGCGACCCGAGCAAGCTGCTGCTCGACCCGTACGCCAAGGCGATCGACGGGCAGACCGACGGCGACCCCTCGCTGTACAGCTATACCTTCGGCGAGCCGGAGAAGCGGAACACCGACGACTCCGCCGGGCACACCATGACCTCGGTCGTGGTCAACCCGTACTTCGACTGGGGCCACGACCGGCCGCCGCAGCGCGAGTACCACGAGTCGGTGATCTACGAGGCGCACGTGCGGGGCCTGACCAAGCTGCACCCGGCGGTCCCGGAGGAGATCCGCGGCACCTACTCGGCGATGGCGCACCCGGCGATCATCGAGCACCTGGTCGAGCTGGGCGTCACCGCGGTCGAGCTGATGCCGGTGCACCAGTTCGTGCACGACCACTCGCTCGCGGACAAGGGCCTGACCAACTACTGGGGCTACAACACCATCGGGTTCTTCGCCCCGCACAACGGCTACGCGGCCTACGGGACCACCGGCCAGCAGGTGCAGGAGTTCAAGACCATGGTGAAGGCGCTGCACGCCGCCGACATCGAGGTCATCCTGGACGTGGTCTACAACCACACCGCCGAGGGCAACCACATGGGCCCGACGCTCAGCTTCCGGGGCATCGACAACGCCTCGTACTACCGGCTGGTGGACGACGACCGCGCGCACTACTTCGACACCACCGGCACCGGCAACTCGCTGCTGATGCGCTCGCCGCACGTGCTGCAGCTGATCATGGACTCGCTGCGCTACTGGGTGCGGGACATGCACGTCGACGGCTTCCGCTTCGACCTGGCGGCCACCCTGGCCCGGCAGTTCCACGAGGTCGACCGGCTGAGCGCGTTCTTCGACATCGTGCAGCAGGACCCGATCATCTCCCAGGTCAAGCTGATCGCCGAGCCCTGGGACCTGGGCGACGGCGGCTACCAGGTGGGTGGCTTCCCGCCGCTGTGGTCGGAGTGGAACGGCCGCTACCGGGACACCGTGCGCGACTTCTGGCGCGGTGAGCCCTCGACGCTGGCCGAGTTCGCCAGCCGCCTGTCCGGGTCCTCGGACCTGTACGAGCACTCCGGTCGCCGCCCGATCGCCAGCGTCAACTTCATCACCGCCCACGACGGCTTCACCCTGCGGGACCTGGTGTCCTACAACGAGAAGCACAACGAGGCGAACGGCGAGGACAACAACGACGGGGAGTCCTTCAACCGCTCGTGGAACGCCGGGGTGGAGGGACCGACCGACGACCCGGAGATCATCGCGATCCGTGCCCGTCAGTCCCGGAACTTCCTGGCCACGCTGCTGCTGTCCCAGGGCGTGCCGATGCTGGCGCACGGCGACGAGCTGGGCCGGACCCAGCAGGGCAACAACAACGTGTACTGCCAGGACAACGAGCTGTCCTGGGTCGACTGGGACCTGGATGAGACCCGGGAGGCGCTGCTGGAGTACACCCGGACGGTGGTGGCGCTGCGCCGCGACCACCCGGTGTTCCGTCGCCGCCGGTTCTTCGCCGGGGCACCCGAGCGCGGCGGTGAGTCCGATCTGCGGGACATCGCCTGGCTCGACCCCTCCGGCAGCCACATGTCCGACGAGCAGTGGCAGGAGGCCTTCGCCCGGTCGGTGGCGGTGTTCCTGAACGGCGACGCCATCGCCGAGCCGGACCTGCGCGGTGAGGACGTGGTCGACGACTCGTTCCTGGTGCTGTTCAACGGGGCACCCGAGTCGGTCACCTTCACCCTGCCCACCGAGGACTACGGCACGCAGTGGACGGTGGTGCTGGACACCGACAGCCAGTTCGAGGCCGGTGAGGTCAAGGACGCCCGGGCCGAGCTGGGTCTCGCCCCGCGTTCGCTGGTCGTGCTCACCCGTCCGCCGATGTCCACCGAGGACGCCGAGTGAGCGACCCGACCACCCCGACCCGGCGCCTGCCCGCGCCGGGTCGGCCGGTGCCGGTGTCCACCTACCGGCTGCAGCTGGGCCCCGATCTGTCCCTGGACGACGCCGCCGACCTGGTGCCTTACCTGGACTCGCTCGGCGTCACCCACCTCTACCTGTCGCCGATCCTGCGTGCCGCGCCCGGGTCGACCCACGGGTACGACGTGGTCGACCACGACGAGATCGCGCCGGAGCTGGGCGGCGAGGCGGCACTGCGCCGGCTGGCCGAGGTCGCGCACGCCGCCGGGCTCGGCCTGGTGCTGGACATCGTGCCGAACCACATGGCCGTGCCCACCCCTGCCTGGCACAACCGCGCCCTGTGGTCGGTGCTGGCCGAAGGACCCGAGTCGCCGTACGCCAGCTGGTTCGACGTGGACTGGTCCGCGGGTGACGGTGCGGTGCTGATGCCGGTGCTGGGCGCCCGGATCGGCGAGGTGCTGGCCAGTGGCGAACTCACCCTGGACACCGACCCGGCGCGCGGCCCCGTGCTGCGCTACTACGACCACGTGTTCCCGGTCCGCCCCGGCACCGAGGCGCTGCCGCTGGCCGAGCTGGTGGAGCGCCAGCACTACCGGCTCGCCTACTGGCGGGTGGCCGACGAGGAGCTGAACTACCGGCGGTTCTTCGACGTCGGCACCCTGGCGGCGATCCGGGTCGAGGACCCCGAGGTCTTCGACGCCACCCACGCCCTGGTGCTGCGACTGATCGACGAGGGTGTGCTGGACGGGCTGCGGATCGATCACCCGGACGGTCTGGCCGACCCCGGCGGTTATCTGGCGCGGCTGCGCGAGGCGACCGGCGGCGCGTGGGTCGTGGTGGAGAAGATCCTGCAGAACGACGAGCAGCTGCCCACCGACTGGGACACCGCCGGCAGCACCGGCTACGACACCGCGTGGCGGATCCAGCAGGCATTCGTCGACCCGGGTGGTTCCGGACGGCTCGGCGCCCTGATGCACCGGCTGACCGGCGACACCAGCGACGCGCTGCCGGAGCTGGTCGACCAGGCCAAGCGGGAGATCGTCGACCGGGCGCTGTACGCCGAGGTGCACCGGCTCACCGAGCTGGCCGCCGAGGTGTGCCGGGACGACCTGCGGCTGCGCGACCACACCTGGCGGTCGTTGCAGGACTGCCTGGTCGAGCTGCTGGTCGCGATGGACCGGTACCGCGCCTACGTGGTGCCGGGCGAGACGCCGCAGCCCGAGGACATCGAGGTGCTGTCCACCGCCGCCGCGCTGGCCCGCACCCGCCTGTCGCCGGAACGGGCGGCGACGATGGATGTCCTGGTCGACCTGCTGCTCGGCCGCGAGGTCGGCTCCGCCGGTCGCACCCGGGACCCGCGGCGCGACGAGCTGATCGTGCGCTTCCAGCAGACCTGCGGCGCGGTGATGGCCAAGGGCGTGGAGGACACCGCCTTCTACCGCTGGACCCAGTTGGTGTCGCTGTGCGAGGTGGGCGGCGAGCCGGACCGCTTCGCGCTGTCCCCCACCGAGCTGCTCACCTGGGCCGGTCGGATGCAGGTGACCTCCCCGCTCGGCATGACCACGATGTCCACCCACGACACCAAGCGGTCGGCGGACGTCCGGGCGCGGATCGGGGTGCTGTCCGAGCTGCCGGTGGAGTGGGCCGAGCTGGTCGGCGAACTGCGCGCGGCCTCCGCGTCCTGGCGTCCGGCCCTGCTGGACGGTCGGACCGAGAACCTGTTGTGGCAGACCCTCGCCGGGACCTGGACGGTCGACGGGCCGCTGTCGGCCGAGCGGCTCACCGAGTACCTGACCAAGGCGATCCGCGAGGCCAAGCAGCACACCAGCTGGACCGCCCCGGACGATGCCTACGAGGCAGCGGTGCTCGGCGCCGCCCGGCAGGCGGTGACCGACCCGGCCGTCGCCGAGCTGTTCGGCCGCTGGGAGCAGCGCACCCGGGAGGCGGTCCGCGCGGCCACCCTGGGCACCGCGCTGCTGCACCTGACCCTGCCCGGCGTGGCGGATGTCTACCAAGGCACCGAGGTGCCGTCGATCGCGCTCGTCGACCCGGACAACCGGCGGCCGGTGGACCACGCGGCGATCGCCGCCCGCCTGGCCCGGCTGGACGAGGGCGCGGGCACCCGGGACCTGGCGGACGAGAAGCTGCTGCTCACCTCCGCCACGCTCCGGGTCCGCCGGGAGCTGCGCGAGGCGATCATCGGGCCGGAGGCCGGCTTCGTACCGCTGGCACACTCCTCCGGTCACGCGATCACCTACGCCCGCACGGTGGCCGGTGACCCGCGGATCGCGGTGGTCGCCACCCGGCTCGCGGCGTCGGTGGAGCGGATGGGCGGCTGGGCGGAGCACACCGTCGCGCTGCCCGAGGGTGACTGGCAGGACGTGCTGACCGGTCGTGCAGTGGCCGGTGGGGTGCGACGACTGGCCGAGCTGCTGGACCGGATGCCGGTCGCGCTGCTCGTGCGGGAGGACTGAACATGCGGGTATGGGCACCCAAGGCGTCGTCGGTGGATCTGGTGCTGCCGGTCGCCGACGACGGCGGGCCGGAGCGGGTGGCGCTGGTCCGTGCCGAGGGCGGCTGGTGGACCGGCGACGACCTACCGCACGGCACCGACTACGCGATCAGCCTGGACGGCGGCGACCCCCGACCCGATCCGCGCTCACCCTGGCAGCCCGAGGGTGTGCACGGGCCGTCCCGGGTCTTCGACGCCGACCGGTTCGAGTGGGCGGACGGCGCGTGGGCGGGGCGAGACGTGCGCGGTGCGGTGATCTACGAGCTGCACACCGGCACGTTCACCCCCGAGGGCACCCTGGACGCCGCGATTCCCCGGCTCGGCCACCTGGTCGACCTGGGCGTCGAGGTGGTCGAGCTGCTGCCGGTCGCACCGTTCAACGGTCGGCACGGCTGGGGTTACGACGGGGTCTCGCTGTACGGAGTGCACCAGCCCTACGGCGGGCCGGCGGCGCTGCAACGCTTCGTGGACGCCGCGCACCGGGCCGGGCTCGCGGTATGCCTGGACGTGGTGCACAACCACCTCGGGCCGTCCGGCAACTACCTCGGCGAGTTCGGGCCGTACTTCACCGACGCCCACCAGACGCCCTGGGGCGCGGCGATCGACCTGTCCGAGGTCGAGGTGCGGCGCTGGATCCTGGACTCGGCGCTGCGCTGGTTCACCGACTTCCACATCGACGCCCTGCGACTGGACGCGGTGCACGCGCTGATCGACGACACCCCTCGGCACATCCTGGGCGAACTGTCCGACGCGGTCGCCGCCCTGGACCTGGGCCGACCGCTGTCCCTGATCGCGGAGACCGACCTCAACGACCCGGTGTCGATCACCCCGACCGACGCGGGCGGCTGGGGCATGACCGCGCAGTGGGCGGATGACGTGCACCACGCGGTGCACGCGCTGCTCACCGGCGAACGTCAGGGCTACTACGTCGACTTCGGGTCACCGCGGACCCTGGCGCACGCGATGACCCGGGTCTTCGTGCACGACGGCGGGCACTCGACCTTCCGCGACCAGGACTGGGGCGCCCCGGTGCCCGACGACGTGGACGGTCACCGGTTCGTCGTCTTCGGCTCCGATCACGACCAGGTGGGCAACCGCGCCCTCGGTGACCGTCCCGCCGAACGACTGGACGACGCGGCGCTGGCGGCCGAGGCGGCGCTGATCCTGCTCTCGCCCTTCACCCCGATGCTGTTCATGGGCGAGGAGTGGGGCGCCCGCACCCCGTGGCTGTTCCTCACCGACCACCCGGAGCCGGAGCTCGCCGAGGCGGTGCGCCAGGGCCGGGCCGCCGAGTTCGGGTCCCACGGGTGGGCGACCATGTACGGCCGCAGCGACGACGACTTCACGGTGCCGGACCCGCAGGCCACCGAGTCGCTGGACCGCAGCCGCCTCGACTGGGACGAACCCACGCTGCCCGGCCACGGGCGACTGCTGGACTGGTACCGACGCCTGATCGCCCTGCGCCGGGAGGTCGGTGCGCTCGGTGACGGCGACCGGTCGGCGACCCGGGTGACCTGGGACGAGTCCTTCACGGTGCCGGATTCCGACGACCACTCCCCCGAGGGTGCCCGTGCCCGGTCCTGGCGCAGCTGGCTGGTGCTGCACCGCGGCGACGCCCGGGTGGTGATCAACCTGTCCGACACCGAGCAGACCGTCCCGCTGGGCCGCACCGGCGAGCCGGAGGTGCTGGCGAGCTGGGCAGCGGGCACGGTCCGCGTGCTGACCGCCGACGACGCGGGGGCCGACGCCGACCCGCGAGACGCCGCCTCGGCGGTGCCCGGGACCCGCGTGACGGTCCCGGCGCGCACCGTGGTCATCCTGCGCTGACCCGCCGCCCCTCCGGGGCGACATGTCGCCCGGCCGGGCGTTCTCCCGGCCGGGCACGCCACCCCGCGCCGCCGAGTGTGCGTCGTCAGGGCTGGACGAACTCCGTGCGCCCGCGGTCGACGAGGGCGCCCAGGCGGGACAGCGCGCGGAAGTACTTCTTCCGGTAGCCACCGGCCAGCATCTCCGCGCTGAACAGCTCGCCCGCACCCGCCGAGCCGAGCAGCACCGGCACGTCCCGGTCGTACAGCCGGTCGACCAGCACCACCAGCCGCAGCGCCACGTCCTGGTCCGGCACCGGACCCGCTGCGGTGAGACCGACGAGGCTGATCCCCTCGACCAGCGCGCCGTACCGGGACGGGTGCACCCGGGACAGGTGCCGCAGCAGGGTCGCCCAGTCGTCACAGGTGGAGCCGGAGACCCCGGACACCGCCGCGCGCACCTGGTCGTCGGTGAGCGGCACGGTGTCGGTGACGGTGGCCCGGGCGCGGTAGTCGGGTCCGTCGATCCGCAGCACCTCGAACCGCCCGGACAGGTCCTGGATCTCGCGCAGGAAGTCGTCGGCGGCGAACCGGCCCTCGCCCAGCGACTCCGGCAGGGTGTTGGAGGTGGCGGCCAGCGCCACTCCCCGGTCGGTCAGCTCGCGCAGCAGCCGCGACATCAGCACGGTGTCGCCCGGGTCGTCCAGCTCGAACTCGTCGATGCAGACCAGCCGCCGGTCGGCCAGGGCGTCGACCGTGGGCCGGAAGCCGAGCGCGCCGACCAGGTTCGTCCACTCCACGAACGTGCCGTAGGCGGCACCGTCCACCGCCGACGCCAGGGAGGTCAGCAGGTGGGTCTTGCCGACGCCGAACCCGCCGTCGAGGTACACGGCGGGCACCACCGGCTTGCGCCGGAACAGGCCGCCGCGCTTGGCGGTCAGCGTCTCGGCGACCTCGCGCAGGCGGGCCAGCGCGGCGGCCTGCGACGGATGGCCGGGGTCAGGCCGGTAGGTGTCGAAGGACTCCCCGGCGAAGTGCGGCGGCGGGACCCGCTCGGCCAGCAGCCGCTCCGGTGCCACCTGGGGGTTCCGGTCGGTCAGCGAGGCCGTCGTCGGCGTGGTGCTGGTCACGGGCGGACAGCCTAGGTGCCGCCCCGCATCCCCGCACACCGGTCCACGGCACCGCCGCCGACCTGCGGACCCACGAGCGTCGGCCCTAGCCTGGTGCCATGCCCCCGGAGCTGCCGACCCTGGACATCCTGCTGCCCACCGAGCGCGCCGGAGAGCGCCTGGACCCCGCCGCCGGGGAACCGGTGCTGCACGCGTTCTACGCCCACCCGGCCCCCCGGCCGGGCCGACGGACCGCCGTGCGGGCGAACATGATCGCCACCCTGGACGGGTCGGCGCAGGGAGCCGACGGGCGGTCCCGCAGCATCAACGGGCCCGCGGACTGGCGGGCGTTCCGGGTGCAGCGCGCGGTGGCCGACGTGGTGCTGGTCGGTGCCGGGACCGCCCGGGACGAGGGCTACGGCCCGCTGCGGGTGCCGGCCGACCTGCGCGCCGCGCGGGCCCAGCGCGGTCAGGACGAGCGGCTGCCGCTGGCCCTGGTGACCCGGACCGGTGTGCTGCCGGAGAAACTGCGGGACGTCCCGGCGGCGGACCGGCCGTTCGTGGTGACGGTGGCGACCAATCCGCGGTTGGACGAGCTGGACCCCGACCGGGTGATCATCGCCGGTGACACCACGGTGGATCTGGCGGTGGCGCTGGACGCGCTGGCCGACCGGGGTCTGACCCGGGTGCTCGCCGAGGGCGGTCCGCGCCTGCTCGGCGATCTGACGGCGGCCGGGCTGGTCGACGAACTGTGCCTGAGCACCAGCCCGCTGCTGACCGGTGGCCCCGGAGTCCGGCCGGTGCACACCCAGGAATGGCTGTCCCCCGCCGTCACCGCCGCCCCGGCGCACCTCTTCCACTGCGAGGGGATGCTGCTCGGCAGGTGGCTGCTGCGGTCGGCGGGCTAGGCTCGGCACCGTGACCGACACGATCCTGGTCCTCACGGAGGACACCCTGACCTCGGCGGATGTCGCGCACATCCTCTCCCTGCACGACGGCGAGCGGCTGGACTACCGGGTGCTGGTCCCGGCGGACACCGAGCGCAACGTGCTGGTCTCGCTGGTCGACCAGCTGAGCCTGGGCGAGCTGCGCGAGGCGCTGGACACCGTGCTGGGCCGCGAGCCCGCCGCCGACCGGGCCACCGCCGACGCCGCCGAGCAGCTCGCGCGGTCGCTGGAGGCGCTGACCGACGCCGGGGCACACGCCACCGGCACCGTGGTCGACGACGACCCGCTGCCCGCGCTGCGCGCCGCCCTGACCGAGACCGGTGCCCGCGAGGTGGTGGTGGCGACCTACCCGCACGCGCTGGAGGACACCTTCCACCAGGACTGGGCGTCCAAGGCCCGCGACGACCTGCACGTCCCGGTCCTGCACCTCTACCTCGGCACCTCCGAACTCGGCTGACGCCACGCCCGCTGCCGCCCCCAGCCCCAGCCCGACCCCGCTCGAGGTCGGCACTCCGCGCCCCAAATCGGCACTCCGCGCCCCAAGTCGGCACTTCGCCGACCCTGATCGGGCCCGAACTGCCGACCTCGGCACTAACGCGCGGCGAGATCGGCACTCAGCGCCCGAGGTCGGCACTTCGCCGGGTCTGAGCGGGCGCGGAGTGCCGACCTCGGCGCGGAGGCGAGGCGGACGCGGGCGTGAGAGGCGGACGGGGCGTGAGGCGGGTGCCGGGCGGGCGTCGGCGCGGACGCGGGGGTCAGAACCCGGTGCCGGTGACCTTCGGGTAGTACCGGCGGAACTTGCGCACCTGGTTGATCCCGGCGAGAAGGGCATACCAGCGCCGCTTGATCCCCGCATCACCCCGGTAGCGCAGCGGGTGGGCGACCCGCCCGGCGCGGATCAGGCCACGCACCCGACCGGCCAGCGCCGGGTCGAGCACGTACCGCAGCAGCAGCCGGTGCGGCAGGATCGAGTAGAGCACCTCGGTGTCGACCACCACCGGCTCCAGCGCGTGGTCGAGCACCCGGTCCTCGACCAGGAACCGGGCCACATTCGCCCCGGCCGCCGTGACGTAGTAGTTGTTCCGGCCGATCCGCGGGTTGACCTCGAAGAACCGGAAGCTGCCGTCGCGCGGGTCGACCTTCACGTCGAAGTTGGCGAAGCCCACATAGCCGACCTCGCGCAGGAACCGGGCCGCCTGGTCCAGCATCTCCTGCTCGCGGGTCACCACCATGGCGGCCGGGTTCCCCAGGCCGGACGGCGTGTGCTCCTCCAACAGGACGTGCGCCGAGCACAGCAGGGTGATCGCACCCCGGGAGTCGACGTAGGCGGTGATCGACCGCATCTGGGTGTCGTCGCCGCCGATCAGCTCCTGGACCACGAACCGGCCCCGGAACCCGGCGTCGCGCAGCGACACCCACAGGGCGGCGAGCTCGTCGGCGTCGGCGATCTCGAAGACCTTCGCCTTCCCCGGGAACTCGACCTCCTGGTAGTCGGCGCTGCTGGCGGCCTTGGCGATCAGCGGGTAGGCGATGTCCACCGGTGCGGGCGCCCAGTCGGCGTCGGCGGCGTGCGCGAAGTCCTGCACGATGGTCCGCGGCACCGCCAGACCGGCGGCCACCGCGGCATCGGCGAAGGACGCCTTGTCCGACAGCCGCTCCAGCAGGTCCTCGGACAGGAACGGCACCACGTAGAACGGTTCCAGCTCGGCGCGGTGCTGCACGACGACCCGGACCAGCCAGTCGGAGTTCGCCAGCAGGACCAGCCGCTCCGGGCGCTGCGCGGCGGTGTGCTCCCGGGCGACGAGCAGCAGCTCGTCCACCAGCTGCCGCGGGTCGTGCCCGTCGGCGACCAGCCGGACGTCCAGGATGGCCGAGTCGGCGATCGGGCCGAGGGCCGCCCCGGCGACCACCGTGCTGCGGACCGCGTACTCCTCGTGGAACGCCCGGGCCAATGCGTAGACGCCGATGTCGGCGCCCAGGATGACCGGGCGGACGATGCTGCTGCTCACGCGGACTGCTCGCTCCGGTCGCCGGACCACTCGGTGTGGAAGACGCCGTCCTTGTCGATGCGGTGGTAGGTGTGCGCCCCGAAGAAGTCGCGCTGCGCCTGGATCAGCGCCGCGGGCAGCCGCTGGGCGCGCACGCCGTCGTAGTAGGCCAGCGAGGAGCTGAAGGCCGGGGTCGGCACACCGGCCAGCGCCGCCTGCGACACCACCCGACGCCAGGCCGGGACACCGTTGGCGACGGCACCGGTGAAGTACTCGTCGGACAGCAGCAGCGGCAGGTCGGCGGCGCGCTCGTAGGCCTCGGTGATCCGGTTCAGGAACCGGGCGCGGATGATGCAGCCGCCGCGCCAGATCCGGGCCATCGCGCCCCGGTCGATGTCCCAGCCGTTCTCCGCGGAGGCGGCGGCGATCTGGTCGAAGCCCTGCGAGTACGCGACCACCTTGGAGGCATACAGCGCCAGGCGCACGTCCTCGATGAAGGCGTCCCGGTCGGTGATCCGGAAGTCCTCGGCCAGCGCCGGGAGCGTGCTCACGGCGGCGGCGCGCTGCGGCACCGAGCCGGACAGCGCCCGGGCGAAGGTGGCCTCGGCGATGCCGGTGATCGGCACCCCCAGGTCCAGACCGTTCTGCACGGTCCAGCGGCCGGTGCCCTTCTGCTCGGCCCGGTCCAGCACGATGTCCACGAACGCCTGACCGGTCTCGGCGTCGACGTGGGCCAGCACGTCGGCGGTGATCTCGATCAGGAACGACTCCAGGTCGCCCTCGTTCCAGGACTTGAAGATCTCGGCGATCTCGGCGGCGGAGGCACCGAGTCCCTGCTTGAGCAGGTCGTAGGCCTCGGCGATCAGCTGCATGTCGGCGTACTCGATGCCGTTGTGCACCATCTTGACGAAGTGCCCCGCGCCGTCCGGCCCGACGTAGGTGCAGCAGGGCACGCCGTCGACCTTGGCGGAGATGTCCTCCAGGATCGGGCCCAGCACCTGGTACGACTCCCGCGAGCCACCCGGCATGATCGACGGCCCGTTCAGCGCGCCCTCCTCGCCGCCGGACACCCCGGAGCCGACGAAGTGCAGGCCCTTGGCCTTCAGCGCCGCCTCGCGCCGGATGGTGTCCGGGAAGTGCGCGTTCCCGGCGTCGATCACGATGTCACCGGAGTCCAGCAGCGGGACCAGCTCGTCGATCACCGCGTCCGTCGGCGCACCCGCCTTGACCATCACGATGATCTTGCGCGGCCGCTCCAGGCTGGCGACGAACTCCTCCACCGACTCGGACGGCACGAAGGTGCCCTCGTCGCCGTGGTCCGCGATCAGCGAGGCGGTCTTGGCGTTCGTGCGGTTGTGCACCGCGACGGTGTAGCCGTGCCGGGCGAGGTTGCGCGCCAGGTTGCGGCCCATCACGGCCAGGCCGGTGACGCCGATCTGTGCAGCGGACATCGAGTTGCTCCTTCGGGGGAAACCTGAAAACGAGGCGGCTGTCGTGCGGCGTTCAGCCTAGTCGCCCGGCCTCGGCGCCGGTCGGCGCTGTCCATCCCGGCGCGCCTGACCTGCCATCACCGGACCCACCCCTAACCTCCATGCCATGTCCACCGGCCCCCGCACCGCGCCGCAGGAGTTCATCCGTGCGCTGCGCTCCCTGCGCGCGGTGACCCTGCGGCCCGAGGTCAGCCTGGACGAGGTGCCGGGCCCGGCCCGGATCGCGCCGTACACCGCCGCGCTGAACGCCGAGGTGCGCACCGCCCGGCACGACCCGGAGGCGGACGAGCTGGCGTCCGGCCGGTTCGTGATCCTGCACGACCCCGCCGGCCAGGAGGCGTGGGACGGCTCCTTCCGTCTGGTGACGCTGGTCCGTGCGGTGCTCGAGCCGGAGGTCGGCGCCGACCCGCTGCTGGCCGAGGTGGCGTGGAGCTGGCTGTCCGAGGCCCTGGCGAGCGCCGACGTCGACATGCGCGCGGCCGGCGGCACCGTCACCCGGGTGCTGTCCCAGAGCTTCGGCGCGCTGGACGAGCGCCCGGAACTGTGCGAGCTGGAGATGCGGGCGTCCTGGACCGCCGCCGACGAGGATCTCGCCCCCCACCTGCGGGCCTGGGGCGAACTGCTCTGCACGGTCGCCGGTCTGCCCCCGTTGCCGGAGGGCGTCGTGGCGCTCGGCCCCCGTCACTGAGCCGGAAATCCGCCGAGACATTGCGCTGAACGCCTTAAGTTCCGGGTGAAATCCGCCGATAGGTGGGTAACCGAACATCAGGGGGACAGTGCAGTGAGCTACGACCCGATGCACCCAGGCGGTCGATCCGCCGCAGCGGTGCAGACCCGCCGCCCAGCCAGCGCACCGCAACGCCGCGGTCTGGGCCAGATGTGCGTCGTGGTCACCGAGCTCAAGCCGGGCGACTCCCAGATCCTGGTGCGCAACCTGCGTCGCCGCGGCTCCGGTCGGGTGATCCTGCTGGCCCGGCGTGCCGGTCGCCAGGAGCTGGTCACACTGCTCACCGGTGGACTGCGCGGCGCGGTCGCCACCGACCCCAACGCGCCGGACCCGGCCGAGGCCGCCGCCCCGTTCACCGCCGCCGCGGGCGCATCGGGCAACCGGACCGCGCCCACCCGTCCGGAGCTGACCTCCCGCGAGCTGAGCGTGCTGCGGCTGGTCGCCGACGGCTACTCGAACCGGTCGATCGGCGAGGAGCTGGGCCTGTCGGCCCTGACCGTCAAGAGCCACCTGGCGCGGATCTCCCGGAAGCTGGGCACCGGCGACCGGGCGGCACTGGTGGCGATCTCGATCCGGACCGGGCTGTTCAGCTAACGTCCACCGCATGAGTGGTCGCACCCGGCTCGGCGCATGGGCCTGGGCGTCGATCGTGCAGTACTTCGTGCTCCTGCTGGTCGTCCGGTCGGCCTGGACCCTGCCCTACGACCCGGTGAGGAACGCGATCAGCGACCTCGGCGCGGTCGGCTGCGGCGCGTTCTCCGGCCGTCAGGTGTGCTCGCCCTGGCATGCCGCGGCGAACATCTCCTGGGTGCTCACCGGCGTCACGATGGCCGCCGGCGCCCTGCTGCTGCGCCCGGTCTTCCCCCGGACACGCACCGCCCTGGTGGGCACGCTGCTGCTGGTCGCCTCCGGCCTGGGCGAGCTGTCGGTCGGTCTGCACCCGGAGGACGCCGGGCCCTGGCACGTCCCCTCCGCGGTGGTCGCGATCGGCTGCGGGCTGCCCGGCATCCTGCTGCTCGGGTGGTCGGTGCGCCGAGACCCGGGGTGGCGCGTGATCGGCGGCGTCGGGGTCGGACTCGGCGTGCTCGGGCTGCTGGCGGTGGTGGTGCTGATCGCGGTGCCCGCGGCCCCCTTCGGACTGGTCGAACGGTTCGCGGCGTACCCGATCCTGCTCTGGTGCCTGGCGTGCGGGATCCTGCTGCTGCGCCGCACGCGCGGCGAATAGGACCCGAGGTCCAGCACGCCCTACGGTGGGACGATGCAGACGATTCCGGCCGGTACCCCGGCCGACGAGACACCGGTCGCCGGGGACGGCGACACGACCGACGAGTCCGTCCCGGTCGTTCCTCTCACCGAGCCGGCCGACGGCATCCCCCCGGTGATCGCGACGCCGGAGGCGCTGGCCGAGGTGGTCGCGGCCTTCGGTGCCGGGACCGGTCCGGTCGCGGTGGACGCCGAGCGTGCCTCCGGGTACCGCTACGGCCAGCACAACTACCTGGTGCAGCTGCGCCGGGAGGGCGCGGGCACCGCGCTGATCGACCCGGCGGCGCTGCCGGACCTGTCGGCGCTCTCCGACGCGCTGATCGGCGTCGAGTGGGTGTTCCACGCCGCTTCCCAGGACCTGCACCCGCTGGCGGAGCAGGGCATGAAGCCGAGCCGGATCTTCGACACCGAGCTCGGCGCCCGGCTGCTCGGCCTGGAGCGGGTCGGCCTGGCCGCGGTGGTCGCCGAACTGCTGGGCCTCGGACTGGCCAAGGAGCACTCGGCCGTCGACTGGTCCACTCGGCCGCTGCCCGAGCAGTGGCTGCGCTACGCCGCCCTGGACGTCGAGGTGCTGGTCGAGCTGCGGGAGGTGATGGCCGAACGTCTGGCCGTCGCCGGGAAGGCGCAGTGGGCGGCCGAGGAGTTCGAAGCGGTCCGGCTCACCCCGCCGCCGGAACCCCGCATCGACCCGTGGCGCCGGGTGTCCGGGGTGCACGCCATCCGCGACCCGCGCCGACTGGCCGTGGTGCGCTCGCTCTGGCAGGCGCGCGACGACAACGCCCGGCAGCGGGACATCTCCCCCGGCCGGGTGCTGCCGGACGCCGCGATCCTCGCCGCCGCTCAGGCGCTGCCGCGCACGCTGCCGCAGCTGACCTCACTGCCGCAGTTCGCCGGGAAGGGCACCCGCCGCCGCGCGACGCTGTGGCAGCGCGCGATCGACGCCGCCCTCGCCCTGCCCGAGGACCAGCTGCCCCCGGCCCGCGGCCCGCGCTCGGACGGTCCCCCGCCGCCGCGCAGCTGGCCGGACCGCGACCCGGCCGCCGCCGCCCGGCTGGCCGCCGCCCGGGAGCTGGTGGCCGGTCTCTCGGAGCAGCACCACGTGCCGGTGGAGAACCTGCTGCAGCCCGACCTGCTGCGCCGGGTCTGCTGGTCCCCGCCGGCCCCCGCCGACGCGGAGTCGCTCGCCGAGCGGCTGCGCGCGGGTGGGGCGCGGGAGTGGCAGGTCGGGTTGATCGCCGAGCCACTGGCGGCCGCGTTCGCCGCCACCGCCTGACAGCCCGCCACCAGCGGGTTAGGGTCACCGACGACCGGACACCGTCGTCCAGGGAGACCGCATGCGCCACCTCCGTACCTCAGCCGACCCCGTGACCCACGATGCGGCCCCGCAGCCGCCCGAGGTGCTGGGATCGGCCGACACCGCCCGACTGGCCGAACTGCTGCCCAGTGGTTGCCCGGCCGACCTGCCCGCCGAGCCCGACCACCAGGTCGCACAGGTGTCGGCGGAGGAGGCGGCCACCCCGGCCGGACGGGTCGCGGTGATCACGCTGGACTCCCCGGACGGCAAGCGTCCGACCACCCTCGGCCCGCGCGGCCTGCTGGCGCTGTACGACGCGGTCCAGCAGGTCGCGGCGCGGGCGGAGCAGCTGGTCGCGGTGGCGGTGACCGGGCGGCCCGGCTGCTTCGTGGCGGGCGCCGACCTGACCGTGGCGCGTCGGCTGCGGGACACCGCGGATGCCCGGGCGCTGGCCGAGCTGGGACATGCCGCCCTGCGTCCGTTCGGCGAGCTGCCGGTGCCGACCGTGGCCTGGATCACCGGGCACGCGATCGGCGGCGGCCTGGAACTGGCACTGCACTGCGACCACCGAGTGGTCGCCGAGGGCGTCCGGTCGCTCGGGCTGCCGGAGGCGTCGCTGGGCATCGTGCCGGGCTGGGGCGGCACGTGGTTGCTGCCCCGCCTGGTCGGGCTGCCCGCCGCGATCGACCTGACCATCCAGCGCCCGGCGCAGAGCCGGCTCACCGACGCGGGAACCGCCGCCGCGATCGGGCTGGTGGATGCCGTCCTGCCCGCCGACGACTTCGCGATGCGTGCGATCGAGTGGACGCTGAGCCACACCGGTGCGCCGGACCGCGACCACTCCCCCCGCACCCCGGAGGCCGACGACGAGGCGACGGCGCAGGGGGTGCGCGGATCGTTGGCGGCCCGGCTGCACGACGCGGCGCCCGCCTACCCCCGCGTGCTGGACCTGCTCACCGCCACCGACGACCGGGACACCCATTTCGTCGCCGAGGACGAGGCGCTGTCCGAGCTGCTGGTCTCCGACCAGGCACGGGCCTCGATGTACGCCTCCGACCTGATCGGCCGGGCCACTCGGGCCGGTGGACCGACCGACGCGCTGCCCCGGGAGATCCGCCGGGTGGGGATCGTGGGCGCCGGACTGATGGCCGCCCAGCTCGCGGTGCTGATCGGTGGTCGGCTCGGTGTGCCGGTCGCCCTGCGTGAGGTGGACGAGGAGCGGGCGGCGGCGGGTCGGGAGCGGATCACCGGTCTGGTGTCCCAGCTCGCGGATAAGGGCCGGATCGACCCGGCGGTGGCCGACCTGCTCACCGTGGGCACCGACCTGGCGGCGCTGGCGGAGGCCGACCTGGTGATCGAGGCGGTCACCGAGGTCCTGGAGGTCAAGCGCCAGGTCTTCGCCGAGCTGGAGCGGGTGGTGCCGCCGACCACGATCCTGGCCACGAACACCTCCGCCCTGTCGGTCACGGCGATGGCCAGCGGCCTGGACCATCCGCGCCGGGTGGTCGGGCTGCACTTCTTCAATCCGGTGGACCGGATGCCGCTGGTGGAGGTGGTGGCGACCGCGACCGCCGACCCGGTGGCGGTGACCACCGCCGCGGATCTGGCCCGCCGGTGCGGCAAGACCGTGGTGCGCACCGCGGACGCGCCGGGCTTCGTGGTGAACCGGGTCCTGCTGCGGATGCTGTCCGACGTGCTGGCGTCGGTGCAGGACGGGGCGAGCGTGGAGGTCGCCGACCGTGCGCTGGACCCGCTGGGCCTGCCGATGAGCCCCTTCGCGCTGCTGGACCTGGTCGGACTCGGTGTCGGCGGCCACGTGCTCGCCAGCCTGCACCGCGATCTGGGCAACCGCTACCGACTCTCCCCCGGCCTGGACACGCTCACCGAGCAGGGTCGCGCGGTGTCCATGCCCGGACCGGTCGGCACCCGGGTGGTCGACCCGGCGATCCAGGAGGTCTTCGGCACTCCGGGCGACCTGGACGAGGCAGCGGTGCGGGAGCGGGTGCTGGCGGGGTTGGGTGAGGAGATCCGCCTGCTGCTGGCCGACCGGGTCGTAGCCGGGCCCGAGCAGGTCGACCTGGCGATGATCCTCGGTGCGGGCTGGCCGGCCCACCTCGGCGGGATCACCCCGTACCTGATCCGCACCGGGCACCTCGCGCTGTGAGGCTCCGGCACCACTGAGTCCGGCGGCGGCTCCGCCCGCACGACGCGTTCAGCCGCACGAGGACGGCCCCGGCGATCACTGTCCGCCGGGGCCGTCCTCGTTGTCGGTCGGGACCTCAGAACACGGTCAGCCCGCGGGCACGGAACTGGCCGCGGACCCGCTCCACCAGCTCCGGGGACGGCGCACGGGTGTCGGCGAGCTCGTAGGTCATGCCGAGGGTGGCCCACTTGTCCTGGCCCATCTGGTGGAACGGCAGCACCTCCACCCGGCTCACCGTCGACAGGGTGGACACGTAGTCGGCGACCGCCTCGACGTTCTCCTCCGCGTCGGTCAGCCCGGGCACCAGCACGAACCGGATCCAGATCTCGGTGCCGCTGTCGGCGACCCGGCGGCCGAAGTCGAGGGTGGGCTGCAGCTCGCGGCCGGTGGTCTTCTTGTAGGTCTCCGGGATGCCGGACTTCACGTCCAGCAACACCAGGTCGATGTCCGCCAGCATCGCGTCCGTGCAGTGCGCCCCCAGGTAGCCCGAGGTGTCGATGGCGGTGTGGATGCCCAGTTCCTTGGCCCCGCGCAGGATGTTGGCGACGAAGGCGGGCTGCATCAGCGGCTCGCCGCCGGAGATGGTGAGTCCGCCGCCGGTCACCTCGAAGACCTTGGTGTACCGACCGATCCGGTTCAGCAGCTCGGTGGCGCTGATCGGCTCACCCCGGCGCATCTCCATCGTGTCGGGGTTGTGGCAGTAGAGGCAGCGCAGCGGGCAGCCGGACAGGAAGGTGGTCATCCGGGTACCGGGACCGTCGACCGCGGTCACCAGCTCCCAGCTGTGCAGCGAGCCGAGCTCACCGGCCCGCATCGCCGACAGCTTCTCCGACCGGTCGGCGTCGGTGGTGGTCATCCCCGCGGTGCCGGCGCTGGACCGGGTGTGCGATCCGCCGATCACCGGCACGCCCAGGTCGATCACCGGGGCGCCTGTCGTCTGGCTGCTCATTGCTCCAACTCCCTGATGTGGGCCGGGCCCGCCGAGGACCGGATCGGTCCTGCGGCGGGCCCGGCCGTCATGCCTGGTGGATCACAGACCGCCGTGGAACGTCCGGGAGAGCACGTCGAGCTGCTGCTCGCGGGTCAGCCGGACGAAGTTCACCGCGTAACCGGAGACCCGGATGGTGAGCTGCGGGTACTTCTCGGGGTGCTCCATGGCGTCCTCGAGGGTGTCCCGGTTCAGCACGTTCACGTTCAGGTGGTACCCGGACTGGACGTTGTAGGCGTCCATCAGGCCGACCAGGTTCGTGATCTGCTCCTCGCGCTCCCGGCCCAGACCCGAGGGCACCACGGTGCTGGTCAGCGAGATGCCGTCCATCGCCTCGGAGTAGGGCAGCTTGGCCACCGACATCGCGGAGGCGAGCATGCCGTGCGTGTCGCGCCCGTTCATCGGGTTGGCACCCGGGGCGAAGGGCTCACCGCCGCGGCGACCGTCCGGGGTGTTCCCGGTGGCCTTGCCGTAGACCACGTTCGAGGTGATCGTCAGCACCGACTGGGTGTGCAGCGCGTTCCGGTAGGTCTTCTGCGCCCGGATCTTCTCCATGAAGGACCGCACGATGGCCACCGCGATCTCGTCCGCGCGGTCGTCGTCGTTGCCGTACTTCGGGAAGTCGCCCTCGATCACGTAGTCGGTGACCAGACCGTCCTCGTCCCGGACCGGGGTGACCTTCGCGTACTTGATCGCCGACAGCGAGTCCGCCACGACCGACAGACCGGCGATGCCGCAGGCCATGGTCCGCAGGATCTCCTTGTCGTGCAGGGCCATCTCGATGCGCTCGTAGGCGTACTTGTCGTGCATGTAGTGCACGCAGTTCAGCGCGTCGACGTAGGTCTCGGCCAGCCAGTCGAGCAGCTTGTCGTACTTGGCCGACACGTCGTCGAAGTCCAGCACGTCACCGGTGACCGGTGCGGAGACCGGGGCGACCTGCTTGCCGGAGACCTCGTCGCGGCCGCCGTTGATCGCGTAGAGCAGGGCCTTGGCGATGTTCACCCGGGCACCGAAGAACTGCATCTGCTTGCCCACCCGCATCGGGGACACGCAGCAGGCGATCGCCGCGTCGTCGCCCCAGGAGGTGCGGATCAGCTCGTCGGACTCGTACTGGATCGCCGAGGTGTCGATCGACACCTGGGCGCAGAACCGCTTGAAGCCGTCCGGCAGCCGGTTGCTCCACAGCACGGTCAGGTTCGGCTCCGGGGCCGGGCCGATGTTGTAGAGGGTCTGCAGGAAGCGGAACGAGGACTTGGTGACCAGCGGCCGACCGTCCTCACCGATACCGGCGATCGACTCGGTGACCCAGGTCGGGTCGCCGGAGAACAGCTCGTCGTACTCCGGGGTCCGCAGGAAGCGCACGATGCGCAGCTTGATGACGAAGTCGTCGATCAGCTCCTGGGCGAACTCCTCGGTGATGGTGCCGTTGTCGAGGTCGCGCTGCAGATAGATGTCCAGGAAGGTCGAGGTCCGGCCCAGCGACATCGCCGCGCCGTTCTGCTCCTTCACCGCTGCCAGGTAACCGAAGTACAGCCACTGGATCGCCTCGCGGGCGGTGGTCGCCGGGCCGGAGATGTCGTAGCCGTAGGAGGCCGCCATCTGCTTCAGCTCGTTGAGCGCCTTGATCTGCTCGGAGTTCTCCTCGCGGTCGCGGATGACGTCCTCGACCGAGCGCTCCATGTCCAGCTCATGGCGCTCCATCCGCTTGCCCTCGATCAGGGCGTCCACCCCGTACAGGGCGACCCGGCGGTAGTCACCGATGATCCGGCCACGGCCGTAGGCGTCCGGCAGGCCGGTGATGATGTGCGACGAGCGGGCGGCGCGGACGTTCGGCGGGTACACGTCGAAGACGCCGTCGTTGTGCGTCTTGCGGTACTCGCTGAAGATCTTGTCGACCTGCGGGTCCACGTCGTAGCCGTAGGTCTGCAGCGACTTGACGACCATCCGCCAGCCGCCGTTGGGGATCATGGCGCGCTTGAGCGGGGCATCGGTCTGCAGGCCGACGATCAGGTCCTTGCCCTCGGCGATGTAGCCGGGGCCGTGCGACGTGATCGTGCCGGGGACGTGGTTGTCGATGTCGTAGACACCCTTCGCGCGCTCCTCGGGGAACATCGCGGTCAGCGTCTGCCACACCTCGGTGGTGCGCTCGGTCGGTCCGGCGAGGAACGAGGAGTCACCGTTGTACGGGGTGTAGTTGCGCTGGATGAAGTCACGGACGTCGATGCCGTCGCACCAGGGGCCGGTGACGAACCCGTCCCAGGCGCCCGCGGTGGCGTCGGCGCCGGTCTGGGGTACTGCGGTGGTGGCCATGAGGAGCTCCCTCGCTTGGTTCTGGGTATTAGTGACGCTATTCACGAGGTCATGGGATGTCTTGGGACCTCTGTCCCGAACCGCCTGGATCGGACTGTGAGGGCGCTCACGGCGCACCCGTCGCGACCCCTCCCCGAGGCCACCCCACACCCCGCTCGGACCTCCGCCTCCCCGGTCGGCCGCCGCCACGAGGTCGGCAGTTCGCGCCAGAGGTCGGCAGTTCGCGCCAGAGGTCGGCAGTTCGCGCCAGAGGTCGGCAGTTCGCGCCGAGGTCGGCAGTTCGCGCCAGAGGTCGGCAGTTCGCGCCGAGGTCGGCAGTTCCGGCCCGAGGTCGGCAGTTCGCCGGGTCCGTCATGGCCGAAACGCACGACCTCGAACCAGGAGCAGGAGCAGGAGCAGGGGCGGGGGCAGAGGGAGGCGGATGGCGCGCGGGGCCGGGAGGCGGATGGCGCGGGGGCCGGGGCGGCTGGGGGCGCGGGGGCGCGACCGGGCGGTCGCGCCCGGGTCAGCGGCGCAGGGTCGCCGCGATCCGCGACGCGGTCAGGCCGGCGGCATCGAGCACCTGGGCCCGGGTGCCGTGGACCAGGAACTCGCGGGGCAGCCCGAAGCTGCGCACCGGCACAGCGTCGACCGCGAGCGCCACACCCGCGCCGATCCCACCCGCACGCAGCCCGTCCTCGATCACCGCGACCTCGGCGTACTCCCTCGCCAGCCGCGCCAGGGCGTCCGGGACCGGCAGCACCCAGCGCGGGTCCACCACCGTGACGCCCCGGTCCAGCGACGCCGCGACCTCCAGGGCCATCGGTGCCATCGCCCCGACCGCGACGATCAGCACCGGGTCCGGGCCGTCGCGGTGCAGCAGGATGTCCAGACCGTCACGGACCGTCACGGCGGGCAGCGGCTCGGGCAGCGCGCCCTTGGGGTAGCGCAGCACCGTCGGCGCGTCGGCGACCTCGACCGCTTCGCGCAGGGCGCGGCGCAGGGTGTCCCCGTCCCGGGGCGCTGCCAGTCGCAGTCCGGGGACCAGGCTCAGCATCGCCAGGTCCCACATGCCGTGGTGACTGGCTCCGTCGTCGCCGGTGACGCCCGCGCGGTCCAGCACGATCGTGACCCCCGCCCGGTGCAGGGCGGCGTCCATCAACAGTTGGTCGAAGGCCCGGTTGAGGAAGGTGGCGTAGAGGGCGACCACCGGGTGCAGTCCGGCGTAGGCCATCCCGGCCGCGGTGGTGAGTGCGTGCTGCTCGGCGATCCCGACGTCGACGATCCGGTCGGGGAACGCGTCACCGAACGGTGCCAGGCCGACCGGTTGCCGCATCGCGGCGGTGATGGCGACCAGGTCCGGTCGCCGGTGACCGAGGGCGACGATCTCCTCGGCGAACACCCCGGTCCAGCCGAATCGGGAGGGCACCACCGGCAGCCCGGTCTCCGGGTGGATCCGGCCGACGGCGTGGAACCGGTCGGCCGCGTCCTGTTCGGCGGGCGCGTAGCCGCGACCCTTCTCCGTCAGGGCGTGCACCACCACCGGGCCCCCGGCCGCCCGGGCGCCGCGGAACGCGACCTCCAACTCGGCGACGTCGTGCCCGTCCACCGGTCCGATGTAGCTCAGACCGAGTTCCTTGATGATCCCCTCGACGCCGCGGCGCATCATCCCGCCGACCGTGGGTGCGTAGGAGCGGCCGTTGTCGTTGACCACCACGACCAGGCGTCGCGGGGTGCCGTCGGCGATGTTGTTCAGCGCCTCCCAGGCCATCCCGCCGGTCAGCGCGCCGTCGCCGATCACCGCGACCACCGTGCGGTCGCCCTCCCCCGCAAGCGCACGGGCGTGCGCGATCCCGTCCGCCCAGGACAGTGCGGTCGAGGCGTGCGAGTTCTCCACCACGTCGTGCGGGGACTCGGCACGGGACGGGTAGCCGGACAGTCCATCGCGCTGGCGCAGCCGGTCGAAGTCCCGCCGTCCGGTGAGCAGCTTGTGCACGTAGGCCTGATGCCCGGTGTCGAAGACCAGGGTGTCCCGGGGCGAGTCGAACACCCGGTGCAGGGCGAGGGTCAGCTCGACCACCCCGAGGTTCGGCCCCAGGTGGCCGCCGGTGCGGGAGACCCGGTCGACCAGGAACTCCCGGATCTCACCGGCCAGGACGTCGAGCTCCGCCCCGCGCAGCGCGCGCAGGTCGGCGGGGCCGTCGATCCCGTCCAGCAGAGTCATGGCTGCACGGTAGGCGTCCGACCCCCGCATCGCCTGCCGACGCGCAGCACCCCGGGTAGACTTCGGCGGAAAGGGGAACACACCTATGCGCTTCCTGCCCGGGCACCAGCCCAGCTCCGACCTCACCTACGGCGACGTCTTCATGGTCCCGTCCCGGTCCGAGGTCGCCTCCCGCTTCGACGTGGACCTGTCGGCCGCCGACGGCACCGGCACCACCATCCCGATCGTGGTCGCGAACATGACCGCCGTCGCCGGACGCCGGATGGCCGAGACCGTGGCCCGGCGGGGTGGCATCGCCGTCATCCCGCAGGACGTCCCGGTGGAGGTGGTCGCGGATGTGATCGCCTCGGTGAAGGCCAAGCACACGGTGATTGAGTCGCCGGTGACGGTCTCCCCGCAGGACACCGTGCACACCGCGCTGACGCTGATCGGCAAGCGGTCGCACGGGGCGGCGGTCGTCGTGGACGGCAACCGCCCGGTCGGTGTGGTCACCCCCGCCGACTGCCAGAACGTGGACCAGTTCACCCAGGTCGCCGAGGTGATGACCCCGGACCCGACCACCGTCGAGCTGTCGGTGATCGAGTCCGGTGACCTGCAGGGCGCTTTCGAGCGGCTGCACGCCGCCCGCCGCAAGTTCTCCCCGGTGGTGAGCGACGGCGAGCTGGTCGGCGTGCTCACCCAGGTCGGTGCCCTGCGGTCGTCGATCTACCGCCCCGCCCTCGACGACCAGGGCCGCCTGCGGGTGGCTGCCGCGGTCGGGATCAACGGTGACGTGCGGGCCAAGGCCGCCGCGCTGCTGGACGCCGGGGTGGACGTGCTGGTGGTCGACACCGCTCACGGTCACCAGCGCAAGATGCTGGACGCCCTGGCCGCGGTGAAGTCGCTGGACCCGCAGGTGCCGATCGTCGCCGGGAACGTGGTCACCGCCGAGGGCACCCGGGACCTGATCGAGGCCGGTGCCGACATCGTCAAGGTCGGTGTCGGACCGGGCGCGATGTGCACCACCCGGATGATGACCGCCGTGGGCCGACCGCAGTTCTCCGCCGTGCTGGAGTGCGCCGCCGAGGCCCGTCGCCTGGGCAAGCACGTCTGGGCCGACGGCGGGGTGCGACACCCCCGCGACGTGGCGCTGGCACTGGCGGCCGGTGCCTCGCAGGTGATGGTCGGCTCCTGGTTCGCCGGGACCCACGAATCGCCGGGCGACCTGCACGAGGACGGGTCGGGGCGGCTCTACAAGGAGTCGTTCGGCATGGCGTCGGCCCGCGCGGTCGCCGCCCGCACCCGCGGTGGTTCCGCCTTCGACCGGGCGCGCAAGTCCCTGTACGAGGAGGGCATCAGCTCCTCCCGGATGTACCTGGACCCGAAGCTGCCCGGTGTGGAGGACCTGCTGGACCGGATCACCTCCGGGGTGCGGTCCTCCTGCACCTACGTCGGGGCGACCTCCCTGGAGGAATTCCACGACCGCGCGGTGGTCGGCATCCAGTCCGCCGCCGGGTACGACGAGGGACGGCCGCTGCCCGACGGGTGGTGAGTGACCGGGCTAGGGTCACGGTGTGTCTCAGCCGCGCCCCGTCCTCGTCCTCACGCACGCCGCGCACGAGGGTCCGGGTCTGATCGCCCGGGCCCTCGACGGTCTGGCGTTGACCACCCGCACCGTGGTGGACGACCCGTCGCCCCGTCTGCCCCGGGTCGCCGATCTGGCCGGACTGGTCGTGATGGGCGGTCCGCAGGACGCCGACGACGACCTCGGCCATCCCGGGCTCGCCACTGAACGACGCCTGCTGGCCGAGGCGGTGGACGCGGACGTCCCGGTGCTCGGGGTGTGCCTGGGCATGCAGTTGCTCGCGATGGCGCTGGGAGCGCCGCTGCACCGGCGGCACGGCACCCAGATCGGCTTCGGGGAGATCGAGGTGGTCGGCGCCGATCCGGTGCTGGCCGCGGCCGGGCCGCGACCCACGGTGCTGCACTGGCACACCGATGCCGTCGACCTGCCGGAGGGCGCCACCCTGCTGGCCCGGGACGAGGTGACGCCGGTGCAGGCGTTCCGGGCCGGGTCGGCGGTGGGCCTGCAGTTCCACCTGGAGGTCGAGCCCACGCTGCTGGACCTGTGGTTGGAGACTCCGGTGATGGTCGCCGACCTGGAGCCGGAGGAGGTGGCGGCGGTCCGGCTCGGGTCGCGCCAGCACCTGGCAGCGCTGCGTCCGTCCGCCGACCTGGGCTTCGCCGGGTTCGCGAGGGATGTCGCTCTGGGCGCGTTCGCCGACCGGGCACGGGAGCGGGCGTGACGGGCAGCGCCGCGCTGGACGATCTGCTCGCGCTCTGCTCCCGCCGACCGATCTGGTCCGCCGATCCGACCGGTGCCTTCGCCGCCGGGACCTCGATCCGGCGCTCCGCCGTGCTGGTGCTGTTCGGCGTCCTCGATGCCCGCCTCGCCGACACCGCCGCCCCCGCGGTCGCCGCCGACCTGGACGTGCTGCTCACCCGACGATCGCGCACCGTCAGCCACCATCCCGGTCAGGTCGCGTTCCCCGGCGGCGGCATCGACCCGGAGGATGCCGGGCCCGAGGCAGCCGCGCTGCGGGAGAGCTGCGAGGAGGCCGGCGTCGACCCCACCGGGGTTCGGGTGCTCGGCACGCTGCCCGATCTGCCCGTCACCGCCTCGCACAACCTGGTCACCCCGGTGCTCGGCTGGTGGGACCGTCCGCACCGGGTCGCGGCCAGCGATCCGGCCGAGACCGTCGAGGTGTTCCGCGCACCGGTCGCCGACCTGATCGACCCGGCGCACCGGGTCACCGCTGTCCTGCACCACGGCGGGCACGAGTACCGTGGTCCGGCGTTCCAGGTGGAACGCGGGATCGTGGTCTGGGGTTTCACCGCCTTCGTGCTCGACCGGATCCTGGACGCGGCGGGCTGGGCGGTCCCGTGGGACCACGCCCGGACGATCCCGGCGCCGCGCTGAGACGCCGAGCGCTCAGCGCCCCGGGACCGATCAGTGCCCCGACGACCCGACGACCCGACCCGTGAAGACGACGAGGAGACCCGTAGTGGCTGTCAGGCCCGAGGCCGAGGTGCCGATCACCCCCGCACTGGTCCACGACCTGCTGTCCGCCCAGCACCCCGACCTGGCGGACCTGCCCCTCGGAGCAACGGTCGAGGGCTGGGACAACGTGAGCATCCGCCTGGGCGACACCCTCGCCGTCCGACTCCCCCGCCGGGCGATGGGCGCCGACCTGGTGCGCAACGAACAGCGCTGGCTGCCCATCCTGGCGGCGCACTGCCCCCTCCCGGTGCCCGCCCCCGTGCGCACTGGGACCCCCACCGACGACTACCCCTGGGCGTGGAGCGTCGTGCCCTGGTTCGACGGATCGACCGCCGACGCACAACCGGTGGCCGACCGCGCCGTGTGGGCCACCGTCCTGGCCGACGCCCTGACCGGGCTGCACCGCACCGACGCCCCGGCCGACGCACCCCGCAATCCGGTGCGGGGCGGACCGTTGACCACCCGGGAGTCGGTGCTGGTCGAGCGGCTCGCCGTCCTGGACCTGGGTGACGCGGCGCACGCGCTCTGGCAGCGGGCTGTCACCGCGTCGCCCTGGCCGCACGCTCCCCGCTGGCTGCACGGCGACCCGCACCCGGCGAACTTGCTGGTCACCGACGGGCGACTGTCCGCCCTGCTGGACTTCGGCGACATGTCCGCCGGTGACCCGGCCTGCGACCTCGCGACCGCCTGGCTGACCTTCGACGCGGCGGGGCGGGGTGCGTTCCAGGAACGGGTCGGTGACCACGGCGACCCGGCGCTCTGGACCCGGGCCGCGGGGTGGGCGCTGGTGATGACCACCGCGATGCTCGTGCACTCCGCCGACGACCCGGTGATCGGCGGGATCGGGCGGCACGCGCTCGGGGAACTCATCCGCTGAGCAGGGCGGGCACGGCCGAGAGCGGTCCGGTCAGTGCCCGCCGACCACCGCCGCCACGCTCGCTCGCAGCCGCTCCTCCGCCGCCGCCGAGTCGGCCCGTCCCGCCGCGACCTCCGCCGCCGCCGCGTGCATCAGCGCCGACACCGCGACCACCAGCCACGCCTCGTCGTCGCCGCCGACCTGCCCGGCCACACAGCGGTGCACCGCCGCCGCCAGCCGTTCGGTGACCGGCTGATGCAAGGCCTCGACCCGTTCGGCCGGGAGGACCCGGCACGCCGCTTCGACGGCCGCGTGGCCATCGGCGAGCACCGCCCAGGTCGCCGCGACCAGCCGATCCAGGGCCTGCGCTGGTGCCGCGTCCAGGTCCACCGCCTGCACCGCCAGGTCGGCCCGAGCCAGGGCGTCGTCGACCACTGCCAGCACCAGATCGGTCCGGGTCGGGAAGTGTCCGTGCAAAGTGACCCGGCCGACCCCGGCGGCGGCGGCGATCTGGGTGACCGTGGCCGCGGGGTCGCTGCGGAACAGCCGCAGTGCCGCGTCGAGCACTGCCTGACGGTTGCGGCGAGCGTCGGCCCGAGGAGTGGTGGTCGTCACCCGCCGATGGTATCTCGAACAACAGTGTTCAGGTTATCTTGAACACTCATGCTCGACTTATCGGAGGCAACCATGAGCACCGTCCTGGTTCTCGGCGGATACGGCGCGGTCGGCGCGCATCTGACCGCGGCCCTGCGCACCCGAGGCCACGGCGCCCTCACAGCCGGGCGCGACAGCAGCCGGGCGGATGTCCCGCTGGACATCAACGACAGCACGGCACTGCGCGCCGCGGCCGATCAGGTCGACGTGGTGGTCAACGGCACCGGGCGGGAGGATCCCGACCTGATCGCCACCATCGCCGCGACCGGGACCCCGGTGCTCGATGTCAGCGCCGACACCGGGTATCTCGCCGCCCTCGAACACCTCTCCCCCGCCGCCCCGGTGCTGCTCAGCGTCGGCATCGCACCGGGACTGACCAACCTCCTGGCCCATGCGGTCGACGCCCGGCACCCCGGCGACGGCCCGCTCGACATCGCGATCGTGCTCGGCACCGGCGAGGCACACGGCGCTGCGGCGTCGGCGTGGACCTACGGTCTGCTCGGCCGCGAGTTCACCGACCCGGACGGCAGCACCGTGCGCAATCTGACGGTCGGCGACCGGTTCGACCTGGACGACGGCCCACGGACGCTCTATCGCGCCGACTTCTCCGACCAGCACACCACGACCCGGCTGCTCGGGCGCCCGGTGCGCAGCTGGTTCGGGATGGACACCGCCTGGGCCACGACCGCGCTGGCACTGCTCGCGCGGGCCCCGGGACTCACCCGGCTGATGCCCGGCAATCCGCGGTTCCCCGGTGGTGACGGCTGGCTGCTCCAGGTCCGGGACCAGACCGGACCCCGGGTGACGATGACCGGCAACGGACAGTCGGCAGCGACGGCGGACGTCGCGGCCCGCGCGGTCGAGCTGGTCACCGACCTGGACCCGGGCGTGCACCACCTGCCCGAGGTGACCACCCTGACCGCCCTCGACCTGCCGCACCGCACCGTCTGGCACTAGACGGCACGACGCCCCGGCCCCCACCTGCGGGGACCGGGGCGTCGGTGAGGTCAGGCAGCGACCAGCGACCGCAGCACGTACTGCAGGATGCCGCCGTTGCGGTAGTAGTCGGCCTCACCCGGGGTGTCGATCCGGACCACCGCGTCGAACTCGACCGCCGAGCCGTCCGCCCTCACGGCCGTGACGCGCACCGTGCGCGGGGTGTCCCCGCCGTTCAGCGCCTCGATGCCGGTGATGTCGAAGGTCTCGGTGCCGTCCAAGCCGAGCGAGTCGGCGGACTCGCCGGCCGGGAACTGCAGCGGGAGCACCCCCATGCCGATCAGGTTGGACCGGTGGATCCGCTCGAAGGACTCGGTGATCACCGCCTTCACGCCCAGCAGCGCGGTGCCCTTGGCCGCCCAGTCGCGGGACGAGCCGGAGCCGTACTCCTTGCCACCGAGGATCACCAGCGGGACCCCGGCCTCGGCGTAGGACTGCGCGGCGTCGTAGATCGACGTCTGCTCGCCGGTCAGGTGGTTGACGGTGTAGCCGCCCTCGACGCCCGGCACCAGCTGGTTGCGCAGCCGGATGTTGGCGAAGGTGCCGCGGATCATCACCTCGTGGTTGCCACGACGGGAACCGTAGGAGTTGAAGTCCCGGCGCTCGACCCCGTGCTCGGCCAGGTAGACACCGGCAGGGCTGTCGGCCTTGATCGACCCGGCGGGGCTGATGTGGTCGGTGGTGACCGAGTCGCCGAGCTTGGCCAGCACCCGGGCGCCGGTCACGTCGGACACCGGTGCCGGCTCGGCGGACATGCCGTCGAAGTACGGCGGCTTGCGGACGTAGGTCGACTCGCCGTCCCACGCGAAGGTGTCGCCCTCCGGGGTGTCCAGGGCACGCCAGCGGTCGTCACCGGCGAAGACGTCGGCGTAGTCGGCCTCGAACATCGAGCGGTCGATGCTGGCGTCGATGGTGGCCTGCACCTCCTCCGGCGTCGGCCAGATGTCGCGCAGGTAGACCTCGGTGCCGGCGTCGTCGGTGCCCAGCGGCTGGTTCTCGAAGTCGAAGTCCATCGTCCCGGCCAGCGCGTAGGCGATCACCAGCGGCGGCGAGGCGAGGTAGTTCATCTTCACGTCCGGGTTGATCCGGCCCTCGAAGTTCCGGTTGCCGGACAGCACCGACACCACCGACAGGTCGTGCTCGTTGACGACGTCGGAGACCTCCTGCGGCAGCGGACCGGAGTTGCCGATGCAGGTGGCGCAGCCGTAGCCGACCAGGTGGAAGCCGAGCTTCTCCAGGTACGGCCAGAGTCCGGCCTTCTCGTAGTAGTTGGTCACGACCTGCGACCCGGGGGCCATCGAGGTCTTGACCCACGGCTGGGACGACAGCCCCCGCTCGACGGCCTTCTTGGCCAGCAGCGCGGCGGCCAGCATGACCGACGGGTTCGAGGTGTTGGTGCAGGAGGTGATCGAGGCGATCACGACGGCACCGTGGTCCAGCTCGGTCTGGGTCCCCGACTCCAGGGTGACCGGGACGCGCTTGTGCGGGCGGCTGGCGGAGTCGCCGTGCACGTGCACCGGGGCGTCCGATGCGTCGTGGTGCTCACCGGCGGCGATCGGGTCGGAGGCCGGGAAGGTCTCGTCCACCGACTCGTCCAGCCCGGTCAGCTGCTTGAACGGCGCCGCCTCCGAGTCCGACACGTAGTCCAGGATCGTCCCGGCGAAGGACTCCTTGGCCTCCGACAGCTCGATCCGGTCCTGCGGGCGCTTCGGCCCGGCGATGGACGGGACGACGGTGGACAGGTCCAGCTCCAGGTACTCGGAGTACACCGGCTCACGGGAGGGGTCGTGCCACAGGCCCTGCTCCTTGGCGTAGGACTCGACCAGGGCGAGCTGCTGCTCGGAGCGGCCGGTCAGGCGCAGGTAGTCGATCGTGACGTCGTCGATCGGGAAGATCGCGCAGGTGGAGCCGAACTCCGGGGACATGTTGCCGATGGTGGCGCGGTTGGCCAGCGGCACCGCCGCCACCCCGTCGCCGTAGAACTCGACGAACTTGCCGACCACCCCGTGCGCCCGCAGCTGCTCGGTGATGGTGAGCACCACGTCGGTGGCGGTCACGCCGGAGGGGATCTGGCCGGTCAGCTTGAAGCCGACCACCCGCGGGATCAGCATCGACACCGGCTGGCCGAGCATCGCCGCCTCGGCCTCGATGCCGCCGACGCCCCAGCCGAGCACGCCCAGGCCGTTGACCATCGTGGTGTGCGAGTCGGTGCCGACGCAGGTGTCCGGGTAGGCGCGGAGCACACCATCGAACTCGCGGGTCATGATGCCGCGCGCGAGGTACTCGATGTTGACCTGGTGCACGATGCCGGTGCCGGGCGGGACGACCTTGAAGTCGTCGAAGGCGGTCTGGCCCCAGCGGAGGAACTGGTAGCGCTCGTGGTTGCGCTGGTACTCGATCTCGACGTTGCGCTGGAAGGCGTCCTGCCGACCGAAGACGTCGATCTGCACCGAGTGGTCGATCACCAGCTCGGCGGGGGCCAGCGGGTTGATCCGGGTCGGGTCGCCGCCGAGGTCGGCCATCGCCTCACGCATGGTGGCGAGGTCGACGACACAGGGCACGCCGGTGAAGTCCTGCATGATCACCCGCGCCGGGGTGAACTGGATCTCGGTGTCCGGGTCGGCCTGCGGGTCCCATGCGGCGATCGCGCGGATGTGGTCCGCGGTGATGTTGGCACCGTCCTCGGTGCGCAGCAGGTTCTCGGCGAGGATCTTCAGGCTGTACGGCAGCCGCTCGACCCCCTCGACGGCGTCGAGCCGGAAGATCTCGTACTCGGTGTCGGCGACCCGAAGCTGCGCCTTCGACCCGAAACTGTCAACGCTGGTCACTGTGACTCCTCACATGGCGAGTGGGCCGTTGGGGGCGACCCGTGCTGCACATTGCAGCAAAGTATCTTGACGTCAAGATACATCCTACCCCGGGACACCGCCCCGAGTCCCCGGGACACCCCACCGAACCGCCGCAACGCCGCGCCACGCTGCCGGCACACCGCGCCGAGGTGACAGAAACCGACGCATCCGCCGGCTGAGAGCGTCAGTTCCTGTCACCTCGACGGGGGCTCTCGACGGGGGCTACGCGTCGCGGGTGTCGGCGGCGCGGTGGGCGCGTTCGACGGACTTGGCGTGCTGGCGGGGGTCGTACTCCGGGGTGCCCTGCTTGTGGAGTTCCTCGGTGGCGCGGCGACTGGCTTCCGCGACGCGGCGGGCGGCCTCGGCAGCGGACTCGCGCGACTCGTGGGATTCCTGCGACGACGTCATGGCGACACTCCTCTCACGAACGGCCAGGATCGACCCTGACCCGGTCCGCCCACGCTAGCCCGCGGTCCGACTCACCGCTCGAGAACCGCCACCGCCTCCACGTGATGGGTCATCGGGAACAGATCGAAGCCCTGCACGTCGCGCAGCTCGTAGCCCTCCTCGACCAGGTAGGCCACATCCCGGGCCAGCGCGGCCGGGTCGCAGGCGACGTAGACGATCCGCGCCGGGTCCAGGGCGGCCATCGACCGCACCACCTCGCGTCCGGCGCCCACCCGCGGCGGGTCCAGCACGATGGCGTCCACCGCGTCCCACTCACCCAGCGTCCCGAGCACCGCCGACACGTCGCCCTGGTGCAGCTCGATCTGCGGCCGGTCGTGGGCGTTGCGGCGGGCGTCCTTCACCGCGCGGGCATCCCCCTCGACGGCGACCACCCGGCCGCTGTCCCCGACCCGGTCCGCCAACGGCAGGGTGAACAGCCCGGCGCCCGCGAACAGGTCCAGCACCACGGCACCCGCGCCCGTGTCCCCGATCCCGGCCAGCACCGCGTCCACCAGCGTGCTCGGCGCCTGCCGGTGCACCTGCCAGAACCCGGCGGCGGCGACCCGGTACTGCCAGTCCCCCACCACCTCGCGGACGGTCGACCGGGCGTGCGGACGCGGATCGACCTTGCCCCGCCGCAGGTCGAAGGGCTGACCGTCCACCAGCACGATCGGCTGATCGCCACCGGCCGGGGCCACCGCGTCCACGGTCACCCCCGCGGTCCAGCGCCGGTCCAGCAGGCCCAGGTCGGCGAGGGCGTCGCTCATCAGCGGCATCGAGGTCAGCGGCACCAGGTCGTGTGAGCGGAACTTCCGCATCCCCAGTCGGCCCTCGGCATCGGCGACGAAGGACACCCGGGTGCGCCAGCCCAGACCGTTGTCATCGGGCACCCCCGCCACCGGCACCTCGCGGTCGATCCTGGCCAGCCGGGACAGCTGCTCGGTCAGCACCGACGACTTCCAGGCGCGCTGCGCGTCCAGTCGCACGTGCGCCAGCTCGCCGCCGCCCACGCCGCCGGGACCCGCCTCGGGCCAGACCGACTCCACCCGGTCGGCGGAGGCGTCCAGCACCTCGACGGCGTCGGCGCGCCAGAACTTCGGGCCGGTCTCGGTCACCCGGACCATGACCCGCTCGCCGGGCAGCGCGTGCCGGACGAAGACCACCCGGCCGTCCGCCATCCGCGCGACGCAGTGCCCGCCGTGCGCGACCGGGCCGACCTCCAGCTCGATCAGCTCGCGGGGCACCGGCTCGGTGGCCACCTTGCGTCGTCGATCAGAGCCCTCGGCTCGTCGTCCTGCGGACATGCTCCTCCATCCCGGTCTGCCCCTGCGTGGACGACAGCTGCCAGGGCACCGACGCCACCACCACACCGGGGGTGAACAGCAGGCGACCCTTCAGCCGCAGCGCGCTCTGGTTGTGCAGGATCTGCTCCCACCAGTGCCCGACCACGTACTCGGGGATGTACACGACGACCAGGTCGCGCGGGCTCTCCCGGCGCACCGATCGCACATAGGTGATCACCGGCCGGGTGATCTCCCGGAACGGCGAGTCCAGCACCCGAAGCGGCACCGGCAGGTCCATCTTCTCCCACGCCGCGCGCAGGTCGTTCGCGTCGTCGCCGTCGACCGCCACGGTGACCGCCTCCAGCACCTGCGGCCGCGAGGCCCGGGCGTAGGCGATGGCGCGCATCGTCGGGCGGTGCAGGTGCGAGACCAGGACGATCGCGTGCACCCGGCTGGGCAGCGCCTTGGCCGCCGCCTCGTCGTCCAGGGCCAGCTCGTCGCGCACCGTGTCGTAGTGCTTGCGGATCGCCCGCATCACGATGAACACGATGATCATCGCCAGGATGGCGATCCACGCGCCGTGGGTGAACTTGGTCAGCAGCACGATCAGCAGCACGGTCGCGGTCATCCCGAAGCCGATCGCGTTGATCACCCGCGAGCGGGTCATCTGGGAACGCTTCTTCGGATCCGGCTCGGTGCGCAGCTCGCGGGTCCAGTGCTTGACCATGCCGAGCTGGGACAGCGTGAAGGAGACGAACACCCCGACGATGTACAGCTGGATCAGCCGGGTCACCTGCGCGTCGAAGGCGATGATCAGCGCGATCGCGCCCGCGGCCAGCGTGATGATGCCGTTGCTGAACGCCAGCCGGTCACCACGGGTGTGCAGCTGGCGAGGCAGGAAGCCGTCCTTGGCCAGGATCGAGCCGAGCACCGGGAAGCCGTTGAAGGCGGTGTTCGCGGCCAGCACCAGGATCAGGCCGGTGACGATGGCGACCAGGTAGAACGCCGGCGGGAAGCTGTGGAAGATCGTCTGCGCGAGTTGCCCGATCACCGGGTCCTGCACGTAGCCCTCGCCCACCAGTTGGCCGTCCGGGCGCATCAGCTGGGTCGCCGGGTCCTCGACGTAGTGCACGCCGGTCACCCGGGCCAGGGTCAGGATCGACATGATCAGGAAGACCGACAGGCCACCGAGCAGCAGCAGCGTGGTCGCCGCGTTCTTCGACTTCGGCTTGCGGAACGAGGGCACGCCGTTGCTGATCGCCTCGACACCGGTCAATGCCGCCGAGCCGGACGCGAAGGCGCGCAGCACCAGGAACGCCCCGGCCACCCCGACCAGCCCCTGCTCCATCCCGTGCGCCGGCACGATGCTCAGCTCGGAGCTCTCCGCCTGCTGCAGGTTGCCGGTCAGGTACTGGACGAAGCCGAAGATCGCCGTGCCGCCGACCGCGACCATGTAGAGATACACCGGGATCGCGAACGCCCGGCCCGACTCGCGCACGCCGCGCAGGTTCGCGATGGTCAGCAGCACCACGAGCCCGACCGCGAACATCGCCTCGTGTCCGCGCAGCGCCGGGATCGCCGCCGCCGCGTACTGGGTGCCGGAGGACACCGACACCGCGACCGTCAGCACGTAGTCCACCAGCAGCGCGCTGGCCACCGTGACCCCCGCCTTCGGCCCGAGGTTCACCGTGGCGACCTCGTAGTCGCCGCCGCCGCTGGGGTAGGCGTGCACGTTCTGTCGGTAGGACGCGATCACGGTCACCATGACCACGACCACCGCCAGACCGACCCACGGCGAGATCACCGTGGCGGTCAGCCCGGCCAGCGCCAGGGTCAGCAGCACCTCGTCCGGGGCGTAGGCCACCGAGGAGAGCGCGTCCGAGGCGAAGATCGGCAGCGCGATCCGCTTGGGCAAAAGGGTGTGCCCCAATTGCTCGCTGCGGACCGGTCGGCCCAGCAACAAACGTTTGGCGGCATCCGCGAGGTCCGGCACGAGGGTCGATGATAGGCCCGCGCCGAGGGGTGCGATACAGGACGGTTCCGGACGGTATAGCGTCCTGCCTCGTGCACTTCGTCATCATGGGCTGTGGCCGCGCCGGCGCCACCCTCGCGCAGTCGTTGGAGAGCCAGGGGCACTCCGTCGCGGTGATCGACCAGAACCCGGATTCGTTCCGCCGTCTGGACGCCGACTTCGCCGGGTCGAAGGTGACCGGGCTGGGGTTCGACCGGGACGTGCTCCGGCAGGCGGGGATCGACGACGCCTTCGGCTTCGCGGCCGTCGCCGACGGGGACAACTCGAACATCCTGGCGGCCCGGGTCGCCCGGGAGACCTTCGGGGTCGACAACGTGGTGGCGCGGATCTACGACCCGCACCGCGCGGAGATCTACCAGCGGCTCGGCATCCCGACCGTGGCCACCGTGCGCTGGACCGCCGACCAGGTACTGCGCCGCCTGCTGCCGATGGGCGCGACCAATCAGTTCGCCGACGCCTCCGGCCGGATCGTGCTAGCCGAGGTCGACGTGCACCCCGACTGGCAGGGCAAGCCGCTGCGGTCGCTGGAGGACGCCACCGGCGCCCGGGTGGCCTATCTGACCCGCTACGGCGACGGCCTGCTGCCGGACGCCCAGACCGTGCTCCAGGAGAACGACATCGTGCATCTGCTGATGCGGACCGACGACCAGGCCGCCGTGGAGCGGACCATCACCGCGGCGCCGGAGGTGTCGGCGTGAGGGTCGTGATCGCGGGTGCCGGCTCGGTGGGCCGGTCGATCGCCAAGGAACTGCTCGCCAACGGCAACGAGGTCACCCTGATCGACCGGCAGCCCGCCGCGATGCGGGTGGCCCAGGTCGCGGACGCCGACTGGATCCTGGCCGACGCCTGCGAGCTGCCGACGCTGACCGAGGCGCGGCTGGACGAGTGCGACGTGGTGGTGGCCGCCACCGGTGACGACAAGGCCAACCTGGTGATCTCGCTGCTGGCCAAGACCGAGTACGGCGTGCCGCGCACCGTCGCCCGGGTGAACAACCCGAAGAACGAGTGGATGTTCGACGAGGCCTGGGGTGTGGACGTGGCCGTCTCCACCCCGCGGATCATGACGGCGATGATCGAGGAGGCCGTCTCGGTCGGCGATCTGGTGCGGATCTTCACCTTCCACCAGTCGGGTGCCGACATCCTGGAGCTGACCCTGCCGGAGGACTCCCCGCTGGTCGGGTCGCTGGTCGGTCAGATCGACTGGCCGACCGACACCGTGCTGTCCTGCATCGTCCGGGACGCACGGCCGTTCACGCCGACCGCCGACGACACCCTGGAGGGACGGGACGAGCTGCTGTTCGTCACGGGTCCTGACGGCTCGGAACAGGAGCTGGCGTCGCTGCTGTCGTCCCGCGCACCAGGATCCAACTGAGCCAGAGCACCAGGGCGGTCAGCGGCAGGCCCATCACCAGCTTCGCCGTGCCGAGCCAGCCGACCTGATCGGCGAGGTAGAGCGGACCCTGCACCGCCAGGCGCAGCCCGAACATCCCGGCCCACAGCCAGGTGACCGCGGCGAACCGACGCCGCAGCACCCGGTCCCGCCGCCAGGCCATCGCCCCGGCCCACGACCCGCCCTCGCTGAGCGGACCCTCGGGACGGAACATGCCCAGCACCAGCCCGACCAGCGGCCAACCGACCAGCGCGGACACCACGAAGGCCAGCAGGTACCCGGCGTTCACCAGCAGACCCCAGGCGAAGTAGTCGCCCGCGTCGCCGGTCCGCCAGGCCCAGAACACGCCGATCCCGACGCCCAGCACCCCGGAGAACGCCTGGGTGAGCGGGCTGCGCTGGATCAGCCGGAGCAGCACCGCGACCAGGGCGCAGGCAGCGGCGGCGATCAGCGCGGGCTGCAGCTGCTGGCCGGTGGCGACGAACACCACCACGAACAGCAGCCCGGGCAGCACCGATTCGACCGCCCCGCGCCACCCGCCGACCGCCTCCTGCCAGGAGAAGGTCTCGCCGGAGATCGAGCGGATCCCTGCGCCGCCGCTCACTCGCCCGGCCGGGGTCGCAGCTCGTACCGGGGGTTGAACATCGACCGGCGACCCTCGCGGGTGCAGACCAGGCCCTCGACCTTGAGTCGACGACCCGGCTCGACGCCGGCGATCTCCCGGCGGCCGAGCCAGACCAGCTGGACGGTGCCGGAGCCGTCGTAGAGCTCGGCCTCCAGCGCCGGGACGCCCTCCCGGGGCCGCAGCACCACCGAGCGCAGCACACCGGCCATCTTGACCCGGGTGCGCTCGGGGGCGGCACCGACCGGGGTGCACCCGGCGGCGCGGACCGCATCGGCGCGTTCCTCGTCGGCTTCGATCTCCTCCTGCGAGGCGACGGCCTTGCGCAGGGTGTCCCGCAGCGTCATGTCAGCGGATCTCCGTGATCTCCGGACCCCGGGTGAGCGGGTCGAACGACGGGGTGTTGTCCTCGGGTGCGGCGTCGGCCTTCTTCACGTTGGCGTCGGCGTTCGGCAGGGTGAGGGCGAGCAGGTCGCGCGGCGGGCGCGCTTGGCCGTCCCGGACCACCACGGTGTGCCGGTACAGGTCCTCGATCGCGGTCGCGGCCTCGGGGTCCACCGCGGCGCGGCCGGTGATGACACCACGCAGGAACCAGCGCGGGCCGTCCACCCCGACGAACCGGGCCGGGCGGTGGCCGGTACGGCCCTCCGGGGTGCGCACGGGCAGCCGGGCCAGCAGCTCACGGCCGAACGGGCCGGGCAGGTCGTCCACGGCGCCGCCCTGCTTGGTGACCGACGCGCCGATCTCCTCCCGGATCTCGTCCCAGATGCCCTCGGTGCGCGGTGCGGCGAACGCCTGCATCTGCAGGGTGGACTCGCCCAGGGTGACGGCGACACCGGTGACGGTGCCCGACTTCTTGTCGATCTCCATCCGCAGCTGCATCCCGGGGATGCCGGGCAGCTTCAGCGCGCCCAGGTCGATCCGCGGTCCGGCCGGGATGTCCTCGGTCGAGTCCCAGGGCCCTGCCGAACGGTCCACCGGGACGCTGGCCCCGTCGTCGGATGCCGCAGGGTTCTCGGACGCCTCGGGGTTCTCGGCCACGTCGGCGGAGGGCAGTTCCTCCACCACGTCCTCGACCTCGGTCGACTCGGTCTCCTGCTCGGCGGTGCGATCCTTCGCACCGCGCCGGAATAGCGCCACCTGTGCGTACCTTTCCCGGCGGCGCCCTGGGGGCTGTCCGCCATGTCCGTCGACCACGCCGTCGATCACGGCACGGTCACGACCCACAGTAGTCCGGTCGGACCTCGGGGCCTAGTCCGTCACCGGGTCGTCGGAACCGATCGTTCCGGCGGCCGCGTCCGCGGGTGCCTCGGCTCCGGCGATCTCGCTCGCCCGGTGCCCGCCGGAGGAACCGAAGCCCCCGGTGCCGCGCGCCGACTCCGGCAGCTCGTCCACCTCGCGGAACGCCGCCAGCTCCACCCGCTGGATCACCAGCTGGGCGATCCGGTCGCCGCGGTGCAGCACGATCGAGGTGCGGCTGTCGGTGTTGAGCAGGGTCACCTGGATCTCACCCCGGTACCCGGCGTCCACGGTGCCCGGTGCGTTCACGATGGTCAGCCCGTGCTTGGCGGCCATCCCGGACCGGGGATGCACGAAGGCGGCGTACCCCTCGGGCAGGGCGATCGCGATCCCGGTCGGCACCGTCGCCCGCTCCCCCGGCTCCAGGATCAGGTCCACCCGGGTGACCAGATCGGCGCCGGCGTCACCCGGCTTCGCGTAGGACGGCAGCGGCACGTCCTCGTCCAGTCGACGCAGCAGGATGTCCACGGTGGCTTCAGTCACGGCGAGCGACCCTACCCTGGGGGCATGACGACCTTCACCGAACGACTCTGGCCCGGCCCCGTCGGCTGGCTGGTCACCGTGGGGATCGCGGCGATGTTCGCGGTCGCGTTCTGGCCGGTGTCCCCGCTGGTGGGACTGATCGCCTTCGGCGTGGTGCTGGTCGCGGCGCTGGCGATGCTGGCCGCCTCGGCGAGCCGGGTCGCGGTGGTCGACGGTGAGCTGCACGCGGGATCGGCGCACATCCCGCTGACCCTGTTGCGCGACGCGGAGGCGCTGGACGCCGACGCCACCCGGCGGGCGCTCGGCCCGGAGCTGGACGCCCGCGCCCACCTGTGTCAGCGCGGCTGGGTGAAGACCGCGGTCCGGGTGCGGGTCGAGGACCCCGCGGACCCGACGCCGTACTGGGTGGTCAGCACCCGGCGGCCGGCGGCACTGGTCGCGGCCCTGGACACGACGATGCCGGCCGCCCCCGAGGGGAACGACCGGCATCGCGCGAGCTGAGGATCAGGCGGCGCACTCGGTGCAGACCGGCTGACCGTCCTTCTCGTAGGCCAGCTGGCTGCGGTGGTGGACCAGGAAGCACTTCGAGCAGGTGAACTCGTCGGCCTGACGCGGGAGCACCCGCACCGAGAGCTCCTCGCCGGACAGGTCGGCGCCGGGAAGTTCGAATCCCTCCGCCGCTTCGGTCTCGTCCTCGTCCACCACGCCCGAGTTCTTGTCGGTGCGCCGGGCCTGGAGCTCCTGCAGCGAGTCCTCGCTGAGGTCCTCCTCGGTCTTGCGCGGGGCGTCGTAGTCGGTTGCCATGGGGTGAGTCACGCTCCGTGTGGTCGAGGTGTCTGGGGTGATGCGGGATCAAGCAACCGAGGGTTCCGTTTGTTCCCGACGGCCCCGGATTGTGCCTCATTTGGCGAAGCGGTGCACGCCACCCGATCGGGTGTCCGCTCTCAGCGGAGTCACGCGTCCCGGTCGGCGCCCCACTGTCGCAGCAACTCGGCCAGCGCGCTCACCGAGTCCGCCGGGCCGGCGACGGTCATCTCCACCCCGGCCGGGGCGCCGCGCAGCCCGGTGACCACACCACCGGCCTCCCGCACGATCAGCTGACCTGCCGCGATGTCCCACGGGTTCAGCCCGCGCTCGAAGTACACGTCCAACGACCCCTCGGCGATCCGGCACAGGTCCAGCGCCGCGGATCCGATCCGTCGGATGTCCCGCACCCGGGGTAGCAGCTCGGCCAGCACCCGGGCCTGCACGACCCGGCGCTCGACGGTGTAGCCGAAGCCGGTGCCGACCAGGCTGGTCGCCAACGGCCGGGGGTCGTTCACCCGCAGCGGCAGCCCGTCCTTGGTCGCACCCTGACCCCGGCCCGCCGTGTAGGTGATGTCCAGCGGCACCGCGTGCACCGCACCGGCCACCGGCGTCCAGGTCGCCGGGTCGGGATCGCCGACCACCACGCCCACCGAGATCGCGTAGGCGGGCAGGCCGTAGAGGTAGTTCACCGTGCCGTCGATCGGGTCGAGCACCCAGGTGATGCCAGAGCTGCCCGGCACCAGGCCCTCCTCCTCGCCCAGCACGCCGTCCTGCGGGCGGTGCTCGGCCAGCAGGGCGCGCAGGTGGGCCTCCGCCGCCAGGTCCATCGCGGTGACCGGGTCCACGTCGCTGGTCTTGGTCGCCGCGACGTCCACCCGGTCGGGTCGGCCCTCGCGCACCAGTGACCCGGCGGAGCGGGCCAGGTGCTCGGCGAGGGCGCGCAGCTCACGGATCTGGTCGGGGCTCGGCTCGGTCATGGGTTCATCCTGCCCGAGCGGCCCCGCACGGCGAGCAGCCAGCGACGGAACGGACCGGAAACGCTGTCCTCTGTCGACTCCGCCGACTCCGCCGAGGGGGACTCAGGACGGCGCTGACCGGCGATCCGCCGCCGCGGCGTCCCCTCCCCCCGCTGCTGCCGCAACGACCGGGACCGGAACAGCGAGGGCTGCCGGCTCGACCCCGGCGTGTTGTCCCGGGCCGGACCGGCCAGCGCCGTCGGCGCCTCCAACCGTAGCCGCAGCGACACCAGCCGCAGCACGGCGATCGCCACCGCGACGGCGATCTCCACCGGCACGCTCAGCACCCCGTTCACCGACGCCAGGGTCAGCGCCACCGCACCCGCCACCGAGGGGACGGCGTACAGCTCGCGGTGACTGAACACGATCGGCACCTCGCCGGAGAACAGGTCGCGCAGGATCCCGCCGCCCACCCCGGTGATCACCCCGGCGAAGACCGACGCCATCGGCCCCACGCCGTACTCCAGCGCCTTGACGGCACCGACGGCGGTGAACAGGCCCAGCGCGGCGGCGTCCAGCACCAGGATCAGTCGACGCACCCGGCCCAGGCCGAAGTGCAGCGCCCAGGTCACCACCCCGGCCCCGCACGCCGTCGCGACGAACGGCCAGGAGGAGATGCCCACCGGCGGGATCGCACCGATCAGCACGTCACGGATCAGCCCGCCGCCGAGCCCGGCGACCCAGGCCAGCACGATGATCCCGAAGATGTCGAATCCCTTGCGCACCGCCGCCAGGCCCCCGGACAGGCCACACAGGAACACGCCCAGCAGTTCCAACGGCAACTGGCCGGGCAGTTCGAGGTCCACGACACCCATCCTTCCACCCGGGCGTGTCTGCGCCGGTTTGCCCCGCGACGGTGGCACCCTCGTCGGCGAGGATGGGAGATGTGATGGCTGAGCTGGAGCTGGTCGGGCTGCACGAGGACGGGGAGCACCTGGTCCTGGCGGCCGCCGACGGACAGCGCTACCTCCTGCCCATCGACGACCCGCTGCGCGCCGCGGTGCGCCGGGATCGTCCGCAGTTGGAGCAGCTGCGGGCCGAGCGGTCGGGGGCGCCCAGCCCCCGGGAGATCCAGGCGCGCGTGCGGGCCGGACAGTCGGCGGAGCAGATCGCCGAGGACGCGGGCCTGTCGGTGGAGCACGTGCGGCGGTTCGAGGGGCCGGTGGTCGCCGAGCGGGAGTACCTGGCGCAGCAGGCCCGGGCCACCCGGGTCGGCCGCGACGTCGGCGCCCCCGAACTCGGTGACCTGGTCGTGGACCGCCTCGCATCCCGGGGGGTCGACGCGGAGAGCATCGTCTGGGACGCCTACCGGGTGCCGGGGCAGGACTGGACGGTGCTGGTCCGGTTCACCGTCGAGGAGGAGCAGCGCGAGGCCCGGTGGAGCTTCGACCCGTCGGCCCGCTCGGTGCACGCCGAGGAGGACGAGGCCCGCTGGCTGTCCGAGACCGAGATCGCCGACGGGCCGCTGAGCCGTCGCCGCCACCTGTCGGCGGTGCGCGACGTCGAGTTCGCGGTGGACGACTCGCTGCGCCCGGTGCTGGCATCGGTGGACCGCGAGACCCCGCAGCCCGAGCCGGAGCCCACCGACCCGACCCAGGACCTGCTGGACGACCTGCGCGCCCGCCGGGGCCAGCGCCAGACGCTGGACGTGGAGCAGGAGGACGAGGACGACTTCGAGGGCTTCGACGGCTTCGGCCCGCAGAGCGCCTTCGACTTCGGCCTGCTGGACACCCCCGCCCCGGAACCGGCCGACAGCGACGACGACGCCCCCGGTGCGCACCCGGTGGACGCCGACCCGCTGGCTCAGGCCCGGGTGTACCCGGTGCCGTCGTACCGGCCGACCGTGGTCCCCGCCGATGCCGCCGCGCCGGAGAAGTCGACCCCGGAGCCGCCGGCCAAGGAGGAGGCGAAGGCCAAGCCCCGTCGGGGTCGGGCCAAGGTGCCGAGCTGGGACGAGATCGTCTTCGGCGCGAAGCCCGAGTAACGCGCGTCCGGCACCACGCCCGAGCAGTCCTCAGTCCTCGTTCAGCACGCCCAGCGTCTGGGGTGAGACCGACCCGGCACCGGAGACGGCGGCGGTGGTCCGCGAACGGTGGTGGCGACGGCACAGCACCTCGTAGCTGACAGCGTCCGGGTCGGGGGCCTGTGCGTCGGTGATGTCACCGATCACCACCTGCTCCCCCTCGACCACCATCACCCCGTGCACGGTCCGCGCGTTGTGCGTGGCCCGGGCACCGCACCAGCACAGCGCCTGGACCTGCAACGACTCCACCCGGTCGGCCACCTCCAGCATCCGGGCGGACCCGGGGAACAGCTGCGCTCGGAAGTCGGTGGTGATCCCGAAGGCGTAGACGTCCACGTGCAGTTCGTCCACCACCTCGGCGAGCTGGTCGACCTGGGCCGCGGAGTAGAACTGGGCCTCGTCGCAGATCAGGAAGTCGACCTGCCGACCCCGGGTCCGGCGGTCGATCACCTCGGCCCAGAAGTCGGTGTCGTCCCGGACCTCGTTCGCCGGGACCGACAGACCGAGCCGGGAGGACAGCCGTGCCTCCCCCGCACGGTCGTTGCGCACCCAGAGCACGCCGTCCCGACCGCGGGCCTCGTGGTTGTGGTGCATCTGCAGGGCCAGGGTGGACTTGCCGCAGTCCATCGTGCCGCAGAAGAAGACGAGTTCGGCCATCGCTCAGCCCTGCCAGACCAGCAGCGGCACCCGCAGCTCGGTCGGGGTCAACGAGCCGTGCACGCCGACCAGGTCCAGCGACGCCGGGGTCTGACTGCGCGAGTCGACCACGGTGGCCCGACCGGCGGTCGCCACCACCAGGTCGCCGATCACCGGCAGGACGTGCTCGGCCACCGGGCCGAACAGCCCCGCACCGACCGCCTCGTCCCGGGTGAGCACCACCGCGTGTCGGCCCAGGGTCTCCTGCCAGCGATCGCGGACCGCGGTGGGGTCGGCGCCCTCGGCCAGGTGCAGGTGCAGCGCGCGGGGCTCACCGGAGGTGAGCGGGACATCGGTGGACAGCGCCGGGTCGGCGGCCACGTCCCAGCGCAGGTCCCGGTCCACATCCACCATGCCGTGATCGGCCGTGACGACCAGGGTGGTGCCCGGCGGCAGCAGACGGCTCAGCCGCGCCAGCTCACCGTCCACGGCGGACAGCGCGTCACCCCACTGCCACGACCCCCAGCCGTGGTGGTGACCGGTCTTGTCCACATCGCCCCAGTACAGGTAGACCAACCCCGGTCGGCGCAGCAGCCGCACGGCCGCGTCCACCCGCTCCGGGAGCAGCTCGGCGGTGTGGTGGTCGCCACCGCGCAGCGCCGCCTCGGTCAGTCCCGAGCCGTGGAATTTCTGCGGCCCGACGGAGGTCACCGTCACCCCGGCATCGACCAGCGCCTGCAACACGGTGGGCTCGCGCTGCCACCGCTCGGCGGCGGGCAGACCGGTCCAGGAGACCAGGTTCCCCAGCGCGCCGGTCTCCGGGTTGCGCACGGTGTAGCCGAGCATCCCGGTGCGGCCGGGTGAGGTGCCGGTGCCGAAGGAGCCCATCGACGCGGCCGTGGTGGAGGGGTAACCGGCGTGCAGTGCCTTGCTCCCGGCGAGCAGCGAGCGCAGGAAGGGCGCGTGCCCGGAACGCTCGGCCAGGTTCTCCTGCCCCAGCCCGTCGACCAGCACCACGCACACCCGCTCGGCGCGGGGCAGACCCAGCTGGTCCCGACGTCGCGCACCGTCCGGCACGTCCACCCCGAGCGCCGCCGCGGCGGCGGGCAGCACCCCGGACAGCGAGCGCCCCCGGTAGTCCGGCAGCATCAGGCCGGAGCGTTCCAGGCGGGACCTGACCTCCGCGCGCAGGTCGCTCATCGGCGGGCGGAGGCGGCCGACAGCGCACGGGCGAACGCGACCGCCTCCCGGACCGCCTCGGCACCCTCGGCGACCGCGCTGACCCGGACCACCACGTCGTCCGGGGTGATCGAGCCGGTCATGCCGTGATCGGCCTCGCAGTTCGGGTCGGCGCAGTGCGCGGGTTCCAGGTCCACCCGGGAGACCGCACCCCAGCCGATGGCCAGGGTCAGCTCGGCCGGGCCGTCGCCCCCCTTGTGCTGCTCCGGGGTGCCGATCACGTGGGTGAGGGCCACCGAGCGCAGCTCGGCCAGTGGCACCGACTCGGTGGTCGCGGCGGCGCTGGCCGAGGGGTGCTCGGAGTCGGCCGGGTGGTCGTCGACATGGGCCACGATCAACCGGGTAGCGGTGAGCACCAGAACGGTGACGTGCCGACGGACCTCGGCGGCGTCGAAGGTGGTCTCGGGGTGCACCAGGTGGGCGACGGCGGGCTCATCGGCGAGCGCCACGTCCAGGACGTCGGCGACCAGTTCCGGGTAGTACCCCGCTCGGTCCAGGTCCCGGCGGAGATCGGTGGAGAGGGCAGGCACCCGCGCATCCTCCCACTGCGAGCTGCCCGGCGTCACACCGGCTCGGCCGGTCAGGTGGTCGGCTGGTCAGCTCGTGAGGGCACGGCGCACCCCGTCGGTGCGGGCGGCCGCCGGTCCGACGGTCACCGCCGCGCCCAGGACGTACGCCCCGCGTTCGGCCACCACCACCGGGTTCAGCTCCACCGACAGCAGTTCGGGCAGGTCGTCGGCGAGCACGCCGATCCGGGCCAGCACGTCCTCCACCGCCGCCACGTCCAGCAGCGGCAGGCCGCGGTAGCCGAACAGCCGGGGCGCCGACCGGGGTGCCCGGACCACGGCCGCCACGTCCACATCGGTCAGCGGCGGCACCGCGAAGGAGTAGTCGCCCAGCAGGTCGGTGGTGTCCCCGGCCAGGCCGAAGCCGACCACCGGGCCGTACAGCGGGTCCTCGGCGGTGCGGATGACGCAGGCCACTCCGTGCGGTGCCATCGGCTGCACCTCCAGCGGGGCGCGGTCACCGACCGAGGGGTGCCCGGCGGCGAGCTCGAGCACCTGCTGGACGTCGGCCCGCAGTTCGGCGGCGTCGTGGATGTCCAGCCGCACGCCGCCCAGCTCGGCACGGTGGCGCAGCGAGGGCACCGTGGTCTTCAGCGCCACCGGGAAGCCCATCCGCTCGGCGGCCGCCACCGCCTCCTCCGCGGTGCGCACCGGCATAGCCGGGATCAGCGCGATCCCGGCGCAGGACAGCAGCTCGCCGATCTGCTCCCGGTCCAGCTCCAGCCGTTCGGGTCGGCCCGCCTCGACGATCCACTGCTGCACCAGCCGTCGTGCCTGGCGGGTGCGCATCGGTTCGGGGTGCACCACGGTGCCGCGCTCCCCCGACCGCCAGTCGGCGTACCGGGTGGCCTGCCCCAGCGCGAGCACCGCGTCCTCCGGGGTGGTGTAGGCCGGGACGGTGCGCAGCACGCCCTCCGCATCCGGCGCGGTGAGCACCTCGGCAGCCCCGTGCAGGCCGGGCAGGCAGGCGACCGAGGTACGGCCGCTGCCCGCCGCCGCCCGGGCCATCGCCGTCGCCACCCGGTCGTCGCGCGGGCCGACCGTCGGGACGTGCACCGTCACCACCACGTCGACCTGCGGGTCGGCGTAGACCCGGGCGAACGCGGCGTCGATGACCTCCTGCGGCGCCTCCTCCGGCACGATCACCGGCGCGGACTCCACCCGCAGCCCCTGCGAGGTGGCGGCCTCGGCGACCAGGGCGGCCATCGACCCGGAGGACGCGATCACGGCGGCCCGGTCACCCGGCGGCAGCGGCTGCATGGCGAACAGCTGCGCGGCCTCCAGCATCTGATGGGTGTTCTCGACCAGCACCACCCCGGAGCGCTGGACGACCTCCTCCAACGTGCGCCGGGAGGCGACCGTGGTCCGCACCGCGTGGCCGGGCGGGACCACGTGACCGGTGCTGCCGGCGGTGACCACCACCACCGGCTTGCGACGGGCGAGCCGGCGCGCCACCCGGGCGAACTTGCGCGGGTTGCCGATCGACTCCAGGTACAGCGCCACCACGTCGGTGGACTCGTCCTCCTGCCAGAACTGCATCAGGTCGTTGCCGGAGACATCCGCCCGATTGCCCGCGGACACCAGGTGCGCCAGCCCCAGCCCGCGACGCCGCACCGACGCCAGGATGGACACCGCGGTGGCGGCCGACTGGCAGAACAGCCCGATCCGGCCCGGCGGCGGCGGTTCCTCGGCCAGGGAGGCGTTCACCAGACCCGCCGGGGTGTGGCTGATCAGGCCGTAGGACACCGGGCCGATCACCCGCATCCCGGCCGCGTGCGCGGTGCGCAGCAAAGCCCGGTGTAGGGCCAGTCCGGCCTCGCCCTCCTCGGCGTAGCCGCCGGAGAGCACCACCACCGCGCGCACCCCGATCCGGCCCAGCGCCCGCACCCCGAGCACGGTGTACTCGGCGGGCAGCGCCACCACCGCGAGGTCGACCTCGTTCGGCACGTCCTCCAACCGGTCCCAGCGGCGCACCGCCGGGTCGTCGGCCCCCGGCACGGCACCCACGACGTGCAACTCCACCGACTCGCCCAGGATCGGCGCCTGGACGGCACCGGTCAGCGCCCCGATCGGCGGTCGACGCTCGCCGTCCAGCAGCGAACGCAGCACCCGGCCCACCCGGCGCGCGTCCAGCGACTCCGGGTCGGCATCCGCGGCGGCGACCAGCAGCACCCGGCGCGCGGTCAGCAGACCCTGCACGCTGCGCGCCTCCGCCGACCGCTCCCGGCCGAGCATCACCGCCTGGGAGCGCTCGGTGGGGTCGATGTCGAAGCCGACCTGGACGACGCCGTCCTCGAGCTGTTGCCGCAGGGTGAACCCGGCCTCCCGGAACACCGCGATCATCCGGCCGTTCTGCGGCAGCACCTCGGCGACGAACCGGCGGATCCCGCGCTCCCGGGCGGCGGCGGCCAGATGTTCCAGCAGCACCGACCCGAGACCGCGACCGTGGTGGGCGTCGGCGATGTTGAAGGCCACCTCGGCCTCGTCCGGGCCGACCTTGTCGTAGCGGGCCACGCCGATGATCGCGTCGTCCTGGGTGACCGCCACCAACGCCACCCGGTCGCGGTGGTCCACCTGCGTGAACCGGGCCAGATCACGGTCCGGCAGCCGCTCCAGCGCGGCGAAGAACCGCAGGAAGATCGAGCGCTCGGACTGCGCGACGTGGAAGGCCTGCAGCGCGTCGGCGTCCTCGGGTCGGATCGGCCGGATGTGCGTGGTGCTGCCGTCCCGCAGGACGACATCCGCCTCCCACGCCTCCGGATACTCCGTCCCCGCCATACCCAGCAGGGTACTGGTGGCGCGTCGCGGTAGGTCGTGTCAGCGCCAGGGAGGACAATGACCTGTCGTCCGTCCGCCCCGAGTTCAGGAGCCAGCACCGCACATGGCGCGCCGCACCGCCCCCAGCACGCCGCCCGAGGACTTCGTCGAGCGGATCGTCGACATCGACGTCGCCTCCGAGATGGAGGGCTCCTTCCTCGAGTACGCGTACTCGGTCATCTACTCGCGGGCACTCCCCGACGCCCGGGACGGGCTCAAGCCGGTGCAACGCCGGATCGTGTTCCAGATGTCCCAGATGGGCCTGCGGCCCGACCGGCCGTACGTGAAGTCGGCCCGCGTGGTCGGCGACGTGATGGGCAAGCTGCACCCGCACGGCGACAGCGCCATCTACGACGCGATGGTCCGCCTCGCGCAGCCCTTCTCCCTGCGGCTGCCGCTGGTCGACGGCCACGGCAACTTCGGTTCGCTGGACGACGGCCCGGCCGCCTCGCGGTACACCGAGGCCCGGATGGCGCCGGCGGCGATGGCGATGAACGCCGGGCTGGACGAGGACACCGTCGACTTCGTCCCGAACTACGACAACAAGCTCACCCAGCCCTCGGTGCTGCCCGCCGCGATCCCGAACCTGCTGGTCAACGGCGCGGCCGGCATCGCGGTCGGCATGGCGACCAACATGGCCCCGCACAACCTGGTCGAGGTGATCGCCGCCGCCCGGCACCTGGTCGCCCACCCGACGGCCGACCTGGACGAGCTGATGCGGTTCGTGCCCGGCCCCGACCTGCCCTCCGGCGGCAAGATCGTCGGCCTGGACGGCGTCCGCGATGCCTACCGCACCGGCCGGGGCGCGTTCAGGACCCGTGCCACCACCCGGATCGAGAACGTCACCCCGCGCCGCAAGGGCATCGTCGTCACCGAGCTGCCCTACGGCGTCGGCCCGGAGAAGGTGATCGAGAAGATCAAGGAGGGCGTGCAGAACAAGAAGCTCTCCGGCATCGCCGACGTCCTCGACCTCACCGACCGCGAGCACGGCCTGCGTCTGATCATCGAGGTCAAGACCGGCTTCAACCCGGATGCGGTGCTGGAACAGCTGTTCCGCTACACCCCGCTCGAGGACTCGTTCTCGATCAACAACGTCGCGCTGGTCGACGGTCAGCCGCGCACCCTCGGCCTGCGCGAGCTGCTGCAGGTCTGGGTCGACCACCGGCTCAGCGTGGTCCGCCGCCGCAGCCAGTTCCGGCTGGACCGCAAGCGTGAGCGCCTGCACCTGGTCGAGGGGCTGCTGATCGCGATCCTGGACATCGACGAGGTCATCCAGGTCATCCGCAGCTCCGATGACTCCGAGGCGGCCCGCGCCAGACTGCGCACCGTCTTCGACCTGTCCGAGCCGCAGGCCGAGTACATCCTGGAGCTCCGCCTGCGCCGCCTGACCAAGTTCAGCCGGATCGAGCTGGAGAAGGAGCGCGACGAACTGCGCGAGGACATCGCCGGACTGGAGGCGTTGCTCGGCGACGAGCTGTTGCTCCGCGGCGCCGTCTCGGACGAGATGGCCGAGGTCGCCGCCACCTACGGCACCCCCCGCCGCACGATCCTGCTCGAGTCCGCGGGCGGGGTCGCGACCGCCGCCCCCGGCGCGCCGGTGGCCAAGCGCACCGTGCAGACCCTCTCGCTGGAGATCGAGGACACCCCCTGCGTGGCGCTGCTCTCCGCCACCGGCCTGGTCGCCCGCACCGCCGGGATCGACGTCCAGCTGCACCCCACCGACGACACCCCCCGGACGAAGCACGACGTGCTGGCCGGAGCCGTGGCCACCACCGCACGCGGCGACATCGGCGTGGTCACCAGCAGCGGTCTGGTCCGCAAGATCTCGGTGCTGGACCTGCCCGGCCTGCCGCCCACCGACGGCGTGCCCTCGCTCGGCGGTGGCCTGCCGCTGGGTGAGCTGATCGAGCTGGACAAGGGCGAGCACGTGGTCGGCCTGTGTGCGATCACGCCCGATGCCCCCACCCTGGCGATCGGCACCGCCCAGGGCGTGGTCAAGCGGGTCGTCTCCGGTGAGCCGCCCGCCAACCGGGACTCCTGGGAGATCATCGGCCTGCGCGACGGCGACCGGGTGGTCGGCGTCGCCCCGGTCACCGACGACGACGAGCTGGTGTTCGTGTCCTCCGACTCGAACCTGCTGCACTACCCCGCCGGCGCGGTCCGGCCCCAGGGTCGACCTGCCGGTGGCATGGCCGGGATCAAGCTCGGCACCGGGGCGAGCGTGGTCTTCTTCGGTGCGCTGCCCGCCGACACCGACGACGCGCTGGTGGTGACCGTCTCCGGCTCCTCCGACGCCCTGCCCGGCACCCAGAACGGCTCCGCCAAGGTGACCCCGTTCGCCCAGTACCCGGGCAAGGGCCGCGCCACCGGTGGCGTCCGGTCGCACCGGTTCCTCAAGGGCGAGGACGGCCTGTTCCTCGCCTGGGTGGGTCGCGCGCCGGCACGGGCCACCGGCTCCGCCGGGCAGCCGGTGGAGCTGCCGGAGATCGACGAGCGCCGGGACGGGTCGGGGGCACCGCTCAGCGCGCCGCCGGTCGCCATCGGCTGAATCGGTCGCGGGCGGCCCAGTCGGGCGCACACTGGGGCGGTGACCCGTTATGCCATCGACGCGCAGGTAGCCGTGCGGCTGATCCGCGCCGGAGTCCGCGCGCCGGCGTCCGCGGACGACAGCCTGGTCGGCCCGGCGGTGCTGCGCTCCGACGTCCTCGCGGCGCTGTACGCGCTGCCCGAGGACCAGGGCCGCGCCCTGCTGGACCCCCTCGCGGCGTTGCGGATCCGGCTGCTGGGTGACCGGGTCTCCCGGGCGACCGCCTGGCGCCTGGCCCGGGACCTCGGCTGGTCGGATCCCCGCCCCGCCGAATACCTCGCGGTCGCCCGGTTACAGGCGGACGTGCTGGTCACCGCCGATCCTGCCGTGCTCGCGGCCGCCGAGGCCGTCCGGATCCCGACCACTGACCCCGCCGCGCTCGTGCCCTGAGGCCCCGCGGCGCCGATGCCCCGCCCGCGTGCCGCATCCGCTGGCAGCTCACCCGCCGTGACCCGTCGACGCGCGCGTGACCTGCTCAGTGCTGGGCGTCGGCGACCGCGGTGCGGATCAGCGCGGCAGAGCCGATCAGGGCGTCGAGCTGCTCGGGTGCCAGCACGTCCAGGATGATCTGTCGCACCACCCGACGACGGGTGGCCCGGGCCAGCTCGGCGCTGCGGATCCCGGCCTCGGTGAGGCGGACCACCGTGCCGCGCGCGTCCTCCCGGTCCCGGGCCCGGGCGACCAGGCCGCGCTGCTCCATCCGGCGCAGCTGGTGCGAGACCCGCGAGTCCTGCCACTCGGCCGCCGCGGCCAGGTCCTTGGCCCGCAGCCCGAAGTCACCGGCGTCCAACAATGGTTCGAGCAGCTCCAGGTCGGCCACCGACGCATCGGCGTCCTGACCCAGCGCTCGTTCCATCACGATGAACCAGTCCCGCGACATGCCGAGGAACACCCGCCACGCGGCGTCCTCGTCCGCGACCGTCCGCCCCTGCACCGCCGTCATGGGGCACAGGGTACGACCGCTCAGAGCTCGATGCCCACGATCACCGATCCGTGGGTCACCTCGTACCCGAGCGAGGAGTACAGGCCGTGCGCCCCCGAGGGGTTCGCGCTGTCCACATCGAGCTCCGCGTAGTCCATCCCGTCGGACCGGTACGCGGTCATCGCGGCGGTCAGCAACGCCACCGCCACACCGCGGCCACGCCAGGCCCGCCGCACACCGAGCACATCGGTGTAACCCGAGCGGTAACCCTTCACCGGCCAGTCCTGCTCGTAGCGACCGGACATCGCGTAGCCGGCGACCTCGCCGGTAGCCTCCTCCACCGCGACGAAGCTCCACTCCGGGGCGAACATCGACCGGCTGCCCTGCCACTGCTCGGCGCTGCGCGGCTCGCTCCCCCAGTGATCGAGGAATGCCTCGTTGTGGGCCAGACGCACCTGCTCGTCCCGCTGCGGCGACCACTGCTCGATCCGCACCCCCGGGATCGTCGGCGGGGTGGGCAGCGGCTGGTCCAGCGGTCGCCGCATGTCACGGAAGTAGCGCAGCGGGCGGTAACCGATCCGGGTGAACAGATCGGCCGCGCCGTTCTGGTTCTCCAGCAACCACACCCCGAGCCGCCCCGGGATCTCTCGCGGATCAGCGGCCAACTGCTGGCGACCACGGGCGGTGCCCCACGCCGCCAGTGCGGTGCCGATCCCCCGTCCGCGCCACTGCGGATCGACCCCGCCGTGCACGTGCGCGCGCAGCACCCGGGCGTCGGCGGGATTGCACTGCGACTCCACCCAGGCGCGCGGCACCCCGTCGGCGTCCCAGCCCACTCGGGTGTCCCGTGCCAGATCCCACCAGCTGCCCTCGAAGCGCTCGACGATCTCCGACTCCACGGTGCGCACCGGGGAGCCGTCCGCCTCCTCGATCCGGGCGGCCATGCCGACCAGTGCCGCGGCATCCGCCGGGTCGACCGGTCGCCAGGTCAGCCCGATGTCGGGAAGCGCGGGCAGGTCAGCGGGTGCGTCGGCGCGCTCGGCGAGGGTGCTCATGCCGACCACCGTGCCGGGCCGACACCGCGGTTGTCACCTGCAATCTCACGCGTCGATCTTGGAGGCGTCCAGGGTCGAGGCGTTGTCGATGATGAAGTCCTTGCGCGGGGCGACCTCCGAGCCCATCAGCAGCTCGAAGACCTCCTCGACCCGGCGCATCTGCTCGTCGGCGGCGGCAGCGGCCGGCAGGGTCACCCGGCGCAGGGTGCGGTGCCGGGGGTCCATCGTGGTCTCGGACAGCTGGTCGGCGTCCATCTCCCCCAGCCCCTTGTAGCGCTGGATGTCCTCCTTGTAGCGCTTGCCCGCCCTGTCCAGCTTCTTCAGCGTGGCGGCGAGCTCGGCCTCGGAGTAGGTGTACAGGTACTCGTTCTTCTTGGACCCGGCACCGATCACCTCGATCCGGTGCAGCGGCGGCACCGCGGCGAACACCCGGCCCGCCTCGACCATCGGCCGCATGTACCGGAAGAACAGGGTGAGCAGCAGGGTGCGGATGTGCGCGCCGTCCACGTCGGCGTCGGTCATCAGCACGATCTTCCCGTACCGGGCGGCGTCCAGGTCGAAGGTCCGCCCGGATCCGGCGCCGAGCACCTGGATGATCGCCGCGCACTCGGCGTTGCGCAGCATGTCCGCCACCGACGCCTTCTGCACGTTGAGGATCTTCCCCCGGATCGGCAGCAGCGCCTGGAAGTCGCTGGACCGGGCCAGCTTGGCGGTGCCGAGCGCGGAGTCGCCCTCGACGATGAACAGCTCGGTGCGGTCGACCTCGTTGCTGCGGCAGTCGGCGAGCTTGGCCGGGAGCGAGGAGCTCTCCAGCGCCGTCTTGCGCCGGGAGATCTCCTTCTGCTTGCGCGCCGAGACCCGCGCGCGCATCTCCCCGACCACCTTCTCCAGCAGCGCCGCCGCCTGCGTCTTGTGCTCGCGCTTGGCGGAGGTGAGCAGCTCGGTCAGGCGCTGCTCGACCACCTTGGCCACGATGCCGCGCACCGGTCCGGTGCCGAGCACCTCCTTGGTCTGGCCCTCGAACTGCGGCTCGGCCAGACGGACGGTGACCACGGCCGTCAGCCCGGCCAGCGCGTCGTCCTTCTCGATCTTGTCGCTGCCGTCCTTGGCCGAGATCTTCAGCTTGCGGGCGTTCAGCTCGATCTGCTTGCGCAGCGTCTTGAGCAACGACGCCTCGAATCCCGCCAGATGGGTGCCGCCCTTGGGGGTGGCGATGATGTTCACGAAGCTGCGCAGCTCGGTGTCGTAGCCGGTGCCCCAGCGCAGCGCCACGTCCACCTCGCACTCGCGCTGCACCTCCTGCGAGGTCATGTGCCCACGGCTGTCCAGCACCGGAACCGTCTCGGTGAAGGTCCCGGAGCCGGTGAGCTGCCAGGTGTCGGTGACCGGCGCATCGGGCGCCAGGAAGTCCGCGAAGTCCACCGTCCCGCCGTCGTGCCGGAAGACCTCCTCGTGCGGGCCGTCAGCGCCGGGGGTGCCGGGCAGTCCGCGCTCGTCCCGCACCACGATGGTCAGGCCCGGCACCAGGAAGCTGGTCTGCCGGGCGCGGGTGACCAGCTCGTCGTAGCTGAACACCGCCGTGCTGGGGAAGATGCTGCGATCGGCCCAGTAGCGGGTCCGAGTGCCGGTGCGGGCCTTGGCGACCTTGCCGACGACCGCCAGCTCCGAGCCGGAGGTGAAGGGCTCGAACGGCGACTCGGGCGACACGCCACCGCGGTCGTCGAACACGCCGGGCTCACCACGACGGAAGGTCATCCGGTGCGTCTTGCCCCCGCGGTCGACCTCGACGTCCAGCCGCGACGACAGGGCGTTCACCACCGACGCGCCGACACCGTGCAGACCACCGGACGCCGCGTAGGACCCGCCACCGAACTTGCCGCCCGCGTGCAGCTTGGTCAGCACGACCTCGACACCGGTCAGCCCGGTCCGCGGCTCGACATCGACCGGGATGCCGCGGCCCTGGTCGCGCACCTCCACCGAGGAGTCGGCGTGCAGCACGACCTCGATCCGGTCCCCGTGTCCGCCCAGCGCCTCGTCGACGGAGTTGTCGATGATCTCCCACAGGCAGTGCATCAGTCCGCGGCTATCGGTGGTGCCGATGTACATGCCGGGGCGCTTGCGCACGGCTTCCAGGCCCTCGAGGACCGAGAGATGGCGGGCGTTGTAGGCGGAGTCGGTGGACACGGCATGAGGGTAGTCGCCACCGCCGACAATCCCGTGCAGCCCCGCCGGAGGGTGAAACCGGGGTACGCGGACAGCGAACCACCCCCTCTCGACGGGAAGATCCACGGCTGCGGATGGTTGTATGTCAGCGTGACGGAGATGATGGAAACCGAGAACGCACCGGCCCCGCTGACAGCGGCAGACCGTTGCGACCGCTGCGGCGCCCAGGCCTACGTCCGCGTGCTGCTCCCGGTCGGCGAACTGCTGTTCTGTGCGCACCACGCCCGTGAGCACGCGCCGAAGTACCAGGCGGTCGCAACCCACGTCCAGGACGAGACGGACAAGTTGCTCGCCGAACACGGCGCGGGAGCCGGCGCAGCCCGCTGACCGACCCCGACAGACGACCGAACGGCCCACCCGGCACCACCGCCCGGGTGGGCCGTTCGCGTACCCGGGGTCGTGCACGCTCGCACGCACGCGGCTCCGCGGACGCCGAAGGGCCCCGCACTCCCTGCCGGGAGAACGGGGCCCTTCGTGCGATCGCTGTCAGTCCAGGTAGTCGCGCAACACCTGCGAACGCGAGGGGTGCCGCAGCTTGGACATCGTCTTCGACTCGATCTGGCGGATCCGCTCGCGGGTCACGCCGTAGACCTTGCCGATCTCGTCCAGGGTCTTCGGCTGGCCATCGGTGAGGCCGAACCGCATCGAGACCACACCCGCCTCGCGCTCCGACAGGGTGTCGAGGACCTGGTGCAGCTGCTCCTGGAGCAGGGTGAAGCTCACCGCGTCGGCAGGGACGACCGCCTCGGAGTCCTCGATCAGGTCGCCGAACTCCGAGTCGCCGTCCTCACCCAGGGGGGTGTGCAGCGAGATCGGCTCACGACCGTACTTCTGGACCTCGACGACCTTCTCCGGCGTCATGTCCAGTTCCTTGGCCAGCTCCTCCGGGGTCGGCTCGCGGCCGAGGTCCTGGAGCATCTGACGCTGGACACGGGCCAGCTTGTTGATGACCTCGACCATGTGCACCGGGATACGGATGGTGCGCGCCTGGTCGGCCATCGCGCGGGTGATCGCCTGGCGGATCCACCAGGTCGCGTAGGTCGAGAACTTGTAGCCCTTGGTGTAGTCGAACTTCTCGACCGCACGGATCAGACCGAGGTTGCCCTCCTGGATCAGGTCCAGGAACAGCATGCCGCGCCCGGTGTAGCGCTTGGCCAGCGAGACGACCAGGCGGAGGTTGGCCTCCAGCAGGTGGTTCTTGGCCCGGCGGCCGTCCTGGGCGATCCACTGCAGCTCGCGACGGGCCTTGGGCTCCACGTCGTCACCGAGCTGGCTCAGGCGCTCCTCCGCGAACAGACCGGCCTCGATCCGCTTCGCGAGCTCGACCTCCTGCTCGGCGTTCAGCAGGGCGACCTTTCCGATCTGCTTCAGGTAGTCCTTGACCGGGTCGGCGGTGGCACCGGCGGTCACGACCTGCTGCGCGGGGGCGTCGTCGTCATCGGCGTCGGACACCACGAACCCGGTGTCCTCGGTCTCGTCGGACTTGCCGGCGGCCGGGGCCGCAGCCTTCGCCTCGTCACCCTCGGGGGTCTCGGCGTCGTCCGCGGTCTCCAGGTCGGTGTCCTGCAGCTCGGCCTCGTCGAGTTCGATGTCCTCGTCGTCGGTCGGCTCGTCGTCGTCCGACTTCGCCTTGGCCTTGGTGGCCTTCGCCTTGGTCGGCTTGGCGGCCGCCTTGCTCGCGGTGGCCTTCTTCGCGGCGGTGGCGGTGGACTTCTTGGCGGTCGTCTTCGCGGCGGGGGTCGTCTCGGAGGTCTCGCTGTCCTCGTCGGCGACGACGGCCTTGGCGGACGTCCGGGTCTTGGTGGTGGTCGCCGCGGCCACCTTGCGGGGCGCAGCGGCACGCTTCTTCGGCGCGGCGGCAGCCGGCGTCGGCTCGGCGACGACGATGCCGGCGTTCGCCAGGCCGCGCACGACGGCCTTCAGGCGACGCGCGTCCTCCACCTGGGCGGCCTCGCAGGCGGCCCGCAGAGCGGCAGCGTCGACGCTCCCGGTGGTGGCACCGCGGCGGACCAGGTCCTGCAGGGCCGGGTGCTCGAACTCGCGCGGCAGCGTGGGGGAATTCTGGGACGTCACGAATGACCTTTCGGCAGCGAGGGACCCGGTTCGGCGAGACGGGACACGTATATTGTACCGGCCACATCCAGGCCCGGGCGCGTCCACTCGGGGGACGCCGACCAGTCCGGGCGGGTGCGGCGATTCTGTCGAGGGTCTCAACGAGCGAGCGGCCCGGAGGATTCCCGGGAGCGCCACACTCGGCGACTGAGCAGCGCCGTCGCCGCCCGCGACGGAGCCTCCCGGCGCGGCCTCGGGCTACCGCCGCCAGGGCTCCTCCGGCCGGAGGTCAGCTCGGGTCGGGCTTGACCGCGAGCACCGGGCAGGGGGCGTCGAGCAGGATGCGCTGCGCGTTCGCACCGAGGATGAGCTTGCCCACCGGACTGCGCCGCCGCAGCCCGATCACGATCATGGACGCGCCGGTGTCCTCGGCAGCGCCGATCAGCTCCTCGGCGACATCGCGGCCTGCGGCGATCACCCTGACCTCGTGCTCGATCCCGCGGTCGGACAGTCCGGCGCGCACCTGCTCCAGCGCCTGCTCGGTGTCCTGGCGCTGCTCCGGCGTCTCGTCCAGGCGCTCGTTGACGACGACGACGAGGGACTCCCCCCGCCGCTCCGCCTCGAGGCCGGCGGTCTCCAGGGCTGCGCGCCCCTCGACCGTCGCCAGATAGCCGACCACGATGCTCATCGGTGCTCCTCGCACGAGTGCCGCTGCGTCCGTCCGGGACCGCGGCAGAACGCCTTCGCGCCACACCGCCGAACCGTGCCCCGACCGTACCGGACACGCCGGGCCAGCACGAACGCACACCACCGGCATCGATCACCCCGGTTCCAGCTCGCCCTGCCGCGCCCAGCCCGGCAGCGCACCGGCAGCCAGCACCCAGTTCAACTGCACCGCCAGCGGATCCACCGGGTGCTGCGCCAGAGCACGTTCGACCAGCACCGAACCCCGGACGCCGTCGCCGACCCACCAGGCGAACAGCGCGAGCAGGGTGAGCGCCCCCGACTGCCGACCGTCCCGGCCGTGTGCGACCACGCGTTCCAGGAGCAGACGGGCGGCGTCGATCTGCCCGACGGGCGGTGGTCGGACCCCTGCTGCCAGCTGGTGGGCGAGCCACGGGCGGATGCCCCAGGGCCGGTCCGACCCGATGGCGGACACGGGCCAGCTCCCGGAGCACGACTCGGGCAGCGGCTCCGCGTCGGCGACAGATTCGCGGTCCGGGTCCGGGTCCGGGTCCGGGTCCACGTCCGGGTCACGGTCGAGGTCCGGGCCCGCGTCCGGGTCGCCGTTGGAGCCCGCATCCGGCTTCCGGCACGCCGCCGCCACGGGCACCACCACAGGCACCGGAATGTCCGGAGCCGCCAGCCCCGCCAGCCAGAGCCGCTCCGCCCGATCCGGGTCGGCGTGGTGGCCGATCATCGCGAGCGCCGACGCCTCCACGACCAGGGGGTCGGTCAACCCCGCCTCCACCCGGCCGACCGTGGTGCGGGCGACGCTGTCGGGTCGGGTGCGCACGTCCTGCCACCTGGCCAGCGTGCGGCGCTGCCACTCGCCCCAGGCCTGCGCGCCGGTGGCGGTCGCCGGTCGCCGGTGCAGCCACCGCGAGCGCGCTTCGGCCGCGGCTCGACGGTCACCCGGGGCTGCCGGCGCGATCCGCCCGAGGTCCGCGCGGCGGGCGGCGGGCGTCCAGCCAGCGGTGCGGGCGATGGCGGCCACCAGGGCGTCCAGCCTTTCCCGTGGGGCCGAATCCGGGACCGCGGTCGCTGTGTGCACGGTGCTCGCTCTGGGCACGGTGCTCGCTGTGAGTACTGCGTCGGGAGTCTGGCGCACCTCGCTGGCATCCACCGTCCATGCGCTGTCCCACCCGACGCCGACCCGCGCACATGCGGCTCGCACTCGGTTGATCGCGGGACCCGGCCACGAATGGTCGCGGCTGGACGCGGCGGGCGGTCGTGGCACCGGGTCCGCCTGCCCGCGGTAGTGCACGACCAGCACACGCTCGCAGCGCATCGCCACCAGGTGCGCCGCGATCGACCGGGCCACAACGCGACCGGCCGCCGAGTCCAGCACCTCACCGTCGGTCCGCGCGACCAGCTGCGGCGGGGCGTCATCGAGTCCCGCGAGCCCGACCACCACCACGCTCCCGTCGCCGGGATGGTGTCCGAGTCGGAACGGGACCAGGGCGAGCATCCGGCAGCGTGCGGCGAACCACGGTCCGTCGTCCCCGTCCTCGACACCCGACGGTGCCGGCGCGTGGTCGGCCAGCGGATCTTCCTGACGCTCGTCCTCCTCGCCGGTGTCGGTCCCGGACCCTGTCGCACCCGTCATCACATCCTCCTGTCGTCGCCGCCAGCTCACCGCGGACCGGCCACGCACCGCGAGCACCGCCGCGAGCGCCTGGGGACCACCGGGGACGCACCCGTCCTGTGGACAGCCGGAGCTGGCTACCCTGAGCCGGTGCGCGCCGGAACTGCTCTGCTCTGTCTGCTGCTGCTCGGCGGGTTGACCGCCTGCACCGGCAGCACACCGCTGCCGACCCCCTCGGTCACCGGCGGCGTCGAGGCCCCCGCGCCGACCGAGACCCTCCTGCCGTCACCGACGGCGACCGTGTCCACGGTCGGCGGGCTGGCGGAGGGTTTCCCGGCTGACCTGCTCCCGGTGCCGGAGAGCAGCGAGATCCTGATGTCGGCGAGCGAACTGGACGAGGCGACCGGGCTGACCACGGTCAGCCTGAACCTGCGCAGCCCACTGAGCACCGATCAGTTGCTGGCGGCGTTCCGGGCCCCGCTGGTCGCCGCGGGCTTCACGGAGACCGCGACCGATCCGGGTGCAGGCCTGGCCGCGAGTTCGACCTTCGTGCGCGGGGACGGCAGCGAGGTCATCACCCTCGGCGTACTGGATCGGGACGGGCTGCGCACGGTGACCATCGGCGGCACGGTCAAGCTGTAGGCATCGCGACCAGGCCGTACGCTCGCAGGGTGAACGACGCCACCCCCCTGGTCGACCTGGAGGGCGTGCGCGCCCAGGTGGACGCACTGCTCACCGCCCACCTGGATGCCCTGGAGCCGGAACTGGCCCGGATGGGCTCGGGCACCGGGCCGCTGATCGAGGCACTGCGGCTGATGCTCTCCGGCGGGAAGCGGTTGCGGGCGGCGTTCTGCTACTGGTCGTGGCGGGCGCATGGTGGAGACCGGTCGGGCGACGGCGCGACGGCCGCTCTGCGGGTGGGCGCAGCGCTGGAGCTGTTCCAGGCCGCGGCCCTGTTCCACGACGATGTGATGGACGACTCCGACACCCGGCGCGGCCTGCCCGCGGCGCACCGCAGCTTCGCGCACACCCACCGCACCGCCCAGTGGTCCGGCGACGACCGGCGGTACGGCGAGTCGGCGGCGATCCTGCTCGGCGACCTGGCGCTGATCGCGTCGGAACGGGAGTTCGCGGCCGCCATGACCGGGATCGACCCCGTGCTGGCGCTCCGCGCACGCGCCGTCTTCGACCGGATGCGCACCGAGGTCACTGTCGGCCAGTACCTCGACCTGCAGGCCCAGGTGCTGCCCTGGGGCACGGACCCGGTCGGCGACGAGCAGCGCGCCCGCGAGGTGATCCGGGCCAAGACCGCGCGGTACAGCGTGGAGCACCCGATCCTGATGGGCGCCGCGCTGGCCGGAGCCGACGACGCCGCACTGCTGGCGGCCAGCGCGTTCGGGCTGCCGCTGGGCGAGGCCTTCCAGCTCCGGGACGACCTGCTGGGCGTCTTCGGCGACCCGGCGACCACCGGGAAACCGGCCGGCGACGATCTGCGCGAGGGCAAGCGGACGGTGCTGGTCGCCCGCGCGATGGCGGCAGCGGGCCGGGCCGGCGAGCTGCCGGTGATGGAGCGGCTGCGCACCGAGCTCGGCGACCCCCAGCTGGACGAGGACGCCTGCCTGGCACTCGCCGAGGTGATCCGGTCGACCGGTGCCGTGGACGAGGTCGAGCAGCTGATCGACCTGCTGCTCGACGAGGCCGAACGCGCCTGGTCGGCGGCCGCACTGGTGGATCCGGGCCGCGACATGCTGCTGCGCCTCGGCCGGGCGGCCGTGCAGCGTCAGGCCTGACGCTCCGCGGTCCGGCGCCCCGGTACCGCCCGCTCAGTCGATCGGCCCGGCGGGGCTCAGAGTTCTGCCTGGGCCAGTCGTCGCACGGCGGTCTTGCTCCCCGAGCGCAGCACATCGATCGGGCGACCCGGCAGCGCCTCGTTGGCGGTGAACAGCCAGGCGATCATCTCGCCGTAGTCGAAGCCCGCATCGCCCAGCACGGTGAGTGTGCCCTGCAGGGACGCGAGCACGGTGTGGTCGCCGCCCTCGTCCCGCTCGTCGGCGGTCGGGTTCGCCGCGTCCACCGGGACCAGGAAGTCCGCCGGGATGCTCAGCACCGGCGGATCACCGCGGCGCACACCGGCGATCCGCCCCTCCTTGAGCAGGCGGCGCACCCGTCCGGCGTCGACTCCGAGTGCATCGGCGACGTCGGGAATGGTGAGCCAGGAGTCGACGAGGTCGTCCGGCTGGTTCAAGGCGGTCACGGCGGTCAAGCCTAGTCCTGTGTCGGTGGCTCGACTTCCCAGCTCCCCATTGGTGCATTACCGTCACACCAGTCACTTGAGTCACAGGTGCCCCAACAGCATCAGCGTGACACCAGCCGCCGCAGTCCAGCCCCAGGGATTTCTCATGACGCAGTCCGCACTCGCACTCGCCGACGACGCCCGTAGCTCCCGACCCCGCGCCCGTCGCCTCGCGACCAACACCGGCGCGACGCTGGCCCTGGCGGCGCTGGCCGTCGGCACCTCCAGTGCTGCCGCCCACGCCGACGAGCACTACACCGTCCGCTCGGGCGACACCGTCAGCCACATCGCCAAGCAGTTCGGCACCACGGTCAGCGCCGTGCGCGACGCCAACGGCCTGAACGCCGCCGGCTTCATCCGCGAGGGCCAGACGCTCACCATCCCGACCGGGCAGTCAGCCCCCGCGGCGGCCCCGGTCCCGACCGCCGGGACCCACACCGTGGCCCAGGGCGAGACGGTCTCGGCCATCGCCGCGCGCTACGGCAGCACCGTCGACGCCATCGTCGGCGCGAACGGCCTGGACGCACGCGCCTTCATCCGCGCCGGTCAGAGGCTGACCATCCCCGGCTCGACCACGGCCACGAGCGTGACGACCGCGACGACCTCGGCGGCCACCGGCACCCACACCGTCGCCCAGGGCGAGACGGTCTCGGCGATCGCCGCGCGCTACGGCACCACCGTGAACGCCGTGGTGTCCGCCAACGGCCTGGACGCCCGGGCGTTCATCCGCGCCGGTCAGACCCTCACCATCCCGGGTGCCACGACCACCGCTGCCAGCACGACGGTGAGCACCTCCCAGCAGCTGGTCGGCAGCACCTTCCTCGGCCGCACCTACCCGGCCGCCACGGTCGCCTCCGCGAACGAGAACAAGGCCACCCTGCTCTCCATCGGCGTCCCGTCCACCTCCGAGATGCAGGCCAAGGTCGCCAGCACGGCCCGGCAGATGGGCGTCGACCCGTCCCTGGCGCAGGCGATCGCCTTCCAGGAGTCCGGCTTCGACCACACCTCGGTCTCGCCCGCGAACGCGATCGGCACCATGCAGGTCATTCCGACCTCCGGCGACTGGGCCAGCGAGCTGGTCGGGCGCGAGCTCAACCTGCTGGACCCGGACGACAACGTCGTGGCCGGTGTCGCGATCCTGCGCCAGCTGCTCAAGTCGACCGGCGGCGACACCTCCACCGCGATCGCGAGCTACTACCAAGGCCTCGGCTCGGTGCGCAGCAACGGGATGTTCGCGGACACCCGCCGCTATGTCGCCAACGTCCACACTCTGACGGCACGCTTCTGACGCACGGCCTCCCGGGGTTCACCGGGGGTCGCCCGTAGACTTCGGCCGTGGCAACCACTCTCACCGATCCGCTCGTCGGCCATCTGGTCGACGGCCGGTACCACGTCGTCTCGCGCATCGCGCGCGGCGGCATGGCGACCGTCTACCTCGCGGTGGACCGTCGGCTCGACCGCGAGGTCGCGCTCAAGGTGATGCACCCGCATCTGGCCGAGTCCTCCAGCGGCGCGGACTTCGTCGCCCGGTTCCGGCGCGAGGCCCGGTCGGCCGCGCGGCTGACCCACCCGGGCCTGGTGTCGGTCTTCGATCAGGGCCTGGACGGTGAGACCTCCTATCTGACGATGGAGTACGTCCCGGGCGGCAACCTGCGCCACCAGTTGGCCCGCCGCGGATCGCTGAGCGTCGGCGACGCGCTGTCGATGGCCGAGCAGGTGCTCGACGCCCTCTCGACCGCGCACCGTGCGGGTCTGGTCCACCGGGACATCAAGCCGGAGAACGTGCTGCTCACCGCCGAGGGCAGGATCAAGGTCGGCGACTTCGGGCTGGCCCGGGCCGTCACCGAGGTCACCTCCGCCACCACCGGCACCGTGCTGGGCACCGTCGCCTACCTCGCCCCGGAGCTGGTCACCCGTTGCGCCAGCGACGCCCGCACCGACGTCTACGCCACCGGAGTCCTGCTCTACGAGGCGATCACCGGCCGGCAGCCCTTCACCGGCGAGACGCCGATCCAGATCGCCTTCCAGCACGTGAACGACGACGTGCCGGCACCTTCCGAGGTCGCCGACTGGCTGCCGACCGAGGTCGACGTGCTGGTCGCCGCCCTGACCGCCCGTGACCCGGACGACCGCCCCGCCGACGCCGCGGCCGCACTGGCCCTGCTGCGCCGCACCCGGGGTGAACTGGACCAGGCCACCCTGGACCGCCGGGTCGAGGTCGAGCCGACGGCGCTGCCCGAGCCCGAACCGCAGGACACCGCCGAGCAGGAGGCAGCCGCAGCCGGCGACGCCGCCACGTCCAAGATCGAGGCGCTGTCCCGCGGCGGCACGGTCGCGCTGCCGATCGGGCTGGGCGCGGCCGACCCGGCCGACTCCCCCGCCCCCGCCTCGCCGGTCGCCGCTGCGAACCGTCGTCGTCGCTGGCTGGTGATCGGTGGCCTGGTGCTGCTGGTCGCCGCACTGGCAGGTGGCGGCACCTGGTGGTTCCAGAACATCGGGCCGGGTGCCTACACCACGGTGCCGACCGTCGACACCCTGACCGAGCAGCAGGCCCGGGAGACCCTGGGCGACGCCGGACTCGACGTCACCGTGGCCGAGGCCTTCGACGACACCGCCGCGGTCGGCACGGTGATCGAATCCGATCCGGCGTCCGGGGACCGGGTGCGCAAGGACGGCACGGTCGCGCTCACCCTGTCCAAGGGCCCGGACGTCGTCACCGTGCCGGACGGCCTGCTCGGCGCGTTGCAGGCGGATGCCGAAGCCGCGCTCACCGGTGCCGGACTGACCGTCGACTACGACGACCCCGCCTACTCCGACGACGTGGCGAACGGTCTGGTGCTGAAGGTCGCGGGCCAGGACGGCGCGGATCTCGCCGCCGCCACCAGCCTCAAGCGCGGCACCACGGTGATCCTCACCGTCTCGCAGGGACCGGAACCGGTCACCGTGTTCTCCGTGGTCGGTGCGACCCTGGACAACGCCACCTCGCAGCTGGAGGACGCCGGGCTGAAGATCGCCGCCACCGAGGTGTTCTCCGACACCGTCCCGGCCGGCAGCATCGTCAGCCAGGACCCGGCGCCAGGCACCGCCGGGCACCGCACCGACACCGTGAACGTCGAGGTGTCCAAGGGGCCGGAGCTGGTGACCGTGCCGAACCTGCGGGGCAAGCAGTACGACGAGGCCAAGCAGATCCTGGATCAGCTCGGACTGGTCGCCGAACGACAGAATGTGCTCGGCGGCATCTTCGGCACCGTGCGCGACCAGAGCGTGGCCGCCGACACCCAGGTCGCCAAGGGCAGCAAGATCACCCTCACCGTCGTCTGAGTCGACAGCGGTACACCGTGGCGCGACCGCGGACATGAGAACGGCCCGGCCGGGACCCACCACGAATCCCGGCCGGGCCGTTGCCCGGTGTCACCGCATCACGGTGCGGTGAGGCTGCCCCCGTTGGTGCGGATGACGTCCGCGTACCAGTCGAAGGACTTCTTCTTGTAGCGGTCCAGGGTGCCGGAGCCGTCGTCGTTGCGATCGACGTAGATGAAGCCGTACCGCTTGCTCAGCTGCGCGGTGGAGGCCGACACCAGGTCGATGCAGCCCCAGGTGGTGTACCCGAGCACCTGCACGCCGTCCTGGATCGCCTCACCGACCTGGTACAGGTGGTCGTTGAGGTAGGCGATCCGGTAGTCGTCGATCACGGTCTTGACCCCGTCGACCTCGACCAGCTGGTCCTTGGCGCCCAGACCGTTCTCCACGATGAACAGCGGCTTCTGCCACCGGTCCCAGAACTGGTTCATCACCACGCGCAGACCGACCGGGTCGATCTGCCAGCCCCACTCGGAGGACGCGAGCGTCGGGTTCGGGACCCCACCGATCAGGTTCCCGACCGCCGGCTGCTTGCTCGGGTCGGCGGTCTGCGCCGAGCTCATGTAGTAGCTGAACGACACGAAGTCGACCGTGTGCTCCTTGAGCAGCGCCCGGTCCTCGTCGGTGATGTTCAGCTCGACACCCAGCTCGCGCAGCTGCCGGAGCAGGTACCCCGGGTACTCGCCGCGCACGTGCACGTCACCGAAGGCCAGGTTCTCGTGGTCGGAGTGCTGGGCCTTGAGCACGTCCTGCGGGTCCGGGGTCAGCGGGTAGAACGGCACCGCGATGACCATGCAGCCGATCTGGGCCTGCGGCATCAGCTCGCGGGCGATCTTGGTGGCCAGCGCGGAGGCGACCAGCTCGTGGTGCACGGCCTGGTAGAGGTCCTGCTTGGTGAGCTGCTCCTTGGGCGTGAGGATGCCGCCGCTCATCAGCGGGGCGTGCAGCACCGAGTTGATCTCGTTGAAGGTCAGCCAGTACTTCACCCGGGAGCCGTAGCGGGTGAAGATGGTCCGCACGTAGTTCTCGAAGAAGCCGATCAGGTCGCGGGAGACCCAGCCGTCGTACTGCTTGGCCAGGTTCAGCGGCGTCTCGTAGTGGGAGATGGTGACCAGCGGCTCGATGCCGTGCTTCTCCAGCTCGTCCAGCAGCCGGTCGTAGAAGGCCAGGCCCTCCTCGTTCGGCTCCGCGTCGTCACCGTTCGGGAAGATCCGGGACCAGGCGATGGAGAACCGGTAGGTCCTGAAGCCCATCTCCGCGAACAGCGCGATGTCCTCGGCGTAGCGGTGGTAGTGGTCGATGCCGACCAGCTTCAGGTTGTCGTCGGTGGGCTGCTCGCTCGGAGCGCCGGAGATACCGCGGGGCATGATGTCCTGGATGGACAGCCCCTTGCCGCCCTCGTTGTACGCACCCTCGAGCTGGTTGGCGGCGGTGGCGCCGCCCCACAGGAAGCCGTCGGGGAACGGGGTCGTGGAAGTCACTACATGCACCTCTTGTCGTCGTCGACTGCGTTGATCACAGGCCGAGCAGCTGCTTGACCTGCGGGTCCGTGAGCTCGAGTGCGGCTGCTCGGGCCTCGGGAGCTGTGCGCGCGGCACGGGCGGCCGCGGCGATCTCCTGGCACCGGGCCAGGGAGTGGCCGCGCACGGCGGCGCGGACGGCGGGCACGGCGGAGGGCGACATCGACAGGCTGGTCACGCCCAGACCGGTCAGCACCAGCGCCATCAGCGGGTCGGAGGCGGACTCGCCGCACACCCCGACCGGCTTGCCGGTGACCTTGCCGCCCTCGGCGGTCGCGGCGACCAGGTCGAGCACCGCGGGCTGCCACGGGTCGAGCAGGTCGGACAGCTCGCCGCGCAGCCGGTCGGTGGCCATCGTGTACTGGGCGAGGTCGTTCGTCCCCAGGGAGACGAAGTCGACGTCGGCCAGCACGTCGGCGCAGCGCAGGGCCACGGCGGGCACCTCGACCATCACCCCGACGGTCCTGAGACCGGCCTCCCGGGCGGCGGCGGCGAAGTCGGCCGCCTCGGTCGGCGTCGCGATCATCGGCGCCATCACCCACAGCTCGGCACCGGTCTCCTGCTGGGCGCGCCCGAGGGCGGTCAGCTGGTCGGCCAGCAGCTGCGGCAGGGTGCGGACCAGGCGGTAGCCGCGCACACCCAGCGCCGGGTTCTCCTCCACCGACTGCTGGGCGAAGGCCAGGGGCTTGTCGGCACCGGCGTCGATGGTGCGCACGACCACCTTGCGCCCGGCGAAGGACCGCAGCACGGCGGTGTAGGTCGCGACCTGCTCCTCGACGGTGGGCGCTGTCTGCTGCTCGAGGAAGAGCACCTCGGTACGGAACAGCCCGACGCCCTCGACCGCGGTCGCGGCCGCGCGCTCGGCGTCCGCGGCGGTGCCGATGTTGGCGAGCAGCTGCACCCGGTGGCCGTCGGAGGTCGCACCCGGCTCGGTGTCCTCGGTCAGGCGCTCGGCGGCCGCACGACGGTCGGCGACCTCCTGGATCAGCGCCTGGTCCGGGTCGACCGTCACGGTGCTCGCGGCGGCGTCCACCACCACCACGGTGCCGGCGGCCAGCTCGGTGACACCGGGCACCCGGACGATGCAGGGCAGACCGAGCTGCCCGGCGATGATCGCGGTGTGGCCGGTGGGGCCACCCTGCTCGGTGACGATGCCGAGCACCTTGCTCAGGTCCAGCGCGGAGGTGTCGGCCGGGGACAGGTCCTCGGCGACCACGACGGAGGGCGCGGTCAGCTCACCGAGACCCGGCTCCGGGGCGTCCAGCACCCGGGCGATCACCCGGTCCTTGACGCTGCGCAGGTCGGTGACCCGCTCGGCCATGTAGCCGCCCACGGCGGCGAACATCTCGCAGACCTGCTCCACCGCCTCGCTCACGGCGTGGGCCGGGCCGGTGCCGGAGGCGAGGCGCTGCTCGACGTCGCCGATCAGCGCCGGGTCCTCGGCCATCTGGGCGGTGGCGCCCAGCACCTCGGCCAGGGTCCCCTCGGCGGAGTCGGCGCGCGCCTGCAGATCGGCGGCGACGGCGGAGAATGCCGCCTTCACCCGTGCCACTGCTGCGCTGTCGCCAGGTGCCACAGGGTCTTCATGGGCGGGCAGGGTGATCGCGGGGCGGGCGACGGCGATCGGGCCCAGGACGACGCCCCGGCCGACCCCGACCCCGGTGAGGGTGTTCCCGGCCATCGGACTCACTCCCCGGCGGCGTCGAGGTCGGTCGACAGCAGCTCGGCGAGCTGGTCCAGGGCGGCGTCGGCGCCGTCACCCTCGACGGTCAGCTCGGCGGTCTCGCCGTGCTTGAGCCCCAGGCCCATGACCATGAGCAGGCTGGCGGCGTTCACGGCGGGCGCACCGGGCCGGCCGATCGTGACCTGGGCACCGGAGGCGGCGGCCGCCTTGGTGAAGATCCCGGCGGGACGGGCGTGCAGGCCCACGGACGAGGCGATGGTGACATTGCGCTGCGGCACTGGTCGGACTCCCCATTGCAGTCAAACGTGCGATACACCCGCCGGCTTCTCCGCCGGCCGGGCAAACAAAAAAAGACCTGTACGGACCGCTGGTGCGGTCCGCGACAGGTCTTGCCTGATCGAGTCAGTAACAATCCTCGCGATGGCCTGATCGTTATACCCGTCGGGCCGAGCCCCGGTCAACCCGGGGCCCGGCCTCCCGTGGCTCCTCGGTCAGGAGTTCGGGGCCAGCTCGGGCGTGAGTCCGTGCCCGCCCAGGTCCCGGCCGACATCCATCACCTCGCGGCTGCCGTCGTCGTTGACCCGCACCGTGCTGACGCTGGCGTTGGGCAGCGGCGCCAGTGACACCTCGCCCAGGGCTGCCAGGTAGGCGAACAGCGTGACCCCGTGGCTGACCACCAGCACGTCGCCGGTGTGAGCGCGCTCGATCCGGGCGAAGCTGTCGGCCACCCGTCGACGGTAGGCAGCCGAGGACTCGCCGCCGGGCAGCCCGGGGAAGCTGCCGTCGAACACCCCGGCGAACATCGCGATCGGGTCGTACTCGGCCCACAGCTCCGCCTCCGGGAGGGTCTCCCACTCCCCGAAGTGGAACTCGCGCAACCCGTCGTCCTGGGTCAGCGGGACGTCCGGGTGGTGGACGAGGATCTCGCGGGCTGTCGCCATCGTGCGACCGAACGGGCTGGCGTAGGCCGCGACGAACGGGACCTCGGCCAGCGCCTGCGCCGTGCGCCTGACCCCGATGACGCCCTCGTCGGTGAGCGGCGAATCCGACCAGCCCTGCACCAGGTTGTCGGTGTTGTAGACGGTGCGGCCGTGCCGGACCAGATGAAGCGTCGCCGCCACGGGCTGACCTCCTGAACGTCGGGATCGGGACGCCGACCACCGTACGGGCACCCGCTCTGACCTGGCTCGTTGACAAGGCAGGAACGGGTGCGGCACGCTGTGCGTCCGTCGCCCCCCTGGCGACCGCGCAGAACTGGGATTGTTACTGCTGACAGCAGGCAAAACCCGAGCTGAGCGAGCGGACTCCGTGTGTGGAGTGTCGTTCGTGACGGCTCGGGTTTTTTTGTTGCCCTCAGGCTCCCGGGGGCGGCGCGACACGGATTCGAGGAGGAATCGTGGCTTCCGCCAGCAAGTATCAGACGATCGCCGAGGACGTCCTTCGCGGCGTCGGCGGCAAGGACAACGTCGCATCGGTGGTGCACTGTGCGACCCGGCTGCGGTTCCGCCTGAAGGACCGCGAGCAGGCCGACAAGGCCGCCGTCGAGGGCACCGCCGGTGTCATCACCGTGATGGAGTCCGGTGGCCAGTTCCAGGTCGTGATCGGCAACACCGTCCCCAAGGTCTACGAGGCGCTGGGTCAGATCGGGGTCAACATCGGCGGGGACGCCCCGACCGACGAGGCCGAGGTCGGCGACAAGGGCAACCTGATGGCCCGGTTCATCGACATGATCACCAGCATCTTCACGCCGTTCCTGTGGATCCTGGCCGCCACCGGTCTGATCAAGGCCCTGCTGGCGCTGGTCGCGAAGATCTCCCCCGAGTTCGCCGGCACCACCACCTACGCCATGTGGTACGCCGCCGGTGACGCCGCGTTCCAGCTGCTGCCGATCTTCATCGCGATCACCGCGGCGCGGAAGTTCAAGGCGAACGTCTACACCGCTGTGGCGATCGCCGCCGGTCTGCTCTACGGCGACCTGTTCGCGCAGATGGCGCTGGCCGACGGTTCGGTCGTGAACCTGCAGACGTTCTCCGCCGGTGGCGGGGACGTGACCTTCCTCGGCATCCCGCTGCTGCTCGGCATCCCGCAGGCCTTCGGTCTGACCGTCGCCCTGCCGAGCGCGCTCTCCGCGGTGATCCCGGTCATCATCGCTGTCTACGCCCAGTCCAAGTTCGAGCCGCTGGTCGCCAAGGTGCTGCCGGACTTCCTGCGCAACTTCGTCACCCCGATGATCGTGCTGGCCGTGCTGGTCCCGCTGACCTACATCCTGATCGCCCCGCTGGCCAACGTCGTCTCCTCCGGGATCTCCAGCGGCATCAACGCGATCTGGGACACCGTGCCGTGGCTCGGTGGCGCCCTGATGGCCGGTCTGTGGCAGGTGTTCGTGATCTTCGGCGTGCACTGGGGCTTCGTGCCGATCATGACCAACGAGCTCACCGACCAGGGCTTCTCCTACCTCACCGCCGCGCTGTTCCCGGCCGTGCTGGCCCAGGCCGGTGCCGTGGTCGCCGTGATGATCCGCACCAAGAACAAGGACCTGCGCGCCGTGGCCGGTCCGGCCGCCGTCTCCGGCTTCCTGGCCGGTATCACCGAGCCCGCGATCTACGGCGTCACCCTGCGTCTGAAGAAGCCGTTCATCTACGCCGCGATCTCCGGCGCCGTCGGTGGCGCGATCGTCGCCGTCGGTGGCGGTGCGACCGACGTCTTCGCCCTGCCGGGTCTGATCACGATCACGGCCACGCTGAACCACGGCTTCACCTCCGTGGTGATCGGCACCGCTGTCGCCGTGGTGCTGGCCTTCGTGCTCACCCTGGTGCTGGGCTTCAAGGACCTCCCGGTGAAGGACGCCGCCGCCCCGGCAGCGCCGGAGACCAAGGCCCCCGAGTCCGTCGCCCCCGCCGCCGGTTCCGGCAGCACCGCGACGCTGACCGAGACCCAGGTGATCGAGGTCGCTTCCCCGGTGAACGGCACCGTGGTGCCGCTGGCCGAGGTGAGCGACAAGGTCTTCGCCTCCGGTGCCCTGGGCAAGGGTGCCGGTGTGGTCCCGGCGGACGGCACGATCGTCTCCCCGGTGTCCGGCACCGTGGTCAGCGTCCTGCCGCACGCCTACGGCCTGCTCGCCGACAACGGCGTCGAGGTCCTGGTGCACGTCGGGATCAACACCGTCGAGCTGGACGGCAAGGGCTTCGCCCCGGCCGTGCAGCAGGGCGCGCAGGTGCTCCCCGGCACCCCGCTGGTGACCGTGGACCTGGACGCGATCCGGGCCGCCGGGCTGGACACCACCACCATCGTGCTGGTGACCAACACCGACACCTACGCCGACGTGGTCGCCGCCCCCGCGGGTGAGACCACCACCGGCACCCCGCTGCTGACAGTGGTCGCCTGATTCCCTTCCGACCCACGGTCTGATAGGACCGACAGCAGGGCCGGATACGATCCGGACTCCGCACACCGAACGCCGGTGTCCCGCGCCATGGGCGCGGGGCACCGGCGTCTCACCATGAATCGGAGCGCAGGTGCAGGTCACCAAGGTCTTCAACAACAACGTGCTGCTGGCCGCGGACGATCACGGCCAGGAGTTCGTGCTGATGGGCAAGGGCCTCGGCTTCCAGGCCAAACCGGGCGACGACGTGCGTCCGGACGCGGTGGAGCGCACCTTCGTGCCCGGTGGATCGACCACACCGGAACGGATCGCCGCCCTGGTGGAGGAGATCCCCGCCGAGCGGATCGACCTCACCCAGGAGATCGTCGACCTGGCCCGCCGGCAGCTCGGCACCCAAATCGACTCCCACGTCATCATCCCGCTGGCCGACCACATCGTCTTCGCCCTGCAGCGCGCCGAGGAGGGGCTGACGATCAGCTACCCCCTGCAGTGGGAGGTGACCCACCTCTACCCGCGCGAGGTCGCCTTCGCCCGCGAGGCGCTGGCCCTGATCAAGGACCGCACCGGGGTCGAGCTGCCGGCGCTGGAGGCGGTCCCGCTCGCGCTGCACTTCGTGAACGCCCAGTTCGGCGCGAACGACCTGAGCCGCACGGTGGAGATGACCGAGGTCTTCGGCGCCGTGCTCGGCATCCTGCGCGAACAGCTGGGCCTGGCGCTGGACGAGGAGTCGCTGGACGTCGCCCGGTTCATCACCCACCTGCGCTACCTGGTGGTGCGCCAGCAGCGCGGCGTGATGTTGGAGGACCAGCAAGGCGTGCTGACCGACACCGTCCGCCGCCAGCACCCGAAGGCCTACGCCAGCGCCGAGGCGGTCCGCGACCTGCTGACCGAGCGGTTCGGCTGGCAGATCAGCGGGGATGAGATGCTCTACCTCACCCTGCACATCGCCCGGCTCACCGGCGCGATGTCCTGATCCCCCACGGAGTCCCCTGATGGACGATCACGCCCTGGCAGCGACGGTGCTGGCCCTGGTCGGCGGCCCGGAGAACGTCACCGACGTGACGGCGTGCTGGAGCCGACTGCGGCTGGTGCTGCGCGACTGGGACGCCCGCGACGACGAGGCGCTGACGGCGCTGGACGAGGTCGCCGTGGTGCTCGTGCAGGGCGGACAGTTCCAGGTCGCCCTCGGGGCACGGGCGATGCCGGTCAGCCGCGCGGTCCGCGAGTTGCTCGACGCCTGACCCCCGCCACGCGGCCCTGCGGCCACGCCCCGTGCCGCCCCCGTGCCGCCTCTGTGCCGCCCCGCCTGCCGGAGCCGAGGTCGGCAGTTGACGCCGCCGCAGGCGCGGCGAAGTGCCGACCTCGGGCGCGAAGTGCCGACCTCAGGCGCGGAGTGTCGAACTCGGCGAGGACCGATCGCCCGGGGAATGAAGGGCCGATCGCGAGCCGGAGCGCCCGCCCTGGAGCGCACGATGCCGACCGCGGGGTGCGCCGGCCGGGCACGGGGACGCCAATGGCCGACTGGGGGTGCCGACGTTCGGGCCGCGACGCGCACGAAGGGGCCGGATCCACGCGGATCCGGCCCCTTCGTGTCCGGGCTCAGTGCCGCCGCAGCAGCTCCGCGACCTGGAACGCCAGCTCCAGCGACTGCTGGTGGTTCAGCCGCGGGTCGACCAGGGTCTCGTAGCGTCGCGCCAGACCCTCGTCGTCGATCTCCTCCGCGCCACCCAGCACCTCGGTGACGTCGTCGCCGGTCAGCTCCATGTGCAGTCCGCCCGGGACGGTGCCCAGGCCGTGGTGCACGTCGAAGAAGCCGGTCACCTCGTCCATCACGTCGGAGAACCGGCGGGTCTTGTATCCGCTGGACGCCGTGATGGTGTTGCCGTGCATCGGGTCGCACACCCAGGTGACCGGGCGGCCGTCGGCGGTGACCTTCTCCACCAGGCCGGGAAGCACGTCGCGGATCCGCGCGGCCCCCATCCGGGTGATGAAGGTGATCCGGCCGGGTTCGCCGCTCGGGTTCAGCCGGTCGATCAGTGCCAGCGCGTCATCCGCCGTCGTGGTCGGGCCCAGCTTCACCCCGAGCGGGTTCTGCACCCGGGCGAAGTAGTCTACGTGCGCACCGGACAGCTGCCGGGTGCGCTCCCCGATCCACAGGAAGTGGGCCGAGCAGTCGTAGGGCAGCCCGGTCCGGGAGTCGATCCGGGTCAGCGGCCGCTCGTAGTCCAGCAGCAGCCCCTCGTGCGAGGAGTAGAAGTCCACGGTGCGCAGGGCGTCGAAGTCGGCGCCGCACGCGGCCATGAACCGGATCGCGCGGTCGATCTCCCCCGCGATCTCCTCGTACCGGGAGTAGGCCGGGTTCGCCATGAAGCCCCGGTTCCACTCGTGTACCCGCAGCAGCGACGCGAAGCCGCCGGTGGTGAACGCGCGGATCAGGTTCAGCGTCGCCGAGGACGTGTGGTACGCCTCCAGCAGCCGCTGCGGGTCCGGGGTGCGGGACGCCTCGGTGAACTCGAAGCCGTTGATGATGTCGCCCCGGAACGCCGGGAGCGTGACACCGTCGCGGGTCTCCTCGTTGGACGAGCGCGGCTTGGCGTACTGGCCCGCCATCCGGCCCATCTTGATCACCGGCAGGCTGGCGCCGTAGGTCAGGATCACGGCCATCTGGAGGATGGTCATGATCTTGCCGCGGATGTTGTCGGCGGTGGCCTCCGCGAAGGTCTCCGCGCAGTCCCCGCCCTGCAGCAGGAACGCCTCGCCCCGACCGGCGGCCGCGAGCTGGGCACGCAGCGCGTCGGCCTCGCCCGCGAACACCAGGGGCGGCAGCGCCGCCAGCCGGTCGGTGACCCGGTTCAGGGCCCGCGCGTCCGGCCAGGCGGGCTGCTGCGCGGCGTCCAGCGAACGCCAGGCGTCCAGACCCGAGAGCACCTGCGGGTCCGGCTCCACGCTCACGAGTGGCTCGCGGGCACCAGCGGCTGGCCGATCTCCGACAGCATCGCGCCGAACCACGGCTGGCTGATGTCGAAGGGCTTGCCACCGGCGATCCGCGGGAAGGCGATCGCCTTGAGCCGGTCGCCGTCCTCCTCGTCGTGGCCGATCACGCCGGGCTCACCCTTGAGGGCGCACTCGACGGCGAGGTCGGTCATCGACTTGATCAGGCGCAGGTCCTCGGCGTTGGCCGCGGCCGCCCGGGAGTAGTAGCCCGACTTCTGGACCATGACCTTCTCGGCACCCAGCTTCTCCGCGAACTGCTTCGCGAACCACTGACCCGGGTTGATCGTGTCCAGCTTGACGTGACCGAAGGCGTCCCGGCCGACCTCCTGGCCGGAGGCCTCGAGCTGCTCGACGATCTCGTGCATGCCGGCACCCTCGGAGAGGAAGATGTTGACGTTGCCCTGCTCGTCCATGATGGTGCGCAGGCGCGCGGCCTCGGCATCGATGTCGATCTTCGCCTCGGGCACGAACACGGCGTGGATGTCCCAGCGCTCACGGGACAGGCCGATCTCCGGCAGCCACTCCTGCTGGTCCAGCCACTTGCGGTACTCGACCGCGGCGGCGGCGGTGAGCCACCCGCAGTGCCGGCCCATGACCTCGTGCACGATCAGCATGCGCGGGCCGGAGCGGTGCTCGCCGATGATGTTCGACGCGAAACCGGCGGCCTCCTCGGCGGCGGTCCAGGCACCCAGCGACTGCTTGATCGGGATGACGTCGTTGTCGATGGTCTTCGGCAGACCGACGACGGTCAGGTCGTAGTCGTTCTCGGCCAGGTAGGCGGCCAGGTCGGCGGCGGTGGTGTTGGTGTCGTCGCCACCGATGGTGTGCAGGACGTCCACGCCGTCCGCCTTCAGCTGCTCGGCGGCCACCTGCAGCGGGTCCTCACCCTCGGCGACCAGACCGCGCTTGACGCAGTCGGCCTGGTTGGTGAGCTTCACGCGCGAGTTGCCGATCGGCGAGCCACCGAAGCGGTGCAGCAGGCCGGCCTTCTCCCGGACGGCGTCGGTCACCACGATCTTCTGACCCTTGAGCAGCCCGTAGTAGCCGTGCTCGTAGGCGATGATCTCGATCTCGGGAGCGATCTCGGTGTACCGCTCGATCAAGCCACCGACCGCCGAGGACAGGCACGGAGCGAAGCCACCCGCGGTCAGGAGCGCGACGCGACGAACCGACATGAGACACACCTCTCGTTGGAACTGCACAGCTGGGCGTTCTGCCCGGGGCCACTGAAGGGCATCGGGCGGGATCGAATCCGGGACCGAGGTCCCCGGCGCTCATCCTACTGAGCGGGCTGGTCCTCTTCCGGCGGGACCGGTACCTGGACATCGGGCACCTCGCGACCACCCGGGGCGAGCGTGGCACCGGTGGGGGCCTCCGCCTGCGGGTGACCGGTGGCGATCCGGGCCTTCTGTGTCGCGGCGTAGATGTCCACGTACTCCTGGCCGGAGATGCTCATCAGCGCGTACATGATCTCGTCGGTGACCGAGCGCAGGATGAAGCGGTCGTTCTCCATGCCCTTGTAGCGGCTGAAGTCGAGCGGCTCGCCGATCACCACACCGATCCGGCGCGGGCGGGGCAGGCGCTGGCCGAGCGGCTGCGCCTTGTCGGTGTCGATCATCGCCACCGGGATCACCGGCGCGCCGGACTCCAGGGCGAGGCGGGCCACCCCGGTCTTGCCGCGGTAGAGCCGGCCGTCGGGGCTGCGGGTGCCCTCGGGGTAGATCCCGAACAGGTCGCCGTGCTCCAGTCGCTTCAGACCGGTGCGCAGCGCCGCCTCGGATGCCTTGCCGCCGGAACGGTCGACGGGAATGGTGCCCACGCCGCGCATGAAGCCCGCGGTCAGGCGGCCCTTGAGTCCCCGACCGGTGAAGTACTCGTTCTTGCCGATGAACACGATCTCCCGGTCCAGCACCAGCGGCAGGAAGAAGGAGTCGACCACCGCGAGGTGATTGCTGGCCAGGATCGCGCCACCGCTGCTCGGGACGTGCTCCGCTCCGCGCACCCAGGGGCGGAACAGCAGGTGCAGCAGCGGGCCGATGAGCACCCGCTTCATCAACCAGTAGAACAACCTGACACCTCTCGACCTGGACTGCGGGACAGTGGCGACCAGCCCCCACCTAGAGTGGGACACATGGCACCCGACCGCTCCGCCGACGACGCCCCCCGCGACGACGAGGGCCGTTCCGACGCACCGGTCACGGACGAGCAGTGGGCCGCGATCGTCGCCGATCTGCAGGACACCACCGAGCCGTCCGGAACCACGACCGACGACGGCGATGCCGCACCCGGTCCCGCCGTAACCTACCCCGTCGCGCCCTGGGTCTCCGACCGACGCGTCGTGCGACCCGCGCAGAGCGATGGCCGGGCGTGGGACGCGACCGAGCAGTTCGACGCGGCCGAGCGCGAGGTGGACGAGGCCGAGCACTTCGTCCCGCCGCCCGCTCCCCCGGTGTTCGGCGGCGACCCGCTGCTGACCGTGGCCTGGCTGGCGGTCGGCGGGATGCCGATCTTCTGGCTGGTGGTCGTGATCGGCTGGAAGAGCGCACCGGCGGCGCTGATGCAGGCGTCCGGGCTGGTGTTCCTGGCCGGGCTGGCGATCCTGTTCTGGCGGATGCCGCACCGGCGCGACCCCGACCGGGACGAGGGTGACGGCGCGGTCGTTTGACCCTGCCACGATGTGAGGGTGTGACCTGCGGGCATGGATCACGACGGACTGCTGCGGATCGGGTTGTTCTCCCGTCTGAGCTTCATCAGCGTGCGGATGCTCCGGCACTACGCGGAGCACGACGTCCTGGTGCCGGCCGAGGTCGACGAGTGGACGGGGTACCGGTTCTACCGGCCCGAGCAGCTCGCCGACGCGCGCCTGGTGACCGGGCTGCGCGACGCGGGCTTCGGCGTGGCGGACATCGCCCGGGTGCTGGCGGTGCGGCGTGATCCGGCGAGTGTCGCCGCCCTGGTGTCCGAGCAGCGCAGACGGCTGCTGACGGAGCGGAGCGAGCTGGACCACCGGCTCGCGGCACTCGACCGACTGAGGATCGAGGAAGATATGCCCAGCCAGCCCACCCAGCCCACCCTGACGGTCACCGAGACGACCCTGCCCGCGATCACCGTGCTGTCCCTGCGCGACACCATCCCGCATTACTCCGACGAGGGGTTGCTGTGGCAGCGGTTGATGCCGCAGGCGGGCCCGTACCTGCGCCCGGACGCCCGGTGCGGTGCCACTTTCCACGATCCCGACTACCAGCCGGAGAACGCCGACGTGGAGGTGTGGGTGCAGGTGCCCGCCGACACCCCCGGAGCGGTCGCCGTGCCGGAGCGCCGGATCGTCACCACCACCCTGCGCGGGTCCTACGAGCGGATGTCCGAGGCGACCGCCGTGATCGGCGGCTATCTGGCCGAGCACGACCTGCATGCCGGACCGATGTTCAACATCTACCGGGTCGGCCCGACCCAGGACCCGGATCCCGAGCACTGGGTGACCGAGGTGTGCTTCCCGATCGTCGACTGAGCACACGACGAGGCCCGGCCCCCGTGAGCGGGGACCGGGCCTCGTCGTCGGATCAGAGTCGCGCGAGGTCGGCCGCGCCGACGATGCCCGCGTCGTTGCCCATGGCCGCCAGCGCGAACTGCGCCTCCGGGCGGTGGCCGCGGGCGAAGAGCTGCTCCATGTAGCCGCGACGGGCCGGGTCCAGCAGCAGGTCGCCGGCCGCGCTCACGCCGCCACCGATCACCACGATCGCCGGGTCCAGCAGGGCCCCGACCGAGGCCGAGCCCTCACCGATCCAGCGGCCCAGCTCGGCCAGCAGCTCCACCGCCAGCGGGTCGCCGTCCTGAGCGGCCTGCGTGACCTGCGGACCGGTGAGGTCCTCCACGTCACCACCGGCCAGCTCCAGCAGTCGGGTGCCGCGGGCGGGCTCGGTGATCAGCGCCGACTGGGCGTCGCGGACCAGCGCGGAGCCGGAGGCGTACTGCTCCCAGCACCCCTCGTGGCCGCAGCCGCAGTAGTGCCCACCGGGGACGACCCGCATGTGCCCGACCTCGGCGGCGCCACCGAAGGCACCGCGGACCAGGTTGCCGCCGACCACGACCGCGCCGCCCAGCCCGGTGCCGATGGTCAGCATCAGCATGTCGTCGACCTCGCGCCCGGCACCGAACCGGAACTCGGCCCAGCCGGCGGCGTTCGCGTCGTTCTCGACCACGATCGAGATGTCCGAGCCGAGCTCGGCGGCGACGATGTCCCGCAGGGCGTGGTCGCGCCAGGGCAGGTTCGGGGTGAAGCGCACGGTGGCCTGGTCCGAGCCGATGAAGCCGGGTGCCGCCAGACCGATGGCGCCGACCTGGTGGCTGTCGATCAGCTCACGGCAGGCGTCGATGACACCGCGGTCCACGCTGTCGGAGTCGCGGGGGTCGGTGTCGCGACGGACCTTCGCGATGATCCGGCCGTCCTCGTCCACCACACCGGCTGCGATCTTGGTTCCGCCGATGTCCACACCGATGGCGTGCATACTTCCCCGCTTCCGCGCCTGAGATCGTTCGCATGCCGGGCCCTCCGATGGACCTCGTGGCCGGTGACACCGGTTCCACGCGCATACGCGGGGACCACGCTAGCGTGCCTGGACCGGGACCTTGCACACGCTCCCACGCCCGGTGCCGAAATCGCCGATCCACGACATGTCAGCGAGCGGGACCAAAGTCCCATATGCTGCGCCGAACCCCTCGGCTTCTGACAACGGAGTGAGAACCCATGGCGGAATTCAGCACACCCCTGCTGCTCGACGCGGCACCGGAGGAGAATCTGCTCGACCTGCTCGACGCGCGCGTGGCCGCCACCGGTGACGGCCCCCTGATCGAACGGCGTGGCGACGACGGCAGCTGGTCGACGATCACCGCACGCCAGTTCGCCGCCCAGGTCACCGACACCGCCCGCGGCTTCCTGGCCCACGGTGTCGCGGCCGGCGACCGGGTCGGGATCATGTCCCGCACCCGCTACGAATGGACCCTGCTGGACTGGGCGCTCTGGACGGTCGGCGCGATCCCGGTGCCGGTGTACGAGACGTCCTCGGCCGAACAGGTGCACTGGATCCTCACCGACGCCAATGTGACGCTGCTCGTGGTCGAGACCCGCGAACACGCCGACCTGGTGGCAGAGGTCCGGCCGGAGACGCCGCACCTGCGCGAGGTCCTGGTCCTGGACGAGGGGGCGCTGGACACCCTGGTATCGGCGGGGCAGCAGGTGCCGGTCGACGACCTCGCGGCCCGACGCCGGTCCGCCGGACGCGACGACCTGGCCACGATCATCTACACCTCCGGCACCACCGGCCGCCCGAAGGGCGTGGAGCTGACCCACGGCAACTTCTCGATCCTGACCCGGAACGCGGTCGAGGGCCTGCGGGTCGTGGTCTCCACGCCCGGCGCCCGCACCCTGCTGTTCATGCCGCTGGCGCACGTCTTCGCCCGGTTCGTCGAGGTGCTGTGCATGCCGGCCGGGGCCGTGCTGGGCCACACCCCGGACACCAAGACGCTGCTCGCCGACCTGGCGACCTTCAAACCGACCTTCATCCTGTCGGTGCCCCGCGTGTTCGAGAAGGTCTACAACTCCGCCGAGCAGAAGGCAGCCGCCGGCGGCAAGCTGAAGATCTTCCAGTGGGCGGCCAGGACGGCCATCGCCTACTCCCGGGCGCTGGACGAGGGTGGCCCGTCGCTCGGCCTGCGGGTCCAGCACGCCGTCGCGGACAAGCTGGTGTTCCACAAGCTGCGCGAGGCGATGGGCGGCCGGATCGAATGGGCGATCTCCGGCGGCGCACCGCTCGGCGAACGCCTGGGCCACTTCTTCCGCGGCATCGGTGTGCGGATCCTGGAGGGCTACGGCCTGACCGAGACCACCGCCCCCGCCGTGGTGAACCTGCCCGACGCCACCCGGATCGGCACCGTCGGCCCCCCGCTGCCCGGCACCTCGATCAGGATCGCCGCCGACGGCGAGGTCGAGATCCGCGGTCCCCAGGTGTTCCGGCGCTACCACCACAACCCGACCGCCACCGACGAGTCCCTCACCGACGGCTGGTTCCGCACCGGCGACCTCGGGTCGCTGGACAAGGACGGGTACCTGCGGATCACCGGGCGCAAGAAGGAGATCATCGTGACCGCCGGCGGCAAGAACGTCGCCCCCGCGGTGCTGGAGGACCGGCTGCGGGCGCACCCACTGGTGTCGCAGGTGGTGGTCGTCGGCGACGGACGGCCGTTCATCGGCGCCCTGGTCACCCTGGACGCGGAGGGGCTGCCCGGCTGGTGCACCGCCCAGGGCCGCCCGCCGCTCACCGTGGAGCAGGCCCGCACCGATCCCCAGGTGATCGAGTCCCTCGACCAGGCAGTGGAACGGGCGAACCGGGCGGTCTCCCGGGCGGAGTCCATCCGCTCGTACCGGATCCTGGACCGCGACCTCACGATCCAGGACGGCTACCTCACCCCGAAGCTGAGCGTCCGCCGCACCCACGTCCTGAAGGATTTCGCCACCGACATCGAAGCCATCTACGCCGGCCCCCACCCCGACCACTGACTTCCCCGCGTCCCTTGCCCAGCTGCCCCGTGCCCATCCCCCACTGAGACTGCACGAATCGACGCTGATCGGGCTCCGCAGCGTCAATTCGTGCAGTCTCGGCCCGTCCGGGCGGGTCCGGGCGGGTCCGGGCGGGTCCGGGCGGGTCCGGGCGGGTCCAGGCGCGTGCGAGCGCGTCCGGGCGTGTCAGAGGGCGCGGTTAGCGTCCGCGGCATGGACGAGAAGCCGGTGCAGGTGACCCTGGAGGACATCGGCACGCCGCTGCAGCAGGTGACCTTCGTGGTGGTCGACCTGGAGACCACCGGCGGGTTGTCGGCGGGCGCGGCGATCACCGAGTTCGGCGCCGTCAAGGTCCGCGGCGGCGAGGTGCTGGGCGAGTTCCAGACCCTGGTCGACCCCGGCGGCCCGGTGCCCGCGCAGATCCAGGTGCTCACCGGCATCACCACCGCGATGGTGATCGGCGCACCGAAGATCGAGGAAGTGCTCCCCTCGTTCCTGGAGTTCGCCCGCGGATCGGTGCTGGTCGCGCACAACGCTCCCTTCGACATCGGCTTCCTGAAGGCGGCGGCCGCGCAGACCGGTCACGCCTGGCCCGGCTTCCCGGTGGTCGACACGGTGAAGCTCGCGCGGCGGGTGGTGACCCGGGACGAGGCGCCGAACCACAAGCTGTCCACCCTCGCCGGGCTGTTCCACGCGACCACCACCCCCGAGCACCGCGCGCTGGCCGACGCCCGGGCGACGGTGGACGTGCTGCACGCGCTGCTCGGCCGGATGGCACCGCTGGGCATCACCCACCTGGAGGACCTGGCCACCGCCGCCGACCCGGTGCCCGCCGACGTCCGCCGCAAGCGCACCCTGGCCGACGGCCTGCCCGACGCCCCGGGCGTGTACCTGTTCCGCGGCCCCAAGGACGAGGTGCTCTACGTCGGCACCTCGACCAACCTGCGCAAGCGGGTGCGCAGCTACTTCACCGCCGCGGAGAAGCGCGGCCGGATGCGCGAGATGGTCCGGATCGCCCTCGGGGTCACGCCGGTGGTCTGCGCGACCCGGCTGGAGGCGCAGGTACGCGAGCTACGCCTGATCGCCCAGCACAACCCGCGCTACAACCGCCGCTCCCGGATGCCAGAACGGATGCCCTGGGTGCGGCTCACCGTCGAACCCTTCCCCCGGCTGTCGGTGGTCCGCGAGGTGGTCGAGGGTGCGACCCACCTCGGCCCCTTCGCCTCCCGGGGTGCCGCTCAGGCGGCGGTCGAGGCGCTGCAGGACACCTTCGCGCTGCGGCGGTGCGCCGGGAAGCTGCCCGCGGTCCCGCGCCCCGGTGCGGCCGCATGCCACCTGGCCGAGATCGGTCGGTGCTCGGCGCCCTGCGTCCGGACCGAGGCGGCACCGGGTTACGCCGACGTCGTCACCGCCGTCCGGGCCGCGATGACCGGTGACCCCCGGGCCGTGGTGGTCGAGCACGCCCAGCGGATCAGCACGCTGATCGCCCGGGAACTGTACGAGGACGCCGCCACCGTCCGGGACCGACTGGCCGCCTACCTGCGCGGCGCCGCCCGCGCGCAACGCCTGGCACCGCTGGCCCGGATCGCCGAGCTGTGCGCCGCCCGCCGCACCGACGACGGCGGTTGGGAACTGGTGCTGGTCCGCCACGGACGGCTGGCCGCCACCGCGACGGTGCCGCCCCGCACCGATCCCTCCCCCGCGATCGAGTCCCTGCGGGCCACCGCCGAGCACGTCCCGGCGCCGATCGCCCCCGCCCCGGCCGGACACCCGGAGGAGGCGGACCTGATCCTCGGCTGGCTCGGCTCGCCCGGGGTGCGGTTGGTGTCGCTCAGCGAACCGTGGTCGCTGCCGGTCAGGTCGGCCGCCGCCTGGGCCGATCCCGCCGCCGCCATCGCCGGGATCGCGCCGTTGCCGGAGCTGCACGAACCGACACCCGAGCAGAGGACCGCCACACCCGGCGGTCCGGTCCCCGACATGGCAGTGCCGGGCGCGGCATGATGGGCACATGCTCACCGCCATCGTGCTGATCGACACCGACCCGAACCGGATCCCCGAGGTGGCGCAGGCCATCGCCGACCAGCCGGGGGTGAGCGAGGTCTACTCGGTCACCGGCGAGGTCGACCTGGTCGCCATGGTCCGGGTCCGTGAGCACGAGGAGCTGGCCGACGTGATCGCCGACCGGCTGAGCAAGGTCGAGGGCGTGCGCCGCACCCAGACCTACATCGCGTTCCGCACCTACTCCCAGCACGACCTGGAGTCGGCCTTCGCCCTCGGCATCGAGGACTGACCTCGATCACCCACCGACACGAACGCGCCGGTGGGATCAGTTCGACGCTGCCCGCCAGCGATCCAGTACCGCGGTCGCCGCACCGGAGTCCACGGACCGTGCTGCGTGCACCAGTCCGGCCCGCAGCCGGTCGACCAGAGCGCCGTCACCGGTGCCGGGCAGCGACCCCTCGGCGACCAGGGCGGCCGCGGCGTTCAGCAGCACGGTCTCCCGCGCCGGGTGGTGCGCCCCGCCGATGATGTCCCGGGCCACGCCAGCGTTGTACTGCGCGTCGGCACCCCGCAGGTCGGCGATGGTCACCGGGGTCAGCCCCAGCTCGGCCACGGGGTCCAGGGTGTGCTCGGTGACGATCCCGTCGTCCACCTGCCAGATCCGGGCGGTGGAGGTCGGTGAGAGCTCGTCCAGGCCGTCGTCGTTGCGGAACACCAGCGCGTCGGTCCCCCGGCCCGCGAGCACCCCGGCCATCAGACCGGCCATCCGGGGGTCGGCACACCCGATGGCGGCCGCCGCTGGCTGCGCGGGGTTGGTGAGGGGACCGAGGAAGTTGAAGGCGGTGGCCACACCGAGGTCGCGCCGCGCCACCGCCGCGTGCCGCATCGAGGAGTGGAAGGTCCCGGCGAAGCAGAACGTGATCCCGGCTTCCTCGACGATCGCGGCGACCCGCTCCGGGGTGTGGTCCAGCCGCAGCCCGAGTGCCTCCAGCACGTCGGCGGAGCCGGAGGAGGACGAGGCGGCGCGGTTGCCGTGCTTGACCACCCGGACCCCGGTGCCGGCGATCACCAGCGAGGCCATCGTGGACACGTTCACCGTGTGCGCGCGGTCGCCGCCGGTGCCGACGATGTCCACGCTGCGACCCGGCACGGTGAACCGCACCGCGTGCGCCAGCATCGTGTCGGCCAGCGCCGTCAGTTCCTCGACGGTCTCACCCTTGGCGCGCAGCGCGACCAGGAACCCGGCCACCCGGACCGGCGACGCCTCGCCGGACATGATCTGGTCCATCGCCCAGGCGGTCTGCTCCGCCGTGAGGTCCTGGCCGCCGATCAGGGCGGTGAGCAGATCGCCCCAGCTCATCGGGCGCGGGCGGGCGACAGCAGACCCGCGACGGTGCTCTGCAGCTCGATCGGGTCGAGCGGCTGGGAGACGACGGCGTCGGCGTCCGACCACGCGGCGAGCCAGGCGTCCTGCGGGCGGCCGGTGAGCACCAGCACCGGCGGGCAGTTGTAGAGCTCGTCCTTGACCTGACGCGCCAGCGCCATCCCGCCGACCTTCGGTGCCTCGCCGTCGAAGACGAACAGGTCGTAGCCACCGGCCTCGGCGGCTGCCAGTGCGGCCGCCGGGGTGGCGGTCTCGGTCCAGTCGATGTCCGGCGCACCGCGACCCAGTCGCTTGCCGACACCGAGGCGCACCTGGGCACGGGTGTCCAGGTCGTCGCTGTACAGCAGGATCCGCGGACCGGCGGTGGTCACGGCGTCGGTGGTGTGCTCAGCAGCCATGGCAGCATCTTGGCACGTCCCACCGTGCCGGTCCTCAGGCCACGCAGGCACCCGGTCGACACGCCGGATGAACTGACGATGTGACAGAAAACTCCGGCTCAGCCTGGGACTTGTGACCCATGAACGGCGGATCTTCGGCATACTGGCCCACGTGACAACCGCAACGGCCGCGCCTCAGTCCGCTCCCCACGTGAGCGTCAACCGACCCAACCCCGTGTCGGTGGGGACCATCGTGTGGCTGGCGTCCGAGCTGATGTTCTTCGCCGGCCTGTTCGCGATGTACTTCACGCTCCGCTCCACCGTGCCCGACGAGTGGGCGGCAGAGACGCCGCTGCTCAACATCCCGTTCGCCGTGGCGAACACCACGGTGCTGATCCTCAGCTCGGTGACCTGCCAGATGGGTGTCTGGGCGGCCGAGCGGTTCCAGCCCCGACGGTCCGGCAGCCTGCTGAACCTCAAGGGCTGGGGCATGAACGAGTGGATGACGCTGACCTACATCATGGGCGCGGTGTTCATCGGCGGTCAGATCTTCGAGTACGCCGAGCTGGTGCACGAGGGCCTGACCATCTCCTCCAGCCCGTACGGCTCGGTGTTCTTCCTGACCACCGGCTTCCACGGTCTGCACGTGATCGGTGGCCTGATCGCCTTCCTCTTCCTGCTCGGCCGCTCGTTCTCGGCCAAGCGCTTCGGCCACCACGAGGCCACCACCGCGATCGTCGTGTCCTACTACTGGCACTTCGTCGACATCGTGTGGGTGGCGCTGTTCGCCACGATCTACCTGATCAAGTAGTCCCCCCAGCCGTAACGAACACCAAGGAATACCCGTGAAGGCACTCGCCGCCCGCAGGCACCACCGGTCAGCGCCGGTCGTGCTGCTCCTGCTGGCGCTGCTGCTCACCGGAGCGGTGTACGCGATCGCTGCCCCGTCCAGCGCCGATGCGGCGTCCGCGACGACCAGCCAGAGCGACATCGACGCCGGTGGGAAGCTGTTCCAGGCCAACTGCGCCACCTGCCACGGCGCCTCCGCCGACGGCACCACCAGTGGTCCGTCGCTGATCGGGGTCGGCGCCGCCGCTGTCGACTTCCAGGTCGGCACCGGTCGGATGCCCGCCAAGATGAACGGCGCGCAGATCATGGCCGCGCCCCCGCAGTTCGACCAGGAGCAGATCTCGCAGCTGGCGGCCTACGTCGCCTCCCTCGGCGCCGGCCCGGCGATCCCCACCCCGGATCAGGTCGACGCCAGCAAGGGTGACGCCGCGAACGGTGGTGCGATCTTCCGCACCAACTGCGCGATGTGCCACAACGCGGTCGGCGCCGGTGGCGCGCTGTCCCAGGGCAAGTACGCCCCCTCGCTGATGGAGACCACTCCGGAGCACATCTACGAGGCGATGCTCACCGGCCCGCAGTCGATGCCGGTGTTCAACGACGCCAACATCACCCCGGACGAGAAGCGCGACATCATCGCCTACCTCGAGCAGCAGCGTGAGGGTTCGGCCGGTGGCCTGAGCCTCGGCTCGCTCGGCCCGGTGTCCGAGGGCCTGTGGGCCTGGGTCGCCGGCCTCGGCCTGCTGATCGCCGCGTCGGTCTGGATCGGAGCGAAGTCCTCGTGAGCAACCACCCCACTGATCTGACGCCGGTCGACGGCGGAGCGGTCCCCGACCGGTTCGAGGACCCGGGTCTGCACGAGCACCACGAGCGGCTCGGCGACACCGACCCGAAGGCCAACAAGCGCGCCGAGCGTCAGGTCGTCGTCCTGTTCGCGCTTTCCGTGCTCGGGACCATCGGCTTCCTGGTGGCCTACGCGATCGTCCCGCCGGACGGCACCGTCGCCGGCATCCGGATGTCGAACCTGCTGCTCGGCCTGGCGCTGTTCGTCGCGCTGGCCGGCATCGGCCTGGCCGCCGTGCACTGGGCGAAGTCGCTGATGAACGACCGCGAGGTCGCGGAGGACCGGCACCCGATCGCCTCGGACGCCGCCACCCGTGAGGTCGCCGTCGCCAAGCTGAACGACGGCATCAAGGACTCGGCGATCGGGCGCCGCGGCGTGCTCAAGGGCGCCATGGTCTCCTCGCTCGCCCTGTTCCCGCTCGCCATCGCCGTGCCGCTGGTCGGCAACATCGGCGGGGACTGGAACGTCTCGCGCTCCAAGCACACCATCTGGAAGCGCGGCACCCGGCTGGCCCTGGACCCGACCGGTCGTCCGATCAAGGCCGCCGACGTCACCATCGGTTCGGTGTTCCACGTCATGCCCGAGGGCATCGAGGAGACCGAGCACCCGCTGAACGAGAAGGCCAAGGCCGTCGTGCTGATGATCCGGATGGACCCTCGGGACATCCGCTCGGAGCAGGGTGACGGCTGGAGCTACGACGGCATCGTCGCGTTCTCCAAGATCTGCACCCATGTGGGCTGCCCGGTGGCCCTCTACGAGCAGCAGACGCACCACATCCTGTGCCCGTGCCACCAGTCGACCTTCGACGCCGCCGACGGCGCCAAGGTGGTCTTCGGCCCGGCCAAGCGTCCGCTGCCCCAGTTGCCGATCACCGTCGACGACGAGGGCTACCTCATCGCTCAGGACGGCTTCAACGAACCGATCGGTCCGAGCTTCTGGGAGCGGCTGACATGAGTGCCTCCACCACCACGGCCCCCAGCACCAAGGCTGGCAAGGCCGCCGACTACCTCGACCAGCGCACCGGCATCGGCGGCGCGGTCAAGGAGTTCGCCCGCAAGATCTTCCCGGACCACTGGTCCTTCCTGCTCGGCGAGATCGCGCTCTACTCCTTCGTGGTCCTGCTGATCTCGGGCACGTTCCTGACGATGTTCTTCGTCCCGAGCATGACCGAGGTCCACTACGAGGGACCGTGGGAGGCGATGCAGGGCGTCCAGATGTCCGAGGCCTTCGCCTCGACGCTGAACCTCTCCTTCGAGGTCCGTGGCGGTCTGCTCATGCGGCAGATCCACCACTGGGCGGCCCTGATCTTCATGGCCTCGATCGTCACCCACATGATGCGGGTGTTCTTCACCGGCGCCTTCCGCAAGCCGCGTGAGATCAACTGGGTCGTCGGCTTCACCCTGATGATCCTGGGCCTGCTGGCCGGATTCTCCGGCTACTCGCTCCCCGACGACGTGCTCTCCGGCAACGGCCTGCGCATCGCCGACGGCGTGGCCCGGTCGATCCCGATCCTCGGCTCGTACATCTCGTTCTTCCTCTTCGGCGGGGAGTTCCCGGGCACCGCCCTGATCCCCCGCCTGTTCACGGTGCACATCCTGCTGATCCCGGGTCTGATCCTGGCGATGATCGGTCTGCACCTGCTGTTCGTCGTGCTGCACAAGCACACCCAGTACCCGGGGTCGGGCCGCTCGGACAAGAACGTGGTCGGCTACCCGCTGTTCCCGGTGTACGTCGCCAAGGCCGGTGGCTTCTTCTTCGTCGTCTTCGCGGTGATCGCCCTGCTGGCCGGCACCATGACGATCAACCCGGTCTGGAACTACGGGCCCTTCGACCCGTCGATCGTGTCCGCAGGCGCCCAGCCCGACTGGTACATGCTGTTCCTGGAAGGTGGGCTCCGGCTCATGCCGGGGCAGACCGAGGTCGTGCTCGGCCAGTACACGCTGTCGCTGAACGTCCTGGTGCCCGCAGTGGTCGTGCCCGGTCTGCTGTTCACCGCGCTGGCGCTGTGGCCGTTCATCGAGGCCTTCGCCACCGGTGACACCCGTGAGCACCACGTGCTGGACCGCCCGCGCAACGCCCCGTTCCGCACCGCCTTCGGTGTGGCGCTGCTGACCGCGTTCTTCATCCTGATCCTGGCCGGGTCCAACGACCTGATCGCGACCCACTTCCACCTGTCGATCAACGACATCACCTGGACCTTCCGGGTGCTGATCTTCCTCGGCCCGTGGTTCGCGTTCTGGATCACCAAGCGGATCTGCTTCGCCCTGCAGCGCAAGGACCGCGAGCTGGTCCTGCACGGCAACGAGACCGGTCGGATCGTCCGCTTCGCCTCCGGTGAGTACATCGAGGTGCACAAGCCGCTGGACGAGCACGAGCGGTGGCTGCGGGTGCAGCACGAGCCGCGGCGTCCGATCGAGATCGAGCCGGCCGAGGACTCCCGTGGTGTGCGTCGCCCCGGGTACCGCAAGGACACCCTGCGCCAGAAGGTGTCGCGGATGTTCTACGAGGACCGGGTCGAGCCCGTCACCCCGGCCGAGCTGCGCGCCGCCCAGTCGCACGGTGCGCACGACGCGCTCCCTGCGGCCGAGGAGCCCGCTCAGCTGACCGGTTCGGCCGCCGGCGGTGGCACGCACCTAGTCGAGGACGAGGACACCACACGCCCCTGACGTGCGGAATCATTCATCCCTGTGGGACGTTGGACCCAGTGGATGACGTACGACCCGGCGCCCGCGTCGGTCCCGGTCAGCCGCCGGGATCGATGCGGGCGTCGGTCGTTGTCGCCGCTCGTGCGGGCGACCGCCGACCGTGATACGACAGATGGACCCCGTTCCGGGGCCCACCCCGATGCACCGAGAGGTACTGATGGCCGAGTACACCCTGCCGGACCTGCCCTACGACTACGCGGCGCTGGAGCCGCACATCTCCGGCCGCATCATGGAGCTGCACCACGACAAGCACCACGCGACCTACGTCGCCGGTGCCAACACCGCCCTGGAGAAGCTGGCAGCCGCCCGCGAGTCCGGTGACTTCGGCGCCGTGGCCGGGCTGGAGAAGAACCTGGCCTTCAACCTGGGTGGTCACGTGAACCACTCGGTGTTCTGGGAGAACCTCTCCCCCGACGGCGGCGACAAGCCGGTCGGCGAGCTGGCCGCGGCCATCGACGAGTTCTTCGGCTCGTTCGACAAGTTCCAGGCGCACTTCACCGCCAACGCCACCGCGATCCAGGGCTCCGGCTGGTCGATCCTGGCCTGGGACTCCATCGGCCAGAAGCTCATCATCGTCCAGCTGTACGACCAGCAGGGCAACATCCCGCTGGGCCTCGTGCCGCTGGTGACGCTGGACATGTGGGAGCACGCCTTCTACCTGGACTACGTCAACGTCAAGGCCGACTACGTCAAGGCGTGGTGGAACATCGTGAACTGGGCCGACGCCGGCGCCCGCTTCGAGCGCGCCCGCAGCCAGACCTCGGGGCTGATCGTCCCGTCGCTCTGACCCGCTGAGCACGGCCGAGGGCCGGGCACTCCCCCTCGGGAGGGCCCGGCCCTTCGTTGTCCCCGGGTAGGCCTCGCCCCCGCCGCGCCCCGGGCACCGGCCGGGACGCGGGTTCACACCCCTCGGCACCGCCTGGTGGCGGTGGCTAGTGCTCCGGTGCCGCGTGCGGGCGGCAGTTCACCCCGGGGTCCCGCGGCGGAAGTTCGGCTCTCCCGTCTCTCCGAGGTCGGTAGTGCGCCCCTCAGGCGCGCCGAGGTCGGCACTTCGCCCCTCGGGCGCCCCGAGGTCGGCACTTCGCGTCCGAAGTCGGCACGTCGCCGGGGGGGATCGTGGCGTGGACTGCCGACTTCGACGGTGAGGGGCGTGGGCGGGGGTTGCGACGGGGGGGGAGGCGGGTGGCTGCGGGGTGGCGTTGGGCGGCGGCTGGGGTCGGGCCGCACGAGACACGGGCGAGGGGCGCCCCCGCCGCAGCGGAGACGCCCCTCGGGGAGCCGTGTCAGGTCAGTGCGCGTGCTGGCCGCGGGAGAACTCGAACACCCAGCCGACCAGGCCGATGACGCCCAGCGCCACACCGATGTACGCGATCCACCAACCGATGGCCATGCCGGTGAAGACCAGGGCACCGGCGGCGGAGATCGTGATCGGCCACCAGGACCACGGGCTGAACACACCCTGGTCGCCGGCGCCCTCGGCGATCATCGCCTCCGGGTCGTCCTCGGGCCGCGGGTCGATCCGGCGGGCGACCAGCAGCAGGTAGCCGCCGATCATGCCGACCAGACCGCCGACCAGCGGGATCCCGACGGTGCCGACCGGCTCGCCGCCGGACCACCAGGCGTAGATCAGGCCGATCGGGATGAAGAACAGGATGCCGCCCAGGAACAGCCACGGCTCGACCTTCATCGAGTGCGGCTTCGTGGTGGACGCACCGTGCTCGGACGGCCGACCGCCCGGTTCACGCAGCGAGCTCATCGCTGGCCCTCCTCGTCGTCGTTGCGCGGACGGTCGTCGATGATGGTGGCGCTGGACTGCTCCGGCTCGCCACCACCGGTCTCGACCCGGTCACGGGCCACGCCCTGCTCACCGGTGCGCTCGGCCTCCCAGTCCAGGATGCCGGGCGACGGCTCGACGTGGTCCATCGCGGCGACCTCCGGGTGGTGCAGGTCGAAGGCCGGACGCTCGGAACGGATCCGGGGCAGCGTGGTGAAGTTGTGCCGCGGCGGCGGGCAGGAGGTCGCCCACTCCAGCGAGGCGCCGTAACCCCACGGGTCGTCGACGGTGACCTTCGGCGCGTTGCGCCAGGTCGTGTAGACGTTCCACAGGAAGGGCAGCGTCGAGATCGCCAGGATCATCGAGCCGACCGTCGACACCTGGTTCATCCAGGTGAAGCCGTCCTCCGGCGAGTAGTCGGCGTACCGGCGCGGCATCCCGATCACGCCCAGCCAGTGCTGGATCAGGAACGTCATGTGGAACCCGATGAACAGCAGCCAGAAGTGCAGCTTGCCCAGGCGCTCGTTGAGCATCCGGCCGGTGAACTTCGGCCACCAGTAGTACATGCCGCCGAACATCATGAACACCACGGTGCCGAAGACCACGTAGTGGAAGTGCGCGACCACGAAGTAGGTGTCGGAGACCTGGAAGTCGAGGGCCGGGCTGGACAGGATGACGCCGGTCAGACCACCGAACAGGAAGGTGGTGAGGAAGCCGATCGTCCACAGCATCGGTGTCTCGAAGGTGAGTTTCCCTCGCCACATCGTGCCGATCCAGTTGAAGAACTTCACGCCGGTCGGGACCGCGATCAGCATCGTCATCAGCGCGAAGAACGGCAGCAGCACCGCACCGGTCACGTACATGTGGTGTGCCCACACCGTCACGGACAGCGCAGCGATCGCGATGGTCGCGTAGACCAGACCCTTGTACCCGAAGACCGGCTTGCGGCTGAACACCGGCAGGATCTCGGTCGCGATACCGAAGAACGGCAGCGCGATGATGTACACCTCGGGGTGACCGAAGAACCAGAACAGGTGCTGCCAGAGGATGGCACCGCCGTTCTCCGGGTTGAACACCTGCGCACCCAGTCGCCGGTCGGCACCGAGCGCGAACAGCGCGGCGGCCAGCGGCGGGAAGGCCATCAGCACCAGCAGGCTGGTGATCAGGGTGTTCCAGGTGAAGATCGGCATCCGGAACATGGTCATGCCCGGCGCGCGCATCGTCACGATGGTGGTGATGAAGTTGACCGCACCGAGGATGGTGCCGAAACCGGTCAGCGCCAGACCGAAGACCCAGAGGTCACCGCCGGCGCCCGGCGAATACACGCTGTTGGACAGCGGCGCATAGGCGAACCAGCCGAAGGAGGCAGCACCCTGCGGGGTGAGGAACCCGGCGGCGGCGATCAGGCCACCGAACAGGTACAGCCAGTAGCTGAAGGCGTTCAGCCGCGGGAAGGCGACGTCCGGCGCACCGATCTGCAGCGGCATGATGATGTTCGCGAAGGCCGCGAACAGCGGGGTCGCGAACAGCAGCAGCATGATCGTGCCGTGCATCGTGAAGAGCTGGTTGTACTGCTCCTTGCTCTGCACGATCTGGATGCCGGGCTCGAACAGCTCGGCGCGGATCAGCAGCGCCATCAGTCCGCCGAGGCAGAACCAGATGAACGCGGTGATCAGGTACATGTACCCGATCGTCTTGTGGTCGGTGGAGGTGATCCACTTGACCACCGTGCGGCCGAAGGTCTGCTTGCGCGGCGCGAGACCCGGAATGGTCTCGATGTGCTCGGCGGTCGCCATCAGTTCTCTCCCTCACCGGCGACGCGGGCGTCCTGGAGCCGGTTGTACTCCAGCCCGATCTGCCCGTCCTGACCGGCGTCGCGCAGGTCCTCGATGTGCTGCTCGTACTCCTGCTCGGAGACGACCTTCACGTTGAACAGCATCGACGAGTGCTCCTCGCCGCACAGCTCGGCGCACTTGCCGACGTACTCACCCTCGACCTGCGGCACCACCTGGAAGGTGTTGGTGCGGCCCGGGATCATGTCCTGCTTGTAGAGGAACGCCGGCACCCAGAACGAGTGGATGACATCGCGGGAGTCGAGGACGAACTCGACCCGCTGGCCCACCGGGAGGTACAGGGTCGGCTGCTCGGCCAGGGTGCCGTTCTCGCCCACGTTCTGCGCGTGCTCACCGGTGTCGTACACGTCGTCGTCGACGTAGTTGAAGTCCCAGCTCCACTGCTTGCCGATCACCTGGACGGTGAGGTCCGGCTCGGCGGTGGTGTCCTGGATCTCGGTCATGTCGCGCGCGGTGTAGTAGAACAGCACGCCGACCATGATGATCGGCAGGATCACGTACATGATCTCCAGCGGCACGTGGTACCGGAGCTGCACGGGGAGCTGGTCGTCCTCCTTGCGCTCCCGGTAGACGGCGACGCACCAGATGATCAGGCCCCAGACGATGACGCCGACGATCAGCGCCGCCACCCAGGAGCCGACCCACAGGTTCGTGATCCGACCGGTCTGGTTGGTGATCTCGTTGTCGGAGTCACCGGGCAGCCAGCCACGGCTGACCTCGGGCGAGCAGCCGGCAAGGGCGAGCACGACGGCCGACGCGGCTCCCGCGACGGCCAGTCGGTTCCACCTGCTGCGGCGGCGGGGGGTCTGCGAGCGCACCGGGGGCCTTCCACTCTCGGATCCCCACCCGGCCAGGCGCATCGCCGCGCCCGACACCGGTCAGGGATCTTCTTAGGACCTTTGTCCTCTCGATCCTGTGCAGCGTAGCGCGGGAATCGCCTCGTCGTGACCCGATGGACGCGTTTCGAGCCAACGAACTGACGAAGTGTCAGCTGGATCACGTGCGGCCTCGCCTACCGGTTAGCGTTCCGGTGTGTCCACGAGTCAGCCCCGTGCCGTGTTCGACGTCGCCGGGCACGCGCCCGTCCCCGCTCAGGTCCGCGACGCCTTCCTCGCCGCATTGGACGAGGGCTGGTCGGATCCGCGTCGCCTGCACAGCGAGGGACGTCGTGCCCGGGCCCTGGTGGACGGCGCGCGGGAGGCGATCGCCGGCCTGGTCGGCGCCCGCACCGAAGAGGTCGACCTCGCGCCCTCGCACACCGCTGCCCTGCAGTCGGCGGTGCTCACCGTCGCCCGCGGTCGCCGCCGGACCGGCCCCGGCATCGTCGCCTCCGCTGTCGAGCGGATGGCGGTGCTGGACGCGGCCGACCACGCGGGAGAGCGTCGCACGGTGCCGGTGGACGGTGACGGGGCCCTCGACGTCGACGCGTTCGCCGACGCGGTCTCCGCCGGGGACGTGGCTCTGGCCGCCGTGCAGCACGCGAACGGCGAGGTCGGTACCCGACAGCCCGTCGGCGCTGCCTGGCAGGCGGCCCGCGGGGCGGGGGTGCCACTGCTGGTGGACGCCGGGAGCTCCTTCGGTCATGTCCCGGTCGGCGCCGAGTGGGATCTGCTCACCCTGGACCCGGCCGATGTCGGCGCCGTCCCCGGTGTGGCGGTGCTGGTCACCCGCGCCGGGGTGCGTCGCTCACCGGTCGGACCGCCGGAGGACACCGAACGCTGGTTCCCCGGGGGTGTGTCGGTGCCCGCCGCCCTGGCCGCCGCGGTGGCCCTGCAACTGGCGGCACCGCGTGCGGGCGACCCGTCGCTGGTCGCCCGGGTGCGCGAGCGGGTGGCTGCCGAGGTGCCGATGACGATGGTGGCCGGTCCTGCCGACCCCGCGAGGCGCCTGCCGCACGTGCTGACGTTCTCCTGTCTCTATGTGGACGGGGAGGCCGTGGTCACCGCCCTCGACCGCGCCGGGTTCGCGGTCGCCTCCGGGTCGGCCTGCACCTCCGCCACCGAACAGCCCAGCCACGTCCTGGCGGCGATGGGCGCCCTCACCCAGGGGAATGTGCGCCTCACCCTGCCGCCGGACACCGCTGCGGCGCAGATCGAACGGTTCTGCGACCAGTTGCCCGGCATCGTCGCCGAGATCCGCACCCGGAACGGGCTGTGACACGACGAAGCCCCGGACCGTTCGCACGGTCCGGGGCTTCGGGTCGATTCAGCTGAACGAACCGCCGCAGGCGCAGGACGACCCGGCGTTCGGGTTGTCGATGGTGAAGCCCTGCTTCTCGATGGTGTCGGCGAAGTCGATGGTCGCGCCCTCCAGGTACGGCACGCTCATCCGGTCCACGACGACCTCGACGCCGTCGAAGTCGCGCAGCGCGTCCCCGTCCAGCACCCGCTCGTCGAAGTAGAGCTGGTAGATCAGGCCGGAGCAGCCACCGGGCTGCACGGCGATCCGCAGCCGCAGGTCGTCGCGACCCTCCTGCTCGAGCAGGCTGCGCACCTTCCCGGCGGCGACATCGGTCAGCTCGACGCCGTGCGTCGCGGTCTCGGTGGTCTCGCTCATCGTCTCTCCCGTGTCTGTCCGGTCAGTCGTCCTCAGGCAGCAACAGCCGCCCCGCACGATCTGTTCCCACTGTACGACTCCGTCCCTGCGTGGCTGACGGCAGCTCACCGGGACCAGGTGCGTGCGATCCGGGGCAGCCGCGCCCGCAGGGCCGCCGCCGGACCCGCCTGCCAGTCGGCGGCCCGCTCCGGGGACTCGACCACCTCGAAGGCACCGGCGATCCCGGCGGCCCCCCAGTCCCGACGGCCGGTGCGGAGCTGCGCCGCCAGCGCGATCACCGGGATGCCCAGCGGCAGCGCCACGGCACTCACCGCCGGGACGACCCCCTCCTCCAGCGCGGTGCCGTCCAGGACGCCGACACCGGTGACCACCAGATCCGCCGCTTCCAGCCGGTCGGCCAGCCGCACCGCATCCGCGATCCAGGTCGCCCCGTCCACGCGACGGGCGCCGAGCAGGCCGAGCGCGAAGGCGGCCCCTCCCCCGGCTCCGGACCCGGGGGCCACCGCCGGTCGGGTTCCGGTCACCGCCGTGGCCGTGGGCGGGTGGCCGTGGCCGTGCGGGGTGGTGAGCAGGTTCGTGCGTCCCGGTCCGGCCGCCGTGGTCAGGGCCGCGACCAGGTCGGCCGTCCGCCGTTCGATCGCCTGCGACTCCTCCGCCGTGGCCCGACCGGCGTCGACCAGCGCGGCACTTGCCCCGTTCAGCCCGAGCAGCGCCTGGTCGTGGTGGCCGAGCAGCACCAGGTCCCGGTCATGCAGCGCCTCCCGCAGCGCCACCAGATCGGCGGTGGACGGTCGGGCGTCGTCCTCGTCCAGCAGCACCCGCAGCAGCCCCCACCCGGCATCGTGCGCGGTGACCCGGCGCGGTCCGGTCCCGATCACGATCCGGGCTGCCCCGGTGTCCAACGCCGCCCGGATCAGGTGCCCCAGACCCGCCGTCGTCGCCTCCGCCACGGGCGCCGATCCGCCGAGTGCCACCGAGCCGTCGACGTAGGCGGTGCGGGCACCGGAGTCCTCGGTCAGCACCAGCACCGCGCTCGGCACCGGCTCGCCACCGGCGTCCGACACCGTCACCGCGATCAGCTCGCCGCCACGGGCCGCCTGCAGCACGTCGATCAGACCCGGTCCACCGTCGTTCAGCGGCACCGCCGCCACCCGGTCGTCGGGGCGCGCGTCCTGCCAGCCGGCGACGATCGCCGCGGCTGCCTCCACCGCCCCGAGCCCCGGCCGGTCGGGCGCTGCGGGGTCGAATCGGCCGGTGCTCACCAGGACATGCATGACCTGATCGTGGCACGTCCTGGCTGTGGGATGATCGGCCGGTGACCCTGCTCACCCAGCCGTCGACGTTCACCGAGCCGCGCTCGTCCGCGCTGCTCCTGCTCGGCCAGGGAACCGACCTGGCCTCCGAGCGAGGGGTGGAGTGTTCCGGTGCGCTGCCCGCCGCCAGCGACCCCGATCTGGTCGAGCGCGCCCGCGCCGCCCGGGCCGCCCTGGGCGAGCGCGCCTTCGTGCTCGGCCACCACTACCAGCGCGACGAGGTCATCGACTTCGCCGACGTCACCGGCGACTCCTTCAAACTCGCCCGGGAGGCCGCCGCCCGGCCCGACGCCGAGTTCATCCTGTTCTGCGGCGTGCACTTCATGGCCGAGTCCGCGGACATCCTGACCTCGGACGCGCAGCAGGTCGTGCTGCCGGACCTGGCCGCCGGGTGCTCAATGGCCGACATGGCCGCCATCGACCAGGTCGAGGACGCCTGGGACGTGCTGATCGAGGCCGGGATCGCCGAGGACACCGTCCCGGTGACCTACATGAACTCCACCGCCGCGATCAAGGCGTTCACCGGCCGCCACGGCGGCACCGTCTGCACCTCGTCCAACGCGCAGGTCGCGCTGCGCTGGGCCTTCGACCGGGTCGGCGGCGTCGACGGCACCGGGAAGGTGCTGTTCATGCCGGACCAGCACCTGGGCCGCAACACCGCGGTGCTGCAGCTCGGCATCCCGCTGGAGGCGTGCGTCGTCTTCGACCCGCGCAAGCCGAACGGCGGCCTGACCGTCCAGCAGCTGCGCGACGCCCGGATGATCCTGTGGCGCGGGCACTGCTCCGTGCACGGCCGGTTCTCGGAGCGGAACCTGGTCGACGTGCGCGCCACCATCCCGGACGTGACCGTGCTGGTGCACCCGGAGTGCAAGCACGAGGTCGTCACCGGGGCGGACATGGTCGGGTCCACCGAGTACATCATCAAGGCCCTGGAAGCCGCCGAGCCGGGCAGCGCCTGGGCGATCGGCACCGAGCTGAACCTGGTCCGGCGACTGGCCGCCGCCCACCCGGACAAGCGGATCAGCTACCTCGACGACACGGTCTGCTTCTGCTCCACCATGAACCGGATCGACCTGCCGCACCTGGTCTGGGCGATGGAGTCGCTCGCCGAGGGCCGCATGGTCAACCGGATCGTGGTCGACGCCGACGACGCACACTGGGCGCGGGTCGCCCTGGACCAGATGCTGGCACTACCCGGACTCTGACCACCTGGGGGAGAACATGGGCACCGGACACCCGTTGCGGATCGGGATCCTCGCGTTCGACGACGTGGAGGAACTCGACCTGGTGGGCCCCTACGAGGTGCTCACCGCCTGGGCGGAGCACTCACCCCTGCGCCCCGAGGTCTGTCTGTTCTCCCCCGACGGCGCCGGTGTGCGTGCCGCCAAGGGCCTGCGCCTGCTGCCCGACACCTCCGCCGCCGAGGTCGGTGACCTGCACGTGTTGATCCACCCCGGCGGCCAGGGCACCCGGCGACTCGCCCAGGACCGCGACCACCTGGCCTGGTTGCGCGAGCTGCGGCCCACCACGCCGCTGCTCGCGTCGGTGTGCACCGGTGCGCTGGTCTACGCCGCCGCCGGACTGCTGGCCGGTCGACCGGCGACCACGCACTGGCGCGCGGTGGACGAGCTGGCCGCCATCGACCCCAGCGTCATGATCGACACCGAGGCCCGGTTCGTGGACGACGGCGACGTGCTCACCTCGGCCGGAGTGTCCGCGGGCATCGACATGGCCCTGCACCTGGTCGCCCGACTCGAGTCGACGACCGCCGCCCGCGACGTGCGCCGGGGCATCCAGTACGACCCGGCACCACCGGTCTGACCCGCCGAGGTGACAGATTCCGACGCCCGCACCGCCCGGATCGCGTCGGAATCTGTCACCTCAACGCCTCGTCATGCGCAGCGGGTGACGGGTACTGCGACGGTGGCCCGGGTCAGCGCCCGAGTCGTGCCAGCAGCAGCGCCTCGGCCAGGACCACCCGCTCCAGCTCCGCCAGGTGCACCGACTCGTTGGCGCCGTGCGCCCGGGAGTCCGGGTCCTCGACGCCGGTGACCAGGATGGCCGCGTCCGGGTAGACCTCGAGCAGGTCGGCGATGAACGGGATGGACCCGCCGATGCCGATGTCGACCGGGTCGGTGCCCCACGCGTCGGCGAACGCCTGCCGGGCGGCGCGCATCGCCTCGGAGTCGGCGGGGGCCTGGAACGCCTTGCCGAGCTCGCCGTCGGTGACGGTCACCCACGCACCGAAGGGCGCGTGCGACAGCAGGTGCGCGCGCAGCGCCTCCAGCGCGGCGGCCGGGTCCTGTCCCGGGGCGATCCGCATCGAGAGCTTCGCGGTGGCCTTCGGGGTGATGGTGTTCGAGGCGGTGGCGACCCGGGGGGCGTCCAGGCCGATCACCGCGATGGTCGGCTTGGTCCACAGCCGGGAGCTGATCGGGCCGGATCCGGCGAGCTGCACGCCGTCCAGCACCCCGGCGTCCGCGCGGAACGCGGCCTCGTCGTAGTCGACCGCGGGGTCGTCGGCGTGGTGCAGTCCGGCGACCGCGACGTCGCCCTGGTCGTCGTGCAGGGTGGCGATCAACCGGGACAGCAGGGTCACCGCGTCGATCACCGGTCCGCCGAACATGCCGGAGTGGATGGCGTGGTCCAGCACCGCGACCTCGACGTCCAGGTCGACCAGCCCACGCAGCGAGGTGGTCAGACCCGGCACGCCCACCCGCCAGTTGGAGGAGTCGGCGACCACGATCACGTCGGCCGCCAGCAGGTCCCGGTAGGTGTGCAGGAAGGTGGTGAAGGACGGCGACCCGACCTCCTCCTCCCCCTCGACGAACACGGTGACGCCCACGTTCAAGTCGTCCGCCAGGGTGCGCAGCGCGCCCAGGTGCGCGACCACGCCCGCCTTGTCGTCGGCGGCACCGCGGCCGAACAGCCGCCCCTCCTTCTCCGTCGGCTCGAACGGCGGGGTGTCCCAGTCGGCGTCGGCTCCCGGGGGCTGCACGTCGTGGTGCGCGTACAGCAGCACCGTGGGGGCGCCGGCCGGGGCAGGACGCCGGGCGACCACCGCGGGGGCACCGGGGGTGCCGTCGGGGCGCGCGACCGACAGGATCTGCACCTCGGGCATCCCGGCGCCGCGCAGCAGGGCGGCGACCGCATCGGCGCTGGCGGCGACATGGGCCTGGTCGAAGTCGCTGTTGGAGACGCTGGGGATGCGGACCAGGTCCTCCAGGTCGGAGCGGACGCCGGGCCAGATGGCCTGCACGCGGTTCCGCAGCTCGGCGACGTCGGGGACGGGAGTGGAGTCGGAGGCTGTCACGGGTCGCCACGCTACTCGACTACGCTGGCGGGGTGTTCGGACGCAGCAAGGACAAGGACGCCGCTCAGCCGCAGGTCGAGACCCCGGCGGTGATCGAGGTGCCGACCGGCAAGGGTCGGCCCACCCCGACCCGGAAGCAGGCCGAGGCCGCCAACCGGCGCCCGCTGGTGCCCGCCGACCGCAAGGCCGCCGCCAAGGACGCCCGCGCCGCCCAGCGGGTCGAGCGCGAGAAGCAGTACCAGGCGATGCAGTCCGGCGACGAGCGGTACCTGCCCGCGAAGGACAAGGGCCCGGTGCGCCGCTACACCCGACTGTTCGTGGACGCCCGCTGGAACCTCGGCGAGCTCTTCCTGCCGATCGCGATCGTGGTACTGCTGGCGAACATCGGCCTGAGTGCGATCAGCACCTCGGCCGCCTTCATCGCCCTGATCGCGCTGTACGTCTTCATCCTGCTGATGGTGGTCGACTCGATCATCATGTGGCGGCGACTGAAGAAGAAGCTGACCGAGAAGTTCGGCGCCGACGCGATCGTCCGCGGCACGATGATGTACGCGATCACCCGGGTGTTCCAGATCCGTCGCGCCCGGCTGCCGAAGCCGCAGAACAAGCACGGTGAGTGGCCCAGCTGAGCAGCTGTCGGCGGAGCGTTTTAGGGTGACGACATGGAATTCCGTCACCTCGGCCGCTCCGGCCTCAAGATCTCCGAGATCACCTACGGCAACTGGCTGACCCACGGCTCCCAGGTCGAGAACGACGCGGCGACCGCCTGCGTGCGCGCCGCCCTGGACGCCGGGATCACCTCCTTCGACACCGCCGACGCCTACGCGAACACCGTCGCGGAGTCGGTGCTCGGCGAGGCGCTCAAGGGCGAGCGTCGGCAGTCGCTCGAGATCTTCACCAAGGTGTACTGGCCGACCGGCCCCAAGGGCCCGAACGACACCGGCCTGTCCCGCAAGCACATCATGGAGTCGATCAACGGGTCGCTGACCCGGCTGCAGACCGACTACGTCGACCTGTACCAGGCGCACCGCTACGACCACGAGACGCCCCTGGAAGAGACCATGCAGGCCTTCGCGGACGTGGTCCGTCAGGGCAAGGCGCTCTACATCGGAGTCTCGGAGTGGACCGCCGACCAGATCCGGGCCGGTGCCGCGCTGGCCAAGGAGCTGGGCTTCCAGCTGGTGTCCAACCAGCCGCAGTACTCGGCGCTGTGGCGGGTCATCGAGGGCGAGGTCGTCCCCGCCTCCGAGGAGCTCGGCCTGTCGCAGATCGTCTGGTCCCCGGTGGCGCAGGGTGTGCTGACCGGCAAGTACCTGCCCGGCCAGCCGCTGCCCGAGGGCTCGCGTGCCACCGACGAGAAGGGCGGCTCGCGCACGATCAAGACCTTCCTCGACCGGCCGAACATCCTGGAGCGGGTGCAGGAGCTCAAGCCGGTGGCGCAGGAGCTGGACCTGTCGCTGGCGCAGCTCGCCGTCGCGTGGGTGCTGCAGAACACCAACGTCGCCGCGGCGATCATCGGCGCCTCCCGCCCGGAGCAGGTCACCGAGAACGTCAAGGCCGCCGGGGTCACCATCCCGGCCGAGCTGATGACCCGGATCGACGACATCCTCGGCGACGCGGTGATCACCGACCCGGCGGAGACGGCCAAGAGCTCGCCCGCCTCGCGCTGATCGTCCACGAAGGCCCCCGACCGGTGCTGCGGTCGGGGGCCTTCGTCGTGCCCGGACTGACTAGGTGCGCGCCACGCATGTTCCGGACCGCTCCACCCACAGCTCCGGGCCGTTCGGGCGCTCCCCGGGCCCGATCACGCAGTCGACCGGCTGCCGCACTGAGTGGCACCACTCAGGTCCGCCGCCAGGCTGCATAGCCTCCGTGACCGACCTCGCCCTCCCCTGAGAACACGGACGCCCGATGCCCTCTCCCCTCCTGCGTTCCCCGAGCATGTCATCGCCGGGGGGCCACGGCGGGCACCCCGACCGTGGCTTCACCCTGATCGAGGCCGTGGTGGCGGTGGTACTGCTGATCGTCATGGCGGTCACGGTGCTGAGCGCAGTGCTGGCGACCACCAAGCTCGCCGACCAGGCACGGTCCCGGACGGTCGCCACCGAGCTGGCGACCCGAGAGGTGGCCGCCGCCCGGACCCTGATCGACGGTGGCGACATCTCGACCGACGACGTGCTCGACGACACCACGGTCGAGAATCCGACCCCGCTCGACGGTGGCGTGGTCGGCGATGACCTCGTGGTGGGCGGCACCTCGTTCACGGTGTCCCGCCGGATCGGTCTGTCGGCCGGCACCGAGGGCCAGTCACTGTGCGTGAGCGGCATCACCTCGGTCACCGGCAAGGACGCGCTGATGGTCAGGATCGAGGTGTCGGTCACCTGGTCGACCCGCACCACGCTGGCTCCGGTGGACCTCGTCGAGTACGTCGGGCTGCCGAACGGCCTGAAGACCGGGATGGACGCGATCGTCGTGGTCCGGGTGATCGATCCGACCCAGGGTGGCGCAGGGGTGTCCGGGGCCGCCGTGACCCTGCAATCGTCATCCTGGTACTACTCGGTCGAGGCGGGGACCACCGACCAGGACGGATGCGTGGTCGGGCGGGTGCCGAAGAAGACCGTGCAGGTGACGACCAACACCTACACCGTGGTGGCGACCAAGCCCGGGTATGTCGGGCAGGCATGGACCAGCACCGCGGCCTTCGCGATCGGACGGCCGAGTTATGCGAGCGCGCTGATCAACCGGGTGACCCTGTCCTACGCCGCCTCGGCCGCGTTGCGGGTTCATCTCACCACCGAGGACGGCACCGCGGCCGCGACCGATGCCGAGGCCGCGGGTCAGCAACTCACCCTGATCTGTGCGTCCTCGGGCACGGCGGCGTCGGCCCCCGGCTGGACGACGGAACTGACCGGCGCAGTCCTGGAGGTGGCCGCTGTCTGGCCCTGTGAGTACAGCGCGTACGTCGGCACGGTGCTGCCGTCCACGATGGAAGAGGTCGAGGCGGTCAGTGCCACCACCACGGACATCTGGGTGCGGCCGGGGTACGGCATCGTTCCGGCCCCGGGCTCCCCGGGAGCTCCGACCGCCACGCCCACCCCGGAGCCGGAGCCGACCGCCACCGAGGAGCCCGACGACGGCTCCGCCGCGAGCCCGTCGGCCTCCGCGACGCCGACGACTCCGCCACCACCGGAAGTCCCGGAACCGTCCACCCCCGCGACACAGGCCCCGTCGGGGACGGAGACGACACCGTGAACCGGGCGGTGGCTCGACTGCGCCGCAGCACCGCGCTGCACGGCACCGACGCCGAGCGCGGGATGTCGCTGGCTGAGCTGCTGGTCGCCATGACGATCATGGCGATGGTCGCGGTCGCCGTGGTCACCCTGACGATCGGGATCCAACGCACCAACGGTCGCGCCTGGGGCCGGACCGACGACACCACCGCCGCTCAATACGCCTTCCGGGTGATCGAGAAGGCGGTCCCCTATGCGCTCCGACCGCAGGCGTACGCGGAGGCCATGACGACCCCGGTGCTGGCGGGCGACGGCAACCGGCTCGACGTGATCATCCGCGACCCGGACAGCGTCGAGAACTACGTGCTGGTGGAGTTCGAGATCGCGGACCAGCAGTTGGTGGAACGCCGCACCAGCCTGGCCGACATCGCCGATGCCGACGAACTGCGCGCGCTCCTGCCGCTGCGTGCCGGGTGCGAGGCCCGCACGTGTGAGACCCGCACGCTGGTGGACGGCCTGCTCGACGGTTCCGCGGTGGACTACCTGGACCGCGAATCGGCCTCGGTCGAGGCGTCCGGTGCCGTCGCCGCCATCGAATTCACCCTGGTCGTGCGCACCAACCCGCGACAGCAGGAGACCCCCAGCACCCACCGCGATCGCATCCACTTGAAGAACGTCGGAAAGGCCAGCGCATGATCCGCCAGCTCCACAGCGGCAGCTCCTCGGACGAGGGGATGAGCGTGGTGATGGTGGTGATCTCGTTCACCGTGTTGTTCGCCATCGTGCTCACCACCAGCCTGTACGTGCTCCGCTCGCTGCGACCGACCGCTGCGTACACCGACAGCGAGAAGGCGCTGTCCGCGGCGGAGTCGGGGATCACCGACTACCTGACCCGCGCCGGCGCCGACCCGACCTACCTGCAGAGGACCGACTGCGAGAACGCGGCACTCCAGGCGCCGACCACCGACGCGACCTGCGGCTGGGACGAGGACACCGCGATCGGCTGGGCACCGGTCGATCGGAACAAGGACGCCGACGCGTCCCCCGCCTACCACTACGAGGTGCTGGGCTGGGACGAACAGAACGGCACCGAGGCGTCGCAGCTGAGTCTGCGGGTGACCGGCCGGTCGGGTGCGGAGTACCGCACGGTGGAAGTGCAGGCCACTCGCACGTCCACCGAGCAGTATGCGGGGTACCAGAATCACTGGGCCCTGCCGCTGACCACCTGCGTCGACTCGAACGGCGCCCGGATCTACCAGCGCACGCCCACCGTCTATCAAGGGTCGAACACCCCCCGGTGCCTGCGCACGTTGAATGCGATGGGGACCCAGTTCGGGTGGTACAACGGGACGGGCAGCATCACGGCGAGTTCCGGTGCGTACGACTGGCCGCTGCACGCCTGGGCGAACCCGGTCAACGGGGACTTCTTCACCAACGACATCGGCTTCATCAACCCGGGACCGGCGAGCCAGAACCCCGATGAGCAGTCGAAGCGCGGTTCGTATCAGGTCAACGGGGTGCTGTCGGTGGCGAACCCGTTCTGCACCGACACGACGTTCGCCAAGAACTGGAAGGCCGACACCGTCCTCTCCACCGACTGTGCCGTGCTGCCGACGAACACCAGCAGCGGAGTCGCCGAGTCGCGGGTGACGACGACCGAGGCACCGCAGCTGTCGGCGACCCAGACGCTGCCGTACGACACCACCTCGCTGGCGACGGCTCCCGGGTGCCGCTACTACGGTCCGACCAGGATCGTCGCCGAGAGCGACGGGACCCTGCGGGTCTGGTCCAAGCAATCGGTGTACCCCGAGCTGACCATCGCCGTCGCCTCGTCCGACGGCACCACCCCGACCTGCGGGACCAGCATCGAGCTGGGGTCCGACGAGGGTGCGCACATCGACGTCCCGGCCGACATGGTCGTCTACGTCGCCGACCTGCCCGCAGACGTGGTCAGCAACCACGGTGTGGTCAACGACCGGCTGGAGGCCGGTGAGATCGGCGGCAACGCGACCTACGGCTACCTGCCGATCGGCGAGACGCTGGCGTCGGTGCTGGACGGCACCCCGACCCAGACCACCGCCATCCGGCTGGACACCAGTACGTATTCGTCCTCCCGCTACCGGACCAAGGGCAACCTGTGGATCGAGGGCCGGTACCAGGGGAAGTTCACGGTCGGGTCCTCCGGCGCCGTCCTGATCACCGGCGACCTGGTGGCCGCCGACGGGACAGCCGAGGGGACCGACCAGCTCGGCATCGTCGCGAACGATGTGACGCTGGTGGATCACCGCCTGATCCGACTCGACCGGGTCGCGCGGCGCGGGAGCGAGATCATCGTCCAAGACATGGCCGGCGGGTACTTCCTGTACATCGAGGGCGTGGATGCCGCGTCGGGCACGCTCGGAGACTGGCCGCACGACTACAACCGCAATCGCGATCAGGTCCAGATCGACGCGGCGATCCAGGTGCTGACCAGTGGCTTCGGTTACCAGGACGGTGGCATCTGTGCCCAGTCGAGTCCGTGGAACAGCTACGACCGATACGACGGATGGACTGGACTGCCCGACAAGGGACTGGGTGTCGATATGGTGCCGTTCTACTTCGCGTTCCCGGGTGTGGAACACGGCGACCGGGACAACTCCCTCGCCGGCTCGCGGCCTTCCTTCCAGGCGACCGTCACCGAACCGGCCGATGGTTCGGCCACGATCGATGTCACGGTGACCGGGTCAGTGGCGCAGAACTACCTCGGCACCACCGGCGTCCGCACGGAGTTCGCCCACACCTCGGGCTACAGCGGCGCATCCGATTCCTGGGACGTCGTCACCTGGAACCCCGGCAGCTGCGGGATGGACCTCACCGTCGACTACGACGACCGGTTGCGGTCGACCACCCCGCCCTACCTGCTCCGCTTCACCGACGTCGGCTGGCAGCGCGGCGCGTCCACCGAGGTGACCACCCCCGCCTCGGTGCGGTCCTGAGTCACCGGCACCGCGAACTTCGGCATCAGCCAGCCCAGGATCGGCCCGACCGACAGCGCGTACAGCACGGTGCCCACGCCGACCGTGCCGCCGAGCGCCCAGCCGATCAGCACCACGGTCAGCTCGATCCCGATCCTGATCGGCGCCACCTTGCCGCCGGTGCGGGCCACCAGGCCGGTCATCAACCCGTCGCGGGGCCCGGGGCCGAGCCGGGCACCGATGTACAGCGCTCCGGCCAGGCCGTTCAGGGCGATCCCGGCCAGCATCAGGGCCACCCGGGCGATCAGCGGCAGCTGTTCCGGCAGGAGGTTCAGCAGGGCGACGAACGGGTCGACCAGCACCCCGATCACCAGCACGTTGGCCACGGTGCCGACACCCGGGCGCTGCCGGAGCGGGATCCAGCACAGCAGGACCAGCACGCTGCTGACCAGCACCGACCTGCCGAGCGACCACCCGAACTGGACCGACAGACCCTGGCTGAGCACGTCCCACGGCATGGAGCCGAGGGCGGGGTGCACCACCATGGCGATGGAGAGGGCATAGAGGCTGAGCCCGAGGAAGAGCTGGAGCAGACGGCGAGGCATGGCCTGATCCTGTCCCACGATTGGCCTTCCCCTCGATAGCCAATTCCGGCAAAGTGGCCTGCATGCCTGCGCTTCCCGCCGACCGCCGGATCTCCGGTCCCCGCACCGCCACCGCACTGGGCACCTGGCGGCGCCCCGGACCGGCGCACGCCGCCCTGTCGGACGCCCTGCGCCGTGCGGTGCTGGCCGGGTCCCTGCCACTGTCCACCCGGATGCCGGCCGAGCGCGAGCTGGCCACGGCGCTGGGGGTCTCCCGGACCACCATCACCACCGCCTATGACACCCTGCGCAGCGAGGGGTTCCTGCTCAGCCGCCAGGGCGCGGGGACGATCACCGCCCTCCCCCGCGGCGACCGGGCGCGACCGGCTCCGGCCGGCTACGGCGGCGAGGGGATCGTCGATCTGTCGATCGCCGCCTCCGCCGCGCCACCTGAACTGCGTGCCGCCACGCTGGCGGCGCTCGACCGGTTGCCCGCGCACGCCGACCACGGCTATCTGCCGCACGGTCTGCCGGAGCTGCGCGCGGTGATCGCCCAGCGGTACACCGAGCGCGGGACGCCGACCACACCGGAGCAGATCCTGATCACCACCGGCGCACAACACGCGATCGCCCTGGTGACCCAGAGCCACGCCGGCCCGGGTGATCGGGTGGTGGTGGAGCAGCCGACCTACGTGCACGCCATCGACGCGGTGCGGGCGTCCGGGGCGCGACCGGTGCCGGTCCCGACCGGGCCCGACGGGGTGGACCTGGCGCTGCTGGCCTCGACCCTGCGCCAGGTGGCACCGCGCCTGGTGTACCTGGTCCCGGACTTCCAGAACCCGACCGGATCGTGTCTGGACGCCGACGCCCGGGCCGAGATCCGGGAGCTGGCCCGCCGCACCGGGACGACGATCGTCGGCGACGAGGTGCTGACCGATCTGGTGCTGGACGGACCGGCACCGGACAGCTGGGCGGGTGACGGCCGCAATCCCCGCGTGGTGGCGATCGGATCGGTGTCCAAGTCGCACTGGGGCGGCCTGCGGGTCGGCTGGCTGCGCGGGCCGGCGGAGCTGACGACCCGGTTGGCCCTCTCCCGACGCAGCGCGGACCTGGGCACCGCCGTGCTGGACCAGCTGATCGCCACCGAGCTGCTGTCGGCCGGGCCGGGTGCCGTGCCCGGACGGGTCCAGGCACTGCGCACCGGGCGGGACGTCCTGGTGGACCTGCTGCGCGATCGTCTGCCGCAGTGGGACCTGACGGTGCCGCGCGGCGGCCAGAGCCTGTGGGTGGACCTGGGATCACCGGTGTCGTCGGCGCTGAGCGCGCTCGCCCTGGCGCACGGGGTGCGCCTGCTGCCCGGTCCCGCGTTCGGGGTGGACGGCGGGCTGGAGGACAGGCTGCGGCTGCCGTTCACCGCCGCGCCGTCGGACCTGGCGCGCGCGGTGGACGGTCTCGCCCTCGCCTGGGCGGCGCTGTGCGGAGCACCGAGCGCTCCCCCCGCACCCCAGCGAACGGCGGTCGCCGTCTGAGCCGTACCGTGCGGTGCTGCGTGATCCGGGCAGTTCAGCCCGCCGGGAAGGTCATCGTCTCCGGCACCGCACGCAGGTCGTAGCGCGGCGGCACCTCGGTGCCCGCACTGGTCAGCACGGCCGACGCGGCACCCTGGTCGCGGAGGGCACGCCAGTGCAGCCCGAACCACTCCTCGGCGTCGAACCGGCCGACGAACTGCGGCGACACCGGGCGGTCCAGCACCTGGCCGTCGGCGCCGGCGTACTGCCAGGACCACTGCGGGGTCAGGTCGGTCATGCCGCCAGCTCCTTCGCGATCCGAGAGGCCCAGAACGGACCCTGGTAGATGAAGCCGGTGTAGCCCTGCACCAGGGTCGCCCCGGCGTCCAGGTAGGCGCGCGCGTCGGCGCCGGTGGTGATCCCGCCGACCCCGATGATCACCGGGTCCGGGCCGAGCCGGTCGCGGAGGCGTCGCACGACGGCGGTGCCCCGCTCCAGCAGCGGCGGTCCGGAGACCCCGCCGGGGCCCAGGTCGTGCGCGATGGTCGTGTTGACGGCGACGACCCCGTCCAGTCCGAGTTCGAGCGCCAGATCGGCGACGGCGTCCACGTCGGCGTCCGCCAGGTCGGGCGCGATCTTGACCAGCAGCGGCACCCGGGCGCGCCCGGCGGCGACGGTGGCCCGGTCGGCGGCGGCACGGGTGGCCTGCAGCACCGGACGCAGCGACTCGACCGACTGCAGGTCGCGCAGCCCCGGGGTGTTCGGCGAGGACACGTTCACCACCAGGTAGTCGGCGAACGGCGCGAGACGCTCGGCGGAGGTGGCGTAGTCGTCGGCAGCCTGCTCGACCGGGGCCACCTTGGTCTTGCCGATGTTCACCCCGACCACCGCGGCGCGACCGGCCGGTGTGCTGCGCAGCCGCGCCAGCGTCCGAGCGACCTCCACCGACCCGCGGTTGTTGAAGCCCATCCGGTTCCGCAACGCGCGGTCCTCGACCATCCGCCACAGCCGCGGCTGCTCGTTGCCCGGCTGCGGGTGGGCGGTGACCGTGCCGACCTCCACGAAGCCGAAGCCGAGCATGGTCAGTCCGGGCACGCCGACCGCGTCCTTGTCGAAGCCGGCGGCGACCCCGAACGCGGAGGGGAAGGTCCGCCCGAGTGCGTGCACCCGGCCCGCCGCGGGGATCGCGAGCACTCGCCGGATCACCCCGCGCAGCACCGGGACGCGGGTGGCGAGGCGGATCAGCGCGAACGCCCGGTGGTGGGCGTCCTCGGGGTCGAGGCGGACGAAGACCAGGCGGAACAGGAGGTCGTACACGGCCCCCAACCTAGTCGGTCGGCAGTGCCCGACGCTGGGACCGGCCGGTGTGCCACAGCCAGGCCAACCCGGCGAACGGCAGGATCAGCGGGATGAACCCGTAGTCCCGACCGAACCACGACCACACCGTCCGGTCCGGGAAGTCGGCGGCGTCCACCAGGGTGAGCACCCCGACCGTGAGCACACCGACCAGCTCGATGCCGACCGCCGCCCACGCCACCGGCCGCCAGTCCTTGGCCAGCGCCAGGGTCGCCACGAGGTAGATCACCCCGGCCACCGCCGACAGGGTGTAGGCAAGTGGCGCGGCGTCGAACTCGCGGATCAGCTGGCTGACCCCGCGGGCGGTCGCCGCGAGGGCGAACAGCCCGTAGACCGCGACCAGCACCCGGCCCGGTCCGGTCGAGGTGGACGTCGTGGACGCTGACATTCAGTTCCCCCAGGTCTGGGCGAGGCGGAGTTGCAGGAAGGCCACGGCGGCCGACGCGATCAGCAGCACCACCGAGGACCAGCGGCTGCGCTCGGCGAAGGCCCACAGGGCGGCGGCGGGCAACAGGACGAGCTGGGTGACGACGTAGCTCCAGAACACCGCCGGTTCGGCCGGAACCGTCCCGGACGCGTGGCGCACGCCCGCGACCACGGCCTGGACCAGCATCAGTCCTTCCACCACCGCCCCGCCCCACAGCTGACGCAGGATCACCGCGCGGTCCCGGATCGCGAACCACAGCGCCCACAGTCCGAGGGCGGCGGCGGCGAGGGCGACCAACAGGGTCAGGGGCGGCGTCACGGGTCCACGGTATCGGCGCGAGGACTAGAGTCGGGTCCGTGCCTCGAGTGACGTTGACCTCCACGACCCCCGCCCGCCTGTCCGTCGACGCCCTGGTCGTCGCGGTCGCCCAGACCGGAGAGGGCCGACCCCCGCGGTTGCTGGCAGCCGACTGGCTGCCCGCCGACCTGGCGTCGAACCTGACCGACCTGGCGGTTCCGCTCGGCGTGACCGGTGCCGTCGACCAGGTCCGCACCATCCCGGCGTCCGGCCTGAAGGCGAAGCTGGTCGTCCTGACCGGTGTCGGTGCGCTGGCGGACGGTGCCACCCCGGAGCCGGAGACGCTGCGCCGGGCCGCCGGTGCCGCACTGCGCGAGCTGTCCGGTGTGCAGTCGGTGGCCGTGGCGCTGCCCGCCGCCGATGCCCAGCAGGTCGCCGCGGTGGCCGAGGGCGCGCTGTTCGGCGCCTACAGCTACACCCGGTACGTGACCACCCCCGCCGGTGAGCCCGCGCTCGCCGGCATCGAGATCGTCACCCCGCGCGCCAAGGACAAGGCGGCCGTCGCCGCACTGTCCCGGGCCGAGGTGCTGGCGGCCGCGGTGCACGGCGTGCGCGACCTGGTGAACGCGGCACCGAACGACCTGTTCCCCGCCGCCTTCGCCGACGCCGCCAAGACCGCGGTGAAGGACTCCGGCGCCAAGGGCATCAAGGTCAGCGTCCTGGACGAGAAGCAGCTCGCCGCCGGTGGGTACGGCGGTCTGGTCGGCGTCGGCCAGGGCTCGGTGCGCCCGCCCCGGCTGGTCAAGGTGTCGTACACCCCGTCCCGACCGAAGGCCAAGGTGGCACTGGTCGGCAAGGGCATCACCTTCGACTCCGGCGGCATCTCGATCAAGCCCGCCGCCGGGATGGACGCGATGAAGTCCGACATGGCCGGCGCCGCCGCCGTGCTGCACACCGTGATCGCCGCCGCCCGTCTGGAGCTGCCGGTCGCCGTCACCGGGTGGCTGTGCCTGGCCGAGAACATGCCGTCGGGCAGCGCCCAGCGCCCCTCCGACGTGCTGACGATCCGGGGTGGCAAGACGGTCGAGGTGCTGAACACCGACGCCGAGGGTCGCCTGGTGATGGCCGACGGCCTGGTCGCCGCGGTGGAGGAGAAGCCGGACGTGGTGCTCGACATCGCCACCCTGACCGGCGCGCAGCTGATCGCGCTCGGCCCCCGGGTGTCCGCGGTGATGGGCACCGACCCGGTGCGCGCCGAGGTGGTGGACGCCGCCGGTGCCTCCGGTGAGCAGTTCTGGCCGATGCCGCTGCCGAAGGACCTGCGTCCGGGCCTGAACTCGAAGGTCGCCGACATCGCGAACATCTCCGACCGGTTCGGCGGGATGCTGACCGCCGGGATCTTCCTGCAGGAGTTCGTCGGATCGACCCCGTGGGCGCACCTGGACATCGCCGGACCCGCCTTCAACGAGAAGGCACCGTTCGGCTACACCCCGGCCGGTGGCACCGGTGTGGGCGTGCGCACCCTGCTGGCGCTGATCGAGGGCCGCGCCGGTCGCTGACCGTCTCGCACGACGAAGGGCCGCTCTCCGACCGGGAGGGCGGCCCTTCGTCGTGCCGGCGGCTCAGGCGTCGCGGCGGGCCGCGCGCTCCTTGGCGGCCCGCTCGCGGGTGATCCGCTGCCGGGTGTTCCAGTCCCGCATCCGCTGCGGATAGCCGGTGCGCTGGACGTCGTAGACCGGGATGCCGAGCTTGCGGGCGATCTCCCCCGCCGCTTTGCCGTCCGGCACCCGGCGCCGGGTCCATTCCCCGTCGGTGGCGATCAGCATCAGGGTGGTCTGCGTGACGTTGGTCGGCGGTTCGACGTAGGCCTCGACGCCGACCCGGGTGCGGACGAACTCGGTCAGGTGCTCCACGGTGGCCTGCTGCGCGGCCCGACCGGACGGCGCGGGCGCGCCGGGATCCGCGAGGTCGGCGCGGCGCTTGCGACGGGAGAACAGGCCCATGCGGGTCAGGGTAACGGCGCACGCCTGGGAGTTGCCTGGACTTCAGCCGGGACAATTCATGGGATGACTGTACCGAGAATCACACCGCCAATCCCGTGACTTGGGTCGTCGGGCCTAGGTGGAGATGCCAAGATGGGCTGCGACTCACCACACCGACGTCACTTCAAGGAGCCACCACGTGTCCGACACGACCGGGTCCGCTTTCGACATCGTCGTCCTGGGCGGAGGGAGTGGCGGCTACGCGGCCGCGCTCCGCGGTGCCCAGCTCGGCCTGAGCGTCGCCCTCATCGAGGCCGACAAGGTCGGCGGGACCTGCCTCCACAAGGGCTGCATCCCCACCAAGGCCCTCCTGCACGCGGCCGAACTGGCCGACAACGCCCGTGAGGGTGCGCACTTCGGCGTGCACACCCAGCTCACCGGCATCGACATGAACGGCGTCAACGAGTACAAGGACTCGGTGATCGGCCGCCTCTACAAGGGTCTGCAGGGGCTGATCAAGTCCCGCAAGATCACCGTGATCGAGGGCTACGGCAAGCTCGTCGGCCCCGACACCATCGAGGTCAACGGCCAGCGGGTCACCGGCAAGCACATCGTGCTCGGCACCGGCTCGTACGCCCGCTCGCTGCCCGGTCTGGAGATCGGTGGCCGCGTCATCACCTCCGACCAGGCCCTGAAGCTGGACTGGGTGCCGAAGTCCGCGATCATCCTCGGCGGTGGCGTGATCGGCTCCGAGTTCGCCTCGGTCTGGAAGAGCTTCGGCGCCGACGTCACGATCATCGAGGCGCTGCCGCACCTGGTCCCGAACGAGGACGAGGCGCTGTCCAAGGCCTTCGAGCGCGCCTTCCGCAAGCGCGGCATCAACTTCAACCTGGGTGTCCGGTTCTCCGGCGTGACCCAGAACGACGACGGCGTGCACGTGACCCTGGAGGACGGCAAGAGCTTCGACGCCGACCTGCTGCTGGTCGCCGTCGGCCGTGGCCCGTCGACCTCGGGTCTGGGCTACGAGGAGCAGGGCCTGACCCTGGACCGCGGCTTCGTCATCACCGACGAGCGGCTGCACACCGGTGTCGGCAACATCTACGCCGTCGGCGACATCGTCCCGGGTCTGCAGCTCGCGCACCGCGGCTTCGCGCAGGGCATCTTCGTCGCCGAGGAGATCGCGGGCCTCAACCCGGCTCCGATCGTCGAGTCCGGCATCCCGCGGGTCACCTACTCCGAGCCGGAGGTCGCGTCGGTCGGTCTGACCGAGGCGAAGGCCAAGGAACTGCACGGCGCCGACAACGTCGAGACGCTGGAGTACAACCTCGGCGGCAACGGCAAGAGCCAGATCCTGGCCACCACCGGCTTCGTCAAGCTGGTGCGGGAGAAGGACGGCCCGGTCATCGGCGTCCACATGATCGGTGCCCGGGTGGGCGAGCTGATCGGTGAGGGCCAGCTGATCGTGAACTGGGAGGCGTACCCCGAGGACGTCGCCGCCCTGATCCACGCCCACCCCACGCAGAACGAGGCTCTCGGCGAGGCGCACCTGGCGCTGGCCGGCAAGCCGCTGCACGCCCACAACTGACCAGATCCGAAGGAGACACGAAGGTCATGTCCGACAACGTGCAGCTTCCCGCACTCGGTGAGTCCGTCACCGAGGGCACCGTCACCCGCTGGCTGAAGAACGTCGGCGACACCGTCGCCGTCGACGAGCCGCTGCTGGAGATCTCCACCGACAAGGTGGACACCGAGGTCCCGTCGCCGTTCGCCGGCGTGCTGGAGCAGATCCTGGTGCAGGAGGACGAGACCGCCGAGGTCGGCTCCGTCCTGGCCGTGATCGGCGACGGCAGCGGTGCCGGTTCCGCCGGTTCCGACGCCCCGGCCCAGGAGTCCGCTCCGGCCGAGCAGACCACCCAGGGCGAGGGCTACGGCGACCCGGCCCCCGAGGCCGAGGCAGCGCCGCAGCAGTCGGCTCCGGCCGAGCAGTCCTCGAACTCCGGCGACCAGGGCTCCTCCGAGGGCGAGCAGGTCATGCTGCCCGCGCTGGGCGAGTCCGTCACCGAGGGCACCGTCACCCGCTGGCTGAAGAACGTCGGCGACACCGTCGAGGTGGACGAGCCGCTGCTGGAGATCTCCACCGACAAGGTCGACACCGAGGTCCCGTCGCCCTTCGCCGGCACCCTGCTGCAGATCCTGGTCGGTGAGGACGAGACCGCTGAGGTCGGTTCCCCGCTGGCCGTGATCGGCTCCGGTTCCGCCGCCCCCGCCGCGAACGACAACGCGCAGCCGGCGGTCTCCGAGGCCGCCCCGCAGGTCGCCGCCCCGGAGCAGGCCCCGCAGTCGCAGTCCACCCCGGCACCGGTCCCCGCCCCGAAGGCGGAGGCCCCCAAGGCCGAGGCCCCCCAGGCCCCGGCTGCGCCGGCGGAGGCCCTCAAGGCGCAGGCCGGTGGGTCGTACCTGACCCCGCTGGTCCGCAAGCTGGCGGCCGAGAAGGGCGTGGACACCGCGACCCTGGTCGGCACCGGTGTCGGCGGTCGGATCCGCAAGGAGGACGTCCTGGAGGCGGCCGCCAAGGCCGAGGCCGCGAAGGCGCAGTCCGCCGCTCCGGCTCCGGCCGCTGCCCCGGCTGCCGCTCCGAAGGCGTCGACCCCGGTCGAGCCGTCGCCGCTGCGTGGCACCACCGAGAAGGCCAGCCGCCTGCGTCAGGTGATCGCCGAGCGCATGGTCGAGGCCCTGCACACCCAGGCGCAGCTGACCACCGTGGTCGAGGTCGACGTCACCAAGGTCGCCCGCCTGCGTGCGGCCGCCAAGGAGTCGTTCAAGGCGCGTGAGGGTGTCAACCTCACCTTCCTGCCGTTCTTCGTCGAGGCGGCGATCGAGGCGCTCAAGGTGCACCCCAAGATCAACGGTGTGCTGGAGGGCAAGGAGATCACCTACCACGGTTCCGAGAACGTCGGCATCGCGGTGGACACCGAGCGCGGCCTGGTCGTGCCGGTGATCCGCGACGCCGGTGACCTGAACCTCGCCGGGATCGCCCGCAAGATCAACGACCTGGCCGGTCGCACCCGTGCCAACAAGGTCACCCCGGACGAGCTGTCCGGCGCGACCTTCACTGTGACGAACACCGGCTCCGGCGGTGCGCTCTTCGACACCCCGATCGTCCCGGGCGGCACCTCCGCCATCCTGGGCACCGGGACCATCGTCAAGCGTCCGGTCGTGGTGAAGGACGCCGACGGCGGCGAGGTGATCGCCATCCGGTCGATGTGCTACCTGGCGCTGTCCTACGACCACCGCCTGGTGGACGGTGCGGACGCCTCCCGGTACCTGATGACCGTGAAGCAGCGGATCGAGGAGGGTGCGTTCGAGGCCGAGGTCGGTCTCTGATCGTCGCCTGACGCATCCCACGACGGCCCCCGCGCGACCACTCGGTCGCCCGGGGGCCGTCGTGTGTCCGGGGCACCCTGGCCCCCACCCCCGCGCCCAGGTCGGCACTTCACGCCCACCCCGCGCCCAGGTCGGCACTTCACGCCCACCCCGCGCCCAGGTCGGCACTCCGCGCCCGAGTTCGGCACGCCCCCGGGGCAGTTCTGGCGCGAACTGCCGACGTCGCATCGGCAGCGCTCAGCCGGGCCGCCGCCGCACCCACCGGGCGCACGCTGGGCCGCTACCGGGCGCACGCTGGGCCACCGCCGCGCCCACCGGGCGCACGCCGGGCCGCCGCCGGGCGATGGTGGCGGGGCGGACCACCACCCGCCGAGCAGCGCCGCGGCGGGCGGGGCAACGGCGGCGCGTCTAGGGTCGGGGCATGCGCGTCGTGATCGCAGGTTCGAGCGGGTTGATCGGGTCGGCGCTGGTCGCGCTGCTGCGCGGGGAGGACGCCGAGGTGGTGCGCCTGGTGCGACGCGCCCCGTCCCACCCGGAGGAGCGTCGCTGGGACCCGGATTCCGGTGTGCTGGACCCGACGATCCTCGACGGTGCCGACGTGGTCGTGAACCTCGCGGGCGCCGGGGTCGGTGACAAGCGGCTGACCGCCGCCCGCAAGCAGGTCGTGCTGTCGTCCCGCACCACTGGGACCGCCCTGCTGGCCCGGACGATCGCGGGGATGGAAACTCCCCCGCCCGTGCTGCTCCAGGGGTCGGCCAGCGGCGCCTACGGCGACCGTGGTGAGGAGCTGCTGACCGAGGACAGCCCGCGCGGCGACACCTTCCTGGCCGGGGTGGTCCGGGCGTGGGAGGACGCTGCCCGACCGGCGGTGGACGACCCGCGGGTGCGGGTGGCCTTCCTGCGGACCGGCATCGTGCTCAGCCCCGGCGGTGGCGCGCTCAAGCCGTTGTTGCCGCTGATCCGCCTCGGTCTGGGCGGGCCGCTCGGTTCGGGACGGAACTACTGGGCGTGGATCACCCTGGAGGACGAGGTGCGGGCGATCCGGCACCTGATGGACGCGCCGGTCGACGGCCCGGTGAACCTGGTCGCGGACCCGGCGCGCAGCATCGAGGTCGTCCGCGCCCTGGCGACGGTGGCGCACCGGCCTGCCGTGCTGCCCGTCCCCGGCTTCGCGCTGCGGCTGGTGCTGGGAGAGTTCGCCGACGAGATCCTGGCGTCCCAGCGGATCGTGCCGCGGAAGCTGGATGCCAGCGGCTTCGTGCACCGCCACCGCGAGATCACCGGGGCAGCGCGGTCCGTGCTGGCCTGAGGACGGGCCGACCGGCACACCGCGGCCCGACCCCGCTCAGTCGAGCCGCACAGCCCGTTCCTCCGCCGCCGAGACCTTCGCCGCGTCCAGCACCCGGGCGGTGAGCACCGCGTCCGCCGGGTCGACCGGCGCCGGAGCCCCGTCCAGCGCCCAGGCGGTCACCGCGCGGTAGAAGTCCGGGTGCCCACCGGCCGCCCGGCGCACCGGCGTGACCTCCTCGCCGCGCACCAGGCGCCCCTCGAAGGGTGAGCCGTCGTCGTCCAGCACGCTGAACGGGCTGGCCTCCCCCTCGAAGCTGGTGACCAGGTAGGCCCCCTTGGAACCCAGCACCCGGGTGCGCGGACCCGGAGCGCCGACCAGCGACCCGGCCTGCAGGTGACTGATCGTGCCGCCGGTGTGACGCAGGGCGAGGAACACGTCGTCGACCGCGGGCGTGGTGAGGTTCCGCAGCTCGGCGCTGACCGTCGCCACCGGGCCGAACAGCTGGATCGCCGAGTCCACCAGGTGCGCCCCGAGGTCCAGCAGCAGACCGCCCGCCTCCGGGTCGTTCTCCTTCCAGCGGTCCTGCGGCACCGGCCGCCACCGCTCCCAGCGCCGCTCGAACCGGTGCACGTCGCCGAGCTTCCCGTCCGCGATCAGGGCGAGCAGGGTCAGCTGTTCGGGGTCCCAGCGCCGGTTCTGGAACACGGTCAGCCGGTCACCGCCCAGCTCGGCGAGCTGCGCAGCGTCGGCGGCGGTGGTGGCCAGCGGCTTGTCGACCACCACCCGTACGCCGGCCGCGAGCGCCGCCGTGACATGCGCGACGTGGTCGCCGGTCGGGCTCGCGATCACCACCACGTCGAGCTGGTCGGCGTGGGCCAGCAGCTCCTCGGCGGTGGTGTCGACGGCGACCCCGGGCCAGTCCTTCTGCGCGGCGGTCGCCCGGGCCGGGTTCCGGGTGACCACCCGGGTCACGGTCGCCCCGATCTCCCGCAGCAACCGGCCGTGGATGCCACGTCCAGCCGACCCGTACCCGATGATTCCCGCGCGCAGTCCGGTCATGCGGGTCACCCTACGGTCAGCGCGCGATCTTCGACGGCCACCACACCCGGTCGCCGATGTCGTGCACCAGGGCCGGGACGAGCAGGCTGCGCACCACCAGGGTGTCCACCAGCACCCCGAAGGCCACGATGAACGCCAGCTGCGCCAGGAACAGCAGCGGGATCACCCCGAGGGCGGCGAAGGTCATCGCCAGCACCACCCCGGCGGAGGTGATCACACCGCCGGTGACGGCAAGGCCGTGCCGCACACCGTCCCGTGTGCCGACCTTGAGGCTCTCCTCCCGCACCCGGGTCATCAGGAAGATCGAGTAGTCCACGCCCAGGGCGATCAGGAAGGTGAACGCATAGAGCGGCACTGCCGGATCGGCGCCCGGGTAGTCCAGGACGTGGTTGAACACCACCGCCGCGACACCGAGGGCCGCCGCGAAGGACAGCACGTTGGCCAGCATCAGCAGCACGGCGGCCAGCACCGAGCGCAGCAGCAGCATCAGGATCAGCAGGATGACGATCAGCACCACCGGCACGATCACCCGCAGATCGCGGGTCCCGGCGTCCTGCGCGTCCAGGGTCTCCGCGGCGGCACCGCCGACCAGGGCATCCGACGCGACCTCGTGCACAGCGGTGCGCACCCGCTCGATCGCGTCCACCCCGGCGCTGGTGTCGGCCCCGGCTTCGGTGGTGACGTCGATCCGCACCCGGCCGTCGACCTCCACCGGCGGCTGCTGCGCCTCCTGGCTCGGCGGGCCACCGAAGGAGGACGCCCCGGTGTACGGGGTCGCCGACAGCACCCCGTCGACGTCCTGCGCTGCCTCGATCACTGCCGGGGCCTCGTCGGCGTCCACGAACACGGTCGCGGGCTGGACCGCCCCGGCCGGGAAGTGCTCGGCCAGCACCTTCTCCCCATCCACCGAGTCGACCTGGGTACGGAAGACGTCGGACTGGCTGGTGCCCTGCGCCTGGAAGGTGGGCAGGAAGGCCGCGGCGATCAGCAGCACCACCGTGGTGCCGATCCACACCTTCCGGTCCTGCCGCCCGACCCATCCGGCCAGCTTCTCCCACAGGCCGTGGCTGCTGTGCGTCGGGTCGCTGTCCACCACCGGGCGTCGGGGCCAGAACAACCCCCGCGAGCGCTTGCCCAGCATGAGCAGCATCAACGGCAGCAGGCTGAAGGATGCGGCGTAGGCGGCCACGATGCCGATCGCGCCGACCGGGCCCAGGCTGCGGTTGGACGCCAGGTCGCTGAGCAGCAGGCAGAGCAGCCCGGCGATCACGGTGCCCGCCGAGGCGCTGATCGGCTCCAGGGATGCTCGCAGCGCCTGGCGCATCGCCGCGGCGGGCGATTCGACCAGCCGCAGTTCCTCCCGGTAGCGGGCCACGATCAGCAGCGCGTAGTCGACCGACGCCCCGACCACCAGGATCGACAGGATGCCCTGGGCCTGGCCGTTCAGGGTCAGTACCCCGGCGTCGGCCAGGTGGTAGACCACCAGCGCGGCGGCGCACAGTGCGAAGACGGCGTTGATGATCACCAGGAAGGGCAGGAAGGGCGAGCGGTAGACCAGGATCAGGATCACCAGCACCGCCCCGAGGGCGACCAACAGCAGCACCCCGTCGATGCCACCGAAGGCGGTCACCAGGTCGGCGACGAACCCGGCCGGGCCGGTCACCCAGGACTGCAGGGACGTGCCCTCGAGGTCGTCGGCGAGCGCGTCGCGCAGCGCTTCCACGACCGCGCCGGTCACCCGCTCGTCATTCGCCAGGATGGTGTCGGCCTGGTCGGCATCCAGGGACAGCGGCACCAGCAGCGCCTCGCCGTCCTCGCTCGGCACCACCACCGGGTCGGCGGTCAGCACGTCACCCACCGTGGCCGGGTCACCCGCTCCGGCACCCGGCAGCGGCAGATCCGGCCACTGCTCGACGGCGGCTGTCACCGTCCCGATCGCTTCGGCGGGCAGCGCGGCATCGGCCCGATCGGCGGTGATCACCACCAGTACCGGCAGCGCCTGACCCTCGGTGAAGGCCTCGGCCTCCGTCGCCGCGCGGGTCGATTCGGCGGACGACGGCAGGAACGCCGCCGAGTCGTTGGTCTGCACCTGGGACAGCTGTCCCTGCGACATCCCACCGAACGCACCGACCGCGAGCCACCCGGCCACCAGCACCAGGATCGCCAGACCCCGCACCACACCATTCCTCAGCATGCTGAGCACTATGCGGGAACCCGCTCGATCCGGCAACATTTACCCGGAGCACCTCGTGAACCGGGGCAGATCAGCTCTCGGAACACCGGGCACGGGAGGCACACCAGTGACGCAGCACAGCGCCGACGAGTCGCGGAGCTGGTCGGAGATGGCGTCCGCCGACCCCGCCGACTGGCCGCTGGGCCGCCTGCTGTCCGCCGCCGCGCGCCGGGTGGAGCGCGAGTGGAACGGTCACCTCGGGGCGTGGGAACTCAACCACGCGAGCTTCCCGGTGCTGATCATGCTGCTCGGCGGACCGCACACCCAGGCCGAGCTGGCGGTGGCCTGCGACGTCACCGAGCAGACCATGAGCCGGATCCTCGCCCGGCTGGAGCGCACCGGGCACATCCGGCGCACGCCCCACCGGCTCGACCGGCGCAAGCACCAGGTGGAGATCACCGACTCCGGTCGGGCCGCCGCGCACCTGGCAGCCGATCAGCAGAACGCCGACCGGATCGCCGCCCGCGGGCTGACCGACGAGCAGGTGCGCACCCTCAAGACGTTGCTGGCCGCCGTCGCTCATCCCGCAGACTGACCGCCACCGACTCAGCCCACTCGGTCACCGCGTCGAAGTCGCGTTGATCGCCGTCCCGGGCATCGATCAGCGCGACCAGCGCGCGCTCGGCCAGCCCGAGGTCGCCACGATGCAGCCGCCCACCGAAGCAGACCACCTCGCGAGCGTTCACCCGGCGGGCAACGGTGTCGACGTCGTCCGGCGGGGTGGCCGCCTCACCGGTGACCCGGCCCCGGTGATCGACCGGCCCGGACCAGAACAGCCACACCGGCCGGGCGGCCAGCTGACCGCTCTGCCGTTCGACCAGGTCGCGCAGGCTCGCCGCCAACCGACCCACGTACACCGCCGAGCCCAGGACGACGGCGTCGTAGCCGTCCACCGCCTCGACGTCCTCCGGCGGCAGCTGCTCCACCGCGTGCCCCGCGGCGGCCAGCGTCTCCGCCACCGCCGTGCCGATCTCCGCGGTGCCCCCGTGCCGGGACGCCGTCGTCACCAGGATGCGCATGTCGTCCTCCTCTTCGCGGCCGATCCTCCAGGCTGACGCCGCGACATCCCCGCGGACCAGGGACCCAGGTCCCGATCACCGATGCGGGCCGGGTCGCCGTCGGTCGGTAGACTCCCGGACATGGCGCGCGAACCCAAGGCCCCGAAGGCACCGAAGGTCAAGAAGACCCGGTGGTACCACCAGATCTGGCAGGCCTACCAGATGACCCGGCAGCAGGACCCTGCCGTCACCTGGATCATCCTGGCGATCTTCTTCGGTGTGATCGCGCTCGGCGTCGTCATCGGTGTGCTGATCGGCCACCCGGTGTACCTGCTGCTGATGTCCATCCCGTTCGCCCTGCTGGGCGCGATGTTCACCCTGACCCGTCGTGCCGAGCGCGCCGCCTACGCGCGGATCGAGGGCCAGCCCGGCGGCGCCATCTCCGCGCTGGGCACCATCCGGCGCGGCTGGACCTTCACCCAGGAGCCGGTCGCGATGGCGCCCCGCACCCAGGACCTGGTCTTCCGCGGTGTCGGCCGGGCCGGTGTGGTGCTGGTCGGCGAGGGCCCGGCGCACCGGATCGACAAGCTGCTGGAGGCCGAGCGCAAGCGCACCGCGCGCGTCCTGCCGAACGTCCCGATCACGCTGATCCAGGTCGGCCGCGAGGAGGGCCAGGTCCCGCTGCCCGCCCTCGCCCGCAAGGTGCAGCGCCTCAAGCCGACCCTGACCAAGGTGGAGACCGGCGAGGTGCTCAAGCGCCTGACCGCCCTCGGCGCGATGAAGGTGCCGGTGCCCAAGGGCGTCGACCCGATGCGCGCACGCCCGGACCGCAAGGGCATGCGCGGCCGCTGAGCCTGCCGCCACGACACCCCCGTTCCCCCGCCCGGGAGCGGGGGTGTCGTGCACTCGGGGTTCCGGCCCGCGAACGCCTCGACGAAGAATCACGGCGCGGCAGCGGGCGCACCTCCCCTACCCTCGGGTGCCGTGCCGATCAGAACCGCGACCGCCGCCGACCACCCGCGTCTGCTCCGCCTCTGGCGCGCGGCGGTCGAGGCCACCCACGACTTCCTCACCCCGGCCGACGTCGACGCGCTCGACCCCCAGGTCGCCGCGTACCTCGCGGACGTGCCCGAGCTGCTGGTGGCGGAATCGGGGTCGGGGATCCAGGGGTTCATCGGCGCGGACGGTCGGTCGATCGAGATGCTGTTCGTCGACCCGGCCGTGCACGGTCGCGGCGTGGGGACCGCGTTGATCGCCGCACTGGGACCGGGACCGCTCACCGTCGACGTGAACGAGGACAATCCGTCGGGGCGACGGTTCTACGCGGCGCGCGGATTCGTCGAGGTCGGCCGGTCGCCACTGGACGGCGAGGGTCGGCCGTTCCCCCTGCTGCACCTGCGCCGGGACTGAGCGTGGACTGAGCCGTCAGCGGCGGACGATCGCGGTGCCGGCCAGACGGTCGTGCAGCCCACGGCCGTCGCCGTCCCACACCGCCGCCGGGATCACCAGGCACAGCAGCACGGTGCGGACCACGGCGCGCAGCGGACCGGCGGGCAGGTCCGGCCCGGGGTCGTGGGCCTCACCGGTGTCGATCAGCGTGGCCGGCGGACGCAGTCGGCGCACTCGGATGCCGAAGATCGCGTGGCCGAGGGTGGCACCGATGGTGCCGACCAGCAGGATGTTCTCCACCGCGAAGATCGCCAGCGGAACCAGCGGGTTGTCGTCGAAGAACGCCATCGCGATCGCCTGGCAGGCCAGCCAGTCCACGATCAGCGCACCGATCCGACGCCCCATCCCGGCCAGCGACCCGCGACCGGTCGGCGGCAGACCCAGACGACTGCCCCGCGGCGTACCCGCCCCACCGCCCACCGGCGGCCCGGACAGCCACGACCCGACGTCCTCGCGTTCGACCATGCGCACCAGGGTAAGTGGTCGACACCGGACCTTCCGCCCGTCCCGCCCACCGGTCACGAAACGCTCGGATCTGGACACAGGGCGCGAAAGCCCTGGTCATGTCACCTGCCCGACACATGCGTCCGCGATCCGTAACACGCCCGAAACAATCGGTACACCGCAGGGAAACTGCCCGGGCCTAGCCTCGAACCGCTCGCTCACGCGAGCCACCCAACCCGAGGAGCAGCGGATGTTCAGCAAGCCAGAGGAACTCCTGGCCTATATCAAGTCCGAGGACGTGAAGTTCGTCGACATCAGGTTCTGCGACCTGCCCGGCGTGATGCAGCACTTCAACATCCCGGCGGCCACGGTCGACGAGGACTTCTTCTCCACCGGCCAGATGTTCGACGGATCCTCGATCCGCGGCTTCCAGGCGATCAACGAGTCGGACATGAAGCTGGTGCCGGACGTCACCACCGCCTTCATCGACCCGTTCCGGATCGAGAAGACCCTGGCGCTGAACTTCCACGTCGTCGACCCGTACACCGACGAGCCGTACTCCCGCGACCCGCGCCAGGTCGCTGCCAAGGCCGAGGCCTACCTGCGCAGCACCGGCATCGCGGACACCGCGTTCTTCGCCCCCGAGGCCGAGTTCTACGTCTTCGACGACGTGCGGTTCGAGACCAAGCAGAACACCTCCTACTACTCGATCGACTCGATCGAGGCCGCCTGGAACACCGGGCGCGAGGAGCCGGGCGGCAACCTCGGGCACAAGACCCCCTACAAGGGCGGTTACTTCCCCGTGGCACCGGTCGACCACTTCGCCGACCTGCGCGACGCCATCTCCCTGCAGCTGGACGAGCTCGGCTTCGAGGTCGAGCGCGCCCACCACGAGGTCGGCACCGCCGGCCAGGCGGAGATCAACTACCGCTTCGACACGCTCGCCAAGTCCGCCGACAAGGTGCAGCTGTTCAAGTACATCGTGAAGAACGTCGCGCACGAGGCCGGTCACACCGCGACCTTCATGCCGAAGCCGATCTTCGGTGACAACGGCTCGGGCATGCACGTGCACCAGTCGCTGTGGAAGGACGGCGAGCCGCTGTTCTTCGACGAGAAGGGCTACGGCGGCCTGTCCGACATCGCCCGCTGGTACATCGGTGGCCTGCTCAAGCACGCCCCGTCGCTGCTGGCCTTCACCAACCCGACGGTGAACTCCTACCACCGCCTGGTCCCCGGCTTCGAGGCCCCGGTCAACCTGGTCTACTCGGCCCGGAACCGTTCCGCGTGCATCCGGATCCCGGTCACCGGCTCCAACCCCAAGGCCAAGCGCATCGAGTTCCGCGTGCCGGACCCGTCGGGGAACCCGTACCTGGGCTTCGCCGCCATGCTGATGGCCGGCCTGGACGGCATCCAGAACCGGATCGAGCCGCCGGAGCCGGTCGACAAGGACCTGTACGAGCTGCCCCCCGAGGAGCACGCACAGATCCAGCAGGTGCCGGGCTCGCTGTCCGAGGTGCTGGACGCCCTGGAGGCGGACCACGACTACCTCACCGCGGGCAACGTGTTCACCCCGGACCTGATCCGCACCTGGATCGACTACAAGCGCTCCGCCGAGATCGACCCGATCCGGCTGCGTCCGCACCCGCACGAGTTCGAGCTGTACTACGACGTCTGATCGGCTGCTCCCGATCAGTGCGCAGGCGAGGGGCGTCTCCCGATGGGAGGCGCCCCTCGCGGCGTGTGTGGCCGGCGATCATCGACCGACGCGTCCACGGGGTTCGGGCTGCCGGAGGCGTCGGTTGCTGCTCTGATACCGCCATGGACGACACGCTCACCCCCGTGGACCTGGACCTGCTGCGCCGACCACTGCACGGCTTCTTCACCGTCGCCGCCGGGCCTCTCCCACCGCAGCCGCGCCCGGTGTGGTTCGAGGTGGCCGAGGACGGCACGATCCAGCTGTTCACCGGGCCGGAGACGCTGAAGGTCCGGCGGCTGCGCCGCGATCCGCGGGCGTCGCTGGTGGTGGCGGCCCCGGCGGGCGAGTCCGAGCACTGGGTGGCGGTGTCCGGACCGGTGACGATCACCACCGAGGGTGCCAAGGAACTGGCTGCCCGGTTGGCGGCGCGGTACTGGGATCTGTCCGATCCGGCCCTCGCGGCCGCGGCGGAGCAGATGCAGGCGGACGACCAGGTGCGGCTGATCCTGCGCCCGGAACAAGTGCGCCGGTTCGCGGTCTGACATGACGAAGGGCCTCCTCCCGACTGCCGGGAGAAGGCCCCTCGTGCTGCTCGGTCAGGCCCGGGCGACCGCCGGGGGCTCGGGCACCGCGTCGGTGTCGCCCTCCCCCGGTGCGAGCCGGTCCCGGTCGTCGGCCATGAACAGACGCGCCACCACGGTCACCGCCAGGATCACCCCGGCCATGATCAGGTACGAGTGGGCGAAGCCGATCGCCTCGTAGGAGGCACCGAAGACAGCGGCGAAGATGGCGATGCCGATCTGCTTGGCGAAGTTGAAGCCGAGCATGTACGCCGTCGCGGAGATCCGGACGTCGAACATCCGGGTGAGGTACTTCATCACCGAGACCAGCAGGAACGGCATCTCGATGGCGGCGAGCAGGCGCCAGGCGATCAGCAGCCACTCGTGGGTGAAGAACGCGGAGCCGAGCACTCGGACCAGCAGGATCGCGGCGAAGACCATCAGGCCCTTGCGGGCGCCGATCTTGTTGACGATGAACGGCGCGGCGACCATGAACGCCGCCTCGGCGAAGATCTGCACGGCGACGACCCGGGAGAACAGCACCTCGGCGTCGCCGGTGGTGACGAAGGTGGCGAAGTAGTTCGGGAACTGCTGGTCGAAGACGTCGTAGAGCGCGGCGGTGCCGAACATCAGGATGACGAAGCCGAGGAAGTTCCGGTCCTTCAGCAGTCCGACGACGGTCGCCTTGGTGACCTTGGTGGTGCTGGCCGGTTCGGTCGACGGCTCGGCGACCGCGGTGGCGGGCACCCGGGCGATGAACAGCAGGGTGCCGAGCACGATGGCGGAGACCGAGCCCGCCCACCAGATGCTGTTCGGGTTGGCCGCCCAGACGAAGCCACCGACCAGGGCCGCGGTGCCACCGGCCAGGGAGCCGAACAACCGGGCGTGACCGTATTCGTACCCGTTGGCGCGGCTGGCCCGCTCGGAGAACGCCTCGACCACGCCGACGCCGGAGTTCAGGCACAGGCTGAGGAAGATGCCGCCGACGACCGCCGCCAGGTACTCGTTGACACCGATCAGCGGCTGGAAGACGAAGACGAAGAACGGCCCCATGAACGCCGCGCACAGCACCACGAAGGCGAACAGGTACTTCTTGAAGCCGAGCCGGTCCTGCAGGTAGCCGTAGATCGGCTGCAGCACCAGCGCGGTGATCGCGGAGACCGTGCTGACCACACCGATCGCGCCGGGGTTCATCCCCTCGCGGGCGAGCCAGAGCGGCAGGAAGGTGAAGGCGAGCTGCCAGATCGCGAAGTAGAAGAAGAACAGGCCGCCGTAGTTCCAGAAGACGCCCCGCTTGAGGGACTCCCAGGGACGGACAGGGGTGGCGTTCACTGCGGGTCTCCGCTCGGGCTCAGGATGTCGGTGGAGGTGGGGACGGGCCGGGTGTCGGGCACCGGGGTGGCCCAGACCGGGTGGCCGTCGTCGTCGAAGGGCAGGATCTGGGCGCGGGCGTGCCGGTTCGGGTCCCAGAGCGGGTCGCCGACGATCTCGGTGTAGGTGCGCGCGTGGTAGACCAGCACCGGCGTGCCGTCCGGCAGTTCGGTGAACGAGTTGTGGCCCGGGCCGTACTGCCCGGCGCTCGGGTCGGAGACGAACACCGGCTCGGTGCTCTTGGTCCAGGAGGCCGGGTCGAGCAGGTCGGTGCCGAGCTGCGCGGTGAGCAGGCCCATCGCATAGTCGATCCCGGTCGCCGCGCCCGAGTAGGTCAGGTACACGGTGCCGCCGCGGACCAGCACCGACGGCCCCTCGTTGACCCAGAAGCCGCGGGTCTCCCAGTCGTACTCCGGGCGGGTCAGCTCGACCGCCGGTCCGGCCAGTGTCCACGGGTTCGCCATCGGGGCGATGTACAGGTTCGAGTGGCCGCGCACGTCGAATGCCTGCTGTGCCCAGATCAGGTACTGCCGGCCGTCGATCACCGTGCTGGTGGCGTCGAGGGCGAAGGACTCCCAGCCGGTGTCGACCTGGCCGCGTTCGACCCACTCCCCGGTGAACGGGTCGTCGGCGGTGTTCTCCAGCACGAAGATCCGGTGGTTGAACGTCTTCGGGGTGCCGGGGACGTCGGCGGTGCCGTGGTCGTTCGGCGCGGCGGCGTAGTAGACGTACCAGGCACCGTTCACGCGATGGATCTCCGGCGCCCAGATCAGGTGCGACTGCGGGCCGTCGGCGTGTCGGGTCCAGATGGTCACCTCGTCGGCGGCCTGCAGGTCCTCCAGGCGCTCGGCACGGCGCAGCACGATCCGGTCGTACTGGGGGTGGGACCCGGTGAAGTAGTACTGGCCGTCATGGCGCAGCACACAGGGGTCGGCCCGTTGCAGCACGATCGGATTGACGCCGACGTTGGTCGTCACTTCGTCTCCTCGTCGAGAGTTCTACATCGTTGTAATGTGAACGCTCACATGACGAGGGGGTGGTTGTCCAATCGGGTCCCACGCGACTGTGGGAGCGCGGTCACCCGGGTAGTCGACCCGGACACCACGCTCCGTTCGGCGCGCCCGGGCTAGGCCAGTCCTCCGTTGGTGAAGATCGTCTGACCGTTCACCCAGCGCGCCGGGCCGGCCAGGAACGCGACCGTCTCGGCGATGTCGTCCGGCTGACCCAGCCGTTCGAGCGGGACCGCCCGGGCCAGGTTCTCGACCGTCTGGTCGTCCTTGCCGTCCAGGAACAGCGGCGTGGCGGTCGGACCGGGGGCGACGGTGTTCACGGTGATGTCCCGGCCGCGCAGTTCGCGGGCGAGCACCAGGCTGAGCGCCTCGACCGCCGCCTTGCTGGCGACGTAGGCACCGTAGGTCGGGAAGCTGGTGCGGGTCACGCTGGTGGAGAAGGTGATGATCGCTCCCCCGGCCCGCACCCGCCGGGCGGCCTGCTGCGCGACGACCACGGTGCCGCGGATGTTGGTGCGGCTGATCCGGTCGAACTCGTCCAGGTCGAGTTCGGTGATCGGCGCCAGGCGCATGATGCCCGCGGTGTGCACCACGACGTCGATCCCGCCGAACTCGCGCTCGGTGGCGTCGAAGGCGTCGGACATCACCTGCTCGTCGGCCACATCGCCGCCGACCGCGAGCGCCCGTCCCCCGGCGGCGCGGATCTCGGCCACCACCGAGTCGGCGGCCGCCCGGTTCCCGGCGTAGTGCACGGCGACCGCCATGCCGTCGGCTGCCAGACGCCGGGCGACTGCGCGGCCGATGCCGCCGGAGCCGCCGGTCACGAGTGCGGTGCGGATGCTCATCGTTCCTCCTGGACGGGGTGCTGGTATCGGGTGAGCCAGTCGTCGAGCAGACCGGCCTCAGCGGGGGTGAATCGACTGTCGGTGGACACGGTGGCGCGCAGCGTGGTGGCGGCGACCGCCGCCGGGTCGTGCACCGCGCCATCGGCGATCAGGGCGCCGAACAGCAGGTCGCGCAGGACCAGGTCGGCGCCGGGGGGCGAGCTCTCCGGCCGCAGGATCATCGCCAGGCACTGCCCGGAGTTGGCCGCCATCACCAGAGGCGCGGCAACCTCGGGGGCCACGCGCAGCCGACCCTGCGCGGCGACCCGGTCCAGGATGCCGCGCAGCAGGCCCAACGCCTCGGCGAACGCCTCCGGCCGCGTGCTCAGCTCGGTGCCGAACAGCAGGCGGTAGGCGTGCGGGTGCGCGAGCGCGAAGGCGACATGGTTGGCCCAGCCGGCGCGCAGGTCGTCCACCGGGTCGGCCGAGTGCTGGGCAGCCCGCTTGGAGGCCAGGTACTGCTCCCAGACGTGATCGACCACGGCGGCCAGCAGGCCGTCCTTGTCGCCGAACTGGCGGTAGAGGACCGGCTGGGTGATGCCCGCCGCGTCGCAGACGGCTCGGGTGGCGATTTCACCGGTGGGTGAGGCGGCGAGCAGGGCGGCGGCGTGGTCGAGGACGGCGGAGCGGGTGGGCACGTATCAACGATAACCCTTGGCGCGTATCACCGCTAGCGGGTGCCCTCGGCTCGCAACCGATCCACGTGCAGCGCCAGTAACGGCACCTCCGTCGGATCCACCGTCCGCCCGAACCGCTCGCCGACCAATGCCGCCACCCGCTCGGCTGTTCCCCACTCCCGGGGCCGGGCGTCCCGCAGGGCGGCGGCCATCTGGTCGTCCGGCGCCGAGCGCGGCGCGCGCTCCGCCCGCAGGTCGACCACCAGGTAGCGCAGGTGCGTGATGAACCGCGCGGTGACGGTCGCGTCCGGGTCGATCCGTACCCCGAGGTCGTCGGCGATCAGCTGGAGCACTTCGGTGAGCACCCGGGTGAGCTGCACGGTCTGCGACATGTCGGCAGTGCCGAGCTGGGCGTTCACGAAGTGCAGCGCGACCGGCACCGCCTCGGCGTCCGGCAGCCGCACGCCCCGGACCCGCTCGACCACCCGCAGCGCGCGTCGGGCCAGCGCCGCCTCCGCCGGGTACAGGGTGGGGACCTCCCACTGCAGGGGGTACTCGATGGCCGGGGCACCGTCCCGGGTGCGGCGCAGGACGAAGCTGAGATGGTCGGCAAGCGGCAGCAGGACGTGCTCCGCGGCGTCCGGGCCGAGGACGTCCTGCACGTCGTCCAGCACCTCGGCGGCCAGGTCGAGGTCGTCGGCAGGGATGTCGGCGAGGAGTCGGACCAGGCGTTCGGGTGGCGTGCCGTGGGTGGGCACGAAGGTCTTGCCGATCAGCGACGCGTCCACCGGGTCGCCCGGGCGCACGCCGAAGCCGATGCCGGTACCGAGCAGCACCCGCTCCCCGCCGACCGGATCGAGGCCGAGGACGGCGTTGTTGTTGAACACCTTGGTGATCCGCACGGGTCACGGTCGCACCTGGGGGGCGGTGTGGTCCAGCGACCCGTCAGCCCCAGGACTTCCAATGGCGTCGGCGCCGAGGGGCAGCACCCGACATCCGCTGGCGTTCGACAGCGAGAGCGTGGAAGCGACCGGCCACCGACGACCACTCACGAACGATCCACAGCCGCAGCAGGACTGCGATCACCACCAGCGCCACCAGTCCCATCGCGACGTAGAGCGGGAGCGCGAATTGCTGTCCGCCACGCGAGAATCCGGCGACCAGGCCGGTCACGACATAACCCAGCGCCGCCCCGGCGAGCACGATCACCAACTCCGCCACCATGGCGGCCAGGTCGGCCGCTTCCCGGAACCGATTGGCATACACCGGGTAGAGATGTGGCGGCACAGTGCAGGTGGGATTGCGGGGGTCCTCCACCTTCCACCCGGTCAATCGACTGAAACGCACGTGGCGGCCCGAACTGAGGATGATGAGCGAAGGCAGCTCGTCCCGACGGATGATCGCCAGAGCATCAGCGCTCGGATCCAATGCAGCCGAGCGAAGCTCCCGCACACGCCGCACGCTGCGCCATTCATTCCATGCCCCGTAGGTGGCGCGCGCGGCGACGGCGGTCACGGCCAGCGACACCGCCGCGAACACAACGATGATCACCATCGCAGCAGGTCCTGACTGAGGGGGCGAGGCAGCGGCTTCATCAGTCCGACGACGCCCCAGAGCAGGCCCACGAACACCGCCGAGATCATGCTCGGTGCCAGCGGCATGGAGACGTCGCACAACGCGAGGATCAACCACACGATGAAGCTCGCCCCCACCGCGGTCGACGCGATTGCGGCGACCAGCTTGACCAGCACATAGCGACCGGCGTCGGGCAGCAACAGACGAGGATGGATCGGCATCGACTCGCCCGTATCCGACACGGAGGCGACATCGTGCTTTCCCACGCGATATCGCCCGAGGGTTTTCCAGGTCAGCACGTCGCGACCTTATCCGGGGCGCCCCTACCTCCCCTGGCGATCGAGGCCCGCAGCCCAACCGTTCACCCGAACAGCACGCTGCCCCGGCCGCAACCATCGCGACCGGGGCAGCGTCGATCCGCCGATCAGAACGCCGGCAGCACCTCGCCGTCCGGCCACCGCTCCTCGATGAAGCCCTTGACCTCATCGGAGTGCAGCAGCTCGTCCAGCTTCACCAGCGACGGGTTGTCCTTGTCCTCCGCGCGGACAGCCAGGAAGTTGGCGTAGGGGTTGTCCTCGCCGGACTCGATCAGCAGCGAGTCCTCGACCGGGTTCAGACCGGCCTCGAGGGCGTAGTTGCCGTTGATGATCGCCAGGTCGACGTCGTCCAGGGCGCGGACCAGGGACTCGGGGGCGGTCTCGATGAACTCGAAGTTCTTCGGGTTGTCCTCGATGTCCAGGAGGGTCGGGTCGGCGTCGCCGGTGTCGGCCAGGGTGATCAGGTCGTTCTCGGCCAGCAGGTCGAGGGCACGCGCCTGGTTGCCCGGGTCGTTGGTGATGCCGAACTTCGCGCCGTCCGGCACCGCGTCGATGTCGTCCCACTTGTTGGAGTAGACCGCGTACGGCTCGATGTGGATGCCGTCGAAGTGGTCGAAGTCGTAGCCCTGCTCCTCGACCTGCGCGGTGTAGTACGGCAGGTGCTGGAAGTAGTTGGCGTCGATGTCACCCTCGGAGAGGGCGGTGTTCGGCAGGACGTAGTCGTCGTAGGTGACGATGTCCAGGTTCAGCCCGGCGTCGGCGGCCAGGTTGTCCTGCACGAACTCCAGGATCTCGGCGTGCGGGGTGGGGCTGGCGCCGACCTTGAGCGTGGTCACGCCGTTCTCGGTGGTGCCGGCGGTGGCCGCGTCGTCCGAGCCGGAGTCGCCGCTGGAGCAGGCCGTCAGGGCGAGCGTGGTGGCGGCAGCGAGAGCGATGGCTCCCCAGGTCTTCCTCATCATGTCCTCCCGGACGGTTGGTGGATAGGTGACGACAGGCTCAGCGGTGGTCGAGCCGCCGGGCCAGGTGATCGCCGATGGCCTGGACGACCACGACGATGACGACCAGCACCACGACGCAGGCGAACATCACGCCGTTGTCGAACCGCTGGTAGCCGTAGGAGATGGCGAGGGCGCCGAGGCCACCCGCGCCGATCACGCCTGCCATGGCCGAGTAGCCGAGCAGGGCGATGAGCGTGACGGTGTAGCTGGACACCAGGGCGGGCAGCGCCTCCCGGAGCAGCACGTGCCACACGATGTTGACCCGGGTCGCGCCCATCACGCGGGCGGCCTCGACCTTGCCGGGATTGACGTCCCGGACGGCGGTCTCCACCAGGCGGGCGTAGAACGGAACGGCACCGATGGTCAGCGGCACCACGGCCGCCTGCCACTGCAAGGTGGTGCCGACGATCAGCCGGGTGAGCGGGATCAGGGCGATCATCAGGATCAGGAACGGCATCGACCGGATGATGTTCGCGACGAACCCGACCACGGCGTTCACCGGGCGGTTCGGGGTCAGGCCGCCGGACGAGCTGGCGTGCAGCAGCAGACCGAGCGGCACACCGAGCAGGCCGGTCAGGATCCCGGACAGCCCGACCATGTACAGCGTCTCCAGGGTGGCCTCGGGCAGCTTCTGCTGGATCACCGGGTTGTCGATCAGGTCCTGCCACCAGCTCATCGGGTCGCCTCCGTCGTGGTCAGGCCCGCGGCGTGCAGGGCGGTCAGCACCTGGTCACGGTCGGCGGCGGGGACGTCGAGTTGCAGACGGCCGACGCTGCGTCCTGCCACCTGTTCGATCGCGCCGGCGGCGACCTGCACCCCCGCGCCGAGGCCGGCGACCACGGCGAGCACGTCCCGGACCGCGGTGTGGCCGTCGTCGAAGCTCACCTCCAGCAGTGAACGCTCGGCGCCGACCGGCAGCTCGGGCACCGGGATCAGCTCCCGCGCCAGCCGGCTGCCGTGATCGGCGACCACGTCGCGCACCGCCCCGTGCTGCGCCACCCGTCCGCCCTCCAGCAGGGTCACGGTGTCGCAGACCTGCCGGACCACGGCCATCTCGTGCGTGATGACGATGACCGAGATACCCAAGCGGTCCCGCAGTTCACGCACCAGCGCCAGGATCTGCCGGGTGGTCTCGCCGTCCAGCGCGGAGGTCGGCTCGTCGCAGAGCAGCACGGCCGGTTCGGCGGCCAGCGCCCGGGCGATCCCGACCCGCTGACGCTGCCCGCCGGACAGTTGCGCCGGGTAGGCGTCGGCACGGTCACCGAGTCCGACCAGCTCCAGCAGCTGCAGCGCCCGCCGTCGACGCTCGGCGCGGCCCACCCCGGCGATCTCCAGCGGGTAGGCGACATTCGCCGCGATGGTCCGCGAGTCGAGCAGGTTGACGTGCTGGAACACCAGACCGATCGCCCGGCGCGCGGTGCGCAGCTTCTGCTCGGACAGGGTGGACAGATCCACACCGTCGACGACCACGCTGCCCTCGGTCGGTCGCTCCAGCAGGGTGAGGCAGCGGATCAGGGTCGACTTGCCCGCGCCCGACCGACCGACCACCCCGTGGATCTCGCCCGGAGCCACCGCGAGGTCGACACCGTCCAGGGCGACGACGGCGCGATCGCCGGAGCCGTACACCTTGCGCAGACCGGAGATCTGGATGCGCGGAGCTGACATGGGTTGCCCTTCAGGCAGGGAGGGGGCGGGTCTCGCCGGACGCCGAGCGGGTCAACGGGGAGGGAACGTCCGAAGCAGCTCGGGAGGCACCTGCGGTGCCGGGGGCCATGGGCCGGGGTCGGGTCAGAACCGACAACAGCAGCCGCGGACTGCGACGTCCGCGGGCATGCAGCAGCCACGCTCGGTGCTGCGGCGGCTGCTCATGGCGGGGACGGTAGCAACCGGTTCGATGCGCATGAGACAGCTGTCCGCATGATGGACAAAACTAGCGGCGCGGCGCGCGACGACTCACTGCGCCGCAGTGAATGCGCAGGTCAGAGAGCTATTCTCGGCGCGACACGCAGGCCGGGCTGTCCGTTTGGCGAGATGGGCGGTGCGGGCCGATGTCCGATTTCACCCGATATCGTCACCCATTTGCTCTCCCCGAACCACCCCTGCCGCCCCTAGTTTTCATTCGCCTGCACCGGGCGGGCGACGCGACCATCGGGGGCAGCAGTGCGGACACGGGTGATCGACCTCGCCGACCTGACCGCAGACGATCTGGCTGCCTGGCAGCGACTCGCTGCCCGCGCGGTCAGCCCGAACGCCTTCCTGGACCCGCGCTTCCTGCACACCGTCCGCTCCGGCTTCCCCGAATCCCGGGACCTGCGCCTGGTCGTCGCCGACCAGGGCACCGAGTGGCAGGGCGTCCTCGCCGTCACCACCAAGTCGATGCCCCACCGCCTGCCCGGGCGCACCACCACCACCGGCGGCGACTTCATGACCAGCCACGCCGACCGACACCACCCCCTGCTCGACCGGGACCGCCCCGCCGCCGCCCTGCGCGCCCTGCTCACCGGTCTACGCTCCAGCGGGCTGCCGGGCCTGATCCAACTCCAACACCTGCCGGAGGACGGACCGGTGGCCGATGCCGTGGCAGCGGTGTGCGCCGGGGCGCGGTTCGGCACGGTCGAGCGACGTCGCGCCCAGGCACCCATCGCCCTGCGGCACACCGTGCTCAGCCGCTCCCCCGCCGTCGAACCAGGACCGCTCCCGCTGCTGCTCGGTCACCTGGTGCCGGACGACGCGAAGAACGTCCGGCGACGACTGCGCGGCCTGGTCCGGGAGGTCGGCGCCGCGCCGGTGGTCGACCTGCTGAGCGACGACCCCGCGCTCGACGACGAGTTCGTGGCGCTCCAGCAGGCCGGATGGAAGGGCCAGGCGGCCGACGGTGGTGCGGCCCTGCACCTGCACCCGCGCCGGGAGCGCTGGTTCCGGGAGGTGGTCGCCGCCTTCCGGGCCGACGGGGATCTGGTCGGACTGCGGCTGCGGGCCGGTGAGCACACGCTGTGGATCGGTTACCTGCTGCGCTCGGGTGACTCCTACTTCGGGTTCCTGGACGCCTACGCCGAGCGGTTCCACCGGTTCAGCCCGGGGGTGCTCGGTCGCCTCGCGGCGCTGACCCACGTGTTCACCGCGACGGACGCACCGCTGTTCGACCCCGGGTTCGACGAGCGGTATACGGTCGGGGCGCGACTGTTCCCGGATCGACGGCCGCAGGTCGACCTGGTGGTGGCGACCGGTGGGCTGCTGCCCCGGGCGATCGTCGCGGGGTGGCCGCTGGGCGCACGGGTGGGGACGCTGGCGCGGCGGGTCGAGGCTGCGCGGGCACGGGTCGGGGCGAGCGAAACGCGGGCCGGTGCGGACGGTCGGGCCGGTCAGGCAAGTGACGCCGGGCGGGCCGGTGCGGACGGTCGGGCCGGTCAGGCGAGCGAGGCCGGGCCGGTCGATGCGGATGGTCGGACCGGTCAGGTGAGCGACGCCGGGCGGACCGGTCGCGGCGCGGGGCGAGCCGGAACGGCCGTGCGCGTCGACACCCCTCCGGCGGCGCCCGGGGCGGACCGGCCGGAACGTCCGCGGTCGGGTGCGATCGTCGCGGGAGGGCGAGCCGGGAGCGGGCGGGCGACTGTCGAGATCGAGTCGGTCGGCGCCGCGCGTGCGACGGCTGTCGAATGAGCGGGACCGCCCGCTGTGCCCGACATGGTCCGGGCCGTGTCAGTGGTCGGGTCTACGGTCGTTTCATGGGAGCTGACCTGCGTGAACGACGCCGAGACACCACGGTGTCCGACGCGCGCACACCGGGCTTCGCGGCCCTGGGCAGCCCGTCGGACGACGCGGTCTGGCAGCTCCTGTTCGCGCGCTCGTTCCGTGACGATCCGGACCGCTCGCCGGACGACGACGCCGCTCTCAGCGCGTGGGCCCGGCAGCTCAGCACCGTCGCCCCTGGCCCGGCGCTGGCCACCTTGCTGGACCTCACCGACCCCAGCGCCCTGTCGGACGGCGAACTGGTCGAGATGGTCGCCGCCGCGGAACGGCTGGCCGCCTGGGCCCACGCGCAGTCGACCTCCTACGCCGCCGCTCTCGCCCGCCGCCCGGCCATGCGTCCGACCGGCTCGCCCAGCACCCGCCCCGAGGACGGCTGCGTCGCGGGTGACGAGTTGGCGATGCGATTGGCCGCATCACGCCGCGCCGCCGCCGGCCTGGTCGCCGAGGGGATCGCCTACGACGGCCTCCTCGCCCCCACCGGCGACGCGCTGCGTGCCGGGTCGATCGACGCGCGACGGGCACGGATCCTCGTCGACCGCTTGCGGGGCGTCGATGGTGAGGTCGCGTGGGAGGTCCAGGACCGGGTGCTGCCCGATGCCGGTCGACGCACGGTCACGCAGCTGCGGCGCGACGTCGACCGCGTGCTGAGTGAGGTCGACGGTGCCCACGCCGCCGACCGCCACCGCACCGCCCGCCGGGAGCGCAAGCTCACCCACCCGCTGCGCCTCGCGGACGGCATGGCCGCGATGTGGTGGGTGCTGCCCGCGCACGATGCCGCCCGGATCGACGGACTGATGGACAGTGCCGCCCGCCGCGCGCGATCCGCGGGTGATCCGCGGACCCTGGATCAGCTGCGCGCGGACGGTCTCCGCGACCTGGTGCTCGATCCCCCGGAGTGGGTCCGCTCGCTCGACGTCGACAGCGCGGGCCCGCTCGGCGCGCGCTCAGAGCACGATGACCGACGCCTGCCCGACCGCGGCCCACAGTGCCTGCCCACGCCGGACGACCACCGCCTGCCCGACCCGCGCCACCGCTGCACCCGGCCGCACGAGGCCACGACCGTGCATGTCACCGTGGCGCTCAGCACCCTGCTCGGTCAGGACGATGCTCCGGGCGACCTGCACGGCTTCGGTCCGATCGACGCCGGCCAGACCCGGGAGTTGGCATGCGCGGCGGACGCGACCTGGCGTCGACTGGTCACCGATCCCCTGTCCGGCGCCGTCCTGGACGTGGGCCGCACCCGCTACCGACCACCGGCGCCGCTCGCGGCGCACATCCTCGCCCGCGACCGGCGGTGCGCGCGACCCGGATGCGATGTCGCCGCCGAACGCTGCGACCTCGACCACACCATCGAGTTCCACGGCCGAGCGTCGACACCGCCCGGCACCGACCCACCCGCACCGGGCAGCACCTCCGCCGACAACCTGGGACCGCTGTGCCGCCGTGACCACCGACTCAAGTCCGGCGCCGGCTTCGTGCTGCGCCAGCCGGAGCCGGGGGTGTTCGAGTGGCTGACCCCGACCGGGCATCGGTACCGCCTGCGGCCGGGAGCGGATCGTGCCGGCGAGCTGCTCGGAGCCAGCGGGGACGGCCGGGGTGGCCGGAGTGACGCTGCCGGTCGATCCACCGCTGCGGCCCCGTCCACACGCGAGAATGCCCTGACCCAGGCGGAACTCGACGCTCGTGACGGCATGCCACCGTTCTAGGCACCGCGGACGGGGCACATCCGTAGTCGCTGGCCGAGACCGGACCGGCACCTTCGGCCCGGGGACTTCCCATCCCGCCCAACACGGCGCATCCCGGCCCCTACCGGACCACTGACGTCCCACCACACCCAGGCGCACCCCGACCCTGCCGGACCTCGCGCATCCCACCACACCCAGGCACATCCCGGCCCCGCCGAGCCACACGCCCCCGCCCGCCTGGACAAGCCGCGCCCACGCCCATATCGTTTCTCGATGTTATCGAGTGTCGATATGCAAGGAGTGGGGTCATGCAGCAGGAACAGCAGCCGTGGTTCGCGCGACCGGCCGATCTGTGGAGCGTGCTGATCGTCGGCGGTGCGGCGGTGGTGTGGAACCTGATCGTCCTGGTGCGCGGTGTGGTGCGCCTGCTGCCGAACCAGGATGTCGACGTGACGGTGCTGCTCCGGGGCGTCCAGCTGACCCTGCCGATCGGACCGGACGGCGCTGCGGTGCCCGCGCAGATCGGCGCGGCGACGGTACCGGTGTCGGACATGCCGGTGTTCGTGCGGCTGCTCGCGCTCGGCGCGGTGGCGGTGGTGCCGCTGGCGACGATCGCGGTCGCCCTGCTGGTGCTGGCGCTGTGCCGCAACATCCTGAACGGCCAGTTCTTCTCGCCCACGGCGACCAAGATCGTCACCGCGGTCTCGGTGGTGGTCGCCGGAGCCTGGGCAGCGCAGCTGGGGTTCACCGTGATGACCTCGAACTGGGCGCTGGCCACCATCGGCGACCCGGTGGTGTCGGACGCCGCCCGGATGCCGCTCGACTACACCCCGGTGATGGCGGCGATGGCGATCGGCGCGCTGGCGGCGGTGTTCCGGGCCGGCGAGCGGATGCAGCGCGACGCTGAGGGCCTGGTCTGATGCCACCGCTGGAGGACACCGGGCGGGTGCACTGCCGACTGGACGAGCTGCTGGCCGAGCGCGGGATGACGCTGGCCCGGCTGTCGGAGCTGGTCGGCGTCACCGTGGTGAATCTGTCGGTGCTGAAGAACGACCGGGCGAAGGCGATCCGGTTCTCCACCCTGACCGCGATCTGCGACGTGCTGGGCTGCCAGATCGGCGACCTCCTGGTCGTCACCCCGCGACCGGGATCGGGACCGACGCCTTAGCTCCCGGGACGCGGTCAGCCCAGCAGCCGGGCCACCAGCTCCTGCCATGCCGCCACACCCTCGCGCCCGGCCCGGCCCAGGGCGTCCGGACCCGGCACCGGTCCCGGCCGGTGCAGCGCCGGGTCGTAGGGCAGGTGCAGCACCGGCACCGCGTCGGGCCAGGCATCGGCCCCGTTGCGGCCACCGCGCCACCCACGGCGCCCGACCAGGACGACCGCGGTGCGGCGCACGGCGGTCGGGTCGACGGCGGACACCCGGTCCACCACCGCTCGGGCGTCGGCGAGGCCGATCGGGGACCACGGGGTCGCCACCGCGAGCGCACTGCCCTCGGCGATCAGCCCGGCCACCGGTGCGTCGGCGCGCAGCACCCCGGCGTCGCGGACGGTGTGCTCGACCCTGACCCGAGGCACCTGATCGCCCCCGGAGCGCTGCACCAGGTCGCCCTCCGGTGCGCCGATCAGCCACGGCGCACCCTGCGGGTGGTCGCGGAGCGCGGCGAAGGCCAGCGCTGCCAGCGTGGTGACGCCGACCCCGCCCCCGGTGCCGACCACGGTCACGGTGGTCATGCGTCCTCACCCGGCTCGGTCGGCAGTGGCGTGAGCGCCGTCTGCACGATGAACGGCGCCTGACCGCGGCGGACCAGGCGACCACGGCCGGGCGGGAACCGCTCCGCGTGCACCCGGCCGACCAGCGGCCCCTCGGAGCGTTCGCCGGACATGATGAGGGTGGACGCACCGGTGTCCCGCACCCCCTGCAACGACTGCTGGAACATCGCGCGCCCGGCACCGGCGACCGGCCGGGTGAGCACCACGTGCAGCTTGAGGTCGCGGGCACTGGGCAGGAAGGGCAGCAGGGGTTCCAGCGGGTCGACTCCCCCGGCGGCGATCACGTCGTGGTCGTCCACCAGCAGCACGATCCGCGGTTCGCGGGAGCGCGTCCGCTCGTCGCGGGTGGGCCGCTTCTCCAGTTCGGCGGCGATGGAGGCCGCCAGCCCACGGGCCTGCTGCGGGCTGCGGGCGTGGGCAGCGAGGTAGTCCTCACCGACCACATCCGGCACCTGGCCGCGCACGTCCATCACCGCGATGGTGACCTCGTCCGCGGTGAACCGGTCCTGCAGCCCGATCGCCAGGGTCCGCAGCAGGGTGGACTTCCCGGAGCGGGTATCGCCGAGGACCAGCAGGTGCGGTTCGTCGGCGGTCAGCTCCCAGAGCGCCGCCTCCATGGTGTCCTGCCGCAGACCGATCGGCACCGCCTCCGGCTCGTCGAACCGGTCCGGCAGGTCGCTGGGGTCGACCACGGTGGGCAGCAGACGGATCGGCGCGGCGGCCGGGCCGGACCAGGACGCGGCGGTGCGGGCGGCGAGCTCCTCCAGCTCGACCCCGACCGCGTCGTCGGCGACCGCGTCCAGCACCGGCAGCGCGATCTGACCGAAGCGCTTGTCGTCCAGCAGCGCCCGACCGGGGGTCTCCGGGGTGATGGTCGCGGACAGCTTGCGGTCGACCGAGGAGTCGGCCGGGTCGTTCAGCCGGAGCTCGATCCGGGTGCCGATCAGCGACTGGTGCGCCATCCGCACGTCGCTCCACCGGGTCAGGCCGAGCACCAGGTGGATGCCGAAGGAGGCGGCGCGCTGCAGCACCGAGACGAACGGGTCCTCCAGCTCGGGGAAGTCGCTGCGCAGCTGGCCGTAGCCGTCCACCAGCAGCACGACCTCCGCGGCGGGGAGTTCGGGCACCCGGCCCTCGGCATGCCAGGCACGCAGCTGGGCGATGGAGTCGATGCCCCGCTCCCGGAACACCGTCTCCCGCTGGCGCAGCATGCCGGTGAGTTCCTCCAGCAACCGGACCAGGCGTTCGCGGTGCGCACGGGTCGCGACCCCGCCGACGTGCGGGAAGCCCTCGATCCGGGCCAGCCCGCCACCGGTGAGGTCCATGCCGTAGACGGCGACTTGGCGCGGGGTGGCGGTCAGGGCCAGGGACGATGCCAGGGTGCGCAGCACGGTGGTGCGACCGGACTGCGGCGCGCCGATCACGGCCACGTGACCACCGGAACGGGTCAGGTCCAGCCGCCAGGGCTCCTGCGCCTGCCGGGCCGGGTCGTCGACCAGTCCGATCACCGCGGACAGGCCGACCCCACCCCGGTCCGCCTGGTCCACCACGGCTCCGAGGCCGAGCCGGTCGGGCAGCGGGGACAGCCACACCGGGCGGACCGCCCGCTGCGGGGTACGCAGTCGGCGCACCACCTCGTCCACCAGGGACGGCCCCTGGTCGTCTTCCGGCACCACCCCGACGGCGCTGCCACTGCCGCGTCCGCGCAGCCCGTTGTAGGTCGGCACCGGCAACACCAGGTCGGTGGCGTTGACCGCCGGTTCCTCGACCCGGCCAGCCGGACCGGAGACGTAGCCGGCCCGGAACCGGGTGTAGACGCTGGTGTCGACCTTGAGGTAGCCGTAGCCGGGCAGCGCGGGCAGGTGGTACGCGTCGGCGGTGTTCAGCACGACCTGCGATTCGCTCTCCGAGAAGGTGCGCAGGCCGAGGCGGTAGGACAGGTAGGTGTCCAGGCCGCGCAGCTTGCCGCCCTCGACCCGCTGGCTCGACAGCAGCAGGTGCACGCCGATGGACCGCCCGATCCGGCCGATCTGCAGGAACAGGTCGATGAACTCCGGCTCGGCGGTGAGCAGCTCACCGAATTCGTCGATCACCAGGAACAGGTGCGGCAGCGGCGGCAGGTCCGGGCGTTCGGTGGCCCGCAGCCGGCGGTAGGCGGTGATCGACGACAGCGACCCGGCCTCCTTGAGGATCCGCTGGCGGCGCAGCACCTCCCCGGCGATGGACGAGCGGGCGCGGGTGGTCAACTGGGCGTCGTCGGCGAGGTTGTCGATCAGCCCGGCCAGGTGCGGCAGCGGCCCGAGCGGGGCGAAGGCGGCACCACCCTTGTAGTCGACCAGGATCATCGCCAGGTCCTCGGGCGGGTGGGTCAGCGCCAGGGAGAGCAGCAGGGTGCGCAGCATCTCCGACTTGCCGGAGCCGGTGGCCCCGACGCAGATGCCGTGCGGCCCCATGCCGAGCTGGGCCGATTCCTTCAGGTCCAGCTCCACCGGGTTCCCGGAGTCGTCCCAGCCGAACGGCACCCGCAGGAAGTCCTCCGGGCCGCGACTGGCCCACAGCAGCTCCGGGTCGAGGGCGCCGGGGCCGTCGATGCCGAGCAGGTCGTGCACCGCGGGCGTGCGGTCGTCGTCCTCGTCCGGGGCCAGCACCTGGGCGGTGCGCAGGGCGGCCAGCACCCGGGCGGTGGCGGTGAACAGCGCGCCACCGACCAGGTCCGGGGTGAACGGGGTCTCGGTGGCGGCGGCGGTGCCCGGCGCGGTGGTCAGGGTGGCACCGGCCTCGCCCAGCACGATCCGGACGTCCACGTCCTCCGGCTCGTCCAGCTGATCGTCGACCAGGTGCACCACGGCGATCCCGAGCGCACGCGGGTCACCGCCGGGGACGGCCAGGGTCCCGGCGCGGGCACCGTGGTCGTCGGCCACCACCAGCAGCCGAGCGGCCGGGACGACGGTGGCACCGGTGCGGCGGGCGGCCCGGGCGTGCTGCAACCGCTCGCCGAGGGTGCGGCCGAGCACCCGGCTCAGGGTGCCCAGATCGGGGGCGACCCGACGGGCGGGCACCGGTCCGTCGAAGACGTCCGGATCCTGGGTGTGCGGCAGCAGGTCCAACCCCGCCCACTCGCTCGCCCGGTCCTCGCCGTAGGCGGCGGCCATGCTCAGGTCGTCCGGGCTGTGCGCCACCGCGAGCTGCAGCAGCATGGCGCGGACCAGCGGCACGGTACGGGACCGGTCACCGACCACCGCGACCACCCCGGCCGAGCGCAGGTCGACCGGCACCGGCATCCCGTCCACCCGGGCGAACTGCTCGGTGACCAGCTCGACCTCGGCCGACATCAGCGGGTCGTGCGGCTGCACCGGCGACTCCGGGGGCGGCACCCGCAGCTCGAACCACGGCACCGGGCCGACCCCGACCCGGGCGCTGAGGTAGTCGGCGTCCCGGCGGCGGCGCTCCCAGACCCGGGCGGGATCACGGGCGACTCCGGCCAGCGCGGGCGGATCCGGATGCAGGGTGACGGCGCGGGCACGGGCGGTGGCGGACTCCTGGGTGAGTTCGCCGCGCAGCCGCTCCAGGTAGTCCAGGTACTGCTCGCGCCGGTTGCGGGCCTGGCGGGCGGCCCGACCACGGCTGGTCAGCGCGAAGCCGACGCCGCCGACGATCGCGACCACGAACACCAGCGCCGCGACGACCAGGAACAGCGGCTGGCCGTTGCGCAGCACCACCATCATCACGACCGAGGACATCGCCCCGACCACGGGCAGCAGGAACTGCAACGGGGTGCGTCCGCCCCGGTCGTCCTCCATCGGCGGCGGGGCCGCCACCACCTTCTCCCCCGGCGCCGACAGCGGGACCGTCGAGCGGGTGGGGCGGTGCACGATCGTCGCGGTCATCGGGCCACCTCCAGGCCGGGTCCGGCGGCGGCCACCAGCAGGGCGCTCAGGCGCAGCGTGGCCAGGCTGGTCGCCGCGGACAGCCGCGCCGAGGACACCGGGCGCGGAGCGCCGTGACTGGGGTCGTGCGGCACCGGCACCACCGGGATCCGGGAGTGGGCGGCCAGTTCGCGCAGCCACCGCGGCCGGGCACCCCGCAGGTCGACAGCGGCGATCACCGCGGGGAGTCGGGTGGCGGTGGCCAGGTCGACGGCGTGCTGCAAGGCTGCGCGTTCGGCCTCGGCGACCACGCAGAGCACCGAGCTGGCGGAGACCGCCGCGCCGACGTCGGCACCGCTGCGGGCGCCCCAGTCGGTGACCACCAGATCGAAGAACCGTCCAGCCGGTCCCAGCGCACGCCACCAGCGACCATCCGGCACCGGGCCCGCGTCGTCGGCCAGGTCCAGGCAGTGCAGTCCGACCGGGGTGCGCACCAGACCGGCGGTGACCTCCTCGCCGCTGCGGGCGGCGCGGCGGGTGGCGTCCTTCTCGACGGTGGTCCCGGCGGCGACCGTGCATCCGGCGTGCCAGAGCAGCGACCGGTTCCCGGCGGAGGCGTTGACCGCCAGCACCCGGTGTTCGCGGCGCGCAGCCAGGGTGGAGGCCAGCATCCCGGCGACGGTGGAGCACCCGGCCCCGGCCGAGACACCGACCACGCCGATCCGGCTGCTGAGCGCCAGCGGTGCCCGGACCTGGGCGTCCAGCGCGGTGAACTCGGTGACCCGGTCCGGCAGCGCGGAGGCGAGCACCCGGGCGACCACCCCCATCAGAACGTCCCGACCAGGTCGCCGAACACACCGAGCATCGCCAGCAGCAGCGGCACCGTGGCGAGCACGCAGAGCAGTTCGATCACCGAGGCGAGTCGGCGCAACCGGGCCGCCAGCGGCCCGGCGGCCGCGGAACCGGCGATCACGGCGGCCAGCAGCAGCACCACCCCGGAGCCGATCAGCACCGACTGCTGGTCGCGGGTGAGCGTCCAGCCCACCGCGATGGCGACCCCGGCGGCGATCAGCGCCAACCGCTGCGGCGCGAGCGGGAGCACCCGGGCACGCAGCAGCACCAGGACACCGAGCACCCCGCCGAGCACCGTGGACCACACGACGTCGCCGCGGACCAGCAGCCAGCCGGTGATCGCGACGACACCGGCGGCGGCGACCGTCGCCCAGGTCAGCGCCCGGTAGGTCTCGGTGACCGCGTGCAGCACCCGACGGCGTTCCGGCCGGCGCCCCTCGACGGCCCGGTCGTCCAGGCCGTTCAGCCCCGAGCCGGTCATCGCCAGTCCGGGCAGCACCCCGAGCAGCAGCACCGCGAGCACCCCGGCGGCCGCCAGCGCGCCCGCGTCGGTGGCCACCGGCGGCAGCACCAGGGCCAGACCGGTCAGCAGCACGGCGGTGCCACCACCGAGTCCGGCGGACATCGCGCCCGCGCCCAGTCCGCCGACGATCCCGGCGATGGCACCCAGCAGGCCCCAGACCAGCAGTGCCACCGGGGCGTCCCAGCCCAGCAGCGGGGCGAGCGCCACAGCGCCACCACCAGCGGCGGTTGCCAGCACCCAGGCGGGTCCGGCGCGGTGCAACCGGGCCAGCAGCGCGGCGAGCAGGGTGGCCACCAGCACGGCGAGCGCCCCGATGCCCCGGTCCAGCTCCCGGACGGCGAACCAGCCGGTCACCGCCGCCACACCCGCGAGGGCGGTCAGCGACCACACCGGACGCCAGCGGTCGGCCCGGTCGGCGAGCGCCTGCGCCACCACATCGGTCACGTCCGCGACCTCCGGCGGCGGCGGCGCCTGGTCCACCCGCACCACCCGCAGCAGGGTGCCCTGCGCCAGCTCCTGTTCGGCCAGGGTGCGGGTGAGGTCCACCTGCTGGCCGAGCAACGTGGTCAGGGTGACCGGGCGACCGGAACCGGAACGGTCCTCGGCCAGCAGGTCCAGCAGCGGCGGCAGCAGCGCGGCGACCGGCTCGTCGTCCGGCAGCACCACGTCGGCCTTCCGCGCGGCGCCCTGCACTGTCAGCCGGGTGTACCCGCTCACTGGTTCTCCTCCACCACACGCATCGACACCGGGTCGACGGTCACGCCACTGGACGGGTCGGTCAGATAGCCGGACGCCGGATCGACGTACCAACTGGTCCGCGGGTCGATCCAGCGCCCGTCGGGACTGCGGACATAGCCGGTGGACTCGTCCACCGGGAAGCCGGTGCGCGGGTCGATCAGCTGGCCGGTGCGCTGGTCGCGCAGATAGCCGCTGGCCTCGTCCTCGACCAGGTACTCCGAGGCGGTCAGCGGGTTGGCGGCCAGCGCGGCGGTCAGGGACTCCACCGCGGAGGTCTCCCGGCGGCTGTCCAGCTGGTCCTTCACGAAGGAGAACCCGAGGCAGCCCACCCCGGCCACCGCCGCCAGCACCACCGAGCCGACGAACCGGCCCAGGTTGGTCGGCACCGCCCGCCGCTGGTCCAGGGCGCCGAACATCAGTGCGGAGCTGACCCGTTCCCGGTGGGTGCGGGTCGATTCCAGCAGGATCTGATCCCGGTCGATCATCCGGTCACCCCCGTCGGGTCGGCGAGCAGCAGCACCCGTTCACCGATCGCGATCCTGGCGCCCAGGGGCACCTCGACCGGCTGGTGGGCGGTGAGCGCGGCGAAGGTCTCGCCCGGCGCGGCCACGGCGGTGCCGTTCGCCGATCCGAGGTCGGTGACCCGTACCCCGGCGTCCACCGGTTCGAGCAGGACGTGGTTGCGGGACAGCGTGCGGCTGAGGTCGGTGACCCGGGCCACGCCGTAGCGGGCATCCGCGGGGGCCTCCGGCGACCGGCCGAGCACCGTCGCTCCGTTGATCGCCAGCACGGTGCCGTCGTCCACCAGCACCGCCACCGCGGCGGCGTTCTCGGCTCGGCGCGGCGACCAGCGGTCCGGACCACCGGGCAGTCGGGGCACCGCGAGCGGGATCAGCGCCAGCGGGTCCGCACCTCGGCGCAGGTCCACCGTGGCCCAGTGCTGCATCCCCCGCCGCGGCGGCAGGGCGGTGTCGGCGTCCACGGTGCGCAGACCGAGCAGCCGCTGGCCCGGGGTGCGGCCGGTGCGGGTCAGGTCGTCGATGCCGGCGGCGATCAGCGCGAGTACCAGGACGAGTCCGAGCGCCCAGTGCAGCAGTGCGGTCGACCCGACCAGCACGATCAGCACGCAGTCGACGGCGAACCAGCCCCGACGCCACCCCTGCGGCGGCACGGACCCGGCCAGCAGCGCCTCGGCCGGCACCACCGAGCGGTCGCCGCCGGAGATGCGGGTGAGCTCTGCGCCGTCGGCCGCCCCGCGGAACGCCCGGACGTCCATCAGCTCAGCTGGCGGGGCCGGGGCAGCCCGACCATGTGGACGATCAGCGCCAGGTGCTCCCAGAGCCCGCCGAGGTCGAGCCGGTCGGGATCGGTGGAGCCGCCGAGCGGCAGCAGCGGCACGTAGCCGAAGCACTGGTCGATGGTGGGGATGCCGAGCCGGGGCAGCGCGGCGGTGTACGGGCGCCGTTCGAGGATGTCGTCCAGCATCTGCGGCTGCTGCAGGTCGGCGATCAACTGCTCGGGGTCGGCGCTGAACGGCTCGATGGTCCCCCAGCGGAATCTCACCAAATGGAACACCGGATCGATCCACAGCAGGAGGTCACCCATTCCGGTGACAAACACCGGGACGGTGCCCTCCGGCATGCCGATCACGCCGTCGAGCATCTGAAGTGCGTGGTCAGGGTCCAGGAGGCGGACGTAGCCGTCGTCGCCGATCAGGCCGGATCCGTGCTCCGACCAGGCGCGCAGCACCGGCTCCGGCACCCGTCCGGCGTAACGGTCCAATGCCTCGGCGGACAGGGGTGCGGCCTGGCTGAACTGGGGAAACGTCGGCATCGGTCTCCTTGCGGGGGCGGGGCGTCGGCCCGACGGTACCTGGACGGGCGACATCCGCGAGTCGAGTCGCGTGTATCTGGCAGTCAGGACGATTGTCGTTTACGGTCGTGCGCGGGGTCGGACAAATCGCCCTACTCGCTCATACCGGTTCAAGCATGCCAAACCGCCGGTCAGCCTAGGAGGAGAGCCATGAAGTTCGCCATGGAAGCCGACGCACTGCAGGTGCTCGGCCGCAAGACCTCCACCGAATCCGATGACCTCGCGCAGCTGGTCCGGAACCTGGTGGACGCGGCCGAACCGCTGGAGGGCACCTTCAACGGCACCGCCAAGGGCGCGTTCAACTCGTTCAAGGAGCGCACCGACGAGGTCGCCGCCACCCTGTCGAACGCCCTGGTGGGCATCACCCAGTCGATCTCCGGTCAGAACCTGGCGTTCGTCACCGCGGCCGACGAGGGTGCCGACACCCACCACTCCGCCGAGGGCGCCGCGGACTTCGCCGGTGCCGACACGTCCAAGTTCGCCCCCCGCTGAGCAGGAGGATCGCCATGTCGAGCAACCAGATCGACCGGAACGACTACGACATCGCCGCCTCGCAGTCGGCGCAGTCGAACTTCGAGCGGGCCGCCGCTGCCCTGGAGGCAGCCCTCGCCCGCCGCGACCAGGACGTCAAGGCCGCGATGTCGGTGTACTCCGCCGACGGTGTCTCCGACCGCTACGCCGGGGTCGAGGCGCAGTGGAACGCCGCCGGTACCGAGGTGCGCGGGATCATCTCCGCCATCCGGAACTCGCTGGCCGAGAACGACGAGATCGCCCGCCGCGGCCTGCAGCGGGCCGGCGCCGCCATCCCGGACTGATGCACGTCGTCCACCCCGTCGCGGACGAGTGGACCGAGGAGTACTCGCTCTTCAGCAGCAGCGCCCGGCGGGTGCTGCTCACCACCCCGTTCGCCACGTTCCTGGAGGCCGCCGTCACCGACGGCCTCAAGCCGGTGCTGCTCACGACCGGCGACGCCTCGCTGTCGCCGTTCGTGGTGGCCGCCATGCGCCGCAGCGGCGGTTACTGGCTGGTGCGCACCGACCGGGGCGTGTTCGACGGGTTGTCCGGCTACGCGGTGGACGCGGTCGAGGACCTGTGGCGGCGTTCCGGCACCGACCGGGCCCGCCTGCCGGGCTACGAGTGGGAGCCGGAGCGCACCAGCCCCCGGGAGGGCGTGCTGCTGTTCGACGTGCACGCCCACACCCGGGCCACCGCCGAGGTGACGGTGGGGCCGCTCGCCGAGACCGTCCTGACCGGACTGGGCGGCGTCGTCCCGGAACGTTGTGGAGCCGCCGAACCGCTGCTCGCCCCCTGGGACCCGCAGGCGGTGACCGACGACCTGCGGCGCCAGATGCCGGTCAGCGCGGTGGTGCACGCCCGGGGTGGGGTCGGCTTCGTCGACCTGGACGTGGCCCGGACCCGCAGCGGACTGCTGCACCACGTCAAGGGCGGCGTGCGCACCGGCAGCTACCCCACCCGGCTGGAACCGGTGCTGACCGCCGCCACCACCGCCCTGATAGCCGTGGCGGAGCAGCATCAGCCCACCATCGCCTTCGTCTCCCTCGCCGAGATGGAGGCGGGCCTGGACACCCGGCCGAACGGGGCCAAGCCCGAGGTGCCGCTGGCCGTGCTGATCGGCCCGCGCGGCGTGCACGACCTGGGCCTCGACCTGGACGCCCTGCGCACGCAGTACGACCTGACGGTCCTGGGCCGTCCGCGCACGCCGAGCGTGCTGGTGCGGTTCAGCCGCCCGGACATCGGACTGTGGGCGCAGCTGTTGGCCTTCGCGCACGACATCGGGCCGGAGCGGATCGCCACCGCGATCGGGATGGACGGAGCCAGCTGATGCCGACCGAACTCGTGCTGTTCTCCGACGTCGCGCCGACCGCCGACACCCTGGCCCGGGCGGCGGCGGGCGCCCACCCGGACGGCAGCTTCCTGGAGTTCCACGACGGGGCGATCCGGCAGGTGCTGGACGCCGACGGCCGGGGCCTGCTCAGCGTGTGGGCGTCCCGGCGGATCGTGGACACCACCGAGGCCGCAGCAACCGTCGCCGATCCCCCGGCGCGGTACGGACTGTGGACCGACCTGACCATTCCCTTCGGGGACCCCACCGCCGGTCGCGCGGTGGCCGACGAACTCGCCACCCTGGTCGGTGGCGTGGTGCGGAACCGGATCTGAGGAGCAACCGATGAGCGGATGGAAGATCCAGCCCGCCGACGTGCAGTCGGTGCTGACCGACGTCCAGGCGACGGCCGACGAACTGGGCACCGCCCTGTCCGAGGACAAGTTCCAGGGCGTCCTGGACGGACTGTCCTGGGGCGGCGCCCTCACCGGCGAGGTCGCGATGGCGGTCAACGCCGTCCTGGGCGACCAGAGCACCAATCTGTCCAACATCGGCAATCGGGTGACCGCCGGGACCCTGGGTGTGGCGAACGCGGTGATCGCGTACAACAACGGCCAGGAGGAGATGTCCGGCACCTACCAGGCGGAGCTGCTCAAGTCCGCCGAGTCCGGTGACTTCCAGTACTTCGTCGACCACGGCTACCAGGGGTGACGCGATGACCATCACCGACACCATGTGCGTCGCCGACGGGGGCCTGATCAACCCCGAGGCGTTCCCGGCCCGGGCCGGCGACCTGGACACCAGCACGATCACCGAGTCGGCGACCGCGATGCGCGGCTTCGGCACCGCCGTCACCGACAAGACCGACACCATCCACACCACCTGGGGCCGGCTGAACGGCATCTACCAGGCACCCGAGCAGGACCGGGTGTTCGCGTTGATGGACCCGGCCGTCACCTCCGCCAGCGAACTGAAGACCACCTTCGACGAGGTCGCCGGACACCTGGACACCTACGCCGCAGCGCTCGAGGGACTCAAGAGCCGGCTCGCCTCGGTCGAGGAGCGCGCCGCCGCGTTCCGCGCCTCGGTGATCAACGGGGTGACCGTCGACGCCTCCGCCGCCAAGGACGCCAGCTTCGGCGACCACATGGCCTGGGCCTTCGACTGGGTGCCCGGGGTGGACCAGCGCCAGGTGACGGTGCCCTGGTACGAGGACGGCGCGTCCGTGGACAAGAACAACGCGCTGCTGGAGGAGTACGCCGGGATCCTGTCCGAGATCACCGCCGCCGTCGCCACCGCCGCGAACGCGATCAACGGCCTGGTCCAGGGCATGTGCATGGCCCCGGTCGAGGCGGTCCCGGCCGAGGCGTTCACCGCGCCGGACGCCGCGATGCCCTGGGGCGGCGCCGCCACCGAGGACCGGAACTGCCGCGAGTCGGTCGGCAAGGGCTTCAGCGACTTCGGCACCGGCCTGGCCGAGGGCGCCGGGATGCTGGTGCTCGGCTACAACCCGGAGAACGGCGAGTTCTTCACCGGCACCGGCTGGGGCCAGGCCTGGGGCGGACTGGGCGACCTGGTCGGCTCCACCCTGCTGCTCGCCTCGCCGGTGGGCTGGGTGGCCGCCGGGATGGCCGCCACCGGCAACAACGACAACGACTTTTCCGACTTCATGTACGACCGGTCGATGACCTTCCTGTCCGGCGCGGGCAGCCTGATCGGCTTCGACCCGCACAACCAGGACGACCCCTGGCACGCCTGGAAGGACGACGCCGTCGCCACCGGCACCAGCACGGTGCTGAACGTCGGCACCTTCTTCATCCCCGGCGCCGGCCAGGTCGGTGCCGGACTCAAGACCGGCAGCATCAGCGCCAAGGTGGTCAGGATCGCCGGGGCCGCCTCCGAGTTCGCCGTGCAGGGTGGCTCCTGGGTGGTCAAGGGCGGCGTGAAGATCGTCACCGGCCTCAGCCACGCGGTGCGCTTCGGGCTGGACGACGTGCTGCGCAACCTGCACCCGGGTCAGGTCGCCGCCGCCGGAGCGGGCGGTGTGCGGCTCAGCCCCTCCGGCCTGATCGCCATGATGGACGACCTCGGGCACACGAACCCCGGTGCGCACACTCCCCCGGTGCGGTCCACCCCGGTCAGCGGCGACCTGTTCGGCCGCGGGCCGGGCTCCCACCTGGACAACCCTGGATCGAACGCGCACCACGGCTTCGACAACGGGACCCCGAACGGGCAGCACGCCCCCGGCACGCAGGGCGGGAACACCCCGGGTACGCACCACGGCGTGGACAACGGCACCGGCTCGCACGGCTCCGACGGGTCCAACGGCTCGCACGGGTCCAACGGCTCGAATGGATCCCACGGCTCCTCGGCGCCGGAGTGGACCGGTGACCGGCACCCCGACGGCCGCCCGGACGTCCACGACCTCGACCCCTCGCACTACAACGACCCGCGGTACGACCCCGCCGACTACCGGTACGACGGTCAGCCGCGCGGCGAGCACGGGAACATCGGCACGGTCAACCCGGATGTGCCGTCGAGCTCCGGCCTGACCCTCAGCGGCCGCCTCGACCCGCCCGGGGTCGTCCCGGAGGCCCTGCGTCCCTTCGTCGACAACGGCACGCTCACCGTCGACCACGGTGTGCTGCGACTGTCCGACGAGGTGCAGGTCGACTTCACCCGGCGCAACCCGAACCACGACCTCACCGAGTTCCAGCGCCAGGGCGAGATGCAGATGCAGTCGCTCAAGCAGCAGACCGTGGCGGACTGGGACGCCCGGCTGGACAACTTCGAGCAGAACGGTCGCTCGGAGGCCGCCGCGCAGAAGGCATACCGCGAGCAGCAGATCCAGCTCCGCGCCGACGCCATCATCGCCCGCGCCGACCACGAGATCAGCCCGGCACAGGCGCTCGCCCAGGCCAAGCAGGAGCTGAAGGGCACCGCCGCGCTGCACGGACCCGACCAGCGCCCGGGCGGCAACCCGCTGCAGTTCACCGGGCTGGGTGACGCGGGGGTCAACGGGGCGTACGGCTGGGGCTGGGAGCACGGCGGCCAGGCCGACATCCTCCGCGAGGCGATGGACGTGCGGCTGGAGCGGTCGGGTATCCCCGAGCACCTCTGGGACGACGTCCGGATGAACGTGAAGCTGGTGGTGCACGACGGCCTCGCCGTCGCCGCGCCCTGACCCGAACAGTGACAGAGCGACAGAGTGACAGACTGACAACGTGACGAACTACGGACCGCACAACGACCTGGTCAGCGCGTTCCTGGAGCAGGTGCGTGCCGCCGACCTGGAGACGATGCGCGCCCTGGCGGCGGCGATCGTGCCCTCGGACCTGCGCGTGGACGCGACCCGAGCGATCGCCGACGCACGGCTGTCCGCCTCGGTGCGCACCAGCGTGCACAGTGCGGCGGTGAAGACCTTCCGCGAGCTCGGGCTGCGCCGGGAGGACTTCCCCGGTCGCCGCGACCTGCCCCGGGTGGACACCGCGATCAGCACGGCCAGCACCGCCATCGCCGCGCAGGAACAGCTCAGCCCGGAGCACCTGCACGCCCTCCTCGACCCCTTCGCGGAGGTCGGCTTCACCGCAGCGCGCACCGCCCTCGGCCAGCACTGACGCACTACGCTCCGGAGCAGTCCCATCCGTCGCCCAGCCCCGGAGCCCCCGATGTCCACCATGCACGGTCACGACACCGACGACGGCCCCCGGCTGACCCCGGCCGAACGGCGTCTGATGCGCGAGCTGCCCCCGCACTGGCGGTCACCGGTGCCGCCCCGGTGGCTGCCGCGCGCGCTGCTGATGATCGGCGCCGCGGTCTTCCTCGGGCTGATGATCTGGCGGGCGGCCGGGCTGCTCGGCAACGTGATCACCATCGTGGTGATCTCCTGGTTCATCGCGCTGGCGATGGAGCCGCTGATCCTCTGGCTCGGTCGGCACGGCATCCGACGCACCTGGGCCACCGGGATCACCATGATCGGCGGTCTGCTGCTCGCGGCCGGGATGCTGGCGTTGATGGGCGGGCTGTTCATCAGCCAGCTGGTCGACCTGGTGACGTCCATCCCCGGCTACTACCGGAAGCTGAGCATCTGGTTGGACCAGCAGTTCGGCGTGGACGTGCCGAACACCAGCGACCTGATCACCACGATCAGCGGCTATGGCGACGAGATCGGCAGCCAGGTGCTCGGCGTCACCTCCGCGGTCGCGGGCACCCTGTTCACCTTCACCGCCGTGCTGCTGGTGGTCTACTACATGGCCAGCCAGGGGCCGAAGTTCCGTGCGGCGGTCTGCCGCTACCTGGCGCCGCACCGGCAGCGCGAGGTGCTGCGGATCTGGGAGCTGTCCCAGGACAAGGTCGCCGGGTTCATCAACTCCCGGGTGATCCTGGCGGCGATCTCCACCGTCGCCACGTTCCTGTGCCTGACGCTGCTCGGGGTGCCCTACGCGCTGCCGTTGGCGGTCTTCACCGGTCTGGTCAGCCAGTTCGTGCCCACCGTCGGCACCTACATCGGTGGCGCCGCCCCGGTGCTGGTCGCCCTGGCGCTGGACCCGATCAAGGCCGTCATCGTGCTGGTGTTCATCGTGGCGTACCAGCAGGTCGAGAACCTGATCCTGACCCCGAAGGTCTCCCAGAAGTCCCTGCAGCTGAACCCCGCGGTCGCCTTCCTGTCGGTGCTGGCCTTCGGCGCGCTGTTCGGCGCCCTGGGCGCGATCCTGGCGTTGCCGGTGGTCGCCACCATCCAGGCGGTGTCCTCCACCTACCTGCGGCGGCACGAGCTGATCGAGTCCGAGCTGCTGGCCGAGGAGCCGGTGCGCAAGAAGAAGGACGACGAGGCAGCGCCGGCCGCCAGCACCGATCAGGCGTAGAAAACCCGCTCGACCACCGCCCGCGACCGGCGCGCCGCCCGCAGCCAGGTCTCCTCCAGCTCGGCCGCCGACCCCGGTGCACCGAGCACCGCGGCGATCCCGGCCACCGCCTGCCGGTCGTGCGGCAGCACGTCGGCCTGCGCGCCGCCGACCCGGCCGGTCCACAGCACCAAGGCGTCCCGCAGCCTCGACGCCAGTTCCCAGGACTCGGTCAGCACCGCGGCGTCCTCGGCGTCCACCAGCCCGGCCTCGCTCGCCGCCGCCAGCGCGTCCAGCGTGCTCGTGGTGCGCAGCCCGGGGACCGTCGCGGCGTGCAGCAGCTGGAGCAGCTGCGCCGTCCACTCCACATCCGCGATCCCGCCGCGGCCGAGCTTGAGGTGCCGGGTCGGGTCGACGCCGCGCGGCAGCCGCTCGGACTCCACCCGGGCCTTGATCCGCCGGATCTCCCGCACCGCACTCGGGTCGAGCCCGTCGGCCGGGTACCGCAGCGGGTCGATCAGCGCCACGAACCGCTCGGCCAGGTCGATGTCCCCCGCGGCCGGGCGTGCGCGCAGCAGCGCCTGGCACTCCCAGACCTCCGCCCACCGGGCGTAGTACTCGGCATAGGAGTCGAAGGAGCGCACCAGCGGCCCGTTGCGGCCCTCCGGGCGCAGGTCGGCATCCACCTCCAGCGTCGGCTCCGGGCTCACCGCGCCGAGCAGCGACCGCAGCCGGGTCGCCACCCCGATCGCGAAGGTCTGCGCCAGGGTCGGGTCGGCACCGGGGCGCGGGTCGTGCACGAACATCACGTCCGCGTCCGAGGCGTAGCCCATCTCCTGGCCGCCAAACCGGCCCATCGCCACCACCAGCAGGACGGTCGGATCCGCGTCGAGCCGTCGGGCGACCCGTTCCTCGGCCGACGCCACCCGCAGCGCCCCGGCGATCAGGACATCGGCGCTGGTGGACAGGCTGCGCGATGCCCGGGTGCCGGTCACCACCCCGAGCACGTCGGCCACCGCCGTGCGGGCCAGCTCCCGGCGCCGCAGGGCCCGTAGCGCCGTCACCGCGGGCACCGGCTCGTGCGCCCGGGTGAGGATCGCGTCCGCCTCCGCCGCCAACCGCTCCGGGGTGCGCGGCAGGAGTTCGGCGTCCTCGTCCAGCCAGACCACCGACTCCGGGGACCGCCGGAGCGCGTCGGCCACGTAGCGCGAGGTGGACAGCGCCGTGGCCAGCCGTTGCGCGGCGGTGCCGGAGTCCCGCAGGAGCTTCAGGTACCAGTGCGTGCCGCCCAGGTCGTCGGACAGGCGGCGGAACGCCAGCAGCCCGCCGTCCGGGTCCGGGCCGTCGGCGAACCATCCGAGCATCACCGGCAGCAGCTGACGCTGGATGGACGCCCGGCGGGACACCCCCTCGGTCAGCGCGGCGATGTGCCGGACGGCACCGGCCGGGTCCCGGTACCCGATCGCCGCCAGCCGGGCGCGGGCGGCCTCCGGCGCCAGGGACGCCTCCTCCGCCGACAGCTGGGCGACGGCGGGCAGCAGCGGACGGTAGAACAGCTCCTCGTGCAGGCGGCGGACATCGCGGCGCACCTGCCGCCACCGCTCGGTCAGCGCCTGGGCGGCATCCGTGCGCAGCCCGACGGTCCGGCCCAGCCGGCGCAGGTCGGCCTCGGCGGTCGGCATCAGATGGGTCCGGCGCAGGCGGTGCACCTGGTTGTGGTGCTCCACCGCGCGCAGGAACCGGTAGCAGACCCCGAGCTCGGCGGCGTGGTCCCGGCCGACGTACCCACCCTCCGCGAGCGCCGTCAGCGCGGTCAGGGTGTTGCCGGACCGGATCGACTCGTCGTTGCGGCCGTGCACGAGCTGCAACAGCTGGACGGTGAACTCCACGTCCCGCAGTCCGCCCTTGCCGAGCTTGATCTGCCGGTCGGCCTCCGCCGCGGGCACGTTGTTCTCCACCCGGCGTCGCATCGCCTGGGAGTCGGCGACGAAGTTCTCCCGCTGGACCGCCTGCCAGACCATCGGGTTCATCGCCTCGACGTAGGCCCGGCCCAGCGCGAGGTCCCCGGCGAGCGGGCGCGCCTTGAGCAACGCCTGGAACTCCCAGGTCTTGGCCCAGCGCTGGTAGTACTGCCGGTGCGAGTCCAGGGTGCGCACCAGCGGGCCGTCCTTGCCCTCCGGTCGCAGCGCGGCATCCACCGGCCACAGCTCCGGTTCGGCGGAGGGACCGGCGCAGGCCCGGGCCAGGCCGGTCGCCAGGCGGGTCGCGGCGGCCAGCGCCTCGGCCTCGTCGGCACCCGGCACCGGCTCGGCGACGTAGACCACGTCCACATCGGAGACGTAGTTCAGCTCCCGACCGCCGGTCTTGCCCATCCCGATCACCGCGAGCCGGGCCGACATCCCGTGGTCCGGCAGTTCGGCCCGGGCCACCGCGAGCGCCGCCTCCAGGGCCGCCGCCGCCAGGTCGGCGATCGCCGCCGCCACCGCAGGCAGCAGGGTGAGCGGTTCGACGCTGGTCAGGTCCGTGGCGGCGATCCGCAGCAGCCGCCGCCGGTAGACACGGCGCAGCGCGTCGGTCGGTGACTCCGGCTGACCCGCCACGGCGTCCGCCACCGGCACCGCCGCGGTGGGATCGGCCCCCACCGCGGTCAGCAGCTCGGCCCGCACGACACCGGCGTCCACCCCGACACCCGGCGTCTCGTCCACCATCAGCGCCAGGTCCTCCGGATGCGCCGCCAGCTGGTCCCCCAGTGCGACGGACGCCCCGGTCACCGCGATCAACCGTCGGCGCGCCGGGGAGTCGTCCCGGAGCAGCGGTGCCAGGTCAGCACCCGCCGACCCGGCGATCTTGGCCAGGGCCAGCAGCGCCAGGTCCGGTTCCGCCGCCTCGGCCAGCGCGGGTAGCAGCAGATCGGCCACCCGCTCGGCGGCGGTGTCCCCGGGCACCGCTCCGTCCGGATCGCCACAGCCCAGCACCCCGACCAGCGCCGCATCGCCGAGCAGGCGCTCAGCCCGCGCAGCATCGTCGAACCCGGCCCGGGTCAGCCGTCCGGCCAGCGAACCCGCACGTCGCGGTGTCGTCGCACTCACCCGATCACCGTACCCAGCCACCGCCCCGCTCACCTCAGCGCCCCCGCCCGGCGCACCGCAGCCCCCCGCCCGAAGGCCCGCGCCGCCCCGCCCCGCCCAGACTGCCCCACCCTCCGGCACCGAGTTCGGCACTTCGCGCCCCACGAACGCCCCAACCCGGCCGAGGTCGGCAGTTCGCGCCCGAAGTCGGCAGTTCGCGCCCGAGGTCGGCAGTTCGCGCCCGAGGTCGGCAGTTCGCGCCCGAGGTCGGCAGTTCGCGCCCGAGGTCGGCAGTTCGCCACCCGGATTCTGGCGTCAACTCACGACCTCGCCACCGGCGGCCCGCGCGCCACCCAGCGGCCGCACGCCTGAGCCCACGCGAACGGCCCGCGCCAAGCGGTCCGCGCCCAAGCAGTCCTCGACCGCGCCATCTGCGCCCGGCGGGCGGAGCAGAGCAGTCGGGCGGAGCAGAGCAGCCGCGCGGGTCAGAGCATCGGCAGGAACCGCTTCAGCTCGTACGGCGTCACCTGCGAGCGGTAGTCCTCCCACTCCTGGCGCTTGTTGCGCAGCACGAAGTCGAAGACGTGTTCGCCCAGGGTCTCGGCGACCAGCTCGGAGGATTCCATCACCGCGATGGCGTTCTCCAGGGTGGCGGGCAGCGGGTCGATGCCCATCGCACGGCGCTCGGAGTCGGTCAGCTCCCAGACGTCGTCGTCGGCGCCCTCCGGCATCTGGTAGTTCTCCTCGATGCCCTTGAGCCCGGCCGCGAGCATCACCGCGAACGCCAGGTAGGGGTTGGTCGCCGAGTCGACGGCGCGGTACTCGATCCGCGCGGAGTTCGACTTCCCCGGCTTGTACATCGGCACCCGCACCAGCGCGGAGCGGTTGTTGTGCCCCCAGCAGATGTACGACGGGGCCTCGGCGCCGCCCCACAGCCGCTTGTAGGAGTTGGTGAACTGGTTGGTCACCGCGGTGATCTCGGCGGCGTGCTTGAGCAGACCGGCGATGAACGAGCGGGCCACCCCGGACAGTTCCAGCGGCTCACCCGGGCCGTGGAAGGCATTGCGGTCGCCCTCGAACAGCGACAGGTGGGTGTGCATCCCGGACCCCGGCTGGTCGGCGAGCGGCTTGGGCATGAACGAGGCGAACACCCCCTGCTCCAGCGCCACCTCCTTCACCACGGTGCGGAAGGTCATGATGTTGTCGGCGGTGGTCAGCGCGTCCGCGTACCGCAGGTCGATCTCGTTCTGGCCCGGCCCGGCCTCGTGGTGGGAGAACTCCACCGAGATGCCCATCGACTCCAGCATGGTGATCGCCGCCCGCCGGAAGTCGTGGGCGGTGCCGCGCGGCACGTGGTCGAAGTAGCCGCCCTGGTCGACCGGCACCAGCGGCCGGTTCGGGTCGGTGCTCGGCTCGAACAGGTAGAACTCCACCTCGGGGTGTGTGTAGAAGGTGAAGCCCTGCGCCGACGCCTTGGCCAGCGCACGCTTGAGCACGTTCCGGCTGTCGGCCAGCGAGGGCTCGCCGTCCGGGGTGAGGATGTCGCAGAACATCCGCGCGGTGCCGTGTCGCTCACCGCGCCAGGGCAGCACCTGGAAGGTGGTCGGGTCCGGCTTGGCGATCATGTCCGCCTCGTAGACCCGGGTCAGCCCCTCGATCGACGAGCCGTCGAAGCCGATCCCCTCGGAGAAGGCCGCTTCCAGCTCGGCGGGCGCGATGGCCACCGACTTCAACGTCCCCAGCACATCGGTGAACCAGAGACGGATGAAGCGGATGTCCCGCTCCTCGACCGTGCGGAGCACGAACTCCTGCTGCCTGTCCATGCGCCCCATCCTGCACGATCAAGATTGCGAGCAGGTGACATGGCGGGAGAATCGCCGAAGGAAAGACCTAGGCTGACCTTCATGCCACTGCGGATCGCGCTCGCCCAGATCGACACCTGTGTCGGAGACCTCGACGGCAACACCCGGGCGGTGCTGGCCTCCGCCCACAAGGCAGCCGAGGCGGGAGCACGGCTGGTCGCCTTCCCGGAGATGACCGTCACCGGCTACCCGATCGAGGACCTGGCGCTGCGCGCGTCCTTCCGGCGCGGCGCGGAGTCGGCGCTGGCCCGGTTGGCCGCCACCCTGGTGGACGAGGGCCTGGGCGACCTGACCGTGGTGTTGGGGATGGTGGGGACCCGCGACGGGCGACCGACCAACCAGGCGGTGGTGCTGCACGGTGGCACCGTCACCGCCCGCTACGACAAGCGGCACCTGCCGAACTACGGCGTCTTCGACGAGTTCCGGATCTTCACCCCGGGCCACGAGTCCTGCGTGATCGAGGTCGACGGCCGGCGGATCGGCCTGGCGATCTGCGAGGACATCTGGCAGGACGGCCCGGTCGAGGCGTTGGTCGGCCAGGGTGTCGAGCTGCTGCTGGTGCTGAACGGGTCCCCCTATGAGGAGGGCAAGGTGCACCAGCGCGCCGACCTGGCGACCCGGCACTCCGCGACCCTGGGCGGCATCCCGGTCGCCTACGTGAACATGGTCGGCGGCCAGGACGACCTGGTCTTCGACGGCGGCTCCTTCGTGGTGGCCGGGGACCGGGTGCTGGCCCAGTCGCCGCAGTTCGTGGCCGACCTGGCGCTCTGGGACCTGGCCGACGCCGGTGCCGAGCAGACCACCGGGAAGCTCGCTCCGCCGCTGCACCCCGACGAGGAGGTCTACCGGGCCCTGGTCACCGGCCTGGCGGGCTACGTGCAGAAGAACGGCTTCCGCCGGGTGGTGCTCGGCATGTCCGGCGGGATCGACTCCGCCCTGGTCGCCGCGATCGCGGCGGACGCGCTGGGGGGCGAGAACGTCACCGGTGTCTCGATGCCTTCGCGCTGGTCGTCGGACCACTCCAAGGACGACGCCGCCGACCTGGCCCAGCGGATCGGTGCCGACTACCGGGTGCAGCCGATCAAGCCGGTGGTGGACGCCTTCGAGGCCGGGCTGCCGCTGGACGGGGTCGCCGCGGAGAATCTGCAGGCCCGGGTGCGCGGGATGATCCTGATGGCGGTGTCCAACGCCGAGGGGCACCTGGTGCTCGCCACCGGCAACAAGACCGAGCTGGCGGTGGGCTACTCCACGATCTACGGCGACGCCGTCGGTGGCTACGCCCCGATCAAGGACGTCGACAAGTCCCGGGTGTGGGCGCTGTCCCGGTGGCGGAACAACCACGCCGTCGACCGGGGCGAGATCCCGCCGATCCCGGAGAACTCGATCACCAAGCCGCCGTCGGCCGAGCTGCGGCCCGGTCAGGTGGACCAGGACTCGCTGCCGCCCTACGACCTCCTCGACCAGGTGCTGGACGCCTATGTCGAAGACGCCGAGGGCCGCGCCGAACTGCTCGCCCGCGGCTTCGACCCCGAGGTGGTCGACCGGGTGCTGTCCCTGGTCGACCGCGCCGAGTGGAAGCGGCGGCAGTACCCCCTCGGCCCGAAGGTCACCGCCCTGGCGTTCGGCCGGGACCGTCGACTTCCGATCACCAGTCGCTGGCGCGAACCGATCGACCCGCACACGTCCACCACCAGCACGGAGCACTGAGATGTCGCACATGCCCGACCCCGCCACCACCACCCGTCGCGTCCGGGTGCACCACCTGGCGCAGGCCAAGCAGCGGGGCGAGAAGCTGACCATGCTGACCGCCTACGACTTCGCGGTGGCCCGGTTGTTCGACGACGCGGGGATCGACCTGCTGCTGGTCGGGGACTCGATCGGCAACACGATGCTCGGCCACGAGTCGCCGATCCCGGTCACGGTGGACGAGATGCTGCCCCCCACCCGCGCCGTGGTCCGGGCCGCCCGGCGGGCGATGGTGGTCGCCGACCTGCCCTTCGGCTCCTACGAGGCATCCGCCGCGCAGGCGCTCGGCACCGCCGTCCGCTACGTCAAGGAGGCCGGGGCGCACGCGGTGAAGCTGGAGGGCGGCAAGCGCAGCGCGGCCCAGATCCGGGCGCTGACCGACGCCGGGATCCCGGTGGTCGCGCACCTCGGCTTCACCCCGCAGTCGGAGAACACCCTCGGCGGGCACCGGGTGCAGGGCCGTGGCGACGAGGCCGCCGAGCTGCTGAGCGAGGACGCCCTGGCGGTGCAGGAGGCCGGTGCGGTCGCCGTGGTGCTGGAGATGGTCCCGGCCCCGGTCGCGGCCCGGGTCACCGAGATCCTGCACATCCCCACGATCGGCATCGGTGCCGGGCCGGACTGCGACGGTCAGGTCCTGGTCTGGACCGACATGGCCGGGATGGGCGACTGGTCGCCGCGGTTCGCCAAGCAGTACGCGAACATCGGGCAGCTGCTCACGGACGCCGCCCGGTCGTACGCGGCCGAGGTGCGTGGCGGCGAGTTCCCGGACGAGGGGCACTCCTTCCTGGACTGACCGGCGATTCGGCCCCGGGGACCCCGGGCGCACCTCTACGCTCGTCCGCATGCCCCGGCTGATGGTGGACGAGCGCCCGACCGTGTCGTCGCCGTCCCCGGGCCTGCGGCTGACCCGGCGCGGTCGGTTGGTGCGGACCGGGGTGATCCTGGCGCTGCTGGTGGCCGTCGTGGTGGTCCTCGTACAGCTCACCCGACCGGACCCCGCCCCCGCGACCCCGATCACGCCGCTGGCCACCGTGCCACCGACCTGTGTGCCCACCGCCGAGACCTCGCAGAACTGCTGGCCGGCGATCACCGAGGGGAACGACGACCGCCTGGTGCAGTCGCCCTGGTTCACCGGCCGGGTGCTCGCCGGTGACGTCGAGGTGGTGCTGAACCATGTCGCCGAGCGCTTCGACGCCACCGTCGAGTCGGTCGACCCGGACTCCTCCTGGGGTTGGGGCTACCGGAGCGTGCGCGGCGAGGGCGACAGCTCCGACGACGTCAGCGCGACCGCGGCGGGTGGCAGCGAGCTGTCCAACCACGCCTCCGGGACCTCGATCGACCTGAACGCCACCGAGCACCCGCTGGGTGCCGACGACACCTTCAGCGACGAGCAGGTCGCCGCGATCCACGCGATCCTGGCCGAGGTGTCACCGGTGGTCGCCTGGGGCGGTGACTTCACCGGCCGCCGGGACGAGATGCACTTCGAGATCGTCGGTGACCCGGCGGCGGTGGCCGAGGTCGCCGCCCGGCTCACCGCCGCCGGGTGAGCCGCCCTCAGTCCTGCGCCTCGCGCCGGTCCTCCTCGTCCCAGGCGGCATTGCGCTCCCGGGCGGTGGCCAGCGCGTGCTCGGCGGCCTCCCGGGTGTCGTAGGGGCCGAGGCGACTGGACCAGGACGACTGCTTGCCCTGCTCCACCTCACCGGTCTCGACGTTGAAGTAGAAGCCCTCGCTCATCGCATCCTCCTCGTGACTGCGTTGATCCGTAGACTGCCAGGCATGACGTCCGTCCACCCGGGGACCGTGAGCCCGCCCCGCACCGTGCCGCGCTCCATCCCGCGACCGGAGTACGTCGGCAAGCCCGGCCCGACCCCCTTCACGGGCAGCGACATCCCGGCGCCGGAGGTCCTGGACCGGATCCGGGTGGCCGCCCGGATCGCCGCGCAGGCGCTGCAGGTGGTCGGCGATGCCGTCGCCCCGGGGATCACCACCGACGAGCTGGACCGGATCGGGCACGAGTTCCTGCTCGACCACCACGCCTACCCGTCCACGCTGGGCTACCGGGGCTTTCCCAAGTCGCTGTGCACCTCGGTGAACGAGGTGATCTGCCACGGCATCCCGGATTCGACGGTGCTGACCGAGGGCGACATCGTCAACGTCGACATCACCGCCTACATCGGCGGCGTGCACGGCGACAACAACGCCACCTTCCCGGTCGGCGAGGTCGACCAGGAGTCGGCCCTGCTGATCGAGCGCACCCGCGAGGCCCTCAACCGGGCGATCAAGGCGGTCCAGCCGGGCCGGGAGTTCAACGTCATCGGCCGGGTGATCGAGAAGTACGCGGGCCGATTCGGCTACGGCGTGGTACGTGACTACACCGGCCACGGCGTCGGCGAGGCGTTCCACTCCGGGCTGATCGTCCCGCACTACGACGCCGCGCCCCGCTACGACCGCCTGATCGAGCCGGGCATGGTCTTCACCATCGAGCCGATGCTGAACCTGGGCACGCCGGACTGGATCATGTGGGACGACGACTGGACGGTGCTCACCGCCGACGGTCGCCGGTCGGCCCAGTTCGAGCACACCCTGCTGGTCACCGAGACCGGCGCCGAGATCCTCACCCTGCCCTGACACCACCGTCGACGGAGACCACCATGAGCACGCATCCCACGACCGCGTTCGGCATCGACATCGGCGGCTCCGGCATCAAGGGCGCCCCGGTGGACCTGACCACCGGTGAGTTCTCCGCCGACCGGGTGCGGATCCCCACCCCGCAGCCCGCCACCCCGCAGGCGGTCGCCGCCACCTGCGCCGAGCTGGTCGCCTCCTTCGACCTGCCGAAGGACGCCGCCATCGGCGTCACCTTCCCGGCCGTGGTCCAGCACGGTGTCGCGCGCAGCGCCGCGAACGTCGATTCCTCCTGGATCGGGACCAACATCGAGACCGTGCTCGGTGAGGCGCTGGGTCGTCCGGTGCTGGCGGTCAACGACGCCGACGCCGCCGGGTACGCCGAGGCGCGCTACGGTGCCGCCCGCTCCACCACCGGCGCCACCTTCGTCGCCACCCTGGGCACCGGCATCGGCACCGCGATGATCGTCGACGGTGTCCTGGTGCCGAACCTGGAGCTGGGCCACCTGGAGATCGACGGCCACGACGCCGAGTCCCGCGCCTCCGACGCCGCCCGCGACCGGGACGACCTGAGCTTCGAGCAGTGGGCCGAGCGGTTGCAGCGCTACTTCGGCGTGATCGAGGACCTGTTCTGGCCGGACCTGATCGTGGTCGGCGGCGGTGTGTCCAAGCACCACGAGAAGTTCCTGCCGTTGCTCCACCTGCGCGCGCCGATCGTGCCCGCGCAGCTGCGCAACGCCGCCGGGATCGTCGGCGCCGCCGCATTGGCCGCCGCGCACGGCGCACCGGTCGCCGCCAGCTGACCCGTTCCGGGTCGCGCGCACCCCGTTTCCGGATGCGGCACCCGCACAGTCGACCTACCGTCGAGTCATCCCCGAGCAGAGGAGGACCCCATGGGACTCGACGACAAGATCGCGAACGCCGCTGAGAAGGTTTCTGGGAAGGTCAAGGAGGCCACCGGCCGCGCTTCGGACGACGAGCGTCTGGAGGCCGAGGGCAAGGCCGACCAGTCCAAGGCGGACCTCAAGGGTGCCGGCGAGAAGGTCAAGGACGCCTTCAAGGGCTGACCCCGTACCGATGCCCCGTTCCACCTCCGGGTGGGGCGGGGCATCGCCGTGCCCGGGTGTCACCGGTCGGGGCGCAGGCGGACCGGAACGCTGAATCGCGGGACGCCGTCGCTGGTCGCCTCGGTCCGCCACGGCCCCCGGGACTCCAGGCCGACCACATCCAGGTGCGGCTGCACGATGGCGGCCAGCGGCACCGGGTAGTCCGGCGATGTCACCCGGCTCTCCGCGAGCGGGACCCCCTCCGCCGTCAGCACGGTGAGCGTCCAGGTCAGCGATCCGGCACCCGCCGACCCGGGCGAGTGCATCGCCACCGTCGTGACCAGTGCCAGTTCGGCACCACTGAGCCCCGCGATCCGAGGCAGCGTCCCGTCCCCCATCCAGACCCCCCGCTCTGTGCGGCCAGTGTGCGGCGCATCGGGTGAACTTCCCGGGACTTACGTCCCAGGTCAGCGACATCACCCCAGTTCACGGCGTCCGGCAAAGTGTGGCCTACGTCACATGCGGGTCGACTTCGACGAGTTGCCCGATTCCTGCCGTTCGTACACTTGTTCGATGACCGACCCGGGGCGATGGGTGCGCACCAGGCGGGGGTTCTTGCGTATCCCGCCGCCGCAGTGCCCCGCCTGCGGATGGGCCTGGCCCACCTTCGGACCGTTCCGGCCCCGGGAGGGCTCGGTGTTCTGCCGCTGCGCACCCCGGCGCACCCACACGCTGTGGACCTGTTCCTGCGGTGCGTTGGTGGCCGAAGGCTGCCACGACGTCCGGGGGTGGGGTCGCGCGTCCGTGCCGGCCGGACTCGCCGCCGAACGCCGCTGGTCGTGTTGACAGCGGGTGAACTCGCGGATGCGATCTTGCCTCGACCCGCGCACTGCCGATAAGAGAGAGATGGCCCGCATACGTCCGACCCTCGCGGTCGTCGCCGCACTCCTGGTGCTGGCGACGGCCTTCGTGGCGGGCGGGCCCGACATCGCCCTGTGGGCACTCGCCACCCTCGCGGCCGCTGTCGGCACCGTCCGGCTGCGCGCCGTCCACCCCGACGACGACGCGACGCTCTGGCGCTGGAGTACGCGTGGCGGCTGGGCAGTGACCGTCGGACTCGGCGTCGAATCGGTCGTGCGCGCCGTCGGCACCGGCAGTGCCGCCCAGAACTGGGCGCTCAGCTGCGCGGCGATCGCGGCGTGCGCCGCCGTGTACCAGGGACTGGTGCGCTGGAACCGGTCCAGCACCGCGCTCTCCGACCCCGGCGACTGGGCGAACGGGGTCAGCGCGTTCCTCGCGGCGGTCGCGCTGGGTTGTCTGATCCGCACGCAGCTGTCCCCCGGACCCTCCACCCTCGGCCCCGATCTGCTCGGGCACGTGCTCCGGCTCGCCGCCGCCACGGTCCTGGTCGGCAGCTGCCTGACCGTGACCGCCATCGCCGACCTGCGCTCCGATCGCCGCGCGGCCCTTCTGAGCGGTGGCGCCCTGACCGCGCTGATCGCCGAACTGATCGCCATGCTGGCCGGCCTCGACGTGGTGGCGGGGCTGGGCTGGGCGGCGCTGATCGTCGCCGCCGCGATCGCCTGCGGACTCCCCCACGCGGATCGCACCGCCACCTACTCCTCGTCCCGGGCCACCACCGCGGGCTCGGTGGTCGTGATCGCCGCCGCCCTGGCCATCGTGGCCACGAACGCCGTGCTGCCGGGCGGCTCCCGCGTGGTGGTCGCCATCGCCGTGGCCGCCGGGCTGATCGCCTGCGTCCGGGCGCTGCGCCTGGTCCGCGACCTGGCACTGCTCGCCTCCTCCCGGGTCGAGGCGCGCACCGACTCCCTGACCGGCGTGCCGAACCGGCGCGCCCTGGTCGAACGACTCGACGCGGTCTCCGACTCCGACGGCACCGCCCTGCTGGTCATCGACCTGGACCGGTTCAAGGACGTCAACGACCGCTACGGACACGCGGTCGGCGACGCCCTGATCCAGGACATGGCCGAGCGGCTGGAGACGGTCTTGGCGGGTCGCGGACTGCTCGCCCGCCTCGGTGGGGACGAGTTCGCCGTGGTGCTGGACGACCCGGACCCGGAGCGCGCCGCCGGGATCGCCCACGAACTCTGCGCCGCCGCGACGATGCCCAGTGAGATCGGCGGGCGACTGCTGCGGGTGTCCGCGAGCATCGGCGTGGCCAGCACCCTGCTCGGCGAGCACCGCGACGGTGAGCTGCTGCGCGGCGCCGATGCCGCGATGTACATCGCCAAGCGGGCCGGCAGCGGCGTCCAGGTCTACGACGAGGCCACCGACGCCCGCGCCCGCACCCAGCACGAACTCGCCGAGGACCTCCGGGGGTTGCTCACCGGCACCGGCACCGAGCACGGGGAGCTCACCGTGCACTTCCAGCCGCAGCTCGACGCGCACACCGGTGCCGTGGTCGCGGCCGAGGCCCTGGTCCGCTGGGACCACCCGCAGCGCGGACTGCTCGGCCCCTTCGCCTTCCTCGACCTCGCCGAGGAGCACGGGCTGATGACGCCGCTCACCTGGCACGTCCTGGACCAGGCCACCCGGCAGGCGCTGGCCTGGCGAACGGCAGGGGTGGACATCCCGGTGGCGGTCAACCTGTCCACCTCCTGCCTGGAGTTCCCCGGGCTGCTGGGCGCGCTGTCCGCCGCCCTCACCCGGACCGGCCTGCCGCCGTCCTCCCTGGTCGTGGAGATCACCGAGACCACCCTGATGCACGACCCGGAGCTGGCGATCGAGGTGACCCGCAAGATCCGCGACCTCGGCATCGCGGTCAGCATCGACGACTACGGCACCGGGTACTCCTCCCTGGCGTACCTCAACGACCTGCCGGCGGAAGAACTCAAACTCGACCGCACGTTCACCGGCAAACTGACCACCGACCCGCGCACCCGCGCCATCGTCTCCGGCACCATCGACCTGGCCCACCACCTCGGCCTGCGGCTGGTCGCCGAGGGCGTCGAGGACACCGAGACCCTGGACCAGCTGCGACTGCTCGGCTGCGACCGAACCCAGGGCTACCTGCACGCCCGGCCGATGCCCGCCGACGACTTCCGCGCCTGGCTCAGCGAAGCCGCCACCGTCGTCGACCACAGTGGTGCACACTGAGCCGTGCCCCGCCGACCCCGTGCCGACCCCGACTCCCCCGACGCGCTCGGCCACGGCACCATCACCATCGCCGCGGACGACCCGGGCACGCTGTACCTGAACGGCGAGATCGACCTCAATGCCACCCGCCGCTTCCGCACCACGTACTCCCCCGAGGACCTGCGCGCCGTCGACCTGGTCGACCTCAGCGGCGTCAGCTTCGCCGACTCCGGCGTGATCAGCGTGGTCGCCGTCGTACTGCTCGAACGACCCGCCGACCGGCCCCGGCTCCGGATCCGCGGGGCGACGGAGATGCTCACCTTCGTCCTGGGCGTCTCCGGGATCTCCCCGCAGGTCGACTTCGAGTGATCAGACGATCAGCGCGCGGTGCCGCACCTGCCCCTGTCCGTCGTGGTCGCTGATCCACTCGCCGGTCACCCGCCGCCCGATCAGATCCAGGTACGGCCGCACCACCTCGGTCAGCGGGTGCGGGCAGTCAGGGGCGAGCACGGTCTCGCGGGCCACCACCGCCCCGCTCAGATCGACGACGCTCAGTGACCACCTGATCTGCCCGTCGCCCACGTCCTGGGGTGCGTGCAGCACGACCACCCGGGCGTGCCGGATCTGGTCCGTCGCCAGCTGGCTGATCCGTCGGGACATCACATCGCGTTTCTTCTGCCGGTCGCCCGCTGGTCGCGGGTGTCGGCCTCAGCGTGCCGGTCGACGGTCGCTCGCGTGAGGAAACCGCCGCATTTTGTGACATGTCACCCATCTGGCAGCAGTGCGATGAGTAGCGCCGCGCCGCCTCTTTCCTGAACGATTTGCCCTCTGACCTGCACCTTGATAGGCAAGGATCGGACATATCGCCGGAATGAGACGGAGTACACGATGGGAATCTTCGATCGGATCAAGGGTGCGGTCGGCAACGCCCAGCAGGCCGGCAAGGACGCGGACGCCTCCGTGGCCGCCGCGCGCGCCGCGTCCGGCGCACCGCAGGCATCCGGGGTCGCCGGGATGAGCGCCGCCGACCAGCAGGCCCTGATCGCCCAGGCGATGGCCCAGCCGGGCGGCCAGGCCGAGGCCGACTTCCGCAACACCGGCGGCACCGCCGACGACGCAGCGTTCGCCCCCGCGGCCAACGGGGTGACCTGGCAGCAGTACGCGACCGTGATCGCCCAGTCCCAGGCGGTCAACTACGACCAGGCAGCCCTCGCCGGTCTCGCCGCCGGCCAGGGCATCGACGCTGCCGCCTGGACCGCCGCGGCCGAGGAGTTCGCCGCCCGCGCCCAGACCAACCCGGCCGTCGGCCGCGAGATGGGCCGGATCGCCCGCGAGGGTCGCGCCTGAGCATGGGAGCACTGCGCGACCTGATGCGACTGGTCCGGTGGAGCCGCGACCAGCCCCGACCGTCGTTCGCCGACGCGATGGCGACCTCGGTGCAGGCCACCGAGGACGTCCGGGCGTATCAGGACGCGCTGATCAGCGGGGTGGTGGGTCCGCACAACGGCGTGCCCACCACCGCGCTGGTCGAGGAGGTACGCCAGCTGCCCAGCCCCAGCGGGCGGCGGGTGGAGCTGGTCCTCCGGATCGACGGACCGGGCCAGCCCCGGGTCACCCACACCGCGGAACCGCCACGACCGGTCCGGGTCGGCGAACTCCTGCCGGTGTGGATGCTGCGGTTCGAGCCGCAGCGGTTCTCCATCGACTGGACCCGGGCCGCCCAGAGCTGAGTCGGCGCATCGCAGCGCTGTTCGCCCACGCACCGGCCCCGAGCACGCCTAGACTCGACCACCGACGCGGGCCGGGTGGCTCGCGCATGTGGGGGGGCACATGATCGGTGTGAAGCCGTGGCACGTCGTGGCAGCGGTGCTGCTCGTCCTCCTGATCGCCGGAGTCGTCTGGCTGGTGCGATCGACCGTCCGGGCAATCCGCTCGGAGCGTCACCCGCGCTAGCTCCCCGGCAACGGCGCGTCGTTCCGGATGCCGATCCCTCCCCGCAGTGACTACCGTGCGCCATGCGCTTCTCCCAGGTCGTGGTGTTCGACGCCGCGGATCTCGACGCCGAGAGCACCTTCTGGGCCGGGATCCTCGACGGGCAGGTCCGGCGGGACGACGACTGGCACATGATCAGCGTCGACGGAGACGCTCGGATCGGCGTCCAGCTGGCACCGAACCATGTGCCGCCGGACTGGCCGGACGGCGTGCCGCAACAGCAGATCCACCTCGACCTGTGGGTGGACGACTTCCCGGCTGCCCACGCGCGCGTGATGGAGCTCGGCGCCCGGGTGCTCGCCGAGGCCGGTGAGCACAACTTCCAGGTGTACGCCGACCCGGCGGGTCACCCGTTCTGCCTGTGCTGGGGCACCGACTGACGCATCGGCACCGTCAGCACTGTCGGCACTGTCGGCACCGTCAGCACTGCCGCATGAGCCACGCCGTCGCGTCCGCCACCGGGTCCTGCGACGGCTGATCCGGTGCGATCGGCGCATCACCGAATCGGGCGCCGGTCCGGTCCTCGGTCTCCCCCACCGCGAGCGCCAGCGTCGATCCGCTGTACAGCGTCATCGTCTGGTTCACGCTGGCGTAGCCCGCGGTGGGCAGGCCGAAGGATCGCGCCCGGTCCAGCCCGTGGAACGCGATCGCCGCTTGTTCACCTGAGCTGCCCGTCCCGTCGTCGGTGAGCACCGCGACCGGCACGTCCAGTGTGGTGGCGCCCGCGGCCGTGCTGGTCGTCGTGCCGCCGCCGGAGACCGTGCCGTCGGCCAGCCGGACCGTCGTCACCTGGTCCCGGATCACGAAGCGGGAGACGTCACCGTCCGGCAGCAGGGGTGCCAGCCCGGCGAGCATCGGCCCCATGTCGCCACCACCGTTCCCGCGCAGATCCACGATCACTCCGCAGACGTCGGCGTCGACCAGACCCTCGGCCAGCGTGTCGGCGTACCGCTGTCCGGCGGCGGGGTCACCGGTGAACTCGGGCACCACCGCCGTGGCGATCCCCCCGTCCACGGTCACGGTCGGCAGCACCGGACCGCCGTCGGTATCCGACGAGGGACTGCTCGCCGGGATGATCCGCGAGTGATGCCCGCCCGCGACCCGCACCGCATCGGCCAGCGCGGCGTCCGCCTCGTCGAAGGAGTGCACGGAGGCCAGTGCTTCGATGGCTTCCTGCCGGGCCGTGGCCCACTCCGCTCCGTGGGCGTACAGCCCCGAGTCGAGCATCCGCACGATGTCCTGCCCGTACCGTTCCGGGGACGGCGGCACCAGCCAGATCCCGATCCGGGGTCCGAAAGCCCACACCGCACCCAGCACGCCCACCACACCGACCGCCATGACGGCGCTCACCGTCCACCACACCGGTCGCATTCGCTTGCTCACTACGTCCTCCTCCTGGTCAGGGCAACTCTGACCGAGCGGGGCGTGCCACCGCGTCAACCCCGGGACCCGACGCCATCGGCGAGCAGTCATCCCACGGGTGCGGGTGAAACTCCGCCCGAGGGCTGACGTGTCAGGCACCACGGCCGAGGCGGACCGCATCGTCGAGGCCCGTAGGTGCCGTACGCTGCGCGACACGATGTCGGCACCGTGCCAGCGTCGAGACAGGATGATGCGTGCACGAGGCAACGCCCGATCGCGACCGACTGCTCGCGACGGTGATGACCGAGCTCACCCGCACCTTGGACGCCGAGGTCGCCGTGGGACGCCTGGCACGGCTGCTGTGTCCGACCCTCGCCGACTGGTGCGTGATCAGCCTGGTCGACGACGACGAGTCCCGGATGCGTCACCGCCGGCTGCGGGACATCGGGTGGTGGCACACGGACCCCGACCACGCCGCACTGGTCCAGGAGTACGCCGCCACCAGGATCGGTGCGCTGCGGTCCAGCTCGATGCTGATGGACGCGATGGACTCGGGGCAGGTGGTGCACGTGCCGTCCGACGCGCTGACCGCGCTGCACCGTGTCCTGGAACCGGGTCGCGCCCGCGAGCTCGCCGATCTCCTCGCGCCCGAGTCGTTGACCGTCATGCCGTTGCAGAGCCGCGGGCGCACCCTGGGCGCCGTCTCCCTGTTCAACGGTCCGCAACGCCCCGCGCTCTCCGACGCTCAGCGCGCGACACTGACCGAGGTGGCGTCGGCGGCGGCAGTGGTGCTGGACAACGCCCGGCTGTACCGCCGTCAGCGCGACGTCGCACTCACCTTCCAGCGCTCCCTGCTGACAGCACCGGTCGAACCCGACCACGTCGAGGTGGCGGTCCGCTACCAGCCGGCGGCCGAGGGCGCCCAGGTCGGCGGCGACTGGTACGACGCCTTCCTGCAGCCCGACGGATCGACGATGCTGGTGATCGGCGACGTGGTCGGACACGACATCGAAGCCGCCGCGGTCATGGCGCAGCTGCGGTCCATGCTGCGCGGGATCGCGGTCGTGACCCAGGATTCACCCGCGGAGGTGCTCGCCCACCTCGACGCCGCTGCCCGCACCCTGCGGATCACCACCATGGCCAGCGCGCTGGTGGCCCGGCTGGAACAGACCGACCGCGAGCGCGAGATCGGGGTGACCCGGGTGCGCTGGGCCGCGGCCGGGCACCCGCCGCCGATGGTGGTCACCGAGCACGGAGAGGTCACCGCTCTGGTCGCGCAGGCGACCGGGCTGCTCCTCGGCATCGATCCGCAGCGCCCCCGGGTGGACAACGAGGTCGTCCTCGAGCGCGGGACCACCCTGCTGATGTACACCGACGGCCTGATCGAGCGACGCACTCGGTCGATCAGGGACGGCATGGCAGCCTTGCAGGACGCGCTGAGCCGACACGCCCGCCGGGACCTCGACGCGCTCTGCGACCGTCTCCTGGCCGAACTGCCCGCCGGCCCCGGCGACGACGACGTGGCGCTGATCGCCGCCCGCCTGCACCCCCAGGACCGCCCCCGCCCGCCCGAGGCCGGCCCGAACGTCGTCCCGCCGGACGTCCCCGACGACGAGGCCGACGTCTCCGCCTGAACGCGGCACGACCCGCGCGCCGCCGCTGATGACATCGCGCTCGACACCAACCGGCCACGACTCCGAAAGCGGCGAGGCTCCACCCGTCGATGGTCGCCCGCCGTGCGTGCGATGAGGTCTGCCGATAGCTTCCGATGTCGTCCACGCACATGTCGACAGGGGGAGAGAACATGAGCAAGCGACTCGCGGGATTCGGGGCCACCGTCGCCCTGCTCGCCGGGATCGGACTGGCAGCCGCGCCGGCCGCGACCGCGACACCATCGTCGATCGGGCCGTTCGCGACGAAGGCGAAATGCGTCGCCGAGCGGTCCCTGTTCGCCATGGAGGGCTACACGCACCTCGGCGACTGCGTGCTCCAGGCTGACGGGTGGCGGTTCACGATGAACGTCCTCGTCCCCGACTGAGGACTCGCGCCGCACACGACGACGCCCCGGTCTCCCTCGGGAGGACGGGGCGCTGTCGTCGGGCCGCCAAAGGTGGATGAGCTGGCCGATACGCCGGGTTCTGTCCCCGCACCCGGTCTCCCGAGTGCGAGTGGCGGTCATCCATCTACGACGTACGTTGCCGCACGCCTCCAGCGACCTACCCGGGAGCTCGGGCGGGCAGCCCTCGGACGCTCCCTGTCTGGTCTTGCTCCGGGTGGGGTTTACCTAGCCGCACCGGTCACCCGGCACGCTGGTGGTCTCTTACACCACCGTTTCACCCTTACCGACCTCGGCCCGAGGGTCGTGGTCGGCGGTCTGTTCTCTGTGGCACTGTCCCGCGGGTCACCCCGGGTGGGCGTTACCCACCACCCTGCCCTACGGAGCCCGGACGTTCCTCGGCGGATCCGAGGATCCGACGCGACCGCCTGGCCAGCTCATCCGCAATCAGGGTACCTGCCTTTGCGACCTCGGGGAGCCGACTACGATCTCCCGGTGCTGATCCTGCTGCCGCCCTCCGAGGGCAAGACCGCCCCCACCGACGGCCCGGCGCTGGATCTGGCGGCGCTGTCCTCCCCTGCGCTGACGGCCCAGCGGCGGCGCACCCTGTCGGCGTTGATCAAGGTCAGCGGCCGGCGGAACGCGGTGGAGCTGCTGGGCGTGGGGGCGACGCTGGGCGAGGAGGTGGCCCGGAACACCCTGCTGCGCGAGGCTCCGACGGCGCAGGCGCGGCGGGTGTACACCGGGGTGCTGTACGCGGCGGCGGGGCTGGACACGATCGAGGATCCGGCCGTGCTGGATCAGGTGCGGACGGTGTCGGGGTTGTGGGGGCTGGTGTCGCCCACCGACTCGATCCCGGCGTACCGGCTGTCGATGGGGGTGGATCTGCCGGGGGTCGGCCCGTTGGCGGCGGCGTGGCGACCGGTGGTGGGCGCGGTGCTGGACGGGCGGGACGAGTTGGTCGTGGACTGTCGGTCGGCGGCGTACCTGGCGGCGTGGAAGCCGAAGAAGGACGTGCCGTGGGTGCAGGTGCGGGTACTGCGCGAGCTGGACGGCAAGCGGTCGGTGGTCTCGCACCACGCGAAGCACACCCGGGGAGTCCTGACGCGGCACCTGTTGACCCGTGCTGGTGCCGCCCCGACCGATCCGGAGTCGTTGGCGAAGGCGGCGTGGGAGCTGGTGGGCAGCGAGCTGATCGACGTGGAGCTGGACGCTCGCGGGCGCACGCTGTCCCTGGTGGTCTGAGCGCGCCGGGGGTCAGCCCTGGCGCCAGCCCTCGCTGGGCACACCGACGACGGCGATCTCGTGCCGCCGGTCGTGGAACAGCCGGATGATGCTGACCGAGGCGGGGGCGACCCGCAGCTGGCTCCACGATCCGGGCTGCGCGCCCATGGTGACGCCGAGCGCCGCCCGGATCGCGACCGCGTGCGAGACCACGACCACGGTGCGGTCGGTGCCGGCGTCGAGCAGTCCGTCCAGTGCGGTGCCGACCCGAACGCCGACATCGGCGATGGACTCGCCGTGCTCGGGTCGGATGTCGGCGCGGGTGTGCCACGGTTCGAGCTGACCGGGCCACCGCTCCTCGATCTGCTCGGCGGTCAGCCCCTGCCAGGCACCGAAGTCGGCTTCCTGGAATCCGGGGTCCACCCGGGGGTCGAGGCCGAGCTTGGCGCCGATGATCCCGGCGGTCTCCTGGGTGCGGACCATCGGCGAGCAGATCAGCTCGGTCGGGAACGGGATGTCGCCCCACAGGTCGTGGCCCACCCGGCAGACCAGCCCGGCGGCGTCGGCCGCCTGCGCCCGGCCGTGCTCGGTGAGCGAGGGACCCGGTTCCGAGGAACCGGAGTACCCGCGGGAGACGGTCATGGAGGTCTCGCCGTGCCGGACCAGCACCACGGTGGTGGGCTGCGCGTCGTCCCAACGGGGGGCGGCGCCCGAGGGGCGTCCGGGGCGGGCCATCAGAACGCGTCCTCGCCGCGCACCAGGATCCGGCCGGACTCCTCGCAGTAGACCAGCTGGTCCTCGGGCGTGGCCTTGATCGCGTTCAGCTCGATCGGCGGCACCATCATCCCGGAGCCCTCCGAGCGGCCGTGCCGCAGCGAGGCGACCGCGAAGCCACCGAGCTTGCCGCGCAGCCGCTCGTAGATCGCGACCAGGTTCTCCGGCAGCGGCTCGACGGTGCGGGCGCGCTCGGCGGCGACCTGGTCGGCCTCGGCATCGATGGTGGCCCAGGCGGCGTCCCGGGTGGCCTGGACCTCGGCGCGCTGGTTGAACAGGGCGGCGTGCGCGCTGGTCAGCTCGTTCAGCGCCGACTCGTGTGACTCCAGCCGCTCCATCACCTCCAGCTCGACCTCCTCCAGGTCGCCCTGGCGCCGAGCGAGCGACTCGATCTCGCTCTGCAGCGCCTGCAGGTCCTTCGCGGAGCCGGTGCCGGAGGCGAGCCGCTGCTCGTTGCGGGCCGCCCGGTCGCGGACCTGCTGCACGTCGGCCTCGGCCTTCGCCAGCTCCCGGCGCAGGTCACCGACCGCGGTGCGCGAGGTGGCGATCGCGGCGTCCAGGTCCTCGATCTGCGCGTCCAGCTCGGCGATCCTGGCGAGCTCGGGCAGCGAGTTCCGGCGGTGGCGCAGCTGGTCGAGCTTGGTGTCCAGCGCCTGCACGTCGAGCAGTCGTCGCTGGTCGGCCGGGGTGGCAGTCGTCACGGGGTGGGTCCTTCCGAAGGGCTGGATACGCGGCCGTTCCAGGGATCGGTGCGGCGGGTGCTGACGCGGGTCTCCACGGTAGTCCCGTGGGCTGCGAGGTCGTCGACGAGGGCGCGGGCGGCACCGGGCAGCCAGGGCCACTCGGAGGCGAAGTGCGCGGTGTCGATCAGGTACGGGGTGCCGCCCTCGAACTCGGCGCGTTCACGGAGTTCGGACGCGGGGTGGTGGCGCAGGTCGCTGGTGACGTAGGCGTCGGCGCCGCTGGCCCGCACCTGGTCGAAGAGCGAGTCGCCGGAACCACCCAGCACGGCCACGGTGCGGACGGTGGCGTCGTCGGGTCCGGCGTAGCGGATGCCCTGCGCGGTGGCGGGAAGCACGGCGGCGACCCGTTCGGCGAGCGCCCGCAGGGTCAGTGTCGGGTCGAGTTCGCCGACCCGGCCGATCCCGGTCGGGCCGTCCCAGGTCGCCAGCTCCAGCACGTCGAAGGCCGGCTCCTCGTAGGGGTGCGCCGCCCGCATCGCGGCGATCACCTCACCGCGCAGTCGACGGGGCGCGACCATCTCCACCCGGGCCTCGACCACCTGGGCCGCCTCCCCCGCCCGGCCGATCGTCGGATGGGCGGCGTCGGAGGGCGTGAAAGTGCCCTCCCCGGTGGTGGTCCAGGCGCAGCGGCTGTACTCCCCCAGTGCTCCGGCCCCCGCGGCCGCCAGCGCGTCCACCAGCGCGGCGGTCCGCTCCACCGGCACGAAGACCACGTGCTTGTCCAACGACTCCGCCGCCTGGGGCACCAGCGGCCGGGTGTCCACCAGTCCGAGCAGCGTCGCCAACTGGTCGGCCACCCCACCGGTCGCCGCGTCCGCATTCGTGTGCGCGGTGTACAGCGCACAGTCGCCGCGGATCAGCCGGTGCAGCAGGGCGCCCTTGAACTCGGTGGCCGCGACGGAGTGCACCCCGCGCAGCAGCAGCGGGTGGTGGGTGACGATCAGGTCGGCGCCCCAGTCGAGCGCCTCGTCCACGACGGTGGCGACCGGGTCGACGGCGAACAGCACCTTGCGCACCGGGTGGTCGGGGTCCCCGGCCACCAGACCGACCCGGTCCCACGACTCGGCGGTGCGCGGCGGGTAACGACGGTCGAGCAGTCGGACGACCTCGGCCAGGGTGACACTCATGGCGGCGAATCTACCGGTCAGGGCCGCAGCATGGCCTTGATCGCCCGGCGCTCGTCCATCGCGGCGTAGCCCTCGGCGACCTGGTCGAGCGGCAGCACCAGGTCGAACACCCGGCCCGGGTCGATGGCGCCGGACCACACGTCGTCGGCCAGCTCCTCGATGTACGCCCGCACCGGGGCCACCCCGCCGACGATCCCGATGTTCGACCGGAACAGCGTGCCCAGCGGCAGTTCCCCGCCGCCGGTCGGCAGGCCGACCACCCCGATCCGACCGCCGGGCCGCACGGTGGCGACCGCCTGGGCCACCGACTCCTTGGTGCCGACGCACTCCAGCACCGCGTCGGGGCCGACACCGCCCAGCAGGTCACGCACCGCGGCGGCACCCTCGTCACCCCGCTCGGCGACGATGTCGGTCGCACCGAACTCGGTGGCCAGGGCCTGCCGGTCGGCGTGCCGCGACATCGCGATCACCCGCTCGGCGCCCAGACGACGGGCGGCGATCACCGCGCACAACCCGACGGCGCCATCACCGACCACCGCCACCGTCGACCCGGCGCGCACCCCGGCGGTGAAGGCGGCGTGGTGTCCGGTACCCATCACGTCGCTCAGCGTCAGCACCGACCCGAGCAGGTCCTCGGACGGCGCCTCCGGCATCGCCACCAGCGTCCCATCGGCCAGCGGCACCCGGACGAACTCGCCCTGCCCGGCGTCGGTGGCCAGCCCCTCGGCGTCCGTGCCGCCCCACCCCGACGACTTCTCGCAGGAGGTGTGCACCCCGTTGCGGCAGTGGGCGCAGGTGTTGTCCGAGACCATGAACGGCGCGACCACGAACTGGCCGACCCGGATGTCCCGGACCGCCGCGCCGACCTCCTCGACCACGCCGACGAACTCGTGCCCGATCCGGCGCGGCTGCGGCGTCGGGCTCACGCCCCGGTAGCCCCACAGGTCCGAGCCGCAGACACAGGCGGCGACCACCCGGACCACCGCGTCGGTCGGGCTCAGGATCGTGGCGTCGGGCACCTCGTCCAGGCGGATGTCGTGGGGGCCGTAGAGCAGGGTCGCGCGCATCCGCCCACCCTACGACCGCGCCGCACGCGCCACCCCCGGCCGCGTCCAGGCGGTGCCCGCCGCCCGCGGGCCGCGCCCACCCGAACCCGGCAGTGCCCCCGGACCCGCATCCACCGCGCCCCCGAGGTCGGCAGTTCGCACCCCAACCCGCACCGACCGCGCCCCCCGAGGTCGGCAGTTCGCACCCCAATCCGCGCGGACCGCGCCCGAGGTCGGCAGTTCGCACCCGAAGTCGGCAGTTCGCCGTGCCCGAAGTGGCCGGTTCTGCCGACCTCGGCGGCGGTGGGGCGGCGAGGCCGGGAGAGCGGCGGTGGGCGGGCGAGGCCGGGCGGGCGAGCGGCGGTGGGGCGGGCGAGCGCTGGCGGCCGAGCATCGGGTGTCGCGAGGGCGGGGGTGGCGCGAGCACTGGGTAGCGCGAACCCCCAAAAGGACAAAGCGCCAAACCCGCCCGAGTCGCCGCACAATGGCGCTATGTGTGGCCGCTATGCGCAGACCCGCGCCGACGATGCGCTGGAGCGCGACCTCTTGGTGGACCGGATCCTGGGTGAGCCCCGCGCCCCGTCGTGGAACGTCGCGCCGACCCAGGACGTCCCGGTGGTGCTGGAACGCCGCGAGGACGACGGGGTCGAACGCCAGCTCCGCACTGCCCGCTGGGGACTGGTGCCGTCGTGGGCGAAGGACACCTCGATCGGTGCCCGAATGATCAACGCCCGGTCGGAGACGGTGTTGGAGAAGCCGTCATTCCGCAAGGCGGCCGCCGCCCGTCGCGCGCTGGTGCCGATGGACGGCTACTACGAGTGGCAGCGGCACGAGCACGGGCCGAAGACGCCGTTCTTCCTGCACGCGGACGCGCCGTTGGCCGCTGCGGGGCTGTACGAGCTGTGGCGGGACCGCAGCAAGTCCGACGACGATCCGACCCGGTGGCTGTGGTCGGTCACGATCATCACCCGACCGGCCACCGACGCCCTGGGCCACATCCACGACCGGTGCCCGGTGCTGCTGCCACCCGACCGCTGGGACGACTGGCTCAGCCCGGCGATCACGGCCCCGGACGAGGTCGGTGCGTTGATCGCGCACGTCCCGGAGCCGCACCTGGTGCCCCGCGAGGTCGGGCGCGCAGTGGGCAATGTGGCGAACGACGGACCGGGCCTGGTGGCACCGGTCGAGCAGCCCTGACCCACGGGTCAGCGGGTCCCGCCAGGTCCGCGCAGTGGGCCAGGTCCGGTCGGTGGATCAGGCGCGCTCGGCACTCAGCGGGACTCGATCACCGACCACCCGTCGTCGGTGACCCGCAGCGCCTGGTCGTCCGCCAGCGGCAGCAGCCGGTGCGAGGCGCCGTACTCGGAGACGGTGCGGGCGATCAGCTCCGGCGGGTACGGCGGCAGCTTGCCGTCGGCGTGTGGCAGCACCACGTCCGGGATCAGCGCGAGGCCGGTGAGGTCGGTCAGTCCGGGCGCCTCGGTGCGGTCGTCCATCAGGGACGCCGCCTCGACACTGGGTCCGGCCACGATCGACCCGGCGCTCAGGCCGATGTACGGCAGACCGGCGCGCACCCGCTCGGCGATCACCCGGTCCTGGCCGGTGCGACGCAGCGCGTCCAGCAGCACGAAGGTGTTGCCGCCCGCGACGTAGAGCACGTCGATCTCCGGCAGGCCCTCCGCCAGGTCGACGTCGACGACGGTGTGGCCGAGCGCGTCGATCCGGGCGCGTTCCTCCTGGGCCCACGGGGCGTCGCCCGCGGCGGCGCCGAGGTAGCCGATCCGGGCGCGTTCCGGCGCGGTCTCGGCCAGGAACGTGGGCACGGCACCGATGCCGAGGGACAGCAGGAGCAGGTTCATGCAGGTCAGCGTACGGATCGACACCGACACCGCATCCTCACGTTCTCATCCGTTCCGAATCGGCGAATCCCACGTAGGCTCGGGCGGTATCCGAACGACGAGCGCACCCGCTCAGCCGCGGCTGGGAAGCCGACCGACATCCTGTCGACCGACACCACCTGCGGAGCTCCATGACCACGGACACCCTGCCTCCCCGCCCGCGTCAGAACGCCGTCACCGGCACGTATCAGGACCTGTCGCGGCAGATCCGGGAGGCGGGTCTGCTGACCCGTACCCGCGGGTTCTACCTCGCGCTGGTCGCCGGACTCGGGGTGGCGGTGGCCGGGCTGGTGGCCGGGGCGGTGCTGCTCGGCGACTCCTGGTTCCAGCTGCTGATCGCCGGTGCGCTCGGGATCGTGCTGACCCAAGCGGCGTTCATCGCGCACGAGGCGTCGCACCGGCAGGTCTTCGACTCCGGTCCCGCCAACGACCGGCTGGGCCGGGTCCTGGCGAACGGTGTGGTCGGGATCAGCCACTCCTGGTGGATGACCAAACACTCGCGGCACCACGCGAACCCGAACCGCAAGGGCAAGGACCCGGACATCGCGCCGGACACCATCGTGTTCCTGCCCGAGGACGCCGCCGCGCAGCGGAATCGGTTCATGGCCGCGCTGAACCGGGTGCAGGGCTGGGCGTTCTTCCCGCTGCTCACCCTGGAGGGGCTGAACCTGCACGTCACATCGATCCGGACGCTGTGGTCCGCCGAGCGGAGCCGGCAGCGCACCCTGGAGCTGGTGGTGCTCGCGGTCCGGCTCACGGTGTACCCGGCGCTGGTGTTCTGGCTACTGCCGGTCGGGATGGCCTTCGCGTTCCTGGGGGTGCAGCTCGCGGTGTTCGGCGTCTACATGGGCGCGTCCTTCGCGCCGAACCACAAGGGGATGGCGATCATCCCGGAGGACAGCAAGCTCGACTTCCTGAGCAAGCAGGTTCTGACCTCGCGGAACATCTCCGGCGGTGGCTGGATGAGCACCCTGATGGGTGGCCTGAACTACCAGATCGAGCACCACCTGTTCCCGAACATGCCCCGCCCGCATCTGGGCCGCGCGCGCCGGATGGTGATCGAGCACTGCCGGCGGCACGGGGTGCCCTACACCGAGACCACGCTGCTGCGCTCGTACGCGATCGTCGTCCGTTACCTCAACGAGGTCGGGCTGTCCGCCCGCGACCCGTTCGACTGCCCGATGGTCCGGCGCTTCCGCCAGGTCTGACCAGCCGGTCGCCGGATTCGGACGACGAACCGGGCCCACCCCCAGCAGGGGATGGGCCCGGTTCGTGGTTCTCAGCGACCGGCGGGGCGGTTGCGGCCGCGGCGCCGACGACGCCGACGGGCGGGTGACGGGGCGACGTGGTCGCTGACCGGGTCCAGCGCGGCGGTGGCGACCGCCCAGGATCCGGTGGCGAGCACCGGGCGGGCGATCCGGTCGGTGACGTGGTGGCGACCGAGGTCGTCGGTGCTCAGCATGCCGGCGAACTCGCCGTCGAGGGTGGCGACCCAGAGGTCGTGATCGGCCTGACGCCACTGCACCCGGGACGGTGCGACGACAGGCAGGGACAGGGGCACAGCAAGGGACTGCAGGGAGATGATGATTCCTTCGGTCCGCGCCTTCGGCAGCAGACGGTGATGCAGATCAGTGGCTCGCGATAGCGCGACGACCGGGCTGCGACGCCCGATGGCCACCGTGGCGGGGAGACGCCCCGCACGTACGAATGTTCGACCAGTCTACCTGATCAAACCGTTCGGGCACCTGATCAGGCACTGGATCACGCGATCTCCCCCACCGGCCAGCTCTGCGGCCCGGCCCCGGCGAAGTGGTCGGTGAGCGCCGCCATGAATCCCCGCCGCCGGGACCGACTGATCGCCAACCGGGAGCCGTCGGCGAGCAGGCAGTCGCCCTCCTGCACCCCGGTGACGTGCCGCAGGTTGACCACGTAGCAGTTGTTGCTGCGGTAGAACGCCCGCCCCGACAGGTCGTCCTCCAGTTGTTTGAGGGTGATGGGTGCCTGGTAGGCACCGTCGGCGGTGTGCACCACGGTGTGTCGGCGTGCGCTCTCCGCGTAGACGATGTCGGCGGTCGGGATCCGGGCGATCCCGCCGCGGGTGGGCAGCACCAGGAAGTCGTCCACCGGGCGGCGGCGGACGGCGGCGACGCTGCGCATCAGCTGCTGGGAGAAGGCGAAGTACGGCACCGGCTTGACCAGGTAGCTGAGCGCTCCGACCTCGTAGCCACGGATCGCGTAGTGCCCGAGCGCGGTGACGAAGACGATCACCACATCGGAGTCGAGCTGGCGGATCTGCTGGGCGGCGGTGAACCCGTCCATCCCCGGCATGTCGACGTCCAGGAACAGGATGTCGACGTCGGAGCGGTACTGCTCGACCAGTTGCGCACCGTCCATCAGCACGTCGACCGCGAAGGTCTCCTGGCGCTCCGCCTGGTAGCGCCGGATGTGCCCGACGAGCTGCTGGGCGGCGACGGGGTCGTCGTCGACGATTCGGATCGTGATCACGGCATCTCCCGCGGTCCGGCCCCGGGTCGGTGGCCACGTCGTCGTGGTCCGGCACCCGCCCGTGGCGTGAATACATGGTCGACTCTGTGTTCGGTCCCGGTCAAGAGTCGTGTGCGACGATTCCGCACGTGACAGCGCGGAAAAGGGGGCCGTACGCCGGCACGCGCGAGCGGCGGACGGCGATCATGGCGGCCACCTTCGAGCTGGTCCGCGCGCAGGGTCATCGGTCGACCACCGCCGCCGCGGTCGCCGCCCGGGCCGGCGTGACCGAAGCCGCCGTGCTGTACCACTTCCCCAGCAAGGAACACCTGTACGTCGCGGTCTTCGAACACCTGCTGGCCGAGGCCCTCGCCCCGCAGGAGCACGAGACGGTGGCCGAGCTGGAGGCGTTCCTGGTGCGGCTGGTCACCCGGGACATCGAGCACCCGCAGATCGCCCGGCTGTACCAGGTGCTGCTGGCCGAGTCCTCCGATCCGGACCATCCCGCGCACCAGGTGTTCCGGGCCCGCACCGACCGGGTGGTCGGTGCGGTGACCCGGGACTTCACCCGGTTCGCCGAGCGCGGTCAGGTGCGGTTGGTCGCCGACCCCGAACGCAGCGCCCGGATCATGGTCGGCGCCTGGGACGGTCTGCAGGCCCAGTGGTTCATCCGACCGGACTTCGACCTGGCGGCCGATGTGCTGGCCGCCTTCCGCGCGGTCGCGGTGCCGATCGTGCACTGACCCGCCCCTCGTCGGACGCATCGGATGGGATCCGTCCCGCCGGGCGGAGGTGGGCTCGCGTCGCCCGGCGGGACGGGGTCGGGTGGGTCAGGCCGTGCGGTTCCGGCGCACCCGGCGGATGACCATGACCACCCCGGCGACCACCAGGAGACCGACCACCACCGTCGCGACGATCTGGATGTAGACCCAGGTCGGCGGGGTGTAGTCGACGGTCGCACCCGGAGCCAGCCCGTTCATCGCGTTGGAGTTCGCCACGGTGAACAGGATGTTGTGGGTCGCGGTGCGGATGTCACTGACCGCCTTGGCCGAGCTCGTGTCGCCGAAGGACTTCGACGGCTGGAAGGTCAGCGTGAGGTCGGTGCCGGCACTGATCCCCTGGTTCGGGTTCATGTACGGATAGAGGTTGAAGTCGGAGATCGCGAAGCCCTCGAATCCCCACTCCTCCCGCAGCACGTCGTGCATCAGTGCCCGCGAGCCACCGGCCCAGGTCGCCCCGATCCGGTTGAAGGAGCTCATCACCGCGGTGGACCCGACGGTGGTGTGCTCGATCGTGCCCTCGGTGTCCGCCAGGTAGGCCACGTCCATCGTGATCCCCTTGACCGCCATCTCGAACGGCTTGAGGTAGATCTCCCGGATGGTCTGCTCGGTGGCCCAGGTCGCGAGGCCGTTGTTGACCCGGTTGGTCTCCTGGTCGTTCAGCGCGAAGTGCTTGAGCGTGGTGTAGACGCCCTTGGTGGCCGCACCGTTGGCGACCGAGGTCATCATCGCGCCGGACAGGAACGGGTCCTCCGAGTAGTACTCGAAGTTGCGGCCGGCGAACGGCGAGCGATGCAGGTTCGCCGCCGGGGCGTACCACCCGTTGATGTCCTTCTGCATCGCCTCGTTGCCGAGCATCTCGCCCATCGCGCGGCCCAGGTCCACGTCCCAGGTCTGCGCGATCAGGAACTCGGACGGGTAGGCCACGCCGTTGATCGACGAGTTGATGAAAGAGGAGAACCCGGCAGGGCCGTCCGGTTCGGTGGTCTGCGGCTTGCCGATCGACCCGATGGCGGCGGTCTGGTAGGCACCGTTGAGCAGCATGTCGGTCATGTCGCCGACCGACAGCGAGTCCAGCAGCTCCTGCCACTGCGGGTCGTCCTTGGGCAGACCGCGCAGATCGATCAGCGACAGCTCGGTGCCGGCCCCGGTGGCGGGCATCTCCCCGTCGAAGGCGTCGGCGACCGCCTCGTAGTCCCAGGCGGCGAAGCCGGCGGCCACCGCGTCGTCGGCCACCAGCAGGTCACCGGTCGGCGCGGTCGGGAAGGTCCCGGCGAAGTCGGCGCGGGACAGCGGTGTGACGCCGCCCTCGCCGAATCGTGCCGACACGTCGTCGAACTGGTTGGTCACCGCCGCCCGGTCCGACTCGCGGTGGTCGTCACCGGAGTACACGACATCCGCGTCGACGGTGTAGGTCAGCGCGTCGGCCACCACCGTGTGCGAGTCGGAGCGCACGGTGAGCTGGTAGTCGCCCGCCTCCAGCACGTAGGCCTTCGCGTCCTGGTAGTCGTAGGACGCCATGTCCTCGACCGGCAGGTCGATGGTCACCGTCTCGCTGGCACCCGGCTCGATCAGCCCCGTCTTGTCGAAGCCACCGAGCACCACGGCCGACTTCTCGATCCCGCCCGGGGTGTACGGCGCCGTGTAATACAGCTCCACGACGTCCTTGCCCGCGACGTCACCGGTGTTGGTCACCTGGACCTGGGTGCTGATCACACCGTCGGACTCGGTCGACCCGAGCACCTGCCAGTCGAAGTCGGTGTAGCTCAGGCCGTAGCCGAAGGGGTACACGACGGCCTGGTCGTAGTCCAGAAAGCCCTCGACCGCGGCGGTCTCGTAGTACCGGTAGCCGACGTAGATGCCCTCCGCGTAGTCCACGAACGGCGCCTGGTCGGTGATGGTCGCGTTGGAGGTGGCCGTCTCGACCGCCGACACCGGGTAGGACACCGACAGGTTCTCGTAGACGAACCCGCCGAAGTTCACGAACGTCGGGTCGGCGGTGAAGTCCGCCGCCCACAGGTCCGAGGTCTTGCCGGACGGGTTCACGTCGCCGGACAGGATCCTGCCCAGCGCGTTCAGGCCGGTGGCACCGGGCGACCCGGCGAGCAGGATGGCGTCCACCCCGGCGTCGTCCTGGAGCAGACCCAGCTCCATCGTGGTCGAGGCGTTGATCACCACCACCACGGTGTCGAAGTCGGCCTTCGCCAGCTCGATCAGGTCCTTCTCGTCCTGGTTCAGCTCCAGCTGGTGCTGGCCGGGGACGTAGTTGTCGTCCCAGCCCTCCATGTCGGTGGCCAGGTCACCGCCCTCACCGCCGGGACGGCCGAGGTAGACCACCGCGGCGTCGCCGTAGTCGGCGAAGGTGGACTGCTGCGCCTGGTACTGCTCCACCGGCAGCTCACCGATGGTGTACGACGAGGCGTCCGGGTTGTCCATCTCGATGTAGCCACGGTCGTTCTCCGCGGCGAAGGACTCGATGGTGGCGAACACGGCGTCGTTCACCACGAATCCGGCGTTCTCCAGCCCGGCGCGCGCGGTGACGGCCGAGTTGGTGTCCACCGATCCGGAGCCGGAACCGCCGAACACCGGGTCCGCGGCGGCGCGACCGAGCATGGTCACCCGCGCTCCGGCGGCCAGCGGCAGGGCGGCCGACTCGTTCTTGGCCAGCACGATGCCCGCTCCGGAGATCTCCTCCACCAGCGCCTCGGCCGCCGCGTCCACCTCGTCGATGTCGGCGTAGTCCGCGGTGTAGTAGTCGGTGTCCCAGTCAGCCGACTCCTCCGCGTTGGTGAAGGTGTAGGTGCCCGAGCCGAACTGGGAGGCGACCCAGCCGCCCGCGACCACCAGGGCGACGTTCGCCACCACGGCGATCAGGGTGACCAGCGCGAGCACCGGGACCCAGATCGACAGGTACGCGCGGTTCGACATCCGACGCGTGGTGCGCGCGCTCATTCGGTGACCTCGGTGATGGTGCCGTCCTGGTCGATCTGCCAGGTCTTGCCGGACTCGGCCGAGTCGGCGTCGATCGTGTACTTGCCGTCGGTGATCGTGATGGTGCCCTGCACCCGCGATGCCGCCTCGGAGAACGAGTAGGGCACCACCAGCAGGCCGTACTTGACGGTCGGGGCCTTCACGTCGCTGGCCAGCATGATCTGGTTCCAGGAGTCGTCCTCGGCCAGTGCGTCGGCGACGGCGACCCGGGCGTTCTCCAGGTCCTCGGCGACGTCGACGTCCTGGGTGGTGGTGGCGGCGGTCTCACCACCGGAGGCCGCGTCGTCGCCGCTGCTGCAGGCCGCCAGACCGAAGGCGCCGGTGAGGGCGATCAGCGCGGTCAGGCCGGTGGTGATGATGGTGCGCTTCACAGGTGTGCTCCTTGATTCCGATGTGCTGACCACGGGCCCACCCCGTGGCCGTGCCCCCGGGTGGCCGACGACCGCGCCGCCGACCACCCGGGAGGTCTCAGCCCGCGATCGGGCCGCTGTAGTTCAGGCCGAAGCCGAAGGTGTAGCTGTTGCCCGCCGCGTCGACGTAGGGCTCGGTGTCCTCCTGGACGTCCTCCAGCTGCGCCTCGACCGCGTCCATCGAGGCCGGGAAGGCGATCGGCAGCCGACCCTGCGGCTCGGACAGGCCGATCGCGGTCTCGATCAGCGCCTGGTCGCTGACCCCGAAGCCGACCAGGATCGCGTCGGACTTCGCCTCGAACTCGGCCGGGACGGTCGGGTTCTTCGCCTTCAGCACGGTGATGACCGGGATGTCCTTGCCGGAGGCCTCGACCGCCGCCACCGCCCGCTCGAACGCGTCCAGATCGGACTCGTTGGAGGTGCGGGAGGTGTTCCCGAAGTACGACCGGTTCTGCTGGGTGCCGTCCGGCAGCAGGTCACCGGAGATGGACACCTGACGCACGTGCTCGCCGTCAGCGGTGTACGGGCGGTACTGCAGGGACAGCGGGTACCACTCGTCGGTCTCCTCGTCGTGACCGGAGTTGGCGAAGACGGCGCCGCTGCTCGGCGAGTCCATCCCGACCAGCACCAGGTCCACGTCGGACAGGTCGGGGGCGGTGTAGGAGACGACCTTCTCGTCCGCGTCCAGCTCGGCCTCGTCGGTGATGACGGTGCCGAAGTACTGCTCGGCGATCTCCACGGTCAGGCCGGGGCCCTCGGCGTACTCCCCCGGGCCGAACAGCCCTGCCTGGCCGGTGTCGAAGTTCCGCGGGATGTAGACCGTCTTGTCCTTCCAGTCACCGGCCTCGGCGGCGGCGACCGTGTCGGCGTCGTTCTTCAGCAGCACCACGGAGTCGAGCTGCGCCTGATACCCGGCGTCCAGCTTGTCCTGGCTGGCCACGATCTCCTTGGCCTCGTCCAGGTCGAGGTAGGGGTTCTCGTACAGACCCGGCTGGATGAGCATCTTCAGGATGCGGGTGCCGGACTCGGCGAACCGGGTGTCGGCGTCGACCTCGTTCACGCCGGCCTCGTAGTCGGCCTGCCACATGTCGTAGGCCTCGAGCACCGGGGCGACGGCGTTGTTGCCGCCGAACATGTCGACCCCGTTCTGCAGGATCGCGTAGTGCCGCTCGGCCACGGTCAGGTCGTCCACACCCCAGGAGGTGCCGATCAGCGCTTCGGGGTCGGTGCTGCCACCGGCGGTGACGCCCCAGTCGGTGACGACCACCCCGTCGAAGTTCTGGCGCAGCAGGTCGGTGCGGTAGGAGTCGTAGGCCGACCCCTTCCGGTCACCGCCGCCCAGCGGCTGCCCCTCGCCGTCCAGCGCGATCGAGTAGGCGGTCATCACCGCGGCGGAGTCCATCGCGCCCAGGAAGACCTCGGCATGGGCGTCGAAGTTGTCGCCCGGGTAGACGCCGTACTTGCCGGCCTCGGTGTGCGACTCGCGGCCGCCCTCGCCCGGACCGTCACCGGCCCAGTGCTTGATCATCGCGTTGACCGACTCGTCGCCCCAGCCGTCCTCGTCGTCGGGGGTGGTCTGGAAGCCGTCGACGTAGGCCTGGGCCAGCTCGGTCGACAGCTCGACGTTCTCCCCGAACGTGCCGTCCACCCGCAGCCAGCGCGGGTCGGTGGCCAGGTCGATCTGCGGGCTGAGCGCGGTGCCGATGCCCAACGCGCGGTACTCCGCGGAGACCGCCTGGGCGAACGCGGTCATCGTCTCGGTGTCGAAGGTCGCGGCGAGGCCGAGGTTCGACGGCCAGCGCGAGATGTCACCGGAGGCGTTGTAGTTGCCGCCGCTCTCGGCGGTGGAGCGCGGGTCGGAGCTGAAGTTCACCGGGACGTAGGGCTCGTCCTCGGTGGCCAGGCCCTCGACGTAGGACTGCAGCTGGTTGGACCAGGTGACGTTCGCCTGCACGTCGTTCGGACCGGCGTTGAGCACATTGCGCAGCCGCGACTCGGACAGGTACTCCTTCTGCGCGTCGGAGATGCCGTCCGCCGGGGAGCGCTCGTGCGAGCTGAACAGCATCAGCCCGGCGATCTGCTCCTTCGACAGCTGCCCCGCCAGGTCCGCGGCCCGGTCGGCGGCCGACTCGCGCCAGTCCTCCCACAGGTCCAGCTCGCCGTTGCCGTTCATGTCCTTGAACGCGTACTCCGTGCCGTCCACCGTCTCGGTCAGCAGCTCGATGCCGCTGTCCTTGCCGTAGGACAGCGTCGCGCCGCCCGCCGGGTTGGTCACGACCACGAAGTCGGTCTTGCCGTCGCTGACATCGCGGGTGGTGAAGCTGCTGGCGTCCGAGCTCTGGTCCTCGGGGCTGCCCGAGCTGCACGCCGTCAGGGCGAACAGGGCCACACCGGTGACCGCCGCGACACCCCGGAGGGTTCCGCGCTGGGGTCGTGTCGTCGTCTTCATTGACCTTCCTTGTCCGTCGTGCGGCCCTGCTGCCCGGTGCGCCGACCCCCTCCCCCCGTTGGGCGGGTCTGGCGACCTCCGACGCAGCACGCCGAGCTGACCTGAGCGGCCCGGACATCCGAGTCCGTGGGCCGCGGTCGCCAACTTAGGGACGGCGCGGCGGCGTTCCGAGGGTGGGCGGCTGGACCGTCGTCAGGGGCGGACAACCGGTCATCGAGGTCACAGGACGGTCACAGCCGGGTCTAGGTCGTGCGACTTGAGCGTTTGACCTAAACTCACCGCATGACGCCCACCTCCCCCGCCGCACCCGCCCTCATCTCTCCCGCCGCACCCGCCCTCATCTCTCCCGCCGCACCCGTCCTCATCTCTCCCGCCGCACCCGCCCATGTGTCCGCTGCCGCGGCCGTGCTGGCCCGTGCCCTGCACGGCGACCGCGTGATGTCCCACTTCGGCACCGACGAGCGCGGGCTCCGGCACGTGTTCGCCGTCCTGGCCCGCTCGGCCCTGCGGCACGGGGTGGTCGACCTGGCCCGGACCGAGGGCGATGCGACCGTGCTCGGGGTCGCGGTCTGGTCAGCGCCAGGACGGGCGCCCTGGTCCCCGCTGACCGTGCTCGCCGACCTGCGCGACTACTGGCGGGCCTTCGGACCGACCGGGCTGCGCCGGGCCGCCGCTCTGGACCGGCTGATGCACGCGGCCCGCCCGCGCAGCCCGCACTGGTACCTGGCGGCGATCGGCGTGCACCCGGACGGTCGCGGGCGGGGCATCGGCTCGGCGCTGCTCGACCACCGGCTGGCGCAGCTGGACCGGACCCCGGCGCAGCCCGCCTACCTGGAGGCCTCCACCCGGCGCAGCTCCGGGCTGTACGCGCGGCACGGTTTCCGCTCGACCGGGCAGGTGGCAGGCTTCCCGGGACAGGACGAGCCGATCGCGATGTGGCGGCCGGTCACCGCCTGACGCCCCGCTCGCCCTGCCCCACTCGCCCCGCCCCGCTCGTCCTGCCCCGCTCGTCCTGCCCAGGAGTCCCGCACCGTGGTCCGTGAACACCGCCCCGCCGCCGAACGCCGGGAGCAGCTGCTCGACGCCGCCGTCGCCGTGATGCGGGTCGGCGGGATCAGCGCCGCCACCACCCGCGCCGTCGCCGACCAGGCCGGGCTGCCCCAGGGTGCCTTCCACTACTGCTTCGGCTCCAAGGACGAGCTGTTCGCGGCCCTGCTGGACCGGGAGCTGGACGCGTCACTCGGTCAGGCCTGGGCCGCGGTCGCCGCCACCGACGACCTGGAGTCCGGGATCGCCGCAGCCCTGCGCGCGATCCTCGACCGGGTGCGCACCGACCCGGAGTACCACCTGCTCACCGCGGAACTGGTCGACGTGGCCGCCCGCACCCCCGAGCTCGCGCACGTCGCCCGCCGGGAGCACACCGCCTACGTCGACCAGGCCGAGGCGATGCTGCACCGGTGGCGGGCGGACGACTCCCCGGTCGCACTGGACCCCCGCACCCTCGCCGAAGGACTGGTCGCCGCCGCCACCGGGATCATGGCGGGCTGGCTGAGCACCCGGGACGACCGGGCGGCGGAGGGGTCGGTGGCGCTGTTCGCCGCCGGTCTGGCTCGGGTGGCGACGGAGCCGACTACCCTGGCCAGGCCCGTCAACGACCCACCCGTGCAGTAAGGCCCACCATGATCGAGATCCTCAGCCCCAGCGAGTTCCCCCGCGCCCGCGCCGTCGGCGCCCTGGTCGGCAGCATCCTGGCGGCGATGAAGTCCCGGGCCACCGCCGGGACCAACCTGCTGGAGATCGACGAGTGGACCCGGCAGATGATCGTCGAGGCGGGCGCGGTGTCCTGCTACGTCGACTACGCGCCGTCCTTCGGCGACGGGCCGTTCGGGCACTACATCTGCACCTCGGTGAACGACGCCGTGCTGCACGGCAAGCCGCACGACTACCGACTCGCGGACGGCGACCTGCTCACCTTGGACCTCGCGGTGTCGCTGGACGGGGTGGTGGCCGACGCGGCGATCAGCTTCGTGGTCGGCGGCCGCGCGTCGCAGGCGGACCAGGACATGATCGACGCGACCCAGCGCGCACTGGCGGCCGCGATCGCGGTGGCCCGGCCCGGAGCCAAGATCGGCGACCTGTCCCACGCCATCGGCACGGTGCTCACCGAGGCCGGGTACCCGGTCAACCTGGAGTTCGGTGGCCACGGCGTCGGCTCGACCATGCACCAGGACCCGCACATCTCCAACGACGGACGCCCCGGCCGCGGGTACACCCTGCGCCCCGGTCTGCTGCTGGCCATCGAGCCCTGGATCATGGCCGACACCGACGAGCTGGTCACCGACGCCGACGGCTGGACGCTGCGCAGCGCCACCGGGGCGCGGACCGCGCACAGCGAGCACACCGTGCTGATCACCGAGGACGGCGCGGAGATCCTCACCCGCAGCGCATGAGCCCCGGCAGGCGGAGCGGGCGCGATGGTCACCGACCACCGCGCCCGCCCACTGACCCTGCCTACTGACCCAGGGCGGTCAGGAACCGCTTGGTCCACTGCAACGGGGTCGATCCGGTCACCGAGCTGCAGATCGGCGAGGCGGTCGACTGCGGGGACGCGCACGGGGTGTCCCGGTCCAGCGACCAGTGGTGCAGGCCCGCGATCTTGTTGGTCGCCGCCCAGCTGGTCACCGTGTTCACGTCGGCCAGGGTGAACACCTCGTCCGCCACGTCGTTCACCCCGATCATCGGGGTCAGCTCGACCTTGGTGTACGGGATCCCGTAGGTGTGGTTGAGGTTGACCGCCGCCTGGATCGTGGACGCGCCCATGTCACAGGTGGCGCCCTTGAGCACGCAGTTCGCCGCGGTCGCCCGGCCGAAGTCCATCGTCATCAGGTTGATCGTGTAGTTCGACAGCGACGACGCCTTGATCGCCTTCACCACCGCGTCCCCGGTGCTGTTCAGCCCGCCGTACGACCCGTCGGACGCCGCCAGGGTGGCCAGCGTGAAGGAGAACCGGATCTTCGGGTAGGTCGACTGGGCGGCTGCGGCTGAGTTCACCAGCGCCTGGATGTCCGCCACCGACTGCCCGCTCTCGATGTCGAAGTCGATCCCGACCAGATGCGGCGTCGCATAACTGGCGATGAACGCCTTCATCGCATCGCCGGAGGCGCACTTGAACGATCCCGCGGCACCGCCGGTGGACACCACGTAGTCCAGTCCGGCGGAGTTCAGCTGCGGGATGTTCGCGCTGATGAAGGCGTCCTTGGCGATCCCGCCCCAGGACTCGCTGCCACAGGTGCCGGTGGCGAACGCCAGGGTGATCGCCTTGAGGTTCGGCAGCGAGGTGGACACCAGGCTGTTCGCACCGACCACCGGCTGGACCGTGCCGGAGGCGGCGGTGCGCATCTGGTTGGTGTTCCAGTTCAGGTTCACCGTCACGTCCTTGTACGGGCTGAACAGCAGCCCGGAGGCGGTTCCGGTCCCCGGGTTGGTGCCGGTGCCCGGGTCGGTCCCGCCACCGGTGTCGCCGCCGGTGCACGCGCCCGCCGACGTCCACGGCTTGCCGCTGCCCGCCCCGCCGCTCTGGGTGGCCGGGTCGTCGCCCTGCGTCCACCAGTTCGCGGTGTAGTTGGTGCCGTTCTTGCTGACCGTCGCGCCGCCGGTGTACGCCGTGGACGCCGACCAGGCCGGGCCGCAGGTCGCCGCCATCGCCGGTGCCTGCGCGAGCAGCAGACCTCCGGACGCGATCCCGAACGCGGCGGCCAGCGAGACCAGCCGCTTGATGGAACCCCTCATCACGTTCCCCCTAGTGCCCGTCGGGCGCACCCGACAGAGCGATCAGGTGCACCGCCGGCGACCGAGCGTCCTTACCCGATCTGTCCCGCAGCGCGCTTGGATCGTTGACCCGGGCAACCGGCTTGTCAATGCTCCTGTGACAACCAGTCCCAGGACGTGTGCGGTGCACAAGTGATTGACTCACCGAGTGCCGAAACGAACGAGTGTGCGCCGGGTCGACGAGTGGGTGGGACTGCGGATCGCACGCACGCAGTGGCCGACCGCCGTCGACCGAGGACTGCGGGGCCTCACCCAGGCCGCCAACGGCGGCACCCTCTGGTGGGGCATCGCCGGCGGGCTGACCCTCACCGGCCGGAAGGGCCGCACCGCCGCCGGCACCGCGATGACCTCCCTCGCCGCCGCCGCCCTGGTGGCGAACCTGGTCGCCAAGCCGTTGCTGCGCACCTCCCGGCCCGCCGGGCAGTTCCTGTCCACCACGGCCACCCGCCGCCTGCCCCGCACCCCGCGTTCGGCCTCCTGGCCGTCCGGGCACACCGCCAATGCCGTCGCCTTCGCCACCGCGACCACCCTGGTCTCCCCCGCCCGCGGGGCCGCCGTCATCCCGGTCGCCGGGGCGGTCGCCTTCTCCCGTCTGCACGTCGGCGCGCACTGGCTCTCCGACGTGATCGGCGGCGCGGCCATCGGTGTCGGCAGCGCGGTCGCGGTGGACACCCTCCGTCGCCGGATCGCCGCCCGGCACGCCGGGTCGTCCGAGTACGTCCACCTGCCCGAACTGCCCGACGGCACCGGTCTCTACCTGATCGTCAATCCGCACGCCGGCCCGAGCTCCGGCCCTGCCGCCCAGCTCGACGAGGTGATCCTGCACCAGTTCCTCGCCGCGATCCCCGGCGCCGACGTGCACACCCTGGGCGAGGACGACGACGCCGAGGCCCTGCTGACCGAGGCAGCACGCTCCGGTCAGTACACCGCCATCGGCGCCGCCGGGGGTGACGGCACCCTGGGTGTGGCAGCCGCCGTCGCCGCCGAGCACCGGATCCCGTTCTTCATCGCCGCCCACGGCACGCTGAACCACTTCGCCAAGGCGATCGGCGTCGGCCACGGCTCGGACTCCCTGCGCGCCCTGCGCACCGGCTCGGGCCGCGCCGCCACCCTGGTCGAGGTCACCATCGGCTCGCTCCGGGTCCCGATGCTCAACACCTTCTCCACCGGCGTGTACCCGGAGATGGTGGCCCGGCGCGACGAGGACCTGCACCCACTGCCCAAGCCGGTCGCCGCCGTCATCGCCGGTGCCACCGAACTCACCCATGCCCACCCCACCCGGTGGACCGTCGACGGCCGGCCCGTCGAGGCGGTGTCGATCTTCATCGGCAACGGCGACTACGGCACCCCCGAGGCCCCGCTGCCCGGCAGCCGGATCCCCGGGGTGCACACCCTGGACGCGTGGCTGCTCGGCACCAGGTCCGCCGGGGACGACTGGACCCGCCGGGCACCGGGGGTGCGGCGACTGCGCGGGGTGGAGACCCTACGGATCGACGGGGCCCGGACGGTGGCGGTCGACGGGGAGACCTACGACGTGCCCGACGGCGCGGCGGTGACGCTGCGGGTGGGGCGGCGGGCGGTGGCGGTGTACGCGCCGGAGATCGGCGAGCGCGACTGACGACCCCCGTGGAGGACCGCCCGCGACCTGGTGCGGGACCCGCTGCGGCGCCCACCGACCGGCTAGAGTGCCAGGACCAGCACAGGCGCAGCCCGGGTGATGCACCCTCCGGCGACACGAGGAGGACATCGGTGGACGATTCCACCCCCGCCGAGCCGACGCGCCGGGTCACCCTGGCCGACGTCGCCGCCAAGGCCGGCGTCTCGGTCTCCGCGGTCTCCTTCGTCCTCAACGGGCGCACCGATCAGCGCATCTCGGAGCGCACCGAGCAGCGCGTGCAGGCCGCCGCCGACGAGCTGGGCTACCGGCCCAACCTCACCGCGCGGACGCTGCGGACCGGGCGCTCGGGGACCATCGCACTGGTCTCGGACTTCATCTCCACCACCTCGGTGGCGAACGCGATGGTGCGTGGTGCCCTGCTGGAGCTGGACCGCCGGGACACGATGATGTTCGCGGTCGAGACCCAGGGCGAACCCGAGCTGGAGAACCGGCTGCTGCACTCGCTGCTCGCCCGCGACGTGGACGGGGTGATCTACGCCGCGATGTTCACCCGGGTGGTCGAGGTACCGCCGATCCTCACCGGTCTGCCGCTGGTCCTGCTGAACTGCGTGCCCGCCACCCCGATCACGGCGGTGCCCGCGGTCGTGCCCGATGAGCAGGCGGCCGGACGCGCGGCCGCCCGGGTGCTGCTGGACGCCGGACACCGGGACCGGATCCAGTTCCTCGGCACCTTCCCACCGGGGATGGTCGGCGCGCCGCGCTGGCACGGGTGGCAGCCGATGGCGCTGGCCGATCGGCTGGACGGCCTGCGTGAGGGGCTGCGCGCGGTCGGTGCGTCACTGGCGGGCTGCACCACGGTCACGGACTGGGAGGTCGCGGACGGCGTGCGTGCCGCGACCGAGGCGCTGTCGGCTACCGACCGGCCCACCGCCCTGGTGTGCGCCAACGACCGTCTGGCACTCGGCGCGCTGCGTGCGGCGCGCGACCTGGGGCTGCGGGTACCGGTGGACCTGTCGGTGGTCTCCTTCGACGGCAGCCCACTGGCCGAGATCACCGAACCGCCGCTGTCGTCCTTCGCGCTCCCGCAGGAGGAGATGGGCCGCCAGGCAGCGCACCTGGTGCTGGCGACGCGCCGGACCCGGCGGGTCCACCGGGTGCCGATGCCGCTGACCGGACACACCTCGGTGGCGGCTCCCGCCTGAGTCGGCGGACCTTCCCGCCCGATCCGACCAGCCCGACCGGCTCGCCCGACGCCACTTCACTGCGCCGTATCGCCTGTGCTATAACGCTATAGCACTCGACGAAGAGAGACTCAGCGATGATCACGTCCACCGACCGGGAGGCCCGCCCCACCGGCGCCGCCCCCGGTCTGATGCCCTTCCTGCGCGAGCGGATCGGCACCGCCCCGGACCGCCTGCCCGCGGACGTCATGCGGTCGGCGACCGACTGGGTCCCGCCCGCCGACGTCCGGGTGCTGCACCTGACGGTGCCCTCGCCCGACGGGGGCGTGCCCGTGCGGGTCTACCGCGCCGATTCCGGCACCGGCCCCGCACGGACCACACCGCGACCCGCCCTGCTCTGGCTGCACGGAGGCGGCTTCCAGGGCGGCAGCCTCGACTGGGGCGAGTCGCACGTGGTCGGTGCGGAACTGGCCGCCCGGACCGGCACCGTGGTGGTCGGCGTCGACTACCGCACCGGCAGCTACGCCCGCTGTGCCGACGACGCCGCCCGGGCCTGGGCCTGGACCGCGGCGCACGCCCGGACCCTCGGGGCGGATGGTCCCGTGCTGGTCGGCGGCGCCAGCGCCGGGGCGAACCTGGCGCTCACCCTGGCCGCCGGGCACCGCACCGACGCGCTGCCCCGACCGGACGGGTTCATCAGCGCCTACGGCGTCTATCACGAGCACGTCGATCCGCTGGACCCGGCGACGGCGGCGGTGATGGACACCCTGCCGGAGCCGCTGCGCTTCCGCCCCAGCCCACGCTCGGTCGACGCGCCGGTCCCCGGCAGCACGGTGCAGCCCTGGGCGGCGGTCCCGGGTGACGGTGACCTCGGCGCCGTGCCACCGACCACCCTGATCTGCTGCGAGTACGACGACCTGCGCCCGTCCACCGAGCGACTGGCCGGTCAGCTCGCCGACGCGGGCGTCCCGGTCAGCCTGCGGCAGATCCCGGGCGTGCTGCACGGACACCTCAACTGGCTGCCCGGACCGGGCCTGCCCCAGGTGGAGCAGACGCTCGGCCACCTCGCCGACGCCCTGTCGCACCCACCCACCTCGTTCTGACCCCCACACTGGCTCCGGCCGCGACAAAGGAGTAGCGCCATGACCCTCGACCACCACCCCAGCGCCCGACGCCCCCACCCCTGGTGGGTCGGCTTCGTCTGCGGCCTCGCCACCTTCGTGGACGCTGCCGCCACCACCGGCATCGGGATCGCCCTGGTGCTGTTCCAGGCCGCCTCGCCCGGCGCGGAGGGGCTGACCGGCAACCAGGTCGGGTTCCTGACCGCTGCCCTCACCCTCGGCGTCGCGGTCGGGTCGCTGGCCGGGGGACGGCTCGGTGATCACTTCGGCCGCCGCAAGGTCTTCCTGGTCACGATGGCGCTGATCGTCCTCGGCTCGGTGGCACCGTTCCTGTCGATCAGCTTCCCGCTGATGCTGCTCGGCATCACGGTGATCGGGCTGGGCGTCGGTGCCGACCTCCCCGTCGCGCTGGCGACCATCTCGGAGAGCGCCGACGACTCCAACCGCGGGAAGATCATCGTCTTCTCCAACATCCTCGGCGGCTTCGGCATCGCGATGTCCGTGCTGCTGTCGATCGCCTTCGGGCACCTGGGCGCCACCGGCGGGCACATCATCTTCGGCGCGTTCGGCGCCGTCGGCCTGGTCACCCTGATGCTGCGGCTGAGCATCCCCGAGTCCACCGTCTGGCTCGCGGCCCGCGACGAGCGGCGCTCCGGGGTGCAGACGGTCCGCGCCGACAAGTCCTCGCTCCGCGACCTGGTGCGCCAGCCGTACAACCGGCCGTTCTTCGTCCTGGCCTGCTACTACACCCTCGCCGCTGTCGCCGTGTCCATCGCCGGGAGCTTCGGCACCTACGTCGCGGTGAACCTCGCCGGGGTCGACGTCGCCCGGTACAACACCGCCACCCTGGTCGCCCTCCCGCTGGCCGTGATCGCGCAGATGGGCTTCATGGCGGTCGCCGACACCCGGTGGCGGATGCCCGCCTACGTGGTCGGCGCGGCCTTCGTGGTGCTGTCGAACCTGATCCCGGTGGCCTTCGGCTTCACCTTCGCCACCGTGCTCACCTCGGTGCTGATGTCCACGGTCGCCGGGGCGTTCTGCTTCGAGACCATCATGAAGGTGTGGACCCAGGAGTCGTTCCCCACCCTGCTGCGCGGCACCGCCCAGGGCTTCATCTACGGCGTCTCCCGGTTCGCGGCCGCCGGTCTGAACGCCGTGACCCCGATGCTGCTCGCCCTCAACCCGAAGGGCCTCTACCTCGCGGTGGCCGTGCTGGCAGCGGTCGGCTTCGGCATCGGCTGGTGGGGCTTCCGCCGGAACGCCCGCAACGAGTTCGACACCGAGCACCAGCTCGAGCACCCGGCCCCCGCCACGGTCTGACCCCCACCCTGCGTCCCGAAGGATCCCGATGACGATCGTCCCGTTCAGCACCCCCGTCGAGGGGCTGACGCTCCGTGGTTCGCTGTCCCTGCCCGGCGACGGGACGGGACGGTACCCGGCCGTCGCCCTGTTCCACGGGTTCGGCGGCAACCGGACCGAGGGCGCCCGACTGTTCGTCTCCCTGGCCCGCGCCCTGAACGACGCCGGGTTCGCGGTGCTGGCCTGGGACCGGGCCGGGCACGGGGAGAGCGACGGGGAGTTCTTCGACACCCACGTCACCCAGGACGTCCGGCACGCGCACGCCGTGCTCGCCGCCCTCGCCGCCCGGCCCGAGATCGACCCCGACGGCATCCACCTGGTCGGCCTCAGCCTGGGGTCCGTGATCGCCGCGGCGGTCGCGGCCGGCAGCCCGGTGCCGATCCCGGCCCTGGTGATGTGGTCCACCGCCGCCGTGTTCGTCGACGACATCGCCTCCGGGCAGATCCAGGGTCGGTCGCTCGACACCCTGGACACCGTCGGGTACTTCGACTTCATGGGACAGCGGATGGGACCGGCGATGGTGCGGGACGCCCGGGACTTCGACCCCTACGCGGCCGCAGCCGGGTACCGGGGGCCGACGCTGCTGCTGCACGGCACCGACGACTTCGTGCCGGTCCGCTACGCCGAGCGGTATCTGGAGGTGCTCGGGCCGGAGGCCACCCTGGAGGTGGTGCCGGGTGCCGACCACGGCTGGATGACCGTCCCGCACCGCGATCACGTGATCGCCCGCACCGTCCAGCACCTGCTCGCGCACCGTTCCCCCCGGTCCGGCGGTGCACGATGAGCGCATCCGGACAGGTCGTCACCCTGCCGGACGGAACCGCCGTGCTGCTGTCCGGCCACCTCGACCTGATGCAGAACGACGGGGCGCTGCGTCCGGTCCGGCTGCCCCGGTCGCTGTGGGACCGGTTCCCGCCGGAGGCCGAATCCGTGCGCTCGGTCACCGTGCAGGCGTCGGGGGTGCGGATCGCGGTGACCACCGCCGCCAGCACCCTCACCCTGCACGCCCGATTCACCCGCTTCGACTACGGCGACCGGACCGGCCCCGTCGGCGAGGTGGTCGCCACCGTGGACGGACAGCTGGTCGCCACCGCCCAGGCCGGGGTGGACCAGATCGAACGCATCGCCCCGGACGGGTCGACCGCCCTGCCCACCCGCGCCCGGGACAGCAGCCGGGTGCTGCTGTCGGGTCTGCCCGGACGCACCGTCACCGTGACCATCTGGCTGCCGACGGCGATGGCGGTCGACCTGCTGGGCCTGTCCGGTGACGCGCCGGTGCTGCCCGCGGAGCTCACCGACTCCCCCGTGTGGGTGCACCACGGCAGTTCGATCAGCCACTGTGCGGACGCCCACGACCCGACCTGGTCCTGGCCGGTCACCGCCGCCCTGGACGCCGGACTCGACCCGATCAACCTCGGGTTCTCCGGGCACGCGATGGTCGACGGCTTCGTGGCCCAGGCGATCCGGGACACCCCGGCCGACCTGATCTCGCTGAGCTTCGGGGTCAACCCGGTCGGTGCGCGATCACTGGACCGCCGCACCTTCGTCCCGGCGGTGCACGCCTTCCTGGACACCGTCCGGGAACGCCACCCGCACACCCCGGTGCTGCTGATCAGCTCGATCCTGTGGCACGGCAGCGAGGACGTCCCCGGCCCCTCGCGGGCCGACATCGGCGCCGACGGGTCGGTCCGGGTGCGCACCTGTGGCGACCCGGCCGATCTGGCCACCGGCGCGCTCACCCTGGCGACCTCCCGCGCGCACCTGGCGCACGTGGCCCGGGTGCGGGCCACCCGCGGCGAGCCGACCCACTACCTGGACGGCCGCCTGCTCTACGGCGCCGACGACGTCGACGTCCACCCGTTGCCCGACGGGCTGCACCCGGACGGACCGCTCTACCGTGAGATCGGCCACCGGTTCGCCCGACTCGTGTTCGCCGACGACGGCCTGCTCCCCCGGCGCACCCTGACCCGATCCACGATGCCACCCGCCCGGCCCTTGGAGTCCCGATGACCCGCCCCGCCCCCAGCACCGGCCCGCAGCTGATCGCCTACGCCGATCGCCTCGGCGGATCGATCCCGGCCCTGACCGCCCTGCTGCGCGGCCCGCTCGCCGGGGTGTTCGACGGCGTGCACATCCTGCCGTTCTACACCCCGTTCGACGGGGCGGACGCCGGCTTCGACCCGGTCGACCACACCGCAGTCGACCCCCGACTCGGCACCTGGTCGGACGTCGCGGACCTCGCGACCAGCCACACCGTGATGGCCGACATGATCGTCAACCACGTCTCGGTCGACTCCGCCGCGTTCCAGGACGTCCTGGCCCGCGGCGACCGGTCACCCGCCGCCGGGATGTTCCTCACCTTCGGGTCCGTCTACCCCGACGGCGCCGACGAGGTCGAACTGGCCCGGATCTACCGCCCCCGGCCCGGCCTGCCCTTCACCCCGATGACGCTGGGCGACACCCGGCACCTGGTGTGGACCACCTTCACCCCGCAGCAGATCGACCTGGACGTCCGCTCCACCGCCGGCCGCGCGTACCTGGACCAGGTGCTCACCGCCCTCACTTCCGCCGGGGTCGGGATGATCCGGCTGGACGCGGTCGGGTACGGGGTCAAGACCCCCGGCACCTCGTCGTTCATGACGCCGGAGACCTTCGCGTTCATCGACGAGCTCACCGCCGCCGCCCGCGCCCAGGGCGCCCAGGTCCTGGTCGAGATCCACTCGCACTACCAACGCCAGATCGCGATCGCCGAACGGGTCGACCTGGTCTACGACTTCGCCCTGCCGCCCCTGGTGCTGCACACCCTCTACACCGGTGACACCGCTGCCCTCCGGCACTGGCTGGACGTGCGCCCCAGCAACGCGATCACCGTGCTGGACACCCACGACGGCATCGGCGTGGTCGACGTCGGCCCCGACCAGATCGAGCCGCACGCCCCCGGCCTGCTCACCGCCGCCCAGGTCGACGCGCTGGTCGAGTCGATCCACGAGCACTCCGGCGGCCAGTCCCGCGAAGCGACCGGGTGGGCGGCGTCCAACGTCGACGTCTACCAGGTGAACTGCACGTTCTACGACGCCCTCGGCCGCGACGACGCACGCCACGTGGCCGCCCGGGCGATCCAGCTGTTCACCCCCGGCATCCCGCAGGTCTACTACGTCGGGCTGCTCGCCGGGGTCAACGACATGGACCTGCTCGCCCGCACCGGGGTCGGCCGGGACATCAACCGCCACCGGTTCGACGCCGAGGAGGTCGAGGCCGCCTGGGGCAGCTGGGCCACCCGCACCGTGCTGGAGCTGCTCCGCCTGCGCCGGTCGCACCCGGCATTCGGCGGGCGGTTCCGGGTCGAGGGCGAGGGGGCGGAGCTGATCCTCGCGTGGGAGAACGGCGACGCGACCGCGCGGCTGGTGCTGGACGCGGGTTCCGGGGTCGGCCGGGTGGAGGTCAGCGCCGACGGCGACGGGCCGGCGCGGACGCTGGTGCTGACGCCGGAGGGCTGAGCACTGGGCGGTGGCCTCCGGGAATCCGGGTGCCACCGCTCGGCCGGCCACCGTCGCACCGCGAACGGGAGACGGAAGGGGTGGGCCCGGCCGGGCTCGAACCGGCGACCTCCGCGGTGTAAGCGCGGCGCTCTGACCAACTGAGCTACAGGCCCCTGACGGGGTGCTTCACCCTACCGGCCGACGCACCGCCTCCCGGTACGACGCGACGTCCCGCCCTCGCCCGGCGGGCGACAGCGTGTGCCACCGCACGACACCCTCGGTGTCCAGCAGGAAGCTCCCCCGCCGCGCGTATCCCTGCTCGTCGTCGAAGACGCCGTAGGCCCGCGCCGCAGCGCCGTGCGGCCAGAAGTCGGACAGCAGCGGGAAGTCGAATCCGCTCTGTTCGGCCCAGGCGCGCAGGGTGGGCACCGGGTCGCAGGAGACCGCGACCACGTCGACGGCGCCGGTGAGGTCGGGCAGGGCGGCGTTGAGCCGGGTGAGCTCGTCGCCGCAGACCGGTGAGAACGCGAACGGCACGAAGACCACGAGGGTGCTCCGTGCCGCCGGGCCGCCCAGGGTGACCGGGCGGCCGGTGTGCTCGGTGAGAGCGAAGGAACCAGGAGCGTCGCCGACCGGGAGGATCCCGGGCGTGTCGCCACCGATCGTCATGCTCGGCTCAGCGACCGCGGCCGCGCGATCCCATCCGGGTCGCCGACCAGTCGTCGGCGATGGAGAAGGTGCTGGTGGCGTGCAGGCCCGCGGTGGTGCCGGCTTCCTGGATGTCGTCGTGACCGACGTGCCCGGGACGGCCGGGCTTGGGGGTGAAGACCCAGATCAGGCCGCCGTCGTCCAGCACGGTCAGGGCGTCCACCAGGGTGTCCGCGAGGTCACCGTCGTCGTCCCGGTGCCAGATGATCACGCCGTCGACCACGTCGTCGTAGTCCTCGTCGACGAGCTCCGCGCCGGTGATCTCCTCGACCCCGGTCCGCAGCGCCTCGTCCACGTCGTCGTCGTAACCGAACTCCTGCACCACCTGTCCGGTGGTGTACCCGAGTCGGCCTGCCCCCTGAGGGGCGTCGCCCGTGCTGGTCGCCACGTCCCGCCTGTTCCTTCCGTCCGAGACCACCCCGTTCTGGGCGGCCTGCGTTCCTTCGATCACCGAACGGTAGCCCACCGGGCACCCCGCGCGCGTGGCGAAGCACCAGGCTGGGGACCACCGACCGGCCCCGGCGGCCTGTGGACGAACGTGACCAGCACCACCCCCGAACGGGTCGATTGTCATGGACGTCACGCCTCAGGTCGGCGCGACGGGGAGACTTTCGACCCACGGACGGAACAGAATGGGTCCCACCCACGCCAGCCGCCTCCTGGCGACAGACCTGACATGTCCGGCGTGGGCCGAGATGCGCAACGGGGCCGACCGGCCCACACAGCGTGGAGAGACGAGGAGCACTGGTGGCTTCCAATGACGGGCGCGGGCCGCTCATCAACGGCCTGCTGAGCCAGGTACCGGATGTCGACCCCGAGGAGACGTCCGAGTGGGTCGAGTCCATCGACGGACTCATCGACGACAAGGGCGGACCGCGGGCGCGGTACGTGCTGCTGAACATGCTGAAGCGGGCGCGTGAGCGCAACGTCAGCATCCCTCAGGAGCTGAACACCCCGTACGTGAACACCATCGGTGTGCACGACGAGCCGTACTTCCCCGGCGACGAGGTGCTGGAGCGCAAGTACCGCTCCTGGAACCGCTGGAACGCCGCGGTGATGGTGACCCGGGCCCAGCGCCCCGGCATCGGTGTCGGCGGGCACATCTCGTCTTACGCCTCGGTGTCGACCCTGTACGAGGTCGGCCTGAACCACTTCTTCCGCGGCAAGGACCACCCGGGCGGCGGCGACCAGGTCTACTTCCAGGGCCACGCCTCCCCCGGCGTCTACTCCCGCGCCTTCCTGGAGGGTCGCCTGTCCGAGCACCAGCTCGACGGCTTCCGCCAGGAGATGTCGCACCCGGGCGGCGGCCTGCCGTCCTACCCGCACCCGCGTCTGATGCCGGACTTCTGGGAGTTCCCGACCGTCTCGATGGGCCTCGGCCCGGCGTCGGCGATCTACCAGGCGTGGACCAACCGGTACCTGCACCTGCGTGGCATCAAGGACACCAGCCAGCAGGACGTGTGGGCGTTCCTCGGCGACGGCGAGATGGACGAGCCCGAGTCGCGCGGCATGCTCCAGCAGGCCGCTCAGCAGGGCCTGGACAACCTGACCTTCGTGGTGAACTGCAACCTGCAGCGCCTCGACGGCCCGGTGCGCGGTAACGGCAAGATCATCCAGGAGCTGGAGGCCCAGTTCCGCGGCGCCGGCTGGAACGTCATCAAGGTGATCTGGGGCCGCGAGTGGGACGCCCTGCTCAACGCCGACAAGGACCGCGCGCTGGTGCACCTGATGGGCGAGACCCCGGACGGCGACTACCAGACCTACCGGGCCGAGAACGGCGCGTTCATCCGCGAGCACTTCTTCGGTCGGGACCCGCGCACCAAGGCGCTGGTCGAGAAGATGACCGACGACGAGATCTGGGCGATGAAGCGCGGTGGTCACGACTACCGCAAGATCTTCGCCGCGTACAAGGCGGCCCGGGAGCACACCGGCCAGCCGACCGTGATCCTGGCGCACACCGTCAAGGGCTACGGCCTGGGGTCGGGCTTCGCCGGTCGTAACTCCACGCACCAGATGAAGAAGCTCAAGGCCGACGAGCTGAAGACGCTGCGCGACTCGCTGCACATCCCGATCACGGACGAGCAGATCGACGAGAACCCGTACGTCCCGCCGTACTTCCACCCCGGTCAGGACGACCCGGCGATCCAGTACATGCAGGAGCGTCGCCGCGCGCTCGGCGGGTACGTGCCGGAGCGCCGCACCACGCACACGCCGCTGACGCTGCCGGGCGACAAGACCTACGAGCTGCTGAAGAAGGGCTCGGGGACGCAGGAGGTCGCGACCACGATGGCCCTGGTCCGGCTGTTCAAGGACCTGGTCAAGGACAAGGAATTCGGCCACCGGCTGGTTCCGGTCATCCCGGACGAGGCCCGCACCTTCGGGCTGGACTCGATCTTCCCGAGCGCCAAGATCTTCAACACGAACGGCCAGAACTACCTGGCCGTGGACCGCGACCTCATGCTCTCCTACAAGGAGTCCGAGTCCGGCCAGATCATGCACACCGGCATCAACGAGGCCGGTTCCGCTGCGGCGTTCCAGGCGGTCGGCACCTCCTACGCCACCCACGGCGAGGCGCTGATCCCGTTCTACTTCTACTACTCGATGTTCGGCTTCCAGCGGACCGCCGACCAGTTCTGGGCGGCCGGTGACCAGATGGTCCGCGGCTTCCTGATCGGTGCCACCGCCGGTCGGACCACCCTGACCGGTGAGGGTCTGCAGCACGCCGACGGCCACTCCCCGCTGATCGCCGGGACCATGCCGCACGTCGTGCACTACGACCCGGCCTACGGGTACGAGATCCGGCACATCGTCAAGGACGGCATCCAGCGGATGTTCGGGGACGACGGGCGCGACCCCGACGTCATCTACTACCTGACCGTCTACAACGAGCCGATGGTCCAGCCGGCCGAGCCGGAGAACGTCGACGTCGAGGGCATCCTCAAGGGCATCTACCAGGTCGCCTCGGACGAGGGTGAGGGCCCCAAGGCCCAGATCCTCGCCTCGGGCGTGGCGGTGCCGTGGGCGCTGGAGGCCAAGAAGCTGCTGGCCGAGGACTGGGGCGTCTCCGCCGCCGTCTGGTCGGTCACCAGCTGGAACGAGCTGCGTCGCGAGGCCCTGGCCGCCGACGAGCACGCGTACCTGAACCCGGGTGCCGAGGAGCGGGTCCCGTACCTGACCCAGAAGCTCCAGGGTGCCGAGGGTCCGTTCGTGGCCACCACCGACTACGACCACCTGGTCGCCGACCAGGTGCGCCAGTGGATCCCGGGCCGGTACGCCACCCTGGGTGCCGACGGCTTCGGCTTCTCGGACACCCGTGCGGCGGCGCGGCGGCACTTCAAGATCGATGGTCCCTCGACCGTGGTCCGGGTGCTGCAGCAGCTGGCCCGCGAGGGCAAGGTCGCGGCGGACGCTCCGGCGCGGGCGATCGAGCGGTACCAGCTGCTCGACGTGACCGCCGGTACCTCCGGCAACGCGGGCGGCGACGCCTGACCCGCTGAGCACGACGCGAAGGCCCCGCATCCGGTTCGGATGCGGGGCCTTCTGCTGTGCGGCTGTGCGGGCAGCGGTCGGGTCAGCCCTGGGGCGTGTCGTGGTTCGCGCGGTCGATGACGCGGGCGAGCTCCTCGCGCATGGCGGCGGTGCGGTCGGGGTGCGGGGCCATCTCCAGGGACGCGAGGTGCTGCTTGGCGTCCAGCGGTCGGTCGGCCTGGATCGCGGCGAGCACGAGTTCGCGGCCGACCTCCGGGTCGTGCTCCCGCGGGTGCCAGTGCCCGGTGCCAAGGTTCAGCGCCTCCACCGGCAGCCCGGCCTCCCGGAGCAGCTTCAGCCCCGCGAGCAGCGCCTTGCCGGAGGTGTCGCGCTCGGCGGCGGTGGTCAGGCGGCGCAGCGTGCCCTCGAGGTCGTCGCGCACGGACAGCCGCGCCACCTCGACCAGCGGATACCAGGCGCGCGGGTTGCCGGACAGCTCCTCGCCGAGCGCCCAGACAGCCAGGTCGGCGGCGCGCTGACGTTCGGCCTGGACCGTCTCGTCCGCGTCCTCGGCGTCGGCGGTCAGCGGGTCGTCGTCGGTGCCGGTCACCGCGTGTCGGCGGACGATCTCGGCCAGGGCCGCGAAGGCGCGTTCGTCGTTCGGGTTCTGCCCGAGGGCGGCGCGCAGGGCGTCTTCCTGGGGCACATCGCCGTGTCGGCTGGAACCGGGTCGCCGCGCGCCGACCCGGGAGGTGGTCGCGGGGCGGCCGAGCAGCCGGCGGAGTCGGGGCAGCAGAGCCATGACGCGACACTATCGGCAACGACGGCCGACGGCCGGGCGAACCGGGTGAAGCGGGACGGGTCACCGTCGACACTTTGTGGACTCCCCACAAGACACCCGTATGCTCAGCGCCATGTCTGACGCCGCCGAGTCCGGGATCTCCCCGGCGCGCAACCGCACTCGGGCCGGTCGCATCGCCACCGCCCCGGACGCCTCCAACGGCGAGACGCTGCGCCGGGTGCGGGACGGGTCCGGGATGTTGGCCGCCGCGGCGATGCGCCGGCTGGACGACGACCTCGACTGGTACCGCGCGCTGCCCGCCGACGACCGGTCCTGGGTCGGGCTGGTCGCGCAGGCCGGCATCACCGCCTTCGTGACCTGGTTCGCCGACCCGTCCAAACCGCCGCACGGGGTCGGCGAGATCTTCGCCACCGCTCCCCCGGAGCTGACCCGGTCGATCTCCCTGCAGCACACGTTGCAGCTGGTCCGGGTCGTGGTCGACGTGGTCGAGGCGCATGCGGAGAAGCTGGCCGCCCCGGGTGCCGAACGCGATCTGCTGGAAGCGGTGCTGCGCTACTCCCGGGAGGTGGCGTTCTCCGCCGCCGAGGTCTACGCCCGCGCCGCGGAGATCCGTGGCGCCTGGGACGCCCGGCTGGAGGCCCTGGTGGTCGACGCGCTGCTGCGGGGCGACGTCGACGACTCGCTGCGATCCCGGGTGGCGGCGCTGGGCTGGAGCGGACGCGGTCGCACGATCGTGATGGTCGGCACCACCGGTGAGCAGCTGGACGACGTGCGCACCTCCGAGCTGCGCCGGGCGACCCGGCGCGCCGCCGACGACGCGCTGGTCGGCATCCAGGGCGAGCGACTGGTGATCTTCCTCGGCGGGCACGGTGACCTGCGGGCGGCCGCCGAGTCGTTGCTGCCGCGCTTCGGCCCCGGCCCGGTGATCCTCGGGCCGCAGGGCGACGACCTGGCCGACGCCGCCATGTCCGCACGCTCCGCGCTGGCCGGGCTGGTCGCGGTGGCGGCCTGGCCGCAGGCTCCGCGCCCGGTGGCGGCGAACGACCTGCTGCCCGAGCGGGTGCTGGTCGGTGACGCCGCCGCCCGGGCGGTGCTGATCGAGCAGGCGTATCTGCCGCTGCTGGCCAGCACCGGGTCGCTGTTGGAGACCCTCGGCGCGTACGTCGGTGCCGGTCGGTCGCTGGAGGCCGCCGCCCGGACGCTCTACGTGCACCCCAACACCGTGCGCTACCGCCTGCGCCGGGTGGCGGAGGTGACCGGGTGGGACCCGCTGGACCCGCGCGAGGCCTTCGTGTTGCAGACCGCGCTGGCGGTGGGCCGACTGGACCACCGGCCGAGCTGAGCCCCGGGAGGCCCGATCGGGTCGGGCCTTTGTGCGACCCGCACAAGACGCCGCCGACAGCTTGGTGCGGGTCGCCTCCCCCCGGATCCGGGCGGAACGGGCACAGTAGTCGGGTGCTTGCGATCGTCTGCCCCGGACAGGGCGCCCAGACCCCCGGAATGCTCAGCCCCTGGTTGGAGCTGCCCGGCACCGCCGACCGACTCACCACCTTCTCCGAGGCGGCGGGGACCGACCTGACGGTGCACGGCACCACCTCCGACGCGGACACCATCCGGGACACCGCCGTCGCCCAGCCGTTGATCGTGTCCACCTCACTGCTCGCGCTGCGTGCACTGGAGGACCTGCTCGGCGAGGCGCTGGTGCCGGACGCCACCGCGGGTCACTCGGTGGGCGAGTTCGCCGCCGCCGCGGTCGCCGGGGTGTTCACCGACGCCGACGCCGTGGGCCTGGTCGCACGCCGCGCCACCTTCATGGCCGACGCGGCCGCCGCCGAGCCGACCGGGATGACTGCGGTGCTCGGTGGCGATCCGGCCGAGGTGACCGCCGCGATCGAGGCGGCCGGTCTGTGGCCCGCGAACGTCAACGGTGGTGGCCAGATCGTCGCCGCCGGTGCGCTGGACGCGATCGCCGCGTTCGCCGCCAACCCCCCGGCGCGGGCCCGGGTGATCCCGTTGCAGGTCGCCGGCGCCTTCCACACCCCGTTCATGCAGTCGGCGCTGGAGTCCTTCGGCGCCGTCGCCGCCGACTGGCCGCGCAGCGCCCCCCGCACCCGGTTGCTGACCAACGCCGACGGCTCGGTCCACGCCGAGGACGCCGATGTGGTCGGCGGCCTGGTCCGGCAGATCGCCGCCCCGGTCCGCTGGGACCTGTGCCAGGCCACGCTGGCCGAGCTCGGAGTCACCGCGCTGCTGGAGCTCGCCCCCGGTGGTGTCCTCAAGGGTCTCGCGCGGCGTAGCCTGCCCGGGGTGGAGACCGTGGCGATCACCTCGCCCGACGACCTGCCTGCCGCCCGCGACCTGGTCGCGGCGCACCTGCACACCGATGGATCCCAGGAGAGCGCGAAGTGACCCGTCCCACCCTGACCCAGGCCACCGGCCCCGCGCACACCCGGATCCTCGGCCTCGGTGCCGCCCGCGGTGAGAACGTGGTGCCGAACGACGACCTGGTCGGCCCGATCGATTCCTCCGACGAGTGGATCCGCCAGCGCACCGGCATCGTCACCCGCACCCGCGCCGGGTCGGACACCGACGTGTTGGACCTGGCGGAGAAGGCGGGCCGGGAGGCGATCGCCAACGCGGGGCTCACCGGTGCGGACATCGACGCGGTGATCCTGTCCACCGTCACCTACTTCCACCAGACGCCCTCCGGTGCCGCGATCCTGGCCGACCGGCTGGGCGCCACCCCGGCCGCCGCCTTCGACATCTCCGCCGCCTGCGCCGGGTACTGCTACGGCGTCGGCCAGGCGGATGCGCTGGTCCGCTCCGGCAACGCCCGCCACGTGCTGGTGATCGGCGCCGAGAAGATGAGCGACTTCGTCGACCCGACCGACCGCAGCATCTCCTTCCTGCTCGGTGACGGTGCCGGCGCCGTGGTGATCGGTCCCTCCGACACCCCCGGCATCGGCCCGACCATCTGGGGCTCGGACGGCGGTCAGTCGCAGGCGATCCGGCAGACCCACTCCTGGCTGGACGTGCGGGACAACGGCGCCGGATGGCCGACCCTGCGCCAGGAGGGCCCGAGCGTGTTCAAGTGGGCGGTCTGGCAGATGGCCCCGGTCGCGCAGAAGGCCCTGGACGCCGCGGGGGTCACCGCCGACCAGATCGACGCCTTCATCCCGCACCAGGCGAACATGCGGATCATCGACCAGATGATCAAGCAGCTGAAGCTGCCGGAGACCGTCGCCGTCGGCCGGGACATCGCCGACACCGGGAACACCTCGGCCGCCTCGATCCCGCTGGCCACCGAGCGCCTGCTGCGTGAGGGCCAGGTCGAATCCGGGGCGCTCGCCCTGCAGATCGGCTTCGGCGCCGGACTCGTCTACGCCGCACAGGTGGTCGTGCTCCCCTGACCGGGCGCTCGACCGCAGTACAGTTCCCACGCTTCCGCCGACCGCGCGGGGCGCACCAACACACAAGGAGAAACCGATGGCGCACACCGAGCAGGAGATCCTCGCCGGACTGGCCGAGATCGTCAGCGAGGAGACCGGCCTGCCCACCGACTCCGTCCTGCCCGAGAAGTCCTTCACCGACGACCTGGACATCGACTCGCTGTCGATGATGACCATCGTCACCCTGGCCGAGGAGAAGTTCGAGGTCCGGATCCCGGACGACGAGGTCAAGAACCTGGCCACCGTCGGCGACGCCGTGAAGTTCATCGAGGGCGCACAGGCCTGAGCCTGACCCCTCGCACCGACCGGGGTCGTGCTGTGCTGCGGCACGGCGCGACCCCGGTGTGCATCCCCACCGCATCAGACACAGGAGCCACACCATGAGCACGCGAGTCGTCGTCACCGGCCTCGGCGCCACCACGCCCCTCGGCGGGGACGCCGCGAGCACCTGGCAGGCCGCCCTGGCCGGCACCTCGGGCGCGCGCACCATGCAGAACGACTGGGCCGAGAAGTACGACATCCCGGTCGACTTCGCCGCGACCATCAAGGTCGACCCGGCCGAGGTGCTGCCCCGCCCCGAGCTGAAGAAGATGGACCCCTCCGCGCAGTACGCGATGATCGCCAGCCGCGAGGCCTGGGCGGACGCCGGTACCCCGGAGGTCGAGCTGGAGCGGCTCGGCGTCGTGGTCTCCTCCGGCATCGGTGGCATCTGGACCACCCTGGACGGGTGGGACACCCTGCGGGAGAAGGGCGCCCGCCGCGTCCTGCCGATGACCGTGCCGATGCTGATGCCGAACTCCCCCTCCGCCTACGTGGAGCTGGAGCTGGGCGCCCGGGCCGGTGCGCACGCCATGGTCTCGGCCTGTGCCTCCGGTGCCGAGGCGATCGGCTACGCGGTGGACATGATCCGAGGCGGCCGCGCTGACGTCGTGGTCGCGGGCGGCACCGAAGCGGTCATCCACCCGATGCCGATCGCCGCCTTCGCCGCCTCTCGCACGCTGTCCACCCGCAACGACGACCCGCAGGGCGCCAGTCGCCCCTACGACGTCGACCGGGACGGGTTCGTGATCGGTGAGGGCGCGGCGGTGCTGGTGCTGGAGTCCGAGGAGCACGCCAAGGCCCGCGGCGCGCACATCTACGCCGAGATCTCCGGTGTCGGCCTGTCCTCCGACGGGTACCACATCACCTCCCCGGAGCCGAACGGCCGCGGCCAGATCGCCGCGATGCGGATGGCCCTGCAGGACGCCGGTGTCACCCCGGCGGACGTCCGGCACGTGAACGCCCACGCCACCTCGACCAAGGTCGGCGACCTGATCGAGGCCCGGTCGGTGCGCGAGACCCTGGGCTCGGCGGCGGACGGCGCGGTGCTGTCGGCCACCAAGTCGATGACCGGGCACCTGCTCGGTGGCGCCGGGGCGCTGGAGACGCTGTTCTCCGTGATGGCGGTGGCCGACCGCAAGGCGCCGCCGACGATCAACGTGGTCACCCCCGACCCGGAGCTGGTGCTGGACCTGGTGCGAGACACCCCACGCGACCTGGCCGCCGGCGACATCGCGGTGATCAACAACAGCTTCGGCTTCGGCGGGCACAACGTGGCCCTGGTGGTCACCAACCACTGAGCGCGACCACCGACGGCCCGGATCCCGTGATGGGGTCCGGGCCGTCGGTGCATCGGACGGGGAACGCGCGGTCTCAGTACCCGCTGAACGCGTCGGTCCGGATCCGCCGCACCCCGGCCGAACGCAGCAGCGCACGCGTGTGCTCGACCATCGCGGGCGGCCCCGACACGTAGGCCACCCGCTGCTCGGCATCCGGCACCGCCTCGGCCAACGACTCCGCGGTCAGGCGGTCCACGCCCAGGTGCAGGTAGCCGGCCGGCAGGTCGCCACCCGGAGTCGGCGAGGCGACCAGCACGCGGGTCCCGGCGGCCCGGAACACGTCGGCGTAGGCGAGGTCGCCGTGATCGGAGACCGCGTGCACCAGCACCGCGTCCCGCTCGGAGTCCTCGGCGAGCTGGCTGGCGAAGGGCGTGACCCCGATGCCGCCGGCGACCAGGAGCACCGGGCGCCGGCCGGCGGGCAGCAGGAAGTCCCCGCCGACGCCGGTGGCCCGCAGGCGCGCCCCGACCGGCAGCTCGGCCAGCGCACGCTTGAAGCTGCTGGGCCGCTGCGGCACGGTCAGCGCCAGGGTCAGCTCCCCGGCCCGGGGCGCGGAGGAGATGCTGAACACCCGACGGCTGCCCCGACTGTCCGGGCGGCGGTGCGGCACGGTGAGCTCCAGGTACTGCCCGGGCCGGAACCGCACCGGACGGTCGGCGCGCAGCCGCAGTTCGGTGGTGCGCGGTCCGATCCGCCGGGTCTCGATCAGGGTGAGCCGGATGCCGCCGCGCTGCCCCCAGGCGAAGCCGAGCAGGTTCCCGACGATCAGCGCCAGCTCCGGGGTGTTGGACAGCGGCCCGACAGTGAACGGGATCGCGAGCAGCACCGCGACCAGCGCCGCCTCGACCAGGCGCTGCCACCGACGGGGCGGCAGGGTCAGCGGCTCGGTGAGCATCACGGCGCCGAGGAACAGCACCGGGTAGGAGGTGATCGCCGTCCAGAGCGCGGGCCCGAACGCCTGACCCTCGCTCGCCAGCCGGATCGAAATCGCCAGCACCGCGACCAGCACGAAGCCGCCGACCAGCGCGAAGGTCCGGGTCCGGATCACGATGGCGACCGCGAGCAGCAGCACCGGGATCAGCAGCGCCCGGTCGGCGACCCACCAGGTGGTCGAGTCCAGACCGGTCAGCCCGATCACCAGCGCACCGGCCGCGGCGGGGTTCACCAGGTGCCGTCCCCGCCAGGCGATCAGGTACTTGCTCAGGTTGGCGATCACCGCCGCCAGCGCCAGCGCGCCGAGCGTCTGCACCTCGCTGGAGGGCCAGAACAGGAAGAACAGGATCAACCCGGTGATCAAGGTCGACTCCAGGTGCGCCTGGGTGCGGAACACCCGGGCGATCAGCCAGCCGGAGATCCCGGAGGCGAGCACGGCGACGGCGAGGCTGAGCAGCATGTCGCCGGGGGCGAAGGAGAGCGTGCCGGTGGCACCCAGGACGACCGCGATCACCGCGATGCCGGTCAGCCCCAGGGTGAGCAGCCGGTACATCGTGACCCGGCCCAGTCGTTCGTCCACCCCTGCGATGGCCCGCACGATCATGCGAACACCTCCCCGTCCAGATCCAACGACCAGCGCAGGCGGCGGTCGGCGTCGAGCACCACGTAACGGACGCCGAATCGGGCGGCGACCAGATCCGGCTCGGCGAAGAACAGCGCGGTGGCGGCGATGTCGGCGGTGAGCGCGTCCGGGCCGATCGCCCAGGTGGCCCGCACGCCGGTGGTGGGTCGGCCGGTGCGGGCGTCCACCACGTGGTGCAGCCCGGGGCCCCAGGCGCGACGGTTCGGCGCGGAACCGGCGATCGCCCCGTCCGTCACCCGCAGCAGGCCCAGTGCCCGGGTCGGGTCGTCCGGGTCCTCCAGGGCGACCGCGAGCGGACCACCCAGCACCCGGATGTCGCCCCCGGCGTCCACCGTCACCGGGTCGAACCCCCGACCGCGGAGCAGTTCGACGACCAGATCGACCATGTAGCCCTTCCCGGCCGCACCGACGTCGATCAGGGTGTCCGCCGGGAGGGTGATCCGGTCGTCGGTGCGCCGGATCGCGGACCACGGCGGCGCCGGGCGGACCAGCAGGTCACCGGTCTGGTCCCGGTGCGGGCGCAGCCGGTAGCCGGCGTCGTAGCCCAGATCCTCGAGTGCGCGGCCGACCAACGGTGACACCGCACCGTCCGTGCACCGGGCGGCGACGTCGTAGGCGGCGAGCAGCGGTCCGGCGTCGGCCGGCAGGTCGTACTCCCCCGTCCCGGAGGCAGCGACCCGGCTGACCCAGGAGTCGTCCCGGAACCGCGACCAGTCGGCGTCGAAGCGGGCGATCCGGTCGTGCACGGCGCCGAGGTCGGCTGCGTCGAGCGGGCGATCGGTGTCCAGCTGCCAGTGGGTGCCGATCGCCTGGAACCGGCTGCTAGGCCGAGGCATCGCTGCGGATCGCGTCGAGGGCGGCGTTGAAGCCGTCACCGGTCAGCGAGGACCCGGAGACCTTGTCCACGCTCAGTCCGGCCAGCTCCTTGCCGACCACCTCGTCGGCGATGCCGGAGGCGAACTCCTTCTGGAACTTCTCCGCGTTGCCGCTGGTCGCCTCCGGGGTGACGGTGACGTCGGTGACCGTTCCGTCGGCGACGGTCAGCTCGACGCCGATCGACTCCTGGCCGCCCGGCGAGGAGTAGGACCCCTCCGCGCTGTAGGTGCCGTCCTGGTACTCGCCGCTGGACGAGCCGCTGTCGGCGCTGCTGCCGGAGTCCGCGGAGGACTGGCTGCCGGCGCTGGCGTCGTTGCTGGTGGTGCCGCTGTCCGCCGCGTCGGCGTTGCTGCCGCAGGCGGCCAGGGTCACGGCGACCGAGAGTCCGGACAGGGCGATGAATCCACGGCGTCGGGTCGTACGGTTCATGGTCGGGTCCTCCTGGCGTGGTCGGTGACGACCGGTGGCCTCGGCGACCCGCGGGTCACCAGCGACCGCTGGCTGATTGAATCCGATCAGATCCAAGAGTCAGGACGCTAGAGCCGATACCTGCGGATTTCCTGGGAACGCCCGGTGGGATAACAGGGAATCCCTCGACCGCCGGGATCGCCGGCCCCTCGCGGCTGACCAACGCACGGACCGCGAGCCGTCAGCCGACGCGGTGCAGCCAGCGCACCGGGGCGCCGTCCCCGGCGTAGCGGAACGGCTCCAGCTCGTCGTCCCAGGCCTGACCGAGGGCCAGGTCCAGCTCGGCACGCATCGCCTGCGCGTCGCCGGCCTCCAGGGCGGCGCGGATCCGGTTCTCCGGCACGACGACGTCGCCGTGCACGTCGGTCTGGGCGTGGAAGATGCCGAGTTCCGGGGTGTGGCTCCACCGAGCACCGTCGCTGCCGTGGCTGGCATCCTCGGTCACCTCGTAGCGCAGGTGGGTCCAGCCACGCAGCGCGGATGCCAGACGCGCACCGGTGCCCTGCGGACCCTGCCAGGACAGCTCGGCGCGGAACATCCCGGGCGCGGCGGGCTGATCGGTCCACTCCAGGGACACGCGAACGCCGAGCACATTGCCTGCCGCCCACTCCAGGTGAGGGCAGAGCGCGCGGGGCGCGGAGTGCACGAAAAGGACACCGCGGGCGATTGCTCCAGCCATGTCATCCCTCCCAGACGGTTTCGAGGTTCGTCTTCCCCTACGACCTCAACCGCTTCGAGTGACACACGGTCTCGCGGCGTGCTGCTCAGATCATGCCGCACATCGGGTGATCAGCACCACCCGATGTGCGGCCGGAGCTCAGAACTGTTCCCGGATCGCCCGCATCGCCTTCTTGCGGACCGAGCGCTCCAGGCGGTCGATGTAGAGATGACCGTCCAGGTGGTCCACCTCGTGCTGCAGGCACCGGGCCATCAGCTCGACGCCCTCGACGACGACCTTCTTGCCGTCCAGGTCGGTGCCCTCCACCCGGGCGTACCAGGCGCGCTTGGTCGGGAACCACAGCTCCGGCACGGACAGGCAGCCCTCGTCACCGTCCTGATACTCGTCCTCGCTCAGCTCGACGATCGTCGGGTTGAGCACGTAGCCGAGCTCGTCGTCGATGTTCCAGGAGAACGCGCGCAGGCCGACGCCGATCTGGTTCGCGGCCAGCCCGGCCCGCCCGTCGGTGTCCACCGTCTCCAACAGGTCCTCGACCAGACCGCGGACCCGGTCGTCGATCGTGGTCACCGGCTCGCACGGGGTGCGCAGCACCGGGTCGCCGACCACACGGATCTCTCTCATCGCCATGCGGGGATTGTTTCATGTCCGCGCGGGCGGTGCGGGTGGTGCAGATCACCGGGGACGCAGGCGACAGATCGCGCACCCCGGCGTAGCGTTTGTACTGACCGGTCAGTTTGACGACCGGGCCGGCGATGACGAGTGAGGCAGTGGTGACCGACAGCGAGCAGGAACCGGGTATGGCCGCGCGGGACGAGATCGAGGGGGCGTGGGCTCCGGCCGAGCGCCAGGCCCGCGACACCGATACGCCGCGCCACCTCGCGACCATCGACCGCGACGTCCCCGCGCCCGGCGCGCCCGTCGCCGACCCGGCCCATGATCCGGACACCGTGCTGACCGATGACCCCGACGCCGCGGTGACCGACGCCGTGGTGGACGGCGTTCCGGGCAGTGAGTCGGAGGCCGGGCCGCACGACGCCGCCGCAACGGCCGACGCCCAGCCCTCCGAGAGCGACCGGGCGCAGGTGGAGACCACCCCCGCACCGGCCGTCGTCGCCCGGAACCTCGCGCTGCACGGCAGCCGCGGCCCGGTGTACGGACCGGTCGACCTGGAGCTGACCACCGGCGACCTCACCCTGGTGCAGGGACCGCAGGGCGCTGGACGCTCCAGCCTGCTGCTCACCCTCGCCGGCCGGATGACCCCGGACAAGGGCGCCGACCTGACCGTCCTCGGTGAGCCGCTCCCCCGCCGCCGCAACGCCGTGCAGCGCCGGTCCGCCATCGCCGGGTTCGACGGCATCGACGACCTGGACGAGTCGGTGACCGTCGGCGACCTGACCCGCGAGCGGCTGCGGTGGCTGGCGCCGTGGTACCGGCACATCGGCCGGGTGTCGCAGCAGCGGTTCACCGAGCTGGCCGAGCCGGTGTTCGGCGACCGCCCGCTGCCCCGGGTGACCTCGGTGGTCTGGGACCTGGACGAGGTGGACCGGATGCTGCTGCGGATCGCCCTGGCGATGGCCCAGGACCCCGAGCTGCTGGTGGTCGACGACGTCGACCAGGTGCACGACACCGAACGCCGCCGCACCGTGTGGGCCCGCCTGGAGGCGCTGGCCGCCACCGGACTGACCGTGATCGCGAGCGTCGCCTCCCTGGACGAGGCGGCCCGGGTGCCCTGGCACACCCCGCCGCACCTGGTCACCCTCGCCACCGGCCCGCACGCCCTTCCCGCCTGAACCTCCCCGGAGTCTTCGCGATGTTCTCCTTCCTGACCGGCACCGAGCTGCGGCGGTTCCGCCGCGGAGTGCTGCCCAAGCTCGCCATCGTGGCGATGATCTGCATCCCGCTGCTGTACGGGGCGCTCTACCTGTGGGCCTACTGGGACCCGACCGGCAACCTGGACCGCCTGCCGGTGGCTCTGGTGAACGCCGACACCGGCGCCACCACCGACGACGGTGAGCGGCTCACCGCCGGGGACGACGTGGTCGACGAGCTGGTCGACTCCGACGCCCTGGACTGGCGGCAGACCGACGCGACCGACGCCGCCGCCGGAGTCAAGGACGGCACCTACTACTTCGCGGTGACCATCCCGGCGGAGTTCAGCACCGACATCGCCTCCGCCTCCGGCGACGACCCGGTCCCGGCGCAGCTGCAGGTCACCTACAACGACGCGAACTCCTACCTGGCCTCCACCCTGGGCCGTAGCGCGATGACCCAGATCCGCGCCGCGGTCTCCTCCACCATCGGGGAGAAGGCGGTGGACCAGGTGCTGGTCGGACTCGGATCGGCGCGGGACGGCTTCGCCCAGGCGTCCGACGGCGCGCTCACCCTGAACGCCGCCGCCGGCGACCTGTCCAGCGGCGCCCACCAGGTCGCGGACGGTGCCAGCAGCGCCGCCGACGGCGCGAAGAAGCTGTCCACCGGTGCGACCACGCTGGCGAACGGGACCGGGCAGCTCGCCGACGGGACCGGCAAGCTCGCGGACGGCACCGGGCGCCTGGCGAACGGCACCCAACAGCTCGCCGACGGGACCGGACAGTTGGCCGACGGCACCCAGCAGCTCGCCGACGGCACGATGCAGCTCGCCGACGGGTCCCAGCGGCTCAGCGACGGCGCCGCCCAGCTGTCCACCGGAATCGGCACCGCCGCCTCCGGCGCGACGACCCTGGCGCAGAAGTCGGTGGAGCTGAGCGATGGCGCCGGAACGGCCGCCTCCTCCGCCGCCACACTGGCGGGCGGAGCCCAGCAGCTCAGCGACGGCGTCGATCAGCTCGCCGCCACGCTCGGCCCGGTGGCCGCGGCCCTCCCGGATGTCAGCACCGGGCTGTCCGACCTGGGCAGCCAGTTGCTCGCTCTGGCCGACCGCGCCGAGGCCGGTGGCGACACCGCGACCGCCAACGCCCTGCGGACCGCCGTGGCCGACGTGCAGCAGACGACCGAGCCGCTGACCAGCGCCACGCTGGACCCGACCGCGCTTGCCTCCCTGGTCGACGGTGCGCACCAGGTCCGGGACGGGTCGGCCCAGCTGTCCACCGGACTGGGCACCCTGTCCTCCGGTGCGTCCCAGCTGTCTACCGGCGCCCAGCAGCTCGCCGACGGCACCGGCACAGCGGCGTCGGCGGCCGCCACCGTGGCCGAGGGCGCAGCCACCCTGGACGGCAAGATCGACCTGCTCAGCTCCTCGACCGGCACCCTCAACGCGAAGGTCGGCACCCTCGATTCGAGCGTCGACACGCTGAACTCCTCGGCGGGCACCCTGAACTCGTCGATGGGCACCCTGGACTCCAAGGTCGGCACCCTGGACTCCGGTGCCCAGGAGCTCGCCAGCGGCGCGGCCACCCTCGCGGACGGCACCAGCACCCTGGCCGACGGTTCGGCGCAGCTCGCCGACGGCTCGGACCAGATGATCGACGGCTCCCAGCAGCTCGCCGACAAGCTCAGCGACGGCGCCGCCCAGCTGCCGAACGACGACGAGGCGACCCGCACCCAGCGGGCCGACACCATCGCCACCCCGGTCCGCGCCGACGACCGGGACGTGGCCAGCTCGGCCACCATGGGCGAGGGCTTCGCACCGTTCTTCATCCCGCTGGCGCTGTTCGTCGGCGGCCTGATCACCTGGCTGCTGCTGCGGCCGCTGCCGAACCGCGCGCTGGCGACCCCGGTCGCCGGGTGGCGGATCGCGCTGTCCGGGTACGCCCCGGCGCTGATGATCGGTGTGGCGCAGGTGGCGGTGCTGCTCGCGGTGGTGCACCTGGGTCTGGGGCTGAGTTGGTCGACGGCGATCGGGACGTTCGCGTTCACGGTGCTGGTCGCCGCGGCGTTCCTGGCGGTGCAGCAGATGCTGACCGCGGTGCTCGGCTCGGCGGCGGGCAAGGTGGCGATCATCGCGCTGCTGATGATCCAGCTGACCTCGGCCTCGGGCACCTACCCGGTGGAGACCACGCCGGAGATCTTCCGGGCGATGCACCCCTACCTGCCGATGACCTATGCGATCACCGGTCTGCGGGAGCTGCTCACCGGCGGCACCGAGGGTCGGCTGTGGTGGTCCGTCGTGGTGCTGATCGCCTTCACGGTCGGATCGTTGGCGGTCACCGCCTGGCGGGCCGGGCGGATGCGCACCTGGACGCTCAGCCGCCTGCACCCGGCCCTGACGATCTGAGACCCTGAGCAGCATGAGTGACACCGCTGCCACCCTGACCACCCGGGAGGCGATCCAGCGCGCGGCGATCGCGCTGATCGCCGACCGGGGGTTCACCGCCACGTCGGTGGACGACATCGCCGCCGCGGCGGGGGTCGCCAAGGGGTCGGTGTTCTACAACTTCGGGTCCAAGACCGCGCTGTTCGAGACCCTGATCGACGACGGCGTGACCCGGTTGACCGCCTCGCTGCGGGCGGCACGGGACGGACTGTCCGGTCGCCGGGCGATCGGCGCGCTGGTGCACGAGCTGTTGGAGCAGATCCACACCCACCCGGACTTCGCCAAGCTGATGACCGCCGAGGTCTTCCGCACCGGGCGCGAGTGGGAGGAGTCGATCCGGCAGGTGCGGGACCAGTCGTTCGCCGTGTTCGCCGAGGTCGTGGCGGAGAGCTGGCCGCAGCGCGACCCGTCGCTCACCGCGGCCACCCTGTTCGGCGCGACGCTGGTCGCCGGGTTGGAGTGGTTGGCCTTCCAGCCCGAGCGGCCGATCGTCGAGGTGCGGCGCGCGGTGCTGTCGACCCTGCTCGACCCGCTCTGAGCCGCCCGCACGGCAGTCGCCGACCCTGCTCGCCGGACCCGGGCGACCCTGCAGTCGCCACGTGGGCGGCGCCGGACCGCCTGGACCCACCAGGTCGGCAGTCCGAGGCCTCGCTGCCGCGAGGTCGGCACTCCGCGCCACCCGCAGTCGCCAGGTCGGCACTCCGCGCCACCCGCAGCCGCCAGGTCGGCACTCCGCGCCACCCGCAGCCGCCACGTCGGCACTCCGCGCCACCCGCAGCCGCCACGTCGGCACTCCGCGCCACCCGCAGCCGCCAGGTCGGCAGTTCACGCCAGCGCAGTCGCCGGCTCGGCAGGTGCTCGGCACCCGCAGCAGCCGCCAGGTCGGCAGTTCACGCCACCACCGCGACCAGATCGGCAGTACAGGCCAGAAGCGCTGCGGCACAGTGCCGACCTCGGGCGCGAAGTGCCGACCTCGGGCGCGAAGTGCCGACCTCGGGCGCGAAGTGCCGACCTCGGGCGCGAAGTGCCGACCTCGGGCGTGACGTGCCGCGTCGGGCGCGAAGTGCCGACCTCGGGCGTGACGTGCCGTGTTCGGGGGCGCGGGGGCAGCAGGGGTGGGCGGCGGACGCGGAACGGCCCCGCTGCCCGGGTGGGCTGCGGGGCCGTTCGACGTGCGGGGTTCAGGCCCGGGCGGCGGCCATCTGGTGCGGCACCGTGCTGAGCAGCTCCATCACCTCGGACTCCAGGAACCGGCGGTGGCCGCCGAGGGTCCGGACGGCGGAGAGCTTGCCGGCCTGGGCCCAGCGGGTCACGGTCTTCGGGTCGACCCGGAACATCACGGCGACCTCACCGGGGGTGAGGAGGGCGGAGGCCTGCGGGCGGGTCTCGAGGGGGAAGGTCATGGTGACTCCTAGTCGGTTCGGTAGCCCGGCTGACCTTCGAGGGTCCCGTGGCTTTGCGTCCCCACCTCGCGGCGGGTTTGCCGTTGTCGCTCAACAGTGAGAACGCTAACCCGAAAACGGACAGATCGGCAAGTACCACCCTGCAACGGACGAATCTGCAGGTCACGGGCACGGCAAGCGATTTCCGGACGTGTCAGGAGAAATGTGAGGTCGGTCACACCCTACCGGAGGGATCGAAGCGGTACCCCATACCCGGCTCGGTGAGCAGGTAGCGCGGCACGGCGGGATCCGGTTCCAGCTTCTTGCGCAGCTGGGACAGGTACAGCCGCAGGTAGCCGGTGTCGGTGACGTGCTCCGACCCCCAGATCTCCGACAGCAGGGTCTGGCGAGTGACCAGTCGTCCGGCGTTCCGCACCAGGATCTCCAGCACCCGCCACTCGGTGGGCGTGAGCCGGACCTGCGCGCCATCCCGGGTCACGGTGGTGGCGGTGAGGTCGATCGTCGCGTCACCGAGGGTGATGACCGGCTCGGCGTCCCGACCGGGCGACGCGCTGTCCACCCGGCGGCCCAGCGCCCGGATCCGGGCCAGCAGCTCGTCGATGCTGAACGGCTTGGTCACGTAGTCGTCGGCACCGGCGTCCAGGGCCTCGACCTTGTCGGCCGAGCCGCTGCGACCCGAGACCACCAGGATCGGCGCCGCCGTCCAGCCGCGCAGACCGGTGATCACCTCCACCCCGTCCAGGTTCGGCATGCCGAGGTCGATCAGGTACAGGTCGGGTCGGTGCTCGATCGCGCGGTTCACCGCCTGCACGCCGTCGGTCGCCACGATCACGTCGTAGCCCCGGGCGCGCAGGGTGATCCGCAGCGCGCGCAGGATCTGCGGGTCGTCGTCGGCGATCAGGATCCTCATCGGGCACCCCCGGGGTCGACGGGCAGCGAGACCACCATCGTGAGACCGCCACCGGGGGTGTCCTCGGGGGTCAGGGTGCCGCCCATCCCCTCGGTGAAGCCCCGGGACAGCGCCAGCCCCAGGCCCAGGCCGGTCACGTTGTCGGTGTCGCCCAGCCGGTGGAAGGGCACGAACAGCTCGTCCCGATGGTCCGGGGCGACGCCGGGCCCGTGGTCGATCACCCGGATCTCTACCCGGTCACCGAAGGCGCTGGTGGTCACCCGCGGACGGCCCGGGTCGAAGTGCACGGCATTGGCCAGCGTGTTCACCAGCACCCGGCGCAGTAGGGCAGGGTCGGCGGCGACCGGCGGCAGCGCCGGGTCCAGGTCCAGCTCCACGTCGTCCGGCCCGAGGCCCAGCTCGTCCAACGCGGGAAGGATCACCTCGTCCACATCGGTGGCCAGTCGGGTCACCCCGAGCACTCCGGCCTGCAACCGGGTCACGTCCAGCAGGTCGGTGACCAGCGCGGTCAGGGTGCCCAGCGACTCGTCGGCGGTGGCGAGCAGCTCGGCCCGGTCCTCGGCGGAGAAGTCCACATCCGCCTGCCGCAGCGACCCGATCGCGGCCGTGGCAGCAGCCAGGGGACGGCGCAGGTCGTGGCTGACCGCCGACAGCAGCGCCGAGCGGACCTGATCGGTCTCGACCAGTGGGCCGACCTCCTCGGCGGTGGCCCGCAGCCGCTGCTGTTCCAGGGCGGCACCGATCTGGGACACCACCACCCCGAGCAGCCGGGTGCCCGCCGCGTCCAGGTCCGGGCCGACCCGGTCCAGCACCGTCTGCTCGTCCACCACTGTGGTCGCCACGTCGGTGCGGGTCGGGTCCCAGTCGCCCTCGCAGCCCAGGACCTCGCCGCCGGTGGTGCGCAGCCGGACCGCCGTCAGACCGAAGGACTCCCGGGCGCGGACCAGCAGGGCCGCCACGGCATCCTGGCCGCGCAGCACTCCCCCGGCGACCGTGCTGAGCAGCTCGGACTCGGCGGTGGCCCGCTCGGCGGCCCGGGTGCGGCGGGCCGCCTGATCGACCACGTAGGACACCAGGACCGCGTTCAGGATGTACAGCAGCAGGGCGATGACGTGCTTCGGTTCGCCGATGGTGATGGTGTGCAGCGGGTCGATGAAGAAGTAGTCCAGGGTCAGCCCGGACAGCACGGCCGCGAACAGCGCCGGCCACAGCCCGCCGACCAGGGCGACCACCACCACCAGCAGCTGGTAGGCCAGCACGTCGCCGACCAGGGTGTCCTCGGAGCGGGTGGCCCGCAGCACGGCGGTGAGCACCGGACCGGTGACCAACGCGATCAGCAGACCGACCAGGCGGCGGCGCACGGTGAGCGCACCACCCAGCGGCGGCAGCATGGCCCGGCGACCGCCCGCCGCCTCGTGATTGACGATGTGCACGTCGATCGGGCCGGACTCCCGGATCACGGTGGCACCGATCCCGGCGCCGGTGAGCAGCGCCGCGAGGCGGCTGCGTCGGCTGATCCCGATCACCAGCTGGCTGGCGTTGGCGGCCCGGGCGAAGCCGACCAGCGCCTCCGGGACGTCCTCGCCCACCACCTGGTGGAAGGTGCCGCCGAGCTGCTCGGTCAGCGCCGCCTGGGCCGCGAGCGCCCCCGGATCGCCGTCCCGCAGCCCGGACTGCCCGGTGACGTGCACCGCGATCAGCTCGCCACCGGCGCTGCGGGCGGCGATCCGCGCGCCACGGCGCAGCAGGGTCTCCCCCTCCTGGCCGCCGGTCAACGCGACCACCACCCGCTCCCGGGCACCCCAGGGCGCGTCGATCGCGTGGTCGGCGCGGTAGCTGCGCAACGCGGAGTCCACCTCGTCCGCGAGCCAGAGCAGCGCCAGCTCGCGCAGGGCCGTCAGGTTGCCCAGCCGGAAGTAGTTGGACAGCGCGGCGTCGACCCGTTCGGCCGGGTACACCTGCCCGTCGGCCAACCGGTCGCGCAACGACTGGGGTGCCAGGTCGACCAGCTCGATCTGGTCCGCGGCCCGCAGCCGGGCATCCGGCACCGTCTCGCGCTGCGGCACCCCGGTGATGGTGCGCACCACGTCGTTCAACGACTCGATGTGCTGGATGTTCACCGTCGTCAGGACGTGGATCCCGGCGTCCAGCAACTCCTCGACGTCCTGCCAGCGCTTGGCGTTCCGCGACCCGGGGGCGTTGGTGTGCGCGAACTCGTCCACCAGGGCCACCGCGGGCCGGCGGGCGAGGACGGCGTCCAGATCCATCTCCTCCAGCGCCACCCCGCGGTGCTCGACCCGGCGGCGCGGGATCAGCTCCAGTCCGTCGACCAGGGCGGCCGTGGCGGCGCGGCCGTGGGTCTCCACGACCGCGACCACCACGTCCTTGCCGTCGGCGAGCAGATCCCGACCGGCCTCGAGCATGGCGTAGGTCTTCCCCACGCCCGGGGCGGCGCCGAGCAACACCCGCAGCCGGCCTCGTCTCATCGCGGGTCGAGTGCGTCGAGCGCGAGGTTGAGCGCCAGCACGTTCACGGTCGGCTCCCCCAGATATCCGAGATCTCTGCCGGTGATCGTAGCCTCGACCAGGTCCGCGACCTCCGCCTCCGGCAGATCACGGGCGGCCGCGACCGTGGCCACCTGCGACCGGGCGTTGGCCGGGCTGATGTCCGGGTCCAGCCCCGATCCGGAGGAGTACCCCGCGTCCTGCGGCTCGCCGGGCTGCGGGTGCGGCAGCTCGGGGTTGGTCGGCCCCAGATTGCTGCCGCCGGAACCCGCCGCGTCGTAGTCGACGGCCGAGGGACGGGACTGGAAGTAGCCCTCCTGACCGGCGAAGGACTGCCCGATCAGCGCCGAGCCGACCACCGTGCCGTCGGCGTCCGCCACCAGCGATCCGTGGGCCCGGCCGGGCATCAGCTGCGCCAGGCCGGTCACCAGCAGCGGGTAGCCGATGCCGAGGACGAGGGTGGCGACCAGCATCGCGCGCAGGGCGACCCGCAGGTGCGGCCAGATGTGCCGAATGTTCATCGCGTGCTCCAGCTCAGAAACCGGGCAGCAGGCTGACGACCAGGTCGATCAGCTTGATACCGAGGAAGGGGGCGACCATCCCGCCGAGTCCGTAGATCAGCAGGTTGCGGCCGAGGATGCTGCTGGCCGACAGCGGCCGGTAGGCGACACCGCGCAGGGCCAGCGGGATCAGGGCGATGATGATCAGCGCGTTGAACACGATCGCGGACAGGATCGCCGAGGCCGGGCTGTGCAGCTGCATCACGTTCAGCACCGCCAGTCCCGGGAACACCCCGGCGAACAGGGCCGGGATGATCGCGAAGTACTTGGCCACGTCGTTCGCCAGGGAAAACGTGGTCAGGGCACCACGGGTGATGAGCAGCTGCTTGCCGATCCGGACGATGTCGATCAGCTTGGTCGGGTCCGAGTCCAGGTCGACCATGTTCCCGGCCTCCTTGGCAGCCGAGGTGCCGGTGTTCATCGCCACGCCGACATCCGCCTGGGCCAGCGCCGGGGCGTCGTTCGTGCCGTCCCCGGTCATCGCCACCAGGTTGCCGCCGGCCTGCTCGCGCTTGATCAGCGCCAGCTTGTCCTCGGGGGTCGCCTCGGCCAGAAAGTCGTCCACCCCGGCCTCGGCGGCGATCGCCTTGGCGGTCAGCGGGTTGTCGCCGGTGATCATCACGGTGCGGATGCCCATCGCGCGCAGCTCGGCGAACCGCTCCGGCAGACCCTCCTTCACCACGTCCTTCAGGTGCACCACACCGAGCGGCCGGTCATCGACCGCCACCACCAACGGGGTGCCACCGCTGGCGGCGATCCCGTCGACGATCGCGTCCAGCTCACGGTCCTTGACCATCACCGACCCGGCGCCCTTGCGGATCGTCCGGCCGTCCGGCAGGTCCACCCCGCTCATCCGGGTCTGGGCGGTGAACGGCACGATCACTCCCCGGGCGTCGGGCGCGATGCCCTGCGCCGCTGCCAGGGTCACGATGCTGGAACCCTCGGGGGTCGGATCGCCCAGCGACGACAACGCCGCCGCCTCGGCCAGCTCGTGCTCGGTCACCCCGGGCAGCGGCAGGAACGCCACCGCCTGCCGGTTGCCGTAGGTGATGGTGCCGGTCTTGTCCAACAGCAGGGTGGTGACGTCCCCCGCCGCCTCCACCGCGCGGCCGGACATCGCCAGCACGTTGCGCCGCACCAGGCGGTCCATCCCGGCGATGCCGATCGCCGACAGCAGAGCGCCGATCGTGGTCGGGATCAGGCAGACCAGCAGCGCCACCAGCACCGGCACGCTCACCGCCGCACCGGAGAACCCGGCCACCGGTCCCAGGGTCAGCGCCACCACCACGAACACCACCGACAGGCTGGCCAGCAGGATGTTCAGCGCCACCTCGTTCGGGGTCTTCTGCCGTGCGGCCCCCTCGACCAGGGCGATCATCCGATCGACGAAGGTCTGGCCGGGCTTGGAGGTGATCCGTACGACGATCCGGTCCGACAGCACCCGGGTGCCGCCGGTCACCGCACTGCGGTCACCACCGGATTCCCGGACCACCGGGGCCGACTCGCCGGTGATCGCCGACTCGTCCACCGACGCGATGCCGGAGACGATGTCGCCGTCGCCCGGGATGAGCTCCCCCGCGCTCACCACCACCAGGTCCCCGACGGTCAGGTCCGCCGACGACCGCTCGGTCCACTGCTCGGCGTCCACCGCCTCGACCACGTGGGCCAGCGTGCTGGTCCGGGTCTGCCGCAGGCTCGCCGCCTGCGCCTTGCCCCGGCCCTCCGCCACCGACTCGGCGACGTTCGCGAACAGCACGGTCAGCCAGAGCCAGACCGCGATCGCCGCGGTGAACCCGGTCGGGATCGGGGTGCCACCGGAGGAACCGGCGCCGCCCAGGAACGGTTCGGCGACGGCGAGCACCGTGGTCAGCACGGCGCCGACCTCGACCACGAACATCACCGGGTTGTGCCACATCCGGCGCGGGTCCAGCCGGACCAGCGCCTCCTTCAGGTGCGCCATCACAGGCCTTCCGCCAGGGGTCCCAGTGCCAGCACCGGGAAGTAGGTCAGGGCGGTCACGATCAGCGTGACGCCCGCGAGCAGGCCGACGAACTGCGGCCGATGGGTGGGCAGGGTGCCCGCGGTCTCCGGCACGTGGTCCTGGGCCGCCAACGATCCGGCCAGCGCCAGCACGAAGACGATCGGCAGCAGACGGCCGAGCAGCATCGCCACGCCGAGGGCGGTGTTCATCCACGGGGTGTTCGCGGTCAGACCGGCGAAGGCCGACCCGTTGTTGTTCGCCGCCGAGGTGAACGCGTAGAGGATCTCGCTGAAACCGTGCACCCCCGGATTGGCGGTCAGGTCCCGGATGCCCGGGATGCTCACGGTGATCGTCGTCCCGGCCAGCACCAGGGTCGGCGTCACCAGGATGTAGAGCGCCGCCAGCTTGATCTCCCGCGGGCCGATCTTCTTGCCCAGGTACTCCGGGGTCCGGCCGACCATCAGGCCGCCGATGAACACCGCGATCACCGCCAGCACCAGCATCCCGTACAGCCCGGAGCCGACCCCGCCCGGGGCCACCTCGCCCAGCATCATGTTCAGCATCGGCAGCATCCCGCCGAGCGCACTGAAACTGTCGTGCATGCCGTTGACGGCACCGGTCGACGTCATCGTGCTGGTCGTGCCGAACAGGGCGGTCCCGGCGATGCCGAACCGCTGTTCCTTGCCCTCCATCGTGCCGAACCGCGACTCCAGGATCGTCAACGCCGTCAACGACACCAGGAACAGGCTCGCCATCGTCGCGAGGATCGCGTAGCCCTGCTTGTGGTTGCCGACCAGCCGGCCGAAGGTGCGCGGCAGGCTGAACGGGATCGCCAGCATCAGCAGCACCTCGACCAGGTTCGTCCACCCCGACGGGTTCTCGAACGGGTGCGCGGAGTTCGCGTTGAAGAAGCCACCACCGTTCGTCCCGAGCAGCTTGATCGCCTCCTGCGAGGCCACCGGACCGCCCGGGATCGACTGGCTGTCACCGACCAGGGTGCTCACCTGGGTGAAGCCGTCCCAGTTCTGGATCACACCGCCCGCGATCAGCACCAGCGCGGCCAGCACACTGATCGGCAGCAGCACCCGCACGGTGCCCCGGGTCAGGTCCACCCAGAAGTTCCCGATCGTGTCCGACCGCCGACGGGCGAAGCCGCGCACCACCGCCACGGCCACCGCCATCCCGACGGCCGCGGACACGAAGTTCTGCACCGCCAGCCCGGCCGCCTGCACCGTGTACCCGAGCGTCACCTCCGGCGAGTACGACTGCCAATTGGTGTTCGCCATGAAGCTGATCGCGGTGTTGAAGCTCAGGTGCGGACTCGGATTCGGCAATCCCAGGTCGTAGGGCAGCCAGCTCTGCGCCCGCTGCAGCAGGTACACCAGCAGCACCCCCACCAGGGAGAACGCCAGCACACCCCGCAGGTAGCTGCGCCAGGTCTGCTCCCGGGCCGGATCCACCCCCAACAACCGGTACAGCCCCCGCTCCACCCGCCAGTCCCGCGGCGAGGAGTAGACGTGGGCGAGATAGTCACCCAGCGGCCGGTACAGCGCGGCGAGCACCACGGCCACCGTCACCACCTGGGCGATGGCGGGCCACATCAGAACCGCTCCGGATGGACGAGCGCCCACACCAGGTAGACCACCGCGGCCACCCCCAGCACGGCCGCGATCAGATCGAGGACGATCACAGCTTCTCGACCCCCACCGCGATCAGGCTCACGAGCGCGAACAGGGCGAGCACACCCAGCACGACGAGCAGGTCTTGCACTTCGGACTCCCGACGATCGAACGACCGGGGGTGCGGTGCGCCGCCCGGGTGCCGGTGGTGCGCGGCACGGGGTCGATCAGACGCCGGGGTGGGAGGTGGGGGCGAGCGTGCTGACGGAATCCATACGGGTGCCCGGCGCTCGCTCACGGGCTGCTGACGGTCGGGTGGCTCAGCCCCCGGCGACCAGGTGTCGCGGCGCGAGCTCCTCCTGCAGCACCAACGCCGCCGCCCCCACCGCCGCCGCGTCCGCCACCTGGCCGGAGAGCATCACCCGCACGTCGTGCCGGGCGGCCGGGAAGAACTCGGCAGCGATCCGGTCCTGGACGGTGCGCAGGTAGATGGACCCGGCGGTGGTGAAGGACGGTCCGGCCAGCACCAGGGAGTCCAGGTCGAGCAGGTTCGCCACCGTGATGGCGGCGTCGGCGAGGTAGACGGCCGACTCCTCGATCAGGGCGCGGCACAGGTCGTCGCCGTGCACCGCCGCGGCGGCGACGGCGGTGAAGTCGAGGAACGGGTCGCCGTCGACGCTCAGCCGGACCGCCGACTCGCGGCCCTCGGCCAGGGCGGCACGGGCCCGGGCGGCGACGGCAGCGGGCCCGGCCAGGTCCTCGACGGTGCCGCCGTCGGGGCCGCGTAACCGCATCCGGCCGAGCGGGCCGGTGTTGGAGCTGGCGCCCCGGTACACCGAGCCGCCGATCACGATGCCGGCGCCGATGCTGGCTCCCATGTAGAGGGTGCAGTGCGCCACCGATCCGGCGATCCGCCCGCTCCAGAACTCGCCGATCGCGGCGGCGGTGGCGTCGTTGTCCAGCAGGACCGGCAGTCCGGTACCGGCGGCCAGGGCGTCCCGCAGCGCGAAGCCCTGCCAGCGTTCCAGGCTGCGCGAGACCAGGATGGCGCCGCGGTCCAGGTCGAGCGCACCCGGGGCGACCACGCCGATCCCGACCACCGCCGACGGGTCCACCGCGGCGGCTCGCAGCAGCACGTCGAGTTCGGCGGCGACGTCGGCGACCACCTCGGCGGGGTCCCGGTCGCGGGCACCGCGCAGCCGCGAGCGGGCGACGACCTGTCCGGCGGCGTCGGCGAGCACCAGCACGATCCAGTCGGCGCCGAGCTGCACGCCGATCCCGCATCGGGCCCGGGGGTTGAGGCTGAGCAGCACGCGGGGCTTGCCGCCGGTGTAGGTGCGCTGATCGGTCTCGACCAGGAGTCCGTCGTCGATCAGCGATCGCACCGCGTGCGAGATGGCCGCCTGGGTGAGCCCGGTCAGCTCGGCGAGTTCGACCCGGCTGATCGGCGCGCGGGTCCGGACCAGGTCCAGCACCCGGCCACGGGAGGACGCTGGACGCCGAGGGGCCTGGCCGGACATGGGGACCAGTATGGCCGTCGATCTGTCCAGATCAGGCTGGCCGCGCCATACTCACCCCCATGACGAGCGATGGCGACCGTCTGCGGTTCGGCTTGGTGCTGACCGAGGGCCCGGGCGACGGTCCGCTGACCCCGTTCTACCGGGATCTGCTGGCCGGGGTGGAGGAACACCTCGACCCGCGCGGTGGTGCCGTGCTGCTGGTGACCGCCGACGACCGGGCCGCCGAGGTCGCCCTGTACCGCCGCTGGGCCGATCAGCGCCTGGTGGACGCGGTGCTGGTGACCGACCTGACCGACGGTGACGACCGCGCCGCCGCCTGCGCCCGGGAGGGGCTGCCGGTGGTGCTGCTCGGCGGCGACCCCGCCTGGGGGCTGCCGGTGGTCGACGACTACGACAACGGCGCGGCGATGCGGATCGCGCTGGACTACCTGATCGGACTCGGGCATCGCCGGATCGGCCGGGTGTGCGGCCCCGAGCGATTCCTGCACACCCGCGCCCGGACCGCGAGCTTCCATCGCGCGCTGCGGGACTCCGGACTGACCGGCACCGTGCTGACCGGCGACTACGGCGCTGCTAGCGGGGCGGCGGCGACCCGCGCCCTGCTCGCCGGTGACGACCGGCCGACCGCGATCGTCTACGACAACGACGTGATGGCGGTCGCCGGCCTCGGGGTGGCGGCCGGGCTCGGGCTCCGCGTGCCGGAGGATTTGTCGCTGCTCGCCTGGGACGACTCCGACCTGTGTCGACTCGCCGAACCCGCGCTGTCGGTGGTGAGCCGGGACGTGCACGACCTGGGCGCCGCGAGCGCCGCGGCGCTGCTGGACACCGCCGCCGGCCGGGTGCCGCGACCGGGGCGGGCGCCGCAGGTGCGGGTGGTGGTGCGCGGGTCGACCGGGGCCGCGCCGGTGCTGGTGGCCGGTTAGCTACGCGCCCGGTCCCGGGGGTCGGATGACAGTGCCCGGGCGTCAGACGACAGCAGGATCCAGCAGCTGCAGGTCCACCGTGCGACCGTCAGGGTGGACAGACGTCACGACCGCCTCGCGCGGCTCCACGTCGTCACCTTGGACGATCACGTGCGTTCCGACCTCGATCTGGGCGCGCTCCTCGGGGAACAGCCGCGTGTTGACGGTCCTCCCGTGACCGAACCGCGTGAAGTCGACCGTCACCCTGCGTAGCGCCTCGATGCTCATCGGCGCGGCTCCCCTCCCGTGATGACAGTGCTCAGCCATGGTACTTCCGGGAACGCGGCGCGAACAGGTCAATCAGCGTCATCAGGTCAGGTCGGAGGGCCGCCCGGAGGTCGGCTCGGTCGACGGTTGTCATGTCGGCCACCGGCGCGCGGCGCCCGATCAACGCGGGCGGTGGCGGCAGCACGACGTCGAAGTGCACCGATTGCAGGTCGCGCACCGGTTGCGGCATGGCCGGATCCAGGATCGTCGTGGGCAGCACGGGAAAGACCGACCGCACCTCGCCGTAGCTGGCCTCGCCGAATTGTCTCTGGGGCATCGCGTCGAAGACGTCACCGTGGGTGACACCGCGGATCAGAGCGAACACGCTCACCGTGCACAGGCCCGGCTGCGCTGCGCCGAGGTGTCGGGCCACCTCGGCGTAGTCGTCCACCGTGCGCAGGATCGTGTCGAGCATGGAATCCGGGTCCCCAGCGCCCATGTGGATGAGCATCTCGGTGTGCGCAGGGATGTCATCGTGAGCGCGTAGCGCGATCCGCGGCCCCGGTCCATCGTGGGCCGTCGTCACAGGGCCGCTGGCCCGTCCACCGCCACCGCGTCCAGCACCAGGGCCTGCACCGGCCACAGGCACGGCACCTGCACCCCCACCTCGGTCAGCATCCGCCCCGGCAGCGTGATCTCGCCCGCCGCGATCCACGGCGGGGTGCCGGGGGTCCAGCGCGGCGTGCCGACCTCGTCGCGGACCCGCAGCCGGTAGCGGCGGTCGGGGTCGAGGCCGGGCAGCCGGATGGGCTCCGGGCGGGAGTCGGCGAGGCTGGCGACGGTGGCCAGCACGTACACCCCTCGGTCGGGCAGTACGGTGCCGGTGAGCCGCCAGGCCGGGTCGTGCAGGTCGCCGTGCACCAGCTCGCCGTGGTGCAGCGTGTCCCGGAGTTCGCGGTACAGGGCGCCGAACCGGCGCAGGGTGTCCACCTCCTCGGGCGGGCAGGCGGTGATGTCCCATTCGAAGCCCGCCGATCCGATCAGTGCGGTGGCGAGCCGGTAGGACAGGTCGACGGTGCGGCCGGAGGAGTGCGCGGTGGGCGGGCCGACGTGGCTGCCGACCAGTTCCGGGGGCAGCAGCAGGCCGGTCCAGCGCTGGATGTCCTGGCGTTCGACGGCGTCGTTGGAGTCCGATGCCCACACCCGGTCGGTGACCTCCAGGATGCCGAGGTCGCTGCGGGCACCGCCGGAGGAGCAGGACTCGATCTCCAGCCCGGGGTGGGCGGCCTTCAGTTCGCCGATCAGGCGCAGCACCGCCTCGGTCTGGGCGTGCACCCCGGGGCGGCCGTCGTGCCGGGCGTCGACGAGGTCGCGGTTGTGGTCCCACTTGAGGAACGCGATGCCCAGTTCGCCGACCAGCGCCGACAGGCTGTCGAACAGGTAGCGGTAGGCCTCGGGGCGGGCGACGTCGAGCACCCACTGGCGACGCCAGGACAGTCCGTCGGGTTCGGGCACCGCCGCCGGGTCGTGCAGCAACCAGTCGGGATGGGCCCGGGCCAGGTCGGAGTCGAGGTTGATCATCTCGGGTTCGACCCAGAGCCCGAACTCCATCCCGAGGTCGCGCACGTGGTCGGCCAGCGGCCGCAGCCCCTCCGGCCAGACGGCACGGTCGACGGTCCAGTCGCCCAGCCCCCGGGTGTCGTCGCGGCGGGCCGGGAACCAGCCGTCGTCCAGCACGAATCGTTCGACGCCGATCTCCGCCGCTCGGTCGGCGAGGCGCATGACGGTGGCGGGGTCGTGGTCGAAGTAGACGGCCTCCCAGGTGTTCAGCACCAGGGGTCGCGGCCGCCGCGGGTGCTGCGGTCGGCTGCGCAGATGGCGGTGGAACCGGGCGCTGAGGCCGTCCAGTCCCCGGTCGGACCAGGCGAAGTAGCCGGTCGGGGTGGTGTACGCCTGACCGGGTCGCAGGACCAGCTCGCCCGGTCGCAGCAGCTCGCCGGCACCGAGCAACGTCGGGAACTCCGGGCCGTTGTCGGTGCGGTGGCTGGCGTCACCGGGCCAGCCGAGGTGCACCGCCCAGACCTCACCGGTGCGGCAGCGCGGCGGTTCGACGCTCAGCGCCGCCAGCCACGGGTGGTCGTGTCCGGGCCTGCCCCGGCGGGTCTGACGGACCACGGACCCGGCGGGCAGGGTGCCGGTGACCGGTGCCTTCTCCCGGGTCCAGCGGCCGGTGAAGGAGGTGAGCTGCTGAGCGCGGGCGGGGACCGGGAGGGTCGGTTCCAGCCACCCGATCTCCACCGGTGCCTCGGCGCCGGGGGTCAGGGCGAGCCGGTGTCGCAGGGTGAGCAGCCCGCCGGGTCGGATGCCGAGCTCGATGCGCAGGCGGAGCTCGTCGGCGACGGCATGCACCACGGCGGCCTCGGGCCCCTCGGACTCGATCAGCACCTCGGACCACCGCGGGCTGAGCGGCACCCCGTCCCGGATCAGCTGCGCACCGGGGCGTCCGGCCCAGCCGTCCTGTTCCTGGGGCAGCAGGTTGACCTGCCAGGCGGCGTCCAGGGTGCGCGGCGGCGACTGTCGACCCACCGCGTCCCGCCAGGCCCGCAGGTCGGCGTCGCACAGCTCGCCCGGGTCGGCGCCCCAGTGCAGGACGGCGGGCAGACCCTCGGGCTGCGGGTCCAGGAGCAGCGCCACGCCGTCGCGGCGGAGCAGCACCGGGGCGGTGGTGTGCGGGCGGGTGGGGGTGGCACTCACGGGACGGCTCCCAGCGTGGTCGGGTCGGGATATGCGGTCGGATCGGGACGTACGGTCAGGTCGGGCAACGCAGGCGGGTCGGGCAAGCAGGCAGGCCAGCCGCCCCGTTTCATGCTGGCACCACCCCCGCCCCCCAGACCTCCCCCGCCACCGGTTCTGGGGACGACTCCCCCGTCACCCCGGCTGTGGACAGCGCCTCGCCCCGCGATCCCCGGAGCACCACCAGTGCACCGCCCACGGCCGCCACGGATTGCGGGTCGACCGACATCCGCAGGTGCACGGGCCGGAGCAGCCGGGCCAGTGCGCCGCGCTCGACCACCGGCCGTGCCCCGGCCAGCACCAGCGGACCGGCCACGGCGCAGCCCGGCCCGGCGAGCACCACGGTGTCCAGGTCGAGGAGGTTCATCAGGGTGACGGCCGCCGCTCCGAGGTGCGCCGCGGCCCGGTCGAGCACCCGTCGGATCGCCAGGTCACCGTCCAGCGCGGCGCGGGCCAGCGCGTCGAAGTCGTCCAGCAGCCGGTCCCGGTCCCCACCGAGCGACAGCCGGGCGGCGACACCGGGCATCGCCATCGCCTCCCGGACCACGGCGGCGGGCCCCGCGAGCTGTTCGGTGCAGCCGATGTTGCCGCAGCCGCAGGCACCGGTCCCGGTCGGGTCGAGCGGGATGTGCCCGACCTCGACCACGTTCGCGGCGGCGTCGCCGTAGACGTCCCCGGCGAGGATCACCCCGCCGCCGATGCCGCTGGCGAGGTACAGCACCCCGAAGGTGTCGGTCCCGGCGTCCCCGGCCCACTGCTCCCCCACGGCGGCGGCGGTGGCGTCGTTCTCCAGCAGCACCGGCAGACCGAGCAGCGCCGACAGGGTGCTGGTCAGCGGGAAGTCGCGCCAGGCCGGGGTGGGTTGCGCGGTGCGGATCACGCCGCGGCGGCGGTCCTGCGGTCCGTGGGTGACCAGTCCGACGCCGAGCACGCGGTCGCGGGGCGCCGCCGCCGCGGTGAGCACCTGTTCCACCTCGGCGGCCAGGGTGGCCAGGGTCGCTGCCGGTTCACCGCGCCCGACCCCGGGCAGGACGGCGCCGGCCAGTCGTCGACCCAGGAAGTCGGTGACCACGACGGTGATCCGGCACCGGTCGAGCTGCACCCCCACGGCGTAGCGGGCGTCGGCGACCAGCTCCAGCAGTCGTCGCGGCGACCCGCCGTTCGACCGTGCCCGGCCCACCTCGTGCACCAGCCCGTCCCGGATCAGGTCACGGACGGCATGGGTGATGGTGGCGGCGGTCAGGCCGGTCCGGTCGGCGAGCTCGACCCGGCTGAGCGTGCCGGTGGCGCGGAGCTGGTCCAGCACCCTGGCCCGTGTCGTCGGTGACATGCGGGTATCTTGACGTACTAAATTTAGTAGGGCAAGAATCTCCTCACCCACCACTGTCGGGAGAGGACCAACGATGTTCCTGCACACGCTCAGTCGCTCGACCCGGGCCGTCACGGCCACCGCAGCCCTCGCGGCCGCCACGCTCGCCCTGTCCGCCTGCGGCGGAGGTGGCGGCGGCGGCTCCACCGGCGGGGGCGACGGGTCGATCACGATCTTCAACGGCGCCACCGGCACCATCACGGAGAACTTCAACCCGTTCTCCACCACCGCGTTGCAGCCCACCCTCGGCGTGATCTTCGAGCCGCTGTACTACTACAACCTGGCCGCCGACGTGGACCCCGAGCCGCTGCTGGCCACCGACTTCTCCTGGAACGACGACGGCACCCAGCTGACCATCACCACCCGGGACGACGTGACCTGGTCCGACGGCGAGCCCTTCACCGCCGAGGACGTGGCCTTCACCTTCAACCTGATCCAGCAGACCCCGGCGCTGAACACCGGCGGCATCGCCGCCACCGCCGAGGCCACCGACGACACCACCGCCGTGCTCACCTTCCCGGAGACCTCCTTCATGCAGGAGCCCCAGGTGCTGGGCAACCAGGCGATCGTCCCCGAGCACATCTGGAAGGACGTGGCCGACCCGACCACCGAGGTGAACTCGGACCCGGTCGGCACCGGCGCCTTCGCCGTGAAGTCCTTCTCCGCCCAGTCCTACGTGCTGGAGTCCAACCCCGACTACTGGGGCGGCGAGCCGAAGCTGAAGCAGGTCCGGTACGTCTCCCTGGACAACGCCGACGCCGCGAGCGCCTCGCTGGTCGCCGGGGACGTGGACTGGATGAGCGCCTTCCTGCCCGGGCTGGAGGACATCATCAAGGGCAACCAGGACATCTCCTATGTGAACACCCCGGCGTTGACCACCGTGATGGTCGCCTGCGCCAACGCCGACCTCGGCTGCGAGGGACCCCAGACCGACCCGGCGGTGCGGCAGGCGATCTACCACGCGCTCAACCGCGACCAGCTGAACAACCTGGCCGGCGGCGGCTTCGCGGCCCCCGCCTCGCCCACCATGCTGCTGCCGGACCGGGACAAGAAGTGGATCGCCGACCCCGACCAGGTGTCGATCCCGCAGGCGGCCGACACCGACACCGCGGCGCAGATCCTCGACGACGCGGGCTGGACCGCGGGCTCCGACGGCATCCGCAGCAAGGACGGCCAGCGGCTGTCGCTGACCATCCAGACCGTCACCGGCTGGTCGGACTACATCTCGCTGAACGACGCGATGACCCAGCAGCTGGCGGATGTCGGCATCGAGCTCAAGCCCAGCCAGGTCTCCTGGAACGAGTGGAGCGCCGCGCAGACCGGCGGCACCTTCCAGTTGTCCCTCGACTCGATCGGCCTGGGCGCGTCCAGCAACCCGTACTTCGTCTACAACAAGTTCTACGCGACGGACAACACGGTGCCGGTGGGTGAGTCGGCCTCCGCGGGCAACGCGTCCCGGTTCTCCGACCCGACGGTCGACGCCGCGCTGGAGACCGCCCGCTCCACCTCCGACGAGGCGGTGCAGCAGGAGGCCTACGCCCAGATCCAGAGCGTGATCACCGAGCAGTTCCCGTACATCCCGATCTACATCAACTCGATGCTCACCGAGTTCAACACCTCCCGCGCCACCGGCTGGCCGACGGCGGAGGACACCTACGCCATGCCCGCGTCCTGGAAGTCCTGGGACAACGGCCAGGTGCTGAAGACCATCACGCCGGTGGGGTGACCCGTGCGCTACTTCCTGCAGAAACTCGGCTTCTACGCCGTGGCACTGTGGGCGGCGCTGACGATCAACTTCGTCATCCCGCGGCTGATGCCCGGCGACCCGGTGGACATCATGTTGTCCAAACTGGCGACGAAGGGACCGGTCAGCCCGGCCACCCGGGAGGCGGTGGAGGCGTTGCTCGGCGCCGACTCCTCCGCCTCCTGGTGGCAGCAGTACCTCGACTACCTGCACGCCCTGGTCACCGGTGACCTCGGCACCTCGGTGGCGTACTTCCCGGCCGGGGTGGGCGAGATCATCGGTCAGACCCTGCCCTGGACGGTGGGGCTGATCGGACTGTCGACGGTGCTGTCCTTCCTGATCGGTGTCGGGCTCGGCACCTTCGCGGGCTGGAAGCGCGGCTCGTGGCTGGACAACCTGATCCCGTTCACCACGATGCTCCAGTCGGTGCCCTACTTCTGGCTCGCCCTGCTGCTGCTCTTCCTGTTCGGCAGCGTGTGGTCGGTCTTCCCGCTGAACGGCGGTTACGACGTCTGGACCTACGCCGGACCGGAACTGAGCTGGGGGTTCATCGGCTCGGTGATCCAACACGGTGCCCTGCCCGCGTTGACCATCGTGATCAGCTCCATCGGCGGCTGGATGCTCGGGATGCGCAACATGATGGTGTCCACCCTGTCGGAGGACTACATCGTCACCGCCGAGGCGAAGGGGCTGCGCCCGGCCCGGATCCGGATGGCCTACGCCGCCCGCAACGCCGTGCTGCCCTCGGTGTCCGGCTTCGCGATCTCCCTCGGCTTCGTGGTCGCCGGGTCGATCGTCACCGAGGCGGTCTTCAGCTACCCCGGCGTGGGATCGGCCCTGCTGATGGCGGTGAACAGCAACGACTACGCCCTGATGCAGGGCGTGTTCCTGGTGATCACCCTGTCCGTGCTCGGCGCGAACCTGATCGTCGACCTGCTCTACGGCCTCATCGACCCGCGCACCCGTGCGCGCACCTGAGGAGGACTCATGGCTGTCATCACCGCACCCCCGGAGCAGGTCGTCCAGACCCGCAAGCGGGTCACCCTGCGCGTCACCCCGAAGCTGATCATCGGACTCGTGCTGGCCGGGGCGATCGTCCTGTTCGGCGTGCTCGGCCCGCTGCTGGTCGGCAATCCCTCCACCGTCCGCGACATCGGGCTCACCGGACCGTCCGGCGAGCACGTCCTCGGCACCACCCAGACCGGGCAGGACGTCTTCGCCCAGCTCGCTTACGCCACCCGCGGTTCGCTCACCATCGGTCTGGTGGTCGGCGTGCTGACCCTGGTGCTCAGCGCGTTCTTCGGCATCGTCGGCACCTTCGCCGGCGGGTGGTGGGACGAGAGCTTCAGCCTGTTCAGCAACGTGATGCTGGTGATCCCCGGCCTGCCGCTGGTGATCGTGATCAGCTCCTACGTGCCGGACAAGAGCATCTGGCTGATCGCCGTCGTGCTGGCGATCACCAGCTGGGCCGGGTCGGCGCGGGTGCTGCGCGGGTACACGCTCAGTCTGCGCAACCGGGACTACGTCCTGGCCGCCCGGGTCGCCGGGGAGAAGCGCTGGCGGATCCTCGCGGTCGAGATCCTGCCGAACCTGATCCCGCTGCTGGCGTCCCAGGTCGTGCTGGCGATCATCGCGGCGATCCTCGGCGAGGCAGGGCTGTCCTTCCTCGGACTGGGCGCCACCGGGTCCTTCACCTGGGGAACGATGCTGTTCTACGCCCAGAACGGACTGGCGCTCCGGCTCGGCGCCTGGTGGTGGTTCGTGCCGCCGGGTCTGCTGCTGGCGGTCTTCGGGGCCGCGCTGTCGCTGATCAACTTCTCCATCGACGAGATCATCAACCCCAAGCTGCGCGCCCAGACCCGGGCCACCCGCAAGAAGTGGCGGATGTCCCGGTCCCAGCTCGCGGCCGCCGAGGAGGCGACGGTATGAGCGCGCATCCGGTGTTGTCGATCGAGGACGTGAGCGTCGACTACCTGGTCGACCCGCCCGTCCATGCGGTCAGGCACGTGTCCCTCGACCTGTACCGCGGCGAGATCCTCGGCCTGGCGGGCGAGTCCGGCTGCGGCAAGTCGACCCTGGCCTACGCCATCACCCGACTGCTCAAGCCCCCGGCGTCCATCGTCGGCGGCCGGGTGGTGTTCCATTCCCGGGAGGGATACGCCGTCGACCTGTCCACCCTGGACGGTGAGGACCTGCGCGCCTTCCGCTGGGACAAGGTGGCGATGGTCTTCCAGGGCGCGATGAACTCGCTCAACCCGGTGCTGCGGATCGAGGCCCAGCTGGCCGACGTGCTCAGCACCCACCGCCCGCAGATGTCCAAGGCCGACCGTCGACGCCGCTGCGCCGAGCTGCTGGAGAGCGTGGGGGTGGACGCCGATCGACTGCGCGCCTACCCGCACGAGCTCTCCGGCGGGATGCGGCAGCGGGTGATGATCGCGATGGCCCTGGCCCTGGAACCGCAGGTGCTGATCATGGACGAGCCGACCACCGCCCTGGACGTGGTGGTCCAGCGCGAGATCCTGCGGGAGATCACCCGGCTGCGGGCCGACCTGGGGTTCGCCGTCGTCTTCATCACCCACGACCTGCCGCTGCTGCTGGAGATCAGCGACCGGATCGCGGTGATGCGCGCCGGTGAGGTCGTCGAACTGGCCGACGCGGTCACGCTCTACACCCGCCCGGAGCACGAGTACACCCGCACCCTGCTCGACTCCTTCCCCAGCCTGACCGGCGAACGGGGCGACTTCCTGCGCACCGGACCCACCGAGGAGGACGTGGCATGACCACCCTGGAACTGCGTGACGTGGTCAAGGAGTACCGGCTCGCCCGGCGCACCCTGCGGGCGGTCGACGGGGTGAGCCTCACCCTGGAACCCGGCCGCACCATCGCCCTGGTCGGGCAGTCCGGCTCCGGCAAGTCGACCATCGCCAAACTGCTGATGCAGTTGGAGCGGCCGACCTCCGGGCAGATCCTGGTGGACGGCAGTCCGGTGGCCCGCCGTGGCCGCGGCCTGCGCGAGTACCGCAAGGCGGTGCAGATGGTCTTCCAGGACCCGTTCGCCTCGCTGAACCCGTACCACTCCATCGGTCACCACCTGGCCCGGCCGGTGGCGCTGCACCACCCCGGCTTCTCCGCCGCCCAGGTGCGCGAACGGGTGCTCGACCTGCTGCGCCGGGTCCGCCTCGACACCGACTACGCCGACCGTCGTCCGCACGAGCTCTCCGGCGGGCAGCGGCAGCGGGTCGCCATCGCCCGGGCACTGGCACCCGAGCCGGGCATCCTGGTCGCCGACGAACCGGTGTCCATGCTGGACGTCTCGATCCGGCTCGGTGTGCTCAACCTGCTGTCCCGGTTGCAGCGCGAGGAGAACCTCGGCGTCCTCTACATCACGCACGACCTCGCCACGGCGCGGCACTTCTCCGACGAGATCCTGGTGCTGTTCCAGGGGCAGGTGGTCGAACGCGGCCCCGCCGACGACGTGATCCTGCACCCCCAGCACGCCTACACCCAGCTCCTGGCCCAGGCCGCCCCCGACCCCGACCGCCGCCTCGCCGAGCTCACCTGACCCTCGCCCGCCACACCCGCACCCCCGCCGAGGTCGGCACCTCCGCCCCGAGGTCGACACTTCGCCGACCCGATGCCGTCCGACACTGCCGACCTCGGCCGCACCCCAGGAGCCACCCATGCACCACACCCCACTCACCGACGGCTGGACGATCACGCCCACCGGTGGGCCCGTCCCGGACGCGATCACCACCGCCAGCCCGGTCCTGGCCACCGTCCCTGGCAGCGTGCACACCGACCTGCTCGCGCTCGACCTGATCCCCGACCCCTACCTGGACGCGCACGAGGACGACCTGCGCTGGTTCCACCACACCGACTGGCGGTACACCCGCGACCTGACCCTCGACCCGCCCGCCCCCGGTGAACGCATCGACCTGGCATTCGACGGCATCGACACCGTGGGCACCGTCGGCTACGCCGGAGCCGAACTGCTGCGCACCGCCAACATGCACCGCTCCTACCGGGTGGACGTCCGGCACCTGGCCGACGGCACCGCGCACCCGCTCACCGTCGACTTGCGTTCGGCCACCGCCTACGCCCACGAACTGCGCGCACAGCTCGGCGACCGACCGAACTCGTACTGGCCGGTGCCGTTCAACTTCGTGCGCAAGATGGCCTGCTCCTTCGGCTGGGACTGGGGGCCGGACCTGCGCACCGTCGGCCTGTGGAAGCAGGTCCGGATCGAACGCTGGCACACCGCCCGCCTGGCCGAGGTGCGTCCGCTGATCACCGTGGACGACGACGGCACCGGTCGGGTCGAGGTGCACGTCACCGTCGAGCGCTCCGGCCTGGTCGACGCGGCGCCGCTGCCGGTCAGCGCCGAGGTCTGCGGCGTCCGGGTGGAGGGCGAGATCACCGACGAGCACACCGTCCTGCACCTGGCGGTCCCGGACGCCGACCTGTGGTGGCCGGTCGGGTACGGCGACCACCCGTTGCACACCCTCACGGTCACCCTGGGCGACGGCCTCAACTTCTGGACCCGGCAGATCGGCTTCCGGAACGTCCGCCTCGACCTGACCGAGGGCTTCGTGCTGCACGTCAACGGTCGGCCGATCGCGGTCAAGGGCGCCAACTGGATCCCCGACGACCACTTTCTGACCCGGATCACCCGCGAGCGCCTGGACCGTCGACTCGACCAGGCCCTCGGCGCCCGGCTCAACCTGCTGCGGATCTGGGGCGGCGGCGTCTACGAGTCGGAGGACTTCTACGCCGCCTGCGACGAGCGTGGGCTGCTGGTCTGGCAGGACTTCCTGCTCGCCTGCGCCGCCTACCCGGAGGAGCAGCCACTGGCCGCCGAGTTCGAGGCCGAAGCGCGGGAGAACGTCGTGCGCCTCGCCCCGCATCCGTCCCTGGTGATCTGGAACGGCGGCAACGAGAACCTCTGGGGCTACCAGGACTGGGGCTGGCAGCAGCTGCTCGGTGACGCCACCTGGGGCGAGCACTACGCCGTCGAGCTGTTCCGCGACATCGTCGCCGAGCTCGACCCGACCCGGCCGTACACCGACAACAGTCCCTTCACCCCGGGCCGGGCCGACCTGCACCCGAACGACCCCGACCACGGCAGCCACCACCAGTGGGAGGTGTGGAACCGGGTCGACTACCGCGAGTACCGCTCCGAGACGCCACGGTTCTGCTCCGAGTTCGGCTTCCAGGGCCCGCCGACCTGGCGCACCCTCACCGATTGGGTACACACCGGCGACGACCCCAAGACCGACCCGGTCTTCCTGATCCACCAGAAGGCCGACGACGGCAACGGCAAGCTCGACCGCGGCCTGGCACCGCACCTCGGGATCCCGGCCGACTTCACCGACTGGCACTGGGCCACCCAGCTCAACCAGGCCCGCGCCGTCGAGCACGCCGTCACCCACTACCGGGGTCACTGGCCGCACACCGCCGGGTGGATCGTCTGGCAGCTCAACGACTGCTGGCCGGTCACCTCCTGGGCGGCCGTCGACTCCGAGGAGCGCCGCAAGCCGCTCTGGTACGCCCTGCGCAACGCCGGCGCCGACCGGCTGCTGACCGTGCTGGACTCCGACGCGGTACTGGTGAACGACACCGACCGGCCCTGGACCGGTGACCTGCACCTGCGGCGGCAGCGCCACGACGGCACCGTGCTCGCCGAGGACGTGCACCCGGTCGAGGTCGCCCCGCGCGCCGTGACCCGGCTGCCGATCCCCGCACCGACCGACCCGCGCACCGAGATCCTGGTCGCCGAACTCACCGGGGTCCGGCACCTGCACGTGCACGTCGAGGACATCGACTCCACCCTCGACCCGGACCCGGTCACCGCCACTGCCACCCGGATCGACGGGGGCTACCGGGTGGAGGTCACCGCCCACTCCACCGCCCGCGACGTCACCCTGCTGCCGGACCGCCTGGCGGCCGACGCGGTGGTCGACGAGGCGCTGGTCGACCTGGCGGCCGGGGACTCGGTCACCTTCACCGTGCGCACCACCGCGGAGCTGGACCCGGCCGCGCTGACCCGCTCCCCCGTGCTGCGCACCGCCAACGACCTGCGATCGGTCGCCACGACGCACTCCCCCGACCAGGGTCCTCTGGTGCAGACTGCACCCGTTCCCATCAGCCACGATGTCGAGGCCACCGCATGACCCAGGTCGATCTCCCCCTGTCCGAACTCCGCGCCTACCGACCCGAGGTCGCCGCTCCGGCGGACTTCGACGACTTCTGGTCCCGCACCCTCGCCGAGGCGCGCCGGCACCCGATGCAGGTCACCCTGCGACCCGTCGACAGTCCCCTGAGCCTGCTCGACGTGCAGGACGTGACCTTCCCCGGCTTCGCCGGTGACCCGGTGCGCGCCTGGCTGGTCCGCCCGGCGGGTGCCGACGGACCGCTGCCGATCGTCGTCGAGTACAACGGCTACGGCGGCGGTCGCGGCTTCCCGCACGAGCACCTCACCTGGGCCGCCAGCGGCTACGCCCATCTGTTCGTCGACTCCCGGGGCCAGGGCTCCGGCTGGGGCAGCGGCGGCGACACCCCCGACCCGCACGGCTCCGGGCCCGCCGGATCGGGCTTCATGACCCGCGGCATCCTCGACCCGGAGCAGCACTACTACCGGCGCCTGATCACCGACTGCGTGCGGGCCATCGACGCCGTGCGCACCCTGGACGGCATCGACCACGACCGGATCGTGGTCGCCGGTGGCTCCCAGGGCGGCGGACTCACCGTCGCCGTCGCCGGACTCGTCGAGGGACTGGCCGCCGCGATGCCCGACGTGCCCTTCCTGTGCCACATCGCCCGCGGCATCGAGGTCTCCGACACCGACCCCTACGGCGAGATCCCCCGCTACCTGTCCGTGCACCGCGACCAGGTCGAGCAGGTGTTCCGCACCCTGTCCTACCTCGACGGCCTGCACCACGCCGCCCGGGCCACCGCCCCGTCGCTGTTCTCGGTCGGGCTGCTGGACACCGTGTGCCCGCCGTCCACCGTCTTCGCCACCCACCACGCCTGGGGCGGGCCCTCCACCATCGAGGTCTACCCGTACAACCAGCACGAGGGCGGCGGCGGACACCACTGGCAGCGGCAGGCCGCCTGGCTGCGGGAGACCCTCGGGCAGTAACCACCCGCACCTGGTCGGCGCGTGCGCGGCGGTGCCGACCAGGTGCGGGCGCCGCGACGCGGCCGCCAGGACTCGGCGCGCTGCCTCGGGCTGGGTCCCCGGTCCGCTAGCCTGACCCGGCACCAAGGGCCAGTAGCTCAGCCGGTCAGAGCAGCGGACTCATAATCCGTCGGTCGTGGGTTCAAGCCCCACCTGGCCTACCCGTCGTGGCCGCTCCGAGTCGCCGGCGCCTACACGCCGGTCCGGCGGGCAGGCCATCGCTCCCGACTCACGCGGCGCGGCGTCCTCGCTCGACCACCGCGCGCAGACGCCGACAGGTCAGCGGGGCATAGGCGATCGCCTCCGGGTCACGCATGAGGCGCGCCACGCGCTGGTAGTGCCGGATGGGCGACTCCCCCAATTCGCGGCGGATCGCCATCTCCTTTGTTCCGGCGAACTTCCAGAACCGCGACTCGAAGTCGATCGCAGCGCGATCAGTATCATTCAACACGGTCGATCCAACTCCTCGTGCAAAGCGATGATCTGGGCCCGTTCACCCTCGGTCAGACCGTCCAGTCGGGCCATCAGGGTTGGTTCGTCCACCCAGAGGCAATCGGCGACCTCGCGTAGGTCCTCGGCCCACCGCAGCGCGTCCAGCAGGTCGTGCATGTCGACGAGCCAGCGGGCGGCGTGATGCTGAGCGATCCGCTCCTCCGCTGGTGAGCAGCCATCGACGTGCCCAAGCTCCACATGGGCCAGTTCATGCGCGAGCGTGCAGCGACGCTGCACCTGCGACTGGTGCGGGTGCATCCGGATCACCGTGGCACCGTCCGTCGAACCGAGCCGGTCCGACATCACGGGCCACGTGACCTCGATCTCCGGCTTGCTGCGAAGCCGACGCCACGGGTGGAACATGTCAACGACCCTACGGACACCCTCTGACACTCCGGGCCCGCCCCGACAATCGCTAGCAATACGCCGCGCGGTCATTCATCGGCGCACAGCCGACAGGAATGCGGCAGGAACGAGGGAGGTTCCTGAGTCGCGCCTAGCACCGACGCTCAGGCGGGGCCGTGGCCGCCGTCGTCCTGCGACTCCTCCCCCGTCACGTCGTCGGGGGCATGCGCCGGCGGGTTGACCCGGGACGACCGCGCGGCCTCGGACCGACGCTCCGCCCCGTCCTCCGATGCCCGCGCACGCTCGGGCCGGCGACGGGGGAACCGCTGGACATTGTCCGATATCGGGCCGTCCGACTCTGGCTCGGCGACGGTCGCACCTGCGGCACTCTCACCCTCCTCGGCACGACGAAGCTCACGCAGCACGGCCGACACGACCCGGCGATCGCGGGCACCGAGGTGCTCGTCCCGCAGGACAGCCTCCTCGGGGGTGACACCGAGCGGACTCGTCGGCGCGAAGCCCATGCTCCGCAGCGCCGCGTCGACGACCACGGCCACCGGGACATCGAGGCCGGCGGCGAGACCGCGCGCCTGCTTGGCGACCAGGTGCACCACCGGCTCGCTCCTGATGCGGGAGAGATTCTGCTGGCTGAGGGAGTGCCCCTGGGACCGGGCCCGTTGGGAGATCTCGCGCAGGCTCCAGCCGTTCGCCTTCATCGTGGCGTCGATGAGGTTCCCGAGTTCGTGCTTGGTGGTCATGGCGACGACCTTCCAGGACGCGGACGTGGGCTGCGGACAACCCGGACACCGGTTCACCAGGAACCGTGGACACCAGGGTACGAGGTGTCCGCGGTCCCGCCTCCGCGTTCTCACGCGGTTTCACCTCCCGAAGTCCGCCTCGTCCCAGCGCCGCCGGACACGTGCCACTAGTTTTACTGGACACGAGTACAGTAATCCTGTAGGTTTTGTCTGGCACGCATCGCTCCCCGATCCGATCACCGGAGGCCCCATGGTTCTCAGGGACCGCAAACAGCTCGCGAAGCTGATGGTCATCCAGGGCGTCAGCGGCCGACAGCTGTCCGCCGCCGCCGGCTACGCGTCACACACCTACGTCCAGCGCCTACTGCGGGGCGAGGTGCTGTCCCTGAGGGCCGATCCGGCCCGACGGATCGCGCGACACCTCGGCGTCGAGACCACCGATCTCTTCATCGGCGCGTCCACCATTAATCCTGGTCGGAGCCTCCAGTCCGACGGGATGGCGGTCTCGGCATGAGCGGCGCCGCGCGTCTCACACCTGAGCAGCGCATCGCCAGGGCGGTGCTCGCGGCACAAGCCCTTCTCGCGGAGCGGGATCAGCAGATCGCCGCACTCACTCCGCCGGCCGCCGCGCGGGGCCCACGACGCGTGATCGGCCGCCTCGACAGACACCACCGACGCGGCGCGACCGGAGACCACCACCGACACCCGGCACCGCCCGAGTGCCGCACCCCTACCCGTATGCCCGCCCGCACCTCCCAGGAGCAGCCATGACCATCCGCAGCTATCCGGACGGCACCACCAGCACATCGCCGGACGGCCTCGACACCCCTGCGCCCGTGCACCCTCGGCTCACCTCGGTGATGAACCGCGCCCTGGCCCGGGCCGGCGTCCCGACCACCCCCGAAGTCGAGGCGCTCGCCGAGTTGCTGACTTGGCGGGCAACCGACCGCGCCACCGACGGCCCGCTGTCGGATGTCGGCTGGACAGCGCTGCAGCGCCTGCGCGATGTCGCGGATCGGCTCGGTGCGGCATGAGCGCCTACGAGCGCCACCTCACCGCTCGCCAGGAGTCGCGCGATGCCCGCATCGAAGCCGAGCAGGAAGCCGAACGCGCAGCCCTGGACGCGATCCTCCGTGACCTTTCCCGGACGCGCGCCCCGTCGTCCCCGCGGAGCTGACCGCGCGCCGCCACGGCCGCGTACCGAGCACCTCACGACCCACCACAGCCGAAGGAGCCGGACCATGTCCGACCAGCACAGCGCGGGGATTCCCGCCTGCCTCCCTGCCCGAGCCCGCCACCACCTCGACCGACCGATCACCGCGGAGGTGGCGGCATGACCACCACACGACACCTCACCCGACCGACCGCGCACGGCACCAGCGACGACCTGTACGACTGGCGCCAGCAGGCCGCCTGCCTGGGCGACGACCCGGCGATCTTCGAACCCGACGACCGCCGGACGCCTCCGCCGCAGGACTGGGACCTCCCGCGTTCCATCTGCGCCGACTGTCCCGTGCGCGAGGCATGTCTCGACGACGCGATCGCACCGGATCGTCGTGCGGACTTCGGGATGCGAGGCGGCCGCACACCGGACGAGCGACGTCAGATCATCAAGCACCGCGATCAGCGGGCACGCGACGGGCGGTCATCATGACCGCGCCCCAGCCCCGACGGGGGCACGACCCGAGCGACGGCCGCGACCTCTCGAGTGCGGGGAGCCTCCGACGCATCCCCGGCGAGTTCGTCCCCCTCGCCGTGCACTACGCCCACGACCGCGACCTGCGGACGGCGGGTCCGATGGCCGAGCTGTTGTTCGTCCGCGGTCTGGCGTACGTCAAGCGCATGCGCGGCAGCGCGGGCCTGGTCCCGGACTACGACCTGCCCGTCGTCGGGGTCGGCATCCCGAACCCGGCCAAGCACGCCGCCACGCTCGTCCGCGAGGGCCTGTGGCACGAGGTCGACGGCGGGTGGCTCATCCGCTCCTGGTCGAAGTGGAACCCCCGGTCGGAGGCACACATCAGCACCCAGCAGTCTCGGGGTGGCTCCTTGGGCAACCACAACCGCTGGCACCGGAACGGCCGCCGGTCGGACGACTGCGCGTTCTGTGGCCCGCCCGCCACCGACTCGGCACCCGATCGGGGCACCGACTCGCTCCCCGATCGGTGCACCGATCACCACCCCGAGTCGCCCGCCATCGCAGAGGAAGAGACAGAAGGAGAGACAGAGAAGGGTGCGCGATCCCTCCGCATGCATCCATCGTCACGTTCCGTAGGACGCGAGCAGCCTGTGGACGACTCCGGTCGACCGGCCGACCATCGCACCGGGTGGGGCGGGCGATGATGCGGACGATCACCAGCACCCAGGCACAGCACCTCGCCCAGTTCGTCGCCGCGCTCCGTCCCGGTTGGGACGTCCCGGGCATCCGGGCGGCGATCCGTGCGGCCAAGGACCGGGCACCTGCGGACGACCTCGCGCTGGCGCTCATTCGCCTCACCCGCCGCACCGACCTGCGGACGCCCGCGATCCTGGCGCAGGACGGGCCGCACTGGCTCGCGCCCGACCTGGAACAGGTCCGTGACGCCCGGAGGGCCAAGTGCGCGGCCCACCACGTCGACACCCGGGTCTCGGACGGTCTCTGCCCGTTCTGCCTCGCCGACCGGAAGGCGGGTGACGGTGACCAGGACACCCGCCGGCCGCTCGACCCCGAACGGTCCGACATCTACCGCCGTGGTGCCCGTCGGGCGCGCGCCGCCATCCGACCCGGCCCGGCCCGGCGCCATGATCCGCAGGAGAACGACCGGTGACCACCGCGACCCCCCGGAGTGAGCTGCTCCTCACCCTGCCCGCCCAGGCCGGCTGGCACCTGTCCCTGCGTGCTGCCTCTCTGGCCCTGGGCACGCCACTGATCGGCCGACGGAGTGGATGCCTCGTGAGCGTGCGGGTCACGGACGTCGACGAGCTCGCGGTGCGCATCGCCGTCGAGACGTACGGGATCAGCGCCTACCGTCTGCGTCCCGGCGACGGTGTGCGTTTCCCACCATCGCCCACACCATCGATCAACCCCAAAGCCTTGTGCGGAGCCGTACAAGGGAAGGGAATCGCCATGTCCACCACCCTCGAAGGTCGACCCGATCCGAGGACCACCGACGCCGCCCGAGACCCTCGTGACGACCTGGAACGGATCGTCGCCGCATGGGACGGGCTGGTCGACCGACTGCGACCGGGCGGCGGCCAGGCACTCACCGGGATGCCGCGTGCCGCCCGCGACAGGCACGCCCCCATCGACCTCGGGATCGCTGACCTGATGCGGTCGATCGAGCGGGACGTCGCCCGGTTCTACGCCCAGATCCTCCTGGCCGAGACGGACTGGACCCCGACCACCACCAGGATGCCCGGGCTGCTCGCCGAGGTGGCGCAACAGTCCGCGCACTTCACCGCCGACGACGACCCGACGATGGCGCTGGGATTCTGTGACGACGCCCACGACTGGCGGACCAGGGTCGAGCGGGCGCTCGAGCGACCCCCAGCACCGACCTACCTCGGTCCGTGCCCGTCCCGTAACTGTCCCGGCGAGATCCACCTCCGAGCCCACCACAGCATGGGGCGCTGCCCCGCGTGCGGCCGCGAGGTGAGCATCGTCGAGCAACGGGCCTTCTTGGACCGTGAGCTCGCCGACCGGCTGCTGACCCTCGCCGAGATCCCGCGAGCGCTGCACCATCTCGGCCTCACAGTGCCCGCGAGCACCGTGCGCAGGTGGGCCAGCGGGCCCGAACCGGCACTGCGGCCCGCAGTGCCGGGCGAGGCGCTGTACCGGCTGGCCGAGGCCAAGTCCCTCGCCGCGTCGCGCCGACGGCGGACCGCTGCGAGGTGACCTGCCGCAGTGGCCCACCCCGTCGCCGTGGCGTACGCAGAGACCGCACGGGCCCCGGGGACGCAGCTTGACCGATCGTCGAGTGAGCAGCATCCTGTGATGACGTGGACTAGCTCCATGGGGTGAGGCCCGGAACCGCCGTTCTGGGCCTCCGTCGTCTCCGGGGTCGAGCAGCGCTCCCCTTCCCTCCGACAGCCCGAGTCCCGCGGTGCGCACCGAGCACGACGCGCACCGTGCCGCCCGCCCGCCACGGGTTCCCGGCCAGCGCTCCCCTGGTCGTCCGGGCTGCTGTCGCCGTCCGGGCTGCTGTCGCCGTCCACACCGAGACCGTCCGCGTTCACCCATCCCGCCCGAGGAGGCGTCATGATCCGCACCGCGGGTTCGGAACCACACCAGCGGGCGAGACCGATGGCCGGCCGCCTGCTCCGGCGAGTGAACGGACCGCGCGGCGGCTTCCTGCTGTGCATGACAGTCCTGTGCGCCGCACATGTCGCGTCGTGCCTGTCGCCCGGCACCTCCGGGGTACCGCTGCCGGTCGGCCTCGACGTCCTGGAGCAGACGATCCCCTTGCCGGTCTACGCGGCACTCTGGGCCACCGCGGGGACACTGTGCGTCGCGGGCGCGTTTCGGAGCAAGCACACCCGGCGCACCCGGGTCAGCGCAGACATCGCAGGGTTCTCTGCCCTCGCCGGGATGCTCGCCTGCTGGGGCGTGACCTACCTGCTGGGCTGGATCTTCGACGCCGACCCCTCACGCCAGTGGGTGATCGCTCTGCTCTACCTCGCGATCGCCGGTGGAACCGCCGCGGCCGGCCGACTCGTCAACCCCGCGACCGGGGAGGAACGGTGACCATCGACCCCTCGATCGTGGTCGCCGTCGTCGGCGCCGCAGCCCTCGTGATCGGCACCACGATCACCGCCACCTTCACCCGCCGCTCGCACGGAGACACCACGATGCGCGCCGACCTGACCAATCTCCGTGAGCGCCTGGACGCGTCGGAACGGCGCCTCGAAGCCTCCGAACGCCGCGAGCGGATCCGGGACGACTACATCCATCAGCTCCGCACCCTGCTCGACGAGGCCGGCGAGGATGTCCCGCCGTGGCCCGACGGGCTGACAGCCGGGTAGGCGAGCCGCCGGCGCGTGACCGGAACGGACGGCTTCCGACTCCGTCCCGAGCCCTCCCGGACCGCCGACACACAGCTGCTCGGGCAGCTGGGCCGGACGCCACCGAGCACTCACCCGCGACCAAGGAGAGCCCGTGTCCTTCACCACCACCACGTTCTGGAAGGCCGCGACCGAGCGTGCGGTCAAGACCATCGCGCAGACCGCCGTGGCGCTGATCGGCACCGGCGGCCTCGGGATGCTTGACGTCGATTGGCGGGGTGTGGCCTCCGGTGCGCTGCTCGCGGGCATCCTCTCCGTGCTGACGTCGATCGGCTCGGATTCCCTGACCGCGACCGACGGACCCTCGCTGGCCAATGAGGTCACGGCGCCCGCTACGTGCAGCGATTGATCGAGGCACGACGAACTATTTCCCGCTCATTTCTTGGGGACACCCCAGCTTGCTCGTTCGAACACGTGTTCGATAGCATGAGAACATCAGGCCGGCGCTCGCCAGCCTCCCGACGAACGAAAGGAGCGTCATGGCAGGCCCGTGGGGCGGATTCAGCAACGGTCGCATTCCGCCGGAAGCCCTGACACCTTTGAGCTGGACCAGTGGACAACGGCTGCGCAGCGACGCGGCCGCCGCGTTCGAACAGCTCAACATCGCATTCCGTGGCGCGTTCAATACCAACATCGGCGTCACCGACTCGTACCGCGACTACGCCACCCAGGTCAGGCTCAAGAACGAGAAGCCGAACCTGGCAGCCACGCCCGGCACGTCGAACCACGGCTGGGCTCTGGCGGTCGATCTCAGCAGCGGGATCAACCAGTTCGGCAGCGCTCAGCACAAGTGGATGCGCGCCCACGCGCCCGGATACGGGTGGGTCCACCCGGCATGGGCTCAGGCCACCGGTTCCAAGCCCGAGGCATGGCACTGGGAGTTCGACGGCTCCTTCACCAACCCCACCACCCCGTCCGAGGAGGACATCATGGCAAGCATCGACGACCTCAAGGCTCTGCTCGGCACCGAGCTGGCATCCGTGGTCTCCCAGGTCAACGCGGTCACCAACGCGGCCGCCAAGCAGGGCAACGTCCTGATCCTGCGCCAGAAGAACGGCCAGATGGTGCTGGTCAACGGCCGCGGCGCCCACACCCTGAAGCCCGGCGAGTGGCTGACCCTGAGCAACCTGGGCTACACCATCGACCACGACAACATGGACCCGGGCCCGTTCGAGGCCCTGGTCACCGCCTTCGGCGGTGCCGACGCCTGACCGGCGCCGACCCAGGGGCGCTCCGCCCACCCCCATGTAAACGGGCGGAGCGCCCCTCGACCCGAGGTGCGATCGGGCCCCGCGCCGCGCGCGGACGGAACGTGACTCGACCGCATTCGAGGCTGAATTTCAACCGTCGATCCAACAAAGGTTGACTCACCCACAACATCACGGAGGAGGCGCACGTGGCTACTTCTGAGAACGGCTGGCCGCTCGCCAACGAATCGCAGCTCGAATCACTGCCGTGGCTGCCCGGCAACGCCCGTTTGCTCGCGGGGCCCGTCGCCCAGGTACTGGGCTACGTGGCGCGCACTTTCGCGGAGCGAATCGAAGCCATCACGTCGACGAGCTCTTACCGCAGCGGAGCCAAGATCGGCTCCAGCAATACGTATTCCAATCACGCTTCCGGCACCGCGATCGACCTGAACGGGGGCAAGCACCCCCAGTACACGAAGGACACGTTCAGTCCGTCCCAGGTCCAGGTGATCCGAACGATCTTGGCCAACTGCTCCAACGTCGTGCGCTGGGGTGGCGACTACCCCGCATCCATCGTCGACGAGATGCACTTCGAGATTCGACCCGGCGTGACCGCCGCGCAGGTGGCGGACGCAGCCGCCGCACTCAACCCCACCCCGTCCGAGGAGGACATCATGGCAAGCATCGACGACCTCAAGGCTCTGCTCGGCACCGAGCTGGCATCCGTGGTCTCCCAGGTCAACGCGGTCACCAACGCGGCCGCCAAGCAGGGCAACGTCCTGATCCTGCGCCAGAAGAACGGCCAGATGGTGCTGGTCAACGGCCGCGGCGCCCACACCCTGAAGCCCGGCGAGTGGCTCACCCTGAGCAACCTGGGCTACACCATCGACCACGACAACATGGACCCCGACCCGTTCGCGGCCCTGGTCACCGCCTTCGGCGGCGCCGACGCCTGATCGACGTCCCGCGACCCAGCGCCCCGCTCCCCTCCAGGAGAGCGGGGCGCTGTCGTCACGCCCGGCCTGGCCCTCGTCGCACCCCCGGCTGCGACCCTGCCCGCCCGGCGGTCTACCGTGGCACCGTGCCGCTCTTCAACCGCCGCCCCACCCTGCCGGATGCGCAGCGCCGCACCCTTGACCTGCCCTCCGGGGACAAGACCCTGTCCGCGACCAAGCTGGCCGACGACCGGGGCTGGCTCGTCGCCACCCGCCTCGCCCTGCACATCCTGCCCGCTGGAGGCGAGCACGAGGTCCACCCCTGGTCCGACGTCGACCGGGGCAGCTTCGACCCGGAGACCCCCGCCATCACCGTGCACTGGGTCACCGGCCACGCCCAGGACTTCCCGCTGGCCGACCAGCGCCCCGCGCGCTTTACCCAGACCTTCCGCGAGCGCGTCCAGTCGTCGGTCGTGCACGTCCAGAACGTGCAGGTCCCCGGCGCCGGGACGGTCCGGATCGCCCTGCGGCGCGACCCGGCTGGCGCCCTGCTCACCCAGGTGATCGGCTCCCCGCAGGTCGACCTGGGCGACCCGGGCGTCGCCGCGTTGATCGACTCCGCCGAGCGCGAGGTCCGGTCGGCGGCGGGGCTGCGAGCCTGACTCGCCCGGGTGTCATCAGCACCGGCTGAGTGCTGCTAGAGTTTTCCCCGCACGATCCCTCGTAGCTCAATTGGCAGAGCATCCGACTGTTAATCGGACGGTTACTGGTTCGAGTCCAGTCGAGGGAGCATCCGACCCCCAGTGGCCCAGGCCGCTGGGGGTCTTCCGCGTTGGTGCGCACCGACCGCGTCCCGGCCCCGTCGCGTCCACGGAGAGTGCGCACGAGGAGCTCGAAGGTCGAATTCACCGGACCTGTCACGACGACCGGCGCATCGATCGCCATCGCTCGTCGGCCCGCGATCCGTTCTGAACAGGACTTTCGTCCTCAGATGCGCGCGCGTCGTGGTTCAGCGTAGGTCCGTCGACACTCGGAGGTGCCGATCAGCTCACGTCTAGGGGGGACAGTGACCGAGCTCGCGTCGAGCACAGTGGCCGCGGTGGTTCGACGGTTGTGGCAGGTGACGCTGCCGGCGTCAGCCTTGCCCTCGGCTGCCCGATTCATCCAGAACGGGTGGGATGACGGCGAACAGATCCCCAGACCTTGCCCGGTGTGCGCCGGCGCCCTGCACAGTCTGCGAAAGCCGTACGTCACACGTGGCAGGACCCAGCGGTACGTCGCTCTGGTCTGTCCGTCGTGTCCGCGCGTCTTCCAGCTCTCCGACCTGGGCGCGGCGGCCTACTCCGATCTCTTTCGTTCGGTGACACCTTCCCGTGTCAGCCCGCGACCAGCAGCGGTGAGCACTCCGGGAATCCCCCGATCGACCGCCCCCGCGTTCGCGACTCGGGTCGATCCCGAGTCAGCCCGTCGCAGCACGATCCTGCGCTTCTGGCGGTCGGTCGAGCTCTTCTCTGCGCAGACCGTCGGAGGTGTGGGGACAGATCAGCAGGAGCGACGCTACGACCTGAGGCCGGACGGTCCAGCTCCGTGGGAGAACGGCCACCCCCTGAGCGACATCCGGATCGCCCCATCGAAGCGGTGGAAGTTCACGGTGTACGTAGGCTTGTACGGACTCGATGAACTCCATCGCACCCTCGACCGGGTCTTTCCCGAGAACGAGTTCGATCTCGACGAGCGGATACCGCGCGGCACGAGTGCGCTCTTCGCCGTCGAGGTCACCGAGCAAGGTGAGTTGGTTCTCGATTCTCTGACTCTGTCGACCGCCGCGTGGGCGGTGGGCCGCACCGTGGATCCCGGACCGAGCGACCCTGGCTGGCTCGACGGTTTCGAGCAGGTCGAGAAGGAACTGTCGGAGGCCGTCGAGGCGATCGCCGGCCGCATTCAGAACGACGACGATCCACCGATCAGCCAACCCGTGCGATCCGACTTCTTCTGGCATCTGCTCCGAGACACGGCTGAGCGACTCGGCGTTCATGCTGCCTTGGCACCGACTGGTATCCGTGTCGTTTGCCAGCAGGTGCCAGGTGCGGGCAAGGCCGTCGCGGGGACCGGCTTCCTCAATAGCTTCGTCGCTCGGGACCTGGACCGTGTCGCGGCGGCGGTTGCCCGCGGCGAGTGCGGGCCGGCTCTAGCGGAGTACCTCTCGGCCACACCACCGGCGGGACGGTTCGACGTTCGATCGTCCGAGAATCTGAACGAAGTGGCCTCGATGCTCGCACCAGATCGAGTGCCAGCGGGGCGGTGGCCCGCGAACCCTCAGCACACGGCGGCGACTTCACAGCAACTCGCGGTGAACGAGCTCATGCGGACCGCCCACCCGACGTTCGGGGTGAACGGACCACCCGGAACCGGCAAGACCACGATGCTGCGCGACCTGGTCGCCGCAGTCGTCACCGAGCGCGCCCGCCGTCTCGCTGACCTGGATAGCCCTGCCGACGCATTCGCGGATTCGACGGGCTGGGCGACCAGGAAGGGTTCGGTGCGCTTTCGAGCTCTGCGCGATGACCTGGTCGGGTTCGAGATGCTGGTCGCGTCATCCAACAATACTGCCGTCGAGAACGTCACTCGAGAGATGCCTGCCGAGGATGCGATCGACGAGCCATTCTCGGAATGTCGCTATCTTGACCAATTCTCTTCACGACTGCTCGGGGCTCCGAGCTGGGGCCTGATCGCTGCCGCGCTGGGCAATCAGTCAAATAGGAACCATTTCGCGAACCGACTCCTGTTCCCCGCCGACGATCATCAAGACCAGCCTGGAGCCAGCCTCATCGAGTGGCTCAGAGCAGAGTCCGGAAACTCAGGTCCTGGCGATTGGAAAAGGGAAGTACTCGCATTCCGCGCCGCTCTTGGGCGAGAAGAGGCCATTCGTGCCAAGCGGGTCGACGCGTGGACGGCGTGCCGCGCGATCCCGCAGTTGACGACAGCACTCGACCACGCACTTGCACAACAAGAATCCGCACGACAGGCGTGCACGGAAGCCTGTCGCCGTGCCGAGGCTGCCGACGAGCGCGCGAGACTCGCCGCAGACGAGCATCGTGCGGCGGCCCTCCGGCGGGAACGGCACCAGCAGCGGCGACCGAAGTTCTGGGAGGTCGTGTTCACATTCGGGCGGCTCCTGCGCGCATGGTCGGACGAGGACGGTTGTCTGAGGGAGGAAGAGGACCGCACTGGCGATCGGGCGCGGCTGACCGCGGACAACGCCCGTGCTGAACGCGACCACCGGGCGGCCTCGCAGCTCGAACTCACCCGACGGTCCGAGCGGTATCACCGAGCGCTGGCCGAGCTCGAGAACGCCCGGGCCGCCGTCCACGCGATGGTCGAGGACGGTGTTCGCCTCCCGAACGCACGGTGGTACGAGGACGAGGTGTACCGCGAGAGCGCAGCCCCGTGGCTCGACCCGGTCTGGGATGAGGCGCGATCTCGGGTATTCATCGCTGCCCTGCACCTGCACCAGGCGTTCCTGGTATGTGCGGGCGAACCCATGCGTGCGCTCCTGCGCGCTGCGCTCCACGCAGTCAAAGGGAAGGTCCCGCCAGGCGCCTCATCCGCAGCACTCACCGCGGCTTGGCGGGGACTTTTTCTCGTCGTTCCCGTTGTATCGACGACTTTCGCCTCGGTCGATCGGATGCTTGCCGGGGTCGGCAGCGACGCCCTGGGGTGGTTGCTCATCGATGAGGCCGGGCAGGGCGCGCCACAACAAGCAGCGGGAGCGATCTGGCGCGCGCAGCGCCTGGTCGCCGTGGGCGACCCCCTGCAACTCGAACCCATCGTCACGGTGCTGCACTCGACGCAGGCCAGGATGCGGGACCATTACGGGGTCGACGGTATCTGGCTGCCCTCCCGCGAATCTGTGCAGACGCTCGCCGATCGCGTCGCCTCGATCGGGACGATGCAGCGGGTCGGCGATCACGGCGTCTGGGTCGGTGCTCCGCTGCGGGCACACCGTCGATGCCAAGATCCGATGTTCTCGGTGGTCAATTCGGCTGTCTATGGCGGTCTGATGATCCAGGACCTGCCCCCGGACCGCACTCCCGCGCAGACCGAGGGTCTCCCGTCGAGCAGGTGGTTCGACGTCCCGAGCGGGCGGGGCGGAAGTCACTGGATCCCGGCGGAAGGACGAGTGGCGGATCGTCTTCTCCGCAGCTTGACCACCACGCATCACCTGGATCTGGCCACGGATGTCCTGGTGCTCAGCCCTTTCAGAACCGCTGCCCACGAACTCACCCGCATGGTCTCGAGGTCCTGCACGGAAGCCGAACGCATGGCGGGAACAGTCCATCGCTCTCAGGGCAGACAGGCTCGCGTCGTGATCTTCGTGCTCGGCGGCGACCCGTCTCGCCTGGGTGCCCGTGACTGGGCTGCCAGCACGCCGAACCTGTTCAACGTGGCCGTTTCTCGGGCCAAGGAGCGCATCTACGTCATCGGAGACCACGCCGACTGGTCGCGCCGTGAACCGTACTTCTCTGTGCTCGCCCGGTCTCTCCCCGTGGCGCCGCCGGATGCCGGTGCACTGCTGGGAGGGTTCGACGCCTGAAGCTGTTCCCACACGCTCGGTGCCACACAACCGGGCACCACCATCCCGGGGACGCCCCCGGTCGACCCGGGACCTCACCCGACCCCCATCCGTCCACAGCCCCCTTCACGCCGCCGTGGTCCCCAGACCGCCGACCGAGCCCCTCGCCACAGTGCCCCCGCTCTGGCTGACTCCTCCGCCATCACCACTCAGCGACGGAGGACCAACCCCATGCGATCGAGAACCCCCTGGCACCCACCCTTGAGCTTGCTCCTCGGATCCCTGCTCGCGGTCACCGGGCTCCTGCTCACCGCTCCGACGCTCCCTCGTGCCGCGGCCACCCAGGGCGCGGTGGGTCAGGGCATCCACGTCCCGATCCCGGGCTACGGCGAGACCTGGCTGGGTGCGTTCGAGGCGCCGACCGGGGTGGACGCCGTGATGGCCTGGTGCATCCAGATGTGGGTGGCCCCGGGCGTCGGCGCGCCGCCGGTGTCGGTCGCCGTGCACGACGACCCGGTGTTGGCGTGGCTGATCGAGACCTTCGCCGATCCGGGCAACGCCCTGGACCAGGCGGCGATCGCCTACACGGTGCATCAGCGCGCCGAGGTGCCGGGGGTAGTGGCCGACGGCGACGTGGCCGCGGCGAAACAGCTGCTGGCGGACGCGGCACCGGCCGCGGTGCGGGACCGCTCGGCGGCGATGGTCGCGACCGCGGAAGCACAGGCCGGTCCGTATCAGGGTCCGACGCCGACCGTCAGCTCATCCGACCCGCGGTACGGCACGGTGGACGATGTCGGCGTGCTCAGCGCCTCCGGCCAGTGGGTCGCCGACCTCGATGTCACCGCCGAGCTGTTGATGGACGACGGTTCCGGTGCTCTCATCCCCGCCGACCGTGCGGTCTTCGATGTGAACGGCAACCACCTGGCCGACCCGGACGAGTCGAATGTCTGGACCGGGCGCACCCTGAACGGTCCGCTGAGCCTGAAGTATGCGGCGGGCCGGACCGGCGGAGTGCTGGCGCGGGTGCGCGTCGGCGGGCTACGCACGACCCAGCTGGAGGTGAACGGCATGGACCCGACGCGCCAGAACAATCTCTCGCTGCACCCGGGACGGTCGACCGGTCCGAGCGAGCGCAGCGGGGACACCGTGCCGTTCGCCGTGGCACCGGGCTTCCAGATCACGGGGCTGTCCGCCGTTGACCGGAAAGTGCTGGATCCCGGCGACCCCGCGTGCGACAGCCTGGACGTGCAACCGGCACCCGGTCACTCCTGGCTGTCGGTCGACGGCGCACCGGTGTCGATCCCGATCGTCGCGACGCTCTGGCGGACGGGTGAGCAGCCGACGACCAGCTCGGACCTGGCGCGGGCCGTCGACGAGGTGCGGATGGACGTCAGCGGTCCCGGCGTCGTCCGGGTGTGCGCCGATCCGGCGGCGGTCGCTGGCAGCGGTGCCGGGATCCTGACCTGGCAGTGGCGCACCGATCGAGACGCGATGCCCGCCGAGCAGCGGGACATCCTGTTGCGGGAGTGGCGCGACGACTTCGGTCTGTCGCCGGAGACCAGCTCGCTGCGGCACACCCCGGACGTCGTGACCAGCCTCAGCGTGCGGTCGACCAAGGGTGGACTGCGGCTGGTCGACGACCTGTGGGCCGACGGCTACCCGAGTGACCACGGGTCGTTCACCGGTGGCGCAGGATTCGACGCCGACCGGCCGGACGAACGCACCGAGCTCTGGTTCTTCCCGACCGGGACCCCGGTCACGGACAGCGCGCTCGCCAACGGTTCGGCCACGCTGATCGGCACGGTGCGACGCCCGGCGGCCAACGGGTACGCCAGCCTGTCGGCACCCGACCTCGACTGGCCGAACTCCGACCGGGACACCGACGGCGATGGCGTGTCCGATCCCCTGCCGGGCACCGTGGCGGCCAGGACCCTGTTCGACGGGGACGACCGCGCGCGCCCGGTGGGTACCTCGGTCGAAGACGTGACCGAGCAGTTCACGATCACCCCGCCGGCAAGCGGAGCCGAACCGCTGCGCGTCACCACCTCCATCCAGTCTGGCGGTAACGTCGATCCGGGCGACACCGTCATGCTGAGTGACGCGACCGACGTGTTCGGCACCGTTCCCGGTGACGGCACGGTGTTGACCAACGCGCTGTACCGCTGGGACGGCGACGACCCGATCTGCTCGCCCGAGACCCTGATCGACCCGGGCGATCCGATCGTGGTGACCGATGCCGGTGCGTTCCTGTCGGCACCGGTCGCCGTGACCGCTGAGCCCGGCGCGTCCTACGGCTACGTCGAGACCCTCCGGAACACCGTGGGGCAGGTCCTGCACCGGGGCGTCTGCGGCGCCGTGAACGAGACGATCCGGGTTCCGGCGCCGGGCACGGTGACCACCACCGCCCACGCCGACTCGACCTCTCCCGTGGTCGGCGACGAGCTGTGGGACACGATCACCTGGGCCGGCGACCTCCCCGAGGGTGCCACCACCACCGCCGAGCTGTTCCACTCCGCCGGCGGCGACCCGTTGACCTGCACCTCGCAGACGCGGGTGTGGACGTCGGTGCCCCTCGGCATCGACAGCAGCCCCGGCTCCGCGGACACCGATCGGTTCCGTGCCCAGGATCCGGGCCGTTACGGCTTCGTGGAGACGACGCGGGCACCGGACGGCACCGTGCTCAGCACCGGGACCTGTGGGGAGGCGAGCGAGACGCTCACCGTGGCGGCACCGGCCAGCGTGTCACCGGCGGCACCCCCGGTCGCCGTGCTGCTCGCTCTGACCGGCAGCCCGACCCGTGCCCTCGTCACCGCGGCGCTCGCGTTGGTGGCGGCGGGCGGTGGGGTCCTCGCGGTTCGCTGGCGGCACCGGCTGCGGAACCACCGTGCCCCGAGGACGAGCTGACCCGGGTCGACGTCCCAGGGGACGCGCGCCCGATGTCACCGTCGGGCGCGCGTTCGCCGCGACCAGACACCCCAGGCGCCGCCGCTCCCCACCCCGCGCGACGGCCAGAGCCGCGGCGCCGACCCGAACGCTCAGGCACTCTCCCGCAGGGCCCGCCGCCGGTCCTCGGCCGCCAACAACTGCTGGAACACGGTCCGCTGCGCATCGGGGTCGGCACTGGCGTCCAGGCGCTGCAACCGCCCGCGCAGGTCGGCGATGTGCCGGGTGAGCGCCAGCTCGACCAGCGCCAGCACCGACCCGCGGACGTAGCCGGGCAGCTTGTCCGCCCGGTCCTCCGGGATCGGTTCGACGGCGAGCCGGGTGATCAAGGAGTGCACGGGCCCGACCGCCTGCTCGCGCACCGCCTCGACCCAGGCCGCCGTGCCGTGTTCAGCCGAGAGCACCTTGGCCCGGGTCGCACCGCCGGCAGCCCGGATCGCGGTGTGCACCGCACGGTAGGCGGGTGCGCCGAAGGTCTCCGACTCGATCTGATCGAACTCGGCCGGCACCAGGTCGGGCAGTTGGAGCACGACCTCGAGGGCGCGACGCTCGGTGGTGGCGACCGGGTCGCGCGGGTCGGGCATCGGCATCTGCATCGGAGCGAGGCTCGGCTGCTCCTGGTCACGGTCCTGGACCCGCCGGGCCGTCGACTGACCACCCGCGGCCTGGGCCCGGGCGGCCGTCGCTGCCATGCGCACCGCCCGTCGGACGACCCCGGGGTCGTCGAAGCCGAGCCACCCACTGAGCAATCGCGTGTATTCGTTCCGCTGGACCTCGTTGGCGATCCCTGCCACGGTGACGGCGGCGGAATCCAGGGCGGCGACCCGTCCTTCGACGCTGTCGAGGTCGTGGGCGGCGAGCTGGCGTCGGATCACGAACTGATAGAGCTGGGTCGCCGAGTCGACCAGGCTGCGCACGGCGTCCGGCCCCTTGCGCTGACGCAGATCGCAGGGGTCCATACCGTCGTCGGCGACCGCGACGAAGGTGGGCAGCCCGATCACCCGCTGCTGTTCGTGCGCCTTCATCGCGGCCTTCTGCCCGGCCTCGTCGCCGTCGAAGGTGAAGACCACCGCGCCTTGGTCGCCCATCAGGCGGCGCACGATCCGCGCGTGATCGGGGCCGAACGCGGTGCCGCAGGTCGCGATCGCGGTGCCCACCCCGGACAGGTGCATCGCCATCACATCGGTGTAGCCCTCGACCACCACGACCCGCTTGCTGCGGGCGATCTCCCGCTTGGCCAGGTCGATGCCGTACAGGACGTGGGACTTCTTGTAGAGCGCAGTCTCCGGGGTGTTCAGGTACTTGGGCCCCTGGTCCTCCTCGTAGAGCTTGCGCGCCCCGAAGCCGACGGTGTCGCCGGTGACCTCGCGGATCGGCCAGACGAGGCGGCCACGGAACCTGTCGTAGATCCCCCGCCCACCCTGGCTCATCAGCCCGGTGGCGACCAACTCCTTCTCCGTGAACCCACGTCCACGCAGGTGACGCAGCAACTGGTCCCAGCTCTGCGGGGCGTAGCCGATGCCGAACTGCTCGGCCGCCGACCGGTCGAAGCCGCGTCCGGCCAGGAAGTCCCGCGCAGCCGCGGCCCCGGGGGTGAGCAGCTGCTCGGTGAAGAACTCGCCCGCGACCCGGTGGGCCTCCAGCAATCGCTGCCGGGTGCCGGGCTCCATGCCGGGCCTCGGGGCACCGCCCTCCTCATAGCGCAGCTGGATGCCGACCCGCCCGGCCAGGTACTCGACCGCCTCGCTGAACGGCAGCCCGTCGATCTTCTGCACGAAGTCGATGACGTCACCGCCCTCGCCGCAGCCGAAGCAGTGGTACATCCCGACCTGCGGCCGGACGTGGAACGAGGGGGTGTGCTCGTCGTGGAACGGACACAGGCCCTTCATCGACCCAATGCCGGCGGACTTCAGCGCCACCTGCTCGCCGACGATGTCCTCGATCCGGGCGCGCTCGCGGACCGCCTCCACGTCCTCCCGCCGGATCCGTCCTGCCACGCCTTGATCCTAGTGCCGCCGGACAGCGCGACGGCCGCCGCCCCGGCGTCGGGCAGCGGCCGTCTCGGGGCGCTCAGGCGTCCAGGTCGATCACGATCCGGCCGTCGATCCCGCCGCGCTCCATCTCGCCGAAGATCGCGTTGATGTCCGACATCGGGCGCACGGTATAGGTCGGCTGGATCTTGCCGCGGGCGAAGAAGTCCACCGCCTCGGCCATGTCCTTGCGGGTGCCGACGATCGAGCCGCGCACGGTCAGCCCCAGCAGCACGGTGCTGAAGATGTCCAGCGGGAACTGCTCCGGCGGCAGCCCGACCAGGGCGACGGTGCCGCCGCGCCGCAGGGCGCCGATCGCCTGCGGGAACGCGTGTCCGTTGACGGCGGTGACCAGACCGCCGTGCACGCCGCCCCCGGTCAGCCGCTGGATCTCGGCGGCCGGGTCGTCGCTGGTGCGGGCGTTGACGGTGATCTCGGCGCCGTGGGCGCGGGCCAGTGCCAGCTTCTCGTCGTCGACGTCCACCGCGACCACCCGCAGCCCCATCGCCACCGCGTACTGCACCGCGATGTGGCCGAGGCCGCCGATGCCGGAGATCAGCACCCACTGGCCGGGCCGGGTGTCGGTGCGCTTGAGGCCCTTGTAGACGGTGACCCCGGCGCACAGGATCGGGGCGACCGCCGCCAGGTCGACCCCCGCCGGGATCAGCGGTGCGTACCGGGCGTCGACCAGCATGTACTGCCCGAACGACCCGTCCACCGAGTAGCCGCCGTTCTCCTGCCGGGGGCAGAGCGTCTCCCAGCCGGTCTCGCAGTACTCGCACTCGCCGCAGGCGCTCCACAGCCAGGCGTTGCCGACCAGGTCGCCGACGGCCACCCGGGTGACCTGGTCGCCGACCGCCACGACCTCGCCGACACCCTCGTGGCCGGGGACGAACGGCGGGCTGGGCTTCACCGGCCAGTCGCCGTGCGCCGCGTGCAGGTCGGTGTGACACACGCCGGAGTACCTGACCTTCACCAGCGCCTGCTGCGGCCCGGGTGTGGGGACCGGGATCTCGTCGACCGTCAGCGGCTGCGCGAACTCGTGGACGACTGCTGCCTTCATCGTGCTCATGGTGTTTCCTCCCAGCGGACGTTCGGTCAGCGCGGGTCAGCGCTCCGGTCAGTTCACGCCCAGGAAGCCGGCACTAGGTGGCGACTGTCGGGTTTACCGAGTATTCGACCGTGGGAACTAGGTGGTCGCCACTCAGTACCGCGGCGGCGGCGCCAACCGCGCGTGCCAGGCGGCCGCGGAGACGTCGGTGAGCGAGGCGACCTGGTCGATCACCACCCGCAGCCGCGCACCGTCGTCGGCGGCGGCCCGCCAGTCGGCGGCGAACGGCGGTTCCAGGCTGACCGGGGCGCGGTCGGCGAGGACGTGCACCAGATCGGCGAGGATCTCCCGCTGGCGCTGGTACAGCGGTTCGAGCTCGCGGGGGGCCATCACGTAGGCGACGGCCAGGCCCTTGAGCACCAGGATCTCCGCGGTGGTCGCGGTGGGCACGATCAGGTCGGCGGCGTACCGGGTCAGGGGTCCCGGGCCGTAGACCTCCCGGGTGGCGAGCTGGGCGGCGCGGGCGAACCGGCCGATCAACTGGCTGGTGGTGTTCTTCAGCGCGGCCAGGGCCGGACGTGACCCGTCGAATCCGGTGCGCCACAGATCGGCGCGCACCAGGCGGTCCATCGCGGCCTCGAGTCCGGCCGCGTCGATGGCGTCGCCGTACCAGGTCTGGATCGCCTCGACCACCCGCGCGCGTTCCTCCGGCTGGCCGAGCACCCCCAGGTCGAATCGGCCGCCGACCACCGCGTCCTCGACGTCGTGCACCGAGTAGGAGATGTCGTCGGCGAGGTCCATCACCTGGGCCTCCAGGCACTTGCGCCCCACGGGGGCGTCGCCGCGCAGCCAGTCGAACACCGGCTGGTCGTCGGCGTAGACGCCGAACTTGTGCGTCGGTCGCCCGCTGGTCGCGCTGACCGGCCCCTGCCCGATCGCCCACGGGTACTTCACCGAGGCGTCCAGGCTGGCCCGGGTCAGGTTGAGCCCGGCGCTGCCGCCGTCCTCGGTGATCACCTTGGGTTCGAGCCGGGTGAGCAGCCGGAGGGTCTGGGCGTTGCCCTCGAAGCCGCCGATGTCGCGGGCCAGGTGCGCCAGCGCGCGCTCGCCGTTGTGACCGAAGGGCGGGTGACCGAGGTCGTGCGCCAGGCAGGCGGTGTCCACCACGTCCGGGTCGCAGCCGAGGATCTTGCCGATCTCCCGACCGACCTGGGCCACCTCCAGGGTGTGGGTGAGGCGGGTGCGGATGAAGTCGTCGGAGCTGGGGCCGAGCACCTGGGTCTTGGCACCGAGCCGACGCAGCGCGGAGGAGTGCACCAGGCGGCCGCGGTCGCGCTCGAACGGGCTGCGGGCGCGCGACTTGGGGGCTTCCGGCACCCAACGCTCCCGATCAGCCTCGGTGTAGCCGTCGGGGAGGTCGCTGCTGCTCACGGTCCCAGCCTAAGTGAGGACGCGCTCAGGCCAGGGTCCACACCTGGAACGTCGGCCCGTGGGTGGGCAGGGCGCGGTCGGGGCCGAGCTCAGCTCCGCCGTAGACGTTCAGCGCGGTGCCGAGCGACGCGGGGAGTTCGGCCCCCGCCCAGGGCGCACGGGTCGCCAGGACCAGCAGCCGCTCGTCGGCGGTCTCCCGGAGATACCCGATCGCGTCGTCCTCGATCACGACCCAGCGCAGCCCGCCCTCCCGCAGCGCGGGGTGGGCGGCGCGCAGGGCGATCAGCGAGCGGTACACCTCGAAGGTCTCGGCGTCCCAGTCGGGACCGCCGCTGGCCTCGATCTGCGACCAGGGCATGGTGACCCGGGCGTGCTCGCCGTTCGTGCCGACGGCGCCGCCCTCGTCCCCGGCGAACAGCACCGGCGTGCCGGGGTAGGTGAACAGCAGTCCGGCGGCGACCTCGACCCGGTCCCGGCTGCCGAGCACGGTGCGGATCCGCGGGGTGTCGTGCGAGCCGAGCAGGTTCCACTGCCGGGTGGTGACCGACCACGGGACGGCGGCACCGAAGTCGCGCATCGCGGCGACCACCGCCGGGCCGCGACGGTGCGGGATCGGGCTGGGCATCTCCACGTAGCGCAGGTCGGAGTCGGCGGCGAGCCAGCTCCACACCGGTCGGGTGAAGGCCGAGTAGTTCATGGTGCCGTGCCAGCCACCGGCGGTCAGGTCGACCCCGGCGTCGTGGAAGTGCTCGGCGATCAGCACCCCGTCCGGGCGCACCGACTCGATCGTGGACCGCACCCGGCGGGAGACCTCGTGGGTGAGGTCGTCGGCGCCCTGGCGACCGGTCATGTTCGCGACGTCGATCCGCCAGCCGTCCAGGTGGAAGGGGGCGTCCAGGTAGCGGGTGACGACTCCGGCCATCCGGTCCTGCAGTGCCGGGTCGTTGTGGTTGAGCTTGGGCAGGGAGGCGTGACCCAGCCAGCCGACGTAGCCCGGTGCGGTGTCGGTCCAGTAGTAGAAGGAGCGTTCGACGGACGCGGGGTCCTGCGCGCGGGTGAACCAGTCGTGCGCGTCGCCGGTGTGGTTGGTGGTCAGGTCACCGACGATCCGCAGCCCGCGTCGGTGCACGGCGTCCGCCAGCGAGGCGAGCGCGTCGTCCCCGCCGAGCAGCGGGTCGATCGCGTCGAAGGTGGCGGCGTCGTAGCGGTGGTTGGACCGGCCCGGGAACGACGGCGTGAGGTACAGCGTGGTGACGCCGAGGCGTTCCAGGTGGTCGAGGTGTTCCTCGATGCCGGTCAGGTCGCCGCCGTAGAACTGGGTGCCGGTGCCCGGCCCGCCGCCGATCGGCTCGTCGCCCCACTGCGCGGGCAGCGCCCAGTCCGGCGTCGCGCGCTGGTCGGCGGCGGCGGAGCGGGCGAAGCGGTCGGGGAACACCTGGTAGACCACCGCGTCGCGCGCCCAGGCGGGGCCCGGCTCCGTGGTGGTGAGCCGGAAGTCGCTGGCGTCGGGCACGTCCCGGGCGATCAGACCCTCGCCGTTCAGCCATGCCTGGCCGCCGTCGTACTGCGCACCGACCAGCAGGAACCGGTAGCTGGTCACCGGGTTGGTCATCGGGACGTGGGCGGTGAACCAGTGCTCGTCGTCGATGGTCTCGGTGAGCGTGGCCGGGTAGACCCGGGGCTCACCGTCCTCGACCACCCGGAGCCAGACCGCCTCGGGTGCCGGGCCGGGGACCCGCAGCCGCACCGGCACCTGCTCCCCCAGCCGCGGGGTCCGGGTCGGGACGTAGAGCGCCGACCCGTCGTGGTGCGGCGGGAGGAACAGGTGCACGGCGGGTCAGCCCTTCACGGAGCCGGCGGTCAGGCCACCGACGATGTACTTCTGCAGGAACAGGAACAGGGCGAGCACCGGGAACGCGGCGATCACCGCACCGGCGGCGAACACCCCCCAGTTGGCGGCCAGCTGGTCGGAGACCAACGAGTACAGCCCCACGGCCACCGTCCAGGACGACTCGGCCGGCAGCACGATCCGGGCGACGATGAACTCGCCGAAGGTACTGATGAAGGCCAGCAGCGTGACCACGGCGAGGATCGGCGCGACCAGCCGCAGGATGATCGTCCAGTAGATCTGCGCGTGGGTGGCGCCGTCGATCTTGGCCGCCTCGTCCAGCTCACGCGGGATGGTGTTGAAGAAGCCGTACATCAGGAAGGTGTTCGAGCCCAGCGCGCCACCGAGGTAGACGGCGATCAGGCCGAGCTTGCCGTTCAGCCCCAGCGCCGGGAAGACGTCGCCCAGGCCGAGCAGCAGCAGGAAGATCGCGACGAAGGCCAGCATCTGCGGGAACATCTGCACGATCAGCAGCCCGGTCAGCCCGGACCGGCGACCGCGGAACCGGAACCGGCTGAACGCGTAGGCGGCGGCCGCGCCGAGCAGCATCGCGCCGACCGAGCTGGTCACCGAGATGATCAGCGAGTTGCCGAGCCAGGTCCAGAACTTGGTGCTGTCGAACAGGGTGCTGAAGTTCGAGCCGGTGACGTCGCTGAACAGGCTGTTGGAGCCGGTGAGCGTGCCGCCGGAGGACAGCGCCGCCGACACCAGGTAGACCAGCGGGAACGCGGCGTAGACCACGAAGATCACGCCGATCAGGTGCCGCCAGCCCAGTTCCCGGGTCCAGCGACCGAAGGACAGCTTGGGGTGCTCGGGAGTCGTCGCGGACATCAGTTGATCTCCTCCAGCTGACGGGTCTTGCGGAAGGCCAGGGCCGAGATCCCGCCGACGATCACGAAGATCATGATCGACAGCGCGCTGGCCAGGCCGTAGTTCTTGGACGCGTTCCCGTCCACCCCGGCGATGTTGTAGACCATCGAGATCAGGATGTCGGTGTGGCCCAGCGGCACCGAGGCGTCGGAGAACCGTGGCCCACCGCCGGTCAGCATGTAGATCAACGTGAAGTTGTTGAAGTTGAACGCGAAGCTGCTGATCAGCAGCGGGGTGGTGGAGACCAGCAGCAGCGGCATGGTCACCGACCGGAAGGCCCGCCACGGGCTGGCGCCGTCGATCTTGGCCGCTTCCATCACGTCGCCCGGCAGCGACTGCAACGCACCGGTGCAGATCAGGAACATGTACGGGAAGCCGAGCCAGAGGTTCACGCCCAGCACCGCGAGTTTCGCCAGCACCGGGTCGGTCAGCCAGCCGATGTTCGCCCCGCCCAGGATCACCTCGTTGATGAAGCCGAACTTGCGGTTCAGCAAGCCGGCCCACAGCAGCGCGCCGAGGAAGCCCGGGATGGCGTACGGAAGGATCAGCAGCGTGCGGTAGATCTTCCGGCCGCGCAGGCGCACGTCGTTGAACACCACGGCCAGGAACAGGCCGAGCAGGAACGTGGTCGCCACCGATCCGAACGCGAAGGCGAAGGTCCAGACCAGGATCTTCCAGAACGGTGCCGCGTACCGGCTGTCGGTGAAGGCGGTGGTGAAGTTCTCCGCGCCGACGAACACCCGCCAGCCGACCGCCAGCGTGCTGCCGTCCTGCGCCTCGAACTGACCGCGGTCGTTCGGGGTGTAGACGGTGCCGGTGGTGGTGTCGGTCATGGTGTCCGCGCCGGCGTCGTAGACCAGCGTCGACTCGGCGACGTAGCCGGTGCGGGCGTCCTGGGTGCGGATCGAGCCGTCATTCGGGTCGTCGGAGACCGGCACCCGCAAGCTGGTCACCTCGTCCTGGCGCTCCAGGACGGTGGTCCGGTCCAGCACGTCGTACCCGGGCACCGCGGTGATCTGACCGGAATCGACGGTCGCGTCGACCTCGTGCAGCGGGTCCTCGGCGGTGCCCACCCGGACATCGCCGTCGCCGTCCTGCACCGCAAAGCCCAGGGCGTCGCCGTCGCCGACCACGGTGAGCTGGTAGGTCTCGGTGCCCTCCACCCGGCGCTCGTTCTGCACCAGCAGGGCCTCGACGGCCTGGGCCTTGGTGGAGTTGTGGCCGTCGCCGTAGTTGGTGAAGGCGACGTAGCCGGTGTAGGCCATCACGTACACCTGGTAGACCAGCAGGAACACCAGGCCGGGCAGGACGTACTTCAGCGGCAGCGTCTTCTTGGCGAAGTACACCCAGTTGGTGATCGCCAGCAGGATCACCATCGAGGTGAGGATGCCCCACGCCTCCTGGTTCCAGGCGGCCAGGATGCCGTACACCCCGAAGGCGTCGATCAGGGCGACCAGCACGAGCTTCACGACGAAGCCGGGGCGGAAGTCGCGGGCGTGGGAGAGATCGCGGCCGCGGCGCTGGGGCGCGACCGCGGTGGACTCAGGGGTGGGCATCGGTGCCTCCGGGGCGGTTCACGAGCAGGGGGGAGCGTGCGCGACCGGTGCGGGGTCGCCCCCGCACCGGTCACGTGTCAGGCAGGTCAGCCGCCGATGGCGCCCTGGATGTCCGAGATCATCTTCTGCCAGACGGCGGTCGGGTCCTGCGACCCGCTGATCGCCGCGGCCTCGGTCACGCCCCAGTAGGTCCACACGGACGCCATCTCCGGGATGGAGGGCATCGGCACGGCGGTGGCCCCGACCTCACGGAAGCCGGCGGTGACCGGGTCCTCGGAGGCGGTGTCGGCCGCGGCGGTCAGCGCCGGGACGCGGTGGCCGGCCTCGTACAGCGCGAGCTGCGCGTCCTCGGTCGACATGTAGTTCAGCAGGAAGTCGTTGGCGAGCAGCGCGTTCTCGCTCTGCGCGGAGACGTAGAAGCCCTGCACACCGGCGAAGGGCTGCGCCTCCTGGCCACCGGCGGACGGGATCGCGGAGACCGCGAGGTCCATGCCCTCGAAGGAGTCCAGCATCCACGGGCCACCGACGATGAACGGCGACTGGCCGTTCTTGAACGCCTCGAGCGCGATGTCGTAGGTGATCGCGGTGTCCAGCGTGCCGGCGGCACCCTGCTGGGCCAGCCAGCCGGCGAAGGCCTCACCGTTCGCGCCACCCATCGCCAGGGTGGAGTTGTACGAGCCGTCCTCGTTCTGCTCGAACACCGGGGCGCCGAAGGAGGTCTGCAGCGGGTAGTAGGTGTACGGGTCGCCGTCCTCGCTGGTCTGGATCAGCACCGGGTACTGGGTGCCCGCTGCCTGACCGGCGGCGATCATGTCGTCCCAGGTGGTCGGCGCGTCGGCGGCCAGGGCGGTGTTGCGGATCAGGCCGATGTTCTCCACCGCGTAGGGCAGGCCGTAGACCTGACCGTCCTGGGTGAAGGCCTCCACCGACACCGGCTCGAACTGGTCGGCCAGGTCGCCGAGCTCGATCGGGGCGACGACGCCGTTCTTGGTCAGCTCACCGAGCCAGTCGTGGGCGCCGACGGTGATGTCCGGGCCCTTGCCGGTCGGCACCTGGGCGATGAAGTCGGTGCGGATGTCGTCGTAGTTCTTCAGCACCGTCTCGACCTTGGTGCCGGTCTCGGCGGTGAAGTCGGCTGCGGCGGCCTCGACCGCGTCCTGCCGGGTCTCGTCGACCCAGATGGTGAGGCTGGAGCCGTCGCCCGCGGCGGCGGTCGAGGAGTCGTCCGACGACGTGTCGTCGCCGGAGGAGCACGCAGTGAGGGTGAGCGCCAGGCCGGCCATGACGGCCACGGCGGAGATGCTCCGTCGCATCGTGAGTCTCCCGAATGTTGAGGGGGTCCAGCGCTGGAATCCCACCCGCGCTGGCTCGGTGTACCGGACCGTAACGTCGTTGCCACAGCCGTTGCAAGCCGTTACGGTAACTTTCAGGCATCGGTTGCAAGGCCTTGCAAGGGCGGCGCGGAAACCGACCGATCGACAACGATGACGAGGAGGTCCGGTGGCTTCTACGCTGCCAGGCGTGCGTACTCGCCTGACCGACCTCGCCGACCAAGCCGGGGTGTCCACCGCCACCGTCTCCCGCGTGCTCAACGGCAAGCCGGGAGTCTCCTCGCAGGCCCGGCAGGCGGTGATCACCGCGATGGACCTGCTCGGCTACGAGCGACCCGACAAGCTGCGGCCCCGCTCCACCGGCCTGGTCGGACTCGTGGTGCCCGAACTGTCCAACCCGGTGTTCCCCGCCTTCGCGCAGGTGATCGAGTCGGTGCTGACCCAGCGCGGCTTCACGCCGTTGCTGTGCGCCCAGCAGCCGGGCGGCACCACCGAGGACCAGTACGTGGAGATCCTGCTCGACCACGACGTGGCCGGGATCATCTTCCTGTCCGGCCTGCACGCCGACACCCAGCAGCCGGTCGACCGCTATCAGGCGCTGCGCGGCCGCGGGCTGCCGATCGTGCTGGTGAACGGTTCCGCCCCCGGCATCGACGCGCCCACCGTGGCCGCCGACGACACCGTGGCGATCGACCAGGCGATGCGGCACCTGCTGTCCCTCGGGCACCGCCGGATCGGTCTGGCGATCGGTCCGGAGCGGTTCGTCCCGGCCCAGCGCAAGCGGCGCGCCTTCGCCGAGGCACTGCGAGAGCGGCTGCACGTGGCCGACGACGCCGAGCACGTGGTGTCGACCCTGTTCACCGTCGAGGGCGGTGCCACCGCCGCACACGAACTGCTGGACAGCGGGCACACCGCGATCATCTGCGGCTCCGACCTGATGGCGCTCGGCGTGATCCGCACCGCCCGGCAGCGCGGGCTGCGGGTGCCGGAGGACCTGTCGGTGGTCGGCTTCGACGACTCGGTGCTGATCGGGTTCACCGACCCGCCGCTGACCACCGTGCGACAGCCGGTGCAGGCGATGGGCCGCGCGGCCGTCGCCGCCCTGATGAGCGAGATGTCCGGCACCCCGACCTCCCGCAACGAACTGTTGTTCCACCCCGAGCTGATCGTCCGTGGGTCGACCAGCTCCGCTCCATAGTCACGAAGACCCGGAAGGCACTCCCCCTGTGACCACGCTCGACTCCCGCACGCTCGCCGTGCACGCACCCGGACCCGACCACGGCGAGTGGTGGCGTGACGCGGTGATCTACCAGGTGTACCCGCGCTCCTTCGCCGACGCGAACGGCGACGGCATCGGCGACCTGCCCGGTATCACCGCGCGCCTGGACCACCTGGCGGCCCTCGGCATCGACGCGGTCTGGCTGTCGCCGTTCTACCGCTCCCCGCAGGCCGACGCCGGGTACGACGTGTCGGACTACCGGGATGTCGACCCGCTGTTCGGCACCCTGGCCGACTTCGACGCGCTGCTGCACCGGGCGCACGAGCTGGGTCTGAAGGTCGTGGTCGACATGGTGCCGAACCACAGCTCGGACGAGCACGTCTGGTTCCAGGAGGCGCTGCGGTCCGAGCCGGGGTCGCCGGAGCGCGCCCGCTACCTGTTCCGCGAGGGCAAGGGCGAGCACGGCGAGGAGCCGCCGAACAACTGGCAGTCGATCTTCGGCGGCCCGGCCTGGACCCGGGTGCCGGACGGGCAGTGGTACCTGCACCTGTTCGACTCCAAGCAGCCCGACCTGGACTGGACGAACCCGGAGGTGCGCGCCGAGTTCGAGTCGGTGCTGCGGTTCTGGCTGGACCGGGGCGTCGACGGCTTCCGGATCGACGTGGCCCACGGCATGGTCAAGGCCGAGGGACTGCCGGACTGGGACGGCCACGTCTCCATGATCGAGGGCACCGACGGTGACGCCAGCGGCGGCGGCGGCAACCAAGGGCCGATGTTCGACCAGGACGGCGTGCACGAGATCTACCGCTCCTGGCGGAAGATCCTCGACGCCTACGACGGCGACCGGATGCTGGTCGCCGAGGCCTGGGTGGACCCGCTGTCCCGGTTGGCGCGCTACGTCCGTCCGGACGAGATGCACCAGGCATTCAACTTCGCCTTCCTGGCCACCGGCTGGAACGCCCCGGCGCTGCGCGAGATCATCACCGCGTCCTACCGGGTGAACGACTCGGTGGGGGCCCCGACCACCTGGGTGCTGTCCAACCACGACGTGGTCCGGCACCCGTCGCGGCTCGGCCTGCCGACCCCCGGCGACCGGCCGAACGGCATCGGTCACGGCGACCCGCAGCCGGACGAGGAGTTGGGCCTGCGCCGCGGCCGGGCTGCCACCCTGCTGCTGCTCGGCCTGCCCGGTTCGGCCTACCTGTACCAGGGCGAGGAGCTCGGCCTGCCGGAGCACACCGCCCTGGACGACGAACTGCGCGAGGACCCGGCGTTCTTCCGGACGAACGGCGCCGAGCGCGGCCGCGACGGCTGCCGGGTCCCGCTGCCCTGGGAGGCGGGCGCCCCGGCGATGGGCTACTCCCCCACCGGTGCGACCTGGCTGCCCCAGCCGGAGTCGTGGAAGACCTACGCCGCCGACGTCCAGACCGGGCAGGACGGTTCCACCCTGGAGCTGTACCGCGCCACCCTGCGGCTGCGCCGCGAGCTGAACCTCGGACTGGGCGGGATGACCTGGGCCGAGGAGTACACCGACACCGACCAGGTGATCGCCTTCCGCAACGGCGACGTGCTGGTGGTGGCGAACCTCGGGTCGACCCCGGTGCCGCTGCCCGACGGCGCGCAGGTGCTGCTGGCCTCCGGCCTGCCGGGCGACCCGGCCCCGGGTGCCGAGCTGGCCGGTGACACCACGGTCTGGCTGCGCCTCGGGTGACCCTGCTCGACCACGGACGCGGGGCCGGTGACGTGATCGTCGTCGGCCCCGCGTCGTGGAACACCCTGGTGCGCGTGCCGACGCTGCCGACCGGCGGCTCGCAGACGGTGTTCGCCACCGGGCACCGCACCGGGCTGGGCGGCACCTCCGCCGGCAAGGCGGTGACCCTGACAGCACTGGGGGTGCCGACCCGGCTGCACACGGTGCTGGGCATGGACGCCGCGGCCGAACGGATCCGTGCCGCGCTGGCCCCGGTCGACGTCACCGCCTGGCCCGCCGTGGCCGGGCGCAGTGAGCAGCATCTGAATCTGATGTCCGACGACGGCGGTCGCCTGTCGGTGTACCTGGAGCTGCCCACCGCCGCGCCGGGTGCGGGTCCGACCGCCGAGCAGATCGCGGCGGCCGGCGCGGTGGTGGTCGACCTGGCCGAGTGGACGATGCCGGTGCTCGCGATGGCCCGTGCCGCCGGGACTCCGGTGATCTGCGATGTGCACGACGACGACGGCCTGGCGGCGTTCCAACGCCCCTGGGCCGACGCCGCCGACCTGGTGCTGGTCAGCGCCGACCGCCTCGCCGACCCGGTGGCCTACCTGCGCGACCGGGTGGCGCGCGGCTGCGCGCTGGCGGTGTGCACGCGCGGGGCGGAGGGGGCGCTGGCCTGTGATGCCGACGGACTGTGGCAGGTGGATCCGGCACCGGCCGTTCCGGTCGACAGCAACGGTGCCGGGGACGCGTTCCTGGCGGGTCTGCTCGCCGGACTGCTCGCGGGCCGGGACACCCCGAGCGCACTCGGCTGGGCCTCGGCCGCCGGGGCCGCCGCGGTGTCGTCGCCGGAGCTGGGCGCGCCCGATCTGACCCGCGAGACACTCGCCGCCGCCGGAGTGCGGGTCCGCCGGGCCTGAGTCGGTCGGGTCTGAGTCGGTCGGGTCTGAGTCGGTCGGGCCTGAGTCGGTCGGGCTTGAGTCGGTCGGGCCTGAGACGGTCGGGGCCTCGGCGGAGTCGGCCGGTTCAGCCGCCGGAGATGGACAGCTCGGCCTCGTGCAGGTGGCGGCGGAAGTCGTCGGAGAGCTCGCGGGAGTCCAACCAGCCCTCGGGCAGGATCGGGCGCTTGGGCGACCCGGCGCGCCCGCGCTGGCCCTCCGCCGCGGCACCCGGGTACGGCTGATCCAGGTCCAGGGCGCCGAGCTTGTCGTCCAGTTCGGCGAGGGTGGACACCATCGCCAGCCCCTGCCGCTGCACGCCGCCGACCGGGTAGCCCTTGAAGTACCAGGCCATGTGCTTGCGCAGCTCGCGCATCGCCTTCAGCTCCTCGCCGAAGTGCTCGATCATCAGCTCCGCGTGCCGCCGGATGGTCGCCGCCACCTCGCGCAGCCCGGGGGTGATCCGCACGTCCGAGCCGTTGAACGCCGCCTGCAGATCGGCGAACAGCCAGGGCCGACCCTGGCAGCCACGACCGACGACCACCCCGTCGCACCCGGTCTGGCGCACCATCTCCACGGCGTCCTCGGCGGACCAGATGTCGCCGTTGCCCAGCACCGGGATGTCGGTGACCGTCTCCTTGAGCCGGGCGATCGCCTCCCAGTCGGCCTGACCGGAGTAGTGCTGGGCGGCGGTCCGGCCGTGCAGGGCCACCGCGGCGATGCCGAGCTCCTGGGCGACCAGACCGGCTTCCAGGTAGGTCAGGTGGTCGTCGTCGATGCCCTTGCGCATCTTCATCGTGACCGGCACGCCGTAGGGCGCGGCGGCCGAGACCGCGGCGGTCAGGATCGCGCGGAACAGCTCGTTCTTCCACGGCAGCACCGCACCACCGCCGCGCCGGGTCACCTTGGGGGCCGGGCAGCCGAAGTTCAGGTCGATGTGATCGGCACGGTCCTCGGAGGCGATCAGGTGCACGGCGGCACCGACCGTCGCGGGGTCGACGCCGTACACCTGCACCGAGCGCGGGGTCTCGGTGGGGTCGTGCTCGATGATCCGCATCGACTCCGGAGTCCGTTCCACCAGGGCTCGGCTGGTGACCATCTCCGCGACGTACAGCCCGGACCCCGCCTCGCGGCACAGTCGACGGAAGGCGGCGTTCGTCACGCCCGCCATCGGGGCCAGCTCCACCGGGGTGTCGATGGTCAGGTTGCCGATCCGGAGCGGGGGCAGCACGGGGGTCGCGGTCGGGGCGGTCACCGACCCATTGTCCCTCGCCGGTCCACCCGGCGCGTCCACCGATTCTTCGGCGAGGCGAAACGGCACAATCGCCCGGGTGAACTCGGCTCGCAGTGCCCGTAGTGCTCGTAGTGCCCGTAGTGCCACCCGTGCCAGCCTGATCGTCGCCGCCATCCTGATCCCGCTGGTGCTCGCCGCTGGACTGGGCATCGCCCTCACCTGGCCGGACGGCAGCACGCCGAGCGGCGGACGGGTGCTCAGCGACGTCGACGTCGACTACCCCTCGGCCACGGTCACCGCCGCCGAGCAGCAGCAGTGCCAGGGACTGCCCGAGGACCGGTTGGCCGACGGCACCATCCCGGAGTCCGTGCAGTGCCTGCGGCTGACCGCCGAGGTGACCAGCGGACCGGAGGCCGGTCGGACGATCCAGCTGTGGGCGCCGAACGCGGCGACCGACGGCGAGCTCACGCCGGGGACCCGGATCGTGGTGGAGCACTACCCCGGCACCGACGGTGACGCGGAGGTGTGGGCCTGGCACGACTACCAGCGCACCCTGCCACTGGTCGCGATCGCCCTGGCCTTCGCGCTGGCCGTGGTGCTCGTGGCCGGGGCTCGGGGCGCACGGGCGCTGGTCGGCCTGGTGCTGGCGTTCGTCACGATCGGCGGCTACGTGCTGCCGGCCCTGCTCGCCGACCGACCGGCGCTGCTGGTGGCCCTGTGCGCCGCCACCGTGATCATGACCGCGGTGCTGTACCTGGCGCACGGGGTGTCCCTGCGCACCTCAACGGCGCTGCTCGGCACGCTGGCCGGGCTCGGGCTGACCGCGGGCCTGGGTGTGCTGGCGGTGCACTGGGCGCGGCTGAGCACCGTCAACTCGGAGGAGAGCTACCGGCTGGCGCAGCTGCTCGGCGACTCCGGTGCCACCTCGCTGCGCGGCATCTTCCTGTGCGGGCTGGTGCTGGCCGGGCTCGGGGTGCTCAACGACGTGACGATCACCCAGGCGTCGGCGGTGTGGGAGCTGCGGACCGCCTCCCCCACGGCGACCCGGCGCGAGCTGTTCCGCGGCGGGATGCGGATCGGCCGGGACCACATCGCGTCCACGGTGTACACCATCGCGTTCGCCTACTCGGGGGCGGCGCTGCCGATCCTGATGTTGTTGCAGCTGTACGGCATGCCGCTGTGGAGCACCCTCACCGGTGGGGAGTTCGCCGAGGAGATCGTGCGGACCTGCGTGTCGTCCATCGGCCTGGTGCTCGCGGTGCCACTGACCACCGCCGTGGCCGCCGTGGTGGCGGGGGTGCCGGGGGCCGCGACCGGGCGACACCGGAATCCGGCCGGACACGCACACCCTCACCCGGCGGCGGGGACCTCGGCACGCTGAGGACCTGGCACGAGCACCGCCGCGACGGCCGTGGTGAGCGGGATCGCCAGCACCAGACCGATCGACCCGACCAGGGTGCGCACGATCTCCTCGGCGATCTCGCCGCTGGTCAGGGTGTCCAGCAGTGTGCGGTCGGACATCGCGACCAGCATCACCAGCGGCAGGGCGGCGCCGAGGTAGGCGAAGGCCACGGTGTAGACGGTGGAGGCGATGTGGTCCCGACCGACCCGCATCCCGCCGCGGAACAGGTCCCACCGTGCGGCGGCCGGTGACAGGGCGCGCATCTCCCAGACCGCGGCTGCCTGGGTGATCGTGACGTCGTTGAGCACCCCCAGCCCGGCGAGCACGATGCCGCACAGCAGGATGCCGCGCAGATTCGCCTCCGGGGCGAGCTGGCGCAGATCCAGGGCGTTCTCCCCGCTCAGCCCGGTCAGATGGGTGGCACCGGTGGCCCAGGCGGCGAGCAGGCCGGTGGCGAGCAGCCCGCCCAGGGTGCCGAGCAGCGCGGTGGAGGTGCGCAGGGAGACCCCGTGCGCCAGGTACAGCAGTACGAACATCAGCGCGGCCGAGGTGACCAGGGCGACCGCGAGCGCCGGGCGCCCCTCGGCCAGCGCCGGGACGGTGAACCAGAGCACGCCGACCACCGAGACGGCCAGGCCGAGCAGCGCCCCGAGGCCGCGCAGCTGGGCCACCACCAGCACCAGCACGCCCAGCACCAGGGCCATCAGCAGCATCGGTGGTCCGCGCACCAGGTCGACGAAGATCGCGGTCGGGGTGCCGCCGGTCAGCGTGGGGTCGAGCACCAGCACCCGGATCGCGTCGCCGGGGTGCAGCACGTCCAGGTACTCGGCGCCGAGTTGGACGGTGACGGTCGTCCCCGCACCGTCCTCGGCGCTGATCGTGGCGTCCGCGGAGTCCGGGTCGACGGCGGTGACCGTCATCCGCTGGTAGCTCGCGCCGTCGGGGGCAGTCTGCAGCACCGGCAGCTCGCCGCGCGGCCACAGCACGATCAGGCCGATCACGGTGACCACCAGGGCGACCAGCAGCGAGCCGTAGACCACGGCACGGGCGCGAGGGCCGACCGGGACGTCCGGCAGGCCGGACGAGCCGTGGGAGTGGCCGTGCCCGTGACCGTCGTGGCGCGATGTGGGCGCGGGGGCCGCAGACGACGACGGTCCGGCCACCGGGGTCACATCCCGGGGACCGGACCGCCAGAAGCGTGCCAGGGTCAGGCGCCGATCAGCCGGGTCGCCAGGTAGGACACCACCTGGTCCAGCGGCACCCGCTCCTGCGACATGTCGTCCCGGTGCCGGATGGTCACCGCCTTGTCCTCCAGGCTGTCGAAGTCGACGGTGATGCAGAACGGGGTGCCGATCTCGTCCTGGCGACGGTAGCGGCGGCCGATCGCCCCGGCGTCGTCGAAGTCGACGTTCCAGTTCTTGCGCAGCTCGGCGGCCAGCTCCCGGGCGACCGGGGACAGCTGCTCGTTGCGGGACAGCGGCAGCACGGCGGCCTTCACCGGGGCGAGCCGCGGGTCCAGGCGCAGCACGACCCGCTTGTCCACGCCGCCCTTCGCGTTCGGCGCCTCGTCCTCGTGGTAGGCCTCGATCAGGAAGGCCATCAGCGACCGGGTCAGACCGGCGGCCGGCTCGATGACGTAGGGCACCCAGCGCTCGTTCTTCGACTGGTCGAAGTAGGACAGGTCCTGCCCGGAGTGCTTGGTGTGGGTGCTCAGGTCGAAGTCGGTGCGGTTCGCGATGCCCTCCAGCTCACCCCACTCGGAGCCGGAGAACCCGAAGCGGTACTCGATGTCGACGGTGCGCTTGGAGTAGTGCGACAGCTTCTCGGCCGGGTGCTCGTAGTGCCGCAGGTTCTCCCGGGACAGCCCCAGGTCGACGTACCAGTCGGTGCGGGCGTCGATCCAGTGCTGGTGCCATTCCTCGTCCGTGCCCGGCTCGACGAAGAACTCCATCTCCATCTGCTCGAACTCGCGGGTGCGGAAGATGAAGTTGCCCGGGGTGATCTCGTTGCGGAAGGACTTGCCGATCTGGCCGATGCCGAACGGCGGCTTCTTGCGCGAGGTGGTCAGCACGTTGGCGAAGTTCACGAAGATGCCCTGCGCGGTCTCCGGGCGCAGGTAGTGCAGCCCCGACTCGTCCTCGACCGGGCCGAGGTAGGTCTTGAGCATCATGTTGAAGTCGCGGGGCTCGGTCCACTGACCGCGGGTGCCGCAGTTCGGGCAGGCGATCTCGGCCAGGCCACCCTCCGGGGCGCGACCCTTCTTCTCCTCGAACTCCTCGATCATCTGGTCCTCGCGGAACCGCTTGTGGCAGGACAGGCACTCGGTCAGCGGGTCGGTGAACACGCCGACGTGCCCGGATGCCTCCCACACCTTGCGCGGCAGGATGACGGCGGAGTCCAGGCCGACCACGTCGTCCCGGCTCTGCACGACGGTCTTCCACCACTGCCGCTTGATGTTCTCCTTCAGTTCCACACCGAGCGGCCCGTAGTCCCAGGCCGAGCGGGAACCGCCGTAGATCTCCCCGCTCTGGAACACGAACCCGCGGCGCTTGGCGAGGGAGACGACGGAATCGAGACGGGACGGTGCTGCCACAGTGACTGCTCTCCTGAGGGGCCGAGGATCCCGCGTCTGGCTGACCCGGGGACGTTCCGCCCCAGGCTACCCGTCCTGGTGTTTTGACATCGATTCTCAACTAGATGAGAATCGATGTCATGAGAACCTCCCGCCGCGCCCTCGTGCTCACCGCGGGCCTCGCCGCCACCGGCCTGGCCCTGTCCGCCTGCTCCTCGGCGAGCGGTGGCAGCAGTGGCAGTGGGGGCAGCGGCGGCAGTGACGGCGACGGGATCGCGGTGATGGCCTCGTTCTACCCGTTGCAGTACATCGCGGAGCAGATCGGCGGCGACCACGTCAGCGTCTCCTCCCTCACCCCGCCCGGCGCCGAACCGCACGACCTGGAGCTGTCCCCCTCGCAGGTGGACCAGCTCGGCCGAGCGGACCTGGTGGTCTACCTGTCCGACTTCCAGGCATCGGTGGACGAGGCGGTGGACGCCAATCCGCCGGCGCACGTGGTGAACGCGGCCGACGACGTCACGCTGCACACCGCCGAGCACAGCGCGGACGAGGACGGCGACGAGCACGAGCACGGCTCCGAGGACCCGCACTTCTGGTTGAACCCGACGCTGCTGCCGAAGGTCGCCGACGACGTCGCCTCCGCCCTGGGTGAGATCGACCCGGAGCACGCGGACGAGTACACCGCCAACGCCGCCACCTTCGCCGACGCGATGGCCGACCTGGACCAGCGCTACACCGACGGCCTGGCGACCTGCACCGACCGCACGATCGTCACCACGCACGAGGCATTCGGGTACCTGGCCGAGCAGTACGACCTGACCCAGGTGGGCATCTCCGGCGTCGACCCCGAGGCCGAACCCTCCCCCGCCCGCCTGCGGGAGATCTCCACCCTGGTCCAGGACCAGGGCGTAAACACGATCTTCTTCGAGACCCTGGCCAGCCCGAAGGTCGCCGAGACCCTGGCCGACGAGCTCGGCGTGAAGACCGCCGTGCTGGACCCGATCGAGGGTCTGACCGACGACACGCAGGACTACGTCTCGATCGCGGATGCCAACCTCGAGGCGCTGCGCACGGCATTGTCGTGCTCGTGAACTCCGCACCCGCCGTCACCCCCGCCGTCGAGGCGCACGGCATCGACGTCCACCTGGGCGGCCAGCAGATCCTGTTCGGCGTCGACCTGACCGTCGGCGCCGGGGAGGTCGTGGCACTGCTCGGGGCGAACGGCTCCGGCAAGTCGACCCTGGTGCGCACCGTGCTGGGCATCACCCCGCACACCGCCGGAGACGTCTCCCTGCTCGGCAAGCCGCTGGGTCCGGCCGTGCGGTGGGCGAGGGTCGGCTACGTCCCGCAACGCCTCCCGGTCGGCGGCGGCATCCCGGCCACCGCGGTCGAGGTCGTCGTCTCCGGGCTGGTGCACGGTCGGCGACTGCGGCCGCCCCGGGGCGCACATCGCCGGGCGATGGCCGCGCTGGAGCAGGTCGGGATGACCGCCCTGGCCAAGCGCTCGGTGCTGGAGATGTCCGGCGGCCAGCAGCAGCGGGTGCTGATCGCCCGTGCGCTGGTGCGCGACCCCGAGCTGCTGGTGCTGGACGAGCCGACCTCCGGCATCGACCTGCCCACTCAGGAGACCTTCGTCCAGACGGTGCGCCGCCTGCACGCCGGAGGCACCGCGGTGCTGGTGATCCTGCACGAGATCGGATCCTTCACCACCCTGATCGACCGGGCGGTGGTGCTGCGACACGGCCGGGTGGTGCACGACGGTCCGCCGCCGACCCCGCGCGGCGAACACGCCGAACCCGGTCACGACCACACCCACCCGCACGCTGACACCCCGCCGGAGTCCGGCACCGGTCTGTCGATGGAGGTCCTGCCGTGAGCTGGATCAGCACGTTGGGCGACATGCTCAGCTCCCCGCTCATGCAGCGCGCCCTGATCGCCGCTGTCCTGGTCGGCGCCGCCGCCCCGGTGGTGGGCACCTTCCTGGTGCAGCGCCGGTTGGCCCTGATGGGCGACGGGATCGGCCACGTGGCGCTCACCGGGGTCGCGATGGGCTGGCTGGTCGGCACCTGGGCCAGCTTGTCCCCCGCCGACACCCTGGCGATCCCCGGCGCCGTCGTCGCCGCGGTGATCGGGTCGGTCATCATCGAATGGGTGCGCGCCCGGGGCCGGACCTCCGGTGACCTGGCACTCGCGCTGCTGTTCTACGGCGGCATCGCCGGCGGTGTGCTGCTGATCAAGATCGCCGGCGGCACCAATGCCAACCTGATGTCCTACCTGTTCGGCTCCATCGCCACCGTGACCACCCAGGACCTGTGGTGGACGGTCGGCCTGGCCGTCGGGGTGCTGGCGATCGGACTCGGGCTGCGGCAGGTGCTGTTCGCCGTCAGCCACGACGAGGAGTTCGCACGCGGGTCCGGGCTGCCGGTCACCTTCCTCAACATGATCGTCGCGGTGATGTCGGCGCTGACCGTCACGGTCGCGATGCGGGTGGTCGGGCTGTTGCTGGTCTCCGCGCTGATGATCGTCCCGGTGGCGGTGGCCCAGCTGTTCGCCGGGTCGTTCAGCCGGACGATGGGCATCGCCAGCGGGATCGGCGTCGCGGTCAGCGTGGTCGGGCTGTCGATCACCTACTGGGAGGACTACCCCCCCGGCGCCACCATCGTGCTGCTGGCCATCGCGCTGTACGCCGGGACGGCGGTGCTGCGGCCGCTGTTCGGTCGCCACCCGGCCGTGGACCGCGACCCGCATCCCGAACTGCCGGACGACCTCGACCTGGCCCACCAGCACTGACCGGTCGCCACCCCTGGTGATCTGCGCCCGTCAGGCGATCGGGGCGGTCGACCCGCGGTCTGGACGCGAGATCGCGACTCGTAGGATGAACGCATGACCGATATGGCGGCCGCGTACGGGATGGCCGGGTGGCCGTTCGCCGCCGTGATCGGCGCCCTGTTCGTGATCGTCCTGGCTCGCTCGCACCTGCTCTACTGGCTCGGGCGCGGGGTGTTCTCCGGCGCCGGTCGCCTCGCCGACCGGGTCGATCACCCGACCGACCAGCCGACCGATCAGCCACCACAGCCGGGTCGCTTGCACGTCCTGCGCGCCCACTCCCAGCGACTGATGACCACCCCCACCGCTCGGCGAGCGCTCGCCCTGATCCACCGCTGGGGACCGCTGGCCGTCACCTTCGCCTACGTCACGGTCGGCATCCAGACCGCGATCTTCGTCGGCTCGGGTCTGGTGCGGATGCCCTACCCGCGGTTCGTCGTGGCCTCGATCCCGGGGTCGATCGCCTGGGCGTTCATCTGGGGCACCGTCGGGCTGGGCGCCGTCTGGGCGGCCGCGCAGTTGGCCCTGGCGTCGCCGTGGGCGCTGGTGGGTGTGCTGGTGCTGCTGGTCGCCGCGGTGGCCGGGGTGGTGACCGTCCGGCGTCGACGCGCGGCGAACGCCGTGACCGCGCCGAACTGATCTCAGCTGCGCGCGGTCACGCCGTCGGTCAGCCGGCTGCCTCAGGCGCCCTCGTGCTGGGCCAGGCAGAACTGGTTCCCGTCCGGGTCGGCCAGCACGGTCCAGCCGAAGTCGTCGCCGAACTCGCTCAGGTCCCGCTCGGCGACCAGGGTCGCGCCCTCGGCGAGCATCGACGCCACCACGGCGGCCCGGTCATCGACGGTGAAGTCGATGTGCAGTCGGTTCTTGCCCGGCGTGGGGTCGGCGACCTGCTGGAAACCGAAGGTGCTGCCACCGGGGGTCGCCACGGTGAAGAAGCGGCCACTGCCACCGCTCTCGTCCACCGCCTCACCGCCGAGGCGGTCGGCCCACCAGGAGGACAGCGCGGCGGCGTCGGCGGAGTCGATGGTGATCATGCCCACGGTGATACTCATTCCAGCACCGTAGAGGGCCGAACCGGACCGCCACGAGGGGTTATCCCGCGACCTCCGGGGTGTCCACCGCCCCGCCGTAACGTCGGTCGCGCCGGGCGTAGGTCTCGGCCGCGCGCCACAGCGCACGGCGGTCGACATCGGGCCACGGCTCGGGGGTGAACACCATCTCCGCGTAGGCGGACTGCCAGATCAGGAAGTTGGAGGTGCGCTGCTCGCCACCGGTGCGCCAGAGCATGTCGACGTCGGGCATGTCCGGCTCGTCGAGGTAGCGGGCGATCGTCTTCTCCGAGATGCGGTCGGCCTTGAGGCGCCCGGCCGCGACGTCCTGCGCGATGGCACGGGCGGCGTCGGCGATCTCGGCCCGGCCCCCGTAGTTGACGCACATCGTCAGGGTGCAGGTGGTGTTGCCGGCGGTCATCCGCTCGGCCTCCTCCAGCTCGGTGATCACCGATCGCCACAGGCGGGGACGGCGTCCGGCCCAGCGGACCCGGACGCCCCAGGAGTGCATGGTGTCGCGCTGACGGCGGATCACGTCCCGGTTGAAGCCCATCAGGAACCGCACCTCCTCCGGCGACCGGGACCAGTTCTCGGTGGAGAAGGCGTAGGCGGAGATGTGCGTGATCCCCAGGTCGATCGCTCCGGCGACCACGTCCAGCAACGCCGCCTCGCCGGCCTTGTGGCCCTCGGTGCGGGGCAGCCCGCGGGCGTTGGCCCAGCGACCGTTGCCGTCCATCACGACCGCGACGTGCTTCGGGACCAGGGCCGAGGGGATGACCGGCGGGCGGGCGCCACTGGGGTGCGGCGGCGGGGGCTGGGGGGTCATCAGATCCTCTCGACCAGGGGCAGGGAGCGCAGCTGACGCTCCAGGTGGAACTGTGAGTACGCGGAGACCAGGCCGTTGCCCTCGCGGCGGTGCCGTTCCGCGGAGGCGTCCGCCACCGACCAGTCACCGGTGATCAGCGCCGACAGCAACGCGAAGGTCTCGGGGGCGGGGGCGGGCGACCCGGGTGGACGGCAGGTGGAGCAGACGGCGCCACCGGCCGCGACGTTGAACGCGTGGTGCGGCCCGGGTCGGCCGCACCGGGCGCAGTCGGTGAAGCTCGGTGCCCACCCGGCGATCGCGAGGGCGCGCAGCAGGTAGGAGTCGAGGATCAGCCCGGGGGCGTGCTCGCGCCCTGCCAGCGACCGCACGGCACCGACCAACAGCCAGTACTGCGGCAGCGCCGGTTCGTGCTCGGCCTCCACCAGCCGGTCGGCGGTCTCCAGCATCACCGCGCCGACCGTGTACAGGGCGTAGTCCTCGCTGACCTGCCGACCGTAGGAGCCGAGCGTCTCGACCTGGCTCACCACGTCCAGGTTCCGGCCGGTGCTCAGCTGCAGGTCCACGTGCATGAACGGCTCCAGCCGGGAGCCGATCCGCGAGGTGGTACGCCGGACCCCCTTGGCGACGGCACGGACCTTGCCGTTGCCGCGGGTCAGCAGCGTGACGATCCGGTCCGCCTCACCCAGCTTGTGGGTGCGGAGCACGATCGCCTCATCGCGGTAGAGGCTCACCCGACCATTGTCCGCCATGGCGCCGACACCGCGCGCGACACCCGCCGGACCGGTACAGAACGCGCACAGCTCAGACCGGCAACCCGGCGACCGTCACCCGATCGCGGCCCAGCCGCTTGGCGGTCAGCACCGCCGTGCTCGCCTCGGTCAGCACCACCGCCGCATCGAGCGCGACCGCGACCCCCACCGACACCGTGACCCGCAGCCCCGGGGCCAGCACCGACCAGTCGTGCTGCCGGACCAGGCGGACCAGATCCGCCGCCCGACGGTCCAGCTCGACCACATCGGCGTCCCGGCCGGGCAGGATCAGCACGAACTCGTCCCCGCCGTACCGCGCCAGCAGGTCCCCCGGCCCGGCCACCGAGCCGAGCAGCCGACCGAGTTCGACCAGTGCCGCATCGCCGGTCACGTGGGAGAACTGCTCGTTGACCAGCTTGAAGTCGTCCACGTCGACGAAGATCGCGCTCACCGGGCCCGAGCCCTCCAACCGTTGCTGCAACGCGCGGCGGTTGCCCACCCCGGTGAGCGGGTCGACCCGGGTCAGCCGGGTGGCACGGTCGCGTTCGGCCAGCAGCTCGTGCAGCCGGATCCGGGTGCGCACCGCCTCGAAGCGGTCTGCCTGCTGCGCCGCCCACCGGGAGACGGCCCGGCGGAACATGCTCCGGGCGTGCCCCAGGGCGGGGTGCGGTCCGAACCGCTCGGTGGCGATCCGCACCAGGGCCTCGTCGGCCACCACCGTCCACAGGTCCTGACCGTGATCGGCCGCCACCTCGCGCAGGTCCTCCAGGTCCTCGGTGGCCTCCTCGAACCGGGCGGCGGTGCAGGCGAGCATCCCCGACACGAAGGTCGCGACCAGCCACTCGACACTCCCCCGGCGCGGCCACGACCGGCGCCGCAACGCCTCGATCAGCCCGGTGGCGCCCCAGATGTCCTGCAGCAGGTAGGTCGCGAGCGCGTCGAAGGCCAGGGCGAACGACTGCAGCTCGTCGTCGGCCGGTGCGACCCGGCGCAGCAGCATCGCCCGGGAGGCGAGCCGCTGCTGCACCTCACCGGCCCGCGGGTCCGCGATCAGCGCCAGATGCAGCGACCACTCGGCCAGGGCGCGCGCACCGTCCAGCACCACCATCGGCACGATCTCGGGCTGGACCACCCGCCACAGCCCGGACAGCAGCCGGTCGGCCTGCTCGTACAGCTCCACGGTGCGCAGCGCGTTCGCCAGCATCACGGTGGCGGAGACCTGGTTGTAGACGGTGCCGTCGGCGGCATCGGTCAGCACCCAGACCTCGGCGAGCACGTCGATCACCTCGTGTTCGACCCCGGTGCCCCGCAGGGCCACGGCACGGACACCGAGCGCCTTGGCGCGCCAGAACGGCCGCGGGTCGTCGCGGGTGACGGCAAGGAGTTCGTCGACCACCTCCAGCGCCTCCCACGGCCGGTGCTCGGCGACCAGCGCCCGGGCGAGCACGAACTGGGCGTACCGCCATGTCGCGTGATCACCGGCGGCGACCGCCAGCGCCGCGACCCGGCGCGACCGGGCCTCGGCCAACTCGGGGCTCCCGTGCTGCAACGCGTCGAAGCCACCCTGGGCCAACGCGTGCAACGGGCCGAATTCAGGCACCACGGCGAGCTGTCTGCCCATGGCCCCTCCCCCGATCGGCCTGCTGATGTGCCTTTGAGGATCGACCAACGCGCCCGGCTCCGGGGAGGTGGTTGGGCCTTTTCACCCGGACGCCGGGCCGAAGTCACCCGGCCCCGGGGTGGTAGCACCCCGGGGCCGGGTGGCGGATCGTCACCGCATCGGCTGCGGCGAGGGAATCAGCGCAGCGCGCGGTTGACCGCCGAGATGATCGCCTTCAGCGACGCGGTGCTGATCGACGGGTCGATGCCGGCACCCCAGAGCGTCTGATCGCCGACCGCGCACTCGACGTAGGCCGCGGCGGTCGCGTCGCCACCGGCGGACAGCGCGTGCTCGGCGTAGTCCAGCACCTGCACCTGGACCCCGACCTCGCCCAGCGCCGCGACGAAGGCGGCGATCGGGCCGTTGCCGGCGGCGTGCACCGTGCGCTCGACGCCGTTGTCCACCAGCTCGACCGTCAGGTCGGCGCGGCCGTCCTCGGTGGTGGTGATGCTGGTGCCGCGCAGCGCGAACCGGCCCCACGGTGCCAGGTCGCTCGCCGCGTCCACCGGCAGGTACTCATCGGTGAAGATCCGCCACAGCGCGTCCGCGGTGACCTCGGTGCCGGAGTCGTCGGTGTGGTGCTGGACCACCTGGGAGAACTCGATCTGCAGACGACGCGGCAGGTCCAGGTCCTTCTCGGACTTCATCAGGTAGCTGATGCCGCCCTTACCGGACTGCGAGTTGACCCGGATGATCGCCTCGTAGCTGCGGCCCAGGTCCTTCGGGTCGATCGGCAGGTAGGGCACCGCCCACACGATGTCGTCCACGCTGGTGCCCTCGGCGGTCGCCCGGACCTCCATCGCGTCCAGGCCCTTCTTGATCGCGTCCTGGTGCGAGCCGGAGAACGCGGTGAACACCAGGTCGCCGCCGTAGGGGTGGCGCTCGGGGACCGGCATCTGGTTGCAGTGCTCGACGGTGCGCCGGATGTGGTCGATGTCGCTGAAGTCGATCTGCGGGTCGATGCCCTGGCTGAACAGGTTCATCCCCAGCGTGACCAGGCAGACGTTGCCGGTGCGCTCCCCGTTGCCGAACAGGCAGCCCTCGATCCGGTCCGCGCCCGCCAGGTAACCCAGCTCGGCCGCGGCGACCGCGGTGCCCCGGTCGTTGTGCGGGTGCAGCGACAGCACGACGTGCTCGCGGTAGTGCAGGTGCCGGCTCATCCACTCGATGGAGTCGGCGTAGACGTTCGGGGTCGCCATCTCCACCGTGGCCGGCAGGTTGATGATGACCGGGCGCTCCTCGGTGGGCTGGAAGACGTCCATCACCGCGTTGCAGATCCGGACGGCGAACTCCAGCTCGGTGCCGGTGTACGACTCCGGCGAGTACTCGTAGAAGACCTCGGTGTCCGGGATGGTCTCCTCGTACTTCTTGCACAGGTGCGCGCCGTCAACGGCGATCCCGATGATTCCCTCAGGGTCACTGCGGAACACCACCTCGCGCTGCAGCACCGAGGTCGAGTTGTACAGGTGGACGATCGCGCGCTTGGCACCGGCGATCGCCTCGTAGGTGCGCTCGATCAGGTGCTCACGGGCCTGGGTCAGCACCTGGATCACGACGTCGTCCGGGATGCGGTCCTCCTCGATCAGCATCCGCACGAAGTCGAAGTCGGTCTGCGAGGCGGACGGGAAGCCCACCTCGATCTCCTTGTAGCCCATCTGGACCAGCAGCTCGAACATCGCCAGCTTCCGGGCGGCGTTCATCGGCTCGATCAGGGCCTGGTTCCCGTCGCGCAGGTCCACGGCGCACCAGCGCGGGGCGGTGGTGATCTGCCGGGTGGGCCAGGTGCGATCCGGCAGCTCGACCCGGATCTGGTCGGCGAACGGTCGGTACTTGTGCACCGGCATCCCGGACGGGCGCTGGGCGGTGGCTTCGCTGTACGTGCTCATCAGATGGTCCCTCGTTGGTCGCTGCGGGTGAGCCGGGCATGCCGAACGCCGCGACGAGGGACCCGGTCTAGTGGACCCCGCCGCGGCGGCGAAGGAGGAGGCTGCCGCTCATGAGCATGCGGCCACCATACTCCGGGCGGGTGCGGGCGCACGTGATGTCCGTCATGCGGTCAACCGGACCGGGCTGTCGTGCCCGCGAGGGTCGCACTCGCCGTCAGGCGGGGTCGACCAGGCCGACGGTCAGTGACAGGTCACCGAAGAACACCACCGATCCCGGGGCGACCCGCACCCGCTGATCGGGCAGGCAGACGATCTTCTCCCCGTCCGGCAGCGTGACCAGGGTGCCGTTCGTCGACGCGCGGTCCATCACCCAGGCACCGGCGGCGTCAGCGCCGACCACCAGGTGGGTCTTGGACACCGACATCCCCGGGTCCTGCACGGCCACCGTGCGCAACCCCACCAGCCCGGCGGGGTTGCGGCCGATCAGCACCGGACCCGGGTCGAGGTCGAGGACGCTGCCGTCCGGGAGGCGGACGGCCCACCCGGCGGGGGCCTCCGAGGTCGACCCCGCGCGGGGGCTGGCGGGACGGGCGGCGCCGGTGGCGTGCTGGGCGGCGGTCGGCACCGGGGCGGAACCGGTGGGGGTCGGGTCGGACCAGAACGAGTCCATCGGCGGGACGTCCGGGTCGGGCGTGGGTCCGACAGCGGGAATGGCGGGGATCGCGGGGGCGGCGGGGGTGGCGGGGACCGTGGGGACCGTGGGGATCTGGGTGGTGTCGCGCATGGTGCTCGGCGCGGGATCGGTCACCGGGCCGGGGCGGAGCTGGTGGCTGGCGGGCTGGTCGCTGCGGCCCTGACTGCCGCTGGGCTGATCGGCGCGCGGCGGGACGGTGGCGTGCGGGATGGCGGGCGTCGGGCGGCCGGTCCACGCGGGGAGGTCGTCGACCGAGTGGTCGACATCCGGGCGGTCCGCGGGGGTGCCGTCGGTGGCGGAGCCTGGGTGCGGAGCCCCGACTGCGGGGTCGTCGGGCGTCGATCCCGGGGACGGCACATCCGGGCCCGGTGACTGCGGGCGTGCGGCGTGGGGGTCCGGCGTCTGCGCGGTGACCGCCTGCGGGTCCGGCGTCGGCGCGGCCGGGTACGGAGTCCGCAGGGGCGGCAGGACGAGGCCGGGCTCGGGGATCGTGCCACCGGCGGCGACCATGCCCGCCCACCGGGTCTGCTCCGGGGGCACCGGGTCGCCGGGGCGGCGCGGGACGGCCGGCGTGGCACCGGACAGCGGGCCGGTGCCGATCGACGAGGCGGGCGGCCAGGCTGCCTGCGACGGGGCCGGGGACGCCTGCGTCGGTTGGGTCGCGGGCGCAGGCGTGGGCTGCCCCGTCGGGGACGCCGGGCTCGGGGAAGGCGACGACGGAGTCGGGAATGGCCGTGCCGGGCTCGGTGTCGGGGATGCCGGGATCGACGGTGCGCTCGCCGACGCGGAGCTGGGCCACGGGGCCGCGTTCGGGTGCGGTGGCGTGCGGTCGCCGAGGCCGGGACCGGACGGCGCACCACTCGGTGCGGGGCGTGCCCGGTAGCCGTCCATCCGGCCCGAGGCGGGCGCCGCGCGCAGGTCGACGACGATCGCCTCGGCGATCCGGTCGTGCCAGCCGCGCCGTCGACCGGTGGGGTCCCAGAACACCGAGGCGAGGACCACCCACTGGCCCACCCCGCAGGCGAGGGAGCCGAGGGCGACGATCAGCGCACGCACCAGGGCCCGACCGAGTCCGATCGGCCGACCGGTGAGGGCGTCCACCACCCGCAGCCCGAGGAGTCGACGGCCGACGGTCCAGCCCTTGGTGCCGTGCAGCACCCATTGGACGACGCCCCAGACCAGGAGCAGACCGCCACCGATGAGCGTGGGCACGGTGGAGAGCACCGGCGCGGCCCCGCTCCCCCGGGCGTCCAGACCGGCGGTGACGGCGGACAGCCAGATCGGGACGGCGCACAGCGCGGTGCCGAGACCGTCGATCAGGGCGGCCAGGACGCGCCGACCCACCGGGGCGGGGGGTGCGCCGATCACGGCTGCGGTGCTCATCGCTGCTGTCTCCTCGTCCTGATCACCCGGCGTCGGCGGCGCTCGGCGGCGCGGGCGCGCAGCGACCGGGTGGTGATCCTGCCCCGCCATCGTGCCCGACGGGGGGTGGCGGCCCGCATCCGGGCCAGGGTGGCGTCGACGTCGGCCCAAAACCGTTGGGCCTGGTCGACGGTGGGGTCGTCGGCGCCGAAGACCGCAGCATCCGCCTGGGCCGCGAGGTCGCGCACCGCCGGGGCGAGCGCGTCGGCAGCGGTGTCCTGCCGGGTGTCATGCCAGGCGTCGGGACGGGTCTCGGCGCGACGGGCCCGCCGGGTGGCGGGCTGGTCGCTGCTGTCGGTCCGGGCGGTCCGGTGGCCATCCGGAAGCTCGGCGGTCGCACCCGTGGCCTTCCGCCCGCCGGTCGCCGTGCCGCCGGTGGCGAAGGCGGCGACCAGCGCCTGCGCCGTCTCCCGGCGGGTGGCGAGCGGGTCGGTGCTCAGCCGCAGGTCGGTCGCGAGGTCGAGCACCTCCTGCCAGCCGCCGACCACCCGGCGCACCGGTTCGGGATCGTTGCGCCGCTGGCGCCGACGGCGGGCCTTGAGCGCGATGATCGCCAGGAACGGCGCGGCGAGCAGCACCAGCAGCCCGGATCCGGCACCGACCGCGAGCAGCACGGTCTGCCAGACGGTGAGCGCCCCGGTGTCGGAGGGGTCGTCGGTCTGTGGGTCCTCGGCGTCGTCGTCCGGCGGGTCGACCGGGTCGGCGGGCGGGGGCGGCGGCTGCGCGACCTGCGGTTCGGGCTCGGACGGGCTGGTCTGGTCGTCCTCCTGCGGGGTCTGCGACTCCGGCGGGGTGGGGTCGAAGGTGATCCAGCCGTAGCCGGTGAACTGGATCTCGACCCAGGCGTGGATGTCGGACCCGGTGACGGTGACCGGCTCGTCCGCGTCGCGGGCGGTGATGTCGCCGTCGTCGGTCATGCCGGGCACGAAGCCGAGCACCACCCGGGAGGGCAGACCCATCTCCCGGGCCATCAGGGCCATCGCGGCGGCGTACTGCTCGTCGTCGCCGACCATCAGGTCACCGCCGAGCAGGCTGGTCAGGCGGTCGGCACCGTGCCCGGACAGCGAGGGGTAGTCGCCTGCGGCGGTCAGTCCGTGCGAGAAGTAGCCGCCCTCGGACAGCTCCTGCTCGATGGCCCGGGCGACCGCCAGCGGGGTCTCGGCGTCCCGGGCGGCGTCACCGGCGGCGGAGACCACCGCGTCCGGCACTCCGTCGGGCTCGGGCAGGTCGGTGGCGGCGGCCGGAGCGGAGCCGATCTGGTCGTCGTCCGGTTCGGCCGGGATCACGGTGTCCACGGTGTACTGGGTGCCGGAGGTCAGTCCCCCGGTGAGCACGGCGGAGCCGGTGGCGTCGTTGTAGCGCAGCTCGGACCGGGCGGCGGCGTCGTCGAAGTCGATCGCCTCGGCCGCGCCGACGGTGGGCAGCCACACACCGGTCAGCCCGTCGATCCGGAAGTCCACGGTGACGCGCTCCCCGGCCACCGAACCGGCGGTCTCGTCCACCACCGCGCCGACCCGGCGGAACTGGCCGGAGGACCGCGAGCTGCCGTCCCCCGCCACGTTCCAGACCACGCCGTCGTAGCGGTCGAAGGTCGCCAACCGGATCCGGCCGCCCTGGGGCAGACCGGTGACGGTGAACAGGTCGCGGGTGTCGTCCTGCTTCACGTAGTTCCGGAAGGCCGACAGCGGGCTCGGGTAGTCGTAGGGATCGAAGGGCGGGATCAGCCGCTCGCGCAGCACGAAGCGGTCGTCCGCCGCCTGCACCGCAGCGCCACCACCGATCCCGGCAGCCAGGGCGATCACCAGGAGCAGGGCGAGGACCGCCGGTCGACGCAACCGGAACCGTCCCGCCCGCCAGGACGCCCAGAGCAGCAGACCGAGCCCGAGCACCGCGCCGACCACCGCGGGCGCCACGGCATCCCGGGCGCCGAGCAGCACGGCCACGGCGAACACCACCGGCGCCGGGATCGCGGCCAGCGGCGCCCACCGGTCGGCGGCCAACGCCAGCCGCACCCCGACCAGCGCACCGATCAGGGCGAGCAGGAAGGCCGGCACCAACAGCCAGCCCGCGTCCCCGAGCGGTGGTTGCAGGGTGAGCATGTCCTTCCAGCCCAGCGCCGCACCGCGCACCACCTGGGCCAGGGACGCGGGGGTGGGCAGGATGCCCGCGACGGTGGTGTCCGGGGTGGCCAGCGGGCCGCCGACGATCGCCGCGACCGCCAGGGTGACGGCGGTGCCGATCAGGCCGTTCCACCGCCAACGCACCATCGCGACCGCGAGCGCCGTGCCGACCAGCACGCCGCCGACCACCGGGCGGAGCACGGTCAGACCGCCGTAGACCGGCAGCAGCGGGGTGAGCGCTGCCAGCACGGCGAGCGCCGGGACCGCGATGTCGGCGGCGGCGCGGGGACGACGCAGGGTCGACGTCGGGTCGGCGGTCGGCGCCAGGGCCGGTGCCGGCGCCGGTGCCACGGGGGCGCTCATCCGCGGGCCGCCAGTCGCAGCGCCCGGGGCAGGTCGTCCAGGGAACCGAGCTGCACCAGGCTCAGCCCGCGCTGGGTGCGCACCTGGACCTCGGCGCCCGGTCGGCAGCCGATCGCCAGGGTGCGGGTGCCCTCCGGAACGTGCCGAGCGGCGGCACGCAGCTCGGCATCCGTGGTGGTCGAACCGGTGACCAGGAACGCCAGGGTGACATCCGGCACCTCCCGGGCCACCCGGCGGCCGAGCAGGCTGCTGCCGGAACCGTCCGGGGTGGTGGCGACCGCCGAGCAGTCGTCCAGGAACGGGCGGCGCGCGGTCGTCCGGACCCGGTTCGTGCCGGCCAGCACCGCCAGCGGATGCTCCTCGGACATCACCTGGACGCCGAGGGATGCCAGCACGCTGACCGCGAGCTCGAGATCGTCCTCGTCCCGGTCGTAGTCGCGCGGGTCGGTGGACAGGGCCACGGCGGTCTGGGTGCGCCGGGTGTCCTCGTACTGCTTGACGGTCAGCACTCCGCGCCGGGCGGTGGTGCGCCAGTGGATCGAGCGCCGGTCGTCGCCCACCACGTAGTCGCGCAGGGCGTGGAAGGCCAGGTCGGAGTCGGACAGGTCGCGGGTCGATCCGCCCTCCAGGTCGCGCAGCAGCCCGGAGTCGGCGCCGGTGAGCAGCACGATCCGCGGGTGCACGAACAACTCCTCGGCGCCGGTGGTGGTCGCGTGTCGCACCGCCAGCCCCAGCGGGTCGGCGCGGACCGCCCGCACCGGACCGACGGTCACCACGGCGCGCCGGTGGGTGGGCACCGCGAACAGCTCCTCGTGGGTCTGGCCGGGTGCCAGCGGCGGTACGTCCAGTTCGGCCCGGCCCTGTCCGACCTGGAGCTCCAGCCCGATCGCCCGGGTGCGGCGGGTCGGCGCGGTGACCAGCACGCCGCCGAACGCCCGCTCGCCCACCCGGACCCGCCGGTCGGCCAGGTCCAGGCGCACCCGGTGCGGCAGTCGGCCCAGGGTGGTCGCGAGGGCGACCAGCACCGCGGCGACGGCGACCGCACCCAGCGCGGTCAGCTCGGCCCAGCCCTGCCACAGACCCACGACCAGCAGCGGCAGGCCGAGTGCCAGTGCACCCCAGCCCACCGCCGACAGTCGGGTCCGCGAACGTCCGGTCATCTCAGGCCCGGGCCACCGGCGGCGGGGTGCTGTCCAGCGCGCGCTGCACCACGTCGCGGGTGGTCGCGCCGAGGAAGTCGGCCTCCGGGTCCAGCACGAGTCGGTGGGCCAGCACCGGGATCGCCAGCTCCTTGATGTCGTCCGGCACCACGTAGCCACGGCCGGACGCGGCGGCCAGCACCCGGGCGCAGCGCACCAGCGCCAGACCGCCGCGGACGCTGGCGCCCAGCGAGGTCTGCGGGTCGTCGCGGGTGACCTCCAGCAGCCGGGCCACATAGTCCAGCACGGCGCCGTCGACGTGCACGCCCTGGGCCAGGTCGGCCATCCGCACCACGTCCTCGGTGCCGATCACCGGGTGCAGGGCGGCGGTCCGGTCCCGCTGACCGGCCAGGATCTCCACCGTCGCCGTGCGGTCCGGGTAGCCGAGGGAGGTGCGGATCAGGAACCGGTCCAGCTGCGCCTCCGGCAGCCGGTAGGTCCCGGCCTGCTCCACCGGGTTCTGGGTGGCGATCACGATGAACGGGCGGCCCACGGGATGGGTGTCCTTGTCCACGGTGACGTGCCCCTCCTCCATCACCTCCAGCAGCGCCGACTGGGTCTTGGGCGAGGCACGGTTGATCTCGTCCGCGAGCAGGACGGAGGTGAAGACCGGGCCGGTGTGGAACTCGAACCGCCGGGTGCCCTGATCCCAGATGGTCACGCCGGTCACGTCGCTGGGCAGCAGGTCGGGGGTGAACTGGATCCGCTGGTGGCTGCCGTGCACCGAGGCGGCGATCGCCTTGGCCAGGGATGTCTTGCCGGTGCCCGGGGCGTCCTCCAGCAGGACGTGCCCCTCGGCGATCATCGCGGTGAGCACCAGGCGCACCGGGGCGTCGGCGCCCAGCACCGCCTGGGACACGTTCCGGGTGAGCGCGGCGAAGGTCTGGGCGAACCAGGTCGACTCGTCGGGGGTCATCGCGTGCGGCTCCTGTCGCGGGTGGTGGTGGTCATCCGTCGGCCCCGGGGTCGGTCGGGTCGGTCGGCTCGGTCCAGCTGACCGTGGTCGGCGCGGACGTGGTCCAGCTGCTCCAGCCGACCTCGGTGCGCAGCTGGACCCGGAGGTTCAGCGTGGTCGGGTTGGCGACGAACGGGCTGTCGTTCAAGGCGACCCGCACCGAGGTGGCAGCCCCGGCGGGCGGGTCGGTGATGGTGCCCAGCACGCCCCAGCCGGACAGCTCGTACCGGTACTCCAGCACGGGTCGGCCACCGGTGTCGGTGGGCGGTGACCAGGACAGGACGGCCTCGGTGGGTCGCCCGTTGTTCGGCGCCGGCGTGACGGCGATCTGCGCGCCGCTCGGGGCGTTCGGCAGCGTCACGACGGTCTCCCCCGGCACCGTGAAGGTCGCCGCCGGGCCGGTGCCGCGTCGGTTCTGCGCGTTCACCGAGACCTGGGGTGCGTTGCCCGCGGCCAGGCCGGAGATGCGCACCGTCCACACCCCGCGGCGACTCGGGGTGACCGCGCCGACCCCGCCGATGGAGGAGGTGACCTGGTAGCCGGTGACCGGGTCGCCGTTGCCGTTCGCGGCGTCCCAGCTCACGTCCACCCAGCCCTGGCCGGGACCGGTGCTGCTCGGCGTGGAGCTGCCGGTCACCCGCAGCCCGGTCGGGGCGGTCGGCACGTCGTAGGCGACGCCGGTGGCACTCACCTCCGCGCTGGTCCCGGCGCGGTTGCTCGCCGACAGGGTGAAGGTGATCGTCTGGTCGTTGGGCACCGCGACGTCCTGCGAGGTGGTGCCCTCCGGCAGATCGCGGACCTCGGACACCCCACCACCGCTGATCCGCAGCCGGTAGGTCAGGGTGGCGCCGTTGTTGGCGGTCGGGTTCCAGCTCACCCGGAGCTTGCCGGACTCGATCGAGGTGACCGGGTCGCCGGTGAAGGACGGGGTGTCAGGTCGGGCCGCCGGGGTCGCCGCAGCGGACGACGGGCTCCACCCGCTCGGCTGCGGCGCGCGGTTGTGCGCGCGGACCTGCACCGTGTAGGCGGTGCCGTTCTCCAGCCCGCGCCAGGTGGCGGAGGTCCCGGCGACGGTCTGGCTGCCCGATCCGCCCCGGGGCGCGGGCGAGATGGTCGCCGTGTAGGAGGTGATCGGCGATCCCTTGGAGGCCGGGGCCGCCCAGGTCGCGGTGATCTCCCGGTCGCCCCAGGCCAGCGTCGGTGCGCCCGGCGCATCCGGCACCGCGTCGGGCCGTGCGCTGGCGGAGGCGGGGCTCGGGTCGGACCACCCGACGGCGTTCTGCGCGGCGACGGTGAAGGTGTACTCGACGTCGTTGGTCAACCCGTCGAGGGTGCAGGTGGTCGAGGTGCAGGCGCGCTGCTGCCCGCCCGGGCTCACCGTGACCCGGTACCCGGTGATCGGTTCGCCGCGGGCGTCGGGCGCGTCCCAGGCGAGCACCACGGTCGAGTCCCGCACCTCGCCCACCCGGGGCGCCTTGGGCGCGGCCGGCTTGCCACGGACCCGCAGCGAGATGGTCGCCGCGACCTCACGGGCCGCGTCGTTGGTGGCGTCACGCACCCGGACCTGCACGACCATCTGCCCGGTCAGGTCGGCATTCGGCCGGACCACGACATTGCTGCCGGAGACGCTGGCGGTGCCGGTCCCGGCGGTCTGCACGCTGGCACCGATCACGGTGAGCGGCTGGTCCGGGAACGGGTTGTACGCCCCGGCGAGGACGTCCACCACGGAGTCCTGTCCCTGCACGGCGTCGTTGATCACCCGGTCGGGCACGCTGGCCAGGCGGCGGGTGCTGGCGATCGCCCGGACCTCGACCTGCACGTCCATGGTGCCGGAGCGGCCGTAGCTCAGTTCCAGTTGGATCGTCCCCGCGCTGCCCTTGGCGGTGCCGGTGGCGGCGGAGACGCTCAGCCGGGTGCCGTCCAGGCTCGCGGAGAACCCGGCCGGTGCGCCGGAGACCAGCCGGAAGCCGTAGGACTGGTCGCCGGTCGATCCCTCCACCCCCTGGGTGAAGGTGCGCAGGTCGACCGACACCGGTGCCTCGCCGGGGGCGACCTCGATCCGACTGGGCGAGAAGGTGGGCGGGTAGTCGTCCTCGGTGAAGACGGTGATCGGCAGCGTGAGAGTCCGGGTCCGGGCGTTGGCGTCGTCCGGGCCGGTCGCGTCGGTGACCGGGACCGTGATGGACGCGGGCCCGGCGTACCCGGCCTCGGAGGTGAACTGCAGGGTGCTGGCGTCGACCACCAGCGGACCCCCGTTCGACCGGGTGGCGGTGACTGCGGTCGGGTCGGCGATCTGCGCGGTGCGGCCGGGCGCCACCTGCACCTGCGCGCCGAGCGGGATGGTCAGGGTGTCGCCACTGGCCACGCGCAGTTCGTCCGCGCGGGGGCGCACCTGGGGCGGGAAGAAGCCGAGCGGCGGCACGGTGATGAAGGCGTACGCGGTGGCGGTGCCGGTGTCGTCGGCGGTGTTCGTCAGCCGGTAGGGCAGGGTCTGCGCGGTGTCCGCCAGGGTGACCCGCACGGTGCCGTCGGCGAGCACCGTCGCCACGTCCTGCGCGCTGGTCGGCACGGAGACCTCCAGGTCGGACATCGGTCCGCTGGGGTTCTGGGCGACCTCCAGCACGTCGACGTCCACGGCGGTCTTGTCGATGGTGTCGGCGGGCGGCACGACGATGTCCTTGGCGACCGGCGGCAGCAGGGCCGCGTCGGCGTCGACCTGGACCGTCAGGACCGCACCGCTGCTGGCACCGCGCTCGTTCACCGCCGTGTACCCGATCCCGAACGTGCCCTCGGCGCCGGGGGCGTCCACCACGATCCGGCTGCCCTGCACCTCGGCCTCGACCTGCTCCGGCAGCTCCAGCGCCGGGTCCACGCTCAGGTCACCGCCCGCCAGGTCGACGTCGTTGTCCAGCACCCGGACCTCGACCCGCTGCCCCGGTCGCACGGTGACCTGGTCGTCCCGGGCCACCACCCGGTTGCTGTCGTCGGGACGGTCGGCGATGCCGACCCGGACGGTGCCGACGGCGCGCTGGCCGGTCCAGTCCTCGACGGCGTAGGTGAACTCGTCGGTGCCGGACTCGCCGGGCAGCGCCTCGTACTCCAACCAGTCGGCGCCGACCGCGGTGACCCGGCCCTTGGTGCCGGCGGCGTCGACCCCGAGCAGGCTGACGCCGTCGCCGTCCACGTCGATGCCGACCAGCGGGATCGCGATCCGCACGGTGTCACCGGTGAACACCCGGGCGACGACGTCCTTCGGGCGGGGCGGGACCTTGGTGGCCGGGTCCGAGTCGTGCACCCGCACGGTGGCGGTGGCGGCGGTCTGGTTGCCGGTGGCGTCCTGGACGATGAAGGTGGCACGCACGGTCATCGCGCTGTCGGGTGCCTGGTACCGCAGCACGTCGCCGGAGACGAACATCAGCCCCTGGCCCTCGCCCAGCGGCTCGGCGAACTCCGTGACCAGGGAGATGGTGTCGCCGTCCGGGTCGTAGGCGTCGGCCAGCACCGGGATGGTCACCACCCCGCCGGTGCGGACCTCGGCCACGGCGTTGGGCACCACCGGCGGCTGCGAGGTGCTGGCCGGGGGCACCGGCTGGACCAGGATCTCCCCCACCGCGCTGGCGCTGCCGTTGGTCACCACGTACTCCAGCACCACCGGCTCGGTGAGGGCACCCACCGCGGCGACCTCCACCAGCTCGTGGTTCTGCACCGCGACCTTCAGCTGTTCCGGGGCGCTGACCGACTGCACGACGAGCACCCCGCCGGCCGGGTCGGTGTCGTTCGCCAACGGCGCCACGGTCATGGTCCCGCCGGTGGGCAGCCAGGCGCGGTCCAGCACGGCGGTCGGCGGCTGCGGGGTCTCGGGCGGGTCCACCACGTCGATCCGGGCCAGCCCGGTCGCCTGCTGGGGTGCGGCGGTGATGGTGAAGGAGACGTAGTAGGTCCCGGCGCGGGGCGCGCTGAACGCGATCGTGCCCTGCTCCAGGTCCGGGGTCACGGTGGTGCCGCCCACCTGGTCCACCCCGGCGAGCCGGGGCGTCTCCGCACCGTGGGTGCGCACCGCGGTGAGCGGGCGCAGCTCCACCGTGCGGCCCACGTAGGTCTCGGCGTGCACCGGGTCCAGTTGCAGGTCCAACGACCCCGCGGCGCGCACGTCCACGTCGACGGTGCCCTCGGTGGTGTTGGTCCCGTCCGACACCAGGACGTGCACCGTCGTCGGACCCAGGTCACCGCCGTCGGCGACGTAGGTCAGCGTGCCGTCCTGCCGGAACCGGGCGGTGCCCTTCTCCGCGGTGGCGCTGACCAGGGTCAGCTCGTCGCCGTCCGGGTCGATGAAGTCGGCCAGCACGGGGTAGGTGGCACTGGCGGTCTGTTCGACCAGGATGCTGCCGGTGCGCTCCTGCACCGGCGGGTCGTTCTGGGTGTCCCGGACGGTGAGCGTCACGCTGGCGGTGGACGGGGAGCTGGTGCCGCGACCGTCGCTGATCGAGTAGCTGAAGGTCGCACTGCCGCTGGCCCCGGGGGCGACCCGGACCTGCAACGCCCGGCCGCCGTAGACCGGTTCCAGGGTGCCGAAGCTCTCCGGCAGCGGGTCGAACTCGGTGATCACCAGGATGCCGCAGTCCGAGGAGGTGTCGTTGTCGATCACCGGCAGGATCGCCGAGCGGCCGGGTCGCACCCCGAAGTCGTCGTCCACCGCGGAGGGGGTGGCGCTGTTGGTGGAGCACTCGGCGACCAGCTCGTGGGTGGTGCGGTCGCCGTCGGCCTGCTCGCTCTCGTCCTGGGTCTCCTCCTCCGGGATCACCTGCGACCAGTCGGGTTCGCGCAGTTCGGTGTCCTGCAGCGGCAGCCAGAGCCGTCCGTCCCGGGTCTCGTTCAGGGCGACCACCTGCCGGTTGACCCGGAAGACCAGGGTGGCGGCGGAGGTCATACCGTCCAGGGTGAGCAGCTGTTCGTCCTGGCCGTCGCACAGCATCAGGTAGTTGTCCCGGGCCGACGGCCAGGCGGCGTGCGCGCATTCGCCCACCCGGACCGGCGCCGCGGGGGTACCGCCGCTCCCGGCCTGGTACTCGGCCGTGATCGACCCGTTCGCCACCGACGCCTCGACCAGGCCGGTGCTGCCGGACACCAATACGGTGTCGGCGCGCGGGCCCGGCTGCTGCAGCACCGGCGAGCTCAGCCCCAGGGAGGCGGAACCGCCCGGGGTGCGCAGGGTGTCGCCGTCCAGTCCGACCACGGTGTCCCCCACCGCGGTCACCGCGTCGACGCCTCCGCCCAGCCCGGTCTCGGCACTGGTGGTCGACGCGCCGCCGGTGTGCGGCGTGACCCGGGTGACGTCACCGGTCTGCGCGGCGACCAGGAAGGCGTCTCCGGAGTCGGCGACCACGACCCGCGCGTCACCGTCCACGGTGGCGTCGGCGGGGTCGGTGCCGGTCTGCAACAGCGGCAGGTCAGCGAGGGTGCGCACCCACAGCTGGCCGTCGGCGTCCAGCACCGCGACCGTGCCCGCCTGCATCGACACCTGCGACCCGGCGGGCACCGGCACCTCGGCGGCGGCGGCGACCGAGGCCGGGTCGACGACGGTCAGGGTGCCCGGCTCGACCAGCAGGACGTCCGACCCCTCCTGCCGCACGTCGAAGTCACCGCTCTTCGCGACCAGCCCGGCGTTCAGCTCCTCGACCTGGGCGTTGTACCGGCCCAGCTGCAGAGTGTTGGTCGCGGTCAGCCACACCGCGCCGTCGTTCAGCTCGACCTGGGCCAGCGGGAAACCGGGGTTGACCACCGCGAGGGTGGCCAGCACGGCGGGCACCGTCACCACGGCGGCGGTGGAGGCGGTGCGCTTGCGGTCCCAGGGCCACTTCACTGCGTGCACCCCTCGGCCGGGGTGGTGGAGGCGCGACGATCGGCGCGCACCACGGAGACCTCGATGCAGACCTGGCCCTCGATGTCGGCGAGGTCGGCGGCCGGGATCACGATCCCCGGCTCGTCCACCGGCTGCACCTGGGTCTGCCCGGTGCTGCGCAGCAGGCCCCACAGGTAGGTGTCGCCGTCCTGCGGGTCCGGGTTGCGCCAGCTGAACACCGCGCTGCCGTCGGCCTGCCGGGTGCCGGTGAGGCCGATCGGGGTGGGCACCGTCAGGCCGACGGTCGGTGCCGGGTTCGCCAGCGGGTCGTCGTCCCGGTTCTGCCCGCGATCCGGGTTCTGGGTGACCAGCAGCACCACGACCACGGCGGCGACCACCACGGCACCGGAGACCAGGCCCGCGACCAGGCGGCCGGTGCGGCGGCGTCGCGGTTCGGGGTCGACGGACACCCGGACGTCCACGGCCGGGGTGGTTCCCGGGGGCACAGCGGTTCCCGGGGGCACAGCGGTTCCCGGGGGCACGGCGGTTCCCTGGGGCACGGTTCCCGGTGGCGCCGATGGCACCGCGTGCACCGGGCGGATCCTGGTGGCGTCGTGGTCGACCGGGCTCGCCGGGGTGGGAACCGGGGTTGCGACCGGGCCCGGGGACACCGCGTGCACCGGCCGCATCCGGGTCGCGTCGGGATCGGCGGCCGTCGTGGCGGCGGCGGTGTCCTCGCCCAGGTCCAGGGGGGTCAACGGCAGGCCGAGGTCGGCCTCCACCGCGCGCAGGTCCATCGCCAGGTCCACCGCGTGGGCGTGCCGACGAGCCGGGTCCACCGCCATCGCGCGGGCCAGCACCGTCCGCAGCCGGGGCGGCAGGTCGTCCCGGGCGATCGGCGTCGGGGTGCCGCGCTCGATCCGACCCACCAGCTCGGCGGCCTCGTTGGAGCCGCCCGGGCGCTCGAACGGTGAGCGACCCGCCAACGCGGAGAACAGGGTCGCGCCGAGCGAGTAGACGTCGGCGCGGGGACCCGCCTGCGGCGAGGCGGTCAGCAGCTCGGGGGCCGCCCACGGGATCGACATGCCGACAGCCGGTGCGTGGTCGTCCACCGGGGCGGCGATGCCGAAGTCGCTCAGCACGGGCCGACCCAGGTCGTTGAACAGCACGTTCGCGGGCTTGATGTCCCGGTGCACGATCCCGGCCCGGTGCATGGTCTCCACGGCGCAGGCCAGCTGCACCCCGATCCGCAGCACCTCCGCGATGGCGATCCGCTCGGCCCGATAGCGCTGACCGAGTGTGGCGCGCGGGCAGAGCTCCATCACCAGGAACTCGCGCCCGTCGTCGGTGACCCCCGCCTGGTAGACGGTGACGATCGACGGGTGGTGCGACACCCGTGCCGTCAGGTCCGCCTCGCGTTCGAAGGCCGACCGCTCGGCGTCGTCGACCGTGGGCAGCAGGACCTTGATCGCCACGTCCCGCCGGGGCAGCTGCTGCTGGTAGGCGTAGACGTCGGCGGCACCACCACCACCGAGCACCCGGGAGAAGGTGTAGCCCGGAAGTCGCGGCGGCTGCGCGGCTTCCCGTGGACTCATGCAGGCGGCTCCACCGTGAACGTGATCCCGTCGCCGAGGTCCACCAGCTCGCCGGGCCGCACCGCGACCGGCTCCCCGGCGGGGATCTTGCGCGGCGGCAGCCCGCCGGAGGAGACCGAGACGCCATTGGTGGAGAACAGGTCGGTGACCAGCACCCGGTCGGACTCCACCCGGATCTCGGCGTGGGTCCGGGAGATGTCCTGGGTGGGGCTCGGCACCGCCACCAGCCGGGTGCGGACGCCCTCGGCCGCACGCGCCGCCTGGGGCGCGCGACCGATCAGTAGCACACCGTCCACCGGGACGACCACGCCGGTCGACAGCGCCACCCGGGGGAAGGAGTCGGGGGCCGGTGCCGGAGGCGTCAACGGCACCGCCGCGGTGCCACCGGTGGACGACCCCGCACTCGCGGTGGGCGTCGAGCCGGTGGAGGTGGTGGACGGCCACTGGCCGGAGTCGGAGACCGCCCAGGACGGCAGGTTCTGCCGGATGCTGGCCAGCTCGCCGCTGAGGATCGTCATGCCGTCGTGGTCGTCGTCGGAGGCCGGGCCGGGCAGGGCAGGCGCCGGAGCGGTGGCCACCGGCGTGGCCGGAGCCGGGGTGGGCGCCGGCTGCGGGCTGGGCGCGACGGCGGGCCAGGAGCGCGGGCCGTCGACCGGCGGGAGGCCGGTCCCGGGGGCGGGCTCGGGGGCGGGCTCGGGCTTCGGCGTCGGGATCGCGGGCAGGACCTCGGTGGCGGCGGCCGAGGCCGGGACCGGAGTCGAGACCGGGGCCGGAGTGGGCGGAGTCGGTCGCGGGGGCAGCTCCGCCTCGCGGTCACGACGGCGCACCGGTCGCGTCGGGCGGGCCGGGGCGACCGGGCCGACCGGGCCGACCGGGGCAGCGGTGCGCGGAGCGGCAGTGCGCGGCACCGCCACGTCCTCCGCCTCCGACGTCCCGTCCAGCACGATGGACGACGCGCGCACCACGCCCTCGATGATCGGCAGCGCACCGGCGGTCGACGCACCCGGCGCACGCAGCTCCACTCGCTCCGCCGCGTCGTCGCTGTCCTCGGTCCACAGCACCACCTGCGGCGCGGTGCGCTGATGGCGCTCACCGTCCCGGGTGGTCACGATCGTCACGTCGCCCCGCAGCGCGGTGTGCACTCCGCCGGCCACCCGGGCCGCGGCGAAGGCGTGCAGGCCGCTGATCCCGTCGACCAGCAGGGCCTCCAGCGGTCGGCTCAGTCCCTCGCGGGCGCGCAGCGTGGACCACACCGCGAGCACCACCGGCTCCGGCGTCTCCGGGTGCAGGAGCACGGCCATGTCGCCGGCGACCACCCCGAACCACTCGCCTGGGGTGTACTCGGGCACGCTCATCGATCCTCCACCTGGTGACGCGGACGCGGGATGGTCGCGCCGTCGACGCTGTCGTCCCACTTCCCATCGGTCGGAACCCCCGCCAACGCGAGCCATCCGGGAGCATTCTCCGGTCCGGCGTGCGCATCGACCACCACAGCGGTGGTGTTGTCCCGGCCACCGGCCTGCACGGCGAGCCGGACCAGGGCGGCAGCCGCCTCCGACGCGTCGGATCCGTCGGCCAGCACCAGGGCGATCTGCTCCGGGGTCAACTCGTTCGTCAGGCCGTCGGAGCAGAGCAGCAGCCGGTCACCGGGCTGAGCGGGCAGCAGCCAGTAGTCCGGCTCCGGGTCGCTGCCGGTGCCCAGCGCGCGGGTCAGCACGTGGCGTTCCGGGTGCTGCTCGGCGTCCTGGGCGCTGAGCCGGCCGGTGTCCATCAGCTCCTGCACCACCGAATGGTCCACGCTGAGCTGGGTCAGCTCCCGGTCCGACCAGCGGTAGACCCGCGAGTCGCCGACGTTGAACACCAGCCAGTGCGCCACCCCGTCCTGGTCGGCGAGGGCCACCCCGGCGACCGTGGTGCCCCCCTCCCGGCGCTCGAAGGTGCCCCGGATCCGGGCGGCGGCACGCTGGAAGCAGCCCTGCAGGTCGGCGGGCTCGACGCTGGTCAACCCGGCGGTCTGCGCGAATTCCTCCACCGCGAGCCGACTGGCCACGTCACCCGCCTCGTGGCCGCCCATCCCGTCGGCGACCAGGAACACCGGCGGATGGGCCAGCAGCGCGTCCTCGTTCAACGCGCGCACCCGGCCGCGATCGGTGGCCGAACCCCAGGTCGTCCGCATCACTCCCCCGTCCCCGGCTGATCGCCGGTCAGATTCCCAGCTGGTAGACGCCCCAGTAGGCGAGCACCACCAACAGGATGGCGCAGGCGACCGTCGTCCCCCACACCGCCACATGTCCGAACACCCCGTTGACCAGCGGTCGACCGATCCGCCGCAGGGTACGCATCCGATCGATCACCAGCACGGCAGCCAGCACGGCCGACAGGCCGAGCAGCCGGACGCCGAGCCACCCACCCTGCACCACCCAGCCGTTCCGCTCGTAGTCCAACGCGAGCCGCGCCACCGAGACCAGGTACCAGACCAGCGCGATCACGGTCGCGACGGTGGCGGCGCTCAGCAGGGTCAGTCGCCGGGTGAGCGGCACGTCCCGGCCCGGCAGAGCCGGCTGCCCACGCCAGTGCCGCCAGCCGACCGCCGCCCACCGGGTCGCCGGGAGCAGCACCGCCACGCCGACCGCGCCGATGATGAGCACCAGCAACAGATCACCGTCGCCGAGCCAGCGAGGCTGCGGCACCGGTTGGGCCAGGTACAGCTGCTCGGGCTGGGCTCCGGCGATCCGCGGTGCCGCCCGGGCGGTGTCCGGCAGCCCGAGCACCCAACCGCACAGGTCCCGCAGGAAAGCGGGCGAGACGGTGCCGTCGATCCGGATGCCATGATCCGCGCCGCCGTAGTAGCGCAGCGTGTAGTCGCCGTTCCCGGCGATGCCGATGTCCCGGATCACCTGTTCGGCGCCCTGGATGATCGGCATCGACTGGTCGGCGGTGCCGTAGACCATCAGCACCGGCTGGGTGGTCTGCCGCAGGTACGGCGCCACGTCGAAGTCCACGTACTCGAAGCCACCCCCGGGCAGCCGCATGCCGACAGCACGCGGGATGGCCCGGAACACCTGGTCCGGCACCCCGGTGTTGCGCAGGTACTGGTCCACGGCGAAGCCCGCCTGCTGCCGGGGCGGCACCACCGGCGCGGAGGCCAGCACCACGAAGTCCACCGCCGCCCGCTCGGCCGCCATCACCGGGGCGATCCAGGCGCCCTCGGACTCGGCGTAGATCCCGACCCGGGTCGAGTCGACGTCCGGCAACGAACGCAGCAGGTCGAAGGACGCCAGGTAGTCCTGGGCCATCGCCACGTAGTCGCGGTGCCGCATCGAGTAGGTGTCCAGCCGCTTGTCCGGCACCATCGTCGCCACCCCGGCCTCGGCCAGTGCGTAGGCCTGCGCGACGAACGCGTCCTCGAACTTGCCGGTCCCCGCCCCGTGCACGAAGAGCACCGCGGGCACCGGGTCCGGCGCGTCCATCGGCGTCAGGATCCTGGCCTGCACGGTGGCCCCGTCCAGCTGCACCTCCACCACGTGGGTGTCCACGTCGTAGTGGGACAGCTCCGGAGCGTCCCCGATGGCGGTGGAGGCCGACTGCACGGTCAGCGGATCGGTCACCGGCAAGGGTCGCCATTCCGGCCCCATCAACGAACCGATCACCGCGAGCAGGATCGCCCCGGCCAGCACGCCGCCGATCAGCCGGTAGACCGCGTCCCGGCGCGCCGACCGCGGTCGATGCGCCCCCGCCTCGCGCTCGGCGTCACGGACCAGCCGTCGGCGACGACGCCCGGGGCTCTCCCCCGGACGCGGGGACGACTCGTCACGTGCCGCCATCAAAAGCCCAGGCGGCCGAGCTGCTTCGGATCGCGCTGCCAGTCCTTGGCCACCTTGACGTGCAGGTCGAGGTAGACCCGGGTGCCGAGCAGTGCCTCGATGCCCCGGCGCGCGTCGGTGCCCACCTGCCGCAGCCGCGACCCGCCACGACCGATGACGATCGCCTTCTGCGAGTCCCGCTCGACGAACAGGTTGACCCGGACGTCCACCATCGGGGCCTCGCCCTCGCCGACCTCACGGGGCAGGATCTCCTCCACCTGCACCGCCAGCGAGTGCGGCAGCTCGTCCCGCACCCCCTCCAGCGCCGCCTCACGCACCAGCTCGGCGACCATGACGGACTCCGGCTCGTCGGTCAGCTCGCCCTCGGGGTAGAGCGCCGGGCCCTCCGGCAGGTACCCGGTGAGCAGACGCTCCAGCTCCTCGACCTGGTAGCCGTCCTGCGCGGACACCGGGATGATCTCCGCCCAGTCGCCCAGCTCGGAGATGGCCAGCAGATGCTCGGCCAGACGCTGCTTGCCCACCAGGTCGGCCTTGGTCGCGATCGCGATCACCGGGGTGCCCCGGCGGCCGCGGCTCAGCTCGGCCAGCTGCTCGGCGATGAACCGGTCACCGGGGCCGACCTTCTGGTCAGCGGGCAGGCAGAAGCCGATCACGTCGACCTCGGTCAGGGTGTCCTTGACCAGGGAGTTCAACCGCTCGCCGAGCAGGGTGCGCGGCCGGTGCAGCCCCGGGGTGTCGACCAGCACCAGCTGGGCGTCCTCCCGGTGCACGATGCCCCGGATGGTGTGCCGGGTGGTCTGGGGGCGACCGGAGGTGATCGCCACCTTCTGGCCCACCAGGGCGTTGGTCAGGGTGGACTTGCCGGCGTTCGGCCGTCCCACCAGGCAGGCGAAGCCGGATCGATGGGTCACCATCAGGGCCTTTCTTCTGAGCTCATCACCGCGTTCTCCGCGGCATCTTCTGACGCTTCCTCGTCGGGAACCCGACTGACCAGAACCCTAGCCACTCGTTTGCGGCGTCCCTCGGTGCCCTGTGCCACCAGCCGCAGCCCGTGGATCTCACCGGCCGAACCGGGGATCGGGACCTTGCCCAACGACTTGGCGAGCAGGCCACCGGCGGTGTCGACGTCGTCGTCCTCGACCTCGATGCCGAACAGCTCGCCGAGTTCGTCGCGGCCGAGCCGGGCCGGGACCAGGAAGGTCCCGCCGCCCAGGTCCTCCACCTGCGGTGCCGACGGGTCGTGCTCGTCGGTCAGCTCGCCGACGATCTCCTCCAGCGCGTCCTCGATGGTGACCAGCCCCGCGATGCCGCCGTACTCGTCCACCACCATCGCGATGTGCGAGGCACCGGCCTGCAGCTCGCGCAGCAGCTCGTCCACCGGCTTGGACTCCGGCACGAACACCGCGGGCCGGACCACGCTGAGCGCCGGGGCGTCGGCGGCGGAGGGGTCCTCCTCCATCCGACGCACCAGGTCCTTGAGGTAGATCACCCCGCGCAGGTCGTCCACCTGCTCACCGATCACCGGCACCCGGGAGTAGCCGGACCGCAGCAGCAGGGACAGCACCTTGCGCAGCGGGGTCTGCTCGCCGGTGGTGATCATGTCGGTGCGCGGCACCATCACCTCGCGGGTCAGGGTCTCGCCCAGGCCGAGCACGGAGCGCAGCATCTCGCGCTCCTCGTCGTCGATCGACTCCCGGCCGTCGCGCTCGACCATCTCGCGCAGCTCGCGTTCGTCCAGATCACCGGAGGGCTCGGCGATCCGCAGCAGCGGGCCGATCACCCGGCGCACCCCTGCCAGCAGCCGGGCGGTGAGCTTCAGCACCGAGATCGCGCGCCGCTGCCCCACCGACCGCGGGCTCAACCGCGCCAGCACGACGGTGAGGAAGGCGCAGGCGATCACGGCGATCACCAGTTCGACCGACCAGCTCAGGGTGCTCGCGGCGATCGCCAGGGTGATGCAGACGGCGGCGACCATCTCGCAGAGCAGTCGCAGGGTGCCCGCCGAGGAGGCCACCCGTGCCCGGTCCTCGCACAGCGCCTCGATCCGCTCGGCGGCCGGGTGCCGGGTGGCGGCCAGGTCGGCCACCTGCCCGCGCGAGACCCGCAGGATCGCCGCCTCGCCCGCCGACAGCAGCGCGGCCACCAGCAGGGCCAGCACCGCCAGTGTGACCAGCAGGCCGATCGGGACCTCGCTCATCGCCCGGCGAGGAAGGTCAGCAGGAGATGTCGCTGCAGCGCGAACATCTCCTTCTCCTCCTCCGGCTCGGCGTGGTCGTAGCCGAGCAGGTGCAGGATGCCGTGCGTGGTGAGCAGGAGCATCTCCTCCACCGTGGAGTGACCGGCGGTGCGGGCCTGCTCCACCGCGACCTCCGGGCAGAGCACCACGTCGCCGAGCAGGCCGGGCGGGGTCGGCTCGTCCGCGCGACCGGGCCGCAGCTCGTCCATCGGGAAGGACAGCACGTCCGTCGGGCCCGGCTCGTCCATCCACTTGACGTGCAGATCCGTCATCACGTCGGTGTCGACGAACAGGATGGACAGGTCGGTCTGCGGGTGGACGTGCATCTGGTCCAGCACGAACCGGGCCAGCGCGGCGAACTCCGCCTCGTCGACCGGGTGCCCGGACTCGTTGTTGACCTCGATGCTCATTTGTTCGTGTCCCAGCGTGCGTAGGCGTCGATGATGTCGCTCACCAGGCGGTGACGGACGACATCGGAGGAGGACATCCGGCAGAACGCGACGTCGTCGACGTCCGCCAGGATCGATTCCACCACCCGCAGACCGGACTGCGTGCCCGAGGGCAGGTCCACCTGGGTCACGTCGCCGGTGACGACGATCTTCGACCCGTAGCCGAGTCGGGTGAGGAACATCTTCATCTGCTCGGCCGAGGTGTTCTGCGCCTCGTCCAGGATGATGAAGGAGTCGTTGAGCGTGCGCCCGCGCATGTAGGCCAGCGGCGCGACCTCGATCGTCCCGGCCTCCATCAGCCGCGGGATCGAGTCCGGGTCCACCATGTCGTGCAGCGCGTCGTACAGCGGGCGCAGGTAGGGGTCGATCTTCTCCGACAGCCCGCCGGGCAGGAAGCCGAGCCGCTCCCCCGCTTCGACCGCCGGGCGGGTCAGCACGATCCGGTTGATCTCCCGGGCCTGCAGCGCCTGGACCGCCTTGGCCATCGCCAGGTAGGTCTTGCCGGTTCCGGCCGGGCCGATGCCGAAGGTGATCGTGTTCCGGTCGATCGCGTCCACGTAGGACTTCTGCCCGGTGGTCTTCGGCCGGATGTTGCGGCCGCGGCCGGACAGGATGTTCATGCTCAGCACGTCGGCCGGGCGGGTGCCGGTGCCCGCGGTCAGCATCGCCACCGACCGGGTCACCACCTCCGGGGTCAGCGGGGTACCGGCGGCGGCCATCTCGATCAGCTCGTCCACCAGGCGGGCGGCGAGCGCCACGTCACCCGCGGGTCCGGACATCCGGATCTCGTTGCCGCGCACGTGCAGGTCGACGGTGCGGAAACCGGACTCGATGGCGCGCAGCACCTGGTCCTGGAGCCCGAGCAGCTCCACCATCGACACCTGCGTGGGAACCGTGATCCGGTGTTCGACCCGGGCGGGCACGGCGGCGGACGGGTGGGCTGAACGCTGCGACTGCGGGGTGGATTCGACCATGTGCTCGGCTTGCGCCGTCGCGCTCCTTCGATGGTGCGGGCGATGGATGTCCAACTTTACCGGGCGGTGGTGACACCCCGCCCGAGGACCCAACCGCCCGACGGCGGCGTTTCATCCCGACCAGCCGTGGACGGAGCCGTCGGTTCAGACCCAGCGACCGAGCCCCGCTGCCAGCAGGCTCAGCGCGACCGTCCCGGCGGTGGAGGTGCGCAGCACGTGCGGGCCGAGCCGCACGGTCCGGGCACCGGCGGCCTCCAGCGCCGCTGTCTCCTGCGCGGAGATGCCGCCCTCGGGACCGACCACGATCAGCACCTCCGCCGGCGTGCCCTCGGCCGGGAGCGCGGCGGCCGACAGCGGAACCGTCGCCTCCTCGTGCAGCACCAGCACGGCGCCACCGGCGGCGACCACCGCCTCGGTGCGGGCGACGAGCCCACGGCGGTCCACCGGCGGCTCGACCTCCGGCACCCAGGCGCGGCGGGACTGCTTGGCGGCGGCCCGGACGGTCGCCAACCAGCGGGCACGGGACTTGGCTGCCCGGTCGCCCCGCCAGATCACGATCGACCGTTCGGCCTGCCACGGGATCACCGCGTCCACGCCGACCTCGGTCGCCGCCTCGATCGCCATCTCGTCCCGGTCGCCCTTGGCCAGGGCTTGGACCAGCACCAGGCGGGGCGTGGACGCCGGTTCGGTGACCCGCTGCCGCACGGTGAGCCGCACGCCCTCGGGCTCGACCGCGGCGATCTCCCCGACCAGGCGCACCCCGGCACCGTCCACCACGTCGATCCGCTCCCCGGCGGTCCGGCGCTGCACCACCCCGGCGTGCCGCCCCTCGGCACCGTGCAGCAGGTACACGTCTCCGGCGTGGTAGCCGTCCAGCTGACCCGGGTCGGTCACGAAGACCGGCGCGGTCATCAGCGGCCCGAGAGCTTGTCGCGCAGCTTGGCGAACACCCCGGTGCTCGCCGCCTGCAACCGGGCGTCCGGCCGCTCCTCGCCGCGCAGGGCGGACAGCTGGCGCAGCAGGGCCGCCTGCTCGTCGTCCAGACCGGTGGGCACCTGGACCTCCACGTGCACGTGCAGGTCGCCGCGGCCACCGGCGTGCAGATGACCGACGCCCAGGTTCTTCAGCGTGACGACCTGCTGCGGCTGGGTGCCCGGGCGCAGGTCGACCTCCTGCGGGCCGTCCAGGGTGTCCAGGGTGAGCACCGTGCCGAGGGCGGCAGCGGTCATCGGGACGGTGAGTGTGCAGTGCAGGTCGTCGCCCTCGCGCAGGAAGGTCTCGTGCCGCCGCTCGCGCACCTCCAGGTAGATGTCACCGGCCGGGCCACCGGCGGGGCCGACCTCACCCTGGGCGGTGAGCTTGATCCGGGTGCCGGTGTCCACACCGGCCGGGACGTCGACCTCCAGGGTGCGGCGGGAGCGGACCCGTCCCTCACCGGCGCACTCGGTGCACGGCTCCGGGATCACGGTGCCGAAACCGTGGCAGGCGGCGCACGGCTGGGTGGTCATCACCTGGCCGAGGAAGGAACGAGCGACCCGCTGCACGGTGCCCTGACCGCCGCACACCTCACAGGTGCGCGGCGAGGTCCCCGGGCGGCAGCAGGTGCCGGAGCAGGTGGGACAGACCACGGCGGTGTCGATCGGCACCTGCCGGTGGGTGCCGAAGGTGGCCTCGGCCAGGTCGATGTCCAGCCGGATCAGCGCGTCCTGACCGCGCCGGGCACGCGGGATCGGACCGCGGTGCCCGCCACCGGCGGCCGCCCCGAAGAAGGTCTCGAAGATGTCCTGGAAGCCGAAGCCACCCGCCTGACCGCCACCGCCGCCACCAGGGGCGGTCGGGTCCTGACCGAGGTCGTACATCTGGCGCTTGTCCGGGTTGGACAGCACCTCGTACGCACGCTGGACGTCCTTGAACTTCTCCTCCGACGCACTGTCGGACCCGGCGACGTCCGGGTGGAACTCCCGCGCCAGCCGGCGGTAGGCCTTCTTGATCTGCTCGCCGGTGGCATCGCGCGGGACGCCCAGGACCTCGTAGTAATCGTTCACGTAAAGAGCTTCCTCAATCAGTTGGCAAGGATGCGCGAGAGATAACGGGCGACGGCGCGCACGGAGGCGATGGTGCCGGGGTAGTCCATCCGGAGCGGGCCGAGCGAGGCGATCCGGGCGACGGCCGCCCCGTCGGCGCCGTAGCCCGAGCTGACCAGGCTGGCGTCGACCAGGCCCTCGTGCCGGGTCTCGCGGCCGATCCGCACCGACACCCCCTCGTCCTCGGCGGCGTCGGTGAGCAGGCGGAGCAGCACGACCTGCTCCTCCAGCGCCTCCAGCACCGGGCTGAGCGTGCGGGCCACGTCGGTGTTGCCGCGCACCAGGTTGGCGGTGCCGGCGACGACCACCCGCTCCTCGCTCTCCCCGGCGAGGGTGTCCTCGATCACCCCGACCACGGCACGCAGCAGGGCGCTCGACTCCGGCTCCACCTCGTCGGCGATCCCGGCCAGGGCGGCGTCCAGGTCAGGCAGTCGACGGCCGGTGGCCGCGACGTTCAGCAGCATCCGGAGCCGGGCGACCGCCGCCAGGTCCAACGGGTCGGCCAGTTCCAGCGTGCGCTGCTCGACCCGGCCGTGCTCGGTGATGATGACCACCAGCAGGTGGCGGTCGGACACCGGGACCAGCTCCACGTGCCGCAGGGCCGTGCGACGCAGTGACGGGTACTGCACCACCGCGACCTGATGGGTCAGCTGGGCCAGCAGCCGCACGGCGCGGTCCACCACGTCGTCCAGGTCCACCGCGTCCTGCATGAAGGTCTCGATCGCCCGGCGCTCCGGGGTCGACAGCGGCTTGATGGTGGCCAGGCGGTCGACGAACAACCGGTAGCCCTTGTCGGTGGGCACCCGACCCGCGGAGGTGTGCGGCTGGACGATCAGCCCGGCGTCCTCCAGAGCGGCCATGTCGTTGCGGATGGTCGCCGGGGAGACCCCGAGCGAGTGCCGTTCGACCAGGGCACGCGAGCCGACCGGCTCCTTGGTGGCGACGTAGTCCTCGACGATCGCGCGCAGCACGTCGAGCCTGCGGTCCTCGGCCATGGTCCACCTCCTCCTGGTCGCGGGCGTGCGTACACGGGTCCGGGAAGTAGCACTCTCGGACACCGAGTGCCAATGCTACGCCCCGGGTCGAGCGCTCTCCTGCGGGCGTCGGCGGGCCCGCAGATCGACCAGGCCGACCACGAGCGCCACAGCGACCAGGACCACGGAGACCAGCAGCGCGCGCCCGGCGGCCGGTCCGCCGTCCAGACCCGCGGCCAGCCCGGAGTAGAAGGTGGACAGCGCCACCGCGACACCCAGTGCCGACCCGATCCGCTGACCGACCTGCAGCATCGACCCGGCGACCCCGGCCCGCTCGACCGGCACGTTCGCCAGGGTCAGGGTCTGGTTCGGCGAGATGACCAGCCCGGAGCCGACGCCCGCGATCATCTGCGTGCCGGCCACCGCCCAGGCCACCGCGGGCGGGTCGACGATCCGGATCACCAGGTCCGTCCCGGCCAGACCGATCAGCACCAGCGCCAGTCCGATCACCACCAGCGCCCGGCCCCGTTCGGCGACCAGCTTCCCGGAGCGCTGGGCGGCGATCGCCGATCCGATCGCGAACGGCATCCCGACCAGCCCCGCCTGCAGCGGCGTGTACCCGGCGACCTGCTGCAGGTAGATGGTCACCACCAGGAACACCGAGGTGAACCCGGCGAAGTAGGCCATCCCCAGCAGCGCACCGTTGCAGAACGCCGGGTCGCCGATCACCCGCGGGTCCAGCACCGCCGCACCGGTCCGCCGCTGGTACGAGCGTTCCCAGAGCACGGTGCCCGCCGCGATCACCGCCCCGACCAGCAGCCACCACCACCGGGTCGGGTCGTCACCGCTGCCGGTGGTGATCACGAAGGGCAGCATCACCGCCGTCGCCGCGAGCGCGATCAGCACCAGCCCGACCCCGTCCAGTCGCGGCCGCCCGCTCGGGGTGAGCGACGCCGCCGGCCCGCGCCCGTTCCCGGTGCCCCGGGGCAGCCAGCGCAGCGCCAGCGGCAGCACCACCGCGACCACCGGCACGTTGACGAAGAACACCCACCGCCACCCGCTCTCGGCGCCGAACGCCTGGATGATCAGCCCGCCGAGCGCCGGGCCGATCGCGGTGGAGACCCCGATGGTGGCGCCGAAGTACCCGAACGCCTTGCCCCGCTCGTACCCGGAGAACAGCTGCTGGATCGTCCCGACGACCTGAGGGTTCACCATGCCCGCGCTGGCACCCTGCAACAGGCGCATCACCGCCAGCACCTCATCCGACGGCGCGAGCCCGGCTCCCAGGCTGGTCAGCGCGAAGCCGGTCAGGCCGATCAGGAACAGGCGTCGGCGACCACGGGCGTCGCCGAGTCGTCCGGCGGGCACCAGCACCAGCCCGAAGGCGAGCGTGTACCCGGCCACGATCAGCTGCAACTGGCTCGCCGACGCGTGGAGGCTGTTCTCGATCGACGGCAGCGCCACGTTCACGATCGAGACGTCCAGCATGGTGATGAACCCGATCGCCAGACACACCCCGAGGGCACGCCAGCGGTTCGGATCCAGGTCAGGGGCGGCAGCGGATGTCACCGACGTGTCTTACCACGGGTCGGCGACGCCCACACCTACGCTGCCGGACGTGAACGACCGCTATGGCAACGATGTCCTGTCCGCCGGCTCCCGGTCGGCGCACCGGCGCCCGACCTCCCGTCCGGTGCCCGCCGAGCGCGGTCTGGTGGTCGAGGAGGTGACCACCGGCTGGGTCGGGGCGATCACCCGGGTGGAGAAGTCCGGCGGCGAGCACGTGGTCGTCCTGGAGGACCGCCGAGGCCGGACCCGCACCTTCCGCCTCGGCCCGGGGTTCTGGATCGACGGCAAGCCGGTCGAGCTGGTGCCGCACCGCCCCACCGCCCCCACCGGCCCGCAGCGCACCGCCTCCGGGTCGCTGGCCGCCCCGGACCAGCGCGCGCGGGTCGCCCGCGGGTCGCGGATCTGGGTCGAGGGCAAGCACGACGCCGAACTGGTGGAGAAGGTCTGGGGCGACGACCTGCGCGCCGAGGGGGTCGTCGTCGAGCTGCTCCAGGGGGTGGACAACCTGGAGGAGGCGCTGCGGGACTTCGCGCCCAGCGCCGAGCGCAAGGTGGGCGTGCTGGTCGATCACCTGGTGCCCGGTTCCAAGGAGCAGCGGATCGCCGACGCCGCCCTGCGCACCGTCCGGCCCGGCACCGTCCTGGTGCTCGGCCACCCCTACGTCGACGTGTGGCAGGCGGTGAAGCCGCAGCGGATCGGGCTGGAGCGCTGGCCGGTGATCGAGCGCGGCACCGAGTGGAAGCGCGGCATCCTGCGCGAGCTGGGATGGCCGGCCGACGAGCAGGCCGACGTCGCCCGGGCCTGGCAGCGGATCCTGCGCAGCGTGCGCTCCTACGCCGACCTGGAGCCGTCGCTGCTCGGGCGGGTGGAGGAGCTGATCGACTTCGTCACCGCCTGAGCGGCGTCCCCCCGGTACCCGCGTCGCGTCCGCACTCCGCGCCCCAGGTCGGCACTCCCCCACGCCCGCACTCCCCGCGCCAGGTCGGCACTCCGCGCCCGAAGTCGGCAGTCCGCGCCCAGGTCGCCAGTCCGCGCCCAGGTCGGCAGTCCGCACCCGGGTCGGCAGTCCGCACCCCAGGTCGGCAGTCCGCGCCCGAAGTCGGCACTTCGCCGGCCCGTTCGTGGCCCAAACGCACGACCTCGCCGACGGGGCCTTCGCGTCACGGGGCCACCGGGCTCCAGCGGGGCCACCGGGGGCCACCGGGGTCAACGGGGCCAACGCGCCAGCGGGGCGAAGTCGGCAGTCCGCGCCCGAAGTCGGCACTTCGCCGGCCCGTTCGTGGCCCAAACGCACGACCTCACCGACGGGGCCTTCGCGTCACGGGGCCGCCGGGGGCCAGCGGGGCCAGCGCGCCGACGGACCGACGGAGCGCCGCCACCCCCGCGGGGATGACGGCGCTCCGGGTGGATCCGATCAGGCGGCGACGCCCTCGCCGTGCAGGCGACGGAAGACGAAGCCGGAGACCAGCGTGGCCAGCGGGGTGGTGACCAGCGCACCGATCCCGCACAGCGAGCCGCCGATGGAGGACGCGACCAGCACCACCAGGTAGAGCAGCGCGGCGGTGGCGAAGTTCCGGTAGGCCAGCTGGAAGCTCGCCTTGATCGCGTCGATCGCGCCCAGGCGCTTGTCGACCACGAAGAACAGCGTGAACTGGGCGAAGAACCCGAACACGATCGCACCGACGTAGAACGCCAGGGTTCCGACCGCAGTGCCGATGCCGACCAGCAGGGCCGCCAGCACCAGGGCGCCCAGCCGCTCGAAGCGGAAGAAGCTGCCGAAGGTGGTGCGTCCGGTCTGGGCGATCTCCATCGTCACCCGGACCAGCGCAGCCTGGACGAACACCGAGAACAGCAGCACCAGTGCGATGAAGATCAGGTACGCGCCGACGGCGGCCCCCGCGGCACCGGGCCGCACATTGCCGTACTGGTCGGTGGCGGCGACCGCCCCGCCGATGAAGATCGCGAAGAAGACGATCGTCAGGACGGCCAACGCGGCACCGTAGACCGCCAGACCGCCGATCAGCGGGCCCGCGTTCTGGGTGAACTTGCTCCACGCCCAGCTGAAACCGTCACCGATCGCGGAGCCGGCGTTCGGCTGCCCGGCGCCGTAGGGCGGCTGCGCCTGGCCATAGGGCTGCTGGCCGTACGGCTGGCCGGCGGGCTGGCCATAGGGCTGTCCCGAGGGCTGGCCGTAGGGTGCTCCGGCCGGGGGCTGCTCCCCGTAGGGCGAACCGGCGGGCGGCGGCTGGGGAGCGCCGTACTGCGGCTGCTGCGGCGCGCCGTAGGGCGGCTGCTGCCCGGCAGCGTTCGGGTCGTCGTCGCGGGGCGGATTCGCGCCGGTGGGGTCAGTCATCGCAGGCCTCCTCGTTCCGGGCGCGATTCGCCCAGCGGGCACAGCGAAGCGAAACCACACAAACGGTGTCAAGACGACGCACTGGACACCCGCTACTGTCTCAGCGCAGCCATCCGTGCCCCACCCCGATCAGGAGTACCCATGACGCACCCCCCGCAGCCCGACCAGCCGTGGACCGGCTCCGGCGACCCGCAGTACGGCGCACCGGGTCAGCCCGGCCAGCCGTCCGGCGCGCCCGGTCAGCCCTACGGCGCTCCCGGGCAGCCCTACGGGGCGCCCGGTCAGCAGTACGGCGCACCGGGTCAGCAGTACGGCGCCCCGCAGGGTGCTCCGCTGTCGCCGCAGGATGAGAAGACCTGGGCGATCCTCAGCCACATCGGCGCGATCCTGTTCAGCTTCGTCGTGCCGCTGATCGTCTGGCTGGTCTACCGCGGCCGCGGCCCGTACCTGGAGGACCAGGCGAAGGAGGCGCTGAACTTCTCGCTCACCGTGCTGATCGGTTACGTCGGCACCAGCATCCTGGCCGCCGTCACCCTCGGCCTGCTCAGCCCGCTGGTGCCGCTGGTGAGCGTCGCGGCGCTGATCTTCGGCATCATCGCCGCCGTCGCGGCGAACAAGTTCACCTGGTACCGCTACCCGGTGTGCATCCGCTTCATCAAGTGACACCGAGGTCGTCGCGCCGGGTGGCTGCCCGGCGCGACGGCCGATGTCGGCGCTTCCCGCCGCTCCCCTGACGACAACGACGTCTCAGTCGGTCAGGTCACGCACCACGGCGTCGGCCAGCAGCCGACCGCGCCGGGTCAGCACCACCCGCGGCACGTCCACGCCACGACCCAGCGCCGCCATCCCGTCGACCAACCCGTCGGCGACCAACGCCGCCACCCGGGTCCGGGCGGTCGCGGACAGCAGCGACAGCGGCAGCCCCTCGCGCAGCCGGACACCCAGCATCACCCGCTCCAGCTGGGCGCTCTCCGGCTCGATCAGCTCACGGCCGGCGGCCGGGCTCACCCCGGACGACAGCCGGTCCGCGTAGGCCCGGGGATGCTTGACGTTCCACCACCGAGTGCCGCCGACGTGGCTGTGCGCGCCGGGGCCGATCCCCCACCAGTCGTCGTTGCGCCAGTAGGCGAGGTTGTGCCGGCAGGCGTCCGCCGGGGTGCGCGCCCAGTTGCTCACCTCGTACCAGGTCAGCCCGGCCGCGGTGAACAGGTCGTCGGCCAGCTCGTACTTGGCTGCCTGGTCGTCCTCCTCCGGCAGGGGCAGGTCGCCGCGCCGCACCTGGACCGCCATCCGGGTGCCCTGCTCGATCACCAGCGCATAGGCCGAGATGTGGTCCACCCCGGTCGCCAGTGCCGACTCCACGCTCGTTCGCCAGTCGTCGAGGGTCTCCCCCGGGGTGCCGTAGATCAGGTCCAACGACACCGCCAGCCCGGCGTCCCGCGCCCAGCGGACCACGTCCGGGATCCGGCGCGGGTCGTGCGTCCGGTCCAGCGTCGCGAGCACCCGGGGCACCGCCGACTGCATGCCGAAGGACACCCGGGTGAAGCCGGCAGCGGCCAGTTCGGCCAGCGACTCCGGCGTGACCGAGTCGGGGTTGGCCTCGGTGGTGACCTCGGCGTCCGGTGCCAGTCCCCAGGCGTCCCGCACCCCGGTCAGCATCCGGGCCAGGTCGCGGGCGGGGAGCACCGTGGGCGTCCCGCCGCCGACGAAGACCGTGCCCACGGCACGCTCCGGCAGCCCGGCGTCGGCCAGCACCTCACGGGCCAGCGCGATCTCGGCCAGCGCGGTGTCGGCATAGGACGACTGGCTCGCACCGCCACCCAGTTCGGTCGCCGTGTAGGTGTTGAAGTCGCAGTACCCGCAGCGCACCGTGCAGAACGGGACGTGCAGGTAGATCCCGAACCCGCGGTCGTCGGCACCGTCCCGGACCGTCTCCGGGAGCCGCCCGTCCGCGGGTGCCGGCTCGCCCTCCGGCAGTGCGGGGGCCATCACCGGTCGAAGGCCGCGCGGTCGAGCTCGGTGAGCCCTCCGGCGCGGAAGGTCGTCGTGCCCCGATCGTGCAGTTCGGTCGCCGCGCGCAGCAGCGCGCCGTAGGCGGTCGACGCCAGCGCGCCACCCACCGACACCCGGCGCACCCCCACCGCGCCCAGCTCGGCCACGGTCGGACCGTCCGGCCAGGCCAGCACGTTCACCGGCACCGAGACGGCGGACACCACGGTCTGCACCTCGGCCAGGCTGCGCAGCCCCGGGGCGTAGACGCAGTCGGCACCGGCAGCCGCGTACGCCCGCAGCCGCACGACGGTGTCGTCCAGATCGGCGATGCCGTACAACGGGTTCTCACACCGCGCGGTCACCACCAGCGGGGCACCGGGGACCGCATGCGCCGCCTCGATGGCCGCCGCCAGCCGTTCGGTCGCCACGTCCAGGTCCCGCACGGTGCCGGTGGTGGCGTCGTAGTCCTCGATCGACACCCCGGCCGCCCCGGCCTCGGCCAGCGCGCTCACCGTGTCGGCGACCCCGGCCGGGTCCGGTGCGTAGCCGTCCTCGGCGTCGACGCTGAACGGCAGGTCGAGCACCGCCGTCACCGACCGGACATGGGCCAGCAGCTGCTCGCGGGTGAGCCGCTGGTCCTCGGTGCCCAGCGACCACGCCAGCCCCGAACTGGTGCTCGCCACCGCCTCGAACCCGGCCGACCGCAGCAGCAGCGCCGATCCGGCGTCCCAGGCATTGGGCAGCGCCCACACCCCGGGCCGCGCGTGCAGCTCGGCGAACCGTCGCCGTGCAGCGTCCCGACTCACTTCTTCTTGGCGTCCTTGTCCTTGGCCGGAGCCGCGTCGGAGGACAGCGCGGCGATGAACGCCTCCTGCGGCACGTCGACCCGTCCGATGGTCTTCATCCGCTTCTTGCCCTCCTTCTGCTTCTCCAGCAGCTTGCGCTTACGGGTGATGTCACCGCCGTAGCACTTGGCCAGCACGTCCTTGCGCATCGCGCGGATGGTCTCGCGGGCGATGATCCGGGAGCCGATGGCCGCCTGGATCGGCACCTCGAACTGCTGGCGCGGGATCAGGTCCTTCAGCTTGCCGGCCATCATCACGCCGTAGGCATAGGCCTTGTCCTTGTGCACGATCGCGCTGAACGCGTCGACCTGCTCGCCCTGCAGCAGGATGTCGACCTTCACCAGGTCGGCCGCCTGATCGCCGATGGGCTCGTAGTCCAGGGAGGCGTAGCCACGGGTCTTGGACTTCAACTGGTCGAAGAAGTCGAAGACGATCTCCGCCAGCGGCAGGGTGTACCGCATCTCGACCCGGTCCTCGGACAGGTAGTCCATCCCCTGCAGGTCACCGCGCCGGGTCTGGCACAGCTCCATGATCGCGCCGACGAACTCGGTCGGCGCGAGGATCGTGGCCTTCACCACCGGCTCGCGGACCTCCCGGATCTTGCCGCCGGGGAACTCGCTCGGGTTGGTGACCAGCACCTCCGACCGGTCCTCCATCGTGACCTCGTAGATCACGTTCGGCGCGGTGGAGATCAGGTCCAGCCCGAACTCGCGCTCCAGCCGTTCCCGGATGATCTCCAGGTGCAGCAGGCCGAGGAACCCGACCCGGAAGCCGAAGCCCAGGGCGACCGAGGTCTCCGGCTCGTAGTTCAGCGCGGCATCGTTCAGCTTCAGCTTGTCCAGCGCCTCACGCAGCGCCGGGTAGTCCGACCCGTCGATCGGGTACAGCCCGGAGAACACCATCGGCTTCGGGTCCGAGTAGCCGCCCAGCGCCTCGGCGGCCGGCCGGTGCTGGTTGGTCACCGTGTCGCCGACCTTGGACTGCCGGACGTCCTTCACCCCGGTGATCAGGTAGCCGACCTCGCCGACGCCCAGCCCCTTGGTCGGCACCGGCTCCGGGGAGATCACACCGATCTCCAGCAGCTCGTGCGACGCCTTGGTGGACATCATGGTGATCCGCTCGCGCGGGTTCAGGTCGCCGTCGACCACCCGGACGTAGGTGACCACGCCGCGGTAGGTGTCGTACACCGAATCGAAGATCATCGCCCGCGCCTCGGCGTCGGCGTTGCCCACCGGTGCGGGCACCAGCTCGACGATCCGGTCCAGCAGCGCCTCGACGCCCTCACCGGTCTTGCCGGAGACCTTGAGGCAGTCGGCCGGGTCGCCGCCGATCAGGTTCGCCAGCTCCTCGGCGTACTTCTCCGGCTGCGCGGCGGGCAGGTCGATCTTGTTCAGCACCGGGATGATCTGGAGGTTGTTCTCCAACGCCAGGTACAGGTTCGCCAGGGTCTGCGCCTCGATGCCCTGCGCCGCGTCCACGAGCAGCACCGCACCCTCGCAGGCCGCCAGCGACCGCGACACCTCGTAGGTGAAGTCGACGTGCCCCGGGGTGTCGATCATGTTCAGCGCGTACGGCGTCTCGGCCACCGCCCACGGCATCCGGACCGCCTGCGACTTGATCGTGATGCCGCGCTCGCGCTCGATGTCCATCCGGTCGAGGTACTGCGCGCGCATCGCCCGCGAGTCCACCACCCCGGTCAGCTGGAGCATCCGGTCGGCGAGCGTGGACTTGCCGTGGTCGATGTGCGCGATGATGCAGAAGTTGCGCAGCAGCTCCGGCGGGGTCGCGGCAGGCGCGATGCGCTGGGACTGGGCAGGCGTCGGAATCGGGGACACGATCACTCTCGGCTTCGCGGGATGGGACTGGCACCATGGTCCCATGTTCGGCTGACTACTGGGATGCCCCGGGCGCCTGGTAGTCTTGTCAGTCGCGTGTCCGCCCGGGTCGGCGGGCACTAGTTCGATTCCTCTCCGCGGGTGTCCCCACGCCCCAGTCCCGGAGTCGGACGCGCCCTCTACGACCTGTCCAACCGCTTCGGCGAACACCAGAGGAAGTCCACAACGTGGCCAACATCAAGAGCCAGATCAAGCGTATTCGCACCAACGAGACCGCCCGGCTGCGCAACAAGGCCGTGAAGTCCGAGCTGAAGACCTACGTCCGCCGGGTGCGCGAGGCCGTCGCCGGTGGCGACAAGGACGCCGCGACCGCCGCGCTGACCGTCGCCTCCAAGAAGCTCGACAAGGCCGTGTCGAAGGGCGTCATCCACGCCAACCAGGCCGCCAACAAGAAGTCGGCGCTGGCGAAGGCCGTGCACGCGCTCTGACGCGACGCTGAACCTCACGAAGGGGCGCCATCCGGTCAGGATGGCGCCCCTTCGTGCGTCTGCCCGGCGTGGACCGCATCGGGTGCGGGAAGGGAACGAGGGCGTCATCCCCCCTGCAGGATGACGCCCTCGAGTGCGTGGCGGCTCGGACGAGCCGGTGCGTTCCCGGTCAGCCGATCGCGGCGGTCCAGAGCTCGCGGATCGGGGTGGGCACGTTCGCCGGGTAGCCGGCCTCGCGCAGTGCCCGGTCGTAGGCGACCGCCGCACGCTCGGTCTCGCCGCTGCCGTAGAACCGGTCGCCGAGGTCGCGCCAGACCGCAGCGGACTGCCGGGACGCGGTCATCATGCTGAGCATCTCCGCGGCCCAGCTGTACGCGCGCGCCGCGGCCTCTTTGTCGCCGAGTGCGTACAACGCATCACCCAGGACGACTTGCGCGTCAGCGTTCTCGAGTCGGGTCTGACCGGCCAGACGATCCAGCGCACTGCGTGCGTAATCGACCGCTGCCGACGCATTCCCCAGCAGCACCTGAGCCCGCGACCGCTCGATGTCGACCGTGGTCAACTCCAGTTCGGAACCGAGCAACCTCAGCTCCGGCTCTGCCAGATCGAGCTGCTGGAGCGCCAACATCGGGTCCGCCGGGTCAGCGCGCAGCACCAGGTGAGCGAAGTTCATCCGCAGCCGGGGGATCTCTCGGCTGACCTCCCCGTTGTCCAACAGTGCGAGGGCGCGCTCGGTGTAGCGCTTCGCCAGACCGTAGTCGCCGCGCTGTTCGGCGACGATCGCAGCATTCCAGTACACCGAGCCACGGCCGCGGTTGGTGCCCGCAGCCTCGGCCTCCCGCACCAACTCAGCGGCACGATGCGTGGCGAACAGCAGGTCCCCCCGCGAGGCGGTGACCCACAGAAGCGTCGAACCGAGCCGCAGATACTCGTCGGTGCCGGCCAACCCTGCCGCGTCGAGCCGTGCCATCACCGCGTCACCTACCTCCGCGGCGCGGGCGTGGTCGCCGCTTTCCAGGTAGTTCCGGACCAGGGATGTCGCCGTCTGCGCGAGGTCCAGCATCTCCCCGTCGGCGTCCAGCTCCTTGACCAGGGGCTCGAGGACCTCGACCGCCTGCTCCAGGTGACCCAGCTTCTCGTGTGCGTTGGCGAGCGCGATCAACGCCTTGACCCGCACCGGGCGAGTCACAGCGCCGAGGTCCAGGTCCAGCAACCGGTCACGCGCGGCGGCGAACTCACCGGACACGAGGTCGAGCTGGACATAGTCCAGAGCCAGTCGGGTCTGCGCCTCGACCGGCCCGGCGTCGCCGAATTTCAGGAACTCGACCGTCGAGCCGAGGCGCTCGGCCAGGATCGCCAGCGCCGAGTCGGTGGGCTCCCGCCTCCCGGACTCGATCAGCGACACGTAACTCGGCGAGAGCTTCTCGCCCGCCAGCGCTGTCTGGGAGAGCCCCGCCGCGACCCGCGCCTCACGAACGCGGTCACCAATGGTCGTCATGCCAGTCAGACTAGCTGTTACTGGATCGAGCGGCGAGGGACTCACCCGTTCAGGCGCCCAGAACTCAGCCTGGGCGAACGCACGCACGGCAGGTCACTGCACCATCAGGCAGCACCCACCGTTCCCCATCAGCTTGACCGGGCCCGCGGTGGCGACCCCACTCCCGCCGATCGACAGCAGCACGGCAACAGCAGTGACGACGACGACCTTCACCGAACGACGCATGATCTTCTCCTCGACACAGGGGTTGACTTTTTGTCATCGCAAGCATGACAACGACCTGCAAGACTCGCCAAGCCGGTATTGAAACTCCGGCGTTTCAGCCCTAAACGGGTGAAACCGCCTCAACCGCCGAGCGTCAGCCAGAGCCTTGGACCTGGTCAGAGGCACGTCGAAGTCAGCCGCCGAAGCGACCGAGCGTCATCTCCGGCCCTGACTAGGCCACTGAGGCGTCGCTCACACCGTCGGTGACGCCGACACCGGCCAGCAGCCGCCGGAAGGCCACGCTCGCCCCGTCGCCCTCACCGAGCGCGAGCAGCCGGGCACCCGTCTCGCGCAGCATGCGCGTCACCTCGCGGCCGGCCGACGCGTTCACCAGCAGGTCGAGAGCCGACCGCGTGAGCTCGACCGCCGCCACACGGCCGCCCCGAGCGATCCGGACGTCCGCCAGCGACAACAGCGCACCGGCCCGCCCGACGTCCGTCGGCAGGTCACCACGATGCAGCGCCGACTCGGCCCAGTGCTCGGCCGACGACAGGTCCCCGAGCAACAGGTGAGCGCGGGACTGGTTGAGATCCAGCTCGACCAGATCGTCGGGTCCGCCCACCAGGTCGAGCCCGTCCCGCGCGATCAACAGCTCGTCCAGCGCCGCGGCCGCCTGGTCCCGGCGCCCGTCGACCAGCAGCGTCCAGGCGAGCTGCTCCCGCGCGCGGAAGTAATCGCGCCCGTCCTCACCCCGGCTCTCGGGCATGCGGTCGACTGCTTGCTGGACGTGACGTCGGGCGAGGTCGTACCGCCCGAGCGCCTCCTCGACCGAGGACAGATTCCACAGGGCCACCGCCTGCCCGGCGTTCCCGCACGCACGAGAGGCCCAGGCGTGCAGACCGACAGCACGCTGCCACGCATGCACGCGATCGCCGCGCTCGAGCAGCGCCCAACAGACCGTCGCCTCCAGCCGCGTCAGCTCTTCCGGGTCCAGATCGGCGTCGTCCAGCAGCGCCCGCGCGCGCGTCCCGACATCGACGGCCACCGCGCTACGACCTTCGACGAGGTAGAGGTAGAGCAGCCCCCGGGTCAGGGCGAGCACGTCCGCCGGCCGTCGCTCGGCCACCGCGTCCCGCCACAGCGGTTCCAACCCCGCCCGCGCCCCGTCGAAGTCGCCACATCGCTCCTGGGCGTGTGACCGGAGGACCGCGGTGGTCGCTCGTCGCTCGGCGGGCACCTGGGAGAGGTCGACGACCGACAGGCGTTCCAGGGCGGCCCGCGGATCACCATGAGCCAGATCGGACTCGGCCTGTGCGGTGACCGCTGCGATGTCCACCGGAGCATCGTCCGCGCGCCCCCAGCGCAACCATGCCGGGCTGACGCCGAGCCGTCGGGCGAGGGCGTGCAGCGTCTCCGTGCTCGGCTGCCGTGACCCCGACTCGATCCGGGACACCATGCTCACCGACACGCCCGGGTCCGTGAGGTCGGCCTGGGTGAGACCCGCTGCCCGGCGCGCCTGGCGCAGACGCTCCCCCAGGGTGCTCACGGTGCTCTCGTTCTCCTGTGTCGCAGTGGGTCACGGCGGCGTCTCGACCACGGTCGTCGGGCACGTTACCAAGGACTCCGTGCCCGCGAGTCAGCTTTCCCTTGACCGCCGCAGCACCCCTCGTGTGCGGGCTTCGATGCGCCCGGACGGGTGAAATCGGACGCGATCCGCCGCACAACCATGCGGTGAGCCGCATCACGTCGGCTGCACAGGGGTGTCACGCCCGACTCTCCTGTGTTGTCATAGCCGACATGACACGACCCGAGGGTGAGCTCGACCGGCTCCTCACCGCCGACGTGGAGTCAGCGTTCCCGACGCAGCTGCGTCAGCAGTGGCACGCCCACGTCGCGACGGAGCGTGCGGTGGTCGGACGGCAGGGCATCTTCTCCCCGCGCCTGCATCCGTTCGGCTACGAACTGGCGTTCCGCACCTCCGAGTCGACGCACGGGGTGGACGCGGCGGGCTGGACCGATCTGCAGCACGAGCGGGCGACCAGCGCGGTGCTGCGCGCGACATTCGGCCGGGCGGACGTCGACGAGGTGGGTCACGGGCGGTGGCTGTTCGTCCGCTGCCCCCGTGCCTTCCTGACCGGGGCGCTGCCGCTGCCCGCACGGCCGGACCGGCTGGTCGTGGAGATCCCGGCGGCGACCCGGATCGACGAGGAGATCCTGCGCGGTGTCCGGCGCCTGCGGGAGCGCGGTTTCCGGGTCGCCATGTCGGGCTTCGTCTCCCGCCCGGACCAGCGGATGCTGTTGCCCCAGGCCGACTTCGTGAAGATCGACGCCCGCGACCTCGACGTCGAGGGTCAGCCGGTGGTGGAGCTGGCTCGGTCGCACGGTGCGTTGCTGGTGGCCGAGTTCGTCGAGTCCAGTGTGGAACTGCGCGGTGCGCGGGAGCTGGGGTTCGACCTCTACCAGGGGAACCTGTTGGAGAAGTGCCTGTTGCTGGACCGCAGCGCGGCACCCCTGGTCGGACCCGATCACGACAACATCGGCCGCTTGATCTGAGCCGCTGATACCCGAGCTGGTCCTGCGCGACGCTCCGGCTGGTATGGCCGGGAGGCGAGTGCCGGTTCCGGTCCCGGCGGACGAGCGCGGGCCGGGACGCAGCCGTCGATCGGTCAGCCGCGTTGGGCAGCCGCGTGGGCGATCCTGAGCACCGCACGCTCGACGGCGAACCGCGGGTCTCGGCTCGCGCCCTTCACCTCCGCGTCGGCCTGCGCCACCGCGGTGATCGCGGTCGCCAGGCTCTCCGGCGTCCAGTGCGCCAGTTCCTTGCGGGTGCGGTCGATCTGCCAGGGTGCCAGCCCGAGGTCGCGTTCGGCACCGGCCCCCCGGCCACGAACCGTCGACACCTTCGCGAGCATCCGTAGCCGGGCGGCGAGCGCCGCGACCAGCGGTACCGGGTCCACACCGGTCGCCAGCGCGTGCCGCAGCAGGGAGACCGCCTCGCCGGCCGAGCCCGCCACCGCGGCATCCGCCACCCGGAACCCGGTCGCCTCGATCCGCCCGCCGTAGTACTTCTCGACCACCTCGACGCCGATGACGCCGGTGGTGTCGGCGATCAGCTGTCCGCAAGCGGCGGCCAGTTCGCGCAGGTCGGAGCCGACCGCGTCCACCAGGGCTCGGACGGCGCGGGCGTCCATGCGGCGACCGGCACGACGCAGCTCCTGGGTGACGAAGGTGGCCTTGTCGGCGTCCCGCTTCATCGCCTCGCAGCTGACCACCGGTGCGCCCGTCTGCTTGACGGTGTCCAGCAGCTTCTTGCCGCGCTGACCGCCGCCGTGCCGCAGGATCAGCACCACGTCGGACTCGGGTGCTCCCACGTACCGGATCGCGTCGGCGATCAGGTCGTCGGTGCCCTTCTCCACGTTCTCGACCACCAGCAGGCGATCCTCGGCGAACAGGGACGGGCTGGTCGCCAGCGCGAGCTCCCCGGTCGTGTACGCGGACCCGTCGATCCTGGTCACCTCGACCTCGGCGTCCTGGTCCCGCGCCAGACCGATCAGCCGGTCCACGGCGCGCTCGGCCAGCAGCGCCTCCGGACCGGTGACCAGGACCACGGGGGCCAGTTCGACCTCGTCCCAGGTCGGTCCGGCCGGGGCCGATCGCGCACCGCCACGGGCGGGTCGGCGGGAGGTGGAGGCAGCAGGCACGCCCCTAGGGTGCCATGCCACGCCGACACCTCAGCAGGAGCGCCAGCCCGGCGGCGGTGGCCACCGTGAGGTCGACCAGCCCCGGCCATCCGGACAGCCACGCCACTCGCGCACCGGGCAGGCCGGCGCTGACTCGCGCCACCGTGGCGATCCACCAGCAGCCGGAGCCCGCGACCGCCGCCGACCAGTCCGCGACCCAGGGGCACCACCCGGCGCAGCAGGCGCTGACCAGGCCGCCGATGGTCGCGACCTCCACCGCCGGAACAGCGGCCAGATTGGCTGGGACCGCGTACAGGGACACCGAGGGATCGAGCAGCAGCAGCACGGGCGCGCAGGCGGCCTGTGCCGCGACGGGGACCGCCAGGGCCACTGCCACGGAGGGTGGCAGCCATCGTCCCTGCCACCGATCCGCCAGTGGCGCCGCCAGGGTCGCGATGCCCGCCGTGGCGACCACCGACAGCACGAAGCCCAGGTCGGCGCCGAGCCACGGGTCACCGATGAGCAGGACCAGCACCGCCGCGAGCAGGCTCGGCACCGCCCGGGACGGACGGCCGACAGCGACCCCGAGCACCCCGACCGCTCCCATCACCGCCGCCCTGACCACCGTCGGGCCCGGGCCGACCAGCAGCACGAATCCGATGCTCACGCCGCCCACTGGAAGCCACCGCCATCGTCGGGACACCCCGCACCGCGAGGCCACTGCGAGCACGACCGCGCCGACCATGCTGAAGTGCGCACCGGAGACCGCGGTGAGATGGGCCAGGCCCGCGGTCTTCATCGCGGCGTCGAGGTCGCCGACCGCCGCCGTGTCGCCCACCGCCACCGCGGGCAGCAGTGCACCGGCGTCGCCGGGCAGCGAGACGGCGACGGTGGACAGGGCGGTGCGACGCCCCGCGAGCACCGCCGACACCGGATCGGGCCCAGCACGGACCCTCACCTCACCCGTCGGGCGTGCGGTGGCGAGCGCCCGGTCGTGAGCGCCGCGCCCTGGGGCGAGGCGGGCCGTCAGGACGATCCGATCGCCCGGGGTGAGCCGCTCCGGCAGGAAGAGCTGCACCGCGGCACCGGAGGCGATCGGCGGGGAGTCAGCAGGCGTGAAGGAGGCCACTGCCAGCAGCACGCGGAACGTGCCAGGGGCCGAACTCAGCGCGGCGCTGGCGGTCACCCTGCCGCGCAGTTCGACCGTGGCGTGGGCGGCTGCGAGGTCGCGTATGCCGCCATGCTCCCGGGCGATCAGGCGGCTGCCGCAGCTGAGGCAGAGCATCAGGAGCGCGCCACCGGCGAGCAGCGCACCCGGCAGGGCGCCGCCGAGAGGCCGGGATGTGGGGGTGACCCAGCGGCCGTGGGAGGACACGGGGTGGCGATGACGCGCCCGCCGACCGGCCACGGTCGGATGTCGCGAACGTGAGCCGGGAGGCCGCAGCGCCTCGCACCCCGCGATCATCAGGCCCGCGAGGCATCCGGCCACCACGAGCGGAATCCAGGCGGGGCCCGGGGTCAGCAGCAGCGCCCCGAGCCACGCCACCATCGCCGCGGGCAACAGCCGCAGGTCGACGCGGCTGCGGTCGGGCGGGTCGTGGTGCGGGGCGGTCGAGGACGAGGTCATGTCGTGGCCCGGTCGCGCAGCTTCGCCAGCACCGCCGGTCCGATCCCGGACACCCGGTCCAGGTCGTCCACCTCGGCGAACGGACCGCTGGCCTCCCGTTCGGCGACGATCCGATCGGCCAACACCGGTCCCACCCCGGGCAGCTCCTGCAACTCGGTCGCGTTCGCCCGGTTGATGTCGATCAGGCCGGTCGAGCCACTGCCGGTGCTCGCGGAGCCGGACTCCGGCAGCGCCGCCGACTCCCCCGGTGCCGGTACCCGGACCTGCTCACCGTCCTGGACGGGCGCCGCGAGGTTCAGGGCTGCCAGGTCGGCGTCCGGCAGGGGACCACCGGCAGCGGTCAGCGCGTCGGACACCCGGGCGCCGGCGGAGAGTTCGACCAGCCCGGGCGCGGCGACCTGGCCGACCACATGCACCAGCAGCGGTGGGTCTGTGGTGGTGATGCTCGGGTCGGAGCTGGGCACGACGGCGCGTGGCGCCGACGTGGCACCGGGTTCGGTGAACCGGACCGGGGTGCCGGTGGTGGCCGCGAGCGAGCGCAGGGTGACCGCCCCGGTGACCGTCGCCAACACCAGCAGGGCGACCACGGCCGCACGGGGCGCGATCGACCATCGGCGCCGTGCCCGGCGGCGTCGAGTGGGTGGTTCGTCCGCGATCGGCGCCGCGTCGGCCGCCGCTGCGCCGAATCGCGCCCGCGCGGCCCGGGTCAGGGCGGCGGGGTCCCGCACCCGCGGCACGCCGCGGGCCGCCGTCACGACCTCGTTCCCCGCACCGACCGTCCGGGTCGGCACCGCCATCGCCACCCGCTGCCGCACGTCGTCCCTGGTCATGGCGGCACGCTAGGAACGCGCCAGCCGACCCCACCACCCGCGCTCGCCCACCGTGGGGACCCCGGTGACCGGGACCGACCTGTGGACAGTCGGCCGCCCGGGGATCAGGCGTCCACCACCACCACGGCCAGCGCGCCAGCACCCAGGTGGCCGCCCAGCACCGCCCCGACCTCGGCGACCCGGATCTCGACCGCACCGTCGACGTCGTGCAGTCGTTCGGCCAGCGCCTCGGCGACCTCGGCGTTGCCCAGGTGGTGCACCGCGACCCGGACGGGTCGTCCCCGTCGCGCCGCCTCCTCGAACGCCAGGTGCACCAGGCGGTCCCGGGCGGCGGGTCGGGTACGGACCCGTTCCAGCACGTCGATCCGGCCGTCGCGCAGGGTGAGGATCGGTCGCAGGCCGAGCACCGTGCCCAGGGCGGCCGCCGCCGCGCTGATCCGGCCGCCGCGGCGCAGGTGGTCGAGGGAGTCGACCACGAACCAGGCCGAGGTGGAATGTCCGACCCGGGCGGCTTCGGCGGCGACCGTGGCACCGTCGCCCTCGGTCCGGGCGGCGGTCCGGGCGGCGAAGCCGAGTCCGAGCCCGGCGCTGTGCGAGTCGACGACGTGCACCGGCAGCGGTGCCAGCTGGGCGGCGATCCCGGCGGCCCGGACCGTGCCGGAGAGCGCACCCGACAGGTGCACCGACACCACCTCGCGCACGCCCTGGTCGGCGAGCGCCTGGTAGACCTCGGCGAAGGCGGCCGGCGCGGGCTGGGAGGTGGTCACCCGGGTACCGCTGCCGACAAGGTCCAGCAGGTCGGCGGGTCCGAGGTCGACGCCGTCGCGGAACCGGCGGTCTCCGGCCGCCACGTCCAGCGGCACCACGGTGATCCCCCACTCGGCGGCCTGCTCGAGGGTGAGGGCGGCAGTGGAGTCGGTGACCACCGCGACCCGAGGCGCGACCGGGTCCGGCTGCGACCGCCGTGGCAGTCGCAGCCGTCCGATCAGCCCCGGCAGACCGCTCAGGCCGGCACCACGTTGACCAGCTTGGGCGCCCGCACGATCACCGTGCGCACACCACGACCGTCCAGCGCCCGCTGCACGTTGGGGTCGGCGAGGGCAGCCGCCCGCAGGTCGTCCTCGGAGATGTCCGGGGCCACCTCGGCACGGCCGCGCACCTTGCCCTGCACCTGGAACACGCAGGTCACGGTGTCCTCGACCAGGTACTGCGGGTCGAGCGCCGGGTAGGGCTCGTGGCCCAGCGACCGCTCGTGGCCCAGACGCTGCCACAGCTCCTCGGCCAGGTGCGGGGCGATCGGCGCGGTCATCAGGATCAGCGGCTCGGCCACCGACCGCGGCACCGCCGGCAGCGACGTCAGGTGGTTGTTCAGCACGATGAGCTTGGCGATGGCGGTGTTGATCCGCATCTGCGCCATGTCCTCGGCCACCCCGGCGATGGTCCGGTGCAGCACCCGCAGGGTCTCCAGCGTGGGCGCGTCGTCCGTGACGGTCGGCTCACCGGTGGTCTCGGAGACCACGTTGCGCCACACCCGCTGCAGGAACCGCTGGGCACCGACCACCGCGCGGGTCTCCCACGGACGGGACAGGTCGAGCGGACCCATCGACATCTCGTAGACCCGCAGGGTGTCCGCGCCGTACGCCTCGTACATCTCGTCCGGGGAGACGACGTTCTTCAGCGACTTGCCGATCTTCCCGTACTCCTGGGTGACCGGTTCGCCGTTCCAGGTGAAGCCGCCGTCCGCACCCTCGACGACCTCGGCCGCCGGGACGTAGGCACCGCGCGCGTCGGTGTAGGCGTGCGCCTGGATGTAGCCCTGGTTGAACAGCTTGTAGAACGGCTCCCGGCTGGCGACGTGGCCCAGGTCGTAGAGCACCTTGTGCCAGAACCGCGCGTACAGCAGGTGCAGCACCGCGTGCTCGACGCCACCGACGTACAGATCGACGCCACCGATGCCGTGGGTGTCGCTCGGGTTGTGGCCCGGGCCCATCCAGTACTGCTCCAGCTCCGGGTCGACGACCTGGCCGCTGCGGTGCTCCGGGTCCAGATAGTGCAGGTAGTACCAGCAGGACCCGGCCCAGTTCGGCATGGTGTTGGTGTCGCGGCGGTAGGTCTTGGGGCCGTCACCCAGGTCGAGGGTCAGCTCCACCCAGTCGGTGTTCCGGCTCAGCGGTGCCTCCGGCGAGGAGTCGGCGTCCTCCGGGTCGAAGGTGCGCGGCGCGTAGTCGGGGACCTCCGGCAGGTTCACCGGCAGCGCGGAGTCCGGCAGGGCCACCGGCAGGTCGTTCTCGTCGTAGACGATCGGGAACGGCTCGCCCCAGTAGCGCTGCCGGCTGAACAGCCAGTCGCGCAGCCGGTAGGTGATGGTGCGCTCGCCGACGCCCTCGGCCTCCAGCCAGTCGATCATCCGCGACTTCGCCTCGGCGACCGACAAGCCGTTCAGGTCCAGCGTCTCGTTCGCCGAGTTCACCACCGCACCGTCGCCGGTCCAGGCGGCGTCCCCGGCGAAGTCCTCCGGGGTGGCCACGGTGTAGACCACCGGCAGCTCGAAGGTCTGCGCGAACGCGAAGTCACGGGCGTCGCCACCGGGCACCGCCATGATCGCGCCGGTGCCGTAACCCATCAGCACGTAGTCGGCGATGAACACCGGCAGCGATTCGCCGTTCACCGGGTTCAGCGCGTAGCCGCCGGTGAACACCCCGGTCTTGCGACCGGCGTCGGCCTGCCGCTCGACGGCGGTCTTGGCGGCGGCCTCACGGCGGTAGGCGGCGACCGCCTCGGCCGGGGTCGCGGCGCCTCCGCGCCACACCTCCGGCACGTCCTCGCCCCAGGTCTCCCCGGCACCGGCGACGATCTGGTCGACCAGCGGGTGCTCGGGTGCCAGCACGACGTAGGTGGCGCCGAACAGGGTGTCCGGCCGGGTGGTGAACACGGTCAGCGGCTGGTCGGCGTCGGTCACCTCGAAGTGCACGTGCGCACCCTCGGAGCGACCGATCCAGTTCCGCTGCATCGCGGTGACCTTCTCCGGCCAGTCGATGAACTCCAGGTCGTCGGCCAGCCGGTCGGCGTAGGCGGTGATCCGCATGTTCCACTGCCGCAGCGTGCGCTGGAACACCGGGAAGTTGCCGCGCTCGGAGCGACCCTCGCTGGTGACCTCCTCGTTCGCCAGCACGGTGCCCAGTCCGGGGCACCAGTTCACCGGGGTCTCGGAGACGTAGGCCAGGCGCTGGGAGTCGACCACCCGGCGTCGCTCGACCTCGTCCAGATCGGCCCAGGAACCGCCGTCCGGCAGCGGACGACCGTTCTCGTACGCCTCGACCAGGGTCGACACCGGGCGCGCGGCACCGCGGCCACCGTCCGGGCGGACCGCGTCCTCGTCGTACCAGGACTCGAAGATCTGCAGGAAGATCCACTGCGTCCAGCGCACGTACCCGGGGTCGATGGTGGCGAAGGACCGGCGCGGGTCGTGGGCGACACCCAGCCGCCGCAGCTGCCGGGCCATGATCTCGATGTTGGCCTCGGTAGTGGTGCGCGGGTGCGCACCGGTCTGCACGGCGAACTGCTCGGCGGGCAGGCCGAAGGCGTCGTAGCCCAGCGCGTGCAGCACGTTGTCGCCCTGCATCCGGCGGTGCCGGGAGACCACGTCGGTGGCGATGTAGCCCAGCGGGTGGCCGACGTGCAGGCCCGCGCCCGAGGGGTACGGGAACATGTCCATCACGAAGAACGGCTTCGCGCCGGGCTTCGCGTGCCCGCCGTCGCCGTCGGTCAGCTCGCCGCCCGGGTTCGGGGCGTGGAAGGTGCCCCGGTCGAGCCATTCCTGCTGCCACTTGAGCTCGATCTGCTCCGCGAGCGCCGCTGTGTAGCGGAAGGGCACCTCGGCGGGCGCGGTGGAGTCATGGCTGCTGGGGGGAACGGGCGTGGTCACCCGCCGGAGTCTACCGAGCGGAGGCGCTCTTCCTACCCACGACCACGGTGCCCGCCACGACCGTGCAGCCGATCACGCCCAGCCCGGCACCGACCCATGCCGGTGCCAGGTAACCGAGCCCGGCCGCGATGACCAGACCGCCGGACCAGGCACCGAAGGCGTTGCCCGCGTTGAGGGCCGAGTGGCACAGCGCGGCCCCGAGCGACGGTGCGGCCGGGGACAGGTCCATCAGCCACGATTGCAGGGCCAGACCCAGCACCTGGGAGGCGACACCGAGCGCGACGACCGCGAGCACCCCGGGCACCACCCACTGGCCGAGCAGCGCGATCAGCACCAGCGTGACGATGGTCGCCACGAAGCCCACCAGCACGGTGCGGATCACCGACCGGTCGGCCAGCTTGCCGCCGAGCAGGGTGCCGATGGTCATCCCGACGCCGAACAGCGCCAGCACGATCGGCACCGTCGCCTCGGCCAGCCCGGTGACGTCGGTCAGCAGCGGGGAGATGTAGGAGTACACGGCGAACATCCCGCCGAAGCCGATCGCCCCGGCCCCGGCGGCGACCCACAGGCGGGGGTTGCGCAGCGCGCCGAGTTCGGAGCGCACCGACGCGTGGTCGGGCACCGCCAGTCCGGGGATCCACCGCCACAGCGCCAGCAGGGTCAGGCCGCCGAGCACTCCGACCGCGACGAAGGCGACCCGCCAACCGAGCAGCTGGCCGAGCACGGTGGACAGCGGCACCCCGACGACGTTCGCGATGGTGAGACCGGCCATCATCGTGGCGACCGCCTGACCCCGACGGCCAGGTCCGGCGACATGGGCACCCATCACCGCGCCGACCCCGAAGAACGCACCGTGCGGCAGTCCGGCCACGAAGCGTGCGACCACCAGCCACCCGGCGGTCGGCGCGAGGGCGGACAGCAGGTTGCCGACGGTGAACGCCAGCATGAGGGCGAGCAGCAGGCGACGCCGGTCGACCTTGGCCGCGAGGGTGGTCAGCAGCGGTGCGCCGACCACCACCCCCAGGGCGTACGCGGTGATGACGTGCCCGGCCTGCGGGATCGTCACGTCCAGGTCGCCGCTGATCAGCGGCAGCAGGCCCATCGTGGCGAACTCGGTGGTGCCGATGCTGAAGCCGCCCAGGGCCAGGGCCAGCAGGGGCAGTCGGGCGCGGCGCACGATCGGGTTCGGGTCGAGGACGTCGGCGCTGTCGGGGCCGGCGGCGCTCGTGCCGGTGCTCTCGGGGGACATGTCACGCGCTCCTGCGGTCGGTGGTGCCGCGGTCGAGCGCCGTCGCTGTGCGGGTCGGGACAGCCTACCGGGACGAACGACCCACGCCGTCGTTCCCGTCGTCAGCGCTCGCACCGTCGAGCAGCACCCAGATCGCCCGGGCCGCCAGCTCACCGAGGTCCAGCAGCCGTCCCTCACCCCCGGGCGGGGTCAGCCGCACCGAGGTCATCCCGGCGAAGTCGCGTCGTTCGACCACCTCGACCCGGGCGTCGAGCACCACGCCGATCTCGGCCAGGTAGCGCAGCAGACCGGGGTCGGAGTCGGAGATCCGTGCCACGGTGCCCGAGCCTGCGTGCAGCTCCCAGAGCATGTCGGCGGGCGGCGCCGGGACCGTGCCGTCCGGGGCGGGGATCGGGTCGCCGTGCGGGTCCCGGGTCGGGTGCCCGAGGCGGATGTCGATCCGCTCGACCATCAGGTCGGACACCGCGTGTTCCAGCACCTCGGCCTCGTCATGTACCTCGTCCCAGGCGTAGCCCAGCTCGCTGACCAGGAAGGTCTCGATCAGGCGATGGCGGCGGACGACCTGCACCGCGTGCCGGACGCCCTCGTCGGTGAGCGCGATCGCGCCGTAGCGGACGTGCTCGACCAGACCCTGGTCCGCGAGTCGACGGACGGTCTCCGAGACGGTGGACGGACCGACGCCGAGCCGGTCGGCGATCATCTTGGTGGTCACCGTGCTGTCCGACCACTCCCCCGCCGTCCAGATCACCTTGAGGTAATCCTGGGCGACGGCGGTCAGCTCACTCGTCTCGCTCACGAGGATCAGGGTACGGGGCGCGCCGGGGCTGCTTCCGGCCTAGCGTGACCAGCGTGCAGCAGCCCATCCCGCCGGACTACCGCCTGGTCACCCGCTGGGAGCTGCCCGCGCCACCGCACCGGGTGTGGGAGGTGCTCGCCGATCCCGACCTGAACTGGCCCGCCTGGTGGCCGGGGCTGAGCGCCGACGGACGACCCGAGGCGGACGGCGATGTCGGCAGCCGGGCGTCGTTCGCGCTGCGCCCTGCCCGCTTCGCCTACGCCCTGCACTTCTCGCTCCTGATCACCGACACCGACCCGCCCCGTGCGGCGACGATGGCGGTCAGCGGCGACCTGGTCGGCACCGGTCTGGTCGGCATCGAGCCGACCCCCGGCGGCAGCATCCTGGAACTCGACTGGCGGGTGCGGACCACCAAGCCCTGGATGGTGCGCGGCGGCCGGGTGCTGGCACCGATCTTCCGGTTCGCCCACGCGCACGCGATGCGCCGGGGTGAACGCGGCCTGCGGGCGTTCCTCCGCTGAGAGGGGGGCCGCGTGATAGGACATCGACCCGTGGCCCTCGACTCCCTGCGCACGCTCGCCTCGACCACGCTGATCGGTGCCGGCGAGTGGCTGCGCCGACGCCGGCTGCCCTGGGCCGGGATGCTCGGGGCACTGTTCGGCCTGGCCGCCGCGATGACCCCGTCTCTGCTCCCCCGGCCCACGCTGTACCTGGGTGCGATCGCCGGGGTCGGTGCGCTGATCGGTTACGGCTGGGGTGTGCTGATCGCCTGGATCCTGCGCAAGGTCGGTGTCCCGATGCCACCACTGGGGGTCCGACGCACCGCCTGGCACCTGTTGTGCCTGATCGGGCCGTTGCTCGCCCTGGTCGCCGTCGGGGTCGGGGCCGACTGGCAGGACGACGTCCGCGCGCTGGTCGGCGAGGAGCGGCACCGCTCGTCGGGGTTCCTGGTCGGGGTGATCGCGCTGCTGGTGTTCGCGGCGTTGCTCACCCTGTTCCGGGCGCTGCGGCGAGCCGCCCGGCGGGTGGCCCGGCTGCTCGGCCGGTGGGTCCCGGCGCCGGTGGCCTCGCTGGCCGGGGTGGTCGTGGTCGGCGCGCTGGTCTACTGGCTCGCCGCCGGGGTGCTGTTCCGTGGCGTCATCACCGTCTCCGATCACGTCTACGCCGGGACCAACGCGCAGACCGAGGCCGGGGTCGAGCGACCCGAGTCGGCGCTGCGCTCCGGGTCGCCGGAGTCGGTGGTCAGCTGGGAGTCGCTGGGGCGGTACGGCCGCAGCTTCGTCGCCGGTGGACCCACGGTGCGGGAGATCGCCGACGTGACCGGGCGGGACGCGACCGAGCCGATCCGGGTGTACGCCGGGCTGGACTCCGCCGACACGGCAGCCGCACGCGCCGACCTGGTGGTGCAGGAGCTGGAACGCACCGGTGCCTTCGACCGCTCGGTCCTGGTCGTCGCGGGTGTCACCGGCACCGGCTGGACCGAACCGCAGCAGCTCGCCGCTCTGGAGTACCTGTGGGGCGGCGACACCGCCGTCGCGACCATCCAGTACTCCTACCTGCCGTCCTGGCTGTCCTTCCTGGTCGACGCCGACCGGGCCAGCGAGGCCGGGCGTGAGCTCTTCGACGCGGTGCACGCCCGCTGGGCCCAGCTCCCCGAGGACGACCGGCCGCGCCTGATCTCCTACGGCCTCAGCCTCGGGTCCTATGCCGCCCAGTCGGCCTTCGGCTCGGTCGGCGACCTGACCACCCGCACCGACGGCGCACTCTACGTCGGCACCCCGAACTTCACCGGCCTGTGGCGGACCATCGTCGACGGGCGCGATCCGGGCAGCCCGGAATGGCAGCCGATCGTCGACGACGGCGTGACCGTGCGCTTCGCCGCCGACCCGACCGACCTCGGGGTGCCCGGCACGCGGTGGGACGCACCCCGGGTCGTCTACCTCCAGCACGCCTCCGACCCGGTGGTGTGGTGGAGCTGGGACCTGCTGACCCGGCAGCCCGACTGGCTGTCCGAACCGCGCGGCCCGGACGTCTCCGGCCGGGTGCGCTGGTTCCCCGGGATCACCTTCCTGCAGGTCACCGTCGACCAGTTCTTCGGCGTCTCGGTGCCGAACGGGCACGGGCACAACTACGCCTCGCAGATCGTCACCGCCTGGGCCGACGCCACCCGGGTGCCGGGCTGGTCGGACGCACAGCTGGCCGACCTTCAGGACCTGATCGACCAGACCCTCGTCCTGCCGACGGTGCCGGGCCAGGACGTGGGCTGACCACCAGGTAGCGGAAAGGCCCCAGGACGCGCGTCCCGGGGCCTTCCGTCGTGGGTGTCAGCCCTGGGCGTCGCGCCAGGCGACCCACTCCTCGACCAGGGACAGGTCGTAGTCCGGACCGCTGGTGCCGACCGTGAACAGGGTGACCCCGGCGTCCAACAGCGGCTGACCGTCCTCGCTCGGCGGGGTCGACACCGCCACGCTGCGCTCGACCAGCGACGCGGTGTCCCGCCCGACGGCCGCCCCGTGCTCGTCCAGGATCCCGCTCTTGCGGGTCAGGGTCTCCAGGTCACCGAACGAGTGCCAGACATCCGCGTGCTCAGCGACGATCCGCAGGGTCTTCTTCTCCCCGCCGCCACCGATCAGGATCGGGATCTCCCGCGTCGGTGCCGGGTTGCCCGCCGCCAGGCGCGCCTTGATCCGCGGCAGGGCGGCACCCAGTTCCGCGATCCGGCTGCCGGCGGTGCCGAACTCGTAGCCGAACTGGTCGTAGTCCTTCTCGAACCAGCCCGCGCCGATGCCGAGGATCAGCCGGCCACCGCTGATGTGGTCCACGGTGCGCGCCATGTCGGCCAGCAGCTCGGGATTGCGGTAGCTGTTGCAGGTGACGAGCGCGCCGAGCTCGACCCGGCTGGTCTGCTCCGCCCACGCCGCCAGCATCGTCCAGCACTCGAAGTGCTTGCCGTCCGGGTCGCCGTAGAGCGGGAAGAAGTGGTCCCAGTTGAAGATCACGTCCACGCCGATGTCCTCCGCGCGGCGGACCGCGTCGCGGATCTGCGCGTAGTCGGCGTGCTGGGGCTGGAGCTGGACTCCGATGCGGATGGGTCGCGTCATGGGCGACACGCTACGACCGTCCGGCCGGCCTGACTACGCTGTCCCGGTCCCACCCCGCGCACCCGGAGGTCCCATGTCCACCGCCATCACCCCCGATTCCGCCGCACCGGTCCCGCTGAAGTGGATCGGACCGCTGCGGATCAGCGGGAACGTGATGACCGGTGAGTCGGAGGTGCCGCTGGCGACCTACGAGTCGCCGCTGTGGCCGAGCGTCCGCCGGGGTGCCCGGCTGTCCACAATGGTCGAGGGCGGCATCCGGGCGACCCTGGTCGACGAGCGGATGAGCCGGTCGGTGCTGTTCGAGGCCGACGACGCCGGGGTGGCGCTGGCCGGATGGCAGTGGCTGACCGAGCACCGGGACGAGCTGGCGCAGGTGGTGGCGAGCAGCAGCCGGTTCGCCCGGCTGATCGACCTGCACGTGCAGATCGCGGCGAACCTGCTGTTCGTGCGGTTCGAGCTGAGCACCGGTGACGCCTCCGGGCACAACATGGTGACCAATGCCTCCGACCGGTTGATGGATCACATCCTGGGTCGGGTGCCGGGGCTGCGGTACGGGTCGGTGTCGGGCAACTTCTGCTCGGACAAGAAGGCCACCGCGGTGAACGGCATCCTGGGCCGCGGCAAAAACGTGGTGACCGAGATCGTGCTGCCAGGCCGGATCGTGGAGCGCTTCCTGCACACCACCCCGGAGGCGATCGTCCAGCTGAACGTCCGCAAGAACCTGATCGGCACCATGCTGGCGGGCGGCCTGCGGTCGGCGAACGCGCACTACGCGAACATGCTGCTGGCGTTCTACCTGGCGACCGGCCAGGACGCGGCGAACATCGTCGAGGGGTCGCAGGGGCTGACCCACGCGGAGGTGCGCGACGGCGACCTGTACTTCTCCTGCACGCTGCCGAACCTGATCGTCGGCTCGGTGGGCAACGGCAAGGGACTGGGCTTCGTGGAGGAGAACCTGACCCGGCTGGGTTGCCGCGAGGAGCGTGAGCCCGGGGCGAACGCCCGTCGGCTGGCCGTGCTGTGCGCGGCGACGGTGCTCTGCGGCGAGCTGTCGCTGATGGCGGCGCAGACCAACCCCGGCGAGCTCATGCAGGCCCACCTCACCCTGGAGCGCGGCCAGAACTGACCGCCTCGGGCCACGCCCAGGTCACGGTTGCGTGCGGGGGTCGTGAAGCCCGTTGGTGAGCGCTCAACCACCGGACTACAGTCGGCCCGGCCCGCAGCGCCGGTCGGACACCGGGGTGGGTCACCGTCGGCCCCTCCGACCGGCGGCGTCAGCGACACCCCCAAGGACCCAGCATGCAGCTCGGCATCGACGACCTGTCCTTCGCCACCGCGGACCAGTACCTGGACCTGGCCGATCTGGCGCCGGTGCACGGCGTGGAAGCGGCGAAGTACTACGTCGGGCTGGGCCAGGAGCGGATGAGCGTCGCGGCCCCGGACGAGGACGTCGTCACGCTGGCCGCGGCCGCCGCCCAGCCGATCGTCGCCGACCTGGACGAGGCGGGGCGTGCGGCGATCCGCACCGTGCTGCTGGCCACCGAGTCGGGCATCGACCAGTCGAAGTCCGCGGGTGTGTACGTCCACCACCTGCTGGACCTCAACCCCGCCTGCCGGGTGGTCGAGCTGAAGCAGGCCTGTTACTCCGGCACCTCCGCGGTGCAGATGGCACTGGCGCTGGTCGCCCGGAACCCGGAGCAGAAGGTGCTGGTCATCTGCTCGGACGTGGCCCGTTACGACATCGGCTCCTCCGGTGAGCCGACCCAGGGCGCCGGGGCGGTGGCGATGCTGATCACCGCGGACCCGCGCCTGGTGGCGATCGAGCCGCTGTCCGGCCTGAACACGCACGACATCATGGACTTCTGGCGACCGAACTACCGGACCACCGCGATGGTGGACGGCCGGCTCTCGCTGCGGGCGTACACCGACTCGCTCTCCGGTGCGTGGGCGGACCTGCAGGCGCAGGGCGGCCCGGGCTTCACCGACATCGACACGTTCTGCTACCACCAGCCGTTCACCAAGATGGCGGTGAAGGCCCACCAGCACCTGACCAAGATCGTCGGCGCCCCCCGCGACCCCGAGGTGCTGGACGCCCAGATCGGCGACTCGCTGCGCTACAACAAGCAGATCGGCAACAGCTACACCGCGTCGATGTACATCGGTCTGATCTCCCTGCTCGACCACGCCACCGAGGACCTGGCCGGGAACCGGATCGGCTTCTTCAGCTACGGGTCCGGCGCCGTCGGGGAGTTCTTCACCGGCACCGTGGTCCCCGGCTACCGGGAGCACCTGCGCACCGCCGAGCACCAGCGCCGGATCGACGACCGTCGGCGGGTGAGCCACGAGGAGTACCTGCGGATCGTGGCCCCGGCGAACCCGGTCGACGGCGGGGAGCACCCGATCCCGGTGACCAGCCGGTCGCCGTTCCGGCTGGCGGCGATCACCGAGCACCAGCGGGTGTACGTCCGGGCGGACGCGGCCGGTGTGAGCACGGAGGCAGTCGCCTGACCTGCTACTGGTACGTCACCAGGTCCGGCACCGGCGACACCTGGTAGGTCTGCTCCGGGGTCAGCATCGGCTGGTCCTCGTCGTAGAAGTTCTTCCACCCCCAGTGCACGTCCGGCGCCCCCTGGCGCAGGGTGTTCCACGTACCGGTCTTCGCGGGCTGTGAGCCCTGACCGTCGGCGTGGATGATCGTGGCGAGCTCGTCGTGGCTGACGTCCAGCCGGTCGCGGTCGGTGATCATCCGCAGCGAGAACTGGTGCAGCAGGAACATCTTCTGCGGCAGGTCGTGATCGCGGACGAACTGGGCGAGCCAGTCGGACACCTGGTTCACCTCGTCGACGCTCACCGAGCCGATCTGGCGCAGGTGGACCTGGTCGGGCTTGAGCCGCCACTCGGGGTCGAGGGCGAGTCCGACGTTCGGGTACGCCAGCAGCTCGGCGTACTGCTGCGCCTGGGTGAGGAAGTCGGTGCGGCCGGGTTGCAGGTCGATCACCACGGCTTGCCCGGCGTCGGCGGCGGCCTCGATCAGGGGGCGCAGGTCGTCGATGCTGCGTGGCCGGGAGTAGGAGCCGTCCGCCTCCGGACCGCTGGAGGCGATGGTGGCGATGATCTCCAGAGTGGGGATCACGGTGTCGTCGGTGAGCGCGCGGTAGCCGCGGGCGGTCTCCTCGGCGCGGGCGATGGTGCCGGGCACGTCCTGTTCGCCCAGCACGCCGAGCGCCGGGGTACCCGGGGTGCCGTAGAGCGCGACGTACTTCTTGCCGGTGAGGTGGTCGCCCCGGGGGAAGACGAGTTGTCCGCCACCGGGAAGCTCGACCCCGGTGGCTGCCGATTCCACCCGCGGGGTGAGGCGTTCGGTGCTGCCGAAGCTGGGGCCGAGGGCCAGGGCCGAGACCACTCCGGTCAGCGACCGCACCGTCTCGCTGGTGGCGCGGGGGTCGCCGCCGGGCACCTCGACCACCGGAATGCCGGCTGCCCGGGCGGTGGCGAGTGCCGGAATCATCGCCCGTGGGTCGTCGTCCGCCAACGGGTCGGTGAGCACGACGGTGTGTGCTGGGGCGGTGTGGTCGGTGTCGAGGGTCGCGGCCTCGAGCCACGCCGCGTCGGTGGTGTCCTCGGCGCCGGCCGTGCGGTCGGTGCCGTCGGGGCGGGGCTCGCTGCTGGAACTGGGGCGGGGTTCGCCGCTGGGCTCGGCGCGCGGCTCGTCGCCGGTGCCGGTGCTCGGCCCGGGGTCCAGCGTCAGCACCGCGGTGTCCGGCCGGTCCAGCGCGCTCACTGCGTCGATCACGGCGTCGGCGGAGACGCTCTCGGCCTTCCCCAGGTCGAGCAGCCCGTCCAGCGCCGTCGGGTCGGTCACGGAGCTCGCGGCCAGATCGTCGAGCCCGCGCACCTCTCCCACCGTGATCGCGTGCGTCGCGCCCAGACGGTCGAGTTCCACCGGCAGCGGATCGTCGTCGCCGGTGGCCTCGCCGTCGACCAGCAGCGGCACCCCGGCGGCGACGGCGAGCGAGGCCGCGGTGGTGAGGTTCGCCTCGTCGGGGGTCGACAGCACGACCAGCGAGGAACTGCCGAAGACCTGCTTGCTCATCCGGATCGCGGTGCGGACCGGGTCCTCGGTGTCGATCCGCAGCGGCGAGGTGCGCGGGTCGGCGACGGTGGCACTCAACCGGACCGGCGCGGGCGATTCCTCCGGCGCGGGGTCGGCGGTGCAGCCGGCCAGGAGCAGGGCGCCGATGACGAGCAGGACGGAACGAGGGCGGGGCTGAACAGGCACCCGCCACTGTAAACAGAGAGAATGCCGACATGACCGAGCACAGCACCGCCGGCGCCTATGTCACGCAGGGCAGCGAGTTCGTCCGGGACCAGAACTACCTGACCACCCGGATCACCGTCGACGGCGAGGAGGGCTGGCCGGTCGAGGCCGGGCGCTACCGCCTGGTGGTCTCCCGGGCGTGTCCCTGGGCGAACCGGGCGATCATCGTGCGGCGGCTGCTCGGGCTGGAGGACGCGATCTCGATGGGGATCTGCGGCCCGACCCACGACGTGCGCTCCTGGACCTTCGACCTGGACCCGGGCGGCGTGGACCCGGTGCTGGGCATCCCGCGGATCCAGGACGCCTACTTCAAGCGCGACCCGCAGTACCCGCGGGGCATCACCGTCCCGGCGATGGTCGACGTGCCGACCGGCCAGGTGGTGACCAACGACTACGCGCAGATGACGCTGGACTTCTCCACCCAGTGGACCGCCTTCCACCGCGAGGGCGCGCCGGACCTGTACCCGGAGCCGCTGCGGGACGAGATCGACCAGGTCGCCCGGCTGGTGTTCGTCGATGTGAACAACGGGGTCTACCGCTGCGGCTTCGCCGGGTCGCAGGAGGCGTACGACCGGGCCTACCGACGGCTGTTCAGCCGCCTGGACTGGCTGAGCGACCGGCTGGCCGGGCAGCGCTACCTGGTCGGCGACACGATCACCGAGGCCGATATCCGGCTGTTCACCACCCTGGTGCGCTTCGACGCCGTCTACCACGGCCACTTCAAGTGCAACCGGTCGAAGCTGACCGAGATGCCGGTGCTCTGGGCCTACGCCCGGGACCTGTTCCAGACCCCGGGCTTCGGCGACACCATCGACTTCGAGCACATCAAGCAGCACTACTACGTGGTGCACGAGGACCTGAACCCGACCCAGATCGTCCCGGCCGGGCCGGATCTGAGCGGGTGGCTGACCCCGCACGGCCGCGAGTCGCTGGGCGGACGGCCGTTCGGTGACGGCACTCCTCCGGCGCCGCCGCGCGAGCCGGTCGACCCGGCGCACACCGCGGAGGCGATGCGCGGCTGAGGTTCAGGCGGCGGTGCGCACCCGCACGACGTTCAGCCAGGGGTCGGTGAAGGTGACGGTCGCGCCGTCGTCCTGCACAGCGATCCGGTGGTGGGCGAGCCGCTCGCGCAGCGCGCCAATGTCGTCGGTGCCGGGCACCGTCAGCGTGACCTCGCCCAGCCCCAGCGAGGACGCGCGCGGCCCGGCACCGGCCGAGTTCCAGGTGTTGACCGCGAGGTGGTGGTGGTACCCGCCGGCCGACACGAACAGCGCCCCGTGCCACTCGGCCATCACATCGAAGCCGAGCGCGTCCACGTAGAACGAGCGGGCACTGGGCACGTCACCGACCTGCAGGTGCACGTGACCCACCACCGGGCGACCGCCACCGGCGTTCGCCGCGCGGCCGTCGTAGCGCGCCATGAAGTCGTTCGGGTCGAGCAGCAGCGCGTCCATCACCACATGCCCGTCGGCGTCGTACTGCCAGTCGCTGCGCGCCCGGTCCCAGTACAGCTCGACGCCGTTGCCCTCCGGGTCGGTGAGGTAGAACGCCTCGGACACCAGGTGGTCGGCGCTGCCCACGTAGGACTGCGGTGCCTGGTGGGCGACCGAGGCGAGGGTGGCGGCCAGGGCCTCCCGGGTGTCGAACAGGATGGCGGTGTGGAACAAGCCGGCCTGCGAACGCTGGGTCGGCGGCAGGTCCGGGAAGTGGCGGAGCACCAGCAGCGGCGTGCTGCCCCGGCCGAGCACGACTACGTCCGGGCGCCCGACGCCCTCGATCCGCTCATCTGGACGCTCGACCACGGTCAGGCCGAGCACGTCGCGGTAGTAGTGCAGCTGCACGTCGAGGTCGCCGACCAGCAGGGTGACCGGGCCCATGGCGGTGTCGGCGGCGAGACGGTCCTGAAGCGAAGTCATGCCCCGATACTAGTTGAGTGTTCAACTATTGACCAGAGGCACCACCGCCCCGGTCGCCCGGCCGTCCTCGTCCAGCACGTGCCCGAGGTGCTTCGCCACCCGGACCACCACCGACCGGTCGGCGATCACCGCACCCGGCAGCGCCCGGGCCAGCGCCACCTCGAACGCCTGCACGTCCTGCACGCTGCGCAGCCAGACCGCGAGGATCAGGTTGTACCGACTGGCACACAGCGCTGCCAACCGGATCTCCGGCACCTGCGCCAGGGTCACCCGGGCCTGAGCCACCACCGGCGCCGGGACCTGGAGGAAGTACCAGGTGTAGACCGGCCAGTCGGACAGCTCCCGGACCAGATCGGTGCGCAGGTACAGCTGCCCGTCGGTCCGCAGCGTGGCGATGGCGTCGGTCACCCGCTGGGCCGAGAACCCGCTGCGTTCGGCGATCGCTGCGGCGCTGGCCCGGCCGTCCGCCGCCAGTTCCCGCCGGATCACCGCGCACAGCTCCGGCGACACGCTCCGGGCGGCCCGCGCGCGGGGTGGGCGGAACCGCGGCACCCGGGCCACCTCGGCCGCAGTGAGCTCCCGCAGCCGCCAGCGCCGGGCGTCCAGGAGCCGCTCGCTGATCAGGTGGGTGTGCGCGGCGCGGATGCCGGGCAGTCGGGACATCGGGCCGAGCACGAAGTCGGCCACCTGGCGTGGCGAGTCCGCCAGCACCGTCGCCAGCAGGTCCCGACCGCCGACGGTGTAATCCAGGGTGGCGACCTCGGGATGCTCCGCGAGCGCGCGGGCGGTGGTGTGCAGGTCACCCGGGCCGCACTCGATCTCGACCAGGGCACCACCGACCCGCTCACCGTCGTCCATCAGCCCGGTCACCCAGGCCACCCCCGCGGAACGCAGCCGGGACCAGCGCCGGGACAGGTTCGCCGGGTCGACGTCCACCACCGGCGCCAGGTCCGCCCAGCTCGCCCGCGGCTCCACCTGCAACGCATGCAAGAGCCGCATGTCGACCCGGTCCGGCACATATCCGTGCCCATCGGAGTCGGTCTCCGCGGAATCCGTGCGAGTTAACATCCGAGAATTCAAGCACTTGCCACAGTGTCGGCATGAGTCTCACCCCCGCCGACGCCAGCACCCGGATCCGCAGCACGCTCGATCAGCACCGTGAGCAGCTGCTGACGCTCAGCCGGGCCATCCATGCCGACCCCGAGCTCGCCTACGCCGAGCACCGCTCCGCGGCCCGGGTCGCCGAGCTGCTGAGCGCCCACGGCTTCGCGACCACGGTCGGCGCCTACGGCCTGGAGACCGCCGTCGAGGCCGTGATCGGCACCGGCGACCTCACGGTCACGCTCTGCGCGGAGTACGACGCGCTGCCCGGCATCGGCCACGCCTGCGGACACAACATCATCGCGACCGCCGGGGTCGGTGCGGCGCTCGCCCTGGCCCCGCTCGCCGACGAGCTCGGGCTGCGGGTCAAGCTGCTCGGGACCCCCGCCGAGGAGCACGGCGGCGGCAAGGTCGACCTGCTGGTGGCCGGTGCCTGGGAGGACAGCACCCTGTCCCTGATGGTGCACGGCATGTCCGGCATCGACGCCCCCTCCGGCGCCTTCGCCGCCCAGGCGGTGCAGCGGGTGGCGATCACCTACACCGGCCGCGCCTCCCACGCTGCGGCGGCTCCGGAGCACGGGATCAACGCCGGGGCGGCTGCCACCCTCGCCCTGACCGCGATCGGCCTGCTGCGTCAGCACCTGCCGACCGGCACCAGCGTGAACGGCTTCGTCGAGCACGGTGGCGACGTCACCAACATCATCCCGGCCCGCAGCGTGGTCCAGCTCGAGGTCCGCGCGCTGACGGTGGACGTGTGGCGCGAGACCTACCGACGGGTACTGGCCTGCTTCGAGGGCGCGGCGATCGCCACCGGATGTTCGTGGACGGTCGATGCGACGGAGCATCCCTACGCACCGTTGGCCTCCGATCCGGACCTGTCCCGGTTCTGGGACGCGGCGCTCGGCGAACTGGGTCGGACCATCGACGACTCCGCCGGCACCCGGGGCGGATCCACCGACATGGGCAATGTCTCCCAGGTGGTGCCGTCGATCCACCCGACGATCGCCATCCTCGGCAGCGACGCCGCGCCGCACACGCCGGACTTCGCCACCGCCGCCGCCACCCCGGCCGGCGACCAGGCGGCCCTGGACGGCGCCGCCGCCCTGGCGATGACGGTCGCACGAGCCGCCCTGGACAGCGACGTCCGCGCCGACCTGCTGCGTCGCCAGGCCGAGCGCCCGACCGGTGCCACCCGCACCACCCTGCAGCCGTGACCGCCGACCAGCGGACCACCGCTCCCGTCGAGTCCGCTCCCCTGACCTACACCTGGCGCTCGCCGCGGCTGTGGATCGTGGCCGGCAGCGTGCTGGTGATCGCCGGAGCCGCGCAGTTCGTCGGCGCGCAGTCGATCCCGGTGGGCAGCCTGGCGACGATCACCGTGCTCCCGCTGGTGTTCGGCCTGCTGATCGGCGGCGCGATCAGCGCGCAGCCGTGGCGCCGGTTCCCGCTCGACCTGCAGTCCACCGCCGCCACCGTGATGGGCGTGGCGGTGCTGCTGCTGGTCGCCCGGCTCTCGTTCACGATGGGGCCGAACATCCGGATGCTCTTCGACGCGGGCCCCGCGCTGCTGTTGCAGGAGGTCGGGCACCTGTTCGGCACCCTGGCCCTGGCGCTGCCGCTCGCGGTGCTGCTGCGGATGGGCCCGGCCACGGTCGGCGCGACCTTCTCCATCGACCGCGAAGGCGCGTTCGCGATGGTCAGCGAGCGCTACGGACCCGATTCACCGCAGTACCGGGGCGTGCTGTCGATGTACGCCTTCGGCACCCTGTTCGGCGCGATCATCATCACCGTCGTCGCCTCGGTGCTGTCCGCCCTGGACGTCTTCGACCCGCGGGCGTTGGCGATGGGGTCGGGGGTCGGGTCCGGATCGATGATGGCCGCCGCCTCGGGTGCCGTCGCCACCGCTCATCCGGAGCTGGCCGACGAGGTGCTGGCCCTGGCGGCGACCTCGAATGTGATCACCAGCCTGCTCGGGGTCTACGTCGGGATGTACGTGGCCCTCCCGCTGGCCGAGAAGTACTACCGGGTACTCACCCGGCGCCAGAAGACACGGCCCGATGCCGACGCCCCGGCGTTCGCCGTGATGGCGGCGCCCCGGGTCGGCGTCCCGACCTGGACCGCCCTCGGGGTCCTGGTGCTGGTCGGATTCGTGGTGAACGCCGTCGTCCCGCGCAGCATCGGTCTGCACCTGGACCTGCGTGCGCTCGGCGGATTCCTGGTGCTGGCGGCCCTGGTCGCGGTCGGGATCTGGGTGTCGAAGCTGAGCCGGGGCCGGGTGGGCGCGATGTTCGTGGTCATCACGCTGGGGGCGTTGATCTCGACCCCCTGGTCGCCGGTGCAGGAGCCGCTGCTGACCCTGGTGAACCAGGTCGACTTCCTCGGCGTTTGTACCCTGGTGCTGAGCGTCGCCGGCCTGAGCCTGGGCAAGGACCTGCCGATGCTGAAGGCCATCGGGTGGAAGATCATCCCGGTCGGACTGGTGTCGATCACCTCGGCCTACCTGCTGGCATCGACCGTTGCCCAGCTCGCCCTGACCGTCTGGAAGTAGGTGCACCGTGAGTGGCGTCTACGTCTCCGCCCTCGAGCTGTTCTCCATCGGCATCGGACCGTCCAGCTCGCACACCGTCGGGCCGATGCGGGCCGCCGCGGCCTTCGTCGCCGAGCTGCGGGACCACGGACTGCTCGACCGGGCCGACCGGCTGCACATCCGGCTGCACGGGTCCCTGGCCGCGACCGGCATCGGGCACGGCACCCCGGACGCGGTGCTGGCGGGCCTGCGGGGTCTGGCGCCGGAGACCTGCGACCCGGCCGAGGTGCACGGGCGGTGGGCCGAGCTGTCCGCGGGCGGCGCGATGCAGGTCGAGGGCATCACCGTCACCGCGGCGGATGTCGCCTTCGAGCCCTTCGCCCGCGACCTGGGCCACCCGAACGCGCTGACCCTGGCGGCCACCCGGCAGGGCGAGGAACTGTGGGCCAGCTGCTACCTGTCGATCGGTGGCGGCTTCATCCTGCGCGCCGGTTCGCGTCCGCCGGAGCCGACCCCGGTGCCCTCCACCTACCGCACCGCCACCCAGCTGCTGGACGGCCTGGACGGGCGGAGCATCGCCGACATCGCCTGGGCGGACGAGGTCGCCCTGCACGGTGAGGCCGAGGCCACCCGGGGACTGGACGCGATCTGGGCCGCGATGAGCGCCTGCGTCGCGTCGGGGGTGAGCGCCGACGGCGTCCTGCCCGGCGGGCTGCGGGTCCGGCGCCGCGCTGCCGCCGCCCAGCAGGCACTCGACGCCCGAGCCGCACGCGGCGAGCGGGTCGCGGCGGAGGAACGCCTCGCGGTGTGGGCGATGGCGATCAACGAGGAGAACGCCGCCGGTGGCCGGGTGGTCACCGCGCCGACCAACGGTGCGGCCGGGGTGCTGCCCGCGGTGCTGCACTACCTGGTGGCCGAGCACGGGGCCGACCGGGACACCGTGCACACCTTCCTGCTCACCGCCGCGGCGATCGGCTCCATCGTGAAGGCCAATGCCTCCATCTCCGGCGCCGAGGCGGGCTGCCAGGGCGAGGTCGGCTCCGCCTGCGCGATGGCGGCGGCCGGGACCACAGCGGTGCTCGGCGGCACCCCCCGTCAGGTGGAGAACGCCGCCGAGATCGCGATGGAGCACCACCTGGGGCTGACCTGCGACCCGGTGGGTGGCCTGGTGCAGATCCCGTGCATCGAGCGGAACGCGGTGGCTGCGGCGACCGCCCTGACCGCCGCGCGGATCGCCCTGCTCGGCGACGGCCAGCACGTGGTCAGCCTGGACACGGTGATCGAGACCATGCGGCAGACCGGCGCCGACATGTCCTCCCGGTACAAGGAGACCAGCGAGGCGGGCCTGGCGGTGAACGTGGTGGAGTGCTGACCCGCTGACCGCTCAGCGCTGGATGTCGTTGTGGCCGAAGCTGGTCAGGAACCGGGGACCCGTCGCCGCCAGCTCACGCTCGTAGGTCATCGCCCAGCCGCGGTACGGCGTGCCGGACAGCCCGTCGTTCGCGAACCGGGGGTCGTCGGTCACCTCGGTGACGCAGAACGCTGGGATCTGCAGGTCGGTGACCGGGCGGGCGCGCTCGCACTCGGCGATCACCAGCGGGGCGTTCGCGCCGCCGAAGACGTCGATCACCCAGCCGTCCTCACCCCACCAGGTGGCGTACCGGTTCTTCACCAGCCGGTTGCCGCCGCGCCGGATCATCTCGATCCCCACGGTCACGTCGATCTCGCGCTCGGCCTCGTACCGGGTGCCGGTGTTCATCGGGCCCTTGAGGCTGACGGCGCAGAAGTCGAAGCGGTCGCCAACCTCGTCCAGCACGTCCAGCGGGTCGGTGTCCGCCCCGAGCGGCACCCGCACGTCGTCGGCCTGCACCCGCAACCGCAGCGCGTAACCCTCCGACGCCAGGAAGTAGCTCTGCACGATCAGCACCGGGTCCGGTTCGGCCAGCACCTCGGCGGGCAGATCCCGCACGAAGAACCGCCGCTCGAACTCGAAGTCGCCGTAGCCGGTGTCCATGCGCCGAATTTACGCGGTGGTCAGGTCCATCACCAGCAACCGGCCCGCGTCGTCGCGCGACTCGGTGCTGAAGCCGACCCGATCGTAGAAGGCGATCGCCCCGGTGTTGGCCTCGGCCACCCCCAGGTGCAGGCCCGGCACGCCCCGCGCGCGCAGCTCGGTGACCACGGCGTCGATCAGGCGGCGGCCCATCCCGCTGCCCTGGGCACGCGGCAGCAGGTCGATGTGCAGATGCGCCGGATACCGGTCAAGGACCGCCGTCCGGGGCGGCTGACCGGCGTGGATCGTGCTGATCGCGCGCAGGTCGTCCTCGGTGCCGGTGCCGGGCAACGGGTAGCGCTCGCGCAGTTCGGGCCACCAGTGCTCCTCCTGCCAGGCGGCGAAGGCGGCCGAGTCGGCGGTGGCGACCAAGTACCCGGCCACACCGTGATCGTCCCGCACCACCCAGCTCAGGGCGGGGTCGGCGGTCGGGTAGGCCCCGGCGTAGAGGTGACCGAGCAGGTCCGGGTCGGTGTACCGGTCGGTGGCGTCCTGTCCGACGGCCCCGGTGAGCAGGCAGACCCGGTACAGGCCGGGCAGGTCGCAGCGGGCGAAACGGCGCAGTTCCATGACGCGCGACCCTACCGGCCGGGAGCGTGGCGGTCAGCCGACCAGCGGGCCCCCGAGCTTCCAGTACCCGAGGAACGCGACCCGGTCCTTGTCCACGCCCAGCGTCCCGGTCAGGTGCCGCCGGATCGCGGTGGTCGCCGCCGCCTCCCCCGCGATCCAGGCGTAGAGACCGGGGGACGCGGTCAGCTCGGGGTGGTAGGCGGTCCAGGCGCGTGCCGCGCGCTCCAGCTCGGCCCCCGCGACAGCTCCGCGCTGGACCCGGTGCACGGTCGCCCGGTGTCCGGCCCCGGACAGTAGGTCGTCCGCCGGGTCGGCCAGCTCCAGCAGCACATCGCCGGGCAGGGTCGGGTGCGCCGCCAGGATGTTCGCCATCGCGGGCAGCGCCGATTCGTCGCCGATCAGCAGCAGGTGCTCCGGCGGGCTGGGCGGCACGTAGTGGATGCCGTAACCGGTGCGACCGAGCCGCACCTCCGGTCCGGTGATCACCAGCTCGTCGCCCGGCCGTGCCGCGCGCGCCCACCGGGAGGCCGGGCCCGCGGGCTCGTGCAGGTAGAGGTCGACGTCGATCTCGCCCGCCTCGGGCCGGATCGCCGACGGGGTGTAGGTGCGCAGCACATTGCGCCGGTCGGCGGGCAGCGCCTTCCACCGCGCGTACCACTCGCGGGGGTGCGGGGTCGGCTCGTCCAGCAACCCGAAGTCCGGCGTGCTGCCGTCCGGCATCGGCAGCACCAGCTTGATCCGCTGGTCCAGACCCCAGGGGGCGAAGAACCGGAGGGTGTCACCGGTCAGGGTGATCCGCAGGAAGCCGGGCGACAGCTGACGCACCGCGCCGACCCGCACCCGGAACGCGCGGTACTCCCAGGGGAACTCGCCGCTCATCCGGCGACCCCGGCCGACTGCGGCACCGGCACGCCGCGCGGGACCACCAGCGGCCCGCCGGTGACCGGGTCGGCGATGATCACGTTCGGCAGGCCGAAGACCTGCTCGACCAGCTCGCTGGTGACCACCTCGGCGGGCGGCCCGGCGGCGACGATCTCCCCCGCCCGCATCGCGATCAGGTGATCGGCGTACCGGGCCGCCTGGTTCAGGTCGTGCAGCACGGCGACCACGGTGCGGCCCTCCCGGTTCAGGTGCGCGAACAGCTCCATCAGCTCGACCTGGTGCGCGATGTCCAGGAAGGTCGTCGGCTCGTCCAGCAGGATCAGGTCGGTCTGCTGGGCGAGCACCATCGCCACCCAGACCCGTTGCCGCTGCCCACCGGACAGGTCCTCGACCCGGCGGCCGGACAGCTCCCGGGTACCGGTCGCGTCCAGGGCGGCGATCACCGCGTCCCGGTCGGTCTCCGACCACTGGCGGAGCAGCCCCTGGTGCGGGAACCGGCCGCGGGCGACCAGGTCCGCCACCGTGATGCCGTCGGGGGCGAGCGCCGTCTGCGGCAACAGGCCGAGCCGCCGGGCGACCTCCTTGGCGGGCAGGCTGCCGATCGCCTTGCCGTCCAGCACCACCTGCCCCGAGCGCGGCGCCAGCAGCAGGGAGAGCGCACGCAGCAGGGTGGACTTGCCGCAGGCGTTCGGCCCGATGATCACGGTGAAGGAGCCGTCCGGGATGCTCGCGGTGAGGTCCTCGACGATGGGCGCGCCGTCGTAGCCCAGGGTGAGGGCCTCGGCGCGGAGTCGGGCGGTCTGGGGACGAGGTTCAGACACGACGGCGGATCTCCTGGATCAGGGTGGTCACGAGGTACAGGCCGCCCACCGACACGGTCACCACACCCACCGGGAGGGTGACCGGCAGGACATGCTGGGCGATCAGGTCGGAGCCGAGCAGCAGCACACCGCCGACCAGGCCGGACAGGGTGAGCGAGAGGGTCGGCGTGCGGGCCAGGCGGCGGGCGATCTGCGGCGCCGCGAGCGCGATGAAGGCCACCGGGCCGATCACCGCGGTGGCCACGCAGACCAGCACCACCGCGAGCAGCAGTGCCAGCGTCCGCACCACCGCCGGGCGGGATCCGGTGGCGCTGGCGACGTCGTCGCCGAGGTCGAGCTGTCGCAACCGGGGGCCGAGCAGCGCCAGCACCGCCAGGACGGGCAGTCCGCACAGCAACGCACCGGTCAGCGGCGTGGCCGTCACCCCGTTCAGGGAACCGGCTCCCCAGGCGGAGGCGAACATGGCGGTGTCCAGCTCGACCTCCAGCAGCATCCAGGTGTTCAGGGACGCCAGCATCGCCGCGACCCCGATCCCGACCACGATCAGCCGGAACCCCTGCACCCCACCGCGCCGGGCCAGCAGCCAGATCAGCGCCGCCGCGGTCAGTCCCCCGACCACCGCACCGGTGGCGACCACCGGCCAGGCGGTGGCACCGGCCACCGTCACCAGCAACATGCCGGTGAACGCACCGTTGGACATGCCGAGGATGTCCGGACTGGCCAACGGGTTGCGGGTGACGGTCTGGAACAGCGCACCGGCCACCGCCAGGTAGCCGCCGAGCAGGACGGCCGCCAGGGTCCGCGGCAGCCGCCAGGACAGCACCACCGTGCGGTCGATGCCCTCGCCGCCGCCACCGAGCACGCGCAGCACGGCACCGGGTGACAGCGGGTACGACCCGAGGCCGAGGGCCAGCACCGCGAGCACCACCAGCACCGCTGCCAGCAGCACGCCGACCAGCACCGACCGGGCCCGGATCGGCACGCTCCGCCCCGCGGCACGCAGCGTCACCCGCCGGTAGCCGACGTCCAGGTCGTCGACGGCGGTCACAGCGCGCTCGCCCGTCGCCGCCGCACCAGCGCGATCAGCACCGGGGCGCCGACCAGCGCGGTCACGATGCCGACCGGGATCTCCGCCGGGGCGATCAGCACCCGGCCGAGCACGTCGGAACAGAGCACGATCACCGGCGCCAGCAGCACCGAGCCGGTCAGGATGGCGCGCTGGTCGACGCCGAACACCCACCGGGCGACGTGCGGCACCATCAATCCGACGAAGGAGATCGGCCCGGCCAGCGCGGTGGCGATCGCCGCCAGCACGGTGACCGCCGCCACCGCCCCGCCGCGGATCAGCCGGATGTTCGCGCCCTGCGCGCGGGCCACGTCCTCGCCCAGGGCCAGGGCGTTGAGCCCCGGCGCGAGCAGGAAGGCGACCAGCAGCGCCGCCACGACGACGGGCAGCATCGGCACCAGCAGCTCGAAGCCCCGGCCGAGCAGGGACCCGGCGTGCCAGGACCGCATCTGGTCGAAGGCGTCCGGGTCGCTGAGCGTCATCCCGGTGGTCATTCCCGAGCACAGTGCGCCCAGGGCCACCCCGGCGAGCACCAGCCGGATCGGGTCGGCAGCACCACGACCGGCCGAGCCGATCAGGTAGACCGCCACGGTCACCACCAGTGCCCCGGTCACCGCGAGCGCCACGAAGGCGGTGGCGCTGTGCAGCCCGAAGAACGCCACCCCGACCGCGATGGCGAAGGCGGCACCCGCGTTGACCCCGAGGATGCCCGGGTCGGCCAGCGGGTTCCGGGTGAAGGCCTGGATCAACGCGCCCGCCGCCCCCAGGGCGACCCCGACCACCAGGCCGGTGAGGGTGCGCGGGATCCGCAGCTCGTGCACCACGTAGCCCGCCTCCGCCGACCCGTGGCCACGCAGCGCCTCGATCACGGTGCTCGGGCCGAGCGGGTTGGACCCGACCATCAGCGACAGCGCCACGGCGACCAGCAGCAGCACCAGCAGCGCGAGGAGGCCCCAGCCCGACCGCAGATGCGGCCGGACCGGGGCACGGTCCGCGACGGCGGTGGTCACCGCTGCGAGGCGAGGAACTGCTCGATGTCGTCGAGCACCAGCTCGCCGCCCTTCGGCCCGACGCCGGAAACCCAGTAGCTGGTGTCCACCGGCGTCACCGAGCCGAAGACGGCGCTGTTCTGGCTGATCGCCGCCGGGATGGTGCTCGGGTCGTTCACGTCGGTCGTGGTGACGAAGACGTAGTCGGCGGCCGCCTGCTGCACGTTCTCCGGCGACAGGTCGGCCTGCAGCCCGTCCTCCCAGTCCTGCTCCGGGATGGTCAGACCGGCGCACTCCAAGGCGCCGCCGCCGAAGGAGGTCGGGCCGTACAGGCTCAGGGTGGTCTCGTCCCGGGGCCGGATCAGGTTCGCCGTCTTGCCGGCCACGTCGAACTCGGCGGCGATCTGCTCGCACCGCTGGTCGAAGCCGTCCACCAGGTCGGCGGCGGCGTCGCGCTGGTTCAGCGCCTCGCCGACCAGCAGGACGTTCTCCCGCCAGGGGTCGGCCTGGGTCGCCATGAACACGGTGGGGGCGATGGCGGCCAGCTGGTCGTAGAGCGCGGAGTGCCGGGACTCGGTGCCGAGGATGAGGTCGGGCTTCAGGGCGGCGATCGCCTCCAGGTCCGGCTCCGGCACGGTGCCGACCGGCTGCACACCCTCCACGCCGAGGTACGCGGGGATGCCCGCGACGTTGCTGGCCACGGCCGCCCCCACCGGGGTGACGCCGAGCGCGACCGCGGTGTCCAGCTCGACCGGCTCGAGGACGACGACCCGCTGCGGGTCGTCCGGCACCTCGGTGGTGCCCCGGGCGTGCTCGACCGAGTGCTCGCCGGCCTCGCCGGATGCGGCGGAGTCGGCGGTGCCGGGGTCGGCTGCGCCGCCGTCGGCGGTGGAGCACCCGGCCACGGCCAGGGCGAGGACGAGGGCAGCGGCGCCGAGGGCGGCGGGGCGGCGGATCGGTGCGACACGCATCGACAGGGTCACTTTCGCTCAGGGGGCAGCCTCGGTCGGGCTGGAAAGGTTTGGCTACCCTAACCTAGAACCGGACATCTCCCCGAAGCCGCCCGAATCGCCCGCGCCGGACATCACCGCTGCTCACGCGCCCGCGCGGCGCCAGGACAGTCGTCGGCCGTGCTCGACACGCGTGGTGATGACCTCGGTTCAGCCGGTGAACCGGCAGCCCAGCTCCGGGGTGCGGGCGTGCTCGATCCGGGCGACCATCTCCGCCGACATCGCCGGCAGCTCGTCCAGGTGATACCAGGCGGCCGCCGAGTTCTCCCCGTCGCCCGGGCCCGGCTCCCCCGCCACCCAGCGGAACCTGAACGTGAGATCCAAGTACTGCGACGCGTCGCCGTTCGGGTATCGCATCGGCGGCAGCGTGTGCACCCAGACCAAGCACTCCGCCACCGCCTCGACCTCGGTCTCCTCCAGCACCTCGCGGGCACCGGCCACCGCCGGCTCCTCCCCCGGATCGATGATCCCGGTGGTCGGCGTCCACTGACCGTTGTCCGCACGCTTGACCAGCAGCACCTGCTCCCGGCCGGTGGGACTGTGCTCGGCGGCCCGGAACACCACCGCGCTCACCCCCGGCATCCAGAGCAGGTCGTGGCCGATCTTCTCGCGCAGCGCGAGCACGAAGGGAGGTGTGGGCATGGGCCGACTCTAGGAGGTGCGGCGATCGCCCGACAGGCCCGCGGTGAGCGCGGCGCGATCGACCTCGGGCCAGCCGGCCGCCCGTGCCGCGAGGGCCAGCGCCCCGACCACCGGTGCGCGCGCATCCAGCGCCGGAACGGTCAATCCCTCCAGCACACCGGCCCGCACGGGCGTGTCCTCGACCAGCAACGAGCCCGCCAGGACGACCTCCGGGACCTGCGATCCGATCGCCCCGGCGGTCCGCAGCAGGGCGGCCACGCCCTCCTGCACCAGCGCGACCGCGACGTCGTCCCCGGCGCGGGCCGCCGTCATCACCGCGGGCGCCCACCGAGCGTGCGCCGCCACCGGGACGTCGTGCGCCGCCGCGATCAGACCCTGCCGGGGGTCGGCGTCCCGCAGCCCCAGCTCGTCCAGGACGATCGCCGTGAGCGCCGTCGACGGCCCGGTGCCGTCGAGCTCCCCGGCCACCGCCCGCAGCGCCCCGAGTCCGAACCACACCCCCGAGCCACGGTCGCCGAGCAGCCAGCCGAGCCCGTCCGCCCGGGCCACCGGCCGCCCCGCGGCGAACCGGCACGCGACGGCACCCGTCCCGGCGAGCAGCAGCAGCCCGTCACCTCCGGTCGATCCGGCAGCGAAGGCGATGGACAGGTCGTCACCGACCGTCGGGGCAGCTGCCCAGATCTCATCGAGCGGCCACGCCTCGCGGACCACCGACTCCGCCGCCGCCCGTCCCGCGCCCCCGGCACCGGCGATCCCGAGGTGCGCCGCCACGATGCGCGCGCCGGTCGGCAGCACGGCGGCCGCCTGCCGTAGCGCCTCGCCGAGCCGCTCGCGCACCAGGTCGGCGGGGACGGAGCGCAGGTTCCCGCCCGCGGAGCGACCGGTGCCGAGCACGCGCCCGTCGGCCGCCAGCACGGCGACGCGGGTGGACGTGCCGCCGATGTCCGCACCCAGGACGAGGTCCACGCATGGTCTCCGTTCACCCATGTTGGTAATTTACATGCAACAGACTCGCAATGTAGATTCTCTACCGTCGTAGCCACGGCCGCCGGAGCGACATCGGCGGCGTGGACGCGTACCCCCTGACGTGTCCTTCCGATCGGTTCGAAGAGGAGTCCGAGCATGACACGCTCATCTCTGCCCATCGCCGCCCTCACCCTGGGCCTCTCGCTCACCCTGGCCGCCTGCGGCTCCGGCGGTGGCGACGCCGCCGCCGCCAGCTCCGGCACCGACGGCGACTGGTCCGGCCAGACGCTCACGGTCTGGATCATGGAGGGCACCAACCCGGACGCCGATCCGTTCTTCGACGAGGTCGCCACGGCCTTCGAGGAGCAGACCGGTGCCACGCTGGACGTGCAGTTCCAGCCCTGGGCCTCCGCCCACGACAAGTTCACCACCGCCATCGCGGGCGGGACGACGCCGGACGTCGCCGAGATCGGCACCACCTGGACGCCGGAGTTCGCGGAGGTGGGCGCGCTCGCCGACCTCACCGACCTGGTGGCCGACGCCGGCCTGGACGACGACCTGGTGCCCGGCCTGCAGGAAGCGGGCACCGTGGACGGCGCGCTGTACGGCATGCCCTGGTACGCGGGCGTGCGCTCCTTCGTGTACCGGACCGACCTGTTCGAGCAGGCCGGGATCGCGGTGCCGACCACCTGGGACGAGCTCCGCCAGGCCGCCCTCACCCTGAAGCAGACCTTCCCGGACACCACCGCGTGGCCGATCGCCGGTGACAGCCAGTACGGCGTCATGCCGTTCGTCTGGGGCGCGGGCGGGCAGATCGCGGAGCAGGACGGCGACACCTGGACCTCCGGCATCGACTCGGACGCCGCGCGCGACGGCATCGAGTTCTACACCGACATGGCGCTGCAGGACGGCGTCTCCACCGCCGCCGCGACCACCTGGAAGGAGACCGACCTCCTCAAGGCCTTCGAGCAGGGCGACGCCGCGATGATGATCACCGGGTCCTGGACCCCGAAGACGATCCTCACCGACGCCCCCGACCTGGAGGGCAAGATCGGCGCCTTCCCGATCCCCGGTCAGGACGGGGGCATCTCGCCGTCGTTCCTGGGCGGCTCGCACCTGGGCATCTTCAACGAGAGCGACAAGCAGGACCTCGCCTGGGAGTTCGTCCAGATGATGTCCACCGGCGAGTTCGCCCAGCGCTGGGCCGACGAGGCGAACTACTTCCCGGGTCAGGCGTCGCTGCTCGAGGCAGCCGCCGAGTCGGACGACCCGCTGGTCGCGCCGTTCGCGCAGCAGATGGTCGACGGCGGCGCCTCGCTGCCGGTCACCCCGCTGTACGGCCAGATCCAGGGCAAGAAGACGGTGGAGACCATGCTGCAGTCGATCCTCTCCGGCAAGCAGACCGTGGAGCAGGCCACCAGCACCGCCGCCGACGACATGAACGCCACCTTCGCCGGATGACCACCGTCACCACTCCCCCCACGGCACGTCCGCGGGTGAGCGCGCGTCGGCGCCTCACCCGCGGGCGGCCCTGGCTGCTGCTCGCCCCCGCGCTCGCGGTCCTGGCGGTGCTGCTGCTCTGGCCGTTGATCCGGGTGGTCCTGCTGTCCTTCCAGGACTACGGACTGCGCCAGATCGCCACCGGCGAGGACAACTACATCGGCCTGGACAACTACCGGGAGGTGCTCGGCGACCGGTTCCTGTGGACCGTGGTGCTGCCGAACACCGTCGGCTTCGCGGCCGTCTGCGTCGCGCTCACCGTCACCTTCGGCACCGCGGTCGCCCTGTTCCTGAACACCCTGGGACGGACCTGGCGCACCATCTGCTCCACCGCGATCATGGTCGCCTGGGCGGTGCCGGCGGTCACCGGGACCTACGTGTTCATCTGGCTGTTCGACCCGCTGAACGGCCTGGTGTCCTCGGTGCTGGACGGGCTCGGCCTGATCGACCCGGCGACCACCAACTGGTTCACCGACCGGTTCACCTTCTACGCCATCGCCACCCTCAACGTGGTGCACCACGGCTTCCCGTTCGTCGCGATCACCGTGTTGGCCGGATTGATGACCGTGCCGACCGAGCTGTACGAGGCGGCCACGATGGACGGGGCCGGGGCCTGGCGCCGGTTCCGGGCGATCACCGTGCCGGTCCTGCGCCCGGTGTTCGCGGTGGTGACCATCCTGTCGACCATCTGGGACTTCAAGGTCTTCACCCAGATCTACCTGATGCCCGGTGGCAACGGCGGCAACAAAGAGGTGTTCAACCTCGGCGTGTGGTCGTACATCCAGTCCTTCGCCCAGGGCAAGTACGGGATGGGCTCGGCGATCGCCGTCCTGCTCACCCTGATCCTGCTCGGCATCACCGTGGTGTACCTGCGCACCCTGTTCAAGGAGGACGAGCTGTGAGCGCCGACGTCCTGACCGCCCGCCGGCCGTCCCGGCGACACACCACCGCCCGGATCGCCAAGGCGGTCGGAGTGGCGGCGGTGATCTTGGTGGCGATCTTCCCGGCATACTGGATGATCTCCACCGCCTTCGACGCCAATGCCGCCCGGCGCGGTGCCCAGCTGGTGCCCACCCACCTGACCCTGGACAACTTCATCCGGGTGATCGACGACGGCGGCTTCGGCGTCTACCTGCGGAACTCGATCGTCGTGGCCGGCCTGACCGTGGTGGTCTCCGCCCTGGTGGCGCTGCTCGCCGCGGTGGCCGTCGCACGGTTCCGGTTCCGGTTCCGCACCGCCGTGCTGGTCCTGGTGCTGATCGTGCAGATGGTCCCGCTGGAGGCGCTGGTCATCCCGCTGTTCCTCCAGGCCCGCACCCTGCAGATGCTCAACTCCCTGCTCGGGCTGTCCATCGTCTACCTGGCCTTCTCGCTGCCGTTCGCGATCTGGACCCTGCGCGGGTTCGTCGCCGCCGTGCCGAAGGAGATCGAGGAGGCCGCCTACATGGACGGCGCCTCCTGGGGCCGGATGTTCTGGTCGATCCTGGTGCCGCTGGTCGCCCCGGGCGTCGTCGCCACCAGCGTGTTCAGCTTCATCACCGCCTGGAACGAGTTCATCTTCGCGCTGACCTTCATGTCCGACTCGGCGAACTACACCGTCGCCGTCGGTCTGCAGAAGTTCTTCGGGGAGAACGCCACCGACTGGGGTGCGGTCATGGCCGCGTCGACCCTGATCACGGTGCCGGTGCTGGTGTTCTTCGTCCTGGTGCAGCGCAACCTCACCTCCGGGCTGGCCGCCGGGGCGGTGAAGGGATGACCGCGGACCTGGACCGCCTGGTCAACGGCGTCCTGCTCGCCGGGTTCTCCGGCACCCGGATGCCGGACTGGCTGCGCGACGCCGCCGCCGACGGGCTGGCCGGGGTGGTGCTGTTCGCGCACAACACCCCGGACCTGGCCACCACCGCGGCACTCACCCGCTCGCTGCACGACGCGGGGCTGGTGGTCGCGGTGGACGAGGAGGGCGGCGACGTGACCCGCCTCCAGGCCACCACCGGCTCCGCCCTGCCCGGGGCCGGCGCGCTCGGCGCGGTCGACGACCCGGAGCTGACCCGCGAGGCCGGACGGGCGCTCGGCGACCTGCTGTCGGCCGCCGGGATCGACCTGGACCTGGCGCCGGTGCTGGACGTGAACTCCGCGGCCGACAACCCGGTGATCGGGGTGCGCGCGTTCGGCAACACCCCGGAGCGGGTGTCCCGGCACGCCACCGCGTTCCTGGCCGGGCTGCACGATGCCGGGGTCGCGGCCTGCGGGAAGCACTTCCCCGGGCACGGCGCCACCCGCGTCGACTCGCACCTGTCGCTACCGGTGGTGCCGGACGACCTCCCGACCTGGGAGCGCCGCGACCTGCCCCCGTTCCAGGCTGCGGTGGCGGCGGGCATCGACGCGCTGATGACCGGCCACGTCGTGCTGCCCGCCCTCGGCTCGGACCTGCCCGCGACCCTGGACCCCGCGGTCACCGCCCGCGCCCGCGATCTCGGCCTGACCGGCCCGGTGATCACCGACGCCCTGGACATGGGTGCGGTCGCCCGGGACCCCGGCTTCGGCGAGGCGTGCGTGCGCGCGCTGCTCGCCGGGGCCGACCTGCTCTGCCTCGGCACCACGGTCGACCGTGATGACGAGGCCCTGTACCGCAGCGCGCACGCGGCAGTCACGGCCGCCGTTCGCTCGGGCCGACTCGACACCGGACCTCTGGTCGAGTCGGTGGCGCGCACCGCGCGGCTCGGATGCGAGAGCCGCGCGGTGCGTCGTCGGATCGCCGGTCCCGACGCCCTGGCGGCAGCGGAGGCCCGGTTGACCGAGGTCGGACTGCGGGCGGCGCGCCGTGCCGTGCGTTGGGCCGACGGCTCGACCCCGGTCACCGTCACCGCTCCCCCGCTGCTGATCGACCTGCGCACCCGCCTCGACCACGCGGCCGGGCGGGTCGCCACCCACCTGAGCCGCGCGGTGCTCGATCGGTGGCCCACCGCCACCACCGCGGCATCCGAGCCGGCCGACGTCCCCGGGCCGCTCCTGGTGATCACCCGGGATGCCGCCTCCGACCCCGGCGAGGCGGAACGGCTGCGCGGGGTGCTGGCGGCCGTCCCGGAGGCGATCGTGCTGCACGCCGGGACCGCCGACTCCGCGCCCACCGCCCGACACGTCCTGCTCACCTGGGGCGTCGGGCGGGCGAATGCGACCGCCGCCGTGGAGGTGCTGACCCGATGATCGTGCTCGCCCTGTCCTCCGGGACCTCGGTGGACGCGGTGGACGCCGCCGCCGCCGACCTCCGGCTCGACCCCGACGGCACCCTGCACCTGACCCTGCTCGGCCAGGCCGAGTACCCGTGGCCGGACGACCTGCGGGCACGGATCCAGGCAGCGATGCCGCCCGCCCCGATCGGGGTCGGCGAGGTCGCCGCGCTGGACACCCTGATCGGGCGCCACCTGGGCACGGTCGCCCGGGCCGCGGACGCCGACCTGGCCGACGGCCGCAGCGACGTCGTCGCCTCGCACGGCCAGACCCTGTTCCACTGGGTCGACCCGGACGGCACCGCCCTCGGCTCGCTCCAGCTCGGTCAGCCCGCCTGGATCGCCGAGACCACCGGACGGCCTGTGGTGCACGACTTCCGTTCCGCGGACATCGCCGCCGGCGGGCAGGGCGCACCGTTGGTGTCCGTGTTGGACGCTCTCTGGCTGGCCGATCCCGAGCGCGTGTCGGTCGCCGTCAACATCGGCGGGATCGCGAACGCCACCGTGGTGCGTGGCCCCGGTGACCCGGTGGTCGCCTGGGACACCGGGCCGGGGAACTGTCTGCTGGACGCCGCCGTCCGCGACCTGACCGGCGAACCGTACGACCGGGACGGCGCCCTCGCCGCCGCCGGGACCGTCGATCCGGTGGCCCTGGACCGGTTGCTCGCCGAGCCGTACTACCGCGGCCCGGTGCCGCGTTCCAGCGGCCGGGAGCTGTTCGACGCGGGCTATGTCGCCCGGACGCTCGGCGGCGACGCCCCGACCGGCGCCGATCTGGCCGCGACCCTGGTGGAGCTGACCGCCCGCACCATCGCCGATCAGCTCGCCGAGTACCGACCCGACCGGGTGCTGGTCTCCGGCGGCGGCGCGCACCACCCGGTGCTGATGCGTCGGCTGGCGGCGCTGCTGCCGGGGGTCGCCACCTCGGACGCGGCGGGCCTGCCGGTCGACGCCAAGGAGGCGTACCTGTTCGCCCTGCTCGGGTTCCTGTCCGTCGCCGGGCTGCCCGGCACCGCGACCGGACCCGGCGGCCGGCGGACTACCGGCGCCCGCCGCCCGGCCGTGCTCGGCTCGCTCACCCCGCCGACGCCCCATCCGCTGACCCGCACCACGATGCCCGACACCCCGGTGCACCGGCTGGTGCTGCACCACCCCGAGAGGACCCTGTCATGAACGCATCGCGCCCCACCGAGGACGACTGGCGTTCGCTGCTCTCCCTGGCGTCACCGACCGAGGAGCGCAATCCGCGCACCGGCACCATCGACCTGCTGGACAGCGCCGAGCTGGTGCGCCTGATCACGGCCGAGGACCGCACCGTCACCGAGGCGGTGGCCGCCGTCCAGGCACCACTGGCCGCCCTGGTCGACCTGGCGGTGCAGGCGATCCGCGCCGGGGGTCGGGTGCACTACGTCGGCGCCGGGACCTCGGGGCGGCTCGGGGTGCTGGACGCCGCCGAACTCGCCCCGACCTACGGCGTCGGCACCGAGTGGTTCGTGGCGCACCTCGCCGGCGGGCCCTCGGCGATGGTCACCGCGGTCGAGGGCGCGGAGGACGACCCGGCGCTCGGTGCCGCCGCCGTGGCGGACATCGGAGCCACCGATCTGGTGGTCGGGATCGCCGCGAGCGGCCGGACCCCGTACGTCGCGGGTGCGCTGGAGCACGCCCGGGCGGTCGGCGCCCGGACCGCCCTGGTGAGCGCGAACCCGGGGGCGACCCTGGCGCGGCTGGCGGATGTGGCGGTGCTGGTCGACACCGGCCCGGAGGTGGTCACCGGCTCCACCCGGATGAAGGCCGCCACCGCCCAGAAGCTGGTGCTCAACACCTTCAGCACCGCCACCCTGGTCCGGCTCGGCCGCACGTTCTCCAACCTGATGATCGACGTCCGGGCCACCAACCGGAAGCTCCGGGCCCGCACCGTGCGGATGCTGGTCCAGGCCACCGGTCGACCGGCACCGGACTGCGAGCGCGCCCTGCTCGACGCCGGTCAGGACGTGCGTACCGCGCTGGTCACCCTGCTCGCCGACGTCGACCCCGACACCGCCCGCGCGGCGCTCGATCGGGCCGTCGACCCGGATCGTGGCCCCGACCCGTCGGGGGTGCGCACCGCCGTCGCCGCGCTGACCGGCACCCCGTTCCCGGTCGCCGACCACACCGGATCCACCGCACCGGGAGGAAACGCTCCCTCGAACCGCCCCATCGGCGCCGCCGACACGGCAGGATCACCGGTGACATGACCGATCAGCTCACCGACACGCTGCGTAGCCAGCTCGCCGATCTGCAACCCGCGATGCGCCGGGTCGGCGACTACGTGCTGGCCGATCCCGCCCGCGCCTCCACCCTGACCATCACCGACCTGGCCGCCGCCTGCGACACCTCGGAGGCGACCGTGGTGCGGTTCTGCCGTCGACTCGGTCTGCGCGGCTACCCCCAGCTCCGGATGGCGCTGGCCACCGAGCTCGGGTCCCGCGAGCACAGCGACGGCCCCTCGCCCACCGGCGACATCGCCCCCGGCGACGACCTGGCGTCCGTGATCGAGAAGATCGCCTTCGCCGACGCCCGCGCCGTGGAGGACACCGCCCGCTCGCTGTCCGTGGCCGAGCTGGAGGCCGTGGTCGACACCCTGGTCACCGCGCACCGGGTCGACCTGTACGGGGTGGGCGCCTCGGGATTCGTCGCCGCCGACCTCCAGCAGAAGCTGCACCGGATCGGCCGGATGGCCTTCGCGTTCCCGGACGCCCACATGGCACTGGTCAGCGCCGCGCTGGTCGGCCCCGGTGACGTCGCGATCGCCATCTCCCACACCGGCACCACCATCGACACCCTGGACGCGCTGCGGATCGCCTCCGAGCGCGGCGCGACCACCGTGGCGATCACCAACAACCCCCGCTCCCCGCTGGCCCGGGTCGCCGACCACGTGCTGCGGACCGCCGCCCGCGAGACCACCTTCCGCTCGGGTGCCACCGCGTCACGGCTGGCCCAGCTGACCGTGGTCGACTGCGTCTTCGTCGCCGCCGCCCAGCGCACCTACGACCGCAGTCAGGCGGCCCTGGAGGCCACCCTCGCCGCGGTGGCCGACCGCCGGGTCCGACCGGGCAGGCGCGGCTCCGAGGACTGAGAGCGCCACCGAGGCCGGGACGACCTCAATGGATCGTCCCGGCCTCGTCGTCAGCCCGTGGGCTCCGTGGGCTCTCGCGGCTCTGTCGGCTCCGTGGTCGGCCCGCCGTCGGCACCGCGGTGGTGCTCTCCGCCTGCGCCGCACCGGCCCACTGTCCGCCACGCTTGGGCGGGGCGAACCAGACCACGATCAGCGCACCGACCACCGCGAGGGCGGCGGGCAGCAGGATCGACTGGGCCATCGCATCGCTGAACCCGGCCTTCAACGCGTCCGGCAGCGCACCGGCGGCCTCGGCGGCACCGGTCTGACCGGCCGCCTCCGCCCCGAAGGCGGCGACCAGCCGGGCCTGGATCAGGGCGGCGATGGCAGCCGACCCGAGCACCGACCCGATCTGGCGCGTGGTGTTGAACACCCCGGACCCGGCACCGGCCAGCTCCCGCGGCAGGTTGCGGGTCGCGGTGGAGGAGATCGGCGACCACAGGCAGGCGTTCGCCACCCCGAGCAGTGCCGAGGGCAGCAGCAACCGCGCCCACTGGTCGGCATCCGGGGTCAGCCACAGCGAGTACCAGACCAGCGCGATCGCCTGCATCAGCATCCCGGCCAAGGCGATGTTGCGCGGGTTCCAGCTGTCCACCAGCCGGCCGGTCACCGGCGACAGCAGCAGGGTCATCACGGCCATCGGCACCAGCATCAGTGCCGACCGGGTCGGGGAGAAGCCGAGCACCAGCTGGTAGTAGAAGACCAACGGCAGCGACATCGCGGTCACCGCGAAGCCGAGCGTGCTGATCGCCCCGTTCGCCAGCGCGAAGTTGCGGTCTCGGAACAGCCCCAGCGGCAGCAGCGGCTCACCGCGCATCCGCGACTGGTGCCAGACGAACAGCACCAGCACGACGACACCCGCGCCGACCACGCCCCAGACGGGCAGCCAGCCACCGATCAGGCCCCAGTCGTAGCTCTCGCCCTCCTGGATGCCGAACACCAGCAGGAACATGCCGACCGCGCTCAGGGTCACGCCCACCAGGTCGAACCGGTGCGGGTGCGTCTGGAGGGTCGGCACCAGCCGCCAGGCCAGCACGAAGGCGATGATCCCGACCGGCACGTTGACGAAGAAGATCCACTCCCAGCCCAGACCGTCCACCAGGACGCCGCCCAGGATCGGGCCGACCAGGGTCGCCACCCCGGCGGTCGCACCCCACAGGCTCATCGCCTTGCCGCGCTGGTCCGGCGGGAACATCCGGGTGATCACCGCCATGGTCTGCGGGGTCATCAGGGCCGCGCCCAGACCCTGCACCGCCCGCGCGGCGATCAGCGCACCGATCGACCCGGACAGACCGCAGGCGGCCGAGGCGAGGGTGAACAGAGTCAGCCCGGCCAGGTACACCGGCTTGGGACCGAAGCGGTCACCCAGCCGCCCGGTGACCAGCAGCGGGGCGGCGTAGGTCAGCAGGTAGGCGCTGGTCACCCAGATCACCGCGTCGATGTCGGTGTGCAGACCGGCCATGATCGCCGGGTTCGCGACCGACACGATCGTGGTGTCGACCAGGATCATGAAGAAGCCCACGACCAATGCCCAGAGGGCAGGCCAGGGACGCACTGTGGCAGACATAGCGTTTCCTTCGAGGAGTGGGGGTTGAGGAGGTCTCACCAGGCGATGTCGCCGGAGGTGATCCTGTCGATGACGGTCGCGATCCAGCGCGACTCCGTCTCATAGATGGCGATCTGGTAGGTCCACTCGATCCAGTACCGGTCGGGCAGCTGTTTGGCGACCACCTGGTCCACACCGGACCGCAGCTCGGCGATCTCCTGTTCCAGCCGGTCGACCCGGTCGCGCAGCAGGTCGAGCACCGTCTCCTTCGGCACGTGGTGCGCCTGGGAGAGTGCCGCGGGCAGTACCGGGAACTCGTTCACCGGCCCGGCGATCATCGACTGGATGGACAGCGAGAGCGCCTGGTGCCCGGCGTCGGTGATCCCGTAGACCGTGCGCTCGGGGCGATTGCCGTCCCGGTCCACCTCCATCACCTGGATCAGATCGTCGCGGAGCAGGCGGTTGATCGAGTTGTAGACCGAGCTGGCCCGCATCTTGACCACCTTCTCGGTCCCGCGCTGGAGCAACACCCGATGCAGCTCGTAGGGATGCGTCGGGCCCTCCACCAACAGAGCCAGCGTCGCCACATCCAGTGGTGTCAGCCGGGGTCCGAGCGGCATGCGGTCCTCCCTGGAACGAGTCGCCCGGCACCTCGGTGGAGTAGCCAAGCTTGAGTAGTCAACGTGGACTATAGGCCCCTACGTCGTTCGACGCCAGATGAAAGCTGTACCGAGCACGGATCGGTGGGGTGACATGCGGAAGGGGCCCGTTCCGATGACTCGGAACGGGCCCCTTCTCGATCTTTCCGGTGGAGCTGAGGGGACTCGAACCCCTGACCCCCTGCATGCCATGCAGGTGCGCTACCAGCTGCGCCACAGCCCCATGAGGTTGGATCCCGAAGGATTTTCCCTCATCACCCGCCGTGCGGGCGAGTACGACTATAGGCGATCCACGAGCCGAAACACCAATCGGCTCCGGTGACCCGCCTCACGCCGGATCGCGGACCTCGTCGTCGAGCGTCTCGACCTCGGTGTCCGGTCCGGCATTCCAGTCCGACGACGCCCACACCGGACCGAAGTTCAGCACCTGCACGGTCCACGCCGGCTCGGCGTCACCACGGGTCGGCACCACCTCGGCCCAGTGCGCGTTCGACATCCCGGACAGCCCACGCCATTCGGCGGGCAGCCCGAGCAGCCCGGTCAGCCCGGCACCGATCGCCGCGCCGTGCGACACCAGGACCAGTACGTCCTCACGGCCCAGGTCGGCGGCATGCTCCTGCACCGCCTCGACCATCCGGCGCTGGACCACGGCACGCGACTCGGCGCCGATGCCCTCCGGCTGCCCACCGGCTCGCCAGATCCGCTGCTCCTCCGGCCAGCCCGCGGCGATCTGGTCGCCGGTCATGCCCTCCCAGATCCCGAACGACCGCTCGCGCAGCCGCTGGTCCGTGGACACTGGCACCCCGGTCACGTCGCCCAGCGCCCGCGCCGTGGCATGTGCTCGGCCCAGGTCCGAGCTGACGATCCGGGCCGGGCGGTGCTGGGCCGCCAGCGCCTGCGCCGCCGTCCGCACCTGCCACTCGCCGACCTCGTCCAGCGGGATGTCCGACTGGCCCTGCAACCGGGCGGTGGCGTTCCAGGCGGTACGTCCGTGCCGCCAGAGCACGACCCGCCCGGCGGTCACTCCCCTGCCTCGTCGGTGGTGGTGCCCTCGCCGGAGCGGATGTCCTCGGGCAGCTCGATCACCGGGCAGTCCTTCCACAGCCGTTCCAGGGCGTAGAACACCCGGTCCTCTGCGTGCTGGACGTGCACCACGATCTCGCCGAAGTCGAGCAGTACCCAGCGGCCCTCGGACCGGCCCTCGCGGCGCAGCGGCTTGGCGCCCTGCTTGTGCAGCGCCTCCTCCACCGCGTCCACGATGGCGTTCACCTGGCGCTCGTTGGAACCGGAGGCGATCAGGAAGGAGTCGGTGAGCACCAGCTGCTCACTGACGTCCAGCGCGATGATCTCCTCGGCCTTCAGCTCGGCTGCGGCGCGGGCGGCCGCGATGGTCAGGTCGATCGCGCGGTCGGATGCCGACACGGGTCTCCTCGGGGTAGGACGCCAGGACGGCGTCGGTGCAACAGGTCGGGGTCAGAGCGGGGTGGGTGGCAGCCATGAGGTGGCCAGCGCCACCGTCGGGGTGATGTCACCCGTCGCACCGGTGGCGGTCTTCGCCACCAGCACGATCAGGAAGCCGAGCACGAAGAACACCACGATCAGGATGATCCACTGCAACCAGGTGAAGGGCAGCGGGCGACGGATCCGCTCCGGCAGCTCATCGGCGGCGCCGCCGGACACCGCCATCGCCTCCACCACCGGGATGCTCCCGGTCTCGGCGGACTCCTGCGCTGGACCGGGCGGCGGGGCCATCGCCTTCAGCAGCGAGCGCCAGTCGGGTGTCTCGGCATCGTCGGCGGCGGGGTCGCTCCCGGCCGCAGGAGCGCCGGTCGCAGTGGCACCGGCCGCAGGGGCACCGGTCGCCGGGGCCGCGCCCGAAGCGGAGCGGGTGTCAGTCCCCTGTGTGCCCGCGCCGGTGGCACCCGGCGTCCGCATCGCGAGACCGGGCGCACTCCCCCGGGACGAGTCGGCGTCGCTCGGCGTCGTCCCGGCCGGGGTCCACGCCCGCGCGCCCGTCCCGGCACCGCCCACGGCGGCGGCAGGACCAGTGGCGGCAGGACCAGCGGCGACGGGACCAGCACCAGGAGGCCGCACGCCCCGCGTTCCGAGCGGCGCCGTCCCGGGGCGCGACACCCCGGCGTCCGTCCCCGATGAGGCCGTCCCGGTGGTCGCCTCCTGGGCCGCCGCGCCACCTGCACCGGCAAGCCCGGTCGGCGCCCACCCGGGACCCCGCGCCGGGGCACCCGACGGCTCGCCCGCCGACTCGCCGACTGCCCGCGCGGCGTCGCCACCGCGCCCGGTGGCGCCAGCAGCGGGCTGAGCGGGGCGAGCTCCGGGGGTACCCGGTGCGGCCGCGGCTCCGGCACCCGCGACACCAGCGGCCCGAACCGGACCGCCGTTCCCGGGGGCACCGGTCTGCCCGGCCGCGCTGGTGCTCCCTGCACCGGAAGAGGTCACGCCTGAAGACGTCGCACCCGGGGACCTCGCACCCGGAGACGTCACGCCGGGAGGGGTCGGACCCGGGGAAACCACACGGGGCGACGTCGCACCCGTCGGTCCACCCGACGCCGCACCCACCCCGGGGCCACCGACATCGGTCGACCGGATCGACCGTCGCGTCCGCGCCGGGGCGTCGCTGCGCATCCCGGGTACCTGGTACGGGGCGCTGCCCTGCTCGGCAGCGGTCCGACCGTCCGGCCCCAGCGCCGCCACCGGGCCACCCCGCAGCGCCCGCCGCGAGGTCGCGGCAGCACCGGTCCTCGAAGCAGGAGCCCCCGCCGCACCCGAAGCCCCGGCCGGTCCCGGCGCAGCACCTGCCGTGCCAGCCCCGGCCGACCCCGGCGCAGCACCTGCCGTGCCAGCCCGGGCCGATCCCGGCGCCATACCTGCCGTGCCAGCCCCGGCCGCGCCCGACTTAGCACCGGCACCGGCACCGGCACCGGCAGCATCGCCAGCGCCGCCAGCACCCGACCCCGCACCGTCCGCGCCACCGCCGCCGCGACCCTCCGCGGGTCCGTCGTCGGTGCCGCTCGCGCCACCCTGGGCGGCCAGCCGGGCCGCCTCGAGTTCGCGCAGCTGCCGCCGGGTCAGCGGGGTGCCGGGTGTGCTCATGACTGATGACCTTCGTACAGGTGGTGTTTCGCGATGTACTGGACCACGCCGTCCGGCACCAGGTACCAGACCGGTCGGCCCTCCTGGGCGCGGGCCCGCACATCCGTGGACGAGATCGCCAGCGCGGGGATCTCCCACTGGCTGACCCGATGGGTGGGCAGTCCGTCCAGGATCAGTTGGTGCCCCGGTCGGGTGACCGCGACGAACTGGGCCAGGTCGAAGAGCTCCGCCGAGTCCTTCCAGGTGAGGATCTGGGTGATGGCGTCCGCGCCGGTGATGAAGTACAGATCAGCGTCGGGCCGTTCCGCCGCCAGGTCACGCAGGGTGTCCACGGTGTAGGTCAGGCCCGGTCGGTCGATGTCCACCCGGCTGACGGTGAACCTCGGGTTGGATGCCGTGGCGATCACGGTCATCAGGTAGCGGTGCTCGGCCGGCGTGACGTCGACGTCCTGCTTGAACGACGGTGCCCCGGTGGGGACGAAGACCACCTCGTCCAGGTCGAACCGGGCTGCCACCTCACTGGCGGCTACCAGGTGACCGTGGTGGATGGGGTCGAAGGTGCCACCCATCACGCCCAGTCGGGTCCGTCGTCGCGTCATGCCGTCGCCCTCGCCCCCGCTCAGTGGCGGGTGCCGACGCTCCGGAACGCGTAGGTGACGAGCAGCAGTGCGATCAGCGCACCGAAGCCGGCCAGCCCGAACACGGCGGGCGGGAAGGGCAGCTCGTTCCCGTGCTCGGCAGCAGCCTCAGCGGCGCGCAGCACAGTGTTCACAGGTCCTCCTGGGGATGGTCGTCGGGATGGTCCAGTGTCGCACGTCCGGTCAGGGTCGGATGTGCCCGTCGCCGTGCACGATCCACTTGGTGGTGGTCAGCTCGGCCAGCCCCATCGGGCCACGGGCGTGCAGCTTCTGGGTGGAGATCCCGATCTCGGCGCCGAGCCCGAACTCTCCCCCGTCGGTGAACCGGGTGGCGGCGTTCACCATGATGGCGGCCGAGTCGAGCTCGGCGACGAACCGCTCGGAGGACGCCAGGTCCCGGGTGACGATGGCCTCGGTGTGCCCGGAGGTCCAGCGCCGGATGTGCTCGATCGCCGCGTCCAGGTCGTCGACCACCCGGACCGCGATGTCCAGCGACAGGTACTCGGTCGCCCAGTCCTCGTCGGTGGCCGGGACCACGGTGACCTCGGCCGGTGCCAGGGCGGCGGTCGCGTCGTCGGCGTGCACGGTGACCCCGGCCGCGCCCAGCGCCGCGAGCGCTGACGGCAGGAACTCGGCGGCGGCGTCCCGGTGCACCAGCAGCGTCTCGGCGGCATTGCACACCCCGACCCGCTGGGTCTTGGAGTTGAGCAGGATCGGCAGCGCCATCGCCGGGTCGGCGGAGGCGTCGACGTACACGTGGCAGTTGCCCACCCCGGTCTCGATCACCGGCACGGTCGCCTCACGGACGACCGTCTGGATCAGGTCGGCACCACCGCGCGGGACCAGCACGTCCACCAACCCCCGGGCGTGCATCAGGGCGACCCCGCCCGGACGTCCCCAGGCGTCGATGGACTGCACCAGATCGGCGGGCAGCTCGCAGGCGGCCAGCGCCTCGCGCAGCACGTCCACGATCACCTCGTTGGACCGGGCGGCGGCGGAACCACCGCGCAGGATCACGGCGTTGCCGCTCTTCAGCGCGAGGCCGGCGGCGTCCACGGTCACGTTCGGCCGCGCCTCGTAGATCATCCCGACCACGCCCATCGGCACCCGGACCTGCCGCAGCCGCAGACCGTTCGGCAGCGTCGATCCGCGCACCACCTCACCGACCGGGTCGGGCAGCGCCGCCAGGTCGCGCAGGGCGGCGGCGATCGCACCGATCCGCTCCGGGGTCAGCGCGAGCCGGTCCAGCAACCCGGCGGACGTGCCGTTGGCCCGTCCGCGTTCCAGGTCCTCAGCATTGGCGGCCACGATCCGCGCCGACTGGGCGACCAGGGCGTCGGCCAGCGCGTGCAGGGCGGCGTCCTTGGTCCCCCGGGTGGCGACGGCCAGCGCACGGGAGGCGTCCTTGGCACGGCGGGCCACGGCGAGCACCTGCTCGCTCACCTCGGCGGCCGGACGGGCGGCAGTGGTGGTCATCCGCCCAGCCTAGTCCGGGGCGTCGACGACGACGAGCGCCGTCTCAGCGACGTCGGCGCACCAGCACCAGGTCGTCACGGTGCACCAGCTCGCGGTCGTAGCCCTTGCCGAGCTCGGCCCGCAGCTCGGAGGTGGAGTGGCCGAGCAGGTCGGGCACCTCCTCCGCCGAGTAGGCGACGAGCCCGCGCGCGATCACCGTCCCGGCGGTGTCCACCAGCTCGACCGGGTCCCCGGCGTGGAAGTCGCCCTCGGCGGAGGTGACCCCGGCGGGCAGCAGCGACTTCCCGCGTTCGACCACGGCCGTGACGGCGCCGTCGTCCAGCACCAGGCGACCCCGGGTGCGGGCCGCGTAGGCGAGCCACAGCAGGCGGGTGGAGGTGCGGCGACCGGTGGCGGCGAACCAGGTGCCGACGTCCTCGCCGGCCAGCGCTCCGGCGACCTGCGCCGCCGAGGTCAGCACCACCGGGATGCCGGAGGCCGTCGCGATGGCCACCGACTCCAGCTTGGTGACCATGCCGCCGGTGCCGACCCCGCTGCCTTTGGCGGTGACGTCGATCCCGTCCAGGTCCTTCGGTCCGCGCACCTCGGTGATCCGCCGCGACCCGGGGTGGCTCGGCGGGCCGGTGTAGAGCCCGTCGACGTCGGTCAGCAGGGTCATCGCGTCGGCGTGCACCAGGTGCGACACCAGCGCGGCCAGCCGGTCGTTGTCGCCGAACCGGATCTCGTCGGTGGCGACCGTGTCGTTCTCGTTGATGATCGGCACGATGCCGAGGTCGAGCAGCCGGTCCAGCGCGCGCTGCGCGTTCCGGTACTGGCCGCGCCGCATCGTGTCGTCCGCGGTGAGCAGCACCTGCCCCACCCGCAGCCCGTGGTCGGCGAAGGCCCGGGTGTAGTGCGCCACCAGCAGGCCCTGCCCCACCGACGCGGCCGCCTGCTGGGTCGCCAGGTCGCGTGGGCGCCGCGCCAGACCCAGCGGGTCCATCCCGGCGGCGATCGCGCCGGAGGACACCAGCACCACCTGGTGGCCGGAGCTGACCCGGGCCGCGAGCACGTCCACCAGGTCGTGCAGCCGCCGCGGATCCAGCTTGCCGGAGTCGTCGGTCAGCGAGGACGAGCCGACCTTCACCACCAGACGGTGGACCTCGGGCAGCAGGCGACGATCGGTCAGGGGTGCGGCGCTCACGGGCACCATCCTCCCGCGTTCGGGCGACCGGCCGTCACCGGCATCCGGAACCCGGACAGCTCAGGCCTCGTCCGGGTCCGCCCAGTGCCCGGCCTGACGTTCCTGCCACAGCTCCTCGCGGGCCTCGGTCTTGGCGTCCATCCGGTCCTTGTACTCGCGGCGCTTCTCTCCGCGGGTGGGCCGGCTGTGGTCGTCCAGGCGCATGTCGGTGCCGCGCGGGCCGCCGAGCAGCTCGGAACCGGTCATCAGCGTCGGCTCCCAGTCGAAGACCACCGCGCGGTCGCCTTCGCCGATCACGACCTCGGCGCCGGCGACGGCACCGGCCTTGAGCAGCTTGTCCTCCACCCCCAGCCGCGCGAGCCGGTCGGCCAGGTAGCCCACCGCCTCGTCGTTGGTGAAGTCGGTCTGCCGCACCCAGCGCTCGGGCTTGGCACCGCGGACCTGGAAGAACTCGTGGTCGCCGTCCTGCTGACGGGTCACGGTGAAGCCGCTGGCGTCGACGGCCTTGGGCCGCAGCACGACGCGTGCCGCCTCCGGGGCCGGGGCATCCCGGCGCGCCTGCTCGACCAGCTCGGCCAGCGCGAAGCTCAACGGCCGCAGACCCTCGTGGCTGGCGGTGGAGATCTCGAACACCCGCAGACCGCGGGCCTCCAGCTCGGGCCGCACCATCTCGGCCATGTCCCGGGCGTCCGGCACATCGATCTTGTTCAGCACGATCAGGCGCGGGCGCTCGTTCAGCGGCACCCGGCCGCCCTCGATCTGCAGGTCACCGCTGTACGCGGCGAGCTCCGCCTCGATCACGTCCAGGTCGCGGATCGGGTCCCGGTCGGACTCCAGGGTGGCGCAGTCCAGCACGTGCACGATCACCGCGCAGCGCTCGATGTGCCGCAGGAACTCCAGGCCCAGGCCGCGCCCCTCGCTCGCGCCGGGGATCAGACCCGGCACGTCGGCGACGGTGTAGCGCGCGTCGCCCGCCTGCACCACACCGAGGTTCGGCACCAGGGTGGTGAACGGGTAGTCGGCGATCTTCGGCCGGGCGGCGGACATCGCGGCGACCAGGCTCGACTTGCCGGCGCTCGGGTAGCCGACCAGCGCCACGTCGGCGATGGTCTTCAGCTCCAGGACCACCTCGGCCGTGTCGCCGGGCTCGCCGAGCAGCGCGAACCCGGGTGCCTTGCGACGCTGCGAGGCGAGCGCCATGTTGCCCAGGCCGCCGTGACCGCCCTCGGCGATCGTGTAGGTCGCCCCGACACCCACCAGGTCGGCCAGCACCTCGCCGTCGAGGCTCTTGACCACGGTGCCGTCCGGCACCGGCAGGATCAGGTCGGCACCGGTCGAGCCGGCGCGGTAGTCGCCCATGCCCTGCGTACCGGAGGGGGCGTGCCGGTGCGGCGAGTGGTGGTAGTCCAGCAGCGTGGTGACCTGCGGGTCGACCACCAGGATCACCGAGCCGCCGTTGCCGCCGTTGCCGCCGTCGGGACCCGCCAGCGGCTTGAACTTCTCCCGGCGGATCGAGGCACAGCCGTGGCCGCCGTCTCCGCCACTGGCGTGCAGCACCACCCGATCGACGAAGGCGGCCATGGTTCACTCCTCTACTCCCGGGGGAAGTCCCCGGGACCTGCTGGATACTGCCGAAACATGGCGAAGGGGCGCACCGCCGACGCGGTACGCCCCTTCGACCAGAGAAACTGAGGTCAGTCGGCCGTCACGACGTCGATGACCTTGCGACCGCGGCGGGTGCCGAACTGCACCGCACCCGGGGCCAGGGCGAACAGGGTGTCGTCCCCGCCACGACCGACGTTCACGCCGGGGTGGAAGTGGGTGCCACGCTGCCGCACGATGATCTCACCGGCGCCGACGACCTGGCCGCCGAAGCGCTTGACGCCCAGACGCTGGGCGTTCGAGTCACGACCGTTGCGCGAGGAGCTCGCGCCCTTCTTGTGTGCCATCTCAAGGCCTGCTTTCTAGATCCGAGTTATCACGACGCGGGCGAACCCGCGGCAGGTCACTTGATGCCGGTGACCTTGAGACGGGTCAGCGCCTGGCGGTGACCCTGGCGACGGCGGTAGCCGGTCTTGTTCTTGTAGCGCAGGATGTCGATCTTCGGGCCACGCTCGTCCCGGACGACCTCCGCGCTCACGGTGATCTTGGCCAGCGCCGCTGCGTCCGAGGTCACCTTCTCCCCGTCGACGAGCAGCAGCGCAGGCAGCTCGACGGTGTCGCCGGCACCGGCCGCGAGGCGGTCGACCACGACGATGTCGCCAACGGCGACCTTCTCCTGACGGCCGCCGGCCTTCACGATCGCGTACACCACGTTGCTGCTCATCTCTGCTCGTCGAACTACAGGTTCAAGGGCGTGTGCCGCAGCCTGTCGGTCCCACACGCGCCAAGGGCGGCGGATCGGGAAGTCAACGGCTTCACACACGAACGGCGCTCTCCGACCTGCCCCACCTGATGGTGAGGCACGCGCCAGAGCGCACCGACGTTCAAGGATACGCGGGCCGCTCGGCAGGGGTCAAACCGCCGCGGGGCCCGCGTACCCGTCGATCACTCTTCGTGCTGCTCCGGGGCCTGGGCGAGCTCCGCCAGATCGTTCTCCGGCATCGGCTCACCGTCCTCGAAGACGCTCGGGTCGACCGGATTCAGGGCCAGGCCCGGCTCCGGCTCGGCCTGCGCGCCCTCGGCACCGTTCAGCTCGCCCAGCGCCGCGAACACGTCCAGGTACGGACGCTCACCGTCGGCCACCTCCACCGCGGACTCGGTGACCGTCTCGGCCACGGCCTCGGTCACCACCGCGGTGCCCTCGGACTCCTCGTCGTGCTGGTGGGCGTGCGCCGCGGCCGCCGCGATCGTGGCCAGGGTCGCGTTCACCTGCTCGCGTGCCTCGGGCAGCACCGGCACGGCGGACTCCTTCTCCGCCGCCGCCTGGGCCGAGGCCGCCGCACCGGACCCGCGCTTGCGGCGCGACCGCTTGGACTCGCCCTCGGCCGCCGGAGCCTTGTCCTTCTCCGGTGCCGGGTGCTGGTGCTGACCGCCGCCGTTCTTCTCCACCGGCTCGGTGTGCACGATGAAGCCGCGGCCGTGGCAGTGCTCACAGGTCTCGGAGAACGCCTCGACCAGACCCTGGCCCACCCGCTTGCGGGTCATCTGGACCAGACCCAGCGAGGTGACCTCGGCCACCTGGTGCTTGGTGCGGTCCCGGCCCAGGCACTCGACCAGGCGGCGCAGCACCAGGTCGCGGTTGGACTCCAGCACCATGTCGATGAAGTCGATCACGATGATGCCGCCGATGTCCCGGAGCCGGAGCTGGCGGACGATCTCCTCCGCCGCCTCCAGGTTGTTCCGGGTGACGGTCTCCTCCAGGGTGCCGCCCGCGCCGGTGAACTTGCCGGTGTTGACGTCGACGACGGTCATCGCCTCGGTGCGGTCGATCACCAGCGAGCCACCCGAGGGCAGCCACACCTTGCGATCCATCCCCTTGGCGAGCTGCTCGTCCACCCGGTGGTCGTGGAACACATCCCCGGTGCCGGTGTACTTGCTCATCTTCTCGACCAGGTCGGGCGCCAGCTCCCCGATGTAGCCGGAGATCGTCGCCCACGCCTCGTCGCCCTGCACGACCAGCGAGCTGAAGTCGTCGTTGAAGATGTCGCGCACGACGCGGATCGCCATGTCCGGCTCACCCTGCAGCAGGGACGGCGCGGAGGCGGTCTTCGCCTTCTTCTCGATCGCCTCCCACTGCGCCTGCAGCCGGACGACGTCGGCGCGCAGCTCCTCCTCCGAGGCGCCCTCGGCGGCGGTGCGCACGATCACGCCGGCGGAGTCCGGCACGACCTCGCGCAGGATCTTCTTCAGACGACTGCGCTCGGTGTCGGGCAGCTTGCGGCTGATCCCGGTCATGCCGCCACCGGGCACGTAGACCAGGTAGCGACCGGCCAGCGTGATCTGCGAGGTCAGGCGGGCACCCTTGTGCCCGATCGGGTCCTTGGTGACCTGCACCAGCACCGAGTCGCCGGACTTGAGCGCCTGCTCGATCCGACGGGTGGTCTTGCCGCCCTCGACCCCGGCGGCGTCCCAGTTGACCTCACCGGCGTACAGCACGGCGTTGCGACCGCGGCCGACGTCGATGAACGCGGCCTCCATGCTCGGCAGCACGTTCTGCACCCGGCCGAGGTAGACGTTCCCGGCCATCGACGCCTGCTCCTGCTTGGAGACGTAGTGCTCGACCAGCACCCCGTCCTCCAGCACCGCGATCTGCGTCCGGCCACCCTGCTCGCGCACGATCATGCTGCGCTCGACCGACTCGCGGCGGGCCAGGAACTCGGCCTCGGTGATGATCTGGCGACGACGACCGGCGTCCCGGCCCTCCCGGCGGCGCTGACGCTTGGCCTCCAGGCGGGTGGACCCGCGCAGAGCGGTCACCTCGTCCCGGCTGCTGCTCTTGGTCGCGGTCTCGCCCTCACCCGAGCGGGACGACCGCCGACGGCGACGGCGACGACGGCTGCTGCTGCCGCCCTCATCCTCGGAGTCGGACTCGGTGTCGGTGTCGGTGTCGTCAGCCGACTCGTCATCGGTGGAACCGGCGGCGTCGTCATCGGCGTTCTCGGCGGAGTCGTCGCCGTCCTTGCTGCGCGAGCGACGGCCACGGCCACCCCGGCGGCGGCGACGGCGCGGCGACCCCTCGGAGTCCTCCGTGTCCTCGCCCTCGGTGCGCTCGTCGGTCTGGTCCTCGGCGGACTCGTCGACGGCCTCGACCGCCGCGTCGTCCTCGACCTCGTCGGCGGGCCGCTCGTCGGTGGTCTGCTCGTCGGTGGTCTGGGACTCGCTGGACTGACCGCCGCGCTTGCGACCGCCACGGCGACCACGGCCACGGCGGTTGCCGCCGGTCGAGCCGGTGGACTCGGTCTGCTCGTCGGTCGTCCGGGCGTCGGCGTCCTGCTCGGTCGACTCGGCCGGTGCGTTCAGCTGCTCGGCGTGCGCGGCGGCGGCGATCTCCTCCGGGGAACCGGCGGGCGCGGAGGCCCGGCGACGACGACGCGGCGTCGCCTCCGGGGCCTGGAACAGCAGCGCGGTGGTGGCCAGGCGACCGCCACTGGGCTTCTGCGGCTCGGGGGTCACACCGGAGAACGCGGCGAGCACGTCCAGCGGGGCGTCGGTCGACGCGGCGGCGACCTCGGCGGACTCCTCCTCGGTCGACTCCTCGTCCAGCTCGGCGTCCTCCGGGTCGACGACCGACTGACCGGGGGCCGTCTGCTGCTCGACGGCGGGCACCGCCCGCGCGGCGTCGGTGGCCTCGGACGTCACCGACGCGGCGTCGGCAGCGGCGGTCGGGCGGGTCGCACGGCGGGATCGGGTGCGGCGGGCCGGGGCGGCGGGAGTCTCGGCAGAGGCCTCGGCGGCCGAGGTCGCGGACCCGGTGGACTGGGCTGCGGTGGGCTCGGCGGAGGTCGGCTCGACCGGAGTGGACTCGGCGGCGATGGAGCGGGCGCTGGTCGACCCGGCACCGGTCGAGTCCGTCGCGGGGGTGTCGGCGTCGGTCGGCGCGGCGGCCTTGCGGGTCGCACGACGGCGCTTGGGTGCGGCAGCCGGGGCCTCGGCAGCGGTGGTCGAGGCAGCGGCGTCGGCGTCGGACGCAGCAGCATCGGAGGGGGCGAGGGGCTCGGCGGCGGTGTCGCTCTCCACCGGCTTCTTGCGGCTACGGGTGGCGCGCTTCTTCGGCGCGGCGGCGTCGGCGACCGGCGCCTCGGCGGCGGGAGTGGCCTCGGCGGTCGACGGGTCGGCGACCGGCGCCACGGCCTTCTTCCGACTCCGGGTGGCCTTCTTCACCGGCGCGGCGTCGGCCGGGGCGTCTGGGGTCGCGGCAGTGGCCGCGTCGGTGGTCGACTCGGTCGCGGCGCCGGTCGGCACAGCGGCGGTCCCGGCGTCGGACGTCGTGGTCGCCTTGCGGGTGCGGCGGCGGGGTGCCGAGGCGGGCGTCTCAGCGGCGACCTCGGGGGCGGCAGTGCCCGCGGTCGGCTCCACGGCCGGGGTCGTGGACTCGGCGACCGGTGCCGCGTCGTTGGCGGGCGCCGCCCCGGTGGTGGTCACCGCACGGGTGGCGCGACGGGGGCGCTTGGCGGCGGGCTTCGACGCTGCGGGCGCCTCGGTGCTGCTGGTGGTGCTCTCGCCGTTCGGGAGGTTCTCGGATGTCACAGTGCGTGTGCTCCTGGGTGCCACGGGTACCCCGGCCACACATCCGGTGCCCCCGTGGGCGGTTCGGTCGTCATCCGCGTCTCCGCGCTGACGGAAGTCGATGTCGGTCGCCCGCCCCGTGCGCTCGGCGCCATCGCCTGCCCTCACCCCGCGGTCATCTCGACGCGGGCGGTCGGGCGGCGGCTGGCGTACTCGGCGCGCCGGTCAGGCGTACTCGTCGTCCAGCGCAGGCTGTGTGAGGTCCTGCTGCCGGAGCGAGTATCGCACAGTGCCCTAGATCACGCGTGTGCGACACGTCACGACTTGCCGACACGGTGTCATCTCGGGGGACCTACGTCCTATGCTTGTGAACGAAGGCGCAATACCTTCCATGGTGGGTCGAACCCCCGGACTTTCGACCCTCCCCATCCCCTCAGCACCCCCTCGGACGGAGCCCCAGAGTGGACGCCCTCGACCTGGCACGCTGGCAGTTCGGTGTCACCACCGTCTACCACTTCATCTTCGTGCCGCTGACCATCGGGCTCGCCCCCCTGGTCGCGATCATGCAGACCATCTGGGTGCGGACCCAGAACGAGAACTGGCTCAAGCTGACCAAGTTCTTCGGCAAGCTGATGCTGATCAACTTCGCGATCGGCGTCGCCACCGGCATCGTCCAGGAGTTCCAGTTCGGCATGAACTGGTCCGAGTACTCCCGCTTCGTCGGTGACGTCTTCGGCGCCCCTCTGGCGATGGAGGCCCTGGCGGCGTTCTTCGTCGAGTCGACCTTCCTCGGACTGTGGATCTTCGGCTGGGACAAGCTGCCCAAGAAGATCCACCTGGCCTGCATCTGGGCCGTGGCGCTGGCCACCAACCTGTCGGCCTTCTTCATCCTGGCCGCGAACTCCTGGATGCAGCACCCGGTGGGCACCGAGTTCAACCTGGAGACCGGCCGCGCCGAGATGACCGACATCGGGGCGGTGCTGACCAACAACACCCTGATGGCCGCCTTCCCGCACACCATCACCGCCGCCTTCCTGACCGCCGGCACCTTCGTCGCCGGGATCGCCGCGTGGTGGATGGTGCGCCTGGTCCGCAAGGGCCAGGAGGCGAAGGCCCGCGAGGTGTACCGCCCCGCCGTGCAGCTCGGCGTCATCACCATGCTGATCGCCGGTGTCGGACTGGGCATCTCCGGGCACGCCCAGGGCCAGCTGATGTTCGAGCAGCAGCCGACCAAGATGGCCGCCGCCGAGGCACTGTGCACCACCACCGACGGCGCGTCGTTCTCCCTGCTGGCGATCGGCGACCTGACCAACAACTGCGAGGGCGTTACCCACTACATCGAGATCCCGGGTCTGCTGTCCTTCCTCGCGAACAACGACTTCTCCTCCGAGCTGCGTGGCGTCGAGGACCTGCAGGCCGAGTACACCGCCCGCTACGGCGACGGCAGCACCGACGTCAACTACATCCCGGACCTGACCATCACCTACTGGTCGTTCCGTCTGATGATCGGCTTCGCCCTCGGTTCGGCGGCGCTGGCCCTGACCGCGATGTGGCTCACCCGCAACGGCCGGGTCTCCGGCAACCCGTGGCTGGCCCGGATCGGCATCTGGGCGATCCCGACGCCGTTCCTCGCCTCGGCCTTCGGCTGGATCTTCACCGAGATGGGCCGTCAGCCCTGGGTGGTCGCCCCGAACCCGAGCGGCATCGACGAGATCCGGCTGCTCACCATGCGCGGCGTCTCCGAGGTGGTCTCCCCCACCGAGGTGGTCATCTCCCTGGTCGTCTTCACCCTGCTGTACGGCGTGCTCGCGGTGGCCTGGTTCCGCCTGATGAAGCGCTACGCGGTCGAGGGCGTCGCCGACAAGGAGAAGGACGTCTCGCCGGACAACCCGGACAACAAGCCCGACCCGAACGACCCCGCCTCGGCCGACCGGCCGCTGTCGTTCGCCTACTGAGACCGGAGTACCGACATGGACCTCTCGATCCTGTGGTTCGTGCTGATCGCAGTCCTGTGGACGGGTTACCTCGTCCTGGAGGGCTTCGACTTCGGCGTGGGCATGTTGCTGCCGTTCCTCGGCAAGGACGACAAGAACCGTCGCGTGATGATCAACACCATCGGCCCGGTGTGGGACGGCAACGAGGTGTGGCTGCTCACCGCCGGTGGTGCCACCTTCGCGGCCTTCCCGGAGTGGTACGCCACGATGTTCTCCGGCTTCTACCTGGCCCTGCTGCTGATCCTGGCGGCGCTGATCGTCCGAGTGGTCGCCTTCGAGTGGCGCGGGAAGATCAACTCCGACACCTGGCGCGCGTGGGTGGACCGGGCGATCGTCTTCGGCTCCTACGCCCCGGCGATCCTGTGGGGCGTGGCCTTCGCGAACCTGGTGCGCGGCGTCGAGCTGGACGCGAACCACCAGTACGTCGGCGGGTTCTTCGCCCTGCTTAACCCGTTCGCCCTGCTCGGCGGTGCGACGACCGCCCTGCTGTTCGTCACGCACGGCGCGATCTTCCTGGCACTGAAGACCTCCGGTGAGATCCACGAGAAGGCGGGCAAGGTCGCGTCCTCGCTCTCCGTCGTCACCCTGGTGGTCGCCGCCGCCTGGGCGATCTGGGCGCAGCTGGCCTTCTCGGTCGCCTGGACCTGGGCCGCCGTCGTGGTCGCCGCCCTGGGCCTGGTCGCGGTGGTGGTCACCACCCGGATGCGGCGCGAGGGCTGGGCGTTCATCGCCTCCGCCGTCGTGATCGTGGCGGCCGTGGTGCTGATCTTCGGGTCGATGTACCCGGACGTGATGCCCGCGCTGGACCCGGCGAACTCGCTCACCATCGCCGCGGCGTCCTCCACCCCGTACACCCTCACCGTGATGACCTGGGTCGCCGGGTTCCTCACCCCGCTGGTGCTGCTCTACCAGGGCTGGACCTACTGGGTGTTCCGCAAGCGGATCTCCGCCGAGCACATCCCGGAGCACACCGGCCTGACCTTCGCGCAGGTCACCGCGCGCAAGGACGAGCCGTCCACCACCGCTCAGGTCTGACGGAGACACTCACCCTGTGAAGCCGCTCGATCCTCGTCTGCTGCGTTACGCCCGGGCCGCCCGGGGCTATCTGGCCCTCACGGTCGCGCTCGGCATCCTGACCGCCGCACTCGTCGTCGCCCAGGCGATCCTGCTCGCGCAGGTGCTCGCCGCGGCGGCGCACGACGGTGCCCCGCTGTCGGAGCTGCTGCCGAGGATCGGGTGGCTCACCGTCGTGATCGCCCTGCGCGCCCTGGCCACCGGGGTGCAGGAGCGGTACGCGCATCGTTCGGCGACCCGTGCCGTCGCCGAGCTGCGGGAACAGGTGGTGGCCCGGGCCGCCGTCCTGGGTCCGCGCTGGCTGGCCGAGGGCGCCGGTCCGCGGGTGGTCACGCTGTCCACCCGCGGACTGGACGCCCTGGACGCCTACTTCGTGAAGTACCTGCCGCAGCTGGTGCTGTCCGCCACCGTCACGCCGGCCACCCTGGTGGTGATCCTGCGGCTCGACTGGCTGAGCGCGGTGATCGCCGCGGGCACGCTGCCGCTGATCCCGATCTTCATGGTGCTGATCGGGCAGCTCACCCAGGGCCGTTCCGAGCGCGGACTGGTGGTGATGCAGCGCCTCGGCTCCCAGGTGCTCGACCTGATCGCCGGGATCGCCACGCTGCGCGCGTTCGGACGCGAGCGCGGCCCGGTGCGCCGGGTGCAGGCGCTGGGCGACGCCCACCGCAAGGCGACGATGGGCACGCTGCGGATCGCCTTCCTCTCCGGGATGGTGCTCGAACTGCTCACCACCCTGTCGGTCGCCCTGGTCGCCGTCAGCATCGGCCTGCGCCTGGTCTACGGGAACATGACCCTGGTCGACGGGCTGGCGGTGCTGATCCTGGCGCCCGAGGTGTACTGGCCGCTGCGGCAGGTCGGTGCCCAGTTCCATGCCTCCACCGACGGGGTGGCGGCGGCCGAGCAGGTCTTCGAGGTGCTGGAGACCCCCCTGCCGCCGACCGGCAGCCGTCCCGCCCCCGACCTGCGCTCGACCACGATCCGACTCACCGACGTCACGGTGCGCGCCCCCGGCCGGGACCAGCTCGCACCGGCGCATCTGGACCTGACGCTCGCCCCGGGCAGCACGGTGGCGGTCACCGGCCCCAGCGGAGGCGGGAAGTCGACCACGATCGAGGTGCTGCTCGGACTGCTGCGCCCCGACTCCGGGGCCGCCGAACTGGTCGACGCCGACGGCACCGTGCACCCGCTGGCCGAGATCGACCAGCGCGGTTACTGGTCCCAGATCGCCTGGCTGCCGCAGCGTCCCGTGTTGGAGCCCGCGACCCTGGACCGCTTGGTCCGGGGCGACACGACCACCGACACCGCCGGCCGCGACCGGGCCGCCGCCCTGACCGGCCTGGACTCCGTGGTCGCCGGACTGCCGTACGGCTGGGACACCGACCTGGGTCGTGGCGGAGCCGGGCTGAGCGTCGGCCAACGCCAGCGCGTGGCCCTGACCCGGGCCCTGCTGTCCGACGCCCCGGTGGTGGTGCTCGACGAGCCGACCGCGCACCTGGATGCCGCCGGTGAGCGGGTGGTGCTGGACACCGTGCGCCGCCTGCGCGCCGAGGACCGCACCGTGCTGCTGGTCGCCCACCGACCCTCGCTGATCGCGCTGGCGGACACCGTCGTGACCGTGCACGCCGAGACCGTCGCGCCCGGCTCACCCGCGCCGTCGGCCACCACCCCGACGCCGGCCTCGGCTGCGCCCGCCAACCCGTCGCCGACCTCGGCTGCGCCCGCCACCCCATCGCCGGCCTCGGCTGCGCCCGCCACCCCGGAGGAGCGGCGATGAGCGCCGGTCGCCACACCGATCCGCTGTGGCGCGCCGTCGCCCTGCTGGATGTGGACCGTCGCCGGTTCGCACTGTCCGCCCTGCTCGGCACGCTGGCCCTGGGCTGCGCCGTCGCCCTGGCGGCCGTGTCCGCGTGGCTGATCACCCGGGCGTCCCAGATGCCGCCGGTGCTCACCCTGTCGGTCGCCACCGTGGGGGTGCGGGCGTTCGGCATCGGCCGCGGCCTGTTCCGCTACCTGGACCGCCTGGTCTCGCACGATGTGGCGCTGCGCGGGATGACCACCCTGCGCACCACGCTCTACCAGCGGCTCGCCACCGGTCGACCGGAGGCCACCCTCGCGGTGCGCCGGGGGGACCTGCTGGCCCGGGTCGGTGCGGATGTGGACGCGGTGGGCGATGTGGTCGTGCGCGGGTTGCTCCCGGCCACCGTCGCGCTGGTGCTCGGGGTCGGCACGGTCGCCGCGATGGCGGCGTTCCTGCCGGTGTCGGCCGCGATCCTCGCGCTCTGCCTGGTGCTCGCCGGTGTGGTCGCCCCGTGGCTCGCCCAGCGGGCCGCCCGCGCCACCGAGGAGCGCGCCGCCGACGCCCGCTCCCGGATGGCCGCCACCGCGCTCGGGCTCCTGGACGATGCCGGGCCCCTGGCGGTCCAGGGCCGGACCTCGGACGAGCTCGACCGGCTGCGCGCCGCGGACGCCGATCTGGCCCACGCCACCGACGCCGGTGCCGGGCCCGCCGCTCTGGCCGCCGCTCTGGGCAACCTGGCGATCGGCATCGCGGTGCTCGGCGCCCTCCTGACCGGGATCCCCGCCCTCACCGCCGGACAGATCGCCCCGGTGGAGCTCGCGGTGCTGGTGCTGACCCCGCTGGCGGCCTTCGAGGCGACCAGCGTGCTGCCCGCCGCAGCGATCCAGGTGCACCGCTCCCGGACCGCCGCCGCCCGGCTGATGGCGCTGCTCGACGCCGCCGACGGTGCGCCGGAGCCGGTCGCCGACCAGCAGCCCCTGCCGGTGGACGTCCCGGCGGGCGACGGTCCCACCCTCATCACCCGTGACCTCGCCATCGGTTGGCCCGGCCGCGAGCCGCTGCTGACCGGGCTGGGCCTGGACCTGCGACCGGGACGATCGGTGGCGGTGGTCGGTCCCTCCGGGATCGGCAAGACCACCTTGCTGCTCACCCTGGCCGGATTCCTCCCGGCACGGGGCGGCGACCTGCTGCTCGACGGGGTGCCGCTGAGCGCCACCGATGCCGGTGCCCGGCTGGCACGGCTGTCCCTGACCACCGAGGACGCCCACGTCTTCGAGACCACGGTGCTGGAGAACCTCCGGGTGGCCCGCGGGTCGGCCACCGAGGACGAGGCACGCGCGGCCCTCCGGACCGCCGGACTGGGCGACTGGCTCACCGGGCTGCCGGACAGGGTACAGACGGCACTGGGCTCGGACGCACGCACCGTCTCCGGCGGTGAACGACGGCGGCTGCTGCTGGCCCGGGCACTGCTGTCCCCGGCCCCGCTGCTGCTGATCGACGAACCCGCCGAGCACCTCGACCCCGGCACCGCCGACCGGCTGGTGGGCGACCTGCTGGGCCGGGCCACCGACGACCGGGGTGTCCTGGTGGTGACGCACCGGCTGGCGGCCCTGGCGGCGGCGGACGAGGTGCTGCTGCTGGACGGTGGCCGGGTCGCGGCACGCGGGACGCACCAGCAGCTGGTGGCCGACAATCCCCAGTACCGTGAGGCCCACGCCGCCGAGCTGATCCGCGCCGCCGGCTGACACACCAGACGAGGGCAGGACGACGCATGACCGAGAACCTGACCAGGCACCCCGGCCACGGCGTCACCACGACGATCCACCTCACCGACCCCGACGGTCGGCCCCGGGTCGAGGTGGTCTCCGGTGTCGACTCCGGCGACCACCTGAGCGACCTGCTGGACGCCGTGCTGTCGGTGGCATCGGACCTGGAGCTGCCCACCGTGCTGGAGCGGTTCGTCCGGGTGTCCGTGGAGCTGACCGGCGCCACCTACGGTGCGATCAACGTCCTCGACTCCCGCGGCGAGTCCACCACCTTCGTCCAGGCTGGCGTGCCCGCACAGCTCGCCGCGATGATGGGCCACCCGCCGCACGCCCGGGGTGTCCTGAGCCGGATCCCGGACACCGGCGTGCTGCGGCTGGCCGACCTGACCCAGCACCCGGCGTTCGAGGGCTGGCCGCGCGAGCACCCGCCGATGGGGTCGTTCCTCGGCGCAGCGGTCCGGGTCCGCGATCAGGTGTACGGCTACCTGTACCTGGCGGAGAAGTCCGGCGGGTTCACCGACCAGGACGAGACCACGGTGATCGCGCTGGCCGCCACCGCCGGTGTCGCGGTCGCCAATGCGCAGCTCTACTCCGAGGGCGCCCGCCGCGAGCACTGGCTGCGGGCCGGCCAGGAGATCACCACGATGCTGCTGTCCGGCGCCGACGAGGAGGAGGCGCTGGCGCACATCGCCGCCACCGCCCGGGAGGTCGCCGACGCCGATGCCGCCGCCCTGGCCCTGCCCGGGGTGGGCGACGAGCTGCTGATCGAACTGGCCGACGGGCACAACGCGCAGAGTCTGATCGGCGCCGTCCTCCCCCGGGACGGCAGTTCCTGGGCGGTGCTGACCGAGGGCTCCGGGATGCTGGTCGAGTCCATCTCGGCGTCCCGGCAGGTGAAGATCCCGGCGATGCGGGCCTTCGGGTCGGCGATCTTCGCGCCGTTGCAGACCTCGGGCCGCGGCGTCGGCGTGCTCATCCTGCTGCGCCGGGTCGGCGCGCCGGTGTTCGCGCCGCACGACCTGGCCACCGCCGAGTCCTTCGCCGCCCAGGCGGCCCTGGCGTTCGTGCTCGCCGAGGCCCGGCACGCGCAGGACGTCGCGGCGCTGCTGGACGAGCGGGAGCGGATCGCCCGTGACCTGCACGACCTGGCGATCCAGCAGCTGTTCGCCACCGGCATGCAGCTGGAGACGGTCCGTCGCCGCGCCGCGCGGGGAGTCGATCCCGCGGAGCTGACCAGCATCGTCGAGGAAGCGCTGGACAACGTCGACGCCTCGGTGCGACAGATCCGGCAGATCGTCTACGCGCTGCGCGACCCGGACGCCGCCACCGGCATCATCGAGCGGCTCCGGCGCGAGGCGTCCCTCGCCCGCACCGGCCTCGGCTTCGCCCCGTCCCTGATCGTGGAGATGGACGGTGAGACCGTCGCCGACAGCGACTACATCATCGCCGACCTGGTGGACGAGCGGATCGGCCCGGACAAGAGCGACGACGTGGTCGCCGTGGTGCGCGAGGGCCTGGCGAACGCCGCCCGGCACGCCCACGCGTCGTCGGTGTCGGTGAAGGTCTGCGTCACCGGCACCGGACCCACCGGCACCGTCCGGGTGGAGGTCCGGGACGACGGGCTGGGACTGCCCGCGGTACGCGACCGGCGCTCCGGCACCGGGAACCTCGCCACCCGGGCGCGGCAGCACGGCGGGACGTTCTCCCTCGGCGCCGCGCCGGAGGGGCCGGGCACGCTGCTGAGCTGGGAGGTCCCACTGGGCTGACGCCCGGCGGGTGCGGGCTCAGTGCTGGCCGGTGTCCGCGCGCCAGCTGCTGTGCCGGCGGGCGGCGACCCAGGCGGCGACCTGGGTGCGACGCTGCAGGCCCATCTTCGACAGCAGCGAGGTGATGTGGTTCTTCACCGTCTTCTCGGCCACGCCCAGCTTCTCGGCGATCTCCCGGTTCGACATCCCGTCGCCGATCAGGTCCAGCACCTTGAGCTCGCTCGGGGTGAGGTTCTCGGTCGGGTCCTCGTGCCCGGCGCGGCGCCGGGTGACCGTGCGCTCGTCCAGCAGGGTGCGGCCGGCGGCGACCGCACGGATCACATCGGTGATCTCCGCGCCGCGGACGCTCTTGAGCAGATAGGCGGCGGCCCCGGCCTCCAGCGCGGCGGCCAGCGCGTCGTCATCGTCGAAGGAGGTCAGCACGATCGCCCGGGCGTCGGGCAGCAGCGGCCGCACCTGGGTCATCAGGTCGATGCCGGTGCCGTCCGGCAACTGCAGGTCGACCAGCAGCACCTGGGGGTGCACCAGGCCGGCCCGGCGCACGCCGTCGGCCACCGATCCCGCCTCGGCGACGACCTTCATGCCGTCGGCGCGCTCGACGACCTCGGCGATACCCCGTCGCACGACCTCGTGGTCGTCGACGATCATCACGGAGATCTCAGGGGTGTGGGCGGGCTCGGGGGTGGTGTTCGTGGCGGACACCCGGTCATCGTAGCCAACACCCGGGACCAAAGCCCGCACCGTCGCCGCTGGCGCCCGGGACCCGGCTGCGCCACTCTCCTGCCATGACGTTGGTGCTGCTCCCGGACACGATCGCGCTCGACCCGACCCTGCCGGACGGGGTGCGGGCGGCCCGCTACGACGTCCGCGAACCGATCCCCGCCGAGTTGCGCGACGCCGACGCCCTCGTGGTGTGGGGCAACCCCGCCGACCGGCTCGCCGAGGCCGCCCGGGACCTGACCCGGTTGCGCTGGGTGCAGTCGTTGGCGGCCGGACCGGATGCGGTGCTGGCCGCCGGGTTCGACCCGGCGGTGGTGGTCAGCTCCGGGCGCGGGCTGCACGACGGTCCGGTGGCCGAGCACACCCTCGCGCTGTTGCTCGCCCTGGCCCGCCGGTTGCCGGAGGCGATCCGTGCTCAGCAGCGGCGGGACTGGTCCAGCGAGATCGGCGGGCTGCAGCCGATCCCGGGCAGCGCCGGATCCGGCTTCGGGTCGCTCTCCGGCGCCCGGGTCCTGATCTGGGGCTTCGGGTCGATCGCGGCACGGCTGGCTCCCGCGCTGACCCTGCTCGGGGCGCAGGTGGTGGGGATCGCCTCCACCGCCGGGCACCGGGCCGGCTACCCGGTGGTCACCCGCGAGGAGGCCCAGGAGCTGCTCCCCCGCACCGATGTGTTGATCGACATCCTGCCCGCGACCACCGCCACCCGACGGATCGTCGACGACACCGTGCTGCGCCGCCTGCCGGCCCACGCCGTGTTCGTCAACGTCGGGCGCGGCAGCACGGTGGACGAGGGCGCCCTGCTGCACGCCCTGCGGGAAGGACGACTGGCGGCGGCTGCCCTGGACGTCACCGCCACCGAGCCGCTGCCGTCGGACTCCCCGCTGTGGGACCTGCCGAACCTGCTGATCACGCCGCACGCCGCGGGTGGCCGACCAGTCGGGGCGGACACCCTGCTGTCCGACAACATCGCCGCCTTCCACCGCGGCGAGCCGTTGCGGAACACGGTCGAGCGCTGATGCCGGACACGGGCGGGCCGAGCCCCCGGCCCTCGGACGCGGGCGGACCGCGCGATCTCACGTCGCACGACCGGCCGCAGCGGCCCACCGGCGGCGATCTGGTCCGTCGGGCTGTCTGGGCGGTGCTCGGCATCGCGGTGCTGGCGGCAGGATCGGCGACCCTGCTCAGCGCCTCGGTCGGGGTGGACCCGTTCACCGCCGCCAACATCGGCGGCAGCTCCCGCCTCGGGATCGACCTCGGGCTCTACCAGCTCGTGGTGAACCTGCTGCTGTTCGTGCCGGTGCTGATCTGGGGTCGGCGCTACATCGGACTGGGCACCGTGCTGAACATGGTGCTCACCGGCTTCTTCGTCCAGTGGTTCAGCGCGCTGCTCGCTCCCCTGGTGCCCGCCGACCCGACCCGGCTGACCCAGGCGGGGCTGTTCGTCGTCGGCATCGTGCTGTTCACCGCCGGGGCGTCGGCCTACATGACCGCCGGGATCGGCACCGCCCCCTATGACGCGATCGCACCCATCGTGGTGGACCGGAGCCGGGTCCGGTACCGGGTGATCCGGGTGGCGCAGGATCTGATCTTCGTCGCGCTGGCGATCGTCCTGGGCGGACCGGTCGGGATCGGCACCGTGATGACGGCGTTCTTCGCCGGTCCGCTGATCGACTTCTTCACCCGGCGGGTCAACACCCCGCTGCTGCACCGGCTCAGTGGGGCTGGCACACCGGGCAGAAGTGACTCGACCGGTTCATGAACTTCTCCCGCACCACCGGCGCACCGCAACGCGGGCACGCCCGGCCACCCTGGCCGTACACCGACAGCGACCGGTCGAAGTAGCCGCTGGCGCCGTTCACGTTCACGTACAGCGCGTCGAAGCTGGTGCCACCCTGGCGCAGCGCGGCGGTCATCACCTCGGCCACCCCGTCCAGTACCCGGTGCGCCTGCTCGACGCTCAACTCCGGCGTCGGGTGCTCGGGGTGGATCCGGGCCCGCCACAGACCCTCGTCGGCGTAGATGTTGCCCACCCCGGAGACCAGGGTCTGGTCGAGCAGGGCGCGCTTGACCACCGTGCGCTTGCGACGCAGGGCACGGATCAGGGCGTCCCTGTCCAGAGCCGGGTCGAGCAGGTCACGGGCGATGTGCGCGGCGGGGGCGGGCACCAGGGCCGCGTCGGTGCCGGCACCGCCCGGGCGGCCGTCGGCGGTCGGTTCCAGGTCGACCACCGCGAGGTGGCCGAAGGTGCGCTGGTCGACGAAGTCCAGGGTGCCGCCGTCGTCCAGCAGCAGCCGCACCCGCAGGTGCCGGTGGTCGCCGCCCTCGCTCGGATCGGCCCGGACCAGCAGCTGTCCGCTCATCCCCAGGTGGGCCAGCAGGGCGTCGTCCGACTCCGGGTGGCCCAGCGGCAACCAGAGGAACTTGCCCCGTCGCGCGGCGGCGGTGAACTCCCGACCGACCAGGCGACCGGTCAGGTCGGCGGCCCCACCCAGGTGTCGACGGACGCTGGCGGGTCGGCGCACCTCGACCCCCGCGACGCGACGGCCGATCACATGCCGGGCGAGGCCGTCGCGGACGGTCTCGACCTCGGGCAGTTCGGGCATGCTGAACCGCCGCGATCAGGTGGTGCTGGGGACCTGCTCGGACAGCGTGGTCCACGCCCGTTCGGCGGCCTGCTGTTCGGCGAGCTTCTTGGCGGAACCGGTGCCGGTGCCGCGGACCTGCTCGGCGACGATCACCTCGGCGGAGAACACCCGCGCATGATCGGGGCCGTCGCTGGTCACCTGGTAGGTCGGCGCACCGAGGCCCAGGTGGGCGGTGAGCTCCTGCAGGCTGGTCTTCCAGTCCAGTCCGGCACCCAGGTGCGAGGCGGCGGTCAGCGTGGGGCCGACCAGCCGCAGCACCAGTTCCCGGGAGGTCTCCAGCCCGTGCGCCAGGTACACCGCGCCGAACAGCGCCTCCAGGGTGTCGGAGAGGATCGAGTCCTTCTCCCGGCCGCCGGTGGCGATCTCACCCTTGCCGAGCAGCGTGTACGCACCCAGGTCCAGGCCACGGGCCACCTGGGCCAAAGCGCGCTGGGACACCGAGGCGGCGCGCATCTTCGCCAGTTCGCCCTCGGACAGGTCCGGGAACCGGCGGTAGAGCTCCTCGGTGACCACCAGTCCGAGGACGGTGTCGCCGAGGAACTCGAGCCGCTCGTTGGTGGGGATGCCACCCGCCTCGTGGGCGAAGGAGCGGTGCGTCAGGGACAACACGAGCAGCTCGGGGTCCAGGTGGATCCCGAGCTGCTCGGCAAGTTGTGCTGCGGTGGTGCTCATGCGGTGCTGACGACCGTGGATGACGGTCGACGACGGGCAATCAGCCCGCGTGCTCCGTCCGCATGGCGTCCGCGTACACCCGGCCCTTGTAGGTACCGCAGGTGGGGCAGGCCTGGTGGGGCCGGGTCACCGCGTTGCAACGGGGGCAGGTGCTCATCGTCGTGACAGTGGTCTTCCACTGCGACCGACGCGCACGGGTGTTGCTGCGCGACATCTTGCGCTTCGGAACAGCCACGGCTAGCTCTCTTTCTGGTCGTCAGACGTGCTCGGCAGGCCACTGAGCGCGGCCCATCGAGGGTCTAGGGTCTCATGCCCGTGGTTCGGGTCATCAGCCAGGTGGGCCCCACAGATGGAGCACAACCCCGGGCAGTCGTCCCGACACAACGGCTGGAACGGTAGCGCAATCACCACCGCATCCCGCAATGCGGGCTCGACGTCGAGAAGTTCGCCGTCCAGCTCGCGCAGGTCCTCGTCCTCCTCGTCCCCGGCATCCGTGGCGGCCGCGGCGCGCTCGGGATACACGTAGAGCTCCTGGAGGGTGACGTCGACGTCCTCGACGACCTCATCCAGGCAGCGCACGCACTCCCCGACCGCCCGCGCCCGAGCGGAGCCGGACACGAACACCCCCTCCATCACGGCCTCGAGCTGCAGATCCAGCTCGACGTCCGTCCCGGTGGGGACACCGATCACCTCGGTGCCGAGATCCTCAGGAGCCGCCACCGTGCGCTGCACACGTCGCATCGATCCCGGACGTCGGCCGAGCTCGTGGGTGTCGAGCACGAACGGCGAACGGGGATCGAGGTGAGTCGCGCGCTCCACGGTCCACGGTCCTTACAGTGAGGGGTCTCGGTCCCGAATGCCTCGCAGCTGCGATCGGCAGGACCAGCGACCAAGCGTACGGCACCCGAGCCCGGTTACCGAATCGAGTGCGTCACACCCCGTCGTCGAGCCGCTGCGCCAGTTTCGCCCGGCCCGCCTGCACCTGGGCGAGCACCTTGCCGAGGTCGATCTCGAAGTCGGCGAGCCGACGGTCGCAGTAGTCGTCGGCCTCCCGGCGCAGGTCCGCGGCCTTCGCCTGGGCGGCGGCGACGATCTCCGCCGCACGCTGCTCGGCCTGGGCGACCACCGACTGCTCGCCGACCAGTTCCTCCGCGCGGCGACGCGCCGCCGCCTCGATCCGCTCGCCCTCCTGGCGGGCGCGCTCCCGGGCGGCGTCGGCCTCGGCCAGCACCCGCTCGGCGTCCCCGATCTCGGTCGGCATGCTCTCCCGGGCCTGCTGCACCAGGGCGAGCAGTTCGGCGCGGGAGACCAGGACCGAGGAGGACATCGGCATCGGCCGCGCGGTGGTCAGCGCCTGTTCCAGGGCGTCCAGCACCCCGATCAGGCTGTCGGTGCGCTCACTCATCGGGTCTCTCCTGCCGTCAGTGCCGCGCGGACCGCGTCGGCGACCCCCGGCGGGACGAGGTCGTCGATCGGACCGCCGTGCCGTGCCACGTCCTTGACCAGCGAGGACGCCACGTGTGCCAGCGCCGGGTCGCCCGGGACGAACACCGTCTCCACCCCGGACAGGTGCCGGTTCATCAGGGCCATCGGCAGCTCGGCGTCGAAGTCGGCACCGCCGCGGATGCCCTTGACCACCAGGTCGGCGCGCAGCTCGTGCAGGGTGTCGGCCAGCAGCCCGGAGGTGGCCTGCACCCGCACCCCGTCCAGATCGGCGACGGCGGCGCGGATCAGCTCGACCCGGGTCTCCACCGACAGCAGCGGGCGTTTGGCGGCGTTGTGGGCCACCAGGACGACGACCTGGTCGGCCACCGCGCGGGCACGACGGAACACGTCCAGGTGCCCGAGGGTGACCGGGTCGTAGGAACCGGGGCAGACGGCGATGGTCACCCGACCAACCTACCGTCGGGGGTCGTCGACCACCCGTTCGGCCAGGTGGACCACGGTCTCGCCGTAGGTCTTGGTGCCGAGGTCGGCCAGGCCGTCCGGCCAGGTCGGCGCGGTGCTGCGGGCGGAGCGCTCCACCACGACCACCGCGTCCTCGGCCAGGGCGGGCACCAGGGCGAGCAGGATCGCGTCCACCGTCGCGGCGGGCACGTCGTAGGGCGGGTCGAGCAGCACCAGGTCCCAGGGCTGGGTCACCGGGCGCGCGACGAACGCCTCGACGGTGTCCTTGACCACCTGCGCCCGGTCCCGCAGCCCGAGGTCGGCGACATTGCGGCGGCACACCTCCGCCGCCGCGCGGCCGAGCTCGACCAGGGTCACCGAGGCGGCACCCCGACTGATCGCCTCCAGCCCCAGGGCGCCGGACCCGGCATAGCCGTCCAGCACCCGGGCGTCCCGCAGCGCGTCCAGGTGGTCGAGCCGGGAGAACAGCGCCTCCCGCACCCGCTCCGAGGTCGGTCGGGTACCCGCCGGGGGCACCGCCAGGGTCCGGCCGCCGAGCGTCCCCGCCACGATCCTGGTCACCGGGCCTTCTTCTCCAACTGCTCCTGGCTGTCCATCATCCGCTCCATCAACGACTTGGTGTTCGTGCTGGCACCGACGGTCCAGGCGATCAGCGAGAACACCAGCTGCACCGCGAGCACCGGCAGCAGCACCTTGCCCAGGGCCACGCTGATGATCACCGGGATCAGACCGAGCACCGCGACATCCGGCCCCCGGGCCAGCACCGCCAGCACCCCGCCGGGCAGCGCGCCGGCCGGGGTCGACACCAGCGGACCCTGCCAGTTGGGCGCCGGACGGAAGGCCGAGCGCAGGGCTGCGCCGGCCCATACCGGCGTGGAGGCGACACCGAGGGCGATCCAGCTCCACACGTCGCCGTGCCAGAGGCCGACCGCGCTGAAGGCCACCACGGACCAGAGCAGCATCGCCACCGCCGGGACCAGCAATCGGGTGCGCCGGGTGGCCTGCGCGGACATCGGCAGGAGCCGGTCCAGGATCGGGGCCATCTCCGCCCGGCGCGCACCCTCGGCGGTCGCCAGCATGCCGATGTACCCGCTGACCAGCACCGCGAGACCCACACCCAGCGCGCCCGCGAGGCGGGGGGTGACCACCACCAGCACCGGGACCAGGGCGGAGACCACCAGCTGCACCAGGTGCCGGGGCGAGCGGATCAGCACCATCAGGTCCGCGACCATGACCGCGCTCTTCGGGCCGCGCACCAGCCGCAGCCGCAGCGACCGGCGCCGCCGCTGCCGGGCCGACGCCTCGGAGAGGGCCCGGCCGAGCTCCCGGGAGTCCAGCGAGACCACGGCACCGGCTGCCTGCGAGGCGACCGACCCGCTCTCGCGCAGGTGGCGGCCGCGGATCCGGCCGAGCCGGCGGTCCTGCCACCAGCCCAGGGCGATCACCGCGAGCGCGTACACCACCAGGGTCCACACCGGCAGGTCGGGCAGCGCCGACAGCCGCCAGCCGGTGAAGGCGGCGATCAGCGCCATGATCGGGGCCAGCGCGATCACCAGGTCACCGATCAGCGCCACGGTCCGGCGCGGGAACTGCACGGTCTGCGCCAGCCCGGCCAGCAGCACGACGGCGGCGCAGGTCAGGGCAGCGAGCGCCCCGATCCGGAACACGTGCCCGATCCCGTGGTCGGCCAGCAACCCGCCGTCCAGCAGGGCGAGCACCAGCCCACCGGCCAGCGCGGCGAGCACCGGGATGCGCAGCGAGGCGGGCCGCAGCAGGCCGCGACGGTCCACCGGCAGCCCCAGCCACCAGGTCGCTTCGGCCCCCTCGGCACCGACCGGACCGAGTCGTCCGGCCAGGGAGAGCACCGCACCGAGCAAGGCCACCGCCCCGACCGCGACCACGGTGGGCAGGCTGATCCCGTCGCCGAGCGAGGCGTCGTCCTGCGGCGGCAGCGATGCCCGCAGCTGACCGGAGACACCGAGCGCGACCCCGAGGCCGATCGCCAGCATGATCGCGGCGTAGTAGGCGTCGTTCAGCACCGAGCCGAGGCTGGCACCGGCCTTGGTCTTGGCGACCGCGGCGGTGAACCGGCGGATCGACCGGGCGCCGGGCACGGCACCGATGCCGTCCCCGGGGGCGATCACCGGGGAGTCGATCGTGCTCACAGCACACCCGGCCGCAGGGCCTCCGCGGCGTCGTCGGGGCTGAGCAGCCGGCACACGTCGTCGGCGATCAGTACGGCCCGGTCGGCGCAGGCGCGCAGCAGATCCGGGTCGTGGGTGGCCAGCAGCACCGAGCCGCCCGCCTGCTTCTCCGCGACCAGGCGGTCGGCCAGCCGGTCGCGCATCGCCACGTCCAGGCGCTGCTCCGGCTCGTCCAGCACCAACAGCGAGCGCGGGCGGACCAGTCCGGCGGCCAACAGCAGTCGACGACGCTGCCCGGAGGACAGCGCGACCGGCAGCGAGTCCGCGTGCTCGGCCAGACCGAACTCGCCCAGCAGTTCCCCGACCACCTCGTCCGCGCCGGACACCCCGTGGCCCCGCGCCGTCAGGTACAGGTGCTCGGCGACGGTGAGCGCCGGGAAGTACGCGTCGTCGTCCAGCACGCTGGACACCCGGGTGCGGAAGCCGATCTCGCGCTCGTCGACGTCCCGGCCGAGCACCTGCAGGCTGCCGCCGGCGGGTTCGATCAGGCCGAGCACCGCGCGCAGCACGGTGGACTTGCCGGAGCCGTTGGCGCCGACCAGGGCGAGCACCCGGCCGGGCGGCAGGACGAAGGACACCGGTGCGCAGACCGGCTCACCGCCGTATCCGACCAGCAGATCGACGGCGCGGATGACAGACGGCTTCGACACGGGGGTCAGCCTACGCAGGTGCTCCCCCTGTCCCGGCACGCCCTAGGTCCGGTCCAGGTACTCCTCGCGTTCGCCGTCCAGCAGCAGGTCGATCGCCGTGCGCAGATCCGGGTGCCGGTCCAGGTCGGGATCGTCCCGCACCACCGACCGCGCCTCGATCCGGGCCTCCTCGATCACGTCCGCGTCCCGGGTCACCCGCAGCAGGCGCAGGGAGGTGGCGCCACCGGACTGGGCGGCACCGAGCACATCACCCTCCCGGCGCAGCTCCAGGTCGACCGCGGCCAGCTGGAAGCCGTCCCGGGTCTCGGCCAGCGAGCGCAGCCGGGTGTCGGCCGGGCTGCCCGGGAACGCGTCGGCGACCAAGAGGCAGACGCCCGGGCGGGTCCCCCGGCCGATCCGGCCGCGCAGCTGGTGCAGCTGGGACACCCCGAACCTGTCGGCATCCAGCACCACCATCACGGTGGCGTCCGGCACATCGACCCCGACCTCCACCACGGTGGTGGACACCAGCACCGGCACGGTGCCGTCGGCGAAGTCGGCCAGCGCCCGCTCCTTCTCCTCCGGCGTCATCCGGCCGTGCAGCACCCCGACCGGCAGCCCGCCGAGCTCCGGCGACGCCGCCAGCTGCTCGGCGACCTCCATCACCGCGCGCAGGGGACGTTTGGCCGGGCCCTCGTCCGGGACCAGTTCGGCACCGTCAGCACCGTCGGCACCGTCCTTGGCGTCCGGGTCGATCCGGGCGCAGACGACGTAGGCCCGCCCGCCCTTGTCGACCTCCTCGCGCACGCGCTGCCAGGTGCGCTGCATCCAACGGTCGTTCCCGGCCGGGACCACGTGCGTGACGACCTCGGCGCGACCGGCGGGCACCTGATCCAGGATCGAGGTCTCCAGATCCCCAAAGACGGTCATCGCCACCGTGCGCGGGATCGGCGTCGCCGTCATCACCAGCAGGTGCGGGGTGGTGCGGGCCTTGGCGCGCAGCAGGTCGCGTTGCTCCACCCCGAAGCGGTGCTGCTCGTCCACCACCACCAGGCCGAGGTCGGCGAACTGCACGTGCTCGGACAGCAGGGCGTGGGTGCCGACCACGATCCCGGCAGCGCCGGAGGCGGCCTCGGCCAGCGCCTGTCGGCGGACGGCGGTCGACTGCGAACCCGTCAACAGGGTGACCCGGGTGGCGTCGTCCGCGCCGCCGAGCATCCCGGCCTCGGCCAACTCACCGAGCATCCGACGCAGGGTGCGCTCGTGCTGGGCCGCCAACACCTCGGTCGGGGCCAGCAGCGCCGCCTGTCCCCCGGCGTCGACCACTTGCAGCATGGCCCGCAACGCCACCACGGTCTTGCCGGAGCCGACCTCGCCCTGCAACAGCCGCTGCATCGGGCGTTCCCCGGCCAACTCGGCCGACAGCTCGGCACCGACCCGCAGCTGCCCCTCGGTGAGGGTGAAGGGCAGCCGCTCGTCGAAGGCGGCACGGATCCCGCCGTCCCGCGGCGGTCGGGCCACAGCACCCTCGCGGGCGATCCGGGACCGGCGGCGGGCGAGTTCGGCCTGCAGCACGAAGGCTTCCTCGAACTTCAGGCGCTCCTGGGCGCTGCGGATCTCCTCGTCGTTCTCCGGCTGGTGCAGCCTGCGCAGAGCGCCGAGGAGTTCGGGCAGCTTCCGGCGGGTCAGCAGCTCGGCGGGCAGCGGGTCGGGGACGTCGGCCGGGGTGAGCAGGGGGAAGATCGCGCCGACCGCCTTCTGGATCTGCTCGGTCGGCACCTGGGCGCTGGCCGGGTACAGCGGGATCGGGCGCTTGGCCTCCTCCACCGCCGCCGCCTCGTCCTCCACGTCGATGCCGAACAGCCGGTACGACGGGTGGGCGAGCTGCGGTCGGCCGTTCAACTTGTCGGTGCCGACCTCACCGGAGAACAGCCCCTCGACCCCCGGCTTCAACCGGCCCTCGTGGAAGCGCAGCGCGCCCTTGTGCTTGGCGAAGAACACCAGCCCCAGCGTGCTGCGGCCGTCGGTGATCTCCACATTCATCATCGCGCCGCCGGTGCGGGTGGTGCGGACGGTCGCCTGCGCCACCCGGGCCATCACGGTGGCGTGCTCCTTCGGGGTCAACGACGCCAGGTCGGTCATCTCCCCGAGCCGGGCGTAGCGGCGTGGGTAGTGCCGCAGCAGCTCACCGACCGTGTGCAGGTCGAGTTTGGCCAGGCGTGCGCCGGTGGTCGCCCCCAGCACGGTGCCGATCTGCTGACCGAGCAGAGGCCCGGGCCGGACGACGGCGTCCTCCAGGCCGGTCATGCCTCCGTCCCACCGGTCAACGAGCGCAGCACCGCCAGCACCCGGTCGTCGTCGTCCGCCTCCGCGATCAGCGTGCCGCCGGCCGGCATCGCGGCGCAGGCGTCCGCCCACGCCCCGGGAAGCACGGCGATCAGGTCGGTGGAAGGTGCGTCGTCCCGATGGGCGCCCCCGGTCCCGGCATCCCCGACCGCACGTTCCAGTGCCGTTCGCCAGACCGGCGGCGGCGCGGTGTCGGCGACCAGCACCACCGCACCCGCCCGTGCCAGCTCGGCGACCCGCTCCGGCGTCCCGGTGATCGCCACGGCCGGGACCGTGACACCGCTGAGCGCCTGCACCGTGACCAGCACCGGGGTGTCGCCCGCCACCGAGCGCAGCACGGCGAGGGCGGCGGCCGGGTCCTCGGCATGGACATGGGACTGCCGCAGTCGGCCGGCGCCCTCCCCGGGCTCCGAGACCACCGCGACCGCCTCACCCACCGTGGCGAGAGCGGTACGCAGGGCGCCGTCGTCCCCGGCGGGCAGCACCGCCATCACCTCGAAGCCGGTCTCGTCCTGATCGGGCAGGGCGACGGCGGGTGAGGCGGGCAGCCACGACAGGTCCACCCCGCTCGGCGGCGACTGCTCGTCGGTGGCCGCCGCCCAGGCGATCAGCACGACCAGGAGCGCGCAGGCACCGGCGTCCAGCACCCGGGCGTCCCGCAGCACCGGGTGTCGCTCGCTGATCGCGTCCACGGCTGCCAGCCCGACGTCGATGGCAGCGGCCAGCACCGCACGATCGCTCCCGCCCCGGTCCGCCCGGTCGGCGGCACGTGCCACCTCCGCCGCCAGGTCGAGCACCGTGCCCGGCTGCGGGTCCAGCACCGCCGACCGGGCCGAGTCGGCGGCGGCGGACAGCGCACCCGCCAGCCCCGCGTCGGCTCCCCGGGCCAGCCCGGCCAACCAGTGGCTCAGGATGATCCCCGAGTTGCCGCGCGCTGCCAGCAGCGCACCCCGAGCGGCCGCGCCGAGCACGGTGGAGGTCTCGGCGGCCGGGTCCAGCGCCGCGAGCTCGGCGGTGGCGCCGCGCAGGGTGAGCAGGCAGTTCGTGCCGGTGTCCTGGTCGGCGACCGGGAACACGTTCACCGCGTCGATCCGCGGTCTGGCTTGGGCCAGCGCGTCCACCGCGCACACCAGCCACCGGTGCACCACTTGTCCGTCCAGCACGCGAGCCACGGGGCTACTGTGCCAAACCTGCGCGGGTTTGAGACCTGAGCCGCCGGTGAGCTAGTCTGTCCCGGTTGCCCGAGCGTATTCGTTGATGCGTCGCGCTCGAGCACGGTGGCAGCTCCGCCCCGGCCTTCGGCCAGCGGTGCGGACCGCCCCATCCGACCAGCATGCGTCGACCCGTCACGACGCATCATTCGAATTTCAGGAGAAGACCGTGGCTGCCAACTGCGACGTCTGCGCCAAGGGCCCGTCCTTCGGGCACAGCATCTCGCACTCGCACATCCGCACCAAGCGCCGCTGGAACCCGAACATCCAGCGCGTGCGCGTGGTGGTCGCCGGTACCGCCAAGCGGATGAACGTGTGCACCTCGTGCCTCAAGGCCGGCAAGGTGCAGCGCGCCATCTGACGCAACGCTTCGCGAAGGCCCGCCCAGATCCCCGGTGCGGGCCTTCGTGCTGTCCGGGCCCGTGTGATGCGCCCCCGGGCTTCGTGCTGTCCGGGCCCGTGTGATTCGTTCCTGCCCGGGTCTTCGCGCTGTCGGGGCCCTGTGGCACGCTGGTGCGCATGTCGACCGAGCGCGCCGAACACACCGTCCGTCCCGCAGCAGTGACGGATGCCGACGCCATCGCCGGGGTGCACGTCCGCTCCTGGCAGACCGCGTACCGGGGCATGCTGCCCGACGACTACCTGGACGCCCTGGACCCCGACACCCGAGCCGAGTGGTGGCGCAACCAGCTGCGGCACCCGGACCGGGGCACCACCTGGGTCGCGAGCATCGACGACGCGGTGGTCGGGTTCCTGAGCCTCGGCCCGTCCCTCGACGAGGACGCCGACCCCCGCACGCTGCAGATCTACTCGGTGTACCTGGAGCCGGAGCTGATCGGCAGCGGGGTCGCGCGCGACCTGATGCGCACGGCACTGGCCGAGGTGCCCCCGCGCACGGTGGTCACCCTGTGGACCGCGGCGCAGAACGAGCGCAGCCGGCACTTCTACCGTCGGCACGGCTTCAGCCCGGACGGCACCGAGCGCACGGAGGAGATCGGCGGCACCGAGCTGCCCGAGGTGCGCTACCGCCGCGGCTGAGCCGCCGCGACCCCGCCCAATCCGCCGCGCCCCGCCCACTCCGCCGCGCCCCGCCAGCCCCGCAGAGACCCGGCAGCCCCGCCGCGCCCCGGCCACCCGACGCCCGCGCGCCCGCGTCGCCCGCCACACCCCGCGACGAGTTCGGCAGTCCACGCCCGAAGTCGGCAGTCCACGCCCGAGTTCGGCAGTCCACGCCCGAAGTCGGCAGTCCCCGCCCGAGTTCGGCAGTCCCCGCCCGAGTTCGGCAGTTCGCCGCACCGGAACTGGCCCGAAGTGCCGACCTCGACAACGGGCCAGCACCACCCACTGCCGGGCGATCGCCGTCTGGTGGCCGGTCGGATCCGGCTCGCCGTGCGGTCAGCCGCCGAAGTGGTCCCATCCGGGGCTGAGGGCGCCCGGGGCACGGCCGTCGACCAGCACCCCCGGGGCCGATTCCGCCGAGCGCACGCGGCCGATGACCCGGAACCCCGCGGGCACCGGCGTGGACTCCGGGAAAGTCGCCAGCAGTCCGTGGTCCTCGCCCCCGGTCAGCACCCACCCCACCGGGTCGATCCCGAGTCGATGGGCGGCGCCGGCCACCGCTGCCAGGTCGTCCGTCAACACCTGCTCCGGCCGCCCCAGGTCCAGCACCACCCCGGAGGCCCGGGCGATCCGTCCGGCGTCCCGCAGCAGCCCGTCCGACACGTCCAGCATCGCGGTGGCCCCCGCGTCGGCGGCTCGCGGTCCGGCGTCGAGCGGTGGTCGAGGGGCGCGGAAGACCTCGATCAGCTCGTCGTCCGCCTCGGTCAGCGCTCCGTCGCTCAACAGCGCCCAGCCCGCCGCAGACCTGCCCACCGTTCCCGCCAGCGCGACCACGTCACCGGGTCGCGCCCCGGAACGGAGCACCGGTGCCCGACCCGCCAGGTCGCCGTGCACGGTCACCGCGACCACCACCGCGTCGCCACCGGACAGGTCACCGCCGACCACCCCCGCGCCCACCGGGCCGCACAGGTCGGCGAGCCCCTGCGCGAGGTCGGTCACCCAGGACACCGGCAGCTCACCTGGCAGCACCAGGGAGACCACCATCGCGGTCGGCCGCGCGCCCATCGCCGCGATGTCGGCCAGGTTCTGCGCGGCGGCCCGGCGACCCACCGCACGACCGTCGGACCAGTCGAGCCGGAAGTGTCGGTCCTGCACCAGCACATCGGTGGACACCACGAATCTGCCGTCCGGTGCCGCGATCACCGCCGCGTCGTCCCCGGGGCCGAGCAGCGTGCTGTCCCCGGCGGGCAGGATCGGGAAGATCCGAGCCAGCAACCGCTCCTCGCCCAGGTCGGCGACGGTCGGGGGGATCTCCGCTGCGTCCGGCGACAGGTCAGGTCGGGTCGGGCTGGAAACGCCCTCAGCCGGTGACGGGTCGGGTCGGGTCGGCGGCGTGGCGTCGTTCACCCTGGTCACGGTAGTCGGTGCGGTTAGCCTGGCCCGATGAGCCCGCGTCATCTCCTCGCACTCGGAGGCGTCCTCGTCCTGGCCGGTTGTTCCTCCGCCGTCGGGGTGCAGGCGGCCCCGCACGCTCAGGACCCGGAGTGCGCGAGCGTGATCCTGGCGCTGCCCGAGTCGCTCGGCGACGGGCTGGAGCGGGTGGACACCACCAGCCAGGCCACCGCCGCCTGGGGTACGGCGAACGATGCCGTGGTGCTGCGCTGCGGGGTGGAGCCGCCCGGGCCGACCACCGAACAGTGCGTCACCCTGGAGACCGCCTCGGGGGCGACGGTCGACTGGCTGGTGCGGGCCGACTCCGCGCCCGCCGATGCGGCGACCTCCGACCCGGCGACCTCCGGCGCGAGCCCCGCTCCGACGGCCGACCCGGCAGTGAACCCCGGGGGCTCGGACTGGACGTTCCTGACCTACGGCCGTGACCCGGCGATCGAGGTCACGGTCCCGGCGGCGGTGGTCGCGGATCGATCGACGTCGTTCCTGGACGCGCTGGTCCCCGCGGTGTCGAAGGTGGTCGCCGACCGGTCCTGCGTCTGACCCGGACCCTCAGCGCAGGCCGGTGGGGCGTTCCAGGGCCAGCTGCAGCAGCTCGTCCAGCAGCTCGGGGTAGGCGATCCCCGACTCCTGCCACATCCGCGGGTACATCGAGTACGGCGTGAAGCCGGGCATGGTGTTGATCTCGTTCACGATCACCTCACCGCCCTCGGTCACGAAGACGTCCACCCGCGCCAGCCCCTCGCAGTCGATCGACTCGAAGGTGCGCACCGCGACGTCCTGCACCCGCTCGATCACGTCCTGCGGCAGGTCGGCCGGGCACTGCAGGGAGACCGCCGACTCGTCCAGGTACTTCGCCTCGAAGTCGTAGAAGGTGTGCTCGGCGTCGGTGACCACGATCTCGCCCGGCAGGGAGGCCCGAGCCGGCCCGCCGCCGCGTCCGCCCAGGACGGCGCACTCGATCTCCCGTCCCACGATCCCGGCCTCGATGACGACCTTCGGGTCGTGGCGCTGCGCCTCGGCGATGGCGGCGGGCAGCTCGGCGAGCTCGGTGACGCGGGTGATGCCCAGGCTCGATCCGGCGCGGGCGGGCTTGACGAACAGCGGCAGACCCAGGGCCTCGACCCGGGCACGGATACCGGCCTTGTCGGTCGCCCAGTCGTCGCCGCGCAGCATCTCGAACGGACCGACCGGCAGCCCGGCGGCGACCAGGGCGATCTTCATGAAGTGCTTGTCCATCCCGACCGCGGAGGCCAGCACCCCGGCACCGACGTAGCGCACGTCGGCCAGTTCCAACATGCCCTGCAGCGTGCCGTCCTCGCCGTACGGTCCGTGCAGCAGCGGCAGCACGACGTCGACGGTCCCCAGGTCGGCGGCGGGCAGCCCGGGTTCGATCACCCGGACCTCGCGCGAACCGGCCTCCTGCGGCAGCAGCACCCGCTCCGGCGCCTCGATCACCTCGGGCAGCACGCCGTCGGTGATCCGCCACAGGTCGGGGTCGTCGGCCACCCGGACCCAGCGCCCGCTCGGGGTGATCCCGATCGGCAGCACGTCGTACCGCTCGCGGTCGATGGCGCGCAGCACGCCACCGGCGGTGGCGCAGCTGATCGCGTGTTCGCCGGAGCGACCACCGAACAGGATCAGGACACGGGGACGGGACACGGAGTCGGGTGAAGTGGACATCGGCGCTGAGCCTACCGATCCGTGGGACGACCTCCCGGCACCGGAGTCGGCGGGTTTAGTGTGCGATCCGTGCGCCACGACCACGATCTGAGCTCGCTGTCCCCCGCCACCGTCGCCGTGTCGGCCGGACGTCCCGCCCGCGTGCAGGGCGCCCCGGTGAACCCGCCGGTGGTCATGTCCTCGACCTACGTGTCCCAGGGCGAGCCGGGTCCGGCACCGGAGCTGCTGTACGCGCGCAGCGGCACCGAGACCTGGGTGCCCTTCGAGGAGACGCTGGCGGCCCTGGAGCGCGCCGAGCTGCCCGCGCTGGTCTACGGCTCCGGGATGGCGGCGATCGCGGCGGCGCTGTCGCTGATCCCGCACGGCGGCCGGGTGGTGGTGCCCCGGCACGCGTACCAGGTGCTGCACGGCTACCTCGCCGACCTGACCACCCGCTCCCGGGTCGAGGTCGTGGTGGTCGACATCGCCGAGACGGAGCAGGTCGTGGCGGCGCTCACCCCGGAGACCTCGATGCTCTGGGTCGAGTCGCCGACCAACCCGATGCTGGAGGTCGCCGACCTGCCCGCGCTGATCGCCGCCGCACGTGCGGTCGGCGCCCTGACCGTCGTGGACAACACCTTCGCCACGCCGCTGGTGCAGCGGCCGCTCGGCCTGGGTGCCGATGTGGTGGTGCACTCGGTGACCAAGTACCTGGCCGGGCACTCCGACGTGGTGCTCGGCGCCGCGCTGTCGAACGACCCGGAGCTGCACGCCCGACTGCTGGCGTACCGGACCCTGCACGGCGCGATCGCGGGCCCGGCGGAGGTCTACCTGGCGCTGCGCGGGGTGCGCACGCTGGCGCTGCGGGTCGAGCGGGCGCAGGCGAATGCCCTGGAGCTCGCCCGGCGACTGGCTGAGCACCCCGCGGTCGCCGAGGTCCGGCACCCGGGCCTGCCCGGCGATCCCGGTCATGCGCGGGCCACCGCACAGATGTCCGGCTACGGCGCGATCATCGGGCTGCGACCCGCCGGCGGCGCGGCCGGCGCCGATGCCGTGGTGGCTGCCCTGCGGCTCTGGGTCCCCGCGACCAGCCTCGGTGGCGTGGAATCCAGCATCGAGCGCCGCCGCCGTTTCGGCACCGAGTCGGTGACCGTTCCGGCGGACCTGCTCCGGCTGAGCGTCGGGATCGAGGACGTCGAGGACCTGTGGCAGGACCTGGATCGGGCGCTGCGGAGCCTGCCGACCAGCTGACCGGTCAGGCGCCCTCGGCCTTGCGGGGGCGCTCCAGCAGCAACGGGGCCAGGGCGTCCACCGGGAGACCCTCGTAGAGCACCTGCACCACGGCGGCGGTGATCGGCATCTCGACCCCGACGCGCTCCGCGAGGTCCAGCACCGAGCGCGAGGTCTTGACGCCTTCCGCGGTGCCACCGGTGGCGACGATCGCCTCGTCCAGGGTCAGCCCCTGACCGATGTGCACGCCGAGGCGATGGTTCCGCGACTGCGGCGAGGCGCAGGTCGCCATCAGGTCACCCATCCCGGCCAGCCCACCGAAGGTCTCCGCCCGGGCGCCGAGTGCCTGACCGAGCCGGGTGATCTCGACCAGGCCGCGGGTGATCACGGTGGCCATCGTGTTGTAGCCGAAGCCGCGGCCCTGGGAGATGCCAACCGCGAGCGCGATCACGTTCTTCACCGCGCCACACAGCTCCACGCCGACCACGTCGTCGTTGGTGTACGGCCGGAAGTACTGGTTGGCACAGGCCTGGGCGACCCGCTCGGCGGTGTGCTCGTCACTGGCCGCGACCACGGTGGCGGTGGGCTGCCGGACGGCGATCTCGTCGGCGAGGTTCGGGCCGGAGAGCACCGCGACCCGGTGCTCGGGCAGGTCCAGCGCCTCGGCGAGCATCTGGCTCATCCGCTGCTGGGTGGCCAGCTCGACGCCCTTCATCAGTGACACCACGACCGTGTCCGGTCCCAGGGTCCCGGCCAGCGGCGCCAGGACGGCCCGCGCCGACTGGGCAGGCACCGCCACCGCGATCACCTCGGCGTCGGCGACCGCACGGCGCAGGTCCGGCTCACCGGTCACGCCGGCGGGCAGCTCCACCCCGGGCAGGTAGCGCTCGTTGCGGTGCTCGGCGGTGATCTGCGCGCAGACGGCGGCGTCGCGTCCCCAGATCGTCACCTCGCATCCGGCGTCGGCCAGCACGGCGGCGAAGGTGGTCCCCCACGCTCCGGCGCCCAGCACGGTGGCGCGGGTCATCCGCGGGCCTGCTTGCGCATGTCGTAGACGCCCTCCGGCGGTTCCTCACCGCGCAGCTCGGCGAGCTGGGCGGTGATCGCCGCCATCACCCGGCGGGTGGCCTCGCGCAGGGTCGCCGCGTCGCGGGGCAGGTCGTACAGGTCGGAGAGGTCGACCGGCGGACCGGCCAGCACCACCACCCGCTTGGGCGGGATCGGCTTGAACACCTTGCCGTACCGAGCCAGCAGGTCCTGCGCGCCCCACTGGGCGATCGGGATCACCGGCACCCGGGTGTCCAGCGCCAGCCGCGCGACACCGGTCTTGGCCAGCATCGGCCACAGGTCGGGGTCCCGGGTCAGCGTCCCCTCGGGGAACACCGCCACGCACTCCCCCTCGCCCAGCGCCACCTCGGCGGCCTGCAAGGACTTCCCGGCGTCGGAGGTGCCGCGGAACACCGGGATCTGACCGGTGACCCGCAGGATCCAGCCCAGCACCGGGACCGAGAACAGCGAGGACTTCGCCAGGATCTTCGGGGCCACCCCGTTGTCGTAGAGGTAGTGCGCGAAGGTCAGCGGGTCGATGTTGCTCAGGTGGTTCCCGGCCGCGATGAAGCCGGTGTCGGTCGGCAGGTGCTCGGCGCCCCGCCAGTCACGGCGGGTGATGGCGTAGAGCAGCGGCCGCGCCACACGGGCGACGTTGCGGTAGGCACGGGACGATCGGGCGGGATGCACGGGACTGGATGCTACCCGGGGGTGCCGGGCGGCTCCGCTGTCAGCCCGCCGTCGGCCCGGTCCCAGCCCGGCCGTCGGCCCGGTCAGCCCCGCCGTCGGCCCGGTGTCAGCGCGCCGTCAGCCCGCCGTCGGCCCGGTGTCAGCCCCCGCGTGGATCCGGTGTCAGCCCCGGTCGAACTCGGCGCCGAGGGCGATCAGCTTCTCGGTGAAGCGCTCGTAGCCGCGGTCGATCAGGCTGATCCCGCGCACCTGGGAGGTCCCCTTGGCGGTGAGCGCCGCGATCAGGTGGCTGAACCCGCCGCGCAGGTCCGGCACCTCGATGTTCGCCGCGGACAGCGGGGTCGGGCCGGAGATGACCGCCGAGTGATAGAAGTTCCGCTGACCGAACCGGCACGGGCGACCGCCCAGACACTCCTTGTAGACCTGGATGGTGGCACCCATCCCACGCAGGGCGTCCGTGAAACCGAACCGGTTCTCGTACACCGTCTCGTGCACGATCGACAGGCCCTTGGCCTGGGTCAGCGCCACCACCAGCGGCTGCTGCCAGTCGGTCATGAACCCAGGGTGGACGTCGGTCTCCAGCACGATCGAGTTCAGGTCGCCGCCCGGGTGGAAGAACCGGATCCCGTGGTCGTCGATGGTGAACTCGCCGCCGACCTTGCGGAAGGTGTTGAGGAACGTGGTCATCTCCGGCTGGGTCGCCCCGCGCACGTAGATGTCCCCACCGGTCGCCAGTGCGGCGGAGGCCCAGGACGCCGCCTCGATCCGGTCGGCCAGGGCGGTGTGCTGGAAGCCGGTGAGTCGGTCGACGCCCTCGATCCGGATCACCCGGTCGGTGTCGACCGAGATGATCGCGCCCATCTTCTGCAGCACGTTGATCAGGTCCATGATCTCCGGCTCGATGGCGGCGTTCGCCAGCTCGGTGATCCCCTCGGCGCGCACCGCCGTCAGCAGCAGCTGTTCGGTCGCCCCGACGCTGGGGTACGGCAGCGCGATCTTGGTGCCCTGCAGGCGGCGCGGGGCACGGATGTGGATCCCGTTCTCCCGCTTGTCCACCACGGCGCCGAACTGCCTCAGGATGTCCAGGTGGTAGTTGATCGGGCGGTCGCCGATCCGGCAGCCGCCCAGATCCGGGATGAACGCCTCGCCCAGCCGGTGCAGCAGCGGTCCGCAGAACAGGATCGGGATCCGGCTCGACCCGGCGTGCGCGTCGATATCGGCGACGTGGGCCGACTCCACCGCCGACGGGTCCAGGGTCAGCACCCCGGCCTCCGGGTCGGACTGCACCCGCACGCCGTGCAGCTCGAGCAGCCCGGTCACCACGCCGACGTCGCGGATCTGCGGCACGTTGCGCAGCACACTGGGGGTCTCGCCCAGCAGCGCCGCCACCATCGCCTTGGAGACGAAGTTCTTCGCCCCGCGCACGGTGATCTCCCCACTCAGCGGGGTGCCACCATTCACGTACAACAGATCGCTCATCCGACCATCTTCGCGCACGCCGTCCCCCACGCACGCGCACCACGCAGAAACGCCCGCGTCGAGCCGGCCGAGATGCCCGGACGACCCGACGGCCGGATGGCCGAGACGGCCGGACGGCTGAGCCGACCGGACGGCCGGATAGCCGAGCTGGCCGGATGTCCAGATGACCGGATGGCCGAGCTGACCAGATGGCCGAGCTGACCAGATGGCCAGATGGCCAGATGGCCAGATGGCCAAGCTGGCCGCATGGCCACGCTGGCCGGATGGCTCAGACGGCCGAGACAACTGAGATGACAGAAACCGACGCTGAACGGCCTGTTCAGCGTCGGTTTCCGTAGTCTCGGCGGGCCGAGGCGCGCGCGGGGCGGGTTGCGCGGGGCGGCGGGCCGAGGTCCGCGGGGCTGGTTGCGCGGGTCGGCTGTCGGGTTCCGCGGGGTGCCGCCGCGCGACCCGGGGTCAGGCGGGGCGGCGGCCCAGGGTGAGCTCGATCGGGCGGGCCGGGCGGACCGGGGCCGGCGGCAGGTGCTTGGCCGGGAGGGTCTTGGGTCGCCAGGCGGCGCGGGTCTGCTCGAAGGCGGTGATCTCGTCCTCGTGCTGGAGGGTCAGGCCGATGTCGTCCAGGCCCTCCATCAGGCGCCAGCGGGTGTAGTCGTCGACGTGGATCGGCACCACGACGTCCTCGCAGGTGGCCGTACGGGTCGCCAGGTCCACGGTCACCTCGGTGCCGGGGTGGGTCTCCAGGACCTTCCAGATCAGCTCGATGTCCTCCTGCGCGACCTGGGCGGCGAGCAGCCCCTGCTTGCCGGAGTTGCCGCGGAAGATGTCGGCGAACCGGGAGGACAGCACGGCCTTGAAGCCGTAGTCCTTCAGCGCCCACACCGCGTGCTCACGGGAGGAGCCGGTGCCGAAGTCCGGCCCCGCGACCAGCACCGAACCGGAGCGGTACGCGTCCTGGTTCAGCACGAAGTCAGGGTCGTTGCGCCAGGCGGAGAACAGCGCGTCCTCGAACCCGGTCCGGGTGACCCGCTTGAGGTACACGGCGGGGATGATCTGGTCGGTGTCGACGTTGCTGCGCCGCAGCGGGACCCCGACGCCGGTGTGCTGGGTGAACTTTTCCATCGTCAGTGCTCGATTCGATCGGGGTTCAGGCGGGCTGCAGGTCGGTGAGCGGGGAGCCGTCCGGCACCTCGACACCCTCGCCGAGGTCGGAGACCGACGACAGCGTGCCGCGGATGGCGGTGGCGGCGGCGACCAGCGGGGACACCAGGTGGGTGCGCCCGCCCTTGCCCTGCCGGCCCTCGAAGTTGCGGTTCGAGGTGGAGGCCGACCGCTCCCCCGGCGCCAGCTGGTCCGGGTTCATGCCCAGGCACATCGAGCAACCGGCGTTGCGCCACTCGGCGCCGAAGTCGAGGAAGATCCGGTCCAGTCCCTCCTCCTCGGCCTGGATCCGCACCCGCGCGGAGGACGGCACCACCAGCACGCGCACGGAGTCGGCCTTGTGCGCACCGCGCATCAGCTTGGCGGCGGCCCGCAGGTCCTCGATCCGGCCGTTGGTGCACGAGCCGATGAACACGGTGTCCACCGCGATCTCCCGCAGCGGCTGGCCCGGCGTCAGACCCATGTACTCGATCGCGCGCTCGGCGGCGACCCGCTCGTTGGCGTCCGCGATCTGCTCCGGCACCGGGACGTTGCCGGACAGCGGCAGGCCCTGACCGGGGTTGGTGCCCCAGGTGACGAAGGGCTCCAGCTCGGCGGCCTCGATGACGACCTCGGTGTCGAAGACCGCGTCGTCGTCGCTGCGCAGCGTGGACCAGTACTCGACGGCGGCGTCCCAGTCGGCGCCCTCCGGCGCGTGCGGCCGGCCCTTGAGGTAGTCGAAGGTGGTCTGGTCCGGAGCGATCATCCCGGCACGGGCACCGGCCTCGATCGACATGTTGCAGATCGTCATCCGGCCTTCCATCGACAGCGACCGGATCGCCTCGCCGCGGTACTCCAGCACGTAGCCCTGGCCGCCGCCGGTGCCGATCTTGGCGATCACCGCGAGGATGATGTCCTTGGCGGTCGCCCCCAGCGGCAGTGCGCCGTTCACCGTGATGGCCATCGTCTTGAACGGGGCCAGCGGCAGGGTCTGGGTGGCCAGCACGTGCTCGACCTCGCTGGTGCCGATCCCGAAGGCCAGGGCACCGAAGGCGCCGTGCGTGGAGGTGTGCGAGTCGCCGCAGACCACCGTCAGGCCCGGCATGGTCAGGCCCAGCTGCGGACCGACCTGGTGCACGATCCCCTGGTCGGCGTCGCCGAGCGAGTGCAGACGGACCCCGAACTCCTGCGCGTTGTGGCGCAGGGTGTCGATCTGGGTGCGGCTGGTCTCGTCCGCGATCGGCAGGTCGATGTCCAGCGTCGGGGTGTTGTGGTCCTCGGTGGCGATGGTGAGGTCGGGGCGACGCACCGGGCGCCCGGCCAGTCGCAGACCTTCGAACGCCTGCGGGCTGGTGACCTCGTGCACCAGGTGCAGGTCGATGTAGAGCAGGTCCGGGGCGCCGTCCGTGCCTCGTCGCACGATGTGGGCGTCCCACACCTTCTCTGCCAGGGTGCCTGCCATGTCTGTTCCTCTCGCGTGGGGGCTCGCTGAGATGCTTCTCGGGTGTCGCACTTGCGTCTCAGCGAATGAGACGCCAATATCGACCTATGGACAACTCTAGCGGAGTCGGCGTTCTGGACAAGGCCGCGGCCGTGCTCAACGCCCTCGAGGCGGGCCCCGCCACCCTCGCGCAGCTGGTCAACGCCACCCATCTGGCCCGACCGACCGCCCACCGACTGGCCGTCGCGCTGGAGCATCACCGCCTGGTCGGCCGGGACATGCAGGGACGATTCGTCCTCGGCCCCCGACTCAGCGAACTGGCCAGCGCCGCCGGCGAGGACCGCCTGCTCGCCGCCGCCGGACCGGTGCTCACCGCGCTGCGCGACCACACCGGCGAGAGCGCCCAGCTCTACCGCCGCCAGGGCGACCAGCGCATCTGCGTCGCCGCCGCCGAGCGTCCGATCGGCCTGCGCGACTCGATCCCGGTCGGCGCCACCCTCACCATGACCGCCGGGAGCGCGGCACAGATCCTGCTCGCCTGGGAGGAGCCGGACCGGTTGCACCGCGGCCTCCAGGGGTCGAAGTTCACCGCCACGATCCTGTCCGGGGTCCGGCGCCGCGGCTGGGCCCAGTCGGTCTCCGAGCGCGAGGTCGGTGTGGCGTCGGTGTCCGCGCCGGTCCGCGGCCAGTCCGGCCGGGTCGTCGCCGCGGTGTCCATCTCCGGGCCCGTCGAACGCCTCTCCCGCCAGCCCGGTCGACTGCACGCCGCCGCCGTGGTCTCCGCCGCGAACCGCCTCACCGAGGTCCTGCGCCGCACCGCCGAGTGAACCGACCCGCGCCTGCGCGACGAGAGGCCGACCACCCCGCACGGGTGGTCGGCCTCTGTCGTCTCGGTGCGGCCAGGCGTGCCTGCCGCGCACGGTCGGGTTCCGCCGTGTCGGAGTAGAGCCGTCGACCGCCCGCAGGTCGACCGCCGCCGTATCGCCACGGCGGGGACGCGTACGCCCGTGTCGGCACGACGAGGACGCGTACGCCCGTGTCGGCACGACGAGGACGCGTACGCCCGTGTCGCCACGACGGGGACGCGTACGACGCGGACCGTCGGACTTCGCCACGTCGGAGTCGAGGCACCCCAGCCCGGAACGTCGTCCTCCGCGGCGCCCGCACGACGCTCACGCGCACGCCGCAGAGGGTCGGGAGGGTCACGACCCCCGGCGTGCACCGGGCACCGACGCGCCCATTGCCGACATAGCAGAAAGGCCCGACCGCATTGCTGCGATCGGGCTTTTCTTCTGTACCCCCAAGGGGATTTGAACCCCTGTTACCGCCGTGAGAGGGCGGCGTCCTAGGCCGCTAGACGATGGGGGCCTAAGTGATCAGGTCCTTGCGGGCTGACCGGGAACTACTCTACCTCAACTTGCTCGCCCTGCGAAATCCGCCCTGTCGGGCATCTCTCGCGGGACTCGCGCTGGGGTACCAGGACTCGAACCTAGACTAAGTGAACCAGAATCACTCGTGCTGCCAATTACACCATACCCCAATGGCTTGCGTTTCCCCTGGTCCGGCCCGCATTCCACCGCGATGACGAGCATCGGGAGGGAGGAGGACCGGCGCCGGAAGTGGACGCCTTGCCGACCGGGAACATTACCGGACCGAGGGCCTCGGCACCAAACCGGCTCTGCTGTGCGCCCGATCACGCCGGGTCGGACCAGGGGCGCGCACATCGCGACGCCCGTCAGGAGCCGTGAAGGCGGCCAGGCTCGGGAACACCAGCCAGCGTCCCTCAGAGCAGCCCGAACACCCCGGGCAACTCGGTCAGCGACCCGATCACCCGGTCCTGCTCCCCCGCCGTCAGCACCGCTCCGGCGTGCACGGCGGTGCCGGTCCCGGTCCGGTCGAGCCACACCCCGTGCAGCCCGGCCGCGGTGGCCGCCCGGGCGTCCACGTCCAGCTCGTCCCCGACGTAGACCGTCCGCGCGGGATCGGTGCCCAGGCGGGCGCACGCCGCGGTGAACACCCGCGGGTCGGGCTTGCCGAAGCCCAGGGTGTCCACCCCGACCAGCATCGGCACCCGGTCACCGAGGCCCGCGGCGGCGAGTTTGCGCACCTGGTAGTCGGTGGCCGCGTTGGACAGCGCACCGACCCGCACACCGGCCGCCAGCAGGGCGTCGACCGCCGCCGAGGCATCGGGGTGCGCCGCCCAGGACTCGGTGAACCGGCGCTCGAACAGCGCGTTCCACTCCGCGTACCCGACGGCGTCGAGCTGCGGGCCGCCGAAGTCCCGGTGCAGGTCGTTGGCGCGGGCCATCCGCTGCGCGTCGTAGCCGACCTCCCCGCGGGTGTACTGCCGGTAGCGGCCGTGGGCGTCCGCCCGCCAGTGCGCCAGCAGCTCCGGCACCCGGTCGGGCGTCAGATCGGGCAGCCACGCCTCGGCGACCGCGGCCAACGCCCGGGCGAAGGCGCCCCGGGTGTCGACCAGCGTGTCGTCGATGTCGAACAGGACCCCGTCGATCGCGGTCACAGGGTGGCGCGCAGCGCGGTGAGCCGGGCCAGCGACGACTCCTTGCCGAGCAGCTCCAGCGACTCGAAGAGCGGCGGCGACACCCGGCGACCGGAGACCGCGACCCGCAGCGGCGTGAAGGCGAACCGGGGCTTGAGGCCCAGACCCTCCACCAGCGCCGCCTGCAGCGCCTGCTCGACCTCCGCGGCGGTGAACTCGGTCAGCGGCTCCAGGGCGGCGATCGCGGCGTCGAGGGCGGCGGCCGGCTCGCCCTTGAGCGCTGCCCGGGCGTCCTCCTCGATCACCAGGTCGGCGTCGGCGGTGAGCAGGAAGCCCAGCATGTCCGGCGCCTCGCCGAGCAGCTTGATCCGGGTCTGGATCAGCGGCGCCGCGGCGTCCAGCAGCTCGCGGTGGGCGGGCTCCAGGTCGGCGTAGGAGTCGGCCGGGACCAGGCCCGCGCGGTGCAGGTACGGCACCAGGCGCGTCCGGAAGTCGTCGGGGGCGAGCATCCGGATGTGGTCGGCGTTGATCGCCTCGGCCTTCTTGAGGTCGAAGCGCGCCGGGTTGGGGTTCACGTCGTGGATGTCGAAGGCCTCGACCAGCTCCGGCACGGTGAAGATGTCCCGGTCCGGCCCGATCGACCAGCCGAGCAGCGACAGGTAGTTCAGCAGGCCCTCGGGGGTGAAGCCACGCTCCCGGTGCAGGAAGAGGTTGGACTCCGGGTCGCGCTTGGACAGCTTCTTGTTGCCCTCGCCCATCACGTAGGGCAGATGACCGAACTGCGGCATCACGGTGGCCACGCCCAGCTCGAGCAGCGCGCGGTACAGCACCACCTGACGCGGCGTGCTGGACAGCAGGTCCTCGCCGCGCAGGACGTGCGTGATGTTCATCAGCGCGTCGTCGATCGGGTTGACCAGGGTGTAGAGCGGGTGGCCGTTGGCCCGGACGATCACGTAGTCCGGCACCGACCCGGCCTTGAAGGTCACGTCGCCGCGCACCAGGTCGGTGAAGGTGACGTCCTCGTCCGGCATCCGCAGCCGCAGCACCGGCTCGCGGCCCTCGGCGCGGTAGGCGGCCTTCTGCTCGTCGGTCAGGTCGCGGTCGTAACCGTCGTAGCCCAGCTTCGGGTCACGGCCGGCGGCACGGTGCCGGGCCTCGACCTCCTCCGGCGTGGTGAAGGACTCATAGGCGTACCCGCCCTCGACCAGTCGGCGCGCGACGTCGCGGTACAGATCCATCCGCTGCGACTGCCGGTACGGCTCGTGCGGGCCACCGACCTCGACGCCCTCGTCCCAGTCCAGGCCGAGCCAGCGCAGCGCGTCCAGGAGCTGCTGGTAGCTCTCCTCGGAGTCGCGGGCGGGGTCGGTGTCCTCGATCCGGAACACGAAGGTGCCGCCGGTGTGCCGGGCGTACGCCCAGTTGAACAGGGCGGTCCGGATCAGGCCGACGTGCGGCGTACCGGTCGGGGACGGGCAGAAGCGAACGCGAATGGTCGGTGCAGTCACACCGATCAGACTAGTCAGTTCCGGCGCAGCACCGGGTTGCGCAGGGTGCCGATCTCCTCGACCTCGACCTCCACCACGTCGCGCGAGTCCAGCAGACCCACCCCGGCCGGGGTGCCGGTCAGGATGATGTCGCCGGGCAGCAGCGTCATCACCTCGGAGATGTAGGAGATCAGACTCGGCACGTCGAAGATCATCTGCGCTGTACGGCCGTCCTGCTTGAGGTCGCCGTTCACCCGCGAGCGCACCGCCAGGTCCTCGACGTTCAGGCCGGGCACCACCCACGGACCGATCGGGCACGCGCCGTCGAAGCCCTTGGCCCGTACCCACTGGCCGTCGGTGCGCTGGGCGTCCCGGGCGGTGATGTCGTTGGCGACCGTGTAGCCGAAGACGTAGTGCAGGGCGTTCTCCGGGGTGACGTCCTTGGTCACCTTGCCGATCACGACCGCGAGCTCGGCCTCGTAGGAGACCTCCTCGGTCCAGTCCGGGAGCACGATCGGGTCGTCCGGGCCGATCACCGCGGTGTTCGGCTTGAAGAACAGCAGCGGCGCCACCGGGACGTCGTTGCCCATCTCCGCGGCGTGGTCGGCGTAGTTGCGCCCCACGCCGACGATCTTCGAGCGCGGGATCACCGGGGCGAGCAGCCGGACGCCGTCGCCCAGCGGGATCCGCTCACCGGTGGGCTGCACCGGGGTGTAGATCGGGTCGCCGGTGATGACCACCAGCTGCTCCTGGCCGGGCTCGCCCTCGACGATGGCGTAGCGGGGGTCGTCTCCGGTGGTGAATCTCGCGATGCGCACGGAGCCAACCCTAACGTTCACACCCGCGCGAGCACCTCGCCGTGCAGCACGGCGAACCAGCCGCCGGGCTGCTCGCCCCACTCCCGCCAGCCGACCGCCAGCTGTTCCAGGCCCACCTCGTCGGCCAGACCGTGGGCCACCGCCTGACGGGCGAAGTCGGATTCCGTGCAGCGCTCGGCCCACAGTCCGGACCACCAGCGGCGGTCCTCCTCGGAGGCGTAGCACCAGACCCCGGCGGTGGGCACGACCGCGTCTTCGCTGAAACCCGCCTCCAGCGCCCAGGAGTGCAGGCGGCGCCCGGCGTCGGCCTCGGCCCCGTTGGCCTGCGTGACCTCGTGGTAGAGCGCCGACCATTCGTCCAGTGCCGGGTCCTGCGGGAACCAGGTCATCCCGGCGTAGTCGGCGTCCCGGACCGCGACCAGTCCTCCGGGCCGGACCACGCGGCGCAGCTCACGCAGGGCGGCGACCGGGTCGGTGAGGTGCTGCAGCAGCTGGTGGGCATGGGCGACGTCCATGCTGTCGTCCTCGAAGGGCAGCGCATAGGCGTCGCCGGTGGTGAAGCTCACGTTCTGCGCACCGGCCCGGCGGGCCTCGTCGCGGGCGAGCTCGACCACCGCGTCGGAGCGGTCGACTCCGATCACCTCGCCCGGCGCCACCCGGCTTGCCAGGCCGATGGTCAGGGTGCCGGGGCCGCAACCCACGTCGAGCAGCCGCTGTCCCGGCTCCAGCGCGGGGAGCAGGTAGGCGGCGGAGTTCTCGGCGGTGCGCCAGCGGTGCGAACGCAGCACGCTCTCGTGGTGTCCGTGGGTGTAGACCTCGGGTGCAGGAGTGGTCACGGGGACCACGCTAGGCCCGCTGCTCACTGAGTAGGACATGGTGTCTTGCTCACTGAGACCGGGTGCCGCGCCAGTACCGTGACGCCATGCGACGCATCGAGGGGATCGACCTGGCCCGGGGCCTGGCGGTCCTGGGCATGGTGACCGCCCATGTCGGACCCGACAGCCGGTGGCTGGAGATCGCCGACGGGCGCTCCGCCGCACTGTTCGTGGTGCTGTCCGGTGTGTCGGTCGCCCTGATGTCCGGTGGCGCCCGCCCGGTGGACGGGGTCCGCCGGGTGCAGGCACGGGTGAAGGTGCTGTCCCGGGCGTTCGTCCTGCTCGGCGTGGGGGTGGCCCTGGCGGCGCTCAACACCCCGGTGGTGGTGATCCTGCCGACCTACGCCCTGTTGTTCGCGGTCGCCGCCTGCCTGCTGCGCACCCGGGTGTCCACCCTCCTGACCGGCGCCGGGGTGGTGGTCCTGCTGGCACCCGCGCTGCGGGTGCTGCTGGAGGGGCGGATCACGGCGGAGCTGAACGGCGGCGGGATCATCGACCTGGTGATCGGCGAGTACTACCCGGCGCTGGTCTGGATCGCGTATCTGCTGGTGGGCCTGGCGGTCACCCGGGCGGATCTGCGGGCACCGAGGACCCGGGCGGCGCTGCTGATCGGCGGAGCCGCGGCCACCGTGCTCGGCTACGGGTCGGCCGCGGTGCTCACCCGGGTGCTGGACGCCGGGCCGACACTGAGCCGGCTGATCACCGCCGAGCCGCACAGCTCCAGCACGCCGGAGGTGCTGGGCAACATCGGGGTCGCGTTGCTGACCCTGGTGGCGTGCCTGTGGCTGGCCGAGCGTCTGCCCCGGCTGGTCGCACCGCTGGCGGCGACCGGGGCGCTGGCGCTGACCGCCTACATCGGGCACCTGCTGGTGATCTGGCTGCTCGGTCCCGACGTGGTGTGGCTGCCCACGGTCGGCGGGTGGCTCGCCTTCATGGTCGTGATCGTGGGCGCCTGCTGGGCCTGGCGGGCGACCGTCGGCCGTGGTCCGGCGGAGTGGGCGCTGCACCGGGTCGCGGCGCGCGCGGCGGACACCGGTGAGGTCAGGGCGACAGCAGTCGGCGATCCCACCTGACGCCGTCCCAGCGGTAGTGCAGGCGCATGTGCGCCCGGTCCGACACCCCCTGCCAGAACTCGACCTCCTCCGCCCGGACCGACCACACCTGCCAGTCGTCGGCGACCAACCCCGGCTCCCGGTCCACCCGGTCGCGGGCGCGGCGCACCTGGTGGTGCATCTCGTCCACCGACGACAGCGGTTGACCGGGCACCCCGGCGAGCAGCGTGGCGCGGGCGCTGGGCGACCGGGACAGGAAGTCGGCGCGCCGCTCGGCCTCCGACACCTGCGCGGCACGCCCGACGATCCGCACCTGACGGCCCAGCGGCTGCCAGTACACCGTCAGCGCGCACCGCGGGTCGTGCAGCAGATCCCGTGCCTTCTCGGACCGTCCGTCGGTGGCGAAGCGCCAACAGCCGTCGACCACGTCGGTGAGCAGCACCACCCGCGAACGCGGCTGCCCGGTGGCGTCCACCGTCGCCACCCCCACGGCGTGCGGTTCCGGCGCCCCGACGTCGATCGCTGTCTGCAACCAGTCGACGAACGCCGTGGCCGGGTCCGGTGACAGGCTGAACGGATCGACGTCGGGGAGGTCGCCGGTCAGGGCCGGGAGGGTGCGCAACCGCGCAGCGAGGGAGGACACCCACCCAGTATTCGCGCCCGATCTCACCCGATCGTGAGCAAAGGGTCCCCTGGTGCGATCGTGCTGCCCGGGACGGCAAGCCGTTCGACGGTCGACGGGTCGGCGTCCAGGGCGATCACCGGGCAGACGGCGGGTCGGCCGGAGGCGGTCACCGCCGCCGGGTCCCACTCCACCAGGAGCTGCCCGGGCTCGACCCGGTCCTGCTCGGTGGCGTGCAGCGTGAAGCCCTCGCCGCCCATCTGCACCGTGTTGATCCCGAGGTGGACCAGGACGCCCTTGCCGTCGTCGGTGGCCAGCACGAACGCGTGCGGGTGCATCTTGACCACGGTCCCGGCGACCGGGGCGATCACCCGGCCCCCGGTGCTCGGGTCCGGCTCGATGGCCAGCCCGGGGCCGACGATCTCCTGCGCGAACACCGGGTCGTCGACGTCCGCTAGCGCCACCACGGTGCCCGCCACCGGGGCCACCACGGCGAGCGCGGCCATCAGCGCAGGTCCTCGATGTCGGAGGCCAGGGTGTCGGCCTCGGGGCCGACGATCACCTGCACCCCGTCGCCACCGAAGACCACCGCGATGGCGCCGGCCGCCTTGAGCGCTGCCTCGTTCACCTGGTCCGGGTCATTGACCTCCACCCGCAGCCGGGTGATGCAGGGTTCCAGGTCGACGATGTTGTCGTCGCCGCCGAGGGCCGCGAGGATCTGGGCTGCCTTGCTCATGGGTGTCTCCTTCGTGGGTGGTGCAGGTACTAGAGCAGGTCGTCGAGGTCGGAGGCCAGGGTGTCGACCTGCGGGCCGACCACGACCTGGACCACCCGACCCTGGGTCATCACGCCGAAGGTCCCGGCCGCCCGCAGGCCCGGCACGTCGACCAGGCTCGGGTCGGTGACCAGGCAGCGCAGCCGGGTGGTGCACGGCTCGATCTCGACGATGTTCGCCACCCCGCCCAGTCCGGCCAGGATGTCGGCGGCCTGGCTGTGCTCACGCGGGTCGGGGGCGAGGCGGAGCCGACGGGCGGTCATGCGCTGACCTGCTCGTCGGTGCGGGCGCGCGGCACGAGCACCTCGCCGGGTGCCCGCAGCGGGACCAGCACGCTGTACCGGTCGCCGCGGTAGGAGGCGGTGGAGTACATGCACGGACCGGCGTCGGCATAGGTGCGACGCTCGGCGCGCATGACCACCCGGCTGCCGACCGCCAGGCCGAGCAACCGGGTCTCGTGCTCGGTGGCCTCCCCGGCGGTCAGAGTGTCCTCGCCCCAGGACGGCGCGCAGCCCAGCTCCCGCAGCGCGGCGTACACACTCGGTGGCGCGCCGTCGTCCAGGAGTTCGGGCACCAGCGCCACCGGGATCCAGAGTCGTTCGACGCTCATCGGCAGGCCGTCGGCGCTGCGCACCCGTTCCAGGTGGTGCAGCGGGTCGCCGGCGTCGATCTGCAACGACTCGGCGATGGTCGCGGTGGCCGGGACCTGCCCGGCGAACAGGACCCGGGTGTCCGGCTCCATCCCGCGCGAGCGCATCTCCTCGCCGAAGGTGGTCAGCCGCATCTCGAAGTCGATCCGGCGCGGGGCGACGAAGGTGCCGCGGCCCTGCTCCCGGCGCAGCGTCCCGTCGGCCACCAACGCGTCCACCGCCTGCCGCACCGTCATCCGCGACACGCCGAACCGCTCGCACAGCGCGCGCTCAGACGGGATCGGGTCGCCGACGCCCAGCTCAGCTGCCAGATCGGCGAGAAATGCACGCACGGTCTGGTGCTTGTACCCGGACGGCTGCGTCATTGCGGGTCCTCCTCGAAGTCTTGACACATCCTGCTGGTCCAGACCACTCTGACGCAACTGGTCCAGACAAGTTAGCCAGGTCACATCCCCGCGGACACCCGCACGCGACGCCGCATGCCATGAGGAGTGCCATGACCACCACCACCGCCGATTCTCCGGCCGCACCGGAAGCGAAGCGCAAGCGCAGCATCCCCGGCTTCGCCCAGCTGCAACGCATCGGCCGCTCGCTGATGCTGCCGATCGCCTCCCTGCCCGCCGCTGCCCTCCTGCTCCGCCTCGGCCAGCCGGACATGCTCGGCGCCGACGGGGTCGCCGGGACCTGGTCCTGGGTCCAGCCGGTCGCCGACGTCTTCGCCGCCGCCGGCAACGCCCTGATCGGGAACCTGCCGATCCTGTTCGCCCTGGGTGTGGCGATCGGTTACGCCCGCAAGGCCGACGGTTCCACCGGCCTCGCTGCCCTGGTCGGGTACCTGGTGTTCACCGGCGTCACCGACGCGCTCTCCCCCACGATCCTCGGCACCCCCGCGGAGGGCGAGACCCAGGAGCTGATCAACTACGGCGTCCTGGGCGGCATCGTGATCGGCCTGACCGCCGCGCTGCTGTTCCAGAAGTACTCCCGGATCAAGCTCCCCGCGTATCTGGCGTTCTTCGGCGGACGGCGGTTCGTGCCGATCGTCACCGCCGGTGCCGCGGTCATCATCGGCGTGGTCTTCTCGCTGATCTATCCCTGGTTCAACAGCGCCTTCAACTCGGTCGGCGAATGGGTGACCGGATCGGCGGTGCTGGGTGGGTTCATCTTCGGCACCCTGAACCGGCTGCTGCTGCCCTTCGGCCTGCACCACCTGCTGAACTCGCTGCCCTGGTTCCAGTTCGGTGAGTACACCAACGCGGCCGGTGTGGTCGCCCACGGGGACATCCCGCGCTTCCTGGCGGGCGACCCGACCGCCGGTACCTTCACCACCGGCTTCTTCCCGATCATGATGTTCGCCCTGCCCGCCGCGGCTCTGGCCATCGTGCACACCGCGAAGAAGAAGAACCGCAAGGTGATCGCCGGTGTGATGGGCTCGGCCGCGCTGGTCGCCTTCGTCACCGGTGTCACCGAGCCGCTGGAGTTCAGCTTCGTCTACGTGGCCTACCCGCTGTACGCGATCCACGCCGTGCTGACCGGCACCTCGCTGGCCCTGGTGAACGCCCTCGGGATCCGGGACGGCTTCGGGTTCTCCGCCGGGGCGATCGACTACGTGCTGAACTTCCGGATCGCCGAGCAGCCGCTGTGGCTGATCCTGATCGGCCTCGGCTACGCGCTCGTCTACTACTTCCTGTTCCGGTGGGCGATCGTGAAGTTCAACATGAAGACCCCCGGTCGCGAGGACGACCCGGCGACCGAGGCCGCGGACGAGCAGCGGGTGGAGACCGCCGCCGCCCGTGCCGGTGACACCGGTGTCGACGCCAGTGCGGCGGTCGGTCCGGCGGCCGATCAGGCGGCGCCCGGCCGCAGTTGACCCGGCGCTGACGCCCGGCGCACCGGACTGGGCAGTCCGGTGCGCCGGTCAGCTCAGCCCGCTGCCCGGATCTGGTCGACGCCCTTGTTGGCGAGCTGATCGGCCCGCTCGTTGCCGGGGTCGCCCGCATGCCCCTTCACCCACTGCCAGGTGATCGCGTGCCGGGCGACCTCGGCGTCCAGTTCCTGCCACAGGTCCTGGTTCTTGACCGGCTTCTTGTCGGCGGTGCGCCAGTTGTTGCGCTTCCAGCCCGCGATCCACTTGGTCACGCCCTGCATCACGTACTGCGAGTCGACGTGCAGGGTGACCTGGCAGGGCGTGTTCAGCGCCCGCAGCCCCTCGATCACCGCGGTGAGTTCCATCCGGTTGTTGGTGGTCAGCTCCTCACCACCGAACAGCTCGCGCTCGTGGCTGCCCGACCGCAGCAACGCCCCCCAGCCGCCGACCCCGGGGTTGCCCTTGCAGGCGCCGTCGGTCCACATCTCCACCGTGGGGGTGTCCTCGCTCATGGGCTGCACCCTATGCGGCGTGACAGGATCACTCGGTGCTCTCCCTCTCCGACCGCGTCCCCGCCGACCCCACTGATCCCGATGCACTGGTGGCGGCCTTCACCGGCTGGGCCGAGGACCGCGGGCTGAGCCTGTACCCGCACCAGGAGGAGGCGATCCTCGAGCTGGTCACCGGTCAGCACGTCATCCTGGCCACCCCGACCGGGTCCGGGAAGTCGCTGGTGGCGATCGCGGCGCACTTCGTCGCGCTGGCCCAGGGGCGACGCACCTACTACACCGCCCCGCTCAAGGCCCTGGTGTCGGAGAAGTTCTTCGCGCTGGTGGAGGCCTTCGGGTCGGCGAACGTCGGGATGATGACCGGCGACTCCGCGGTGAACCCGGACGCGCCGATCATCTGCTGCACCGCCGAGATCCTGGCGAACCAGGCCCTGCGCCAGGGACGAGGCGCCGACATCGGCCAGGTCGTGATGGACGAGTTCCACTTCTACGCCGACCCGCAGCGCGGCTGGGCCTGGCAGGTGCCGCTGCTGGAGCTGCCGAGCACCCAGTTCCTGCTGATGAGCGCGACCCTGGGTGATGTGTCGTTCTTCGTGGACGACCTGGAGCGCCGCACCGGCACCGACGTCGCCGTGGTCGCCGGTGCCGAACGCCCCGTGCCGCTCACCTTCAGCTACGTCGTCGAGCCGTTGCACGAGCTGGTCGAGGAACTGGTCAGCACCCACCGGTCGCCGGTCTACATCGTGCACTTCACCCAGAAGGAGGCGGTGGAGCGGGCGCAGGCCCTGCTGTCGATGACCCTGACCACCAAGGAGCAGAAGGCGGCGATCGCCGACGAGCTCGGTGACTTCCGGTTCGGCAGCGGCTTCGGCAAGACCCTGTCCCGCCTGCTGCGGCACGGCGTCGGCGTGCACCACGCGGGCATGCTGCCCAAGTACCGCCGGGTGGTCGAGCGGCTGACCCAGAAGGGCCTGCTGCGGGTGGTCTGCGGCACCGACACCCTGGGGGTCGGGATCAACGTGCCGATCCGCACCGTGCTGCTCACCAGCCTGGTCAAGTACGACGGTGTGAAGATGCGGCACCTGACCGCCCGCGAGTTCCACCAGATCGCCGGACGGGCGGGGCGCGCCGGGTACGACACGGTCGGCGAGGTGCTGGTGCTGGCGCCGGAGCACGTGATCGAGAACCGCCGGGCGCTGGCCAAGGCCGGTGACGACCCGAAGAAGCTGAAGAAGATCGTCCGCAAGCAGGCACCCGCCGGGTCGGTGAACTGGACCGACAAGACCTTCGAGCGACTGCGCGACGCCGACCCCGAGCCGCTGACCTCCTCCTTCACCGTCTCGCACGCGATGGTGCTGAACGTGCTGGCCCGCCCGGAGGGCGATCCGGTGGCGGCGATGCGGCACCTGCTGCTGGACAACCACGAACCGGATGCGGTCAAGGGTCGGCTGGTCCGCCAGGCGATCGCGATCTACCGGTCGCTGCGCACCGCCGGGGTCGTCGAGCGGGTCACCCTGCCCGATGGTCGTCGCACGGTGCGCCTGACCCTGGACATCCCGCAGAGCTTCGCGCTGAACCAGCCGCTGTCGCCGTTCGCCTATGCGGCCCTGGACCTGCTGGACATGGAGGACCCGGGCTACGCCCACGACGTGGTCAGCGTCATCGAGGCCACGCTGGACGAGCCGCGCCAGGTGCTCTCCGCGCAGCTCAACAAGGCCAAGGGCGAGGCGGTGGCCCAGATGAAGGCCGACGGCCTGGAGTACGACGAGCGGATGGCCCTGCTGGAGGAGATCAGCTACCCGCAGCCGCTGGCCGAGCTGCTGAACGCCGCCTTCGCCACCTACCGGAAGACCAACCCGTGGGTCGCCGATCACGAGCTGTCGCCCAAGTCGGTGGTCCGGGACATGCACGAGCGGGCGGCGACCTTCACCGAGTACGTCTCGCTCTACCAGCTCGACCGCACCGAGGGCGTGCTGCTGCGCTACCTGGCGGACGCGTTCCGGGCGCTGCGTCAGATCGTGCCGGAGGACGCCCGGACCGAGGACCTGCGCGACCTGATCGAGTGGCTGGGCGAACTGGTGCGCGGCACCGACTCCTCGCTGCTGGACGAGTGGGAGCGACTGGCCCACCCCGAGGACCTGGACGACGCCACCGTCACCGAGTCCCGGCCCGAGGACGACGCTCCCCCGCCGATCACCGCCAACCACCGGGCGTTCCGGGCGCTGGTGCGCGGCGCGATGTTCCGCCGGGTCGACCTGGCGTCCCGCGAGGACTACCGCGCCCTGGCGGCACTCGGGGACCTGGACGCCGACGACGCACCGTGGACCGAGGACCGGTGGGGCGACGCGCTCGACCCGTTCTACGACGACCACGACGAGATCCTCACCGGCCCGGCGGCGCGTGGGCCGCGGCACTTCCAGGTCGAGGAGAAGGCCGGTCGCTGGGAGGTGCGCCAGATCCTGGACGACCCGGAGGGCGACCACGACTGGCGGATCGACGCGGTGGTCGATCTGGCCGCCTCCGATGCGGCGGGTGAGGTGCGGCTCCGGGTGCTCGCCGTCGGACCACTGTGAGGTGAGGCTGGCCACCGTGAGGTGAGGCTGGCCACCGTGAGGTGAGGCTGGCCTACGTTTGTGCAGGTCAGGCAAGGTTTTCCTTCGATGACAGGCCGCCGATCGCGGCCTACCGTACCGGTATGAGCACTCTGTCCGAGCACCTGATCGGCCGCCCCCTCGACTCCGGCCCGCGCACGCCGTCGCGTCCCGGAGCGGGAACCGGATCGCAGCAGCCGGGCACCGGATCGACCCCGCCGCCGCCCTCCGCCGAGCGTCTCAACCAACTGCGTGCCGGAGTCCTCGGTGCCAACGACGGCATCGTGTCGGTCGCCGCCACCGTGGTCGGCGTCGCCGGTGCCTCGGTCGGCACCACCGCGCTGATCGCCGCCGGTGTCGCCGCCCTGGTCGCCGGGGCGCTGTCGATGGCGGCCGGCGAGTACGTCTCGGTCAGCAGCCAGCGGGACGCCGAGCGGAGCATGCGCGCCCACGGCGCCCTGCCGGAGGACGCGGAGCTGACCAACCCGTGGCACGCCGCCCTGGCCTCGCTGCTGTCCTTCGTGGTCGGCGGCGTGATCCCGTTGCTGGTCGTGCTCGCCCCCCTGGGTGCCGCGCGGATCCCGGCCACCTTCGGGGCGGTGGTGCTGGCGCTGGTGCTGACCGGAGCGGTCTCCGCCCGGCTCGGCGGCGCCCCCGCCGGCCGCGCGATCCTGCGCAATGTGATCGGTGGGTCGGCGGCGATGGTGATCACCTACGGCATCGGCGCGCTGGTCGGCCTCGCGGTCTGACCTCCGCCGCGGCCGATCCGCCCGCACCCGGCCCCCCGCGGGGCGTCGGTAGGCTGGGTGGGGTGAGCCGCGCGAAGCACTCGTCATCCGGGACACCGGCCCTGGTCGCGTTGACCGCCGCCGGGGTCGAGCACACCGCCCACCCGTACGAGCACGATCCGGCGTCCACCCTCGGCTACGGTCTGGAGGCGGCCGCCGTGCTCGGCGTCGAGGCCGAGCGGGTGTTCAAGACCCTGATGACCGACGTCGACGGCACGCTCACCGTCGCCGTGGTCCCGGTCACCGGCAAGCTCGACCTCAAGGCGTTGGCGCACGCCGTCGGCGGGAAGAAGGCGAGCATGGCCGACCCGGCGGTGGCCGAACGCGCCACCGGGTACGTCGTCGGCGGCATCTCGCCGCTGGGTCAGAAGACGCCCCACCCCACCGTCCTGGACGAGACGATCTGGCTGTTCGACACGGTGTTCGTCTCCGGCGGTCGTCGGGGCCTGGACGTCGAGCTGTCCCCGGACGACCTGGTGCGGATGACCTCGGCCGTCGTCGCTCCGATCGCGCGGGACTGAGCGATGGCACCACAGTCCGCTCCCCCGATCGCGTTCCGAGCCGCTCGGGCCGTCCGATGAGCCTGGACGAGCGTCTCGCCCGGGTGCGGGACCGGATCGCCGCCGCCGAGACCGCCGCCGGGCGACCCACCGGATCGGTGCGTCTGCTGCTCGCGACCAAGACCCAGGACGCCGCCGCCGTCCGCGCCGCCCTGCTGGCCGATGCCGCCGCCGCCGCCGCCACCGCCACCGAGACCGTGCCTCCGGTGCTGCTGGGCGAGAACCGGGTGCAGGAACTGGTGGCGAAGGCACCCGAGCTGACCGACCTGCGACCCGAGCTGCACCTGATCGGGCCACTGCAGTCCAATAAGGTCAACGCCGCACTGCGCTGGGCCGACTGCGTGCAGAGCGTGGACTCGGCCGAGCTCGCCGAGCGCCTGCACCGGCGCTGCGCGGTGTTGGACAGGACGCTGGACGTGTTCGTCCAGGTCAATGTGTCCGGCGAACCCACCAAGAGCGGGGTGGCCCCGCGTGACACCCTGGCTTTGGCCGAGACCGTGCGCTCCTTGGACCGGCTGCGATTGCGCGGGCTGATGACCATCGGCGCGAACAGCACCGATCAGGCACTCGTGCGCTCCGGCTTCGCCCGACTGCGGGAGCTGGGCGAGCGGCTCAGGACCACGGAGCTGTCGATGGGGATGAGCCGCGATCTGGAGGCGGCGGTGGCCGAGGGGGCCACCATCGTCCGGGTCGGGACCGCGGTGTTCGGGACGCGCGGATGACGGCGGAGCGGCCGGTGCCGGACCCCACCGAGCCGGGTGACCCCGCCGACCGCCGGTTCCCCCGCGCTGTGTTCCGCCGCGGCACGGAGCCGGACGCGCGGTTCTCCCTGGCGAATGAGCGCACCTTCCTGGCTTGGATCCGCACGGCGCTGGCGCTGCTCGCCGCGGGTGTGGCGCTGGAGGCGCTGGATCTGCCGGTCGCACCGCACTGGCGGCTCGCGGCGTCGATCCTGCTGATCGCGTCGGGCATCGTCGCGCCGGTGCAGGCGTGGTGCGGCTGGGCCCGGGCGGAACGTGCGCTCCGGGAGCGTCGGCCGCTGCCCGCGCCGGTGCTGAGCGGGCCGCTCGCGGTCGGAGTGCTGCTGGCGGGTGCGCTGGTCCTGATCGGCATCGTGCTGCGATGAGCGCGGCGACCGACCCGCCGCCCGGGGTGCAGGCGGAGCGGACAGCGCTGGCCTGGCGGCGCACCGGACTGTCGCTGGCGATCGGTGCGCTGGCGGGCGGACGGCTGCTGCAACCGGTGACCGGTCCCTGGGTGTGGCTGGTGGCTGCCGTGGGGGCGCTGGCGGCGGTCGGGCTGACCCGAGCGGGTGACCGCCGCGCGGCCCGCTGGGCGACGGTGCTGGCGGCCGAGCCACGCCGGGTCCCCGGCCCCGGCGGCCGGACCCTGGCGCTCTGCGCGGCGGGCACTCTGGCCCTGGGTTTCACCGCCGCGCTGGTCGCCCTGCTCTGACGTCGGGACGCGCGTCAGGGCACGCGGTGGGTCCACTCCGGGTTGCCGAACTTCTCGGTCACCAGCTGCTCGGCGCGGGCGATCTCCGCCGGCCGCAGCTCGGAGTCCACCGCCCGGTACCGACCGCGGAAGTAGGCGTCGAACGCGGCGATCACATCGGCCCGCGCCATCCCGGTCTGCGAGCGCACCGGGTCCACCCGCTTGTTCGCACTGGTGGTGCCCTTGTCGGACAGCTTCTCCCGCCCGATCCGCAGCACCTCCAGCATCGTGTCCTGATCGATGTCGTAGGCCATCGTCATGTGGTGCAGCACCGCACCACCGGCGAGCCGCTTCTGCGCGGATCCGGCGATCTTGCCCGCCGGTGATGCCACGTCGTTCAATCCCGCGAAGGTGGCGGTGACCCCCACCTCGGCGAGGGCGCCGATCACCCAGTCGTCCAGGAAGCGGTAGCTCTGCTCGAACGACAGGCCGTCGACCAGCGAGGCGGGCACCACCAGGGAGAAGGTGATGCAGTTACCGGCCTCCATGAACATCGCGCCGCCACCGGAGATCCGGCGCACCACGGTGACGTCGTGCTTGGCCACGCCCTCCGGGTCGACCTCGTTGCGCAGCGACTGGAACGAGCCGATGAACACCGCACGCTCGTTCCACTCCCAGAACCGCAGGGTGGGTCCGCGCCGCCCGGCTGCCAGCTCCTCGGTCAGCACCTGGTCCAGCGCACCCAGCATCGCGGGCGGCAACGGTCCGGGGTGGATCACCTCGAAGGTGTGGTCCTGCCAGCTCGTGGCGTGACCCAACGCCCGGCGCACCGCGATCGCCACCGACTCCGGGGTGAAGCCGACCATCGCCACCGGCTCGTCCAGGGTGCCGTCCGACTCGGCCCGGCGCAGCGCCGCCTCGATCGCCTCGGTCAGGTCGGGAACCCGGGCGTCGGCCGGTTGCCCGGTGAGCGCCCGATCGATCACCTCCAGAGCCGCATCCGGCTCCAGGAAGAAGTCTCCGCTCAGATGGACGGTGGACAGGACACCGTCGGTGACCTCGACCTCCGCCGCGACCAGCTTGCCGCCAGGAACCTTGTACTCGCCTCGCACGGGATCGATCCTAGGCCCGTGACCGGCGCGGCGACACGCGTTCGGCTCAGCTAGCGCGGCGCGATCCCCCGGTTCCGCAGGCCCCAGATCGCCGAGTCGGTCAGTGCCTCCCAGGACGCCTCGATCAGGTTCGGCCCCACCCCCACGGTGCTCCAGGCGGTGTTGCCGTCCGTGGTCTCGATCAGGACCCGGGTGATGGCGTCCGAGCCGTGGGCGGTGTCGAGGATCCGGACCTTGAAGTCGATCAGCTCGAAGTCGGCGAGCTCGGGGTACACCCGCAGCAGGGCGAGCCGGAGCGCCGCGTCCAGGGCGTTGACCGGACCGTTCCCCTCACCGGTGGCGACGATCCGCTCCCCTCCGGCGTGCAGCTTCACCGTCGCCTCGGCGGTGGCCTCGGTGCCCCGGGAACCGGCGCGCTCGATGATCGTGCGCCAGGACTCGACCCGGAAGTAACCCGGACGGCGACCCTCGACCTCCTCGACCAGCAGCAACTCGAAGGACGCGTCCGCGGCGTCGTAGGTGTAGCCCTGCGCCTCGGCGTCCTTGACCCGCTGGGTCACCCGCCCGAGCAGGTCGTGCTGCCCGGTCAGGTCCAGACCGAACTCGCGGCCCTTGAGCTCGATCGACGCGCGCCCGGCCATGTCCGAGACCAGCATCCGCATGTCGTTGCCGACCGCCGTCGGGTCGATGTGCTGATACAGGTCCGGGTCGACCTTGATCGCCGACGCGTGCAGCCCGGCCTTGTGGGCGAAGGCGCTGGCACCCACATAGGGCTGACGGGCGAAGGGCGCGATGTTGGTGATCTCGCTGATCTGGTACGCGATCCGGGTCAGCTCGGACAGTCCACCGGACCCGTCCGGCGGCGGGACCAGCACGCTGCGGCCGGTCTTCAGCTCCAGGTTGGCCACCGTCGCGAGCAGGTCGGCGTTCCCGGTGCGCTCGCCGTAGCCGTTCACGGTGCCCTGCAGGTGCACGGCACCGGCCTCCACCGCCGCCAGGCTGTTGGCCACCGCGCAGCCGGAGTCGTTGTGCGCGTGGATGCCCAGTCGGGCCTCGGGCAGGAGGTCGCGGACGGCGGTCACCGTGGCGAAGACACCGGTCGGCAGCATCCCGCCGTTCGTGTCGCACAGCACCACGGTCTCCGCTCCGGCCTCCACCGCCGCACGGACGGCGCTCAGGCTGTACTCGGGGTCGTAGGCGTACCCGTCGAAGAAGTGCTCGGCGTCGATCACCACCCGGCGGCCCTCGGACCGCAGCGCCGCCACGGTGTCCGCGATCATCGCCAGGTTCTCCGCGCCGTCGGTGCGCAGCGCGCGTTCGACGTGCCGGATGTCGCTCTTGGCCACCAGGGTGACCACCGGCGCCTCGGAGTCGAGCAGCGCCCGGACCTGCGGGTCGTCCCAGGCGCGCACACCCGGCTTGCGGGTGGAGCCGAAGGCGGCGAGCACCGCGTGGCGCAGCCGGAGCTCCTTGGCGGCGCGGGCGAAGAACTCGGTGTCCTTCGGGATCGCACCGGGCCAGCCGCCCTCGATGTACCCGACCCCGAGCTCGTCGAGCAGCGGGGCGATCGCGAGCTTGTCGGCGACGGAGAGGTTCATCCCCTCCTGCTGAGCGCCGTCCCGCAGCGTGGTGTCGTAGACGTCGAACGCCCCGGCCCCCGCGGGATGCGCCCAGCCATGCACTTCAGTCACGATCACTCTTCTCTCGACGCCGCCGAGGTGTCGCGGTGCCTGCGCACCTGACACCCCGGCGGGGGCGGGCGTTCTCAGGCCAGCCGGTGCATCCACCCGTGCGGGTCGGATGCCCGGCCGTACTGGATGTCGGTCAGCTGCTGGCGGATGGCCATCGTGGTCGGGCCCGCCTCGCCGTCGCCGATCGTCTGGTCGAAGCCCTCACCGGCCAGGCGACCGATCGGGGTGACCACGGCGGCGGTGCCGCAGGCGAAGACCTCGGCGATGCTGCCGTCGGCGAGTCCGGTGAGGACCTCGGTCAGCGGGACGTCCCGCTCGTCGATGGCGTGCCCACGGTCGGACAGCAGGGACAGGATGGAGGAACGGGTGACGCCCTCCAAGATGGTGCCGGTCAGCCGCGGGGTCACCACGGTGCCGTCGGCGCGGACCAGGAAGACGTTCATCCCGCCGAGTTCCTCGAGCAGGGTGTTCGTCTTCGCGTCCAGGAAGCAGACCTGCTCACAGCCCTTGGCGTAGGCCTCCTGCTGCGGGAGCAGACTGGCAGCGTAGTTGCCACCGCACTTGGCGTCACCGGTCCCCCCGGGGCCGGCACGGTGGTAGTCCTGTGCGACCCAGATCGACACCGGCCGGACGCCACCGGCGAAGTAGGAGCCGACCGGGCTGGCGATCACCAGGTACTCGGCCTCCAGGCTGGCGCGCACCCCGAGGAAGGGCTCGGAGGCGTACATGAACGGCCGCAGGTAGAGGCTGGTCTCCTCGCCGCTGGGCACCCAGTCCAGGTCGGTGCGCACCAGGGCCTCGATCGACCCGAGGAAGTCCTCGACGCTGAGCTCGGGGAGGGCGAGCCGACGGGCCGAGCGCTGCAACCGGGCCGCATTGGCCCAGGGACGGAAGGTCCACACCGAGCCGTCGTCGTGCCGGTACGCCTTGAGGCCCTCGAAGATCTCCTGCGCGTAGTGCAGCACGGCGGTCGCCGGGTCGAGCTGGAGCGGGCCGTACTTCTCCACCCGGTGGTCGTGCCACCCGGCGTCCTGCGACCAGGAGATCCGGGCCATGTGGTCGGTGAACACCGAACCGAACCGGGGTGCCGCGAGGAGCGCCTCGAGGTCGGCGCCGGTGGTCGGGGTGTCGGTGGGGAGCACCTGGAAGGTGCTGAGGGCGGGGTCGGAGCTGGTCATCGGAGGGCCTTTCAGCGGGCGCGCACGTGGAACGGAATGACGGTACCCGGGGCGACGGCCGAACGGTGGACTCGGCGGGACCTCAGCCGGCGATGCGCGCGGCGAGGTCCTTGCCCACCTCGGCCGTCGTGCGTACTCGCGAGCGCTCCACCACGTCGGCGGCGACGGCTGCCTCGACCTTGGCGGCGGCCTCCGGCAGACCGAGGTGGTCCAGCAGCAGGGCCACCGACAGCACGGTGGCGGTCGGGTCGGCCTTGCCCTGACCGGCGATGTCCGGCGCGGAGCCGTGCACCGGCTCGAACATGCTCGGCGCGGTGCGATCGGGGTTGATGTTGGCCGAGGCGGCCAGCCCGATGCCGCCGACCACGGCACCCGCCAGGTCGGTGAGGATGTCGCCGAACAGGTTGTCGGTGACGATCACGTCGAAGCGGGCCGGGTCGGTGACCAGGAAGATGGTCGCGGCGTCCACGTGCAGGTAGTCGACGGTGACGTCCGGGAACTCCGGGTTGATCGCCTCGACGGTGCGCCGCCACAGGTGCCCGGCGTGCACCAGGACGTTGTGCTTGTGCACCAGGGTGAGCTTCTTGCGCGGCCGGGCGGCGGCGCGGGCGAAGGCGTCCCGGACGACCCGCTCCACGCCGAAGGCGGTGTTGACGCTGACCTCGTTGGCCACCTCGTGCGGGGTGCCGAGCCGGATCGCGCCGCCGTTGCCGACGTAGGGGCCCTCGGTGCCCTCGCGCACCACCACGAAGTCGATCTCGCCCGGGTTCGCCAGCGGCGAGGTCACGCCGGGGAACAGCTTGGCCGGACGCAGGTTCACGTAGTGGTCCAGCGCGAACCGGAGCTTGAGCAGCAGACCGCGCTCCAGCACCCCGGAGGGCACCGACGGGTCACCGATCGCGCCGAGCAGGATCGCGTCGTGGGTGCGGATCGCGGCGAGGTCCTCGTCGGTGAGGGTCTCACCGGTGGCGTGCCAGCGCCGCGCGCCCAGGTCGAAGTCGGTGGTCGCCAGGGTGTGGCCGGTGCCGCCGAGGGCCGCCTCCAGCGCGAGGAGCCCTTGCTCCACCACCTCGGTGCCGATGCCGTCACCCGCGACGACTGCCAGGTCGATCTGCTGCGCCATGCCCCTGACCCTAGCCGCGCGTCCCATTCTTCGGGACCCGGTGCTCACATGATGGACGATTCAGAACCCGGTCACCGGCACGCCCAGCGCCGTCATCGCCCGGGCCAGATCGGCCTGCGACCCGCTGAACGTCGCACGGACCGCCGAGTACGCCGGGGCGACCGTCACCTGAGCGTGACCGTCCACCAACCGCAACGACGGCGGCCGCCGCACACCGATCGACCCGCGCACCGGCTGCGGCGGGAACTGGGCCACCCGCATCACCCACCATCGTGGCCGGTCCTCACCGCGCGCCCAGACCTCGACCCGATCCGGCAGGGCCGCCAGTACCACCGGCGTGCCGCCCATGTCGTTCCACTTCCGCGACGACACCCCGAGGGCGCGCGCCTCCAGGGCGGTCTCGGCGGTGGTGTAGGCCGGGATCACCACCGCGCCCGGGCGCAGCTCGGCGACCCGGTCGGCCAGCCTGCGGACCCGGCGCGCCACCCCGAGGACCACCCCGCCGACCAGCAGCACGGTGAACAGCACCGCGGCGAGCACGATCCCGCGTTGCTCCGGGTCCAGCGCGACGGACAGCAGCCGGACCACCGCCACCACCCCGAGCAGGACGGCGACCACCCGCATCACCCGGATCGGATCCTTCATGCCCCCACCAGCTCCCCGAGCGCGCGCTGCACCCCGGCCTGCGCCCGGTGCGGCGCCGAGGCGTTGAACCCCGAGTAGACCGGGATCACCGTCACCCGGGACACCCCGTCGGTGATCAGCAGTGCCGGGGTGGGCTGCACCTGGGCGATGCCGCCGGTCGGCATCGAGGCCAGCACCGCCACCGGCGGGAAGTCCGGTCGCCGGGTGATCGCCCAGCGCGGCCGGTCCTCCCCCGGCGCCCACACCTCGATCCGGTCCGGCAGCGCCGCCAACACCACCGGCGACCCGCCCAGCTCGTCCCAGCGCCGGTCGACGGCACCGGAGACCCGGGCGTCACCACGGGTCTCAATCGTGGTGATCCCGGCGATCACCGTCGCACCCGGACGCAGCCGGGACACCTTCGCCGCGAGCAACCGCGGCCGCCCTGCCAGACCGGTCACGAGTCCGGCGGTGACCAGCAGCGCCAGCGCGCCGATCCCCGCCACCGGCCATCGATAGTCCGACGGGACCACAGCGAGCACGAACAGGGAGCCGAGCAGCACGCTCAGCACCCGGACGGCGATCCTGAGCGCCGAGTCGCCCCTCATCGGTCGCCGGTACGCGGGTACAGCAGCTCGAACCGCTCCATCACGATCGGCAGGTCGGTGCTGAACTCGACCCCCAGCGGCGCCAGCACCCGACGCCAGTACGTCTCGTGCTCCACCCGCCAGGACTCCAGGGTGCGGTCGTCCTCCCCCTCCGCCACGGCGTGGTCGACCGGCACCTCGCCGAACGGCACGGTGGTGACCTCGGTGGTGCGCAGCAGCGCCCGCGGGTGACCGGCGGCATCCAGCACGATCTGCAGATCACCGGGCACCGGCATCGGCTCGTCGTTGTGCTCGAACTCGATCAGCGCGGTGGAGGTGCCGGTCTTCTCACCGCTGAGCACCAACTCGAGCAGGTGGTCGGCCAGCGCCGGGTTGTCGCCGAAGGACCAGGTCGGCGGCACCATCGACCCGCTCACCCCCAGGCCGGTCACCACCGAGGTGCGCGACACCCCGGCCCGGTGCCGGGCCGCCTCCCAGAAGCGCAGGATCTCGTCGGCGGCAGCGGTGTCGTCGGTCATGGCACCGATCCTGGCAGAGAACGCGACAGGGGCCGCACCCCGGATCGGGATGCGGCCCCTGTGGGGGGGGGTGGCTCAGCGCGCCGCCGAACCCTCGACGTAGTCGGTGTCGGAGGGCTTGACCCACGCGAACAGCTTGCGCAGCTCGCGGCCGACCGGCTCGATCGGGTGGTTCTGGCCCTTGGCCCGCAGCTCGGTGAACTCCGGCGCACCGGCGTCCTGGTCGCCGATGAAGCGCTCGGCGAAGGCACCGTTCTGGATGTCGGCCAGCACCGCCTTCATGTTCTCCTTCACCCGCGGGTCGATCACCCGAGGGCCGGAGACGTAGTCGCCGTACTCGGCGGTGTCGGACACCGACCAGCGCTGCTTGGTGATGCCGCCCTCGAAGATCAGGTCGACGATCAGCTTCAGCTCGTGCAGCACCTCGAAGTACGCGACCTCCGGCTGGTAACCGGCCTCGGTCAGGGTCTCGAAGCCGTACTGGATCAGCTGGGAGACACCACCGCACAGGACCGCCTGCTCACCGAACAGGTCGGTCTCGGTCTCCTCGGTGAAGGTGGTCTTGATCCCGGCGGCGCGCAGGCCACCGATGCCCTTGGCGTAGGACAGCGCCAGCGCCCAGGCGGAACCGGAGGCGTCCTGCTCCACCGCGACGATCACCGGCACGCCACGGCCGTCGACGTACTCACGACGGACCAGGTGGCCCGGGCCCTTCGGGGCGATCATCACGATGTCGTGGCCGGCCTCGGGCTTGATGTAGCCGTAGCGGATGTTGAAGCCGTGGCCGAAGACCAGGGCGGCGCCCTCGGCCAGGTTCGGCGCGATCTCGTCGCGGTACAGGTGACGCTGCACCTGGTCCGGCGCCAGGATCACCACGACGTCGGCCTCCTTGACCGCCTCGGCGACCGGCAGCACCCGCAGGCCCTCGTTCTCGGCCTTGGCGGCGGAGGCGGAGCCCTCGCGCAGGCCGATCCGCACGTCGACACCGGAGTCACGCAGGTTCAGGGCGTGGGCGTGCCCCTGGCTGCCGTAGCCGATGACGGCGACCTTCTTGGACTGGATGACGGACAGGTCGGCGTCGTCGTCGTAGAACAGCTCGGCCACGATGGGTCTCCTCTGGTTCGGTGCTGGGAATTCGGGTGAAAGGTTCAGGCGGTGCGGCTGACCCGCTCCAGGGCGCGGTCGGTGATCGACCGGGAGCCGCGGCCGATGGCCACGATGCCGGACTGGACGATCTCCCGGACACCGTAGGGCTCCAGGGCCGCGAGCAGGGCGCTCAGCTTGGTGGGGCTGCCGATGGCCTCGATGGTCACGGTGTCCGGCACCACGTCCACGACGTGCGCCCGGAACAGGTCGACCACTTCCAGGACCTGGGTGCGCGTCGCGCCCTCGGCCCGGACCTTGATCAGGGCCAGTTCGCGCTGCACCGAGGCGGCGTCCTCCAGCTCGACGATCTTGATCACGTTGATCAGCTTGTTCAGCTGCTTGGTCACCTGCTCCAGGGAGAGCGAGTCCACGTCGACCACGACGGTGATCCGGGAGATCTCCTCGTGCTCGGTCGGGCCCACCGCCAGGGAGTGGATGTTGAAGGATCGGCGGGCGAACAGGCCGGCGACGCGGGTGAGCACGCCGGGCTTGTTCTCCACCAGGACGGAGAGGGTGTGTCGGGTCATCGTGATCAGTCCTCGCGGTCCCAGGCCGGGCTGATGCCCCGGGCGTACTGGATGTCGTCGTTGCTCACACCGGCGGCCACCATCGGCCAGACCATCGCGTCGCGGGAGACGGTGAAGTCCACCACCACCGGCTGGTCGTCGATCTCCATCGCGCGCTTGATCGTGGCGTCCAGATCGGCGGGCGACTCGCAGCGCAGCCCGACGGCGCCGTAGGCGTCCGCCAGCTTCACGAAGTCCGGCACGCGACGGGTGCCGTGACCGGTGTGCAGGTCGGTGTTGGAGTACCGCTGGTCGTAGAACAAGGTCTGCCACTGCCGGACCATGCCCAGCGAGGAGTTGTTCACCACCGCGACCTTGATCGGGATGTCGTTGATCGTGCAGGTGGCCAGCTCCTGGTTGGTCATCTGGAAGCAGCCGTCGCCGTCGATCGCCCACACCGTGCGGTCGGGGTCGCCGACCTTGGCACCCATCGCGGCCGGGACCGAGAAGCCCATGGTGCCCAGACCACCGGAGTTGATCCAGGAGTTCGGCCGCTCGTAGCGGATGAACTGCGCCGCCCACATCTGGTGCTGACCCACCCCGGAGACGAAGATCGACTCCGGGCCACTGATCGCACCGATCCGGCTGATCACCTGCTGCGGGGCCATCAGGCCGTCGGCGGTGTCGTCGTAGCCCAGCGGGAAGGTCTCCCGCCAGGAGTCCAGCTGGTGCCACCAGGCGGCCAGGTCCGGCTTGCCGTGCTGGGCGTGTGCCGCCTCCAGCTCGGGCAGCAGGTCGGCGATCACCTCGCGCAGGTCACCGACGATCGGCACGTCGGCGATCTTGTTCTTGCCGATCTCCGCCGGGTCGATGTCGGCGTGCACGATGGCCGCGTTCGGCGCGAAGGAGTCCAACCGGCCGGTCACCCGGTCGTCGAAGCGGGCACCCAGGGCCACCACCAGGTCGGCCTTCTGCAGCGCCGCCACCGCGGCCACCGTGCCGTGCATCCCGGGCATGCCCAGGTGCTGCGGGTGGGTGTCGGGCAGCGCGCCACGCGCCATCAGGGTGGTGGTCACCGCCGCACCGGAGGCGTCCACCAGGCGGCGCAGCGCGTCGGCGGCGCCGGAGCGGATGATGCCGCCGCCGGCGAGGATCACCGGGCGGCGGGCGGTGGCCAGCAGCCGGGCGGCCTCGCGGATCTGCTTGGCGTGCGGCTTGGTCACCGGGTGGTAGCCGGGCAGATCGAGCTGCTGCGGCCAGCTGAACGTGGTGTCCGCCTGCATCGCGGACTTGGCGATGTCCACCAGCACCGGACCGGGACGACCGGTGCTGGCGATGTGGAACGCCTCGGCGATGGTGCGCGGGATCTCGGCCGGGTCGGTGACCAGGAAGTTGTGCTTGGTCACCGGCAGCGTGATGCCGACGATGTCCGCCTCCTGGAAGGCGTCGGTGCCGATCAGCGGCGCCGCGACCTGCCCGGTGATCGCCACCAGCGGGATCGAGTCCATGTTCGCGTCCGCGATCGGGGTCACCAGGTTGGTGGCACCCGGGCCGGAGGTCGCCATGCAGACGCCGACCCGACCGGTGGCGTGCGCGTAGCCCTGCGCCGCGTGGCCGCCGCCCTGCTCGTGCCGGACCAGGATGTGCCGGATCCGGGTGGAGTCCATCAGCGGGTCGTAGGTCGGCAGGATCGCACCGCCGGGAATACCGAAGACGACCTCGGCTCCGGCCTCCTCGAGGGAGCGGACGATCGACTGGGCGCCGGTCACCTGCTCGGTGATCACGGGCTGGGGTGAGCTCGGCGCGGGGGCGGCGGCGAGCCGGGACTCCGCGGTGCTCGCGGCCGTGGCGGCCGGGCGGCGGGGCGGTGCCGGGTGCGGACCCTGGACCATCAATCTCTCCTGGCGGTGGGGGGCGGTGCGGAGGATGTCACCGGCGGCTCGTCGGCAACAAAAAACCCCTCGGGTCCTCCGATGAGGGCCGATCGAGGGGTGCGCGCTGACGAGGACCTCGGGGCTTCAGCCAGCGCGCCCGGGAAGTACTACGAGGGAGATCGTCTGCATGTCCGGCACGTTACGCCCCCTGCTGTCGGGTGTCACGCCCCGGCCGATTCCGTCTCACATCGTGGAGCACGGTTCCGGAGCATGGACGTCACTAGGCTCGACGGATGAAGACATCAGCAGGGGTAGCGGTCGGCGTCGTCGCCGTCGTCGTCCTGGCCGGGTGCGGGAGCGCCTCGCAGCCCGAGGCGTCCGCGCCGACGACCACCTCCGCCGCACGCCCGACCGTCTCACCTTCGCCGGATCCCACCCCCATCCCCACGGCATCGGCACCGGCATCGGCATCGGCGAACCAGTCCGACACCGAGAGCACGGCCGCGAGCGCCGACGCCGCCCTGACCGTCACCGGGGTCACCGTCGAGACCCCGACCGGCACCGATGTGGTCACGGTCGAGTTCTCCGGCAGCGGCACCCCCGGCGCCATGACGACCCGCACCGCCACCGCAGCCGACCCGAGCAGCGGCGCTCCCGTCGACCTGCCCGCCGACAGTTACCTCGGTGTGGTGATCACAGGCCTGACCACCCCACCCACCGGCGGACTCCAGCCCGGCAGCACCAGTCTGGGCGGGACCGTGGTCACCGGCACGGCCTTCTCCGGGGTCACCGAGGGCGAGGCGATCCTCTGGCTCGGCCTGACCGACCCCGAGGCGCCGTACCGGGTCAGCACCCTGACCGACCCGACCCGGCTGGTGATCGAGGTCGACCGCTCCGTGTCCTGACTCAGCGCACCGCACGCACGACGCGAGCCTCCCAGGGCCGGAGCACCGTCGGCTCGGCACCCTCCTCCGGGTGGGTGCCGAGCACCAGGTCGCCCCAGGACCCGTTGACCAGCGGCCACTCGTCACCCAGGTCCACGGGAGCCGGTTCGCCGGAGACGTTGACAACGACCAGCAGGCTGTCGTCACCGAGGGTCCGGGTGAAGGCGTAGACCTGCTCGTCCTGCGGCAGCAGCATCCGGAACGCACCCAGCGCCACGGTGTCGTCCCGATGCCGGAGCTCGACCAGCCGCCGGTAGTGGTGGAACACCGAGTCCGGATCGGCCCGCTCGGCCGCCGCGTTGATCTCGGTGTGGTTCGGGTTGACCGCGAGCCACGGGGTGCCGGTGGTGAAGCCCGCCTGCGGGCCGTCGTCCCACTGCACCGGGGTGCGCGCGTTGTCCCTACTCATGTACGCCAACCCGGCCAGCAACTGTTCGTCGGTCGCGGTGCCCAACGCGCGACTCTGCGCCACGTGCCGCACCGACTCGATGTCCCGGTACTGGTCGAACCGGGTGAAGTGGGCGTTGGTCATGCCCAGTTCCTCGCCCTGATACACATACGGCGTGCCCCGGTGCAGGTGCAGCAGGCTCGCCAGCGCCTTCGCCGACTCCCGGCGGTACACCCCGTCGTCGCCGAACCGGCTGACCACCCGCGGCTGATCGTGGTTGTCCCAGTAGAGGCTGTTCCACCCGGCGTCCGCCAGACCCGTCTGCCACCGGCCGAAGGTCGCCTTGAGGTCGGTCAACCGCAGCGGGCGCGGGTCGAACTTCCCACCCGGACCATGGTCGAGCCCCACGTGCTCGAACTGGAAGACCATGTCCACCTCGGCCCGCGCCGGGTCGGTGTACCGCAGCGCCTCCTCCAGGGTCACTCCCGGCGTCTCCCCCACGGTGAGCAACTGGGCGTCCCGGCCGGCGAACACCTCCCGGTGCATCTCCTGCAGGAACTCGTGCACCCGCGGCCCGTCCGTGTAGTGCGGGCTGCCGTCGCCCCACACCCCGGCGATCACCGGACCATCGGGCAGTGCGGTGTCCTTGCTGATCAGGTTGATGACATCCATCCGGAAGCCGTCGACCCCGCGGTCCAGCCACCAACGCATCATCGCGTAGACGGCCTGGCGGACCTCCGGGTTCTCCCAGTTCAGATCCGGCTGCTTCACGCTGAACAGGTGCAGGTAGTACTCGCCGGTCGCGGGGTCCGGCTCCCAGGTGCCACCGGAGAAGAACGAGTGCCAGTTGGTCGGCTCCGCCCCCGGCTGCCCGAGCTCCATGCCCTGGCGCGGCGGCCGCCACCAGTACCAGTCGCGCTTCGGGTCGTCCGCGCTCGACCGGCTGGCCACGAACCACGGGTGCTCGTCCGAGGTGTGGTTCACCACCAGGTCCATCACCAGCTTGATCCCGCGCCCGTGCAACGCGGCGATCAACTCGTCCAGATCCGCCAGCGTGCCGAAGCTCGGGTCCACGTCCTGGTAGTCGCTGATGTCATACCCGTTGTCGTCCTGCGGCGACCGATAGATCGGCGACAGCCACACCACGTCCACCCCGAGCGCCGTCAGGTGATCCAGATGCTCGATGATGCCGCGCAGATCGCCGATGCCGTCACCGTTGGAGTCGGCGAAGGAGCGGGGATAGATCTGATAGACGGTGGCACGGGTCCACCAGGGGGCGTCTTCGACGGTGAAGCTCATGCGGACGAGCTTGGCACAGGCGGCGGCGCGGCGGCTCAGGACTTCTGACTGTCGACCCGGATGTGGGTGACCCGGCCGTCGGGGTAGCGGATGTCGATCACGGGGCCGCCGGACTTCGACGCGGGACGCTTGCCGATCACGGTGCCGTCGGGCTGCCGGACGATCCGGGGTGCGTTGCCGGTCATCGGAGGTCGTCGTCCCGCCGGTGGTAGGGGGCGGTGGGCAGGGACTTCGCGAGGGCCACGCCTGCCGGAGTCAGGTCGAGCCACGCCAGCCAATGCCACACGCCTTCGTGCTGGCGGTAGATGCGACTGACCCAGGCGAGAGCATCCTGGTCGGACCCGTCGTAAGGCACGAACTCTCCCCGGGTGTATACGTCCCCGATCCGAATCAGTTCATTCTCGGACAGGTAGGCGATCACTGGCAGGACATATTCCTCGGGCACCATCTGTTCGCCCGATTGCGACGGGACTAGAGGGGCACCGTAGTAGACAGCCATCGACTCGAGGTCGCCGAGAGAAACCCAATCGTCCAGACCTCCCTGGACTGCCGCGATCAGAACCTCGTCCTGAACATCGCCCACAAGCGGCGTCATGCGTCGTCCTCGTTCTCGCGAATGTGATAGCGGGCGGTCGGCAGGGATTCGGCGAGCGCCTTGCCTTTGGGGGTCACCTCCATCCACGCCAGCCAGTGCCACATCCGCTCATGCGCGCGGTAGATCTGGATCATCCACGCAAGCGCCTCCTGCTCGGTACCGTCGTAGGGCACGAACTCACCTTGCGTGTACACGTCACCGATCCGCACCAACTTGTTCTCCGACAAGTGAGTGACGACGGGAATCACGAACTCCTCCGGCACCATTTTACCCCCGCTGGGCTGGGACTCTCTCGGGGCGCCGTAAAATATCGCGACCGACGCCACTTCGCCCAGAGATATCCAATCATCTAATCCAATCTGGATGACGGCCGTCACGATATTGTCGAACTTATCCTTATCCAATGTGCACCTTCAGTGAGCTATCGTCCGGAAATTTGATATCGATCGTCGATCCGCCGCTGGTCGACTTCCGCCGCAGGCCGACCGAGGTGCCGTCCGGCAGCTCGACCATCTTGCCGCCGTTGGCGTACGCCCCCGTGCTTGGCGTGTTGTCGACCCCGCCGACACTCAGTTCGTCGAACAACGAGTCCAACTCGTGTTCGTCCTTGACGACTCTGACACCCTTACTCTTCCCCGGCCGGGTCCCAGCGAGGGCCCGCCGCTCCACCTCCGCCGCATCCAACGCCGTCGGCGTCCCGCCCCCACCGCCCCGCGCCGCCCCCTGCAACGGCGCGACGGCACTCTCCCCCGCCGCCTCGGTCGCCGCCCGCCCGATCCCGTGCGCCACCAACCCGGCACCCGCCACGATCGCCGCCAACCCCGCCGCGCCGACCGCCACGCCGCCGGGAGCACCCACCCCGGTGGCGTCGAGCACCAGGCCACCGCCCTCGGCCGCGATGCCGCCCTGGATCAGCGCCAACCCGGCGAGGATCTCGCCGACCAGATCGGGGTTCTGCATCAGCGCGTTCCCGAAGGACAGCACCGCGTTGCCGAGCGCCGCACCCACATCGCTCGCGCCGTGCCAGGCGTCCGACCACGCGCCGCCGACCCGGTCCCAGAAGCTCGGATCGTCCTGCGGCAGTTCGTTTCTCGCTGCCCGGATCTGGGCGGCGGCCGCCTGAGCGGATTCCTCGACCTGGCGTTGCGCGCTGGTGGCGATGATCAGCGCCTCGTCCCGGAGCGCGGCACCGGGGTCGGGGTCGGGCACGGTGGGCCGATGCGGTGCCGGACAAGTGTCGGTGGATCCACGGTGCCGGGGAGCGACGTCTCCCCGGGACGAGGGCAGCGGCAGTCCGGCCTGAACCGTCAGCCGATCACCGTGTTCCCACAGCCCGATCGCCTCGTCCGCGCGCCGGCGGGCGTGGGCCAGGCACTCGGCATGGTCGTCGACGGCTCTGGCCACTCGGCGGTGCGCCCACGCCGTCGCCTGGTACGCGGCGGGCAACACCGTGACGCTCGACCGGAATTGCTCCCCTGCCGCACCGTGCCACTCGACCTGCGCGCAGGCGCGGGCCACATCGTCACCGATGACGTCGTAGAGCTGGCCCTGGGCTCGCAGCCGGTCGGCGGTGTCCTGGAGGCCGAACAGGTCCCCGGGCAGGAGGTCGTCCGGCGCGTGGATGCCGCGCAGGCTGGTGACCGTCATCCGGCAGCCGCCCGGGCCAGTGCCTCGTCCGCCGCCCGGTACACGCGCGCCGCACCGCGTAGCCCGGCGGACACCCCGGCGCTGGCGTCCCACAATCGCCGGCCGACCGTCACCCCGTCCGACCCGAACGCGCGAAGCGCTGCTGTCAGCCGGTCGTCCCCGGCATCCACCTCCACCATGGACCGATGCGGGTCGCAGTCGGAGGCCGCGTGGGCCACCACGTCACCGGCCAACTCCATCGAGTGCAGGTCAACATCGAGTGTGGGCACGCCGTGGCCGACCTTTCACCAGGGAACAGGGAAAGGCTGCGGCTCGCGCTCAATCTAACAACGCTGTCAAACAGCGCCGAAATCGTCAAAAAGCCTTAAATCAACACGGCCCCGGTCGACGCCGATTGCACCAACTTGGCGTACTTCGCCAGCACTCCCCGGGTGTACTTGGGCGTCAGCGGCGCCCAGCCCTCGCGCCGGGCGGCCAGCTCGTCGGCGTCCACCAGCACGTCGATGGTCGCGTTCGCCACGTCCAGCCGGATCCGGTCGCCGTCCCGGACGAAGGCGATCGGGCCACCGTCGACCGCCTCCGGGGCGATGTGGCCCACGCACAGGCCGGTGGTGCCGCCGGAGAACCGGCCGTCGGTGAGCAGCAGCACGTCCTTGCCCAGGCCCGCACCCTTGATCGCGCCGGTGATGGCGAGCATCTCGCGCATGCCGGGTCCACCCTTGGGGCCCTCGTAGCGGATGACCACGACGTCACCCGCGGTGATCGTGCCGTCCTCCAGGGCGTCCAGGGCCGCGCGCTCGCGCTCGAACACCCGGGCGGTGCCCTCGAAGACGTCGGAGTCGAAGCCGGCCGACTTCACCACGGCACCCTCAGGCGCCAGGCTGCCGGACAGGATGGTGATGCCACCGGTGCGGTGGATCGGGTTGTCCAGCGCGCGCAGGATCTTGCCGTCCGGGTCCGGCGGGTCGATGTCGGCCAGGTTCTCCGCGACGGTCTTCCCGGTGACGGTCAGGCAGTCGCCGTGCAGCAGACCCGCGTCCAGCAGTGCCTTCATCACGACCGGCACCCCGCCGATCCGGTCCACATCGTTCATCACGTAGCGACCGAAGGGCTTGAGGTCGCCGAGGTGCGGCACCGTGGCCGCGACCCGCTTGAAGTCGTCGAGGGTGAGGTCGACCTCGGCCTCGTGCGCGATGGCCAGCAGGTGCAGGACGGCGTTGGTCGAGCCACCGAAGGCCATCACCACGGCGATCGCGTTCTCGAACGCCTCCTTGGTCATGATCTGCCGGGCGGTGATCCCCTGCCGGAGCAGCTCGACCACGGCCTCGCCGGACTTGTGCGCGAAGTGGTCGCGGCGGCGGTCGGCGCTGGGCGGGGCGGCGGAACCGGGCACGGACATGCCCATCGCCTCGGCGACCGACGCCATCGTGTTCGCGGTGTACATGCCACCGCAGGCACCCTCACCGGGGCAGATCGCCCGCTCGATCCGGTCCAGATCGCCCGTGCTCATCAGCCCGCGGGCGCAGGCGCCGACGGCCTCGAAGGCGTCGATCAGCGTGACGTCCTTCTCGGTGCCGTCCTCCAGCTTCACCCAGCCGGGCATGATCGATCCGGCGTAGAGGAAGACGCTCGCCAGGTCGAGCCGGGCGGCGGCCATCAGCATGCCGGGCAACGACTTGTCGCAGCCGGCCAGCAGCACCGAGCCGTCCAGCCGCTCGGCGGACATCACGGTCTCCACCGAGTCGGCGATGATGTCCCGGCTCACCAGGGAGAAGTGCATGCCCTCGTGACCCATCGAGATGCCGTCGCTGACCGAGATGGTGCCGAACTCCAGCGGGTAGCCACCGGCCGCGTGCACTCCGCCCTTGACCGCCTGGGCCAGGCGTTGCAGCGACAGGTTGCACGGCGTGATCTCGTTCCAGGACGAGGCGACGCCGATCTGGGGCTTGTCCCAGTCGTCGTCACCCATCCCCACCGCGCGGAGCATGCCGCGCGAGGCGGTGGCCTCGATTCCGTCGGTGACCTGCCGCGACCGCGGCTTGATGTCCGGGCTCATGCGCCGACTCTAGGCACGAACCGCCCGGTCAGCTACGGGTGCGGGTCTAGAGACCTGCGCGGTCGGTGCTCAGCGGCGGATCCGGCTCACGTCGCGCACCGCGCCGCGGTCGGCGCTGGTCGCCATCGCCGCGTAGGCCTGGAGCGCGGGCGAGACGTAGCGGTCCCGGTCCTTCGGCTGCCACGGGTTCTCGCTGGCCTCCATCTTGGCGCGGCGCTCGGCCAGCACCTCGTCCGGGACGTTCACCCGGATCAGGCGGGTCTCGACGTCGATCTCGATCTCGTCGCCGTCCTCGATCAGCCCGATGGTGCCACCGGCGGCGGCCTCCGGGCTGATGTGCCCGACCGAGATGCCGCTCGACCCACCGGAGAACCGGCCGTCGGTGATCAATGCGCACACCTTGCCCAGGCCTCGACCCTTGATGAACGAGGTCGGGTAGAGCATCTCCTGCATGCCGGGGCCACCGGCCGGACCCTCGTAGCGGACCACCACGACGTGGCCCGGCTCCACCTGCTTGGTAAGGATCTTCTCGACCGCCTCGTCCTGCGACTCGCAGACCAGGGCCTTCCCGACGAAGTGGAACACGTCCGGGTCGATGCCCGCGGTCTTGAGGATCGCCCCGTCGTCGGCGAGATTGCCGCGCAGCACCGCCAGCCCACCCTCGACGGTGTAGGCGTGCTCGACGTTCCGGATGCAGCCGCCGGCGCCGTCGGTGTCCAGGGAGTCCCAGACGTTGGAGGTGGAGAACGCCTGGGTGGTGCGCACCCCGCCCGGCGCGGCGTGGAACAGTGCCTGCGCCCGGTCGGTGGCCTTGCCGCCCCGGATGTCCCAGTCGTCCAGCCAGGCGCGCAGGGTCGGGGTGTGCACGCTGGTCACGTCGTGGTCGAGCAGACCGCCGCGGTCCAGTTCGCCGAGCAGCGCGGGGATGCCACCGGCCCGGTGCACGTCCTCCATGTGGTAATCCGGGTGGTTCGGCGCCACCTTCGCCAGGCAGGGCACCCGACGGCTGATCGCGTCGATGTCCGCCAGGGTGAAGTCGACCTCGGCCTCCTGCGCCGCCGCCAGGATGTGCAGCACGGTGTTGGTCGAACCGCCCATCGCCACGTCCAGGGCCATCGCGTTGCTGAACGCGGCGCGGGTCGCGATCCCGCGGGGGGCGGCGGTGTCGTCCTCGTCGTCGTAGTACCGGCGCGCCAGGTCGACGATGGTGCGTCCGGCCTCCAGGAACAGCTCGCGGCGGGCGGTGTGGGTCGCCAGGGTGGAGCCGTTGCCCGGCAGCGACAGGCCGAGGGCCTCGGTGAGGCAATTCATCGAGTTGGCGGTGAACATCCCGGAGCAGGAGCCACAGGTCGGGCAGGCGTTCTCCTCCACCCGCGCCAGCGACTCGTCGGAGACGTTGTCGTCGGCGGAGTAGTTGATCGCGTTGATCAGGTTCAGCGGGGTCTTCGCGACGCCGTCGGTGATCACCGCCTTGCCGGCCTCCATCGGCCCGCCGGACACGAAGATCACCGGGATGTTCAGCCGCAGCGCCGCGTTGAGCATGCCCGGGGTGATCTTGTCGCAGTTGGAGATGCAGACCAGCGCGTCGGCGCAGTGCGCCTGCACCATGTACTCCACCGAGTCCGCGATCAGATCGCGGCTGGGCAGCGAGTAGAGCATCCCGGCGTGGCCCATCGCGATGCCGTCGTCCACCGCGATGGTGTTGAACTCCTTCGCGACGCCCCCGGCCTCCTGGATCGCCGAGGCCACCAGGTCGCCCATGTCCTTGAGGTGCACGTGACCCGGGACGAACTGGGTGTACGAGTTGGCGATCGCGATGATCGGCTTGCCGAAGTCCTCGGACCCCATGCCGGTCGCACGCCAGAGGGCGCGGGCACCGGCCATGTTGCGGCCGTGGGTGGAGGTACGAGAGCGCAGCGGACGACTCATGGCGTCACGGTACGACGCGCACGCAGGTGCTGGTGACAGCCGTCCGGCCAGTGATCGACCAGCCGGTGAGACGCGGCGTCAGTCCCGCGCCTGCCAGGTGCAGATGCACGCCTCGTTGCCCTCCGGGTCGGCCAGCACCCAGAACGCGGGTGCCCGCCGGTCGGACACCAGCACCCCACCCGCCGCGAGCGCCGCGGTCACCCGTGCCTGGGCCTGGTCGTGCGGCACCGTGACGTCCAGGTGGATCCGGTTGCGCTGCGGCCGGGGCTCGTCCATCTGCTGGAACCAGTACGCGGGCGAGACACCGGTCGGATCGACCAGCGCGTCCTCCCCGTCGTCGACATAGCCGAGCACCGCACGCCAGAACGGCCGGACCGACGGGATGTCCAGCGCGTCGATCGCCACCTCGTGCACGCTCAGGGTCTCCGGGGCGCCCGGAACCCCCATCCGGTCGGCCAGTTCGCTGATCGCGGTCGCGAGCCGCAGGTCCTTGACGGTCAGCCCTCCGGCGTCGTGGCTGGTCACCACGACACCGACCCGCCCCCAGGACAGGGTCAGCTCGGGATGGTGCTGCTGGGCCTCGGCCAACGCGGCCACCTCGGCGGCGAAGCTCGCGCCGGTGGCGTAGTCGGCGGGCCGGAAGGCAGCCGCCAGGGTGCGCAGCAGCACCCGCCAGTGCCGCGGGTCGGCGTACCGGGTGGCGGTGGCGGAGTCGATGCGCTCGGTCATGCGATCAGGGTGACAGCGGCCACCGACATCCGCTTGCCCTTGACGTAGCGTCAACTGGAACGGTGATCCGCGTCCACATCACCACGAAGGGGGATGAGCACGTGCACGTCGACGGCGGCCCGTGGACCACCAGCGAGGTGGTCCGTCTGTCCGGGGTGACTTCGCGCACGCTGCGGCACTACGACGCGATCGGGCTGCTGCGTCCGCTCGGCATCGGGTCGGGCGGCCAGCGGAGTTACGGGCCGGCGGAGCTCCTGCGCCTGCAGGAGATCCTGGTGCTGCGGCACCTGGGACTGCCGCTGGCCGAGATCGCCGTTGCGCTCGATTCCGGCACCGACCGGGTCACCGCGCTGCGAGCGCACCTCGACCGGCTGCTGGCCCAGCGTGACCAGCTGGACCGCCTCGCGCGCACCGTCGCCGACACGCTCACCGCCCTGGAAGGAGGCACCACCATGACCGCCGATGCCCTGTACGAGGGATTCGACCACCGCCGGTACGAGCAGGAGGCCCGCGACCGCTGGGGTGGCCCCGAGGTCGATCACAGCGCCGCCCGCTGGGAGGCGATGACCGAGGACGAGCGCCGGGCGAACGTCGCCGAGGCCGACGCGGTGAACCGGGAGCTGGCCGAGCTGATGACCGGCGGGGTCCCGGCCGAGGACCAGCGCACCCGCGCCCTGGTGGCCCGGCACCACGCGTGGCTGAGCACGTTCTGGGTCCCGGACGCCGCGACGTACCGCTGCGTGGGGGCGATGTACGTCGAGGACACCCGGTTCGCGGCGACCTACGACGCGGTGGCCCCCGGCCTGGCCGGCTACCTGCGGGACGCGATCAGCGCGCACGCCGATCAGGTGGCGTGATCGGCGGGTTCGCGCGGGCCGCCCGGTGGGACTTGCGGCCTAGGTGACCGGCTCGGGCGCAGGGCAGTCTGGCGTCGCGGATCACGCGAGCCACGAGCTCGGCGGCCCGCTGACTCCCGGGGACGCCGACCCGCTCCCGGGGAACGAACGTCGAGGCATCATCGGCTCATCGCCCGGGCCGGTGGTGCCTCGACTCGTGCGGGCCCGTTCACCCGCGCCCGGGTCGCCGTCCAGGTCGGTGCTGGCTACCGTGACCGCGGTGACAGCCCTGCACTGGTTCCGCCGCGACCTGCGGATCGGCGACAACCCCGCCCTGATGGCGGCGGCCGATTCCGGCGACGTCCTGCCGGTGTTCGTCCTGGACCCGGACCTGTGGGAGTCCGCCGGCGCACCGCGGCGCGCGTACCTGGCCAGCAGCCTGCGGGCGCTGGACGAGCAGCTCGGCGGTCGCCTGGTGCTCCGCCGCGGTCGTCCGGAGACCGTGATCCCTGCCCTGACCGCGGAGGTCGAGGCGGAGTCGGTGCACATCGCCACCGATGCGGCCCCCGCCGGACGCGGGCGCGACCGCCGGGTGGAGGACGCGCTGGACGTGCCGCTGATCCGCACCGGGTCGCCCTATGCGGTCACCCCGGGCCGGGTGCGTACCGGGGGCGGCGAGGGCTACAAGGTGTTCACCCCGTTCCGGCGCGCGTGGCAGGACCACGGCTGGCACTCCCCCGCCCCGGATCACCACGCGGCGCGGCGGCGGTTGCAGCTGGTCGAGGGGGTGCGTTCCGACGACCTGCCGCGGGCCGAGCCGCCGGAGGGCCTGAGCTTGCCGGAGGCCGGTGAGGAGGCGGCGCTGGACCGGTGGGCGCAGATGCTGGCCGGCCCGCTGGACCAGTACAAGGCCGAACGCGACCGACCCGACCTGGACAGCACCTCGCGTCTGTCGGTGCCGTTGAAGTGGGGCGAGATCCACCCGCGCACCATCTTGGCCGACCTGGTGCACCGCCGGTCGGTGGCCGCCGACACCTTCCGGGGTCAGATCGCTTGGCGCGACTTCCACGCCGATGTGCTGTTCCACAGTCCGTCGGCCCGGGACACCTCGCTGACCACCGTGCTGCCCGAGGACTCCTGGGCCGAGGGTGCCGATGAACGCCACGCGCTGGAGACCTGGGCCGCCGGACGGACCGGGTATCCCCTGGTCGATGCCGGGATGCGGCAGCTGCTGGCGGAGGGCTGGATGCACAACCGGGTGCGGATGGTGGTCGCCTCCTTCCTGGTCAAGGACCTGCACGTCCGGTGGCAGCGCGGCGCGGAGCACTTCATGGCCTGGCTGGTGGACGGCGACGTGCCGCAGAACCAGCTGAACTGGCAGTGGGTGGCCGGGACCGGACGCGACGCGGCGCCGTACTTCCGGGTGTTCAACCCGGTGCGGCAGGGGCTCACCTACGACCCCGAGGGTCGGTACGTCCGCCGCTGGGTGCCCGAGCTGCGTGACATCCCGGGCAAGGCGGTGCACGAACCGTGGAAGCTGCCCGCGTCGGCGGCCCCGGACTACCCGGCACCCATGGTCGATCACGCCGCCGAGCGGGCCGCCACGTTGGACGCCTACCAGGAGCATCGACGCCGGTAGGTCCTAGGTCCTACCCGGCCCGCACCGCTCTCCCGGTCCAGACAGCCCTCGCCGACCTGGCTTGGTGTTTTCCTGGGACCAACGGCCCACGGAAATCGCCTCAGTCGCCCTGCCTCACCCGATCAGTCGCCCTCCCGGGACCACCTCGGGACCTTCGACCCGGACATCCGCGCGTTCGATGCAGCACATTGGGAAAACCATCACAAAGATGGCACCGAACGAACCGGAGAGCCGAGACATGACCGCCACCACCGCACCCAGCGCCGCCGCCCCCGTCGCCGCAACGCCGGCCGTCCGTACTCAGGAGGACGTGCTCACCTCTGCTCCGGCTCGCCGGACTCTGGCCGTCCTGCGCTACGCGACCGGCTTCATCTTCCTCTGGGCCTTCCTGGACAAGACCTTCGGTCTGAACTTCTCCACCGCGTCGGCCGACGCCTGGATCCACGGCGGCAAGCCCTCGCAGGGCTTCCTGACCTTCGCCGCCACCGGCCCGCTGCAGGGCTTCTTCAACGGCATCGCCAGCCCCGCCAGCGACGTGCTGTTCATGCTCGGCATGCTCGCGATCGGCCTGGCCGTGATGCTCGGCATCGGCACCCGCGTGGCCGCCGTCTCCGGCACCCTCGTGATGGCCATGATGTGGCTGGCCGAGTGGCCGGTCGGCGCCAGCGGCACCGGCACCAACCCGTTCGTCGACTACCACGTCATCTACGCGCTGGTCCTGATCCTGGTCGCCCTGACCTACGCCGGCGACACCTGGGGCCTGGGCAAGATGTGGAGCCGCCTGCCGATCGTCCAGAAGAACCAGTGGCTGCGCTGAGCACCTGCTGACATCGGCGAAGGGCCGACCCCGATGGGGTCGGCCCTTCGCCGTGTTCACACCCCGCGCAGGGCGCGGTACTCGTCCTCCAGCATCGACATGATGATCGCGTCGCACCAGCCGTCGCCGTCGCGGTAGGCGTCCCGGCGTCGGCCCTCGTGGCGGAAACCGATGTTCTCGTACAGCGAGTGCGCGCGGGCGTTGATGCTGAGCACGTCCAGCTCCACCCGGTGGGTGCCGATACCGTCGAACGCCAGGCCGAGCACCAGCTCGATCGCCTCGGTCCCGTAGCCGCGACCGCGATAACCCGGCCGCATCACCAGCCGCATGTTCGCGCTGCGCAGGGTGCCATCGATGTCGTTCAGCACGATCTCGCCCAGGAAGTCGTCCGACCCGTTCGCGGTGATCGCCAGATCGATCCGCCCCGGCTGGTCGGCGACGGTCGCGCACCAGCGGTCGATCTGCTGCCGGGTGAAGGTGTCGGTGGTGCCGGTGGTCCGCATCGCCTCCGGGTCGTTCACCATCTCCCACATGTGCGCAGCGTCGTCGGCCCGCACCGGGCGCAGCCGGACCATCTCCCCCTCGAGGGTGGGCTTGTCCATGACTCCTCCTGTGTCGGTACCGAGGTCGATGCTAGGACCGGCGTGTTACGCGGACATGGCGACGGCGCGGGCGATGCATCCGCCCGCGCCGTCGACCCGCCGTGTCAGCCCTGGACGCGCTCCAGGACCAGCTCGCGCACGCGACCGGCGTCCGCCTGGCCCCGGGTCGCCTTCATCACCGCACCGATGATCGCGCCCACCGGTCCGAGGTTGCCGGAGCGGATCTTGTCCGCGATGTCCGGCTGCGAGGCCAGCGCCGCGTCGATCGCCTCGAGCAGCGGGCCGTCGTCGGAGACGACCTCCAGTCCACGGGCCACCACAACCTGCTCCGGGTCGCCCTCGCCGGACAGGACGCCCTCCAGCACCTGGCGGGCGAGCTTGTCGTTGATCCGACCGGCGTCGACCAGCTGCTGCAGCTGCCCGATCTGCGTCGGGGTGATCGGCAGCTCGGCCAGCTCGACCTCCTGGGTCTTCGCGGTCCGGGCCAGCTCACCCATCCACCACTTACGGGCAGCAGCCGGGCTGGAACCCGCGGCGACGGTGGACTCGATCAGCTCCACCGCACCGGCGTTGATCACGTCGCGCATCTCCGGGTCGGAGTAGCCCCACTCGCCCTGCAACCGGCGACGACGGGCCGCGGGCAGCTCGGGCAGGTTCGACCGGATCTCCTCCACCCACTCCCGGGACGGGGCGACCGGCACCAGGTCCGGCTCCGGGAAGTACCGGTAGTCCTCGGCGTCGGACTTGATCCGGCCCGAGGTGGTGATCCCGGTGTCCTCGTGCCAGTGCCGGGTCTCCTGGATGACGGTGCCCTGCTCGTCCAGCACGGCCGCCTGGCGGCTGATCTCGTACCGGACCGCCCGCTCCACCGACCGGAACGAGTTCACGTTCTTGGTCTCGGTGCGGGTGCCCAACGGCGACTCGGGGGTCGGCCGCAGGGACACGTTCACGTCGGCACGGACGTTGCCGCGCTCCATGCGTGCTTCGGAGACCTCCAACGCGCGGAAGATGTCCCGCAGGGTCTGCACGTAGGCGCGGGCCACCTCCGGCGCACGTTCACCGGCACCGGTGATCGGCCGGGTGACGATCTCCACCAGCGGGATCCCGGCGCGGTTGTAGTCGACCAGCGAGTGGTCGGCACCCTGGATACGACCGGTCGAACCACCCACGTGGGTGTTCTTCCCGGCGTCCTCCTCCATGTGCGCCCGCTCGATGTCCACCCGGAACACCGTGCCGTCCTCCAGCTCGACGTCGATCCACCCGTCGAAGGCGATCGGCTCGTCGTACTGCGAGGTCTGGAAGTTCTTCGGCACGTCCGGGTAGAAGTAGTTCTTCCGGGCGAAGCGGCAGGTCTCGGCGATCTCGCAGTTCAGCGCGAGACCGATCCGGATCGCGTACTCCACGGCGACCCCGTTGACCACCGGCAGCGCGCCGGGCAGGCCCAGGGACACCGGGGTGACGGCGGTGTTCGGCTCAGCGCCGAAGGTCTGCGGCGCGGCGTCGAACATCTTCGTGGCGGTGCCGAGCTCGACGTGCACCTCGATGCCGATCACCGGGTCGAAGCGGCTGACCGCCTCGTCGTAGTCGACCAGATCGACGACGCTCACTTGCCCACCTCCAGCTCAGGCGCCTGCGACAGCAGCGAGCCGCCCCAGGACTTCTCCAGCAGCGCCTCGAGGGCGGCGCCCACCCGGTACAGCCGGTCGTCGGCCTTCGCCGGGGCGAGGACCTGGAACCCGGCGGGCAGGCCGTCGTCGGACAGACCGCTCGGCAGCGACAGACCCGGGATGCCGGCCAGGTTCGCCGGGATGGTCGCGACGTCGTTCAGATACATCGCCAGCGGGTCGTCCAGCTTCTCACCGAGCTTGAAGGCGGTGGTCGGCGTGGTCGGCGACACCAGCACGTCGGCGGCGGCGAAGGCGTTCGTGAAGTCCCGCTGGATCAGGGTGCGGACCTTCTGGGCGCTGCCGTAGTAGGCGTCGTAGTACCCGGCGCTCAGGGCGTAGGTGCCCAGGATCACCCGGCGCTTGACCTCGTCACCGAAGCCCTGGCCACGGGTGGCGGCCATCACGCGCTCGGCGGTGACAGGACCGTCCTCCGGCTCGACCCGCAGACCGAAGCGCATCCCGTCGAACTTGGCCAGGTTGCTGGACGCCTCGGACGGCATGATCAGGTAGTACGCGCCCAGCGCGTACTCGAAGTGCGGGCAGGACACCTCGACGATCTCGGCACCGGCCGAGCGCAGCAGCTCCAGCGACTCGTGGAAGCGCGCCAGCACGCCGGGCTGGTAGCCCTCGCCCTGCAGCTCGGTGATGACACCGACCCGCAGACCGGACAGGTCACCGGTGGCACCCTGCCGGGCGGCGGCGACCAGGGACGGCAGCGGCTCCGGGATCGAGGTGGAGTCGCGCGGGTCGTGGCCGCCGATCAGCTCGTGCAGCAACGCGGAGTCCAGCACGGTCCGGGTGACCGGGCCCGCCTGATCCAGGCTGGACGCCATCGCGATCAGGCCGTAACGGGAGATCGAGCCGTAGGTCGGCTTCACCCCGACGGTGCCGGTGACCGCGGCGGGCTGCCGGATCGAGCCACCGGTGTCGGTGCCGATCGCCAGCGGCGCCTCGAAGGCGGCGACGGCTGCCGCCGACCCACCACCGGAACCACCCGGGATCCGGTCCAGGTCCCACGGGTTGTGGGTGTCGCCGTAGGCGGAGTGCTCGGTGCTGGACCCCATGGCGAACTCGTCCATGTTGGTCTTGCCCAGGATCGGCAGCCCGGCGGCCTTGATCCGCTCGACCAGGGTGGCGTCGTACGGCGGCACCCAGCCCTCGAGGATCTTCGAGCCGGCGGTGGTGGGCAGCCCCTGGGTGACGACGACGTCCTTCACCGCGATCGGGACTCCGGCCAGCGGGTGCAGCTGCTCCCCGGCGGCCCGGCGGGTGTCGATGTCGGCGGCGGTGGCCAACGCCTCGTCCGCCGAGACGTGCAGGAACGCGTGCACGGCGGGTTCGACGGCGGTCATCCGGTCCAGGTGCGCCTGGGTGGCCTCCACGCTGGAGACCTCGCCTGCGGCCAGCTTCTCGGCCAGGTCGGCGGCACTGAGTCGGGTCAGGTCGGACGATGCGGTCACGATCACTCCTCCCCGAGGATCTGCGGCACGAGGAACTTCCCGTCCTCCGCCGCGGGCGCACCGGACAGCGCGTCGGCCTGCGACAGCGGCTGCTCGGGCACGTCGGCACGGAAGACGTTCGTCATCGGCAGCGGGTGGCTGGTGGCCGGGACATCGGGGGTGGCGACTTCGCTGACCCGGGCGACCGAGTCGACGATCACCTGGAGTTCGCCGACCAGCCGGTCGACCTCCTCCGGCTTCAGGTCGATGCGCGCCAGGCCCGCGACGCGCGCGACCTCATCACGAGAAAGAGAGGACATGCCGGGGAGTCTAGTGGTGCCACGCCCGGCACCGGGGTCATACCCGCGCGGCCGAGACCAGTGCCAGCACCGCGTCGCCGTAGGCGTCGGCCGCACGGTCGGCGACGAACGACCGCTCCGGCTGCCCCGGGAGCTCGACCACCACCTGGAACCGGCCGTCCAGCGACCGGGCCAGCGACCTGAACGTGCCGCCGAGCAGCTCGCGCAACTGGTCCTCCCGGGGCAGCCACACCGCGTCCTCCTGGGTCACCGAGTCCACCGCCCACTCGGTGGTGCCGTTGAAGCCCAGCACGGTGCCGGTCGGGTAGTCGTGCGCCTCGATCGTCATCTCACTGATCGTGAACACCTCGTCGGCCATCGCGGGCTGCCGGATCACGAACCGGTCACCGGAGGCCGGAGTCCACCGCACCCCGGCGGCCCGCAGCATCTCGGCACGGTCCAGTGCGAGCAGCCCGGCGGTCGAGGAGGTCGTCATCGGCTCAGCGTGCACCGGCGGCCACCTCAGCACCACCTCAGCCGCGACCCGCACCGTGGGACGGCCCGACCGACCGATCCGCACCGCACCCCCTCAGCAGCAGGGTGGAACGTGCCGGACGGACCGGCAGCGCAGTGGAGGAGGACGATCATGGATCTGATCTGGGGACCGGCACCCGATGCCGAGGTGCGCTACCGGCAGCAGGTGGTCCGGGACACGGCGCACGACGCGGGGCTGCACTGGCGCTGGCGTCGCCTCCGGTGACCCGATCGGTGCCGCAGGTGTCGGCGGCTGCTGCGACCATCGACCCCATGAGTTGGTCGGCGGCCCGGATGCCGTTCATCGCACGCGAGGCGGAGATCGCCTCGCTGCTCGCCGCGGTCGGTCGGGCGGCGGACGGCGAGCCCGGCCTGGTGCTGCTGGGCGCGGACGCGGGGGTGGGCAAGACCCGACTGCTGGATCAGGTGTCCCGCCTGGTCACCGCCGACGGCGGCCGGGTGGTCACGGGACACTGCATCGACCTGGGCGGGATCGGACTGCCCTACCTGCCGTTCGTCGAGGTGCTGCGGCGGCTGACCGACGACCCGGCGCCGGAGGTCTCGGCGGTCGTCACCGAACGTCCCGCCCTGGGTCGGTTGCTCCCCGGTGGCACCGGACCGGAGGAACCCGCCGAGCGCCTGCAGCTCTTCGACGGAGTCGCCGCACTGCTCGCAACGGCCGGCCGCGCCCACGGACCGCTGGTGGTGGTGCTGGAGGACCTGCACTGGGCGGATGCGTCCAGTCGGGACCTGCTGCGCTTCCTGGTCGCCCGGCTGCGGACCGAGCCGGTGCTGCTGGTCGGCTCCTATCGCGCCGACGACCTGCACCGACGCCACCCGCTGCGCCCGGTGCTCGCCGACCTCGGACGCCATCCTCGGGTGGAACGGATCGATCTCGCCCCGTTCGACACCGCCGAACTGCGGGCGTTCACCACCGCCCTGACCGGTACGCCGCTACCGGAGGACGCCTTGCGCCGGATCGAACGCCGATCGGAGGGCAACGCGTACTTCGCCGAGGAGCTGACCGAGGCGGGCACCACCGGCGCCGAGCTGCCGGAGACCCTGGCCGAGGTGCTGCGCGCCCGGGTCGAGGATCTGGAACCCGCCACCCGGCGCCTGGTACGCACCGCGGCTGCCGCCGGACGGCGGGTGAGCGAGCCCCTGCTGCGCGCGGTGGCGCTGCCGGGCGACGACGTGGATGCCGCGCTGCGGGAGGCCGTCGCGCACCACGTGCTGGTCGGCGAGGACGACCGGGTGGCGTTCCGGCACGCCCTGCTGGCCGAGGCGGTGTACGCCGATCTGCTGCCTGGCGAACAGGTGGCGTTGCACCGGGACTATCTGCGCGCGATCGCGGAACAGCCGACTCTGGGCACTGCCGCCGAACGCGCCCACCACGCGCTGCTCGCCCGGGACGACCGCGCGGCGCTGTCGGCCGCCCGCGAGGCCGCCACCGAGGCGGCACGACTCCTGGCACCGGACGAGGAGCTGCGGCACCTGGAGACCGTGCTCCGGCTCTGGTCGGCCGTGCCGTCGGCCGCCGACGAGCTGGGCACCGATCGGGTGCGCCTCCTGCTGACCGCCGCCGCGGCCGGTGGTCGGGCGGGCCTGACCGCCCGGGCGGTGCAGCTCGCCCGGGAGGCGGTGGACTCCGTCACCGACGACCCGGAACTGATGGCGACCGCCGAGATCGCCCTGGCCCGGCAGTTGCTCGCTGCTGAACGCGCCGACGACGCCCTGGCCGCGACCACCCGGGCCGAGGCGGCGATCGCCCATGCCGGTGACGCGCTCGGAGCCGTTCGCGCCTGGGTCCTCGCGACCCGGGCCCGCGCCGCACTGAACGCCGACCAGGACGATCTGGGCGAGGCGGCGGCCGCCGCCGCGGTCACCGAGGCCCGAGCCGCCGGAGCGGTCGACGCCGAGGCCGATGCGCTCATCTCGCTCGCGGTGCTCGTAGTCGACGACCCCGAGCGGGCCGCCGAGCTGCTGCGTTCCGCCCTCGACCTGGCTCGTCGGTCGGGTGACCGGGGCACCGAGCTGCGCTGCACCTACAACCTCGCGGCGAACCGGTTCTACGCCGGCGAGCTCGTCGAGGCGGCGACCGTCACCGAAGCGGGGTTGGCTCTGGCGGTCCGCACCGGTCTGAGCTGGAGTCCCTACGGGCTCGAACTGCGCCTGTTCCAGGAGATCGTGCGCTACGCCCGGGGCGACCTGTCGCCCGGCGACCCGGCGGGATCGGGCCCGGTGCCCGCGACCGCCGCCCTGGACGGCGTGCGGATGTACGCGGCGGTGGCGCGGGGTGACGCGGGAGCCGTCGAACGCGCCCTCGACCTGCTGCACGGTCCGCACGAGGACACGATGATCACCCTGATCGCGGGCGGCTGCACCGTGGATGCGCTCACCTGGGCGGGACGACCGGAGGAAGCCGTCGCCCTCGCTCGGCGGCTGATCGACGAGATCGGCCGGGTCTGGTCGCATGTGTTCCTCGGCGGCATCTGGCTCTCGGCGCTCGCGCTGGCGGCCCTCGCCGATCTGGCAGCACTCGACCGCCTCGCCGGACGTGACCCGACGGCTCGGCTCACCCTGGGCGACGACCTGCTCGGGCGCGCCGACCGCACCGCCGACCGCGGCCGACCCCGCGGTGGACCACTGGGACCCGAGGGCCGTGCCTGGTTGGCCCGCGCGCACGCCGAACATGCCCGGTTGCACGGGGACCGGGACCCCACGCCCTGGGCCACGGCGACCGCGTCCTTCGGCTACGGCTACCGCTACGAGGAGGCACGCACCCGGTGGCGGTGGGCCGAGGCACTGCTGGCCAGCGGCGACCGCGAGGCCGCCCAGCGGGAGGCGACCGAGGCGTGGGCCACCGCCCGCGCGATCGCCGCCGGTCCACTGATCACCGCCGTGACCGACCTGGCGAGGCGCGGGCGACTCGACCTGCCGGGGATGGCCGTCGGCGCCGGGTCCGTGCTGACCGCGCGCGAGTCGGAGGTGCTGGCCCTGGCCGCTGCCGGGCTGAGCAACCGACAGATCGGCGGACGGATGTACATCAGCGCCAAGACCGTCTCGGTGCACATGTCCCGGGTGTTGGACAAGCTCGGTGCGTCCGGGCGAGCGGAGGCGGTGTCGATCGGGCACCGCCGGGGGTTGATCGAGAGCTGAGCGCGGTCAGTGCTCCCAGTAGCTGTACCGCGCGGCGGGCCGGAAGGTTAGCGCCCGGTAGAGCGCCAGCGCCGCCGTGTTGTGTACCTCCACCTGGAGGAACGCCCTGGTCGCCGCAGCTCGGGCAGCCGCGTCCAGGCCCGCGACGGTCAGCGCCCGGCCGATGCCGCGTCGCCGGGCCGCCGGGGTGACGGCCAGACAGGAAAACCCCGCCCAGTCGCCGGGCAGCGCGACCCGGACCACGCCGAGCACCGCGCCGTCCTCGGCCCGGGCGGTCAGGTAGCGAGCCGGGCTGGCGGCGAGCAGTCGGGTGGCGACGTCGTAGCGGTCGGCGGCCGCGGCGGCGGTCTTCACCCCGAGCCACCCGTCCAGCCACGCGGCATCCGGTCGGTCGGCCTCCGCGATCCGGTGATCGGTCGTGGCGCTGTCACCCGGTCGGTCGGCGATCTCGCGGACCCAGACCTCGGTGATCGATCCCTCGACGTATCCCCGGGCGGCCAGCCGGTCGTCCAGCCCGTCAGGCGCCGCGGAGCAGATCCGGAACACCGTCGGTTGACCCGCCGCCGTGTAGCGCCGCTCGATCTCCGCGAGGTGGTCGTCGCTCAGCTCCGCACCGGGCACCGCCGGGACCGCACTGTTCGCGCGCCGGGTCAGGCCATCGGTGAAGCCGAGCAGCCAGCCACCGACCTGGTCGGTGCGGATCGGTCGCCAGGTGTCTCGTTCGACGGCCAGACCCGGGGCGGTGGCGGGCGGGACCGCCCCCGTCATGCGCCGCCCTCGGACGCGTCCTCGTTCGCCGCCTCCGGCGCGGGCGGCAGGGCATCCGTCCCGCCGGCGAGCAGGGCGGTGAACCCGTCCTCGTCCAGGATCCGCAGCCCCAGGTCCCGGGCCTTGGCCTCCTTGGTGCCGGCGTTCTCCCCCACCACCACGAAGTCGGTCTTCTTGGACACCGACCCCGCGGCCTTCCCACCGTGGGCGAGGATCGCCTCCTTCGCCTGGTCACGGCTGTACCCGGCCAGGCTGCCGGTCACCACCACGGTCAGGCCGGTGAGGGTCAGCGGCACCGACTCGTCGCGCTCGTCGCGCATCACGACGCCCGCCCGCGCCCAGCGGTCGACGATCTCGGTGTGCCAGTCCTCGGCGAACCAGTCCCGGATCGACTCGGCGATCGTCGGGCCGACGCCCTCGACCTCGCTGAGCCGGGCCACCGCGTCGTCCTCGGCCAGGGCGGCCCGCAGCTCGGTCATCGACCCGAACTCCTGGGCCAGCGCCCGGGCGGCGGTCGGCCCGACGTTGCGGATGCTCAGCGCGACCAGCACCCGCCACAGCGGCTTGGTCTTGGCCAGGTCCAGCTCGTCCAGCAGGGTGACGGCCTGCTTGGAGTAGGTGTAGTCCCCGCCCGACGCCTTGCGCTCGGCGGCCGTGCGATTCCGCCGGAACGGGGCGCGCCGACGCACCACCCCGTCCTCGTCCGCCTTCGGCTCGCCGGTCTCCGCGTCCCGGACGATCACCTCGACCTGCATCAGGGTGGCCAGGCTCGCCTCCCGCACCCGGCGCCGGTCCTCCGCCGAGGCGTCGGCGGGGTACAGCACCAGATCGAAGAGCTCCGACTCGTTGATCAGCGGCGGCCGTTCGGGCACGACCGGCTGCGTCAGCGCGGCGGCGGTCACCTCGCCCAGCGCGTCGATGTCCAGTGCACCGCGCGAGCCGATGTGCTCGACCCGGCCACGGACCTGCGCGGGGCAGGTGCGCGCGTTCGGGCAGCGCAGGTCGACCTCGCCCTCCCGCATCGGGCGCAGCTCCGCCCCGCATTCGGGACAGTGCGTCGGCATCACCCACGGGGTCCGCGGGTAGCCGTCGTCCTTGAGCGCGGCCACCGGGCCGACGATCTCCGGGATCACGTCCCCGGCCTTGCGCAGCACCACCATGTCGCCGGGCTGGACCCCCTTGGCGGCCACCACGTCCTTGTTGTGCAGGGTGGCCATCGAGACGGTCGATCCGGCCACCCGGACCGGCTCCATCACGCCGTAGGGGGTGACCCGGCCGGTGCGGCCCACGTTCACCTCGATGGACAGCAGCCGGGTGTTCACCTCCTCCGGCGGGTACTTGAAGGCGATGGCCCAGCGCGGAGCACGGCTGGTCGCGCCGAGCCGCCGCTGCAACGCGATCTCGTCCACCTTGACCACGATGCCGTCGATCTCGTGCACGACGTCGTGCCGGTGCTCGCCGTAGTGGTCGATCATCTTCTGGACGCCCGACAGACCGGAGACCACCTCGGTGTACGGCGAGACCGGCACGCCCCACTCCGCGAGCAGGTCGTAGATCTGGGACTGCCGCTCCAGCCCGGTGCCGCCGCTGCCCGCGCCCCAGCGCAGCGCCCCGATGCCGTGGGCGTACATCCGCAACGGTCGGCTGGCGGTGATCGCCGGGTCCTTCTGGCGCAACGACCCCGCGGCGGCGTTCCGGGGATTGGCGAAGGGCGCCTTCCCGGCCGCGACCTGCGCCGCGTTCAGCTTCTCGAACTCCGCGACCGGGAAGAAGACCTCCCCGCGTACCTCGATCTGCTCCGGGTGGGTCGACGGGTCGCCGCCGAGCTCGGCCGGGATCGCGCCGATGGTGCGGATGTTCGCGGTGACGTCCTCACCGGTGCGGCCGTCGCCACGGGTGGCGGCCCGGACCAGCCGCGCCGGACCGTCCCCGTCCCGCTCGTAGAGCAGCGCGATCGCCAGGCCGTCGATCTTCAACTCGGTCAAGTAGTGCAGCCCGGCGTCCTCCGGCAGTTCCAGATCCCGGTGCACCCGCTGCGCCCAGGCGGCGATCTCCTCCGCCGAGAACGCGTTGTCCAGGGAGAGCATGCGCTCGACGTGGTCGACCGACCGGAACCCGCTGGCGACGGCCCCACCGACGGTGCGGGTCGGCGACTCCGGCCCGCCGTAGCCGTAGGCGTCCTCCAGTGCCTCCAGACGGAGCATCAGTCGGTCGTAGGCGGCGTCGTCCGCCAGCGGCGAATCCTGCACGTAGTACGCCTCGCGCATCGCGCGCACCTGGTCGGCCAGCAGCTCCCAGCGGGCCGCCACCTCATCGGTGGACAGCCCCCGGTCGTCGGGGTCCAGGTCACGGCGGGGGTCCGGCGTCGCAGTCACGTCGGCCATCATGCCGCGACCGGCTGACATCCACCCCTCCGCCGATCAGGACAGGGCGGTCGCGACCATCCGATCCACGGCAGGGACCACCCGCGCCCACGAGTCGGTGGACAGTTCCAGCCCCTGGTGCCGTCCGTCACCGACGTACAGCCAGGTGTCCCGGGCCCCCACCCGGCGGTGCAGACACAGGGCGAGCTCCTCGGCGAGCGCCTGGTCCTCCTCGGGGGTCGTCGGGTCCCCGATCCCGCGCAGCTCGGTCACCGGGACGGTGAGCGAGGCGCTGACATGGCGACGGTCGCGGACGTGATCACGCTGCTCGTGCATGACCACGCACCACGGTGGACACGCCTCGGCCAACCAGGGGGGTGGGGTCGTGGGGTGCATGGCTCCTCCTGAGGTCGATCACGAGGGCCCGCCCCCCGTCCCGGACCAGTGTCACGAGGCCCACTGACATCGGGGCGACGCGGCCGCGGGCCGCCGTGCTCACGAGAATCCGAGCAACTCCCCGGGGGTCACCTGCAGGTCGTCGGCGAGCTGTTCCACCGACTGCAACGTCAGGTTGCGCTCACCGCGCTCCACGCCGCCGATGTACGTCCGGTGCACGCCCAGGCGATCGGCGAGCGCTTCCTGGCTCAACCCCTGCTCCTCGCGGAATCGGCGCAGTTCCTGGCCGACACGGCGCTGCAGCTCTCCCTTCACCCGACCAACGGTCGAGCCTCGCTACTGATCCGTCTACATACTTATCAGTAGCACAAGGTGTTGCGCCGAGTCGATGGCCGGTCCAGCATCCGGTCCCGGCACCCGCAGTGCGCGCCCGCACCGCGCCGGGCGGGTCAGCCCCGTTCAGCCCCCGACTCGGCACCCTCCGCCGGACCCGCACCCGGCTCCCCGGTGCCGCACAGCAACTCCCGCCAGCCGACACCGAGCCGGTCCGCGAGTTCGGTCACCGTGCTCAGCGTGAGATTCCGCTCGCCGCGTTCGACCGCCCCGACGAAGGTCCGGTGGTAGCCGATCGAGTGCGCGAGCTGCTCCTGGCTGAGACCACGATCCTGCCGAATCCGCCGCAGCGAGGAACCCAACGTGTGGTGGAGTTCCCTTCCCATGACCGCCAGCGTGAGGGGGTCGCTACCTATCCGTCGACAGACCGATGGGTAGCAGAACCCTGGTGACCAGCGGTTTCGCCGGAACGACGCCGACGCCACCGCGTCCAGCCGACCCAGGCGACCACCATCAGGCCGACCAGCACCGCCGCACCGGCCGCCCAACTGCCCGCCACCGACGCGGCGGCGAGTGGCACGGACTCGGTCGCCTCGGAGGGCGCCCAGGTGCACACCGCCGATGCCGGCAGCACCGCGTACGTCACCTCGGCGTCGTCCGTCCCGGCGGCCGCCGCTGCCACGCAGGGCTGTTCGGTGCCCGCACCGGTCAGCATCGAGCCGGTGGCGACCTGCACCCAGAACACGATCAGGGTCAGCAGTCCGGCGAGTGCCAGCCCGGAGCCGATCAGCAGCAGCAGCGCCGACCACACCGCGCCCCGCCCATTAGCGGACCCGCCGGACGCCCGCGCGGCCGCACCACCAGTCGCCCCGTCGGGCCCCGGTCCGGTCGCACCACCCCCGGCCGCGGGCATCCCCCCGGTCCCGCGACCAGCCGGCCCGGTCCAGGCCGGGTCGTCCGGCACCGCACGTCCCGCCACGTTCAGTCCTCCGCTCGTTCGGCGACGAGCTCCGCCGCCCGCGCCACGGTCGCCAGGGTGGCCCGTGCCGTCCGCACCGCCTCGGGTGCCCCGATCTCCGGTGCGGGCGCCAGCAGCGTGACCGCCCCGAGCCGATCGTTCGGCAGGCCGACCCGCCGCCACCCGTCCAGCACCGGCTGGGCGACCCCGCGCACGTCCGGCCCCGCGCACTGCGAGGTGCGCGGCGGATCGACCTGGGCGAACAGCCGCAGTCCGGCTTCCACCGCCTCGGCGACCGGCTCCCAGCGCCGCTCGTCCAGACTCGACACCGTCACCCCGATCCCGTCCGCGCCGGAGCGTCGCACCACCGGTGCCAGCGTCGCCCCGGTGCCCAGGTGGATGGCGACCCGGGCCGCGCCAGACGCCCGCAGCAGGTCGACCGCCCGGGTCAGCCGCTCCGCCACCTCCGCGGCGGGCACCGACCGCAGCCGCGCATAGCCGGAGAAGGTGGGCAACGTCCCGGCGACCACGGCTGCCAGCAGCGGCTCGTGCAGCAGCACCGTCGGCGCGGCCTCCGGGAGCACCCGGCCGATCGCCGCCAGGTGATCGCCGATCCCGGCGGCCAGTGACTCGACGATCTCGGTGACCGCGCCCCGGTCCGCCACCGCCCGGTCGCCGCGGGCCAGGTACACCGATCCGGCCAGGGTCAGCGGGCCGCACACCGGCACCAGCAACGGCCCCGACCAGCCGTGCGCCGCGACCGCGAGCGCGTCGACCTGCTCCCGCCGGGCGGCATCGAGACGCGCCGCGTCGTGACCGGGCCGGTCGGCGAACCGCCAGCCGTGCGGTCCGAGTTCGGCGGGCAGGTCCAGCAGCAGCCCGAGTCCGGCACCGACCCCGGTGTGCTCGGGTCCGCGGTCCGGGAGGCGGACCGCCCAGGGCATGCCGACCGCCGGATCGGGGGTCTCGGCGATCTCGCCGGTGACCGCGCTCTGCGCTTCCAGCTGGTCGTCACCCGGCCAGGGGCCAGCCCCGGAGACCTCGACGCTCATGCGGTCAGGGCCGTCGGGCCGGCCGGGGTCGGTGCGGCGCCGCGCGGGTGGGTCGCCGACGCCGTGGCCTGCCCCAGCACCCGGTCGCCGTCGTAGAGCACCGCCGACTGGCCCGGCGCGACGCCACGCAGTCGGTCGTCGTCCACCTCGATCCGCAGGCCGCCGTCCGCAGTGGCCAACGCCCGGACCGGCACCGCGCCGCCGTGCGCCCGCACTTGGAGCAGGCAGTCGATCCAGTCCTCCGGCGCGGGCACGAACCACACCGTGTCCTCGCCGTCCACCGCCCCGACGGTCAGGTCCTCGGCGGAGCCGACCACCACCCGGTTCTGCACCGGCTCGATGGACAGCACGTAGCGCGGCTTGCCGTCCGGCGCCGGCCGGTCGATGTGCAGCCCCTTGCGCTGCCCGACCGTGAAGCCGTACGCGCCGTCGTGCTCGCCCAGCACGGTCCCGTCGGCGGTGACGATCTCCCCGGGCCGCGAGCCGAGCCGGTCCCGCAGGAATCCCTGCGTGTCGCCGTCGGCGACGAAGCAGATGTCGTAGGAGTCCGGCTTGGCGGAGACGCTCAGCCCCCGGGCGGCCGCCTCGGCGCGCACCTGCTCCTTGGACTCCACCTCCCCCAGCGGGAACATCGCCCGGGCCAACCGCTGCGGGCCCATCACCGCGAGCACGTACGACTGGTCCTTGAGCGGGTCCACCGACCGGCGCAGCAGGGGCAGACCCGCGTCGTCGACCCCGGCCCGGGCGTAGTGACCGGTGCACACCGCGTCGAAACCCAGCGCCAGCGCCTTGTCCAGCAGCGCGTCGAACTTGATGTGCTCGTTGCAGCGCACACACGGATTCGGGGTGCGCCCCGCCTCGTACTCGGACAGGAAGTCCGCGATCACGGTGTCCTCGAACCGCTCGGACAGGTCCCAGACGTAGTACGGGATGCCGAGCACGTCCGCCGCGCGCCGGGCGTCACCGGCGTCCTCGATCGAGCAGCAGCCCCGGGACCCGGTCCGCATCTGCGCCCGGTTCCGGGAGAGCGCCATGTGCACCCCGACCACTTCGTGCCCGGCGTCGACGGCGCGTGCGGCGGCCACCGCCGAGTCGACACCACCGGACAACGCCGCCAGCACCCGCATCAGCGCACCCCCACCAGTCCGGCGGCCCGCGCCCGCTGCACCACACCCGGCAGCGCCGCCAGCAGCGCCGTCACGTCCTCCTCGGTCGAGGTCCGGCCCAGGCTGAACCGCAGCGCACCCCGCGCCGTCGGCTCGTCCAGCCCCATCGCCAGCAGCACGTGCGAGGGCTGCGGCACCCCGGCCTGGCAGGCCGATCCGGTCGAGCACTCGACCCCCGCGCTGTCCAGCAGGAACAACAGCGAATCTCCCTCACAGCCGGGGAAGGTGAGGTGGGCGTTGCCCGGCAGCCGGTCGGCCCCGGTCGCACCCCGCGGCACGGCATCCGGGACGGCCGCCAGCACCCCGGCGACCAGCCGGTCCCGCAGTGCCGCGAGACGTGCCGCGGTCTGCTCGCGCTCGGCCACCGCCTGCTCCACCGCCACGGCCAACGAGGCGATACCGGCCACGTCCAGCGTGCCCGAGCGCACCCCGCGCTCCTGCCCGCCACCGTGCAGCACCGGGGTGAGGTCCAGTCCGCGCCGGGCCAGCAGCGCCCCGGCACCGACCGGGCCGCCCAGCTTGTGCCCGGTCAGTGTCAGCGCGTCCAGGCCGGAGGCGGCGAAGTCGACGGGCAGCTGGCCGACCGCCTGCACCGCGTCGGAGTGCACCGGCACCCCGTGCGCCGCCGCGATCCGGGTGATCTCGGTCACCGGCTGCACCGTGCCGACCTCGTTGTTCGCCCACATCACCGACACCAGCGCCGTGCGCTCGCCGTGGGCCGCGAGCTCGGCCGCCAGCTCCTCCGGGTCGACCCTGCCCTCGCCGTCCACCCCGAGGAACACCAGCTCGGCCCCCTCGTGCGCGGCCAGCCACTCGGCCGGGTCGAGCACCGCGTGGTGTTCGACCGACGACACGATGATCCGGCGTCGTTGCTGGTCAGCGGCCTGCCGAGCGGTGTAGACACCCTTGATCGCCAGGTTGTCGGCCTCCGTACCGCCGCTGGTGAAGATGACCTCGGACGGACGCGCGCCGACCGCCGCCGCCAGGCGTTCCCGCGATTCCTCGACCACCCGGCGGGCCGCCCGACCGGCGGTGTGCAGCGATGACGGGTTCCCGGCGGCCAGGTGTGCGGTCAGCGCCGCCACCGCCTCCGGGGTCATCGGCGTGGTCGCCGCATGGTCCAGATACGCGTTCACGCCACGAGTCTACGAACGGGTTTGGCAGGATGTGCGCGTGAGTGCCGACGACGCGACGACGCCAACCCCGGCCCCGCTGGCCTTCAGCGGGCAACGCCTGGACTGGCGCGACCTGCCGCGCGGCGTCCGCACCCGGATCCAGGAGCTGGCCGGCGCGCAGGTCACCGCCGAGATGAGCGCCACCACCGGCTTCAGCCCCGGCTTCGCCGCGGTGCTCGAACTCGCCGACGGTCGCGGGGTGTTCGTCAAGGCGGTCTCCCCCGAACAGAACCCGCAGTCGCCCGAGCTGGCCCGGGCCGAGGTGCGCGCCGCACAGGCCATTCCGGCCCAGGTGCCCGCGCCCCGGCTGCTCTGGCACGACGACGACGGCGACTGGGTGCTGCTCGGCTTCGAGGTCGCCACCGGTCGCCCGCCGTTGCTGCCCTGGCGCCCGGCCGAGCTCCGCCGGGTGTTGGAGGCGATGGCCGTGCTGTCCGAGGCGACGCCGCTGCCCGGTCACCGGCTGCCGGGCACCGATGAGCACTTCGCCGCCGACTTCCGGGGCTGGCACACCCTGGCCGAGGGCCCGGGCAGCGCCCTCGACCGCACCGCCGACTGGGCGGAGGGCACCGGCGAGTGGCTGCGCGCGCACCTGGACACCCTGTGCACCTGGTCCGAGGACGCCACCGCCGCGCTGGTGGGCGACCGGCTGGTGCACGGCGACCTGCGGGCGGACAACGTGATGATCGACGTCGAGCACGTCGCCCTGATCGACTGGCCGCACGCCAGCGTCGGCGCCGCCTGGGCGGACCTGGCCTTCATGGTGCCCAGCATCGCGATGCAGGGCGGTGGCAGACCGCAGGAGATCTTCTGGGCCCAGCCGATGTCCGCCGGGCTGGAGCCGGAACGGCTGCGGGCGGCGGTCGCCGGGCTGGCCGGGTACTTCACCCACGGGGCGTTGCAGCCCCCGCCGCCCGGCATCCCGAACCTGCGCCGGTTCCAGCAGGCGCAGGCCGAGCAGGCGCTCCTCTGGCTGCGCGACCTGGCCTGAGGCTCAGCCTCGCCGGGCCCGTAGCTCGGCGCTGACCGCCGGCAGCACCTCGAACAGGTCCCCCACGATCCCGTAGTCGGCGATCTCGAAGATCGGTGCCTCCGGGTCCGGGTTGATCGCGACGATCGTGCCGGATGCCTGCATGCCGCCCCGGTGGTGCACCGCGCCGGAGACCCCGGCACCGATGTACAGCCGCGGCGTCACGGTGACCCCGGTCTGGCCGATCTGCGCCTCGTGCCCGATCCAGCCCTCGTCGGTGGCGACCCGGGTGGCCCCCACCGCGCCGCCCAGGACGTCCGCGAGCTCCTCCAACGGACCGAAGTCGCCGTCGGTGCCCCGCCCGCCGACCACCACCACATCCGCCGACCCGAGGTCCGGCCGGTCGGAGGCGGCGGTCGGGGTGTGCTCGACCACCCGGATCCCGCGGCTCGCGGCCGCCGCCGACACGGTGTGCTCCCGCACCGTCGCCGCCGGACCGTCCACCGGCTCCGCGAACACGGCGCCGGCCTTGAGCAGGACGATCGCCGGGCTGGTCAGCACCGCGCACTGTGTGGTCCAGGTCCCGGCGAGCACCGTCTTGTCCGCGACGATCCGGCCGGAGTCGTCCCGCCGGACCGCGGTCGCGTCCGAGACCACGCCCGCACCGGTGGCCACCGCCAGATGCGCGGCGACCTCCTTGCCGTCGAAGCTCGACGTGCTCAGCACCACGTCGTGCGCCGCCACCGCGACCAGGGCAGCACCCTGCACCGCCGTCAGTCGGGCGTCGGCGTCGGTCACCCGCACCCGGTGCAGCACGCCCGCCCCGTACCGACCGAGCTGCTCCGGCACGTCGGCGGCCATCCGCTCACCGATCCACACCGCCTGCACGTCGCCGAGCGCCCGTCCGGCGGTGACCGCCTCTAGGGCCGCCGGACGCAGGTCGCCGTCCTCGGTGTGGTCCAGCAGGACCAGAACCTCGCTCATCGCACGTCCTCCCGCACCAGACCCTGCTCGACCAACCACGCTGCCAGCTCCCGCCCCGCATCGGCTCCCCCGGTGACCAACACCCGGTCCTCGCGCGGCGGCCGCGGCGCGGCGGTCAGCACCGCGGTCCGCGATCCGGCGGCCCCGACCTCGCCCGGCTCCAGGCCCAGGTCGGCGAGCGCGATGGTCTCCACCGGCTTCTTGCGCGCGGCCATGATCGCCTGGAAGTTCGGGTAGCGCGGCTCGTTGGCCCGATCGGTGACCGACACCAGGGCAGGCAGCGGCGCCGCCAGCACCTCGGTGGCGTGGTCCAGGTCGCGGCGCACCGTGACCTCACCGTCGGCGACCGTCACCTCCGCCGCCAGGGTCAGCGCGGGCAGGTCCAGCAGATCGGCCAGGGTGGCGGGCAGCAGCGAGGTCAGGCCGTCCAGCCCGGCCATCCCGGTCAGCACCAGGTCCACGTCCCCCACCCGCCGGATCGCCGCCGCCAGCACCCGCGCGGTGGCGAACACGTCCGACCCGGCGATGTCGTCGTCGAGCACGTGCACCGCGGCGTCGGCGCCCAGCTGCAACCCGCGCCGGGCGGCGTCCTCGGCATCGTCCGGTCCGACGGTGATCACCACGACCTCGACGTCCTCGTCGCTGCCCTCGGCGATCTGGGCCGCCGCCTCCAACGCGTTCTCGTCCAGCTCGTTGATCGTCCCGTCACCGCCGGTCCGGACCACGCGGTGGTCGGGACCCAGTTCACGATCGGCCTGGATGTCGGGCACATGCTTGACGCACACCACGATCTTCACCCGGTGAACGTTACCCGCCCGCGACAGGCAGCAGAATGGACCCGTGAGCGCCCCCACCCCCACCCGACTCGGCGTGCACGTGGTCGAGGACGGCGTCGAGGTCGCCGTGCTCGCCCCGCACGCCGACGCCATCGACCTGTGCCTGTTCGACGACGAGGGCACCGAGCGCAGGATCCGGCTCGAGGGTCCGGAACTCGGCGTGTTCTTCGCCCGGGTGCCCGGCATCCGGGCCGGTCAGCGCTACGGACTGCGTGCCCACGGACCGTGGGACCCGGTGAACGGTCTGCGCTACAACCCGGCCAAGCTGCTGGTCGACCCGTACGCGGTGGGGCTGACCGGTGAGCTCGGGTACGGCCCGGAGACCTACGGGCACCGGGTGGAGGACGGCGACCCCTACGGGCCGGCCGACGACCGGGACTCGGCGGGGCACGTGCCCTACGGCGTCGTGCTCGACCTCGACCAGGACGACGCGGCCGACCCGACGACCAACCGGCCGCACGTCCCATGGTCGGACACGGTGATCTACGAGGCGCACGTCCGCGGCCTGACCGCCCGGCACCCGGAGATCCCGGCCGACGAGCGCGGCACCTACGCCGCCCTCGGCCACCCGGCGCTGATCCAGCACCTGCACCGCCTGGGTGTGACCGCCGTCGAACTGCTGCCGCTCCAGGCCTGCGCGCCCGAACCGCACCTGGTCTCGCGCGGGATGACCAACTACTGGGGCTACAACACGCTCGGCTTCTTCGCGCCGGACCCGCGCTGGGCATCGGCGGCCGCCCGGGCGGCCGGACCAGCCGCCGTGCTGGCCGAGCTGCGCACCGCGATCCACCGCCTGCACGAGGCCGGGATCGAGGTGCTGCTGGACGTGGTCTACAACCACACGCCGGAGGGCGGGCTGGGTGGTCAGCACCTGAGCCTGCGCGGGCTGGACTCGGCGGTCTACTACCTGCACGACGGCGCGCACCCGGCCGCGCTGGCGGATGTCACCGGCTGCGGCAACACCCTGGACTTCCGGCGGACCGAGGTGGTCCGCCTCGCCCTGGACTCGTTGCGGCACTGGGTCCAGCAGGTCGGGGTGGACGGCTTCCGCTTCGACCTGGCCGTGACCCTCGCCCGGGGACACGGCGGCTTCGACCCCGACCACCCGTTCCTGGTCGCCACCGCCACCGACCCGGCGCTGCAGGACGTGAAGCTGATCGCCGAGCCGTGGGACATCGGCCCCGGCGGCTGGCGGACCGGCCAGTTCCCGGTGCCCTGGTCGGAATGGAACGACAAGTTCCGGAACTCGGCGCGGTCGTTCTGGCTCGCCGACCCGGCCCGGGCCACGCATGGCGACGCCGGTCACCGGGTCCGTGACCTGGCGACCCGACTGTCCGGCTCGGTGGACCTGTTCGGGCACTCCGATCCCCCGCTGCGCCGGGGCACCCGGGCGAGCGTCAACTACGTCACCGCGCACGACGGCTTCACCCTGGCCGACCTGGTCGCCTACGAGCACAAGCACAACGAGGCCAACGGCGAGCAGAACCGGGACGGCACCGACGACAACCGCTCCTGGAACCACGGCATCGAGGGCCCGGTGGAGGCCACCGCCGTCGCCGCTGACATCCTGCCGATCCGGCGCCGGTCCATCCGCAACCTGCTCGGCACCCTGCTGCTGTCCGCCGGGACCCCGATGCTCACCGCCGGGGACGAGATGGGCCGCACCCAGCAGGGCAACAACAACGCCTACTGCCAGGACGGCGACCTGTCCTGGCTGCCCTGGGAGCTGGCACCGTGGCGGCAGGACCTGCTGGCCACCACCCGGCATCTGACGGCCCTGCGCCGCACGCATCCGGCGTTGCGCGGCGAGCGGTTCTACACCGGCCGACCGCTGGACCGCCCGGACCTGTCCTGGTTCGACCCGCAGGGCGAGCCGTTCACCCACGACCGCTGGCACGACGGCGACCTCCGCACGCTCCAGATGCTGCGGATCAGCGGCGACGACCAGGCGCTCCTGGTGCTGAACGGCGCGCTGGAACCGCAGCAGGTCACCCTCGCCCCCGGGGCCGACTGGCGACTCGCCTGGGACTCCGTGTGGGAGCACCCGGACGAGGCCACCCCGGGGGACGAGGTGATGGAACCGCTGAGCCTGCGGCTGTACGTCGGTTAGGCGTTCGCCACCAGGCCGATCTCCGCCACCGAGCTCAGCCCGGCGTGCCGCGGCACCACCCGCACGCTGTACCCGAACGGCCCGGACGCCTCCAGCGTCACGTCGCCGGCGAAGGCGTGCCGCCCGGCCTCGTAGCTCTCGGTCAGGGTCAGCGGGTCGGTGCTGAACGCGTCCAGCTCGTCGCTCTCCGACACCCGCCCGTGCACCACCTGCACCTCGACGTCCGTCGGGTCCAGGTCGCCCAGGGAGACGTAGGCCCGCACGTGCAGGGTGTCGCCGACCTGCGGCACCTCGCCGAGGCCGGCGGACTCGACGTGGTCCACCCGGACGCCCTGCCAGCCGGCGCGCACCCGACTCTTCCAGGCCGCGAGTTCGCGGGCACCGGTCAGGTCGGCCGCCGCCAGCTCCCGCCCGGCGGCCGCTGCGGGGGCGTACAGCCGGTCGACGTACTCGGCGACCATCCGGGTCGCCTGCACCTTCGGGCCGAGTGTGGCCAGGGTGTGCCGGACCATCGCCAGCCAGCGCTGCGGCAGCCCGTGCGCGTCACGGTCGTAGAACCGGGGGGCGACCTGGTTCTCGATCAGGTCGTAGAGCGCCGCCGCCTCCAGGTCGTCCCGGTGGTCGGCGTCCTCCACTCCGTCCGCGGTCGGGATCGCCCAACCGTTCTCGCCGTCGAACCACTCGTCCCACCAGCCGTCCAGGATCGACAGGTTCAGCCCGCCGTTCAGGGCCGCCTTCATCCCGGAGGTGCCACAGGCCTCCAGCGGGCGCAGCGGGTTGTTCAGCCACACGTCGCAGCCCGGGTACAGCGACTGGGCCATCGCGATGTCGTAGTTCGGCAGGAAGACGATCCGGTGCCGGACGTCGGCCTGGTCGGCGAACCGCACCAGCTGCTGGATCAGCCGCTTGCCCTGCTCGTCCGCCGGGTGCGACTTGCCCGCGATCACCAGCTGGATCGGCCGCTCCGGGTCGGTGAGCAGCCGGGTCAGTCGCTCCGGGTCGCGCAGCATCAGGGTGAGCCGCTTGTAGGTCGGCACCCGCCGGGCGAAGCCGATGGTCAGCACATCCGGGTCGAGCACCCCGTCCACCCAGCCGAGCTCGGCCGGGCTGGCACCACGCTCGCCCCAGGACTTGCGGACCCGACGCCGCGCCTCGGTCACCAGCGCCTCGCGGAGGGTGTGCCGCACCCCCCACAGCTCGGCGTCGCTGATCGCGTCCGGGCGCAGCCAGTCGTCGTCCTCGGTCAGGCGTTCGGCCGCCAGGTCGCTCAGTCGCCGGTCGACCCAGGTCGGCGCGTGCACCCCGTTGGTCACCGAGGTGATCGGCACCTCGGAGTCGTCGAAGCCCGGCCACAGCCCGTCGAACATCCCGCGGGAGACCTCGCCGTGCAGCAGCGAGACGCCGTTGGCCCGACCGCCCAGCCGCAGACCCATCACCGCCATGTTGAACATCAGCGGGTCGCCGCCCGGGTAGTCCTCGGCACCCAGCGCCAGCACCCGGTCCACCGGCACCCCGGCGTCGGCGTGCGCGCCACCGAAGTACTGCCCGACCAGCCCGGCCTCGAACCGGTCGATCCCGGCGGGCACCGGGGTGTGCGTGGTGAACACCGTCGCCGCCCGCACCGCCTCCAGTGCCTCGTCGAAGCCGAGCCCGGCGTCGGTGACCAGTTCCCGGATCCGCTCCACCCCGAGGAACCCGGCGTGGCCCTCGTTGGTGTGGTAGACCTCCGGCGCCGGTGCGCCGCTCAGTCGGGACCACACCCGCAGCGCACGCACACCGCCCACGCCGAGCAGCAGCTCCTGCTGCAATCGGTGCTCGCCGCCGCCGCCGTACAGCCGGTCGGTGACCTTGCGGGCCTGCTCGTCGTTCTCGGGCACATCGGAGTCGAGCAGCAGCAGCGGCACCCGGCCGACGGTCGCCACCCAGATGTGCGCGTGCAGGGTCCGGTCGCCCGGCAGCGCGATCCGCACCGTCGCGGCGGTGCCGTCGGCCTCGCGCAGCAGGGTCAGCGGCATCCCGTCCGGGTCCAGCACCGGGTAGCTCTCCACCTGCCAGCCGTCCCGGGTCAGCGCCTGCCGGAAGTACCCGGCGCCGTAGAGCAGCCCGACGCCGATGATCGGCACCCCCAGGTCGGAGGCGCTCTTGAGGTGGTCACCGGCCAGGATGCCGAGGCCGCCGGAGTACTGCGGCAGCACGGCGGTGATCCCGAACTCGGGCGAGAAGTAGCCGATCGAGCTGGGCAGGTTCTCGCTCTCCTGCCGCCGCTGGTACCAGCGCGGCTCGGTCACGTACTCGCGCAGATCGGCGGCGGCGGACCTGACGGCGGTGACCACGGCCGGATCGGCCGCCAGCTCGGCCAGGCGTTCGGGGGCGAGTGCGCCGAGCAGGGCCACCGGATCGCCGTGCACCTGGGCCCAGACCTCCGGGTCGATGCGGGCGAACAGGTCGCGGGTCGGCGCGTGCCAGGACCAGCGGAGGTTGTGCGCCAGCTCGTCCAGATCGGCGAGCGCGGCGGGCAGGGAGGTGCGGACGGTGAATCGACGGATCGCTCTCACCCGATTCACCCTACGCAGGTGACCTGGGTCACGACCAGGGCCTTCAGATGAATTCGCGCCACCGGATGCCCAGCACCCCGACCAGTGGATAGGTTCGCGGATGTGACCTCGACGACTCCGGCCCCTCGCCGATCCCGCCGCGCCCCCGCGGCCAAGAACACCGCACCGGCCGCCGTCCTCGGGCAGCCCCCGATGGGCAGGATCCCGGTGGTGGACGTCTCCCCCGTGGTGGAGGCAGGACGCTGGCCCGCGAAGGCGGCGGTCGGCGAGGCGGTGCCGATCCAGGCCACCGTGTTCCGCGAGGGGCACGACGCCGTGGCCGCCACCGCCGTCCTGGTCGACCCGGACGGCCGTGACCACGCGAAGGCCCTGATGGTCGACATCGCCCCGGGCCTGGACCGCTACGAGGCACGGCTGGTCCCGGACCGGCCCGGTCGCTGGGGGTTCCGAGTCGAGGGCTGGTCCGACCCGTACGGCACCTGGTCGCATGACGCGCCGCTGAAGGTGGAGGCCGGGGTCGACGTCGAGCTGATGCTCGCGGAAGGCGCCCGGCTGCTGGAACGCGCGGCCGAGCCGCTGGTCGGTGCCGCCGCGACCACCCTGACCGATGCCGCGACCGCGCTGCGTGACGGTGCCCGACCGGCCCAGGCCCGCCTCGCTGCCGGGCTGACCGACGCCGTGCGCGCCGTACTGGCCGAGCACCCGGTGCGCGAGCTGCTCAGCGCCTCGCCGACCTACCCGCTGGTGGTCGACCGCACCCTGGCCCTGTCCGGCGCCTGGTACGAGATCTTCCCGCGCTCGATCGGCGCCCGTTATGACGAGGCCACCGGCGCGTGGAGCTCCGGCACCCTGCGCACCGCCGCGGAGGACCTGCCCCGGATCGCCGACCTCGGCTTCGACGTGGTCTACCTGACCCCGATCCACCCGATCGGCACCACCCACCGCAAGGGCCGCAACAACACCCTCGAGACCCGCCCCGGCGACCCGGGTTCGCCCTACGCCATCGGGTCGCCCGACGGCGGTCACGACGCCATCGACCCCACCCTAGGCACCTTCGAGGACTTCGACGCGTTCGTCGCGCGGGCCAAGGACCTGGGGATGGAGATCGCCCTCGACCTGGCGCTGCAGTGCTCCCCCGACCACCCCTGGGTCACCGAGCACCCGGAGTGGTTCACCACCCGGCTGGACGGCACCATCGCCTACGCCGAGAACCCGCCGAAGAAGTACCAGGACATCTACCCGCTGAACTTCGACAACGACCCGGAGGGCATCTACGCCGCCGTCCGGGCCGTCCTGCAGGTGTGGATCGACCACGGCGTGACCGCCTTCCGGGTGGACAACCCGCACACCAAGCCGCTGAGCTTCTGGGAGCGCCTGCTCGCCGACATCCGGGCCGCCCACCCCGAGGTGGTCTTCCTCTCCGAGGCGTTCACCCGCCCGGCCATGATGCTCAACCTGGCCCGGATCGGCTTCCACCAGTCGTACACCTACTTCACCTGGCGCAACACCAAGGAGGAGCTGGCCGAGTACCTCACCGAGGTCTCCGGCGAGCACGGTTCCTGGATGCGGCCGAGCTTCTGGCCGACCACCCACGACATCCTCACCCCGTTCATGCAGACCGGCGGCGCCGCCGGCTTCGCGATCCGCGCAGTGCTGGCAGCCCTCGGCTCCCCGACCTGGGGGATCTACACCGGCTACGAGCTGGTCGAGGACGTTCCCCGCCCCGGTGTCGAGGAACAGATCGACAACGAGAAGTACGAGTTCAAGCCGCGGGACTGGTCGCAGGCCGAGCCGATCGGCATCGCCGCCCTGCTGCGCGACCTCAACACGATCCGACGCGCGCACCCGGCCCTGCGCCAGCTGCGCAATCTCACCGTGCACCCGACCAGCGACCCGAACCTGCTGGCCTTCTCCCGACACCTGCCCGCCGACCTGTCCCCCACCGGGCGCGCCGACACCGTGCTGGTGGTGGTCAACCTCGACCCGCACGGCGCGCACGACGGCACCCTGGACCTCGACCTGCACGCACTCGGCATCACCGACGCCGAGTCCCGGTTCGTGGCCCACGACGTGCTCTCCCAGGAGGTCTACGCCTGGGACGCCCACCCCTGGGTCCGGCTCGATCCCTACCAGCGGGTGGCGCACGTCATCCAGGTCGAGCGGGTGTGAGGGTGGCCCCGGCCTCCGACTCGGGCGCGCCGAGCACCCAGGCGATCGCGATCTCCGCGCTGCCGCCCCGCCGCCAGCCCGAGGTGCCGGAACGCACCGAGGTCAGCGGGCTGTCCGACGACCCGGAGTGGTACCGCACCGCGGTGTTCTACGAGGTGATGATCCGGTCGTTCTCCGACTCCTCCGGCGCCGGGTCCGGTGACCTGCGCGGCTTCACCGAGCGCCTGGACTACCTGCACTGGCTGGGCGTCGACTGCCTGTGGCTGCCGCCGTTCTTCCCCTCGCCCCTGCGGGACGGCGGTTACGACGTCGCAGACTTCACCGCCGTGGCCTCGCAGTACGGCAGCATCGAGGACTTCACCGCACTGATCCAGGCGGCGCACGACCGGGGCATCCGGGTGGTGGTCGACCTGGTGATGAACCACACCAGCGACCAGCACCCGTGGTTCCAGGCGTCCCGCTCCGACCCGGACGGCCCCTACGGCGACTTCTACGTCTGGAGCGACGACAACACCCGCTACCCGGACGCCCGGATCATCTTCGTGGACACCGAGTCCTCGAACTGGACCTTCGACCCGGTGCGCCGGCAGTACTTCTGGCACCGGTTCTTCAGCCACCAGCCCGATCTGAACTTCGACAACCCCCGGGTCGCCGAGGCGATGATCGACGTCGCCCGGTTCTGGCTCCGGCTCGGGGTGGACGGCTTCCGGCTGGACGCGGTGCCATACCTGTTCGAACGGGACGGCACCAACGGGGAGAACCTGCCGGAGACGCACGAGTTCCTGCGCCGGCTGCGGGCGGCGATCGACGAGGAGTTCCCCGGCCGGATCATGCTGGCCGAGGCGAACCAGTGGCCGGAGGACGTGGTCGAGTACTTCGGCACCGAGGCCGAGCCCGAGTGCCACATGTGCTTCCACTTCCCGGTGATGCCGCGGATCTTCTACGCCCTGCGCGACCAGCGGGCCACCGCCATCGTCGACATCCTGGCCGACACCCCCCGGATCCCCGCCGGTGCCCAGTGGAGCACCTTCCTGCGCAACCACGACGAGCTCACCCTGGAGATGGTCTCCACCGAGGAGCGCGCCTCGATGTACGGCTGGTACGCGCCGGACTCCCGGATGCGCGCGAACATCGGCATCCGCCGTCGGCTCGCGCCCCTGCTGGACGACTCGCGCAAGGAGATCGAACTCGCCCACTCGCTGCTGCTCTCCCTGCCCGGCAGCCCCTGCCTGTACTACGGCGACGAGATCGGCATGGGCGACAACATCTGGCTGCCCGACCGGGACGCCGTCCGCACCCCGATGCAGTGGACCCCGGACCGGAACGCCGGGTTCTCCACCGCCGACCCCGGCAAGCTGTACCTGCCGGTGAACCAGTCGCTGGTGCACCACTACAACAACGTGAACGTCGAGGCGCAGCTCGCCCAGAGCACCTCGCTGCTGCACTGGGTGCGCGGCATGCTCGCCGTGCGCCGCCGCTACCCCGCCCTGGGCCGCGGCGACTACCAGGCGGTGGCGGCCGACAACGAGGCGGTGCTCGCCTTCACCCGGGACGACGGCCACCAGCGGCTGTTGGTGGTCGCCAACCTCGCGTCCACCGCCCGGTCGGCGACGATCACCGCCCCCGCCCTGGCCGGCCGCACCCTGCGGGACGTCTTCGGTGGCGGCGACTTCCCCGCGGTGTCCGAGGACGGGACCCTGACCCTGACCCTCGGGTCGCGCGACTTCTACTGGCTGGCGGTGCAGTGATGTCCGACCGACAGGTATCGCACGAGCCGCGCGACGACGCGTTGGCGGCGCTCCTGGGTCCTTGGCTGCCGCACCGCCGGTGGTTCCCGGCCAAGGGGACCGACGCCCGGGTGAGCGCCCTGGGCGGCACCAGCCTGGCGGACCCGCAGGCGGAGGCCGATGTCCGGGTGCTGCTGCTCCGGGTCGAGTCCGGCTCCGGTGAGTCGGTGCTCCAGGTGCCGCTCACCCTGCGCCCGGCGGTGGACAGTCCGGACGCCCCCGACGACCCGGCCCTGCTGGTCGGCACCCTGCCGGACGGCACCCGGGTCCGGGACGGTGCCGGTGACCCCGCGTTCCTGCGCGCCTGGCTGGCCGACGCCGAGTCCGACCCGGATTCCCCGGTGCGCTCGGACCAGCTCGGCGACCCGCGGGTGATCTCCGGTGAGCAGTCGAACACCTCGGTGATCCTGCCCGGGGCCGGCCCCGGTGGTCGCACCGCCATGCTCAAGGTGTTCCGCGGCCTGTCCGCGGGCGAGAACCCGGACGTCGACGTCCCGCGCGCCCTGGCCCGGGTCGGCTGGGAGCACGTGCCGCGACCGCTGGCCTGGATGTCGGCCCGGTGGCCGGACCGACAGGGCGTGGTGCACGGCCACCTCGAGGTGCTCAGCGCCTTCGTCCCCGGTGCCCAGGACGGCTTCGAGCTCGCCTGCGAGGTGGCCGGTCGCGGTGAGTCCTTCGCCGACCTGTCCCGGGAGCTCGGCGAGGTGATCGCCCAGATGCACGTCGCACTGGCCAAGGCCCTCCCGGTCGACGACGACGACGACGCCACCCGGGACCTCGATCCGACCGACGCCCCGCCGCACTCCCGTGCGCACTCCCCCGCGCACCCCGACCCGAGCGACCCCACCGGCGTCGGCCCCGGGACCACCGTCCGCGACCCCGAGCTGGACGCCGAGGCGCCGGAGCACGGCTCCGCCGCCGAGCACGGGTCACCGGCCGCCCACGACCTGGCCCGGTCCCTGACCGAGCGCTATGCCTGGGCCGCGGGCATCGTCCCCCAGCTCGCCGAATACCGGGAGGCGGTGCACTCGCTCGCCGACCGGGTGCGGATCCTCACCGGGCTGCCCGATCGGCAGCGCGTCCACGGTGACCTGCACCTGGGTCAGGTGTTGCGCGGCGACGACACCTGGTACGTCCTGGACTTCGAGGGCGAACCACTGCGGCCGATGTCCGAGCGCACCCGTCCCGACCAGCCCTTGCGCGACGCCGCCGGGATGCTGCGCTCCTTCGACTACGCCGCCGCCGTCGGCAGCGCACCCGATGCCTGGACCCGGGTCGCCCGGGAGGCGTTCTGGGCCGGCTACACCGCCGAGTCCTCTGCCCTCGACCCGGCGCTCGCCGCCGTGCTGCTGCGCACCCTGGAGCTCGACAAGGCGCTGTACGAGGCGGTCTACGAGGCGCGCAACCGCCCCGACTGGCTGCCGATCCCGCTGCACGGCATCGAGCGCCTGCTCGCCTGACGCACCCGTCCGGCCGCCGCCGGGCCCTAGTCGCTGCACGAATGCCCCGGTGGTGGTTGGGTAGGTCCATGAGCCGCGGACCGTCGCCCGTCACCGTCGACCCGGACACGCTGCGCGCCGTCGCGGCCGGGACCCACCATGAGCCCCACGCCGTCCTCGGGCCGCACCGCACCCCGAACGGCGTGGTGGTGCGGACCCTGCGCCCGCTCGCCGACGCGGTGGTGATCGTCACCCCGACCGGCCGCACCCCGGCCGAGCACGAGCAGGACGGGATCTGGACCGCCGTGCTGCCGGACAGCGACGTGCCGGACTACCGGATCGAGGTCACCTACGGTGCCGACACCAGCACCGTCGACGACCCGTACCGCTTCCTGCCCACCATCGGCGAGCTCGACCGGCACCTGATCTCCGAGGGTCGGCACGAGCAGCTGTGGCAGGTGCTCGGCGCCAACGTGCAGCACTACCCCGGAGCGCTGGGGCCGGTCGACGGCACCGCCTTCGCGGTCTGGGCACCCAACGCCCGCGCCGTCCGGGTGGTCGGCGACTTCAACCACTGGCAGGGCGCCTCCCACGCCATGCGGTCCCTCGGCAGCTCCGGGGTGTGGGAGCTGTTCGTCCCCGGCGTCGGCGCCGGTGCCCGGTACAAATTCGAGGTGATCGGCCCGGACGGCCACGCCCGCCAGAAGGCCGACCCGCTCGCCAAGGGCACCGAGGTGCCGCCGTCGACCGCCTCCGTGGTCGTGGAGTCCGAGTACACCTGGTCCGACGACGCATGGCTCGCCCGCCGAGCCGCCACCGACCCGCACGCCGGACCGGTCAGCATCTACGAGGTGCACCTCGGGTCCTGGCGCAAGGGCCTGTCCTACCGCGACCTGGCGACCCAGCTCACCGAGTACGTGGTCGAGATGGGCTTCACGCACGTCGAGTTCCTTCCGGTGGCCGAGCACCCGTTCGGCGGCTCCTGGGGCTACCAGGTCACCTCGTACTACGCGCCGACCTCCCGCTTCGGGCACCCGGACGACTTCCGCCACCTGGTCGACACCCTGCATCAGGCCGGCATCGGGGTGATCATCGACTGGGTCCCGGCGCACTTCCCCAAGGACGAGTGGGCGTTGGCCCGGTTCGACGGCACCCCGCTCTACGAGCACCCCGACCCGATGCGCGGCGAGCAGCTCGACTGGGGCACCTACGTCTTCGACTTCGGTCGCAGCGAGGTGCGGAACTTCCTGGTCGCCAACGCCACCTACTGGCTGGAGGAGTTCCACGCCGACGGTCTGCGCGTCGACGCCGTCGCGTCCATGCTCTACCTCGACTACTCCCGCGAGCCCGGGCAGTGGCGCCCGAACGTGCACGGCGGACGCGAGAACCTGGAGGCGATCGCCTTCCTGCAGGAGGCCAACGCCACCGCCTACCGCCGCACCCCCGGCGTGATGATGATCGCCGAGGAGTCCACCGCCTGGCCCGGCGTCACCGCGCCCACCGACAACGGCGGACTCGGCTTCGGTCTCAAGTGGAACATGGGCTGGATGAACGACACGCTCCGCTACCTGGCGGAGCAGCCGATCAACCGTCGCTACCACCACCACGAGGCCACGTTCTCACTGGTGTACGCCTTCTCCGAGCACTTCGTCCTGCCGCTGTCCCACGACGAGGTCGTGCACGGCAAGGGATCGATCATGCGCAAGATGCCCGGCGACGACTGGCAACAGCGCGCCGGTGTCCGGGCGCTGCTCGGTTACCAGTGGTCGCACCCCGGCAAGCAACTGCTGTTCATGGGCACCGAGTTCGCGCAGGGCACCGAGTGGGCCGAATCCCGCTCCCTCGACTGGTACCTGCTCGACCACCCCGAGCACCGCGGGGTCCAGGCGGTCGTCCGTGACCTGAACGCCCTCTACCGTCGCCATCCCGCGCTCTGGGCACTCGATCACTCACCGCAGGGCTTCGAGTGGATCGATGCCAACGACGCCGACCACAACGTGCTGGCCTATCTCCGGCGCGACGACAAGGGCGACGTGGTGGCCGTGGTGGTCAACTTCTCCGGTGTCCCGCACGAGGGCTACCGGCTCGCGCTCCCCCAGGGCGGCACCTGGACCGAGGCGCTGAACACCGACGCCACCGAGTACGGCGGATCCGGTGTCGGCAATCTCGGCCAGGTCGAGGCCCGGCCCGAGCCGTACCACGGTCGCGCGTTCTCCACCGTGCTGCGGGTGCCGCCGCTCGGCGTCCTCTTCCTCACCCCCGCCTGACCGGGAGGCTCCGCGCAGCGTCACCGCCCCGCCTCCGAAGCCGCTTATCCCCGCTGGGGGTGGGCGGCTTCGTGTGGCCCGCGACCGCGGCGGCTCCCCACCGGACCCACGCGACAGCCCGGCGCCCCGGCCCCCGCGGAGACGGGCGGTGGCCGGTCGCCGGTGGCCGTACTCTGCGCCAGAAACCATGCAGCCGCGGGTCAACGGCATCTGCGGGCAGGCCGATCCCCGCAGGACGCACCCGAAGGCCACGGACTCACGCGGCACGACGCGCAGGGGAACAGCCACCGACCGGACGCGGCAGCGCGCCACCCGTCACGGCCCACCACCCCTCGGCCCGAAGCTCCGCACGAGACCGAGCCACGCCCGGAGCTCGCGGGCGCCCCCACGGCTCCCGAACGCATGACCCAGCGCTGACAAGCCGGTACTTCGATTGACCGACCACGTCCGCCGCACCGCTCGCACCCTATGGGGCGCAGCCGCCTCGCGCCGCACAGTGAGGCCGAACGGACAGCCGCGGCCCACTGCGCCCGGCCAGCCACCACCGCTGACCGCACAGCGAGGCCCAGCTACTGCCGGGCAGTGTTCTCCCGGGCGCTGGCTCTCGACCCGACAGGTGCCCAGATACGACGAAAGGCCACCCCATGAGGGGTGGCCTTTCGTGAAAAGGTGTCCGGCGGCGTCCTACTCTCCCACACCCTGGCGAGTGCAGTACCATCGGCGCTGAGGGGCTTAGCTTCCGGGTTCGGAATGGGACCGGGCGTTTCCCCCTCGCTATGACCGCCGTAACTCTATCG